>Ga0308171_1000007_pt1 | contig 1018604 bp, 890 predicted proteins | sample PhyGR1_FD_202135 | JGI IMG/M metagenome (GOLD analysis project Ga0308171, IMG submission 202135) | Phyllosphere microbial communities from UC Gill Tract Community Farm, Albany, California, United States - DLSLSG.R1 | ecosystem: Host-associated > Plants > Phyllosphere > Unclassified | place...
CGTGGAGAAGTACACGTATGAGCCCGTGTTTGGACGGCAGAGCAGCTACACCAACCAGTTGGGGGTTGTGAGTACCTGGCGCTATGACAGCAAAGGCAATGTCATCGAATGGGTGGAGGCCAAAGGCTTGCCCGAGCAGCGCACCACCGTCTACACCTACGACCCATACAGCCAGCTCACCAGCAGCACAAAGGGCGCGGGCGATGCGACCAAGGCGGATGCGATTACCCAAAGCTGGCAGTACGACAGTGCGGGCAATGTAATTATTTTCAAAGATGGCGAAGACAATACCTTTACGCAGATATACGACTCTATAGGGTCATTGGTTGAAAAAATAGACCCTGAAAATAATAGGAAAACCTACAGATATAACAAATCTGGCAGTGTGGAGATGATATCTGTTGCCGGAGAGATTGTTGAGCGATTTAAATATGATTCTTTAAATCGAAGAATTCAATCGACAACTGCTATGGGTTACGAAACCAATATTAAATATGATGAGTTAGGGCGGTTGACTGAAATTAGTGAGCCTGGTGATTCGAGTGGAAGTGGACGTAAAGTACAGTATGATAAATATGGAAGCGTGCAAAAAACAATCAGTCCCAGCGGGTTGAGTATTGTTAATGAGTATGATGAGTTCGGTAGAATATCTAATATATATAATATCGCTGGTGAAAAAACGTCGTATGTATATGGAGACTATGAAACGGAAAATGCCGGGTTACTAATTTCAACGAATTATGCAAGCTATTCTGAGATATATAGTTACGACCAGTTAGGTCGGAAGGTGAAAACTACGGAAATCTTTGATGACGGTGAAAAAAGATCTCGGATCGTTCAATATAATGCTGCCGGGGAAAGGGTCGCCGTTATTAATGCTGCTGGTGCTGCAACACTCTTTGCATATGATTCGTTGGGTAGGCTTCTTTCAGTAAATACTCCTGCTGGTGGATTTAGTGGATATAGCTATCGTTTCGATAATGAAATGACGGAGTTTTTGGATGGGAGTGATAATAGATTCAAATATGCTTATGATAGAAATGGGCGGGTTGTGAAGACAGTTTCTCCATTGGGTGTGGTAGTGCATTTTACGTATAATAAGAATGGTAAATTAATTTCACGAGTAGATGGGGGAGGGAATATAAAAGAGTTTTATTACGATAATCTTTATAATCTCCAAAAGGAGGTATACCGTGATGCATCGTTAAAGACTATTCAATCCATAGCGTACCGGCATGATTTGGACGGGCAAGTGATTGAATATCAACAAATGGGTTTTGATGATAGGCTATTGAGCTCGGTAGTCTATGAGCGAGATATGCGGGGGAGAGTGATAAATTCAACTGTTAAATACGGGATGGTCAATAAGACTGAAGTTTTTGGTTTTAATATCGGATATAAGTATGACAGGGATGGGAGAATTGTTGAGGTGTCCTATCCTGACTCTTCAGTTCAGTCGTATCAATATACCGATGCTAACTTATCTCAAATAAAGTTACCTAATAAGCAAGTGATAAATTATGAGAGATATTTCCACGGGAAACCTGCTAATATAATTTTTCCTGGTAGTAGGTCAGAAGCCCAATTTGATGGTTTGTATAGACTTAAAAATATAAACATCGTTGCAAAGGATCGGCTGATTGCGCATAAGTCGTATGAATATGATGTAACAGGCAATATAAAGCAGATTGACGACCAAAACGGCATATTTAAATATGCGTACGATGATGATAATCGACTGACTGAGGTTGAGCCTAATGGCGATGCACGAAATCTTGGTTTTGAAAGCGAAGCTTATAAATATGATAATGCTGGTAATCGCATATTTAGTTTGCATCAACCCGGGGGGTGGGTTTATGCAGGGAATCAGTTGGTAGCATATCCAAAGCGTGATATGTTTGATGAAAATTTACAAGAGGTGAGCGCTACATATAGCCCTCAGGGGAATTTGGTTGCTGAAAGTAGCTCCGAAGCGAAAATACTATATAGTTACGATGCTACAGGGCGGTTGATAGGCTATAAAAATGACCGTCTAGATGTTATATATGGCTATGATCCGTACGGTAGGCGCATAAGTAAGAGTAAGAAGAATGGTGTAGATATTGATACCTTCTACTATGCTTACAATAATCAAGGTCTTGTGGCTGAGTTTGATTCAAAGGGAGTGATGACAAAGGCTTATGGCTGGGGTAGGGCTGATGTTAGTGATGAGGAGTGGGGAGCTAATCCAGTTTGGCAGGCCGATGTTGTTAAAGGTGCTTTAAGTGAAAAGATGACCGCTTATAACTATATACATAATGACCATTTGGGGTTTCCTGTAGTTTCGGTTAACGGGGATGGATTGATCACTTGGTCTGCAATTTATGATTCGTTTGGATCTGTGAAGATATTGGATAATTCTATAAATATCAATCTAAGATTTCCTGGTCAATATTGGGATGAAGAGAGTCGGTCTCATTATAATTACAGACGGAATTATATGCCGCAAATTGGGCGCTATATACAGAGTGATCCTATTGGCTTAAAGGGTGGTAGTAATTTTTATGCTTATGCATCATCTAATCCGATAATGTATTATGACCCCCAGGGGCTACAAGCTAAACCATGTTGTCAGCCTCAAATGACAGATCAAGACTGCTGTAATTCAATACCAACTTCGAGCGACGGTCTTAACTTTGAAATGCCTTCATTAGCGACTGGAACCGTTATGTGTTGTCAAGGACGATCTATTAGCTGTCTTTCTAAATCATACGATCATGCAAAGTATGGGCGAGATATCTCTAGAAGATGTGCAAAAGTGCATGAAGATACACATCAGGCGCATGTGAAAAAATGCCCCATGGATTGTAGTTACTTTGTCAATCCATTTGATATCGATAAAATAAGCCCTGAGAAAGGTGAGTGTGAGGCATATGGTGCAGAGCTGAAATGTCTCACAGATAGTCTTCCTGAGTGCGGCGATGATGCACTTTGCAAGATGAAAATTAAAGCTTCTATAGCTTCAAGTAAAAAGGAACTTGGAGAAAAAAGACAATGCCCAATGTGAAGACGATCTTGTTGGTAATCTTAATAATCCCTCAGTTATCCGCATGCTTTGGCACTTTGTGTGAAGGAGGCTGTGGTAGAAGGATGCGCGATGCGGAAGCCATTGAAAGAATGAAAAAACTTTATAAGATGGATGAGGACTTGATTCAATTTGGAAAATTTGAAATTGTATATAAAAGAAATAATTATTATGTTAAATTCATAGTTGAGCCGAGAGTGCCAGGAGGGGAGTTTGAAGTGGTATTTGATTGCGCGGGTGATCCGATTTCTTCCACGCCAGGAAAATGAATTTATGGCTTTTATTTTGTGTTTAATTTATCGAAGAATTCTTGTGTCTGAATGTTGATTTTTTATGTGTATGCTCTTTATATATTTAATGGTGATGAGGTTGTAGTGACGTTGTTTAATGAAGTAGACATTGAGGAGTGTGTTTTGTAATTACAAAAATTGGAATATATCTGATAGGCGTTGTATTGACGAAGATAGCTGCAGCGTTGGTGTTCTATGTGCCGGCCGTCTCGTCTTTCTCGTTGTTTTAATTTTGTCAATGTGGTTTGCAAGTTGGGGAAATTGCGTTGACTTAGAAAAAAGAAAAAATATGAGAAAGTTAGCTAATCTGAATTTGACTTTACTGCCATTAAGATAATGACTGAGGTTCAGGGGATATGCATCGGGCTGGATGCCAAAATCCAATCGGCATAGCCCCAATTAAAAGTAATTAAGGGGTGATGTTAAATATTTTCTCCTGTGCTATTCAGATTTTTCTAATATTAAAGATGTATTTTTAAAGCATGTGATTTTATTGTTAATATAAAAAGTAAATGGCGTAAAGCTTCTTAATGGTGGTTCTGAATTGATTTTCTGAGAGCCTCCAGATGATTGGTATTGTCTGGGTGTGCGTGTTGTTGATGAATATTGTATTTGAATTTTTGAAATGATGATATTTATGGATTAATGCTGAATGGGCGAATTCCGTAATAAATTTATTTTGGTTTATTTCAAAAAAATGTTGCATTGCTTAATTTGAAGGTGCAATAGGGTATGGGGTTTTTTGGGCTTGCCAGTGTTAACGCTGGCAAGCCCTGTCTCATCAAACTACCCAAGGCCAATCCCTCCACTATCCGAGATACAGTTCTGCAGCAACTAGCCAATGAGTGGCGTCTAGTGCGCCCCAGGGGCGCGCTGAGTGTAGACACCTGAGCGCTGCGCTCAGCCAGTGATCGCTCGTGTGTCCTGACAAACTCCTTCTCACCCAGGCTCCAAAAGCACTGCCTTTTAGCCTCCAGCCAAGACCTCAGCAGACATCCAACTCTGAGGCCTGCGAGCCCGCGCTAGAACCACCGCAAAGCGTTTCCATAGAGCGCCGCCTGAACAAGAACATCCTCGACTTCTTCCGACCCCTATGGTTTTCTGAGAGAACACGTTCGAGGCTGAGTACCTGACACCCCAGCACAGACTTCTCATATCCATATTTGAAATTCTTCGTGGTGCAAAGCCAGCCCGAAAGCTCCAATGGAGGCTTCGTTGCTGCTGCCGCCATGTGATGGCGCAGTCTTTACCTCCAGAAAGACGTCCCATGTTTCAGAGTTTCAAGCGTGTGCTGATCTCCGCTGCCATTGCTGTGGCCGTGCTGCCAGCTGTGGCGGCAGACAAGCTCAAGATCGCTGTCGTGCCCGGTGCCTATGCCGATTCCATCAATGCGGCTGCCAAGGATGCGAAGGCCCAGGGCATTGACGTGGAGGTGATCGAGTTCACCGACTGGACCACGCCGAATGTCGCGGTCAACAATGGCGATATCGATATCAACTACTTCCAGCACCAGCCGTTTCTGGATAACGCGGTGAAGAAGAATGGCTATGCGCTGGCCAGCGCCGGCACCGGCATTCTGGCCAATGTGGGCCTGTATTCGCTCAAGCACAAGAACGTGGCCGATGTGCCCAACAACGGCAAGGTGGGCATTGCCAGTGACCCGGTCAACCAGGGCCGGGGCCTGTTGCTGCTGCAAAAGGTCGGGCTGATCACGCTCAAGCCGGGTGTCGGTTATCTGGGCTCCATCAACGACATTGCCAGCAACCCCAAGTCGCTGCGCTTTGTCGAGGTCGAAGGGCCGCAGCTGGTGCGCATCACCGGTGATGTGGATATCGCCCAGGGCTACCCGCACTTCATCGTGGCGGCCAAGGCCTTTGATCCATCGAGCGGCCTGGCGTACTCGGGCATCGAGGACCAACAGTTCGCGATCCAGTTCGTGGTCAAGAAGGACCGGGTCAACGACCCGGTGGTGCAGAAGTTCATCCGCATCTACCAGAACTCCGAGACCGTGCGCACGGTCAGCAAAAAGTCTTTCAGCAATGACGACCGGCTCTACACGCTGGCCTGGCTGAAGAAGTAAGCCGCGTACCAAGACCTTTCATCAAGCAAGCGAGAAAAACATGACGAACAAGATCAACAGACGCGTGGTGGCTGCGATTGCAGCAGCGGCCATGCTGGGAGGGTGGCAACTGGCGCAGGCAGCGGACAAGATCCGCATCGCCTCCACGCCGGGGGCCACGGCCGATGCCATCAAGGCGGTGGTGGCCGACGCCAAGAGCCAGGGCCTGGATGTGGAGCTGGTCGAGTTCACCGACTGGACGGTGCCCAACGAGGCCGTCAACAACGGCGATGTGGACCTGAACTTCTTCCAGCACCAGGCCTTCTTGAACAACGTCATCAAGGAGCGCGGCTACCAGCTCAAGTTTGTGGGCCTGGGCCTGTTGCAGAACATTGGCATCTACTCCGAGCGCTACCAGTCGCTGGCCGATGTGCCGGCCAAGGCCAAGGTCGCGATTGCCAATGACCCGGTCAACCAGGGCCGGGGCCTGGCACTGCTGCAAAAGGCGGGCCTCATTCGCCTGCGCACCGGTGATGCACCTGGCGCCACGGTGGCCGATATCACCGACAACCCCAAGCAGCTGCGCTTTTATGAAGTCGAAGGCCCGCAGCTGATCCGCTCGCTGCCCGATGTGGACCTGGCCGTGCTCTGGCCGAGCTACTTTGTCAGCGCCGGCAAGAAGGAGCAGGCCAGCAAGGCCCTGGCCTATTCGGGCATTGCCGACCGCTTCTATGCGATGGGCTTTGTCGCGCAGGCCAGCCGTGCCGACGACCCCAAGCTGCGCAAATTTGTCCAGGTGTTCCAGAACTCTGCGGCAGTCAAGCAGGCGATCAGCCAGCAGTTCAACAACGACCCCAAGCTCTACACCTTGCCCTGGTAAGGGCAGGACACCAGGAGACGCACATGGCCCTTTCCGCCGTATCCAATGTATTGCGCAAGCAGTTCCGCGCCGAGGCCGAGCTGGCCGCCGAGGGCCGTGCTGCGCGCGCCAGCGCAGCGGTACCAACCGCCGCAAGCGGCCAGGCGCCGGTAGCCGCCGCCCCCTTGGGCACCGTGGTATTCCGCGATCTGGGCAAGGTCTACCGCTCATCGGCCGGTGAGGTGCCTGCGCTGCAGAACATCACCTTGGACATTGCTGCGGGCAGCATCTTCGGCATCATCGGCCGCAGTGGCGCGGGCAAGTCCAGCCTGCTGCGCACCATCAACCGCTTGGAAGCGCCCAGCAGCGGCCAGGTGCTGGTCGATGGTGTCGATATTGGCACCTTGGATGAAGCGGGCCTGGTGCAACTGCGCCGCCGCGTCGGCATGATTTTTCAGCACTTCAACCTGCTGTCGGCCAAGACGGTGTTCGAGAACGTGGCGCTGCCGCTCAAGGTCGCAGGTGTGCCGGCTGCGCAGATCCAGCAGCGCGTGACCGAGTTGCTCGACCTGGTGGGCCTGCAGGACAAGCACAAGACCTACCCCAGCCGTCTCTCCGGCGGGCAAAAGCAGCGCGTGGGCATTGCCCGGGCGCTGGCCACCCGGCCCGAGATTCTGCTGTGCGACGAGGCCACCTCGGCGCTGGACCCGGAAACCACGCAGGCCATTCTTGCGCTGCTGCGCGATATCAACCGCCGCCTGGGCATCACGGTGATCCTGATCACCCATGAGATGAGCGTGATCCGCGAGATTGCCGACCAGGTGCTGGTGCTGGAGAAGGGCGAGATTGCCGAGCTGGGCGACGTCTGGCAGGTGTTTGGCAACCCGCGCCATGCCGCCACCCAGGCCCTGCTGGCACCGCTGCGTCACGGCGTGCCCGATGACCTGCAGCAGCGCCTGCAGCCGCAAGCGCCCGGCACCGGCCGCTTTGAGCAAGTACTGCAGCTGGGCTACAGCGGCCATGACGGGCTGGAGCCGGACTTTCCCCGCATTGCCGAGGCACTGGGCGCCAAGGTGCGCCTGCTGCACGGCGGTGTGGACCGCATCCAGGGCCATGCCCAGGGCCAGCTCATCATCGCCATCGATGGTGCTGCCGCCCGCAACGACTGGGCCGCGCTGACGCAAGGCCCTGCCACCATCGCACATGAAATCAGGGTACTGGGCTATGTTGTTTGAACTGAGTATTTCCATCGACCGCTACTGGAAAGCGCTGGCCGACACCTTCATCATGGTGTCCACCTCGGCCGGTATCGCGCTGCTGGCGGGCATTCCGCTGGCCATCTTGCTGATCGTGACGGCGCCTGGTGGCTTTCTCGAATCGCCCCGCACCAACCGCGCCGTCGGCAGCGTCGTCAACGGCTTCCGGGCCACGCCCTTTATCGTGCTGCTGGTCGCGTTGATTCCGTTCACCCGTCTGGTCACCGGCACGACGATTGGCGTCTGGGCGGCGATTGTGCCGCTGGCCATCAGTGCCACGCCGTTCTTTGCGCGCATTGCCGAGGTCAGTCTGCGTGAGGTCGATCCCGGCCTCATTGAGGCAGCGCAGGCGATTGGCTGCAAGAAGTGGGACATCGTGCGCCATGTCTACCTGCCCGAGGCCCTGCCCGGCATCATCGGCGGCTTCACCATCACCCTGGTGGCGCTGATCAGCTCGTCGGCCATGGCCGGTGCGGTGGGGGCGGGTGGCCTGGGCGACCTGGCGATCCGCTACGGCTACCAGCGCTTTGACACCCAGGTGATGCTGATCGTGATTGCGGTGCTGATTGCGCTGGTCACCATTGTGCAGACCGCCGGCGACCGCGTGGCGCACTGGTTGCGCAGCCGCTGATCGTCCGCGTTATCGCGGCCCACCACGGCGCAGTGCCGTGGTCTGCAGGCCAGGGCGTGTCTCTGGCCTGTCTCTCTCCGAACCCCTTTCAGAAAGCACCGAATGACTTCAGCGGTTGCCCAGGGCGCAGCGTTGCCCGCCGATTCCCCACCCCGCCTGCCTTTGCCGCCCAGCCAGCCCGCGCAGATCCGCAGCGAGGCCGAGGCCTTGCAGGTGGCCGCTGCGCTGGCCGAGAGCTTTCGCGGCGGCGCGGCCCGGCGCGACAGCGAACGCCTGTTGCCCTGGGACGAGATCGAGCGCTATACCGCCAGCGGCCTGGGCGGCATCACCGTGCCGCGCAGCCATGGCGGCCTGCAGGCCAGCTGGCACACCGTCGTGCAGGTGTTTGCGACCATCAGCGCGGCCGATGCCTCGCTAGGGCAAATTCCACAAAACCACTTTGCGCTGGTGCAGAACCTGCGCGATACCGCGAGCCCCGCGCAGCAAAGCCGCTGGTTTGCCGATGTGCTGGGCGGCTACCGGCTGGGCAATGCCGGGCCTGAGCGCAAGGGCCGCGCCGCCCAGCTGAGCGATGCCACCGCCAGCCTGCGCCGGGCGGCCGATGGCCGGCTGCTGGTCAACGGCACGCGCTACTACTCCACCGGATCGTTGTTTGCGCACTGGGTGCCTTTCCGCGCCGAGGACGAGGCGCAGCGCCCCGTGCAGGTCTGGGTGCGGCGCACGGCGCCGGGCCTGCAGATCATCGACAACTGGAACGCCTTTGGCCAGAAGACCACCGCCAGCGGTGGTGTGGTGCTGACCGATGTGGAGGTTGAGCCGCGTGATGTGATTGCGCTGCATGACCTGAAGGACCGGCCGACTCTCTCCGGCCCGGTGTCGCAGATTCTGCAAGCCGCCATCGACATGGGCATTGCCCAGGGCGCGTTTGACGAGGCGCGCCAGTTTGTGCGCGACAAGACCCGTGCCTGGGTGCACTCGGGTGTCGAGCATGCCTGGCAGGACCCCTACATCATCCAGGAGTTTGGCCAGCTGCAGGTGGAGCTGGATGCCGCGCGCGAGGTGCTGCTCGATGCCGCGCAGCAGTTGGATGCCTTCGCTGCCCAGCCCGTCACCGACGAGAGCAGCGCCGAGGCCTCGGTGGCCGTGGCGCGCGCCAAGATCCTGACTACCGAGGCGGCGCTGAACGCCAGCGAACGCCTGCTGGAGCTGGGCGGTACCTCATCGGCCCGCGCCGGCTACAACCTGGACCGCTATTGGCGCAATGCCCGCGTGCACACCTTGCACGACCCGGTGCGCTGGAAATACCACCTGCTGGGCAACTACCTGCTCAATGGCCGCGCCCCGCGCCGCCACCAGTGGAACTGAGCCGCCGCAACGCACAACGACTTTGAAGGGCCAGGCCAGCGCCATGCTGCTGCCAAGCCCATGAGCCACCACCATGACTACCTCTCCCCCTGTGATCGCCGCTGCCAGCCCGGTGGCCCCCGCCCCCGCACCACGCCAGCGCCCCCCCGTGTTTGCCAGCGAGCAGGCCGCACTGCAACAGGCCCAGCAGCTGGCCGATGCCTGGGCCGGTGATGCGGTACTGCGCGACCGCGAGCGTCGCCTGCCCTGGGCAGAAATCGAGACCTACAGCGACAGCGGCCTCTGGGCCATCACCGTGCCGCGCGCCTACGGCGGCCTGCAGGCCAACGCCTGGACGGTGGCGCAGCTGATCGCCACCGTGGCGGCGGCCGATGGATCGCTGGGCCATATTCCGCAGAACCATTTCTATGCGCTGGAGGTGCTGCGCGTGGGCGGCAGCGCGGCGCAGCAGCGCTTTTTCTACGAACGGGTGCAGGCGGGCGAGCGCTTTGGCAATGCACTGTCCGAGATCGGCCACCGCGACTACCGCCGCCGCTCGCGGCTGGAGCGGGGCGGCTCGGGCTGGGTACTCAATGGCCGCAAGTTCTACTGCACCGGCGCCATCTTTGCGCACTGGATTCCGGTGCAGACCATGCAGGTGATCGACGAGGCCCAGGACCCCGTCAGCGTGATGGTGTTTGTGCCGCGCACGGCGCCGGGCGTGACGGTGATCGACGACTGGGACGGCATGGGCCAGCGGGTCACCGGCAGCGGCTCGGTGCTGCTGGAGAACGTCGCCATCGATGAGGCCTGGATCGTGCCTTTCCAATCGAGCTTCGACAGCCCCAGCACCATCGGGCCGTTTGCGCAGATCATCCATGCCGCCATCGACCTGGGCATTGGCGAGGGCGCGCTGCGTGCCACCTTGCCCTTTGTGCGCAACCAGTCGCGCGCCTGGGTGGATGCCGGCGTGGCGCAGGCGAGCGACGACCCCTTGACCCTGCAGGCGCTGGGCAATGTGGAGCTGCGCCTGCATGCGGCGCGGGCGCTGCTGCGGCGCTCGGGCAGCCTGGTCGATGCCGCGCAGCAGGAGCCCACGGCGCACACGGTGGCTGCGGCCTCGGTGGCCGTGGCGCAGGCACGTGCGCTGGCGCATACGGCCGGCCTGCTGGCGGCCAACAAGCTGCTGGAGCTGGGTGGCACCTCGGCCACCTTTGCCGAGCACGGCTTTGACAGCTACTGGCGCAATGTGCGCACCCACACCCTGCATGACCCCGTGCGCTGGAAATACCATGCCATCGGCAACTATGCGCTGAGCGGCGTGCTGCCCCCGCGCCACGGAGCACTGTGATGGCCAGCACCGCTGCCGGCGCGCGGGCGCCCATCATCCTCAATGCCTTCAACATGGCCAGCGTCGGCCATATCAACCATGGGCTGTGGACGCATCCGCGCGACCAATCGAGCCACTACCACCGCCTGGACTACTGGACCGGCCTGGCCAAGGAGCTCGAGCGCGGCCTGTTCGATGGGCTCTTCATCGCCGACATCATCGGCGTCTATGACACCTACCAGCAGTCGGTCGATGTGACCCTGCGCGAGTCGGTGCAGCTGCCAATCAACGACCCGACCCTGGTGGTGCCCGCGATGGCGGCGGTGACCGAGCACCTGGGCTTTGGCGTAACGGTCAACCTCAGCTACGAGCAGCCCTATCTGCTGGCGCGGCGCTTTTCTACCTTGGACCACCTGACCCAAGGCCGCATTGGCTGGAACATTGTCACTGGTTATCTGGACTCGGCTGCCCGCGCCATGGGCCAGCGCCAGCAGCTGGCGCACGATGCGCGCTATGACCGCGCCGATGAGTTTATGGACGTGCTCTACCAGCTCTGGGAGGGCAGCTGGAGCGACAGCGCCGTGCTGCGCGACCGCACGCGCCGCATCTATGCCGACCCGCAGCAGGTGCGCCGCGTGCAGCACAGCGGCCCGCATTTTCAGGTCGATGGCTACCACCTGAGCGAGCCCTCGCCACAGCGCACGCCGGTGCTGCTGCAGGCGGGCAGCTCGGGCCGGGGCCTGCAGTTTGCCGCGCGCCATGCCGAATGCGTGTTCATGGCCATCCAGGACAAGGCCGCCACCGCCACGCTGGTGCGCCAGCTGCGCGCCGAAGCCGTGCGTGCCGGCCGCCAGCCCGGCGACATCAAGGTGCTGGTGGGCATGACGCCCGTGGTGGCCGCCACCGCGCGCCAGGCTCAGGAAAAGTACCAGGAGTACTGCCGCTATGCCAGCCCCGAGGCTGCGCTGGCGCATTTGTCGGCCACGGCCGGCATTGATTTTTCGACCTACCAGCGCGACATGCCGCTGCTGCAGCAGCACCGCAGCAATGGCATCGAGAACTCGATCAAGCGCCTGGCCAATGGCCGTGAGGACTACCGCCTGGGCGACCTGCTCGATGAGCTGTCGCTGGGCGGGCGTTACGCCACCGTCGTGGGCGATGCCCAGCAGATTGCCGACGAGATGCAGTCCTGGGTGGATGAGGCTGGTGTTGATGGCTTCAACCTCGCCCGCACTGTGGTGCCCGAATGCTTTGGCGACTTTATCGACCTGGTCGTCCCCGAGCTGCAGTCGCGGGGCCTGCACAAGAGCGCCTATGCGCCCGGCAGCATGCGCCACAAGCTGTTTGGCCAGGGCGACCGCCTGCCGGCCCACCACCATGCGCAGCAGTTTCGCCAGCAGCCCTCCGTCGGTGGCGTCAGCGTTGCTGCTTCTCCATCCCTCTCCACACCCCGCGCCCAGGCCTTGGCCTGAGCGCCATCCAGGAAACCCCATGTCCCAGAACCCTTCTTCTCCGCTGCCAGGCCAACGCCGGCGTTTTCTGTCCTCGTCGCTGGCCGCTGGCGCCGCGCTGGCCACGGGCGCCTGGCGCAGCACGGCGCAGGCCGCAGTGCCGGTAACGACCAAGGTGCTGAAAGTGGGGGTGACCTCGGGCCCGCATGAGCAGGTGTTCGAGGCCGTCAAAAAGGTCGCCGAGCGTGACTATGGTCTCAAGATCGAGATCGTGTCCTTCAGCGACTATGTGATGCCCAATGCCGCGCTCGATGCGGGTGACCTGGATGCCAACAGCTTCCAGCACGGCCCCTTCCTGCAGGCGGCAATCCGTGCACGCGGCTACAAGCTGGTGGGCTTTGGCCGCACCTGGGTGGGCCCGATTGCGCTTTTCTCCAAGCGCTATAAGCGGCTCGAAGACGTGCCGGTGGGCGCGCAGATTGCGCTGCCCAATGACCCGGCCAATGGTGGGCGCGTGCTGCTGCTGTTGGAGAAGGGCGGTCTCATCAAGCTCAAGCCCGGCATCGACCCGATCAAGGGCGTGTTTGCCTCGACCCAGGACATCACCGACAACCCGCGCAAGCTGCGCTTTGTCGAGCTGGAGTCGCCGATGCTGGTGCGCGCGATGGACGATGTGGAGCTGGCTGCCATCAATGCCGACTATGCCTACAAGGCGGGGCTCAACCCCACGAAGGACTCGCTGCTGGTCGAGGGCGGGGACAGCCCCTATGTCTGCCTGATAGCAGTGCAGGAGAAAAACCGCAACGCCCACTGGGTGCCGCAGCTGGTGGCCGCCTACCGCACCGACGAGGTGCGCAGCTATATCCAGCAGGCCTTCAATGGCGTGGTCATCCCTTCGTGGTGATCGGCGTCGCTACCCTGGCATTCACTGATTGCGCTCACCCGCACTGGTTATGACTGACAAAAAAATCATGCATGTCAACGCGTTCAACATGAACTGCGTCGGACATATCCACCACGGCCTGTGGACGCATCCGCGCGACCAGTCCACCCAGTACCACACGCTCAAGTACTGGACCGATATCGCCAAGCTGCTGGAGCGCGGCCTGTTCGACGGCATCTTTATCGCCGACGTGGTGGGCTACTACGACGTCTACCAACGCGGCGTGGACCTGACCCTGCGCGAGGCGATCCAGCTGCCGGTGAACAACCCCTGGCTGCTGGTGTCGGCGATGGCGGCGGTGACCGAGCACCTGGGCTTTGCCCTGACCGCTACCGTCAACGCCCACCAGCCCTACACCTTTGCCCGCGATGTCAGCACCCTGGACCAGCTGAGCAACGGGCGCATTGGCTGGAACATCGTCACCGGCTATGTGGACAGCGGCGCGCGTGGCCTGGGCCAGGATGGCCTGGCCGACCATGACAGCCGCTATGACCGCGCCGACGACTTTCTGGCGCTGGCCTACAAGTTCTGGGAAGGCAGCTGGGAGGACGGCGCCGTGATCGCCGACAAGGCGCGCCGCATCCACACGCTGCCGGGCAAGGTGCACCCCGTTGTGCATGACGGCCCGTTCTACCGCGCCAATGCGATCCACATGAGTGCGCCATCGCCCCAGCGCACGCCGGTGCTGTTCCAGGCGGGCACCTCGCAGCGCGGGCTGCAGTTTGCCGGCCAGCATGGCGAGGGCATCTTTATCGGTGCGCGCACGCCGGAGGCGGCCAGGGGTGCCTCGCGCAAGCTGCGTGCGGCCGCCATGGCCGCTGGGCGCAGGGCCGATGACATCAAGATCTATGTGGGCGCAGCCGTGGTGGTGGCGCCCACCCAGGCCGAGGCCGAGGAGAAATACGCCGACTACCTGGCCTATGCCAGTGCCGAAGGGGGCCTGGCGCATTTTGCCGCCAGCACCGGCGTGGACTTTGCGCAATACGACCTGGACGAGCCCATCGTCTACGGCCAGGGCAATGCCATCCAGTCGGCCGTGCAGGCCGCCCAGCAGCAGGGTCTGACCACGCGGCGCAAGCTGCTCGAACAGTTCAGCCTGGGCAGCCGCTACAACACCATCGTCGGCGACCCGCAGCAGGTAGCCGATGCGCTGGAGCGCTGGATCGATGTCGGCGAGATCGATGGCTTCAATCTCACCCGCATCGTCGTGCCCGAGACCTGGGAGGACTTTGCCAGCCTGGCCGTGCCCGAGCTGCAAAACCGGGGCCGCTACCGCACGCGCTACGAAGAAGGCAGCCTGCGCCACAAGCTGTTTGGCCGTGGCGATGGACTACCCGCCAACCACCCCGGCGCGCAGCAGCGCCGATAAGAGCCGCTAACACAACCCTTGATACGTCGTTGCCCTGCCTTGTCGTACTACTGTACTGCCTGCGGCAGGACGCCTAGTCTCAACCGCAAACCTTCGGTTTGCTGGGTCGTGTTACCGGCTCTAAGTACCGAGATTTTTTGAAAGCAGCCATGAAGTTTTTCCCCGCTTTGACAGCCCTGCTGCTGTCGCTCGCCACCTTGGGCGCCGCCCAGGCCCAGCCACTGCGCGTTGGCGTCACGCCCGGCTCGCTCGCCGATTCCGCCCAGATCGCGGCGCGCGAGGCCAAGGCCCAGGGGCTCGACGTTCAGATCGTCGAGTTCACCGACTGGACCCTGCCCAATACCGCGCTGGTCAACCGCGATCTGGACCTGAACTACTACCAGCACCAGGCCTTTCTCGACACCTTCAACCGCGAAAACCGCCAGGACCTGCGCGCGGTGGCCGTGGGCTCGCGCGGCAATATCGGCATCTTCTCCAAGCGCTACAAAAGCCTGGACAGCCTGCCCATGGGCGCCAGCGTGGCGCTGGCCAATGACACCTCGAACCAGGCACGTGCCATTGCCACCTTGCGCGATGCGGGCCTGGTGACCCTGCGCGCCAATGCGCCGCAGCTGGCCCAGATCGACGACATCGCCAGCAATCCCAAGAAGCTCAAGTTCATCGAAGTGGCCGGCCCCCAGCTGGCGCGGGCGCTCGATGATGCCGACATCACCGTGGTGAGCCTGGGTGGCCTGCTGCAGGCGGGCCAGCTCGAGACCGCCCGCCAGGGCCTGTACTACAGCGTCGGCACGGATGCCTTCTGGGCCATCCACTTTGTCACCCGGGCCGATAACGTGAAGGACGCGCGGGTGCGCCAGTTCATTGATATCTACCAGCAATCCCAGGCGGTGCGCCAGCAGATCCATGCCTCGTACGCCAATGAAAGCCGCTTCTACAGCCTGCCCTGGCTGAAGTGAGCCAGCCACCTACCCAAGGAAAGACGATGAAGACATTTGCGCTGAAAAAATACCTGCTGGCGCTGGGCGCCGGCGCCGTTATGGCCACCGCTATGGCGGCCACCGCCGTGGCAGCCCCGCTGAAAATCGGTGTCACGCCCGGGTCGCTCGCCGATTCGGTCCAGGTCGCTGCCAAGGAGGCGCGCCAGGCCGGGCTGGATGTGCAGGTGATCGAGTTCACCGACTGGACCACGCCCAACACCGCGCTGGATGCCGGCGATATCGATATCAACTACTTCCAGCACCAGGCCTTTTTGGACAATGCGATCCGCGACCGGGATTACAAGATCGAGAGCGTGGGCGTGGGCCTGCTGCCCAATATCGGTCTGTATTCGAAAAAGCATGCGGCGCTGGCCGATATCCCCGCCGGCTCCTCGGTCGGTGTGGCCAATGACCCGGTCAACCAGGCCCGGGGCCTGTTGCTGCTGCAAACGGCCGGGCTTATCAGCCTGCGCCCCGGCGTGGGCGCCAAGGCCAGCGTGAACGACATCGTCGGCAACCCGCGCAAGCTCAAGCTGCTGGAGGTCGAAGGCCCGCAGCTGGTGCGTGCGCTTGACGATGTGGCCCTCGCCCAGGGCTATCCGGCCCACCTGGTCAACGCCGGCCAGCGCGAGCTGGCCAGCCGCGCGCTGCTGTATTCGACCGTCGATGACCTGTACTACGCGATCCGCTTTGTGGCCCGCAGCGACCGCAAGCAGGACCCGCGCATTGCGCAGTTTGTGCAGCTCTACCAGGCGTCGCCCGCGGTGGCCAAGCAGATCAGCGCCTCGTTTGCCGATGACGCCAAGCTCTATTCGCTGCCCTGGAAGAACGCCGCGAAGGCCGCGCCATGACCGAGGCCACACTGACACGCCCCGTGCCCGAAGTTGCTGAAGCCAAGGCCCCGCGCCTGGCCGATCTGCAGCAGCGCTTTGCGCCGGTGTTTGCGCGCATTGCCGAAGGTGCTGCCGAGCGCGAGCACAGCCGCACTCTCGCCCATGCGCCGCTGCAATGGCTGCGCGAGAGCGGCTTTACTGCCCTGCGCCTGCCTCAAAGCCTGGGCGGCAGTGGCGCATCGCTGGAGCAGCTGGTGGCCTTGCTGGTGGACCTGGCCGAGGCCGACCCCAACCTGACCCAGATCCTGCGGCCGCATTTTCTGTTTGTCGACCGCGTGCTCTACCAGGGCTCCCCCGAGGCACAGCGCCATTGGCTGCCGCTGGTGGCCCAGGGCGCCACCTTTGGCAATGCGACGACCGAGGTGGGCGAGGGGGCCGTCGGCAGCCTGCAGACCACCTTGGTGCCCGACCCAGCGGTGCCTGGCCAGTGGCGGCTTCATGGCCAGAAGTTCTATAGCACCGGCAGCTTGTATGCCGACTGGATCAGTGTGCTGGCGCGCGCGGTGGTGCCCGGCCAGCCGGACCAGACGGTGCATGCGCTGGTAGCGGGCGGTGCGGATGGTGTGGAGCGGCTCGATGACTGGCGTGGCTTTGGCCAGCGGCTGACCGGATCGGGCACCACGGTGCTGCGCGATGTGCCGGTGCCAGCGCATGCGGTGCTGCAGTTCCGCGCGGGCGAGCCTTCGCCCATCGTGGCCTTTGCGCAGCTCTTCCACCTGGCGAGTCTGGCGGGCATTGCCCGCGCGCTGAGCCGCGACACCTTGGCCTATGTGCAGGCGCGCCGCCGCGTCTTCAGCCATGGCGCAGCGGCCTTGCCCAAGGATGACCCGCTGGTGCAGCAGATTGTGGGCCAGCTGGCCAGCACCGCCTACATGAGCGAGCTGGTGGTGCGCGATGTGGCCCAGGCGCTGGGCCCGATCTTGCGCAGCGCCGAGGCTGGCCATGAGCGCGCGGACAAGGCCCAGCTCGATGCGCTGGAGCTGCGTGCCGCTCAGGCCCAGGTGGCGGTGGTCGATGCGGTGCTGCAGGCGGCCACGCGCATGTTTGATGTGGGCGGGTCGAGCGCGCTGGCCGAGGACCTGCGGCTGGACCGCCACTGGCGCAATGCCCGCACGCTGGCCTCGCACAACCCGGTCATCTACAAGGCCAAGTCGGTGGGCGACATGCTGCTCAACGGCGCCGAGCCGGTCTACTTCTGGCAGGTGGGGCTCGCAGCAAAAAACGCATAAGAACATGAGATTTCATTCCTTGGCCTGCGGCGGCGCAGTGGTTGTAATGGTTGTCTTGACGCTGGAGGCAGCGACCCGGATAGGCCGGGCCCTGGCCCCTTGCGTGTGAACGACTGGAATGAACATGAGCCGCATCTTGAAAACCGTCATCGTCAATGGCAGCCTGGGCAAGCCTTCGCGCACCCGCAGCCTGCTCGACAGCTTGCATCTGCAACTGGGCCAGGCCCTGGGCCAGTCGGCCCAGGCGGTGCGCCTGGATGTGCGCCATATCGACCTGGTCGATCTGGTGGCCGACATCGGCCCGGTGCTGTACAAGGATGCGCTGTCCGCCGCCGCCCGTGATGCGCTGGAAGCGATCGAGACCGCGGACTTCCTGATCGTCGGCTCGCCCGTGTTCCGGGGCAGCCTGCCGGGCCTGCTCAAACACCTGTTTGACCTGGTGGACCAGCATGCGCTGCAGGGCACGCCCGTGCTGCTGGCTGCCACCGGCGGCAGCCCACGCCATTCGCTGGTGCTGGACCACCAGCTGCGCCCGCTGTTCGGCTTTTTCTCGGCCTTGACCTTGCCGATCGGCGTCTATGCAACGCCCGAAGACATCCAGGGCGGTGTGGTGGTGAGCGAGGCGCTGCACAAGCATATCGCGCTGGCGGTGAGCCTGGCGGTGCCGGTGCTCAGCGCGCTGGCGCACAGCCAGCGCAGCAGCCAGCCTGCCTTGCATGCGCTGGAGCGCCAGGCCGCTTAAGCGCGTTCAGGCTTCTTTTCAAACGCCACCCGCCTGCATACGCTGCGGTCGGGCTGGCGCAGCATGCCCTGCGGCGTCTGCTGCACGCCCCTTGCCTTGCAGCCACCCTGACCCTTTGCCATGGCCTCTACCTCATCCCCACCGGAGCTGTTCTGGTTCCTGCCTACCTCCGGCGATACCCGCTACCTGGGCGCCTCGGACTTTGGCCGCCAACCCACGCCCGAGTACCTGCGCAGCATTGCCACGACCAGCGAGAACCTGGGCTATGACGGGCTTCTGATTCCGACCGGCAGTTCGTGCCTCGACCCCTGGGTGGTGGCATCCAGCTTGGTCGCGGTCACCCAGCGCATCAAGCTGCTGGTGGCGCTGCGCACCTCGCTGGGCATGCCGGTGCCCAGTGCGCGCCAAGCCGCTACCTTGGATCAGGCGCTCGCCGGGCGTTTGCTGCTCAATGTGGTGCCCGGGGGCGATGCCACCGAGCTGGAGGCCGATGGCGTGTTTCTGGCCCATGACGAGCGCTATGCCTATGCCGATGAGTTTCTGAGCATCTGGCGGCGCCTGCTGGCCGGCGAGACGGTGGACCACGAGGGCAAGTACTTCAAGGTCAAGCAGGGTAAGAACTTTTTCGAGCCAGTGCAAAAACCGTATCCGCCTTTGTACTTTGGCGGCTCCTCCGACGCCGCCCATGACCTGGCGGCCAAGCATGTCGATGCCTACCTGACCTGGGGCGAGCCGCCCCAGGCCGTGGCGCGCAAGTTTGCCGATATCCGGGCACGTGCCGCCGCTGCCGGCCGCCAGCTGCGCCTGGGCGTGCGCCTGCATGTGATCGTGCGCGAGACCAACGAGGAGGCCTGGGCCGATGCCGAGCGCCTGATCAGCAAGCTGACCGACGAGGACATTGCGAAAGCGCAGCAGAACTATGCGCGCATGGACTCGGTCGGCCAGGCGCGCATGGCGGCCTTGCATGGCGGTAACCGCCAGAAGCTGGAGGTGGCACCCAACCTCTGGGCCGGTGTCGGCCTGGTGCGCGGCGGCGCGGGCACGGCGCTGGTGGGCGATGCGGCCACCGTGGCCGAGCGCCTGCGCGAGTACATGGACATTGGCGCCGATACCTTTGTGCTGTCGGGCTACCCGCACTTGGAGGAGTCGATCCGCTTTGCCGAATTGGTGTTTCCGCTGCTGGGCAAGAAGAGCGTGACCACCGCACGCTCGCAGACCGGCGGCGCGTTTGATGTTCGTGGTGTTCAACAATGGAAGGAGTCGGCTTCATGAGCCTGCCCGTGATCGATATGCGCTGCCGGCCAGCGTTCTTGCACAACTTTTTTGGCGCAACGCCCGGCTCGCCCGAGCATGACACCGCCCGCTGGCTGAACCGGCGCGTGGGCACGCGCGGCAGCGACAAGCACTTTGAGGAATCGCTGACCCAGGAGGGCTTTTTAAAGGCGGTGCGCGATGCCGGCCTGAGCCAGGCCGTGGTCGTGGGGCGGCACACGCCTTCGCAGCACCTGCCCAACGATACGATCCACCAGATCGTGCAGGGCCACAGCGAGTTGCTGGGCATTGCCGGGGTCGACCCGGTGCTGCAGGGCGAGCAGGCGGCGCTCGACGAGATCGAGCGTGCGATCAAGGTGCTGGGCCTGCGCGGCATCGACCTGGAGCCCGGCTTTGGCGACCCGGCCCGCCATCCCGACGACCCCGTGTACTGGCCCGTTTATGAGCGCGCGCGGGAGCTGGGTGTGCCGGTGTTCCTGATGAGCGGCCCGACCACGCCGGACCCGAGCTTCAACGACCCGGCGCGCCTGGCCAAGGTGGCCCAGGCCTTCCCCGATCTGCCGCTGGTCGTCTACCACGGCTACTGGCCGCGCGTGCAGGAGGCCATTGGCCTGGCCTTCCGCTACGCCAATGTCTACCTGGTGCCGGACATGTATGTGTTCCAGCCCGGCCACCAGGCCTATGTGCAGGCGGCCAACCAGTTCCTGGGCGACCAGCTGCTGTTTGGCTCGTCCTACCCCTTCCGCCCCATCGGCCAGAGCATTGAGGACTTTCTGGCACTGGGCTTTGACGAGGCCGTACTGCCCAGGCTGCTGCATGGCAATGCGGCACGCATTTTGGGGCTGTAATCGGCCAGCGGCGAATGCTGCGCCGCTCCCATCCCATCCCACCAAGGGCTCCCGACAGGAGCCCTTTTTGCGTATGCGGGGCGTGGGCCGCGCGGCAGACCTCTCTGCCGGGGGGTAACGCGGTGGTGCGCCATCGGCTGCACGGTCGCTGTTATCCAGAGCAACGCCCCCATGGCCATCGACTTCTTGCACGCCATGGCGATCCAAACCGCCTGCGCCCCCCGCCGCCGCTACCTGGGGTTTACCCAAGGGTAATTGTCAATAAATCGTCAATAGATTTACAACAAATGTTTCTTAATGTTTTGTTAACCAAGCGGTTGGTACATTTTCTAACAGATTGCAGATAATTGCGTCTTTGGTTTTTTTGCTGAGAGAAGTGCTTTTATGTGGGTACTTGCTGCTTTTTGAAGAATTCGGAAACCAGGAAATTTTTTTCCTGAATTAATGCGTTTTCTCAATCGCAAATTGTTTTTTTATTATTTATGTGGAAAGAACAATGATGCTCAAACAATCATGGTGGCCATTTTTGCTGCACGGCGCTAAGGCCAAGGCTGCGGTGCTGCTGTTGGCTGCCTCGCCGCTGTACGCGCTGGCCCAGGTGGCTGACGTGCAAATCACCAAATCCGGCCCATCATCGGCCGTGGGTGGCACGCCGGTGAGCTATGTGCTGGAGATGGATAACAACGGTCCCAACGCGGCGAATGGCGCGCGTTTTGAGGACGTGTTGCCCGCCGGTCTGGCGAATGTCACGCTGGCCTGTACGCTGGCCACGGGTGGTGCGACCTGCCCGGCCGATCTGGCCTTGGCCGGTGGCGTGGTGTCTGGCACGTTGGCCAGCTTTCCCAACCAGGGCAAGGTGCGGGTGGAGATCCAGGCCCGTTTTGGCGTGACGGGCCCCAGCACGTTGACCAATACAGCGACCATCAGTGCCCCGGCAGGGACCTCCGATCCGGTGCCGGGCTCCAACAGCAGCTCGATCAGCACGGCCATGCGCTATGAGGTGAACCTGGCCATCACCAAGACGCAAAGCAGCGACAGCTTCCAAAGCGGCGTGCCGCTGACCTACACCATCAGCTTGCGCAACAACGGCGTGGGCGCTGCCGATGGCGTGGCGCTGTACGACCGGCTGAGCAACAGCTTTATCAGCCACATTGGGGCAGATCTGGTGTTCAACCAGTGCACGGCCAGCGGTGGCGCGCAATGCCCGGACAATGCCAGCTTCCCCAACCACAGCGGTGCCAACGACTACAGCCCGGTGTTCAACGCCACGGTGCCAGTGTTGCCGCCTGGTGGCGCGGTGGTCGTCACCTATACGATGACGCCTTATCTGGTGCCCAATGCCGCCTGCGGTCGCCCCGCCGGCCAGTTGTTCAACCAGGCTTCGCTCCAGCTGCTCGATGGCATGGTGGACACCACCCCGGCCGACAACCAGCAGACTGCCATTTTGCAGGTGCCCGGCACGCCCGCCTGTCCCACGACGGATCTGCAGGTGAGCAAGACCCAGGACCCGCCGGTGCCTGCCATGGGGGATCTGGTGACCTATACGATGACCTTGGTCAATGCTGGCCCGAACGCGGCCAACGGCGCCAGCATCGCGGACATCATCCGCACCCATGGCGGCTCGGCCAATTACTTCGCGGTCGACACGCAGTTTCAAAGCTGCTTCGCCGAAGGGGGCGCAGTCTGCCCACCGTCCTCGGAGTTCCTGGAGCCGAGCGGCAATGCCTCGTATGTGAGCTTGTTCAATACCCAGGTGCCGGTCTTGCCCGTCAACGGGCGGCTGACCATCATCTACCAGGTGCAAACCCGCTTCAATGGCAGCATTCCATGCGGGCGCACCCTGGGTGGTCTGAACAATGAGTTCTCGGCGAACCCGCCCGACAACATGACCGACTCCAACACCAGCAACAACGTGGCGTCGGTGGGTATCCTGGTGCCGGCCACGCCGGCATGCCCCAGAACGGATCTGGCGGTGACCAAGACGCAAAGCGCGGACCTGTACCAGCCGGGTGTGCCCGTCCATTACACGATGACCGTGACCAACAAGGGCCCTGCAGCTGCCGATGGTGCGTCCATCGCCGATCGTCTGATCACGTTTGAGTTGGCCAACCGCCTGGATGTGCAATCGTCTGCGATCAGCTGCTCAGCAGCCGGTGGTGCCGTGTGCCCGGACGCTTCAGTGTTTCCTGCGCCTTATACGGGCAGCATCAGCGGGTTTTCCTGGCCTTTCCAGGCGCAGGTGCCACAGCTGCCGGTGGGTGGCAGTCTGACCATCGGCTACAGCCTGACCTATAGCTATTCCCAAAGCAGCTGTGACTGGCCATCGGGCTATCTGGTCAACGAGTTCTCGGCCAACCCTGGCGATAGCGTCGAAGAGGCGGTGCCTTCCGACAACGTGGCCACGACGACCATGCAGCGCTTTAGCTGCTCGAACGTGTCGGTCAACAAATCGGTCAACCCGGTCACGGCCACCAGCGGCGCGCAGGTGACCTACGCGGTGGACATGCACAACGCCGGCCCGGCCGACACCAGCAATGTGGTCTTCTCCGATCCACTGCCCGCTGGCGTGGTGTTCAGCGATGCCAGCTGCAGCGTGCTGGTGGCGCCTGCACAGTGCGGCGCAACGGTCGACTATGACCCGGCCACCCGCACCGTGAGCAGTGTGGTGACGTCGCTGGGCAATGGCGGCGCGGTGCGCTTTGTCATCCAGACCACCGCGGGTGGCCAACCGGGCACCTACACCAATACCGCCTATGCGGCGGTACCTGCTGGCGTGATTGACCCCATCCTTGCGTCCAACGAGAGCTATGTGAACCTGCAGATATTTGCACCGACGACCACCAAGACCGTGACCAAGAGCATTGCAGGCCTGGCGACGGGATTGCCCCAGGCGATGACCTTCAGTGGCAGCCTGCGCTGCGGCACGCAGCCTGCGCAAACCTGGACGGCCACGGTCGCCGCAGGCGCGACCAGCGGCACCAGCGCAGCACTGACGGTGTTTGAAGGCGACAGTTGCACGGCCACCGAAGACACGCCGCCGGCGGCCCCTGCGGGCTATGGCTGGAGCGGTGCGCCAGAGATTGCCGAGCAGGCCCAGGGCTTTACGGTGACCAACCGCCTGCAGCGGCTGACGGGCGGTGTGCAACTGACCAAGCGCATCACCGGCCCGGCAGCAGGCGTTGCAGCCGCCAATGGCAGCTTCGACTTCAGCCTGGATTGCGGCCCGGACGGCATGCACACCGCCAGCGTTACGGTAGCCAATGGGCAAGAAGCCAGCGTCCACTTGGCCGATCTGCCTGCGAATGCCAGCTGCACAGTGACTGAGACGGGCAAGGCCGCAGCGCCTGCGGGCTACCAGTGGCGGGCGCCGGTGTACAGCGCCAACCCGGTGGTGATACCTGCTGGCAGCGATGTGGCGCTGAGCGTCAGCAATCCGCTGACCAGTAACGGCAGCGTGGTTGACCCCATCGATGGCGGCAACAACGGCAAGCTGCGCGCGGTGCCGGTGGGCAGTCCCTGGGCCTATCTGGTGCTGACGGGCCTGATCGCGGGCCTGGGTATGGCGCGCAGAAGGCGCATGCTGTAAGCGCGCAGCGCTTGAGCGCTGCGACCTAGCCAACCCGTGCCCGGCCGCCTCAGCAGCCGGGCACTTTGGCGAATGCGGCCGCCAGATGGTCGATCAATGCCCGCACCGCCGGCAGCATGCCCCGGCGGGAGGCGAATACCGCATGCACTGCCTCCTTGCGCGGGCCCCATTCGGGCAGCACTTTGACCAAGGTGCCTTTGTCCAGCTGCTCGTGCACCATAATCATCGGCAACTGCACCACACCCAGGCCGGCCATCGCCGCACTGCGCAGTGCCACCATGTCGGTCGTGATCAGGCGAGGCGTGTGCGGGACCTGGATGCTGGGCATGCTGTCGTGTTCGAGCTTCCACACAAACTGCTGCTCGGGCGAACCCAGCCAGAGGCTGGGCCACTGCGACAGATCGGCAGGGCTGCGCACAATGCCCTGGCGCGCGGTCAGGATGGGGCTGGCCACCAGGTGCTGGGCATGGACAGAAAGCATGCGCACCGACAGGTCACTGTCCTCCAGCGGCATGGTGCGCACGCGGATCGCCAGGTCAAAGCCCTCGCCAATCACATCGACCGGGCGGTTGGTGGCCTCCAGCTGGATCGTCACCTCGGGGTACATGACCATGAAGTCGGTCAGCATGCGCTCGACCAGTTCATGCAGCAAGGTGATGGGGCAGCTCAGGCGCACGACGCCCCGGGGCTGGGACTGCACCGCCTCGATGCTCAGCTGCGCGGCCTCGGCCTCGACCAGCATGGCCTTGCAGTGCTGGTAGTAGGTCTGGCCCAGCTCGGTCACCGCGAACTTGCGTGTGGAGCGCAGCAAGAGGCGCACGCCCAGGCGCTCTTCGAGCAGCGCAATGCGGCGGCTGAGCTTGGACTTGGGCATGCCCAGCGCGCGCCCGGCGGGCGCAAAGCCGCCATGGTCGACGACTTGGACGAAATAGAACAGGTCATTGAGGTCGAATGGCTGCATGGGGTGCTCTGCGGGATGGTCTTATCGTTCAAAAAATAGAACTATCAAGGCGAATTATGCCGTCTACCGCTCGCAGTGTTTCAACCCCACAATAACGGTACAGCCTTCCGACACCTAGCTTGGAGGCCAGACAGGAATCCCCGATGAAAAACGTACTGCATGTCCAAGACGCACCCCGCCAGCACTGGGTTGGCGACGGCTTTCCTGTGCGTTCACTGTTTTCCTACCAAAGCCACGGCAAGCTGCTGAGCCCCTTTTTGCTGCTCGATTTTGCCGGCCCGGCCGAGTTTGCCCCTGCCAGCGCGCCGCGCGGTGTGGGCCAGCACCCGCACCGGGGCTTTGAGACCGTGACCATCGTCTATGACGGCGAGGTCGCGCACCGCGACTCGACCGGCCAGGGCGGCGAGATAGGCCCTGGCGATGTGCAATGGATGACGGCCGGCGCTGGCATCCTGCACGAGGAGTTCCATTCGCCTGCGTTTACCGCCCATGGTGGCACGCTGCGCATGCTGCAGCTGTGGGTCAACCTGCCTGCCAAGGACAAGGGCGCGCCCGCGGGCTACCAGGCGATTGTCCAGTCGCAGATCCCTGCGGTGGCCTTGCCTGGCGGCGGCCAGCTGCGCGTGATTGCCGGCGATTACCAAGGCCAGCAGGGCCCTGCAAAGACCTTCACGCCGATGCAGGTCTGGGATCTGCGCCTGGTCCCCGGTGAAAAGCTGGAGCTGGAGCTGCCCGAAGGCTGGAGCACGGCGCTGGCCATCGTGCAGGGCACGGTGCTGGTCAACGGCAACGATGTGGCGCGTGAGGCGCAGCTGGTGGTGATGGCCCAGGAAGGCCGCAAGCTGACACTGGAGGCCAATGGCGATGTCGCCTTGCTGCTGATGAGCGGCGAGCCGATTGACGAGCCCATCGTCGGCTACGGCCCCTTTGTGATGAACAGCCAGCAGGAGATCGTGCAGGCGGTCAATGACTTCAACAGCGGCAAGTTTGGCAGCATGCGGGCTTGATCGGCGGGTCTGAGATGCCGCAGCCGTGTTGAGGCGGCCATAAAAAAAATGGACACCTTGGTGTCCATTTTTTCGTTAAGCGCTTGCCAAGGACAGCAGCTTACCAATTCGCCTTCATGCGGTCATAGACCCAATCGCCAAAGCGGCGGTGCGCCTGGGGCGTGTAGTTCACCAGGTCGGAGAACAGGTACTGGTCGACCTTGGAGGCTTCCACCAGGGTGTCGGCGGTGCACAGCGAGGAGTTGATCTGGTTGACGCCAATGTTCAGGCCATTGGTGGCATCTGCGGTGGTGCAGGCCGGATCAGTGGAGTTGGTGAAGCTGTAGCTGCCGGGGTTGCCGGTCATCGAGTTGAAGTAGTACTGCACGTCAGCGTACAGCACTTCGGTGCCCGACAGGCCATACAAGGCGTTCAGCAGGCCATTGTTGAAGGCGGTGGTGGCCGCTTCCAGCGTGTTCGATGGCTTGGGGTCGGCGCTGGGTTGCGCGTTGTCCAGGCTGGTGGCCCACAGCGTGCGGCCCAGGTTGGGCGTGCCCACGGTCAGCACGCGGGGGGCGCCTGCGCTGTTGAGGCGACGCACCTGCGCTGCCATCTGCTGGCCAGCGGTGGTCATGTCGGCCAGGTACTGGTCGCGGGTCTTGGTGCCGGCGGCGTATTCGTTGTAGCCGGCGATCACGTCGCTCATGCCGCCACTCATCAGCACAAACTGGTTGCTGGTGAAGGTTGGGTGGGCCGCCAGGTAGCTGTCGATCTGCGCGGTGATGGAGGGGGCATTGGTCACGCCGGTGGCATCGGGCTGGGAGACGCGGGCATTGCCGTAGGCATAGGCGGTGCCACCATCCTTGGCCGCGGTGATCGTCAGGTCATAGCGGTAGGCGATTTCACGCGTCCAGTTGTTGTAGCTGCCGTTGCTGACCGAGTAGGGACGGCCATTGGGGTTTTGGCCCAGGTCGGTCATTGCATCACCAAAGGTGATGATGCTGTCGGGGCGAATCGAGTTCGCGGTTGAGCTCGATCCGCAGGCCGCCAGCATGGCCACCGAGGCACCAGCCACGGCGGTCAACACGGTACGGCGCATCCAATTTGCTGCCATGTGAGTTCTCCAGTAAGTAGAGCGTAGTGTAGCGAGGCTGATCCAGGCCACCAAGGTGATGAGGTAAAGAGAGGTAAAACGCCAGGGGCTAGGCGGCTCAGCCAGCCGCCGCCGCGCGCTGCAGACGGTCGCTGACGCCTTCCCAATCTGCCGTCTCCGGCGGGGTTTCGATCCAGATGAGCTTGGCGCCCCAGTCGTCCAAGTCGCGCAGCAGGCCAAACAGCTCGCGGGCCGCAGCCAGCGGCGCATGGGGCATGGGCTGCAGGCGCAGATGGGGGCTGGCGCTGCGCAGTGGGCCGCGGTGGTAGATGGCGATATGCCGCGCGTCGGCCCCCAGCACATCGAGCGCCGATTGCAGCTGCTTGGCATCCATCAGCCTGACCTTGGCGCTGGGCGCATAGTGCGCGAGCAAGGTGCCCGAGGCGCGCGGGGTATCGGCCGTCAGCTCCTGCATCGACAGCGGGCGGGTGCCGCAGGCGCGCTCGATATCGTCGCGCGTGATGGCGCCGGGGCGCAGCAGCACGGGCACGCCACGCGTGCAATCGACAATGGTCGACTCAATGCCGATATCGCAGGCGCCGCCGTCGAGCACCAGCAGTGCGTCACCCAGTTCGGCCGCCACATGGGCGGCCGTGGTCGGGCTGACGCGGCCAAAGCGGTTGGCGCTGGGCGCCGAGACGCCCCAGACGGGCGGGCTGAGCTGCTGGCAGGCCTGCAGCACCGCTTGCGCCACCGGGTGCGAGGGGCAGCGCAGGCCCACGCTGTCCTGTCCGGCCGTCGATGCCATCGCCGCACCGGGCAGGCGCGGCAGGATCAGGGTGAGGGGCCCGGGCCAGAACGCATCGATGAGCTGCTGGGCAAACACCGGCACGGCCTTGGCGTAGCGCTGCACGCCTGCGGCATCGGCCACATGCACGATCAGCGGGTGGTCGGCAGGCCGGCCCTTGGCGCTGAAGATCTGCGCCACGGCGGCGTCGTTGTCGCTGTCGGCGGCCAGGCCGTAGACCGTCTCGGTCGGCAAGCCAACCAGTTGCCCCGCCTGCAGCGCCAGCGCGGCGGCGCGCACCGAGGCGTCGAGCTTTCCATCCAGAATCACGTGTAGTCCTCTTAGAACGCGGCAATGCCCAGGATGGCAGCGGCTTTGAGTGCCGTCTCGCGCACCTGCTCGGGCGTGGCAGCCGTGATGTTCAGGTGGCCCATCTTGCGGCCACGCTTGGCATCGACCTTGCCGTACAGGTGCAGGTGGCAGCCGGGCAGGGCCAGCACCTGGTCCCAGGCGGGGGTCTGCGCGCTGGCGCTGTCCTTGAACCACAGGTCGCCCAGCAGGTTGAGCATGATGGCAGCGCTGTGCTGGCGCGGTTGCACCAAGGGCAGGTTGGCCATGCAGCGCACCTGCAGCTCGAACTGCGACACATCCAGCGCGTTCTGGCTGTAGTGGCCGCTGTTGTGCGGGCGCGGGGCGATCTCGTTGACGACCAGCTGGCCGCCATCGAGCACAAAGAACTCCACACAGAGCACGCCGACATAGTCCAGGCCCTGGGCCACCGACTGGGCCGCCGCAATGGCCTGCTCGGCCTGCGCGGCAGGCAGGTTGCCGGCATAGACCTCGGTCACCGCCAGAATGCCTTCGCGGTGCAGGTTGCGCTGCACCGGCAGGTGCACGATATCGCCCTGGCGGCTGCGCGCGACGATGACCGAGCACTCATGGGCGAGCGGCAGCATCTTCTCGAGCACGCAGGCCACCTGCTTGAGCTCGGCCCAGGCTGCAGTCAGCTCCTCGCGGGTCTTGACGCGGATCTGGCCCTTGCCGTCATAGCCCATGCGGGAGGTCTTCAAAATGCCGGGCAGCAGCGCGTCGTTGACGGCGGCCAGCTGCTCGGCCGTCTCGATGACCGCATAGGGTGCGCAGGGCACGCCGCATTTCACAAAGTGGGCTTTTTCCGCAGCGCGGTCCTGGGCGATGGCCACGGATGCGCCGGCGGGCGACACCGGCAGGCTTTGCGCGAGCTGGTTCAGCGCGGCGGCGGGCACATTCTCGAACTCGGTGGTCACCGCAGCGCACAGACGCGCCAGCTCGGCCAGGCCTTGCGGGTCTTCATAGCCGCTGCGCACATGGTGGTGGCTGACCAGGCCGGCCGGGCTGGTCGCATCCGCATCCAGCACGGCGGTGAAGTAGCCCATCGACTGGGCGGCATGGGCAAACATGCGGCCCAGCTGGCCGCCGCCCAGCACGCCCAGGGTGGCGCCGGGCAAAATGGCTTGGGCCTGGTCTTGCGCCGGGGCGCTGTGGCTGGTGGTGCTCATGCGTTCACCGGCAAGGTCATGTTGCGGGCCGCTTCGGTCTGCTCGGCGCGGAAGGCATCGAGCTTGGCGCGCAGCGCAGGGTCTTCATTGGCCAGCATGGCCACGGCAAACAGGGCGGCATTGGCCGCACCGGCCTGGCCGATCGCGAAGGTGGCGACGGGCACGCCCTTGGGCATCTGCACGATGGAATGCAGCGAATCAACGCCTTGCAGGTGGCGGCTGGCCACGGGCACGCCCAGCACGGGCACCGGGGTTTTAGCGGCTATCATCCCAGGCAGGTGGGCTGCGCCCCCAGCGCCGGCGATGATGGCCTTGAGGCCCCGTTCTACGGCGCTCTCGGCAAAACGGAACATGTCATCGGGCATGCGGTGGGCCGAGACCACCTGGGCCTCAAAGGCAATACCGAATTGCTGGAGAATGGCTACTGCGTGCTGCATGGTCTCCCAGTCGCTGCTGGAGCCCATGACCACGCCAACTTGGATGGGTGTCATAGTGTGGGTTGGCGGGTGTCTAAGGCAAGAATGCCGGCCCCGCGCCAGGGTGGAACCCGCCATTTTACTTTTTGCAGTGAAGCTGCCTGATCAACACGGATTTTTAGCGACATGATCGACGTCACCATTGAGAATTTTGAAGCCGAAGTCATCCAGGCATCCATGCAGGTGCCCGTGCTGGTGGACTTTTGGGCACCTTGGTGCGGCCCTTGCAAAACCCTGGGCCCCTTGCTGGATAAGCTCGAAGTCGACTACGGCGGCCGCTTCAAGCTGGTCAAGATCGATTCGGACCAGGAGCAGCAGCTGGCAGGCATGTTCGGCATCCGCTCCATTCCGACCTGCGTGCTGATGATCGGCGGCAAGCCCGTCGATGGTTTCATGGGCGCCCAGCCGGAAGGCAAGCTGCGCGAATTTCTGGACAAGCATCTGCCGTCGGAAGCAGCCATGGCCGCCGAAGCGGGCGCCGACGAAGCCCAGCAACTGCTGGACAGCGGCGATGTGCAGGCCGCGCTGCAGATGCTGCAAGAGTCGCTGGCGGCCGACCCCAGCAATGACGATGCCCGTTTTGACTATGCCCGCCTGCTGATCCAGACGGGCGCGGTGACCGAGGCCGAAGCCCAGATCGAGGAGCCGCTCAAGCGCATCCAGCAGCCGCTGCGCTTTGTGGCCTTGAAGGCCTGGACCCAGGCGATCCGCTTTGTGCACGAGGACGACCGGGGCGATTGGCCACTCGAGCAGTTCGACGCGGCCATTGCCGCCAACAAGCGCGACTTCGACACGCGCTTTGCGAAGGCGCAGGCGCTGATGGCCGAAGGCCAGTGGACCGCCAGCATGGACGAGCTGCTGGAGATCATCATGCGTGACAAAACCTGGAACGACCAGGCTGCACGCAAGCTGTTTGTCGCCATCCTGGAGCTGCTGACCCCGCCCAAGCCCAAGGCCGCAGACACGGTGCCCGGCACTACGGCCGGCGGCATTGCGCTGACGGGCAAGGCCAGCAAGCAGGAGGACGAGGTGGGTGCATTGCTCAGCAGCTACCGCCGCCGTCTGAGCATGGCGCTGAACTGAGCCCCACTGGCGCGGCGGGTGCTGGTAGGCGAGGGCCGGTTTTTTGGGCAGCGGCCCAGCCCTTCCTGTACAGTAGTGGACCTACACCCCGTTGCAACTGCAAAACAGGGGTATGGTGGTTTGCACCTATACTGATAGCAGCAAAGCGGCGATGGGTGCGCGCAGGTGCCCATTTTGAGCGTCAATAGGCCCAAAGCTGTGGTCTTTGACGCTTGGGGCGCATGGGGCGTGCCGCTACCGCAGGAGAATCAACACCATGGGATTGTGGCAAAAACTGTTTGGCTGGCTGAGCCCCTCTGCGCCAACGGCTGCCCCCGCTGAAACCCCGACCCCGCACCCCGCCGCAGCGGCAGGCGGTACGCCGCAGGAGCCTGCGCGCGGCACGCGTGAGCCGGCCTTTGACCCGGCGGCCGAGCTGGCTGCGCCCTTGGTCGGCATGCCCAGCGCTGGCGATGTGCCCGCAGCACCCGCTGCCCATCTAGCAGCCGAGGCAGCGCCCAGCCCGCAGGCCGATCTGTTCGAGGCCGCAGCGGCCCGTGAAGCCGAAGTCCCTCCGTCCATTGCCGATCCCGCACTGCGCGAGGCGCTGTCCGCCTATGCCGGCATGGCCTGGGACCGCCAACTCGATTTTGCCGAGAGGGTGGGTGACCGCCCCTGGTCGGCCGATACGGCCCAGGGCCTGATCGCCTTTGGCGATGACCTGCGTTTTCGCATGCAGGTGCTGGGCTCCTACTCCTTCCAATCAGGCACCTGGCTGTGGATCTGGGCCCATACCCAGGCCGAGGTGGCGCCCGCCTTTACCGAAGTGGCACGCCAGCTGCAAGGCTTTGGCGCGGCCAAGAACCTGGCGCTGTTCACCGAGCCGCGCACCGCGCTGCGCCAGGAAGACCTGCATGTGATCGGCCTGATTGCCGCTGGCGCCGACAACAGCGCTGGCTACTACCTGGGCAACTATGGCGAGGGCATCTTGCTGGCGCTGATCGATCCCGACCATGGCCTGCCCACGACCGCGCCCCAGCCCGAACGTGTGCCGACCGTCGTGTCGCAACTGATCAGCGATTTCGAGCTGGACCACCGTGTGCTGCTGCAGCACTACCTGCCGGCCAAGGGCTTCAGCGTGCAGGAGACGGGCTCGCGCATCACCGGCCAGCATGGCCCACACCGCATCGTTGCCGATCTGGACGGCCAGGGCCGTATCAGTGCGATCTCCGGCAGCCTGGGCCCTGCCGTCTGATCGATCAGAAGCGGTAGTCCAGTGTCTTGCCGGGCGTACCGGCTGGCCCCACCTCGACACCCTGGTCGATCGTCTTGCCGCCATCGGCGCTGGCCTTGACTGTGTAGCGACCGCTGTCCAGGCGCAGCAGGCAGACGGGCCCCTGGGCCTGGAACTGCGCCACTTCCTGCCCCTTGCCATCGGCAATCACCACCTGGATCTTTGCGAGGTAGTCGCCCGACTTGGTCGCAAACAGCAGCGACAGCGGGTAGTCCTTCATCGCCGCACGCATCGCGGTCGATTCATCAATGCCAATGCCGCCGCAGACATACTGCACATCACCTGCTTTTTGCAGCGCGGGGTGCTGCGCATGGGCCGCAGTAGCCGACAGCAGCGCGGCGCAGAGCACGGCGGCACTCAGGGTGGGGGTGTGGTTCTTCAAGGCAGTCCTTTGCAGTCATGGATCTGCCTTGACTGTGCCTGGGCGTGGCTGTACCGCCTGTCAGCGAAGGGCGGACATGGCGGTACGCCTGCAGCGGCTTAAAAGCGTGGCAAATCTGGATGGGACAGCTTACCCGCGCGCACCAGCATCTTGCCGTACTCGGCGCAGCGGTTCAGGGTCGGGATCACCTTGCCGGGATTCAGCGAGCCCTGCGGGTCAAATGCGGCTTTCAAGGCCAGCATCTGCGCGTTCTCCTCGGCCGAGAACTGCACGCACATGCTGTTGAGCTTTTCCACGCCCACGCCATGCTCGCCGGTGACGGTGCCGCCCATGGCAACGCTGGTCTCCAGAATGTCGGCGCCAAACAGCTCGCAGCGGTGCAGCTGGTCGGGGTCGTTGGCATCGAACAGGATGAGCGGGTGCAGGTTGCCGTCGCCGGCATGGAAGACATTGGCGCAGCGCAGCTGGTACTTTTTCTCCATCTGCTGGATGGCGAGCAGGATATCGGCCAGGCGCTTGCGCGGAATGGTCGAGTCCATGCACATATAGTCCGGGCTCATGCGGCCGCTGGCGGGGAAGGCGTTCTTGCGGCCGCTCCAAAAGCGCAGCCGCTCTTCTTCGTCCTGGCTGATGCTGATGGCGGTGGCGCCTGCGGCGCGCAGCACCTGGCTCATATGGGCGACCTCTTCGGCCACCTCTTCGGGCGTGCCGTCGCTCTCGCACAGCAAGATGGCTTCGGCGCTGAGGTCATAGCCGGCATGCACAAAGTCCTCGACGGCAGCAGTCATTGGCTTGTCCATCATCTCCAGCCCGGCCGGGATGATGCCGGCGGCAATCACGGCGGCCACCGCATCGCCCGCCTTGCGCACATCGTCAAAGCTGGCCATGATGCAGCGCGCCAGCTGCGGCTTGGGAATGAGCTTGACCGTCACCTCGGTGGCCACGGCCAGCATGCCCTCGCTGCCGATCACCGCGGCCAGCAGGTCGTAACCCGGCACATCCAGCGCCTGGCTGCCAAACTCGATGGGCTCGCCCTCGACGGTGAAGCCCTTGATCTGCAGCACGTTGTGCACCGTGAGCCCGTATTTGAGGCAGTGCACACCGCCGGAGTTCTCGGCAATATTGCCGCCAATGGTGCAGGCGATCTGGCTCGATGGATCGGGTGCGTAATACAGGCCATACGGGGCCGCTGCATCGCTGATGGCCAGGTTGCGCACGCCGCATTGCACCACCGCCGTGCAGGCGGCCGGGTCGATGTGCAGGATCTGGTTGAAGCGCGCCATCGACAGGGTCACGCCCAGCGCAATCGGCAGTGCACTGCCGGACAGGCCGGTGCCTGCGCCGCGCGCCACCACGGGCACCTGCAGCGCATGGCAGGCCTGCAGCACCGCCTGCACCTGGGCATAGGTCTCGGGCAGCGCTACTACCAGCGGGCGCTGGCGGTAGGCCGTCAGGCCATCGCATTCATAGGGTGTGGTGTCCTCGTCGTGCCACAGCAGGCAGTCGTCGGGCAGCAGCTTGCGCAGTGCGGCCACGACTTCGCGCTGGCGTTCTGCGCGCTCGGTCAAGGCCGCTGGGGGGGTGGAGAGGTCAACCTGGCTCATGCCCACACTGTAGCAAGTTGCGGGCAGCGTGCCGGTCACCGGGGCAACCGCCTGCCGGCAGCGCCCCGGGGGGGCATCAGCGAAAGATGACCGTCTTGTGGCCGTTCATCAGCACGCGGTACTCGCTGTGCCACTTCACTGCGCGGGCCAGCACCTGGCTCTCGGTGTCCTGGCCGCGGGCGGTCAGGTCTTCGACGGTGTCGGTGTGGTAGGCGCGGGCCACATCCTGCTCGATGATCGGGCCTTCGTCGAGGTCGGCCGTCACATAGTGGGCGGTGGCGCCAATCAGCTTCACGCCCCGGTCATGGGCCTGGTAGTAGGGCTTGGCACCCTTGAAGCTGGGCAGGAAGCTGTGGTGGATATTGATCGCACGGCCCGACAGCTTGCTGCACAGGTCGTTGGAGAGCACCTGCATGTAGCGCGCCAGCACGACCAGCTCGGCGCCTTCGGCCTCGATGATCTCGAACTGCTTGGCCTCGGCCTGGGCCTTGGTCGCCGCCGTCACCGGGATGTGGTGGAAGGGGATGTTGTAGCTGGCCGCCAGCTGGTAGAAATCGCGGTGGTTGCTGACGATGGCGCGGATGTCGATCGGCAGCAGGCCTTCCTTCCAGCGGAACAGCAGGTCGTTCAAGCAATGGCCCTGGCGGCTGACCATGATGACGGTCTTGATTTTTTCATCGGCCGCATGCAGGCGCCAGTGCATCTCAAAAGGCTTTGCAAAGGCATCCAGGTCTTCGCGCAGCTGGCTGGCAGCGCCGGTGCTGGCAAAGCGCACGCGCATGAAAAACAGGCCAGTGGCCGGGTCGTTGAACTGGGCGGCTTCTTCAATATTGCTGCCGTGCTCCAGCAGGAATCCGGATACCGCGTGGACCAGCCCCCGGCGATCAGGGCACGAGAGAGTGAGGATGTAAGCGTTGGTCATAACCTGCCATTGTCGCAGTGTTGGCCCGGGATCCTCGGTAAAACCCTCGCCCAATGGGATGGATGCGGATCGGGATGAGGCGCAAGGCGTCTTTCGCAGTCAATAGCGAGCTATTGACAAGGAAGGCAACGCAGCGGATCGCCCGAGCCCGCATTCAGACCATGGCAGGGATTTTTGCCGAGGATCCCTTGGGGAGTTCCCCAGTCGGGGTTTGGTTTTATACCCTGGTAAAACGAGGTTCCGACTTTGTAAATAAACGTCAAGATTATAAATTTATTGTTCTGTCATCCTATGGTCATCTGGGCAAGCAGCTGACCCGGAAAACTGCAGAAAATCAAAGACATCGACCAGAACCCGTGCGGCTTTGAAGAGGATGGTGGATAAGCGCTTCCTCGCTTTCCAGGCGTTGGCAGCACGGCATTTCCGCAATCAGTCCAAGCGGGTATGCAGCCACACCACAAGGGTGGTTTCGTGGTTTTCATGTTCGGCAATTGGGGGTAGATTGGCAGTTGGTCTCCAACCCCAAGTGAGTTTGGATTGGCCTATCGATTTCACCAAACTGCCGCCCTGACCGTGGGCATGCCCGAGCGCCATGTCCCGCTGCATGGGGCCGGGGTGCGGGTCGTCTGGCGCCAGTGCTGCCCCAGGGGCGGCCATCGCCGTGATCTGCGGGCACACGACCGATTTTTTGAGGATTTAACAGATGAAACGCGACACCATCACCCCGTCTCCCCAGGCCCTGGCTGCCCAGGCACCCCAGGCCATCAGCCTGGATGTGCTCAAGGAGAAGTACTTTAAGGGTGATGAGTCCAGCATCGAAGACCTGTACAGCCGCGTCGCATGCGCGCTCGCGGCGGTGGAAAAGCCCGAGCTGCAGGCCGAATGGGAAGCCAGGTTCTACGCCAACCTGCATGCCGGCGCCATTGGCGCGGGCCGCATCATGTCGGCCGCCGGTACCGACATCCAGGCCACCTTGATCAACTGCTTTGTGCAGCCGGTGGGCGACTGTATCCAGGGCTTTGACGACGAAGGCTACCCCGGCATTTACGAGGCGCTGCGCGAAGCGGCGGAGACCATGCGGCGCGGCGGCGGGGTGGGCTATGACTTCTCGCGCATCCGCCCCCGGGGCGCCGAGGTCAAGGGTACGGCCTCGATGGCCTCGGGCCCTTGCAGCTATATCAATGTGTTTGACCAGAGCTGCTCGACGGTGGAATCGGCCGGCGCACGCCGGGGCGCGCAAATGGGCGTGCTGCGCATCGACCACCCCGATGTGATGGAGTTCATCACCGCCAAGCGCACGCCGGGCCGCTGGAACAACTTCAATGTGTCGGTGGGTGTGCCCGATGCCTTCATGCAGGCGGTGGTGGACGATGCCGACTGGCAGCTGGTGCACAGCGGCAAGCCCAATGCCAAGCTGCGCGCCGAAGGCGCGGTGCTGCGGGATGACGGCCAGTGGGTCTACAAGACGGTGCGTGCCCGGGCGATGTGGGACACGATCATGACCTCGACCTATGATTTTGCCGAGCCGGGCATTTTGTTCCTCGACCACATCAACGACGACAACAACCTGCGCTACTGCGAGCGCATTGCCGCCACCAACCCCTGCGGCGAGCAGCCGCTGCCGTCCTACGGCTGCTGCGACCTGGGCCCCATCATCCTGACCCGCTTTGTGCGCAACCCCTTTGGCTTTGGCGGCCTGCCGAGCTTTGATTTCGACAGCTTCGAGCAGGTCGTGGCCACCCAGGTGCGTGCGCTGGACAATGTGCTGGATGCCACCTTCTGGCCGCTTGAGCAGCAGCGCGAGGAGTCGGCCGCCAAGCGCCGCATTGGTGTGGGCTTTACCGGTATGGGCAATACCTTGACGATGCTGACCCTGCGCTACTCCGACCAGGAAGGCCGTGACATGGCCAAACGCATTGCCGAATGCATGCGCGATGCCTCCTACCGCGCCTCGGTCGGCCTGGCCAAAGAGAAGGGTGCCTTCCCCAAGTTCGATGCCAAGGGCTATCTGGCCAAGGGCACCTTTGCCAGCCGCCTGCCCCAGGACATCCAGGACGACATCCAAAAACACGGCATCCGCAACAGCCACCTGCTGTCGATTGCGCCCACCGGCACCGTCTCGCTGGCCTTTGCCGACAATGCCTCCAATGGCATCGAGCCAGCCTTCTCCTGGACCTACACGCGCAACAAGCGCGAGGCCGATGGAAGCAAGAGCCAGTACCAGGTCGAGGACCACAGCTGGCGCCTGTACCGCGAGCTGGGCGGTGATGTGGAGCAGCTGCCTGCCTACTTTGTCTCGGCGCTGGAGATGTCGGCCACCGAGCACCTGGCGATGATGGAAACCGTGCAGCCCTATGTGGATACCGCCATCTCCAAGACGGTGAACATCCCTGCCGACTATCCCTACGAGGACTTCAAGAACCTGTACCTGCAGGCCTGGCGCGCCAATCTGAAGGGCCTGGCCACCTTCCGCCCCAACAGCATTCTGGGTGCGGTGCTGGAGACCACGCCGGCCGCCAAGCCCGAGGCCCCAGCCGCCGAGAAGGCCCCGGCAGCGGCGGTCGTGGACCCGATGAAGCTGGTGATCGAGCGCCGCCCCGAGGGCGAGCTCAGCGCCGTGGCCGACAAGGTCGAGTACTGGACGCAGGAAGGCCAGCAGCGCCTCTACATCATCGTCTCCTTCCTGCCGGTGCCCAGCGCCGACGGCAAGAGCATGGTGGACCGCGCGGTGGAGTTCTTCATGCCGGTGGGCCAGAGCGGCGAGTCGCAGCAGTGGATTACCTCCAGCATGCGCCTGCTGTCGCTGGCCGCGCGCGGTGGTTTCCTCGAGCGTGCGCTGGCCGACATGCGCAAGGTCGCCTGGGACCGGGGCCCCGTGCGCCTGGGTACCTACCAGCGCGCCGATGGCACCCATGTGCCGATGTGGCATGACTCGGAAGTGTCCGCCATCGCCTACGCGGTGCAGCAAATCCTGGAGCGCCGCCGCCAGCAGAACCTGCCAGGTATCAGCCACTCCACCCTGACCCCGGCCGTGCCCGCCCCCGTGGTGAGCCAGGCGATGCAGACCATGGCTGGGAAAAAGTGCAACGAATGCGGCGCCCATGCGGTGATCCGCAAAGATGGCTGCGAGTACTGCACCTCCTGTGGTGCAGTGGGTGCCTGCGGCTAAGCCTGAAGCAGGGGCTGAACCTGGCGCCTTGCCCCCTAACGAAGAACGCCCGTGTCGCAAGACCGGGCGTTGGTGTTTTCAGGCTGCTTTGAACAGGTTCTCAGACGGGCATCAGCGCTGCGGCACCTTGGGCAGGAAGATGGCGACCATGCCCAAGAGCGGCAGGTAGGCGGCCATCGCGTAGACCTGTTCGATACCGCTGCGGTCGGCGATAACGCCCAGCACGGCGGCGCCCAGGCCGCCCATGCCAAAGGCCAGGCCAAAGAACAGGCCCGAGACCATGCCGATCTTGCCGGGAATCAGCTCCTGCGCGTAGACCAGGATGGCCGAGAACGCGGAAGACAGCACCAGGCCGATGATGATGGTGAGCACCACCGTCCAGGCCAGGCTGGCGTGAGGCAGGATCAGCGCGAACGGCGCCACACCCAGGATCGAGGCCCAGATCACGGGCTTGCGGCCGATGCGGTCGCCAATCGGGCCGCCCACCACCGTGCCCACGGCGGAGGCCAGCAAAAAGACAAACAGCAGCAGCTGCGCGTTTTGCACGCCCACGCCAAAGTGCGCCATCAGGTAGAAGGTGTAGTAGCTCGAGAGGCTGGCGATGTAGAAGTATTTGGAGAAGATCAGTACCAGCAGTACGCCCACGGCGCCCAGCACCTGCGAGCGCGGCAGGCCATTGGCCACCGGGGTGCGCGCGCCTTTGGCCGCGCGGTGCTGCACGGCGTACCAGCGGCTCACCCAGGCCAGCAGCGCAATGCCGCCGAGCGCCGCCAGGCCAAACCAGGCAATGCTGCGCTGGCCAAAAGGCACGATCACCGCTGCGGCCAGCAGCGGGCCCAGCGCCGTGCCGGTGTTGCCACCCACCTGGAACAGCGACTGCGCCATGCCATGCTTGCCGCCCGAAGCCATGCGGGCCACGCGCGAGGATTCGGGGTGGAAGATCGACGAGCCCGTGCCTACCAGGGCGGCGGCTACCAGCACCGTGCTGTAGTTGGGCGCAAAGGCCAGCAGCAGCAGACCGCCCAAGGTAAAGCACATGCCCAGCGGCAGCGAATAGGGCGTGCTGCGCTTGTCGGTGTAGAGGCCCACCAGCGGCTGCAGCAGCGAGGCGGTGACCTGGTAGACCAGGGTGATAAAGCCGATCTGGCTGAAGCTGAGCTGGAAGTTGCCCTGCAAGATGGGGTAGAGCGCCAGGATCAGCGACTGCATCATGTCGTTGACCATGTGGGCGGTGCTGATGGCACCTAGCACGCCAAAGGCGGTGCGGGGCGGGGCAGCTTGGCACTGGGCGGGATGGGCGGCGAGGGAGGAGTTCATGGCGGCATGGGCCTGTGCGGTTCAAGACAAAGCCGCCATGCTAGGGCCGGGCCATTTGTCTGTCTTGCGCATTTTGGGCTAAAGTCTTCGCAAAACGGACATTTGATGCCTTACTACTTCCAGACGCTGGAGGAGATGGAGCGCAGCCCTGTGCCCATCGCCTGCCATGCCACCGATTACGCGCCGGGCAGCAGCACCGGCACGCACCGCCACCCTTTCCACCACCAGCTCATCCATGCGGTGCATGGCGTGATGCTGGTCGCCTCCGACGGCGGCCAGTGGATCGTGCCGCCCACGCGTGGCATCTGGATGCCGGCGGGTACCGAGCACCAGGTGCGCCATATCGGCGAGGTGCGCATGCGCAGCCTGTTTGTGCGCCCCCATGCCGCGCCCGGTCTGGCCGAACAGGCGCAGGTCGTGGGCATCTCGCCGCTGCTGCGCGAGCTGATTCGCGCGGCGATGCAGATCGACATCCCTTACGCGCCCGATTCACGCGATGGCCGCTTGATGCGGCTGCTGCTCGACGAGCTGCAGGCGCTGCCGGTGCTGCCGATGCACCTGCCCAGCCCGGCCGACCCGCGGCTGCAGCGCATCTGCGGGCATATCCAGCGCAAGCCCGACGATCAGGCCACCTTGGCTGATTGGGCGCGTTTTTTCGAGGTGGACCCCAAGACCTTGCAGCGCCTCTTTCTGCGCGACACCGGCATGGGCTTTGCCCGCTGGCGCCAGCAGGCGCGGCTGCTGCAGGCGCTGGAGCGGCTGGCACAGGGCCAGAAGGTGATCGATGTGGCGCTGGCGCTGGGCTATGACAGCCCGGGCGCCTTTGCCACCATGTTCAAGCGCCAGTTCGGCCAGACGCCGTCGGGGTTCTTCCGCTGATCAGGCGCCAGGTGCAGGATGCTGCGCAAACACCTCCTTGGCCACAAACAGGCCATTGAGCGCGGCCGGAAACCCGGCATATACGGCCATCTGCATGATGATCTCCACCACCTCCTGCTGGCTGCAACCCACATTCAGTGCCGCCTGGATATGCACCTTCAGCTGCGGTGCCGCATGGCCCATCGCGGTGAGGGCGGCCACCGTGGCTATCTCGCGGCTTTTGAGGTCCAGCCCCGGGCGGCTGTAGATGTCGCCAAAGGGGAATTCGATCAGGTAATCCGCAAAGTCAGGCGCGATACCGGCCAGGCTGGCCACCACCTGTTCGCCGGCATGGCCATCTATCTCGCGCAGCTTGTCCAGGCCACGTTGGTAGCGGGAGGTTTCAGCCATGGTTCGGGTCCTTCTTTGGAGCGGCGTTTTTGCGGGGCGGCGCAGAGTCCGCGCTTTCCAGCGCCAGGTAGTGGGCAATCTTGTCTTGCAGCGCCTGGGCGGCTTGCTGCATCGCGGTGATTTCGGCCTGCACCTCGGCCAGGTGCGTTTGCAGCATGGCGCGCCGCGCTGGCACGGTGGCATCGCCGGTGCTGCGCAACTGGGCGAACAGGCGCATCTTCTGGATGGGCATGCGGGTGGTGCGCAGGCGGGTCAGAAAGGCGAGCCAGGCCAGGTCTGCTTCGGCATAGCGGCGTTGGCCGCCGGCCGCACGCGCTACGGCGGCAATCAGGCCAATGCGTTCGTAATAGCGCAAGGTGTGGGCGCTCAGCCCGGTGCGTTGCGATGCTTCTTCAATGCTGAGGGGTGGTTCCATGCAGGCATTGTCGAAGTTAGAGCGCACTCTAAGTCAAGCGTCACCGCCGCTTTTGGGCAAAAAAAACTGTTTGCGCCTGGAGGGTACGCAAACAGCGGGGATGGGGGGCGAGAGGTGCGGCGTTTAGTGCACGATCACCGGTTGCTGGGCCAGGCCGGTATAGCGGTCCAGTGTGGCCTCGACTTCTTCTTCCGTCGGCGCATTGGCTTGCCAGGCCTGGATTTGCTGGTGGAACATTTCTGCCCAGGCACCATCGAGGTACAGCTCCTTGCCGCTGCGCTTGTCCACAATCTCAAAACCCTGACGCTGCAGATGGCGCAGCGGCTCGGTAACGGTGGGGTTGGTGACGGAAGCACCATCGTTGGACAGGGGCAGCTCTGGCGTCAGGTGCAACACCACAAAAGAGTCCGAGTCGTAAATCATTTGCATGATGTTCCTCCTTGTGAAGTGCAGGTGGTGGCAGTTTGCGGATTTGCAAGTCTGCGTCCACATGTCCGTTGTAGCAGGTTTTGATGGCATTCCTGGCAATTGGCGCCCTTTTTACGGCCAAACGTCGCAAATCAGGGACGTATCGCGCAGGCTTTGTCGTACAAAGCCGCGCAGCGCGGCGGTTCAAGGCGGGCTGTCCACCGTTGCCGCCTGCAGTTGCAGATCGGCAAAATCGCCATTGGACTGGGACAGGCGGATGCGCACCGGCAGGTACTGCAGCGACGGGGCCAGCCACAGGTGGGCCGTTTGGTCCTGGCCCTTGCGCGGCTGGCGCGTCAGGCGCAAGCTGGGGGTGGGCCCGGCGGGCAGATCCAGCGTTTCGGGGCCGTCGACGACAAAGGTCCAGACCTCGGCGCTGCGCGCGCTGGTCACGTTGATCGCCACCGTGCTGCCCGGCGCATAGCGCTCGGGGTTGGCCGCCACCATGCTCGAGAGCTGCAAAAAGATCGACAGCCGGTCTTGTACGCCAGCGCTCACGGCCTGGGGCTCGTCGCCGTCGCTGTAGCGGATACGGGCTGCCGGGGCATCGAGCTCGGCGCTGCGCTCTTTGCGCGCCTTGTCGACAAAACGCTGGGGCGCCAGGCCATGGGGCGTAATCAGCCCGCTGCTGGTCTGGCTGCGGCTGCCCATCAAAAAGGCCGACACCTCCTGCTCGGCCTGATAGCGCTGGCCATCGGACTTGAACGTCAGCTGCGCCTTGGCCGAATACTGGAAGCCCTTGGCCGAGCCCTTGGCCTGGAACTGCAGCCGCGCCGAGGGCGGCAGCTTGATCGCTGGCAGCGGGCCGGCATAGCCGGGGCTGCCAATGCCTATCGCGGGCGCGGGTTCGCTGGCGCTAGCACTGGGCGCCTCCGTCTCGGCCTTGGCCTCCGAGGTGGATGGGCTGGCATCGCCCTGGTCTGCAACGGCATGGAGCGGCTGCAGATCGGCCGCAGAGCCGGGGATGGGCTCCGGCATGGGCGCGGGGCTCGCTTCGCCGGATGCGAGCAGTTGGTCCAGAGCCGAAGGGGCAGCGGGTGCCGCGTCGGCTTCTGTGGTGGGCGCTGCCTCCGAGGTGGCTGGTTTTTCGGTGGACGCTTCCCGGAACTTGGGGCCCACACTCGCGCGGCTGGCGGGCGCCTGTTCTGGCGGCGCTTTTTGGACCTGGGGCCGGGGGGCGGCAGGCGCCGCTTGCGCCATGCTGGGCCTGGAGGCCAGCGTGGGTGCAGGCGGCACGGCAGCCGGGGGCGGCGGGGCTATTTGGCGCACCTCAAAGCGCAGCTCCTTGGGGGTGCTGCCGGTGATGCGCGCCTTTCTCAGCGCCTCCTGCACCCCGGGCCAGGCCAGCAGCAGCCCATGGGCGGCCAGCACGGCAAAGGTCAGCAGGATGAGGGGGCGTTGGCGCATGAGACGCCCAGTGTAGTGCCTGCTGCGCAGGCCCACAGGGCAGCTGGATTAGGTTGGCTGCAGGGCCTGGCCGCCTGGTTCAGTGCCGCTGTAACCCAGCGCGTGCGAGAGCTGGGCGGCGATGGTCTGCAGGCCCTGGGCGATCGCGCCTTGGGGGGCGGGGTCGAATGTGGCCTGCGTGCCCAGGCTGGTGATGCCCAGCACCAACTGGCCGCGCGCATCGAAGACAGGCGCACACAGTGCGACCACGCTGGGCAGCAGGGTGTCGACCACGCAGGCGGTGCCCTGGCTGCGCACCTGGGCGAACAGCTGGTGCGCGGCGGCGGCGGTCTGGGGCAGGTCGCTGCGCCCGGCCAGGCGCGCCTGGGCCAGCTCGCGCTCCAGGGCGGCTTCGGTCCGTGCGGCGGGCAGCCAGGCGCCAAAGCAGCGCCCGGTAGCCGATGAGAGCAGCGGCATCACATCGCCCAGGCGCAGGTGGCCGGTGGTGCCGTGGGGCGGCTCCTCCCAGTGCACGATGGTGGCGCCATGGTTGCCCCAGACGGCCAGCGCCACCGTGTGGCCCAGGCGGTCGATCCAATCGGGCATGCGCTCGCGCGCCAGCCGCACCGCATCGCTGCGGCGCAGCGCCGCCAGCCCCAGCTGCAAGGCCATCGGGCCCAGGTCGTAGCGCGAGGTGGCCGCCTCCTGCTTGACCAGGCCGCTGCGCTGGTAGCTCACCAGATAACGGTGGGCCTTGGCTGCCGGCATCGCAGCGGCTTGCGCCAGGTCTTTGAGCGCCAGCGGGCCTCGGGCCTCCACCAGCGCCTGCAACAGCGCAAATCCCACCTCGACTGACTGAATGCCTGCACGATCCTTGTCCATGGCGGTAGTTTAAGGTATTCTAAAAAAAGGAATGCGTTTTACTAATCGTAATTTGGCGGCATAAAGCATGGCCATCGGCGTGTGCAAGGGCTGCACCAAGCGCCCAGCCCGGGGGCAATCTGGCACGATAGAGGCATGTTTGACTGTGAGACACCGGTATGAAGCTTGCAAGCTATAAAGACGGATCGCGCGACGGCCAGCTGGTCGTCGTCTCGCGCGACCTGCGCACGGCCCATTACGCCTCCGGGATCGCGCACCGCCTCCAGCAGGTGCTTGACGACTGGTATTTCTACGCCCCCCAGCTGCAGGATCTGTACGACGCGCTCAATGCTGACCGCGCGCGCCACAGTTTTGATTTCAACCCCGCCCAGTGCATGGCACCGCTGCCGCGCGCCTACCAGTGGCTCTGCGGCGCCGCCTACCTGAGCCATGTGGCCTTGCTGCGCCAGGCTCCGGGCGAGGATTTGCCCGCTGCGCTGAAGACCGATCCCTTGGTCCACCAAGGCGCGGGCGACGCCTTCATCGGCCCCTGCGACGACATCGTCGTGGCCAGCGAGGCCATGGGCATTGATTTCTCGGCCGAGCTGGCCGTCATCACCGGCGATGTGAAGCAAGACAGCAGCCCCGAAGATGCGCTCGACAGCGTGCGCCTGCTGATGCTGGCCAACCCGGTGAGCCTGCGCCAGCTGCAGGCGGCCGAGCAGGACAAGGGCGCGGGCCTGGTGCAGAGCAAGCCAGTGACGGCCTTCAGCCCGGTGGCCATCACCCCCGATGAACTGGGCGACGCCTGGCGCGGCGGCAAGGTGCACCTGGCCTTGCAGACCAGCTGGAACGGCCGCAAGGTCGGCATGTGCGATGCGGGCCCGGAGATGGATTTTCACTTTGGCCAGCTGATCGCCCATGCCGCCAAGACGCGCCACCTGCGCGCCGGCACCGTGCTGGGCAGCGGCACCGTCAGCAACAGCGGCGCCGAAAAGCACGGCCGCATGGACTGGCCCAAGGGCTACGGCTGCATTGCCGAAAAGCGCAGCATGGAAGTGCTGCAAAAAAGCAAGAGCACCACCGGCTTCATGCAGTTTGGCGACACGGTGCGCATCGAGATGAAGGGCAAGGACGGCCACAGCCTGTTTGGCGCGATTGACCAGAACGTGGCCTCGCTCTACCAGACGCAGGCCGATGCCGTGGCCGAGCCGGAGGCCGCTGCATGACGGCCAGGCTGCATGCATGCCTGCGGCGGACGCAGCCGCTGCGGCGCCGTGCATGCAGCCCTGCGGGCCGCAGGGCGGCGCTACTCGGGCAGGCTGGTCTGGCGCGCGTGCTGCAGCAGGCGGTCGAGCAGCACACTGAGCTGCTCGCGCTCGTCGATCGTCAGCGCCGAGAGAATCTCTTCATTGCGGCGGGCGATGACCACCATCACTTTTTCCCAGCATTCGCAGCCCTTGGGCGTGAGGCTGAGCACCACGCCGCGTCCATCGACTTCGCTGGCTTGCTTGAGCACCAGGCCCTGCTCGACCAGTGCCTGGGTGGAGCGGCTGGCCTGGGCCTTGTTCAGGTTGGCGCGCATCGCCAGGTCATTGACCGACAGGGGATGGAACGCGCCAATGGCTGCCAGGCAGCGGGCCTCGCTGATAGGAATGCCCACCTCTTCCTCGTACACCATCTGGGTGGTGCGGTCGGTGACTTTGGCCAGTGCATGCAGGCGGTGGGTATAGGTACGGTCCAGCGGCGTGTTCAACGCGTCTCCTTGGTTTTGTATCAATGCTGGCTGGGAAAACAGCTACCGCGACTATGTCACGGAGCCCCGCTTTGCGGAAGCGCCCAGGGCACGCCCACGTCCAGTATTTTCCCTAGGGATTCCTAGTGATCGCTTCACCGCCAGGTCTGCACGGCCGGCACACCCGCCCCAACAACGACTGAAAGGAGACATGCATGCGCAGTTTGAACGCCGAGCCCCGGCACTATATGACAGGTTTTGCCAACGAATGGGCGACCGAGGCCGAGCCGGGCGCGCTGCCTGTGGGGCGCAATTCGCCGCAGGTCGCGCCGCTGGGCCTGTATGCCGAGCAGCTGTCGGGCACGGCCTTTACTGCGCCACGCCACAGCAACCGCCGCAGCTGGCTCTACCGCATCCGCCCCGGCGCCATGCATGAGCCCTTTGCGCCGCTGGCCCTGCCGCGCTGGCAAAGCCATGTCACTGGCGGCTTTGACGAGGTGCCCACGCCGCCCAACCAGCTGCGTTGGGATCCGCTGCCACTGCCCGATGCGCCCTGCGATTTTCTGCAGGGCATCGTCAGCATGGCCGGCAATGCCGCCTGCGGCATCCACCTGTATGCGGCCAACCGCAGCATGGAGGGGCGCTACTTCTACAACGCCGATGGCGAGCTGCTGATCGTGCCCCAGCAAGGGCGGCTGCAGATTGCCACCGAGCTGGGAACCTTGGAGGTGGAGCCGCAAGAGATCTGCGTGGTGCCCCGGGGGGTGCGTTTTGCCGTCACCCTGCTCGACGGTACGGCGCGCGGCTATATCTGCGAGAACTACGGCGAGCTGCTCAAGCTGCCCGACCTGGGCGTGATCGGCTCCAACGGCCTGGCCAACCCGCGTGATTTCCAGACGCCGGTCGCCGCCTACGAGGACAAGGAGGGCGACTTCGAGCTGGTGGCCAAGCTGCGCGGCCACTTCTGGTCGGCGCACATCGGCCACTCGCCCCTCGATGTGGTGGCCTGGCATGGCAACTACGCGCCCTACAAATACGATTTGCGCCGCTTCAACACGATCGGCTCGATCAGCTACGACCACCCCGATCCGTCGATCTTTCTGGTGCTGCAATCGCCCACCGCGCTGCCCGGCGTGGATGCGCTGGACTTTGTCATCTTCCCGCCGCGCGTGCTGGTGGCGCAGGACACCTTCCGTCCGCCCTGGTTCCACCGCAATTTCGCCAGCGAGTTCATGGGCCTGATCGAGGGCGCCTACGACGCCAAGGCCGAGGGCTTTGTGCCCGGCGGCGCCTCCTTGCACAACTGCATGAGCGGCCACGGGCCCGATGCCGATACCTTCGACAAAGCCAGCCAGGCCGACACGCACAAGCCGCACTACATCGACAACACGATGGCCTTTATGTTCGAGACCCCGGCCGTCATCCAGCCCACTGCCTATGCACTGGAGACAGTGCAGCTGCAGCACGAGTACTACCGCTGCTGGCAAGGGCTGCAAAAGCATTTCAAGCCCCAGCGCAAAGCCTGAGGCGATTCCCCCACTTGGAGACATCAAGCATGACCCTGCTCAACGAAACCCATGACCCCGCGCTGCAAAGCTGGGTTCCTAGCGCCCAGGCCGCTGGCAGCGATTTTCCGCTGCAGAACCTGCCCTTTGCCAGCTTTCGCCGCCAAGGCAGCCAAGAGGCCTGGCGCGGCGGCGTCGCCATTGGCGACCAGATTGTCGACCTGCAGGCGCTGGCCGCCAGCGGCAGTCTGACGGGTGATGCGCAGCGCGCCGCCGAGGCGGGTGCGCAGGCTTCGCTCAACGCCTTGATGGCGCTGGGCCCCCAGGCCTGGAGCGCACTGCGCCTGGCGCTGTCGCGCGGCCTGCGCGTGGGCGCGGCCGAGCAGGCGCAGTGGCAGGGCTTCCTGGTGCCGCAAGCGCAGGCCGAGTACAACCTGCCCGCGCGGATTGGCGACTACACCGACTTCTACACCTCCATCCACCACGCGACCAATATCGGCAAGCAGTTCCGCCCGGACAACCCCTTGCTGCCCAACTACCAGTGGGTGCCCATTGGCTACCATGGCCGCTCGTCGAGCATCGTGGTCTCGGGCACGCCGTTCAAGCGCCCGGTGGGCCAGACCAAGGCGCCCGATGCCGCGGTGCCGACGGTCAAGGCCAGCGCGCGCATGGACATCGAGCTGGAAATGGGCATCTTCATGGGCCAAGCCAATGCGCTGGGCGAGCCCGTCAGCATCGGCGAGGCCGAGGACCATGTGTTTGGCCTGTGCCTGCTCAATGACTGGTCGGCGCGCGACATCCAGCCCTGGGAATACCAGCCGCTGGGCCCGTTTCTGTCGAAGAACTTTGCCTCGACCCTCTCGCCCTGGGTGGTGACCCTGGAGGCGCTGGCCCCCTACCGCGTCGCCTTTGCGCGCCCCGAAGGCGATCCGCAGCCGCTGCCCTATATGGACAGCGCCCACAACCGCGATGCCGGCGCTTTCGACATCGCGCTGGCCGTGGACCTGCAGACGTCCAAGATGCGCGCCGCCGGCCAGCCAGCGGTGCAGATCACCCAGTCCAACTACCGCCATGCCTACTGGACCGTGGCGCAGCTGGTCGCCCACCACACCGTCAACGGCTGCAACCTGCAGCCCGGTGACCTGCTGGGCACCGGCACCTTGTCCGGCCCGAGCCTGGACCAGGCCGCCGCGCTGATCGAGCTGACCGTGGGCGGCAAGCAGCCGCTGACCCTCCCCAATGGCGAGACCCGCACCTGGCTGGAAGACGGCGACGCCGTGGTGCTGCGCGGCTGGTGCGAACGGCCCGGTGCTGCCCGCATCGGATTTGGCCCTTGCGAAGGCCAGATGCTGCCGGCGCGTACGCTGTAAGCGACAGGTGAGGGGCTGGGGGCAGGTGGACAATGCCATCAGGCCCCGGCTGGCGCCCGTAGCCCCGCGCAGCTGAGACAACAAAGATTACTGACAGGAGACAACACCATGCCCACCCCTTTTTCCCTGCGCCAGCTACTGGCTGCCGCCGCGCTGGCCTTGCCCGCTCTTGGCCATGCCGCCTACCCCGAGCGTCCCATTGAATGGGTCGTGCCCTATGCGGCAGGCGGCGGCTCCGATGTGGTCGCCCGCGTGGTGGCCGAGCCAATGGCCAAGGCCCTGGGCCAGTCGATCATCATCCTCAACAAGCCTGGCGCGGCCACCAACATTGGTGCCGATTACGCCGCCCGTGCCAAGCCCGATGGTTACACCTTGCTGACGGGCGACACCGGCACCTTGGCGGCCAATGCCTACCTGTACCAAAAGCTCAGTTACAGCGCTGAGAAGGACTTTGCGGCGGTGGGCATGCTGGTGCGCTTTCCGCTGATCCTCGTCGTCAACCCCAAGCTGCCGATCAAGAACCTGGCCGAATTCACTGCCTGGGCCAAGGCGCAGCAGGGTGGCGTCAGCTATGCAACGCCCGGCGCCGGCTCGCCCCACCACCTGGCGACCGAGATTTTCAAGGAGCAGGTCAAGCTGAGCCTGGTGCATGTGCCTTACAAGGGCGCGGCGCCTGCGGTGCAGGACGTCCTGGGCGGCCAGGTGCCCTTCATGTTTGTCGACTCGGTCGCCGGCTTTCAGAACATCCAGGCGGGCAAGCTGCGCGCCATCGGCATTGCGACGCCGCAGCGCTCCAAGGTGTTTCCGGACGTGCCTACCCTCGACGAGCAGGGTGTCAAGGGCTTTCAGGCCTATGCCTGGCAGGGCCTGGTCGTCCCCAAGGCTACGCCTGAGGACCGGGTGAACCGCTTGAGCGAGCAGCTGCAGGCCACGTTGAATGACCCGGCCGTCGTCAAGCGCCTCGAAGACATGGGACTGGAAGTGACGCCGACGAGCCGCAGCGAGATGGACAAATTCCTCGTGTCCGAGCGTAACAAACTCGGCCCCGTGATAAAAACCAACAATATTCAATTAGATTAGTTAAAAATTGTCGAATTGCGTTAAAATCGAAGCGCCAGTTGGTTAACCATTCGGGTTAAAAAAGTTAAGTCACCAAGCGCGATGTCCTAGACATCGCGCTTTTTTTGTGCCTGCGCTCTCAAAGAACCCTCGGCTGACACCTTCGCGATAGGGCGCCTGCCCGTGCTGGCGCATGCTCGGCCGTGTTTTTTCTTTGTTGGAAACCCACCCATGGCTGTAGCGCACCCCCAGATTCTGGCGTTTGACGTATTTGGCACCGTGGTGGACTGGCACGGCAGCATCGCGCGCGAAATGGCCGCCCGCTACCCCCAGGTGGATGGCGATGCCTTTGCACTGGCCTGGCGCAAGGGCTACCAGCCCGCGATGGACCTGGTGCGCCAGGGCCAGCTGGGCTGGACGCGCATGGATGCGCTGCACCGCCGCATTCTGGACGGCATCCTGCCGCAGTTTGGGCTGGGCGACATGCCCGAGGCCGAGCGTGCCGACCTGAACCGGGTCTGGCACCGGCTGGCGCCCTGGCCGGATGCCGTTGCCGGCCTGCAGCGGCTCAAAAGCCGCTTTGTCATTACGCCGCTGTCCAACGGCAATATTGCCTTGCTCACCCACATGGCCAAAAACGCCGGGCTGCCTTGGGATTGCGTGTTGTCGGCCGAAGTGTTTCAGGCTTACAAGCCCGATCCCCGGGCTTATCTCGGTGTAGCGGATGTTTTTGGGGTGGAGGCTGCTTCCGTGATGCTGGTCGCTGCGCATCACAGTGATTTGGCGGCGGCGCGTCAGTGTGGGTTGCAGACGGCTTATGTTGAACGGCCGCTGGAGTATGGAGCCAACCAGCCCAAAGATGTGACCCCCCAACCCGACAACACCTACCACTGTCGTGATTTGTTGGATCTGGCGGATCAGTTGGGGTGTTGAGTTCTTGTGCTGTTTTGGAGTTTGGACTGTTAATCGTGCGGGGGCGCCGATATAGGGCCTGATCCTTCGTTGCGCAAGCTTGCCGTACAGGCGTACTGTCTGCGCCTGCGACGCCTCGTCTCAAGCCCTATCTCGGCGTTGGGGTGGTGGGGTTGGGCGTTGCGCTTGCTTCTTGAGCCCGCTCCGGCGGACTGTTTCATTTCATCTGATGCTTGGGCTGGCGCTGTTCTGAGTTTTTGAGTTTTGGGCTGTTAGTCCTGCGGGGGCGCCGATATAGGGCCTGATCCTTCGTTGCGCAAGCTTGCCGTACAGGCGTACTGTCTGCGCCTGCGACGCCTCGTCTCAAGCCCTATCTCGGCGTTGGGGTGGTGGGTTGGGCGTTGCGCTTGCTTCTTGGGCCCGCTCCGGCATACCGGGGCGGGTGTGCAGATTTTGGAGTTGGCTGTTGCACATGGGGTGTCGAATGCAAAAAGCGCCCGGGGTGTCCTCGGGCGCTTTGGTTTGTTTTTGATTCGCTGCTTTTGCTTCGCTTATTTCTTCGCTTGGGCCAGCCACTTGGTGGCCAGCTCTACCCAGTAGGTGGCGCCCAGGGGGATCAGGTCGTCGTTGAAGTCGTAGCTGGGGTTGTGCAGGGTGCAGGGGCCGCCGCCGTGGCCGATGGCGCGGTGGTCGCCTTCGCCGTTGGCGATAAAGCAGTAGGCGCCGGGCTTGGCTTGCAGCATGAAGGAGAAGTCTTCGGCGCCCATCGTGGGCTCTTGCGCTTTCACCTTATCGGCGCCGATGATGTCGACCATCACCTGGCGGGCGAACTCGGCTTCGGGAGCGCTGTTGACGGTGGCGGGGTAGTTGCGGTTGAAGTGGAACTCGCACTGGGCGTTGTTCATCGCGCAGCAGCCTTCGGCCACCTGGCGCATGCGTGACTCGATCAGGTCCAGCACTTCGGTGCGGAAGGTGCGCACCGTGCCTTGCAGCTCCACGCGGTCGGGGATCACGTTGTTGGCTTCACCGCCGTGGATCATGGTCACGGAGATCACGCCGGTATCGAGCGGCTTCTTGTTGCGGGTGATGATGGTCTGGAAGGCCGTCACGATCTGGCAGGCGATCGGCACGGGGTCGTTGCCCATGTGCGGCATCGCGCCGTGGCCGCCCTTGCCGGTGATGGTGATCTTGAAGTCGTTGCTGGAGGCCATCACCGGGCCGGGGCTCACGGCCATGTTGCCCGCAGCCATGCCGGGCCAGTTGTGCATGCCAAACACCGCCTGCATCGGGAATTTCTCGAACAGGCCATCCTTGATCATCTCGCGCGCGCCGCCACCGCCTTCTTCGGCGGGCTGGAAGATCAGGTAGACCGTGCCGTCAAAATCGCGGAACTTGGAGAAATGCTTGGCAGCGGCCAGCAGCATGGCGGTGTGGCCGTCATGGCCGCAGGCGTGCATCTTGCCGGCATGGCGGCTGGCGTGGTCAAAGGTGTTGGACTCCTGCATCGGCAGCGCATCGATATCGGCGCGCAGGCCCACGGCCTGGCCGCTGGCGCCGCCGTCCTTGCCGTGCACGATGCCGACCACGCCGGTGGTTCCCAGGCCGCGGTGGATCGGAATGCCCCATTCCGTCAGCTTGGCTGCCACCAGATCGGCCGTGCGCACCTCTTCAAAGCACAGCTCCGGGTGGGCGTGGATGTCTTTGCGGATCTGGGCGATGCTGGCCGCTTCGGCCACGATGGAATCAATCAGCTTCATGGAAAATCCTGTTGGCTACATGGGGGTGTATCTGTCTAGCGGCGCCTGGGGGGCCAAGGTGTTGGCGGGCGGCGTGCCAAGCCCTCTATGGTGCAGCAAAGCCGGGCGCCCCTGCGCTGAAATGTCTTGGGAATAACCCTGGGCCTGGGCCTGGGCCTGGGCCCCGCTCGAAAACGTGCTGCACGCGACCCCAGCCCCTGCCATCTGGCGCTACCATGTGCAGCACAACTCTCCCCCCGATTTTGCGCCCTTCTGGGCGGCGCCACTGCCATGACCACTTCCGCTGCCACCACTACCGTTTTGGGGGCCTGCCCCCATGACTGCCCCGACACCTGCTCGCTGGTCACCACGGTGGTCGATGGCGTGGCCACCAAGGTCAGCGGCAACCCCGCGCATGGGCATACCGGCGGCGTGCTCTGCGCCAAGGTGAGCAAATACACCGAGCGCAGCTACCATGCCGACCGGGTGCTGCAGCCGATGAAGCGGGTGGGGCCCAAGGGCAGCGGCCAGTTCCAGCCGGTGGGCTGGGACGAGGCGCTGGCCGATATCAGCGAACGGCTGCACCGCATTGCGCAAACCGATCCGCAGGCCATCCTGCCCTACAGCTATGCCGGCACCATGGGCCTGGTGCAGGGCGAGAGCATGGACCGGCGCTTTTTCCACCAGCTGGGCGCCTCGCTGCTGGACCGCACCATCTGCGCCAGCGCGGGGTCCGAGGCCTTGCTGCACACCTATGGCGGCAAGCTGGGCATGCGGGTGCAGTTCTTTGCCGAGAGCCGGCTGATCCTGATTTGGGGCAGCAACAGCATTGGCAGCAACCTGCATTTCTGGCGCTATGCGATGGAGGCCAAGCGCCATGGCGCCAAGCTGGTCTGCATCGATCCGCGCAAGAGCGAGACCGCCGACAAATGCCATGAGCACCTGCAGCTGCTGCCCGGCACCGACGCGGCGCTGGCGCTGGCACTGATGCATGAGCTGATCACCCACGACTGGCTGGACCACGACTACATCGCCCAGCACACGCTGGGCTGGGATGCGCTGAAGGAGCGTGCCTTGCAGTGGCCACCCGAGCGTGCCGCCCAGGTCTGCGGCATTGATGCCGCGCAGATCCGCAGCCTGGCGCGCGACTACGGCACGACCGAGCTGGCGGCCATTCGCCTCAACTACGGCATGCAGCGCACGCGCGGCGGCGGCAATGCCGTGCGCGCGGTCGCCTGCCTGCCAGCGCTCGTGGGCGCCTGGCGCCACCGCGCAGGCGGCCTGCTGCTGTCGAGCTCCTCGTCAGCCCCGGCACGCCGGGGGGCGCTGCAGATGCCGGCGCTCTTGGGCGCGCGCCAGCCCCGCACCATCAACATGAGCACGATTGGCGATGCGTTGCTCAAGCCCGCCAGTGCTGAGTTCGGCCCGCAGATTGCAGCGCTCCTCTGCTACAACAGCAACCCGGTAGCCGTCGCCCCCGATTCGGCCAAGGTGGTCCAGGGCTTTGCGCGTGAGGACCTGTTCACCGTGGTGCTGGAGCACTTCATGACCGACACGGCCGACTATGCCGACTATGTGCTGCCCGCCACCAGCCAGCTCGAGCACTGGGACATCCACACCAGCTACGGCCACACCGATGTGCTGCTCAACCGCCCGGCCATTGCGCCGCTGGGCCAGGCGCGCAGCAATGCCCAGATCTTCCGCGACCTGGCAGCCCAAATGGCGCGCTACGACAGCGCCTTTGCCGCGCCGCATTTTGCCGACAGCGACGAGGAGCTGTGCCGCCAGGCGGTCGATCCCACGCGCATCCCGTTCGAGCAGCTGCTGGACCAGGGCTTTGTCGCGCAGGACCTGCCCGACGCCCCTTTTGCCGAGGGCGGCTTTGCGACGCCCTCGGGCAAGTGCGAGTTCCACAGCGCTGCGCTGGAGGCCATGGGCATCAACCCCTTGCCCGACTACCTGCCCAACCATGAGCTGCCCACGGCCAGCCACCCGCTGGCGATGATCTCGCCGCCGGCGCGCAATTTTCTCAACTCCACCTTCGTCAACGTGCGCCAGCTGCGCAGTGCCGAAGTGCGCCCGATGCTGGAGATGCACCCCAGCGATGCGCAAAGCCGAGAGATTGCCGATGGCGATCTGGTGCGCGTGTTCAACGACCGGGGCGAGCATGTCTGCCATGCCAGCATCAACGGCCGCGCCCGGCCCGGCGTCGTGGTGGGGCTGGGCATCTGGTGGCGCAAGGATGGGCCCAATGGCACCAACGTCAATGAGCTGACCCACCAGCAACTGACCGATATCGGACGCGCACCGTCCTTTTATGACTGTGCGGTGCAGGTCGAGCGCATGGTCAATGCCGACATCAGCCATGAAGGAATCGCCGCATGAGCGCCGTAGAACAAGCCTTTTCAGCCAGCTATGCTGCAGCACGCCAGCAGTTTCTCGAGGCTGCCGCCTCGGCCGGAATGGCGCTGCAGTCTCAGTCCCATCCGTTGACCGGGGTAGAGGGCGAAGCGCTGGCCATGGATGTGGCCCGCGATGGCCCGGCCGATGCCGACCAGCTGCTGATCCTCAGCAGTGCCTGCCATGGCATCGAAGGCTATTGCGGCAGCGGCGTGCAGGTCTATGCGCTGCGCGATGCCGAGTGGCTGGACAAGGCGCGCAGTGCCGGCGTGGCCGTGCTCTATGTGCATGCGCTCAATCCCCATGGCTTTTCCTACGGCCGGCGTGTGACGCAGGAGAACGTCGACCTGAACCGCAACTTTGTCGATTTCTCCCAGCCGCTGCCGGGCAACCCGGCCTATGACCAGCTGCACGACGTGATCGTGCCGGCCCAGTGGCCGCCCACGGCCCAGGTGCAGCAGGCGATGCAGGACTTTATCGACGCACATGGCCTCAAGGCCTGGCAGGCCGCTGTGGCCCAGGGCCAGTACCGCCATCCGCAGGGCGTGTTCTTTGGCGGCCAGGCCCCCACCTGGAGCAACCAGACCCTGCGCCAGGTGCTGCGCCAGCACGGCCAAGCGGCACGCCAGATTGCCTGGATCGATGTGCACACCGGCCTGGGCCCTAATGGCTATGGCGAGCGTATCTTTACCGGCCCGCCCGGCGATGCGGTCATGCTGGCGCGGGCGCGCCGCTGGTGGGATGGCGCCGGCGCCACGCCAGTTACCTCGATCGATGACGGCAGCTCCTCGTCGCCGCCGCTGACCGGCTTGCTGTGGAACAGCGTGGCGCAGGAATGCCCGCAGGCGGCCTTTACCGGCATGGCCCTGGAGTACGGCGTGCTGCCGGTGCATGCCACCTTGGATGCCTTGCGTGCCGACCACTGGCTGCACCAGCACCCCGAGGCGCCGGCAGACCAGCAAGCCGCTATCCACCAGCAGATGCGCGAAGCGTTCTACGACGAGAGCGTGGCCTGGAAGGGGCAGATCATCAGCCAGGCGCGGCAGGCGCTGTTCCAGACCGTCGATGGGCTCAGCCGCGAGGCGCGCTGATCTCCAGCTGAGCGTCCTGCACCGCGACCTGCTGGCAGCCCCAGTGGTGCAGGCATTCGCGCAGCAAGACCAACAGCGCCGCCTGCGCCGGCGCCAGCTGCAGGCCGCTGCGGCTGCCGCCCATCATCTGGTGGGCATAGCGGTTGAACAGCTGCTCGATGGCGTCGGTCGTCTGCAGGGCAGCTTGCGGCTCGGGCAGCTGCGCCGCGAGGGCTGCCATGTCCGGCGCGCGGCACAGCAAAGCCAGCTGGGGCCCCGGCGCTGGCCAGCTGCGGGTCAGCGGCATGATCTGGTCCTCGACCAGCTCAATCACCTGCTCCACCTGGCCGGCGCCCACGGGTGGGCGGCTCAGGTACTGTGTTGCCAATTGGCCATAGCCCAGTGGCAGATCGTGTCGGATAGGTGACGCGTTTTGCGGCGCCAGGCGCCAGACATGGCAGGCATCCGGGTCGGCTTGCAGCACCACCCATTCCTGGTCTGGAAAGCGCGCTTGCAGCGCGGCCAAACCCTGCAAAATCGCGGGGTTTGAAGGGATGGTCGGGTCGGAGGGCAGGGATGTGGACATGGTCGCTGGGCAATGCTAAGCGCGCTTGATCGGCGCTGCTCGCTGTATCTTTTATACATATGCTGTCAGTAGGTGTGTCAGACAAATGCCATTGACGGCGCGAAGCGGCGCCACACAATAAGTGCCATGAATATCCTGCAGTCCAAGCTCGAAGAGAAGCTGGCGGGTTTGCCAGTGTCGGTTGCCATCTCCATGCCCCAGGGCGGATGGATCGGTCCACCGGACCAGGCGCAAGTGCGTATCCGCTGCCACAATGCGGCGGCGCTGGCCTCGCTGGCGGCGGGCGATGTGGGGGTGGTCGGCGCGGCCATCGTCGAGGGCCATGTCGAGATCGAAGGCACGATGCGCGATGCCATGGCCGCAGCGGTGGCCTTGATGCCCGCCGACCCGGTGGCCGCGCGCTCGACCTGGTGGAGCCGGCTGCTGGCGCGCTCCCGCTCGGCAGCGCTCCATACCTTGACCAAGGATTCCGAGCAGATCCAGTTCCACTACGACGTCTCGGACGACTTCTACGGCCTGTGGCTGGACCCGCGCCGCGTCTACTCCTGCGCCTACTATGCCGAGCCCGGCTACAGCCTGGCGCAGGCGCAGGAGGCCAAGCTCGATCTGATCTGCCGCAAGCTGCGGCTGCAGCCCGGCGAACGTTTTCTGGATGTGGGCGCCGGCTGGGGCGGTCTGCTCTTGTGGGCAGCCGAGCACTACGGCATCGAGGGCACGGGCATCACCTTGTCGAAGAACCAGCATGCCTATGTCAACCGGCTGATCGAACAAAAAGGCCTGCAGGGCCGGGTCCGGATGCTGCTGACCGACTACCGCCAACTGCAGGTGGACCAGCCCTTTGACAAGATCGCTTCGGTGGGCATGTTCGAGCATGTGGGCCGCGCGCATATGCAGGAGTACTTCAGCGTGCTCAAGCGCCTGATCAAGCCCGGCGGTTTGCTGATGAACCACGGCATCACCGCTGGCGGCACCGACAACGAACAGCTGGGCGCGGGCATGGGCGATTTCATCGAGAAATACATCTTCCCTGGCGGCGAGCTGATCCATGTCAGCGCCGTGCTCGAAGAGATGGCCCATGCCGGCTGGGAGATGGTGGACACCGACAACCTGCGCCCCCATTACGCCAAGACCTTGTGGGCCTGGTCCGATGCGCTGGAGGCGCAGCTCGATGAGGCGCTGGCCATCCTCTCGCACAAGGGCAACCCCGCGCAGGCGGCCAAGACCTTGCGCGCCTACCGCCTCTACCTGGCCGGTTGCGCCACCGGTTTTGAGCACAGCTGGGTGGCGCTGCACCAGATGCTGGCTGTCATGCCCGATAGATCGATGACGACAGGGACCATGCCTGGTGCACAATCACAATACCCGTTCACCCGGGACTATATGTATCGATAAGGAGCGCACCGTGCTATTCAAATTCAAATCGCAGGCCACTGCAGACATGATCATGCTCGAGCCCGATGCCCGCAAGGTGCTGCAGATCATCGGCAAGGACGCCTCGCCACGCGGCATCATCACCACCGACCAGATTCCGCAGGCCATTGCGGCGCTGCAGGCCGCCGTGGCGGCTGAAGACGAGCGCGCGCAGGCGGCCAAAACCCAGGATCTGGACCAGGACCCCGAAGACGCCGATGGCCAGGATGTGAAGGCAAGCGTCGGCCTCAAGCAGCGGGCGGTGCCCTTTATCGAGATGCTGCGCCGCAGCGCGGCTGAGCAGGCCGATGTGGTCTGGGGCGGTTGATACGCACAGTAGCAACGCGCCGCGTCCAACGAAAAAAAGACTGCCGAGGCAGTCTTTTTGCATGGAGGCTGAAGATCAGTCGGCGAAGGTGCCAGCAGCCTTGATGATAGGCGTCCACTTGGCGATCTCGGCCTGCACAAAGGCCTTGTGGCCTTCGGGTGTGATGCGCTGGTCGGTAGCGACCACGGCGCTCAGGTTCTCGGACTTCTTGATGAACTCGGGGTCCTTCAGGGCCACCTTCAGCGCGTCGTTGACCTTCTTCAGGATGTCGGCCGGCGTGCCCTTGGGCGCGTACAGGCCGTGCCAGATCGTCACTTCAAAGCCCTTGAGGCCTTCTTCCTGCAAGGTCGGCAGGTCCTTGAGCGATGGCGTGGTCAGGCGCTTGGAAGTCGTCACCGCATAGGCCTTGACCTTCTTGCCCTCGATCTGGCCGGTGGTGTTGGTGGTCTGGTCGCACAGCACATCGACCTGGTTTCCCATCAGGTCGGCAATGGCCGGTGCGGCGCCCTTGTACGGCACGGCGGTCAGCGGGATCTTCAAGGTGCTTTGCAGCAGCAGGCCGCACAGGTGCGAGGCAGAACCGATACCGGCATTGGCCAGGTTGACCTTGTCCTTTTCCTTGTTCAGGTAGGCGGCCAGTTCCTTGTAGTTGTTCGGCGCCAGGGTGGGCTTGCCGATCAGCGTCATCGGCACGTCGTTGATGATGCCCAGGTATTCGAAGTCCTTGGTCACATCGAAGGACAGCTTGCGGTAGAGGATGGGGGCCGTGGCCACGCCGATGTGGTTGAGCAGCAGGGTGTAGCCGTCTGGTTTGGCACGTGCGGCCTTGGCCATGCCGATGGTGCTGCCTGCGCCGTCGGCATTGTCGATGACCACGGTCACGCCATTGAGGGGCTTGCGCAGCGCCTCGGCCAGGTCGCGTGCCACGCGGTCGGTCGGGCCGCCAGCGGTGAACGGCACGACGATGGTGATGGGCTTGTTGGGGTAGGAGGCGTCAGCATAGGCGCCGGTGGCGGTAGCGGCCGCCAGGGCCAGTGCAGTCCATTGCATCATCTTGTTCATAACGGCTTGTCTCTCTTGAGGGGAAAAAGACTGCCATCCTAACGAGAACAGACTGGGGTTTTTTCTAAGGTAAACCCTTGTTTTTCCTGAGTGTTTCGAGTTTTTGACAAAGGTTTTTTTTGCGAACTTAAAGCCAAATGGCCGCCCGGCTCAACCACGGTTTGTGATAGATGCTATCAATATTGATAGTTGAAATGTCGTAAGCCTTGGGCGAAATGTCGTGCGACCAGAGGCAGTGATGGACATTTATTTGCGCTGGCGCAAGCCGTTTGGCCCGCAACCAGGGGCTTCCAAGCCAAGCAATATCCGTAGCCTTCCTATGGCTTTCACCCCGCTTACGCGCTCAGCGACCCGCTGACGATGGCTGCCGCCGCCGCGCGGGTCTCCACGCCCAGCTTTTCAAACACATGCTCCAGGTGCTTGTTGACGGTGCGCGGGCTCATGCCCAGGATCTGCGCAATGTCGCGGTTGGTCTTGCCCTTGGCCAGCCAGCCCAGTACCTCCGTCTCGCGCGGCGTCAGCGCCGCGTCCTGCAGGCGCTGGGTGCTGGCGCGCAGGCCCTCATGGCCCAGGCGCAGCACCAGCATGCGCTCGCCAATGCCCACCTCGCCCACCGACTGGGCCAGCAGGCTGCCGCTGCCCAGCGGGTGCTGGGCGGCGGTTTCCCAGGCTGACTGCAACCAGGCCGTTGCCGCTGCCGCGCTGGCGCCAAAGGCCTGTTCCAGCCACAGCGCTGCTTGCGGCGAGCGCCAGGCCAGGCGCCCCTGGCGGTCGAGCACCACCACGCCCATGCCGGCCACATCGACCGCGGCCTGGGCCATGCGGCCCACATGGGCGTTGTGCATATGGCGGGCCAGGCGCGCGAGCACCTCGGGCAGCTTTAGCGGTTTGACGACATAGTCCACGCCGCCGCAGGCAAAGCCTTCGACGATATGGTCGGTCTCCGACAGCCCGGTCATGAAAATGACCGGCACATGGGCCCAGGCCGGGTGGGCCTTGATCTTGCGGCACAGCGAAAAGCCGCTCTCGCCGGGCATCACGCAGTCGAGCAGTACGGCGTCCGGCGTGGCGATCTCCAGGCGCTCCAGCGCCTCGGCTGCATTGCGGGCGACCAGCACGGTGTAGTCCTGCTGACTGAGCGCGTCGCAGAGAAATCCCAGGGTCTCGACGGCATCGTCCACGACGAGAACAACACCGGCATGGGGCGTGAAAGTGGGCATGGTCAGTGGTCCGCAGGCCCTGCAGGCCCGAGGCTCTCCAGAATGAGGGGAAAGTCAAAACGCTGGGCAGCGGCATCGAGGGCCTGCAGCGTGCCGCGCGATTGGGGGTGGCTGGCCTGGGCGTCCGCCAGCAGTTTGCGCAGGCCGGCGCCATCGCCAAAGCGCGCCAGGCGCGTGATGTCCGACTGCAGATCCGGCGGCAGGGGCGGCTCCTGCGGCGCCGGTGGCGGCGCTGCGGGGGCCGTGGTCGCAGAGCCAGCCGAGCCAGCCGAGCCAGCGGCCATGTCTTCTATCCATTCGAGCTTCAGCAGCCAGGCCAGCGTGTCCATCAGCTCGGACTCCAACACCGGTTTGCCGACAAAGGCCTGGCAGCCGGCGCGCTCGAGCTGCTCGGGCTGGTTCTCGAACAGGTCGGCCGAGACAATGACGATGGGCAGGTGCATGGCGCTGTACTGCTGGCGCACCAGCGCAGCGGTCTGCCAGCCGCTCAGGTCGTCCATGCTCAGGTCCAGCAACAGGGCGTCGGGTGGCGTGTCGCGGATGACCTCCAGGCATTCCTGGCCGCTGGCCGCCTCCAGCACGGTAAAGCCCAGCGGGATCAGCACGCCGGCGATCAGCTGGCGGTGGATGGGCTGGTCATCGACCAGCAGCAGGGTTCTGCGCGGGCCCAGGTAGCCGCCGATAAAGGGGCGGGCCTGGGGCTGGCCGGCCAGTGCGCGCGGCGGGTTGTGCACCTCGCTCAGGTACAGGCGCACCGAGAACGTGCTGCCCTGGCCGGGCGTGCTTTGCAGGCTCAGCTCCCCGCCCATCAGCAAGGTCAGCATGCGGGTGATGGTCAGGCCCAGGCCGGTGCCGGTGCTGGCGGCGCGGCGCCCGGCACTGCCCCGCTCAAAGGGCATGAAGATGCGCTCATGGTCCTGCGGCGCGATGCCGATGCCCGTGTCGCGGATGTCAAAGCGCACCACATCGCTGTGGCAGTCCACCTGCAGGCGGATGCTGCCACTGTCGGTAAAGCGGATGGCATTGCCCAGCAGGTTGATCAGAATCTGGCGCAGGCGCTTGGCATCCGCCCGCACCCAGGCGGGAATGCGGCCTTGCGTCTGCAGCTCGAACTGCAGGCCCTTGGCCTGGGCCTGCGGCCGCACCATGCGGTTGACCGCTTCGAGAAACTCGGGGAACTGCAGCGGCGCCGGGTCCAGCCGCAGGCGCCCGGCCTCGATGCGTGCCAGGTCCAGCAACTCGTCGATCAGCGAATGCATGTGCTGGCCGCTGTGCAGCATGGTGCTGATGTTTTCGTGCGCGGGGCCGGGCAGGTCGCTGCGCCGCAGCAGCAGCTGGGCATAGCCCAGGATGCTGGTCAGCGGCGTGCGCAGCTCATGGGCCATGCCGGCCACATAGCGTGACTTGGCCTGGTTGGCCGCCTCGGCATGCTCCTTGGCGGCCTGCAGCTGGGCATCGGTGCGCTGGTGGGCCTCGATCTCCTGCATCAGCATCTGCGTCTGGCGCTCGGACTCCTCGCGCGCCATGCGCCGGCTGTCCTTGGCCAGCACCAGCCACCAGGCGTAGAGCGCGCACAGCAGCGCCAGCAGCGAGAACGCGCGCACAAAGGCCCAGCGCAAATCCGTCTGCCCGGGCGAGAGGCTTTGCTGCATATAGACCACGAACAAGGCCAGCGCCATGGGGCTGGTCAGCAGCAGCACCGTGCCCGCATAGGACGCGAGCCGAAAGTTGATGCTGCGCTGGATGCGCTGGGGCAGCAGGCTCTCGTAGAGGCTGCGCCACTGCACCTGGGCCCGCGCCGTGCTGGGCTTGCAGCGGTCGTGGCAGCGCGAATCGAGCGAGCAGCACAGCGAGCAGATCGGCGCGCCATAGGCGGGGCAGCCGGCCATGTCGGCGCGCTCGAACTGGTTCTGGCAGACAGCGCACTGCAGCTGCGCAGCCTCGAACTGCTCGGGCTGGCGGGCGATATACCAGCGCCCGCCGGTGGCCCAGGCCAGCAGCGGCGATACCAAAAGCGCAATGGCCAGCGCAATATAGGGCGCAAAGGCGCTGGCCAGCTCGCCCAGCAGGCCACTATAGGCAATGCCGGCGGCCAGCGCGGCAATGCCCATGGCGCCCAGGCCGACCGGGTTGAGGTCGTGCAGGTAGGCGCGGCGGAACTCGGTGCCCGTCGGGCTCAGGCCCAGCGGCTTGTTGATGACCAGATCGGCCACCAGCGCGCCAACCCAGGCGACTGCGATATTGCTGTAGATGCCCAGCACCTTCTCCAGCGCACTGAACACGCCCAGGGTCATGATCAGCATCGCAATCATCACGTTGAAGACCAGCCACACGACGCGGCCGGGGTGGCTGCGGGTGAGGCGCGAGAACACATTCGACCAGGCGAGCGACCCGGCATAGGCATTGGTCACATTGATCTTGATCTGCGCCATGATGACGAAGACCAGCGTAATCCAGAGGGCGACGCCCGGGTCCTGCACGATCTTGCCAAAGGCGGTGAGGTAGAGGTGGGTGGGGTCCGAGGCCTCGGCCACGGTCGAGCCAAACTGCAGCGCCACATAGGCCAGGTAGGCGCCGCCCAACATGCGCGCCGCACCCAGCAGAATCCAGCCGGGCCCGCCCATCAGCACACAAAACCACCAGCGGCCCCGGTTGGAGGCCGTCTTGCGCGGCATGAAGCGCAGGTAATCGACCTGCTCGCCCACCTGCACGATCAGCGCGAAGATCACCGTGCTGGCCGAGCCGAAATACAGCCAGTTGAAATCGGCGCTGCCCGAGGTCAGGCCCGACAGGCCCGGCAGCTCCTGCACAAACTGCGGCTGCTGGAAGGCCAGCCACAGGTAGGGGGTCAGCAGCATCACGGCCCACAGCGGCTGGGTCCAGGCCTGCAGCTTGGAGATGAAGGTGACGCCATAGAGCACCATCGGGATCACCACCAGCGCGCACAGCACATAGCAGACCACCAGCGGCCAGCCCAGCGCCATCTGCACCGCCAGCGCCATGATGGCCGCCTCCAGCGCAAAGAAGATAAAGGTGAAGGTGGCGTAGACCAGCGAGGTGATGGTCGAGCCCAGGTAGCCAAAGCCGGCGCCCCGGGTGAGCAGGTCCATGTCCAGCCCATAGCGCGCCGCGCAGACCGAGATGGGCCAGGCTGTCAGAAAAATGACGATGCCCATCACCGCAATGGCCCAGGCGGCGCTGCTAAAGCCATAGGCCAAGGTGATGGTCGCGCCAATGGCCTCCAGCGCCAGAAAGGACAGCCCGCCCATCGCCGTGTTCAGCAGCTGCCACTCGCTCCAGCGCCGGGCCTTTTGCGGCGTATAGCGCAGTGCGTAGTCCTCCATGGTCTCGTCGGCCACCCAGGCGTTGTATTCGCGGCGGATCGGGAAGATCTTTTGGGACGGTTTGGTCATCACAGGCAGCGCACAGGCGCTGGGGGCAAGGGATCCGCAGACCAAGCAATATTCAGGCCACGGCAAGGCTGGTGCGGCCGGCGAGGTGTGGCCGGCGAGGTGTGGCCGGCCAAGTGCAGCCGGCCAGGTGTGGTCGCCGAGACGTGGCCGGTGAGGTGCGGCCGGTGAGGTGCACCCCAAGGTGTGTTGGGCGAGCAAGCTTAGCCTGCGGTGGCTACGCAGGGGCTACGTCAAATGACGTATGGGTGTTTGGCGGCCGCACTTTTAGAGTGGCTACAGGTTTCAACCCGTTACCAGTTCAGCCCGCTGAACCACTTGAGGAGAAAAGCATGTCTCAGGATTTCCATCAGTCGCTTCGCCGCCGCCGTCTCTTGCAAGGCCTGGGTGCCATCAGCGTGGCGGGTCTGCCCATGCTGGCCCGCGCCCAGACCCCGCCGACCGCCCAGGTCAACACCACCAAGCTGGCGGTGACCGACACCGAGGTGGTGGTCGGGCAGCTGCACTCGTCGACCGGCACGATGGCGATCTCCGAGACCGGCTCGATCCAGGCCGAGCAACTGGCCATTGACCAGATCAACGCGATGGGCGGTGTGCTGGGCCGCAAGATCCGCGTGATCAAGGAAGACGGCGCCTCCGACTGGCCCACCTTTGCTGAAAAGGCCAAGAAGCTGCTCATCAGCGACCATGTGGCCACCGTGTTTGGCTGCTGGACCTCGGCCTCGCGCAAGGCCGTGCTGCCGGTCTTCGAGAAGGAAAACGGCCTGCTCTACTACCCCACCTTCTACGAAGGCCTGGAGCAGAGCAAGAACGTCATCTACACCGGCCAGGAAGCGACCCAGCAGATTCTGTACAGCCTCGACTGGGCCAAGAAGGAAAAGAACGCCTCCAAGGTGTTCCTGGTGGGCTCGGACTACATCTGGCCGCGCACCTCGATGAAGATTGCGCGCAAGCACATCGAGACCTTCCAGAAAGGCAAGGTCGTCGGCGAGGAGTACTACCCGCTCAGCAACACCAACTTCAACTCGCTGATCAACAAGATCAAGGTGGCCAAGCCCGATCTGATCTTTGCCGCTGTCGTGGGCGGCTCCAACGTGGCCTTCTACAAGCAGCTCAAGGCCGCAGGCATCACCGGTGACAAGCAGTTCCTGGTGACCCTGTCGGTGACCGAGGACGAAATGCTGGGCATTGGCGGCGAGAACTTTGCCGGCTTCTACTCGAGCATGAAGTACTTCCAGACGCTGGACAACCCCAACAACAAGAAGTTTGTCGAGGCCTTCAAGGCCAAGTACGGCCCCAAGTCGGTCATCGGCGATGTGACCCAGGCCGGTTACCTGGGCCCCTGGTTGTGGAAGGCCGCTGTCGAGAAGGCCGGCAGCTTCGATGTCGACAAGGTCGTGGCCGCCTCGCCGGGCATCGAGCTCAACACTGCCCCGGAAGGCTACGTGAAGATCGACGCCAACCACCACCTCTGGAGCAAGTCGCGCATTGCGCAGGGCCTGCCGGACGGGACCTTCAAGGTGGTGTCCGAGTCGCCCGAGTTGATCAAACCTGATCCGTTCCCTAAAGGCTACCAATAACGCTGCCCCTCCGGCGCGGGCCATAGGCAAACACCCTCTGGCCCGCGCTGCCGCCGACCACCACCCGACAAGAGAGCGCCATGACTTTTTCTGAAATGATGAATATCGGGCTGATGCAGGGCTTTGCAGGCCTCAGCCTGTTTGCGGTACTGCTGCTGATGGGCCTGGGCCTGGCGATTATTTTTGGCCAGATGGGTGTCATCAACATGGCGCATGGCGAGTTCATGACCATCGGTGCCTACACCGTGTTCATGGCCTCCACCTTGGTGGAAGCCCATGCCCCGGCCTGGACGCCCTACTACTTCCCCTTGTCGATCGTGGCGGCCTTTGTGTTTGCGTTTGTGCTGGGCTGGCTGGCCGAGTGGGCGTTGATACGGCACCTGTACAAGCGCCCGCTCGATACCCTGCTGGCCACCTGGGGCCTGAGCCTGGGGCTGCAGCAGGTGTTCCGCACGGTGATCGGCCCCAAAGAGGTGAGCCCCACCTTGCCTGACTGGCTGATGGGTTCCTGGTCGCCCAGTGAGGGGCTGGACATTCCGATCAACGGCATGTTTGTGCTGGCGCTGGCGCTGCTGGTCACAGCCGGCGTGCTGATCGCGCTCTACCGCAGCCGTTGGGGCCTGCGGGTGCGCGCCACGGTCAGCAATCGCGTGATGGCCAACGCCATCGGCATCAATACCAAGAAGACCGACCGCCTCACCTTTGCCATTGGCTGCGGGGTGGCGGGCATTGCTGGCGCAGCCTTCACCACCATCGGCTCGACCGGGCCCACCTCCGGCTCGCTCTACATCGTGGATTCGTTCCTGGTCGTCACCTTTGGCGGCGCCGCCAGCCTGCTGGGCACCGTGGCATCGGCCTTTGGCATTGCCCAGGTGCAGTCGATCACGGAGTTCTTCCTGAGCGGCTCCATGGCCAAGGTACTGACCTTGTCCTTCATCGTCGTGGTCTTGATGCTGCGGCCCCAAGGTCTGTTTGCCAGCAAGGTGCGCCGCTAAAGCCGGTGCAAAGGATGACAACCATGAAAGATATGCGTGTGTGGCTGGAGCGAACCGGCCTGGGCCATGTGGCCATCCTGGCCGTCGTGCTGCTGGCACTGCTGCCGCTGGGGCTGGACATCTTCCGCCTGAACCTGGTGGGCAAGTACCTGTGCTACGCCTTTGTGGCCGTGGGCCTGGTGATGCTCTGGGGCTGGGGCGGTGTGCTGAGCCTGGGGCAGGGCGTGTTCTTTGGCTTGGGCGGCTACGCGATGGCCATGTTCCTCAAGCTCGAAGCCTCGGACAAGGTCAGCACCGCGATCCAGTCCACGCCGGGCATCCCCGACTTCATGGACTGGAACCAGCTCACCGCGCTGCCGCTGTGGTGGACGCCGTTCGAGTACCTGCCGTTTGCGTTGTTTGCGGTGGTGGCAGTGCCCGCACTGCTGGCCTTCATCATCGGCTTTGCGATGTTCCGCCGCCGCGTGGGCGATGTCTACTTTGCCATCATCACCCAGGCGGTGGCGCTGATCTTGACGGTGCTGATCATCGGCCAGCAGGGCTACACCGGCGGCGTCAACGGCATGACCGATCTGCGCACCATGCTGGGCTGGGACATCCGCACCGACAGCGCCAAGTACATCCTCTACTACGTCTGCTGCGGCCTGCTGCTGCTGTCGGTGGTGGCCTGCCTCTGGATCCAGAAAAGCAAGCTGGGCACCTTGCTGCTGGCGATGCGCGACAAGGAAGACCGCGTGCGCTTCTCGGGCTACGACGTGTCGATGTTCAAGGTCTTTGTGTTCTGCCTGGCCGCTGCGATATCGGGCATTGGTGGCGCGATGTTTGCGCTGCAGGTGGGCTTTATGTCGCCATCGATCGTGGGCATTGTGCCTTCCATCGAGATGGTGATTTTTGCCGCCGTCGGTGGCCGCATGAGCCTGGTGGGGGCCGTCTACGGCGCGCTGCTGGTCAACTTTGGCAAGACCTATTTCTCCGAGACCTTCCCCGATCTCTGGATGTTCTGCATGGCAGGCCTGTTCATCGTCGTGACCATGTTCTTCCCCAATGGTCTGGCGGGCCTGTATGCCAGCAAGGTCAAGCCGCTGCTGGCCCGGCGCGCAGCCAAACCCGCCAGTACACCGAGCCACGGCGCAGGCCCTGCCAGCACCAAGCCCGCAACCACCAGCAGCAAGGCGCAGGAGCCCGTCGCCGGCAAGCCTGCGGCCGAAGGCGTCTGAACCAGGAGCACGCAATGAGCAATACCGATTTCGCACTGGCGGTGGAGGGCTTGACGGTCTCCTTTGACGGCTTCAAGGCCATCGAGGACCTGACCCTCTATGTCGACAAGAACGAGCTGCGCGTGATCATCGGCCCCAACGGCGCGGGCAAGACCACCTTGCTCGACCTGATCTGCGGCAAGACCAAGGCCAGCAGCGGCAGCATCAAGTTCCAGAACCAGGAGCTGACGGGCATGGACGAGTACCTGCGTGTGCGCAAGGGCATAGGCCGCAAGTTCCAGACGCCCTCGATCTACGAGAACCTCTCGGTCTTCAAGAACCTGGAGGTGTCCTACCCTGAGGGACGCTCGGTGTTTGGCGCGCTGCGCTTTCAGTGCACGCCCGCTGTGCAGCAGCGCGTGCAGGCGGTGGCCCAGGAGATTGGCCTGGACCATGTGCTGGAGATGGAATCGGGCCTGCTGTCGCACGGGCAAAAGCAGTGGCTGGAGATTGGCATGCTGCTGATGCAGGAGCCCGAGCTGCTGATGCTGGACGAACCGATTGCCGGCATGAGCGCGCGCGAGCGCGAGTTGACGGCCGATCTGCTCAAGCGCATCTGCGTGGGCCGCTCGGTGATCGTGATCGAGCACGACATGGAGTTTGTGGCCCGCATTGCGCACAAGGTCACCGTCATGCACCAGGGCAAGATTCTGGCCGAGGGCTCGATGGAGGCCGTGCAGTCCGACCCCAAAGTCATCGATGTCTACCTGGGCCACTGAGGAGCCGCATATGCTGAAAGTCAACGATATCCACGTGGCCTACGGACAGAGCGAGGCGCTGCACGGCATCTCCTTCGAAGGCCGGCCCAACGAAACCCTGGCCATCATGGGCCGCAACGGCATGGGCAAGACCACCTTGTTCAAGGCGCTGATGGGTGTGCTGCCGCTCAAGAGCGGGGCGGTGCAGGTGGCGGGGCAGGATGTGTCGCGCGACGAGAGCTATCTGCGCGTGGCCAAGGGCATTGCCTATGTGCCCCAGGGCCGCATGATTTTCCCGACCCTGAGCGTCGAGGAGAACATCGAGACCGGTCTGGAAAATTCCCGCGACCGCAAGATCCCCGACGAGATCTATGCACTCTTCCCGGTGCTGTGGGATATGCGCCGGCGCAAGGGCGGCAACCTCTCGGGCGGGCAGCAGCAGCAGCTGGCCATTGCGCGTGCGCTGGTCACCAACCCCAAGGTGCTGCTGCTCGACGAGCCCACCGAGGGCATCCAGCCGTCCATCATCAAGGACATCGCCAAGGCGCTCAATGAGATCCGCAAGATGCGCGAGATCACCATCGTGGTCTCCGAGCAGGTGCTGCATTTTGCGATGGATGTGGCCGACCGTCTGTTCGTGATCGAGGGCGGCCGCATCGTGCACGAGACCGACCGCGCCAACACCAACGAGGCCCACATCAAGTCGTACCTGTCGGTTTGACACCGCTTGCGCGGGCCGCCCGCGCGTTTCTTGTTCCATTGACTGCATCACAGGAGTTGCACATGCCCGAAACCCTGATCAAGGTTGATCTGTCCCAACCGGCCCCTTCCAACGAGAAGGTGCACAACCGCTGGCACCCCGATATTCCGATGGCCTGCTGGGTCAACCCCGGCGATGACTTTGTGCTGGAGACCTACGACTGGACGGGGGGCTTCATTAAGAACAACGACAGCGCCGACGATGTGCGCGATGTGGACCTGACCACGGTGCACTACCTCTCGGGCCCGGTCGGTGTCAAAGGAGCCGAGCCCGGTGACCTCTTGGTCGTGGACCTGCTCGACATCGGTGCCAAGGACGAGAGCCAGTGGGGCTTCAACGGCTTTTTCTCGCAGAAGAACGGCGGCGGGTTCCTGACCGACCACTTCCCGTCGGCGCAGAAGTCGATCTGGGATTTCCAGGGCATGTTCACCACCTCGCGCCATATCCCTGGCGTGCGCTATGCCGGTTTGATCCACCCGGGCCTGATCGGCACCTTGCCCGACCCCAAGATGCTCGAGACCTGGAATGCGCGCGAGCAGGCGCTGATCGACACCAACCCGGACGGCAACCTGGCCAACCCGCCCTTCATGGCGACGGCGCACATGGGTCAGCTCAAGGGCGAGGCGCGCGACAAGGCCGCCGCCAGCGCCGCGCGCACCGTGCCTCCGCGCGAGCATGGGGGCAACTGCGATATCAAGGACCTCTCGCGCGGCTCCAAGATCTTCTTCCCGGTCTATGTCGATGGCGCGGGCCTGTCGGTGGGCGATCTGCACTTCAGCCAGGGCGATGGCGAAATCACCTTCTGCGGCGCCATCGAGATGGCCGGCTGGGTGCACATGAAGGTCTCCATCATCAAGGGCGGCATGGCCAAGTACGGCATCAAGAACCCCATCTTCAAGCCCAGCCCCATCGTGCCGACCTACAACGACTATGTGATCTTTGAAGGCATCAGCGTCGACGAATCGGGCAAGCAGTACTACCTGGATGTGAACGTGGCCTACAAGCAGGCCTGTCTCAACGCCATCGAGTACCTGAAGAAGTTTGGTTACTCGGGCGCGCAGGCCTATTCCATCCTCGGCACCGCCCCCGTGCAGGGCCATATCAGCGGCGTGGTGGACGTGCCCAATGCCTGCGCCACCCTGTGGCTGCCCACGCAGATCTTTGAGTTCGACATCAACCCCAATGCCGCCGGCCCGGTCAAGTACCTGGATGGCAGCATCGATATGCCGATCTCGTACGACAAGTAAGACGCTGGCTTGCGCGGGCCGCTGTGCCGGCCCGCTTTTATCTTTGAGTGCAGGAGACTTCGATGCCAACTTATGACTACGTCTGCCAGCGCTGCGGCCAATTCGACGCGCTGCGCCGCCTGTCCGACCGCAACCTGGCCTGCGTCTGCCCGCAATGTGGCGCGGCCTCCGAGCGCGTCATCACCCAGGCCCCGCGCCTGGCCTGCACCTCCCCCCAGCAGCGCCGCGCCGCCGAGGTCAACGAACGCGCCCGTCATGCGCCGCGCATGTCGCGTGATAATGACCCTGCTGCGGGCAACTATGGGCGGCTGCGGCATCCCAGTGGGTGTGGTTGCTGCAGTGGGGGCACTAAAACTGGCGCGGCTGCTGCAGCGGCGCAGCCGGCGCTCAAAAGCCAGGTGGGGAATCGGCCTTGGATGATCAGCCACTGAGGGGCTGGGATCAGAGATGCGTCAGCGCACAGCCAGGCCAGTTTTGGAGACGCCATAGACATTTGCGGCGTTTAGGCCTATTATTCACCGCATGTTTAGCGGTGAATATATCTGGAAATCCCCGCACTGGCCTCAGTGGCAGTTCGATAGCGATGCCCTGGCTGCTCCGCTGGCGCAGGTCAGCCAGGCACAAGGCATGCTGCTGGGCCGCTTGGCGGATGTCGGCATGGGCCTGCGGGACCAGGCGAGCCTGGCTGCGCTGACGCAGGATGTGCTCAAGACCTCCGAGATCGAAGGGGAGTTGCTCAATGTGGCATCCGTGCGCTCTTCCATCGCCCGGCGGTTGGGGCTGGATATTGGGGCGCTTGCACCGGTAGACCGCCATGTGGAAGGGGTGGTGGAGATGGTGCTCGACGCGACGGCAAACCACCAGCAAGCCGTCACCGAGCAGCGCATCTATGGCTGGCATGCCGCCTTGTTCCCGACCGGCTATTCGGGCATGAGCAAGATAGCGGTGGGCACGTGGCGCGATGACGCAGCGGGCCCTATGCAGGTAGTATCCGGCCCGATCGGCCGCCAGAAAGTGCATTACGAAGCGCCTCCGGCGCCCCAAGTACCAGCGGAGATGGCCAAGCTTCTGGCCTGGATCAATGACCCGGCGCCTTCCACCCTTCCGGCATTGCTCAAATCCGGTTTGGGCCATCTGTGGTTTATGACCATCCACCCATTTGATGACGGCAATGGTCGTATGGCGCGGGCCATTGGTGATCTGCTGTTGGCGCGTGCGGATGGCAGTGCGCAACGCTTTTACAGCCTGTCTGCCCAGATACAGCGGGAGCGCAAGGCCTATTACGAGGTGTTGCAGCGCACGCAAAAAGGCGGCATGGATGTGACGCCATGGCTGCTGTGGTTTTTGCAGACCTTGCACCAGGCGGTCCTGCAAGCGAACGAGGGCTTGGAGGTCGTCCTGTACAAGGCGCAGTTTTGGCGCCATTGGGCGATGACGCCGATGCACGAGCGCCATATCAAGGTGCTGAACCGCTTGCTCGATGGCTTTGACGGAAAGCTCACCACCGGAAAATGGGCGGCCATTGCCAAGTGTTCCAGCGACACGGCACTGCGGGATATCAACGAGCTGCTGGCGCTGGGCGTGCTGGCCAAGGAATCAGCAGGTGGGCGCAGCACGCGTTATGTGCTCAGCCCGGTATAGCGTGGCGGGGCAGGCCAGCAGATGCGACAGGCGCCGGACCGGGTCCAGCGCCATGTCTGCTCAGTCGTAACTCCGCGCATCCTCAATCACCTTGCCATCATTGGGCAGCTCGCCCGGGCGCAGCAGCGCGATGTCGGCGCGCAGCTTGGTGACTTCGCGCACGGCGTCGGCGATCTGTTCGGCCAGGCCCGCGCCCAGCTCGGTGGTTTCCACCTGCAGGCTCATCTGGTCCTGGGCCATGGCGCCGCTGACGACCAGACGGGCCTTTTGCACCTGGGGGAAGCGCTTGACGACCTCGGCAATCTGGCCGGGGTGTACAAACATGCCGCGCACCTTGGTGGTTTGGTCGGCGCGGCCCATCCAGCCCTTGATGCGGGTGTTGGTGCGGCCGCTGGGGCATTGGCCGGGGAGGATGGCCGAGAGGTCGCCGGTGCCAAAGCGGATCAGCGGGTAGTCGGTGTTGAGCGTGGTGACGACCAGCTCGCCGACCTCGCCTTCGGCCACCGGGTCGCCGGTGCCGGGGCGCACGATCTCGACAATCACGTTCTCGTCCAGTACCAGGCCTTCACGGGCCTCGGTCTCGTAGGCGATCAGGCCCAGGTCGGCGGTGGCATAGCACTGGTAGGCGGCCACACCACGGGCGCTGAACCAGTCGCGCAGCGAGGGTGGGCAGGCTTCGCCGGAAACGAGGGCCTTGGTCAGCGAGGCAATGCGCTGGCCCTGGGCTTCGGCTTTTTCCAGGATGATCTTCAAAAAGCTGGGCGTGCCGATGTAGCCATGGGGGTGCAGGTCGGCCATGGCCTGCACCTGCTGCTCGGTCTGGCCGGTGCCGGCGGGGAAGACGGTGGCGCCCAGCGCCTGGGCGCCCGATTCCATCATCGAGCCGGCGGGCACAAAGTGGTAGCTGAAGCTGTTGTGCACCAGTTCGCCGGCGCGAAAGCCGGCCGCATAGATGGCGCGGGCCATGCGCCAGTAGTCGCTGCGCTGGCCTTCGGGCTCATAGATGGGGCCGGGGCTGGCAAACATGCGCGGCATGGCGCTGCCAAACGGCGCGGTGTTGAAGCCGCCAAAGATGGCGCGGCCCGGGTGCTGGGCGCGCTCGGCCTTCTGGCGCTCGAGCAGCTCATGCTTGCGGGTGACGGGCAGCTGCGCCAGCGCCGCGCGGCTGTTGATGCTGGAGGCATCGACGCCTTGCAGGATGCTGGCAAAGGCGGGGGAGTGTTGCTGGGCGTGCCGAATCTGGGCGGGCAGGCGGGCCATCAGATCGGCTTCGCGGGCAGCGGGGGCGCGGGACTCCAGATCGTCGTAGTGCGGGCTCATGCGGTTTCTCCGGGACGGGTAATCGGTATTTTTTTGGGGCGAATCTGCCGCAGACGCCGGCATCTGGGTATCGGCCGGCGCGGTAATCGGATCGTTGCAGGGGCTTAGGCCAGCCAGCGTTTTCTGCGCTTGTAGCTCTTGACGTCCTTGAAGCTCTTGCGCTCGCCGCCGCCCATGCCCAGGTAGAACTCCTTGACGTCCTCGTTGTTGGCGAGGTCCTTGGCTGCGCCGTCCATCATGATGCGGCCGCTCTCCATGATGTAGCCGTAGTCGGCGTACTTCAGCGCCATGTTGGTGTTCTGCTCGGCCAGCACGAAGGTGACCTTTTCCTTCTGGTTCAGGTCCTGCACGATGTTGAAGACTTCTTCGACGATCTGCGGCGCCAGGCCCATCGAGGGCTCATCGAGCAGCACCAGGCGCGGGTTGCTCATCAGCGCGCGGCCAATGGCGCACATTTGCTGCTCGCCGCCCGAGGTGTAGGCCGCCTGGCTGGTGCGGCGCGTCTTGAGGCGGGGGAAATAGTTGTAGACCTTGTCCAGATTGGCGGCAATCTCGCCCTTGCTGGTGCGGGTGTAGCTGCCGGTCAGCAGGTTTTCTTCAATGGTCAGGTGGGCAAAGCAGTGCCTGCCTTCCATCACCTGCACGACGCCGCGCTTGACCAGGTCCGACGGGGTCAGCGCCTCGATGCGTTCGCCTTCGAGCTCGATGCTGCCCTTGGTGACCTCGCCGCGCTCGCCCTTGAGCAGGTTGGAGATGGCGCGCAAGGTGGTGGTCTTGCCGGCGCCATTGCCGCCCAGAATGGCCACGATCGATTCGCGCGGCACCGACAGCGAGACGCCTTTGAGCACCAGGATCACATGGTTGTAGATCACCTCGATGCCGTTGACGACCAAAAGCGGCGCTGCTGCGGATGGGGTGGAAGCTGTTTGCGGGGAATCGGTCATGCCGTCACCTGATCTCTCAACAAAATGGAGGGCGGGCGGCCCCGGGGGAGCGGGCGCCTTCCGCCAAGGAAGGGCGCCAGGGGCCAGCCACGAGAGGCCCCGGGCCCATCAGGCCCAGGGACCACGCAGCCTTAGCTGCAGGAACGCGGCGTCACGTTCTTTTCCTTGGCGTACTTGTCGGCGTACTCCTTGACCAGCGGGTCGATCAAGGTCTTGTCCGATTGGTACCAGTCCGAGGTCACGTTGAACTTGCTGCCGTCCCAGGTGGCGATACGCGCCCAGTCGGCACCCAGGTGGTTGTCACAGCTGGTCTTGAAGGGGCGGATGATCTTGCCAAAGCCCAGCTCGTTCAGGCGCTCCTGGGTCATGTTCATGTTCTCCAGGCCCCAGCGCACCTGCTCGGAGGTCATGACCTTGCCCTTGCCGTACTTCTCTTGGGCGGTGCGGATGGCTTCGACCTGCAGCATCGCGATCACCATGCCGCGCGTGTGTGCCAGCTGGCCCAGCTCCTTGGGATCGGACGCGGTGCCCTGGCCCTTGTCGTACAGCGTGGCCTTCACGTCGTCATGCACCTTGTCGCGCTCGGCGGTGTTGTGGATGGTGACGGTGTTGTAGCCCCTGGCGCCGGCGCCGATGTCCTTGACGTCATGGTCCGAGCCGCCCCACCAGATGGCGTACATCTTCTCGCGCGGGTAACCGGTGGCCTGCGCTTCGCGCACGGCAGTCGGCGTCATCACGCCGGCCGACCACAGCAGCACATAGTCAGGGCGGTTCTGGCGGATCTGCAGCCAGGTGGATTTCTGCTCCACGCCGGGGGCGGTGACGGGCAGCAGCATCAGCTCAAAGCCTTCCTTGGCCGCACGCTTTTGCAGCAGCGGGATGGGTTCCTTGCCATAAGGCGAGTCGTGGTAGACCAGCGCGATCTTCTTGCCCTTGAGGCTGCCCTTTTCCTTCTTCAGGATGTCCTGCACGATGGAATCGGCAGCGGTCCAGTAGTTGCCCAGCAGCGGGAAGTTCCACTCGAACACCTTGCCATCGGCCGATTGCGACAGGCCATAGCCGGGGGTGATGACGGGCATCTTGTCGCCCGCGGCCTTGTCGGTCACGGCAAAGGTGATGCCGGTCGATTGCGTGTCAAAGCCGGAAGCGCCGCCGTCGCGGCCCTTGAGGCGCTCATAGCATTCCACGCCCTTGGCGGTGTCGTAGGCGGTTTCGCACTCTTCGAACTTGATCTTCACGCCGTTGATGCCGCCCTTGGCATTGACGAGCTTGAGGTAGTCCTGCTTGCCGTCACCCCATGGGATGCCCAGCGGCGCGAACTGGCCGGTGCGGTAGACCAGCAGCGGAACGAATTGCTCCTGGGCTTGCGCGGCCGGGGCAGCCATCATGGCCCCCATACCCAGGGCTGCCGTAGCAGCGGCGATCACAGCTTTCTTGAAAGACATGGTTCTATCTCCTTAGGGTTGTTGGGGCGGGTGACCCCCACTTGCGAACACTCTGCGTTGCTCTCGGTAAAAAACACTCAATGCGGGAACGGCCACAGACGCAGCTTCTGGCGGGCCGTGGCCCACAGCTTGGCCAATCCATGGGGTTCGACAATCAGGAAAAACACGATCAGCGCGCCAAACACCATATGTTCCAGGTAGGTGGCGGTCGCCGTCGAGATCGGCAGCCCCAGCCAATGCGGCACCTGGGTCAGAAAGATCGGCAGCAGCACAAAGAAGGCCGCGCCAAAGATGCTGCCCACGATGGAGCCCAGGCCGCCGATGATGATCATGAACAGCAGCTGGAAGGACCGGTCCAGGCTGAAGGCTGCTGGCTCCCAGGCGCCCAGGTGCACAAAGCCCCAGAGCGCGCCGGCAATGCCGACGATGAAGCTGCTGACCGCAAAGGCCGAGAGCTTTGCGTACATGGGGCGGATGCCGATCACGCTGGCGGCCACATCCATGTCGCGCATGGCCATCCACTCGCGGCCCACGGCGCTGCGCACCAGGTTCTTGGCCATCAGGCCCAGCACGCAGAGGATGACCAGGCAGAACAGGTACTTCTGCACCGGCGTCTCGATCGGCATGCCGAACACTGACAGCTTGCCGGCGCTGACCGAGCCGGACGAGGAGTAGTTGCTGACCCAGGCGGCGCGGCTGGTGAGCCAGTCCATGAAGAACTGGGCCGCCAGGGTGGCCACCGCGAGGTACAGACCGCGAATGCGCAGGCTGGGCAGGCCAAACAGCACGCCCACCAGCATGGACACCAGGCCGCCACCGATCAGCGACAGGATCAGCGGCATGCCTTCAAAGCGCACATGAAAGTTGTAGGCCGCATAGGCGCCAGCTGCCATGAAGGCGCCAGTACCCAGTGAGATCTGCCCGCAGTAGCCCACCAGGATGTTGAGCCCGATGGCGCCCAGCGACATGATCAGAAAGGGGATCAGCACTGCCTTGAAGGTGTAGTCGCTGAAGCCAAAGGGCACCAGCACAAAGGCCACCAGCAGGAAGGCCAGCATGGCCCACTTGTCCTGCAGCACCGGGAAGATCTGCTGGTCGGCCGCGTAGCTGGTCTTGAACTGGCCATTTTCACGATAAAACATAGGTCAGTTCTCCAATTACACGCGGTCGATAATTTTGTACACATGGGCGCAGCCTGCGGCTGCCTGCTGCAGCAGCTTGCTGCAGCCACCGCATTCGCACAGCGAATGCGGTGCCGATTTCGCAAAATTCTTGTAGATGTATTTCATACACGATCAATAATTTTGTCCCCGAAGAGACCTTGAGGGCGAAACAGCAGGAAGCACAGCGCCAGGCCGTAGGCAAACCAGGTCTCGATACCGCCGCCCACATAGGGGCCCAGGTAGACCTCGGAGAGCTTCTCGCCCACGCCGATGATCAGGCCGCCGACGATGGCACCGGGTACCGAGGTGAGGCCGCCCAGAATCACGACTGGCAAGGCTTTGAGCGCCACCAGCGACAGCGAATACTGCACGCCCAGCTTGGAGCCCCAGATGATGCCCACCACCAGCGCCACGCAGCCGGCCACCGACCAGACGATGACCCAGATGCGCGAGAGTGGAATGCCGATGGACTGGGCCGCCTGGTGGTCGTCGGCCACGGCGCGCAGCGCCCGGCCGGTCTTGGTCTTTTGGAAGAAGACGCTCAGCACCAGCACCAGCACGGCGGCAATGCCGGCGGCATACAGGTCTTCCTGGCTGATCAGCACGCCGCCCTGGAACATGTTTTCCAGGACGAACATGGGGTCCTTGGGCATGCCCACATTGATGCTGTAGACGGCCGAGCCAAAGATCATCGGGCCCAGGCCGTCGAGGAAGTAGGCAATGCCCAGCGTGGCCATCAGCAGCGCGATGGGCTCCTGGTTGACGAGGTAGCGCAGCGCAAAGCGCTCGATCGCCCAGGCCACGCCGACCATGATGACCATCGCCACAACAAGCGCCAGCGCGATGCTGAGCACGCCGGGCTCCATGCCCAGCCATTTTGGAATCCATTCGGAAAAGCGTGCCATCGCCAGCGCGGCAAACAGCACCATTGCCCCCATGGCGAAGTTGAAGACGCCTGAGGCCTTGAAGATCAGCACAAAGCCCAGCGCGATGAGCGCGTAGAGCATGCCCACCATCAGGCCACCAAACAAAGTTTCAAGAAAAAATGCCATTGCGGTCCCCTGGGGTGTGTTCTCAGTGGCCTGCGCCCAGATAGGCGCGGATCACATCTTCGTTATTGCGGACTTCTTCGGGTGTGCCGTCGCCGATCTTCTTGCCGTAATCCAGCACCACCACCCGGTCGGAGATATCCATCACCACGCCCATGTCGTGCTCGATCAGCACGATGGTGGTGCCGAACTCGTCGTTCACATCGAGGATGAAGCGGCACATGTCCTGCTTTTCCTCGACGTTCATGCCGGCCATCGGCTCGTCGAGCAGCAGCACCTTGGGCTCCATCGCCAGCGCGCGGCCCAGGTCGACCCGCTTTTGCAGGCCGTAGGGCAGCTGGCCCACGGGTGTCTTGCGAAAGGCCTGGATCTCCAGAAAGTCGATGATGTGCTCGACAAACTCGCGCTGCTGGATCTCCTCGCGCTGGGCCGGGCCCAGGCGCAGCGCCTGCAGCAGCAGGTTGCTTTTGATCTGCAGGTTGCGGCCGGTCATGATGTTGTCGATCACGCTCATGCCCTTGAACAGCGCCAGGTTCTGGAAGGTGCGGGCCACGCCCATCTCGGCGACCTGGCGGCTGTTCATGTGCGCAAAGGTCTGGCCGCGAAAGCTGATCGCGCCTTCCGAAGGCGTGTAGACGCCGTTGATGCAGTTGAGCATGGAGCTCTTGCCGGCGCCGTTGGGGCCGATGATGGAGCGGATCTCATGCTCCTTGACGTTGAAGGAGATATCCGTCAGCGCCTTGACGCCGCCAAAGCGCAGGCTGATGTTCTTGATGTCAAGAATGACGTCACCGATTTTTTTGCTCATGGGTGGCTTTCTCTTGGCTGGGCGCTCAGGCAACCGACTTCAGCGGCGCGAAGGTCTTGCTGTCGGCGATCTTCAAGGTGGCGCTGACGCTGCCGCTGCGGCCGTCCTCGAACTTCACCTGGGTCTCGATGAACTGCTCGCTGCGCCCCGCGTAGAGCGCATCGACGAGCACGCCGTACTTGTCGGCGATAAAGCCACGGCGGACCTTGTTGGTACGGGTCAGCTCGCCGTCGTCGGCATCGAGCTCCTTGTGCAGAATCAAAAAGCGCGTCACCTGGCTGCCCGCCAGCATGGCATCGGTGGCCAGGTCGGCATTGACCTTCTCGACACAGTTCTGGATCAGCGTGTAGACCTGCGGCTTCTGCGCCAGGTCGGTGTAGCCGGCGTAGGGCAGGTTCTGGCGTTCGGCCCAGTTGCCCACGGCCTCGAAGTCGATATTGATCATCGCGCAGACCTTCTCGCGCCCATCACCCAGGGCCACAGCCTCCTTGATGAAGGGGAAGAACTTGAGCTTGTTCTCGACATACTTGGGGGCAAACATCGCGCCGTCGTTGCTGCCGCCTTTGAGGCGCCCGACATCCTTGACGCGGTCGATGATCTTGAGCTGGCCGCTCTTGTCCAGAAAGCCGGCATCGCTGGTGTGGTACCAGCCGTCTTCGCTCAGCACCTCGGCCGTTGCCTTGGGGTTCTTGTAGTACTCTTTGAGCAAGCCTGGCGACTTGACCAGGATCTCGCCGTTGTCGGCCATCTTGATCTCGACGCCGCGAATCGGGTTGCCCACGGTATCGGCAAACACCTGGTTGTCCGGCTGGATGCAGACGAACACGGCGGTCTCGGTCGAGCCGTAGAGCTGCTTCAAGTTGATGCCGATGGAGCGGAAAAAGCTGAACAGGTCGGGGCCAATCGCTTCACCGGCCGTATAGGCCACGCGCACACGGCTAAAGCCCATGTTGTTGCGCAGCGGGCCAAACACCATCAGGTCGCCCAACTTGTAGCTGATCTTGTCGAGCAGGCTCACCGGTTGGCCGTCGCGCAGCGCCGGGCCCACGCGCTTGGCCACCGCCATGAAGTGCTGAAACATCTTGCGCTTGATGAGGCCGGCGTCTTCCATGCGGATCATCACGCTGGTCAGAATGCCTTCGAACACGCGCGGCGGCGCAAAGTAGTAGGTGGGGCCGACTTCCTTGAGGTCGATCTGCACGGTGGCATTGGATTCGGGGCAGTTCACCACATAGCCGCAGGCCAGCCATTGCGAGTAGCTGAAGATGTTCTGGCCGATCCAGGCCGGGGGCAGGTAGGCCAGCACTTCCTCGCCATGGCCGAGCTTTTCAAACTCGGCGCCGGCCGAGGCGCTCTCCAGCAGCGAGCGGTGGGTGTGCACCACGCCCTTGGGGTTGCCGGTGGTGCCCGAGGTGAAGAACATCGCCGCCACATCGCCGTTGTGGGTGGCCTCGACCTGCTGCTGGAACCAGCCGGGGTTGGCCGCCACAAAGGTCTCGCCGCTGGCGATCAGGCTGTCGAGCGAGGCCAGGCCGGGCTCTTCGTAGTTGCGCAGGCCGCGCGGGTCGTCGTAGTAGAGATGGCTGATCTGCGGGCATTGCTCGCGCAGCTCCAGCAGCTTGTCGACCTGCTCCTGGTCTTCGACCAAGCAAAAGCGCACCTCGGCATTGTTGAGCGGGAAAACGCATTCGGCCGCCACCGCATCCTGGTACAGCGGCACAGGAATGGCGCCAATCGACTGGGCCGCCAGCATGCTGGCATACAGGCGCGGGCGGTTGGCGCCCATCAGCACCAGGTGCTCGCCGCGCGCCAGGCCCGCTTGCGACAGACCAGCTGCTATTTTGGCCACCATCACGGCCAGCTCGGACCAGCTATAGCTTTGCCAAATGCCGTATTCCTTTTCACGCAATGCGGCGGCCTCGGGCCGCTGGGCCGCGTGCTGCAGCAATAGCTTGGGAAATGTCGTTGACATGGTTGTCTCCTATGCCGTTTTTTGTAGATCGCAAGTGCCATGCCTTGCGTCCTGTTGAAACCGAATGTAGGTTCAGCTTTGACGTTGTTTTGTCTTTATGACGACAATCTGCGGGAAAACGCTGTAGGTACTTTCCTGCGACTGGCAAATATTCCAGCGCTTGGGCTGGAGACAGGGAGGAAGTGGATGAAGCGTTGTCGATCTGCGCTGTTGGCGGCACTGTTGGCCAGCATCGCCATGCTGGCGCAAGGCGCGGGCCTGCGCCGGTTCACGGTCGCGGGCGAGCCGCCGCTGCAGGCCTTGCTCTGGACGCCTTGCGCCCAGCCGCCGGCGTTGTTGAAACGCGGGCCTTTTGAGGTGATGGCCACCGAAGATTGCCCGGTGGCTGCCAGCGGCAAGCTGCCCTGGGTGGTTATCTCGCATGGCTATGGCGGCAGTGCGCTCAGCCACTGGAACATGGCCGCCGCTTTGGCCGATGGCGGCATCGCCGTGCTGAGCCTGAACCACAGCCTGGACTCTGCGCTGAACCTGGCGCAAGGCGGCAGTTTTGCGGCGCTGGAGGCCCGGCCCGCCGATGTGCGCCGCGCGATCGATGGCGTGCTGGCAGACAGCCGCTGGCGCGCCGTGCTGGATGCGCAGCGCATCGGCTTTTTGGGCTTTTCACGCGGGGCCTATACCGGCCTGGTGCTCGCCGGTGCTAGGCCGGATTTTGCGCAGTTGGCGGGCCATTGCCCCGAGCCGCCATCGCCCATGTGCCAGGCGATCGCGCAAGGACAGGCGCCTGCGCTGAAGCCCCAGCCGGAGCCACGCATCAAAGCCATGGTGCTGGCCGATCCGCTGGCGGCCTTTGGTGCCAGCAGTGGTTTGGAAAAGCTGAAGCTGCCGCTGCAGCTGTGGGCTTCAGAACAAGGTGGGGAAGGGGTGCCTGCGGGCTCGGTGCAGGCGCTGGCCCAATGGCTGCCTGCCGGCAAGACTGCCAAGCCGCCCGTGCATGTGGTGGCAGGTGCCGCGCACTTTGCGTTTTTGGCGCCCTGCAGTGCGCAGCTGGCGGCTGCCGCGCCGCAGATCTGCAGCGACCCGGCAGGCTTTGACCGCCGCGCTTTTCAACCGCGCTGGGCGGCCGAGGTGCTGGCGTTCTTTCGCCAAAAACTCTGAGCATTTTCCGTAGGGACTAAGACGGCCCAGCAATCCGAAGGTTTGCGGTTGAGACTAGGCGCCCCCGACAAGGCGCCAAGCCGCAGACAGTACTTTAGTACGGCAAGGCTCGGCAACGAAGTATCAAGGGTCGTGTTAGTCCCTCTTAGAGCAGCTCTTGGATCATGTCGATGTACTGCTGCTTCGCATCATCTTGCGCCATGCCCTTGCACTGGTTCCAGGCGTTCCACTTGGCCGAGGCAACAAAGTCGGTAAAGCTGGGCTTGGGCTCGTTGTTGTCGCCATGCGCGCCTTGCTTGTACAGGCCATAGAGCTTGAGCAGGGTCTGGTTGTCGGGGCGCTCGCTCATGTTCAGGGCGGCTTCCTTGGCGGCTTCAAAGGCGGTATTCAGATCGGACATGGGGACCTCATGGTGTGGGGATGATGGAGCAGGGCTGCCAGTGTAGCTTGCAGCAGCGCGCGCAAGCGCTGGCATTTTTCTGATGTCTTAGAACCTGTTCAAAGTCTCTACGCAGCCGCGTTGGAGTGCAATCGGGATGAGTTCGAAGGGATGGAACGCAGCTTGCACCGGGGTGCAAGCAAGGGCCAGCGCGCAGAAATCGCCCGATTTCACTCCAACCCGTAGGGACAGTGGCTTTGCGCTGCCCAGGAAGGGGCGCCCGGCTAGGGGCGCCCGGCGAGGGCCGCCCGGGCAGGGGCGGTCTGCGTCGTTGCAAATCCTCGCAATAGATGGGCTATTGCTGCGGTGTTGCGCGGCTGGGCGCCCCCCTCGCGTCCCATCCCGCAAAGACACTGTCGCGGCGCGAGGAGACTTTGAACAGGTTCTTACGGCTGCGACCGCCCGCAGCGCTGGCTTGCTGCGCAGGTGACAAATGCAGGACTGGCGTTGGTAGCCACCCCCTTTGCAGCCGCATCAAGCTGGTGCATTCTTGGCCGCCATGAGCCCGCATGCCTCTCTCTACCAACGCCGCCGTGCCCCGCATGCTGCGGAAGTGGCCGACATCCCCTGGATTCCCGTTCTGCAACCCGCCGAGCGTGAGTACGCGGTGCGCCAGCTGATGGTGACCGAGGCCGAGCCGGGCGAGTATGTCTGCCGCGTAGGCAAGCCGGTGACCTACTGGTTTGGCGTGATCGAAGGCCTCTTGAAGATGAGCGCCGAAGACAGCGAGGGCCGCACGATGACCTTTGCCGGGCTGCCCCGCACCGGGTGGTTTGGCGAGGGCACGGCGCTCAAGCGCGAGATCTACCGCTATGACATCCAGGCGCTGCGCAAAAGCTCCGTCTGCGGCATTCCGGTCGATGCCTTCCATTGGCTGCTGGACCATTCGCTGGGATTTAACCGCTTTGTGATGCACCAGCTCAACGAGCGGCTGGCGCAGTTCATCAGCGCCCGCGAGATCGACCGCTTGAACCGCCCCGAGGAGCGGGTGGCGCGCACACTGGCTGCGCTGTTCAATCCCGTACTCTGCCCGGGAGTGAGCGACGTGCTGCGCATCACCCAGCAAGAACTCGCCTACCTGGTGGGCCTGTCGCGCCAGCGGGTGAACGAAGCCCTTGCCGCCTTGCAGCACCAGGGCTTTATCCGCATCGAATACGGCGGCCTGCGTGTGCTCGACCTGCAGGCCCTGCGCGGACAGGGCTGGCTGGTCAAACCGCAGCGGGCGGATTTTGACTTGTAGCGCTGTTATGGCTTGGTGGCCGGGGCCGCTGGCGTCTCGGGCGTCGCCCCTGCCGGTGGCGGTGCGGGCATGGAGCCACCGGGCGTGGTGTTATCCGGGGTGGCGCGCGGCATCGGCGCGGTCGAGGCGCCCTTGTCGCAGCCGCTCAGCGCCGCGGCGCCCAGCACCAGGGCCAGCGCGGGCAGCCAGCGCAGCGCCTTTTGCGATGAAAGAGAGGACGGTGCTTGTGCCATGGGAATCTCCTATAAATAGATAAGCCCATGCTACGCCTCAATAATTGAAGTTTTTCTGGCTGGTTTGCAGTGCTCACATCTGTATGCATTCGGATGCATTTCGGCTGCGCCCTCGCAGGCTGGGGCTACGGCGTTCACACCAGCAGGGCTGGGCGGAGGCGATCGGGCCCCTGGCCGGGGTTTTTCGTAAAAACCGGTGCAAGTTGTAAACGCACCGGCCGGGGCCAATGCCGCGCGCTGGCAGTTCTGCACAGACTTGTCCACAGGCTTCATAGCCGTGCGCGCAGCTTGGAATGGCAAGACACGCGACAATGGCGGGCTATGTCAAATCCCCGCTCTCCTGCTGATACGCCTGCCGCCGACGATGGCGAAGGCCGCAAAAAACTCACCCTGACCCGCAAACCCACGCCTGCACCTGTTGCGCGTGGCCGTGACGGAGGGCCGGGTGCGGACCGTCCGCGTTCAGCTGGTGGCCCGCGCCCCACAGGGCCCCGTCCTGGCGGCGACAGCCGATTCAGCGACAACCGAGGCGGCAGGGACAGCCGTGATGGTCGTGATAGCCGCGATGCGCGCGACAACCGGGGTGAGCGTGGCAGCAGAGACAGCTGGCCGGACCGCGATAGGTCGGGCCGCGATGGCGGTTTTGGCCGTGGTGAGGCACGCGGTGGTGGCTATGGCCAGGACCGTCGTTTTGGCGACCGCGCTGACGGTGGCCGCCGTGACGATGCGCGCCCTTATGCAGGTCGCCTGGATGCTGGGCGCCCCTACGCCGGGCGCCCCTATGCTGGGCGCGGTGACTTTGTCTCCGTAGGTGCTGGATCGCGCGACCCGCGGCAGGATGGCCGCCGACCCGCAGGCCCACGCCAGGACGACCGCCGTAACGAGGGCCCACGTAGCTTTGGCCCCCGCCAGGATGACCGCCGCAACGACGGCCCCCGTGGCTTTGGCCCCCGCTCGGACGGCCCCCGCATGGGCGGACCCCGTTCCTTTGGCGCCGGCTCACGCCAGGATGGCTTCCGCTCGGAGCGCCCACGCGACGAAGCGCCACGCCGGGATGCCCCGCGCCGCGAGATGCCGTCCAACGTCTGGCGTGCCGATGCGCCCCAGCGCACGATGCAGACCGCCAAGGCCCAGGCCCAGAATGAGCAGTTGAAGGCCGAAGGCCAGGTGCGCGTGAACAAGCGCCTGTCCGACCTGGGTCTATGCTCGCGCCGCGAGGGCGATGCCTGGATCGAGAATGGCTGGGTGCTGGTCAATGGCGACATCGCGACGATGGGCCAGATGGTCGAGTTGACCGACAAGATCGAGATCCAGCGCGAGGCGCAGGACTTGCAGGCCCAGCAGGTGACGATCCTGATCAACAAGCCCATGGGCTATGTCAGCGGCCAGGCCGAAGATGGCCATGAGCCGGCGATGGTGCTGCTCAATCCGCCCAACCACTGGCGCGAGGACCACAGCAAGACCCGTTTCAACTTCAGCCAGCTCAAGGGCCTGGCCCCTTGCGGCCGCCTGGATATCGATTCGGTCGGCCTCTTGGTGCTGACCCAGGACGGCCGCATTGCCAAGCACCTGATTGGCGAGGACTCCGAGGTCGAGAAGGAATACCTGGTGCGCGTGACCTATGGTGCGGTGGACCAGGATGTGCAGCGGCATTTCCCCGACGACAAGCTCGCGCTGCTGCGCCACGGCCTGTCGCTGGACGGTGAGGCCTTGCTGCCCGCGGGTGTGGAATGGCAGAACCCCGAGCAGCTGCGCTTTGTGCTGCGCGAAGGCAAGAAGCGCCAGATCCGCCGCATGTGCGAGGCCGTGGGCCTGTTTGTCGTGGGCTTGAAGCGCATCCGCATTGGCAAGGTGGTGCTGGGCAATCTGCCCGTGGGGCAGTGGCGTTACCTGGGCGAAAACGAAGAGTTTTAAGCACTGATCCGCCGCCGCAAGCCTTGGGTTTGCGGCGCCGCATGAACCCCTCTCTGGCCTTCACGGGCCTTGGAGGGGTTAGCTTTTTGCGATGGGTGGTTTTTGGGGGCGGGCCGGTGCGATACCTCGGGCCATGCGGGCATTGCGTACCGCCGCCACCGTCAGACCCAGCTGCGTGGCCACATCGGCATCGGATGCGGTGCCCAGCAGCATCACTTCGTTGGGCTGCCAGCTGTGCTGGCTGTGCTTGCCCCGGCTGCTGTCCAGCGGGGCAATGCCTAGGGATCCACGCTTGGCCACGACGCTGGCCTTGCTGATGCCCCATTGCGTGGCCAGGCTGGCATCGCTTTCCTGGCCCAGCGCGGCCAGCATCTCCGGCGTCCATGCCACATGGCCAAAGGCGGCAATGCCCAGGCTGTTGCGCTTGAGGTTCACGGTTTTGGCGCTGGTGCCCCAGCGCTCGGCCAGTACCGCATCCTTGTCCGTCCCCAGCGCGGCCAGCATCTCATCGGTCCATTGCAGGCTTGCGCGTCCCATGCTGCGGCCTTACTGCGCCAGCGCCTGCTCGGCAGCGGCGGCCAGGGCCAGCAAGTGGGCATCCTGCATGCGCGCGCCCACCAGCATCAGGCCGACCGGCAGGCTGCGCGCAGAGCGGGGCAGCGGCAGCGAGATGGCCGGCAGGTCGTAGAAATTGAAGATCGAGGTGTTGCGCAAAATCAGCGCATTGGCCGCGAAGAACGCGCTGTCGTCGTCCAGCAGCGGCGCAATGCGCGGTGCGGTGATGGCGATGGTGGGCAGCAGCAGCAGGTCCACCTCCTGCATGGCGGCATCCATCTGCGCCATCCATTGCTGGCGCTGTTGCAGCAGCTGGATGTAGTAGGGCGCGCTCAAGGCTCGGCCCTTGTCCATGCGTGAGAGCACGCGCGGGTCAAAGGCATCGCGCGCGCTCACCAGCGCCTGCTGGTGGATGGCGGCGGCCTCGGCCGCAATGAGGGTGCCTTCGCTTTGCAGCTGTGCAGGGGCGGCCATCAAATCTTGCCAGGGCAGCTTGCGGATGGCGGCGCCCTGCGCCTGCAGCACAGCGATGGCATTGTCGGTCTGGGCCAGCACCTCGTCGCTGCAGTCGGTCCAGGGCAGGCCCTGGGGCAGGCCAATGCGCAGGCCTTGCAGGCTGCGCTGGGGCAGCGGCTGGGGGGTGGCGCCGGCCATGGTGGCGTCGGCGGCCGCGCAATCGGCCACCGTGCGGGCCAGCGGGCCCAGCGCATCGAGGGTGTAGGACAGCGCAAATGCCCCGTCACGCGAGACCCGCGCCTGCGTGGGCTTGAAGCCGGTGACCCCATTGAAGGCGGCAGGAATGCGCACCGAGCCGCCGGTGTCCGAGCCAATGGCGATATCGACCAGTCCCCGGCCCACGCTGACCCCGGCACCGGAGGAAGAACCGCCGGGGATGTGCAGCGCGTCGGCGGCATTGCCCGGCGTGCCGAAATGGGGATTGATGCCCACGCCCGAGAACGCAAACTCCGTCATATTGGTTTTGCCCACGATCACTGCACCTGCGGCGCGCAGGCGCCGCACCACCGGCGCATCCTGCGCGGCCGGGGCGCTGCGGCGGCGCATGGCGGCGCCGGCGGTGGTCACCTGGCCTGCGACATCGAGCAGGTCCTTGATGGACACGAGCTTGCCGTCCAGCGGGCCCAGCGACAGGCCGCGCGCGGCGCGCTGGTCTGCGGCCTGCGCCGCTTCCTGGGCGGACTCGGGGTAGAGCTGGGTGAAGATGCGCTGCGCCTCGTCGCCCAGCGCGGTCAGGGTCTGCAGGCTTTGGGCAAGGCGTTCGGCGCTGGTAGGCATGGCGAAATCGTTCAAAAATCTGATGGGATTGCCATCGTAACCAATAACTGCGCGCCGATCCGTATGGCGGCGCTGGGAATCCCTCAAGGCACGGCCGCGGTAAAGCTCAGCTGCCCGCTGTAATTACCGGCGGTGCGGCTGATGGCGCTGTTGTAGGCAAAGGTCCAGTTCGCATTGCGGATGGTGACCAGGCTATTGACCGTGCCCGTGCCGCCGCCTGTGACATTGACGCTGGTGCCGGTGCCGCTGGCGGGAATGGTGGGCGCCGGCAGGGCTGCGTCGCTGCTGGTGATACTGACCATATTCATCGGAATGGTGTTGGCGCCGCTGGTCAGCGCGGTGGTGACGGTGGCGAACACGCTGACCTGTCCGCCATTGCTGCGCACCTCCACGGGCAACACATTGCCGCTGGTGGCGACCGCAAAGGTGGGCGCGGTGCCATTCCAGTTGACGGCCGTGTTGTTGCCCGTGGTCGGGGTGGTGGGCACCGCAGGGATGGACGGGCTCAAACTGAAGCCGACCTGCGAGGTGGTGCCGCCGGGTGTGGGCCAGGCGCCATCGCCGATGCGGAAAAACACATACTTGTCGATCTGGATGGAAAAGTTCAGCGCCACAGCCGGGGTGTTGCGTGGCAGGTTGCCGGTGCCGGAGGTGGCACTGCCTGCCTGCGCCGCTGGGCACAGGGCAGTCAGCACCAATGGCAGCAGCGCATGGCGCAACAGCTTCAGCGGGCAGCGCTGCGTGTTCATTGGAAATCCGCGTTCAGCTTGAAGCTGCCCTTGTCCCAGTCCAGCAGGCCTCTGGCCTTGATCGGGTAGCTGGGCTGAATGGCAGGCTGTCCATCTTCGCCCTTGGGTACCAGGGCCAGGTGGCGGGTCTGGCCGGGCATGATGGGGGTGCCTTCCACGGCCAGCATAAAGTCGCGGCCTTTGGCATCCTTGGCGTCCACCGTGCCTTCGAGGCGGCCATGGGCATCACCGCTGTTGCGCACGGTGATGGCAGGGCTGCGCTTGCCGGCAATGTCGCGCATGCCGATCTGCTCGACTTCGAGCTTGGGCTCGGCGCCGCCCAGCATCACATAGACGGCCACGGCAATGCGGCCGGTGACCGGCAGACTCAGGCTGGCGCCCCCGCTCTGGATGATGGTCTGCTGGGCGGGCTCCACCCCTTCGATGGCGATCATGAAGCGGCATTCACCACGCGGCGCATCGGCCGGCGGCGTGATCTGGAAGCGAAAGGCCTGCTTGGTCTGCGCCGGTACCTTGACGGTGCGGCGCTCCAGTGCCACCCAGGGGCGGCAGCTGCCGGGCAGCAGCTCGTCATGGTAGGTAATCTGGCCGTCGGCCGAATAGCTCCAGTCCAGGGTACGCACCGACAAGGCGGTGGCGGCCGAGCCCAGGTTGTGCAGATCGATGGACTGGCCCAGGCGCTCGCCGCTCTTGGCGGTGAGCTCAAAGCGCGATGGGGAGACCGCCATCTCGAACGGTGCTGCCTGCGCCAGGCAGGCGATAAGCGGCAGGGTCAGGGCCAGAGAACGGCGCACGAAGGAGGAAAAGCTCATGGCTGGGTCTCGATTTCAAAATAGGATTCAAAGCGCAGGCTGCCGCCCAGGCCCATCTGCAACTGGCGTTGGTCTAGGCGCAACTGCAAGTCAAAACTCTCGGTGATCCAGGGCGCACGCACCACGCCGCTCCAGACCAGCACGCGGTCGCCGGGCCGGCCCATGCCGCCCTGGAACAGCCCGCTGCTGCGCCATTGCACCTGCATGCCCATGGGCGAGCGCAGGCCAGCTACCGCCAACGGGATGACGTAGTAAATGCGGGCCTGCTTGCCCACATAGGCGGCGGTGGCCAAGCGGTATTCCACATGTCCGAAAGGCAGGCTGATGGTGTTCGGATCCAGCATCTGCGCATTGCGAAAATCCGAGTTGATCTGGGGACGTGGGGAGCTGGAGTCGTCCAGCCGGGTGGCCTGGGCATGGGCGCCTTGGCCGCAGGCGCCGGCCATGGCCAATAGAGCAGCACAACAGCGAAGGCGAAAGCTGGGCATGGACCCGTCTCCTTATTCCATCGACGCGGTGAAATACACCGTGCCCCGGTAGGTCCCTGCCGGGTAGAACGTGTCGTTGGCATAGCTGAATGTCATGCGCGTGGCATTCATGTTGCGCGTCTGATACGTCCAGGTGCCCAGACAAAGAATGATGATCGGAATCGAGCAGATGTTGGCATTGGCGTTGAAGCTGGCGATCTGTTGGTTGGTCGCACCGTTGAACTGACCGCTCTGAATATCTCCGGCTGCCGAGCCACTGCTGTTGCTGACCGTCCAGCTGATCTTGCTGAACGGGATGACGGTGCTGCCACAGGCGCCGCTTTGGCAGACCAGGCCGGCGCTGGAGTCCACCCGCAAGGTGACGGGTCGGGCGACTTCCGAAGCAATGATCGGGCGAACCGGCGTGACCGAGATATCAATGGCGGGTGAGCCGGTGACGGCGGTGGGTGTAAGGCCCGCATTGTTGCCTGAGACATTGAACTGCACCGTATCGGTACCGGCAGCAGATCCCACCTGCAGCGACAGCGCGTAGTTGGCGGTGCTTGCGCTGTCGCTGACCGTGATGATGACGGCGTTGGCGGGCACCGTGATGCCGCAGGCGAGCAGTACCAGCCCCGCACTCAGCGGTGCGCGTGCTGCCCGCCGGGCGGCACGCGCGGCGGTGGTTGCATCGCGCTTGCGCATCAGACGCCTGTCGCCGTATAGGTGACGGAGCCGGTGTAGGTGCCGGCGCTCCAGGCGGTGGCCGTGCCGGTCAGCGCATAGGTCCAGGTGCCACTCAACAAGGTGTTGGGGGTGAGCGTGGTGGATGCGCATGCGCCCAGGTTGGCGCCGGGATGGGGCACCGGCGTTGCACCTGCTGCTGTCACGGTGAAGTTGGCATTGGGTGGGCCGCCAGCGGCCGGGCTCCAGGCACCCACGGCGCAATTGATGTTGGCAGTGCCGGCATTGGTCCAGGCAGCCACCGACAGCACGTTGCCTGTAGGGGTGACGGCCACGGTGGGCGCGGTGCCATCCCAGGGCACCTGGACGTTGTTGGCGGTGGCCGTGGGCGTGGTGCCGGGGGTGGGCGGAATGGTCAGCGTTGCGTTCCAGGTGACGGTGTCCTGGACGGCATTGCTGGAACCCACCTTGAGCAGGATCAGCTTGGGGATCACCACGCTCAGGTTGACCTTGGCGGTGGCGGTCACGGTGCCCGTACCGGCCGAGGAGAAGCCGTATTGGCTTTCTGCCAAGGCATGGCCGGCGTAGGCCAGCGCCAGGGCAGATCCCAGCGCCAATGCTTTCAATTTTGGGTGTTTCATGGTTCGAGTCTTTCAAGAGAGCAAGCGCCTGGGCGCCGGGGTTTGGCCCACACCGTGCACGGGGTGCGCAATCGGGGGCCTGGGTTCTGCTGCATGGTTATTCCTCCACCTTGGTGATGGGGATCTCGGCGTTGGCTTCGCCACGCAGCGGAACATCAACGCTCAGTACCGTGCCGTCGGCTGCGCCCCAGGGCAGGGGCACGCTGTCGAGCGTGATGCTGAGCTGATGGCGGCCTACGCCAACCATCGGGAAAAAGAAACGCCCTTCGGCATCGGTGGTGGTGCGGTAGCGCCCATCGAGCACGACCTCGATACCCTGCGCGCCGGATTCATCGGCCTGGACACGGCCATCCTTGTTGGCGTCATAAAACACGCGTCCACTGACGCTGCCGCTGCCATTGCCGGGCATGCCGCCAGCGACGGCAAAGGGCCGGCCGGTGCCGCCTTCCCAGCGCAGATAGGCATAGGCGGTCTTGTCGTTGCTGCGGTAGATTTGCGGGCTGGTCCAACTGAGCACCTGGGTGGTGGCCAGGCGCGCCTGGTTGAGCAGCACGCCCAGGCCCATGCTCCAGCCGTTGCCCCACTGCTTTTCGGCCGAAAAGTTGCCCGACAGGCCCCGGCTGGTGAAAAGCCCGCCGCTTTGCGAGGTGTAGCGCAGGTTGCCGAAAAAGCTCAGGCTGTTGCTGGCCCAGTAGCGGCCCTGTACCCCGGCCGTGGGGTAGCGCTGGTGGCTGCCGTTGCTGCGGTCATCGGCCCAGCCCAAGGTGGTGACCAGCTCGGGGCGCATGGTCTCGCGCTGGGCGCTGATCCAGTCCTGCTCCCACTGCAGCTCGCGGCCGGTGGCGGTGCCGTCACCCAGCACAATCTGCTCATTGCTGCGCAGGCTCAGGCTGAAGCGCGAGCGTGGCAGTTCGCCAAAGCGGGTCTGGTAGAAGGCATAGGCATAAAGGCTGCGCATCTTGCCATCGAGGCCGCCACCCTGGCCGTCTCCTGCATAGCGGGTTTGGTAGACGTTAAGGTTGCCGCCCAGCGCGGTTCGGCGGTCCAGCTGGTAGTGCAGATTGCCGCTCAGCCCCACGCGGGTCTGGCCTTGCTGGGCCGGCCAGTTGCTCGCGCGCATGCGCTCCACATCCACCCCCGTGCCCCAGCTCATGCGGCTGGTGCTGTGGTCCATGCGCCAGTAGGCGCCCTGCGTGCCCGAGGGCAGCAGGTAGTCACCAAAATGCAGATTGGGGCGGGTCACATAGGCACCCCAGGTATGGCGGTAGCGGCCCAGCTTGGTGTCTGCCTCTAGGTACAGGCCTTGTGCGCTGCCAGATGGGGTTTGTGCCGAATCGCTGCTTGTGCTGCTGCCCAGCGCGGTCAGTCGGCCGCGCAATGCGCCGTCCTGCTGCGTGGGCGAGCCATAGCCCAGCGCCGCCGCCCAGCTGCTGACCCGCTTGCTGCCGCTGCCTGGGTCGTTCCACAGGCCGTAGTCCACGGCGGGGATATGGTTGGCCTGGTTCAGCTGCCCTGCGGCATACCAGGCGCCGCCCAGGCGCTGGGTGGCGCCCACCCAGGCGAGCGTGCCCTGGCTTTTTTCGAAGCCGGGGTAGGGGCCGCCCAGCAGGTCGCCGCGCTGGCCCATGCCGGCGCTGATGTCAAAGTCCGCGCCATAGATTCGGGTCGAGAGGCCGCGCAAGGTGCTGGTGCCCAGCATCAGGCGGTAGTTCTGGCCCAGGCCCCGGGTCAGCTCGCTGTAGCCGTCGCCGATGGTGGTATCCATGCGGATGCCCGGTGTCAGGGGCATAGCCAGGTTCTGCACGGTGATGCGCTGGCTGCTGGATTGGCGGGCATAGCCCAGGGCGCCAATGCCATTGAAGGCGTCTTGGCCGCCATGCATGCTGCGCACATCGGCCTGCAGCAGCCACTCGCCATAGTTCAGCGTCTGCTGGCGGTACTGGATGCGCTGGCCCAGCTCGATGCCGCGCTTGCTGCCCAGCTCCCCATTGTCGGACTGGGCGACGCCCAGGCGGCTCTCCAGCACCCAGCTGCGCAGCCCCAGCGGCAAAGTGCTGGGGTCTAGCTCGTCGGCTTCACCGGCCCGCATCATCGGCGCTCATGAAATTGTCCTCGTAGGCGGCGGGCACCGCCTCCACGAGGGCGCGCAGCCGGGCTTGTTCGGCCTGGGCAGCGCTCAGTGACTCCACCTGGGCACTGACTGCCTGATCGCTCTGTGCTTGGGCTAGGGGCACATGCCCACCAAGCACCAGCACCAACATCCCCCAAGCGGCAAGCCCTGTAAACGCCTGGAAGAATCCAGTGCCGCTGTACAAGGGATGCCGCTCAACAACATTCATTTGTAATTAGGTGTTAACTAACGTTGGATTTATTTTGCGTGGATGCCACCAATCAAATGTCAAAAGTTGATACAAAACGTTAAGTGTGTCAGGGGAAATAACAATGAGATGTGATGGTGTGCATAAAGGAAATTGAATATCTGCTCTACGGGTGATCATGATCATTTATCAGCGATCTATGTCATAAATCTTTGCTTGATATAGATTGTTTGGATAAACAATTCCTAAAATGACCGTATAGCTTGAAACGGCGCGGCCCGCACCCATATAGGCCCTTGATCTGTGTTGATGAAGATTGACCTCCCATGACCAAAAAAACTCATTCCTTCCAGGCCGAAGTGGCCCAATTGCTCCACCTGGTGACGCATTCGCTGTATTCGAACCAGGAGATTTTTTTGCGCGAGCTGATCTCCAATGCGTCGGATGCATGCGACAAGCTGCGGTTTGAAGCGCTCAATGACAGCGGTCTGTACGGCGACCAGCCCGATCTGGAAGTGCGCGTGTCCTATGACAGCAAGGCCAAGACCTTGACCATCACCGACACCGGCATCGGCATGACCACGCAAGAGGCCATCGACAACCTGGGCACGATTGCCAAGAGCGGCACCAAGGCCTTCATGGACAAGCTCAGTGGCGACCAGAAGGCCGATTCGCAGCTGATCGGCCAGTTCGGCGTGGGCTTTTACTCGGGCTTCATCGTGGCCGACAAGATCACCGTCGAGTCGCGCCGCGCGGGGACCCAGGCTTCGGAAGGCGTGCGCTGGACCAGCGGCGGCATGGGCGACTTCGAGGTCGAGCAGATTGACCGTGCCCAGCGCGGCACCAGCATCATCTTGTACCTGCGCGAGGACGCGCAGGACTTCTTGAACGGCTACAAGCTCAAGGAAGTGATTGCCAAATACTCCGACCACATCAGCCTGCCCATCCTGATGGAAAAGGAAGAATGGAAAGAGGGTGAGAACGACCAGCCCGGCGAGATGGCCAAGACCGGCGAGTGGGAAACCGTGAACAAGGCCAGCGCCTTGTGGACCCGTGCCAAGAAGGACATCACGCCCGAGCAGTACCAGGACTTCTACAAGGCCATCAGCCACGACTACGAAGACCCGCTGACCTGGAGCCACAACCGGGTCGAAGGCAATACCGAGTACACGCAGCTGCTCTACATCCCCGCCAAGGCGCCGTTTGACCTGTACCAGCAGGGCAAGCACGCGGGCATCAAGCTCTACGTCAAGCGCGTCTTCATCATGGACGATGCCCAGGCGCTGATGCCGCAGTACCTGCGCTTTGTCAAAGGCGTGATCGACTCGGCCGACCTGCCGCTGAACGTGAGCCGCGAGCTGCTGCAGGAAAGCCGCGATGTGCGTCTGATCCGCGATGGCTCGGTCAAGCGCGTGCTGGCTATGCTCGAAGACCTGGCCCGCCACGACAAGCCCCAGGCCGATGCCGAAGGCAGCGATGGCGTGGTGGATGTGGTCAGCGAAGACGACAAGGCCAAGGAAGGCAAATACAGCCGCTTCTATAGCGAGTTTGGCGCGGTGCTCAAGGAAGGCCTGGGCGAGGACATGGGCAACAAGGAGCGCATCGCCAAGCTGCTGCGCTTTGCATCGACCACCCACGACGGCCTGAACACCTCGTTTGCCGACTACAAGGCGCGCATGAAAGAGGGCCAGGACGCCATCTACTACATCACCGCCGACACCTTGGCCGCCGCCAAGAGCAGCCCGCAGCTTGAAGTGTTCAAGAAAAAGGGCATCGAGGTGCTGCTGATGACCGACCGGGTCGACGAGTGGGCGCTGAACTTCCTGCAGGACTTTGACGGCACGCCGCTGCAATCGGTGGCCAAGGGCGCTGTCGATCTGGGCAAGCTGCAAAACGAGGAAGAGAAGAAAGCCGCCGAAGAAGCCGCCGAAGCCTTCAAGCCGGTGCTGGCCCAGCTCAAGGAAGCCTTGAAGGACCGCGCAGACGACGTGCGTGCCACCAGCCGCCTGGTGGACTCGCCCGCTTGCCTCGTGGTCTCGGACAGCGGCATGAGCCTGCAACTGGCGCGCTTGCTCAAGCAGGCGGGCCAGCCAGCGCCCGAGTCCAAGCCGGTGCTGGAGGTCAATCCGGAGCACCCGCTGGTCAAGAAGCTGGACGGCTCGGTGCACTTCCACGACCTGGCCCAGATCCTGTTTGACCAGGCGGTACTGGCCGAAGGCGGTTTGCCCGACGACCCTGCCGCCTATGTCAAACGGGTGAATGCACTGCTGGCATAAAGCCGCACCCACCGAATGAAAATCCCCGCCGGTTGAAAAGCCGGGCGGGGATTTTTTTATCTGAGGCCTGGCAGCGGGTTGGCCCCTGCAGAAACGGAGTGGGAATTTCATGCCAGCCATTGTTGGCAATGGTGTGTGGTTTTTATTCTTTTTTGTGAATATCGATGGATTATTTGCTTTTTATCACGAGGGAAGTGCTTACTTTTAGTGATAAATAATTCCATAGTGCCCGATAAAATCAAAGTTAAGAATTGTTGACATATCGGCGGCGATGCATTTTGAGGACCAGCAGCTGCCGCATCGGGGTGTTTTAATTTTGTGTCAAATTGTTTTTATCCTGAGTGCCTGCATGCCAAGAGGGTTCAAAAAACGCTACCGCAAGAAAACTTGTGCCCCATCGCGGACCTTGATACCGCGCACATCGCTTTGGCTCTGGTTGTCTCTTCGAGCCGCCACCGTCTGCTCTAGATCTGTTATTTGCTAGATAAATCAATTTATTGCGGTTTTATCTCTTCAGCGCGGCTGCATGCACAGCGGCGCTGCGTGTGCATCACTGGGCAGCGCATGCATTCAACGCCCACGGCATGCCTGCGGGAGCGCAGAGGCAGCAGCGCATACCAGCGGTCCAACGCTGGACCGGAAATGCTATGGCCCGGTCTGCATCGTTTTGGTGCATCATTTTTATATATTCAATTAATTTATTAAAAGTTTATTGCATATATAGGTGAATGGTCGGTGCTACATTCGCAGCCCTTGTTGTCAGGTACAGCAGGGTCTTAAGAATCCGTTACTACCACTGGGTGTTATCGCTGTGATCGCTCAGAAAATCTTTGGTATTTAGCGGAAATCTTTTATTTCACTGAACACGCAAGCCGTTATCTCTGTTTTTCAGGAGAGGGCGGAGCTTTGCCTTTTTAAACAGGACATTGAAAGTGTTACTCCCGTATCGATCGCCGCCGCTACGCAGCCCCCTGCGGTGCAGCGTTGCCTTTGCCTTGGTCTCTGGTCTGCTGCCGGCGATGGCCGCTGCGCAGTCGACCCGCTACGACATCTTTGTGAACCATGACGCCTTTGTCGCCCAGACCGGGGCCGTTGCCGAGAGCGGTTCGGTCAATGGCCCGGTGGGCGCCGACTTTGTCTACCGCGCCAAGGTCAAGCTCAATGGCGGCAGCGGCGAGGTCGCCAATGTGTCGCTGCTTCAGCAGCTGCCTGCGGGCGCCATTTTTCAGGAAATCGTCGCGCCCGCCGGCGTGCAATGTGCCCAGCCGCTGCCCCAGGCCGGCGACACCATCGAGGCAGGCGCTGCGCTGACATGCAATCTTGCGTTGGTGACGGCGACCGATTTTGTCGCGGTGGACTTCCGCGTCAAGCTGCCCAGCGCGGGGACGGACTGGACGGCGCAGGCGTCTGCCTCCAGCCCCGACAACGCGGATCCGGATGCGGGCGAGGCGGCTCCGAACCACAGCCGCATCGAGCGCACCATCACCACCTACCAACGCGCCGATCTGGCTGTGCAGATCCTCGCGCCGGTGAATGGCGCAAGCCACACCCAGGGCGACAAGGTCGACTACCAGCTGCAGGTGCGCAATGCCGACTCGCCCTATGCCTTTGCGCTCAAGGCGGGTGAAAAGGCCCAACTGCGTTTTCCACAGCCCGAGGGCACCGAGTTCCAGGGCAGCCCTGGCGGCAATGGCTGGGTGTGCAAGCTGGCCGATGACACCAGCGCCAACCAGCCCGTGCCGGTATGGAGCTGCAGCTACACCGTGCCCGCTGGCCAGTCGGTCGGCCGTGGCCAGGATTTGCCGCTGCTGAGCGTGCCTTTGCTGGTCAAGACCAGCGGCGGCCAGGTGGCCAGTGCGGTGTCGGTGTCGGGGGAGACCGCCACCGGTCAGCTGTTTCTGGATGCCGACCCTGACAACAACACCGATGATGTGCAGATCCAGGTGCAGCCCAATGTGAACCTGGACATGGCGCTCACCAAGGTCGTCAATCCCAAGGTGCTGGACAAGCAGGCCAGCGCGCCTGTGCCGGTGACCTATACGCTCAGCGCCAAGCGGGTCGCCGGAGAGCTGGTGCCGCAGGACATTGTCGTCACCGACACCCTGCCTGCCGGTGTCACGTTCGTCGGTGCGACTGGCAACGACTGGGTGTGCAGCAACAACGCGCAAATCGTTCGCTGCCAGTACAGCGGTGCTTTTACCCCGAACCTGCCGCAAATCACGGTCAAGGCCTTGGTGGATGTGTCTTCGGTGGCGGCAGAGAGCGTCATCAACAACTCGGCCGAGGTCTCGGCCAGCAATGAGCCGCCCGCCAATGTGGGCGCCAACAACCAGGCGCAGGCGAGCGTGCTGGTCAGCAACAAGGTCAATCTGGCGCTGAGCAAAAGCACGACGGCGTCGGTGATTGCCTCCGGCCAGCAATACCAGTACGCGATCAAGATCAAGAACAATGGGCCGCTGGATGTGCTGTCCGGTCAGACCATGACGGTGACCGACCAGCTCGACGGCCAACTGCAGTTTCTGGGCGTTGCCGCTGGGTCTCCCTGGGTCTGCAGCCCCGCAAGCAGCACGGCCACCGAACTGGGGAAATTGCTGACCTGCACCTTCAGCGGCGGCATTGCGGCTGGCAGCACCTCGGAGCTCCTGCTCAATGTGGTGGCCCACATCGATGCGGCAAACGGCCAGTTTGCCTCCATCGCCAACGGCGCTGCACTGGAGGGTATGCAGGGGCGTGACGGTGCGCCGCTGGGCCAGATCGTGAGCAGCAACAAAGTCAACATATCGGAGCGCCAGGCCGACCTGTCGATCAGCAAGTCCGCCGCGATCACCGGTGGCGCGAAGGCCTCGGGTGCCGAGGTGGTCTACACCCTGCGTGTGAAAAACGATGTGCCTGAGAATGGGCGCAATCTAGACCTGCAGGCTGCGCAAACCGTCACGGTGACCGATGTCATCGGCAACCTGCTGACCGACGTCAGCGCCGGCGTACTGGGGGTGAAAACCTATGACAACAGCCGCTATCTTACGGCTGAGGTGCAGATGCCTGAGGTGCCGCAGGGCCAGGCGCAGGGTTTGAAGGCGGGCAACGCTGCCACCTCGGAGGGCTGCAGCATTTCGGGTGACAACCACCAGAAGTCTGCGACCGTCAGCTGCACCCTGCGCAACCTGCCTGCCGACCCGGATGTTGAGTATCTGGTCGTCATCAAGGCGCGCCAGTATGTGGACCCCCAGGACGATGCCACGCAGACCAACACCATCGTCAATGTGGCCGATGTGCGCTCGCCCGATACGGCGGAGTTCAACACCGCCAACAACCGTGCGCAGGCCTCGGTAGTGCTCGAAGCACTGACCGATCTGACCGTGACCAAGCAGGCCGCACCCGAGAGCGCTGCCGCCGGCCAGGCGATCACCTACACCTTGACGGCCAAGAACAGCGGCCCCTCGCAGGCGCGCCAGGTTCGCGTGACTGATCGCCTGCCGCTCGACACCATCTTGGTGGGCTCTGCGCCCAGCATCAGCGGTGGCAGCTGCAGCTTGAGCGGCGGCGCCACGTTTGCCGCCGGCCTGGAGATCACCGAAGCCAACCGCACGATGACCTGCGTCTGGACCGATGCGGTCGCCGAGAACGCGCAAAAGACGGTCAGCTACCAGCTGCGCTCACGCGCCAAGGACTACTCGCCTCAGCTGGACAACAGCGTCCTCGTGGCCTCGGTCACGCCGGAGACGGACCTGGGCAACAACAGCGCCAACGAAACGGTGCCGCTGGACAAGCCCCAGGTCGATGTGCTGGTGAACATGCGCCATACCCATGACGGCATCCCGCTGGACACCGGCAAGACCCAGTACACGATCACGGTGACCAACAGCGGTGCATCGCAGTCCTATGCGACGGGCGTGCAGATGGTGGACCAGTTTCCGGCAGCGGGATCGACGGCCGACTTCCGCTTTGTCTCGCTCGACAGCGTGCAACTGGCCAATGGGGATAGCCGCATTGGCCTGGACAGCTGTACCGTGCCGGCCGCCGGTGCGCTGGCGGGCAGTCTGGTCTGTGATTTCCCCTGGTTGGCGCCCAATGAATCGGTGGCGATCAAGTTCACGATGGAGCCCGCTGCGCTGCTCGATGGCCGCGCCGTAGGCACCGTCAACCACCGCGCGACGGTGGCGGCCGATGTGGAAGTGCTGGGCGGCATGGATGTCAGCAAGAACAACCAGACCACGGACCGTACCTCCACCTATGACCCGGCGCAAATCTCGCCCGAAGAGCTGGACAAGCTGCGCTATGTGGATCTGTCGCTGACCAAGACCACCTCGGCCACCAGTGCCGTTGATGTGGGCGATCTGATCGCCTACACCTTGACGGTGAAGAACGAGGAAGACCCGGCAGCCAGCCCGCGCAATGACCTGGTGAACGGCCAGGCGGTCGTCAGCGATGTGCTGCCCGAAGGCCTGGCGCTGGAAGGCGCGGCCCCTGCCGGCTGCAGCTATGACGAGGCCACGCGCGCCTTGCGCTGCGAGATCACCACGCTCAACGCCGGTGAGCAAGTGGCTCTCCCCTTCAGCGCCAAGCTGCTGTCGCGTACTGAAGGACAGACCCGTGTGGTCAACAGCGCCCGCCTGACGAGTCCCGGCGATACCGACGAGTCCAACAACGACAGCCACACCGAGACGCCGCTGGCGCTGGTGGATCTGGCGTTGACCAAATCGGTGGACAAGGCCCAGGCCGCCGCAGGCGATGCGCTGACCTACACCTTGACCGTTGTGAACAACGGTCCGGCCGACAGCCGCGAAGCCAGCGTGACCGATGTCTTGCCCGAAGGCCTGGTCTTTGTGCAAGCCTCGCCGGCCTGCCGTTTTGACGCAGGCAGCCGCACGCTGGGCTGCGTGCTGGAGCCGCTGGCCGTGGGTGCATCGGTGAGCTTGACGGTGGAGACCACCGTGGATGCCGCGCTGCAAGGCCCGGCCAGCCTGGTCAATACCGCCGTGGTGGACCTGCCCGGCGATAGCGACCCGAGCAACAACGAAAGCTCGGCGACCACAACCATTGCTGGCAAGGACAATGGCGGCGGCGAAGGCCGGCCCGGTGACCAGACCGCAGTGCCCGTGCCTGCCTTGGTCCCTGGGGCGCTGCTGCTGATGGCGCTGGCCATGGCTGGCCTGGCCGCACTGCGACTGGGACGCCGCAGCTGATAAGGCTATGCCATAGGATTTGCCTCCAGCACCCCAGCCGCGCATAGCCATGCGCGGCTTTTTTTGCGTGGGGATTTGCCGCAGGAACAGCAGTTGTTGACAGAGGCATTTCCCCCGGCCAGAACTTTAACGGCTATATTTGCTCCTACGTCCACTTCGACGACAGCAGGCACGTACCATGGTTCGCTTCTTTTTTGTATTTCTGGGGCTGCAGCTCACTTTGTTTGGTCTCAATATGCTCAGCTGGGTGCAAAAGCACCTGGTCGAGCCCTGGACGGCGATGTTGGCGCAGATCTGCGCCTTTTTGGTGACCTGGTTTGACAAGTCTGCTGTCGCCGAAGGCAAGGTGCTGTGGAACCATGCCACCAATTTTGGCGTGTCGATCGAGGCCGGCTGCAATGGCATCGAGGCCTGCATTGTGTTGTTTGCCGCCATCATGGCCTTCCCCTCGAGCTGGCGCCACAAGCTCATCGGCCTGGTGCTGGGCTTTATCGCGGTGCAAGCGGTCAATATCGTGCGCGTGATCAGCCTGTTCTACCTGGGCCAGTGGAACATGACGGCCTTCAACTTTGCCCACGAGTACCTGTGGCAGGCGCTGATCATGCTGGACGTGCTGGTCGTCTGGCTGGTCTGGGTGCGTGCCGGCCAGCGCGCCAAGCGGGCCGAGGATGGCTCGGACCAACCGCCTCCCTCGGGCTCGGGGGCCGAGCCCACGCTGGCAGCCGCCTGATCTGAACCGGCCAGCAGTGCAAGCACTGCTGGCTTTTTTCCATAGGCACGAGAAGAAGCACAGAGCCCCCAGGAGGGCGGATACAGAGGAAGAGGGATGAAGCGCTTGAACCCGATACAGCGATTTGCGCTGCTGGCCTTTGCCGGCATCATCGTGCTGACCACCTTGTGGGTGCAGCTGTCGCCGTGGATGAGCTACCCGGTGGCGGTGATCTCCAAGGAAGGCATGCTGGACCTGGCCGCGGGCTGGGTCAAGCAGGTGCATATTGCGCCCGGAAAGATCGAGGTGGATACCTCGGTGGGCGTGGCCAATGCCAACACCGGTGGCCGCTGGGCCGAGATCTCGGTCGATGGCGACCCGGGCCGCTATGCCTACGGATTTCCGATCTTCCTGGCGCTGCTGCTGGCGGCCTGGCGCAAGGGCCGCATCTGGCGCGCGGTGCTGGGCTATGTGATCTTGCTGCCGTTCCAGGCGTTCAGCATCTCCACCAGCTTGCTGATGCAGATGGTGCTGGCCACCAATCTCGACCTGCGCCTGCTCAAGATCTCGCAGACCCAGCTGGACTTGCTCGCCTATGGCTACCAGCTGGGCAGCCTGGTGCTGCCCACCCTGGTGCCGTTTTTGCTGTGGCTGTGGCTGGACCGCCAGTTTGTCAACGAGGTGCTGGTCGAGGCCTGGAAGAAAAACATCCAGCCCAAGCTGGCGCCGCGCCCCACTGTGCTGCGGCCGCCCCCCCCACCGCCGCCTGAGCAGGTGATCCGCCCGGCCGAGAGCGGCCCCGAGATCTCGCACGAGATCAGCATCACCTTGCCGCCGCGCAAATAAGGCTAGTGCTTGGCAGCGGGCACCGGCACTGGGGTGCGCCAGGTGGCCAGCGCCAGCGCCGTGGCCAGCAGCGCAAACACTGCGCAAAACACGAGCAGCGCGCGCGACAGGCCCACCTGGTCGGACAGCCAGCCAATCCCCAGAATCGGCAAGATGGTGCCCACATAGCCGATGACCAGGTAGGTGGCCAGCAGGCCGGCGCGGTTGTCAGCCCGCGCCACCCGGTTGACCACCGAGATACCGCCCAGGTTGCACAGGCCATGGCCGAGCGCAGCGCTCAGCACGCAGAGCAGAAACACCGCCGCCGAGCTGGCAAACACATTGGCGATCAGCAGCAGATTGCACAGCGCCAGCGCTGCATAGCCGGTGATCAGCACCTTGCGGGTGACAAAGCCCTTGGCGGCATACTGCGAGGCGGCCGACAGCAGCAGAATGAGGCCGATCGACGGCCCGCTGATGGCCGGCCCGTGCCAGGGCAGCATGCTTTGCATAAAGCTGGGCGCGAGCGAGGCAAACAGGCTGAACATGCCAAAGGCACAGAAGGCGCCCATCGACGCCAGGCCGTAGCGGCGCAGCGCCGTGCGTTCGGGGAAGGTGAGGCGCGGCATCAGCTGGCGCAGGCCAAAACTGCTGCTGGCAGGCGCCGGCTGCAGGTGGGCCGGCAGCTGCACCTGGAACAGCGAATAAATCGCCAAGGCGCTCAGCAGCAGCGAGGGCAGATAGGCGCTGCGCAGCGGAAAAGGCGCCCATTGCGCGACCAGGCCACCGACAATGGGCCCCAGGCCAAAGCCAAAGGCAATCGTCAAGCTGGTGGTGGCAGCGGCCCGCTGCGTGTCGCCGCTGGTGTTGAGCTGGGTCAGGCCCAGCGAGGCCGAGGTGGTGATCATCCCCGAGGCCAGGCCAATGATGATGCGGCTCAAGCCAAACACCTGCATATTCCAGGCCAGCGCCGACAGCAGCACGCCTGCGCTCATCAGCACCACCCCCGCGCGCAGCACCTTGAAAAAACCATAGCGGGTCGTGATCGCGCCCAGTAGCATCAGGCTGGTGAGCGCTGCGGCCATATAGAGCACAAACACCTGGGTGATCGCGCTTGGCGGCAGCTGCCACTGGGCCTGGTAGAGCGGGTAGAGCGGGCTGGCCAGCGCCGTGCCCATGACGCCGACACACATCGAGAAGCACACCCAGAAATAGGGCGGCCATTGGTATTTCATGATCAGAACTTGGGGCTGGGCTGCGGTGGCAGCAGCAGGCCAGCGGCGGGTAGCGGCTGGCCCGGGAAGGACGTTGGCCTGGATTGTAGGGAGTCGGGCCCGGCATGTCCCCGCGCTGTCGGGGTGCCCATCGCTGGGCGTAGGACATCTGCATGCAATGCCCTTGCGGCAGAGGCTGGTGTAGCAATCGCTGTTAAAAATAGCCATGATCCGAATGCCCGCCATGCCTTTCTTTCTCCCCCACCGCCGCCGTGCAGCGGCCGCCGTCGCCACTGCCGCCTTGTCGGTGGCTGCGCTGTCCGCCTGCTCGCCCTATGTGGGGGTGGGCGTGCCGGTGGGGCCGTTCTCGGTCGGCGTGGGGGTGGGCAGTGGCGGGGTCAGCGCCGGGGTGGGCACGGGCCTGGGCCCTGTCGGTGTCGGCGTGGGGGTCAACCAGCGCGGCCAGGTGACGGGCAATGCAGGTGTCGGGGTCGGCACCTCCGTCGGGGGTGCCCAGGTGGGCGTGGGGGTGGGCACCGGCACGGTGCTGTATGACCCGGCAGCGCCAGCGTCTGGCCCCGCCGCTGCACCGGACTATGCCCAGCCGGTGCAGCCCGGCGTGGTGGTGCCTGGGGTGGTCAGCCCACCCTCGGGCGAGCATGATCCCAACCTGCAGTGGCGCGGTGCGGATGGGCAACTGCTGCCCGACTGCCGCTTGAAAAACCGCTGTTAACCGGTTCCTTAAACGTACAGCGGCGGCTCATCCATCGCGATGAGCTGGGCCTGCAGCATCTGGGTTTGCTCCTGCCAGTAGGCCTCGCTGCCAAACCAGGGGAAGTGGATCGGAAAGATCGGGTCGTCAAAGCGCCGCGCCAGCCAGGCGCTGTAGTGGATCAGGCGCAGCGTGCGCAGCGGCTCGATCAGTGCCAGCTCGCGCCGGTCAAAGGGGCGGAACTGTTCATAGCCTTCGACCAGCGTCGACAGCTGCGCGCTTTGCTGCTGGCGGTCGCCCGACAGCAGCATCCACAGGTCCTGCACGGCCGGGCCGCTGCGCGTGTCATCGAGGTCGACAAAATGCGGGCCGCCGCCCTGGTGCTCGGGCGGCACCCATAGCACATTGCCCGGGTGGCAGTCGCCATGCAGGCGCAGGCTGCGGTAGCTGCCTGCGGCAAAGTGGCCGCTGGCATCGCCCGGATCGATGATCTCGCAGATCTTGTCGGTGGCGCGGCGGCAGGCATCGCTCCAGGCGCTGCGCTGGCCGGGCGGAATGGCGCCCTGGGCCATCAGCCAGTCGTGGGGCTCGCGGGCAAAGTCCTGGGCATTGATGCTGGGGCGGTGTACAAAGGGCCGGGCCTCACCCACGGTGTGGATGCGGGCCAGAAAGCGCCCCACCCATTCGAGCACCTCCCAGTCGTCCAGATCGGGCTGGCGCCCGCCCCGCCAGGGCGATACGGAAAAGCGAAAACCGCCATGCTGCAGCAGGCTGTGGCCGCCCAGCTGCAGGGGCGCGACCACCGGCACTTCGGCGTCGGCCAGCTGCTGGGAGAACTGGTGCTCCTCGGCAATGGCCGCATCGCTCCAGCGGCCCGGGCGGTAGAACTTGCAGACCACCTTGCTGCCGTCTTCCAGCCAGACCTGGTAGACGCGGTTTTCGTAGGAAGACAGCGGGTTCAGGCGGCCATCGCCCCACAGGCCCACCGACGCCAGCGCGTCGAGCACCACATCGGGGGTGAGTGCGGCATAGGCATGCTCCTGCGCGGGGCTGCTGGGCGGGTAGTCATCGGTATCGTGCATACCGCCATTGTGCGCCCTTCTTGTGACGGCCATCCTGACCACAGGGACGCAAAAAAAGCCGGGCATGCAAGGCATGCACCGGCTGTACTGGAGAGCGTCAATCGTTGAACTGCGCGACTTAGACCACCACGGTCAGGGTCTTGTCGATATTGCCGCGGGTGGCGTTGGAGTAAGGGCAGACCAGGTCGGCGTCATGCACCAGCTTTTCGGCCACGGCCTTGTCCATGCCGGGCAGGTTCACCGTCAGGCGGGCGGCGATGCCGTAGGCGTTGGGGATGGGGCCCAGGTCCACTTCGGCGTCGATCGACAGGCCATCGGGCAGGGCGAGCTTTTGCTTGCCGGCCACCGCCTTCATCGCGCCGATAAAGCAGGCGGAGTAGCCGGCAGCAAACAGCTGCTCGGGGTTGGTGCCCTGGCCGCTGGTGCCGGGCGAGGACAGCTGCACATCCAGGCGGCCATCATTGGTGCGCGATGCGCCGTCGCGGCCGCCGGTGGTGTGTGCGTGGGCGGTGTACAGAACTTTTTCGAGAGTAGCCATGGTGAACTCCTGGTCAAGGGTGGAACGAAAAAACATGCTTCATCAAGAAGCGGCGGGAAGCGGCGCGGCCAGTCGGCTGCGCAGCTGTTGGATCTGGTGGGTCAATGCCTGCAGCTCCTGCACCGTGCATTGGCTGTGCGCGAGCACACAGGCGGGGATGGCCGCGGCTTGCTCGCGCAGCTGGCGACCGGCCTCCGTCAGGTACACGCGCACACGGCGCTCATCGTCGCTGTCGCGCTGGCGCTGCAGCCAGCCTGCCGTCTGCATGCGCTTGAGCAGCGGCGTCAACGTCCCCGAATCGAGGAACAGACGCTCGCCCAGCTCGGAGACCATGCAGCCATCGCCCTCCCACAGTACCAAGAGCACCAGGTACTGCGGGTAGGTCAAACCCAATGGTTCGAGCAAGGGCTTGTACAGCTTGGTCATCGCCAGCGAGCTGGAGTACAGCGCAAAACACAGCTGCTGGTCGAGCAGCAGCGCGTTGTGGGCAGTGGCGGGGTTGGCGTTGGGCATGGGTTGAATTATCGTACTCAATTAAATTGCGCGCAATTTAATTGAGTAAAAACCTGCAGGCAGCAGGGTGTTTGGGCAGGGCCGGTGCATGGCCCCGGGATTCGTCCTGAAGGCAGGCAAGCCGCGCGTCGGATGGACGCTGGGTTGCCTCCGTGCTCTTTAATAACCGGTCTGCACCACCTGGCCGCTGCTGTCCTTGAACTTGGCCGCCACCGCATCGGCAGCGGTGCGCAGCAGGATCAGGTCCATCGAGACCGCGACAAACTGCGCGCCCAGGGTCAGGCATTCGCGGGCGCGGGCCTCGTCCACCATCAGGATGCCGGGGGCCTTGCCGGCAGCGCGGATGCGGGTGATGGCGTTGTCAATCGCGGCATTGACCACTGGGTGGCGCGGCTGGCCAGGGTAGCCCATGCTGGCCGACAGATCGGCCGGGCCGATAAAGATGCCATCCACGCCATCGACGGCGGCGATGGCCTCGATCTGGTCCAGCGCCTGCGCGGTCTCTACCTGCACCAGCAGGCACAGCTCCTTGTCAGCATCGTCAACGTACTGCAGATCACGGCCAAAGTTGCTGGCGCGCATCGAGCCGCCCATGCCGCGAATGCCCTGGGGCGCATAGCGCATGGCTTGCACGGCGGCGCGGGCCTCGTCGGCGTTTTGCACAAAGGGGATCAGAATGGTCTGGGCGCCAATGTCCAGGTAGCGCTTGATGAGCACCGGATCGTTCCAGGCCGGGCGCACCACGGCGCTGGTCGGGCGTGGCTGCAGGGCCGCCTCCACCGCCTGGAGCTGCTGCAGCACCTGGGGCACATCGTTGGGCGAATGCTCGGTGTCGAGCATGATCCAGTCGTAGCCGCTGCCGGCGAGCAGCTCGGTGATGTAGGGCGAGGGAAAGGCCGACCACAGGCCGATCTGCGCCTGGCCGGCGGCCATGGCTTTTTTGAAGAGGTTGGGGGTGGGCATGCTTGTCTCTGTTGTATGTGATGAGGTGTTTGCTCAGGGCAGAAGGTGGATCTCGTCGCTGCTCATTCGCGTGCGGCAGCTCCCGGCCAGCGTGTGCCACTCGCTGGCGCCCAGGTCCAGCGCCTGCTGGTCTGCCATGGCTGTCACGCTGCGGCAGATGGGCTTGAAGTGCTTGGCGGCCACCGTGTCGCGCCCATAGCGCTGGTAGTAGCGCTTGAGGTGCAGATCGGCGGCCGGCACCCTGGCGGCCACATAGGCCAGGTAGTCGCGGTAGAGCGCATCGACCGGCGCCTCTTCGAGCTGCTGCTTCCAGAGGCGAAAGCCGGCCAGGCAGGCCACCAGGGCCAGCACCAGCGCGGCCACGGGCAGGGCCTTTTTCCAGATCGGGGTGCTGCGTGGCGCGGGCATGGGGAGGAATCGCTGGGCAGCGCGGGCGCGCGCGATCAGGCGTAGCTGTAGACGCCCTTGCCGGTTTTGCGGCCCAGTTGGCCAGCGGCGACCATTTCCTTGAGCAGCGGGCAGGGGCGGTATTTGCTGTCGCCAAAGTCTTTCAGGTAGACCTCCATCACGGCCAGGCAGACATCCAGGCCGATCATGTCGGCCAGAGCCAGCGGGCCAATCGGGTGGCTGCAGCCGAGCTTCATGCCGTCATCGATGTCCTGGGCTGACGCAATGCCTTCGGCCAGCACATAGAAGGCCTCGTTGATCATCGGCACCAGAATGCGGTTGACGACAAAGCCAGGTGAGTTCTTCACGCTGATCGGCGACTTGCCCAGGCTCTCGGCCAGTGCCTTGACCGCATCGTGCGTGGCATCGCTGGTTTGCAGGCCCCGGATCACTTCGACCAGTGCCATCATCGGCACGGGATTGAAGAAGTGCATGCCGATGAACTTGTCCGCGCGCTTGGTGGCTGCGGCCAGCTGGGTGATCGAGATCGATGAGGTGTTCGAGGCCAGCAGCACCGAGGGGTCCAGCAGCGCATCGACCTGTTGCAGGATCTTGAGCTTGAGCTCGTAGTTCTCGGTGGCTGCCTCGATCACCAACTGGGCCTTTTGCAGGTCTTCATAGCGGGTGCTGCCCTGGATGCGCGCGAGGGCGGCGGCCTTGTCGGCTTCGCTGATCTTTTCCTTCTTGATCAGGCGGTCCAGGCTGCTGCCCACCGTTGCCAAGCCCTTTTGCACGGCGGCGTCTGAAATGTCCACCATCACCACATTCAGCCCGGCCACCGCGCAGGTCTGCGCAATGCCGTTGCCCATGGTGCCTGCACCAATTACGCCTACGGTCTGGATCGTCATCTGTCTTCCTTGGGTCCTGTTGCTGGGAGAGGGGCCCGCCCTGCAGTGCCTGCGGCAAGCCCGGTGCCAAGATCATAGCGGGTGGTGTTGCAGTGCGGCACAAACTGGGCGACAGAGCGCGGGGATAGGCGGGGGTTCTAAAATGCCCCCCATCGCTGCGCCGCAGCCCCTTTGTTGACACGACCTGATATGACCACCTTCGGCACCCCGCTCACCAAGAACGCAACCAAAGTCATGCTGCTGGGCAGCGGCGAGCTGGGCAAGGAGGTGCTGATCGCCTTGCAGCGCCTGGGCGTGGAGACGGTGGCGGTGGACCGCTATGACAACGCCCCGGGCCATCAGGTGGCGCACCACGCGCGCACCATCACGATGAGCGACCCGGCCCAGCTGACGGCGCTGATCGAGGCCGAAAAGCCCGACCTGGTGGTGCCCGAGATCGAGGCCATTGCCACGCCCGCACTGCAGGCGCTGGAAGCGGCCGGCACCGTGCGCGTGGTGCCCACCGCACGCGCTACCCGCTTGACGATGGACCGCGAAGGCATCCGCCGCCTGGCGGCTGAGACCCTGGGCCTGCCCACCAGCCCCTACCAGTTTTGCGACAGCCTGGCCGAGCTGCAGGCGGCCATTGATGGCGGCATTGGCTACCCCTGCGTGGTCAAGCCGGTGATGAGCAGCTCGGGCAAGGGCCAGAGCAAGATCGATGGCCCGGGCGATGTGGAAAAGGCCTGGAACTACGCGATGGCAGGCGGCCGGGTACAGGGCGGCCGCATCATCGTCGAAGGCTTTATCGACTTTGACTACGAAATCACCTTGCTGACCGTGCGCGCCAAGAATGCCGCTGGCCAGATCGAAACCCATTTCTGCGAGCCCATCGGCCATGTGCAGGTGCAGGGCGACTATGTGGAAAGCTGGCAGCCCGCGCGCATGGCGCCCGCTGCGCTGACCTTGGCGCAGGACATTGCCCGCGCCATCACCAGCGACCTGGGCACCGGCCTGAACGGCGAGCCCGCCGGCCTGGGCCTGTTTGGCGTGGAGCTGTTCGTCAAGGGCGACCAGGTCTGGTTCAGCGAAGTGAGCCCGCGCCCGCATGACACCGGCATGGTGACGATGATCACCCAGTGGCAAAACGAGTTCGAGCTGCATGCCCGCGCCATCCTGGGCCTGCCGGTGGACACCAGCCTGAAGACCGCTGGCGCCAGCGCCGTGATCTACGGCGGTGTGGATGCCCAGGGCATTGTGTTTGACGGCGTCGATGCCGCCCTGCAGATCCCCGGCACCGAGGTGCGCCTGTTTGGCAAGCCCGAGAGCTTTAGCCGCCGCCGCATGGGCGTGGCGCTGGCCCGCGCTGCCGGTACCGATGCTGCACGCGACAACGCCAAAAAGGCGGCAGCGCTGGTCAAGCCCCGCGTGGCGGAGTAAGCGGCTGCTGAGCGAACGCTCAGCACCGCGTTGGATTCATTCGATAAAAAAGCATCTGGCTGCCCTTGAGAAGGGCGTCCAGATGCTTTTGTTTTGCTGGCTTGGTTACGTTGCTCTTAGTTGGCTTGGCAGCTATAGCTGTCGGCCAGGTTTACATCACCACTGCCCTTGTAACGTGGCCAGGTCGGGTACTCGCACAGCGGCCGGGTGCGCCCAGGCACGCCAGCGGTGTCGCTGACTACCTGGGCGCCTGGGGCAGTGCCAGCGGTCACCCACTGGTCCAACGCTTTGAGCGAATCCCAGTTGGCATTGAAGGCGGTGCTGGCCGCATGGCCGTAACCGGGTACCTCGTAATAGCGCGCAAAGCTCTTGACGGCGCTGGCGCCCATGGTCTGCTCCAGGCGCTGCCAGTACTGCGCGGTAGCGCGGGTGCTGACGAGCACGTCGGCCGTGCCATGGGCCATCAGCAGCTTGCCGCCGCGCTTGTTGAAGGCCGACAGGTCGGTGCTGTTGATGTCCTGCAACTTGGTGAGCTGGTTGATGCGGTCGGTCCAGGCGCCGGGGTTTTGTGGGTCCAGCGACAGCGCATCAAAGTTGGCATCGCGGGTCACAAAATAGCGCACCCACTGGTCCCAGAACACGGCCCAGTACGGGGCGGTGAGCGGCGCGGGACTGGCCGGCGCGGTGGTGTTCATCGCCAGCAGGTTGACCGTGGGCTGCAGCGGGCTGCTGCCTTCCTCGCCCAGCTCCGAACCCCAGACGTTGAAGCCGGGGTACTGCGTCTCGCCGCTGCCCAGCGGCGCGCTGAAGCGGATTTCGCTGTTGTAGGTCTTGAGCGCGCTGATCATTGCATCGGACAGGCAGCCTTCCTGGCTCGCGCCGCCGGCGCAGCGCAGCGGCTGGCCATTGAGCGTAGCGGTAGCCGGGTCAAACTGGCTGTTGCAGGCGGCCACATTGCTGACCACGCCGTCCTGCACGCCGTCGAGCGCATCGCACTTCTCCAGCGCCGCCTGGCGCAGCAGCTTGCGCTGGCCCAGGCTCGGGTAGGCGCCAGGCTGGGCAAAGGCGCGGCTGATGCGGCCAAACTGCAGATCCAGGCTGGCGGCGTTCCAGGCCGGGTACCAGGCCACCACGCCATCCCAGTCGGACGGCCATTTCTGCGCCACGGCCAGCGCCTCGCGCCCGCCGGTGGAGCCGCCCATGAAGTAGCGCTTGTCCGGCTTTTTGCCGTAAAAGCGCGTCACCAGCACATCGGCCACGTCGCTGACCTTTTTCAGCGCAGCGCCCGAGAAGTTGGCGACCGCTTCGTCATTGGTGCCAAAGCTGCCATCGCGGCTGCCGGCTGCCCCTGCCTGGTGGCCCGAGTCGCTGCCAAACACCGCATAGCCCTGGTTGAGCAGCGGGTAGGCACCCTGGCTGGCGGGGGCGGCCGGGTAGGTGTAGAGGCTGGGCATCACGCCGTTGTAGCCGCCGCCGCCCACCATCACCACCTTGCCGTTCCACTCCTTGGGCAGCAGCAGGCCCATCTTGATGGCCGGGGCGCCGGGGTCGACTGGGGCGATCGAGATATTGGCCCGTACCGAGGCCGGGGGCTGCGCGCCGCTGGCGGCCGTTGGCGTTTCGGTCGAGGTCACCGTGGCACCGCTGGTGGGCAGGCCGATCTGGCTGGCCGCCACCTGCTGCTTGGCCAGCGCCAGGCTGGCCTCGTCAAAGTTGAAGCTGTGGGAGCCGCCGCTGCCGCAAGCGGACAGCGCAAGGACTGCGCTGGCGACGGCTGTCAGAGGGATAAAGCGCCGCAGGGGTGGGAGGATGGTTGTGGTCACGGTGTCTCCTGGTTGTTATGGTGCGGGCGCAAAGGCTTCTTTACGGCCCGCCGACCATTGTGGAAGTGACGCCCACAGTTATCCACAGGGTTTGCAGTTAGGTAGTTCCCCATAAGTAAAAAAGCCAGCACGGTCGTGCTGGCATTGGAGTAGGGCCCCCGCTGGCAAGGGCCCGCTTGGCGCGCTGCTTACTGGAAAGCCACCTCGGCAAAGCTGCGCAGCTTGCGGCTGTGCAAGCGGTCCACACCGCCTTCGCGCAGGATGTTGACCGCCCGCATGCCGATGCGCAGATGCTGGTCCACCCGCTCGCGGTAGAAGTGGTTGGCCATGCCGGGCAGCTTGATCTCGCCGTGCAGCGGTTTGTCGCTCACGCACAGCAAGGTGCCGTAGGGCACGCGAAAGCGGAAGCCATTGGCGGCAATGGTGGCGCTTTCCATATCGAGCGCCACGGCCCGGCTCTGGCTGAAGCGGCGCTGGGGCGTGTTGTCGGGCAGCAGCTCCCAGTTGCGGTTGTCGGTGCTGGCCACAGTGCCCGTGCGCATGAAGCGCTTGAGGTCGTCCTCGGGCACCTGGGTCACATCGGCCACCGCCTGCTGCAGCGCGACCTGGATCTCGGCCAGCGCCGGGATGGGCACCCACAGCGGCAGCTCTTCGTCGAGCACATGGTCCTCGCGCACATAGGCATGGGCCAGCACATAGTCGCCCAGCTGCTGGCTGTTGCGCAGGCCGGCGCAGTGGCCCAGCATCATCCAGGCATGGGGCCGCAGCACGGCGATATGGTCGGTGATGGTCTTGGCATTGGCCGGGCCCACGCCGATATTGACCATGGTCGTGCCCGACTGGTCAGCGCGCACCAGGTGGTAGGCGGGCATCTGCGGCAGGCGCGGGGGCGGGTTGCCCAGCGCGTCCACCGCTTCGGGCGCCAAGCCCTGGCGGCGGGTGACGACATTGCCCGGCTCGATAAAGGCGATGTACTCGCTGTCCGGGTTGGCCATCTCGGCGCGGCCCAGGCGGATGAACTCGTCGATATAGAACTGGTAGTTGGTGAACAGCACAAAGTTCTGGAACCACTCGGGCAGGGTGCCTGTGTAGTGGCGCAGGCGCTGGAGCGAGTAGTCCATGCGCGGCGCGGTGAACAGCGACAGCGGATGCGCCTCGCCCGGCTTGGGCTCCCAGGTGCCGTTGGCGATGCCATCGTCCATCGCATGCAGGTCGGGCAGGTCAAACACATCGCGCATCAGCATGCGGCGCTCGGCGCTCAGCTGGCCTTCGATATGGTCGTTGTCGGCAAACGAGAAATGGATGGGGATGGGCTGGCTGCTGGTGCCCACTTCCAGCTCCACGCCGTGGTTCTCGATCAGCAGCCGGAACTGCTCGGCATAGTAGTTGGCAAACAGGTCGGGGCGGGTCAGCGTGGTCTCGTAGTGGCCGGGGCCCTCGACAAAGCCATAGGCGAGCTTGCTGTCGGCCCGGGCTACGGTGCGCGTGTGCAGGCGCACAAAGGGATAGCAGGCGCGGTAGGGGGCGGCCGGGGTTTCGCCCGCGACAAAGCGTTGCATGGCCTGGCGCAGAAAGCCGATTTGCTCGGCATAGATGGCCTGGACCTGCGCCAGCGCGGAGGAAGCCGTGCGGTGGCTGGTCGGTGCGGTAAAGGCAGGTTTGGTAAAGGTCATGCACCATTGTGCATCTGCTTTGGGGCCCTGGCATGACAAATCAGGGCCCGGTGTTGCTGGCTGTCAGCACCGGTGGCCGGCGGCGCCAAGGCCGGATTCAGGGGTACCCGCAGGGCCGCCAGCGGCTGCCAGGCCGGGCGCGGGATAATTGCGCCATGAACGCAACCACCACCACCGCCAACGCAGCGGACGCCAGCTCTTTCAGCCAACTGCCTCTGGGCCAGACCATGCAGGCCAATCTGCAGCAGCTGGGCTACACGCAGATGACGGCGATCCAGGCGGCCAGCCTGCCCTTTGCGCTGCAAGGCAAGGATGTCATTGCCCAGGCCAGCACCGGCAGCGGCAAGACCGCCGCCTTTGGCCTGGCCCTGCTCGCCCGCCTGAACCCGCGCTGGTTTGCCGTGCAATCGCTGGTGCTGTGCCCCACCCGTGAGCTGGCCGACCAGGTCGCCACCGAAATCCGCCGCCTCGCGCGCGCCGAGGAGAACATCAAGGTCGTCACCGTCTATGGCGGTGTGCCCTCGCGCAACCAGATCGCCAGCCTGGAAAACGGTGCCCACATCATCGTTGGCACCCCGGGCCGGGTGATGGACCTGATGGAGCGCGGCGTGATCGACCTGGCCGCCCTCAACACCCTGGTGCTGGACGAGGCCGACCGCATGCTGGACATGGGCTTTTATGGCGACATCGTCACCGTCGCCAGCCAATGCCCGGCCGAGCGCCAGACCCTGCTGTTCTCGGCCACCTATCCCGAGGGCATTGCCCAGCTGGCCGAGCGCTTCATGCGCGATCCGCAGACCGTCAAGGTCGCCTCGCAGCACAGCGCGCACAAGATCGCGCAGCGCTGGTACGAGGTCAAGGAGTCCGAGCGCCTGCATGCCGTGTCGCAGCTGCTGGCGCATTTCCGGCCCGAGTCGTCCATCGCCTTTTGCAACACCAAGCAGCAATGCCGCGACCTGGTCGAGGTGCTGCAGGCCCAGGGCGTGAGCGCGCTGGCGCTGTTTGGCGAGCTGGAACAGCGCGAGCGCGACGAGGTGCTGGTGCAGTTTGCCAACCGCAGCTGCAGCGTGCTGGTGGCCACCGATGTGGCCGCGCGCGGCCTCGATATCGCCAACCTGGCCGCCGTCATCAACGTGGACACCACGCCCGACGCTGAAGTGCATATCCACCGCATTGGCCGCACCGGCCGGGGCGATGCCGAAGGCCTGGCGCTGAGCCTGGCCAGCATGGACGAGATGGGCTCGGTCGGCAAGATCGAGCTGCTGCAAGGGCGCGAGTCGCAATGGCATCCGCTGAGCGAGTTGACCCCGGCATCCGACCAGCCGATGGTGCCGGCGATGCGCACCATCCAGATCATTGGCGGGCGCAAGGAAAAGATCCGCGCTGGCGATGTGCTGGGCGCAATGACGCGCGACTTTGGCTACAGCAAGGAGCAGATCGGCAAGATCAATGTGAACGACTTCTCGACCTATGTGGCCGTCAGCCGCGATATCGCCCACCAGGCGGTGGACCGGCTCAACAGCGGCCGGGTCAAGGGCAAAACCGTGAAGGCGCGCCTGCTCTAAGCCCCGCCGCACCCCGCCCGCCATGAAACCTGCCTTACCCGCCGCAGCGCACAGCCGCTGGACCACGCCCGAGAACCTGCTGCGCATCTCGGTGGTGGTGGCCATTGCCACCATTGCCCTCAAGACCAGTGCCTGGGCCGTCAGCGGCTCGGTGGGCCTGTTGTCCGATGCGCTGGAATCGCTGGTCAACCTGGTGGGCGCGCTGTTTGCGCTGGGCATGGTCACCATTGCCAAGCGCCCGGCTGACGAGGGCCACCCCTATGGCCACACCAAGGCGGAGTACTTCTCTGCCGGCTTTGAGGGCCTGCTGATCTTTGGCGCGGCCATGGCCATTGTCTGGGCCTCGGTGGACCGCCTCCTACACCCCCAGCCGCTCGAGCAGCTGGGCTGGGGCATTGCGCTGTCCATGCTCAGCACGGCGCTCAACGGCGGGCTGGCGTTTGTCATGCTGCGGGCGGCACGCGCGCACCATTCGATGGCGCTGGAAGGCGATGGCCGCCACCTGATGACCGATGTCTGGACCTCGGTCGGCGTGGTCGGCGGCTTGCTGCTGGCGATGCTGACCGGCTGGCATTGGCTCGATGCGGTGCTGGGCATTGCGGTGGCGCTGCATATCTTCAAAGAAGGTGGCCAGCTGGTCTGGCGCTCTTCGCAGGGCCTGATGGACGAGTCCATCGATGCCGAGACCCTTGCCAAGATCGAGCACTGCGTGCGCAGCTTTGAGGCGCAAACCGGCGGCGCCGTGCATTGCGACAAGCTCAGCACCCGGCGCGCCGGCTCGCTGCACTTTATCGACATGCACCTGCACATGCCCGGCGACTGGACCCTGGCCCATGCCACCCAACTGCGCATGCAGCTGGAGGCCGCTTTGCTGCAGGAGCTGCCGCAGGCGCGCATCAGCATGGAAGTGCTGCCGCTGGGCGTACAAACCCAGACCGAGGCCGTGCAGCTGCACGGCGATGCACCCAGCCCCTGAACCATGAACCCCGGCTGCAGCGCCCTGGCCTGCCGCCTTTCCGGAAGCAAGAATCTCCGATGATCAGCGTATTGCAACGGGTGCGCGAAGCACGAGTTGAAGTGGATGGCCAAGTGATTGGCCAGATTGGCCATGGCCTGCTGGCCCTCGTCTGCGCCGAGCGCGGCGACAGCCAGGCAGAAGCCGACAAGTGGCTGGCCAAGATGCTCAAGCTGCGCATCTTCCAGGACGAGGCCGGCAAGATGAACAAGAGCGTCGTCGATGTGGCCGGCGGCCTGCTGATCGTGAGCCAGTTCACCCTGGCCGCAGACACCAGCGGCGGCAACCGCCCCAGCTTTACCCAGGCCGCGCCCCCGGCCGATGGCGAGCGCCTGTACGACTATGTCGTGGCGCAGGCGCGCGCGCTGCACCCCGAGGTGGCGACTGGCCGTTTTGGCGCCGACATGAAGGTCTACCTGATGAATGACGGGCCGGTGACGATTCCGCTGCGCATTGCGCCCGTTGCTGCGACGGGGGCCTGAAGCCTATCCACCCAGCCACGTCATCTGGAGCTCGACAAGCAGCAGCTAGACTCAGTCCTTTTGCCACCGAGAGGACAAGAGACACCGATGACCGAGATGGAAAAAGCCGCTGCCGGCCTGCTGTACGACGCCAACCATGACCCCAGCGTGCTGCAGCTGCGCGATGCCGCCAAGGAAAAGCTGTTTGCCTTCCAGCAGATCGGCGCGCACCTGCGTGCCGAGCGCGAAGTGATTCTGCGCGGCCTGCTGGGCAAGCTGGGCCGCAACCCGGTGTTCGATGGCCCCTTCCTGTGTGACTACGGCTTCAACATCGAGATTGGCGACCACTTCTACACCAATGTGAACCTGGTCATCCTCGATGCCGCCAAGGTCCGCATCGGCAACAACGTCTTTATCGCGCCCAATGTCGGCCTCTACACCTCCGGCCACCCGCTCGATGCCGCGCGGCGCAACCAGGGGCTGGAATTCGCCCTGCCCATCACCATTGGCGACAACGTCTGGATCGGGGCGGGCGTGCAGGTGCTGCCTGGCGTCAACATCGGTGCCGGCAGCGTGATTGCGGCCGGTGCCATCGTCACCAAGGATGTGCCCGAAGGCGTGGTGAGTGCCGGCAACCCGGCGCGTGTGCTGCGGGCCATCACCGACAAGGATGCGCAGGCCTACGCCTGAGGTGTCGCGTCGCGCTCAGACCGCCGCCAGCGCTGCCAGGTGGGTGTCCACCGTCCCCGCGTCGCTGGCTGCATTCACATGCGCAAAGTACTGGTACCAGCCACTGGCCTCTATCGCGGCCAGCAAGGCATCGCGTGCCTGCGGGTTGGGAAAGCACCAAATGCCTAGAAACTGGTGCTGGCTGGCTTGTGCAATGGCGGTATCGGTCTCTGCCAGAGAGAGCAGCTCGATGCCCTGGCTGGAGAGCTGGCCCAGGCCCTGGCCGATGGCGGACAGAAACGACAGGCGCTGCGCGGCGGGCAGCGCCTGCCAGGCGGCATTCGGGGTATAGAGCTCGACAAGGTAGCAAAACATGGCTGGGGCTTCTTTCAGCGAATACTGCGCAGCGCGCGTTGACAGATACGTGCGGTGTTGGGCGATGGTGTATCGCCCAGCCACTGGCTGCAGATCTCGCGCACCCAGTCGGGCTGGTCCTTGGCGGCGTCGTTGAGCCAGTTGGCGACGGAATCCTGCACATAGATGGAGGGGTCAGCACGCAGCGCTTGCAGCAGCGGCAGGGCCTGCGCGGGCGTCTTTTTGAGCGCGGCGATGTGCGCACACCAGACGCCACGTGGGCGCAGTGCCTCGCAGGCAAAGCGGCGCAGCTTGTCGGACGGCGATGCCGTCCAGGGCAGCAGCTGTGCGATGGCCTCGTGCAGAGCGCTGGCCAGATGCGGGCGCAAGGCCATCCAGGCCCATTCGCGCACGCCAAAATGCCCATCGTCGGCCAGGCTGCGGATCGCGGAAAGACGCACCGGCAGTGCCAGCCCGGGCTGGGCGCCAACCATAAAGCAGGCCCAGCCGCGCACGGTGTCTGCCGGGTGGTTGCGGCACTGCGCGATGCCCTCGGCGCCCAGGGCATTCAGCAGCAGCTCGCCGATGCGGCCCATGCGCCCCAGAATACCCAGCGTGCAAGCGGCATCGGCTTGCTGCAAGGTCTGGGCAGAGAGACCGGGAAAGACGGTGCGCAGCAGCTGCGCCTGGTCCAGCGCCGTGCATTCAGCCAGCGTGGCGGTGGCGATCTCGCCTCTGGACAGCGCTTGCAGCACATCGGCAGGGATATCGGCCGCGCGGCTGGCGCCTTTGCGTGGGCTGTTCATAGCGCTGCTTCGCCCAGGTTGCGGGCCACCTTGTCCAGCAGTTGGGCCAGCTGCTGGCGCTCGCTGGCCGACAGCCCGCCGTACAACCCGGCGATCCAGTGGCTGTGCTGGGCAAACACCTGTTGGGCCAGCTGCCGGCCTTTGCCGGTGAGCCGTATGCGCAGCGCGCGGCGGTCGCTGGCCTCGGCATGGCGGGCGACCAGGCCTTCGCGCTCCAGGCCATCGAGCAGACCGGTGACGGTGGCCCGGGTCACGCCCGCACGCTCGGCCAAGGTATTGGGCGCCAGGCCATCGGCCGCGGCGTCCAGCAGGAACAGCAGCACAAAGCGCCCTTCCGACAGGCCATTCGGGGCCAGCAAGCGGGCGCAGTCGCGGTCAATATCTGCTGCCAGCGTGAGCGTCTGGAAGCAAAGGCGAATCCCTGCCACATCGGGCATGCCGCGCCGCTGGGCTTCGTCCAGCAGGGCGTTGTATTTTTGGGCGAGTTGCATGATGGCGGCTTATAGTAAGTTGGCTAATTATATGCACAAAGCATGCTGCCTGGTGGCATGCCATGGGGATGGCGGTTGGCGAACGCACTGCGTGGCTAGAAGCAGCGCTCCGTCACAGGACGGGCGCCACCGGCAGAATCAGCCCAAACGTCGTCTCGCCGCCCTGCGACTGGGCAAACACCGAGCCGCCATGCATCTTGGCGATGGCTTTGACAATGGCCAGGCCCAGGCCATGGTGGCGCTCGGCGTTGTGGCGCGAGGCATCGGCGCGGTAGAAGCGGTCAAACAGGTGGCGCAGGTGTTCGGGCGCAATGTCGGGCCCGGTGTTGGTCACGGAGATGACCGCATGGGCATGCTCGTGCTGCCAGCGCGAGCGTATGTCGATGCGGATCGCAGAGCCCGCCAGCGCATAGCGGGTGGCATTGCTCAGCAGGTTGGACAGCGCGCGCCGCATCAGCGGCGCATCGACCTGGGCCTGCGCGTCACCCAGCACTTCCAGGCGCAGGTCGGCATCGAGCGCGACCGCTTCATAGAACTCGACCACATCCTGGGCCACGGCGGCCAGGCTGACGACCCCGGTCTCGCGCGCGCCCACGCCCTGGTCGGCACGCGAGAGGAACAGCATGTCGCCCACCATCGCGGCGATGCGGCGCAGGTCCTCCAGGTTGGACTCCAGCACATCGCGCAGCTCATCCACCGAGCGGGGCTTGCGCAAGACCACTTCGGTGCTGGAGATCAGGGTGGCCAGCGGCGTGTTGAGCTCGTGCGCCACGTCGGCGTTGAAGGCTTCGAGCTGGCGGTAGGCATCGGCCAGGCGGTCGAGCAGGGCATTGAACTGCGTGACGATGGGCTGCAGTTCCTGGGGCAGGCCGCTGCCGTCGAGCCGGCGCTCAAAGTCGCGGGCCGACAGCAGGCTGATCTGCGAGACCAGTGAGGCGATGGGCTGCAGGCTGCGCTGCACCAGCAGGCCGCCAAACAGCGCCAGCAGCAAGGAGCCGGCCACCATGGCTGCAAACAAGGTCCAGCCCAGGCCGCGCAGCAAGGCCTCGTCGGGGCGCAGGTCCATCACCAAGGTGGCGGTGGCTGCGCGCGCCTGGTGGTACTGGGGCGCGGTGATGCCAACGGCAAAACTGCGCTGCAGGGTGTGGTGGCCGCTCCAGTCGGGCGGGATGCTGTCGAACAGCACATGGCCCTGGTCGTCCACCACGCGGATCGCGTAGTCGCCGTGGCCGGCCAGAAAATCGGTCAGCAGGTGGTCCAGCGCCTTGTCGCGGTGGGCCGTGCTGTCATCGCGCAGCACATGCATCAGCGACTGCTGCTTTTGGTCGAGCATCTCCTTTTGGCGGGCCGACAAGGTGTTGTCGAACACCAGAAATACCACCAGGCTGACGGCGCCCAGGCCCAGCATCGACAGCAGCGCCATCCAGCGTGAGAGCCGGCGCCCCAGATGCGGTACGGCGGTAGTCGGGTTCATGGCTGGGCCCGGCTCTCCAGCACATAGCCCATGCCGCGCACGGTGTGGATCAAGGGCGCGGCAAAAGGCTGGTCCACCTTCATGCGCAGGCGCCGCACGGCCACTTCGACCACATTGGTCTCGCTGTCAAAGTTCATGTCCCAGACCTGCGAGGCCAGCTCGGTGCGCGAGAGCACCTCACCCTGGCGGCGCAGCAGCAAGGCGAGCAGGTTGAACTCCTTGGCCGTCAGATCGAGCCGCACGCCAGCGCGCACCGCCTTGCGCCGGATCAGGTCAAGCTCCAGATCAGCCTGGCGCAGCACTGTGGGCTCGGGCGACGCCGGGTGGGCCTGCGCGCGGCGCAGCAGCACCTGGATGCGGGCCACCAGCTCGGAAAACGCAAAGGGCTTGATCAGGTAGTCATCGGCGCCGCTTTGCAGGCCGCGCACCCGGTCCTGCACATCGCTGCGGGCGGTCAGCATCAGCACCGGGGTGGACTTGGCCTGGCGCAGCGCGGCCAGCACCGCAAAGCCATCGATGCCCGGGAGCATGCCATCGAGCACGATCAGGTCGTAGTCCAGCTCCATGGCCAGGTGCAGGCCATCGATGCCGTTGGTGGCGACATCGACCGTGTAGCTCTCCTCGGCCAGACCTTTGCGCAGGTACTCGCCGAGCTTGGCTTCGTCTTCAATCAGCAGCAGTCTCATGGCCGCCATTGTCCCTGATGGTGCCGGCTGGCGGCGATTACAAATTTGTCATTTTCCCGACGGCATTGTGTTCGTTGCTGCTTTCTACAGTCCGTTGCATCGCATATGGATACCGCCTGCATGGGGGCCGCTGCGGTGCTGCCGCCCCTGTTTGGCCCGGCACTGCCAAGGCCGTCCTGGGCGCTATGTGCCACCACAGGAGAAGCAGCTATGACCACCCCGTTGCCGAGCCCCATGCGGGCAGGCACCCATCCTCCACGGCCGCTAGGGCCTGCCTGGCCCGAATGGTTGCTGGGGGCTGCCTTGGCCAGCGCCTTGGGGCCGCTGGCTCATGCAGAGCCGATACCTGTGCAAGACCCTGCTACGGCGACCGCCACCCTGCCTGCAGGGGTGACTCCCTCTATCACGCTGGCCGCCGCTTGGGACAAGGCCCTGGCGGCCAACCCCGGTTTGCAGGCCGCCCGCTTCGGCGCGGCTGCGGCCGACGGCCTGGTCATGCAAAGCCAGGCACGCCCCAATCCCGAGGTCTCTCTCAACGTCGAAGACACCCGCCCCGAGACGCGTACCAACACCGTGCAGATCAGCCAGCTGATTGAGCTGGGCGGCAAGCGCGAGGCGCGCATGCAGCTGGCCGACAGCGAGAAGGCGGCAGCGCAGGCGAGCGTCGTGGCCACCCAGGCGGCATTGCGCTACCAGGTGCTGGTCAACTTCAACGAGTTGCTGCTGGCGCAGCAGCGGGTGGACTTTGCGACCAAGACCCATGCGCTGGCCACGCAGGCGCTGGATGCCGCCAACAAGCGCGTGCAGGCAGGCAAGGTGCCGCCGCTGGAGGCCAGCCGTGCGCAAGTGGCGCAGGCCAATGCGGCCCTGGAGCTGGCGCAGGCCCGCTCATTGACCGGCGTGGCGCAGCAGAACCTGGCCTCGCTCTGGGGCGGGCGCGGTGCAGAGCTGGGGCTGGCCAGTGGTGATTTCTCGGCCACCGTGCAGGCCCCCACGGCCGAGCAGCTGGACCAGCGCCTGGACGATGCGCCTGCGATGCTGCTGGCACGGCGCGCGCTGGAGCAAAGCCACGCCGTCTCTGCGGTGGAGCGCGCCAAGCGCGTGCAGGACCCGACGTTGAGCCTGGGCGTCAAGCGCGCCCGGGATGTAGGGCGCAACCAGGTGTTTGTCGGGGTGAGCATTCCCCTGCCTCTGTTTGACAGCAATGCCGGCAACCAGCTGCAGGCACTGCGCAAGGTGGACCAGGCCGAGCAGCAGCTGCAGGACCAACGGCTGCAACTGCAGGCCCAGGTGTTTGCCGCCCGCCAGCAGTGGCTCAGCAGCAACCAGCAGGTGGCGCTGCTGCAAAGCCAAGTGATCCCCACGGCGCAATCGGCCTATGACCTGGCCGTGCGCGGCTTCTCGCTGGGCAAGTTCAGCTTTCTGGATGTGCTCGACGCCCAGCGCAGCCTGTTTGACAGCCAGCGCCAACTGCTGGACCAGCTGATGGCCTCGCACCGCGCCCGTGCGGAGATTGAACGCATCTTTGGCACGCCAGCGCTGGCGGCCGCTACAGGAACCTGATCCCATGTCCGAGAAAACCCCATTTGATACTTCGCTGAGCTCATCCAAACAGTGGATCGCCGCGGCGGTGATGGCCGCTGCCGGTGTGGCCGGCGGCGCCTATTTGTTGCGCGGCCCAGGCACGGTGGCCGCAGCCCCCGCTGCAGCGGCAGCAGGCCATGGCGATGCGCCATCCCACCAGGATGGCGAGCACCATGGCGAAGCTGCTGCCAAAACCGGTGCCAAGGCGGGCGCCGATGCGCACCAGGAAGCCGACCAGCATGGCGATGGTGAGCACCATGACAACAAAACCGATGCCAGCAGCAAGGACGCGCACGGCAATGCCGCCGGCGGCCATGCCGAAGGCGAAGAAGCGGGCGAGGGCCTCGTCAAGCTGAGCGCAGCGCAGGCCATGGCGGCCGGTGTGGTGGTGGACCAGGCGGGGCCGGCGTCCATCCAAAAGCAGGTGCTGCTGCCCGGCGAGATCCGTTTTGACGAAGACCGCACGGCGCACGTGGTGCCCAGGGTGGCCGGTGTGGTGGCCTCGGTCCACGCCCAGCTCGGTGAGCAGGTGGCCAAGGGGCAGCTGCTGGCTGTCATCCAGAGCCCGGCGGTGTCGGACCAGCGCAGCGAGCTGCAAACGGCGCAGCGGCGGCTGGCCTTTGCCAAGAGCAGCTACGAGCGCGAAAAGCAGCTGTGGCAGGAGCGGATCTCTGCCGAGCAGGATTACCAGGCAGCGCGCCAAGCGCTGCAGGAGGCCGAGATTGCCGTGGCCAATGCCGCGCAAAAGCTGTCCGCCATTGGGGCGGGCGTGGCTGGTGCCAGCCGCTATGAGCTGCGCGCGCCGCTGGCTGGCATGGTGGTGGAGAAGCACCTGACCGTGGGCGAGTCGGTGACCGACAGCACGGCCTCGTTCACCGTCTCCGATCTGCGCTCGGTCTGGGCGGAGATCAGCGTGGCCGCCCCGCAGCTGCCCGATGTGCGAATGGGCGCGCCGGTCGTCGTGCGCGCCACGGCGTTTGACTCCCAAGCCGAAGGCCGGATCGCCTACGTGGGAGCGCTGATCGGCGCGCAAACCCGCACGGCACCGGCGCGCGTGGCGCTGGCCAATCCGCAAGGGGTGTGGCGCCCGGGCCTGTTTGTCGATGTGGCGGTGCTGGCCGGTGAATCACCCGTCCCCATTGCGGTGGACGCCAAGGCCATCCAGCGGCCCGATGGCAAAGAGAGCGTGGTGTTTGTGCCGGCCGAGGGCGGCTACCGGGCCCAGGTGGTTGAGCTGGGTGCGACGGATGGCAAAACCACCGAAGTCACATCGGGCCTGCAGGCCGGGCAGCGCTATGTCAAGGAGGGCTCCTTCATGCTGCGGGCCGAGCTGGGCAAGGCCTCTGCCGAGCACGCGCATTGATCGGGAGCCCGCATGTTTGAACGCATCATCCGTTTTTCCATCGAGCAGCGCTGGCTGGTCATCCTGGCGGTGTTCGCCATGGCTGCGCTGGGCGTATTCAGCTACCAGCGCCTGTCCATCGATGCCGTGCCCGACATCACCAATGTGCAGGTACAGATCAACACCCAGGCGCCGGGCTACTCGCCGCTGGAGACCGAGCAGCGCATCACCTACCCCATCGAGACCGTGATGGCCGGCCTGCCGCACCTGGAGCAGACCCGTTCGCTGTCACGCTACGGGCTGTCGCAGGTGACGGTGATCTTCAAGGACGGCACCGACATCTACTTTGCCCGCCAGTTGGTCAATGAGCGTATCCAGGAAGCGCGTGAGAAGCTGCCGCCCGGTATTGCACCGAGCATCGGCCCCATCTCCACGGGCCTGGGCGAAATCTACCTGTGGACGGTGGAGGCGGAAGATAGCGCCAAAAAGCCTGATGGCACGCCCTACACCCCCATGGACCTGCGCGAGATCCAGGACTGGGTCATCAAACCCCAGCTGCGCAACGTGCCCGGCGTGACCGAGATCAACTCCATCGGCGGCTTTGCCAAGGAATACCTGGTGGCGCCCCGGCCGGACAAGCTCGCGTCCTATGGCATCTCGATGGACAAGCTGATCGCAGCACTGCAGAGCAACAACACCAATGTGGGGGCGGGCTATATCGAGCGCGAAGGCGAGCAGTACCTGATCCGCGCGCCCGGCCAGGTCAAGGGCATTGCGGACATCCAGGAAGTGATTGTGGGCAGCACCCAAGGCCAGCCGGTGCGCGTGCGCGACCTGGCCGAGGTGAGCCTGGGCCGCGAGCTGCGCACGGGTGCAGCCACCGACAATGGCCGCGAGGTGGTGCTGGGCACCGTGTTCATGCTGATCGGCGAGAACAGCCGCATCGTCTCCAAGGCGGTGGATGCGCGCATGGAGTCGATCCGCAAGACCTTGCCCGAGGGCGTGAAGATCGTGACCGTATACGACCGCACGACCTTGGTGGAAAAAGCCATTGCGACGGTGAAGAAAAACCTGGTTGAAGGCGCGGCGCTGGTGGTGGTGGTGCTGTTTCTGTTTCTGGGCAATATCCGCGCTGCGCTGATCACGGCGCTGATCATTCCGCTGTCGATGCTGTTCACCTTCAGCGGCATGGTCAAGTGGGGCATCAGTGCCAACCTGATGAGCCTGGGCGCGCTGGACTTTGGCATCATCATCGACGGGGCGGTGGTGATTGTGGAGAACTGCGTGCGGCGCCTGGCGCATGCGCAGGAGCGCAAGGGCAGCCCGCTGTCGCGCAGCGAGCGCTTCCATGAGGTGTTTGCCGCGGCCAAGGAATCCCGCCGTCCGCTGCTGTTTGGCCAGCTGATCATCATGGTGGTCTACCTGCCGATCTTTGCGCTGACGGGGGTGGAGGGTAAGATGTTCCACCCGATGGCGCTGACCGTGGTGCTGGCCTTGGTGGGCGCGATGGTTCTGTCCATCACCTTTATCCCGGCGGCCATTGCCTTGTTCATTGGCAGCAAGGTGGGCGAGAAGGAAAACCGCCTGATGACCTGGGCGCGCCAGGCCTATGAGCCCTTGCTGGCGCGGGTGATGCGCATGCCGGTGGTGGTGCTGACGGCGGCTGTCGTTTCGGTGGCCCTGAGCCTGCTGCTCGCATCACGCCTGGGCAGCGAGTTTGCGCCCAACCTGAACGAAGGCGACTTCGCGATCCAGGCGTTGCGGGTGCCGGGCACGAGTCTGACGCAATCGCTGGAGATGCAGATGCAGATCGAGCGCGCGCTCAAGGACCAGGTGCCCGAGATCGAGCGCGTGTTTGCCCGCACCGGCACGGCCGAGATTGCCTCGGACCCTATGCCGCCCAATATCTCGGATGGCTACATCATGCTCAAGCCGCGTGCGCAATGGCCGGATCCGCAGCGCAGTCGCGAGGAACTGCTCGCCCAGGTGCAGGAGGTGGTCGAGGCGATACCGGGCAGCAACTACGAGTTCTCGCAACCGATCCAACTGCGCTTTAACGAGCTGATCTCGGGCGTGCGCAGCGATGTGGCGGTCAAGGTGTTTGGCGACGATATGCAGGTGCTCGAACGCACCGCGCAGTCGATTGCCGCGATGCTGCAGAAGGTGCCCGGCGCCTCCGAAGTGAAGGTGGAGCAGACTACCGGCCTGCCGATGCTGACGGTGCAGGTGGACCGGGAAAAGGCATCGCGCTATGGCCTGAACATGGGCGATGTGCAGCAGACCATTGCCACGGCCGTGGGCGGACAGGAGGCAGGCACGGTGTTTGAAGGCGACCGGCGCTTTGACATACAGGTGCGCTTGCCTGAGGCGGTGCGCAGCGACCTGGCCGCGCTGGAGCGCCTGCCCATTGCGCTGCCGCAGCAGGAGGGCAGCCGCCTGGGCTTTGTGCCCTTGTCAGCGGTGGCCAGCTTTGCGCTGTCGCCCGGGCCCAACCAGGTCAGCCGTGAGGATGGCAAGCGCCGCATTGTGGTGAGCGCCAATGTGCGGGGCCGCGATATCGGCTCCTTTGTCGAGCAGGCGCAGCAGGACCTGGGCGCGATGGCCCTGCCCAGCGGCTACTGGACGCGCTGGGGCGGCACCTTCGAGAACTTGCAATCGGCCCAGCAGCGGCTGCAGATAGTCGTGCCCGTCGCGCTGCTGCTGGTGTTCACCCTGCTGTTTGCGATGTTCAACAACGTGCGCGATGGCCTGATCGTCTTTACCGGCATCCCGTTTGCGCTGACCGGCGGCATTCTGGCACTGTGGCTGCGCGGTATCCCGCTGTCCATCTCGGCGGCCATTGGCTTTATTGCGCTGTCCGGCGTGGCCGTGCTGAACGGCTTGGTGATGATCTCGTCGATCCGCGCGCTGCGCGAGGGTGGGCTGGCTGTGCCCGATGCCGTGCACACCGGAGCGCTGTCGCGCCTGCGGCCCGTGCTGATGACGGCGCTGGTCGCATCGCTGGGCTTTGTGCCAATGGCCATTGCCACCGGCACCGGTGCCGAGGTGCAGCGCCCGCTGGCCACCGTGGTGATTGGCGGCATTCTGTCGTCGACGGTGTTGACCTTGCTGGTGCTGCCGCTGTTATACCGGCTGGTGCACCGGCGTGATCTCTCCGAGGACGAGCTGGAGGAGCGCAAGACCTCCGAGGGCGCTGTGCCGCACCCGGCCTAAGGGGGCCGGCAGGCACTGAACACAAAGCCATGGCCCGCTGCCATGGCTTTGTGGCTTCTGCCCCAGGCGCGCAGCGCGCATTGCAGCAATGTCATCTTGCTGTGGGGCTTTGGTCAGCGTGTTTTTTCAACAATGGAGCCATCTCGAATGCACCTGCAGCGAGAGTATTTCCACTCCTATGAAAGGCATTGCAACCATGCAAAAGACACGCACCTCCACCTTGTTGTCCCTGGCGTTCGCAGCCCTGTCGCTGGGCATGCTGGGCAACGCATCGGCCAGCGCCACCTTGCACTCGGCACCGACGGAAAAGGGCTACGAGCTCTACCCCGAACATGCCCAGCCGGGCAAGAGCCGCGCCCAGGTGCAGGCGGAGACCATCGAGGCGCTGCAAAAGCGCGGGCCGAACGCCTTGCGCAGCAGCAACTACCCGCCCGCGCCTGTTGCTTCCGGTCCAGGCAAGACGCGCCAGCAGGTGATCGATGCCTACACCAGCGAGACGCCGGCGGAGCGAAAGGCGCGCTTGCAAATGTTCCGTGGCTAAACGCGGCGTGGCTCTAGAAGGTGGTGCAGTGCGCCACCTTTTTTGCGCCGTTTGACTTTCCAACCACTCGGCGCCTTATGCCTAGCGCACATGCAGATGCTGTTTGACGGCCGGCGCCACAGGCGTCTCGGCCAGGCCCGCCAGAATGCCGCAGTGCTCCACATCCTGGGTGCCCCGGCAGCGGTCACGCAACGCGATCAGCTGGGCCTCCAGCCCGCGCAGCTCCTGGATGCGCAGGGCGACATGGCCGATATGCGCTTCAAGCAGCTTGTCCACCGTTTCGGCGCAGTCCTGGGCGGGCTCGTCCTTGTAGCGCAGCAGCTCGCGCACTTCGTCCAGCGACATCTGCAGCCCTCGGCAGTTGCGGATGAACTGCAGGCGCTCCAGGTGTTGCTCTTCATAGATGCGGTAGTTGCTGGCGGTGCGCGTGGGCTGCGGCAGCAGGCCTTCGCGCTCGTAGTAGCGGATGGTTTCCACGGGCGTCGCCGAGGCCGTGGCCAGTTCACCGATTTTCATGTCATTGCCCTCATGTCCATACGGAGTCTAGCGATTTAGGCTTGACATTGTAGTTACTACAGGGTTTTTAATCGAAGCAACAGGGAGCACGCTTTATGACCCAATCGAATTCCAACCCAGTCACCGCCCATTCCGACACCGCGCAGCGCCATTCCCATGGCCATGCAGCGGCATCCTGCTGCGCCGGCAAAGACCACCATTCCGCTGCCGTGGCCGCCAAGGGGCACGGCCATACGCACGACCATAGGCACGACCACGGCCATAGCCACGACAAGGGTCACGATCACAGCCATGGCCACGACCATGCGCATTCACATTCCCATGCCCCAGCCGCAACGGCTGCCGCGCATGCGCATAACGATTGCTGCAGCCCCGACCTGGGCGCTGCCGCCCAGGCCAGCTCGGCCTTGAAGGCCGATGACGGCGCCTTGCTGCTGCGCATTCCTGCGATGGACTGCCCGGTGGAGGAGGGGCAGATTCGCCAGATTCTGGAAGGGGCTGCAGGGGTCAAGCTGCTGCAGTTTGACCTGCCTGCCCGCACCTTGCGGGTCGAAGCCGACCCACAGCAATGGACGGCCGTGACGGAAAAAATCCAGGCTGCAGGCTTTCGCACCGAGACGCTGTCCGCCCCGCCGGCTGCGGCCGATGTGCAAAAGGCGCAACGCCGGGAGCTCTACCGCCTGATCGCCGCGCTGGTGGTGGCCGCGACGGCCGAGCTGCTGCACCTGCTGACACCCGAGACCTCGGTCTGGCGCATGGTCGGGATGGCGGTCGCCGCACTGGCCATTGCGCTGTCCGGCCTGGGCGTGTTCAAGAAAGGCCTGTCGGCCTTGCTGCGCGGCCAGCTGGGTATCAATGCGCTGATGAGCGTGGCGGTGATCGGCGCCTTTGTCATTGGCCAGTGGCCTGAGGCGGCCATGGTGATGGCGCTGTACTCGCTGGCCGAGCTGATTGAGGCGCGCTCGGTGGACCGCGCGCGCAATGCGATTGCCCAGTTGCTGGCGCTGTCACCACCGCAGATCGAAGCTAGGCAGGCCGATGGCAGCTGGCAGATCCAGGATGCCAAGACGGTAGCGGTCGGCACGCTGGCACGGGTCAAGCCCGGCGAGCGCTTTGCTTTGGATGGTGTGGTGACCAGCGGCCAAAGCGCAGTGGACCAGTCCTCCGTGACCGGCGAGAGCATTCCGGTGGACAAGGCGCCGGGCGACCCGGTGTTTGCCGGCACCATCAACCAAAGCGGCTCGCTGGAGTTCGAGGTCAGCAAGCTGTCGACCGACACCGTGCTGGCCCGCATCATCCATGCGGTGGAGCAGGCCCAGGGCCAGCGCGCGCCCACGCAGCGTTTTGTCGACCGCTTTGCCCGCATCTACACCCCCGCTGTGTTTGTGCTGGCCGTGGCAGTCGCCGTGCTGCCGCCGCTGATGCTGGACTGGCCCTGGTTGACGGCGATCTACAAGGCCTTGGTGCTGCTGGTCATTGCCTGCCCTTGCGCGCTGGTGATCTCCACGCCAGTGACCGTTGTCAGCGGCCTGTCGGCCGCCGCCCGCCGGGGCATTCTGGTCAAGGGCGGCGCCTACCTGGAAGAGGCGCGCAAGCTGCGCGTCGTCGCCCTGGACAAAACCGGCACCATCACCGCTGGCACCCCCCAGCTGGTGCAGACCCGCATGCTGTCGACCAGTACCGATGCCGTGCAGATCGAGCGCATTGCTAAAAGCCTGGCCGCGCGCTCGGACCATCCGGTATCGAAGGCGGTGGCCGCCGGTATCGATGGTGAGGTGCTGGAGGTGGGCAACTTTGCCGCCGAGCTGGGCCGTGGCGTCAAGGGCGATATCGCCGGCCAGAGCTATGTGCTGGGCAACCACCGCTGGATCCACGAGCGCGGCCAGTGCTCTGCCGAGGTAGAGGCGCTGATGCTGGCGATGGAAGAGCAGGGGCAGACCGTCTCGGTGCTGGCCAGCGCGCAAGGCGTGCTGGGGTTGTTTGCGGTGGCCGACACCACCAAGGAATCGAGCAAGCAGGCCATTGCCGAGCTGAAGGCCCTGGGCATCCGCACGGTGATGCTGACCGGCGACAACGAAGCCACCGCCCGCGCCATTGCTGCGCAAGTGGGCATCGACGAGGTCAAGGCCAACCTGCTGCCCGAGGACAAGCTCCAGGTCATCAACGGCCTGGTGGCCCAGCAACCGGCCGGCATGGTGGGCGACGGCGTCAACGACTCGCCCAGCCTGGCCGCCGCCTCCATCGGCTTCTCGATGGGCGGCGCCGGCACCGACATCGCCAAGGAGGCCGCCGACATCCTCATCATGAACGACGACCTGCGCCGCGTGCCGGAAACCGTGCAACTCTCCAAACGCACCTACGCCATCCTGTGGCAGAACATCATCTTCGCGCTGGGCATCAAAGTGGTGTTCTTCGCGCTGGCCGTGTTTGGCAATGCCTCCATGTGGATGGCGGTGTTTGCCGATATGGGGGCGAGTCTGCTGGTGGTGTTCAATGGGCTGCGGTTGCTGCGTGGTGGGAAATAGGGCACTTCTGGGCAGCTGGCTAGCTGGCAAGCTTGCCTGCCAGGGTTGGCATATCCAGAGTTTCACCCGCATCACAACATAGTCTCTGGGTCTGCAGACCCTGGTTTTACCCTGCACAATGCCCGTTTCTTTCAAGCCTTCAACAATTCAGGCGTCGTGATTTATGGCCTATCGATTTACCGGCTTTCTAGTACCTTTGTTGAGCACATTTGAGAAGTCAGCGGAGCTGCCAGCCGATGCCATAGTTCGGGCCATTCATGTACCGTTCTCAGGCACTGGAATAGCTTTGCCATCTTTGGGTGGAAAACATCCATCCGCGCAAGAGCTGTTGGCACTTGCCGAGCAGTTGGGAATCGCTGTTGCAGATTCATGGCTGTACATCGACTATGTAACCTGGGGAGGTATTGACGCGGTGTACGCCTTCGGCTCATTCCAAGGCCAACCATTTGGTCCTATTGACGACTCCAATCTTGAGACCGTTGAAATGACCTATGTTGAGGTTATGTCTTGTATCGGCATTAGCAAGGCTGACGCGCTCGACTTTCAGCCCTTTAACCGTGGCTTTTGGGGTGACTGACTCCCAAGCCTGCGACATTGATTGGATGCAGACTCTTGAACCACATGAAACAAGAGATGTTCGTCAGCAAAACGATGTGTCTGTAGACATGATTCGCAGAAGCGCGCGTTACTGGAGAGAGCATCCTTGGCCACAAGCGCTCAAGGACTGCGCCTTAGCCCGAGGCATTGATTGGAGCACCGCCATCGTTCTGAAACTGGGCATTGATGAGCCAGGAATGCCAGGCCTCTTCGGCATGTTGCTCACCGTTGAAGCACGGTTCATTGCTTTCGAGATTGAAACGAATGAGCACCACACTTCGGTGGAAACAATGCTGAAGTGGGAAGACGTCACATCTGCACAAAACATCAGCATCAGAAACCCCGGCTTTGGTGCAGGCTACGGGGCGCTGGCGATCCAGGTTCTTCGTGAGATGGCCGCCGCTTCCTGAGCATCGATTCCCAAGAATGGGACTGCGGTTCTCTCGGGGCGAGGCTCCAATCAGTCAGGATGCAAGATTGATAGACTTGGCAGCCATGTGCCTTCCTACCCTAGAAGAAATCAACATCCATGATTCGCTGGATGAGCGTTTCGCCGCCCAGATGTTCTTGGGGAAGAGCATCGCCGAGGTTTCAGCGATGTTCCGGACGCATTCCATCCAATGCGCTGAAGCGCTAGCCGATATGGGCCCCAAGGCACGTGTTTTCTATTTGCCGGCCTATTTGCAGTATCTGGCTTCGGAGGACTCCCGAGGTGATACCGATGCGGCCTCGGGCTTGACCCGCATCGCACATGAAATCATGGAAACAGGTTGGGATAGCAGGGAAATTCGAGATCAGCTTCTGGCTGCGCTTGAGCGTATTCATTCCGAGTTTGCTAGATATGCCCCGGACCGGAAGACTCAGCGAATCTATCACCAGGTACCTGATGAGGTTCGGCGAGCCATTCGTATGCTGCGTTTGCGCGGGAATAGTCAGCTACACAGTTCGTAGATTGTCGCTTGAAGTGACCAATTGGCAAGCTCCACCAAGGTATTTCTGCTTGCGGCGCAGAGGCCCCACTGAGCTATTACGATGTTCCGAGCGGTCAACGCTCCACACGCTGCACGCGTTCTTCCGAATCGCCAAGTGAAAAATGGGTAGTCATTGAGGCGCTGATCGCCATGAGCGGATGGCGCCCCCCCCCCCCCCCTGTTAATAGGTGCCCATATAGTCGCGCTTGCCAACCTCCACACCGTTGTGGCGCAGGATGGCATAGGCGGTGGTCACATGGAAGAAGAACTGCGGCAGACCATAGTGCAGCAGATAGGCACTGGCGGTCAGCTTCTTTTCCTTGGGCGTGCCGGGGCGCAATACGATGTCGCGGCTTTCGCTCAGATCAAACTGCGCGGCTGGGAAGGATTCGAGATGGGCCAGCGCCTTGGCGATCAAGGCTTGCAGGTCAGCGAAGCTGGTCTCTGTGTCGGGCCAGGATGGCACTTCGGCACCGGCCAGGCGGGAGGCGATGCCCTTGGAAAAGTCCGAGGCGATCTGCACCTGGCGAACCAGCGGAAACATGTCGGGAAACAGCCGTGCCTGCAGCAGCGCGTTGGGATCGATGTTGCGTTGCGCCGCATGGTCTTCGGCCTTCTTGAGCACCTCTGACAGGGCATGCAACATCTGCTGCATGACGGGAATGGAGGCGGTGTACAGCGGGCTGGTCATAGAGGGTTCACTTTTTTGAAATGGCAAGATGGCCGTGGTGGGGCTGGCAGAGATTCTGCCTGGCATGGGAGGCTACCAGCAAACGAATCCAACAGCGCGCATGGTGCCGTTATCGGCTGGCTGGACGCCAGTTGCATCCATGAACATAGGCCGACGACAATCTATGACCAGGTGGGGGACACCGCCATGAACCGGGCCCAGATGGTCCTATCGATGCCGCCGATCTGATGCAGCCCATGCTGCGCAACCCCTGTCCTGCTGCTGAAGGAAAACCGATGAAAAAATTCTTGCCGCTCTGCGCCCTGGTGTTGCCATTCGCTCTCACCGGCCAGGCCATCGCCGGTGCCAATACTGCGCAACTGAATTGCACTGGCAGCCGTGCCGGGCAGGCGGTAAGCCTGGTGGGCGCTATTCCCGCCTCCATCGTGGATATCGATCTGCAGCTTTCCTACGGTGCGCAAACCCTGGGCTTGGCGTCGCCGCAGGCAGAGGCCACTGAGCGCACGGATTTTCGCCGTGGCATCTTCAAGTTGGATGTGGCCCTGTCGGGGGCCAACCGGCTGCAGCTTCAGGCCCAACCCAAGAGCATCAAGTACAAGGGCAGCATGGGGGGCGGCAAACTCAAGGCCAGCTTTGTGGCCACAATCCAAGAGGCTCCGGAGCCCTTTCAAGCCGCGCTGAAAGCGGCTGAGCTTCGGTGTAGCTATGCCTATGAAATTTGAGCAAACGACCCGGTGGGTGGCTGCTTGACATGGCTGAAGTGCCGATCAGCCCCCATACCGCTTCAACACCAACGAAGCATTCACCCCCCCAAACCCAAACCCGTTGAGCATCGCATGCTCGATCGCATGCGCCCGCGCACTGCCGCGAATCAGATCCAGACCGTCGGCTAAAGGGTCCGGGTTGTCCAGATTAAGCACGGGCGGCGCGATCTGGTCGCGCAGGGCCAACACGCTAAACACCGCAGCAGCCCCGCCAGCAGCGCCCAGCATATGGCCCAGGGCCGACTTGGTGGCGGTGATGGATGGGCCCGTGCCGGCACCAAACACCTGGCGGATGGCAGCCAGCTCGCCGCGATCGCCCACCGGGGTAGAGGTGGCATGGGCATTGAGGTGCTGGATATCGCCGGGCTGCAGCTGCGCCTGGCGCAAGGCGGCGCGCATGGAGCGGGCGGCGCCCGATCCGTCCTCGGGGCCGGAGGTGACATGGTAGGCATCGGCCGAGGTGCCATAACCGACGACCTCGGCCAGCGGTTTGGCGCCACGCGCCAATGCGTGGTCCAAGGCCTCCAGCACCAGAAGGCCTGCGCCTTCGGCCATCACAAAGCCCTCGCGCGCCATGTCAAAAGGCCGGGACACCTGGCCGGGATGGTCCTCGCCGCCGGTGGCGACGGCCTTGGCTGCTGCAAAGCTGCCCAGCGCCACGCGGTCAATCGTGGCTTCGCTGCCACCGCACAGCGCCATGTCGGCCTCATTGTTGCGGATCAAGCGTGCCGCATCGCCAATCGCCTGGATGCTGGCGGCGCAGGCGGTGACCGGCGCGCCCAGCGGGCCCTTGAGCTGGTGGCGGATGGAGACCTGCCCGGCGGCCAGGTTGGCCAGAAAGGCCGGTACGGTAAAGGGCGAGAGGCGCTGCGGCCCCTTGCCATCGGTGGTGCGTACCGCGTCGGTAATGGTGCTAAAGCCGCCCACGCCGGAGCCGATGATGGTGGCTGCACGCTCTTGCTGCTCGGCGCTGGCTTGGGTCCACTGCGCATGCGCCAGCGCCTGGTCTGCGGCGCCCAGCGCAAAGGCGATAAAGCGGTCCATGCGGCGCAGCTCTTTGGCGGCAATGATGGCCTCGGCGCTCCAGCCGGCTTGTGGGTCTTCTTGCAAGCTGGGGACGCGGCCAGCGACCGTGACGCCGGTGCCTTCACCGACCTCGGCGGCCAGCGCACGGACGCCCGACTGGCCCGCCAGCAAGCGCTGCCAGGCCAGCTCTACATGGCAACCCAGCGGTGACACCAGGCCCAGCCCGGTGATGACGACACGACGATCCATATGGCAGCTTTCGCGGATGGGCGCCATTGCGGTACAACGAGCGCCCAGCTTTATTGATGATGGGCGTCATCATAAATGAGTTTTGATGATGGGTATCATCTAACGAATGAAAGTCAGCAAAGCACAAGCCGCCGAAAACCGCGAAGGCATCGTGGATGCCGCTGCGCGCCTCTACCGTGAAAAGGGCCTGGAGGGCGTGGGCGTGGCCGAGATCACGCGTGATGCGGGCCTGACGCATGGCGGGCTCTACCGCCACTTTGCGTCCAAGGATGCCCTCGCCAGAGAGGCCTGCCTGCGCGCCTTTGACTGGACCATCACGCCGCTCGAAGGCCTGGATGCCGCTGCTGCCGATGATGCGCCGCCCGCCCGGCTGCGCGCCTTGGTGCATGGCTATCTGTCGGCCAACCACCGCGACCATCCGGGCGAAGGCTGTCCCGCCGCCGCCTTGGCCACCGATGCGGCCCGCGCCGGGCCGGAGATGTCCGAAGTATTTGCGCAAGGGGTGGAGCGCAATATCCAGCGCTTTATGGAAGTCGTGCCGGGCGATGGGCCTGCCAAGCGCGCCCAGACCATCGTGACGCTCAGCAGCATGGTGGGGGCTCTGGTGCTGGCCCGCGCTACGGCGGCGGGCAATCCGGGGCTGTCGGAGGAGATTTTGGCTACATTGCGGGAGAAGTTGGCGCCGGCAGGCGACGAATGATAGTTTTCAAGATGGCGCTGTAAACCGCCTGCAGCAGTAGGCGAATGACGAGCTCCACGGCATCTTCGACCTAAGAACCTGTTCAAAGTCTCCTCGCGCCGCGACAGTGTCTTTGCGGGATGGGATGCTAGGCGCCATACCGCAGCAATAGCCCAGCTATTGCGAGGATTGGCAACAACGCTGACCGCCCCTGCCCGGGCGGCCCTAGCCGGGCGCCCGCAAAGCCACTGTCCCGAAGGGTTGGAGTGAAATCGGGCGATTTCTTCGCGCTGGCTCTTGCTTGCACCCCGGTGCAAGCTGCGAACCAGCCCTTCGAACTCATCCCGATTGCACTCCAGCGCGGCTGCGTAGAGACTTTGAACAGGTTCTAAGACCGCAACGGGAATCAATCCACCCTTTCCATCCTTCAATCGGTCATTGGGCGTCAAGGACGTAAAGGGTGGCATGAGGTTTCAACACGCCTGAGGAAAAGGGCAGCGTGGGTACGTTCCCAGGGATGCCTGGAATGCTCTGCTCACTCCGGCGCCCCAAACGCCCCTTCGCGCGACAGCCCATAGCCGGCGATGAAGAACTGGTAGCGCAGCCCCGTAGCCACATCCGTCGCAGTCTCGATGCCGATGGTCTCCAGTGCGCCCTCCAGGATCTGCGCCTGCTTCAAAGGCTTGGCATCGATCTGCTGGGCGACGATATAGCTCCCATCCGCTGCCCGAAAAACCACATCGCCCTTGGGCGTCACTGCCTCAATCACATTTTGCATAGCTGGCTCCAAATCCATCGTGGCCGGGCCCCTTGGCCCGCTGCCTTAGGGGGCACTGTACGCATGCGGCAGCCGCTGCGGTAGAGGGCGCCGGCTTGCAGAACTCGTAATCCAGATTTACGAATGGGTTTAGGGATACATTCACATTCATGACGAATCTGCGCGCTATCGATATCTTTGTCAAAGCCCTGGAAGGGGGCTCCATCGCCTCGGCTGCACGCCAGCTGGGTATTTCTCCGGCTGCGGCCAGCCAGAACATTGCGCGCTTGGAGCGCGAGCTGGGCACGCGCTTGCTCACGCGCACCACGCGCTCGATGGCGTTGACCGAAGCGGGCGAGCGCTACCTGGCCCGGGTGGCGCCGGTGCTGGATGCACTGGCGCGGGCGCAGGCCGATGTGTCGCTGGTGCATGGGGTTGTGCAGGGGCGGCTGCGGGTGGCCTGCATGGCTGCCTTTGGCCGCCATGTGCTGGCACCCTTGCTGCCGGCTTTTCAGGCGCGCCACCCGCAGCTGGAGCTGGAATTGCTCGTAACCGACCGCGATGTCGATGTGCTCAAGGAGGATGTGGACGTCAGCATCCGCTACCGCGATGTGCTGGAGCCCGGCATGTCCGTGCGGCCACTCGCAGCCATGCCGCGCTTTTTGTATGCCTCGCCTGCATACATGGAAAAGCATGGCCGCCCGCAGGTGGCCGAGGATCTGCTGCAGCATGCCTGCTTGCTGTACCGCCGCGAGCGGGACGGGCGCTTTATGCGCTGGCCCTTTGTGCGCGATGGCCGGCGGGTCGACCCTGGTCTGCGTGTTGCCGCCATTGGCACCGATATCGATGCGCTGGTGGAGCTGGCAGTTGCCGGTGGCGGCATTGTCTGGGCCGGCAGCTTTATCACCCAGCGCCATGTGCAGGAGGGACGGTTGGTGCCGCTGGTGCTGCAGCCCGCGCGCAAGGGCCGCAAAGCCGCACCGGGCCCGCTGCTGCTGGAGGATGTGACCCTGGACTTTTTTGCCTGCTTCCGCGACCGGCAGTATGTGCCAGCCAAGGTGCGCAGCTTTGTGGACTATTTGCTGGAGGTGCTGCCGGGGCATCCGGCGTTGGCGCAGATTATGTCCAGCGAAGCGCCCTAACGATGCGCGCTACGCTGGGGCTTGCCTGTGTTATCCAGCACCGCCGTACGTCAAATGGATCAGCGGATAAGGTCGCCCCTGCCCATCCACCTCCGAACGCCCGGTGCGCCGAAAGCCCATCTTTTCGTAAAAGCCGACCGCCTGCGCATTCTGCTCGTTGACATCGGTGCTCATCTGCGCATGCAGTGACAGTCCATGGCGCACCAGTGCGGCGCCCAGGCCTTGGCCTCGGGCGGCGGGGTCGACAAACAGGGCTTTCATGTGGCCGTTGTCGATAAGCATGAAGGCGAGTGGGTGGTCCTGCGCATCAACGGCCAGCCAGAGCGGCGCCTGGGGCAGGAAGCTGCTGACCAGCGCATCAAGGGCCGCGCGGTCTTCTGGCAGCAGAAAGTGGTGGGTGGCGTCCACGGCCTGGCGCCAGATCTCGACGGCGCGTGGGCCATCTTTGGGGCGGGAGGGGCGAATGGTGGTCATCGCGGAATTATGCACAGGCCTGCTGTGCGGGGCAGCCAGGCGCGCATGGTGCGGGTGCGGAGGGGCTTCAGATAGCCCATGGCTGGCATCCGCATCCAATAACAATTAAGCTCCACCGTTATGGAGTTTTTAGCAGAACAGTGGAGCTGACGATGGCGCGCAACGGTACCCTTATTCAGCAGGTGATGGCCCATGTGCGTGCCGGCATGGCATCGCGCAGCTATTTACCTGGCACGCGGCTGCCATCGGTGCGGCAGCAGGCGGGGCTGCTGGGCATGTCGGTCTCGACGGTGGTGGAGGCCTATGAAAGGCTGGCCGCAGAGGGCCTGGTGGTGGCGCGGCCGGGGGCGGGTTTTTATATCAACGGGCCGGTGGCACCGCTGGCGCTGCTGAAGCTGGGGCCCAAGCTGGACCGGGTCGTCGATCCGCTCTGGGTGTCGCGCCAGTCGCTGGAGAGCGACCACGCCACGCTGCGCCCGGGCTGTGGCTGGCTGCCGCCAGAGTGGATGTTTGAAGAGGGCGTGCGGCGGGCGCTGCGTGCGCAGGCGCGGGGGCCGCTGGTGGAGCTGACCGAATATGCCACGCCGCTAGGCAGCCCGGGGCTGCGCCAGTTGCTGGCCAGGCGCATGGCGGCCACTGGCATTGAGGTATCGCCCGAGCAGGTGATGCTGACCGAGTCGGGCACCCAGGCCATTGACCTGGTGTGCCGCTTCTTGCTCAAGCCCGGCGACACGGTGCTGGTCGATGACCCTTGCTATTTCAACTTCCATGCGCTGCTCAAGGCACACCAGGTGCAGGCCGTGGGCGTGCGCTACACGCCGCAGGGCCCCGATGTGCAGCAGTTTGAGAAGGCCCTGCAAGCGCACCAGCCCCGGCTCTACATCACCAATGCCGGCATCCACAACCCCACGGGTGCCGCGCTGTCGCCGCTGGTGGCGCACCGGCTGCTCAAGCTGGTGGAGGGCTCGGACCTGGTGATTGTGGAGGACGATATCTTTGCCGACTTCGAGAACCAGCATGCGCCCCGGCTGGCCGCGTTTGACGGGCTGGCGCGTGTGATCCAGATCGGCAGCTTTTCCAAGACCGTCTCGGCCTCCGTGCGCTGCGGCTACCTGGCGGCCCGCCCCGACTGGATCGAGGGCCTGGTCGACCTGAAGCTGGCCACCACCTTTGGCGCCGGGCGGCTGGCGCAGGACATCATCCTGAAAACCCTGACCGACAGCGGCTACCGCAAGCACATGGACCTGGTGCGCCAGCGCCTGGCCAAGAACATGGACAAAGTGGCCCAGCGGCTGCGCAAGCTGCGGGTGGAGCCCGCCTTGGTGCCGCAGGCCGGCATGTTTTTGTGGTGCCGCCTGCCGCAAGGCGCCGATGCGGCAGCGGTGGCGCGGGCTTGTCTGCGGGAAGGAGTAGTGCTGGCGCCCGGCAACTCATTCAGCCAGTCGCAGTCGGCGGGCGACTTTTTGCGCTTCAACGTGTCGCAGTGCGCCGATGACCGGGTGTTTGCGGTGCTGGACCGGGCCTTGAGGCAAGCTACTGCCGGGACACAAGGCCGCTAACTGCAGGATCTGCGGCCCGCTTGGCTGCCCACTGTATGGTCTTTTATTGATAACAGTTTCTTTGAACTGTACTGCACTGTGTCTGGTGCAGAGGGCAGGCGGCATGCTGTACTGCGGGCTCGATCAAGGAGTCTGGCATGGAGAAAAGTACGGGTGGGTGGCTCAATGGCCTGGTGGGGGTGGCGATTTTTGCCGGTTCGCTGCCGGCCACGCGGGTGGCGGTGGCAGATTTGAACCCCAGTTTTCTGACCTGTGCCCGTGCTGTAGTGGCGGCGCTGCTGGGGGGTGCCTTTTTGCTGGCCCAGCGTGCGCGCCGTCCTGCCGCGGCCGATGTGCCGTCGCTCGCGGTGGCGGCCTTGGGCGTGGTGGTGGGTTTTCCGCTGCTGACGGCCTTGGCGCTGCAGCGCATGACTTCGGCCTATTCCATTGTCTTTATTGGCTTGCTGCCGCTGTCCACCGCCCTGTTTGCGGTGTTGCGCGGAGGTGAGCGGCCCCAGGGGCTGTTCTGGGTCTTCTCGTTGGCGGGGGCTGCCGTGGTGGCGGGCTATGCCGCCCTGGGCGGCGGGCAAGGCTCGCTGAGCGGCGATGTGCTGATGCTGGCCGCCGTGCTGGTCTGCGGCATGGGCTACGCCGAGGGCGCGCGCCTGTCGCGCAAGCTGGGCGGCTGGCAGGTCATCAGCTGGGCATTGGTACTGGCGCTGCCGCTGATGCTGCCGTTGGCGCTGTGGCTGGCCCCTGCGACCTTGGCGCATGTCAGCAACGCCACCTGGCTCAGCTTTGTCTATGTGGCGGTTTTTAGCCAGCTCATCGGTTTTGTGTTTTGGTACCGGGGGTTGGCACAAGGCGGCATTGCTGCCGTCGGCCAGCTGCAGTTGCTGCAGCCCTTTATGGGCTTGGCACTGGCTGCAGTGTTGCTGCATGAGCAGGTCAGCTGGTCGATGCTGGTCGTCACCCTGGTGGCCGTAGTCTGTGTGGCGGGCGCCAAAAAATATGCCTGATGCATGTTCTGCAGCTGGCGGTTTATGGTGCTGTCCGCATTCGGAACCTAGCGGGCAGGTTCGGCAAGTTCTGTGTGGCGCTGGCGAAGTTATCTGGCGCTGGACGAGGCGGAAAACGGCTATTCTTTTGTCTTTCCAAAAATATGACACCGAGGTTTGCCATGAAGACCGTATTCCGCCACACCGCCATCGCCCTGGGTATTGCCCTGGCGGCAGCCAGCGCCCAGGCCCAGCTGCTGCAAAAGCCGGCGCTCGATGCGATTGCCGCCGAGGCCGTGAAGGCGCCTGCGACCTTTGCGCAGTTTCTGCAAAACGCCGCCAAGCAGGATGCGCGCCTGGCGCCTGCCGTGCAGCGCTACACGCAAGGCCAGCAACTGCAAGGCGATGACCTGGCCAATGTGGCCCGCCTGCTGGGCCTCTATACCCGTCTGACGCAAGAGCACCAGGTGCTCAGCAGCATCACCCAGATGGTGGCGCTGCCAACGGTGCGCGACCCCAAGGTGCCGCCGCATGAGAGCCCCGCCATCATCGACTTTGGCCGCATGGTGGAAAAGATGGCCCAGGACTTTGGCCTGCAGTACCGCAATGTGGACAACCGCATTTTTGAAGTGACCTTGCCGGGCACGAGCGCAGAAGAGTTCGGCATTCTGACCCATGCGGATGTGGTGCCGGTGGTGCCCGCCGAATGGGTGGTGGATGGCCAGCAGCTCGACCCCTTCAAGGTCACCCGCGTGGGCGACAAGCTCTACGGTCGCGGCACCATCGACGACAAGGGCTCGATCGCCACGGTGCTGTATGCGATGAAGGCCGTCAAGCAATCCAAGCTGCCGCTGCAGCGCAGCATTCGCCTGATGATCGAGACCACCGAAGAGACCGGTGGCGACGCGATGAAGTACTACCGCGACAAGACCAAGCTGCCCGACTACAACATCGTGCTCGACAGCAAGTACCCGGCCGTGGTGGCCGAAAAAGGCACGGGCGCCATCAAGGCCAGCTTTGCTGATATGAAGACCGACCCGCAGCAACCGGCGATCACCGCGATGGCGGGTGCCGCATCGGCCAACGCCATTGCCCAGACGGCCACTGCCACCATCGAGGCCGGCAATGCCGCTGCGCTGGCCGCCGTGGCCGAAAAACTGCAGGCCGCCAAGGATGGCTTTGTGGCCAGCAACCAGCAGTTTGGCCAATTCAGCGTGGACCTGGTGACCAGCGCCAACAAGATCGATATCAAGGTAACCGGCACCTCTGCCCACGGCTCGCGCCCTGAAGAAGGCGTGAACCCCGTGCCGCGCCTGGCCCTGCTGCTGCAATCGGCGCTGATGCCCGCCCAGGGCCAGCCGCTGGTGCAACAGAACCAGTACAGCGAAGCGGTGCGCTACATCAATGGCGTGTTTGGCATGGACTACTTTGGCAAGGGCCTGAACGTCGCCTACGCCGATGACTTCATGGGCCCGCTGACCATCTCGCCCAACCTGATCAAGCCCGGCAATGGCCAGCTGGAAGTGACCGCCAATGCCCGCATGCCGCGCGGCAAATCGCCCGAGCAGCTCAAGGCCGAGGTGGAAAAGGGCATAGCCAACTGGAGCGCTGCCGCCAAGGTGCCCGTCAAGATCGACTACAGCCAAGGCAACTGGATGGCCCGCGACCCCAAGGGCGCCTGGCTCTCGACCTTGCTGAACATCTTTGGCGACACCACGGGCCTCGATGCCAAGCCCGTGCCGACTGCCGGCAGCACCACCGCCAAGCTGATGCCCAATGCCATCAACTTTGGCCCCGCGATGCCGGGCAAGAAGTACACCGCGCACAACGCGCTGGAGTACAAGGAAGTGCCGGACCTGCAGGCCGATATGCAGATGTTTACCGAGATGCTGGTGCGCATCGGCAACCTGCAGCAGATGCAATAAGCACCAGGCTTTGGCCCCAAGCAAAAGGCCTGCTCCCAAGACGGGGGCAGGCCTTTTTTTACGGCGTGGCGATGTCTTGGTCAGCCCGCTTTTGCCGCCTGAAAGTTCTCCGCAAACGCCAGTGCATCCACACGCACCTGCGCCGCCGTCTTGCCGGGCTTGAACAGTGCCGAGCCAATGCCAAAGCCGGCTGCGCCCGCTTGCAGCCAGGGGGCCATGTTGTCGGGGGCAATGCCGCCCACGGGGTAGATGTTGCTGCCCTTGGGCAGCACGGCCAGCAGGGCCTTGATGACGGCGGGCGAGGCCAGCTCCGCTGGGAAGATCTTGAGGCCATGGGCGCCATGCTCCAGCGCCATGAAAGCTTCGGTGGGGGTGAAGACGCCGGGCAGGCTGATGAGGCCGAGCTTGACGGCCTCATCGATCACGGCCGGGTTGCAGTTGGGCGAGATGATCAGCTGGCCGCCGGCGGCATGCACATCGCGCACCTGCTGGGGCATCAGCACCGTGCCCGCGCCCACCAGCACATGCGGGTAGGCCTCGCGCATCGCGGCAATGCTCTCCAGTGGCTCGGGCGAGTTCAGCGGTACTTCCCACAGGCCAAAACCGGCCGATTGCAAGGCAGCACCCACGGGCACGGCCTCGCTGGGGGTGAGGCCACGCAGGATGGCGATCAGCGGCAGCTTGGCCTGCAGGGCCTGGAATTGTTGGAGCAGGTTCATGGCGGTGTTCTGGATGGAGGGCGGTACGAAGAGGGCAGGGGGTGGCGCGGATTGGATGGCGTGTTCAGCCTTGGGTCAGGTGTTCGTAAATGGCCTGGTGGCCGGCCCAGGTGGCTTCGTCGCCAAAGGCAATGGGCTCGCCGCCTGCATGGCGCAGTGCCAGGCTGTAGCGCTGCACCAGGGTGCTGGAGCCGATGACGGCGACGCGGCTGCCCGCTGCCGTCGGCATCGCGCGCAGCTCCTGGCCAATCAGCAGGCCAGACAGGTAGCTGGCCGACTGGGCCGGGTCGAGCGCGCCAAACAGCGACAGCGCACGCGTGCCAAACAGCAGGTGGCTCAGGCTGTCGGGGCTCTGCGCCCGCTCCAGCCCTTGTATGAAGGCAGCCTCGTCCAGCGCGGCGCTGCTGTCCAAGGTCTTGCCCAGGATGGAGTGCTGGGCCAGCAGTGCAAACAGCTCGCCGGTCATGAAGGTCTTGAAGCCGGTGATGGTGCTGTTTTGCGCCTGCACCCATTTGCTGTGCGTGCCCGGCAGCACCAGCAGGCCGTCGCGGCTGTCCATCAGCCGCAGCGCGCCAATCACCTGGATTTCTTCGCCACGCATCACATCGGGCACGCCGTGGACGGCATCGACCTGGCTCTGCGCCAGGCTGCTCATGCCCGGCACGATGGCCGTGGGCACGCCCTGGGGAAGATCGAGCCAGAGCAGCTGCTGGCAGAGCGCAGAAAAATCGGCCGGGCAGGGGCAGTAAGGCGCTTCCTGCCAGCCCTGGCGGCTGCCCACCATGCCCGACAGCAGGCACAGCTGGGGCCCTTCGGCCAGCCAGTCTCCAAAGTGCTGTGCAAACGCATCGGCAAAGCCGCCGGGCGCCACTTGCAAGATGCCTTGGGGCAGGGCGCGCCGCTCGCTGATCTGGCCCTGCGCATCGATGCGCACGCCCCTGAGCGAGGTGGTGCCCCAGTCGATGGCGAGCATGCGGGGGCGCGGGTCTGACGGCGCGCGGGCGGAAAAGATCGGAGGCTTGGGCATGGCGGTGAGAAGGGCGAAAAAAAGCGCAGACCAAGTCTGCGCGGGCCATTGTAGAAGCGCCTGCAGCGGGCAACTGTCGCGCCTGCTGCGCGCGCCTGTTGCACGCGCCTGTTGCGCGCGCCTGTTGCGCGCGCCTGTTGCGCGCGCCTGTTGCACGCGCCTGTTGCACGCGCCTGTTGCACGCGCCTGTTGCACGCGCCTGTTGCACGCGCCTGTTGCACGCGCCCGTTGCGCCGAGCGACTATGGTTTACAGCGGCTTGTAGGCCGTCACGTCGATCTCGACCTTGGCGTCGATCATCAGGCGCGATTCCACGGTCGAGCGGGCCGGGCGGTGCTCACCAAAGCACTCCATGTAGACGCGGTTGAAGCTGCCGAAATCACGTGGGTCATCCAGCCAGACATTGACCTTGGCAACATCGGCCAGGGTGCAGCCGCCCAGGGCCAAGGCCTCTTCCAGGCGCTTGAACACGGCGCGCGTCTGCGCCTCGATGCCGCCGGGCACTACCTGGCCCTGGTCATCGGTGGGCACGGTGCCCGAGACAAAAACAAAGTCGCCAGCGCGCACGGCGGGCGAGAGCGGACGGGCCAGACGGTCCGATGCGAGAGGGGGTTGGCCTAGGGTAATTACTGTCATGGGGGTGGGCTCCTGTGTGTAAAGATATTACATCAACAACCCATAAATCTGTCAATAAGACGATTTGAAGGCAGTTTTTAGCGGTTGTGGTGTAAAAAAATTTCTTCACCTCTTCGATGAAAGCCTGCCCCATGAACGCCCTTGCCTTGCGTGTCCGCACCTCCCGTCGCCAACTGCTTGCCGCAGCCCTGTTGGCTGCCGGTTGCGTAGGCCTGCCAGCGGGCAGTGCCTGGGCCCAGGCTGCTCATAAGGGCGGGGCGGCCAACCTGGCCATGATTGGTGAGCCCCAGAGCCTGGACCCGATGGTCAGCTCCACCGACCTGGTGGGCACCATCATGCAGCATGTCTACGAGCCGCTCTTCACCTTTGATGCGCAGTGGCGCATCCAGCCGATGCTGGCCCAGGCCATGCCGGTCATCTCTGCCGATGGCCTGACCTACACCATCAGCCTGCGCAAGGGCGTCAAGTTCCACAACGGCAAGGAGATGGTGGCCGATGACGTGGTCGCCTCGCTGCAGCGCTGGATGGACGTGTCGGCACGCGGCAAGGCCGTGGGCCAGGAGATTGCCAGCATGAGCGCCAAGAACCCGCAGACGGTGGAGATCAAGCTCAAGGCGGTGTATGCACCGCTGCTGGCCCACCTGGCGATGCCCAGCGGCATGGCCGGCATCATGCCCAAGGAGGTGGTGGCACCGGTGCTCAAGGATTTCATCGGCACCGGCCCCTACCAGCTCAAGGAGCGCAAGCCCGACCAGTTCACCGTGCTGGCACGTTTTGACCAGTATGCCGCGCGCAGCGAGCCCGCCAGTGGCTATGCCGGCAAGCGCGAGGCCCAGCTCGATGAGCTGCGCTTTGTGCCGGTGCCCAATGCGACGACGCGGGTCGAGGGCGTGCTCTCGGGCCAGTTCCAGTACGCCGATCTGCTGCAGGTCGAATCGGTAGGCCGCCTGGAAAAGGCCGCGCCCCATGTCGTGCCGATCGTCACGCAGAACTTTGGCTTCCCCTATATCGTCTTCAACACCAAGGAAGGCGTGCTGGCCAAGAAGGAACTGCGCCAGGCGGTGCAGACGGCCATGGGCCCGGCCGAGATGCTGCAGGCCGGCTTTGGCGACAAGCGCTTTTTTGCTGCCGAGCCCAACTTCTTTGCCAAGGGCACGCCGTACTACTCGGATGCCGGCGCCAAGCTCTACAACCAGAAGAACCCGCAGCTGGCCAAGGACCAGGCGGCCAAGGCCGGCTACAAGTCCGAGCCCATCCGCATCATGGCCAGCCGCCAGTATGAGTTCCACTACAACATGGCGCTGGTGATGGCCGAGCACCTCAAGCGCGCCGGCTTCAAGACCGAGCTGCAGGTGGTGGACTGGGCCACGCTGGTGCAGCGCCGCAACGATGCCAAGCTCTGGGATGTCTATATGACCCACTCGGGCCTGTTCCCTGAGCCGATGCTGTCGCCACCGCAGATGGGCAGCGGCGCCCCCGGCTGGTGGGAGACCGAGACCAAGAAGGCCGCGCTTGCCGCCTTCAATGGCGAGCCCGATGTGGCCAAGCGCGGCCCGCTCTGGGGCCAGGTGCAGGCGCTCGTCTATGACGAGGTGCCTTTTGTCGAAGTGGGCAAGTTCAATGCCCTGTCGGCGCGTTCGTCCAAGCTGCAGGGCTACCAGCCCATGCCCTGGCCCTTCTTCTGGAACACCTCGCTGAGCCAGTAAGCCCCAGCGTTTCTCGAGTTCAGCCATGCTGCATTTTTTAGTCAAGCGCCTGGGCGGCGCAGTGGTGGTGCTCGCCCTGGTGGCCGTGCTGGTGTTCCTGCTCACGCGCCTGGCCTCGGGCGATCCGGTGGCGCTGCTGCTGGGTGACCAGGCCACTGCCGCCGATATTGCTGCCGCGCGCGTGCAGTACGGGCTGGACAAGCCCTTGGCCACCCAGTTTGTGCTGTGGATTGGCCAGGTGCTGCAAGGCAACCTGGGCCAGTCGCTGTTCTTGCAGATGCCGGTCACCCATGCGCTGCTGGAGCGCGCTGAGCCCACCATGTTTCTGGCGCTGTTCGCCGTGTCGATTGCCGCCTTGATCGGCGTGCCCTGCGGCATGGCAGCGGCCGTGTGGCGCGGCAGCTGGATCGACCAGGTGCTCAGCACCATTGCGATGCTGGGCGCCAGCATTCCCAGCTTCTGGTTTGGTCTGATCCTGATCCAGGTGTTTGCCGTGCACCTGGGCTGGTTTCCGGCTTCGGGCTATGGCGATCCGGACGCGAGCTTTGGCGACCGCCTGCAGCATCTGCTGCTGCCCGCCTTGGTGCTGGGCGTGCTCAACTCGGCGCTGATCATCCGCTTCACGCGCGCCTCGGTGCTCGACATTCTGGGCGAGGACTATGTGCGCACGGCCCGGGCCAAGGGCCTGGGCGAGTCGGTGGTGCTCGTCAAGCATGTGCTGCGCAATGCGCTGGTGCCCGTCGTCACCGTGCTGGGCCTGACCCTGGCCTTGATGATTGGCGGCACCGTCGTGACCGAGACCGTGTTCAACCTGCCCGGCGTGGGCAACCTGGTGGTGCGGGCCGTGCTGCGGCGCGACTATCCCGTCATCCAGGGCACCTTGCTCGTCATTGCCGCCATCTACGTTTTCATCAACCTCGCGATCGACCTGCTCTACACGGTGGTCGATCCCCGCATTCGTCTGGAGGGCCAATGATGAACGCCGCCCCAACAGCATTGCCGCTGCCCGCGCGCGGCGGCTGGGGCCAGTCCCCCTGGTTCAAAACCCTGCGCCGGCTGTTTGCGCGCAAGGTGGTTCTGGCGAGCGCCGTGGTGCTGCTGTTGATTGCAGCGACCGCCTTGCTCTACCCGCTGCTGACCGACTCCGACCCCAATGGCATGAACATCAGCATGCGTCTGCATGCGCCTTCCTGGGCGCACTGGGCCGGCAACGATGAGCTGGGGCGCGACGTGATGGCGCGCATCATCTACGGCGCACGCTACTCGCTGATGATCGGCTTTTTCACCGCGCTGGGCGCCGTGGTGCTGGGCACCTTGCTGGGCATGCTGGCCGGTTACTTTCGCCGGCTCGATGCGCCGCTGATGCGCCTGGTGGACGCGATGATGGCCTTCCCCGACATCCTGCTGGGCATTGCGCTGGTGTCGATCCTGGGGGCTTCGCTGTGGAATGTGATTCTGGCGCTGACCATTGTCTACACGCCGCGCGTGGCCCGTGTGGTGCGCGCCTCCACCCTGGTGCTGCGCGAGCTGCTGTTTGTCGATGCCGCCAAGGCGCTGGGCGTGCGCACGCCGCTGATTCTGTGGCGCCATATCCTGCCCAACCTGCTCTCGCCAGTGCTGGTGCAGGTCACCTTTATCTTTGCCTATGCCATCCTGGCCGAGGCGGGCCTGTCCTTTCTTGGTGTGGGCGTGCCGCCCGATATCCCCACCTGGGGCACGATGATTGCCGGCAGCCTGGAGTATGCCGACAAGGCGTTCTGGACCATCTTGACCCCGGGCGTGGCCATTGTGCTGACGGCGCTGTCGCTGCAACTGCTGGGCGACGGTGTGCGCGATCTGCTCGACCCCAAGCTGAAGAACAAATCATGATGAACACCGCCACCCCTGCAGCGGCTGCCGACATGGCCGCGCCTCGCCTGGATGTGCGCTCGCTGTCCACCTCGTTCGCCACCGAAGGCGGGCGCATCCAGAGCGTCTCCGATGTGAGCTTTCAGATTCTGCCGGGCCAGACCCTGGCCCTGGTGGGCGAGTCGGGCTCGGGCAAGTCGGTCACCAGCCTGTCGCTGATGGGCCTGCATGCCAAGACCTCGCAGGCCCAGGTGCAGGGCCAGGCCCGGTTTGTGCAGCGCGATGGCCGCACCGTCGATCTGCTCTCGCTCGACGCCAAGGCTTTGCGTGCGTTGCGCGGCAATGAGCTGGCGATGGTGTTCCAGGAGCCGATGACCAGCCTGAACCCGGTGCTGACCGTGGGCGAGCAGATTGCCGAATCGGTGCGCCTGCACAAGGGCCTGGGCAAGGCCGCAGCCTTGGCCCATGCCCAGCGCATGCTGGAGCTGGTGGAAATACCAGCAGCCGCCCAGCGCGTGCATGAGTACCCGCACCAGCTGTCTGGCGGCATGCGCCAGCGGGTGATGATTGCGCTGGCCATGGCCTGCGACCCGAGCCTGCTGATAGCCGATGAGCCCACCACCGCATTGGATGTGACCATCCAGGCGCAGATCCTGGCCTTGATGGGCCGGCTGCAAAAGGAGACGGGCATGAGCATTCTGTTTGTGACCCACAACCTGGGCGTGGTGGCGCAGTACGCCGATGCGATTGCCGTGATGTATGCCGGCCGCATTGTGGAAACCGCCAGTGTGCATGCGCTGTTTGCCGCACCCCAGCACCCCTACACCCAGGGCCTGCTGGGCTGCCTGCCCGGCATGGCGCGCCAGCGCGAGCTGGCCGAGGCCGCCGCGCTGCGCGCCGGTGGCAAACCCGCCTTTGTGGGCCGGCGCCGCCTGGATGCCATCCCCGGCCAGGTCTCCAGCCCCTTGAGCCCGCCACCCGGCTGCGCCTTTGCGCCGCGCTGCAGCAAGCGCCTGAACGCCTGCGAGCAGGCCATGCCCGGCCTGGAGACATGGCGCACCGGCAACGATGCCCAGCCCAGCGAGCGCCAGGTGCGCTGCATTCGCGCAGGAGAAGCCGCATGAGCATGTCCGACACCCTGGACCGCCCGGCCGCGCTGGCCGCCGCAGCAGCCACCGCAGCGGCCACCGCAGCGGCCGAGCCGCTGGTGCGCATCCAGCATTTGAGCAAGCAGTTTGGCAGCGGCGCCCACCCGGTGCGCGCGGTGCAGGATGTTTCCTTTGACATCTTCCCGGGCGAGACCCTGGGCCTGGTGGGCGAGTCCGGCTCGGGCAAAAGCACCATCGGCCGGCTGCTGACGCGCTTGATCGAGCCGACGGGCGGCCAGCTGCATTTTCGCAAGCAGGGCGGCGAGACCGTGGACTTGGCGCACCTGGGCGCGAGCGCGATGCGGCCGCTGCGCGCCGATATCCAGATCATCTTTCAGGACCCGTATGCGAGCCTGAACCCGCGCATGCGCATCCGCGACGTGCTGGGCGAGGCGCTGTCCACCCACGGGCTGGCACCGGGCGCAGCCCGCCAGCCGCGCATTGCCGAGCTGCTGGACCAGGTGGGTCTGCGCCCTGAGCATGCCGAGCGCTTTCCGCATGAGTTCTCGGGTGGGCAGCGCCAGCGCATCGGCATTGCCCGGGCGCTGGCAGTGCAGCCGCGCTTTATCGTGGCCGATGAGCCGCTGTCGGCGCTCGACGTATCCATCCAGGCGCAGGTGGTCAATTTGCTGGGCGACCTCAAAGACCGCCTTGGTTTGACCTTGCTGTTCATCTCGCACGATTTGGATGTGGTGGAATACCTCTGCGATCGCGTGGTGGTCCTGTATCTGGGCCGCGTGGTGGAGGTGGCACCGACCGAGGCCTTGTATGCCCGGCCGCGCCACCCCTACACCCAGGCCTTGCTGGCAGCCGCGCCGATTCCGGACCCGGCCCAGCGGCGCACGATCCCGCTCTTGACGGGAGACCTGCCCAGCCCCAAGAGCCCGCCCAGTGGTTGCGTCTTTCGTACCCGTTGCCCGCAGGCCGAGGCGCGCTGCGCCCAGGCTGACATGCAGCTGCGCCCCGTGGCCGATGGCCATCTGCAGGCCTGCTGGAAAGTCCAAGATTGAGAGAGTGAACCATGCAACCCGATTTTTTGATTGACGCGCGCAGCAAGAGCTACCCGCTGGCCGCTGCCCCCACCCAGGCCTCCAACCTGGCCGCACGCGGCTGGAATGTGCTGCGCGATGACCTGCCGTACCCGCTGGCCGTCATCCGCCAGTCGGCGCTGGCCCACAACGCCCGCTGGATGCAGGACTATGCAGCGCGCCGCCAGATCCAGTTTGCGCCGCACGGCAAGACCACCATGTCGCCCCAGCTGTTTGATCTGCAGCTGAAGGGCGGCGCCTGGGGCCTGACCTTTGCGACCATCTTTCAGCTGGCGGTCGGCGTGGAAGCCGGTGCACGCCGCGCCATCATTGCCAACCAGGTGGTGGCGCCTGCTGATCTGGATGGGCTGGACGCGTTGCTGAGCCTGCATGCCGATCTGCGCGTCTGGTTCCTGGTCGACTCGATCAGCCAGCTGCGCTGCATCGAGGACTGGAGCCGCGCACGCAACAGCGCCCGCCGCTTTGATGTGCTGATCGAGGTCGGCATTCCTGGCCAGCGCACCGGTGTGCGCAGCCAGGAAGACGCGCTGGCGCTGGCCCAGGCCATCCATGCCAGCAGCAGTGCCCAGCTGGGCGGCATCGAATGCTATGAAGGGGGCCTGACCCAGTGCGACAGCGCGCATGACATCCCCGCCGTGGCCGAGCTGGTGCGCCGCGTGGTCGAGATTGCCAAGGCTTGCGATGCCCAGGGCCTGCTGCCTGAGGAGGCGCCGATTCTGAGTGCCGGCGGCTCGGCCATTTTTGACCTGGTGGTGCCGCTGCTGCAGGGCGCGGGCTTGTCGCGTGCTTTTACCGGCGTGCTGCGCTCGGGCTGCTACATCACGCATGACCATGGCAACTACCGGCGCCTGCTCAAGCTCGTCGAACAGCGCGAAGGCGTGGATACATCGCTGCAGGCCGCGCTCGAGGTCTGGGCCATGGTGCAGTCTGTGCCTGAGCCGGGCCTGGCCTTGCTCACCTGCGGCCGCCGCGATATCTCCTACGACCTGGAGATGCCCTCCGTGCAGCGCCATGCGCCGCGCGGCAGCCAAGAGGCGCAGACCGCCCCTGCCGGCTGGACCATCTCGGCCCTGAACGACCAGCATGCCTATCTGCGCTTTGACCCGGCGCAGGGCGCGCCGGCCGTCGGTGACCGCATTGCGCTGGGCATCTCCCACCCTTGCACCACGTTTGACAAGTGGCGTTGGATCCCGGTGGTGGACGATGCCTGGAACCTGGTCGATGCGATCGAGACAAGGTTCTGAAATGGCCAGCCTGAAAACAGCGCTGAGCCTGCAGGTGCTGCAGCAGCAGCAGGCCGCGCTGCCGCTGGCCCAGCGCCAGGTGATCGATGTGATCCTGCGCGACCCCGGCGCTGCGGTGCTGGCCACCGTCGAGCAGCTGGCGCTGCAGGCGAATGTGTCCATGCCGACGATCGTGCGCATGTGCCGCCGCTTTGGCTATGCCTCGGTGCGCGAGTTCATGGTGGCGCTGGCGCAGACCTTGGCGGTGTCGGGCTCGCACCTGCACCGCAGCGTGCAGCAGGACGACTCCACCGCCGAGGTGGTCAGCAAGATCGTGCATGCGGCAGCCGGCGCGATTGCCAACCTGGGCCAGCGCCTGGATGCAGCGCTGATCGACGAGGTGGCCAGCAAGATGGCCAAGGCCTCGCGCATCGATTGCTATTCGGTCGGGGCGGCTTCGTCCTTTATGGCGCAGGAGCTGCAAAGCCGCTTGTTCCGCCTGGGCCTCACGTCCAACGCCATCTTTGATGCGCACCAGCAGCTGGTGTCGGCCTCGACCCTGGGCAAAAACGGCGTGGCCTTTGTGATCTCGCATGTGGGGCGCATGCCCTACACCTTGGAGGCGGCGCAGTTTGCCAAGCAGCAGGGCGCCACCGTCGTGGCGCTGACCCAGCCGGACACGCCGCTGGCCGAGATGGCCGACCATGTGCTGGCGGTGACCGTGCCCCAGGACGCGGTGATGCGCGTGGGCACCGAGGCCTACCTGGCGCACCTGGTGGTGATCGAAATCATGATGGTGCGCCTGGCGCAGATTCTGGGGCCACGCGTGGTCACCGGCATGCAGCAGTACAAGCGGCTGCTGGAGACCCATGGCTTTGACAGTTATGAATACATGGGCTTTCAGCAGCCCGCGCAGCAGCGCAAAGGGGGCCCCGTGCCGGATGCAGCAGCCCCCAGCCAGCAACAAGGCAAAACCGCCGGCTGATGGCAGCCGGCAGCAGCGCCTGGAGATACAACAATGGAACGCAGAGTGTGGTTGAGCAATGGCACGGTGGTGGATGGCACCGGCCTGTCGGAGTTTGTCGGGGATGTCTGGCTGCAGGGCGGGCGCATCGTTGGCGTGTTTGCCCGCGATGGCGCGGTGGATGCCGCCCAGCAGGCCGCGTTGGATGGCTGGAAGGCGCAGGACCCGCTGCAGATCGATTGCACGGCCAAGGTGATCGCCCCGGGCTTTATCGATGTACACACCCATGACGATGCCGCTGCGCTGAACAGCCCGGCCATGCTGCCCAAGCTCTCGCAAGGGGTGACCACGGTGATCGCCGGCAACTGCGGCATCTCGCTGGCGCCGGTGGTCACGGCGCACCCGCCCGCGCCGTTGTCGCTGCTGGGCGACCAGCAGTTCCGCTTTGGCAGCATGCGGGACTACGCAGCCGCCGTCGATGCGGCGCAGCCCTCGATCAATATTGCGGCGCTCCTGGGCCACACCTCGCTGCGCATCAAGCACATGGCCGATCTGAGCCGCCCGGCCAATGCCACCGAGCGCGAAGCGATGGCCCAGGACATGCACGAGGCCATGCAGGCCGGCGCGCTGGGCCTGTCCAGCGGCATCTTCTACCGCGAGGCCTACGCCGCCGACATGCAGGAGCTGGTGGCCGTGGCCACCGTGGCAGCCCGGCATGGCGGCGTCTATGCCACGCATATCCGCGACGAGCTCGAAGGCATTCTGGAGGCCATGCTGGAAGCGGCTGGCACCGCCCAGCAATCGGGCCTGCCGCTGGTGCTGTCGCACCACAAATGCGCGGGCTCGGCCAACTGGGGCCGCACCCTGCAAACCTTGCCGCTGGTCGACAAACTGGCCCAGCAGCAAGAGCTGGCTATGGACGTCTATCCGTACACCGCAGGGTCGACGGTGCTGCGCGAGGACCTGGTCGATGGCGTCATCGATATCCTGATCACCCGCAGCGAGCCCCACCCCGAGGTGGGCGGTCGCTACCTGCGCGATATTGCGGCCGATTGGGGCATCGGCGAGTACGAGGCCTGCGTGCGCCTCAAGCCCGGCAATGCCTGCTATTTCCAGATGCGCGAAGACGATGTGGAGCGGGTCATCCGCCACCCGCTGGCCATGATCGGCTCGGACGGCCTGCCCAACGACGAGCGCCCCCACCCCCGGCTTTGGGGCGCCTTCCCCCGCGTGCTGGCCATGTACTGGCGCGACAAGGGTGTGCTGAGCCTCGCCCAGGCGGTGCACAAGATGACGGGCATGTCGGCCCAGCGCTTTCGCATGGCCGACCGCGGCCTGCTGGCCGCCGGCAAGGCCGCCGATGTGGTCGTGTTTGACCCTGCGCGCATCCAGGACCAGGCCACCTTTGAAAACCCCAAGCAGCGCAGTGTGGGCGTGGAAGCCGTCTGGGTCAATGGCGTGCTCAGCTACACGGAAGAGGCGGGTGCTTTGCCTGCGCGGGCTGGGCGGTTTGTGCGGCGGGCGGTGCCGGCTTAGATTTCCGCTTGCGTCTCGTCCTGTGACTGACCGGCTGCCGCATAGTGCAGCCGGTAATCGCTCTGCACAAAGCCAAAGTCATAGCTGCGCGTCTGCAGATGCTGGGCAGCCACGGTGCTGCAGCCATCCGCCAGCGGGCCGAACAGCGGCAGCCCGCTGCCCAGCAGCACGGGGATGCGGGTGATCGTGATCGCGTCGAGCAGCTGCGCATTGATAAAGGACTGGATCAGCTGTCCGCCATCGACATAGGCGGCGCGCACGCCGCTGGCGGCCAGATGGGCGCTGAGGGCGGGCAGGCTGCCCTTCCACAGCTGGGCGGTGGCGGGCGCGCCAGCGGGCAGGGCGTTCCACTGGCGGGAGAGCACATAGACCGGCTTGTCATACGGCCAGGCGCCAAACGACAGCACCGTCTCAAAGGTTTTGCGCCCCATCAGGATCACATCGACACCGGCCATGTACTGCGCATAGCCGCAGTCTTCCCCTTCAGGCACGGTGGCATTGGCGGCATTGAGCCAGTCCAGGCTGCCATCGGTTTTGGCGATAAAACCGTCCAGGCTGGTGGCGATAAAGCTGCTGCATTGCATGGGGATGTCCTGGTGAAAATCATGGGCCAAGCCTTGAATTCTAAGTAGAGGGCGAAGGTCTGGTGGGTTAAATACCTGTTTTTTTCACAGTGCTCATTGCCTGCGTTTAAGAATTCGATTTGTATATCAAACCATCCACATAAAACATTGGACGCGAATCGTTGACAGCTGCACCATGCCAGCTACGGACCCATAGAGGTTTCACTAAAAAAGGAGACAAAAGCATGCAACGACGCCAATGGTGGGCCACGCTGGCCCTGACCGCGATAGCCACCGTAACAAGCACTGCTTATGCCAGCACAGCGCAGGGCAACTACCCGAATGCACCGATCACGATGATCGTGCCCTTTGCCGCAGGCAGCGGCACCGATGCGGTGGCCCGGGCGGTGGGCCAGAAGCTGGGCGAGCGCCTGCAGCAGCCGGTGATTGTGGACAACCGCGCAGGCGCCAATGCGCAGATTGCGGCCGGCCTGGTGGCGAAGGCCAAGCCCGATGGCTACACCTTGTTCATGACCACCAACACCTCGCATTCGGCCAACCCCTGGCTGGTCAAAAGCCTGAAGTACGACCCGATCAAGGATTTCACGCCGATCGCCCGCGTGGGCGAGCTGCCGTTTGCGCTGGCGGTGCACCCTTCCGTGCCGGCCGATTCTGTGCAGGCGCTGATCGACTACGCCAAGGCCAACCCGGGCAAGCTCTCGTACGCGACACCGAACAGCACCTCGCTGGTGGCGTCCGAGACGCTGCGTTTTCTGTCCAAGACCGATATCGTCGGCGTTCCCTACAAATCCAGCCCGCAGGCGCTGACCGACCTGATGGGCAACCAGGTGCAGATGTATGTGGTGGACCTGGGCTCGGGCTGGAGCATGCTCAAGACCGACCGGGTGCGCACCCTGGCTGTGACCGCCGCCAAGGGCAGCAAGATCCTGCCCAATGTGCCGCCCATCGGCAAGACCTTGCCCGGCTTTGACATTACCTCCTGGAACGGCATTTTTGCGCCAGCGGGCACCCCCCCGGAGGTGGTCAACAAGATCAATGGCGCCTTGCAGGCTGTGCTGGCCGATGAGGCCGTGCAAAAGCAGCTCGAGCAGATCGGTTTTGAAGTCTGGCCCACGAAGACGCCGCAGGAGTTTGCGCAGTATGTGAGCGAGCAGCTGGCGTACTGGGGGCGCCTGGTCAAACAGGCCGATATCCCGGCGCAATAGGTCTGGGCTCTGCCCCCGACGTCTTTGTTAACCCTTACAGAATGACTGCCCCACGATGACTTCGCGCTACCTGATCCGAGCCTCCGAGGTAGAGGCTTACAGCCCGGCCAACCATACCGGAACCATCAACCGCCGCCTGGTGAGCCAGGCCAATGTGGGCGCCCAGCACATGGAAGTGGTGCTCGGCGAGATTGCCAAGGGCGGGGGCGCGCTGCCCCATGCCCACCCCGGCATGGAGCAGGCCTGCTACCTGCTGGAGGGCACGGCCCATGTGGAGGTGGAGGGCGAAAGCTTTGAGATGCTGCCGGGCGATACCTGTTTTTTCCCGGCCGACAAGATGCACATCTTCCAGACCACCAGCGACACGCCGGCCAAGTTGCTGGTGATCTACAGCCCGCCCTATGGCGAGAACCCGCAGCGGGTGCGCCGGCCGGCCTGAGCGGCGATGTGACCCTGCGCTGTGCACGGCACCGCGCCACTGATTGAGTATGGAGGACCGCAACACCATGGATTTCGCCCTGACCGAAGAGCAGCAACAGATCATCGATGCCATCGAGAAAGTCTGCGCGCCGTTTGATGCCGACTACTGGCATGCCCGTGACAACGATGGCGCTTTTCCTGAAGATTTTTACCGCGCGCTGGCCGATGCCGGCTGGCTGGGCATTGCGATGCCCGAGGCCTATGGTGGCGCCGGCCTGGGCATCACCGAGGCGGCCTTGATGATGCACACGATCTCGGCCACCGGCGCGGGCCTGTCGGGCGCGTCTGCGGTGCACATGAACATCTTTGGCCTGCACCCGGTGGTGGTCTATGGCACCGAAGAACAAAAGGCACGCATGCTGCCGCCACTGATTGCCGGCAAGGACAAGGCCTGCTTTGGCGTGACCGAGCCCAACACGGGGCTCAACACGCTCAAGCTCAAGACCCGCGCGGTGCGCGATGGCGACCACTATGTGGTGCATGGGCAGAAGGTCTTCATCTCGACTGCGCAGCAGGCCAGCAAGATCTTGCTGCTGGCGCGCACCAAGCCGGTGGAGGAATGCAAGGGCACCGAAGGCCTGTCGCTGTTCTACACTGACTTTGACCGCAGCAAGATCGAGGTGCATGAGATTGCCAAGATGGGCCGTAAATGCGTGGACACCAACCAGCTGTTCATCGATGGGCTGCGCATCCCGGTAAAGGACCGCATTGGCGAGGAGAACCGGGGCTTTGAATACATCCTGCATGGCATGAACCCCGAGCGCATTCTGATTGCCTGCGAAGCGATTGGCCTGGGCCGTGCGGCGCTGGGCCGCGCCACGCAGTACGCCCGCGAGCGCGAGGTGTTCAACCGCCCGATTGGGCAGAACCAGGGCATCCAGCACCCGCTGGCCGAGCGCTGGATGGAGCTGGAAGCGGCCTTTTTGCTGGCGATGAAGGCGGCCTGGCTGTATGACCGCCACCAGCCTTGCGCGGCCGAGGCCAACGCGGCCAAGTTCCTGGGGGCGGAGGCGGGCTTCAAGGCCTGCGAGACGGCCATCTTCACCCATGGCGGCATGGGTTACGCCAAGGAGTTCCATGTCGAGCGGCTGATGCGCGAGAGCTGGATTCCGCGCCTGGCGCCGGTGAGCCCGCAACTGATTCTGTGCTTTATCGCAGAGAAGGTGCTGGGCCTGCCCAAGTCCTACTAGGCGGCGCCATGCGCAGTGCGCTGCCGGGCCATGCCCCTCGCCGTGCGGCCAGCCCGCACTGGCTGGGGCATGATACGCAGATGAAGACCCATTTGCTGCGTTATTTTGTGGTGCTGGCCGAGGAGCTGCATTTTGGCCGCGCCGCCCTGCGCCTGGCCATCACCCAGCCTCCGCTGTCGGTGGCCATCAAATCGCTCGAAGAAGATTTGGGTGTGCGGCTGCTCGAGCGCGATGCCAAGCAGGTGCGGCTGACCGATGCCGGCGCCGCCTTTTTGATCGAGGCGCGCCAGGTGCTCAGCCAGATACAGCGCGCAGCGGACGTGGCGCGCAATGTGGCCCAGGGGCGCCAGGGCCAGCTGGACATTGGCGTGACCGGCTCGATGATCTACCGTGACCTGCCCCATGTGATGCAGGCCTTTGCCCAGCAGCGGCCTGATATCGACATCACCTTGCATGAGATGTCCACCACCGAGCAGCAGGCGGCCATTCTGCGCGGCCTTCTCCAAGGCGGTTTTGTCAACATCATCACGCCCGCGCCGGGGCTGGCGCTCTGGCCGCTGGCGCCCGATACCCTCGTCTGCTGCCTGCCGGAAAACCACCCCCAGGCGCAGCAAGCCAGCCTGGATTTGCGCAGCCTGGCCCATGAGCGCTTTGTGATGTTTGTGCGCGATGTCAGCCCGGCCAATTACGACAATGTGATCGCCTGCCTGCACAACGCTGGCATCCACCCGCGCACCAGCCACGCGGTGCGCCAGTGGCTGGCCGTTATTTCGCTGGTTGCCATTGGCCAGGGCGTGGCGCTGGTGCCCTCGTGCATGCAGCGGGCCGGCATGGCCGGTGTGCGTTATGTGCCGCTGCACAGCAACCATGGCCAGACGGCGCTGACCGCCGGTGCCTTTGTCTGGCACCCGCAAAGCCGCTCGGCGGCGCTGGATGCGCTGATCGAGGTGATCAAGGCGCCGAGGACAGGTGCGGCCGGCTAGGTGCAGCCGGCTAGGTACGGCCAGCTAGGCGCCCCCGGCTAGGCGCCCCCGGCTAGGCACGGCCAGCTGGGCGCCCCCAACTAGGCTTTCAAGAAAAACAGCACCGCCATCACCAAACCCGTCAGCACAATGCCGGCACGCAACCACTGCGGCGCAATCTTGCGCGCCACCCGGGCGCCCAGGTAGCCGCCCAAGGTGGCAGCGACCATCATCAGCAAGGCGGGCTGCCACTGCACGACGCCGCCAGCGGCATAGATGGCGACGGCAATGGCGGTCAACAGTGCGGAGACCAGGTTCTTGGTGCCATTCATTGCATGCAGGTTGGTCTGGCCCAGCAAGCCCAGCAGCGCGAGCAGCAAGATGCCCAGGCCGCCATTGAAGTAGCCGCCATAAACAGAAACCGCCAGCATGCCCAGCGCGGCCTTGCTGCGTGAGGGCGTGGCGCCGTGCTGCGCGCCCATGGCCCACTGGCGCAGCTGCGGGCCAAAGGCAAACATGGCAGTCGCTGCCAGCAGCAGCCAGGGCACGATCTTGCGGAAGGCCGCCTCGGGCGTGACCAGCAGCAGGGCAGCCCCCGCTGCGCCGCCGACGAGCGCGAGCAGCATCACCGCCTTCATCGACAGGCCGGGCGGGGCCTGCATATCGTCCTTGAAACCCCAGGCGCCAGCCGCATAGCCCGGCAGCAGCGCGACCGTGCCGGTGGCATTGGCAACGACCGGCGGCACACCGGTAAACACCAGCGCAGGCAGGGTCAGAAAGCTGCCGCCTCCGGCGACGGCATTGAGCGCGCCGGCCACCAGGGCAGCGGCCAGCAAGATGGCGGTGTCGAGCATGTCTCCTCCTGTTATGCGCCGGCGGTTGCGGGGTGCCGCAGCCAGCACGGCCTTTATGAGAAGGATTCTAGGTAGTAATGGCGCAAAGAAGCGGCTCGATTAGTCGCTCAAAAGTCATCATTGCCTTGAGGCGGGCGCGCCCAATGGGCGGGCTGCGGGCCCCGTGCCTTACTTCTGGTATGGGTCGGCAAAGCCCAGCTCTTGCAGGATGGCCGTCTCGTAGGCTTCCATCTCCTGGGCATCCTGCTCGCTGGTTTCATGGTCCCAGCCCTGGGCGTGCAAAGTGCCATGCACCAGCAGGTGGGCATAGTGCTCCTGCAGCGACTTGTTCTGCTCCTGGGCTTCACGCGCCACCACGGGCGCGCACAGCACCAGGTCGGCCAGCACGGTGGGCTCCTGCTGGTAGTCAAAGGTCAGCACATTGGTGGCGTAGTCCTTGTGCCGGTACTCGCGGTTGAGTGCCTGGCCTTCTTCGGTATCGACAATGCGCACGGTGATTTCGGCGTCATCGGCCAGCGCGTGGCGAATCCAGCGCGTCACCTGGCTGCGGGGCAGGGCGGCACGGTGCTCGGCCACGCCGTCAAAACGGGCAAATTGCAGCGAGAGCGTGAGTTGGTTCAATGCCATATGGTTTTTATCGGCGGGGTGGCACAGGTGGGGGTGTGCGGGCGGGGCTCAGTCTTCGCGCGCGGGGCGGCGCTGCTTGTCGTAAGCGTCAACAATGCGCGCCACCAGCGGGTGGCGCACCACATCGGCGCTGGTAAAGCGGTTGACCGCAATGCCCTTGACGCGCTTGAGCACGCGCTCGGCGTCGATCAGGCCGCTCAGCTGGCCCTTGGGCAGGTCGATCTGGCTCACGTCGCCGGTCACCACGGCCTTGGCGCCAAAACCGATGCGGGTGAGGAACATCTTCATCTGCTCAGGCGTGGTGTTCTGGGCTTCGTCGAGGATGATGAAGGCGTTGTTGAGCGTGCGGCCGCGCATGAAGGCCAGTGGCGCGATCTCGATGGCATTGCGCTCAAAGGCCTTTTGCACCTTGTCGTAGCCCATCAGGTCGTAGAGTGCGTCGTAGAGCGGGCGCAGATAGGGGTCGACCTTTTGCGACAGATCGCCGGGCAGAAAGCCCAGGCGTTCGCCGGCTTCGACCGCCGGGCGGGTCAGCACAATGCGCTGCACCTGGCTGCGCTCGAGCGCATCGACGGCGCAGGCCACGGCCAGGTAGGTCTTGCCGGTGCCGGCCGGGCCAATGCCAAAGGTGATGTCGTGCGCGGCGATGTTCTCCAGGTAGCCGGCCTGGTTGGGCGTGCGCGCGCGCAGGTCGGCGCGGCGCGTGTTCAGCACGATGGCGTCCTCGGGCGCGGCCATCAGCTCGCTGTCGCCGGCCATCATCAGCTGGATCTGGTCTTCGCTGATGGGCGTATCGGCCATCTCGTACAGCGCCTCGAGCAGCTCCAGCGCGTCGTTGGCCACGGCCTTGGGGCCGTCGATCTTGAACTGCTCGTGGCGGTGGGCAATCTTGACGCCCAGATGGTTCTCGATCTGGCGCAGATGCGCATCGGCCGGTCCGCACAAATTGGCAATGCGGTTGTTGTTGTGGGGCGTAAAGGTGTGGCGCAGGATCACGCGGTAAATTCCAGTGAAAAATTCAGTATGCTTGCAGGCGGCAAGCGACGCACACAGGGCGGCCGCACACAAGCTACAAGGAAAGATACAAATGATAGGCCGATTGAGCGGAACCCTGGTGGAAAAGAACCCACCCGAAGTACTGGTGGATTGCCATGGTGTGGGCTATGAGGTGCAGGTGCCCATGAGCACCTTCTACAACCTGCCTGCCGTGGGCGACACCATCACGCTGCTGACGCAGTTTATCGTGCGGGAGGATGCGCAGCTGCTGTACGGGTTTGGCACGGCCGAAGAGCGCCAGACTTTCCGCGAGCTGATCAAGATCACCGGCGTGGGCCCGCGTACGGCGCTGTCCATCCTGAGCGGCATGGGCGTGAGCGATCTGGCGCAGGCCGTGTCCTTGCAGGAGGCAGGGCGCCTGGTGAAGGTGCCGGGCATCGGCAAGAAGACCGCCGAGCGCCTGCTGCTGGAGCTCAAAGGCAAGCTGGGCGCAGACATGGGTGCCAGAACCGCTGCCACCAGCGATGCCCAGGTCGACATTTTGCAAGCGCTGGTGGCCCTGGGTTACAGCGACAAGGACGCAGCTGCCGCTCTGAAACTGTTACCTGCCGACATCAGCGTAACCGACGGTATCAAGCAGGCGCTGAAAGCGCTGGCAAAATAGCCCGCGCAGAGGCGGCCGGGCAGCAGCCCGACCGGGTATCACCATCTATACCAACCAACACGGAGTGGACGAATCCATGAAATATCCCAAGTATGCAGTGCCCGGTCTGTTGTGGACCACCGGCGTGGCTGCGGCCCTGGCTTTGGCGGGCTGCGGCGGCGGCTCAGGTTCCGACGACGACAACGGCAATGTGACCCAGCCCACGGCCTATGTGCTGGACTCGGTCGTGCTGCCCGCCTCGGCCATCAAATCGGCCGCAGTGGCGCCTGTGTCCTTGGGCGCTGCGGTGCAGACCCGCTTTGTCGTGCTGCCCGAGCTGGAGGCGGAAAAGACCGTGGACAGCGACAACAGCCCGGCCCAGCAGATTGGCACGCAGCGCGCGGTGGCGGCCACCAGCACGGTGGGGCAGACGCAGGCGGCGCTGCAGTGGAGCACGCTGGCCAATGGCCAGCAGGTCGCGGCCATCAACATCCAATCGACCGGCGCCTATGGCTTGCGTGCTGGCGTGCTGGTGGACAGCCTGCCCGATGGCGCGCAGCTACGCGTCTACAGCCAGGAGCACCCCAATGCGATCGTCGAGCGCAGCGGTGCTGAGGTGAATGCGCTGCTGGCGCAAAACCGCAAGGCGGGTGAGACCGGTGCGGCCGCCAACACCTGGTGGACGCCCGATGTAGGCGCAGGCGACACCACGCTCGAAGTGGTGCTGCCAGCCGGCACCGGCGCCGATGCCCTGCGCATCTCGATCCCTGTGGTCTCGCACATCTACCAGAACCTGTCGCTGCCCACCGAGGTCGAGCTGGCAGACGCGGCCAAGGCCGACACTTCGGCTTCCTGCAACCTGGATGCCACCTGCACCAACAACTACCAAACCGAGCGCAATGCGGTGGCGCGCATGGTGTTCACCCGCTCGGACGGCAAGTCCTACCTGTGTACCGGCACCTTGCTGAACAACACCAAGGGTGACTTTGCACCGTACTTCCTGACGGGCAACCACTGCATCTCGACCCAGTCCTCGGCCTCGTCGATGCAGACGTCCTGGTTCTACCGCTCGAGCAGCTGCAACTCCGGCGTACCTGGCGCCAATGCTGCACTGCGCAGTGCCGGCGCGACCTTGCTCTACGCCACCAGCAACACCGATTCGGCGCTGCTCAAGCTCAACGAAATGCCTCCTGTGGGCGTGACCTTGGCAGGCTGGGATGCGCGCACCGCCGGCCAAGTGGGCGATGCGGTCTATGGCCTGCACCACCCTGGCGGCAACCTGCTCAAGTACAGCGTGGGCGCGGTCGTGGGCTATATGAACTGCACCGCAGGCAGTGGCACTTCCATCACCTGCAGCACCGGTGACTCGAACAGCGGCTTCTACAGCGTGCGTTGGAGCCAAGGCACGACCGAAGGCGGCAGCAGCGGCTCGTCGCTGTTCCGCAATGGCCGCGTGGTCGGCAACCTCTACGGCGGCGGCGCCAGCTGCCTGGCGCCCAATGCGTCCGACTACTACGGCCGTTTTGACAAGGTGTTCAGCGACCGCATCTGGAGCTGGCTGGCCAGCTGACCTGTGCACCGCTGATTGCGGCTTTTGTGCCGCAGTCCTTCCAGCGCTGACAAACCTGCCCGTCAAACGGCAGGTTTTTTTACGTCTGGGGGAGTGGGTTCCGGCCACCGCCCTGCTGCAGTGCTGGGTCATCGCTCTGATACCGGAAAGTGTCCCGATGTCTGGAATTCATAAATACCAACGCAGGTTCACTTTGTATTCTCGGTATGCGATGTTCTGCTGAGGAAACCTGAGCTGCTGCACGATAGCGGATTTGTAAATTGCCGGCTTTTATAAAAGGATTTTAATAACACCACTCACTTTGTCAGAAAGCGAGTAAATATAGGCATTCTTTGGCTTGCTGTGCAAAATGAATGGGGTCTGGATTTTATTAATATCTAATGAAAGAAATAATAAATAAAATTAGTGGATGAGTTTCTTTTTGTGGGCATCTGGCGTAGAGGGTGTGGGAGAGATTCATCGCATTCTCGATGTTACCGGTCGATATGTGCTTTACTTTTGCAGGTGGCTGCTCACTTGATTATCTTCAAAATAAAAATGCAAACCGCAATTTGGTGATTTGCAGGCTTTTAAATAGCATTTTGACTTGGAGTGAATCCATCATGAGATACCTAAAATATGCAGTGTTCGGTCTGTTATGGACCACCGGCATGGTAGTGGCCCAGCCTACGACCTATATCCTGGACCCGGTGGTATTGCCGGAGTCAGCCACCAAATCTTCCCCTCTGGTGCCCGTGCCTTTAGGCACTCGGGTGCAAACACATTTTGTGGTGCTGCCCGAGCTGGAAATGCAACAGTCTTTGGCTGCCGAGGAGACGAGTGGCCCGGCGCTGCAGATTGGCGCCGCGCGGGCCGTGGATGCCACCGCATCGGTGGCGCAAACCCAGTTGGCCATGCAGTGGACGGCGCTGCCCAGTGGGCAGCAGGTGGCCGCCATCAATATCCAGGCGACGGGTGCCTATGGCCTGCGTGCCGGTGTGCTGGTGGAGCGCCTGCCCGATGATGCGCTGCTGCGTATCTACAGCCAGGAGCATCCCGATGCGATCGTCGAGCGCAGTGGCGCGCAGATCAATGCAGTGCTGGCGCAGAACCAGGGCGCAGGAGAGAGCGGCGCGCCTGCCAGCACCTGGTGGACGCCCGATGTGGGTGCGGGTGACACCACCGTCGAAGTCGTGCTGCCCGCAGGGATGCCTGCGGAGGCATTGCGGATCTCGATCCCCCTGGTTTCGCACATCTTCTACAACCTGTCCTTGCCCCCCGATGTGGAAGCGGCCACCGTGGAAGCGGCCACCGTGGAAGCGGCCGCCGTGGGAGCGGCTGACATGGACCTGGCAGGAACTACCCAAGCCAATCCGCTGGAGAGTTGCCGCATGGATGTGTCCTGCACCAGCAACTACCAGAGCGAGCGCAATGCCGTGGCCCAAATGGTCTACACCCGGGAGAACGGCCAGTCCTACCTGTGCACCGGCACCTTGCTGAACAACCCCAAGGCGGATTTTGTGCCTTACTTTCTGACGGCCAACCACTGTATCTCTACCCAATCGGTAGCCTCGACGCTGCAGACCCGCTGGTTCTACCACGCCAGCAGTTGCAATTCCGGCGTGCCGAGTGCCCAAAGCGCCCGGCGCAGTGCAGGTGCCACCTTGCTGCACGCCACGGCCACCACGGACTCCGCATTGCTCCGGCTCAATGACATGCCTCCGGCGGGGGTGAGCTATGCAGGCTGGGATGCCAGCAACCTGGCCCCGAAGGGCCAGGCCATCTACGGCCTGCACCATCCCGGTGGCGACCTGCTCAAGTACAGCGTGGGCGCCGTAGCGAACCATGCCCGCTGCCAGTCCACCGGCAGCTCCACCTTCAGCTGCAGCGGGGGAGATGCGAACGGTGGCTTCTACAGCGTCAGCTGGAGCCAGGGGAGGACCGAGGGCGGCAGCAGCGGATCGGCGCTGTTCAGCGATGGCCGGGTCATTGGCACCTTGTATGGCGGCTCCAGCCGCTGCCAGGCGCCACGGGGCCTGAGCTACTACGGCCGCTTTGACAAGTTTTTTGCAGACGGTGCCTCGCACTGGCTGGGCAACTGATCGCTCACAGCCGGATCGGCAGCCGCACAGCCGCCGCCCTCGCAGGGCCTGTTCGCAGGCCCTTTTCTTTGCCCAGTTAACCAATGTTTTGTATTTGTACTAGTCGATAAGCTTGCTTGATGTGAGTGCTTGCTCTAGATTGCCTGTATCCGGTCAGTAGTTTGTGTTGATCGGCGGCGCTTTTCTTGTTGCAACCGCGAGGAGTCCATCATGTCTTGTCGCACTGTGTCCAGCTGGAGTTCGGCGCTTGGTGGTGATGGGCTGCGTTGGGTCACCACGCTCATCGTGGCTGGCAGCTGTGGTTGGGCCCAGGCCAGTTGGCAGGTCGATGCACGCAGGATGCCGGCCAGCCCCAGCACTGTGGAGGCCAAGGATGCGGTAGGGCTCTCGGCGATGGCTGTTGTGCCCATCGTGCTGCCGCCCTGGCAGGACAGCAAGGCACTGGCCCCCGATGAGGGCGGCGTCCGCCAGATTGGCGTAGCGCGCGCTTTGGAGGCCATGGACACTGCCGACAAAGTGGCCCCTCTGTTGCAATGGCAGACCCTGCCCTCGGGCCAGCAGGTGGCCGCCTTGCAATGGCGGGCGGACGATGCCTATGGACTGCGCCTGGGCCTGGAGTTTGCTGCCTTGCCGCCGGTGGCGGTGTTCCGGCTCTATGCATCGCCTCAAGCCGCTGCCAGCTACGAAGTGACCGGTGCTGCACTGCTTGAGCGCCTGGCTGCCGATGCGCAGACGGGCCAGCGCACCTGGTGGACGCCCGATGTGGGGCCCACGCCCGTGCTGGAGATCCTGCTGCCCGCAGCGCTGGCGACCAGCAGTCTGCAATGGTCCATGCCCCAGCTCTCGCAGATCGTCGTGCCGCCCAGTGTGGCGGAGCCCATGAAGGCGGCGGACATGGCTGCATTGTCTGAAAAGCGCCGTTATAACGCTTGCCAGCTGGATGTGAATTGTCAGCAGACCTTGCTGGACCAGCGTGATGCCGTCATTCGCATGTTCTATGTGAGCCAGGGCCGCACTTTCCAGTGCACCGGAACCCTCCTCAATAACCCTAGCCAGGATCTCACCCCCTATGTGTTGACGGCTGCGCATTGTGTGAAAGACCAAGCGACGGCATCGACGTTGCAAACGTCCTGGTTTTACTACTCGCAGTATTGCGACAGCGCGCAACTGTATGCCGGCCATGCGGAGCGCTTCAGTGCGGCGCGCTGGCTGGCAACGAGCATGGTGACTGATATGACGCTGCTGCTGCTGGATGAGGCGCCTCCGCCGGGAGCCTTGTTTGCAGGCTGGGATGCGGGCGCACTGCCTCCGGGCGGGGCGGTGGCCGGTCTGCACCATCCGCACGGGGACCTGATGATGCTCGCCTCTGGCGTGTTGGAAGATCGCACAGCCTGCTCGGTCGATGCCAGCAGCCGCGCCTTGGATTGTGCGTCGCAAACGCAATCTGATGGTGGTTTTTACCGGGTCATCTGGAGCCTAGGAGGGATCGAAGGAGGCTCCAGCGGATCGGCATTGTTTTTCAGGGGGCGTGTCGCCGGGACCTTGACCGGGGGAGACCAGTGGTGTGCCGCCAAGGATGGCCGCGTCGTCTATGGCCGGCTGGACCAAGCCATCGCCAGCTTTGCGGCTTGGCTGGGGGCCGACAAGGCGATGAACAGCGATATGCACATGCCCGTCTACCGCTTCCTGGTGCTGCGCTCGGGCGGGGAGTTCTATACCCTATCAGCCCCTGAGCGTGACCATGTGATCGCGAGCTTCCCCAACGACCTGGTCTTTGACGGCATTGCATTCTATGCCGCAGGCCGCGCACATGCCCGCCTGGTGCCCGTCCACCGCTATTTCAACCCCGAGGTCGTCGCCCATTTCTACACGGCCAGCGATGCCGAGCGGCAGTTTGTGCAGACCTACCACCCCAGCTGGAACTACGACGGCATTGCCTGGTGGTCGCCCGCGCAGCCCGGTGACGGGGTGGGCGCCGTCTACCGCGCCTACCAGTATGTGCCGGGGGTGCACCACTACAGCCTGCAAGTCCAGGCGCGCGATGCCTGGCTGGCCAATGCGGGGCTTTTGTATGACGGACTGGCTTATTATGTGTGGGATGCGCCTTAGAGATCCCCGGGATGCGCTGCACACCTCCCTGGCCATGCCTGCACTGATCCATGACTATCCATACCGATTCCTTCGCCGCTGCGCCAGTCCCCCGTCCTGACAACCGCGTGATTTCCGCCAGCCAGTCCTCGCCACAGGAGGAGGTGCTCGAGCGCGCGCTGCGCCCCAAGCAGCTCCAGGAGTATGTGGGCCAGGTCAAGGCGCGCGAGCAGCTGGAGATCTTCATTGGCGCGGCCAAAAAGCGCAGCGAGGCTCTGGACCATGTGCTGCTGTTTGGTCCCCCCGGGCTGGGCAAAACGACGCTCTCGCACATCATCGCCTCGGAGTTGGGCGTGAATCTGCGCCAGACCAGCGGTCCGGTGCTGGAAAAGCCCAAGGACCTGGCGGCACTGCTGACCAATCTGGAGCGCAACGATGTGCTCTTCATCGACGAGATCCACCGCCTCTCGCCGGTGGTCGAGGAAATCCTCTACCCGGCGCTGGAGGACTACCAAATCGACATCATGATCGGCGAGGGCCCGGCGGCAAGGTCCATCAAGCTGGATTTGCAGCCCTTCACGCTGGTGGGGGCCACCACGCGCGCGGGCATGCTCACCAACCCGCTGCGCGACCGCTTTGGCATCGTCGCGCGCCTGGAGTTCTACACGACCGAAGAGCTGACCAAGATCGTGATGCGCAGTGCAGGTCTGCTGAACACGCCCATCGATGATGAAGGCGGGCTGGAGATTGCACGCCGCTCACGCGGCACGCCCCGTATTGCCAACCGCCTGCTGCGCCGGGTGCGCGATTACGCCGATGTCAAAGGCAATGGCCGCATCACGCAGGAGATGGCCAGCCGCGCGCTGGCGATGCTGGATGTCGATCCCCTCGGCTTTGACATTATGGACCGCAAGCTGCTCGAGGCGGTGGTGCACCGTTTTGATGGCGGGCCGGTGGGGCTGGACAATATTGCCGCCAGCATTGGCGAGGAGCCCGGCACGATCGAGGATGTGATCGAGCCGTACCTGATCCAACAGGGATTTTTGCAGCGCACGCCACGCGGCCGGATGGCCACCCAGGCGGCCTACCGCCACTTGGGCCTGGTGGGCGGCGGGCCTGGGCAGGCGGCATTGGTGTAAAACGTAAAGCCCCATCGCTGGGGCTTGAGAGTTTGGTGCCAGACAGGTGCGCGTGGCCCCCCGCTTGGCTCCCATTCAAGCGGCCTTGGCGGCGCGCTTGGTGGGCGGCGATTCGTTGCCCATGTTCTCGCACAGGTAGTCCCAGCATTCCTGCACGATGGCGCGGCGGCTGCCATTGGCCGCGCGCGTCATCAGGCAGATGCGGCGCGACAGCAACGGGCCTTTGAGCGGCACGGTCACCCAGTCATCGCTGTGGTGGCCCTGTGTGTACAGGCGCGAGAGCAGACCGATGCGCAGGCCGCTTTGCACCAGCGCGTAGAGCGATTCGGTATAGCTCAGCGTCTCGGTGTGGCTGGTGCCCACGCCTTGCTGCTCCAGCACCGAGACAATCATCTCGTAGGTGCTGCCGCGCGAGAGCACGACCAGCGGTTCATCGCTGAGGTCCGACCATCGCAGATCGGTCTTTTGTGCCAGGCGGTGCTTGGCGGGGATGACGGCCATGACCTCGTCCTCGGTCACGAACTGCGTCTCCACCGACGGGGGCACGGTGAACTCCAGGCCCAGGCCGATGTCCGAGCTGCCGTTGGCCACCGAGGCCAGCAGGTCGTCATTGCGCATGTCGTGCAGCTGCAGGTCCACCATCGGGTGGGACTGCTGCCAGAGGGCGAGCCACGGCGCCAGCAGGTGGGTGGTGGAGGGGATGCAGCTGATGCGCACGGTGTCGGCCTGGTATTTGAGCAACTGCTGCAGATCCTGCACGCCTTGCACAAAGTTGTTGATCATCCATTCCACCTGCGGACGCACGGCTTCGCCGGCCGATGTCAGGCGGACATGGTGCGTGCTGCGGTCAAACAAGGCGGTGCCCAGCAGCGTCTCCAGCTCACGGATGGCCGAAGACAGTGCGGGCTGGCTCATGGACAGCGCCTGCGCGGCACGGCTGAAGCTGCGGTGCGTGGCCACTTCCTTGAAGCAGCTGAGCTGGCGCAGCGACGGCGTCGGCAGGGGTTTTCGGGTCAGCTCGGCGTCTGGCATATAACGGTCAATACCTTTTTAGTAATCAAACAGAGGAGTCATTGAACTCGTCTATAGATGGTCTCACTACTATCAATAATGATCAAGCAATTAGTGAATTCTAAAAGTAATTAAATGTCACTTGATCACGAGGGGTCGGAGTGAACGCTGACATACCTTGGTATTTTATCGGCTCTATGAGGCATTGCGTTTCATTTGTTTGTGTCATCGCAGCGGGCCCAGGGCGACATTGGTGGGGCGGGCAGACGGGGACCTGCACGGCCCAGGCGGCGCCACGGGGCTGATGCAAAAAAGTCACAAAAAGTGGAGAGAACAGGCTGAACGAGGCTGACTACTGGAAGGATGGCCGCTGACCGCCGCTGTTAGATGGTTTCGTCCAGCCCGATGGTCTGCAGGTGGCTGGTGTCGCCCCAGCCCACCAGGGTCAGGCCGCTGTCCGGCGTCCACAGCAGGCGGTTGACGCTGGTATTGGCCAACTCCCAGGTGCGGGGGGCCTGGATGTCTTGGCGCGTGGCCAGGCGGTAGAGGCAGTCAAGCACGCCGCCATGGGCTACCAGCGCGATCTGCTGGCCCAGGTGGTTGGCGGCCAGTTCGGCCACCACTTGGGATACGCGCGCCTGCAGCGTCTGCAGTGACTCGCCCTGGGGCGGGGCAAAGACCGGGTCACGCTTGCGCCAGCGCAGGGCCGAGGGCGGGTCTGACACCTCGATGTCGGCAAAGCGGGAGCCTTCATAGTCGCCAAAGCTGCGCTCGCGCAAGGCACTGTGGGTGGCGAGCGGCGCGCCATTGGCCAGCGCCAGCGCCTGGGCGGTGCGCAGCGCGCGCTGCAGATCACTGCTGTAGATATGGGCCAGCGGGGTCTCGGCCAGCGCCTGGGCCAGTTGCCGGGCCTGACGCTCGCCGGTGGCGTTCAGCGGTATATCGGTATGTCCCTGGATGCGTGCGGCAAGATTCCAATCGGTCTCCCCGTGTCGAATGGCAATGATCTGGGTGCTGTGCATGCGTTCCTTGTTATTGGGGTTTGGCGGCGGGCGTAGCGGGACTGACAGTGGCAGGTGCAGCGGTTGCAGCTGGAGTGGATGCGGGCTGGGCAGCGGCGGGCGCACCGACCGTGGTGCTGACGCGGCGCGGGCCTTGCGGCGGCTTGGGAAAGCCGTTGAGTGCCGAGTCGAACAAGATGCGGTAGATCACCTGGTCATCGACCCAGACATCCTCGTAGCGGGCCGAGGTCTCATAGACCACCTGCTGGGTCTGGACATCGCGCAAGGTCAACTGCACGGCGCGGTAGTGCAGCGAGGGGCCGGTGTCGCGCCAGGCGATGCCACCGCGCCAGCCCCAACCCCAGCCGGGTCCCCAGCCCAAACCGCCATAGGGGTTATAGGGGCTGCCGGGCAGCAGCCAGCTGTCGGGAATGTAACGAGCTTGTACGTCGATCTGCGCGATCACGCTGCCCTGGCTATCGTCGCGGCGCAGACCCACACCGGCCAAGGATGCCTGGGCCTGTTGCACGACGGTATCAAATTGTGGACCCATTGCGACCTGGGAGGGGAGCAACTGCAGCCGGTAGGTGGGTGGCGCAGGTATTTGCTGCAAGGTGGAGTAGCTTTGCACATCGCTGTCGATGGTGCGCACGCCGGCGCAACCGGCCAGCCAGAGGCTGGCGCAGGCCAGCGCGGCCATGCCGGCGATGCGACGCCACTGGGGCATGCCAGGCAGGGCTGCCCGGTCAAAAGAACGATACATGGAGCCGTCTCCCGAAAAAAAAGCGCTGCGCCATAAGGACACAGCGCATGCGCTCAACGATAAACGCTTGGAGCGGCAGCGGCTGTCAGTCAGGGGCGACAAGCAGGGCTGCATGGCTCAAGCAAACGTGGATCAGCCCAATTGCACCACCTGCATGCCCGCGGGCAGCGAGGGGTTGCTGGGCAGGTCATCGTGGTCAAAGGCCTTGTCACCGTTTTCGTCGGCAATGCCGGTAGGCTTGGCGTTCTGGAAGTCGAACAGCTTGGGGTCAGCCAGGTGGGTGGGCACCACATGCTGCAGCGCGCGGAACATGTTGTTCACGCGGCCGGGGTGCTTGCGGTCCCACTCGCGCAGCATGTCACCAATCATCTGGCGCTGCAGGTTTTCCTGGCTGCCGCAGAGGTTGCAGGGGATGATGGGGAAGTCGCGGTACTGGGCCCAGCGCTCGGTGTCCTTCTCGGGCACATAGGCCAGCGGGCGGATTACCACATGCTTGCCGTCGTCACTGACCAGCTTCGGGGGCATGGCCTTCATGATGCCGCCGTGGAACATGTTGAGCATCAAGGTCTGCACGATGTCATCGCGGTGGTGGCCCAGCGCCACCTTGTTGCAGCCCAGCTGGTCGGCCACCTTGTACAAAATGGCGCGGCGCAGGCGCGAGCACAGACCGCAGGTGGTCTTGCCCTCGGGCACCACACGCTTGACGACGCTGTAGGTGTCCTGGTTCTCGATGTGGAAGTCGACCCCCACGCTTTGCAGGTACTCGGGCAGCACATGCTCGGGAAAGCCGGGCTGCTTCTGGTCCAGGTTCACGGCCACCAGGTCGAACTTGATGGGCGCGCGGGCGCGCAGCTTCATCAGGATGTCGAGCAGGGTGTAGCTGTCCTTGCCGCCGGACATGCAGACCATCACCTTGTCGCCGTCCTCGATCATGTTGTAGTCGCCAATGGCGCGCGCCACCTCACGGCACAGGCGCTTTTCCAGCTTGTGGTTCTCGCGCTGGATCTTCAGGCGCTTTTCGTTGGAGGCCGATGCCTGCGCATCGTCGCTGGCGTCGTCAAAGTCCCATCCGTTCGCGGCGGCGGGCTGGGGCTGGAGGAGTGCGGTATCGGTGGGGGCGTTCATAGGTTCACCATTGTCCGGTTTCGGTGCGGATTGCAACTTCGCAATCGTCAAAAATCTCTAGCTTGGCGATCTTCACGCGAACGCCACGCACATTGGGCAACTGCATCAGCCGCTGGGCGACCTTGCCGATCAGGGTCTCGAGCAGGTTGACGTGCTCTGCCGTGCATTCATCGATGATGATCTGGCGCACCTTGCGGTAATCCAGCACATGCATGATGTCGTCATCACTGGGCGCCAGGGGCTGCTGGCCCATGTTGATTTCCGCATCCACCAAGATGGGTTGCGGCGCAGTCTTCTCGTGGGCGAGGATGCCTAAATTGGCATCAAAACGCAGGCCCGTCAAGCTCAGGGTTTGCAACCCGGTGTCAAATGTCGTCATAAAAACAGCAAGGCAGCGAAGAATCGCTACATCATCGAAAAATCGCGGTCAAACCGCATCAGGTGCTGGCCGCCGTCCACCAGCAGGCTGGTGCCGGTGATGGAGCTGTTGTCCAGCGCAAAGCGCACGGTGGCGGCCACGTCTTCTGCGGTGGACGAGCGCCCCAGCGGGCTCATGCGGTGCAGGGCCTCGAACTTCTCGTCGCTCAGGTAGTCGCTGGTCAGGGTCAAACCCGGCGCCACACCGACCACCCGCAGACGCGGCGCCAGCGCCTGGGCCAGCAAGGTGTTGGCCGCTTCCAGCGCCGCCTTGCTCAAGGTGTAGCTGACAAAGTCGGGGTTCATGTTCCACAGCTTCTGGTCGAGCAGGTTCACCACCACGCCCTGGGCCGGGTCGCCCCGCTGGCAGATATGCTGGTGCAGCAGCTGGGCCAGCACAATGGGCGCGGCCGTGTTGCTGCGCAGGTGGCGCTCCAGCGCGGCATAGCCAAAGTCGGCGGCGCCGTCGTGCTCGAACAGCGAGGCGCTGTTGACCACCGCATCGACCTGGCCGAAATGGGCCACCACCCGGGGCAGCAAACCGCGCACCGCAGCCTCGTCGTCGAAATCGGCGTCAAAATGGCCGCTCAGGCCCGACATCGCGGCGCACTCGGCGGCGGTCTGCGCGGCCTCGGCGGCCGAGCCCCGGTAGTGCACCGCCACCTGCCAGCCATGGCGGGCCAGCCCAAGCGCAATCACCCGGCCCAGGCGCTTGGCAGCGCCGGTGACCAGTACGGTGCGTGGGGTCGAAGAAGGCAGGGGCATGGCAAGCGCTCAGCAAGCGGCGACAATAGGGGGGTGAATACAGAACCCTCTAGTTTAACGACTGTGCTGGCCAAGCGCATGGCTGAGGCTATTGCCCAGGCCGGCGGTTGGATCCCGTTTGATGACTTCATGCGCATGGCGCTGTACGAGCCCGGCCTGGGCTACTACGCCAATGACCGCAGCAAGTTTGGCGTCATGCCCGAAGAGGGCAGCGACTTTGTCACCGCGCCCGAGCTCTCGCCGGTGTTTGGTGAACTGGTCGCCGCCCAGGTGCAGGATGCCTTTGCCCACACCCAGACCAGCGAGGTCTGGGAGTTTGGCGCCGGCACCGGCGCCCTGGCCGAGCAGCTGCTGTCCACCCTGGGCCCCGCCTGCACGCGCTACACGATTGTCGATGTCTCGGGCAGCCTGCGCCTGCGCCAGCAAGAGCGCCTGGCCCGCTTTGGCGACCAGGTGCAGTGGGCCGACAGCCTGCCCGCGCAGATGCAGGGGGTGGTCGTCGGCAACGAGGTGCTTGACGCCATGCCGGTCAAGCTTGTGCTGCGCCAGCAGGGTGTGTGGCAGGAGCGCGGCGTGGTGGTGGCCAGGGCCGATGGCGGCGACATCCGCTTTGGCTGGGCCGAGCGCCCGACCCCATTGCGCCCGCCGGTGGAGCCGGACCTACCGCTCGAGGCCGAGTACCTGACCGAGATCCACCCGCAGGGCGAAGCCTTTGTCGCGACGCTGGCCGACCGCATCACGCGCGGCGCGGTGCTGCTGATCGACTATGGCTTTGGCGAATCCGAGTACTACCACCCGCAGCGCCACATGGGCACCCTGGTCTGCCACCATCTGCACCAGGTCGACAGCGACCCACTGGTGCTGGTGGGGCTGAAAGACATCACCGCGCATGTGAACTTCACTGGCATTGCCGTGGCCGCGCAGGAAGCCGGCATGGATGTGCTGGGCTACACCAGCCAGGCCCATTTCCTGATCAACTGCGGCCTGGGTGCCAAGCTGGACCAGCTCGAAGTGATTGCCCGCAGCAAGGCGGCCAAGCTGATGATGGAGCATGAGATGGGCGAGTTTTTCAAGGCCATCCTGCTGAGCAAGGGCGTGGCTGTCTGGGAGCCAGCCGGCTTCGTACAGGGCGACCGCATGCACCGGCTGTAGGCTCCGTCGCGGGCGACAGATGCGCAGTGGGCACAAGGCGGGCGCAAGGGGTGCGCAGTGTGGCGTGGGCTGAACCGGCCCGGCTGGGCCGACAAAAGATGGCTGCCGGTGCCAAGCCCTGACACATGCCCGCCGCCCGGTGCGTCCGATCTGGTCGCGCCCGGCACGGGGCATGCAGGCTGGCTTGTGCTGCACCGACAGACTGCCATCATGGCGGCGCTGCATGACGGCCTGATGACAGCGCAACAACACAGCAGCGCCGTAGCGCCCTTCATCGGTTTGCGCATAAAGATACGCGTTTTCATTCGTTTTCTGATCGCAGCGCGCCTTCTACAGTGGGCCTATCACTGGTCCGCCAAGGAAAGCTGCCATGTCCGCGCTGTTTGATGTTCTGACTGCCCACCCGTTCTTCTTCCGCCGCCCGGTGCCCGACAGCGCCAGCCCGGTGGGCAGCGGCGCGGGCACCGCGCAGGCCTTCAGCCTGCGCCCCATCCAGCAGCCCGCTGGCGCCCAAACCCGCCTGGGGGTGGAGGTGGTAGGCCTGGACCTGTCCCGCCCGCTGGGCCCGGACGACTTTGCCCGGCTGCAGCAGGCGCACCAGGACCACAGCGTCGTGGTCTACCGCAACCAGCGCATCAGCCCGGCCGAGCAGATTGCCTTCAGCCGCCGCTTTGGGCCGCTGCAGCGCCATGTGCTGCGCAACTACCAGTTGCCGGGCCATGACGAGATCCTGATCGTCTCCAACATCGTCGAAAACGGCCAGCCCGTGGGCTTGGGCGACGCCGGGGCCTACTGGCACTCCGACCTGTCCTACAAGCCCCAGCCTGCGATGGGGTCGCTGTTGCATGCGCAAGAGCTGCCCGAGGTCGGTGGTGACACCTTGTTTGCCGACCAGGTCGCGGCCTACGAGGCGCTGCCCTATACCCTCAAGCAGCAGCTGGTGGGCTTGCTGGCCGAACACAGCTATTTGCTCAAATATGAGGCACTGCGCGAGCGCAATGCCTTCCGCCCTGCGCTCACTGCTGCGCAGGTGGCCGAGGTCAAGCCCGCCGTACACCCGGTGGTGCGCACCGATCCGCAGACTGGCCGCAAGTCCTTGTTTGTCAGCGAGCATTTCACTACCCGCATCCTGGGCCTGCCCGAGGGCCGCTCGGCCGCGCTGCTGGCCGAGCTGTTTGCCCACAGCACCCAGCCGCAGTTTGTCTACCGCCACCACTGGCGTGACCGGGATATGGTGTTCTGGGACAACCGCGCGGTGCTGCACCTGGCCACCGGCGTGCCGGCCGGCCAGCGCCGCAAGCTCTACCGCACCACGATCGAAGGGGATGTGCCGGTATGAACGCCCCCTCCCAAACCTTGCGCGCGACCGGGCTGCCCGGCCCGCAACGCCACCAACCGCTGTTTCTGCTGTCGCTGCGCCTGGCCGCCGCCTGTTGTTGATCGCCAGCGCCCGCCATTGCGGCGGCGCTGCCCGCTCCTGACAACGGCGATTGACGCCCATCCCCAGTGCCTGCCCACCCGCTCCCACAGCGCGGTGGTGCTGCGCTGCGGCCCAACGATTCCAGCCATACCTCTTGACGCACTATGAACATCCGCAATCCTTGGGCGCTGCGCAGCCAGCCGCCCGGCAAACAGTCCACCACATCTTCCAGTCGTCCCGCTGCCGCCGCCCATGGCGCCAGCCTCGGCTCTGCCAGCAAGCATGCGGCAGCCGTGCTGGCCGCCACCGCTGCGCTCTGGGGCGTGGCTTTAGGCGGCGCGCAGGCGGCCGAAGGCCAGCTGCGCATTGCGCAGCAGTACGGCATCGTCTATCTGCTGCTCAATGTGGCGCAAGACCAGCAGTTCATCGAAAAGCAGGGCAAGGCCCAGGGGGTGGACATCAAGGTCAGCTACCTGCAGTTCTCCGGCGGCCCGGCGGTCAACGATGCGCTGCTCTCGGGCAATGTCGATATTGGCGGCGCCGGCGTTGCGCCGCTCTTTACGCTCTGGGACCGCACCAAGGGCAAGCAGAACGTCAAGGGCGTGGCGTCGCTGGGCAACTTTCCCTACTACCTGGTCAGCAACAACCCGCAGGTCAAGACGATTGCCGACTTCAGCGACAAGGACCGCATTGCCACGCCGGCCGTCGGCGTTTCGGTGCAGTCGCGCGTGCTGCAGTATGCCTCGGCCAAGCTCTGGGGCGAGCAGCACTACCAGCGGCTTGACAAGCTGCAGGTGGCCTTGCCGCACCCCGATGCGGCAGCGGCCATCATCAAGGGCGGCACCGAGATTACCGCGCACTTTGGCAACCCGCCGTTCCAGGAGGTGGAGCTGGCTGGCAACCCCAATGCGCGCATTGTGCTCAACAGCTATGAGGTGCTGGGTGGGCCGGCCTCGTCCACCGTGCTCTACGCCACCGAGAAGTTCCGCCAGGAAAGCCCCAAGACCTACCGGGCCTTCCTCGATGCGCTCGATGAATCGGCCCGCTTTGTGCAGGCCAACCCCGAGCAGGCGGCCGATATTTTTTTGAAGAGCGGTGGCGGCGGCAAGGTCGATCGCAACCTGATCCTGCAGATCATCAAGAACCCGCAGGTGCAGTTCACGATCCAGCCGCAGAACACCGTGGGCCTGGGCCAGTTCCTGCAGCGGGTGGGGGTGATCAAGACCAAGCCCGAATCGGTGCGCGACTATTTCTTTGACGACCCGCGCATCTCCGGGGGGAGCTGAGATGCGCTGGCCCCACGTTTTTGCGCAGGAGGGTGATGTTGCGCTGTCGCGCGGCAGTTGGCTGCGCAGCGCTGCCGAGCCCTATGCCAGCCTGGCCGAGGCCGAGCTGGCCGACCGCCTGGTCAGCCGTGCCCACCCCATCCCATCAGCGGCACCCAGCCAGACCTTGCACAGCCAGGCTGCGCAGGCGGGCGGCGCCTTGCTGGAAGTCGACCAGGTCAGCATCGACTATGTGACCGACGAGCGCGTGCTGCGTGCCACCCACCAGGTCAGCCTGCAGGTGCATGCGGCCGAGCGCTTTGTGCTGCTGGGGGCGTCTGGCTGCGGCAAATCAACCCTGCTCAAGGCCATGGCCGGTTTTGTGCCGGTCAGCGAAGGGGCGATCCGCCTGGCTGGCCAACCGGTCGAGGGCCCCGGGCCAGACCGGGTGATGGTGTTCCAGGAGTTTGACCAGCTGCCGCCTTGGAAGACGGTGCGTGAGAACGTGATGTTCCCGCTGCTGGCCTCGCGCCGCTGCAGCAAGGCCGAGGCGCGCGAGCGCGCCGACCTCTACCTGGACAAGGTGGGGCTGAGCCGCTTTGCCGATGTGCACCCGCACCAGCTATCAGGCGGCATGAAGCAGCGCGTGGCCATTGCCCGTGCGCTGGCCATGCACCCGCAGGTGCTGCTGATGGACGAGCCCTTTGCGGCCCTCGATGCGCTGACGCGCCGGCGCATGCAGGAAGAGCTGCTGGCGCTGTGGGACGAGCTGCGCTTCACGCTGGTCTTTGTCACCCATTCGATCGAGGAGGCGCTGGTCGTGGGCAGCCGCGTGGCCATTCTCTCGCCCCACCCCGGGCGCTTGCGGGCCGAGATCAACGCCCATTCCTTTGGCCTGGCGAGCGGCGGCAGCGCCGAGTTCGAGGCCGCGCACCAGCGCATCCACCGGCTACTGTTTGACGAAGACCGTGCTGGCGCGCCCACCGCCGCTAGCCTGGACAGCAGCGCAACCACTGGCTTGCGCCGCGTGGCCTGATACGAGAAACGAGACCCGCTATGGCATCCACCCCCCTGACGGCCTGGCCTGGCGCTGCCAAGGCCCTGCCACCGCTGCGGCCCGAGGCCGAATACTCGCTGCCCGATGCCCCGGCACACCTGGCGGTGCGCCGCTTGCCGCTGGCCAAACGCTTGCTCCAGCATCCGGCCTTGCGCAAGGCCATCATTCTGGTGGTGCTGGCCACCCTGTGGGAGCTGGCAGCGCGCTGGCAGAACAACGACCTGCTCCTGCCCACCTTCAGCCAGACGGCTGCGACCTTGCTGCGCGAGCTGGGCAATGGCGCGCTGCTGGGCAAGGCGGCGATATCGCTGGGCATCTTGCTGCAAGGCTATCTGCTGGGCGTGGCCGGGGCCTTGCTGCTGACGCTGCTGGCGGTATCGAGCCAGTGGGGGCGCGATGTGCTGACCACCTTGACCAGCATGTTCAACCCTCTGCCTGCAATTGCGCTGTTGCCCCTGGCCTTGCTGTGGCTGGGCCTGGGGCAGGCCAGTTTGCTGGCGGTGCTGGTGCATTCGGTGCTCTGGCCGCTGGCGCTGGCCACCTATGCCGGTTTTCAGGGCGTGCCCGAGACCTTGCGCATGGCCGGCCGCAACTACGGCCTGCGCGGCGCGCGCTATGTGCTGCAAATCCTGGTTCCTGCGGCGCTGCCGTCCATCCTGTCGGGCCTGAAGATTGGCTGGGCCTTTGCCTGGCGCACCCTGATTGCCGCCGAGCTGGTGTTTGGCGCCTCGTCGGGCAAGGGGGGCCTGGGCTGGTACATCTTCCAAAGCCGCAACGAGCTCTATACCGACCAGGTGTTTGCCGGGCTGGCCCTGGTGATCATCATTGGCCTCTTGGTCGAGAACCTGGGCTTTCACCCGTTGGAGAGGGTCACCGTCAAGCGCTGGGGTGTGCAGCGCTGACGCGGCTTGTGGGATGCGGCTGCTGTGGCCGCCCTCCAACAAACGGCCGCGCGCCGGCAGCGCTGGAAATGTAGGACATTGGCGATTGTTAAAGATTGCTGGATGTTGGGTATAGCATTTTTGCAATCATTTATTGCATACTGATAGGTTTTGCGATGCCTGATCGTGCCCATTGGGGGCCGGCGGGCTGCTGCGGCGCGCCTGTGACAGACGGGGCGTGCTCCCAACAGGGGTGTACCTATGACCAATTCTTCTTCAGATACTGCGGTGTCGCCCGAGGCCGACGCCGCGGCCCCGGAGCCGGCTGCGCAGGCGCCGCAGGCCAGCCAGCGCTCGACCATGTCGCTGCCGGTGGTGGTGCCTGCACTGCTGGTGCTCGGCGTCCTGCTGCTCGTGTGCGTGCTGGCGCCCGATGCCGCAGACCGCCTGTTCTCTGGCGCGCAGCGCTGGGTGGTGGCCAGTTTTGACTGGTTCTATGTGATGGCGCTGAGCGCCTTCTTGCTGTTTTTGGTGGTGCTGGCGGCCAGCCGCTATGGCGATATCCGCCTGGGGCCCGATGACGCCAAGCCCGAGTTCAGCTTTGTCTCCTGGTCATCGATGCTGTTTGCCGCCGGCATGGGCATTGGCCTGATGTACTTTGGCGTGGGCGAGCCGCTGCAGCATTTCCTCAACCCGGCCACACAGGAGCCGGGCACGCCCGCCGCCGCGCGCGAGGCGATGGAGGCCACGTTCTTCCACTGGGGCTTTCATGCCTGGGCGGTCTACGGCACCATGGGCCTGGTGCTGGCCTATTTCGGCTTTCGCTACAACCTGCCGCTGACGATGCGCTCGGGCCTGTATCCGCTGCTGCGCGAGCGCATCAACGGGCCCATTGGCCACGGCGTCGATGCGTTTGCGCTGGTGGGCACCATTGCCGGTATTGCCACCACCTTGGGCTATGGCGCGCGCCAGATCGCCGCCGGCATCCACACCTTGACCGGCTGGGAAACCGAGACCTCCGGGTTCCTGGTGGCCGTCATCGTCGTGGTGGTGACCCTGGCCAGCCTGTCTGCGCTGCTGGGCGTGGACAAGGGCGTGCGGCGACTGAGCGAATTCAACATGCTCCTGTCGGTGCTGCTGCTGAGCTTTGTCATCATCGCCGGCCCCACCGCGCATATCTTCAAGGCCTTGAGCGAGAACATCGGCAACTACCTGCAGGGCCTGGTGGGAATGTCGCTGCGCACCTTCGCCTATGCGCCGTCGCGCGAGGAGGGCTGGTTTGGTGGCTGGACGATTCTGTACTGGGCCTGGTGGGTGAGCTGGTCGCCCTTTGTCGGCCTGTTCATCGCGCGCATCTCGCGCGGCCGCACGGTGCGCGAGTTCGTCATCGGCGTGCTGCTGGTGCCCACCGCGTTCAACCTGCTGTGGATGACGGCCTTTGGCAACAGTGCGATCTGGACCGACAGCCATGTGGCCGCAGGCGCGCTGGCGCAGACCGCCACCAATGTGGACGCCTTGCTGTTCCGCTTCTTCGAGTACCTGCCCTGGGTCAAGCCCGTCTCGTGGCTGGCGGTGCTGCTGATTGGCGTGTTCTTCATCACCTCGGCGGACTCGGGCGCGCTGGTGGTCAACTCCATCGCTTCGCGTGGCAACCACGAGTCGCCCGTCTGGCAGCGCCTGTTCTGGTGCGTGCTGCTGGGTCTTACGTCCATCGTGCTGCTGCTCGCCGGCGGCCTGGGCGCCCTGCAGGCGGTGACCCTGGTGACCGCCTTGCCGGTGGCCTTCATCATGCTGGTGCTGTGCGTGGGGCTGTGGCGCGGCATGGTGGCCGACTTGGCCCATTACTCGCCCGACCTGGCGCCCGCCACCAACTTCTGGAGCGGCCAGCACTGGCGCAAGCGCCTCGAGCAGATCGTGCACCAGCCGCACAAGGACGATGTACAGCGCTTCCTCAGCACCACCGTGCTGCCTGCGATGAACGAGGTGGCTGCAGAAATGCAAAAGCGGGGCTTGCAGGCGCATGTGCAAGACAGCCTGGAGGGCGATGCCGACAGCGAAGCACGCCTGGTCGTGCCGGTCGAGCAGCTGCGCGACTTTGTCTACGGCGTGCGCGCCGTGCGCCGCACCATGCCCACGTTCACCGTGCGCGAGAGCGCCGGCAGCAACGCGCGCCGCTACATGTATGAGCCGGTGACTTTCTTCGAAGATGGGCGCTCGGGCTATGACGTGCAGTACTTGCGCAGCGAGGAGCTCATCGCCGACATCCTGCGCCAGTACGAGCGCTATCTGTCCCTCAGCGCAGACAAGCGAACGCAACTCTTGAACCGGGCACCAGGGCATACGGATCCGGTGTAAGTTTTTTGTGGCCACCTTCGGGTGGGTTTTTCTTTTTGTGTCTTGTCTGGTTATGCGCTGGGGGGGGAATGCTCTGGCGGTGCTGACTTTGGCTGGGGCGCTGGCAGTCTTCGTATTGGGGTGGCGATATGGGCGCGTAGGCTTTGTTGCGGGGGCTTGCCATACAGGCGTATTGTGTGCGCCCCCGACGCCGCGCCTACGCGCCCATCTCGCCATGGATGTTGGCGGTTCAGGCGCTGCGCTTGCTGCCTGATTGCTTGTTATGAACTGCGACGCGGTGGGTTCATTCCTCGCCCTGGCGTCTTTGACTTGGTTGGTAGCGTTGGCAGTCTTCGTACTGGGGTGGCGATATGGGCGCGTAGGCTTTGTTGCGGGGGCTTGCCATACAGGCGAATTGTCTGCGCCCCCGACGTCGCGCCTACGCGCCCATCTCGCCATTGGTGGTGGTGGTTCGGACGCTGCGCTCGCTGCATGGGTGGCTGTTTTGAACAGCCAGCGCGTTAGGTTCTTTGGGTGGTTCCTGCAATCGCCGACAATGGCGGCTTCTTTGCCGCCTTTGCTTTTTGCAGCCTCTGTCATGCCTTCTTGTCTGTTCACCAACGCCCATGTTTTTACCGGTCGCAGCGAGAGCGATTTCGCCTCGGCTTTTGTGGTGGAGGATGGCATGGTGCGCTGGGTGGGGCATGTGGGTGATGCGTCGCAGCCGGCGGCCGACCAGCAGGTGGATTTGCAGGGGCGCACAGTGGTGCCGGGCTTTATTGATGTGCATACGCATCCCACCTTTTTGTCGCAGATCGTCGATGCAGTGCCTTGCACGGTGCCGCTGGTTGAAGACATTCCGGGGCTGATTGCGGCGTTGAAGAGCCACCCCAAGGCGGGGCTGGGGCCCAACGACTGGATTGAGGGCTGGGGCTATGACGAGTCCAAGCTGAAGGAAGGGCGCACGCCCACGCGCCATGACCTGGATCTGGTATCGACCACGCAGCCGATCTATGTGGGCCGCTCCGACTGCCATTCGGGCATTTGCAACAGCCGCGCGCTGGCGCTGGCGGGCATTGGCAAGGATACGCCCGACCCCATCGGCGGCCACTTTGGCCGCGATGCCGATGGCTCGCCCAATGGCGTCTTGACCGAGCTGGCGGCCAACAGCGTGGTGCAGCGCGCCAAGGCGGTGCTGGACTACGCGCAGGCGGTGGGGAGCCTCGCGCGCACCTCGCAGCGCTTTAGCGAGCGCGGCATTGTCGCGGTGACCGACATGATGGCCTTCACCCACCCCTTCCACCACCTCGATGTCTACCGCGATGCCGCCCAGGCCGGCTTCAAGCAGCAGGCAGCGCTGTATTTTTCCTGGGAGCCCTGCAAGGGCGACTTGTTGGCGGGGCTGCAGGCCGCGCAAAAGGAGGGCCGCATCAAGATTGCCGGCATCAAGTTGTTTGCCGATGGCTCCATCTCTGGCAAGACGGCCTGGTGCAGCTGCGCCTACAAGCACACGGGCAGCCTGTTTGGCATGTCCTTGCTCAGCAGCGCGGCGCTGGCGCAGGCCTATGCATGGTCAGTGGCCAATGGCGCGCAAATGGCGGTGCATGCGATGGGCGATGCGGCCCTGCAGCTGGTGATTGACTTCTTTGCCGATAAAAAGCCCTGGCTGCCTGCGGGCGTGCCTTCGGTGCGCTTGGAGCACGCCACCTTGCTCAAGCCCGCGCAGATTGCGCAGATGAATGCGATGCCGATGCAGTGGGGCGTGGCCACGCAGATCATCTTCATGTTTGCCGAGTACGAGGCGTATACCGAGAACCTGGTCGATTCCGAGTTTGACCAGTCCTACGCGCTCAAGACCTTTTATGACGAGATCGACCATGTGGCGCTGTCGTCCGACGCGCCGGCCACCACCTGGGCCGATCCGGACAATGTCTTTGTCTCCATCCAGGCTGCCGTGCAGCGCCGCGCCTACAACGGCGCCCCGATTGTGGACAGCCAGGCGCTGACGGTGCCCCAGGCCCTGCTGCTCTACACCGCACGCGCGGCCAGCCTGTCGCCGTTTGAGGGCCAACTGGGCCAGATCGCCCCCGGCTTTGAGGCCAGCTTTGCGGTGCTGGACCGCGATATCTTCACCGTGCCGGTTGTCGATATTGGCAGCCTGCGCGTGCAAGCCACCTGGATTGCCGGCGAGCAGGTCTACTGCGCCGCATGATGGCTTCGCGACCCATTCACCTGCCGGAGGCGCTGCGATGATCCGCTGGCTGATTGTCATTTTCCTCGCGCTGCTGCTGCTCAACGGCTTTGCCGCGCTGCTGCGCAAACTGGGGCTGGGGCGGCTGCCGGGGGATTTCGAGATTCGGCTGTTTGGCAGAACCCTGTGGCTGCCGATTGCGACGACCGTGGTGCTGAGCCTGCTGGCGGCCGGGATTGCGCGCTGGCTGTAAGCCCAGGGAGCGCCGACCACTGCTGCACCGCAGCATCTGTCATGGTTGTAAGCAAATCTCGGGGGTGGATAGACCCGCCGCCCCTGGAGCGCCTTGTCAGCTAAGGGAAAGCTTGTAAACAAATTGTCACCGTGCTTTCATACACTGGCGCGATGTCAAGCATTGAGTTACGGCAGGTTGCCAAATCCTGGGGCAGCACCACGGCGCTGCATGCGGTCGATCTGCAGATCGCGCCGGGCAGCTTTTGCGTGCTGCTGGGCCCCTCGGGCTGCGGCAAATCGACGACCCTGCGCATCATTGCAGGGCTGGAGACCGCCAGCGCCGGCCAGGTGCTGATTGGGGGGCGCGATGTGACGCAGCTGCCGCCAGCACAGCGCGGCATTGCGATGGTGTTCCAGAACTATGCGCTGTTTCCGCATCTGTCGGTGGCCGAGAACATCAGCTTTGGCCTGGCAGTGCGCAAGGTGCCCAAGGCCGAGGCCGACAAACGTTTGAAGGATGCGGCAGGGCTGCTGGGCCTGTCGCAGCTGCTGGAGCGCAAGCCAGGCCAGCTCTCGGGCGGCCAGCAGCAGCGCGTGGCGCTGGGCCGGGCGCTGGTAGCCCAGGCCCATGTCTGCCTGATGGATGAGCCGCTGTCGAACCTGGACGCGCAGCTGCGCCAGGAGATGCGAGCCGAGCTGCGCGAGCTGCAGCAGCGCCTGGGGCTCACGGTGGTCTATGTCACCCATGACCAGACCGAAGCGATGAGCATGGCCGACCAGGTGGTGCTGCTGCACCAGGGCCGGGTCGAGCAATGTGCGACCCCGCGCGAGATGTATGCGCGTCCAGCCAGCACCTTTGCGGCGCGCTTTATTGGCACACCGGCGATGAACTTGCTGCGGCTCAGCGAAGGCGCCATTGCCGGCAGCCAGGTGCAGCTACCGGTGCCAGCTGGCGCGGCATTGCTGGGTCTGCGACCCGAGGCGGTGCATTGCCTGGGGGCTGAGGGCGTGGATGCGCAAGTCATCGGCACGGAATACCTGGGCGCCGATATGGTGCTGCGCTGCGCGATTGGCAGCGAGCAGATCACCGTGCGCGCACCCGGCCAACAGGCAGTGGCCGTGGGCCAGGCGCTGCGCCTGGCCTGGCGCGCGGAAGACATGCATTTCTTCAATGCCGATGGTCGGCGCATGGCCTGAAGCAAGCCCTTTTTCTTTGACTGAACTGTTTGTGCAGCGCCTGCAGGCAGGCGCATAACCCGAGGAGTGATTCCGTGCAACGCAATATCTTTTTGAAGACCCTGGCCGTATCGGCCGTCGCCATGCTGGGCCTGGGTGCGGGCCTCGCGCATGCCGCCGATCCGCTGGAAGTGCCGTTCTACTACCCTGTGGCTGTGGGCGGCCCGATCACCAAGGTGATCGACGGCTATGCGAATGACTTCAACAAGGCGCATCCGCAGTACAAGATCACGCCGATCTATGCGGGCACCTACCAGGAGACCATCGTCAAGGCGCTCACCGCCAACAAGGCGGGCAAGGCGCCGGCCACTTCGGTGCTGCTGTCGACCGACATGTTCACGCTGATCGACGAAGACGCGATCGTGCCGATCGACGACTTTGCCAAGACCAATGCCGACAAGGCCTGGCTCAAGGGCTTCTACCCCGCCTTCATGGCCAACAGCCAGACGGGTGGCAAGACCTGGGGCGTGCCTTTCCAGCGCTCCACCGTGGTGATGTACTACAACAAGGACGCCTTCAAGGAAGCCGGCCTGGACCCGAACAAGGCGCCCGCCACCTGGAAGGAGCTGAGCGAGGCGGCCAAGAAGCTCACCAAGAAAGACGCCAGCGGCAATGTGACCCAGTACGGCATTCAGATCCCGTCGACCGGCTTTGCCTACTGGATGCTGCAGACCCTGACCACCCCCAACGATGTGCTGCTGGCCAACGAGGCAGGCACCAAGGTGAATTTCGACAACCCCAAGGTGATTGATGCGCTGGACTTCTGGGTCAACCTGGCCAAGGAAGGCCTGCACCCCAAGGGCGTGGTCGAGTGGGGCACGACGCCCAAGGACTTCATGGAAAAGAAGGCCGCGATCATCGTCACCACCACCGGCAACCTGACCAATATCAAGGCCAACGCCAAGTTTGATTTCGGGGTCGGCCAGATTGCCGGCCATGTGCGCAAGGGGGGCTCGCCCACCGGTGGCGGCAATTTCTACATCTTCAAGAAGGCACCCAAAGAGCAGCAGCAGGCCGCCTTCGAATTTGCCAAGTGGGTGACCCAGCCCGAGCGCGCTGCGCAGTGGAGCATGGACAGCGGCTATGTGGCCGTATCGCCTGCCGCCTATGACACGCCGATCCTGAAGCAGTACGGCCAGGATTTCCCGCAGGCGCTGGTGGCCCGCGACCAGCTGCCCGTCTCGGTGGCCGAGTTCTCCACGCATGACAACCAGCGCGTGACCAAGGTGCTGAACGATGCCGTGCAGGCCGCGCTGAACGGCACCAAGACCTCGGCGCAGGCGATGAAGGATGCGCAGAAGGAAGCGGACCGCATCCTGCGCAGCTACCAGTAAAGCCGTACCCGGCGTGGCCTGCTTGCAGACCATGCCGGGCCAGGGCTGGGGCAAGGCCCCAGCCCGGTTGAGAGAACCCAACGCATGAGCGCCTCTTCCTCGTCCATTGCCGGCAGCGGCCAGCGCAGCATCCACGCCTGGTTGCTGCTGCTGCCTGCGCTGGTGCTGCTGGTGGCATTCACCCATTGGCCGGCCGTAGCCACCTTCATCGACAGTTTTTATTCCACCCCCAAGGGCGCGCGTGCGGCGGTGTGGGTGGGTGTCGAGAATTACCAGGCGATGGCCGATGACCCGGTGTTCTGGCAGGCGGTGCGCAACAATCTGTGGTTTGCGGCGGCCACGATTCCCGCGTCCATCGGCCTGGCGCTCTTGATGGCGGTCTGGGTGAACGAGCGCATCGCAGGCCGCACCTTTGTGCGCATGGCGTATTTCACGCCCACGGTGCTGCCGATGATTGCGGTGGCCAATATCTGGTTGTTCTTCTACACGCCGCAGTACGGCCTGCTGGAGCAGGTCACCGGCGCGCTGGGCCTGCCCTCGCACAACTGGCTGGGCAGCCCCTCGACCGCGCTGGGGGCCATCACCTTGGTGGCAGTGTGGAAGGAAGCGGGCTTTTTCATGATCTTCTACCTGGCTGCGCTGCAAACGCTCAACCCCAGCCTGAAGGAGGCCGCCGCCATTGAGGGCGCATCGCGCTGGTACTTTTTCCGCCGGGTGCAGTGGCCGCTGCTGATGCCGACCACGGTGTTTGTGCTGGTCAATGCGGTGATCAATGCCTTCCGCCTGGTCGACCATGTGTTTATCCTGACCCGGGGCGGGCCGGACAATGCCACCACCTTGCTGCTCTACCATCTGTATGAGGTGGGCTTCAAGTTCTGGGATACGGCCTATGCAGCGGCCATCACCGTGGTGCTGGTGGTGGTGCTCTCCAGCGTGGCGCTGTTCCAGTTCTTTGTGCTGGACAAGAAGGTGCACTACCAATGAGCCGCAGCCAAGCCCCTGCCGTCATCTACCGCCACACCTGGCTGGACACCGTTGCCGCCTGGCTGCTGGCGCTGCTGTGGATTCTGCCGCTGGCCTATGCGTTCTGGACGGCCTTCCACCCCAGCGACTACGCGATCCGCTTTGACCTGGCTGCGCCCTGGACCTTGCAGAACTTCCGCAAGGCCTGGGACGCGGCGCCTTTTGCGCGCTACTTTTTGAACACCAGCCTGCTGGTGGCCATGATTTTGGCGGCGCAGCTGGTGCTGTCCACCCTGGCGGCCTTTGCCTTTGCGCGCTACCAGTTCCGGGGCAAGAACATCGCCTTCGCGCTGGTGCTGGTGCAGCTGATGATCATGCCCGACATCCTGCTGGTGGAGAACTACCAGACCATGGCCCGGCTGGGCCTGGTCGATACCTTGTTTGCGATAGGCCTGCCGTACTTTGCCTCGGCCTTTGCGATCTTTTTGCTGCGCCAGACCTTCATGGGCATCCCCAAGGAGCTGGACGACGCCGCGCGTGTCGAAGGGGCCAGCACCTTGCAGATTCTCTGGCGTGTCTATGTGCCGCTGGCCCGGCCCGTCTACACCGCCTTTGCGCTGGTCTCCGTGAGCTTTCACTGGAACAACTTTCTCTGGCCGCTGATCATCACCAACAGCGTGGAATCGCGCCCGCTCACCGTCGGGCTGCAGGTGTTCTCCAGCGTGGAGCAGGGCGTGGACTGGTCCACCATCACTGCCGCCACCTTGATGACCTCGGCGCCGCTGCTCGTCGGCTTTATCCTGTTCCAGCGCCAGTTTGTGCAGAGCTTTATGCGGGCAGGGATCAAATAGCGGAAGGCATCAGCACGCCACCACAGCGCCGCGAGAATGTGGCGCTGAAGTTCTTTGCGGCTGTCCCTTCACTGGCCGATGCGGGCGCTGTGACAGAAAGCCTGGGCGGTGCGCTGCTGCCCAGTAACGGGTCACCCTGTCCCCGCGGCCTGCTGAGCCGCAGTTTCCGCTCAGGCCGGTTGCTGCTGCGTGGTGCAGTGGATGCCGCCGCCGCCCGCCGCGATGGCGTCGATATTGAGCTGCACAATCTCGCGCCCCGGGAACTGCTCGCGCAAGAGGGCGCGGCTGTTGCGGTCAGCGCGGGTATCGCCAAACTCCGCGCTGATCACCGCGCCGTTGCAGACGTAGAAGTTGATATAGCCTGCCGCAAAATCCTTGCTCTCATACTGCGGCCGGACTTCGTCAGGCCCCGGCATGCGCAGCACCTGCAAGGGGCGGCCACGCGCGTCCGCCGCCTTGCGCAAGATGGCCAGGTGGCGCAGGGTGACCGCATATTCTGGCGAGGACCGGTCGTTGTCAACACCGGCAACCACGACCCCGGGCGCGCAGAAGCGGGCATAAAAGTCGGTGTGGCCATCGGTGATGTCGTGGCCGGCAATGCCGGGCAGCCAGATCACCTTGTCTATCCCCAGCACCCGGTGTAATTCCTGCTCGCACTGCGCCTTGCTGACGCCGGGATTGCGGTTGGCGTTGAGCACGCAGCTCTCGGTGATGATGGCGGTGCCCTGGCCATCCACTTCAATGCCGCCGCCTTCCAGGACCAGGCTGCTTTTCAGCAAGGGCACCCCTGCCGTACCGGCCACAAAGGCCGCGACCTGGGCGTCATGGCGGTGGGATTGCTTGCGGCCCCAGCCATTGAAGTTGAAATCCACCCCGGCGAGACCGCCGCCTGCCGTCTTCACAAATACCGGGCCGGTGTCCCGCATCCACAGGTCATCGATGTCTTGCACCAGCAGCTTGACCTTGCTGCCGCACAGGCGCGCGGCCAGGTCGTAGTCCTGGGTGTTGACCAGCATCTGCACCGGCTCCATCTGGGCAATGGTCTGGGCAATCAGTGCCAGGTTGGCCTGTGCGCCCGCCTTCAGCCGCCGGCCCCAGATCGCGTTACTGGCACCAAAGGCCATCCAGGTGGCAGCATGGCGCTCGCCTTCATCGGGCATGCGCCCTTGGCGGTCTGCCGCGGGCGCCGACTGCGCTGGCATGCCCACCGCGCTTCCGGCGACCAAGGTGGCGCCGGCCGAGAGAAATTGTCGTCGTTGCATGGTGGTGGCTCCCATGGGGTCGTTCGCGCCATCGCGCATCACATCTTGACCTGTCTTCATCACTTTTCCAATGGCTCCTGTTCGGAGCCGTTGCGTTGCCGAATATTCGGACGAGGTCGCATTGTGGATCGCGGTAGGTATGAGATCAAATGATAAGATTTGCGACTATTCATTAATATCTTTCATATGTCCGAGCCGCGTATCCCTTCGTTGAAGCTGTTGATGGGGTTTGAGGCCGCCGCCCGGCATGGCAGCTTTTCACGCGCAGCCGATGAGCTGCATGTGACCCAGTCTGCGATCAGCCACCAGGTGCAGCAGCTCGAAGCGCAGCTGATGCAGCCGCTGTTTCGGCGTGCGGGGCGCGGTGTGGAGTTGACCATCGCAGGCGAGGTGCTGCTGCGCAGCGTTCAGCGCTCGCTCACCGTGCTGCGCAGCGGCATGGAGCGCATTGGCACCTACCTCGATCCGGGCCTGGTGTCCCTGGTCTGCCCCGCGCCGCTGTTGCGCGGCTGGCTGCAGCCCCGGCTGCCCGCGTTGCATGCGCTGCTGCCCGGGCTGAGCCTGGTGCTGTCGGCCGACGAGAGCGCCCGCTTTGTCGATGAGATCGATGTGGACATTGCCATCAGCCGCAGGCCGCTGTTGCAGCCGGGCTTGGATGAGCGGCCTCTGCTGCAGGACGAATGGCTGCTGGTGGCCGATGCGGGTATCGCCCAGAAGCTGGGCCGCATCCCGCAGGAGCAGCAACACCTGCATGCCGATCTGGTGTGCCTGGAAGAAAGCCTTACTTCCGAAGCCACGGCGCCGCTTTTCCTGGGGCCGCTGGCGCAGTTTCGCAAGCGCGCCATTTATGACGATGCGCGGCTGGTGCTCGATGCCGTGCTGGCCGCGCAGGGCATCGCTTGCTTGCCCAGCCTGTTGGTGGAAGGGAGCGTGGCGAGCGGGCGGCTGCAGCTGCTGCCAGGCTACCCGCGCTTGCCGGGCACCACCTGGTGGCTGTCGGGCGTGTCTGGGCCCGCCCGTTCAGACATGGTTGCGCAGGTCTTCCAGTGGCTGGGCGCGCAAGGCCAACCACGGTGACCGGGGGGCAGGGCGCTGCCTGCTGCTTGCTGCGCCGGCGTTGCGCGGCATTTACCCTGCGATGCGCAGGGTCTGAAAATTATGTATGATGAGCATCATGCGAAATGATACTTCCAACACCCGCGCTGCCGCCAAGCAAGCGACGCATGAGCGCATTGTGTCCGTTGCTGCCCGCGCCATCCGCCGCAGCGGCTATGGCGGCACGGGGGTGGCCGACATCATGAAAGAGGCGGGCCTGACGCATGGGGCCTTCTACGCGCATTTCGCCTCGCGCGAGGCAATGCTGGCAGAAGCTGCGCAGCTGGCGTGTGCAGAGTCTGCTGCCGCGGTGGCCGAGGTTGCGACCCAGGCAACCCCTGACCAGGCCTGGGATGCCGTGCTGCGCGCTTACCTCTCGAAAGCCCATGTGCAGCATGCCGAGCAAGGCTGCCCGCTGGTGGCCTTGGGGTCCGAGACCGCACGCCAGGCGCCGGAAGTGCGCCGCGTGACCACCCAGCACATCAAGGGCATGGTGGATCTCATCGCCCGCCAATCGCCCGATTGGGGGCAGGCGCAAGCGCATGAGCGCGCTATGGTGGCCTTGTCCACGATGGTGGGCAGCCTGCTGCTGGCCCGCGCGGTGGACGACGCGGCGCTGTCGGACAGCTTGCGCGAAGCGGCGCTTCAGCATCTGCTGCCCGCCGATCGGGCGGCAGACCTCGCACCCGGCAGCAGCGCCTAGCAGCGCGCTGCTTTTTTTTGATTTTTAATATGATGAACATCATGCGAGATAAGACCATGCAAGCGTTTGTGCTGGATCGCTATGGCAAAAAGAGCCGGTTGCGGTTGGCGCATGTCGACAAGCCGCAGCCGCGCGAGGATGAGGTGCTGGTGGAGGTGCATGCCGCTGGCGTCAACCCGCTGGACGCCAAGATCCGAAGCGGTGAGTTCAAGCGCATCCTGCCTTATCCCCTGCCACTCATCCTGGGCCACGATATCGCTGGGGAGGTGGTCGAGGTGGGATCCCGGGTGCAGAAGTTCAAGCGCGGCGATGCGGTCTATGCGCGGCTCGATGATTTGCACATCGGCGGTTTTGCGCAGTGGGTTGTCGTCAAAGAGGCATCGTTGGCCCATAAGCCCCAAGGCATCACGATGGAGGAAGCGGCTTCCATCCCCTTGGTGGGTTTGACGGCATGGCAGGCCTTGGTTGACAAAGCGGCGTTGCGTCCCGGGCAGAAGGTGTTCATCCAGGCAGGCGCAGGCGGGGTGGGCAGCTTCGCCATCCAGCTGGCCAAGCACCTGGGCGCCACAGTGGCAACCACCGCCAGTGCCGCCAATGCAGCGTTCGTCAAAGGCCTGGGTGCGGATACCGTCATCGACTACAGAGCGCAGAAGTTCGAAGACGTCCTGCACGGCTACGACGTGGTGCTGCACAGCCAGCCCCGGCAGGCGCTCGGTGCATCGCTGCGCGTGCTGCGCAGCGGTGGACAGCTCATCTCCCTCTCAGGCCCCCCCGATCCCGACTTTGGCAAGGCGATCGCTGCACCCCGTCTTTTGACGTGGGTGATGCGGTGGCTGAGCGCAGGCATCCGCGCAAAAGCCAAGGAGCGGGGTGTGGGCTATTCGTTCCTTTTCATGCAAGCCAGCGGCGAGCAGTTGCGCGAGATCGCCGCGCTGATCGAGTCGGGCGCGGTCCGCCCAGTGGTGGATCGCGTTTTTCCCTTCGAATGCACCCCTGAAGCGCTGGCCTATGTCGAGGCCGGTCATGCCAAAGGCAAAGTCGTCATTAAGCGCCCGTGAGCGCTCTTTCAACCTCGGTAAACGTGGAGATTCCCATGAAAATTGCTAACGCTGTCGTTCTTGTCTCAGGTGCCAACCGTGGCATCGGCCAGGCCTTTGTGCGCGAGTTGCTCGCCCGCGGTGCCCGCAAGGTCTACGCCGGTTCACGCGATCCCGCCAATATCAGCCCCCAAGCGGGGGTGCATCCGCTGCGGCTGGATGTCAATAACCCCGAGGATGTGGCGGCGGCCGTGGCGCAGGCGCCCGATGTGACCCTGGTGATCAACAACGCCGGCATCGCCCAGCCGGGAGGCTTTCTCGCCGAAGACAGCGAAGCGGTGGCTCGCCGCATCTTCGAGACCAATTTCTTCGCCGTGCTGCGCATGAGCAAGGCCTTTGCGCCGGTGCTGGCGGCCAATGGCGGTGGTGGCTTGCTCAATGTCTTGTCGATTGCCTCCTGGGTGAATGGCAGCGAACTGGCCGCCTATTCGGCGAGCAAATCGGCCGCCTGGTCGCTGACCAATTCGCTGCGCTACGAACTGGCCGCCCAGAAGACGCAGGTGCTGGGCCTGCACATGGCCTATGTCGATACCGACCTGACACGGGGGCTGGATGCCCCCAAGTCCAGCCCGGCCGACATTGTCGGCCGCACGCTCGATGCGCTCGAAGCGGGGCTGGACGAGGTGCTGGCCGATGACCTGACGCAGCAAGTCAAGCGCGGGCTGGCGGCGGACCGGCCGAGCTATCTGCCGCAGCGTTCTTAAGCTCTGGCCACCGGCAGCGCCTATCAGCGGTGCAGCACCAGCTGAAAGCCTTCTGCCGCTGAAGGCGCTGCAAAGTGCTGGCTGATCAGCTCAAACTGCGCATCGCTGGTCTCAAACGGATGCTCGCCAGACGCATTGCGCACCCGCAGGCGGCGCTTGCATTCCTCCTCGGGCACCTGGAGCCAGTGCAGCGCATGCGGGGCACCGGCTGCCTCAAAAATGCGGCGCGCCCAGGCGCGGGTGGCGGGGGTGTTCGATGGAAAATCCAGCACCACCGAGGTGCCGGCCTGGAGCAGCGCCACGATATGGGGCTGCATTGCGCCGCGCAGCCTGGCGGACAGCAGCACATAGTCCTGGACCGAGACCAGCGCGTCGGGGTAGAGCTGGGCGAGCCAGGCGTCTTCGCTGACCAGTACCGTGCGGGGCTGCGCCGCGAGCTGCCGGGCCAGGGTGGACTTGCCGGAGGCGATCTTTCCGCAGAGCAGGTGCAGGGTGCCGGCATCTGGGTCTCTATCGGCAAATGTATCAGGCGCTTGGCTAGTGTTCATTCCGTCTCCTTCGAGGAAACCCCAGAGACGGAAAACCCACCTCCAGGGTGGGTTGCATGGTGACCTGGCCGCGCGCTATCCCACCGTCGGTATGACGATGCGAATAATTCGGGGGGTGGTGCACAGGGCCATCTGCGCAATGTAGCAGAAGTAAGAACAGAAGGCCGGACAGCGTGCAGCGCTGCGTAGCGTCAGGCGCGCCGCTTGGTCAGGCGGATATCGCCATCGCCCACATCGCGCTCATCGCCCCAGCCCAGGTGGCGGTAGAGGCGCGCGGCGCGGCTGGTTGTGGCTGTCTCCAGCCAGGCTGCTTCATGCTGCGCCAACAAGGCCTGCTCGCCGGCCCGGCACAGCGCGGTGCCCAGACCCCGGCCTTCGCAGCCGCTGCGCACAAACAGTGCAAACAGGCAGGCACTGCGCAGGTCCACCATCGCAAAGCCGGCGACCTCGCCATCGATGGTGGCGACCCAGGCGCAAGGGGCGCTGCGAATAGCCTCGGCAATGGAGGCGGGCGTGATGCCGGCGGCGGCCAGTTCTGCGCTGGTCATGCTGTTTTCCGTGACCGCCAGGCGCACCTGGAACATGGCGTCGACGTCGCCCACGGTGGCAGGGCGGATTTGAAAGGAATCTGGCTGGGGGTTGCGCATCGCCCGACTATAAGCGCGCAGGGGCTGGCTTTGGCTGCAGGCATGGCAAACGCATCGCCGCTGCTGCACAATCACCGGCAACTGCGCCAGCGGGCGCGGCTATCCACAGAGTTTCCCACATGCAAATACTGAGCTGGAATGTGCAATGGTGCTGCGGCCTCGATGGCCTGGCCGATCCGGCGCGCATCGTGCGCCATGCGTTGGCGATGGGCGAGGGCGCGGGCGCGGGCGGCATCGATGTGCTGTGCCTGCAGGAGGTCGCGGTGGGCCACGGCGCGTTGGCGGGCGCGCCGGGTGACCAGGTGGCGCAGCTGCAGGCGTTGCTGCCGGGCTGGCAGCTGTTTTTTGCCGCCACCACCGATGGCTTTGATGCCAGCGGCCAGCGCCGCAGCTTTGGCAATCTGGTGGCCAGCCGCCTGCCGGTGGCCGAGGTGGCGCAGCACCGGCTGCCCTGGCTGGCCGAGGTGGGTGTGGTGAGCATGCCCCGGGGCTGCCTGGTGGTGACGGTGCGTGACCCGGCGCTGGGCCTGGTGCGCGTGATGTGCACGCATCTGGAATACCACAGCGCCAGCCAGCGCCTGGCGCAGGTGCAGGCCTTGCGGGCGATCCATGCCCAGGCGCTGGCGCAGCTGCAGGCGCTGCCCGCTGCGGCATCGGCTGCCACGCCCTACACCACGCCGGTGCACACGCCGCACGCGGTGTTGTGTGGCGATTTCAACCTGCACGCCGGTGAGGCGGCCTATGCCGCGCTCGTGGCCTTGCAGGACGATGGCACGCCGCTGTGGCATGACAGCTGGCCGCTGCTGCATGGCAGCGCGCCGCAGCCGGCCACCTTCTGTGTGTTTGACCGCAGCTGGGGCCCCACGCCGGTGGCCTGCGATTTTGCGCTGGTCAGCGACAGCCTGCGCAGCCATGTGCGGGCCTGGCACAGCGACAGCACCACGCAGCTGTCCGACCACCAGCCGGTGCTGATCACGCTGACTTGAAATATGCGGCACCGGCCTGCAACTGGCGTTTGCATCGCTGCCTATGATGGGCAGCAGGAGAGTGCCCCATGACCGAAGACAGCCTGCACATTGTGTGCCCCCATTGCCATACCACCAACCGCGTGCAGCGCGCGCAGCTGGCCCAGCAGCCCGATTGCGGCAGCTGCCACCAGCCCTTGTTCACGGGCGAGCCTGTCGCGCTGGATGCCGACAGCTTTGCCAAGCAGCTGGGGCGCAACCACATTCCCGTGGTCGTGGACTTCTGGGCGCCCTGGTGCGGCCCCTGTCTGCAGATGGCGCCGGGGTATGCGCTGGCTGCCAAGCAGCTCGAACCCCGGCTGCGCTTTGCCAAGCTCGATACCGAGGCTTATCCGCATGTGGCCCAGCCCTTCAATATCCGCAGCATTCCGACCATGGTGGTGTTCAAGGGCGGCCAGGAGGCGGCCCGCATCTCCGGCGCGCTGCCGCCCGCTGAGATCGTGCGCTGGCTGCAGTCGGTCTTGTAAACGCACTGCGCCACGAAAAAATGCCATCCGTCGGGATGGCATTTTCTTTTTGAAGCGAGCGCGTGAGTGGCCACACGCTCTCTGAACCGTTTTACAGCTTCACAGCTTGCGGCGTACCGGTCAGGTAACCCACCGAGGCGCCAAACTTGTTCTTGTAGTTGGCGTTGATCAGCGGGTCGAGCTGGTCCTTGATCTTGGCGTGCAGCGCGCTCCAGTCACCAGGGTGCTGGAAGTTGCTCATGATGTAGGTCCAGCCGTTGGCCTCGTCCACCGCGTGCAGGCCGGTCGATTCCGCGCCGGCAGGGGTCGACAGGATGCGCGAGAGCTGCTTGGTGTCGGCGTTGTAGGCCCACAGGAAGTTGTTCACATGGTTGCCGCTGTCTTCGCCGATGAACAGGGTGCGCATCTTTTCGGAGAACTTGAGGTTGTCCGGGCTGGCGATCTTGTCGGGGTTGGAGGTGTTGCCCAGTGCGTCGGCGGCAATGTCCTCGCCCATCATCAGCATATGCGATTGCTGTGGCACCCATTCGCTGTTGATGGGGGCGCCCTGGCGGTCCTTGATGCCGCCGCCCAGGTTGTGGGCCAGCACGCCGCCGGCCTTCACGGTCTTGGGGAAGGTCACGTTGTGCTTGGCATTCCAGGCCTTGTCACCGTTGATCATCGAGGTCTGGATGTTGGCCAGTGCCGAGTAGGCCACCTTGTCCTTGATGTTGACGGTGGTGCCTTCCATCTTGGTGAACGCCATCGAGCCGCCCACCAGGTTGGCATAGCGGTGGGTTTCGAGGAAAGCGGCTGCCTTTTCCATGCCGGGCTTGAGCTTGAGCCAGGCGGCCTTGCCGTCCAGGAACACCGCGGTGTAGCTGGCATCCTGCGGGTCGGTGGTCAGCGACTCCATGATGTCGGCCGGCTTGAGGCTGTTCGCCAGCGCTTCGATCTCGGCGCTGGTGGCGTGGCCCAGGTGGATCCACTCCATCTTGGCGGTCGAGGTGTCGGTCAGCACTTCGGTGTAATGCGCGACGTACAGGTTGCCAGCGGACAGGTCTTTTTCCTTGTCGGCCACGAACATGAACAGGCCGCCGTTGGTGTAGTCATCGCCCATCAGCGCGGTGCGGTTGTCGGGCATCACATGGATCAGCTCGTGCGAGATGCGACCCAGGCAGTAGTGCTTCTTGACCGTGCCGGTGCCGTCCTTGTTGACGGTGATCTCGGGCAGGTGGCCGTAGTGGTAAGGGTTGGCCGTGGTCTCGTTGCCGTACACGTGCTTGCTGAAGGCCTTGAACTGGGCCGAGCTGGCAGCGGTGAAGGCATCGGGCTCGTACTCTTCACTGGACAAATGGGTGTTCCACGGCGAGAGGCTGGCGCCGCAGGTGATCCACAGGCCATGGGCCTTGGACATGTCGACGTTGTGGTATTTGACCAGGCTCAGCTTGCCGGTGTCCTGGTCCTGGTCCAGGGTCAGCACGGCGATGGGCGAGGGCAGGGTGCCATAGGCATCGGCGCCCGACTGGTCCTTGGAGGTGTACTCGAACTGCACCACGGCAAACACGGGCTTGCCCTTGACGCCGTCGACCTTGGCATCGGCGACCTGGATGATCGAGGAGCCATCGGGGCAGTCAGAGAAAAACTGCCGCTCGCTGCCGGCCACGGACTTGTCCATGATGGGCTGGTTGTTGATGTCGTAGTAGCCACCCGCCAGGATCTTGCCGCCCTTGCCGTCCGCCACCATGTCGCCGGTGACAAAGAAGGATTGGTAGGCCAGCGCCACTTCGCGCTTGCTGTCGTCGGCGTAGAGGATGGTCATCACCGCGGTGGTCGAGGTGGTCGCCATCGCTGCGGGGTTGGTCAGGTTGGGCGCTGCCATGTTGGAGAAGCTCACCGACTTGAAGGCCGCCGTCGGGCCATCGTCATCACCACCGCCGCCGCAGGCGGTCAGCAGGCCTGCTGCAGACAGGGAGCCGGACAAGGGCAGCAATGGTGCGCTGCCCAGAAATTGCAAAAGACGGCGACGCGAGGTCAGCACTGCGCTCATATCGGTAACTCCGTGGGGTGTTATGTAGTGTTTGGATGCACCACAGAGGCCCATGAGAGATCCAGGCCAACATACTCTGTGGTGCGCACGGAGTATCGGCGGCGACCGTGGCAGAGGCGTGACGCTGCTGTGTCGTTTTTATGACGATGAAGTCAAGGCGTGTTGCCGTCTTGCGCCACCCAAGTCAGGTGCTGCGCCGGTGTGCGGCACGCGTTGGCGCACCGCCCTTCGAGGGGGAGGGGCGTGTTTCCGAGGCCAGCGCGGCGGCTGGCGCGGTAAACAGAAATATTGCCTGCATTGTGGTCATCCGTGTGTAGGACATGTGATCTGGTCAAAGCGCCGCTAAGGTGCTAAAACCAAGTCACGATAACGGTTGCCTAGGGAGGCTCTGCAAAACCCTCGCCAAATGGTATGGCCGCATTTGCGCCATGGCAGGGAGTTTTGCAGAGGGGTCCTAACAAGTTTGCGGCACGGTCTGCCCCTTGAGTGCCGCCACGGAGGTCGTATGGATGTGATCAGCAACTCTGCCGCTCGCTACGTGCGCCTGCGCGAAGAGGAAATGTCGCTCGACGAGTTTCTTGCTTTGTGCCAGCGCGACCCGATGGTCTACGAGGGAGCGGCACACCGCATGCTGGCCGCGATTGGCGAGCCCGAGATGATCGACACGCGCAACGATCCGCACCTCTCGCGTCTGTTTGCCAACAAGATGATCCGCCGCTACCCGGCGTTTGCCGAGTTCTATGGCATGGAAGACTCCATCGAGCAGGTGGTGAGCTTCTTCCGCCATGCCGCCCAGGGCCTGGAAGAGCGCAAGCAGATCCTCTACCTGCTTGGCCCCGTCGGGGGCGGCAAGAGCTCCATCGCCGAGCGCCTGAAGTACCTGATGCAGAAGGTGCCGTTCTACGCGCTCAAGGGCTCGCCGGTGAACGAGTCACCGCTGGCGCTGTTCGACCCCATCGAAGACGGCCCGGTGCTCGAGGAGCAGTTCGGTATTCCGCGCCGCTGCCTCAACCATGTGCTCTCGCCCTGGGCTGTCAAGCGCCTCGATGAATACGGGGGCGATATCCGCCAGTTCCGCGTTGTCAAGCGCTACCCCAGCATCTCGCGCCAGGTGGGCGTGGCCAAGACCGAGCCGGGCGATGAGAACAACCAGGACATCTCGAGCCTGGTGGGCAAGGTCGACATCCGCAAGCTGGAGAACTATGCCCAGGACGATACCGACGCCTACAGCTACTCGGGCGGCCTGTGCCTGGCCAACCAGGGCCTGCTGGAGTTTGTCGAAATGTTCAAGGCGCCCATCAAGGTGCTGCACCCGTTGCTGACCGCAACGCAGGAGGGCAATTACAAGGGCACCGAAGGCTTTGGCGCCATCCCCTTTGATGGCATCGTGCTGGCCCACAGCAACGAGAGCGAGTGGAAGGCCTTCCGCAACAACCGCAACAACGAGGCATTTTTGGACCGGGTCTACATCGTCAAGGTGCCATACTGCCTGCGGGTCTCGGAGGAGGTACGCATCTACGAAAAGCTGATCCGGGAATCGTCGCTCGCCAGCGCGGTCTGCGCGCCCGGCACGCTCAAGATGATGGCGCAGTTTGCCGTGCTCACACGGCTCAAGGAGCCCGAGAACTCCAGCATCTTCAGCAAGATGCAGGTCTACGACGGCGAGAGCTTGAAAGACACCGACCCGCGCGCCAAAAGCTACCAGGAGTACCGCGACTATGCCGGCGTGGACGAGGGCATGTCGGGCATCTCCACCCGCTTTGCCTTCAAGATCCTGTCCAAGGTGTTCAACTACGACAGCACCGAGGTGGCGGCCAACCCAGTGCACCTGATGTATGTGCTGGAGCAGCAGATCGAGCGCGAGCAGTTCCCCGCCGAGCTGGAGACCAAGTACACCGGCTACATCAAGGAATACCTGTCGCCGCACTACGCCGAGTTCATCGGCAAGGAAATCCAGACCGCGTATCTGGAGAGCTACAGCGAGTACGGCCAGAACATCTTTGACCGCTACGTGACCTACGCCGACTACTGGATCCAGGACAGCGAGTACCGCGACACCGACACCGGCGAGGTGTTCGACCGCAATGCGCTCAATGCCGAGCTGGAGAAGGTAGAAAAGCCCGCCGGCATTGCCAATGCGAAAGACTTCCGCAACGAGATCGTCAACTTCGTGCTGCGTGCGCGTGCCAACAACCAGGGCAAGAACCCCAGCTGGACCAGCTACGAGAAGCTGCGCCTGGTGATCGAGAAGAAGATGTTCTCCAACACCGAAGAGCTGCTGCCCGTCATCAGCTTCAACGCCAAGGCCAGTGCCGAGGATGCACGCAAGCACGAGGACTTTGTCACCCGCATGGAGGCCAAGGGCTACACGCCCAAGCAGGTGCGCCTGCTGTGCGAGTGGTACCTGCGTGTGCGCAAGAGCAGCTGAAGCAAAGATAACGGCGCGCCGGCACCGAACGCGCCGGGTCATGGATGGGGGCATAGATGGCATTGCAAATCATCGACCGCAGGCTCGCCGGCAAGAACAAGTCGGTGGGCAACCGCGAGCGCTTTGTGCGCCGCTACAAGACGCAGATTGCCGAGGCGGTGCGCCGCGCGGTGGCCAAGCGCGATATCCGCCACATCGAGCAGGCCGAGAACATCACCATTCCGCGCAAGGACATCCAGGAGCCCGTCTTCCACCATGGGCAAGGGGGCGTGCGCGACACCGTACACCCGGGCAATACCGAGCATGTGCGGGGCGACCGCATTGCGCGGCCCCAGGGTGGTTCGGGCGGGGGCGGAGGCTCGCAGGCCAGTGACAGCGGCGAGGGTGAGGACGACTTCACCTTCACGTTGACCAAGGAAGAGTTCATGGAGCTGTTCTTTGAAGACCTGGCGCTGCCGCGCCTGTTGCGCACCCACATCGCCAGCACCTTGCAGTACAAGACGCGCCGCGCCGGTTACAGCCACGACGGCACGCCACACAATCTGGCCGTGCTGCGCACCATGCGCGGCGCGCTGGGCCGGCGCATTGCGCTGACCAAGGCGCCGCACCGTGAGCTCAAGGCGCTGGAAGACGTGCTGGCAGAGCTCATGGCGCAGGATGACGGCACCAGCGAAGCAGTGGCCGAGCTGCAGCAGCGCATCGCCGTGCTGCAGGCGCGCATGGGCAAGGTGGCCTTTCTCGATCCGCTGGACCTGCGCTTTCGCAGCCGCACCAAGGTGCCCGAGCCCAGCAGCCAGGCGGTGATGTTCTGCGTGATGGATGTCTCGGGCTCGATGGACCAGTCGCGCAAGGACCTGGCCAAGCGCTTTTTCATCCTGCTGTACCTGTTTCTCACGCGCCACTACGAGAAGATCGAGATCGTCTTCATCCGCCACCACACCCAGGCGGCCGAGGTGGGCGAGGATGAGTTCTTCCATTCCACCGAAAGCGGTGGCACCGTGGTGAGCAGCGCGCTGGTGCTGCTCGACCAGGTCATCCGCGCACGCTACCCGGCAGCCGACTGGAACATCTACGTGGCCCAGGCGAGCGATGGCGACAACTTTGGCGACGACGGCGGCAACTGCCGCAGCCTGCTCGCTGACAAGATCCTGCCGCTGGCGCGCTACTTTGCCTATGTGCAGGTGGCACCGGACGAGCAAAGCCTCTGGCAGGAATACAGCCAGCTGTTGCCGCTGTTCTCGCATTTCGCGATGCGCAAGGTGGCCGAGCCCGGGGATATCTACCCGGTGTTCCGCGATCTGTTCAAGAAGGAGGGGGTACCGGTATGAACCCGTCGCAATACCCCGTGCTGGCACGGCGCAAAGGCTCTCCGCATTGGAAAGTGCCCTTCTCCGGTGACCGTTCCCAGCGCGACGTGCCCGCCACGCCCCGGCCTGCTGGCCAGCGCCCGAACCAGCCCTTGCCCGACCCCAGCGACTGGACCTTCGAGCTGATCGAGCGCTACCACGCCGCCATTGCCGCGACGGCCGAGCGCTACGGACTGGACACCTACCCCAACCAGCTCGAGGTGATATCGGCCGAGCAGATGATGGACGCCTATGCCAGCGTCGGCATGCCCGTGGGCTACCGGCACTGGAGCTATGGCAAGGAGTTTCTGGCCACCGAGCGCCGCTACCGCCGCGGCCACATGGGCCTGGCCTACGAGATCGTCATCAACTCCAACCCCTGCATCAGCTACCTGATGGAGGAGAACACCACCGCGATGCAGGCGCTGGTGATTGCCCATGCGGCCTACGGGCACAACAGCTTTTTCAAAGGCAATTACCTGTTTGGCATGTGGACCGATGCGGGCAGCATCATCGATTACCTGGTCTATGCCCGCGACTTCATCTCCCAGTGCGAAGAGAAGCACGGTATCGATACCGTGGAGCAGTGGCTCGATTCCTGCCACGCGCTGGCCAACCTGGGGGTGGACCGATACCGCCGCCCGTCCAAGAAGACGCTGGCGCGCGAGCGCGCCGAGCGCGAGCAGCGCGAGGCCTATGCCCAGCAGCAGGTCAACGAGCTGTGGCGCACCCTGCCGGCGCGCCCCGACAAGAACAGTCCGGCCCAGCACCATGAGCGCTTTCCCAAGGAGCCCGAAGAGAACCTGCTGTACTTCATCGAGAAGAACGCGCCGCTGCTGGAGCCCTGGCAGCGCGAGGTGGTGCGCATTGTGCGCAAGATTGCCCAGTACTTCTACCCGCAGCGCCAGACCCAGGTGATGAACGAGGGCTGGGCCACCTTCTGGCACTACACCCTGCTCAACACCTTGTACGACGAGGGCTGGCTCACCGACGGGGTAATGATTGAATGGCTGTCATCGCATACCAATGTCATCTACCAGCCGCCCGCCGGCCACCGTGCCTACAGCGGCATCAACCCCTATGCACTGGGCTTTGCGATGTACCGCGACATCCAGCGCATCTGCGAGCACCCCACTGACGAAGACCGGCGCTGGTTTCCCGATCTGGCCGGCACGCCCTGGCTGCCGGCGCTGCACCATGCGATGCAGAACTACAAGGACGAGAGCTTTATCGGCCAGTACCTGAGCCCCAAGCTGATGCGCGACATGCGCCTGTTCTCCATCCATGACGACGCCAGCGAGCGCGAGCTGCTGGTCAGCGCCATCCACAACGAAGACGGTTACCGCAACCTGCGCCAGACCCTGTCACAGCAGTACGACCTGGGCGCGCGCGAGCCCAATATCCAGGTCTGGAACGTGAACCTGCGCGGCGACCGCTGCCTGACCTTGCGCCACACCCAGTACCAGGGCCGCCCGCTGTCCGACGATGTGCAGGAGGTGCTCAAGCACGCCGCGCGCCTCTGGGGCTTTGGCGTGCAGCTCGAAAGTGTGAACGGCGATGGCACGGTGCCGGTGTTGCTGCATTCGGTGGCGGCGCCGCCAGCTTGACTTGGCGGTGCCTGACCCGGCGCCGCAGCTGCTCAAGGCTGCCCGGTAGCAGGGCCTGCGGCGGCGTCGGCTGCCACCATCTGTGCCACCGCCTGGCAGCGCGCATCATGCACCATCGCGCCAATCTCGGCACCTTGGCGGCCGCTGCGGGCGGCGCGTTCTGCCACCTCCTTGGTGCTGACGGCCTGCGCGGCGGCCAGTAGGCGCAGCAGCTGCGCGCGTTGCGGGTAGGGCTTGTCTTGCAGGCCCAGCCGCCCCTGCGCATCGCACTGGCAGGCCAGCAGCGCCTGGCCAAAGCGTTCGGGTTTGCGAAAGGCGTCGCAGCGCTCGAGCAGGCGCACGACGGCAGCGGGCGCAATGCCCGGGCTGCGGTGGATATTGCCGTGTTCGGCGGCCACCACCAACGCCAGCTCGGCGCAGTCGCTGGGCACGCGCAGGCGCTGCTGCAGCTTGCGGGCCAGCTCCACACTGCGCTCCTCATGGCCGATATGGCGGGGCAGCACATCGGCCGGGGTCGTGCCCTTGCCCAGGTCATGCGCCAGGCAGGCCCAGCGCACGGGCAGCGCGGCGTCCAGCTCGGCGGCGCGGTCCAGCACCATCATCACGTGGATGCCGGTATCCACCTCGGGGTGGTAGTCGGCGCGCTGGGGCACGCCCCAGAGGCGGTCCAGCTCGGGCAGCAGGCGGGCGAGGGCGCCGCAGTCGCGCAGCACCTCGAACATGCGTGAGGGCCGGGCCTCCATCAGGCCGCGTGCCAGTTCCTGCCAGACGCGCTCGGGCACCAGCGCATCGACCTCGCCATCGGCGACCATCTGGCGCATCAGCGCAACCGTTTCCGGCGCGACGGAAAAATCCTGGAAGCGCGCCGCAAAGCGCGCCAGGCGCAGGATGCGCACCGGGTCTTCGCGGAAGGCGTCGGTCACATGGCGCAGCACCCGGGCCTGCAGATCGGCCTGGCCGCCATAGGGGTCGGTCACCGGGTCGCTGCCATTCCAGTTCACTGGCGCGGCCATGGCATTGATGGTCAGGTCACGCCGGGCCAAGTCCTGCTCCAGCGTCACATCGGGCGAGGTGGCGATGCTGAAACCCCGGTAGCCCCGGCCGGACTTGCGCTCGGTGCGGGCCAGCGCATATTCCTCATGCGTGCGCGGGTGCAGAAACACCGGGAAATCCTTGCCGACCGGCACAAAGCCCTGGGCCAGCATGGCCTCGGGCGTGGCACCCACCACCACCCAGTCGTGGTCATTCACCGGCAAACCCAAGAGGCGGTCCCGCACTGCGCCGCCGACCATGTAAGTTTTCATCGTGCGAGTTTACTTGCGTACCGGCTGCACATAGATGCCGCTGTCGTGCAGTTCGCCTTCGGCCGACTCGATGCGGGCCACCGCCTGCGGGCCAGCGCGGCTGACCAGCACTTCCAGCAGCGACTCGGACAGTGCCTGGGCGGCGGTGACCGAGGGGAAGAAGGACGGGCTGTTGACGGCAAACAGCAGGGTTTCATCGGCCGCCAGCGACAGGGGCGAGGCCAGGCTGTCGGTCAAGGCCAGCACCTTGCAGCCGCGCGCGCGGGCCAGCTCCACCGCATGCACGGTTTCCTGCGAGTAGGGGGCAAAGCTGATGGCGACCAGTGCATCGCCCGCATCGATGGCGCGCAGCTGCATCTCGCGCACGCCGCCCATGCCTTCGAGCAGGTGCACCGAGCGGCGGAACAAACGATAGACATAGACCAGCGAGAAGGCCACCGGAAAGCAGGCGCGCATGCCCATCACATGCACCTGGTCGGCCGTCTCCAGCAGCTGGGCGGCGGCGGTCAGGCGCGCTGCGCTGTGCTGCTCGGTCAGGTCCAGGTTGCTGCGCTGCATCGCAAACATCTCGGCGGTGAGCTGCTGGTCCTGCGCGCGGCCCAGCAGGCTGCGGGCGCGCTCGCCGTATGCGTTGGCCACTTCTCCGGTCAGGCCCATGTCGGCGGTCAGCGCCTGCTTGAACGGGTTCCAGCCCTCAAAACCACAGGTCTGGGCAAAGCGCACCAAGGTGGTGGGGGGCACCTGGGCATGCTGGCCCACGCTGCGCATCGATTGCGTCACCACCTCATTGGGGTGGTCGAGCACATAGCGCGCCACTTGCTGCAGCGACGGGCTCAGGGAGGCAAAGCGGTCTCGCAATTGGTCGATTACGCCCATGGCGGCGGGTCTTTCTTCAGATTGAGGGAAATCACGGGTAGCCATTGTGCGGCATGGATCATATGATCCGAAAAAAATAAAAAAGGAGCAAAAGTTCTAAAACGCCGCAAGGCATTGGCCGGTACCGACGGGGTGCCAGAGGATCATGGATATGCAAGGAAAAATGGATGTGAAGCGTGCGGTGGCTCTGGCTGCCCTGGTGTGTGCCTCTGCGGGCGCGATGGCGCAAAGCAGCAGCACGCTGGACAAGATCAAGAGCTCGGGCGCCATCACGCTGGGTTACCGCGAGGCCTCGTTCGGCTTCTCCTACCTGGACGCCAACCTCAAGCCCATCGGCTACAGCATCGATATCTGCGCGCATATTCTGGACGCGATCAAAGCCAAGCTGCAGTTGCCGGAGCTGAAGGTGAACTACCAGGCGGTCACCTCGGCCAACCGCATTCCGCTGGTGCAAAACGGCACCGTCGATCTGGAATGCGGCTCGACCACCAACCTGGTGGAGCGCCAAAAGCAGGTGGCCTTCTCGCCGGACATCTTCCGCTACAACGTGCGCATGCTGGTCAAGAAGAGCTCGGGCATCAAGGGCATTGCCGATCTGCAGGGCAAGTCGGTCGCCACCACCACCGGCACCACCTCGTTCCGCCTGCTGCGCCAGGCCGACCGGGCCAGCAAGCTCGACATCACCAATGTGCCGGGCAAGGACCACACCGAGTCCTTCCTGCTGGTGCAGGGCGACAAGGCCGCCGCCTTTGTACTGGACGACATCCTGCTGGCCGGCCAGATCGCCAACGCGCGTGACCCGCAGAACTACGAGATCGTTGGCGAGAGCCTGCGCACCGAGAACCAGGCGCTGATGCTGCGCAATGACGACCCGGCCTTCAAGCAGCTGGTTGACGAGACCGTCTCGGGCCTGATGCAATCGGGCGAGATGGAAAAGCTCTACCAGCGCTGGTTCATGTCACCGATTGCGCCCAAGGGCATCAATATCAACTACCCGCTGAACGCCGAAACGCGCGATGCCATTGCCAACCCCTCGTCCAAAGGGATCTGAGCGCCGATTGCGCACAGCCCGCTGAACACCGGCAGCCAGGCAGCCACGCCGCAAAGTGACCAGGACCAGGGGCCAGCCCCTGGTCTTTGCTTTATTGCGGCACCAGGCCGGCGGCCTTGACCAGCTGCGCATGCAGGCTGATCTCCTGCGCAATGGTTTGCTGGAACTGCTCCGGCGTGGTGGGCGCCACTTCCATGCCCACGTCCTGCAGCTGCTGCCGGATGTCGTCGCGCAGCAAGATGGCCTGCACCTGGCGGTTGAGCGCATCGACGATGGGGCGCGGTGTGCGCGCCGGGGCCAGCAGGCCGATCCAGGTCTGCATCACCATGTCGGGGATACCGGCCTCGGCCATGGTCGGCACCTCGGCAATCAAGGGTGAGCGCTTGTCGCTCATCAGCGCCAGCGCGCTGAGCTTGCCGGACTTGAGGTGGGGCAGGGCCTCGGGCAGCGGCGCAAACAGCAGGTCCACATTGCCGCCCAGCATGTCGTTGATGGCGAGGGCACCGCCTTTGTAGGGCACATGCGTCATCTGCAGATGGCCCCGGGTCTCGAACATCAACGCTGCCAGGTGCTGGGGACTGCCTTCGCCCGAGCTGGCATAGGTCACGAGGGTCGGCTGGGCCTTGGCGGCGGCCAGCACGGCCGCGGCGTTGGGGAATTTCTTGCGGTCCTTGACCACTAGCACCATGGCCTGGTTGGCGAGCTTGGTGATGGGCGCAAAGTCGGCCTGCGGGTCATAGGGCAGGTCCTTGAAGATGCTTTTGTTGGTGGTCAAAAAGGACGCGGGCGAGGCCATCAAGGTGTAGCCATCGGGGCTGGCCTTGGCGACCACCGGCAGGCCAATGCGGCCGGAGGCGCCGGCGCGGTTGTCGACGATGAACGGCTGGCCGGTGCTGGCCTGCAGCTGCTGGCCCACCAGGCGCGCAATCATGTCCACACCGCCCCCCGCGGGCAGGGCCACCATCACTTTGACCGGGTGGTTGGGGTAGCTGGCGGTCTGCGCCTGGGCACTGAAGGCCAGGAGACCCAGCGCGGCGGCCAGGCTGAAAAAGCAGTGACGACGATGCATGATGAACACTCCTGAAAAATCAATGGCTGGGGGCCGGGGCGGGATCGCTGGCCTGCAGGTAGCGCGCCAGCCGCAGGCGGCTGATGGCGGCAATCTCGTTCAGCGCCAGTCGCAGCTCCTTCTGCCGCGTGTGGCCCAGGCGCTGCTCGAACACAAGCAAGGCCGATGCCAGGCTGTGCTGGCGGATGCAGAGAATGAAGGGAAAGCCAAAGCGTTCGCGGTAGGCGCGGTTGAGGTCATCCCAGCGCTGGGCCTCGGCCGCCTGCAGCTGGCCCAGGCCCAGGCTGGCCTGCTCGTCGGTGGATGCGGCATTCATCGCCCCCTGCCGGGCCAGCGCGCCACCCAGCTCCGGGTGGCCGGCGTAAAAACGGATGCGCGCCGGTTCATCAAGCCCGGCGACTACGGCCAGCATGGCGCTGTGCAGGGCATCGGCGCTGGCAAAGGGGCGCAGCGCCACGGTCTGCGCCGCCACCCAGGGCGCATGCTCCCAGATGTCGGCCAGGGCCGCGCAGAAGTCGTCAGGGCTGCAATGGTTGAGGTGGTCGAGGCGTTGGGCAGGCGTCATGCAGGCCATGCTAGGCCTGCAGACCATTGCCGTCCATCATAGGTTTGGCAATGCTGCATACGAAAAATTAGTACAATCGCCGCATTCCGGAGGTCCCACCCGATGCGCCATTCGCTTGTCCCTACCGCTTTGCGCTATGCCGACCAGGTGGCCCGCTCGGGCTCGATCCAGAAAGCCGCGCGCGAGCTGCATGTGGCCGCATCGGCGATCAACCGCCAGATTCTGGCGCTGGAAGAAGAGCTGGGCGTGCCGCTGTTCGAGCGCATGCCCAGGGGCATGCGGCTGACGGCCTCGGGCGATGCGCTGATCACGATGGCCCGGCGTTGGCGCCAGGATGAGACCCGCATGGTGGCCGAGGTGCGGCGCATCCAGGGCATCCACCAGGGCCATGTGTCGCTGGTCGCGATGGACAGCCATGCCACCGGCGTGTTGCCCGCGCTGATCGAGGCACTCAATGCCCAGCACCCCTTGGTCAGCCTGTCGGTAGAGCTGAGCACCCCCGACGATGCCGAGACGGCGCTGATGACCGGCAAGGCCGACCTGGCCGCCATCTTCAACCTGGCGCCGCGCCGTGAGCTGCTGGTGCTGTGGCAAGCCCAGCTGCCGCTGGGCTGCGTTGTGGCGCCGGGCCATGCGCTGGCCGGTCGCAAGAGCGTCAGTTTCCAGGAGGCGACCGCCTATCCGATCGCACTGCAAAGCCGCGCCATCACCATCCGCCGCCTGCTGGAGGCGCAGTTCAGCTGGCTGTTTAAGGATGCGCGCGGCTTTGTCGAGAGCAATTCGCTGCAGCTGGTCAAACAGCTGGCGCTGGGCGGGCAGCGCCTGATCTTTACCTCGCAGCTCGATGTGGCCCCTGAGCTGGCGGCCGGTACGCTGGTGTTCATCCCCATCCGCGACCAGGGCGCCGAGCCCCAGAGCATCAGCGTGGCCGTCGATGCCACGCGCCCGCCAGGCCCGGTGGTCAAGCTGGTGGCCCAGCAGCTGAGCCAGGCTCTGCAGGCCAGCCTGGACCGGGCCCGCCAGCCAATTCCAGGCTTGGCCTGACGTCGGGCGAAGGCTGCGTAGCGGCCGCCCACAGCTTCCCAGCGCTTTGCGTCAGCCACACTTCCTCGCTATGCTGCTCGGTTGGCCCGATGGGCTGATTCGAAATAATACAAAGAGGGAGGGATTTATGTGGACAACCATGGGCGTGGTGTTGGTGACCATCGCATTGACGTTTGTCGGTCTGTTTGTGCTGCTCAAGTTCGGCATTCGCTGGTATTTTTCGCGCATGCTTGGGCATGTGCAGGCGCTGGGTAGTGCGCAGCAAGGCGTGGTGGCTCGCATCACGATGCAGTTGGACAAGCTGCAGTTCAGCGACCCGCAGGTGCGCCGGGTGATGCAGGAGTTCAAGGCGCTGGGCTATGCATCGGCCGGGCGCTACACGATTGACGAAATGCCCGGTGTCAAGATCTGGGCGGGCACGCATTCGCAAAACGGCAGTCTGGCCCTGGTGCTGGAGCTGGCGGACCGCTACTTCTCCGCAGATGTGGTCCGTTTTTATGACAATGGTGCAGCGCTGGGCGCGGGCACCAACCCGGTGTTCCATGCCGAGCACTACCCCAGCCATGTGCAGTACCGCCAATTTCCACGCGATACGGCCATGCAGGACCTGGCCCAGTGGCTGGAGGCGCGGCCCTTGCAGTCTGCGGTGGTGGCGGCCACGCCCAGGAATCTGCGCCAGCTCAATGCGCGCATGTACGCGGAGATGATGGACTTTCAGCTGTCGCAGCCCATGCCCAGCCTGGAGGCCTGGAAGCGCATGGCTTTGCAGGATGCCGCCGCCTTGGGAAGTGCCCTGCCGACCTTGACCGAGCCGCAATGGCAGGCCGCCTACGATGCGCAAAGGCAGAGCCAGCAGACGGCCACCGAAGACGCCCTGCAGGACCATGTGCTGCGCAGCGGGCAGGTGTCTGCCGCGCAGTGGCAGGCGATGGCGCATGAGCTGGTCTATGTGCATGCGCTCCTCGGCGCAGAAGAGGTCGCAGAGCGCGCACTGCGGCGCAGCGCCTGGACGGCGGATGCGCCCCAGGTCGAAGCGCTGCTGCGCCAGAACCTGGCGCATGCCGAGCTGTTTGAAGCGATCCAGGGCCTGCTGCCCGAGGACGAGCGCTTTGTCTACCTGATCAGCATCGATGCGCCGCTGGATGCGCGGGTGTACCGGCCGCAAGCGCTCTGATTGCGAGGCGGCAGATGCCCGTGCTCTGGCACACCAAGGTGCCCGAAGCTGCGGACAGGTCGACGAAGCTTAGCGCTTAACGCTCTGCGCGGTAGGGCTCGTCCACTGCGACAAAGTCCTGCTCGGCCAGCGCCGCATCGATCCAGGCCTTGACGCCGGGCAACTGGTGCACGCGCTCGATATAGGCGGCAATCTCGCCGGGGATGGGCAGCTGGTAGGTCTTGAGGCGCGAGCACACCGGCGCGTAGTAGGCATCGGCAATGCTGAATTGGTCAAACAGCATGGGGCCGCCATGCTGGGCCAGCAGGTGGCTCCACATGCTGCACAGGCGCTCGACATTCTTGCGCACAGCGGCGTTGTCGCGCCAGACGATGCGGCCCACCTCGGCCAGGTCGGCCTCGATGTTCATCGGGCAGGCACTGCGCAGGGCGGTGAAGCCGCCATGCATCTCGGCGCAGATGCTGCGGGCGCTGGCGCGGGCTGCCTTGTCCTTGGGCCACAGCTGCTTGTCAGGGAATTGCTCCGCTGCATATTCGGCAATCGCCAGGCTGTCCCAAACGCTGATGTCGCCATCGCGCAGCAGCGGCACCGTGCCGGTGGGGCTGATGGCGGTCATCGTGCGTTTGAACTCGGACTGGCTGTCAAAACCGTCGAAGCGGACAAACTTCTCTTCAAAAGGAATGCCCGCCTGGCGCAGCAGCACCCAGGCGCGCATGGACCAGGAGGAATAATTTTTGTTGCCGATATAAAGCTGCAGCATGATCTCAACCGATTGATGAATGAAGGTATCGGGCCATTAATACCGTCTGCACGCGCCCCAAAATGGGCTCGCCAGCGGCTACGAATCGCCCAGGGGCCAGACTACGCCATTGTCATTGAGGATGGCATCGAGCGGCAGGTCATGCGCTTCGGGCTCGAAATCATCGACAAAGCCATTCGTAAAGCCCAGGCCGACGGTGAAGGGGCGCGGCTCCAGCGCGGCCAGGGTGCGGTCATAAAAACCGCCGCCGTAACCCAGGCGGTAGCCGCCCGGGCCATAGCCCACGCAGGGCACAAACAGCAAGGTGGGCACGACCAGCTCGGTATTTTGCGGCTTGGGGATGTCGTAGGCATCCATCTCCATCGGGCAGCCGGGGTACCAGGCGTGGAAGCTCAAGGTCTTGTGCTGCTTGTTCACCACCGGCAGCGCAATGCGGCGCAGCTTGGGCTCGTCCATCAGCGCACCGTCTTCCTTCCAGCGGTGCAGCGCTGGCAGCGGGTCGAACTCGCCCTTGATCGGCCAGTAGGCGCCGATCACCGCATCCTGGCGCTCCATCAGCCAAAAACGCAGGACTTGCTGGAGCTGTTCGGCGCGCTCCAGACGATCGGGCATATGCAGACGCTGTTCAATGAGCGCTTGGCGCACGGCTTTTTTATCCATTGCAAATATCCCTACAGAAACACGCTGGGTCAACCATTCTGACAGCCAAAAGTGACGCTCCCAGCAAATTGGGTACGGTGAAAACCAGGTACCTTTTTTACATATTGGGGCTGTTTCGGTAAGGGCATGTAAGAGGAAGCCTGGTATTGCAGCCTTTGGGACCGCGGGCACGCTGGGCGATGTGTATGATTTTAGGGATCACCTGGGCGCCGCTCTATAGCGCCGCTGTCTCACAACCTGGATCGGCTATGCCTCGGAATGTTTTCACCCCCTTGATGGCGGCCTTGTTGGCCTGTAGCGCGCTGCCGCTGGCCGCCCAGACGATTTTGCAGGGCGCAACGGCCGCGCCCGCCTCGGTGCAGACGCCCGTGCAGCTGCAGTCCAGCCCCTCGGTCAGCAGCGGCATGGTCAACGACGATGTGATCGTTGACATGCAGCAGGCCTTTCGCAAGCGCGAGAAAAGCAAACTCACCCAGCTGCTGCCCGGCGCGCGCGGCCATGTGCTCGAGCCCTGGGCGGCGTACTGGGAGCTGCGCGCGCGCCTGAGCGAGGCCACGCAGGACGAAGTGCAGGCCTTTTTGACCCGCTGGGCCGGTACCTACCAGGAAGACCGGCTGCGCAACGACTGGCTGCGCCTCCTGGGCCAGCGCCGCGACTGGAGCAATTTCGATGCGATGTACCCGGCATTCCGCATGGGCGACGACCGCGAGCTGCGCTGCTACGCGGCGGTGATCGATCTGGCCAAGGGTGGCGAGCGCGAACCGCTGGCCAGCACGGTCAAGAGCAACTGGTATGCGCAGCGCGACTCGGAAGACGGCTGCAACCTGGCGGCCTCGGAGCTGTTCTCGGCCGGTGGCCTGCAGGCCGACGATATCTGGCGCCGAGCGCGCCAGACCATGGAAGCGGGGCGCCCGCGTGCCGCCCGCGCTGCGGTGGAGGTGGTGGCCCCGATGCAGCTGCCCGCCTTTGCGACCATGCTGCAGTCGCCCAGCAAGTTTTTGACGGCCCAGGCCAAGACGTCCTCCAAGGAGCAGCAGGAGCTGGCCACCTTGGCGCTGATCAAGATCGCCGCAGACAACCCCGATGGCGCCGCCACCTTGATGGAAGGCCGTTGGAACGAGCTGCTGACCCAGCCGCGCCGCGACTGGGTCTGGGGCGTCATCGGCAAGACGCAGGCCACGCGCCTGTCACCCGATGCGATGGCCAGCTTTGCCAAGGTGAGCAAGGACTCCCACCTGAGCGACGACCTGCTGGCCTGGAAGACGCGCGCGGCACTGCGCGCCGGCCAGTGGCAGCAGGTGCGCAAGAGCATCGAGGCGATGAGCGCCGAGGAGCGCGAAGACCCGACCTGGATGTACTGGCAGGCCAAGGCCTTGCAGGCGGGCCGCATCAGCGAGGCGCAGACCCAGCAGTCGCGCCAGCTGCTGCAAAAGATTGCCGGCACACAGGGCTTTTATGAGCAGCTGGCGCAGGAGGAACTGGGCCAGCCCATCGTCATCCCGTCGCAGCCGGTGGCCATCGACGAGCAGGCGCGCCAGGCGGTGCGCAGCAGTGCGGGCTTGGCACGTGCGCTCTATGCGATCCAGCTGGGGCTGCGCAGCGAAGGGGTGCGCGAGTGGAACTACATGACCAACCTGCACCAGCGCGGCGGCATGGACGATGCCCAGCTGCTGGCCGCGGCCGAGCTGGCCTGCCAGCGCCAGATCTGGGACCGCTGCATCAACACCAGCGAGCGCACCAAGACCGTGGTCGATGTGGGCCAGCGCTACCCGATGCCGTTCAAGGAGGCCGTGGTGAACCGCTCGCGCGAGATTGGCCTGGACCCTGCGTATGTCTATGGTCTGATCCGCCAGGAAAGCCGTTTCATCATGGATGCGCGCTCGGGCGTCGGTGCCTCGGGTCTGATGCAGATCATGCCGGCCACCGCCCGCTGGACCGCCCGCAAGATCGGCATGACCGATTTCACACCGGCCAGCATCAATGACCGCGACACCAACATCACCCTGGGCACCGCCTACCTCAAACTCGCGCTGGATGATTTTGACGGCTCGATGGCGCTGGCGGCTGCCGGCTACAACGCCGGCCCCGGCCGGCCGCGCAACTGGCGCAATGGCCCGGTGCTGGACGGCGCCATCTGGGCCGAGAACGTGCCCTTTGCCGAGACGCGCGACTATGTGAAAAAGGTGCTCTCCAACACTACCAGCTATGCGGCGATTCTGACGGGCCAGCCCCAATCGCTGCGCGCACGCCTGGGCTCGGTGGGGCCCAAGCCCGAGGGCGAGCCGGATCTTTCCAAAGAGCTGCCCTGATCGGGCGGATGGTGACGTAAGCGCGCTTACTGGTTAACCAGCAGCGCGCCCTCACGCCGCGCGGCGCCCGAGCGCTCCAGGTCGGCCACCAACGATGCATGCCACTGCGCCAGGTCCTGGCCTGCAAAGTAGCGCTGGTGCAGCAAGCCGTAGTAGGGCGTGGCGGCCAGCCAGGCCTGCACTTGCACCAAGGGCAGCTGCTGCCATTCCAGCAGCTTGTACTTGAGCAGTACCTTGGCGGCATAGAGCGCATGGCGCTCGGGGCTTTGCACAAAGCGCTCCAGCCGCTGGCGGGCGGTGTGCAAGGCACTTCCCACATCGCTGAACGCACTGCCGTGGCCGGGCAGCACCAGGCGCGGCTGCAGGCGCTCGATCACATCCAGGGTGGAGGCCACCTCGTCAAAGGCCGCCGTGCCTTCGATCTCCGGAAAGACCACGCCAAAGCCGCTTTCCCAGAGCGCGTCGGCCGAGATCAGGATGCCGGAGGCGGGCTCAAACAGAATCACCGAATGCGGGTCATGGCCGGGCGCGGCATGGATCTGCCAACGCTGCTCACCGAGCGTGATCTCTGTGCCCGGCTGCAGCAGCTCGTCCATCTGAAAGCGCGGGCAGTCCTGGCCGGTGGGGCGGTAGCTCAGCTGGTTCTCGTCCCAATCGGTGACCGCCTGCGCATGGCCGGGCGCAATGCTGGTGCGGGCCTGGGGCCAGCGCTGCTGCAAGGCGGTATTGCCGCCGCAGTGGTCGCTGTGCAAATGGGTGTTGACGATGCGCTGCAGCGGCGCGCCTTGCAGGCTGTCCTCGACGAGCGCCACGGTCTGCGCGGCATGGCTGCAGTAGCCAGTATCGACCACCGCCGTGGTGCCGCGCACAAACACCGTGTTGTTGGCCGACAGCCAGCCGCGCTCGATGAACTGGAGATCGGCGGGCAGCGAAGCGGTGGAGGCGGACATGGTGGCGCAGGCGAAAGGGCAAGACCGCCAGCCTAGCAGACGCGGCGGGTCTGGCGCTGGCACCCAGGTGTCAGCGGGGCGGCTGCGAGCCGCTGCTGCCCAGCATGAAGGCCTGGCGGGCCTCTTGGGGCGCGGCCAGCGTGTCGGATTCGTCCTTGAGCTGCACGCCCGAGAGCTTGCGCTGGCGCGCCTGCTGCATCAGGTAGTGCAGCTTGTGGACGGCCTGCGCATAGCTCAGCCCCTGCTCGCGCACATTCGAGATGCAGTTGCGCGCCTCATCGGTCATGCCCGGGCGGGGCTGCCAGGTCATGTACAGGCCCATGCTGTCCGGGGAGCTCAGGCCCGGGCGCTCACCAATCAGCACCACCACCAGCGAGGCGCCCAAGGCCGCGCCAATCTCGTCGCCCAGCGCCACCCGGGCATGGCGCACCACCGTGATCGGGCCGACGCGCCACTGCTCGGCCAGCGCCGGCAGCATCTGGCGCAGAAAAGGCAAGGCATTGCGCTCGATGGCCAACGAGGACAGGCCATCGGCGACGACAAACACCACATCGGTCTGGGCAGGGGGCAGGCCCTGGAGCAGAGCCCGCGACTCGGCGCTCAGGCGCCGGCCCAGATCCGGGCGCTGCAGGTAGGTGGGGCGGTCTTGGGCGGCGCTGTGCAGGCGCAGCACCGGCTGGGTGTGCAGCGCTTGTAGTTCGCCCGCGAGCGGGTCCATGTCAAGCTCGGTGTGCACGGCCATGCGTGCCTGGGCATGGGCGAGGGCAAAGTCCAGGTGCGCGCGCGTGGGCAGGCTGGTGCCGGCGCGGCCCAACGCAATGCGGGCGCTGGTGAACTGGCGCAGGCGCTCCCAGGGGTTGGGGGTGACGGCAGCGCTCGCGGGCTCGGCTGGGTCGGGCAGGGCGGCTGGGGCAGAAGGGCGTGGGGACATGGGGAGCTTCAGTTGAGCTGGGCCAGCGCTTGCGAGAAAGGCGCGGGCAGGTCAGCGGCCAGGCGCAGGCCCGGGCCCGAGCCTGCGGCCTGGGCAATGCCCATGGTCTGCAGCCAGGCCTCGAACTCCGGCGTGGGCCGCAGGCCCAGGGTCTTGCGCAGGTAGAGCGCATCGTGGAAGGACGTGGTCTGGTAGTTCAGCATGATGTCGTCCGAGCCGGGGATGCCCATGATGAAATTGATGCCGGCCACGCCAAACAGGGTCAGCAGCACATCCATGTCGTTCTGGTCGGCCTGCGCATGGTTGGTGTAGCAGATGTCGCAGCCCATCGGCAGGCCCAGCAGCTTGCCGCAGAAATGGTCTTCGAGCCCGGCGCGGATGATCTGCTTGCCGTCGTAGAGGTACTCGGGGCCGATAAAGCCGACCACGGTGTTGACCAGCAGTGGCTCGAACTTGCGCGCCACCGCATAGGCGCGTGCCTCGCAGGTCTGCTGGTCCAGCCCATGGTGGGCGCCGGCCGACAGCGCGCTGCCCTGGCCGGTCTCAAAGTACATGGCGTTGTTGCCGATGCTGCCGCGAGAGAGGCTCTGCGCCGCGTCATAGCCCTCTTGCAGCAGGGCCAGGTCCAGGCCAAAACTGCGGTTGGCAGCCTCGGTGCCGGCGATGGACTGGAACACCAGGTCCACCGGCACGCCCCGGCCAATGGCCTCGATGCTGGTGGTCACATGGGTGAGCACGCAGGACTGGGTGGGGATCTGGTACTGCTGGATCACCTCGTCGAGCATGAAGAGCAAGGTGCTGACGGCGGCGATGCTGTCGCTGGCCGGGTTGATGCCGATGACCGCGTCGCCATTGCCGTACATCAGGCCGTCGAGCAGGCTGGCAGCAATGCCCGAGGGGTCATCGGTGGGGTGGTTGGGCTGCAGCCGGGTGGACATGCGTCCGGGCAGGCCGATGGTGTTGCGAAAGCGGGTGACCACGCGGCATTTCTGCGCGATCAAAATCAGGTCCTGGTTGCGGCAGAGCTTGGAGGTGGCAGCTACCATCTCCGGGGTCAGGCCCGGTGCCAGCGCGCGCAAGCTCGCTTCGTTGGCGGCGTCCGACAGCAGCCAGTCGCGAAAGCCGCCCACCGTCAGGTGCGCTACCGGTGCAAAGGCGGCGCGGTCATGGCTGTCGATGATCAGGCGGGTGACCTCGTCGCTCTCATAGGGCACCAGCGCCTCTTGCAGAAAGTGGGCGAGCGGCAGATCGGCCAGCGCCATCTGTGCGGCAACGCGCTCGGTGTCAAGGCGGGCCGCAACGCCGGCCAGTTGGTCGCCCGAGCGGGCCGGTGTGGCCTTGGCCATCAGCTCGCGCAAGGAGGCAAACAGATGGCGCTCGGCGCCAACGGTATGGGAATAGGGCATGGTCGCAGCGCCTCCTCAAGGGGTTGTCTCGCCGGGGGCGTCGGCCACCAGGTGGTGGCGGCTGTACAGCGCAAAGTAGGCCACGAAGACAGCGTAAACGATGACCGCGCCGATGAGAACCCGGGGGTCCACCAGAAAGCCGGCCACTACCGCGATGCAGGCCAGCACCAGCGCGATGCCCGAGGTGAAGACGCCGCCCGGCGTGCGGTAGGCGCGCGGCAGGTTCGGCTCCTTGATGCGCAGCCAGATGTGCGAGGCCATCATCATCACGTAGGAGATCGTGGCGCCAAACACGGCGACCAGGATCAGCAGATCGCCCTGGCCGGTCAGCGACAGCGCAAAGCCGATGGCGCCTGGCACCAGCAGTGCGAGGTAGGGGGTCTTGCGCTGCGTGGTCAACGACAGGCCCCGGGGCAGGTAGCCGGCGCGCGACATCGCAAACACCAGGCGCGAGTAGCCATAGATGATCGAGAAGAAGCTGGCAATGAGGCCGGCCAGGCCGACAAAGTTCACAAAGCGGCTGATCCAGGTGGGGCCACCCAGCACCTTGCTGGATTCGAGCGCCTCGACCAGCGGGTTGCCCGAGTTCATCAAGGCCGCAGCCCCCGCGCCGCCTGGCGCCAGCACCAGGATCAGGCCGCAGAACAGCACCAGCACGGCGATGGCGCCAATCAGGCCGCGCGGCAGATCGCGGCGTGGGTCCTGCGCTTCTTCGGCGGCCAAGGGCACGCCTTCTACCGCGAGAAAGAACCAGATGCCATAGGGGATGCAGGCCCAGATACCGATGTAGCCAAAGGGCAGAAAGCTGCTGGCGCCCCAGGCGTCGGTAGGCGCAATGTCGAACAGGTTGCTGAGCTGGAAATGCGGCACCATCGCGACGATGAAGACCACGAGCGCAACAACTGCCAGCGCGGTGACGGCAAAGATGAGGCGCAGGGCTTCACCCGCGCCATAGATGTGGATGCCCAGAAACACGGCATAAAAGCCCAGGTAGACCATCCAGCCATCGATGCCGAACAGCGACTGGCAGTAGGCGCCGATAAAGGTGGCAATCGCCGCCGGTGCAATCGCGTATTCCATCAGGATCGCCACGCCACACAGAAAACCGCCCCAGGGCCCAAAGGCGCGCCGGGCAAAGCCATAGCCGCCGCCGGCCGTGGGCGCGATGGTGGCGAGTTCAGCGAGCGCAAAGCACATGCAGGTGTACATCGTCGCCATCAGCGCCGAGGCGACCAGCAGACCGCCCCAGCCACCAGTCTTGAGGCCGAAGTTCCAGCCGGCATAGTCGCCCGAGATGACATAGGCCACGCCCAGGCCGACCAGCAGCAGCCAGCCGGCGGCACCGCGCTTGAGCTGGCGCTGTTCGAAATAGTTGCTTGGGTGCGCGGCGCTGGCGCCTGCGGGATTGGGGTGATGGGCCATGGCCTGCCTTGTTGTCTGTGGTGTCCCCGATGGTGGCAAGAATGGCGCGCACGCTCTATCCGATTTCGGCAAATCTGGCTAAGGGGAAGGCTGGGTTGACCTTGGTGCGCTTTTTGCATGACCATGCCTGTATGCCTAGCCACGCCATTGCGCCGCCATGTCCCTGAGCGCCCCTTGTCCATCGCCCGCGCTGAGCAGCTCCCGTGCTGAGCGCGGCGCAGCGGCGCGCGGCCCAGCGGTGCGCGGCCCAGCGGTGCGCGGCCCGGCTGCGCAGGTGGCGCAGACCTGTGATGTCGATGAGCAGGCGGCCTTGCTGCAGGGCTGGAACCAGCGCTATGAGCAGCTGTCGGCCGGCAGCTTTGAGGGCCGGGTGACCAGCCTGCACCTGGGGCCTATCCAGGCCTGGCGCGAGTTCTCCAGCCAGGCGCTGCACCAGACCGGTGCCTTGCGCGCCGGGCAATTGGCCATCGGCCTGCCCAGCAGCATTCCGGGCAACACCATGTTCTGCAACCGCTCCTGCAGCGAGGGGCATGCGATTGTGTTCTCGGGCGATGGCCCGTTCGAGTTTGTCTCGCCCGGCGGCCTGGAGATCATCGATTTTGTCGTGGACCGGGGCAGCCTGGACCCCTATCTGACGGCCAGCGAACGCGAGCAGCTGCAGGCCCAGCTGGCGCAGCCGCATCTGCGGCCGGTCTCGGCCCATGAGCGCTGGCGCCTGCCGATTCTGCTGTCCGACATGCAGCAGTGCCTGGCCGATACCACGCCAGAAGCCCTGCCGCCCCAGCAGCTCGACGAGATGGCCGGCGATGTGCTTGCCGCCATTGCTGCGGTGCTGCGCGATGGCGTGGGGAGCGAGGCCGATGAGCAGCTGTCCTACCAGCGGCGCGCGCATATCGTCAGCATGGCGCGGGAGCGGGTGGTGGCGACGGGCGCCGATGGCTCATTGACGGTCGAAGACCTGTGCCAGGCGCTGGCGGTGAGCCGCCGCGCCTTGCAGTACTCGTTCCAGGAAGTGCTGGGCATCTCGCCGCAAAGCTATCTGCGCGCCGTGCGCCTCAATGGTGCACGCCGCGCGATCAAGCAGGGCAGCAGCGTCTCGGACGCCGCGCTGGCCTGGGGCTTTTGGCACTTTGGCCGCTTTGCGCAGGAGTACAAGGCGCTGTTTGCCGAGCTGCCCTCCCATACCTGCAAGCGCTACCGCTGAGCGGCGCGCGCAACTTTTAATCCTGGGCGTCTGCCGCCAGCTCCGGCAGGCCGCGCAATGCGGCATACACGGGGGTGAAGTCGCCCTCGGTCATGTCAAACAGCTGCTGGAAATCGTCGATGACGAAATAGGTCTGCTGGTAGCTGTCGATCTTGTAGCGGGTGCGCATCGTGCGCTCCAGGGACAGCGGCAGGCGCTGGGGCAGCGGGCTGGTGACGGCGTGCTGCAGCTCGCCCGATGAGCTCAGGATGCCGGCGCCATAGGCACGGATTTCACCTTTCTCGCGGATGAGGCCGAACTCGATCGTGTACCAGTACAGGCGGCTGAGCATTTCGCAGGCGCCCAGGCGCTCGGCCTTGAGGCCGCCCTGGCCATAGCGCTGCACATAGTCGGCAATCACCGGGTTGAACAGCAGCGGCACATGGCCGAACAGGTCGTGGAAGATATCGGGCTCGACCACATAGTCGAACTCCTCGGGCTTGCGGATCCAGTCGGTGACCGGGAATTTTCGGTTGGCCAGCAGGCTGAAAAAAGGCACCTCCGGGATCAGGCCCGGCACCGCGACGATCTCCCAGCCGGTGGCCTGGCGCAGGCGCTGGTTGATGTCTTCAAAGCGGGGGATGCGGTCTTCGACGCCCAGCGATGGCAGCGCGTCGATGAAGGCCTGGCTCGCCAGCCCCGGCAGCAAGGCCTTTTGGCGCGCATACAGGCGCCGGTAGGTGTCGTGGTCGGCCTCGGTGTAGGCGGCGTAGTCCTGCGCGCAGGTGTAGTCGTCCTGCGCGCGGCTGTAGTCGCCGCGGGGCGGCCGGTCCGATTGTCCATAAACCACGGGTGCTTGTCCCATGCTGTGCTCCTTACATTGTGGAGCCGCCAACACAACCCTTGATACGTCGTTGCCAAGCCTGGTCGTACGTCTGTACTGCCTGCGGCTTGACGCCTAGTCTCAACCGCAAACCTTCGGTTTGCTGGGTCGTGTTACCGGCTCTTATAAAGACCAGCCGGGCACCCGCAGTTGATGGGCTGCAGGCGCTCAGTTGGTCTTGATCTTGATCGTGTTGATCAGAAACTGAAACTTGCGTGCTTCCTGCGATACAAAGTGCGACAGCTCCTTGAGGCGCATGTCTTCGGGGGCGATGCCCATCTTCAGGTACTCGGCCTTGAAGCGCGGGTCGGTCAGCGCGCCCTGGAAGGCGTAGGCGTACTTCTGCGCTTCCTGGTCGGGCAGGCTGGCGGGCGCAAACACGCCAAACCAGGTAGAGACATCAAAACCGGGCACGGACTCGTTCACCGGCGGCACCTGGGGCAGGGCCACATTGCGGTCCGATGTGGTCACGGCCAGCGCCAGCAGCTCGCCGGACTTGATCAGCGGCAGGGCCGAGGCCAGGTTGTCGAAGACCACATCGATATCGCCGCTAAGCAGCGCCTTCTGGGCCGGGGCCGCACCGGCGTAGGGCACGCTGGGCATCTGCAGATTGGCCAGCGACTTGAGCATCTCGCCCGAGATATGGCCGATACTGCCGTTGCCGCCCGAGCCCATCTTCAAGCTGCCGGGGTGGCCCTTGATATAGCTGACCATCTCCGAGGTGGACTTGATACCCAATTGGTCCGCGCGGCTCTTTTTCATCACCAGCACGTTGGGCACGCGCGCCACCAGGATCAAGGGCTTGAAGTCCTTTTGTGCATCGTACTGCGGTGGTGTGCCCAGGTAGGGCAGCACCGCGTGTGTGGCCACCGCGCCCATCAGCACCATGTTCTCCTGGGGCTTGGCCTGGGCCACCAAGGTCGCGCCTGTGGCACCGCCGGCCCCCGGCTTGTTGGCCACCGTGATGGTGCCCAGTTGCTTTTCGGCGCCCTGGGCCAGCAGGTGGGCCGAGGTGTCCAGCGGGCCACCGGCGGGGTAGGGGACCACAAAGGTCAGCGGTTGGCTGGCGTTCTGCGCGCTGGCAGCCAACATGAAACCAGACAGAACGGCGGCGAGGGTGACGGAGCGTTTCACAATTGTTTCCAGATTGATAAATCGCTCCGCAGTATAGAGAGGCCGCATGGCAAATTGAGGAATATCAAAGCCGCAGCCGTTCAATTTTTCCTATAGCACCCCACGGCGCATCTGATCGAGTTCAATGCTCTCGAACAGCGCCTTGAAGTTGCCATTGCCAAAACCATCATCGCCCTTGCGCTGGATGAACTCGAAGAAGATGGGGCCCAGCTGGTTCTCGCTGAAGATCTGCAGCAGCAGTTTCTGGCCGGTGCCATCGATCAGGATCTTGCGCTTTTTCAGCTCGGCCACATCCTCGCCATGGTCGGGCAGGCGCTTGTCCACCAGCTCGTAGTAGGTGTCGATGGTGTCGAGCAGCTTGACGCCGCCGGCGCGCAACTGGTCCACTGTTTCGTAGAGGTTGTCCGAGCCCATCGCGATGTGCTGGATGCCTTCGCCGTTGTACATGTCCAGGTACTCCTGGATCTGGCCGGCCTTTTCCTTGCCCTCTTCATTGATGGGGATGCGGATCTTGCCGCAGGGGCTGGTCATGGCCTTGCTCTTGACGCCGGTGACCTGGCCTTCGATGTCGAAGTACTTGATCTCGCGGAAGTTGAACAGGCGCTCGTAGAAGCCCGCCCATTCGTCCATGCGGCCCCGGTGCACGTTGTGGGTCAGGTGGTCGATATAGGTCAGGCCGTGGCCGTGCGGGTTCAGCGCCTCTTCGGCACTGACGCCGGGCAGCGGCTCGAAGTCCACATCGAAGAAGCCGATGTTGCCGATGTCGCCAGCTTGGGCACCGTTCTTGCCGCGCCAGCGGTCGACCAGGTAGATCAGGCTGTCGCCAATGCCCTTGATCGCGGGGATATTCAGCTCGCCTGGGCCGGCCTGGCCGGCATAGCCCCAGGCGCCCAGGCCCAGGGCGCGCTCATAGGCGGCCTTGGCGTCCTGCACGCGGAAGGCGATGGCGCAGACGCTGGGGCCGTGCAGGCGGGCAAAACGCTGGGCAAAGCTGTCGGGCTCGGCATTGATGATGAAGTTGATCTCGCCCTGGCGGTACAGGGTGACGTTCTTGTGGCGGTGGCGCGCGACGGGCTTGAAGCCCATGGACGTGAAGACCTTGCCCATGGCGACCGGATCGGGCGCGGCATATTCGATGAACTCGAAGCCGTCGGTGCCCATGGGGTTGTCCCAGGTCGTGAATTCGGTGGTCTGGTGGGGAATGGCGGCTGTCATCGCAGGTCTCCTGTGGATCGTCTCGGGTGGCGCCAGCGTCGGCTGGCTGCTGTGCCTCCACTGTACCGATCTTGGCGCGCAGCATTTTGGCGATTTATCCCAGTCCAATCGCTGGCAAAGCCTGATTCATGTGTTCTTGCTAAAAATCAAGCATTAAAATTGCGTGATCGTGTTGTGTCGCGCTGCTGCGGTGCAGCAAAAACATTCTGGACCTCTGCCATGACCACCTCTGCCTACCCCCTGGACAAGCTCGACCGTGCCATCTTGCAGCGCCTGCAGCACAACGGCCGCGAAACCTATGACGTCGTGGGCGAGCAGGTCGGCCTGTCGTCCAGTGCGGTGCTGCGCCGGGTCAAGCGTCTCGAAGAGGTGGGCGTGATCGAGCGCTATGTGGCCCTGGTCAAGCCCGAGGCCGTGGGCCTGTCGATGACGGCCTACCTCAATGTGCGGCTGGAGAAGTTCACCGAGGCGAGCAAGCGCAACCCGCTCGATCTCTTCCGCGCCAGCGTGCAAAGCTGGCCCGAGGTGGTCGAATGCGTGGCGCTGACCGGGGACATGGATTATCTGCTGCGCGTCGTCGTCGCCGACATGGCCCACTACAGCCGCTTTGTGATGGATACCTTGCTGCGCCACCCTGCGGTGCAGGACTGCAAGACCAGCTTTGTGCTGGACCGTGTCAAGCTCACCACAGCGCTGCCGGTATTGCCCGGGGTCTGAACCACAGCCGATGTTGCGCCAGCGCAAACGGCGCTGCGATTGCTGGGCCGCTCACAGGCCCTTCAAACCGCATGCCCGAGTGCCCACTTGCGGCGCAAAGCCGCATGGCCGGGGGCTTTGAATACCCTTTGTAAGCGCGGGGTAAGCCATAGGCACGAAATATGCTGCATCGCAGCATGATTGATAATACGCGGGTTAACCCGTATATTTACCCCATGATCACGACGAAAGAATGGTTCCCTTCATCCGTTGCCAACGGCATGATGGCGTTTTTCCCCTTCTTTGGCCGGTTGGGCGAGAGCCCGCAGCAGCCCGACGGCAAGAAGCCACGACCTTCCGCCTCTATGGTTCCTATCCGCGCCCTCAGTGAGCGTCACCGCCCGCGCATCCTCGCCCATCTGCTGGCGCTCGATGCGCAGGACCGCTATTTGCGCTTTGGCTACCAGGCGAGCGACGCGCAGATCGCGCGCTATGTCGAGGGCCTGAATTTCGAGCGTGACGAGATCTTTGGTATCTATAACCGCAGCCTCAAGCTGATTGCGATGGCCCATGTGGCCTATGCGCCGCCGTCGTCGAACATGGCCAGCTGCGCCGAGTTTGGCGTGTCCGTGCTCAAGTCCGGCCGGGGCAAGGGCCTGGGCAGCCGTCTGTTCGAGCGCGCCGCGATGGACGCGCGCACCAAAGGCGTGCAGATGCTGTTCATCCATGCACTGTCCGAGAACACCGCGATGCTCAAGATCGCGCGCAAGGCGGGAGCCACGGTCGAGCGCGATGGCTCCGAATCCGAGGCCTACCTGAAGTTGCCGCCCGCAGGTTTTGACACCCGCATGGCCGACCTGGTCGAGGACCAGATGGGCGAGATGGACTACCAGTTCAAGAAGCAGGCGCGCCAGTTCTGGGATTTCCTGTCCACCGTGCAGGAAGTGCGGCGTGATGTGCAGGAAGGCCGGCACAAGTCGGGCCAGTAGGAGCCGCTAACACAACCCTTGATACGTCGTTGCCCTGCCTTGTCGTACTACTGTACTGCCTGCGGCAGGACGCCTAGTCTCAACCGCAAACCTTCGGTTTGCTGGGCCGTGTTATCGGCTCTAAACAGCCGGGTTTGTCACAGGGGAGTGCTCAAGGATTGGGCAGCGATTTCGGAGGAAATCCGCAATTTGATATCCTGATCGCTTGTTTCACTACCGCACGTCCTGCATTCCAAGACAGTGTCAGACCCCCATCCCTCGCGCTTCCCTGACAAGGAAGACAAACGCACCTTTTTCCAGAAGGTCGCTGAACTGATTCACCCGGCCCCGGACTCTGCGGACGAGTTGATCGAAACCCTGGCGGAAGCCGAAAGCAACGATGTCATCAACGCGGACTCCCGCGTGATGCTGGAGCGGGTCATCCGTATGGAAGACATGACCGCTGGCGATGTGATGGTCGCCGCGCCCCGCATGGACCTGGTGGACATCGAAGCCGACTACGAGTCGGTGCTGCACACCGTCATCAACACCGCCCATTCGCGATTCCCGGTGTTCCAGGGTGAGCAGGAAAACATCATTGGCATCTTGATGGCCAAGGACCTGCTCAAGCTGCAACGCTCCCCCCAACTCAATCTGCGCGCCCTCCTGCGCCCGGCCGTGTTTGTGCCCGAGAGCAAGGGCCTCAACGACCTGCTGCGTGAGTTCCGGGGCAACCGCAACCACCTGGCCATCGTCATCGATGAGTTTGGCCGCGTGGCGGGCCTGGTCACGATTGAGGATGTGCTCGAACAGATCGTCGGCGAGATCGAGGACGAGTTCGATCTGCCCGAAGACGAGGGCGATATCTTTGCGCTGGCCGATGACACCTTCCGCATCTCGGGCGACACGCCCGTCGAGCGGGTGGCCGACGAGTTCAACGTGGTGCTCGAGAGCAGTGACCCCGATGAGTCGTTCGAAACCATCGGTGGCCTGATTGCCCACGAGCTGGGCCATGTGCCCAAGCGCGGCGCCCACATCATGCTGGGTGGCCTGCACTTTGAGGTGCTGCTGACCAAGGGCGGCGCGGTGCGCTGGTTCCGCGTGCAGCGGGCCGCGCCGGTGTCGGACCCGGCAGCAGACGCTTGAGGCAGCGCCCGATAGGCGCCCATACCGCCTGCCTCTGAGCGGCAAGCCATGGCAGCGAATCACGCGGTTCGCTGCCTTTTTTATGGGCACGCGCTGCGCCTGCCTGGCGTTTGGCCTTGTCGGCAGGGCGGTAGCGCAGCCTCCCTAAAATGCTGCTCCATGCCCACGATTCCACAAGCCCCGACCCCGGCACCTGCCGCTGATAGCGCAACCACGGCTCACCAGCCAGCCTGGCCGGCCATCACCGCCCCGCATGCGGCCCCCCAGGACCACTGGATTGAGCAGCTGGGCCGCCGGCGCAATGATGACTTTGCCTGGCTCAAATACATCCCCGAGACCGGCACGCGCAGCATGGACAACCTGCCCGAGCCCCTGGGCAGCCTGCTGCAGGCTGAGCGCGACTATGCGCAGCAGATGCTGGCGCCGCAGGCCGCATCGGCGCAGCGCTTCTACGATGCGATGGCCGCCCATGTCTGCAGCACCGAGCTGGCACCGCCTGCCGCACTGCAAGGCTGGGCTTACAGCAGCCAGCCAGGGGCGGGCGGCCAGCGGGTGTTTGTGCGCAGCCATTCGGATGGCCGGGTGCAGACCCTGGTCGACGAGGCCGTGCAATCGCAGGGCCATCGGTACTACCGCGCCACCGACCACCAGGCCAGCCCCGATGACCGCTACTATGCCTGGGCCGAAGACCTGATCGGCAATGACCGCCACCGCATCTGCGTGCTTGATACCGAAACCGGCCAGACCCAAGTGCTGGTGGAGGGCGACGCCTTTGGCTATGGTGGGCTGACCTTTTCGCCGTCGTCGCAGGACCTGTTTTGGATCTGGCGCGATGCGCACAGCCGGCCCTCGCGCCTGTACCGCAGTGCGCTGCAGGGCGGGCAGCCGGTGCTGGTGCATGAGGAGAGCGACCCGGCGCTTTTTATGCGCGTGGCGCGCACGGCGGCTAATGGCTTTGTGGTGCTGAGCCTGTTCGGGCCCGACACCAGCGAGCTGCACCTGATCGCCGCCGGCCAGGAGCATGCCGCGCCCCGGCTGCTGCGCCCGCGCGAGCGCGGCATCCGCTACGAAGTCAATGAATGGAATGGCAGCCTGGTGGCGCTGACCAATGCCGGGGGTGCCACCGACCGCCAGATCCTGCGGCTGGGCCCCGACCTGCAGCCCCAGCAAACGCTGGCCGCCCACCGCCACGGTGTGCCCATCATCAAGATGCAGCCCTTTGCCAGCACGCTGGTGCGGCTTGAGCGCGCCGATGGCCTGCACCAGCTGGTGCTGCTGCAGCGCGACGGGGCGCAAACCACCATCCGCTTTGACGAGCCCGCCTACACCTTGGACCTGCTGCCCGGCCAGCACTGGGATGCCAGCCATGTGCGTATCAAGCACCAGACGCCCGCCCAGCCGCCGCGCTGGCTGGACATCCGCCTGGCCGACGGCCAGATGACCGAGGTGGGGCGCGAGACCTGGAGTGGGTTGGACCCGGCGAACTACCGCATCGAGCGCCTTCAGGCCCGTGCCGATGATGGCCAGTGGGTGCCGCTGACGGTGCTCTCGCGCAAGGACATCGATAGCAGCCAGCCCCAGCCGCTGCTGCTGACCGGCTATGGCGCCTATGGCATTGCGCACGAGGCCTCGTTCTCGCTGCCGGCCCTCGCCTGGGTCGATGCCGGCTACCGCTATGCGATTGCCCATGTGCGCGGGGGCTCGGAAAAGGGCCATGACTGGTACCAGGGCGGCTGCCGCGAGCACAAGCGCAACTCAATGACCGACTTCATCGCCTGCGCCCAGCATCTGCAGCAGCTGGGCTACAGCACGCCGCAGCAGACGGTGGCCCACGGCATATCGGCCGGCGGCCTGCTGGTCTGCGGCGCGATGAACATGCAGCCCCAGCACTGGGCGGGGGTGATCGCGCAGGTGCCCTTTGTCGACATGCTCAACACCATGAGCGATGCCGACCACCCGCTGGTGCCGCTGCTGCGCCCGGACTGGGGCGATCCGCTGGCCGACCCGGTCGCCTATGACTACATCGCGGCGCTGTCGCCCTACGAGAATGTGCGTGAGGCGGCCTACCCGCCGCTGCTGTGCACGGCCGGCTTGAAGGATGACCGCGTGCCGTACTGGGAGCCGGCCAAACTGATGGCCAATGTGCGCCGCCGCTCCACCAGTGCCGCGCCCGCCTTGTTGCTGCTCAACCCGGACAGCGGCCACCAGGAAAGTGACCAGCAGGAGAGCGTGTTGGGCCAGGCCGCGCGCCTGTGGGCCTTTGCCCAGCACTGCGCCACGGCCGGCAAGCCGCCAGCGGTTTAGCGTGGCAGCGCTGCCTGGGGCCGGCTGCGCTGGAACAGCCCCCAGGCGCACCAGGCCGACACCAGCAGGGCTGGCACCGCCGTCACGGTGATGGCGCTGAGCAAATGGCCCTGCACCACCCAGGTGGAGATAAAACCCGCCAGCAGCGGGCCCAGTGCGCTGAACACCGATACGACAAAGCTCCACAGCGCAAAGATGCGGGCGCGCAACGCGGCGGGGGTGAGGTCCTGCAGCATCGTTGGCACCAGCGCATTGGCGGTGCAGGTGATGAAGAGAAAGAGCCCCACCACGACAAAGGCCTGGGGCAGCGATGCGGTGGAGAACAGCATCAGGATGGCAGGGATGGCCAGCAGTGCGCAGACGCCCATGATGAGCGGGCGCACCGCCTGGCCCAGGCGCTGGGCGAGCCAGCGGTCGAGCCAGGCCACCACCGGCAGGCAGCCCAGCGTGCTGACCAGCAGGATCGGGCCCATCACCTCGCCAATATGGGCGGGCGTGGCCTCAAAGCGGCGCTCCAGCGCCAAGGCGATCAGCTGGTTCAAGCCTTGCACGGCAACCATCAGGCTGCCGGCGATGCCGACAAACAGCGCAATGGGCTGCCAGCGCGCGCGCAGAAACTGGCGCAGCGAGGCGCCGCTCGCGCCATCGCTGCTGGCAATGTAGCGCGGTGGATCGGCGGTGAACAGGCCCGCCAGCAGCAAGGGCAGGCCGGCGACCGACAGCAGCAAGAAGGCCTTGCGCCAAGCATCCATGTCGCCCGGGATCAGTGCGACGGCTGTGCTCTGAATATCGCCTGCAAAATAAAAGCCGGCGCTGGCGCCGCTCGAGACCAGGGCCGCAAAGCCCAGGTTGGCCAGCACGCGGTGGCGCTGCGGAGCCAGGTCGGGAATCATCGAATACACCAGCGGGACCATTGCAAACTCGCTGATGCCGGCGGCCGAGCGGCCCAGAAAGAAGAGGGGAAAGTTGGGCGCCAGCGCGCTCAGCACCATCATCGCGGTGGAGGCCGCAATCAGGCACAGCAGCACGCGCTTGCGCGAGAAGCGATCGGCAAACCGCGCCAGCGGAATGGCCAGCGCGCTGCCCACCAGCACGCCGGCCAGGCCCTGCAAGGCGCCAATGGCGGCATCGCTGATCGCAAAGCTTTTCTGGATGGCCGACAGCGAGATGGCCTGCAGGCCGTAGTCGCTCATCTGCACCCCGGCGGTGAGACCCAGAAAAACAACCGTCAGCAAAGCGCGCACGGACCACTGCGCCGGTCCGGTGTCTGCGGCAGAGGGGGCGGCACTGCCGGAAGAAGTCGTCATGGAATTGCAGTCCGAGAAAAAGCCATATCCCCTGCTGCGGACACTGCCGCAGCATGGGCGCTAGGCTTTCGATCTTAGTGGCTTACTTCCACTGGTACTGCAGCTGCACATCCACCGTGCGGCCACCGCCGTAGTAGCAGTAGAAGTCACAGCCGCTGACATAGGTCTTGTCGGTCAGGTTGCGGGCATTGAGTTGCAGCGCCCATTCGCGGCTCAGGTCGTAGCGCACCATCAGGTCCAGCAAGGTGTAGCCGGAGATGCGCTTGCCGGGGCTGTAGCGCTGGTCTTCGGTCTGGCCGTTGTAGCGGGCACCGGCAGCCACCGTCAGCTTCTGGCTGTTGGCCAGGCTCAGGCTGTGGCTCAGCCACAGGCTGACCTGGTTGTCCGGGATCAGCGGCGTGCGCACGGTCTGCGTGGTCGAGATGTCCTGCTTGGAGTTGTTGTGCGTGTAGGCTGCCTTGATGGCAGTCGCCGCGCCCAGCTTGAAGTCGCCCTGCAGCTCGATGCCCTTGTTGGTGCGCTTGCCCGATTGCGTCTGGATGTTGGAGGCGTCCGAGATCAGCGCGTTCTTTTCCTTGATGTCAAAGTAGGCGAGGGTCAGCGTGCCGTTGAGCCAGGTGGGCTCCATCTTCAGACCGATTTCGCTTTGCTTGCCTTCGTAGGGCTTGTAGGCCATGCCTGTGCTGTCCACGCCGGCGATGGGCTTGAACGATTCCGAATAGCTGATGTAGGGCGAGACACCGAAGTCGGTGATGTACATCGCGCCCAGGTTGACGCTGTTCTTGCTCACATCGTAGGCAGCGTCGGAGCCGCTGACCGAGCCCGTGTTCTTGGCGCTGTCATGGCGGATGCCGGCGTTGAAGTTCCAGTGGCTGCCCACGCGCAGCTGGGTGGAGGCATAGGCGCCCCACTGCTTGGAGTGCAGGCCATAAGGCGTGCCGGTGATGTCGAAAGGCGCGCCGTAGACGGGATTGAACATGTCCAGACCCGGCACAAAGCCGAAGCCGTTGTTCAGGCCATCGGTGTCGGACTTGAGGTAGTCGATACCGAAGGTGGGCAGCAGCTGGATGCTGTCGGACAGCTTGAGCTTGCCGGTGATGCGGTTGTCCAGGTAATGGCTCTTGGAGGTGCCATCGGTGTAGGTGTAGCCGCGCGAGAGCGTCCGGTCACCGTCCGAGCCATAGGCAAAGGTGTTGACCTGGTCCAGATCGAGGTGGGTGTACTTGTAGTTCTGCGTGAACTTCCAGTCGCTGTTGATCTGGTGGCTCAGCAGCCAGCCCAGGCTGGACTGGGTGCGCTTGAGGTGGTCCACACCGGGCTCGCCCGCGTTCAAGCGGCGGTCGATGCGGCCATAAGGCGTATCGGTGATCGTGCCGTAGGCGGGCAGGAAGCCGTTGGTGGGGCGGCCATCTTCGCGCTGCACGCTGCCCAGCAGGGTCAGCGAGGTTTGGGGCGTGAACTCCATCGTGACGCTGGGCGCCAGGTAGTAGCTCTTCATATTGGTTTCGCGCTGCATGCCGTCTTCGCGGCGTGCCTGCGCCACCAGGCGGTAGTACACGGTGCCATCGGCATTGGCGATGTCGTTGTAGTCGATGCCAGCGCCCAGGCGCTTTTGGTTGCCGACCTCGGTGTTCAGCTGCAGTGCGCGCTCCTTCTTGGGGCGCTTGGTGACCAGGTTGACGACGCCGCCGGATTCCGAGGCGCCAAAGATCAGCGAGTTGGCGCCCTTGACGACTTCCACCGTTTCCACGCCAAAGATTTCAGGCTTCCAGACAAAGTAACCATTGGGCGAGGTGGGGGTGCCGTCCAGCGACACCGAGGCATCAAAGCCGCGGATCTTGAACCACTCGACCTTGTTGTCCGCGCCAAAGGGCTCGCTGACTACGCCGGCCTGGTACTGCAGGGCCTGGTCCAGCTTGCGCGCGCCCAGCGCGTCGATCTGGTCCTTTTGCAGCACGGCGCTGGAGTTGGGCGCGTAGAAGTCCAGCCTCTGCAGATCGTTGACCGAGCCGATCACCGTCACGGTTTCCAGCGTCGTGCTGGCGGCTTCAGCCTTGTCGGTGGTGTTGGTGTCAGCGGTTTGTGCCAGCGCAGGGGCAGCAAAGCCGATCGCGCCGATGGCCAGCACAACGGCCTGGACCACCGGGGTGTAGCGTGCGTATTGCATGGTGAGGGTGGGGGAGAAGTGGGACGAATGGAATGGATAACTAGTTTGTAATTTTATATTGCAATCGATAATTGTTCTCAAATGCATTCTCTTTTGTAGCGAATTTGCTGCATTTGTTATTTTCTATCGACCATTGCCCGACGTAGCTGCCAGTTGCGCTGTGCCGCCCACGCCGCTCAGCGCCCCAGAGGGGGATCGCGTATAGTGCGCCCAGCGGCCGTGCCCAAAGAGCGCGCGGTGGTTTCCCCTGCCAAACCCTGATTGACCTGTGCCCGCGTCCTATTCTTCTTATTCCCTGTTTGAGTCACCCCGCCGCTTTCCCTGGCTGTGGGCCTGCCTGGCACTGGTCGCCGGGGTTCTGCAAGCCTGGTCGCTGGCTTGGCCCTGGCATAGCGATGGTTTTCCGGCCAGCTATGGCCAGCCGCTGTGGTGGCTGCAGCTGCTGTCGCTGGCGGTGCTGCCCGCGGCACTCATGCGCGTGCAGCGGCCCTGGCACGGGGTGCTGATCGGCTGGGCCTTTGCCTGCGCCTGGCTCTGCGCCACCTTCTGGTGGCTGTTTATCTCCATGCACACCTATGGCGGACTGCCCGCGCCGCTGGCGGTTTTGGCGGTGCTGGGGCTGGCGGCATTTCTGGGGCTGTACTACGCCGTCGTCTGCGGCCTGTTTGTGGCCTGGCGAGGCGAGCGCCTGAGCGGCGCCGTGCTGCTGTTTGCCGCGCTGTGGCTGCTCGCCGAGCTGGCGCGTGGCCAGTGGTGGACCGGTTTCCCCTGGGGCGCAGGCGGCTACGCCCATGTCGATGGGCCGCTCGCAAGCCTGGCACCCTGGATCGGTGTCTACGGCATTGGCGCCGTCGCATCGGCCGCTGCGATGTGGCTGGCGGGGCTGCGCGGCGCGCATGTGGCGCGTTGGCCGGGCTATGTCGCGCTGCTGGCGGTGGCTGCCGTGCTCTGGCTGGCCCAGCACCTGCCCCAGGCCTCGGTGGCCGCGGCGCCCAACAAGCCGGTATCCGTCGCCTTGCTGCAAGGCAATATCTCGCAGGGCGAGAAGTTCCAGGCCAGCTCGGGCATCCCGATGGCGCTGGCCTGGTATGCCCAGCAGCTGCAGCAAAGCCAGGCGGACATGGTGATTGCGCCCGAGACTGCCATCCCCGTGCTGCTGCAGCAAACCCCGCATGGCTACTGGCAAGAGCTGCAGCAGCGCTTTGCCAGCGGCCAGCAGGCGGCGCTGGTCGGCGTGCCGCTGGGCGATTTTGAGCAGGGCTATACCAACTCGATGGTGGGCCTGGTGCCCGGCAGTGCCGAGGCCTACCGCTATGACAAGCACCACCTCGTGCCCTTTGGCGAGTTCATCCCGCCAATGTTCCGCTGGTTCACCGATTTGATGCAGATTCCGCTGGGCGATTTCAACCGCGGCGGCATGAACCAGCCCTCGCTGGCCTGGGCGGGGGAGCGCTGGGCGCCCAATATCTGTTACGAGGATCTGTTTGGCGAAGAACTGGCCAGCCGCTTTGTGGACAGTGCGCAATCGCCGACGATCATGGTCAATGCCAGCAATATCGCCTGGTTTGGCGATTCGATTGCGATCGACCAGCATTTGCAGATCAGCCGCATGCGGACCCTGGAGCTGGCGCGGCCCATGCTGCGCGCCACCAATACCGGCGCCACCGCGGTGATCGACCGGGACGGCGTGGTGCAGCAGATCCTGCCGCACCAAGCCCGCGCGGTGCTGCAGGCGCAGGTGCAGGGCGTGGATGCGGGCCCGACCTGGTTTGCCCAGTGGGCTGGTCGCTGGGGGCTTTGGCCGCTGTGGGGCCTGGGAGCACTGGTACTGGTCGGGGCCTGGCTGGGCCGGCGGCGCTGACCACCCAGCGCAGCTGCCGGTGCAGATGCCGTCTTAAACGGACAAATTGCCGGCAGATGACGGCCGCAGCACCGTGCTCACCCCATGCGGCTGCTTGGCGAGCGTCCACCATCGGCAAATGTAACTGCTGTTAAAAAACGCAGATAGCCTGGGTTCGGCGCACAAAGCACAGCGCACTCCACGGCTTTGTCTCGCACGTTCGGGCCCAGAAGCGGGATAATGTGTACCTGCAGGTAATGGTGCCTGGGCACCATCAGAGAAATGCGGCGGAGTGACCGCCACCAGAAGTTGGACTGACAATGGCTGAATCTTTTTCCTATGAACAACTGATCGCCTCCGGTGAGGGCAAGTTGTTTACCCCTGAAAGTGGCCGTTTGCCACTGCCGCCGATGCTGATGTTTGACCGCATCACCGAAATCGACGAAAACGGCGGCTCGCACGGGCTGGGAAAAATTGTCGCTGAGCTCGATGTCAACCCCGATCTGTGGTTCTTCAAGTGCCACTTCCAGGGTGATCCCGTGATGCCCGGCTGCCTGGGGCTGGACGCCATGTGGCAACTGATCGGTTTTTACCTGACCTGGCTGCGCCTGCCAGGACGCGGGCGCGCCCTGGGTGCCGGTGAGGTCAAGTTCACCGGCGAAGTCGGCCCCGACGTGAAGCTGGTAACCTACGAAATCGACATCAAGCGCGTGATCAAGCGCAAACTGAACATGGCCATTGGCGATGCGCGACTGCTCGCTGACGGCAAGGAAATCTATGTCGCCAATGACCTGCGTGTGGGGTTGTTCCTGCGCGAGGGCGATGGCAAGGAAAACGCAGCATGAAGCGTCGGGTGGTTATTACAGGGGCCGGTATCGTCTCCTGTATCGGTGTGGGGCTGGAAGCCGTGGAGACTTCGCTGCGCGAAGGCCGCTCCGGCATCGCCCATATGCCGGTGTTCAAGGAAATGGGCCTGCGCAGCCAGGTCGCTGGCATTCCGCGCATCAATGTCGAAGAGTTCATTGATCGCAAGCAACTGCGCTTCATGGGAGATGCTGCCGCTTACGCGCAGATCTCGCTGCAGCAAGCGATTGCCCAGGCAGGCCTGTCACCCGAACAAATCAGCCACCCGCGTACCGGATTGATCATGGGCTCGGGCGGCGGCTCGCCGGCCAACCAGATCGAGGCGGCCGACACCCTGCGTGAAAAAGGCATTCGCCGCGTGGGACCCTACCAGGTCACGCGCTGCATGGGCTCGACCGTGTCGGCCAACCTGGCGACCAACTTCAAGATCAAGGGCATCAACTACTCGATCACCTCGGCCTGCTCGACCTCGGCGCACTGCGTGGGCGCGGCCGCCCAGCAGATCTCCTGGGGCATGCAGGATGTGATGTTTGCCGGCGGCGGCGAAGAACTGTCCTGGGGTCTGGCCATCTTGTTCGATGGCATGGGCGCGATGTCCAGCAAATACAACGACGACCCGACCAAGGCCTCGCGCCCCTATGACACGGACCGCGATGGTTTTGTCATTGCCGGCGGCGGCGGCGCGCTGGTGCTCGAGAGCCTGGAGCATGCCCAGGCGCGCGGCGCCACCATCCTGGGCGAGATCGTCGGTTTTGGCATCTCGTCGGACGGTGAAGACATGGTCGCGCCTTCGGGCGAAGGCGCGGTGGCCGCGATGTCCCAGGCTATCGAAGGCCTGGACGCACCGATCGACTACATCAACACCCATGGCACCTCCACCCCGGTGGGCGATGTGCCTGAGCTGCATGCGATCCGCAAGGTGTTTGGCGACCGCATTCCGCCGTTCTCGTCGACCAAGTCGCTGACCGGCCACTCGCAAGGCGCGACCGGCGTGCAGGAAGCGATCTACAGCCTCATCATGCTGATGAAGGGCTTCATCGCCGGCTCGGCCAATGTGGACCATCCCGATCCTGCGGTGGGCGATATGCCGCTGGTCACCAAGGCGCGCGTGGCGGAGTTGAAGCAGGTGCTGTCCAACAGCTTTGGCTTTGGCGGCACCAATGCCTGCCTGGTGCTCAAGCGCTGGGAAGCGGCTTGATCGCCACCACCCTCCACTCCCACTGACAAAGCGCCTTCGGGCGCTTTTCTTTTGCTCTCGTAACCGCAGCAGGAGTGCTATCAAAATGAGACCGCTGTTGCAGTGCAGGCGCGGCGCCAACGCGCGCTGTTGCGGGCTGGCAGCCATGCGTGCCTGCCCTTGCCGCTGGCGCGCTCGGCTATCGCCACCCATGGGGCGGCTGAAAGCACTAAAATCAAATGTTTTTGACCGCTTTGCTGGTGCAGACAGGCAGCAAGGCATGCATGCAGTCCGATCTTGTCGCTGCGCGCCCCATTGCGGGCCGCCAGCAGCAGGCTGCGTCCACCACCAGACTCTCCATGTTGAATTTCCAACAAATCATTTTGAAGCTGCAGCAGTACTGGGCCGACCAGGGCTGCGCGCTATTGCAACCTTATGACATGGAGGTGGGTGCAGGTACCTCGCACACCGCCACCTTCCTGCGCGCCATCGGCCCCGAGCCCTGGAAAGCGGCCTATGTGCAGCCCAGCCGCCGCCCCAAGGATGGCCGCTATGGCGAGAACCCCAACCGCCTGCAGCACTACTACCAGTTCCAGGTGGTGCTCAAGCCCGCGCCTGCCAACATCCTCGATCTGTACCTGGGCTCGCTCGAAGCGCTGGGTTTTGACCTGAAGAAAAACGACATCCGCTTTGTCGAAGACGACTGGGAAAACCCGACCCTGGGCGCCTGGGGCCTGGGCTGGGAAGTCTGGCTCAACGGCATGGAAGTGACGCAGTTCACCTATTTCCAGCAAGTGGGCGGCATCGATTGCAAGCCCGCGACCGGCGAGATCACCTACGGCCTGGAGCGCCTGGCGATGTACCTGCAAGGCGTGGACAACGTCTACAACCTGCAGTGGACCGATGGCCTGACCTATGGCGATGTCTACCACCAAAACGAGGTCGAGCAGTCCACCTACAACTTCGAGCATTCCGATGCGGAGTTCCTGTTCCAGGCCTTTGGCGCGCATGAAAAGCAGGCCAAGCTCCTGATGGAGCAGCAGCTGGCCTTGCCCGCCTATGAGCAAGTGCTCAAGGCCGGCCACACCTTCAACCTGCTCGATGCGCGTGGCGCGATCAGCGTGACCGAGCGGGCGGCCTACATTGGCCGCATCCGCAACCTCGCGCGCGCCGTGGCGCAGAGCTACTACGACAGCCGCGAGCGCCTGGGCTTTCCGATGGCTCCGCGCGAGTGGGTCGCGCAGATCCCCCCGAAGGCTGCTGCCTAAACACCCCCGCCGCGCTGCCCATGCCCACGATCTTCACGCATGTCGCCGTACCGGTCGCCGCAGCGCTGGCGCTGGGCAGCCGCCGTGTGCCGCCCAGCATGCTGCTGGTGGGCGCGCTGGCCGCGATTGCGCCTGATTTCGACGGCATTCCCTACCAGTTCGGCAGCGCCGGCAGCGGCATCTGGGCCCACCGTGGCATCACCCACACGGCCTTGTTTGCACTGCTGATGGGCCTGCTGGGCCTATGGCTGGCGCGCTGGTGGAAGGTGCCGCGCCTGGCCGGCTTTGCCTGGGTGTTTTTCTGCACCTTGTCGCACCCCTTCCTGGACATGATGACCAGCGGCGGCAGCGGCATTGCCCTGCTGTGGCCTTTGAGCTCCGAACGTTTTTTCAGCCCTTGGCGACCGATTGCCGTCTCGCCCATTGCTGCAGACCGCTTTTTCTCGCAGCGCGGTGTGCAGGTCCTGGTCAGTGAACTCTACAACGTATGGTTCCCGCTGCTGACCCTGGGCCTGTCCATCTTCGCGCTGCGCCATACCCGGAAATCCTGATGACTTCCTCTCCCAATCTTCTGGTTGAACTGTTTGTTGAAGAGCTCCCTCCCAAGGCGCTCAAAAAGCTGGGCGATGCCTTTGCCCAGGTGCTGCTGCAGCAACTGCGCGCGCAGGGCCTGGCCGGTGACGGCTCGCAGCTGACGGCCTATGCCTCGCCGCGCCGCCTGGCCGCGCTGATCACCGACGTGCTGCCGCGCGCCGCTGACAAGCAGGTTTCGCAAAAGCTGATGCCCGTGGCAGTCGGCCTGTCGGCCGATGGCCAGCCAACGCCGGCCCTGCTCAAGAAGCTGGCCGCGCTGGGCGCCGATGCCTCGGTGGTGCCGCAGCTCAAGCGGGCCCAGGACGGCAAGGCCGAAGCGCTGTTCTACGACAGCACGGCCGCTGGCGTCAGCCTGGCCGAGGGCCTGCAAAAGGCGCTGACCGAGAGCATCGCCAAGCTGCCCATCCCCAAGGTCATGACCTACCAGCTCGAAGGCAACTGCGAATTGCCCGGCTGGAGCAGCGTGCAGTTTGTGCGCCCGGCCCATGGCCTGGTGGCCTTGCACGGCACCGAGGTGCTGCTGTCGATCGAAGCGCTGGGTCTGAAGGCCGGCAACACCACGCACGGCCACCGCTTTGAAGCGCTGGTCGATCCGCTGCTGATCACTGATGCCGACAGCTACGCCAAGACCCTGGCCGAGCAGGGCGCGGTGATTGCCAGCTTTGACGAGCGCAAGGCCGAGATCGTGCGCCAGCTGCAGGCAGCGGCCGAGCGTGTGGGCGGCGGCGTCAAGCCGATCGACGACGAAGCACTGCTCGATGAAGTGACTGCGCTGGTCGAGCGCCCCCATGTGCTGGTCTGCGCGTTCGAGAAGGAATTCCTGGGTGTGCCGCAGGAGTGCCTGATCCTGACGATGAAGGCCAACCAGAAGTACTTCCCGCTGCTCGCTGCCGATGGCGCGCTGACCAACCAGTTCCTGGTGGTGAGCAACATCAGCCCGGCCGACGCATCGGCCGTGACTGGTGGCAATGAGCGCGTGGTGCGCCCGCGCCTGGCCGATGCCAAGTTCTTCTTTGACCAGGACCGCAAGAAGACCCTGGCCTCGCGCGTCGAGGCGCTGGACAAGGTGGTCTACCACAACAAGCTGGGCACCCAGGGTGAGCGCGTGCAGCGCGTGCGTGCCATTGCCAAGAGCATTGCGCAGCAGTTGGGCGCCACCCAACTGGGCAAGCAGGTGGACCAGGCCGCCCAGCTGGCCAAGACCGACCTGATCACCGACATGGTGGGTGAGTTCCCAGAACTGCAGGGCACGATGGGCCGCTACTACGCGCTCAACGACCAGCTCGATGCCGCAGTGGCCGATGCGATCGAAGACCACTACAAGCCGCGCTTTGCCGGCGATGTGCTGCCACGCGGCGAGGTGGGCGTGATCGTCGCGCTGGCCGACAAGCTCGAAACCCTGGTGGGCATGTTCGGCATCGGCAACCTGCCCACCGGCGACCGCGACCCGTTTGCGCTGCGCCGCCATGCGCTGGGCGTCATCCGCATGCTGGTCGAAAAGGACCTGCCGCTGGACCTGGACACCTTGCTGGTCAGCACCTTGCCCGCCTTTGGCGACAAGATCGAAGACGCGAGCGCAGCGCTGTCCGACTTCATCTATGACCGCCTGGCCGGCAGCCTACGTGAGCAAGGCTTTGGCTCCCAGGAAGTGGAGGCCGTGCTGGCCTACCGCCCCCAGCGCCTGGCCGATGTGCAAAAGCGCCTCGAAGCGGTGCGTGCCTTTGCCGCGCTGCCCGAGGCACCGGCGCTGGCCGCTGCCAACAAGCGCGTGGGCAATATCCTGAAGAAGGCCGATGGCCCGGTACGCGCCCGCGTGGACGAAGCCCTGCTGCAAGAACAGGCCGAGAAGGACCTGTTTGCCGCGCTGCAGACCGTCGCACCCAAGGCTGATGCCCAGTTTGCCGAAGGCGATTACACCGCCAGCCTGCAGACCCTGGCGGCGTTGCGCACGCCGGTCGATGCCTTCTTTGAGCATGTGATGGTCAATGCCGAAGACCCGGCGCTCAAGGCCAACCGCCTGGGCCTGCTGGCGACCCTGCATGAGGCGATGAACCGCATCGCCGATCTGTCGCGCCTGGTCGCTGCCTGATAAGCTGGATGGGCGCGCAGCCATCGTGCATTGGCTGCCGCCCGCCAGGGCCGCGTGCCCCAGCCTGTCTTCGGAGGGAGCCTGTGATGAAACTTGCGATTCTCGAGCGTGACGGTATTGTTGGCCAGCCGGTGCTGGGCCAGCTGAGCGGCCACCAGGACTGGCAGAGCATGCCCGATGCGGCGATCAGCATCGCCCGGCTCAACCTGTCTGGCTGGCATGTGGTGCTGGTGGCCAACCAGCCCGGTCTGGGCCGGGGTCTCTACGACTGCGCCGCACTCAATGACTACCACCGCCAGATGTACAAGGAGCTGGCCACCGTCGGCGCCAAGGTCGATGCGGTGTTCTTCTGTCCCCATCCGCCCGATGACCACTGCGACTGCCTGGATGCCCAGGCCACGCTGCTGCGCCAGATCCTGGACCGCTTCAACATGGAAGCGGGCAAGGTCGCGGTGATCGCCCGCAGCGCCAGCTTGCTGCAGGCCGCCGCCAGCCTGGGCGCACGCCTGCACTGGGTCTCCGTGCCCGGCGGGCCGGATGCCGAGACGGCGCTGTGCCCCTCCGAAGAGGCGCAGCAACACGCCAGCATGGTCCAGTGCATCGAGCACTTGCTGCAGACCATCGCGAATCGGCCGCCGCAGGGCTGAGAAGCGACGTGCTCTGCCCCATGAAAAGCCCTGCCATGTAAAACGGCAGGGCTTTTGCTTGGGCGATATCGCAGCGCTCAGCCGCCTCGATCAAGCACGCATCGCACGCGACTGGCTGTGCACCGCTTCGACCAGCGCGGCCACATGCTCGGGCGGTGTGAACTGGCTGATGCCATGGCCCAGGTTGAAGATATGCGTGGGGCCGGGGCGGCTGGTGTCGGTATGGGGCGTGCCAAAGCTCTCGAGCACATGGCGCACCTGCTCGGCAATGCGCTCGGGCGGGGCAAACAGCACATTGGGGTCGATATTGCCTTGCAGCGCCTTGCCCGGGCCGCCAGCTTCGCCGCCGACGATGGCACGGGCCTTGCCGAGGTTGGCGGTCCAATCGAGGCCCAGCACCTCGCAGTCGAGATCGCGCATCTCGGGCAGCCAGATGCCGCCACCCTTGGTGAACACGATGCGGGGCACATCGGTACCGTCCACGCCGGTGCGCTTGAGCTGGCTGAGCACGCGCCTGGTGTAGGCCAGGCTGAACTGCTGGAAGGCGCCATCGGCCAGCACACCGCCCCAGCTGTCAAAAATCATCACGGCCTGCGCGCCGGCATCGATCTGGGCGTTGAGGTAGGCGGCCACGCTGTCGGCATTCACCTCCAGGATGCGGTGCATCAGATCGGGGCGGCTGTACATCAGCGACTTGACCTGGCGGTAGTCATCGCTGCCCTTGCCTTCGACCATGTAGCATGCGAGGGTCCAGGGGCTGCCGGAAAAACCGATCAGCGGCACACGGCCACCCAGCGCACGGCGGATGCTGGTCACCGCATCGAACACATAGCGCAGCTTGTCCATGTCGGGCACGGCCAGCGCCTTCACGGCGGCCTCGTCGCGCACCACCTGGGCAAAGCGCGGGCCTTCGCCTTCGGCAAACGACAGGCCCAGGCCCATCGCATCGGGCACCGTCAGGATGTCGCTAAAGAGGATCGCAGCATCGAGCGCAAAGCGCTCGAGCGGCTGCAAGGTCACCTCGGTGGCGTAGTCCACATTCGTTGCCAGCCCCATGAAGCTGCCGGCGCGCGCGCGCGTGGCCTTGTACTCGGGCAGGTAGCGCCCGGCTTGGCGCATCAGCCACAGCGGGGTGTAGTCGGTGGCCTGGCGGCGGCAGGCGCGCAAGAAGGTGTCGTTGCTCAGCGGTGCAAATGTCGTGCTCATGGGCAGGGATTGTCGCGCAGTTGCCGATGCCTGGGCAGCGATGCCGGTTTGCCCGGGTAGGGTATGGAGCAAAGTCCGCGCAGATCGCCCCCCGGCGGTGGCTCAGCCCAGGTGGTTTTGGCGGTGGCCGGACTGGCGCGGCGGAAAGGCCGCATCGCTGGCCTCGTCCTGCGCGGACCGGTTGGCCTGCTGCTGCAGCTGGTGCAGGCTCTGGTCCAATTGCGCCAGCGCATCGGCATCGAGCGCGGCCACCAGGTCGGTGTTGATGCGCCGCACCTGGGGCAGCAGCGCATCATGCAGGCGCTGGCCGGCAGGGCTCAGTTGCAGCGCTGCGCGGCGCCGGTTGCCTGTCTCGGTGGATTTGTGCAGCAGGCCCTTGGCCTGCATCGAGGCGATCGCGCGCGAGATGCGGGCCCGGTCAAGCTCGAGCAGATCGGCCAGTTGCGAAGGCTGCAGACCGGGCTGGCGCGCCAGCCACATCAGCACGCCCCATTCGCGCCGGGTGATGCCGTAGTGGCGCTCGCACAACCGCGTCACCAGCCGGCCCGCCGACGCAGTGAGCTTGGCCAGGCGGTAGAGCAGCAGGTCGCTGGGCTGCTGCGGATCGGCAAGGGGGTTGGGCGGCACTGCGGGTAAATCCGGGCGATGGTTGATTAGAACAATTGTGCCCTGGTTTTCTACAGTGCAGGCATGTTGCGCGGGCGCATGTGCGGAGGCTGAAAAAGCTTATGCCTTTGGGCTAGATCAAACGCGGCAACATAGAGGGCATCGGCCGTCCATGCGGCCTTGTTCATAAGCATCGGAGACTCTCCCCATGGTTCAACGTCGTCATTTTCTCGGCCAGTCCGCAGCCATGGCTGCCTCGGTGCTGACCACCTCCTCGTCGCTGTGGGCCTTGCCCGCGCAGGCCCAGGACGGGGTGCTGCGCATCATCGTGGGCTACCCGCCCGGTGGCGCGACGGACCGCGTTGCGCGCATCGTGGCCGACAAGCTGCAGGCCAGCCTGGGCAGCACCGTGATTGTGGACAACAAGGTGGGCGCCGGCGGCCGCGTGGCTGCGCAGTTTGTGAAGAATGCGCCGGCCAACCAGCCGGTGCTGATGCTGGCCAACCCCGCCGTCATGGTGGTGGCGCCGCTGGTGGTGAGCAATCTGGGCTATGACGCCGAGCAGGATTTTGTGCCGGTCAGCGAGGTCAACCGCTATGTGTTTGGCGTGGCGGTGTCCAGCGCCGTGCCGGTCAGGGAAATGCAGCACCTGCTCGCCTGGCTCAAGGCCAACCCGGCCAAGGCCAATATCGGCGTGCCTGCCACTGGCAGCCTGCCGCACTTCTTTGCGCTGATGCTTGGCCAGCAAGCCGGCGTCGAAGCCGAGGCGGTGGGCTACAAGGGCTCGGCCCCGCTGCTCACCGATCTGATGGGCGGCCAGGTGCCCGTCGCCGTTGATACGCTCGACACGCTGGTGCAGCAGCACCAGGCGGGCAAGCTGCGCCTGCTGGCCGTCAGTGGCGATGCCCGCAACGCCGCCGTGCCCGATGTGCCGACCTTGAAGGAGGCCGGCGTGAACCTGTCTGCCGCTGGCTGGAACACCTTCTTTGCGCCCAAGTCCATGCCCGCCGCGCAGGTGCAGCGCTACGCTGCCGCCATCCACAAGCTGATGCAGGACCCGGATGTGCACAAACAGTTTGCGACCAACTACCTGGACCCGGTGGCCAGCACCGCCGAGCAGACCGCCAAGGCGCTGCAGGCCTACAAAAAGCAGTGGGTCCCAGTGATCCAGGCCTCGGGCTACAAGCCCTGATCTGTTGCCCCTTGACATGCCAGACGCAGGCCGCGTGCCCACCGGATGCCGGCCTGCCATGACTGTGAGTGAGACCCCGTGTTGAAACGACCGAACATCATCTTTATCGTGGCCGATGACCTGGGCTACGCCGATCTGGGCTGCTATGGCGGCCGCAACGCCCGCTTTGGCGCCGTGTCGCCGCATATCGATGCGCTCGCTGCCGGGGGCCTCAAGCTCACGCAAGGCTATTCCAACTCGCCGGTCTGCTCGCCCACGCGCTTTGCGCTGATGACGGCGCGCTACCAGTACCGCCTGCGCGGCGCGGCCGAGGAGCCGATCCGCACCGCCACGCGCGGCAACCCTGACCTGGGCCTGCCGCCCAGCCACCCGACCTTGCCATCGCTGCTGCGAGAAGCAGGCTACCGCACCGCCTTGATGGGCAAGTGGCACCTGGGCTACCCGCCGCATTTCAGCCCGCTCCAATCGGGCTATGAGGAGTTCTTTGGGCCCATGTCGGGCGGCGTGGATTACTTCAGCCACTGCGGTGCCAATGGCCAGCATGACCTCTGGTTTGGCGAGGCCGAGCGCGCGCAGCCGGGCTACCTGACCGACCTGATCAGCGACTATGCGGTGGACTATATCGACCGCATGGCAGCCGGTGCGCAGCAGGACACACCCTTCTTTTTGAGCGTGCACTACACCGCCCCGCACTGGCCCTGGGAGACCCGGGACGACGAGGCCTTGTCGCGCGAGCTGGTGGAGAATAAGCAGGCCATCTACCACCTGCATGGCGGCAATATCGAGAGCTACCAGCGCATGATTCACCACATGGACGAAGGCATTGGCCGCCTGGTGGAGCGCCTGCAAGCGCATGGGCTGGCAGACGACACGCTGATCGTGTTCACCAGCGACAACGGCGGCGAGCGCTTCTCGGACAACTGGCCGCTGGTGGGCGGCAAGATGGACCTGACCGAGGGCGGCATCCGCGTGCCCTGGGTGGCCCATTGGCCACGCGTCATCGCCCCTGCGGGCGAGAGCCGCCAGACCTGCATGACGATGGATTGGAGCGCCACGATGCTGGACATTGGCGGGGCCCAGCCCGCTACCGGCTACCCCTGGGATGGGCAGTCGCTGCTGCCGCTGCTGCAGGACCCGGCCTGGCACCAGGATCAGCCCCTGTTCTGGCGCATGAACCACCGGGGCCAGCGCGCGATGCGCGATGGCGACTGGAAATACCTGCGGGTCGATGGCGTGGACTATTTGTTCAACCTGCACGCCGATGAGCGCGAGCGCGCCAACCTGGCCAGCGTGCTGCCCGAGCGCCTGCAAGCGATGGTGGCCGCCTGGGAAGCCTGGAACGCCAGCATGCCGCCGATACCGGGCGATGCGACGGTGAGCCTGTGCTACACCGACGCCGACATGCCCCAGCGCTGAGGGATTCACAAAGCCCTTGAGAGGCCGTTGCGGCGCCTGGTCGTACTTTTGTACTGCCTGCGGCGCGGCGCCTGGTCTCCTCCGCAAACCTGCGGTTTGCTGGACCTTGAGAGCCCCTCACTTCAACTTGTCATGGGCGGCCCGCTTGGGGCCCCGTGTCTTCTTCATCGTCCTCAGGAATCGCGGCCACACTGATGCCGCCGAGCAAGGCCATCACCAGGGCAAACAGGTAGACGGCGTTGCTGATACCCAGGCTCAGGCTGTAGCCCCAGGCGATGACCGAGCACCAGATGCTGTCCTTGTACTGCGCGGCGCACCCCGATTGGGCGGGCATGTGCACATACCAGACGACGGCCACGGCGGCAAAGGCCAGCGCGACGACGACACCCAGCGCATTGCGGTGGTGGCGCAGCATCGCGATCAAGGACAGCGGCACCAGCGCACCCCAGACAAACATCATCAGCCAGCTGGCCATGGGCGCCTGGGCGAGCCAGCCAGACAGCGCGGGCCAGTGCAGCTGGGTCTGGATCAGCTGCAGTCCGTCGCGCACCAGCGGCAGGGCCAGCGCGGCGATGGCCACGCACAGCAGCACGATCCCCAGACACACGCGTTTGGCGCTGACATGGCGCCGGTGGGGGCTCCCGGCCTGGGTGGACGAATGCAGATCATGGGAATGGGTAATGACAGCCATCTTTGTCTCCTATAGGAGGCTGTCATTGCCGGTTGCCAGCACCGTGCAGGGTGCCAACAGCGGGCATTGCAGCCCTGTTTTGAGGAAGGACCGCAGCACTTGGCCTGTTGCACTGCGGCAGCAGAGGTGCACAGCAGACCGTGGCTGAATGGCAGCAGTCCACTGCTTAACCCTGGTTTCAATATAGCCTTATTCAGCACATAGATCTATAGGCGCAGGCCGCAGGCGGTGGGCCTCGTATATGTGAAAAACGCATGTACAAGCGCATTTATATTCCTGTTCCAACGGCGTCCAGCGGCCTAAATTGGTGGCTATCCCCATCCATTTGACCTTAGAGGCGTTTTATGACAACAACCGATATCAGCCTGCCCGATGTACTGGAGGCAGCCTGGAGAGCGGCGCAGGAGCAGGCGTTGGGCTATGCCGGCAGCGTGCCGCCGGTGGCGGCCTGGCAACTGGTGCAGCAGCAGCTGGCGGTGCTGGTCGATGTGCGCTCGGCCGAGGAGCGCCATTTTGTCGGCCATGTGCCCGGCAGCATCCATGTCCCCTGGGCGACGGGTACGGCGCTGACCCGCAACCCGCGCTTTGTGCGCGAGCTCGAAGCGCGCCTGGCCGCCCACCGCGGCAAGGACGCCGTGGCGCTGCTGCTGTGCCGCAGCGGCAAGCGCTCGGTGCTGGCTGCCCAGGCGGCCGAGGCGGCGGGCTTTCGCCATGTCTTCAACGTGCAAGAGGGCTTTGAAGGCGAGCTGGATGCGCTGCAGCAGCGCGGCCACGGCGATGGCTGGCGCTTCCACCAGCTGCCCTGGGTGCAGGACTGAAACCCTGCCCCTCTCCATGAGCGCGCGTTGATCCCCTAAGAAGGCACCCCATGACCACCCCTTTTCCCATCCAAGAAGTGGCCGCACAGTTGGCCGAGCAGCGACGCCAGTGGCGCGAGTCCCACCAGCGCAGCCAGGAGCCCGGCGGGCGCGAGTTTCCCTCGCGCGATGCGCTGGACCAGACCCTGGGTCTTCTCAAAGGCGTGCTGTTCCCGATGCGGCTGGGCCCGCACGATTTGCTGCAGGAGAGCGAGGACTTTTATGTCGCCCATGCGCTCGATGCCGCCTTGCACCGGCTGCAGACCCAGATTGCGCTGGAGCTGCGCTACACCCAGCGCAGCCCGGCGGGCACCGAGGAGCAGGCCCAGACCTTGACGCGCCAGTTTGCCCTCGCCTTGCCCGGCATTCGCCGCCTGCTCGACAGCGATGTGCAGGCCGCCTATGAGGGCGACCCGGCTGCCCGCACCGTCGACGAGGTGCTGCTGTGCTACCCCGGCGTGCTGGCGCTGATCCACCACCGCATTGCGCACCAGCTCTATGCACTGCAGCTGCCGCTGCTCGCCCGCATCGTGGCCGAGCTCGCGCACAGCGAGACGGGCATCGACATCCACCCCGGCGCGCAGATTGGCGAGGGCTTTTTCATCGACCACGGCACCGGCGTGGTGGTGGGCGAGACGGCGGTGATCGGCCGCAAGGTGCGCATCTACCAGGCCGTCACCCTGGGCGCCAAGCGCTTTGTGCAGACCGAGCAGGGCCATCTGCAAAAGGGCCAGCCGCGCCATCCGATCGTCGAAGACGGCGTGGTGATCTACGCGGGTGCGACCATTCTGGGCCGCGTCACGCTGGGCGCTGGCGCCGTCATTGGCGGCAATGTTTGGCTGACCCAGAGCGTGGCCGCCGGTGCCCATGTGACCCAAGCGTCGCTGCAGGCCGCTGCGCAGACCCTCGCACAGCACACCCGGAGCGAGCCCGCCTTGCCCGCCGAGGAGGCTGCGCTATGAATGATTTCTCCCACCATTTCGGTCTGGCCGTGCGCCGCTCGCGCGAGGCCATGGGCTGGTCGCAGGAGCAGCTGGCTGCGCAGGCCGATCTGAACCGCTCCTATGTCGGTGAGGTCGAGCGCGGCCAGGTGGCAGTGTCGCTGGCCACCATCGGCAAGCTGGCCCAGGCGCTGCAGGTGCCCCAGTCCACCTTGGTACTGCGCGGCGAGGAGCTGCACCAGCACTACCTGGTGCGCGCGCAGCACATGCGGCGCTTGGCGGCGATAGCCGGTTGAGGCGCCAGCGCCCGCCAGCGATGATTTTCCTGTTCATTCACACGCGCAACCGGAGAGAAATATGACAGCGAATGTAGGCGGCACGACCGCATTGGGCGACAGTGCTGCACGGCAGTTAGCCAACGCCACCAAGACCGTTCCCCAGCTTTCCACGATCAGCCCGCGCTGGCTGACGCATCTGCTGCAATGGGTGCCGGTCGAGGCGGGTATTTACCGCCTCAACCGAGTCAAAAACCCCGAGGACATCCGGGTGGCCTGCACCGCCAAGACGCATGAGAACCAGCTGCCGCGCACCTTTGTCGAGTACGACGCGCAGCCGCGCGAGTTCTTCCTCAACGCCGTCAGCACCGTGCTGGATGTGCACACCCGGGTCTCCGACCTCTACAGCAGCCCGCATGACCAGATCAAGGAGCAACTGCGCCTGACCATCGAGACCATCAAGGAGAACCAGGAAAGCGAGCTGATCAACAACCCCGACTACGGCCTGCTGGCCCAGGTGGCGGAAGACCAGCGCATCTTCCCGCTGACCGGCGCGCCCACGCCCGATGACCTCGATGAGCTGCTGACCAAGGTCTGGAAGGAGCCGGCATTTTTCCTGGCCCACCCGCTCACCATTGCCGCCTTTGGCCGCGAGGCCACGCGCCGCGGCACGCCACCGCCCACGGTCAGCCTGTTTGGCTCGCAGTTCATCACCTGGCGTGGTGTGCCGCTGATCCCCTCGGACAAGGTGCCGGTGGCGGACGGCAAATCCAAGATCCTGCTGCTGCGCGTGGGTGACAAGCGCCAGGGCGTTGTTGGCCTGTTCCAGCCCGGCCTGCCCGGCGAGCAGGGCCCGGGCCTGTCGGTGCGCTTCATGGGCATCAACAACCATGCGATTGCCTCGTACCTGATCTCGCTGTACTGCTCGCTGGCGGTGCACACGCCCGATGCATTGGCTGTGCTCGATGACGTGGAGATCAACAAGTACCACGACTACCCCGATACCTACAAGTGAGCAAAGGAGCCGCCATGGTTTCCGCCGTATCCGGCCTGCCCGAGCCATCGGGCGCGCCCATCTCCACCGAGCTGCTCGCGCAGCTGGCCACCGCGCTGTTTGCCGAGCGGCCCAGCGCGCCCGGCTTGCCGCCGGGTGTGCAGGCGCCGGTGAACATTGCTCCGCCGGGCTCGCCGCTGGCCAGCCCGGCGGGCCTGGGGCCCAGCGTGCCGGGCACCCCTATCCCTGCGGGCGTGCTGCCGGGCAGCAACCTTTTGCCCGCATCGCCCACACCGGTGCTGTCGCTGGCCCACCGCGCCCCGGCCTTGCTGCCCCATGCCGCAGCCGGCAATGGGGTGCCCGATAGCGTGCTGGCCACGCTGCCCGCCTATGAGCCGCGCCTGGGGGGGTTGGTGCAAGGGGTGCCCCATGCGGCTGCACCGCAAGCCAGTGCATCCCAGGCGGTGGCAGCACCCGTTTCTGCTTCTGCCCCTGGCGCTGGTTATTATTTTCTGGAGCCACCGTCAGCTGCACCTGCGGACAGCAGTGGTGCATCGTTGCAGGCGCTGGCCGACCAGGCCCGCCGTACTGCGCCCGATAGCCATCTGAACGGCATCGATTTGCGTGGGCCACGTGGTGCCGACGTGGCGCTTCTGGGCCACCAGGCCCACCCCGCTCCGGTGCCGGGCGCTGCGCCGCAGTACTACTTTGTGCATGCCGTGCCGCTGCCCAGTGGCTTTGTCACGCCAGCCAAGCCGCATCCGCATGCCGATGCGGCGCCTGTGGCTGCGCAGCAGGACCGCCATCCCGGTTTTGACATCCAGGCGGTGCGGCGCGACTTCCCGATCCTGGCCGAGCGCGTCAACGGCAAGCCGCTGGTCTGGCTGGACAATGCGGCCACCACGCACAAGCCGCGCCAGGTGATCGAGCGCATCAGCCATTTCTATGCGCATGAGAACTCGAACATCCATCGCGCGGCCCACACGCTGGCCGCGCGGGCGACCGATGCCTATGAGCATGCCCGTGAGGTGGTGCGGCGCTTCATCAACGCCCCCGAGGCGCGCGAGGTGGTCTTTGTGCGCGGCACCACCGAGGCCATCAACCTGGTGGCCAAGGCCTGGGGCGGGGCGAATGTGGGCGAAGGCGATGAGATCATCATCAGCCACCTGGAGCACCATGCGAACATCGTCCCCTGGCAGCAGCTGGCCGCAGCCAAGGGCGCCCGGCTGCGGGTGATACCGGTCGACGACCAGGGCCAGATCCGGCTCGATGAGTACCAGAAGCTGATCAACGACCGCACCAAGATCGTCGCCATCGGCCATGTCTCCAACGTGCTGGGCACAGTGGTGCCCGTCAAGCAGGTGGTGGAGATCGCCAAGCGCCGGGGCATCACGACCTTGATTGATGGCGCGTAGTCGATTGCGCACACCCCTGTCGATGTGCAGGAGCTGGGCGCGGATTTCTTTGTCTTCTCAGGCCACAAGATCTTTGCACCCACCGGCATTGGTGTGCTCTGGGGCCGGCGCGAGGTGCTGGAGGCCATGCCGCCCTGGCAGGGCGGCGGCAACATGATTGCCGATGTGACCTTTGAGAAAACCGTCTACCAGCCGCTGCCCAATACCTTTGAAGCGGGCACCGGCAACATCGCCGATGCGGTGGGCCTGGGCGCGGCGCTCGAATATGTGGAGCGCATCGGCATCGCGCAGATCAGCCGCTACGAGCATGCGCTGGTGGACTATGGCATGGCGCAGCTGGCCCGCGTCCCGGGGCTGCGCCTGATCGGCACCGTGCCGGGCAAGGCCAGCGTGCTGGCATTTACGCTGGAGGGCTACAGCACCGACGAGGTGGGCCAGGCGCTCAACGCCGAAGGCATTGCCGTGCGCACCGGCCACCATTGCGCGCAGCCCATCCTGCGCCGCTTTGGGGTCGAGACCGCCGTGCGGCCCTCGCTGGCCTTCTACAACACCTTTGACGAGGTCGACCAGCTGGTGCGCGAGGTGCGCAAGCTGGCGGCGCAGCGGCGCTGATCGGCAGCTTGTTCTGCGTTGCAGAAACGAAAAGCGCCGGGCACAACCGGCGCTTTTCTCATTGGGAGAGGTCTTAAAGCTGTGTGATCGCGTCCACCACTTCCTTGACGCTCAGCACCTCGGACAGGATCTGCGGCGCCTTGCCCGGTGCATACAGCACATAGACCGGCACGCCGCTGCGGCCCAGCTGATTGAGCGCCTGCGTGATGGCAGGGTCCTGGCGGGTCCAGTCGGCGCGCAGCAAGCTCACCTGTTTGCCTTCGAAGGCGGCGAGCACCTGGCTGTCGCTCAGGGTAGTGCGCTTGTTGTACTGGCAGGTGACGCACCAGGCGGCGGTGAAATCGACAAACACCGGCTTGCCGGTGGCATTGATCTCGCCCACCTTCTGCGCCGACCAGGGCTGCCACAGCGCGCCGCTGGCCTGTTGGCCGGGCGCAGGCGCAGGCGTGGTCAGGTTGTGGCCCATGGCGGTGGCCAGGTAGAGGCCACCGGCCAGCGACAGCACCGCAAAGCCCCAGCGCGCGCGCCCTTGCAGGCCCAGCGCCCAGACGAGCGCGGCCAGCAGCACCAGCATCGCCAGCAAGGTGGCTGCGCCATCGATACCGCTTTGCTGGCCCAGCACCCAGACCAGCCAGACCACGGTGGCAAACATCGGAAAGGCCATCGCACGGCGGAAGGTGTCCATCCAGGCGCCCGGGCGCGGCAGCCAGCGCACCACCGCAGGGATCCAGCTGGCCAGCAGATAGGGGGTGGCCATGCCCACGCCCAGCGCGGCAAACACCAGCAGGGCCTCGGCGGCCGGCAGGCTCACGGCCAGGCCCATCGACGCGCCCATGAACGGGGCGGTGCAGGGCGAGGCAATGGCCACGGCCAGCACGCCGCTCAAAAAGGCATTGCTGATCGGGCTCTTGGCCTGCTTGCCCGCCAAGCTGCTGGGTACAAAGCTGCCAAACTCGAACATGCCCGCCAGGTTGAGGCCGATCACGGTGAAGAGCGCCGCCAGCGCCGCAATGACCAGCGGCGACTGCAGCTGGAAACCCCAGCCCAGCTGCTGGCCGGCCGAGCGCAGCGCCAGCAGCAGCGCGCCCAGGGCCAGGAACGACAGCACCACGCCCGCGGTATAGGCCAGGCCGGCATGGCGCTGCTCGCGCAGCTGGCTGCCGTGCGCGGTAAAGCCCAGCACCTTGAGCGCGAGGATCGGGAACACGCAGGGCATCAGGTTCAGGATCAGGCCGCCGATGAGCGCGCCCAGCAGCGCCAGCCACAGGCTGCCCGAAGAGGCCGGCGCGGCGGGGGCGGATGCCTGGGCATTCTTGGCCAGCGCAGCGGCCAGCTCTGGTGAGACCTGGGCCACGGCAGCGGCCTGCCATTGGCCGCTGAGGGGCGCCACGGTACGCCAGCCGATGGCGCCATCGACGGCGCGGTGCTGGTCGGTGGTCAGCACCAGCGGAATGTCTTGCGGCGTCTGGCCCCGGTTGGCCGACAGCGGCACCACGGCCGTCCAGTCCGCGCCTTGCCATTGCTGGTGGAAATCCTTGCCGTCCTGCATCGCATGGTGCAAGGTGTCGGGGCTCTCGCTGAGTACCTGCAGGCTCTGGCCCTGCAGAGCAGCGGGCAGGCCGGAGACGCGCAGCTGCAGCGTCTCGCCATCGACCGTGGCCTGGCTGCTGCCTTGCAGTGCGACCGGCGCCTGGGCATGGGCTTTTGCAAAGCTATCCGCCAGCAGCGCGGTGCTGCTCTTGGTCGGGATGGTCAGGCTGAACTGGCCTTCTTCAGGAATGCACTCGACGCGGCAGATCAGCCAGTTCGCGTGCAGGCGCACCGTCACATCGCGCGCATCGGCCGAGAAATGGCTGGGGATCTGCACGGTAACGGGCAGCAGCACCTGGCCTTCATAGCCGTAGTTGACGAGGGTACCGACCCGAATCGGGTGGGGCGTGGGCCAGGCGATTTCGCCGGCATCCCAGCCCGGCGGCAGCTGCCATTGCAACTGCGTGGGCAGGCCCGAGTCGCCGGGATTGGTCCAGTAGGTATGCCAGTCGGGCTGGTGGTCCAGCAGCAGGCCCAGTTCAATGCTTTTGCCCGGCTCGATGCCCTGCGGCGCCAGTGCCACCAGCTCTGCGCGCACACGCGGCGTGGTCACCACGCTGCTCGACGCGGGGCCGGAGGCCGTGTCCATCGCGGGAGCGCTGGCGCCGCTGCCGATCTGGAGCTTGATCTGGGCCTGGGCATGCAGCGCCGTGCCGCTCAGCACGAGGGCCAGCAGTGTAAAAAAAAGCGCTCCTATCGAGCGGCGCAGGAAAGCATGGGGCATATCGCGTGGTACCTGTTTGTCTGGCGGTGAGAGGACAGATACGTGGAGAGGTTCCCGCATCATAGAACCTGAGCGGCTTGCTCGCTGGTAGCGGCCTGGAAGCCGCTGGGTGCCAGCACCGCAGCCCCAACGCACAGACGCAAAAAAGGCCACTGCATCGCAGTGGCCTGTTCCCAAGGGGCGGTGAGTGTGTGCGCCGTCCCGTGGATGCCCTACCGGCTCAGTGGCTGCCGGCAAGGGGGAAAAGCTTATTCGCCTTCCAGGATCGAGCCGTTGGCCAGCGCTTGGCGGGCAGCCTGGGTCACTTCGGCGCGGCTCAGTTGGCCCTTGCCCAGTTCGTAGGCGTTCACGGTCGACTGGTTGCCTTGGGCAATCATCGTGTTGGTCTTGCGGGCTTCAGCCAGCTGGGCTTGCACATCGGCGCGGCTCACGGCGCTGGTCGCAGCCGCTTGGGGGGTGATGGCTTGGTCGCCTTCAAAAGGATTGGCTTGGGCAACGGAAGCACCCAGGGCGAGAGTAGCGGCGATAGCGAAAATACGTGCGTTCATTTTTCTTTCCTTTGGGATTGCGTTCGGCCTGGTGGTCGACTCGCGTCGTCTTTTGCGGTATCGGCCAACTTGTTTGCTGGCCATACCGCTTTTGTTTAACGATGGAATGAAGTTTATATTGGTATCTATCTTCGATAAATAGCCAAAAATCAAACTGATTGTTCCGAAATCAATGTGAATTAGCTTGGAACTTTTACAAATATGTGACAGCTAACCCTGGTGTTAACCCTAGATTAGGGTATTTACCAGGGGTATAAATTGGCTATGTTTTTTTGAGATAAAGTAGAGAAAAACTATTATAAAAATCTATCAAGAGCGCCTTGGGCATGAGCGGCCAGGTGGGCGCCACCCAGGGGGGGCGGTGATGCCCTGCCGTGCGGATGCCTTGACTCCGTTGCAGTGCTGATATCGGCACTAATGGCCGGCTCGTTAGGCCGTCAGTTGCTGGCGCCGTGGCAAGGCCCGCGCGGGCCCTGGCCAAGACGCCTGGGAGACAGGCGGGAGCCCCTGCTGGGCAGCAGCCCGTCCACGCTGTGCAACCATGCCGCGATAGCGCCTGCGAATGGTGGCATTGCTGGCAAGTATTAGACAGCCCGCGCGGTGCTGCCCACAATGGGCCGACAACAATAGGACAGCCACAGGAGACATTGCATGGACATGATTGCGCGCCGCCATTTCCTCACCACCCTCGCCGCCGCTGCGGGCGCCGCCAGCGTGCCCCAGTGGGCCCAGGCGCAAGCGGCCTATCCCAACAAGCCCGTGCGCGTGATTGTGCCGTTTGCCGCAGGCGGCACCACCGATGTGGTGGCCCGGCTGGTGATGCAGAAGATGGGCGAGCTGATGAAGGCCTCCTTTGTCATCGACAACCGGGGCGGCGCCAACGGCATGATCGGCACCGGCGAAGTGGCCCGCGCCCAGGCCGATGGATACACCTTGCTGTTCAATACCGCGGGTGCCCAGACGCTGAGCCCGGTGATCTACAAGGCGCCCTATGAGGCGGCCGCCAGCTTTGCGCCGGTGGCCAAGGTCTGCTCGGTGGGCTTCATCATCATTGCCCGCAAGGATTTGCCCGCCAACACGCTGCAAGAGCTGATCGCGCTGGCGCAAAACAAGGACAAGCCGCTGACGGCCTCGTCGGGCAGCGCCATCATTAACCTGATCACCGAGCAGTTCAAGCAGGTGATCAAGGCGCCGCAGATCATCAATGCGCAGTACAAGGGCACCAGTCCGCAGATGCAGGCCGTCGTCTCCGGCGAGGTGGATTTCTCGTTCGACTCCTTTGCTGCCGTGGAGATGATCAAGGCCGGCAAGGTCAAGGCCTTGGCCGTGGTGCTGCCCCAGCGCGCCGCGTCCTTCCCCGATGTGCCGACCTTGGTCGAGCTGGGCATCAAGGACATGGAGTTCAGCTCCTGGGCCGGCTTGCTTGCGCCCAAGGGTACCCCCAAGGAGATCGTCGCGGCCCTGTCGCAGAACATCGACAAGGTCATGCAGATGCCCGATGTGCTGGCCAAGCTCAAGCAGTACGACTACATCCCGGTAAAGACCAGCCCCGAGAGCTTTGCGCAGGAGATCCAGGCCGAGACCGACCGCTGGAAGCAGGTGGTCAAGACGACCGGCTTCAAGATCGAATAAACACAGTGGCGTTAGCGCCAGTGCGCAGGGGTGCTCTGTAGCAGCGCCCACAAAAAAACCACCGGCGCAACCCCGGTGGTTTTGCTTTTGGAGGGTGCTGCTCTTACTGCTTGCGGGCCGCAATCGCTTTCTCGGCGGCGGTCACCAGGTCGGCGCCCACTTGCTGCTTCCATTTGTCATACACCGGGCGGGTGGCTTTCACAAAGGCTTCGCGCTCGGCAGCGCTGAGCTCAGTGACGGTGACGCCATTGGCGCTCAGCTCCTTGACCAGCGGCTTGCCCGCCTCGATCATGCCTTTGCGGGCAATGGCGATCTCTTCCTGGCCGGCTTCGATGGCGGCCTGGCGTACGATGTCCTGGTCGGCCTTGCTCCAGCTCGCCCAGATGTCTTTGTTCACGACAAAGATCAGCGGGTCGTTGATGTAGCCCCACAGGGTCAGGTACTTCTGGCCCACAGTGTTGAGCTTGGCCGCCTGGTAGACAGCCACCGGGTTTTCCTGGCCGTCGACGGCGCCGCTGGCCATCGCCGGCTGCGCATCGGCCCAGCTCATCTGCGTGGGGTTGGCGCCCAGCGCGCTGAAGGTGTCGACAAACAGCGGCGAGCCGACCACGCGGATCTTGAGGCCCTTCATGTCGGCAGGGGTCTTGATCGCATGCTTGGAGTTGGAGATTTCGCGGTAGCCGTTCTCGCCCCAGGCCAGTGGCACCACGCCAGCTTTTTCCAGGCGGGCAAACAGGCGCTTGCCGGGCTCGCCCTGGGTCAGCGCGTCGGCCGCTGCATAGTCGGGCATCAGAAACGGCAGCGCAAACAGGTTCAGCTCCTTGATCTGAGGCGACCAGTTCAGGGTGGAGCCAACGGCCATGTCGATCACGCCCTGGCGCAGTGCCGAGAACTCGCGCGTCTGGTCGCCCTGCACCAGCGACACACCGGGGTAGAGCTTGATGTTGATGCGGCCCTGCGTGCGCTCGCGCACCTTGTTGGCCCAGATCTCGCCACCCTTGCCCCAGGGGAAGGCCGTGCCCAGCACCAGCGACATGCGGTACTCGCTTTTGTAGTTGCTCTGGGCTTGCACGGCGGGCGCGGCAAAGCTCAGCGCCGCAGCAGCAGCCAAGGCAGTGGCAAGGAATTGACGGGTTTTCATGGTGTTGTCTCCGGGTGGTTCAAGGGGAAATCTTTGCAAATCCAGGAGCCGGGTGCAGGGCTGTGCGCCTGTACCCGGCCCGGGCTCCAATCAGTAGCCCAGCTTGGCAGGTAGCCACAGTGCGAGTTGCGGGAAGGCGATGACCAGCACCATCACGCAGAACATCGCAAACAGCATCCAGCCGACCCAGCGCACGGTCGATTCCATGCGCACGCCGGCAATGCGGCAGCTGACCATCAGGTTGACCGCCAGCGGCGGAGTGAACTGGCCCAGCGCCACCTTCAGGGTCAGGATCACGCCAAACCAGACCGGGTCCCAGTGGTAGTGCTGCATGATGGGCATCAACAGCGGCACAAAGATCAGGAAGATGGAGATGCCGTCGAGGAACATGCCCACGGTGATCAGCATCAGGATCAGCAGGGCCATCACACCCCATTCGCCCAGGCCCGAGTTGACGATGGCGTTGGTGATCGGGTCGATCACGCCCAGGGTCGACAGCGAGAACGCGAAGATACCCGCGAGCGACACGACGATCAGGATCACGGCCGAGAGCTCACCAGCTTCGCGCAGGATCGGGAACAGATCGCGCACACCGATGGTGCGGTGCACGACCATGCCGACAAACAGGCCGTAGAACACCGCGACCACGGCCGCTTCGGTCGGCGTGAACCAGCCCATGCGCATGCCGCCCAGGATCAGCACCGGCGCGGCCAGGCCCCAGGCCGCTTCGCGCAGGCTCTTCCAGAATTCGGGGCGGGGCAGGCTCGCTTCCAGCGCGCCCATCTTGTGCTTGCGCGACATCCAGACCGCCGGCACGATCAGCGCCAGGCCCGCCAGAATGCCCGGTATCATGCCCGCTGCAAACAGCGCCGGCACCGAGGCACCGGGCACCAGCACCGAGTAGATGATGAAGGCCACCGACGGCGGGATCAGGATATCGGTGGCAGCTGCGGCCCCGACCACGCTGGCCGAAAAGCTGCCCGGGTAGCCAGCGCGGCTCATTGCGGCAATCATCACGCCGCCTACTGCTGCCGCATTGGCGGGGCCCGAGCCCGAGATGCCGCCCAGGAACATGGCCACGGCAATGGCCACCAGCGGCAGCATGCCCGGGCCGCGTCCAACGATGGCAATCGCAAAGTTGACCAGCCGCAGCGCCACGCCGGAGCGGTCGAAGATCGAGCCCACCAGAACGAACATCGGAATGGCCAGAAGCGGGTACTTGCCCAGGCCGGCGTAGAAGTTCTGCGGAATGGCCAGCAGGCCAAACCATTGCGCGTCGGCATTGGCCAGCGCAATGGCGACGGCGCCGGCCAGGCCCAGCGCAGCGCCAATGGGCACGCCCAGCAGCATCAGCGCGATAAAGCCGATAAAGAGCAGGGTGGCAATCATGCGTGCTCCTTGGAGGCAGCGTCGCTGTCTTCGGAGAACACATGGGCGAAGCTGGCCCGGCCCTGGCGCAGTAACAGGCCCAGTGCGCGCACGGTGATCAGCGCCGAGAACACCGGCAGCCACATGGAGTACCACCACTGCGGCACGCCAATGCCCGGCGAGGTCTCTTCGTAGCGGTAGTCATCAACCACCACGCGGATGCTGAGCACGCAAATGAGTGCAAACAGCAGCGCCACCGTCAACGCGCCAAAGCGGGCAAAGGCCTTGCGCCGGCGCGCGTCGCCACGCTCGGCAAAGTACTCGATGCGGATATGCAGGTTGCGCGCCACCGCGGCCGAGCCAGCCACCATGGCCAGCAAGATCATCAGGAACACCGAGATCTCTTCGGTCCAGGCAAAGGAGCCGTCGGTGAAATAGCGCACGATGACGTTGGCAAAGGTGATGAGCGCCAACAGCGCCATGATCACGACCGTGAGCCAGTCCTCCAGCCACAGCCCTTTGGCGGGTGCGGGCTCGCTGGGGAGCGTGGTGGAAGGGGCAGCGCTGCTGCCGCCCGAAGCATGAGGGGAGGGTGATGCCATAACAACCGGTCGCGAGAGGGCTCGGCAGAGCCAAGGGTGAATGCGGAAAACACAAACCGCCTTGTGAGCGGACCATTGGTATCGGATAGATCGGTATCTGCGGCAGCGCCGCGCCTGGCGGGTGGGCCAGTGGGGCCCGATTATGGCCTTGAAAGAACGGCTTGCAAGCCATCCATTTCCCGGGGATGGCGCGCTGCAGTCGCCTGCGTTGCGGGCGTCGGCCTGGCATCGGGCCTGCCCACTTGCAGCGGACTGCCATTGGCGTGTGGATAATGCGCGGATGGAAACCAAGTGGCTTGAAGATTTTGTGAGTCTGGCGGAGACGCGTAGTTTCAGCCGGTCGGCGCAGTTGCGCCATGTCACCCAGCCGGCATTCTCTCGGCGGATTCAGGCGCTGGAGTCCTGGGCGGGGGCCGATCTGGTGGACCGCAGCTCCTACCCGACGCGGCTGACGCCCGCGGGCAAGACGCTGTACAACCAGGCCATCGAGATCCTGCAGGCGGTGCAGAGCACGCGCGCGATGCTGCGTGTGCACTCGTCCTCGGGCAAGGACATCATCGATTTTGCCGTTCCGCATACGCTGGCTTTTACCTTCTTCCCCACCTGGGTGTCGGGCCTGCGCAATGACTTTGGCCTGTTCAAGAGCCGCTTGATCGCGCTCAATGTGCACGATGCGGTGATGCGCCTGGTCGAGGGCGGCTGCGACCTGCTCATTGCCTACCACCATGAATCCCAGCCCATCCAGCTGGACCCGCAACGCTATGAAATGGTGAGCCTGGGCCGCGAGGTGATGGCGCCTTATTGCAAGCCCGGGCTCGATGGCCTGCCGCTTTTCCTGCTGCCCGGAGCGGCGGACGTGCCGCTGCCGTTTTTGGGCTACGCGCCGGGGGCCTACCTCAGCCGCGTCACGGACCTGGCCCTCAAGCAGGCGCCTGAGCCCGCGTATCTGGACCGCGTCTACGAGACCGACATGGCCGAAGGGCTCAAGGCCATGGCGATGGAAGGGCATGGTCTGGCCTTTTTGCCGCAGAGCGCGGCCAAGAAGGAGCTCAAGGCCAAGAAGCTCGTGCGTGCCGACTACCCCAGCTCAGCGCAGTGGGAAGTGGCAATGGATGTGCGCGCCTACCGGGAAAAGCCCCAGTCCAGCGATGCGGTCAAGACTGGCGCGCAGGCCCTGTGGGACTACCTCGTCTCCCGCAACGCCGCACATAATCCATGATGTCTATAAGAATATAGATAAATTGGATTTGCAGGGTAATTTCTAATATGCGGCTTAAATTTTCTGTGCAATGCTTGCGGATTGCTCGTGTTGCAGTTGGTTAGATGTACGCGATTTGTTCGAAAAAGGCTATGAATTGTTAGCAATTCATTGGTAATTTTCCGGATAATTGCACTGCTCAGTTTGCTGGCATTATCTGGACGGACTGCACAATACGTAGCGTGTCAGTTGTCGCTTTGGCGTCTGTTGAGGCCCATAGTCGACCACTTAATTGATTTATCTGGAGGTCTGATGATGAAGAAACATTTGCTGGCTTTTGCGGTCGCAGCGGTTGCTGCAGGTAGCGCGTTTGCGCAAGCGGGCGATACGCTGGCCAAGATCAAGTCGTCTGGCAGCATCACCCTGGGTGTGCGCGAGTCTTCGGGCCTGGGCTACACGCTGGGTAACGGCAAGTATGTTGGCTTCCACACCGAGATGGCTGAGCACATCGTAAGCGACCTGCAAAAGCAGCTGGGCCTGGCCAAGCTGGACATCAAGTACCAGCCCGTGACCTCGCAAAACCGCGTGCCGCTGGTGCAAAACGGTACCGTGGATCTGGAGTGCGGCTCCACCACCAATAACCAGTCGCGCCAAAAGGATGCTGCGTTCGCCTTCACCACCTACGTGGAAGAAGTGCGCATCGCTGTGAAGGCCAACTCCGGCATCACCGGCATCAAGGACCTCAACGGCAAGACCATCGTGACCACGACCGGTACCACGTCGGTGCAGACCCTGCGCAAGAACAAGCGCGCTGATGGCCTGACCTTCAAGGAAGTCATGGGCAAGGACCACGCGGACAGCTTCCTGATGCTGGAGTCTGGCCGCGCCGATGCCTTCATCATGGACGGCTCCATCCTGGCCGCCAACATCTCCAAGTCCAAGGCACCTGCTGACTACAAGGTCGTCGGCGAAGTGCTGTCGGTCGAGCCGATCGCCTGCATGCTGCGCAAGGACGACACCGCCTTCAAGAAGGCTGTGGACGACTCCATCGTGCGGCAGATCAAGGACGGCTCGCTCGAGAAGCTGTACGACAAGTGGTTCATGCAACCTATCCCTCCTAACAACGTGAAGGTGGGCCTGCCGCTGTCGGCTGCAACCAAGGATGCTTGGGCCAACCCGAACGACAAGCCCATGGAAGCCTACGAAGTCAAGTAAGCACACCATTTAGGTACCGCCCTTCCAGCCTGGGGTTTGGGGGGGCGTTTTTGTTGGTACTGGTTTCTGTCAGTTGCGACCAGGCACCAAACATTGCTACAAAGACAAAAAAAGAGGTAGTCCTATGAATTGGGATTGGCAAGTATTTTGTGAAGACACGATTGAGCGCCAGGTCGTGCAGGGCTGTTTCGGTAAAAACGGCGATGTCACGTATCTGGACTGGTTGTTGTCTGCGTGGGGATGGACTATCTCCGTTTCCTTGTGTGCGCTGGTGATCGCGCTGGTGGTGGGCTCCATCATCGGTACCTTGCGTACCCTGCCTGACCGGCCCTGGACGGTGCGTCTGGGCAATGCCTGGGTGGAGTTGTTCCGAAACATCCCCCTGCTGGTGCAAATTTTCCTGTGGTACCACGTCGTGCCCGCCATCTTCCCCGCACTCAAGCAAGTGCCTGGGTTCCTGCTGGTGGTGCTGGCGCTGGGCTTTTTCACCTCGGCGCGTATTGCCGAGCAGCTGCGTGCCGGTATCCTGGCGCTGCCCCGTGGCCAGCGTTATGCGGGTATGGCGCTGGGTTTCACGACCTTCCAGTACTACCGCTATGTGCTGCTGCCCATGGCCTACCGCATCATCATTCCGCCGCTCACCAGCGAGTCGATGAACATCTTCAAGAACTCGTCCGTGGCCTTTGCCGTGTCGGTGGCCGAGCTGACCTTGTTCGCGATGCAGGCGCAAGAGGAAACCTCTCGCGGCATCGAGGTCTACCTGGCGGTGACCGCGCTGTACATGATCTCGGCATTCGTGATCAACCGCATCATGGCCTTCATTGAAAAGAAGAGCCGTATCCCGGGCTTCATTGCCGCTGGCGGCTCCGGAGGTCACTGAGATGAATTTGAATCTTGATTTTTCGTTCTACAACTGGGACCTGATCCAGAACTTCATCATCAAGGGTCTGATGTTCAGCGTGATGCTGACCATCGTGGCCACCCTGGGTGGTATCTTCTTTGGCACCTTGCTGGCGCTGATGCGCCTGTCGGGCAAGAAGATCCTCGTGGTGCCGGCCACCATCTATGTCAACGGCATGCGTTCGGTGCCGCTGGTGATGGTGATTCTGTGGTTCTTCCTGCTGGTGCCTTTGCTGATCGGCAAGCCCATCGGGGCGGAGATGTCAGCGGTCATCACTTTCGTGGCGTTCGAGGCCGCGTACTTCTCCGAGATCATGCGCGCCGGTATCCAGTCCATTCCGCGTGGCCAGGTGTATGCCGGTCAGGCCGTGGGCATGACCTATGGCCAGAACATGCGGCTGGTGGTGCTGCCCCAGGCCTTCCGCAACATGCTGCCGGTCTTGCTGACGCAGACCATCATCCTGTTCCAGGACACCTCGCTGGTCTATGCCATTGGCGCCTACGACATGCTCAAGGGCTTTGAAGTGGCAGGCAAGAATTTCGGCCGTCCGGTCGAGGCCTATCTGGCCGCTGCTGTGCTGTACTTCATCATCTGCTTTACGCTGTCGTGGTTCGTCAAGCGTTTGCACAAGAAGATCGCCATCATTCGCTGATGCGGCAATACAAAGGATATCCAAATGATTGAAATGAAGAATGTCTCCAAGTGGTATGGCAGCTTCCAGGTGCTCAACGACTGCTCCACCAGCATCTCCAAAGGCGAAGTGGTGGTGGTCTGCGGTCCTTCGGGCTCGGGCAAGTCGACCTTGATCAAGACGATCAATGCGCTCGAACCCATCCAGAAGGGCGAGATCTGGGTCAACGGCACGGCCATCCACGATCCCAAGACCGACCTGCCCAAGCTGCGCAGCACCGTGGGCATGGTGTTCCAGCATTTCGAGCTGTTCCCCCACCTGTCGGTGACCGAGAACCTGACGATCGCGCAGATCAAGGTGCTAGGCCGCAGCGCCGACGATGCCAAGGCCCGGGGCCTGAAGATGCTCGACCGCGTGGGCCTGATGGCGCACAAGGACAAGTTCCCCGGCCAGCTCTCGGGCGGCCAGCAGCAGCGCGTGGCCATTGCCCGTGCGCTGTCGATGGACCCTTCGGTGATGCTGTTTGACGAGCCCACCTCGGCACTGGACCCTGAAATGGTTGGCGAAGTGCTGGACGTGATGATCGGCCTGGCCCACGAAGGCATGACCATGATGTGCGTGACGCACGAAATGGGCTTTGCCAAGAAGGTGGCCAGCCGCGTGATCTTCATGGACGTGGGCGGAAAGATCCTGGAGGACTGCTCCAAGGAAGACTTCTTCGGCAACCCCGATGCGCGCCAGCCCCGCACCAAGGACTTCCTGGGCAAGATCCTGCAGCACTGATTGCAGCGCAGCTCGCACCCAACCATGGCCGCTTATGCGGCCATTTTTTATCGGCAAAGTTAATGGGGGGAGGGGGCTGGCCTCCCGTGGACAGACGCATGCTGGGAGGCTTGGCGGTGAGCGCCGTGGCTCAGCAGCTGGTGGGAGGGCAGGGGCCGCAGAACGCGGCCCCCGAACGGTCAGTTGTCGAACTTGTCGCTGGGGAAGCGCAGCATGTCGGTGAGCAGGTAGGACATCGGCACGTTCAGTGCAAAGCTCTTGCCCGGCAGCGGCGACTCGAACCACTTCTTGTACAGGCGCGTGATTTCGTAGTTCTGCGACAGCACGCGCATCTCGGCGTCAAACACCTTCTTCATGCGCACGTCGGTGTCGCGCATCATCAGCGACAGCGGCTCGATCGACATCAGCTTGCCAATCAGCTTGACCTGCTCGGGCTTGTCTGACTGCGCGCGGTGGGCCGCCAGCAGGATGTCGTCCATCAGCCAGACATCGGCCGTGCCCGCTTGCACGGCCTTGAAGCAGGCGTCATGGGTGAGGCACTCGCTGTGCTGGATCTTGAGGCCATTGATGGCCACGCGGCGCTCGAGCACCTGCAGCGACGTGGTGCCCTTGGTGGTGATCACGCGCTTGCCCGAGAGGTCATCGACTTCGTTGATGCCGCTGTCAGACTTGACCAGCATGCGCACGCCAGCGATGTAATAGGGCAGGCTGAAGGACACATGCTTGCTCTCGCGCCGGTCCTTGGTGTTGGTGGTGTTGCTGCAATCGACATCAATGGCGCCGCTGGACAGGTCGGTAAAGCGGGTCTGGCCATTGATGGCGCGGTACTGGATATCGAGCTTGGCCAGGCCCATGCTCTGCTGGAGCTTGGCAATCAGCGCCTGGCAGATGTCGATGGCGTAGCCCACTGGTTTCTTGGTCTCGCCCATCTCGTAGGCAAAAGGCAGGCCGTCGGGGCGGTAGCCCACGGTGATGCGCTGTGCCTCCCGGATCTTGTCCCAGCTGTCGGGCAAAGGGGTCTGAGCCAGGCTGCTGCTGGCAAGGCACAGCAGCACAGCGCCGCGAAAAATATGGTTTAGCCACATGTTGCACAGTCCTTGATTAAGAATTCCTACAGCTGTCTATGATACGCATAGAGACTGTGTACTCTATGGGCACCTACCCTTAACATTGAGTTACCTTTATCCAATGCTCGGGGACTGTGATGACGCCGGCATGACCGGTGCGACAATGGCGGGATGAGCACCGCACCCTCTTCCATCAGCATCATCCGACCCGACGACTGGCACATCCATCTGCGCGATGACGCCGCCTTAGCCACCACCGTGGCCCATGCCGCGCGGCAATTTGCCCGTGCCATCGTCATGCCCAACCTCAAGCCCCCGGTCACGACCGCCGAGCTGGCCCAGGCCTACAAGGCGCGCATTGTGGCGGCCATCCCCCAGGGCCTGAAGTTCGAGCCGCTGATGACCCTGTACCTGACGGACAAACTCGCCCCCGAGGAGATCGTGCGCGCCAAGGCTGCCGGCGTTGTGGCCTGCAAGCTCTACCCCGCTGGTGCCACCACCAACAGCGACCATGGCGTGACCGATATCCGCAAGATCTACCCGACCCTGGAGGCGATGCAGCGCGAAGGCATGCTGCTCTTGGTGCACGGTGAGGTGACCGGCAGCGATGTGGACCTGTTCGACCGCGAGGCGGCCTTTATCGACCAGCACATGGTGCCGCTGCGCCGCGATTTCCCCGAGCTGAAAATCGTGTTCGAGCACATCACCACGCGCGAAGCGGTCCAGTATGTGACCGAGAGCGACCGCTTTGTCGGCGCCACCATCACGCCCCAGCATCTGCTGTTCAACCGCAACGCGATCTTTACGGGTGGCATTCGACCGCACTACTACTGCCTGCCCGTGCTCAAGCGCGAGGAGCACCGCCTGGCGCTGGTGCAGGCGGCCACCAGTGGCAACCCCAAGTTCTTCCTGGGCACCGACAGCGCGCCGCATGCCGCCCAGCTCAAGGAACACGCCACCGGCTGCGCCGGCTGCTACAGCGCCCATGCCGCTATCGAGATGTATGCCGAGGCCTTTGACAAGGTCGGGGCGCTGGACAAGCTCGAAGGCTTTGCCAGCCTGCATGGCGCGGATTTCTACAACCTGCCGCGCAATACCGACCGCATCACGCTGGTGCGCGAGTCCTGGACCCCGCCCGAGTCCTACCCCTTTGGCCAGGCGGATTTGAAGCCGCTGCGCTCGGGTGAAGCGCTGCCCTGGAAGCTGGCAGACTGAGCGTTTTTATCATTTAATGCGTGGATAACCGCGAGGCCACTGCACAGGATCGGCCCGCGCCGGGCTGGTCCTCGCTGGACTGGCAGGCGCCCTGGCTGCAGCCCTACCGGGCGCTGGGCCTGCAGATCCGCGCGCTGGATGGTCAGGGCCTGGCCATGCCCGATCTGCTCAACCGCCTGGGCGATTGCGGCCGGCGCTTTGTGCCGCAGTCGGCGCTGCCTGCGAGCGAGGCCTATGAAAGCTTTATCTCCCGCAGCGGCTGCGTGCCCACCCGCGAACACATGCATGACGGGCTCAACGGCCTGGTCTGGCAGCGCTTTGCGCGCACCAAGGCACGGCTCAATGCCTTGCAGGCCCAGGCCATTGCGCAAGCGGGCGGCGTCGGGGCCAGCCGGGGACCCTTGCGTGATGCCTTGACCTTGTTCGATGAAAACGGCGCCGTGCTGCTGGCGCCCGCAGCGCTGTGGCAGGCGCTGCAGCAGCGCCAATGGCAGCGGCTCTTTGTCGAGCTGCGGCCACTGTGGCAGCAGGCGCAGCTCCTCGTCATCGGCCATGCGCTGCTGGAAAAGCTCATCAGCCCCAGAAAACCAATCACCGCGCATGTTTTTTGCCCCCCGCAGTCTTGGCCGATGGTGGACAATATCGACGCGGTCATCGCCGATTCTCTGGACGCTGCGCACCTGGCGGGCAAGCCCTTCGCGCCCTTGCCGGTGCTGGGCGTTCCGGGATGGTGCCAGGAAAACCAGCATGTTTCCTTCTACGATGACCCAGACGTATTTCGCTCGGCCCGACGGCCACAAATATCATAAGCACCCGCCGTCGCCATAAAGTGGAGGTAAGGTCTTGAATTCGCAAGACATTGCCCCCAGCTATCGAGCACTGTGTTCCCCTCCTTGGAGAATCGACCCCATGAAACGAATGTTCCTTTTTCTGGCGACCAACATCGCCGTGGTTGTGGTGCTGGGCATTGTTGCCAGCCTGCTCGGTGTCAACCGCTACCTGACTGCCAATGGCCTGAACCTCGGGGCGCTGCTCGGCTTTGCCTTCATCATGGGTTTTGGCGGCGCCATCATCTCCTTGCTCATGAGCAAGCCCATCGCCAAGATGAGCATGGGCGTCAAGATCATCAACCAGCCCCAAAGCGCTGACGAGGCCTGGATTGTCGAGACCGTGCGTCGCTTCTCCGACCAGGCCGGCATCCAGATGCCCGAGGTCGGTATCTATGAGGGCGAGGCCAACGCGTTTGCGACCGGCGCTTTCAAGAACTCGGCCCTGGTGGCCGTCTCGACCGGGCTGCTGCAAGGCATGACCCGTGAAGAGGTCGAGGCCGTCATCGGCCACGAGGTGGCCCACGTGGCCAATGGTGACATGGTCACCATGGCGCTGATCCAGGGCGTGATGAACACCTTTGTGGTCTTCCTCTCGCGCGTCATCGGCTATGCGGTCGATTCCTTTCTGCGCCGCAATGACGAGCAAAGCTCGGGCCCTGGCATTGGCTACATGATCACCACCATCGTGCTCGATATCGTCTTTGGCTTCCTGGCCGCCATCATCGTGGCCTGGTTCTCGCGCCAGCGCGAGTTCCGCGCCGATGCCGGTGCCGCCCGCCTGATGGGCCGTAAGCAGCCGATGATCAATGCGCTGCACCGCCTCGGTGGCATGCACCCTGGCACCTTGCCGCAAAGCATGCAGGCCATGGGCATCACCGGCGGCCTGGGCAAGCTGTTCAGCTCGCACCCACCGATCGAAGAGCGTGTGGCCGCGCTGCAAAACAACCCGGTGCAATAAGGCCCGGTTGGCCGCCTCACCAAAGCACTGCCTCGGCAGTGCTTTTTTTGTGGGCGATGGGCGGCTGGCCGGCGTTTCACTGGCATGGTTGAACCCGCTTTTACCGCTGATTTACGCGCCGCTCACCGGGCGTTAAGCTGGCGCGCCTTCAATGGAGTTCTTGCAATGACTGGAGATACACCATGTCGCACACTCCCAGCTCTAGAGACCCTCTGCAAAACTCCCTGCCGTGGTCTGAACGCGGTCTCGGGCGATCCGCTGCGTTGTCTTCCTTGTCAATAGCTACGGCTATTGACTGCAAAAGACGCCTTGCGTCTCATCCCGATCCGCGTCCATCCCGCTTGGCGAGGGTTTTGCAGCGCATCCCTAAGCGTTCGGCCGCTTTGTGTGCTGGCGCCCTGGCGGTCGCCACCTTGGTGACCGGCTGCGTTGTCGCACCGGCCGAGCCCTATGCCTATGGCAATAGCGGGGCCGTGGTCGTGTCCAGCGAAGCGCCACCGCCCCTGCGCTATGAGCCCGCCCCGGTTGCGGTGGCGCCGATCGCGACCCAGGTCTGGATTGGCGGCTTCTGGGACTGGAGCGGTGGCCGCTATGTCTGGCGTGAAGGCCGCTGGGCTGCGCCGCCTCACCATGGAGACCGCTGGGTGCCCCGCGAATGGGTGCGCGGCCCCCACGGCTGGCAAGCGCGGGGCGGGCACTGGGAACGCCGCTGAGGCGCTGGGGCCGCGTGGCTGGCCCCCGGTCTCCTGCCCCCTCTATCCCTTGCCTGCCTGAGTCCCGCTTGGGGCCTGGGCCGCTGCGCCGGTCAGCGCATCGTGTAGTTCAGCTGAAACATCAGTGCGGACTTGCCCAGCACATTGAGCTGGCCGCCCCAGTGTTCGTTGTAGTTCCAGCCCACCGCAGGGATGGCGGTGACGCCCCAGCCGTTCTTGTTGTTGAGCGGGATCTTGCGGTGGTAGGGGAAGCGGTAGCCGTGGATCACTCCGCCGGTCAGCTTGACAAACAGCTGCGGCGAGCTGGACAGCGGCTGGAACTGCCAGCCGTAATAGGCGTATTGGCTGGGCTGGCCAAAGGAATTGCTGAAATAGGCGAAGCCGGCCAGCTGGTGGTCGTCGAGCTTTTTCTCGGCATTGATCAGCCACACATATTTGTGCCGCTCGTCATCGGGCTCGAAATCACGTTGCTTCTTGGCGTTGGAGTAGTGGTAGGTATAGGGTGAATAGCCAACGCTCCAGCCCGACAGTGCAGATGGGTTGCTGGGGGTCTGGCTGTCATGGCTGGAGGCCCCGGCCATCGCGCAGCTCAAGCACAAGGCCGCGCCCAGGCAGGCGCTCAGCGCGGGGTGGATCGGTACGGACATGGGGCTCCCTCCTTCAGCAATATCGGCAGAACAATCCAAAATTCTAGGATGCGCTGAGAAAGGATAGCTGCGTTTGTAGCGTATAGGCCTCAACGAACCAAGATGCGGTTTGTTAAGTTGTTCTTAAGTGTTTTTGCCGGATTTTGGCGGAACCTGCGCTGTCCGCCGAGGTCGAAGACCGCCACGCCGACACGGCGCCGTAGCCATGCCCGAATCGCTACCAACGCTTTGAACACTACAGTGCGCCGCCCGAGCCGCGCGAGCCCGACGACGGCACGGCCAGCCCCAAAATGGCGCAGGCCACCGCCTCACCCACCTTGATGCCATCAACCCCCGCTGACAGAATGCCGCCCGCGTAGCTGGCGCCTTCCCCAGCCGGGTACAGGCCGCGCGTGTTGTCGCTCTGAAAATCGGCACCCCGGCCAATCTTGACTGGGGACGAGGTGCGGGTCTCGACCCCCGTCAGGATGGCATCGCGCATGTCATAGCCGCGGATCTTCTTGCCAAAGGCGGGCAGGGCCTCGCGCATCGCCTCAATTGCGTAGGCCGGCAGGGCCTGGTGCAGGTCGCCCAGCGTGATGCCGGGTTTGTACGAGGGCTCTACGGTGCCAAAGGTAGTGGACGGCGTGCCTGCGACAAAATCGCCCACCAGCTGGCCGGGCGCGCTGTAGTTCTGGCCGCCCAGCAGATAGGCTTTGGACTCCAGCTGGCGCTGCAGCACGATGCCCGAGAGCGGATGGAAGGCGCCCGGCGCCTGCGTCTCCACGCCATAGGTCTTGCCGCCAAAGGCCCAGGCAAAGCTCTCGGCGTCCTGCGGGTAGTCTTCGGGGCTGATCGCGCAGACCATGCCAGCATTGGCATTGCGCTCGGCGCGCGAGTACTGGCTCATGCCATTGGTCACGACGCGCTCGGGCTCGCTGGTGGCGGCCACCACGGTGCCACCCGGGCACATGCAAAAGCTGTAGACGGCGCGGCCATTCTTGGCGTGGTGCACCAGCTTGTAGTCGGCCGCGCCCAAGAGCGGGTGGCCGGCATCCTTGCCCCAGCGGGCGCGGTCGATGACGCTTTGCGGGTGCTCGATGCGAAAGCCCACCGAGAAGGGCTTGGCCTCCATCGCCACACCGCGCTCGTAGAACATCGCAAAGGTGTCGCGCGAGCTGTGGCCCAGTGCCATCACCGCGTGGCGCGCTGGCAGGGTGTAGCTATCGCCACTAACCTGATCCAGCACCTGCAGGCCTACCAGCTGGCGGTCATCGCCTTCGACCAGCACATCAGTGACCTTTTGCTCAAAGCGGATCTCACCGCCCAGGCGCACGATCTCCTCGCGGATGCCCTCGACCACCTTGACCAGCTTGAAGGTGCCGATGTGCGGGTGGGCGGTGAACAGGATCTCCGGCGGCGCGCCGTAGGTGACGAACTCCTGCATCACCTTGCGGCCCAGGTGGCGCGGGTCCTTGATCTGGCTGTAGAGCTTGCCGTCCGAGAAGGTGCCGGCGCCCCCTTCACCAAACTGCACATTCGATTCGGGCGTCAAGCGGCGCTTGCGCCACAGGCCCCAGGTGTCCTTGGTGCGCTGGCGCACGGTCTTGCCGCGCTCCAGCACGATGGGCTTGAAGCCCATCTGCGCCAGCACCAGCGCTGCAAAAATGCCGCAGGGCCCAAAGCCCACCACCACCGGGCGATCCTGCATATCGGCAGGCGCCTGGCCCACCGGGTGCCAGGACATGTCGGGCGTTGGGTTCACATGCGAGTCTGCCGCGAAGTGCGCGAGCAAGGCCGCTTCCTGCGCGGGATCTGCCAAGGCCACATCGACGATGTAGACGGCCAGCAGTTCGGACTTGCGCGCATCGAAGCTGCGCTTGTGCACCTGCAGCTGGGCAATGGCTGCGGGCTGCAGGCCCAGGCGCTGCGCTGCGAGCTGGGTGAGCGCCTCTTGGGGCGCGTATTCGGTGTGGTTGTCGGGGTGGTAAGGCACCGCCGAGAGGGGGAGTTTGAGTTCTGCGATCCGGATCATGGCTTGTACCTATCAAGCAAGGGCATGGATGGTAGCCGATATGGCCGCTGCAGCGCGGCCGGGCAGGGCGCATCCCCATGGCGCCCTAAGGTAAAAAGCATAGCAAGGGTTCTGCGCTTCAGCCTTGCAGCTCTAAACGCGAATATCCGATTCCCGCCCCCTTCTCCACCCGGATCTGCGCCGGGATGCGCTCCTTGAGCGCCTCCACATGGCTGATGATGCCGATCATCTTGCCGCTGGCATTCAGCGTATCGAGCGCCGTCAACGCAACCTCCAGGGTGTCGCCGTCCAAGGTGCCAAAGCCTTCGTCCAGGAACAGCGAATCGATCGAGGTCTTGCTGCTGACCAGGTCCGACAGCGCGAGCGCCAGCGCCAGGCTGACCAAAAAGGCCTCGCCCCCCGACAAGGTGCGGGTGTCGCGCGCGACATCGCCTTGCCAGCTGTCGACGATATCGAGCTCGAGCTCGCCAGTGGTCTTGCGCTGCAGCAGGTAGCGGCCATGCAGCCTGGCCAGATGGCCGTTGGCCAAGGCCAGCAAATGGTCCAGGGTCAGGCCCTGGGCAAACTTGCGGAACTTGTCGCCCTTGGCCGATCCGATCAGGCCATCGAGCCGCTGCCACAGCGCGCTGTCGCGCTCCTGCGCCGCAATCTGCGCGAGCAAATCCTGCTGCCCCGCGCGGCGCTGGTCGTCATCGGCCAGGCGCGCGCGCTGGGCGCCCATGCGCTCTGCCGTCTGGTTGCGCTCGTCCTCCAGCGCCCGCAATTGCGCCGCGAGCGCCTCGGGTGCCTCCTCCGTCAAGGCCTGGGCCTGCAGTTGCTGGTGCTGCTGCACTGCCTCCTCGGCCACCGTGCCAGCGCGCTGCAAAGCCAACTGCAGGCCATCGCGCTGCTGGCTGAGCCGCTCCAGCGCGTCCGCTGGCAACAGCGCATGCGCAAAAGCCTGTGCATCGGCAAAGGGGCTGGCCTCCAAGCCCTGGTTCCAGGCGGCCTGGGCCTGCTCCAGGGCCCACTGCCGCTCGGCCAGTTGCTGGTCCGCTTGCTGGGCTTGGCCTTGCAGGCTGGCGAGTTCTTGGCGGGTCTGTTCCAGCAATGCCGCGCAATCCGCCAGGGTGGCGGGCAGTGCGATGGTCGCAGCACCGGTTTGTGCTGGTGACGGTGCCGGCAGTTGCGCCAGGCGCTGCTGCCATTGCTGGGCCTCTTGCGCGCACTGCTGGGCCTGCTGCTGCTGCAGTGCCAGTTGCTGGGCAGTGGTTTGCAGTTGGGCGCTGTGCTGCTGCCACTGCTGCCATTCCTGCTGGCGGGTCTGCAGCCAGGCATCGTGGCCATCGGCGGGCGGCATCGCCAGGTCCAGCGGGGCCAGGCTGGATTGCAAGGCGGCCTCGGCCGCGTCTGCCTGGGCCTGCAGCGCTTGCACGGCCTGCACCAGGCGTTGCTGCAGGCTGCTGTTGTCATGCAGGGCTTGCTGCAGGCGCGCTTGCGCATGCTGGGCGTCCTGCAGGGTCTGGGCTGCTGCATGCGCGGCATCTTTGGCAGCTTGCAGCGCTTGCTCAGCGGCCTCGGCTGCCGCCAGGGCCTGTTGCAACTGCGCCGCTTGCGCGGCGCTGGCTTGCTGGGCCTCGGCCAATGTGTGCGGCTGCTGCCAGGCAGATGCGGCGACGGGTTGGGCCATGGCTGCGCAGAGTGTCTGCCAGCGCTGTTGCCAGGCGTCCAGCCGCTGCTCGGCTGCTGTCAATTGGGCCTGCAGGCTGGACTGCTGGCTCAGGGCCGCCGCATGCGCGGCGCCCAGCTGTTCGCCCTGCTGCTGCAGCGCCTCCAGCTCGGCCTGGGCCGCTTGCAGCGCGGCGGCGGTGGCCGACACATCCAGCGCGGCATAGGCGGCAATGGCAGGGTGCTCCTGCGAACCACAAAGGGGGCAGGCCTCGCCGGGCTGCAGCGCGTGGCGGTGCGCTTCCAGGCTTTGGATGCGCTCTTCCTGCGCCAGCAGGCGCTGTTTGTCGGCCACGCGCTCTTTCTGGGCCTTGTACTGGCTGCGCAGCGCGGCCAGCGTGGCCTGCTGCTGGGCCAGCGGTGCGGTGCAGGCCTGCAAGGTATCGCCCAGTTGCTGCGCATCGCGCGCCAGCGGTTGGCGTTGCTCGGCATGCTGCAGCAGTTGCTGCCAGGCTTGCTGGTGCTGCTGCGCCGTCTGCCAGTGGGCGCGCAACTGGCCCAGACAGCCGCCGTGCGGGGCCAGGCGGGTGTGCTGCGCATGCTGCAGCTCGCGCGCCGCAGCATCGGCATGCTGCTGCGCGGCTTGGGCCTGCTGCAGTGCGGTGGCCTGTAATGCCATGTGCTGCTGCAGCGACTGGCCTTGTTCGCTGGCTTGCTGCAGTGCGGCTTGTTCTTGCCCCAACTGCCGCCGCTGCTGCTGGCGCTGCGCCAGTTGCGCGCGCCAGCCGCTCAGCTGATCGCCCAGCGCGGCATGGGCTGGGTGCTGCTGCAGCCAGTGCTGCAGATCGCTGTGCTGGGTCTGCAACTGCTGCAATGCCTGCTCGGCTTGCTGCTGGGCCTGCTGCGCCAGCGCGCTGGCATGCTGCTGCAGCTGCCACTGCTGGCGCTGGGCATCGGCCAGGCGGCCCTGCAATTGGGTCTGCTGTGCCTGGCTTGCTGCAGCGGCCGCTTGCGCCTGCTGCCAGCCCGTATGCAGCGGGGCAATCGCCTGTGCCGGGCCATGGGCCTGCAGGCGTTGCAGATCGGGGGCGGCAGCCTGCAGCGCTTGCTGGGCCTGCTGCAGGCGTTCCTGGGCCTGGTGCTGCGCCTGCGCCGCTTGCGCGGTGTGCTGCTGCCAGTGCTGCAAGGTTTGCAAGGCGGCGTGGCGCGCCTGCAAAGTGGCCAAGGTCTCTTGCAGTTGCTGGGCCTCGGTTTGCAGGTGATTGCGCTCGGCCTCGGGCAGCAGCTGCATGCCGCCGGCCTGCGCCTGGTCGCGCTCCAGCGCCTGGCGGGCATCGCGGGCGCGCTCAAACACGGCTTGCGATATCTGGCTGTAGATGTCGGTGCCGGTCAGCTCTTCGAGCAGCTCGGCGCGTTCATTCGCCTTGGCCTCCAAAAATGCGGCAAACCCGCCCTGGGCCAGCAGCATCGATTTGGTAAAGCGCTGAAAATCCAGCCCGGTGATCTCGGCCATCTGGCGCAGCTTGTCGTTGCTCTGGGTGCTCAGGATTACGCCATCGTCCACGCGCGCCAGCTCCACCCGGGGCGCCTGCAGCGCGCCGCTGGCCTTGTCGCGGGCGCGGCGCTGGCTCCAGAAGGCGCGGTAGAGGATGCCCTTGACCTCGAACTCCACCTCGGCCATGCAATCTGCCGTGTGGCGCGTCATCAGGTCATTGCTGCTGGCGCTGAGGGTCGCCAGCCGGGGTGTCTGGTGGTAGAGCGCCAGGCAAATCGCATCGAGCAAGGTCGATTTGCCCGCGCCCGTGGGGCCGGTGATCGCAAACAGGCTGTTATCGGCAAAGGGCGCGGCTGTGAAGTCAATGCGCCATTCGCCTTTGAGCGAGTTCAGGTTTTTAAGCCGCAGGCTGCGTATCTTCATGGCGCCTCCCCGCTGGGGTTGGAGAGCGACTGCAGCACGGCCTGGTAGCGCGCGGTCAGTGCCTGCTGCAGCTCGGCGTCCATCGTCTCCAGCGCCAGGCGGCGCTCAAACACCTGGGCCGGTGTCAGCGCATCCAGTGCTTCGATGGCAGGCCCGCTCCACTGCGCGGCCGCCCGACCGCGCAGCCGTTTGACCCGCAGCAGCTGCAATGGCAAACCTTCGGCAAGTGCCTGCACGCGCAGCGGCAGGTCGGCCAGGTAGTCGTCTTCTTCGATCATGATGTCCAGCCAGACCTTTTTGTCGTCCTGGGCCAGCGCACTGGCCTGCTGCAGCGCAGCGGGCAAGGCCGCCAGGCTGCTGCGCAGCGCTGCCATGGGCTGGAAGACCGGCACCGGCAGGGCGGTGACGGCCTGCAAGCCGGGCTCCCCCAACTCGACCAACAGCATCTGCTTGGGCTGGCGCGTCTCGTCAAAGCCCAGCGCGATCGGCGAGCCGCTGTAGCGGATGTGCGCCAGCCCGCCCACCTTTTGCGGCTGGTGGATATGGCCCAGCGCGATGTAGTCCACAGGGGGAAAGGCCTGGGTCGGGAAAGCCTCCAGCGCGCCGACATAGATCTCGCGCACCGATTCGCTGCTGCTGGCGCCCACGGTGGTGAGGTGGCCGGTGGCGATGATGGGCAGCTGCCGCCCCAGGCTGGCCTGCAGGGCAGCCTGCTGCTGCAGTGCCGCCGCATACACCTGCTGGTAGGTTGCCTGGATGGCCTGCTGCAAGGCCAGTTGCTTGTCTTGCGCACTCTGCTCAGCCTGGCTTTGCAGCACATCGCGGGGGCGGATAAAGGGCAGCGCGCAGACGATGCAGCCAGGCGTGCCATCGCGCAGCGGCAGGATGCGCACATGCTGCGCGGGCGCGCCGGTCGCGGCAATCACCTGGGTGCCCAGGTGCTGCAGCAGGCCCTGGCTTTCTTCCAGCACCGCAACCGAATCATGGTTGCCGCCCAGCACCAACAGCGCCACACCGGCCTGGTGCAGGCGGGCGATGAGGCGGTTGTAGAGCTCGCGCGCGTAGCTGGGGGGCGCGCCGGTGTCAAAAATATCGCCGGCGATCAGCACCGCATCGGCGGCTTGCGCCGCCACCTGTTCCAGCAGCCAGTCGATCAGCGCGCTGTGCTCTGCCTGGCGGCTTTGGCCCATGAAATGCTGGCCCAGGTGCCAGTCCGAGGTGTGAATGATGCGCATGGTCGGGGGAGGGGGATGGAGAGATCGCGGGAACCCTGTTGATGGTAGTCGCTGCGCGCAGCGCCGGTCAAAGAAAAAGACCTCGCCCAGGCTTGGCGCCCTGGCGAGGTCTGGCGGCCGACAAGGCGGTGCTTACTGCGGGACGCCCGGCGCCCTGCGCGCCGCCGCGCGGTTGTAGGCAAAGCCAAACACCACCAGCGCCAGCACCAGGGCCTGGGCCAGCAAGGTCTCCATCGTGGGGAACATGCCCAGCAGCTCGATGCGCGGCGCCGCTAGCGGCGTGGCGCTGACCCAGCCGGCCTCTTGCAGCGAGGACACGCCCTTGCCCACCAGCACGACCGCCAGCACGGCCACCAGGATCGAGGTGGCCGAGAAGAAGCGGCCCACGGGCATGCGGGCGCTGGTGCGCAGCAGCACCCAGGCAATGACCCCCAGGATGGCTACGGCCGCCAGGCCGCCGCCCAGCAGCGCGCCATGGTGGCCGTCCGAGGCCAGCGCCGAGAAGAACAGCACGGTCTCGAACACCTCGCGGTAGACAGAGACAAAGGCCAGTGCGAACAGGCCCCACATCGAGCCCTGGCCCATGCTGGCCGAGAGCTTTTCGCTCAAATAGCTTTGCCAGCGGCCGGCGCTGCTCTTGCTGTGCATCCACAGGCCCACGCTCAGCAGCACCAGCGCGGCGACCACCGAGCCCAGGCCCTCGGTCACCTCGCGGCTGGCGCCGCTGATCTCGACCAGATAGGTCGCAATCGCCCAGGTCATGCCGCCGGCGACCAGGGCCGAGCTCCAGCCTGCATGCACATAGCGCAGTGCATCCTGGCGGCCGGCCTTGCGCAGCAGCGCGACCATGCCGATGACGATCAGCAAGGCCTCCAGCCCTTCGCGCAGCAAGATGGTGAGCGCGCCGACAAAGGTGGCGGTGGCGTCGGAGGCGCCCGCGTTCAGCTCGGCCTCGACCTGGCCAAACATCGCCTGCAGCTGCTGGGCGGCGGCCTCGGCCTCTTGCAGCGTGCCGCTGGCTACTGTGGCGCGGTACTGCACCATGGCCGATTCGACCTGCGTCATCAAGGCCTTGTTGCGCGCAGCGATGGTGGGCTCCAGCGGCTCAAAGCCATCGAGGTAGGCCGACAGGGCCAGCTTCATCGCCTGGTTGCGGTCGCCCGCCTGGAGCGCAGCCAGGCTTTGCGCCAGGCGCTGGCGCGACAGGGCCACGCCGCTGGCCTTGCCTTCGCTGATGACCTCGGGGTTGGCGCGCAGGTAAGCGAGCACCGCGCGGGCCTGCTCGATCGGCATGGCGGGGGTCAGGCTTTGCGCGGTGGTGGTGCTGAGCGCGGCCAGGTCACCAAAGCGTGCACGCAAGCCGGCATCGCTCTGCCACAGCGCCTTGCCGGTGGCGCGCAGCTCATCGTTGTACGACAGGCCGCCAACAAAATAGGCCAGCGCCCAGCGGTCGTCTTCGGGCAGCGCGCCAAAGGACACCATCGAGGTGCCCTCCACGCCTTGCGAGGTCACCTGGTAGAGGGCCATCAGGCTGCGCGCATTCGCACGCTGCGCATCGCTGAAGGCAATCGGCTGCGGATCCAGGCCTTGCGCGGCCGGGCCATCGCCGCCGCCGGTAGCGCCATGGCAACTGGCACAGATTTGTTGAAAGAGTTGAGAGCCTTTGGTTATATCGGGGGCCTTGGCAGGCGCGACCGGCATCGGGTAGGCCGCCACCAGCAACTGGGCCGCCTGGTGGGCCAGCTGGGCGACTGCATCGGCCGTGGCCTTGGCCTGCACCGCTGCGCGCAACTGGGTCACCAAGCTCACCACCTTGGCCTTGTCGGCATGGGCGGGCAGGGCCTGGGCCTGTTCCAGCGCATTGGCGCTGAAGTCCAGCATCTCGGCATATTCGCCTTCGCTGGCGACCTGGCCGTTCTCGACTGCGCCGCCGTAGTCCACGGCGACATAGTCCAGCAGCTGCCAGAGCTGGCGCGCGTCCGTGGCTTGCGTGGCGGAAGCAGAGTTGGAAGCGGTGGTGGAGAGCGCCGCAGAGGGCGTTTGGGCCAGGGCAGGGCCGCTGAGCAAACCGGCCAAACCGGCCACAAGGGCCAGTGTCCAGCTGAGTGTGGAGCGCATGGAATGTTATGAATAAGAATTATTCGCGCCATTTTAAGCTTGTTTACATTCTGTACTGGCCCAGTCGACCAGTGTGAAAGAAGTGGCAAATCACGTCATTGAGCCCATTTTGCGACCGTGATGGGGCGGCGTTGGAAACGCAATTGGTAACCATTTCTGCATGCCAGATCGCTACACTGCGGCCACGCGCTTGTGCTCATAGGGAGGGCAAGGCGTTGCACGCCGCAAGCCCTGTGCCGTGCCGCAACGAGGAGAAAAAATGGAAAAACTAACAGGATTCGCCGTAGCCGCCGTGGTCGCATGTGCCGGTCTGATGGGTTGCAGCAAGAAGGAAGAGACGCCCAGCAGCCCACCGGCCGCCGCCGCGCCGGCCCCTGCGCCCGCAGCAGCACCGGCGCCAGCACCCGCCGCTGCCGCACAAAAAGTGCAGCCCGGCAAGTGGCAGGCGGTCACCGAGATGAGCGGCCCCATGGGCCAGCAGGCACTGGCCGGTATGGAGCAGGCCTTCAAGACCATGACGCCCGAGCAGAAGAAGGCCGCCAACCTGGATAACGCCAAGATCGAAGGCGGCAAGCTGGTGCAAGAGATGTGCATCACGCCCGAGATGGCCGGCAAGACCTTGCAATCGCTGGCCGATTCGCAGCTCAAGAACATGCCAGGCTGCAGCCCGGCTGACGTCAAGACCGATGGCAACAAGGAATCGATGCGCTTCAGCTGCGGTGAAGGCAAGATGAGCATGGTCCTCGAAGCGGTCTATGTCTCGCCCACCGAGAACACCGTCACCAGCACCATGGACATGGCCGGCCAGGGCATGACCACCACGGTGAGCAGCAAGCGCGTGGGCGACTGCTGATAGAGAAGCTCGCGCGCCGCTGCTTGGGTGGTGGCCTGGGGCTTTTGAATGTGAGAACGCAGCCTGGGTGGCTGCGTTTTTTTATGGGCGCCTTGGATGGGCCCCCAAGCGTCGGGCTTCAAACTTCGGGTGAGGGATTGCTGGGCCTTGCTGTTTTCTCCCGTTGCAATTCATCCCCATCCGTCCACACAAGGCTATTGCTCCACCCGTATCACCTGAGCCAAATCGACACCCAAAGACTGTGCTTTCTCCAGCAGGGCTTGCCGCTGGGCCTCCGGAATGGTCTTGCTGCGGGACAGAATCCACATGTAGTCCGTGCTGCTGCCAATCACCAGGGCGGTCTGGTACTGCTCATCGAGGCTGACCACGTTGTAGCCACCGTAAAACGGGCCAAAGAACGAGACCTTCAGCGCGGCCTCATTGGCTTGGCGCAGGAAGCGTGCCTTGCCTTGCGCTTCACGCCACTGTTGCTTGGCGGGGTCATAGCCGCGGTTCAGCACGGTCACGCTGCCATCGGCATTCAGGCTGTAGCTGGCCGTCACCTGGGTCAGGCCTTTTTCAAAACGGTGGTCGATGCGCGCCAGCTCATACCAGGTGCCCATGTACTTGCTGGCGTCAAAGCCGCTGACCGGTTGTACCCCTTGGGGGACAGAGACTGCGCAGCCGGGCAAGGCGACTGCGGCACCGGTGATTGCTACCGCCATAGCGGTGGCGCGGATGAGAGCGTTTGCAGAGAAAGGCATCGTAGATTTCCTTTTTGGTCTTGGGCGGTCGGTGAATGAACGGACTGGTGTTCAGGATTGACTGTTTTTGGACCCATCGTCATAGGCGCTGATGCTGTACCGCCGTCGTCCGGGCGCAGGCATCAGGCCTTGGTGATACGCCGCACGCTGGCAAAGTACCAGCGGTCGGGCAGGCAGCGCAGCAGGCGCACCCAGCGGGTAAAGCGGCGGGGAAAGTTCATCTCGAACTGTCCGCGCGCCCAGCCCTGCAAGATGTGCTGCGCCGCTTCGGCGGGGCTGATCAGCGCGGGCATCTTGAAATGGTTCTGGGCGGTCAGGGGTGTCTCGACAAAGCCTGGGTTGATGATGGATACGCCCAGCCCTTGGGGGTGCAGATCCAGGTAGAGGTTTTCAGCCAGGTTGTTGAGCGCGGCCTTGGTGGGGCCGTAGGCGAGCGACATGGGCAGCCCCCGGTAGCCCGCAACACTGCCGACCAGCGCGATATGGCCCCGGCCTGCCTGCAGCAGCATCGGGAGCACGGCATCGAGCACAAGGAGCACGCCGACATAGTTGACCGCCAGGTGTTTTTGCATCTCTGGCAGGTCGAAGGCGGTGGCGCGCAGCGGCCGGTAGTAGCCGGCGCAATACAGCACCAGGTCAGGCGCAGCACCCAGGGCGGTATGCACCGCTTGTGCGGCAGCCGCCACTGTGCCGGGCTCGCTCACATCCAGCGGTAGTGCCAGGCAGCCAGGGCGGCTGTTGGCAAAGTCCTGCAGTGCAGCGCTGTCCCGGGCCGATACGATGACGCGCGCGCCCTTGGCCCGCAGCGCTTCAGCCGTGGCCCGGCCAATGCCGGTGGAGGCGCCAATGATCCAGACGGATCGGCCCTGCCAGTCGCGCATCGGCTGATTGAGCTTGGCTTGCAGCAGCGGCATCACTCCGACCCTTTGGTGAAGGAGATGGTCAGATCGCCCAGGTGGATGCCGAACTTGCTCATCGCCGTGCGGTTGAGCATGGTGCGCCCGTCCATCAGGTACATCCAGTCGTCCATCCGCACATTCCAGACCCGGCCGTTCACCGGCAAGGCCAGCACATAGTTCCAGTGCAGGGCGTTGCCGGCGGCCTGGCCGGTGGCGGGGCCGACGACATCCCCTGCCTGGCCGCTGTAGCGGCCCTCACCCAGGTACTGGATGTGCCAGGTGCGTTCCTGCGTCGTGCCGTCGCTGTAGACAAAGTGCTCTTCCAGCACGCCGTCATTGCCCGTCCACGTGCCGGTCATGCGCACGGTAAAGCGCTTGACCACCTTGCCCTGGCGGTCGGTGAACATGCCCTGCGCCGTGAGCGGGCCGTTGAAATACTGGCGCAGGTCCAGCTGCGGGCGTTCCTGCGCATATTCTTCGACCGAGGGGCCGGCGCAGGCGCTGAGCAGGGCCAGCGTGCCGATCAAGGCCAGACCGATCCCCGCGCGCCGCAGGGTCAGGGAAGGACGGGGAAGGTGCAGTGGTTTCATATCTACCTCCAGGAGGGTTGCAGACGCTCGGCGCGCCAGAGAGAGGCCAGGGCCAACAACTTGAGCAGGCAGGGCAGGCCGCCATAGGCCCAGGCCAGCGCCTGCAGACCGGCAGGGGCGGTGCTGCCGCTGTGGTAGCCCGCAACGGCGAGCAGCGGCAGGCAGAGCCCGGCGGCAAGGGCCAGGTTGAGCTTGGTGGCACAGGCCCACCAGCCCAGGTAGCGCCCGTCGCCGGATCCCCCATGGCCCGATTCGTGGATCACGCCGGTCAGCAGCGCGCCGGGCACCGCCAGGTCGGCGCCCAGCGCCAGGCCGCTGGCGATGCAGATGGCCGCGAAGGCCCAGGCATCCCCCGCACCCAGCAAAGATGCGGAAAAAAAGGCGATAACGCTGGCGAGCATGCCGGCGCGCCAACTGGGCGCCAGGCCCCAGCGGGCCACGGCCCTCACCCACAGCGGCAGGCCCAGCGCGGCAGCGGCAAAGTAGCACAGCAAAAACAGTGGCAGCAGTTCGGGCGCCTGGAGCCGGTCCACGACAAAGAATGGTAAGAGCGTGGCGGGTATGGCCGCCGCAATGCCGTTGAGCATGAACACGGACAGCAGCCGGCGAAAGGCGGCATCACGCCAGGGTGAGGCCTGGGGCAGTGCATCGCGCTGTGCGGCCCCTGCGCCGGCATGTGCAGCGTCGGTGCGTGGATCGCGCAGCCGGTACAAGCCCAGCAAACCCAGACCCAGCGCGGCCAGCAGCACCGCACTGGTCGCATCCATGCCCAGCAGGCTGGGCAAGACGCTGGCCGTGAGCACGCCAACCAAGGTCGCGCCCTCGCGCCAGGCCGTCACCTGCGTGCGCCAGGCTGCCTGGCCACCCCAGCGGGTGCCCCAGGTCTGGTGCAGGATCGCGACCGCGCTATAGGCCAAGGTGCTCAGCAGCAGGCAGCCGACGAGCCAGCCCAGCATCTGGAACGGGTTGCTGGTGGGCGGGTGCCAGAGCGCATAAAACCCCAGGGCCATGGCCAGACTGCCCAGCGCCGCAGCCAGCCAGGCGGCACGCCGCCCGCGCCGCAGCAAGCGATCCGCCAGGCGGCCCAGCGCCGGGTCCAGCAGCGCATCAAAGGCCCGGGTGGCGAGCAACACGGCCCCGAGGCCGGCCAGCGGCGCGCCGGCCACGGCCGCATAGTAGTGGGGCAGGGTGACGTACAAGGGCAGCGAGACAAAGGCCAGCGGTGCAGCCAGCGCGCCATAGGCGAGCCCGGTGCGCCAGGAAAGCGTTTGCTGCACAAGGGGGGCACGCATGGCAGGCAGTCCTCAGCCCTGGCCCAGCAGTGCAGCGCGCAGCGCCGGTGCGGAGGTTTGCTCCGACAGCCAGATGCCAAAGAACAGGCGCGCGTACAGCGCGTCGTCAATAGCTGCAGTCTCGCGCCCGTTGTGCAAGAAAACGACCTTGCCCGCACCGTCGTTCAAACCCAGCAAGCGGTCCTGCGCCACCACATCGGGAAAGGCCTGCTTCATCATGCGCAGCCACTGGCGGCCCTGGTCTTCGGAGAAGGGCGCCACCCGGCGCATCTCGGCGATGGAGCGCTCAGCGATGGCCTCGCCCTCGAGCTTGCGGTCATAGACCAGCTCCAGCGCAAAGGGCTGGCGCGCATAGTCCAGCGGGTTGAAGCCGGCAGACGCCCACAGGCGCGCCTCATACACCCGCAGCCCAAAAAACCGCAGCACTCCGGTGCCCACCAGGCGGGCGCCTGGCAAGGCCGTGCCCAGCTCAGCGGGAGGGGCAGGGGAGGCAGGCGTGGCAGCGAGGAGGTTGTGGGTCATGGCAGTCATGGAGAGAGCAAGAAGGCTGGCGCCCCAGCCCAGGGCTTGGCGACGGCGAATTTCAGGCATGGTCGGGCCTGCGCAGTGTGAACTGGACCACATCGGTATTGCCCATGTCGAACGAGGCCTCGCAGTAGGCGAGGTAGAAGCGCCAGATGCGCACAAAGCGTTCATCAAAGCCCTGTTCGCGGACAGCATCGATCTGCTGCTCGAAGGCCTGGCGCCAGCGCCGCAGCGTCTCGGCGTAGTCGCTGCCAAAATGCAGCTTCTTATCCACGGTCAAACCCGCCTGGCGTGCTTCGCGCTCAAAGGCCTGGACGCTCGGCAGCAAGCCGCCCGGGAAGATGTACTGCTGGATGAAATCGGTCGAGCGCAGGTAGCGCGCAAACAAGTCGTCGCGCAAGGTGATCGATTGCACACAGGCATAGCCACCGGGCTTGAGGCACTGGCGCAGCGTCTGGAAATAGCTACGCCAGTATTCATGCCCCACCGCTTCAAACATCTCAATGGACACGATGGCATCGAAGGGCTGCGACTGGTGCTGGGCGGCCAGGTCCCGGTAGTCCTGGTAGCGCAGATCGACCTGGGCTTGCAGGCCCGCTTGGGCGATGCGCTCCAGACCCCATTGGCGCTGCTCGCGCGACAAGGTCACCCCGGTCACCTGGGCGCCAAACTCGGTGGCGGCCGTCTGCGCCAGTGCACCCCAGCCGCAACCAATTTCCAGCAGACGTTCGCCGGCTTGCAGCCCGGTTTCTTGCAAGGCTCTGCGCATCTTGGCCTGCTGGGCCTGCTGCAGATCGGCCTGGGCCAGCGCATCGCCGCTGCGCCCCTCAAACCAGGCCGCGCTGTAGTTCATGCTCGGGTCGAGAAAGAGGCGGTAAAAGTCATTGCCCAGGTCGTAGTGGGCATGGATGTTGCGCGCGCTGCCCGAGCGGGTGTTGCGGTTGAGCAGGTGGCGCAAGCGAAAACCCAGCCGCCCCCACCAGCTGCCATATACCAGCTGCTCCATGTGGTCGCGGTTGCTGATGCACAGGCGCAGCAGTGCGCTCAGATCGGGGCTGTCCCACTGGCCCTCGATATAGCCTTCGGCCAGGCCGATATCGCCCGAGCGCTGCACGCGTTCCAGCGCCTCCCAATCCTGGATGGCACAGCGCGCATCGGCCTGCGCTGCGGGCTGTTGGCTGAAATGCCGCAGTTGCCCATCGGGCAGCTGCATATCGAGCTGACCGCAGGGCAGGTGCTCCAGCAGCTGCAGCACCTGGCGCGCGCCGCGGGGGATGGATTGCCCGGCTTTGGCGGACGGGCTCGGCAGGGAGGCGGTGGTGGAGTTCATCGTGTGACGAAGCGCTTGGGCGCGGTGGGTTTGCGATGGAAGGGCAGGCGCTTGAACCACAGGCGCAGCGCCTGCCAGTGGATGCGGAACACGACACCCAGCGTCATCAGCGGCATGCCCCAGAATGCGCGCCGCACAGTGGCACGGGTCAAGGGCTGCAGCGTGCCTGCGACGCCGGTGCGCAGCAGCGCGCCGGCCTCGTCATGCAGGTCGACCTGCACCTGGTTGCGGCTGTCGCTGCGCACAAAGCGGAAGCGGTATTCGCCCTGCACATTGCAAAACGGCGACACATGGAAGCATTTGGCCGCCACCTGTTCCGTGCCCCAGGCCAGATCGGGCCCGGCCAGCAGGTAGGCATGGCGTTCGCCAAAGGTGTTATTGACCTCGGCCAGCACGGCGGCCAGCGAGCCATCTGCGCGGTGCGCATACCAGAAGCTGACCGGCTTGAAGGCATAGCCCAGCACACGTGGGAAAGTGTGCAGCCAGACCTCGCCGACCGCGTCGTCGATACCTTCTTGCTGCAGCAGCTGGTCAAACCAGGCCAGGCAGTCGGCGCTGCCCTCGCCATGGTCGCGGTCATAAAAGCTGATCAGGCCGCGCCGGTTGCGGCGCAGCACCGCATCGGGCTGGTCACGCAAGCTGCGCAGGGGCAGCAGCAAGAAATACCCGGGGTAGCGGAAGGCATGCACCACCGGGCGCAAGCGCTGGTGCCAGATGTGGCCAAAGCCGATCAGCGAGGGGTTGCTCATGCGGCCTCCTCCAGTGCCGGCGCCTGCGCGAGCGGCGCGGCGTCCTCCAGCGACTGGCACAGGCTAGCGGCAGCGGCCAGGCCGGACCGCAGCCCGTCCTCGTGGAAGCCATAGCCGCACCAGGCGCCGCAAAACCAGGTGCGCAGCTGGCCCTGCAGCTGGGGCAGCAGGCGCTGGGCGTCGATGGCTGCCTGGTCAAAAACGGGGTGGCTGTACTGGATGCGGGCATGTACCTGGTCTGCCGCAATCGGGCGCGCTGGGTTGAGCGATACCACCACCGGCTGCTGCCAAGGCAAGGGCTGGAGCCGGTTGATCAGGTAGTGCAGGCAGACGCCCGCTTGCTCGGCGCTGGATGCCGCTGCGCGCTCGTAGTTCCACGCGGCCCAGGCCGCCTGGCGCTGGGGCAGCACGCTGCTGTCGGTATGCAATACCGCCTCATTGGGCTGGTAGCGGATGCTGCCCAGCACCGCGCGTTCAGCGGCCGTGGCGCCATTGCCCAACAGCTGCAAGGCCTGGTCGCTGTGGCAGGCCAGAACCACGGCATCAAACCATTCGGCGCCCTGCGCCATCTGCACCATCACGCCCTGCGGGTGGCGCTGCAGGCCGAGCACCGGCGTGTTCAGGCGCGCCTCGTGGCGGCCATCCTGCGTCAAACGGGCCAGCAGGCGGCGCACGTACTGGCGTGAGCCTCCGCGCACGCTGTACCACTGCGGCCGGTCGCTGACCTGGATCAGGCCGTGGTTGTGGCAGAAGCGAATCATCGTGGCGACGGGGAAGTGCAGCATCTGGTCCGTGGGGCACGACCAGATGCAGCCCAGCATCGGCAGCAGATAGTCGCTGCGGAACGCGGCAGAGAAGCGGTGCTGGTCCAGGAATGCAGCGATCGAGGCCGTCATCTCGGCCTCGGCCTGGCGCTTGGCGATCTCGGTGGTCAGGCGGTTGAAGCGGGCGATGTCCCGCAGCATGCCCCAAAAGCGCGGGCGCAGCAGATTGCGTTTTTGGGCAAACACGCTGGCCAGGGACCGGCCGCTCCATTCCAGCGCAGATGCCCCGTTGACACCGGGCACCTGGACGGAGAACGACATCTCAGCGGCCACCGTATCGACCTGGAGGTCTTGGAAGAGCTGGGTCAGCAAGGGGTAGGTGCGGTGGTTGAACACCAGAAACCCGGTATCGACGCCGTGCGTGATGCCGTTCAGGCTCAGGTCCACTGTGTTGGCATGGCCGCCGAAATGGCTGCCAGCTTCCAGCAGGCTGACCCGGTGCGATGCCTGCGAACGGGCCAAGTGGGTGGCAGCAGCCAGCCCAGAAATCCCCGATCCGATGACAGCGATGCGTTGCATGAAAGGCCCCCTGTAGATGCCACAGTCAAACGGTTGAACCTTGCAGATCAATTGTTGAACTGATGAGTTCACACTATAAACCACAAATGTCAAAAATGCACCATTTAGTCTTCTTCATGACCTGCTACGTCATAAAATAGCGGCATGAATGCTCGGTCCGCCATCAAGGAACAAATACAACGTGTGCGTGAAGAGGCCATCGTGACGGCGGTGAACCGCCTTCTCGCGACCAAGGGCTACGACGCGATGACGGTCGATGAGGTGGCGGCGGAGGCGGGCATGGCCAAGGCCAGCCTCTACAAGCTGTTCACGTCGAAGGAAGAATTGGCGGGCGCCGCCATGGTGGGGGTGCTGGATCGCGCCTTGGGTTTTGTTGATGACTTGCGCAATGCGGCCCAGGCGGCGGCAGAGGCAGGCCAGCCCATCGCGGCGCTGGAGCAACTGAAGGCGGTGGTGCGCTGGGCCATGCGCACCCAGCTGGAAGGGCAGATGCCGTCGCTGCCCGCGCAAAACTCCAACCTCAGCGCCTCGCTGCAGTCCAACGATGCCTATATGGACCGGCTGATTGCGCTGAGCAACCGGCTGAGCATCTGGATCACCGAGGCCCAGACCCGCGGCCAGCTGCCAGCGGCGTTGCCGGCTGAGCTGGTGCTCTACACCTTGTTTGCCCGGGCCTGCGATCCGGTGCTGGGTCTGCTCAAGGACTCGGGCCAGTACAGCGATGACCAGATCATCGACTGGGTGACGGGCACCACCTTTCACGGCCTGGCCGGGCCGGCGGCGGCGCCCGGTGCGGCTCCTAACGCTTGACCGAGGCGTTGCGCCGCAGCCAGCGCATCAGGGCGCCAATCGCCGGTAATTTCTCGTACAGCTCTTCTGCGGCGTCCCAGTAGTCGCGGTGGTGGGACACGCGCCCTTGCGCATCGAAGCGCAACAGTGAAGCGCCATAGATGCACTGGGACGCTTGCGCGTTCCAGCGCCGAAAGCGAAAGCGGAACTCCCACTCCAGGGACGCCCGCTCGCCCTGCACCAGCTGCTGGGTGACGATGAAGCGCGGCTCATGCAGCGTCTCAAACATATGCGCAAAAATGGCGGCAATGGCCGGCACACCGCGTACCTCGTTGAACGGGTCCTTGAAAAAAGCATCCGCTGCGTAGTAGCTGCCCAGCTGCTGGAGGCTCTCAGGCGCGAGGGACTCGTAGAACGCCACCAGCCGCTGCACCCCGGCTGCGGTGAGATCGGAATCGGAAGTCATGGCGGACATCGTTGTGCTCCTATGGGGGACGATCTGAGCGGCGTGCGGCAGGCCGCTGCGCGCAGCGGCTAGTCCCGTGATTCTCGCTTGCCGCTGGCCTTGTTCCAGTAGCCAAACTCGTCCTCATGCACCTCATAGTCGAGCTCCTGCAGGCGCTCGTGCATGCGGGCCTGGGCGTCGGCCACACCCTGGTTGTAGAGGCTGGGGCCGATTTCCTTCAGGAAGAAGCCAAGCAGCGCGGCGGCGGTCATATTGCCGATGCGCTCGCCCTGGGTCTGCTCGAAGTAGCGTTCGATGGATTGGACGGCACGGTCGTGCACGTCCTTTTTGAGTTCAATAGCCATATGCAGATTTACAGAGGTCCATCGACCGGCTCGGCCAGGAAGCCGCCGCTCTGGTGGGCCCAGAGCTTGGCATAGATGCCGCCTTGGGCCAGCAGCTGCTGGTGGCTGCCTTGCTCGATGATCTGGCCCTTGTCCATGACGATCAGGCGGTCCATCGCGGCGATGGTGGACAGGCGGTGCGCAATGGCGATGACGGTCTTGCCATGCATGAGGCTGTCCAGGCTCTCCTGGATGGCAGCCTCGACCTCGCTGTCGAGCGCGCTGGTAGCTTCGTCCAGCAGCAGGATAGGGGCGTCTTTGAGCATCACGCGGGCAATGGCCACGCGCTGGCGCTGGCCGCCCGAGAGCTTGACGCCGCGCTCACCCACCTGGGCGTCGTAGCCGGTGCGGCCAAAACGGTCACTCAGTGTGGCGATAAAGTCGGATGCCTCGGCACGCTCGGTGGCGCGGCGCATGTCTTCTTCGCTGGCGTCGGGGCGGCCATAGAGGATGTTGTCGCGCATCGAGCGGTGCAGCAGCGAGGTGTCTTGCGTCACCATGCCGATATTGCTGCGCAGGCTGTCTTGCGTGACCTTGGCAATGTCCTGGCCATCGATGCGGATCTGGCCGCCGGCCAGGTCGTGGAAGCGCAGCAGCAGGTTGACCAGGGTCGACTTGCCGGCGCCCGAGCGGCCAATGAGGCCAATGCGCTCGCCGGGGTGGATGGTCAGGTTGAGCTGGTCGATGACCGGGCGGCCCGCATCCTTGTAGGCAAAGCTGACGTTGTCGAACTCGATGCGGCCTTGCTGCACCACCAGGGGCTTGGCGCCGCTGGCATCGACGATGCTGCGCGGCTTGGTCAAGGTGTTGATACCGTCCTGGATGGTGCCGACGTTCTCGAACAGGCCCGTCATCTGCCACATCACCCAGTGCGAGTAGCCCATCAGGCGCAGGGCCATCGCGATCACGGCGGCGACCACACCGGCGCTGGCCTGGCCATTCATCCACAGGTACAGCGCCGTGCCCGATGCGCCCAGCAGCAGCAGCGTGATCATCAGGTGGTTGGTGATCTCGAACAGGCTGACCAGGCGCATCTGTGCATGGCCGGTCTGCTTGAAGGCTTCCATCGCGCTGCGGGCGTAGTCGGCCTCACGCCTGGTGTGGGCGAACAGCTTGACGGTGGCGATATTGGTATAGGCGTCGGTCACGCGGCCGGTCATCATCGAGCGCGCATCGGCCTGGGCCTTGCCGATCTTGCCCAGGCGCGGCACAAAGTAGAAGCAGGCGCCGATATAGGCGAGCAGCCACAGCAGGAAAGGAAGCATCAGCCGCCACTCGAAGCTGGCCGCCAGGATCAGGATGCCGATCATGTAGACGCTCACGCCTACCAGCACATCAACAATCATGAACACCACTTCGCGCACGGACAGTGCCGTCTGCATGATCTTGGTGGTGATGCGGCCGGCAAACTCGTCGGCGTAGAAGGACATGCTCTGGCCCAGCATCAGGCGGTGGAACACCCAGCGCAGCCGCATCGGGAAGTTGATGGCCAGCACCTGGTGCATCACCTGCGTGTGCAGGCCCAGCAGCAGCACACTGCCCAGCAGCACGCCGGCGATGCCCAGCGCAGTGCCGCCCTGCTCGGCCCAGAAGTTGTTGGGCGACAGGGTCGCCAGCCAATCGACCACATGGCCCATGACGGCAAACAGCAAGGCCTCATAGACGGCCAGCAGGGCCGAGGTGGCCGTGAGCAAGCCGATCCAGCCCCGCATGCCTTGCGTACAGGCCCACATGAAAGCAAAAAACCCCTTGGGTGGAACCTGGGGTTCGGCACTGGGATAGGGCGGCACCCGCCGCTCGAAAAACGAAAACATGCACTGATCTCCTGCAATAGGGCTGGGGCGCTGGGTCTGTGCCAGCCCTGGCGCTGCATGGTAAGCAGCTGTTGATATTAACAGTGGTAACAACCCCGATCCGGCAAGTCTAGCGGCGCCCGCGACCCCCTTGGCGGGCGGCCAACATAGCCCTAGAGGGGCGGGTGTCTTTGTGTCGGCGAACCGTCGCCTGGGCGTCAATCTTTCAACCTATGGGCTTGCAAAAAACCATAGGTGTGTTCACCAATGCGCAGCCCGCACACTGTTTCTAAGATAGCGGCTTTTGACACGAGGTGCTACTGATGCCACACAAATCGACAACAATGCTGCAGGTGTCCCAAGCGGCCCGCTGGCGGTTTCCCGCACTGAGTGCTGTGACCCTGGCGGTCACGCTGAGCCTGGGCGCTTGCGCCAGCGGCCCCCAAAACACCCAAGCCGCTGCGGCGGCCCCTGCCGTTGCCGCCGCACCTGCTGCAGCGCCAGCGGCTGCGCCTCAGGTGGCCCAGCAAGGCCAGCGCAATGTGGTCGTGCTGGCCACCGGCGGCACGATTGCCGGCGCCGGTGCATCGGCAATGAACAGCGCCACCTACAGCGCCGCCAAGGTGCCGGTGGACAAGCTGCTCGCCGGCCTGCCTGAGCTGTCCAAGGTCGCCCAGGTGCGCGGTGAGCAGGTCTTCCAGATTGCCTCCGAGAGCTTTACCAACGACAACCTGCTGGTGCTGGCCAAGCGCGTCTCTGCGCTGGTCAAGCAGCCCGATGTGGATGGCGTGGTCATCACCCACGGCACCGACACGCTGGCCGAGACGGCCTATTTCCTGAGCCTGACGGTGCACACCAACAAGCCCATCGTGGTCGTGGGCTCGATGCGCCCAGGCACCGCGCTGTCGGCCGATGGCGCTCTGAACCTGGTCAACGCCGTGAGCGTGGCAGCGTCCAAGGATGCCGAAGGCAAGGGCGTGGTTGTGACGATGAACGACGAGATCCAGACCGCGCGTGATGTGAACAAGGATGTGAACATCAAGACCAGCGCGTTCCAAAGCCAGTGGGGCCCGTTGGGCATGGTGGTGGAAGGCAAGAACTACTGGTTCCGTGCGCCAATCAAGCGCCACACGATGCAGTCCGAGTTCAACATCGACACCATATCCAGCCTGCCTGCCGTCGAAGTGGTCTACAGCTACGGCAATGTGCCGCGCACTGCGATTGATGCATTTGTCGGCACCGGCGCCAAGGCGATCGTGCATGCCGGCACCGGCAATGGCTCGGTGGCGGACCGCATCGTCCCCGCGCTGCAGGAAGCGCGCAGCAAGGGCGTGCAGGTGATCCGCTCGGCACGCGTGCCTTATGGCTTTGTGCTGCGCAATGCCGAGCAGCCCGATGACAAGTACGACTGGGTGGTCGCGCATGACCTGCGCCCGGAAAAAGCCCGCCTGCTGGCAGCGCTGGCGCTGACCAAGACCAACGACCCCAAGGAAATCCAGCGCATTTTCTGGGAATATTGATCGCCAGCGTGCCCGGCTGAGGCAGGGCACCTGCTTCGACAATGCGCAACCCCATCGCGCATACCAAAGGACAGCAAGCGCTGTCCTTTTTTCTGTCCGCTGCGTTGCTCGCCAGCGGCAGCGGGGGCCGCTGCCAATGTCACAATCGCTGCATTCACAGGAGCAAAGAAGATGGCGCATGCGTGGACCCGAATCAGCTACGAAGGCTTTGCCGCCTGGTGTGCCCAGTGGCCCGACGGGTCATCGGCCGTGGTGGCCGAGCAGGGCGCGCAGCTGCTGTCCTGGAAAACGGCCGATGGCCGTGAGCACCTGTATCTGAGCCCGGCCAGCCTGCGCGATGGCCAGGCGGCGATTCGCGGCGGTGTGCCGGTCTGCTTTCCACAGTTCAACACGCGCGGGCCGCTGCCCAAGCATGGCTTTGCACGCAACCTGCCCTGGCAGATGCGGGAGGGCGATGAAGCCGGCATCGTGATGCAATTGACGGACAGCGAGGCCACGCGCGCTTACTGGCCCCATGCCTTTGATGCGCGGCTGCGCATTGGCGTGCAGGCGGGCAGCCTCTCCATTCGCCTGGATGTGCAGAACACCGACCAGGTCGCCTGGTCCATGACCTGCGCGCTGCACAGCTACCTGCAGGTGGACGATGTGGCGCAAACGCGGTTGTCCGGCCTGCAGGGCCTGGCCTGCTGGGATGCACTGGCCGATACCCGCTTTGTGCAGCCGCCGGGCGATGTGGGTTTTGCCACGACCACCGAGCAGGGCTTTGACCGGGTGTTTTCCACACCGGACGCAGCGGGCACGGCGCTGCAGCTGCGCCAGCCCGAGGTGCCGTCCGGCCGCAGGCTGGAGATTGTCCACAGCAGCACGGCCAGCGAGGTGGTGGTCTGGAACCCGGGCTTGCTGCTGAGCCACAGCCTGGCCGATATGCCCGATGATGGCTGGCGCCAGATGCTGTGTGTGGAGGCGGCCAGCATCGACACGCCGGTGCAGCTGGCTCCGGGCCAGCCATGGTCGATCAGCCAGACCTTGACCTTGGGCTGACGCCAACGCGCCCTCAAGGAAACACGCGCCCTGTGGCGGAATTGTGGGCGGACACTACCGCAGAGCAGGGGAAAACCCGATAATGGCGGCCTTGTCATTGTCGGCATGGCGCTTGTGGCCATGCTTTTTTGTGTATGCCGGGTTCTGGGTCTTCATCTTCTTCCGCGCCAGTCAATGAACTGCGCCGTGATCTCAAGGCGCGCCATCTGTCGATGATTGCCATTGGCGGCTCCATCGGCACGGGGCTGTTTGTGGCCTCGGGCGCCACCATTGCGCAGGCGGGGCCCGGTGGCGCGCTGCTGGCCTATGGCGTCATCGGCCTGATGGTCTATTTTTTGATGACCAGCCTGGGCGAGCTGGCGGCCTTCATGCCGGTGTCGGGCTCGTTTGCCACCTATGGCGCGCGCTATGTGGACGAGGGCTTTGGCTTCGCGCTGGGCTGGAACTACTGGTACAACTGGGCCATCACGATTGCGGTCGATCTGGTGGCCTCGCAGCTGGTGATGGCCTACTGGTTCGCCGATGTGCCGGGCTACTGGTGGAGCGCGCTGTTCCTGCTGCTGATGGTGGCCCTCAATGCCATCTCGGTGCGCGGTTTTGGCGAGGCCGAGTACTGGTTTGCCGCGATCAAGGTGACGACGGTGCTGGTTTTCATCGCGCTGGGCGTGGCGATGATTTTTGGCATTCTGAAAGGCGGGCCTACCGACGGCGTCTGGGGCGCCATCGCCAACTGGCAGGTGGCCGATGCGCCCTTTGCCGGAGGCTTTGCGGCCTTGATCGGTGTGGCGATGATCGTGGGCTTTTCCTTCCAGGGCACCGAGCTCATTGGCATTGCAGCAGCTGAATCCGAGAACCCCGCCAAGAACATACCGCGCGCGGTGCGCCAGGTGTTCTGGCGCATCCTGCTGTTCTATGTCCTGGCCATTGCGGTGATCGGCTCGCTGGTGAGCTACACCGACCCGCATCTGCTGCGCAATGACATCGGCGATATCAGCGTCAGCCCCTTCACGCTGGTGTTCCAGAAGGCGGGCCTGCTGTCCGCTGCGGTGATCATGAATGCGGTGGTGCTGACTTCCGTGCTGTCAGCGGGCAACTCGGGCATGTATGCCTCCACCCGCATGCTCTACACGCTGGCCTGCCAGGGCATGGCGCCGCGCATTTTTGGCCGCCTCTCGCGCCATGGCGTGCCGGTGATGGCCTTGCTGGCGACAACGGTGATGGCCGGGCTGTGCTTTTTCAGCTTTCTGTTCAGCCCGCAGACCGTCTACCTGTGGCTGCTCAACCTCTCGGGCATGACCGGCTTTATCGCCTGGCTGGGCATTGCGATCAGCCACTACCGCTTCCGCAAGGGCTTTTTGGCGCAGGGCCATGATGTGTCGCAGCTGCCCTATGTCTCGCCCTGGTTCCCGTTTGGCCCCATCTTTGCGTTTGTGCTCTGCCTGGTCATCACGCTGGGTCAGAACTACGAGGCCTTCTTGAAAGACCATATCGACTGGGGCGGCGTGGTGGCCACCTATATCGGCCTGCCGGTGTTCCTGCTGATCTGGTGGGGCTACCGCTGGGCCAAAGGCAGCCGCACCGTGGCCTATGCCGATATGCGCTTTGATGGCCAGGTGGTGGGCGAAAAATAAGCGGGGCGCGGGCTGCAGCAGTGGCCCCCCATGCAGCAAAAAGCGAGTCGGAGGACTCGCTTTTTTTGTGGTTGATCGCCAGCGGCCTTATTCACTGCGTGGCACCGGTTGGCGGCCAATCGACACATAGCCCAGGCCATAGCCGGCCACCAAAGCAGGATCATAGAGGTTGCGGCCGTCAAAGACCATGCGGTCGCGCAGGCTCTGGGCCAGCTGGCCAAAATCGGGCGCGCGGAAGATCTGCCACTCGGTGACGATGGCCAGGCAGTCGGCGCCTTGCAAGCAGGCCTCGGGGTCGGCAGCGAGCACCAGGTCGTTGCGTTGGCCATAGATGCGCCGGGCTTCCTGCATCGCGACGGGGTCATAGGCCTGCACGCGGGCGCCAGCGGCCCACAGCGATTCAAGCAGGTTACGGCTGGGCGCCTCGCGCATGTCATCGGTATTGGGCTTGAAGGCCAGGCCCCACAGCGCAATCGTCTTGCCCTGCAGCTGACCGCCATAAAAGGCGCTGATGCGCTCGAACAGCACATTGCGCTGGGCCTCATTGCGGGCTTCGACGGCGTTGAGCAGCAGGGGATCGAAGCCGATCTCCTCGGCCGTGCGCACCAGGGCCTTCACATCCTTGGGAAAGCAGCTGCCGCCATAACCCACACCGGGGTAGATGAAGTGGTAGCCGATGCGCGGATCGCTGCCAATGCCGCGGCGCACCGCCTCCACATTGGCGCCCAGGCGCTCGGCCAGATTGGCGATCTCGTTCATGAAGCTGATCTTGGTGGCCAGCATGGCGTTGGCGGCGTACTTGGTCAGCTCGGCACTCTTCACATCCATCACCACGATCTTGTCGTGGTTGCGGTTGAAGGGCGCATACAGCTCGCGCAGCCGCGCCTCGGATGCGGGGTTGCTGGTGCCAATGATGATGCGGTCCGGCCGCTGGCAGTCGGCCACGGCGGCGCCTTCCTTGAGGAATTCCGGGTTGGAGACCACGTCGAAGCCGTGGCTGGCGCCGCGAGCTGCCAGGCCCTCGGCGATCACCGCGCGCACCTTGTCGGCCGTGCCCACCGGCACGGTGGATTTGTTGATGACGATGCGCGGGCCATCCATGTGCTGGGCAATGGTGCGGGCCACGGCCAGCACGTACTGCAAGTCGGCGCTGCCGTCTTCGTCAGGGGGCGTGCCCACTGCTAAAAAGATGACCTCGCTGTGCGCCACGCCCTGGGCTGCATCGGTGGTAAAGCGCAAGCGGCCGTTGGCATGGTTGCTGGTGACGAGCTTGTCCAGGCCCGGCTCATGGATGGGGATCTGGCCGGCCTGCAGCGCGGCGACCTTGGCGGCATCGACATCGACACAGAGCACCTGGTGGCCGACATCGGCCAGCACGGCGCCTTGAACAAGACCGACATAGCCGGTTCCAAAAACAGTGACTTTCATACGCGGTAGAACGAGCGGTACCAGTCGACAAAGCGCTGGATTCCGTCTGTGACAGTGAAAGAAGGGGCGAACTGCACCCAGGCCTGCAAGGCCCGGGTGTCAGCCGAGGTGCTGTGCATGTCGCCCGGCTGGATGGGCAGCATGCGCTTGTGGGCCTGCATACCCAGCGCCGACTCCAGCGCGGCGATGTAGTCCATCAGCACGGTGGGCTGGCTGTTGCCGATGTTGAAGATGCGGTAGGGCGCCGTGCTGGTGCCCGGGTTGGGCTGCAGCGCGTCATAGTGGCTGTCTGGCGTGGCCGGTTTGTCCAGCACGCGCAAAATGCCTTCGACGATGTCGTCGATAAAGGTGAAATCGCGCACCAGCTGGCCATTGCCATAGATGTCGATGGTCTCGCCCGCCAGGATGGCCTTGGTGAATTTGAACAAGGCCATGTCCGGACGGCCCCAGGGCCCATAGACCGTGAAAAACCGCAGCCCGGTGGTGGGCATCTGGTAGAGGTGCGAGTAGGTATGGGCCATCAGCTCGTTGGCCTTCTTGGTGGCCGCGTAGTAGCTGATCGGGTGGTCCACGGCATCGCTCTCGGCGTAAGGCATCTTGGCATTGCCGCCGTAGACGCTGGAGCTGCTGGCATAGACCAGGTGCGCCACCTGGTGCTTGCGGCAGCCCTGCAGCACATGGCCAAAGCCCAGCAGGTTGGCATCCGTGTAGTCGTCGGGCTGGTCGATCGAGTAGCGCACCCCTGCCTGGGCGGCCAGGTGCAGCACGCGCTGGGGCTGGACCTCATCAAACAGCGCGGCCATGCCGGCGCGGTCGGCCAGATCGAGCTGGATGAAGCGGAAGTTGGGATGGCTTTGCAGCTGCGCGAGCCGCGCCTCTTTGAGCGCAACATCGTAGTAGCTGTTGAGGTTGTCGATGCCAACCACGGGCAGGCCGCGCTCGAGCAGGCGCAGCGCGCAGTGCATGCCGATAAAACCGGCAGCGCCGGTGACGAGAACAGGTTTCATGGTGTGATGGGTGCGGGCAGCCACAGATACTGGTAGTGCATGGGCGGCGTGCTGGCACGCATATGGGAAAACGGAAGGGTCAGATCTTGCACGGACGCGCCGGGCGCCGCAGCCAGCACCGGCTCCCACCAGGCGGGCGTGGCCTTGTCCATGCGGGCAATGTACAGCAGGCCGGTGCCGGTGTGAACGGCCCTGGCGCGGGCTTGAGCGAGGCAGTCGGCCATGCGGCCAAACTCGGCCGTGCAGGCCGTGGCATAGGCCCCCGGGTTGCGCGAGCGCAGCATGGCGGCAACCATGTTGTCCGAGCCGACGATGACGCCTTGGCCGTCATAGCCGGCGGCCGCCAGCGCAGCGCTCAGCTGCGCAACGGGGTGGTTGAGCTCGTCGGGATCCTTGCGCAGGTTGGACTGCCAGGGGCGCACCGTTGCCAAGGTCAGAAAGACCAACGCAAACACCAGCACCGTGGTGGTGTAGCCCCGGCCCACGCCATCGGCCAGCAGGCGCGGGCGCCAGACATACAGGGCCAGCGGCGCCACGGCCGTCAGCGGCAGCACCCAGCGCTGCTTGAAGCTGCTGACATCGCCCACCAGCACCATGGCCACAAGGATGGCAAACACCAGCGCCAGGTAGCGCCACAGCAGCGGCCAGGCCCAGATGCGCCATTCAGGTAGAGCTAGATCTGCGGCGGGCAATGGGGTGGGGTCAGCCTTCCACAAGCGGCTGCGGTAGCTGGCCAGGCTGACCAGCAGCCACAGACCCAGCGTGGAGAACACAGCCGTCGCCAGCGCGCCCAGGCCCTTGAGGTGGGAGACCTGGGTGGAGATGTCCATCTTGTGGATCGTCTCGGTGGTGGCCTCACGCCAGTGCTGCAGCAGCCAAAAGCCGTGCGGCGCAAAGATCAGCAGGCCAATCAGCGGCGCGAGCCACCAGCCCCGGCCCAGCAGCGCGCGGCGCACCTGGGGCACGCTGAAGGCGGCTACGGCAAACACGCCGATCAGCATCGCAAAGCTGTACTTGGCCAGCATGCCGACGCCACAGAAAATGCCCAGGCCGACAAAATTGACCAAATCTGGCGCGCGCACCTGGCGCAAGGCCATCCACCAGGCGCCAAAGGCCATCGCGGTGACCAGGATGGTGTGGGTCTGGTCGCGCACGCTGTCCCAGCCAAAGGGCAGCATCAGCAGCAGGCCGCCGGCGACCCAGAAGGCGCCCTTGGCCGGCAGCAGCGCGCGGCCGGTTTGCCAGGCCAGCACATAGGTCAGCACGATCAGGCTGTGCTTGACCAGCGACAGCGACAGCACCGTGGGCCCGAGCAGCTGGCCCACCAGCCATTGCAGCCAGCTGTAAGCAGGAGGCTGGGCGCCATAGCCCAGCAGGAACTGCTGGGACCAGAGGATTTGTTCGGATTCGTCCCATTTCATGCCGTCCGAGATGGCCACGCGCGAGAGGACATGTGCACAGGCCAGCACCAGCACCCAGGCCAAGGGGTGGCGGTAGAGCTGGGACTGCCAATCTTTGGCGGAGGAGGGGGACGCAGACGTCATGGCAGAAACACGAAATGCGGGTGCATACAGGGCCCGCAGCCCTGAGGCGCGGCACCAGCCTGTCGCATCAGCAGCAGAGGAAAGAGCGGATCAGGTAGTATAGGCGACCACTGTTTTACCAATGCCACAAGAGTCGCCAACCCCGGTTGGGCTGCGCCGCATGCCGGTTCCGGTCTCGGTCCAGCCGCCTGTTTGAGCGGCTTTTTGCAATGTGCCCTCTATGTCTCCTGCTGTTTCCATCGTCGTCCCCATCTACAACGAGTTCGACAATCTGATCGCCCTGGTCGACCGGATTGACGCGGCCATGCGCTCGCAGCCGCTGAGCTATGAGCTGATTGCCGTGGACGATGGCTCCAAGGACGACAGCGCCAAGCGCCTGCTGGAGCTGGCTGCCACGCGCCCCTGGCTGCGCCCGGTGATCCTGGCGCGCAACTACGGTCAGTCCAGCGCGCTGCAGGCCGGTTTTGACCGCGTGCAGGGCCGCTATGTGGTGACCCTGGATGCCGACCTGCAAAACGAGCCCGATGACATCCCCCTGCTGCTCAACCGCCTGGAGACCGACCCGAGCGTGGACATGGTCTCGGGCTGGCGCAAGGACCGCCAGGATGCGGCCATCTCGCGCAAGCTGCCCTCCAAGATTGCCAACCGTTTGATCTCCAACGCCACCGGCGTGCAGCTGCACGACTATGGCTGCGCGCTCAAGGCCTACCGCCGCCACATCATTGACCGCGTGCACCTCTACGGCGAGCTGCACCGCTTCATCCCGTCGCTGGCGCGCGATGCCGGTGCCCGCATCACCGAGGTGCCGGTGCGCCACCATGCCCGCACGGCGGGGGTTTCCAAGTACGGCATTGACCGCACCTTCCGCGTGATTCTGGATTTGATCCTGATGGTGTTCCTGATGCGCTACCGCCAGCGTCCGCTGCACGCCTTTGGCGGCCTGGGCCTGTGGCTGGCCACGCCAGGTTTTCTGATCCTGGCCTATTTGTTCATCGTCAAGCTGATGGGTGAGAGCATTGGCGGGCGGCCCTTGCTGATCATTGGCGTGATGCTGGTGCTGATGGGCATGACCTTTGTTGCTGCCGGCCTGATCGGGGAGCTGCTGACGCGCATCTACTACGAGTCGGGCGGTGGCCGCCAGTACTATGCGGACGACTATGTGATCGACGAGACGGGCGACGCCCCCCGCATGGTGCGCCTGGACGCCCATGCCGGCCGTATGCCAAGCGTGCAGCCCGCTGCCGCTCCGAGTCTTTAAGCGCCCCTGGTGTGAACCGTACACAAAAAGCCTGCATCAAGGCCTTGTGTGGCGCCGCGTTGCTCGGCGCCGTGGCCTACTTTGCCGACCCTGCTGCTCTCTGGGCCCGGCTGCGTGCGGCCGATGGGCGCTGGCTGCTGGCGGGGCTGGCGGCGGCCATCGCATCGAACGTGGTCTCTGCCTGGCGCTGGCGCGCGCTGGCGCAGTGGCTGGGCGCGCCGATGCACTGGCCCGATGCGCTGCGCTGGTATTTCCAGGCCATTGGCCTCAATGCGCTGCTGCCCGGCGCTGTGGTGGGTGGCGATGTCTACCGCGCCGTGGTGCTGCAGCGCAGTGGCCAGGGCAAGGCCGCCGCTTCGCTGTCGGTCCTACTGGACCGTTTCAGCGGCCTGTGGATGCTCTGCGCCATCGGTGCCATCGGCGCGGCGCTCTCCGCCAACGCCTTGGCGCCCGTACTGCATATTTCTCCAGCGGCGCTGCAGGCTTTGATGCTGCTGGGCACCATCGTCTGGATCGCTCTGCCCTGGCTGCTGCTGTGGTGGCTGGGCCGGCGCCAGGCGGCCAGCCTGCCGGGCTGGTTGCAGCCCTTGCTGCAGGCCGCTGCGCGGCCGGACTTCAACCGCCAGATGCTGCTACAGGCGGGCTCTTCTGCGCTGGTGCAGCTGCTGTCTGCCGCTGCCCTGGCGCTGGGCGGGCTGGCGCTGGGCATTCATCTCGACCTGGCCGCCTGGGCCTTTGCGATGGCGCCCATTTTTCTGATGGCGGCCTTGCCGGTCAGCGTGGGCGGCTGGGGCACGCGTGAAGCGGCCAGTGCCGCGGCCTTGGCGCCCTTTGGCGTGCCAGCGGCCTTGGCAGTCGGCGTGGGGCTGATCTATGGCGTGTATGCGCTGGTGCAGGGCGCGCTGGGCGCCATCGCCTTTGGCCTGCCCAGCCGGCGCGAGCGCGAGGCGGATGCAGCATCCTGAATCGGCTGCGGCCTGATGTTTGAGCCCAAGAAAAAAGCAAGTCCGCAGACTTGCTTTTTTTGTACCCAAGGCCTGCGCACAGGCCTTGGGACGATCTTTAGACTGCAGTGATCGACACGGCCTTGGAGTTCAGGTAAGCCTCCATGGCTTCGGGGCCGCCTTCGCTGCCGTAGCCGGAGTCCTTCACACCGCCAAAGGGGAACTCGGCCGTTGGCGTGGCCGCCTGGTTGATCCAGACCATGCCCGCTTCGATCTGGTTGGACAGCAGCTGCACGTTCTTGTACGAACGGGTGTAGGCGTAAGCTGCCAGGCCAAAGGGCAGGCGGTTGGCTTCGGTGATCGCGTCTTCAAGCTTGTCGAAGGTGCGGATCGCGGCGATCGGGCCAAAGGGCTCGTCGTTGAACACCGAGGCGTTCATCGGCACATCGGCCAGGATGGTGGGCGCGAAGAAGTTGCCTTCGCTGCCTACACGTGCGCCACCGGTGGCAACCTTGGCGCCCTTGGCAGCGGCGTCTTCGACGACCTGGGCCATGGCGGTCAGGCGGCGGGCATTGGCCAGCGGGCCCAGGGTGGTGCCGTCCGTCAGGCCATCACCCAGCTTCAGGCTTTCGGCATGCTTGACGAAGGCGCTGACAAAGGCGTCCTTCACATCGCGGTGCACCAGGAAACGGGTGGGCGAGATGCAGACCTGGCCGGCATTGCGGAACTTGGCAGCTGCCGTGGCCTTGACGGCCAGTTCCACATCGGCGTCGTCGGCGACGATCACCGGGGCATGGCCGCCCAGCTCCATGGTAACGCGCTTCATGTGGGCGCCGGCCAGCGCGGCCAGCTGCTTGCCCACCACGGTCGAGCCGGTGAAGGTCACCTTGCGGATGATCGGGTGCGGGATCAGGTACTCGGAGATCTCCGAAGGCGAGCCAAACAGCAGACCCAGCACGCCCTTGGGTAGGCCGGCATCGACAAAGCACTGCAGCAGCGCAGCAGGCGAGGCGGGGGTTTCTTCTGGGGCCTTCACCAGGAAGGAGCAACCGGTGCCCAGTGCCGCGCCCAACTTGCGCACCACCTGGTTGACAGGGAAGTTCCAGGGCGTGAATGCGGCGATGGGGCCGACCGGCTCCTTGATCACCAGCTGCTGCACATTGGGCACGCGGGCGGGCACGATGCGGCCATAGACGCGCAGACCTTCATCGGCAAACCACTCGATGATGCCGGCGCCAGCCAGCACTTCACCCTTGGCTTCGGCAAAGGGCTTGCCTTGCTCCTGGGTCAGCAGGCGGCCGATCTGCTCGGCGCGCTCACGCAGCAGGCCAGCGGCACGGCGCATGATGTTTGCGCGCTCGATCGCGGGGGTGGCACGCCAGACCAGGAAACCCGCCTGGGCGGCTTCCAGTGCACGGTCCATGTCTTTCTTGGTAGCGTGGGCCACCTTGCCGATGGGCTTGCCCGTGGCGGGGTTCACCACATCGATGGTCTTGCCGTCGGAGGCATCGCACCATTCGTTGTTGATCAGCAGTCGGGTATCCGGATATGCAGTGGTCATTGCCATTTTTCCTTGCGTGTCTTGGAGGTATCCAGTGGTCGGGCCGTCGCGGGCAGCCGATGGATGGCTGCGGGCGAACAACTGCAAATCCTAACCGTTCGTGCCGGTGTGCGTAGTCGCGCACGGCAATTTCGACATGCTGGGGCGGGCATGTACCGGATTTCTCCACAATAGAGCCGCAGGCCCGTGGTAAAACATGGGGTTTGCCGCGCGGGCAGCGTTGTTGCGCCGCGCCCTGTGCACGCCAGGGCGGCCTGGGCCGCACCACCATGAGACTTTTGGAAGCTTCAGACCATGCCATTGATCCGTACCAGTTCTGCCGTTGTCACCGTTCTTGCCGCACTGCTGGCAGGGTGCGCTACCAATGCGCCGGCTCCCACGCCTGATGCTGGCGCTGCTGCGACCACGGCCCCTGCCGCCAACGCGGCCCCTGCAGCGGCCGGCTGCGCAGGCAATGCCTGCGACTCGGCGCCCCAGCTGTTGACCGGTGCATCGCCCCGCTTCCCTTACCCCGCAGGCGCCCAGCCACAACCGGCCAGCGTGCGCGTGCAGTTCGTCGTCAACACCGATGGTGCGGTGAGCGATGTGAAGACCTTGACCACCACCTCCCGCGATATGGCCACCGAGGTGGAGCGCGCGGTGCGCCAGTGGAAGTACCGCCCCGCGATGAAGAACAACCAGCCGATGAAGGTCATCCTGCAGCAGCAGTTCGACTTCAAGCCCTGAGACAGACCGCGCTTTCGCGCGTTCTGCACGACAAAACGCCCGTTGAACTTGAAGTGCCGCGGGCGTTTTTTGCGTTGTAGAGGGCGATCAGTTCGTCGCCCAATCGTTTACTTCAGCGCGCAGATGCGCTCGGCCAGCTCGATAAAGCCGGCGCCGCGCTCGCCGCGCGTCACATAGCGCGGCAGGTGCTGCAGCTGTGGCACAAAGCGCGCGATATTGGCCACGCCAAAGCTGTTGTCGAAGTGCTGGAACATCAGCTGGTCGTTGGTGGAATCGCCGATATAGCACCACTGGCCGATTTCCGCGTCGAGATTGCGCCCAAACAAGGTCTTGACGATCCAGCGCGCGCCTTCGAGCTTGTTGTGCCCGCCAAACCAGCCATTGATGTGGATGGAGCTGACGGTGGCGTTCATGCCGGCCGCCTGCATCAGCGCCACGCAGTGGTCGATATCGGTCTGCGGCATTTGCGTGAACTCGCTGTGGTCCACGGCGATATCGCATTCGCGCCCGGCCGAATCGGTGGCGCGCTGCGCCCCCGGCACCGTTTGCTCGATCTGCGTGAGCACTGCCTGCATCCTGGCAAAGTTGGCCATGCGCGTGGCCTCGTCCTGCTGGTAGAGCTTGTCGAGCCCGCCACTGGCATTGCGGCGCAGCGCGACGGCACCGTTCTCCGCCACGATTGCGTCGACCGGCCAGGCAGCAGCAAAAGGCTCGCTCCAGCCCACTGGGCGGCCGGTGATGGGGATCACCGCCAGACCCTGGGCCTTGAGGGCAGCGATGGCCTGCACCACGTTGTCAGGGACGGCGCCCTCTGTTGTCAGGGTGTCGTCGATATCGGTCAGCAGGCCGAGGATGGGAAGAGAGGACGGATTCCAGGTATCAAGAGCTAGCATTGCAGAGGCGAGAGAGACTAATCAAAGATGCGGGGAGCGATTTTTTCGGCCAGATACAGCGATCCGGCCTTGGTCAGGTGCCCCCAATCGACCGCTGTCATACCCGCAATGGTGCCATCAACCGAGGTCAGGCACCCGGCGGGCGTGCAGAACACGTCCAGCGCGGACAGGTAAGTGGTTCTGGTTTTTTGCAAATGGCTGCTGAAATAGGCATCCCACTGCGCTTCATTGGCCGACAGCCCCTGCTGCATGTAACGCGGAAAATCATCCTGGTCGTTGATGAAGTCCATCAGATTTTTCTGCAGGGATACCGACCAGTTGGGAACAGGACCAATGACGATAATGCTGCTGGCCGGGCTGATAGCGCGCAAACGGGCAAGGGTGGCCTGCAAAGCCTCCAACTCCTTTTGAGGATCATTGCTGCTGTTTTTGCCATAGATCATCCAGTTGATGACGATCTTCTGTGGTTGCAAGGCAGCAATCGCCTGCAGTTTGGCTTCATTGATCTCCCGAAGTGGTGCGCCACCATCGATCTGCCCATCTTGGAAAAAAGGTGGTGCATTGCCATCGGTGAGTTGGATGATGCCGTAGTCGGTATGCCTGGTATTGCGCTCATGGCGCAAGCCCTGATACAGCGTTGCTGCGTAGGAATCACCCAACAACACAATGTTTTTGCTGCGGGTGTGCAGGCAGCCATTGCGCTCGCGCTCTGCCATCGACACCGAATGGCAGACCTGGTTGCGGATGTTCTTCTGAAATTCAAAGTGGTCGTAGAGGTTCTCGATGCGGGCCAACTGCTGCAAAGCCTCGTTGGCGCGGTGGCTGAGCAGCCAGGTTTGCGGAACCAAAGCCGTCGCCAGCAATACCAGCGCTGCTGCGCCGTACCAGGCAAAGTGCTGGTTGGATGTCCGTGCTGCGCTTCTGGCCGGGTTTTCGATGAATCGCCAGGAGAGGTAGGCTAACACTAAGGTCCCAGCGATCAAGGCAAAGGCATAGTGTTCAAAAGAGGGCTTGCCAAAGCGGTAGATCCAGAAAGCAAACAGGGGTTGGTGCCAGAGATAGGCGCTGTAGCTGATCTGACCGAGCCAAACCATCGGCGGCAATTGCAGCAAGCGGGTAGCCACGCCGCCAGGGCTTTGTGCGACCAGCACCAAGGCCGTGCCCAGCGTGGGGATCAAGGTGTAGGCGCCGGGGTGGGGCAGATGCGCATCCAGACCCAGCAGCGCAACCAGGATCAAGACGACTCCCAGCACCGAAAGGGCGACCCGTGATTGGGGCGCTAATGTGTTCTTGGCCACCCAGAGCGCACCAAGCGCACCTAGCAGAAGCTCCCAGGCCCGTGCAGGCAGCAAGTAGAACGCGGCATTGGGTTGGGCGGATACGGTAGCGACCGCCCAGATGAAGCTCGCGGCAGCGCACAGTGCGATGGCTGCCCAGCGCCAGCGTGAGTTACGCAATGCAAATGCCAGCAGCGGAAAGAGGATGTAGTACTGCTCTTCGACCCCCAGGCTCCAGGTGTGGAGCAGGGGCTTGAGCTCGCTGGCGGGTTCGAAATAGCTGCTGTGCAGCCAGAAATAGATGTTGGACGCAAAGCCCAAGGTGGCAAACAAGCTGTTGCGAAAGTCGGCGAACGCCAGTGGCGTCAACAGCAGGCGTGCAAAGCCATAACTGAGCAGCAAGACAAAAAACAGCGCCGGCAGAATGCGCCGAGCGCGTCGCTCATAGAAACGCAGCAGGCTGTAGCGTCCCTCGGCAATATCGCTGAAAAGAATGCGGCCAATCAAAAAACCGCTGATGACAAAAAAGATGTCGACACCGAAGAATCCTCCCGGCAACTGCTGGGCCAAGCCCGCATGGAAGAGGATGACGGAGCCTACGGCGATCGCTCGCAAGCCATCAATGTCTTTTCTGTACTGCATGCCAACTCATTGCCAAAGGGTTTTGAGCCGCAGTGCTGGCTGTTCCACCAAACGCCAGGACAGCCAGCCGGCCACCAAAGTCAGCATCACCACGATGGCCAGGTTGCTGGTGAAGCCCAGATCGGGCGCCAGCAAGCGTATCGTCTGCTGGATAGGAAACGCATACAGATAAGTACCATAGGAGACATCGCCAAACCTGCCTGCCTGAGACAACACAGGCCAAGAGGCAGTACCCACAGCCAGCAGTACTGCTGGCAGAAACAGCAAGATCGCAGAGTAGGAAAATCCGGATGCATAGGCAGCCAGCGCACACACGCAAGCTATGGCCGCAAACAGCGCACGGTTCTGCAAAAACTGCTGATTGAAACAGGCAATCAACGAGCCAAACGCAAAGTACGCCGGAAACTCCCACCAGTGCGTCATCACTCCCGTCAAATCCACGGTCATATGGGTGAGAAACCACAGCAGGTATCCAGCGCAGATGGCGGCCCACAACCAACGAAAGCGCAGCAGCCCGCATGCTCCCGCTGCTGCCAGTACGGCATAGCAGCTCACCTCGATGGGAATGGTCCATAAAGAGCCATTGACGGTATTGGGGAAGGTATTGCCTGTAAATACCCCGGGCAGACCGAAGCGCGTCTGCAGCAACAGGTTGTGCAGATAGTCCCAGGTCATAGGGTTTCGGAAGTAATCGGGAAGCGGCAGGGTCGTAACGCTGGAGCCCAATACCAAGGTGGCCAGTAATACCACCGTCAGCAACGCAGGCCAGATGCGCAGCGCACGTTTCGCACAAAAGGCCCACAGGCGTGGTTGATAGAACCAGCTGAGAGTGACCAGATATCCGCTGATCACAAAGAAAGCCATCACAGCCACACCACCGACCATCGCCACGTTCATCCAGGCTGGGGGCGTTGTGCCGGTGATCGGGTACTGGTGGCTGTACAGCACGGCCAAAGCGGCGGCCAAGCGCAGGGCGTCAAAATTATTGACGGGGTGCAGGCGTAGCGGTTCCATGCGTTTCATTTTCTCTTGCGTTCTTGTCTTGTCCCATACCCGCATGCCGCACGCATTTGCGTTCTCGCCCGGCCTGTATCAATGTTCTTGGCGCTGGCGGTACAGCAACCGGGTCATGCTGAGGTAGTTCACCGTCATCGCGACCAAGGTACCTGCAGCCACATAAAGCATCAGCCACAGCGGGCCTTGGGGAAAGATCCAGGCCAGCAACGAATAGACCGCAATGTTGACGGCACCGCCGCCCAGCATCAGACCCAGATAGCGCAGGTACTCGGTCAGCAAGCTGCCGTTGGCGCTGCGTCCCGCAAAGGAGATATTGCGGTTGATCAGCCAGGTCGTGGTGGCTGCCAGCCAGAACGACACGGCCCGTGCGGCATACACGCCCAGGGCATCCCGCAGCAAGGTCAACACCACGACATCAACGACAAAGGCAAGTGAGCCGGCAATCAGGAACCAGAGCACCGAGCGCTTGATCTTGAACCGCATCACTTGCTCGGTGTGTTGGCCACAGAAGCCAGATAAGCAATCTGCTTGATCTCGCGCCGCGTCAAGGTAATGGCTTGCAGGATCAGTCCGGTGACAAAGGACACACCACCGCAAACCACCATGGCGGACACCAGGCCCAAGGTCGGGAAGCGCCGCACCATGCCCGTTTGGCTGTACTCCATGACGATGGGAGCGGCCAGTGCAATGGCGACCAGCGCCAGCACAGCGCCCAGCCAGCCGAAGAACTGCAAGGGCTTTTCGCTGACTACCAGGCGGCCAATGGTCTTGAGGATGCGCCAGCCATCGCGGTAGGTGGACAGCTTGCTGGCCGAGCCTTCGGGCCGGGCGCCGTAAGGCGTATCGACCTCGGTACAAGGCATGCGCAGCTCCAGCGCATGGACATTAAGCTCTGTCTCGATCTCGAAGCCCTGCGAATGTGCAGGGAAGGATTTGACATAGCGCCGCGAAAACACCCGGTAGCCCGAGAGCATGTCGCGAAAGCTGCCACCAAAGATCTGCTGCACCGTGCCGGTCAACAGCTTGTTGCCCCAGCGATGGCCTGGCCGGTAGGTGATACCTGTGTCGCCGGGCTCAGGCTCCGCCTCGACGCGCGCACCCACCACCATGTCCAGCTGCTGGTCAATCAGCATGTCGATGAGCTTGCGTGCCGACGGTGCATGGTAGGTTGCATCCCCATCGGCCATCACATAGATATCGGCATCCACATCGGCAAACATGCGGCGCACGACATTGCCTTTGCCCTTGAGATGGACATTGCGCAGATGTGCGCCCACTTCAACAGCGATCTCTGCGGTGCGGTCCGTCGAGAGGTTGTTGAAGATGTAGATCTCCGCCTCCGGCAACGCTTGCCGAAAGCCTTCCACCACGGGGCGCACCGTCAGCTCTTCGTTGTGGCAAGGGAGGATGACGGCGATACGCTGGTTGCGGTAGAGGCGGGATGAATTGTCGATCATGTCAGAGTTATTTTTGGTCATTCAGGCGGCTGCCGCATTGTGCCTGACTCCGGGAGTTATCCATTGCAGCACGCCCCAGAGCACGACAGGCAGCATGACCAAAGAAAATGGCACCAGGGGAAAGAGGTAAAGCATGTTATTGCTAGGGATCGATGTGGCCTCCAAAAAGCCTAGCAAAACTACCCGAGTGATAATCCCCCCTGCAATGGCCGATGCCACCCACCAGGCTGGAGACGGAAATGCTCGCTTGCGTATCGCCTGCAGGACAGCAATTACAGACCATGCCAGCCAGATCACAAATGCCAAGGGCAGCGCATAGGTGGAGAAAGCAGTAATCCATATCGTCAAATGCTGGGCCCAGTGCATTCGCAGCGTGTCGCGTGGTGATTTGAGTGTGTACTCTCCCCAGGTGCCTTTAGATTCAGCCGTTGGAGCCAGCGGGCCATTGGTCACCGAGTCGAAAAGCGCTAAATATTTAGGATCGCCTTCGCTAGGCTGTATGTAGGCTGGTAGTTTCCCCAGGGTGGCGAGCGTCTTGAAAACCGCCCATGACGCCTGAAGCGTATCGGTGGCATAACCCTCATGCCACGGTGGCAGAAGGGTCTTACGCATGGGCAGGCAGTCGCCGGGCCGCTGTTGGCAGCCTGCTTCGATTTCAGCGGAAAGACGACGATAAAAGGCACGGGCATCGTATGCACTGTTGTAATGCCCTGCCTGGGAAACCGCATCGCGAAGGGCCCACATGAACCAACCGGACAGAATCTCCGGGCAAGGAGAAGTTTGAGTTTGGTTGCAGCCTGCATCTCGCCAACCCTGTCCGCCAGCGCCTTCAAAGTAAGGTTTGAGTTCGCGTGCGGCAGCGCTCATCTCATAGGCGCGTTCGCGGGCATCTTTCGGGAACAGTACATAGCGCTGCCAGTTGTCATGCCGAATACGGGTCAGTGCGCCATAACCGGCTTGAAAATCGCTGGACCGGAAATCATTGTTGCGAAAAGTGCCATAAACCGCGAAGTTCACGGAATTGATGGTGAGAACAACCAGCGATGCAGCCAGCAAGGGGAGCGCCAAAAAAGTGAGGACTGGACGCCACTGCGTGCGGCTGTTGGCCTGGCGCAGCAGCCAGTAAGCCATCAGCAATAGCATGGAGGGAAAGAGCCACACCCCTTCTTCACGGGTAATCCAGAACCAGCCAGCTACCAGACCCAAGGCAATCAAGGTGCGCCACCGTATGTGCAGTTGGTGTGCAACGGACTCGGCCTTGGGAAGTACCCAGCAGCGGATGCCCAAAGTCAGCAGCAGCAGCGCTTGCGAGATGTAAAGGCCTTCGCGTACTACACGTCCCCCTGCACCCGCGACCCAGGCGGTAGGGAAGAAGGCAAGTAGAAAAAAGCAGACCAAGGCTGCGAGACGCGAGCGGTAGAGCTGGGCCATGGTCATCGAGAAGTACAAGGCAACAGCCAAGTAGAGCGCGTGCTCGCTGAACTTCAGAGGCAGGCCAGTTGCATGGTTGACCAGCATGAACAAGGAAAAGCCGATACCTTTGGAAAGCGTGAGATTGCTATAGGTGCCCAGCCAATTTCCCATTCCGATCTCTGCAGCCTGTCTCACAAACAGCAAGTCGTCGTACGATGCCCAACCTTGTCCCAGAATCGGGAATGCCATTCGCAGCCACAGCGAAACCATCGAAATGACTGCCATGCAAGGCCAGAAAAAGACAGAGGGTGAGATCCGGTTATTCATGAATTTGATTATTTTTGACGAAATATCTATCTATACGCAAAGCAATCGTCAACTATTTCAACTGCCGGACTTTGTCAAACTAGCAGTAGCGGTGTCTAGCTAATGATTAAGCAATCATCGCTCAAAATCCCGGCCTCAAACGATACAGGCTGACCTCGTCATCGACCAGCATTAATTCAAAATATTGCAGAAATGCAGATTGTTGCGCCACAGTCGGCGCCCGGCCTGTGTGTATTACCAAGGCAGTGAAGCCCTCAGACTTGAGTTTATGATGCAGCAGCTGGGCACCGAGGTGTTGGTAGTCGCGGTAGCGCCACGGTCCAAACACATCGCCCCAGGTGGGGCGCGGTGCATAGTAGAGGCTGTCTTCCAGGTTCATCTAGTACAGCTTGGCCTCAGGGTGTTCTTTCAGGTAGCGCCAGACCTGGTAGCCGGCAACTTGCTGCTGCAGGACGGTATCGCGTGCGCCCGGAGTCGAAGCGATCAAAGGCCAGGATTTGGCGATGCTGCGTGCGCCCATGAACCCCAACGCCAGTACAAGCAGTCCTACCAACATGGTCGCCAGTGCCCGATACAGCTTGGCAGGCAGTTGCCGCAGTAGCTGAATGCATACCGCAGCTGACAGCAAACTGAGCAGGGGATAGGCGGGCAACAAGTAGCGCGGGTAGCGCGAGCTCAGCAGCCAGACCAACGCCATATAGGCCGCCACCAGCCAAGCCGCGCGCAGCGCCGGAATGCGTCGCAGAGACGGCAGCAGGGGGGCGGCCAAGGCTGGCCATAGTGCCCAATGTGGCCAGCCCGCATGGTTGCGCAGGTCCTGCAGCTGCCAGAGGTAGTCGCCCAGATTCCAATCCGTAAAGCCCAGCAGGCGCCCGCCCAGCGGGTTGAAGGGATCGCCTGTGAGCAAGGCGTTGCGGGCATACCAGTACAGACATGGCAGCGCAAAGCACAGGGCTGTAACCAGCCAGGTGTCCCATTCGCTGCGGATGCGCCAGCCAGGGCCTTGCATGCGGTGGCGCCACAGCAGCGCAGCACCAAACAGCGGCAGCAGCCCCAGCACCTGGTATTTGCTGCCAGCGGCTACGCCTAGCAGAAATGCCGCCAGCCATACTGCTCGTCGGCCAGCGGGCCGGATGCTGACCTGCATGGCGGTGAAAGCAGCGGTCAAAAACATGGCCACGGCCATGTCCACATAGGCGGCGCTGTAGTGGCTGCGGCTGGTGACCAGCCAGGTCACGGTGGCAAGAGCAGCTGCGGCGCCAGCAGGCGCAGGCAGGTATTGCATAGCCAGCCGGTAGAGCAACCAGCCTGTTACCCAGCCAGTGCTCGCATTGATCAGCTGGGGCAGCACATCGTTGCCCAACACCAGCGCGGCGGCAAACAGCAGGTCAAAGTTGTAGGGGAACCAGGGGTAGCGCAGCCATTCGTGCACACCCAGATGTCCGGTCAACGCCCACTCCCGCGCATGGGGCAGGTGGTACATCAGCGCATCCCAGGCCAGGGGCGGGCGCAGCGGGGCGAACAAGGTTGGCAACGTGGCCAGCAGCAAGAGCAGCAGCGGCCATCCCGGTGCAAGCCGGGGCCAGGCCATCTGACGGATTTGCAGCGCAGCAGCCACCAGCCCGCAGCCGATGACGAGCAGCACCGATGCGGTGTTGAGCAAGCCTGCAATGGCCAGCCCCTGCAGCGCACAAATGACCAAACCCATACCCAGCGCGATGCGCAAAGGCTGCCGTGTGGGCAGATCGGAGGCGGGCCAGAGCAGGGTGCCAATCCCCCAGCAGGCAGTTATGAAAACCAGCAGCTGCGCGTACTGGCCAAGGACAAAGCCGATCAGCGCCATCCTGATCGGGGCAGGCTTCTCGTCACCCGTCGGCCACCCTCCAAGGCCTGCAAGTCGCTATGCCGGGTGACATAGGCTTGCAAAGGCAGTTGGGGGCTGGCGTGGCGGTAGGCCATCGGTATCTGGTACCGGCGCGATCAGGAGGTCTGCAATTCCAACCCCGCATGCTCGCGCAGCGGATGGAAGTGGATCTTCGGAAAACGCTCTTGCGCCAGGCGCACGTCATACGGGCTGGTGCACAGATAGGCCAGGGTATTGGCGGCATCATGCGCCAGGCGCAGCGGGTAGGCGTGTTCAAACTCCCGCAGCTCGGCGGGGGTGTCGGCGGTGATCCAGCGGGCGCCGGTGTACTGGCAGCCTTCCAGGCGGACTTCGCAGTCGTACTCGGTCTTCAGGCGGTGCTGCACCACTTCAAACTGCAGCTGGCCCACGGCACCCAGCAGCATATTGCCGCCGGCATCGGGCTTGAAGACCTGGATGGCGCCTTCTTCGCCCAGCTGCATCAGGCCTTGCTGCAGCTGCTTGGTGCGCAGCGGGTTCTTCAGCACCACGGTCATGAACATTTCTGGCGCAAAGAACGGCAGGCCGGTGAACTGCAGGTTGGGCCCATCGGTGATGGTGTCGCCCAGCTGCACGCCGCCGTGCGTGGTAAAGCCGATGATGTCGCCGGCATAGGCCTCGTCCACGGCTTCGCGGCGCTGGCTCATGAAGGTCACCACGCTGGTGGGGCGCAGTTCCTTGGCGGTGCGCTGCACCTTCATCTTCATGCCGGGGGTGTACTTGCCCGAGGCCACGCGCACAAAGGCGATGCGGTCGCGGTGGTTGCTGTCCATATTGGCCTGCACCTTGAACACCACGCCCGAGAAGCTGCTGTCTTCCGGATGGATGGTTTTTTCTTCGCGATTGCGGTTGACCTCGGTGTAGGCGATGCGCGGGCCGGGCGGTGGCGACATGTCCACCACCGCGTCCAGGACTTCCATCACACCGAAGTTGTTCACACCGGAGCCGAAGAACACGGGGGTCAGCTTGCCGGCCAGGAAATCCGCATGGTTCCATTCGGCAGAGGCGCCCTGGGCGAGTTCCATCGAGTCGAGCGCATCGTCAAAGGCCTGGCCAAAGCGGCTGCGCAGCTTGTCGGCCTCGCTCAGCGAGATGACTTCAAAGTCCTTGGGGCCGCGGTCGCTGCCTGGCGCGAACACGGTCATGCTTTGGGTCAGCAGGTTGATGATGCCGCCAAAGCTCTTGCCTTGGCCGACGGGCCAGGTGATGGGGCAGCAGGGCATGCCCAGCTCGCGCTCGACCTCGTCCATGATGTCCAGCGGATCGCGCACTTCGCGGTCCATCTTGTTGACGAAGGTGATGATGGGCGTATCGCGCTGGCGGCAGACCTCGATCAGGCGGCGGGTCTGCGATTCCACACCGTTGGCCGCATCGATCACCATCAGCGCCGAGTCCACGGCGGTGAGCACCCGGTAGGTGTCTTCCGAGAAGTCCTTGTGGCCGGGGGTGTCGAGCAGGTTGATGACATGGTCGCGGTAGCTCATCTGCATTACCGACGAGGCCACCGAAATTCCGCGCTGCTTTTCAATCTCCATCCAGTCCGAGGTGGCGTGGCGCGAGGCCTTGCGGCCCTTCACCGCTCCTGCGATCTGGATCGCACCGGAGAACAGCAGCAGCTTTTCGGTCAGGGTGGTCTTACCCGCGTCCGGGTGGGAGATGATCGCAAAGGTGCGGCGGCGTTGGGTTTCGGGAGCGTAGGACACAGTACGGAAGAGCAAAGGGCGCAGACCCGGGACTGGGCTGCCAAAAAACAAAGCCAGCAGGTGCTGGCTGGGACTGCGGGCATTTTAACGGAAAGCGTTTTACCCGGGCTTGGGGGGGCGGGCTACAGATAGCGCTTCAGGCGCAACGCGGGCGACTCGATCAAATGCCACAGCGCATAGCCCAGCAGCATGGACAGCAGCATCGACAGCCCCATGCTGGCATAGAAGTCCATGCCCGGCGAGACGGCAAACACCGCCTGCGCGATCGGGCAGCCTGAGAGGTAGACCCCGTAGGAGGGATCACCCAGGCGGCTGACTCCACCTGAAAAGCTGGAACTGCAGCTGCCCAGAAAGATCAGCAAAGCCGGCAGCACCACCAGGCCCGACGTATGCTGTAAGCCCGTCAGCCAGAAAAACAGGGCCACCGGAATCAGCCCGAACGTGATGGCAGCGCCATGGGCCAAAAAGCGATCCCGGTGCAGCGCGATCAGCGCGCCGCAGGCAAAGTAGGCCGGGTACTCCCACCAATGCATCATCGTGCCAGTGAAGTCGGCGTTGTAGCGCGCAATGAACAGCAGGATGTAGGCCACCAGCACCAGGCTGGCCAGCCAGCGGTAGCGGAAAACGCCTACCAACCCTGCAACCGCCAAAGCGGCATAGCACATGGTCTCGATCGGAATGGTCCACAGCGGCCCGTTCATCAAGTTGCTCAGCGGATTGCTGGAAAACACCTCGGGCAGGTTGACGTAGGCGCGGTAGAGCAGCAGGTTCTTGAAGTACTCCAAGGTCTGCCCATGGGTCAAGAAGCTGCGTGCGGGCAGATCGGTAAATGCCACGCCAAAGACATAGATATTCAGCACGACGGCAGCCATCATGCCCGGCCACAGGCGCAGCAGGCGCTTGGCGCAGAACTTGACGACATGCGGCTCACGCAGCCAGCTGGTGGTGACCAGGTAGCCGCTGATTGTGAAGAACGTCATCACGGCCACGCCGCCGATCATGCCCACATTCATCCAGGCAGGGCCCTCACGGCCGCTGATGTAGTAGTGGTGGCAAAAGATCACCGCCAGCGCCGCGCAGATTCGAAGAATGTCAAAAGAGTTGCTGCGATGGGGCATGGAAGGCTGCATAGGTAGGGGGCGGATGTGAGCGCGGCACCACTATACATGGCCCTGTCGGGTCGCCATTGCCTTTGCGCAACACCATCTTGATGCCATCTTGATATCCCCCCGCGCATTCTCAGCGCCTGCTTGATGCGCGCAAACCTACATTGGCTCTACGGCAGGCGTTTTGCCTGCGCAACACCACCGCGCCGCCGCTCCGCATTGGGCGGCCCGGCGGCGCAAGAGGAGAGAGCGATGTTGTTCCATGGAGTGGAGGTGCTGGCCGCGCTGGTCAGTGCTGCGCTGTTTGTCTATCTGGGGTACGCGCTGTTGCGGCCCGAAAAGTTCTGAAAAAAGGGGAGAGGGCCATGTACATGCTGCAAGACCTCGTATTTGTCGGGCTCACGCTGGCCTGCTTTGTCGGCCTGCTGGGCTTTGTTCGCGCCTTGGTGCGCATCTGAGCGGGGGCTGACATGGGTTTAGTCTGGATCGAATATGCCGCCTTTGTGGCGGTGCTGGTGCTGCTCACCATCCCTATGGGATGGTGGCTGGCACGCTGCTTTACCAGCGCGCACGACAGCCGGCTGGAGCGCTGGACCTACGCCGCCATGGGCGTGGATCCGCAAGAGCGCATGGGCTGGCAGCGCTATGGCGCGGTGCTGGTGATGAGCAATGGCCTGCTGATGCTGCTGGGCTACCTGCTGTTGCGGCTGCAGGGCAGCCTGCCGCTCAATCCGCTGCAGAACGCTGCGCAGACGCCGGATCTGGCGTTCAATACCGCAGCCTCCTTCATCACCAACACCAACTGGCAGGCCTATGCGGGCGAGAGCAGCCTGAGCAATGCCACGCAGATGGTCGTGATCACCGGCCTGATGTTTGCAGGCTCCGCCGCCGGCCTGGCTGCGGCTGCCGGCTTTGTGCGCGGGCTGGCCCGCGCGGGCAGCCAGGACATTGGCAACTACTGGGTGGATTTTGTGCGCATGCTCTGGCGTGTGCTGCTGCCGCTGTCACTGCTGCTGGCGCTGGTCTATGTCTGGCAGGGCGTGCCGCAGACCCTGGGCACCGAGGTGTTGGCCCATACCATCGATGGCGGCCGCACGCAGCAGCTGCTGATGGGGCCGGTCGCGAGTCTGGAGAGCATCAAGCACCTGGGGACGAACGGGGGCGGATTTTTCAGCATGAATGCGGCCCATCCTTTTGAGAACCCCACGCCGCTCACCAATATGCTGCACATCCTGGCGATGCTGCTGATCCCGGCGGGCATGACCTATGCGCTGGGATCGATGCTGCTCAAGCGCCGCCAGGGCTGGGTGTTCTTTGGCGCCAGCCTGATCATCTTCCTGGGCTTTCTGGCGCTGGTCTGGACAGGCGAGCAAAACGGCAGCGCCCTGCTGGCCCGCGCCGGTGCCGACCAGCAGTGGAGCACCACGCAAGCGGGCGGCAATATGGAGGGCAAGGAGCTGCGCTTTGGCATTAGCGATACCGCCTTGTTTGTCACCACCACCACGGCTGCCACCACCGGCTCGGTCAATGCCATGCATGACTCGCTCACGCCGCTGGGCAGCATCACACCGCTGGCGCTGATGATGCTCAACTGCGTGTTTGGCGGCGATGGCGTTGGCCTCATCAACCTGCTGCAGTACGCCATCCTGACGGTGTTCCTGGCCGGCATGATGATCGGGCGCACGCCAGAGTTCCTGGGCAAGAAGATCGAGGTGCGCGAGATGAAGCTGGTGATGCTGTCGGTGCTGGCGCACCCGGCCTGCCTTTTGGGCTGGACGGCGCTGGCCATGCTCTGGCCGGGCGCGGCCGACAGCCTGAACAACCGGGGCCCGCATGGCTTTTCGGAAATTCTCTACGCCTATGCCTCGGCCACCGCCAACAACGGCTCGGCCTTTGCCGGCCTCAATGCCAACACGCCCTTCTTCAACACCACCTTGGGCCTGGCAATGCTGATGGGGCGCTACCTGACCCTGCTGCCGCTGCTGGCTGTCGCCGGCAGCATGGCCAGCAAGGCCAGTGTGCCCGCCGGAGCCGGCACCTTCCCCACCGCCACGCCGCTGTTCACCGGATTGCTGGTGTTTGTGGTGCTGGTGGTCGGCGGGCTCACCTTTTTGCCAGCGCTGGCGCTGGGGCCGGTGGTCGAACACCTGCAGATGCTGGCTGGGCAGCTCTACCCCTGAGCCCCCTCTCTTTGACCTCACATCCCAACTGATTTGACGCGAACCGGGGCACGGCCAGGCCGTGCCCGCAGGAGAAAAACATGACAAGCCTTGATTCCGATAAACGCCTGCCTACGCCCAGCGCGCAGCAGGCCGCCGCCCCCGCCGAGGCAGGCTGGGGCCGCACTTTTGGCCGCACTTTGGGCAGCAGTGCCCGCGCCGCCGTGCTGGTGCTGCTGCTGTGCGGCGTGGCCTACCCGCTGGCCACGACCGGCGTCGCCCAGGCGCTGCTGCCCCATGCCGCCAATGGCTCGCTGGTGCTGCGCGATGGGCAGATCGTGGGCTCGGCCCTGATCGGCCAGTACTTTGACAGCGCCCGCTACTTCCATGGCCGGCCCAGCGCCACGACGGCGCCTGACCCCAATCAGGAGGGTGCCAGCATCGCTGCGCCCTATAACGCGGGCCTGTCTGGCGCCAGCAACCAGGGCGCCAGCAGCCAGGGGCTGGCCGATAGCGTGGCCGAACGTGTGGCGCAGTACCGCACGACCAATGGCCTGGCTGCCGATGCCGCCGTGCCGGTCGATGCGGTAACCGCCTCGGCATCGGGCCTGGATCCGCATATCTCGGTGGCCAATGCCAACTTGCAACTGGCCCGTGTGGCGCGCGAGCGGCAGTTGCCCCCCGCCCAGGTGCAGCAGTTGCTGGACCAGGCCACGCAGCAGCGCACCGGCTACTTGCTCGGTGAGCCGCGCGTGAACGTCCTGGCGCTCAATATGGCGCTCGATGCGCTGCCTACCCGGAGCCAACCATGAACACGAAAAAACTGACGGCCTCGGCCGGACTGGGTGATCTGGCGCTGCTGCAGGCCGCCGCCTGGGATGCGCTGCGCAAGCTCTCGCCCCGCCTGCAATGGACCAATCCGGTGATGTTTGTGGTCTACCTGGGCGCCTGGCTCACCAGTCTGCTGTGGCTGCAGAATCTGCTGACGGCACAGGGCAACAGCGGGTTTACGTTGGCCATTGCCGGTTGGCTCTGGTTCACCGTGCTGTTTGCCAACTTTGCCGAGGCGCTGGCCGAAGGGCGCAGCCGCGCGCAAGCGGCCAGCCTGCGCGGCATGAAGCGCGACACCGTCGCCAAGGTGCTGCAGCAAGCGCAGCATGGTGCCGCCTGGACGGCCCAGCCCGCCAGCAGCCTGACCAAGGGCACGTTCTTGCTGGTGGAAGCGGGCGATGTGATTGCGCTCGATGGCACCGTGGTCGAAGGCGTGGCCTCGGTCGATGAGAGTGCCATCACCGGCGAATCGGCCCCGGTGGTGCGCGAGGCCGGTGGCGATTTCTCGTCGGTGACCGGTGGCACGCGTGTGCTGTCCGACTGGCTGGTGGTCGAGGTCACGGTGAACCCGGGCGAGTCGTTTCTGGACCGCATGATCTCGATGGTCGAATCGGCCAAGCGCCAGAAGACGCCCAACGAGCTGGCACTGGGCATCCTGCTGGTGGGGCTCACCTTGGTGTTCCTGATGGTCATCGTCACGCTCTGGCCGTTCTCGGTGTTTGCCGTGGCGCAATCGGGCAGTGGCAGCGCCGTCAGCGTGGCCGTGTTGGTGGCGCTGCTGGTCTGCCTCATCCCCACCACCATCGGCGGCCTGCTGTCTGCGATTGGCGTGGCCGGCATGGGGCGCATGATGCAGGCCAATGTGATTGCCACCTCGGGCCGCGCGGTGGAGGCCGCCGGCGACGTGGATGTGCTGCTGCTGGACAAAACTGGCACCATCACCTTGGGCAACCGCCAGGCGAGCGAATTTTTACCAGCGCCTGGCGTGAGCGCCACGCAGCTAGCCGAGGCCGCCCAGCTCTCGTCACTGGCCGACGACACCCCGGAAGGCCGCAGTGTGGTGGCGCTGGCCCAGGAGCGCCATGGGCTGAGCCCCGCGGCTTTCGATCCCGCCCAGGCCCAGCCGGTGCCGTTTACCGCCCAGACCCGCATGAGCGGCCTGGACATCGCCACAGCCCAAGGCCCGCGCAGCCTGCGCAAGGGCGCGGCCGATGCGCTGCGCCGCCATGTCGAGGCGCTGGGCGGGCAGTTTCCGCAGGCGGTGCAGCTGGCGGTGGAGAGCGTCTCGCGCAAGGGCAGCACGCCGCTGGTCGTCGCCGATGGCGCGCGGGTGCTGGGCGTGATTGAGCTCAAGGACGTTGTCAAACCCGGCATGCGCGAGCGTTTTGCACAGCTGCGCCGCATGGGCATCCAGACCGTGATGGTGACCGGCGACAACCCGCTGACCGCTGCTGCCATTGCCGCCGAGGCGGGGGTGGACGACTACCTGGCCGAGGCCCGGCCCGAGGACAAGCTGCAGCTGATCCGCAGCCACCAGGCCGCAGGCCGTTTGGTGGCGATGACGGGAGACGGCACCAACGACGCGCCCGCACTGGCCCAGGCCGATGTGGCGGTCGCCATGAACAGTGGCACGCAAGCGGCCAAGGAAGCTGCCAACATGGTCGACCTGGACAGCAACCCCACCAAGCTCATCGAGGTGGTGGAGACCGGCAAGCAGATGCTGATGACGCGCGGCGCGCTCACCACCTTCAGCATTGCCAACGATGTGGCCAAGTACTTTGCGATCATCCCGGCTGCCTTTGTCGCCACCTACCCGCAGCTGGCCTCGCTCAACATCATGGGCTTGCACAGCGCCGATTCAGCGATTCTGAGCGCTGTCATCTTCAACGCGCTGATCATCATCGCGCTGGTGCCGCTGGCCTTGCGTGGCGTGCGCTACCGGGCGGTGGGCGCGGCTGCGTTGCTGCGCCGCAATCTGCTGGTCTATGGTCTGGGTGGCCTGCTGGTGCCGTTTGCCGGCATCAAGCTGATCGACATGCTGCTGACCGCCACTGGCTTGGTCTAAGGGCTTGGCCCACAATAGCGCCACCATGCCCAACCCCAGCAACACCCCCAGCGTACCTGCAGCCAGGCCCGACCCGGACGCGCTGGTCGCCCAGCTCAAGGCCGACCAGCAGCAAGCGGCCCGGGGCAAGCTGCGCATCTACTTTGGCTCCAATGCCGGGGTGGGCAAGACCTATGCGATGCTGGCAGCGGCGCAGCGCGAGCGCCAGGCCGGCCGCCAGGTGCTGGTGGGCCTGGTGGAGACCCATGGCCGGGCCGAGACCGTGCAGCAGCTCCATGGCCTGGAGCTGCTGCCGCGCCGCCTGTTGCCCCACCAGGGCCGCCAGCGTGAGGCCTTTGACCTGGATGCCGCGCTGGCGCGCCACCCGCAGGTGCTGCTGCTCGACGAGCTGGCCCACAGCAATGCGCCCGGCTCGCGCCACCCCAAGCGCTGGCAGGATGTGCAGGAGCTGCTCGATGCCGGCATCGATGTCTGGACCACGCTCAATGTGCAGCATCTGGAGAGCCTCAACGATGTGGTGGGCGGCATTGTCGGCATCCAGGTGCATGAGACCGTGCCCGACCACATCTTTGACGATGCCAGCGAGGTCATCGTCGTTGACCTGCCGCCCGAGGAACTGCTCAAGCGCCTCAAGGCCGGCAAGATCTACCCGCTGGAGCAGGCCGAGCGGGCCTCGCACCATTTCTTCCGCCTGGGCAATTTGCTGGCCCTGCGCGAGCTGGCGCTGCGCCGTACGGCCGACCGGGTCGATGAGGACATGCGCGACTACCGGCGCGAGCGCTCCATCGGTGATGTCTGGCCCACGCGCGAGCGCCTGCTGGTTGCAGTAGGCGGCCAGGCGGGGGACGACGCGCTCGTGCGCCAGGTAGCGCGCCTGGCCCGGCGGCTGGAGGCCGACTGGATGGTGGTCTATGTGGATGCGCCCGCGCGCCAGCACCGCTCGGCGCAGTCGCAGCAGGCCGTGCTCAAAACCTTGGCGCTGGCCGCGCGCCTGGGGGCCGATACCGCAACGATACCCGGCGCCCAGGTCGCCGCGGCGCTGGTCGATTTTGCGCGCGAGCGCAATGCCAGCCACCTGGTGCTCGCCCGCGTGCCGCCAACGGCGATGCGCTGGTGGCCCTGGGCGCCGTCGGGCCTGCCCGAGCAGATTGCGCGGCTGGACCCGGGCCTGGACGTGCTGCTGCTGTCCGTGCCCCGGCCGCGCAACCGGCCAGAACCCGCGCCGGCGCGCGAGGCGCCCTGGCCCTGGCGCGGCTACCTGGGTGCGAGCCTGGCCTGCGGTGCGGCGGCGCTGCTGGCGCAAGCTTTGCTGCAGGTGTTTGACCCGGCCAATGTGGTGATGCTGTTTTTGCTGGTGGTCGTGCTGTCGGCCTTGCGCTGGGGCCGGGGGCCGGGCGCCTGGGCGGCGCTCTTGTCGGTGCTGCTGTTTGATTTTTGCTTTGTGCCGCCGCGCAACTCCTTCGGCGTGAACGACACGCAGTACATCTTCACCTTCTGCCTGATGCTGGGCGTGGCCCTGGTCTGCGGCCAGCTGATGGCCAGGCTGCGCCATGAGGCGCGGGTGGCGGCCGAGCGCGAGCGGCGCGCGGGCGCGCTGGCGCGCCTGGCCCGTGATCTGTCGGGGGCGCTCACACAGGCGCAGGTGGTGCAGACGGCGCTGACGACGGTCTCGGGCGTGTTCGATGCGCGCACCGGCCTGCTACTGCCCGATGCACAAGAGCAGCTGCATGTGGCGCCCGGTAGCGAGGCGGCGATTGATGCCAGCGTGGGCCGCTGGAGCATGGAGCACAGCCAGATGGCGGGCCGGGGTACGGACACCCTGGCCGCGTCGGACGCGCTGTATGTGCCGCTGATGGCGCCGGTGCGGGCGCGCGGCGTGCTGGTGCTGCAGCTGCGCACACCCGAGCGCTTGCGCGTGCCCGAGGAGCGGCGCCTGCTGGATGCCTGCGCCAGCCAGATTGCGCTGGCGCTAGAGCGCGTGCATTTTGTCGAGGTGGCCCAGCAGACCCAGGTGGCGATGGAGGGCGAGCGCATGCGCAACACCTTGCTGTCGTCGGTATCGCATGATTTGCGCACGCCGCTCACCAGCATCCTGGGTGCCGCCCAGGCCGGCCTGCCGCATGCGCCGCCGGGCCCCGCACAGGACATGCTGCTGCAGATTCGCAACCAGGCCCAGGCCTTGCAGCAGCTGGTGGACAACCTGCTGGCCATGGCCCGGCTGCAGCAGGACGGTGTGCACCTGCAGCGCGCCTGGATCCCTGTCGATGAGCTGGTGGGCAGTGCCTTGCGCCAGCTCGGCGGCCGCCTGGCCGATCACCCGGTGCAGCTGCAGCTGCCGGCCGACTTACCGCTGCTGTGGATCGATGCGGCGATGATGGAGCGGGTGCTCGTCAACCTGCTGGACAACGCCAGCAAATACACCCCCGTGGGCACCGCCGTGCGGGTGACGGCGCAGGTCGAGCGCGACCAGCTGCTCTTGCGCGTGCAGGACAGCGGGCCGGGACTGCCCGCGCACCTGGCGCCCGAGCAGCTGTTTGCTCCTTTCAGCCGGGGCCATGCCGAGTCCAGCATCTCCGGCATTGGCCTGGGCCTGGCACTGGCCCAGCGCATTGTGCAGGCCCATGGTGGCCATCTGGATGCCGCTGCGTCCGAGCCTGGGCCGGGGGCCGTGTTCAGCGTGGCGCTGCCGGTGTTGCCTCAGCCGGCGCTGGATTGATGGGTATGCGGCGCAGCAAGTAGATATCCATGATCCAGCCATGCTGGGCGCGTGCTGCGGCGCGGGCGGCGACAATGCGCTCGGCCGCCTCGGCCAGCGGGCCATGCGCCAGGCACTGCTGGGCCATGCCCAGGTAGGCGCCCCACCAAATGTAGACATCGCGGGCCTGCGCCGCCGGCAGGCTGCGAAAGCTGCACTGGCCGTCCAGCATCACCACCAGCGTGTCCACGCCGGCCGGCCAGCCTTGCTCGCGCAGCTGGCGGCCGGTGGTGACGGTAAAGGGCTGGCCAATGTCATTAACGGCGATCGCGTGCGCGGCGGTGAGCGCCTGCATCGAGGTGATGCCGGCGATGACCGTGACTTGCAGCGGTGCCGGCTGCATGCGCGCGGCAATGCGCAAGGTGCTGTCGTAGAGCGATGGATCGCCCCAGACCAGCAGGGCCACCTGCAGCACGCCGTTACTCGCACGCGGCTTCAAGCCGCTCTCCAGCGCCTGCGCAATCGCGGCCTGCCAGCGCAGGGTGATGGCCGCATGCCATTCGTCGACCTGGTTCAGGTAGTCATCGCCCTGGCTGCGGCGCTCGGGCATGTCAAAGCCAGCGGTCTGCGGCGCGGGCTGCTGCAGCACGGCATCGCAGAGCGACTGGCGCAGGGCCGCCAGCTCGGCCTTGTCCTCGCCCTTGTGGGGCAGCAGCAGCAGGTCGGCAGCATTCATCGCGGCGATGGCCTGGCGCGTCAGGTGGTCGGGGTTGCCGGTGCCAATGCCGATCAGGCTCAGCGCGACCGGCGGCAAGCTGCTGCTCATGCCTGGCCTTCAGCGCTGATTGGGTTTGAGGTGAGCGGCCGGTCGGTGGCGGTATCCACCGCAGCGGCGGGCGCCGGAAAGCGCGGCTCCGTGCCCTGGGGCCGGTAGCGGCGGTCGTAGTCGGTGGCGTAGAGGCGGCTTTCGCCAAAGTCCTCGGCGCTGATGCTGCGGCCCACCAGGATGATGGCGGTGCGCTCCATGCTGGTGGCCACCGCCTGGGCCAGTTGGCCCACGGTGGTACGCACAACGGTTTCATCGGGCCAGCTGGCGCGCCAGACGATGGCAGCCGGGCAGTCGGCGCCATAGTGCGGCAGCAGCTCGCTTTGCACTTTCTCGGCCACATGGATGGACAAATGGATCGCCAGCACCGCGCCCGTGGCGGCAAAGGCGGCCAACTGCTCGCCCTCGGGCATCGCAGTGGCGCGGCCGGAGGTACGCGTCAGCACCACCGACTGGCACAGGCCTGGCAAGGTCAATTCGGCGCCCAGGGTGGCGGCAGCCGCCGCAAACGAGGGCACGCCCGGCGTCACGCTGTAGGCAATGCCCAGTGCGCGCAGGCGGCGCAGCTGCTCGCCCATGGCCGACCAGACCGACAGATCGCCCGAATGCAGGCGCGCCACATCCTGGCCCTGCGCATCGGCGGCGCGGATCTCTTCGATGATCTCGTCCAGGCTCATCGATGCGGTGTTGACGATGCGCGCGCCCGGCGGGCAATGGGCCAGCAGCTCGCGTGGGATCAGCGAGCCCGCATACAGGCAGACGGGGCAACTGGCCATCCGATCGCGGCCGCGCACGGTGATCAGGTCGGCAGCGCCGGGGCCGGCGCCGATGAAATGCACGGTCATGCCGTAACTCCTTGGGTTTGTGGATCAGCCGGGGGCAGGCCCGCTGCCAGACAACAATAGGGGGTGCTGCCGCGCTCGCGCAGCGCGGCGGCCAGGGTGGCGCTGCCATCGCCAGCGACCAGGCGGGCCAGCAGCAAGCGGGGCGCGGGCGCGGCCGCAGACAGGGCCACGGCTTCGGCCACGCTGCCGGTGCCGTAACGCGCCAAGAGGCGCGGCGACTGCGTGACCACCGGCTGCGCGGGCAGGGCCTCTTGCGCCACCGCCACCATCGCCACCGCAAAAGGCAACTGCGCGGCCCATTGCTGCAGCGCGGGCCGCTGCTCCTTGCCTTGCAGCACCGCCACCGCGCAAAACTCGGCCAGCGCGGGCTGCTGCTGCTGGGCCTGCAGCCACAGCGCCTGCAGGTCGGCGGCCTGGGCCTGCGCCCGCAAACCCAGCCCCAGCACCACACAGCGGTGGGGCGCTGCTTGCGTCATACCTGCCAGCTCCACTGCACCAGCGGGCGCGCCGCCTTCCAGCTGCGCATGCGGCCCAGCGCTGCCGCGCTGGACAGCTCCAGCTGCAGCAGCTGGCCGCCCAGCTCGCCATGCAGCTGCACCAACAGCGCCTGGGTTTCCAGGGTCACGGCATTCACCACCAGGCGGCAGCCTGGCGGCATGTGGGCGCGCAATGCCGCAAACAGCGCCGCATCAAAACCGCCGCCGACAAACACCGCTTGCGGCGCCGGCAGGTCTTGCAAAGCTTCTGGCGCCAGGCCGTGCACCACCTGCATGCGGGCCTGCAGGCCAAAGCGCTCGGCGTTGCTGCGGATATTGGCCACGCGCGTGGCATGCTGCTCAATGCTGGTGGCCAGGCCACCGGCCAGGCACCATTCGACGGCGACCGAGCCGGAGCCGCCGCCAATGTCCCAGAGCCGCTCCCCGCGCCGGGGGGCCAGCGTGGCCAGGGTCAGCGCACGCGCAGGCGCCTTGGTGATCTGGCCGTCGTGGGCATACCAGTCGTCGGGCCTGCCGGGCACGGTCGGCAAGGCGGGGCCGCCCTGGGCGATAAAGGCGACGGTCACGGGTGCCTGCGCAGGCTCAGCCTGCAGCGCAGCGGCGGCCGCATCGGCGCGCAGCATGCGGCAGCGCTCGCGCGGGCCGCCCACCGCTTCCATCACCCACAAGGGGCTGTGGCCCCAGCCTTCGTGGCTGAGCCAATCGGCCAACTGCACGACGGCCGCGCCATCGCGCAGCAAGGTGATCAGCTGGCGGCCAGCGGCCAGGCGGGGCAGCAGCTGCGCAATCGGGCTGGCATGCAGACCCAGGCAGTCGCAGGCTTCCAGCCGCCAGCCCAGGCGGGCGGCGACCAGTGAAAATGTCGAGGTTTGGGCATGGCAGCGCCATTCCTCAGGGCGCAAATGCGCCGCCAGGCTGCCACCCACGCCATACCAAAAGGGGTCGCCAGATGCCAGCACTGCGACCCGTTTGCCCCGTTCGGCCAGCACCGGGGCCACATCAAAAGGCTGGGGCCAGGGGCGGCCGCGCGCATCGATGGCGGCTAGCTGCAGATGGCGGGGGCCACCAAATACCAGCTCGGCCTGGTCCAATGCGTCTTTGGCCGCAGCGCTCAGGCCTGACAATCCATCCTCGTTCAACCCTATCAATGTCAACCACGGATCAGCCATGACGCATGTTCTCCTGCTGGGCGGCACCAGCGGCGCCAGCGAGTTGGCCCAGGCCCTGCACCAGGCGGGTGTGCGCGCCTGCTTCTCGTATGCCGGCGTCACCCAGCAACCCCTGGCCCAGCCCCTGCCCACGCGCAGCGGCGGCTTTGGCGGGCCCGAAGGTCTGGCCGCCTTTATCCGCGCCCAGGGCATCAGCCATGTGCTGGATGCCACCCACCCCTTTGCCGCGCAGATGAGCCGCCATGCCTGCGCGGCCTGCGCCGCCACCGGCACGCCCTTGCTGGCGCTGGAGCGCGCGCCCTGGCAGGCGCAGCCCGGCGACCGCTGGACGGAAGTGGCCAGCATGGCCGATGCCGCCAGCGCGCTGCCCCAGGCGCCCAGCCGGGTGTTTCTGGCCGTGGGGCGCAAACAGCTCGATGCCTTTGCACCCAACCCGCAGCACCACTACCTGCTGCGCCTGGTTGATGCACCTGTGCCCGGCAGCTTGCCGCTGCCCCGGCACACCGTGGTGCTGGGCCGGGGCCCTTTTGGCATGCAGGACGACCTGGCCTTGCTGCAGCAGCAGCGCATCGCCTGGCTGGTGGCCAAGAATGCCGGTGGCGCCGCCACGCGCGGCAAGATCGATGCCGCCCGTGCGCTGGGCTTGCCGGTCGTAATGGTGCAGCGCCCGGTGCTGCCCTTGCGGCCGCGCACGGAAAGCGTTGCGGATGTGCTGCATTGGCTGCGTCATGGCGCGTTGCCATCCACTGCGCCGTAGTAGCGCGGCGTGTAGGTATAGCGCCCCACGCGGCGGGTGAGGCGGTTGCCCACCAGCACGACGGTGCGCATGTCGGCCATCTCGGGCTGGGCATCGGCCAGGCTGCAGACCTGCAGCGATTCCTCGGGCGTGGAGACGGCGCGGGCAAAAATCAGCAGACGCTCGGGCTCGCAATGCTGGCGCAGCAAGGCCAACAGGCGGTTGAAGCCTTCGGGCCGGCTGTGCGAGCGCGGGTTGTAGAAGGCCATCGCAAAATCGGCTTCGGCCGCCAGTTCCACCCGGCGGGCAATCACCGGCCAGGGCTTGAGGTTGTCCGACAGGTTGATGCAGCAAAAATCATGGCCCAGCGGCGCGCCTGCGCGGGCGGCAGCGGCGAGCATCGCGGTAACGCCAGGCAAGACCTGCACGTCCAGTGCCAGCCAGTCCTGCGCTTGTGGTCCCTCAGCGCTTTCGATGGCTTCAAACACCGCCGATGCCATTGCGAACACGCCCGGGTCACCAGACGACACCACCACGACCTGCCGGCCTTGGGCGGCCAACTCCAGCGCCTGCCGGGCGCGGTCGAGCTCGACCCGGTTGTCCGAGGCGAGCCATTGCGGCTCGCGGCTGCCAGCGGCTGCGCTCTGCGCCACCAAGGCCTGCGCCCGCGCCACATAGGGGAAGTAGCCCACGACATCGTCGGCGGCCAGCAAGGCCTGCAGCACCGCAGGCGTGATATGGTCCAGGTCGCCCGGGCCCAGGCCGGCAATGGTCAGTTGGCCGGCGCCTACCATGCGGCCTCCGGGCGGCGGCCCTGGCCGTGCACCAGCACGATCGCGAAATAGGGGCAAACCTCGTCGCCCACGTCACTGAGGCGGGCGACCTGCTGCTGGTCGGTGGTGCCGTTTTGCACCAGCCAGGCGGCGTCGGCGCGGCCCGCGCGGGCGAGCGCGCGGCGGATGCGCGGCAGGTTGCGGCCCACCTTCATCACCACCAGTGCATCGGCCGTGTCCATGCGGCGCACCAGCTCGTCCTCGGACAAGGTACCGGTCATGACGCTCAGCACATCGTCGCCCCAGGTGATGGGCTCACCGGTGGCATGCCAGCAGCCCACCATGCCGGGGATGCCGGGCACCACCTGCAGGTCCACATCGCCGCGCGCACGCAGCCGGGTGTAGAGGTGCATGAAGGAGCCGTAGAGAAAGGGATCGCCCTCGCAGAGCACGATGACCTGTTCCTGCCGGGCCAGTTCGGCCAGGCGCAGGCACCAGTCGTCGTAAAACTGCGCCAGCTGCTGCACATAGGCGGGGCTGTCCACCGGGATTTCGGTGGTCACCGGGTACTCCATCGGGTACTCGGCGGCCTGGCCGCTGAGCATGCCTTCGACCAGCTGGCGCGCCTTGCCGGGCCGGCCTTTTTTGCGGAAAAAGGCCACATGACGGGCGCCGCGCACCAGGCGGTCGGCCTTGATGCTCATCAGTTCGGGATCGCCCGGGCCCAGGCCCACGCAGATGATGCCCGTTGTGGCGACGCTGGTCTTATTCAACATGGCTGGCCATGGCATTGACGGCGGCCACGGTCATCGCCGAGCCGCCCAGGCGCCCGCGCACGATCATCGCCGGCACCGGCAGGTCCTGCATCAGCGCCTCTTTGGACTCGGCCGCGCCGATAAAGCCGACCGGGAAGCCGATGATGGCCGCAGGGCGGGGGCAGCTCGGGTCCTGCAGCATGTTGAGCAGGTGAAAGAGGGCGGTCGGCGCATTGCCGATGGCCACCACGGCACCGGCCAGGTGCGGGCGCCACAGCTCCAGCGCCGCAGCGCTGCGGGTATTGTTCATTTGCTGCGCCAGCTCGGCCACAGCGGGCTCGTGCAAGGTGCAGATCACCGGGTTGCCGGCGGGCAGGCGCGAGCGGGTAATGCCTTCGCTGACCATGCGCACATCGCAGAGCACGGGCGCGCCGGCCTCCAGCGCGCGCTGGCCTGCCGCGACTGCGCCGGCGGAAAACTGCACATGCGCGGCCAGCTCGACCATGCCGGCGGCATGGATCATGCGCACCGCCACGCGCTCCTCACCGGGGGTGAAGCGCTGCAGATCGGCCTCGCGGCGGATCGTGGCGAAGGACTGCCGGTAGATCTCGGCGCCATTGGTTTCGTAGGTATGAACCATTACATTTCTTCAAACAACAGCCCGGGATTGTCGCGCAGACTGCGCGCGCTCCAGCGGGAATCGGGGACGGCCTGGGCCGTGGCATGGCGGCCGCGCCCATAGACGGGCCCATCGCCGCCCGCTTGGGCCACCAAGGTGACAGTGGCGGGCAGCTGGCGTGCGCAGCCTTTGCTGCAGCCCGAGACATGCAGGTGCGCGCCCTCGGGCACATGGGGGGCCAGGGCGAGCGCTAGATCCTGCGTGGGCGCCAGGGCTTGGCGGCAACCGGGCGCGCCGCTGCAGGCCGAGACGCGCAGCCGCGCATCTTGCGCGTCGCAGATCCAGTGGTCGTGGTCGGTCAAGCCCGCCCCTGGCATGCCCTGGGGCGCAAGGCCTTCGACCAGCAGCATGCGCCAGGGTGTGAGCCGCAGGCCCGTGATGCCGCTGCGCGCCAGGCGCGCCAGCGCACTGGCAGCAACCCGGCCCAGCGGCGCGGCCACCAACAGGCCAAGACCGCACTGCCAGCCCGGTTTTGGCTGGCTCGGTGCGGGCAGGTATGGGGGCGCTTCGTGCAGGCCAGCGGGCAAGGCCAGCGGTGGCAGCGCGCCTGTATGGGCTTGCGCCTGGCGCAGCAGCTGGGGCAGGCGGCCGGGGTGTTCGCCGGCTGCACGCCGCGCGCGTGCCTGCACCGCACACCAGCGGGCCAGTGTCAGGGCGGCTTGCACGCTGAGGATGGCGTTGTCTGCCCGCCAGGCGATGGGGTAGCCGGGCACCTGCAGCAGCCAGCCTTGGGCGCCATCGCGAACCAATTGCACATCCGCCGCGACCTCGGCCAGGCCGCCATGGCGGCCGCTGGCCAGCGAGACGCCAAATTTGGCAGGCAGGCCTTCCAGCGCGGTATCGGCCAGCAGCGCCTGCTGCAAGGCCTCGGCCAGTGCGAGTACGCCGTCACCGGGCTGGCACAGCGGGTCGATGACCAGGTTGCGCAGCTGCTCCTGGCGGGCATCGCCATCGAGCAGGCCGTGGGTGGCCAGGGCCGCCAGCAGCGCGCCATGCCCCGCAGGGGCGACGCCGCGCAGCTGGATATTGGCGCGGCTGGTCAGCTCCAGCAGGCCGGCGCCATGCTCGCTGGCCAGCTCGGCCAAGCGCAGCGCCTGCCCGGCCGACAGCCTGCCCAGCGGTGGGCGCACCCGCACCACCAGCCCATCGCCAGAAGCCATGGGCTGCCAGGCGCCAGGGCACCAGCCTTGGGTCTGTGGAAGGGGGGAGGGTGGGGTGGCAAACATGGAGCAGGCGGCAGCGCAGTCGCAATGCCGGGGTGCTGAAGTGTAGCGAAGTGCCCGCTTGCTGCCGGCCAGCAGGCACAAACCACCCCGGTTTTTTGTCACAATCGGGCGCATGACGCTTGCTGCCCCCCGCATCCTCTTGGTGGACGATGATCCGCATATCCGCCGCTTTGTGCGTCTGGCCATGGAGGACGAAGGCTGGCAGGTCTTTGAGGCCGACAGCGCAAGGCGTGGCCTGATTGAGGCGGCCAGCCGCCAGCCCGATGCGCTGGTGCTGGACCTGGGCCTGCCCGATGCCGATGGCAAGACGCTGATCACCGAGCTGCGCGGCTGGAGCGGCCTGCCGGTGCTGGTGCTCTCGGCCCGCGACCAGGAGGACGAGAAAGTGGCGGCGCTCGATGCGGGCGCGGATGACTACCTGAGCAAGCCCTTTGGCGTGCCCGAGCTGCTGGCGCGCCTGCGCGTGATGCTGCGCCGCAGCCAGCGCAGTGGCGGCGAGCAGCCCGGCAGCACGGTGCACTTTGGCGATGTGGAGGTGGACCTGGCAACGCACGAGGTGCGCCAGGCGGGCGCTGCCGTACACCTGACGCCGATCGAGTTCCGGCTGCTGGCGGCGCTGATCGCCGGCCAGGGCCGGGTGCTGACGCACCGCCAGCTGTTGCTGCAGGTCTGGGGGCCGGAGTACCTGGACCGGCCGCACTACCTGCGCGTGCACATGGCCAACCTGCGCCAGAAGATCGAGGCCGAGCCGGCCCAGCCCCGGCACCTGCTTACCGAGCTGCAAGTGGGCTACCGTCTGGTGGGGTTACAGGGCTGATGCCCTTATAATCGCGTTCCATCCGAGGAGCGTTGCAGCGTTTCCCAGTCTGGCCAGGCGCCAGACCTCCATGGGGCGTGAGGCTCGGATTTCATCTCGCAACGACGCTCACCCACGCTTTCTGTGCGGTGAGATGGTTCTTCCCTTCTTCCGCGGAACGTGGTTTTTCATTCAATTTTTGGAGAAAACCATGAACGCTGCTGTTCGCTTCAATCCCGCTGACTCCGCGATTACCGATATTTCCCTGGCCGCTTGGGGCCGCAAGGAAATCAAGATCGCCGAAACCGAAATGCCTGGCCTGATGGCCGTGCGTGAAGAGTTCGCCGCTGCCCAGCCCTTGAAGGGCGCGCGCATCACCGGCTCGCTGCACATGACCATCCAGACCGCCGTGCTGATCGAGACGCTGACGGCGCTGGGCGCCCAAGTGCGCTGGGCCTCGTGCAACATCTTCTCGACCCAGGACCACGCAGCAGCGGCCATCGCCGAGACCGGCGTGCCCGTGTACGCGATCAAGGGCGAGTCGCTCAAGGACTACTGGGACTACACCCACGCGATCTTTGAATTCGGCGCCAAGGGCACCGAAGGCGAAGGCCCGAACATGATCCTGGACGACGGCGGCGATGCCACCATGCTGATGCACCTGGGCAAGAAGGCCGAGAAGGACATCTCCGTGCTGGCCAACCCCGGCAGCGAAGAAGAGAAGATCGTGTTTGCCGCGATCAAGGCCAAGCTGGCCGTCGATCCGACCTGGTACAGCCGCAAGTCGGCCCAGATCCTGGGCGTGACCGAAGAGACCACTACTGGCGTGCACCGCCTGAACGAAATGTCGGCCAACGGCTCGCTGCTGTTCCGCGCGATCAACGTCAACGACTCGGTGACCAAGTCCAAGTTCGACAACCTCTACGGCTGCCGCGAATCGCTGGTGGACGGCATCAAGCGCGCCACCGATGTGATGATCGCCGGCAAAGTGGCCGTGGTCGCTGGCTACGGTGACGTGGGCAAGGGCTGCGCCCAGGCGCTGACTGCGCTGCGCGCGCAAGTCTGGGTGACCGAGATCGACCCGATCAATGCCCTGCAAGCGGCGATGGAAGGCTACAAGGTCGTGACCATGGAGTACGCCGCTGACAAGTGCGATATCTTCGTGACCACCACTGGCAACAAGGACATCATCCGCCACGAGCACATGGTCGCGATGAAGGACGAGGCCATCGTCTGCAACATCGGCCACTTCGACAACGAAATCGATGTCGCATCGATCGAAAAGTACGAGTGGGAAGAGATCAAGCCGCAAGTCGACCACATCACCTTCCCCGATGGCAAGAAGATCATCCTGCTGGCCAAGGGCCGCCTGGTGAACCTGGGTTGCGCCACCGGCCACCCCAGCTTTGTGATGTCCAACTCCTTTGCCAACCAGACGCTGGCGCAGATCGAGCTGTTCACCCGCCCCGACGCCTACGAAGTGGGCAAGGTCTATGTGCTGCCCAAAGTGCTGGACGAGAAGGTCGCACGCCTGCACCTGAAGAAGGTCGGCGCCCAGCTGACCGAGCTGACCCAGGCGCAAGCGGACTACATCGGCGTGAAGAAGGAAGGCCCTTACAAGCCTGAAACCTACCGTTATTAAATTGAGCGGTAATCCCAGCGCCTGGTGACACCGTTGTGTGCCGCTAGGCGCTGCAGCCCTGTTGGGCATTTGTTGTGAAGACGGGCTGCTCCGCTTGGGCGGGCCAGCCGGTCGTTTTGATTGAAGGAACGCGCATGCGCGCAGATGTGTTTTTGGTGGAAACGGGCCTGGCGTCGACCCGCTCGCAGGCGCAGCGCCTGATTGCTGCGGGTGTGCAATGGCGCACCACCTCGCTGGCCCCCTGGATCAAGGTGGCCAAGAACGGGGACGAGATTCCAGCAGGCGCCCAGGTGGAGCTGCTCGATGACTCGGAAGCCAAGTACATCTCGCGCGGCGGCTTGAAGCTCGAAGGCGCGCTGGTGGCGACCGGCCTGGTGGTCCGGGACCTGCGCTGCCTGGACGTGGGCCAGAGCACCGGTGGCTTTACCGACTGCCTGCTGCAGGCCGGTGCCCAGCAGGTGATCGGTGTCGATGTCGGCACGGGCCAGCTGCACGAGCGCCTGCGCGCCGATGCGCGCGTGGTCTGTGTCGAGGGCTTCAATGCCCGCGCGCTGACGCCCGAGTCCTTGCAGGCGGCCTGCGATCTGGCTTTGACCGAGATCGTCTTGGAAGAAGAGGACAACGACACCCAGCCGGTGGCCCCTTATGCCTGGATGCGCAATGGCGGCCAGATCGATGAGGAATACGACGACAGCCAGGACGCCAAAGAGCAGGAGATCGAGGACTTCAAGGCAGAGCGCAATGCCAAGCAGCGCGCCAAGGCAGAAGGCACGGCTCCGGTCGAGCGCCGCCGCCGCGCCGGCACCGAGAACGTCGATATCCGCCCCGAGTTTGACTTTGTCACCGGCGATCTGTCCTTTATCTCGCTGACCCTCGTGCTGCCAGCGGTGGTGAGCGTGCTCAAGCCCGGCGGCCAGCTGCTGATGCTGGTCAAGCCCCAGTTCGAGCTGCAGCCCGGCCAGATAGGCAAGGGCGGCATTGTGCGCGACAAGGCCTTGTACGCCGAGGTGGAACAGCGCATCCGCGCCTGCCTCGCCGAGCTGGGCCTGGAGGTCAAGCAATGGCTGGATTCGGTCATCGATGGCGGTGACGGCAACCATGAGTTCTTTGTGCATGCCCAGCAAGGCGCCGTGGTGAAGCTGCCTGCGCCTGCGGCAGCCGATGCCAGCGATGAGGCCCCTGCCGCGCCTGCCGCGCCAGCGAAGAAGGCCGCAGCCAAGCGCCCATCGCGGGCCGATATGCGTGCCAAGCGCGATCTGCAGGAGCTGTATGTGGACCCGGAAGCGGCCAGCTTTGGCCAGCCCGGCCCGGCACGCAGCAAGCAGAAAAAACGCAACGAGCGCTGAGTATTGACGACCTGGAAGACGGCCATGACCTTTCCCATCAGTTTTGAATTTTTCCCGCCCAAGACGCCCGAAGGCGCTGACAAGCTGCGTGTGGTGCGCCAGGCGCTGTATGCGCGCAAGCCCCAGTTCTGCTCGGTGACCTATGGGGCCGGCGGCTCCACGCAAGAGGGCACCTTTGGCGTGGTCAAGGCAATCCTTGATGAGGGCGTGGATGCGGCATCGCACTTCTCCTGCGTGGGCGCGACCAAGCAGACCGTGCGTGCGCAGCTGCAGCAGCTCAAGGACATGGGCGTCAAGCGCCTGGTGGCCTTGCGCGGCGACTTGCCCAGTGGCTATGGCCTGGGTGGCGAGTTTCACTACGCCAGCGATCTGGTGACGTTTATCCGCGACGAATTCGGCCAGGATTTCCACATCGAAGTGGCCGCCTACCCGGAGATGCACCCGCAGGCGCGCAACCCTGAAGCGGACCTGCAGGCCTTTCTGGCCAAGGTGAAAGCCGGTGCCGATTCGGCCATCACGCAGTACTTCTTCAACGCCGATGCCTTTTGCAGATTTCAAGAAGATTTACAAAAACGCGGGGTAGACCTGCCGGTCATCCCGGGTATTATGCCGATCACCGGATCGACGCAGCTGATGCGCTTTTCGGATGCCTGCGGTGCCGAGATCCCGCGCTGGATTCGTCTGCGACTGCAAGGCTATGGAGATGATGTTGCCAGCATCCGCGCCTTTGGCCTGGATGTGGTGACCCAGATGTGCGAGGACCTGCGCCGCCGTGGTGCCGTCGGCCTGCACTTCTACACCATGAACCAAAGCGCAGCCACACTGGCGATCTGCGACCGGCTGGGGCTGTAGCCAACAGCGCTGTGGTCTTGCAGCGCGGTGGCCCCGAATGTGCCGAACGCGGAAAGACCAGGAGTTGCTGTTGCCCTCATCCACACGATCGCGATGCCGAGGCTGGCTGGCCGCTGTCAGCCTGGCCGCGCTCGCCGGTGGCTGCGTGCATGTGCCCAGCGACAGCGACGGCGCTGCGCCCGATGGCACGGCGCCCGATGGCGTGACGCAGAGCACAGCGCAAGGCCCTGTGCATCCCGAAGCCGCATTCACAGCCCCCGAGCGCTCGGCCGCCGAGTCGGCCATCACCTCCACCGCGCCTGAAGAGCTGGCCGCGCTGTCCGGTGAGCGCCGTGGCCTGGGCCTGGTGCTGCCGCCGTCGGCGCCGCTCAGCAGCATCGATGGGCTCTCGCGCCCTTGGGATGTGCCCGATATTCCTCCCGCCCTCAAGCAAGACCCTTACCGCTCGGCCGACCAGCAAGGCATGGCCTCCTGGTATGGCGGCCAGTTCCATGGCCGCAAGACGGCCAATGGCGAGCGCTTTGACAAGGAAGGCCTGACGGCAGCCCACAAAACCCTGCCTTTTGGCACCCAGGTCTGCGTGCGCAGCATGGTCACCGGCAAGGCCGTGGTGGTGCGCATCAATGACCGGGGCCCTTATGCAGGCGACCGCATCATCGACCTGAGCCAGGGCGCAGCCCAGGAGCTGGGCATGCTGGGCCTGGGCATCAAGCCGGTGGAGCTCTGGACCCTGGACGACGATGACGACGACTGCCCCTCGTTTGTGCTGGCCGGGCGGCGCGGCAGCGGGGCACTGGCCGGTGATGCCGCGCCCCGCAGTCACCAGGCGGCCAAGGCCGCGGCACACCCTGGCCGCGTGCGGGCCGTGGTACCCGCCACCAAGGCCCGGGCCAAGCCTGCCAAAGCCGCACCCGCAGCACGGCGCAAAAAGTAAAACTGCAGCACACAAAAGCAAAAACGCAGGCCCATCTTTGTCGACGGCCTGCGTTTTTCTGTCCGGGATTGACCCGGGCGGCGGTGTCTTTCCCGCCTGCGCTGCTTACTTGCCGCCGCTCTCCAGCACATAGCCGGCATTGCTGTCCTGCTGCAGCAGCTCGGCCATCTGGGGCAGGGCCACCTTGAGCTGGTCCTTCAGGGTGAACGGCGGGTTGATCAGGAACATGCCGCTGGCGGGCAGACCGGGGCGCTTTTCTTCGCCCTGGCGCATGGCGGTGGTGATCTTGCTGTTCTTGACCGTCAGCTCGGCATTGAGCCAGCTCTTGCCAAACTTGTTGGCCAGGGTCTTGAGGCGGCGCGGCAGGTCATGGGCTTCCTGGCGCGGAATGATCGGGTACCAGACCGCATAGGTGCCGGTGGGAAAGCGCTGCATGCTGTCGGCCACCATGTCGAGCACACGGCCGTAGTCGGTCTTCATCTCGTAGCTGGGGTCGCACAACAAAAAGGCGCGGCGCGATGGCGGGGGCAGAAATTTCTTCACGCCCTCAAAGCCGTCTTCCAGCAGCACCTGGACCTGGCGGCCGGCCTTCAGCTGCGCGATATTGCCACTCAGCGAGCGGCAGTCGGTGGGGTGCAGCTCAAACAGCTTGAGCTTGTCGCGGTCGCCCAGCAGGCGCTGCGCGATAAAGGGCGAGCCCGGGTAGACCTTGTAGGTGTTGCTGGTGTTGAAGGCTTTGACCATGTCCACATAGTCCTGCAGCATGGGGCACAGGTCCTTGGCACCTTCGAGGCGGCGAATGCCCTCGTCGGCCTCGGCGCTGGTGGTGGCGTAGTCGCCGTCCAGGCGGTACAGACCCGCCCCGGCATGGGTGTCCAGTGCAACCAATGCCGCCTCTTTTTGCGTCATGTATTGCAGGGAGGCAATCAGGATGGTGTGCTTGAGCACATCGGCGTGATTGCCGGCATGGAAGGCGTGGCGGTAACTGAACATAGGGCGCCAATGGTAGCGACAAGCGCTGTGCTACGGCGCCAAAGGGGCATGCAGCAGCTGCTACAAGCCCCAAAAACACCGAAAAAATGCCTGAACCGAGTCCATTGGTGGGAAGTAAGGAGGCACTTTACGTCTTGCCGAAAAACTTTTATAATGGAGAGCTTCGCAGCGATTTTTATGAATCCCGCGGCGAGGACTTTGTGTGCAGTGCTTACGCGCCGCATGTGAGGGAGTACCGCCTAAGAGGCTTCCTGCGTGACGAGAGTTGCGTCTAGAAGAAGCACCGACCGCGGAAAAGGATTCGCCAAACCCTCTATTGAAAGAGAAAACTCATGTCTACATTCAGCGCAAAACCCGCTGAGGTGCAACACGAGTGGTTTGTGATTGACGCCACCGATAAGGTGCTCGGACGTGTCGCCAGCGAAGTGGCACTCCGTCTGCGCGGCAAACACAAAGCCATTTACACACCTCACGTTGACACCGGTGACTACATCGTCATCATCAACGCCTCCAAGATCAAGGTCACTGGTACCAAGAACACGGACAAGGTGTACTACCGTCATTCGGGCTTCCCAGGCGGCATCACTGCCACCAACTTCCGCGACATGCAAGTGAAGTTCCCTGGCCGTGCTCTCGAAAAGGCTGTCAAGGGCATGCTGCCCAAGGGTCCTCTGGGCTACGCCATGATCAAGAAGCTGAAGGTCTACGGTGGTGATGAGCATCCTCACACCGCCCAACAGCCTAAAGTGCTGGAAATCTAAGGAGTCCCGAGATGATTGGTGATTGGAACAATGGCACCGGCCGTCGCAAATCCAGCGTCGCCCGTGTGTTTCTGAAGAAGGGCTCCGGCAAGATTGTTGTGAATGGCAAGGACATTCAACAATACTTCGGCCGCGAAACCTCGATCATGATTGCAAAGCAGCCTCTGGTGCTGACCGGCAATGTCGAAACCTTCGACATCCAGGTCAACGTGCACGGCGGCGGTGAATCCGGCCAAGCCGGTGCCACCCGCCACGGCATCACCCGCGCTCTGATCGATTACGATGCAGCACTGAAGTCGCAACTGAGCCAAGCTGGCTTCGTGACCCGTGACGCACGTGAAGTCGAGCGTAAGAAGGTCGGTCTGCACTCTGCACGCCGCGCAAAGCAGTTCTCCAAGCGTTAATTGCTGGCTACTTGCCAAGAACCGCCCCTCGGGGCGGTTTTTTTATGGCTGCTCGCTACGGCTTGGCTATTCCCACACTGCAATTGGCGTCACCCCGCTCGCAGGCTGCGAGAAACATGCGATTGGAGTACCATCCTTTGCAGTACATCAAATAAGACAGGAGTCGTCTCCCATGAGCGAAGTTGCTGAAAACACCATGACGGAAATGCCCACCCCGATTGTCTTTACCGACAGTGCAGCGGCGAAGGTGGCCGATCTGATTGCCGAAGAAGGCAATCCGGATCTGAAGCTGCGCGTGTTCGTGCAAGGCGGCGGCTGCTCGGGCTTCCAGTATGGCTTTACCTTTGACGAGATTGCCAACGACGACGACACGACCATGACCAAGAATGGCGTGTCGCTGCTGATAGATGCGATGAGCTACCAGTACCTGCTGGGCGCCGAGATCGATTACAAGGAAGACCTGCAGGGCGCGCAGTTCGTGATCAAGAACCCGAACGCCACGACCACCTGCGGTTGCGGATCGAGCTTCTCGGTATAAGCCGCGCAGTCTGTGATGGAAGGCATTGCTCCTGTGCTTGCCTTCTGGTCCACCACCTTGCCACAAGCCGCTGTTGACCAGCGGCTTTTGTTTTGTCCATGTCCGCTGAACTGACCCCCCGCCCCGTTGCGCCCCACAAGGAGCGCCTGCTCTGGCTGGTGGCGATTGCCTTTTTTCTGCAGTCGCTCGACGCCACGATCCTGAACATTGCGCTGCCGGCCATGGCCCATTCGCTGGGCCAAAGCCCGCTGAAGATGCAGTCGGTGATCGTCGCCTACTCGCTGACCACGGCGATGCTGATTCCTGCATCGGGCTGGATCGCCGACCGCTTTGGCACGCGCCGCGTCTTCATGTGGGCGATTGCGCTGTTTGTGCTGGGCTCGGTGCTGTGCGCGCTCTCGCCCAGCCTGGGCTTTTTGATTGCCGCGCGCGTGGTGCAAGGCGTGGGTGGGGCGATGATGCTGCCCGTGGGGCGCCTGGCGGTGCTGCGCAGCCACCCCAAGGGCGATTTCATCCGCGCGATGAGCTTTATCGCCATTCCCGGCCAGATCGGCCCCTTGCTGGGCCCGACCCTGGGTGGCTGGCTGGTGGAGGTGGCGACCTGGAACTGGATCTTCTGGATCAATGTGCCCGTGGGCCTCTTTGGCGTCTGGGCCGCGCGCCGCTGGATGCCCGAGACCACCTGGTCGGTGCCGCGCAAGTTCGATGGCCTGGGCTATGCGCTGCTGTCGTTTGGCATGGTCGCCATTTCGGTGGCCCTGGATGGCATGTCCGGCATGGGCCTGGGCATGGCGATGGTGGTGGTGCTGATGGTCTTTGGCCTGGCCAGCCTGGCGAGCTACTGGATGCATGCGCTGCGCGTGCCCGAGCCGCTGTTTCCGCCGATGCTGTTCCGCGTGCGCTCGCTGCGCGTGGGCCTGCTGGGCAATCTGTTTGCCCGCTTTGGCACGGGGGCTGCGCCATTTCTGATTCCGCTGCTGCTGCAGGTGGGCCTGGGCATGGCACCGATGAACGCCGGCATGATGATGCTGGCCACCGTCATGGGCAGCATGCTGGTCAAGCGCTTTGCGGTGCAGACGGTGCAGCACTTTGGCTACCGCCGCGTGCTGCAGGTCAACTCGGTGATGGTCGCCATCATGCTGGCGAGCTTTGCATTGACCAGCGCCCAGCAGCCGCCCTGGTTGCTGCTGCTGCAGCTGTTTGTATTTGGCGGCTTCAACTCCATGCAGTTCTCGGCGATGAACTCGGTCACCTTGAAAGACCTGGACGGCGAATTTGCCAGCAGTGGCAACAGCCTCTTGTCGATGGTGCAGATGCTGGCCATGGGCATTGGTGTGGCGCTGGCTGGCGCGCTGCTGTCGGGCTATGCCGATCGCTGGATCACCGACCCGGACAAGTCGCTGCGCGCCATCCACGCCACCTTTTTGACCGTGGCTTTGATGACCTTGGCCGCTACCTTGGTGTTCAGCCAGCTCGACAAGGATGAGCCGGTCAAGCCGGCGCCCGATGGCGGGGATGCTTGAGCGTCAATCCTTAGCCGCTCAACGCGGGTAGATTGCGCCCAGCACCCGGGGCCCGCGTGCACCGGTCACCGCCGGCAGATTGCCCGGCAGGCGCTGCCAGCATTGGCGGGCCAGCCAGGCAAAGGCGCTGGCCTCGACCTGCTGCGGGGGCAGGCCATGTGCGGCCGAACTGTCCACCGCGATGCCGGGCAGCAGATCGGCCAGGCGTTGCAGCAGGTGCTGGTTGAGCGCGCCGCCGCCGCAGACGATCAAGGTCTGGCCCTCGGCTGCGCCATGGCGCTGCATGTCCTGCGCAATGGCCAGCGCGGTGAAGGCGGTCAGGCTGGCCTGCACATCGGCAGGGGCAGCACCGGGCGCATGGCGCTCGAGCAACGGGGCCAGCCAGGCGGGGTTGAACAGGTCGCGCCCGGTGCTCTTGGGCGGTGGCAGCTGGAAAAAAGGCTCTTCCATGAAGGCTGCTAGCAAATCTGGAATCACCTGGCCACTGGCCGCCCAGTGGCCGCCATCGTCATAGGGATTGCCGGTGTTCAGCTGGCACCAGTGGTCCATCAGCGCATTGCCCGGGCCGCAGTCCCAGCCGCGGATGTCATCGCCGTCGAGGCGGCTGATGTTGGAGATGCCGCCGATATTGAGCACCCAGCGCAGACCGCCTGCCGCGTCGCCATTGCCAAACACGCTGTGGTGAAAGGCGGGCACCAGCGGTGCGCCCTGGCCGCCAGCGGCCACATCGCGGCTGCGGAAATCGGCCACCACGGCAATGCCGCTCAGCTCGGCCAGCAGCGCAGGGTTGTTGAGCTGCAAGGTATAGCCAGTACCATCCCAGAGGCCGGGCTGGTGGCGCACAGTCTGGCCGTGGGCGCCAATGGCCGTGATGTCGCTCGGCTGCAAGCCACTGCGCGCCAGCAGCCTATCGACCACCTGCGCATAGCTGCGTGCCAGCGCGTTGCCCGCGAGTGCTGCGCGGTGCAGCTCCTGCTCGCCAGCGCTGTTGAGCGCCAGCAGCTCGGCCCGCAGCTCGGGGGCAAAGCCGGTGCTGGCGTACTGCAGTACCTCCATGCGGCCGTCCTGCCACTGGGCAATCACCCCATCCACCCCGTCCAGCGAGGTGCCGGACATCAGGCCCATAAAGCGTTCAGTCATTGTCTTCAAGGTTGCAAAAGCAAAGGCCCCAACAATACCAAGATTGTGGGGGCCTGGGGGCGGTGGCAGCAGTTGTTACGTGCTGCTTACCGGCGGACGGGCGTAGCAGCTTACTGGTTGGCGCTGGTCTCGAGCATCAGCATCTGGTCGTTCAGCGCCAGGCGCATGCTGTTGGCCAGGTTGTCAAACTTGGCGCGGGCCTGGCGGCTGATCGGTTTGCTGGTTTCGCTCTCGGCGACCATGGCCAGCGGGTCACGCTGCTCCCCAGCGACGCGGAACTCAAAATGCAGGTGCGGTCCGGTGGCCCAGCCGGTCTGGCCGACGGCACCGATCTCGTCGCCCTTGCCCACGCGCGCGCCTTGCTTGACGGCGATGCGGCTCAAATGGGCGTAGACGGTTTCGTGCTTGTTGCCGTGGTCGATGTAGATCACATTGCCGTAGCCGTTTTGCACGCCGGCAAAGGTGACCAGGCCATCGCCCACGGTGCGCACGGGCGTGCCTTGCGGGGCAGCCAGGTCGGTGCCCTTGTGGGCCGACCAGGTCTTGTGGATGGGGTGCACGCGCATGGCAAAGGCGCTGGAGACGCGGGTGTACTTGACCGGCGAGCTGATGTAGCTGCGCTCACCGCTTTCACCGGCGAAGTTGTAATAGGCGCCCTTGTCCTTGGGCGAGTCCTGGAACCACAGCGCCTCATGGGTTTTGCCATTGTTGCGGAACTCGGCGCTCAGCAGGCGCCCGGTGCCCAGCACCTCGCCATCGGCTTCTAGCGTTTCGTAGACCAGCGAGAAGCGGTCACCGGCGCGCAGCGCACGGCGAAAATCGATCTTGTCGGCAAACACCTCGACCATCTGGTTCGAGACGTTGTCGGGCAGGCTGGCCGCATCGGTGGCCGCGTACAGCGAGCTGCGGATGATGCCGCCCGACAGGCGCGTGCCATGGGTCAGCGGCAGGAATTCGGTCAGGGTGTCGAACTTGCCATCGGCCTTGCGGATGCTAAAGCGCTGGAACACATCGCTGCTCTCGCCCGCCCAGCGTACCGTGAGGGTGGTCAGCTCATGGCTTTGGGTGGTCTCGGCGGTGATCTGGCGGCCAGCCTTGCCAATGATGGCGCTGCGCGCCTTGGCATTGCTGCGGATGAAGGCCGCTGCAGCCGGGTCCGCCACGCCCAGGCGGCGCAGTAGGGATTCGGGCGTGTCGTTGCTGCGCACCTCGTCGGTGCGGTACAAAGAAAAACCTGGTCCGTCGACCAGGTCTGCGATCGAAATGTCCGAAGCCAGCGACTCGACGGGGTATTCCACGGTCTGCACAGGCATGTCGGACGGATTGGGGCCCAGCTCAGCCACGGCAAAAGCGGCGCCGCCACCGGTCATCAACATGACGGCGAGGGCAGCAGCGAGACGCTTGGGGTGTGTTTGGGCGGTATTGACCAGCTGGCGAATGACGAGGCTGCCAGCGGTGATGAATCCGTTGTTCAATGTTCCATCCCGGTTATGGATGGCCGTCTTGCCGGCTGCGTAGTCGGAGCCAAAACAAACCGCGTCTGCAGGCGCGGTAAGGTGTTTTTTAACAAGATGGCACAAAAAAATTCATGAACAGCGTTCGCGGGTCTGGATGAAGTCCCCTTGGGACATCGTCTGACAGACGCGGCTAGAATAAAACGCTGCAACGCAAGGGACGCAGTATAACGCCCTCGGCTTTGCTGGCAACCTGAGAAACCCCATATGAATCAATCGACTGTTACAACTTACCCTGTTACCGACCGTGTGCAAGAGGCTTTGCAGGTAAGTATGCGTGGGGTGGATGAGCTGCTGCCACAGGAGGAATGGGTCAAAAAACTGGCCAAATCCGAGGCGACGGGTGTGCCCCTGCGCATCAAGCTGGGCCTGGATCCCACGGCCCCGGACATCCACATTGGCCACACCGTGGTGCTCAACAAGATGCGCCAGTTGCAGGACCTGGGCCATACCGTGATCTTCCTGATCGGCGATTTCACCACCCTGATTGGCGACCCCTCGGGCCGCAACAGCACCCGGCCGCCGCTGACGGCTGCGCAGATCCAGGTGAACGCCGAGACCTACCGCGAGCAGGCCTACAAGGTGCTCGACCCGAGCAAGACCGAGCTGCGCTACAACAGCGAGTGGTGCGACAAGCTGGGCGCGCGCGGCATGATCGAGCTGTCGGCCAAGTACACCGTGGCGCGCATGATGGAGCGCAACGACTTCCACACCCGTTTCAACGAAGGCAGCTCCATCAGCCTGCACGAGTTCCTCTACCCGCTGCTGCAGGGCTATGACTCGGTGGCGCTCAAGAGCGACCTGGAGCTGGGCGGCACCGACCAGAAGTTCAACCTGATGATGGGCCGCCACCTGCAGGCCGAATATGGCCAGGAATCGCAGTGCGTGCTCACCATGCCGCTTTTGGTGGGCCTGGACGGCGTGCACAAGATGTCCAAGTCCAAGAACAACTACATCGGCATCACCGAAGACGCCAACACCATGTTTGCCAAGGTGCTGTCGATCTCGGACGACCTGATGTGGGACTGGTTCACGTTGCTGTCCTTCATGGGCCTGCCCGAAATCGCCGCGCTCAAGTTGGAGATCGAAGGCGGCCGCAACCCCAAGGACGCCAAGGTGCTGCTGGCCAAGGAAATCACTGCGCGCTTCCACAGCGCGGCTGCAGCCGATGCGGCCGAGCAGGATTTCATCAACCGCAGCAAGGGCGGAATTCCGGACGACATCCCCGAAGTGGCGCTCAGCGGCGCGCCGCTGGGCATTGGCGCGCTGCTCAAGCAGGCCAACCTGGCACCATCGACCAGCGAAGCCAACCGCCTGATCGACGGCGGCGGTGTGCGTGTGGATGGCGTGGTGATCGAAGACAAGGGCCTGAAGCTGCCTGCCGGCACCTTTGTCGTGCAAGTGGGCAAGCGCAAGTTTGCCCGCGTGACCTTGGCCTAAAGCTACCGCCGTTCCCGCCTAAAGCTGGCTTTACCGGGCTGGTCTGGCCAAGCTGGCTGATCGATCAAAGAGCCGCTCCCCTTCGTTGGGGAGCGGCTCTTTTTTCTGAACGCCTCTTTTTGACAGCTGCTGCCACGCGCCAGCCCGCAAGGAAGACCTGGACCCTGGGAGGCTGACGACCAGCACCAGCCGCTGAGCAGCCGGGTGTACGGGTGCGCGCGCCGCGCGCTGGATCGCTTTGAACCAGGCGGGCCTGCAGCCTTACTGCAGCTCAATCTTGGCCTGGGTGGCAATGCGCTTCCACAGCGCAATCTCATCGGCCTGGAACTGGCGCATCTGCGCCGGGCCGCCGCTCATCGCCGTGGCGCCCAGGTTGGCATAAAACTGCTGGGTTTCAGGCTCGGCCGCAATCTGCATGAACCAGCCCGCCAGCTTGGCGCTGGTGTCCGCCGGCGTCTTGCTGTTGACCATCGCGCCCACCCAGGTGTAGGCCTCGATGCCGGGCAGGCCCGCTTCGCGGGCGGTGGGCACGTTGGGCAGGGCGGCCACGCGGCTGTCGGAGGCGACGGCCAGGCCCGTCAGCCGCCCGGCCTTGATCAGCTCCTGCACCGAGGTGGCCTCGGCAAAGGCGTAGTCCACCGTGTGGCCGGCCACGGCGGTGGCCACTTCGCCCGCGCCCTTGAAGGGCACATGCACGGTCTGCACCTTGGCCACATCGTTGAACAGCTCACCCATCAGTTGGTAGCCGGCCGAGCCCGCACCAAAGTTGATCTTGCCCGGGTTGGACTGGGCCTTGGCCACCAGATCCTTGAGCTGCCTGGTATCGGCATCCCCCGGCGCCACGACGATGGCCGGGGCGCGCATCATCATCGTCAGCGGCGCAAAGTCCTTTTGCGGGTCATAGGGCAGCTCCTTGAACAGCGCCGTGTTCACCGCCAGGGTGGAGTTGCTGCCGATAAAGACGGTGTAGCCATCGGCCGGAGCAGACAAGGCCTGCTTGACCGCTATGAAACCATTGCCGCCGGGCCGGTTCTCCACCACCACCGGCTGGCCGCTGAGCTGCTGCAGCTTTTTGGCGTAGTAGCGCGCCGAGGTATCGGTGCCGCTGCCCGGCCCAAAGGGCACGATGAATTTGATGGGCTTGCTGGGAAAGTCCTGGGCCTGCAGCGCCGGGCTGGCGGTGCCCGCGAGCAGCGCCGCACACAGCGCCAGCGCCTGCCGGCGGCCAAAGCGAGGGTTTAACATAGCTGTCTCCTTGTGTCGTTATCGATGGCTGCCTGCGGGGGTGGAGCGCGCAGGCCGCCGCTTTGACTGTAGGGAGGGGGCTCAGGCTTGTCTAATAGTGAATTGGCCGGGGCTGAGAGGACAGGCGTATCAGCGCGCGCCTTATCCAAGCGGCAATCAGCTGCCGGTGCTATCCCCGATGGCGGTGCGGGTAGCGGCGGCCTGCAGCTGCAGCCAGGCGCAAAAGGCCGTCACTTCGGGGCGCTGCTGGCTGCGCGGGCCGATCAGCAGCCAGTAGGCCAGCGGCGAATCCATGCGGTACTCGGGCAGCACTTCGACCAGATCGCCATTGGCCAGCGCATCGGCCACCAGCGGCATGCGTGCCAGCGCCAGGCCCTGGCCGGTCAGGGCGGCCTGCGCGATCTGGTGCGCGTAGTTGAGGTAGAGCCAGCGTTTGGGCTGCAGATTGCCGCAGCCGTGCAGCTCCAGCCAGCGCTCCCAGGTCAGCCAGTCCAGGTGCTGCAGGCGGTGGGCGTCACCTGCCTCGATCAAGGTGTGGCGGGCCACATCGGCGGGCTGGTGGATGCGCGGGTGGCTTTGCAGCAACCAGGGGCTGGCAACGACGGCCAGTTGCTCGCCAAACAAACGCTGGGCGCCGTTGCTGGCATGCTGGGGCAGGCTGTAGCGCAGCGCCAGGTCCACATCCGATGTTTCGAGGTCAAGCACGTTGTCGGTGGCATCGATGCGGATGTCGATCTCAGGGTTGTCGCGCTGGAAGGCCTCCATGCGCGGGATCAGCCACATCGAGGCAAAGCTGGCCCAGGTGGTGATGGCCACACTCTTGCGGCCGCTGGTCTGGCGAATCAGGCGCACGGCAGAGTCGATGCGCTCGATGGCCGGCGACACGGCGCGCTGCAGCTGGGCGCCGGCGCTGGTTAGCTCCACCGCGCGGGTATGGCGCAAAAACAGCGCAATGCCGACCTCGTCTTCCAGCGCCTGGATCTGGCGGCTGACGGCCGACTGGGTCAACGCCAACTCCTCGGCGGCGGCGCGAAAGTTCAGGTAGCGAGCTACCGCCAGAAAAGCACGCAGATGGCCCACGGCGATGGGCCGGGTGCGGAGCAGGGAAGGCGGCAGAGGCAGGTCTGGCATGGTGGAGGCACTGTAGCAAGAAGTACACACTGCGCCAGGGTGTATCCCCGAGGCAGGCCAACCATCATGCTCCTGCTTCGATAGCTGCCGCTGGCTTGGTGTGGCCTTGGAGCTGCGGAAAGCCAAAAACCTAGGGTAAACCATTAATGCTGTGGCTGCATCGATCGGCCCTCTTTTATTCATTGGACGCAGGCGCCGCCAAGGCGCAAGATACGCATATCGGGTAAACCCTAGGATCGCAACGACACCAGGGCCCTGCAAAGGAAATCACCATGGCAATGTCTGCATCTCATGTTCTGTCTGCTGGCTCCATCGCTGCGCGCCCTGCGCGTGCCAGCCGCGCTGCCTCGGCCGCTGCCGAGATGCGCATTCTGCCCACCGGCAAGGCCGTCAGCTTTGTGCCCCAGCGCGACGTCGTGCTGCGCATCTCCGAAGGCACCGCCTGGGTCACCCTGGGTCTGGGGCTGAGCAATGAAGCCAGCCTGCAAGCCGGTGACCTGGTGCTGCACGCCGGTCACACGGTCGTGCTCAAGGCCGGCCAATCGGTCGTTATCGAGAGCAAGCGCCAGGACGCGCTGGTCTACCACTTCCCCAAGAACCAGGGCGGCCAGCCCAACCTGGATGAGCAGCCCGCACGCTGGTTCACGCGCTTCCAATGGGGTAAGACCGACGGCAGCATGCTCTACAACATATAGAGTGACTGACACAGCCCTTGATACGTCGTTGTCCAGCCTTGTCGTACGTTTGTACTGCCTGCGGCTGAACGCCTCGTCTCAACCGCAAACCTTCGGTTTGCTGGGCTGTCTAAGTCCCTCATTCGAACACTTGCCCACAACAGTCTGCCTTGCGCAGGCTGTTTTTTTGCCCAAAGACAGTGGCTGCTGCGGAAGCTGAAAGCCTGTAGAGCGCGCGATAATCACAGGGTTTTGTCTATTAGAGGCGGTGCCCGGCGCCGCCTCGCTGATTCACCATGACCGCTCCACTCGACATCATCATCATGGCCGCTGGCAAGGGCACGCGCATGAAAAGCCGCCACCCCAAGGTGTTGCAGAAGCTGGCCGGGCGCGCGCTGCTGCAGCATGTGCTCGATACCGCTGCCCAGCTGCAGGCCCGCTCGGCGGTGGTGATCACCGGCCATGGTGCTGACCAGGTGGAGGCGGCCATCGGCCAGAGCAGCGCCGGCATCAGCCAGCTGGCCTTTGCGCGCCAGGAGCCGCAGCTGGGCACGGGCCACGCGGTGCAGCAGGCGGTGCCGTTGCTGGCCGATGAGGGCATGGCGATTGTGCTGTCCGGCGATGTGCCGCTGACGCAGGCGGACACCTTCCAAGGCCTGCTCAATGCCGCGGGCAGCGACCGCATGGCCCTGCTCACCGTCAACATGCCCGACCCCACGGGCTACGGCCGCATTGTGCGCAATGCCGAGGGCACGGTGCAGCGCATCGTCGAGCAAAAGGATGCGAATGCGGACGAGCGTGCGATCACCGAGGTTTACAGCGGCATCATGGCCGTGCCGCTGCGCTGGCTCAAGCCCTGGCTGGCCCAGCTGAACAACCACAACGCCCAGGGCGAGTACTACCTGACCGACGTTGTGGCGATGGCCGTTGCCGACGGCGTGGCGGTGGAAGGCCATTGCATTGCCGATGTGCTGCAGGTGGCCGGCATCAACAGCCCCCAGCAGCTGGCCGAGCTGGAGCGTGCCCACCAGATGCGCCAGGCCCAGGCGCTGATGGCCCAGGGTGTGCGCATGGCCGACCCGGCCCGTTTTGACCTGCGCGACGATGCGCGCGGCGGCAAGGCGCAGCTCATCTGCGGCCAGGATGTCGAGATCGATGTGGGCTGCATCTTTGGCGGCCAGGTGCGCATTGGTGACGGCGCGCGCATTGGCGCCTACTGCCATATCAGCAATGCCGAGATCGCGGCCGATGCGGTGATCCACCCGTTTACGCATATCGACGGCGAAGCTGCTGGCGCCCAGGTGGGCGAGGGCGCGCTGGTCGGACCCTTTGCCCGCCTGCGCCCCGGTGCCCAGCTGGGCAAGCAGGTGCACATCGGCAATTTTGTCGAGGTCAAGAACTCGCGCCTGGCCGATGGTGCCAAGGCCAACCACCTGGCCTACCTGGGTGATGCCGAGGTGGGCGAGCGGGTTAACTACGGCGCGGGCAGCATCACCGCCAACTATGACGGCGCCAACAAGCACCGCACCGTGATCGAGGCCGATGTGCATGTGGGCAGCAACTGCGTGCTGGTAGCGCCGCTGACCATTGGCGCCGGCGGCACCGTGGGCGGCGGCTCCACGATCACCAAGAGCACACCGCCGGGCGCCTTGAGCGTGGCGCGCGGCAAGCAGGTCAGCATTGCCAATTGGGCGCGGCCACAGAAGAAGTCTTGAGCCCCAGTGCGCCTGAGCATGTCCGCACAGGCGTCTGGCGTGGACCCGGGATCCACTATGCCCGGCGCTATGGGATGAGGGCTGCGGTCAAGCGCCTGCGGCTGCTCCAGGGCCAGGCATGCTGGCCAGCTCAGCCAGGTGCGCGGCCGAGATCGGTTCCAGCTCGGCATAGCTGCCGTACATGCGCGGGGCGCCCCGGGCCTGTTCCAATGCCGCTTCGGCCTGCACAATCCAGTCGTCCACCGACTGGTGGTACTTGGCCAGGCTGGCAATGCCGATGCTGACGCTGATCTGCACATCGGGCCAGTCGCGCAGACGGCGGTTGAGCGCCTGGCTGTGGATGCGGTCGGCAATCTGGTTGGCGATGTCCAGGTTCACACCCGACAGCAGCACGGCAAACGAGTCGCCGCCAAAGCGGCAGGTGGCATCGCCCGGGCGCACGCAGGTGCGCAAGGTGTTGGCCACGGCAATGATGACCTCGTCGCCAGCGGTCTCGCCATGGCGGCTGTTGAGCTCGCGGAAGTTATCTACATCCACGACGATCAGGAACGCCGGAATGTCTTTTTGCTTGGCATAGGCGAACAAACGGGTCGCCAGATCCTGCCAGTACATGCGGCCAAAAAAGCCGGTCATCGCATCGACGCGGCGCATCACCATCAGCATCTGTTCTTTGTGGGCCAGGCTGCGCAGCAGGTGGCCGGTGGCAATGCCTTGCATGGCCAAATACAGGGCGACGGCCAGCAGGCTGCCGACAATGGTGTAGGTGCTGGTGTGGTGCTGGACCTCGAACGAGGTGAGCAGACCGGTGACGGCCAGGCCTGCAATGGCGCCGACCACGGCCAGCATGGCATGGCGAACGCTTTGCATGGCGTAGGTGCAGTGCACCAGCACCATCAGCATGATGGCACTGGTCAGCAGGTGGAAATGCACCAGCGCCACCCAGACGCCAATGACCAGGCCGTCGACAAAGCTGAGGATGACATCGTTGACGTCCGACCCACCGGTGCGCCGGGTGCGCCAGCGGGCCAGCAGGGGCCAGGCCAGCAGCGGCAGCGCCACGGCCAGCCCGACGGGCCAGGAGGCATTGCGCTGCCACAGTGCGCCTGCGGCAGCGAGCGCACAGGACGCCAGGAAAACAATGCGGCCCCAGTCACTGCGCTGCTGGGTGCTGTCCATTTTGATATGCACCATGTATTGCCTCTCTTACCCAGTGAGTCACAGTCTGCGCAGGATGGCCTCGCAATGTTACTGTTTGATACTCACGGTGCAAGTATGAGGCCGGACTATCGCCAAGACAAGCCAGTCCGGGCTTATTACATTTGTTGAATGTTTTCGTCCACAACGACCGCCTGAGAGTGGTCATGCACATCGCGGCCATGCATCGTGGCTGCAGCGGGCCGGGTGGCAAGGCTGTGGCGCAATGCCCGTTTTTACCAAGCGGGTAATCGCAGGGCTCCAGAGGGCGCCGGAGCCGCAAACTACGCGGTAATGGTGTTAGCCGTGGTGCGACAGGTGCGGCCCCTTGGGCAAGGGGATGCGGGTGATGAACTTGCTGCGCTTGGTGGCGAAGTAGGTTTTTACATTGCGCACATTGCTCTGCGAGGTGAAGAGCTTTTGCGTCAGCGCCAGGTAGCCGGGCATGTCATGGGCGTAGACCACCAGCACAAAGTCCGGCCCCGGGCTGACCCGCCAGCATTGCTGCACCTGGTCGTTCTGCACCACGGCGGCCTCAAAGGCATCGAGCTCTTCGGCGCCCTGGCGATCCAGGCTGACCTCCACCAGCGCGAACAGGCCAAAGCCCTGCACCTTGGCCAGCACATCGTGTGAGAGCAGGGCCACCTCGGCGGCGATCAGGCCCATCTCGCGCAGGCGCTTGATGCGCCGCAGGCAGGTGGGGGGCGAGACATGCACTTTGTCGGCCAGCGCGTGGTTGCTCACCGAGGCATCCTTCTGCAAGGCATCGAGCAGCTGCAGGTCGATGATATCCAGTGTGAAATCATTCAAATTCTCATTCATTTTGAAATTTTATTTCAATATATATTTAATAAGAAATATTATTTCAAAATCTCGCAAAAATGGAAAGAAAATAAAATGCTGACCTGTCTACACTGCAGCCATTGTTGATCAAGGAGTGAACACTATGTGCGGCATTGTTGGTGCAGTCTCTACGCGCAATATCGTCCCGGTGCTGGTGCAAGGCCTGCAGCGGCTGGAGTACCGCGGTTATGACTCCTGCGGCGTGGCCGTGCATGAGGCCAGCCTTGATGGCCGCCAGCCGGCAGGCCTGCGCCGCGCCCGCAGCACGGCCCGCGTGGCTGAACTGATGGAGCAGGTGGCCAGCGAGCAGGTGCAGGGCGCCACCGGCATCGCCCATACGCGCTGGGCCACGCATGGTGCGCCCGCCGTGCACAACGCCCACCCGCATTTCAGCGCAGGCCCGGGCGTGGCCGATGTGCAGGCCGTCGGCCGCGTGGCCCTGGTGCACAACGGCATCATCGAGAACCACGAAGCGCTGCGCGCCGAGCTGCAGGCCAAGGGCTACCAGTTCCTGAGCCAGACCGATACCGAAGTGATTGCCCACCTGGTGGACAGCCACTACGACGGTGACCTGTTCACGGCCTTGCAGCAGGCCATCAAGTCCCTGCGCGGCGCCTATGCGATTGCTGTCATGCACAAGGACGAGCCCCACCGCGTGGTCGGCGCCCGGGCTGGCTCGCCGCTGATCCTGGGCGTGGGCAACAACGAGAACTTCCTGGCCAGCGATGCAATGGCGCTGGCTGGTGTGACCAACCAGATCGTCTACCTGGCTGAAGGCGACATGGTCGACCTGCAGATTGGCCGCTACTGGGTGGTGGACCACAACGGCAAGACGCTGGAGGCGGCCGACCGCCCCGTCAAGACCGTGCATGCGCACAGCGGCGCGGTGGAGCTGGGCCCCTACCGCCACTACATGCAAAAAGAAATCTTCGAGCAGCCGCGCGCGATTGCCGATACGCTCGAAGGCGTGCAAAGTGTGGTGCCCGAGCTGTTTGATGGCGTGGAGGGCGATGCCGCCTGGCGCGTGTTCAAGGAGATCGACGAGGTGCTGATCCTGGCCTGCGGTACCAGCTACTACAGCGGCTGCACTGCCAAGTACTGGATCGAAGGCCTGGCGGGCATCCGCTGCAATGTGGAAGTGGCCAGCGAATACCGCTACCGCAAGAGCGTGCCCAACCCCCGGGCGCTGGTCGTCACCATCAGCCAATCGGGCGAGACGGCCGATACGCTGGCAGCACTGCGCCATGCCCAGGGCCTGGGCATGACCAACACTCTGACCATCTGCAATGTGGCCACCAGCGCCATGGTGCGCGAGTGCAAGCTGAGCTACATCACCCGTGCGGGCATGGAGATCGGCGTGGCCTCAACCAAAGCCTTTACCACCCAGCTGGCGGGCCTGTTCCTGCTGACCCTGGCCCTGGGCCAGAGCAAGGGCCACATCACCGAAGCCCAGTCCGACGCCTACCTGGAAAAAATGCGCCACCTGCCGCTTGCCCTGCAAGCCGTGCTGGCGCTCGAACCCCAGGTGGTGAGCTGGGCCGAGGACTTTGCGCGCAAGGAAAACGCGCTCTTCCTGGGCCGTGGCATCCACTACCCGATCGCGCTGGAAGGCGCGCTCAAGCTCAAGGAAATCAGCTACATCCACGCCGAGGCCTACCCGGCCGGCGAGCTCAAGCACGGCCCGCTGGCGCTGGTGGACAGCGAGATGCCCGTCGTCACTGTCGCCCCCAACGACGAGCTGCTGGAAAAGCTGAAAAGCAATATGCAGGAAGTGCGCGCGCGCGGCGGCGTGCTCTATGTGCTGGCCGATGCCCACACCAATATCGAGAATGCCGAAGGCATGCACGTGATCCGCATGCCAGAGCACTACGGCGTGCTCAGCCCCATCCTGCATGTGGTGCCGCTGCAGCTGCTGTCCTACCACACGGCCGTGGCACGCGGCACCGATGTGGACAAGCCGCGCAATCTGGCCAAGTCGGTCACGGTGGAGTAAGAACCTGTTCAAAGTCTCCTCGCGCCGCGACAGTGTCTTTGCGAGATGGGATGCTAGGGGGCGCGCCCAGCCGCGCAATACCGCAGCAATAGCCCAGCTATTGCGAGGATTTGCAACGACGCAGACCGCCCCTGCCCGGGTGGCCCTCGCCGGGCGCCCCTTCCCGGGCAGCGCAAAGCCACTGTCCCTGCGGGTTGGAGTGAAATCGGGCGATTTCTGCGCGCTGGCCCTTGCTTGCACCCCGGTGCAAGCTGCGGACCATCCCTTCGAACTCATCCCGATTGCACTCCAACGCGGCTGCGTAGAGCCTTTGAACAGGTTCTAAGACATGCCTGCATGGTTTGCTCAGCGCACCCAAGGAGGCCTGGTTTGACGGAACCGGTGAACCTGATCGTCACGCTGCAGCCGCGCGCGGGCTGTTTGCCGGATGTCGTCTCGACGCTCACGACGCTGGCGCAGGCCAGCCGGCAAGAAGCTGGCTGCCTGCGCTACGACGTGGCGGTGGGCAAGGAGCTGGTCTATCTCTTTGAGGCATGGACCGACCGCCAGGCTTTGGCTGCGCATGAGAAGGAGGCGCACTTTGTGCTGGGCGTCGCTGCGCTGAACCGCTTGTGTGAATCCCAAAGGGTGGAATTTGTCGAGTGGCAGGGGCCAGGCTAGCCGGCCTCGGTACCCATCTCCCTGGCTACTGAAGCGGCTGCGGTGGGCCGGTGCTAGCTGTGCCAGGTACTGAGCCAGGCAAAACAGGTCATCACCGCGAATGCCGTCAGCGCAAACGGCAGCAGGAACAGGTAGACCGACCGCTCCTCTGAAGCCCCATGACTGAGCCTGGCCGCAATCGACATGCGCACCGGTGAGAAAAAGCCCAACGCGAGCCCGGACACATGCACCACCGCGCCCGTGGCCAGCAGGCTGATGCCGGCCTGCGACGCGAGCGTGGACAGCGGTGGCAGCAGCAGGCTGTTGCCAGCGTTTCCGGTGTTGGCAATGATGCCCAGCGCGCCAGCCAGTGCAGGGGTGAGCATCACCGCATCCCGCCCCCACGCGGCAAAGAGGCCATTGGCCAGGCCTTGGGCGATGCCCGATTTATTGAGCATTTCCGCCATCATCGCAAAGAGAAGTACTGTCCACACAGCCTGCTTGCCGGTGGACCAGGAGGCTGCGACCTCGGCCTTGAGCGTATGCGTGCGCTTGCGCAAAGCCGCCGTCAACAGCGCGGCCACCAGGAACCACAGGCCGGAATGCATCAGCGGCAGCAAGGTGGGCAGGTCGGGAAAGGGCCGGAACCATAGCAGCGTCGACAGGCATTCCCTGAGGCTGGGTAGGAGCCTGGTCGCGGCCAGCCATCCAATGATCAGACCATAGGGCAGGCAGGCGATGGCACGTTGGCGGACTTGCTGCCCATCGGGGCGCTCATCCACCAGGTAGCGAAGAATGATGAGCGGGCTGAAGGCGGCAAGCAGTGCCGTCTCCGGACCCAGCAAGTAGGTGCAGGCAACGAGGCTCACCAGGCTTGCCGCCACCCAGAGCAACTCCCGCGCGCACTCGCGGAGCGACATGTGCTCTTTGCCTTGGTGCAAAGTGACCCAGAACAGGGTGAGCCACAGCAGCATCAAGGTCGCGACAGGAACGGCTGAATACAGGGCCAGGTCCGTGGGCGACACCCGCAGGTAGGCTGCACCCAGCAGCGTGCCGCTGCTCATTGCACCCCAGGGAATGAAGGTCTGGCTGAGCAAGGCAAACACCATCAGGTGGCGAGGCGCCAGGGCCAGGTGGCGCAGCATCATCACCGTGCCCACCATTCCGACGCCAAACCCAGTCGCAGACTCGGCAAAAGGGCCGACCAAAAAGCAGGCAAAGAAAAGCCTTCTGCGGCGGGCATGGGGGTCGAGACCCGCAGAGGGAGCTTCAGCGCCGCCGAGCGCATGTTTGCTGGACGCAACGCGCCAAAAAAGCAGGCCGCCCAGAATATAGGGCGCGATGGTCCCGCCAATCCAGGCCCCCCGCATGAGCGACTCACCGAGCTTGTCGATGGAAAACGGAATGGGTCCGCTGAAAAACGCAATGGGCACCGTCAGCGCCAGACCCAGCAGCGCTGCCCGGGTCGCGTTCCACTTCAGAAAGGCAATGGCCAGCGCCACCACCAAGGTAGGCGTCGCCCAAAGCAGGTAGCTATGCATCACCGCGCTGTTGCTGTGGGGCGGCTGGCTGCAAACGCAGCGCTTTTAGGGTCATGCCTGGCATAGAAAAGATGTCGTTATTTATTACAACGATTCTCCGACCTTCCAGGGGTTTGCCCAGTCACCTTGGCTGCTCACGTCTGTTGAGAAGCCGGTCAGAGCGCACGGCGATAAAGCGCCAGTTCTGCATGTTATAGGGCGGCGGGGCACGCGTTGCCTGTGCGATCAAGGCCTGGATGCGGGCCTCACCGAGCGGCGGGCCATCGACATAACGGTGGACGGAGACGCGGCTTTCAATGGCTTGTTGTACGGGATTGGTCATGGTCAGGTTGAGTGGCTAAGGGGTGAAAAAACGGGCAGGTCGGCATTAGCGAGAAGGCGCCGCCGTCCACTGCACGGCCAGCACGCTGACCAGCACCACCACCAGGCCGGCCAGCACCATGCCGGTCATCGATTGGCCCAGGAGCGCCCAGCCCAGCACGACGGCGGTGAGGGGGCTGAGCAGGCCCAGCGATGCGACGGCCACGGTGGGTAAACGTGCAATGCCGCGAAACCACAGCGCATAGGCCAGCAGCGCGCCTGCCAGGCAGAGATAGGCATAGGCCAGCCCTTGTACAGCGCTGAGCGACGGCAGCGGTGCATCCAGCCACCAGGCCAGCGGCGCAAGCATCAGGCCGCCCAGCAGCAGCTGCCAGCCGGTGAGCGCCATCACCGGCAAGTCCAACTGCCAGCGGCGCGTGAGCCAGACCCCGCTGGCCATGCAGGCGGCGCCCAAGAAGGCCGCGGCAATGCCGATGGGCTCGAACACCGTTTGCGGCGATACCAGCAGCAGCGCCATGCCCAGCACCCCGGCCACGGCCGCCGCCAAGGTGCTGCGGGCGGGGGATTTGCCGTCGGCCCACCAGGCCAGCGCCATCACCATCAGCGGCTGGATGGCGCCCAGCACGGCGGCCAGACCACCGGGCAGGCGGTAGGCCGCCACAAACAGCAGCGCCTGGAAGGCGCCGATATTGAGCGCACTCAGGATCAGCAGGCGCAGCCAGTGCTGCTGCGCGGGCAGCCGGCGCATGGCCAGTACCAGCAGCAGGCCAGCGGGCAGCACCCGGATCAGCGCGGCGGTGAAAGGGCGGTGGGGTGGCAGCAGCTCCGAGGTCACGATATAGGTGGAGCCCCAGACCATAGGGGCCAGCGCGGTGAGGGCGATGTCTTGCCAGCGGGAAGGGCGTGGGAGGGTTTGCATAGGTTTTATCTTCAAATCAAGATAAAATGAATGCTAACCTTTAAATATCTTGATATCAAGACAAATGCTAAAAAAACCTTTGTCCTCTGCGGGTGATGCCGTGGACGCGATCCTGGCGCAATGGGCGCGCGAGCGGCCCGATCTGGATGCCAGCCCGATGGGTCCGATTGGCCGCATCAAGCGCTGTTCCGCACTGATCGAGCAAAGTCTGGATGTGAACTTTGCGCAGTTCGGCCTGAGCTTTTGGGAGTTCGATATGCTGGCCGCGCTGCGGCGCTCGGGCGCGCCTTACCGGCTCAGCCCCACCGAGCTGTTTTCCACCTTGATGGTGACCTCGGGCACCATGACCCACCGGCTCAAGCGCCTGGAAGCCAATGGCTGGATCGAGCGGGTGCCCCATGCGCAAGATGCGCGCAGCATGCTGGTGCAGCTGACCAAGCCCGGCCTCAAGCTCATTGATGCCGCCGTTACCGCCCATGTGGACAAGGAACGTGCGCTGCTGCAGCCCTTGCCCGCAGCAAGCCTGGCGGCGCTCAATACGCATCTGTCGGCGTTGCTGGCGGTGCTGGAAGGCGGCGCAGGCAGCTCAGAGGATGAGCAGGGCAGTTGATGCGTGGTTGAGGGGGCAGTGTTTAGAACCTGTTCACAGTCTCTACGCAGCCGTGTTGGAGTGCAATCGGGATGAGTTCGAAGGGATGGAACGCAGCTTGCACCGGGGTGCAAGCAAGAGCCAGCGCGCAGAAATCGCCCGATTTCACTCCAACCCGTAGGGACAGTGGCTTTGTGGGCGCCCGGCAAGGGGTGCCCGACTAGGGCCGCCCGGGCAGGGGCGGTCTGCGGCGTTGCAGTGCTTGCCAATAGCGGGCTATTGGCAAGCACTGCGCGGCTAAGCGCCCCCCTCGCATCCCATCCCGCAAAGACACTGTCGCGGCGCGAGGAGACATTGAACAGGTTCTTGGATCAACGGACTTTTAATCCGCTGGTCTAGGCTGCCTCCCAGACGTCTCAGATCGCTGTGCTGCTGGTGGTCGGCGCGCCCGCCAGCCGCTCATACAAGGTATAGCTGCGGTAGGACTTGTGCGGCCCACGCACCTGGTGCTCGATGACAAAGCCGCCGCTGCGCAGGAACTCGTAACTGCTGTCATAGCGGTCCGCAATACACAGGTGCGAGCTGCTGGCGCTCAGCTGCCCGTCCTGGTCGACGGCAGGATGCAGCCGGTGAAAAAGGCGCTGCTGCTGGGCATCGAAATAGATGCACAAATGGGCCCCTTGCTGGCTGAAGAAATAGCTGCCGCTGGCGCGAAACGAGCCGCCGCTTTGCAGCACCATCTGGCCGCTCTCGGTGTAGTGGGCCGCGCTCGCCCCTTCGGGCGTGAAGCGCGCCTGGCCCTGCACGGTGCCAATGGGGTTGCGGGTCACCAGATCTTGCAGGCTGCGGGAAAAACGCCATTCGCCTTGCAGCGCGGCAAGCAGGTGTTCTGCCACCCAGGGGAGGGGGTGCTCGGTAGTCATTGCGGTGTTTTCCATAGGCGGAGCATCTCTGTTGCAGACCCTCTCAGCGCCTGACGCCCTTGTGCCGAGGTGCCGTGGGCAGCGGCAGATTTTGCCAGGGTTTTCTCGCCCGCCCTATCGCTGCCAACGGCTTGGAGCCGCTCGTTTGGGCGGTAGGTGAAATCTGACCATGTGTCCGTCCTGCCACCCACAGCCTGCGCGGTTGGGGCTGCTGATAATTCATTCACGCCATTGAGGCCAGCAACGCAGCCATTGTGGCGGTATTGCATGAATGACATGCCAGGAGACTATTTTTTGCGCTTCATTGTTAGGCCCAAAAAATAGTCAGCTCTTTCACCATAACGATCCAAGGAAAAAACCATGAAGCTCCAACCTACCATCGCCGCCCTGTGTGCAGCCGCTTTCTTCTCCGGTGGCGTTTTCGCTATGACCTCTGCCGAGCAAAAGGTCGAGAAGGACCGCATTGAAGCCGAGCACAAGGCGGCCAGCGACCAGTGCAAGCCCATGAAGGGCAATGCCAAGGATGTCTGCAAGAAGCAGGCTGATGGCCAAAAGAAGGTTGCCATGGCTGACCTGAAGCACCGTGCAGAACCTACCGAAAGCCACCGCCACGACCTGGCCAAGGCCAAGGCAGATGCCGAGTACGACGTGGCCAAGGAAAAGTGCGACGACGCCACGGGCAACACCAAGGACGTCTGCCAGAAGGAAGCCAAGGCAGCCCATGTGAAGGCTTTGGAAGCCGCCAAGGTCGCTGAGGTGAGCGCCAAGCCATCGTCCAATCCATCGGATGTGGCCGATGCGCGCAAGGACGCTGCCGACAAGTCGCGTGAAGCCGACTACAAGGCTGCCAAGGAGCGCTGCGATGCCATGGCCGGTGATGCCAAGGATGCCTGCGTGACCGATGCCAAGCGCAAATTTGGCCAGTAATTTGCGTTGATGCTGCGCCTGCGAAGGCGTTGTCACCAGCCCCTGATGCACCATCTGCGATGGCCATCAGGGGCTGGTTTTGTGCGGTGATAGCAAGTGCCTGCTAACGCTGCCAGGCTCTGGAGCAGAAAAAAGACCTCAGCTGGCACTCACCCGCCGAGGCAAGCAGTACATTGCATACATATTGACAGCGAAAGTGCAGCCATGCCTTCTTTTCTCCGATCCCTTCTCTACACCAGCAGGCTGGCTGCCGGCTATGGACCCACCGAGGTGGGGCGCATCGTCAAGCAGGCACGTGAGATGAATGCCATCCATGGCATCACCGGCGTGCTGGTGTTTGATGGCGACTGGTTTGCACAGTATGTGGAGGGCGCGCCCGAGGCCATGCTGGTGCTGGAATCCCATCTGCAGGCAGACCCCCGGCATTCCGATTTCCGGGTCATCGATTCGGGGCTGTCCGGCCCCGAGCGGCGCTTTCCCAACTGGGTGATGGGTTATGCGGATGGCGATATCGACAGCACCGGTTTGAACATCTCGGCGCTGGCCCAGGCAGATACCTATGAGGCGCTGGAGCGCTTTGCCCAAGCGGTCAAGACCTTGGATATTCTCTGACCGGAAGGCCTAGCCGCCCTCGCTGATGGCGAGCGCGCTCGATGGTGGTGGCGGACCCTTGGCCAGCAAGATGCCCCAGGCCCATCACCGTGCGCTGACCCTGTTTTTGCGGATGCGCATGCAGGCCGACAGGCCCTGCGGTTCGCGGCTGTGCAGCAACAGCACGCCGCCATGCGCCTGCGCAATGGCATCGACAATGCTCAGGCCCAGGCCGTGGCCACCCGTATTCTGGTTGCGTGATGCGTCCCCGCGCTCAAAAGGCTGGCGCATGCGCTCGAGCTGCGCGGGCGCATGCCCGGGCCCCGGTCCTCCACGCAGACCTGGGCAAGGTCCTCATCTTCATCGAGCACCAAGCTGGCGCTGCCGGCATAGCGCAGCGCGTTGTCGATCAGGTTGTCCAGCGCGCGTCGCAGGCTCAGAGGCTGGCCCATCACCGGCGCGCGGATGTGGCCGCGGATATCGACGGGCTGGCCCAGCTCCTGCCGGTCCTGGCAGATGCTGCGGGCCAGTGCATCCAGGTCAATCTGCTGCAGCGGGCCCTGGTGCTCCCGCGCCTGGATAAAGGCCAAGGTGCTGTCGATCAGGCCTTCCATGCAGCTCAAGTCGCCGCGCAGCTTTTGCTTGCCATTGTCCAGGTCGGCGCTGTCCAGCAGCTCCAGGCGCAGCCGCATGCGCGTGATGGGCGTGCGCAGATCATGCGATACGGCGGCCAGAAAATGCGTGCGCTCGGTCAGGTTGGCGGCAATGCGCTGCTGCATGCGGTTCAAGGCATGCGCGGCCTGGCGTACTTCGCGTGGGCCGTCCTCGTCCATGCGCGGCGCGGCGACCACATCGCGCTCCAGCGCCTGCGCGGCCTGGCCCATGCGCAGCAGTGGGGTCACCACCCAGCGCACCGCCAGCAGCACCAGCAACACCACCACCAAGTACCTGCAGTGGACGCTCAACGGCCCCTTTGAGGCGCTGGGCCGGCGCCACCAGTTCATGATGGGCGCGAACTACAACGACAACACATCGACCGCCTATGGCCTGGACTGCTTCAACAGCGCCGGCCAGTCGGTGGCCTGCATGAACCGCATCAGCAACGGCTTTGCGATCGGTGACTGGCGCGAATTTATCCGCACGGGCCAAGGCATTGGCGAAGTGACCACCGCCCGCAACGGCAAGGACACCGTCACGCGCATCAAGACCTATGGCAGCTATGCGGCCACGCGCCTGAGCATCACCGATCCGCTGTCGGTCATCGTGGGCGCGCGCCTGAGCTGGCAGCGCAACTTCTCCAACGGCGTCGTCACCTCGGGCTTCAGACACCAGGTCACGCCCTACCTGGGCGCCGTCTATGACCTGAATCGCAACTACTCGCTCTACGCCAGCTACACCGATGTGTTCGAAGCCCAGTCGCAGCGCCGCGTCGATGGCACGTATCTCGATCCCAAGTCCGGCACCGCGATGGAAGTGGGCGTCAAGGGTGAGTGGCTCGATGACCAGTTCGATGGCTCGCTGGCGGTGTTCCGCAACCAGCAAAAGGATGTGGCAACGATTGCGCGTGACGCCAGCGGCGACCCGCTCTATGTGACCGGCGACGAGGGCGTGACCGCCTATGTCAATGGCGCATCGGGCGTGACCACCAAGGGCTTTGAGCTGGACTTCTCCGGCCGCATCACGCCAAGCTGGAACGTCTATGGCGGCTACACCTATTTGTCGGTGAACAACCCCAATTCCGCCGGTGCAGAGGATGACCCCAAGCACCTGCTGCGCCTGAACACCAGCTACCGCCTGCCCGGCAGCTGGAACAAGCTGACCCTGGGCACGGGCCTCACGGCACAAAGCAAGATGCACCAGGTCGCCACCGGCACCAGCCACCCCACCGAAGGCGCCAACGTCAATATCGACCTGAAGGCCTACACCTTGTTCCATGCGATGGCGCGCTATGAAATCAACAAGGACCTGGCCGCCACCCTGAACATCTCCAACCTGTTCGACAAGACCTACTGCCGCCAGTACGGCTTCTACTCGGGCGCCATCTATGGCGAGCCCCGGACCGTGCGTCTGAACCTCAAGGCCACCTTCTAAACCAAGGACCGCGTTCCTAAGGCAGATCCGCCAAGATCTGCCATGCTGCAGCCCACTCTGCAGCCCTGGACTTTGCAGTGCCAGCCTGTGCTGGCGGTGCAGAGTCCTTTTTTTGTGGCCGTCTGCGCTATCGCTGCTGGAGCTCGTGCGCGATGCGCTGGCTCCAGGCCTGGGCCTCTGCCTGCAGGCCAAAGCTGCTCAGGTGCATGGCGCGTTCGCCCCGCACACGCAGGCGCACGACATAGTAGGGCCCATCTTCGGCACTGCGCTCCAGCACGCTGGGCGGCTCGATATCAGCATAGGGAATGGCACGCGGGGGCCGTGGCAGGCGGCCATGGCGCACCAGGCAGTGCTGGCGCTGGTCAAAATGCAGCCGCAGGCAGCGCCCGCATGCCAGGCAAAGAAAGAACACCCCCAGCACCACCGGCGCCGTGATGCAGGCGGCCAGCAGCAGCAGTTGCCACCAGGGCAGGCCCCAGTGGCCATGCTGGACAAAGGGTACCGGGATGAGAAACATCGCCAGGCCCATCACCGCGACAAACAGCCGCATCGGCCAGCTGATGTGCTCCTCGTAACGGAGGCCATCGGCGCTGTCGCGGAATCCATGGGTCATGTCATGCCTTTTGCGCGGGGCGCGGATGGGGCGCTGAAGTGGAGAACCCACGAGCGGGTTCGCCAGGGAGCTGCACAGATTGGATCTGGATTCTACGGGGCGGCTACGTATTCGGAACATGGCCACGATGCCCCATGCAAAAAGTCCCGGGCCTGCATGCGATTGCAGGCCCGGGACTTTTCAGTCGTCGAAGGTGCTGGGGGCTCGTCAAGCCTCAGGCAGCTGGTACACAAAGCGGTAGGAATGCTGGCCGTTGTCGATCGTGATCTGCATGCTGCCGCGCAGGCCCTGCAGTGCATCGGTGGCCGAATCGGGTTCGACGCTGATGCTTTGCGTGGACTCGCCCTGCGCCATGCTGGCGCTGTGCTGCAGCACAAAGCTGCCGCTGCGGCCATGCAGGCTGCCTTGCACGTGCTCCATCGCCACATAACCGGCCGAGCCGGCGGTCGTGCTGCGGAACGACAGCATTTCGCCCTGGCTGGTCGCCTGCAGGTCGCCGCTGAATTGTTTGTCCAGCGAGAACCGGCCCAGGCCGGTGGCCTCGGCAACCGGGCTCAGGCCTTCGGGTTGCAGCTTGATGTCAAAGCGTCCGGTGGCGATGTGGTCCATGGCAGTGTCCTGGCAAAAATGGCATTTTCATCTATCACTGTATTTATGTACAGTCATGGGTCGTGATCGTGATCTCCATGGTGATGAGGCTGTGCGCTTCGGGGCAACCCGTCGTTGGGACGGTGCCCCGGCGATCCTGTCCGGGCCTTAGTTCTCCGAGGAGGGCTTGGCGGGCGGGTTCGGTGGCGTTTGCAGATGCTCGCTGTAGCCCTTGAGCATGTCTTGCAGCGCCTGGTCATTGCGCGTAAAGGCGCGGCAGCGAAAGCAGATCATGCGGTGCTGCCAGGCGGCGATTTTGCCGGCCGTGCCGGCCTCTTCCATTTGCCCGGAGGTAAGTTGAAAAATGTATTCACGGCATTTCATGAAGCAGTCTCTTTGTCAAACCAGTTTTGGTGCAGGCACAGCTGCAGCTGCTTGCGCGCGCGGCTCATGCACTGCCAGTAATCGGCCTTGGTGATGCCCAAGGTGCTGCAAATCTCCTCGGCCTCGCATTCCAGAAACTCCTTCATGGAAAACACCCGCGCTGGCTTGGCCGGCAGCTTGTGCACACACAGGTCGACGACGATGAAGAACTGGTCGTTTTGCAGCTGCTGCTGGGGGTTGACCCAGGTAGTGGGCGCAACGCCCTCAACCCAATGGCCCCGCTTGTCAAACAGGACTTGGTCGAGGTCGTCATGGAAAGCCTCGTCATAGCTCACGGGCGCGCGGTATTTCTGTCGCAGCCGGTCGCTGATCTTGTTGCGCAAAATGCCAAACAGGTAGCTCTTGGCCTGGGCGGCGTCAAAGCTGCTGCGGTCCAGCTGCAGCAGCGCCGCCAAGGTATCTTGCACGGCATCCTCAGCCTCTTCACGCGAGGGCAGGTGCAGCATTGCAAAGCGCAGCATGGCGCTGCGCCATTGGACGGTGATCTCTGCTGCGATGGTGTGCATACACTCCTTTGCTTATCGATGGCAACAGCGGTCCAGGGACCAGCGGCCCGGCCCCTGGCTGACAATGGCGACCAGCATGATGCCCAGCATCAAGGGCACCTTGAAGCCCAGGCCGTCATCGCTGTCGATCTGGTTCCAACCGGCCCAGCCCAGGTCGAAATGCACGCTGTACACCGCCACATAGGTGATGAAGATCAGCCCCAGCGCGGCAATGCGCGATGCCAGCCCGATGATCAGCGCCACGCCCAGCACCAGCTCGGCAAGGCCTGCAATGCCCCAGTTGAGGCTGGCAGGCAGCCAGCTCACCGGAATGGGAAAGTCCAGGCCTGCAAACCAGGCCGGTGCCTCCCAGCCCGATGACAGTTTACGAAAACCCGCCAGCACAAACTCCTGCCCCACCCACAGGCGCAGCAGCAGCAGACCCAGGCCATCAATCTTCTCGCGTGCTTTCACGTGCAATGAATTCAAGGAATGCATCTTTCATATCTCCATAGTAGGGCGAGCTCCAGCGCGAGTCGCGCACAAAGGCGGTGATCAATTCCCGCCAGGCCTCGTCGCCCAGTTGCTCGCGCAGTTCCGGAAAATGCGCCTCCACCATCTGGCTGGCGCCCAGGTGGACCAGGTGGCGGTAGGCACGCATGCCGTTGTCGCTGTAGCCCGGGGGCACCTGGTCGGACAGGCCTCTTACATAGTCGTAGAAGTGCGCAGACATGCCAGCTCCTGGTTGATGACCTCCATGCCGGGGACATCGTTGTCCCATTCCAGCAGCACGGGGGTGCCATGGCGCTCGGCAAGGCTGCGTGCGAGCTGCTGGGTGTGTGCTTCCACCGGCTGGCTGTGCGTGTCCATGAACAGGTCAAAGCGCGCATCGAACTCATGGCCCGCCACATGCATGTAGCTCACGCGGCCCATGTCCAGGCCTTGCACGAATTCGCTCGGGCTGGGGCCGCCATGGTTCTTGTGGTTGACCGACAGGTTGTTCAGGTCCAGCAGCAGATGGCAGTCCGCCTGATCGAGGACCATGCCGAGAAAATCCGCTTCGGGCATCGCGCCCACATTGGTGTACCAGGTCGTGTTCTCGACCGCGATGCGCATGCCCAATGCATCTTGCACGACGCGGATGCGGTCGGCCACCCGGCGCGCATGTGACTCGGTAAAAGGCACGGCAAACAGGTCATAGAGCTGGAAGCTGTCGCCGCTGGCGGCCAGGTGGTCGGAGTACAGCGGGGTGCCCAGGTCATCAATCAGCTGGCGCAGATCGCGCAGAAAGGACCTGTCCAGTGGTGCGGCGCCGCCCAGATTGAGGGCCACGCCATGCAGGTTGACCGGGCGTCCCGAGTCGATCAGCGCCTGCAGCGGCGCCAGATCCCGGCGCACCCAGTTCTCGGGTGCGACCTCAAAGAAGTCGGCATGCACGGCGGACATGTCCCAGTCGAGCATTTCACGTCGAAAGCCAAGGCCAATCATGTGGTGTCCTCATTTCTGTGGAGGCACGAGTTGGCGCTTGGCCAACCCGCATCCAACGTTACTCTCCAAAGCTGTCACCCTGTGGCAAGGTGCCGGCCATGCGGGCCTGGGATGCGGCCTCGATGACCTGGGCACGGCTCAAGCCCATGCCGGGTTGCTGGGTTTTGAACTGCGGCGCATCAAAATTGCCGTCGAAACGCAACGTGCCGTCCATGCGGGCCTGGGTGAACTGCATCCGGACCTGGTCGCGGCTGAGGCTGCTGTTGGAGGGGGCATAAGCCGGGTAGTCCGAGCCGTTGCCCACGGGGGCGGTGCTCATGGCCTGGGCGCTGCCGGCAAAGGCCAGGCTGGCTGCCAGAAGAAGACGGGTAGTGATCTTGGTAGTGGTCGACATGGTTGGAACCCTTTCTGTGGTGGGGGCGGGTGAGCGTGGAGGCTCACCCTGGTGTTGTGTGGTGTGTTACGGAGTGGGTCAGTGGGTACCCGCGCCATCCTTCTTGGAGCAGCCGCCGTCCTTCTTGGAGCAACCGCCGTCCTTCTTCGAGCAGCCGCCATCCTTCTTGGAGCAGTTGGCGTCCTTGGTGCTCGATTCCTTCTTGCCGCAGCTGCCTGCGCCGCATTTGCTGTCCTGGCTGCCAGCGGCCCAGGCGGAGGTGGCGAGTACAGCGGCGGCCAAGGTGGTGAGGGTCTTGATGTTCATGGTGTCGTTCCTGTGATGAAAGGTTGAAAGTGCACAGCACAGCGCTGCCACGTTGATGAAGTCGTTCGACCTGATCGATTCCTGACATGTTTTTGAAAATATTTATCGAGACCGCCAAAAAAAGCAGGCGCAAGGCTGCGCCCACCCTGCCAAAGTGGCCAGGGTGTGGATGTTTTCAGGGAGAGTGAGTGCTGCTGGTGCTGCGGGCTAGCAACTAGCTAGTGGCTGCAGAGCTCGCGCCCATGGCATGGAAGCGGATAGCGATGAGGCACAAGGCGTCTTTGGAAGGCGAGCTGTAGTCATGGCCAAGGCTGACCATGCAGCGGGTCAGCGGGGCCTGCGTTCAGACTGCAGCAGGGCGCATGGCAGAGGGCGCCTGGGGCAGACCCGAGAGCGTCAGGGCTGCAACTGTGGATCGAGCTGTAGCTGCAGCAGCGCGCCGGCGATCAGCGCATGCATGCCCTGGGCCAGATCACCTTCCATCTCGGCGGTCTCGGCCTCGTAGCTGGTGGGCACCACGCTCTCCTGGCGCGCGGCCGAGTACACCGAATCGGCAGCGGCCAGGCCGTGGAAGGCGATGGTCGCCAGCAGCCAGCGCGACTGCTCTTTGCCAATGCGGTAGGCCTGCGCGACTTCTTCCTGGTGGGTATCGATCTTCTCGAGCATCGCCGGGGTGGCGACCAGCCTGCGGATCACATAGGGCGTCACGCCCGGGTAGGTCTTGGCGAACTGGCGCACCGAATCGCTGAAGCGGACCAGGTAGTTCTGCAGGCCCTCTTGTTCGCCCACCTTGGGCAGAGAAAACTCCCAGCGCCGAAAAATCTCCTCGGCCACCATGTGCTTGAGCTCGGCCAGGCTGGGCACATGCTTGTACAGCGCCATATGCGTCACGCCCAGCGCGCTGGCCACGCCCACAAAGGTGATGTTGGGCAAGCCCATCTCGATACCTGCATCGACGATGCGCTCTTGCGTGATCAGGCGCGGGCGCCCGCGTGGGGCTGCTTTTTTCTCAGGGTCCATGTTCTCTCCAGGTGCCAGGCCATTGTCAGCCAAACCGCTGCTGCGATAGCTGTAAAAGATGTACGGTAATTTATTAGTTTAGTATTATTAAACTAACTATTGTTCCTATTGCGTTTCGCGTTGGGGCGGGCTGTCTATCGTGTGCCCGGCGCCGACTGGACCACCAACCTCTACAACCCGGTATGGGGCCCGGCTGCCGACTTTGTCGCGCCCCATATCTCGCATACCGAGGTGCGCCTGGCCAGCTATGGGGTGGCCGATACCTTGTCGATGGCGCAACACCACGTGCAGCTCACCTTGGGCGTGCGCCGGCAGCAGCTGATCAGTGACAGCTACAACATCACCTCGGGCGCGCGTACCTCACGCTATGACGAGAGCGCCACCTCGCCCGCCGCTGGACTGCTGGTCAAGGCCAGCGACAACCTCTCGCTCTACGCCAACTACATCGAAGGTCTGAGCCAGGGCGCCACCGCACCGATGACCGCCGCCAACGCCGGCGAAGTGTTTGCGCCCTGCAAGAGCAAGCAAAAGGAAATGGGCCTCAAGCTCGACCTGGGCGACTTCGCCCACACCGTCAGCGTGTTTGAGATCACCCGGCCCAGCAGCTACACCGACCCCGTCACCAACGTCTTCTCGTTCGGCGGCGAGCAGCGCAACCGGGGCATTGAATGGAGCTTCTTCGGTAACGCCATGCACGGCCTGCGCCTGATGGGCGGCGTGGCCTACACTGCCCCTAAGCTGACGCAAACCGCTGGCGGCGTGAACGAAGGCAAGCTCGCCACCGGCACGCCCAAGTGGCAGGGCAAGCTGGGTGCGGAGTGGGATGTTCCTGGCGTGCAAGGCCTGGCGCTCAACGCCAACGCCACCGCCGTATCCCGCCAGTACATCAGCGCCGACAACAGCCTCTGGGCCGCCGGCCGCACCACCTATGACCTGGGCGCCCGCTACAGCACCAAGGTGGCCGACAAGCCAGTCACCTTGCGGGCATCTGTTCTGAACGCGACCAACAAGTCGTACTGGGGCATGCCCCAGCTGTCCAGCCTGGCGCTGGGCGCGCCGCGTACGTTTGCGCTGTCGGCGTCGGTGGATTTTTAATTAATTTAGTAGCTAGCCCGCTGCAGCGCTTGCCGCTGCGGTGGGTGATGTGAGTGAGCCCAGATTGCTGCTGCCGTTGGCAGGGGTCGTCTGGGCTTTTTGTTGGGTTGGCCCGGTTTGAAGCGCGCAGATGCCGTCAACGCGAGGCACTGTGCAGACGCAAAAAAACATGCCCTCAGCATGTGTGTAGATAGAGAGAGATCAGGGGAGGGTAGACAGAAGGTCTGGTGGTGCTGGCTTGCCAAACATTGGCAGGGCAGAGCAAAGGCGTTTTCAGAGACTGGATCGCTGCGCTGCAATGGCGCTATCGAAGCCGGTGTTCATCGCAAAAAAATGCGTGGCTAGTGTGAACCATTGGCTGGCAAAAACGACTTCCGGACAGTTCCGGTCAGTCGCCCCACGATGAACCTTGGAGTAGCCGCAATTGCTACGCCATTGGTGCAGTATATTCTCAATTGAGAATCATTCGCAAATAAGCTTTGGGGTTGTGGGGGGATTGGGGTGGGGTGCAGAGAGCCGATGAATCGTAAACGGCAATTCTTGGAGTTCGTGTTGGCGGAGGCCGGGAGATCTTCAAAGGGGTAGACGTTGCATCGAAGTTGGTATCGAGCTTCTGATGACAGTGCTCAGCCATTGATCGCTGTTTTAGGCTGGATGCGGTCGATCAATTTGACTAGGCGTTATGGCCGCCATCGGGTGGTCGGCAGTCTTGCATCTCCGCCATACATGTGCCCTCGATTCATGTCCTCACTTGCTGGCGCATTAGACCGCTTGGCCACCCATGCCATATACAAGATTCCCAGAATGCAAAGAATCAGCGCCGGCCAGCCAACAACAAACACTCCCAAGACCCCTTCAACGAAAAACAGCAGACAGATCCATAGCTGTATAGGCCTGAACCGTCGCAGCGCTTGTTGGTGCATGCGAGCATCATCCTGCTCATCCACTCCGGAACCAGAGGGATCAAGCACTTCAGCTTCGATAAGGCCTTCACCCAAGGAAGTTTGACTGACGACTTCATCGGTCACGACAAGGAGCTTGTGCTCGTGCTCCATGGCAATGAATCCTTTTAGGTTGATGCATAAACGCGGACTCGCGGGTGTCCCGCTTGCCAGCATTCAGAGGGCGGTTTGGGTGCAGAAATAGTCCATTTCAGACTATTCCAGAACGGACTTTAACTTGAGCGCAGTTTCATGTCCATGCACCATGTATCGCTCTACCCACAACCCCAACTACCAGCTCTTACTGTCCGTTCTCACTGCCACGCGCAAGCGCATGGGCGTGTCGCAAGTGGAGCTGGCACAGCGGCTTGGCAACACGCAGACCTTTGTGTCCAAGTGCGAACGGGGCGAGCGTCGCATTGATGCTGTGGAATTGGTGGAGTTCGCTGAGGCGCTTGGTGTGGCTCCGTTAGAGGTCCTTGCGGAATACCTCGAAAGACGGGATAGCAACCTATTCGCAGCTAGCAAGAAGACGAGAAGCAGAAGCTAAAAGGGGGCAGACTACGCAGCGTTGGGTTGCGGAAAACTGCGTGTGCGAGCGAGCGTGGAGAAAGTCAGATAGCCCGGTGTATCTGGTGCCTTTGCCTGTTCTTTCCTGTTAAGAGCAGAGATAGATGCTCTCCTCGATTGGAGCGTAAATTCGCCGTAAACCTTCTCCCTTGAAAGCACCTCACTTATGCCTTTGTATGTGGCTCACTTCCTCATGAAGGAGGAAAACCTTTGGTTGAACAATCAACCACCGTACGAGGTTCTTCGCAGTGAAGAACATCACTTTCTCGCATTGCATATGTTCGCAGCCGGCGACCCAGAGGCGGCATACAGCCGCGCTTCGGACATGCTCCCTGGCTTGAGCGATGCGAACCACGAAGGGCCCGGCGATCGAACACATTTCGAAGCGATTGGTATCTTCGATCTCGACGAAGTGTTCGTCGCTGAGGATCTTTCAACCAACCTGAACGACATCTATGGTGTTGATATTGGGGTGTTGGACATTGAGGAACTGCTGCATAAGCGATCTAGGGCCAAGCATGAGTTGCGCCTCTTCAAATATCAGACGGGCTTAGCTGCCACCGCAGCGAGTTAGCAATCTTTCCTGAATCCGCTGGGCCACTTAGCACGCCGCGTGCAGTACTGGCGCGTATCTCTAACGCGCCCGCAGCCCCCTCACCCCAGCGCCGTATCCAACACCATCATCAACACAAACCCCACCATCAACCCCGTAGTCGCAAAAAACTCATGCCCCTTGCGGTGCGATTCCGGGATGATTTCGTGGCTGATGACGAAGAGCATGGCGCCGGCGGCGAAGCCCAGGCCCCAAGGCAGAAGCAGGGCGGAGCTGCCGATGATGGCGGCGCCGGCGACGGCGCCCAGGGGTTCGACCAGGCCGGAGGCGATGCCCAGCAGGACGGAGAAGCCTCGGCTGTAGCCGACGGCCAGCAGTGCGGCGGCGACGACAAAGCCTTCGGGGACATCCTGGATGGAGATGCCGATGGCGAGCGCATTGGCGCGCATGCCTTCATTGCCGGCGTAGCCCACGCCAATGGCCAAGCCTTCTGGCAGGTTGTGCAGGATGATTGCAAACACAAAGAGCCAGGTGCGGCGCAGCTGCTGGGCGCTGGCGCCTTCCCGGCCTTTGATGAAATGTTCGTGGGGCAGCAGGCGGTCCATCACCAAGAGGGCCATGCCGCCCAGCAGGATGGAGGTGCCGACGACGCCGCCAGCAGCCCAGGCGCTGCCGCCAAAGATATTCGAGGCGCGTGCGGCATCCAGTGCGGGGATGACCAGCGAGAACGCGCAGGCGGCCAGCATCACGCCGGCGCCAAAGCCAAACAAGGTATCCCGTGTGCGCTCCGACGGGCGCTGGGCCAGCAGCACGGGCAAGGTGCCCAAGGCAGTGGCCAGCGCGGCCATGCAGCCGCCCAGCAATGCGTTGCGCACCGAGGGCTGGTTTTTCAAGCCATCCCAGATCAGTGCGGCCAGCGCAAATACCCCCAGGGCACAGATCAACAGACCGATGCGGGTTTGCAGCTTGAGCGCCGGTTTTGGCGCAGGGCTGGCGGTGCTGTGCGATGCGTCATCGCGCGGATCGGGCTGGTTGTCCATTTCCATTGGTTGGTTGCCTGGGGTCATGTGCGTGCTCGCGTGCTCGAAGAAGGGAGTGACTTACTTGCCCAGTGCAGCGGCGTACTTGCGGGCAACGACGCCCCAGTCCACCACATTGTAGAAAGCGGCAATGTATTCAGGGCGGCGGTTTTGGTACTTCAGGTAGTAAGCGTGCTCCCACACATCCAGGCCCAGGATGGGGGTGTTGCCCGAGCCAATGCCCTTCATCAGGGGCGAGTCCTGGTTGGCGCTGCTTTCCACCGCCAGCTTGCCTGCAGGGGTCACGGTCAGCCAGGCCCAGCCGCTGCCAAAACGGCTCAGTGCCGCCTTGGTGAAGGCATCCTTGAACGCGTCAAAACCACCCAGGTCGGCATCGATGGCCTGGGCCACATCGCCTTGGGGCAGGCCCCCGCCGCTGGGCGACATCACTTCCCAGAACAGGCTGTGGTTGGCGTGGCCGCCGCCGTTGTTGCGCACGGGCAGGCGCAGCTTCTCGGGCAGCGATTCCACCTGGGCCACCAGCGCTTCGACGGGCAGGTTGGCGAACTCCGTGCCTTCAACCGCCGCATTGAGGTTGTTCACATAGGTCTGGTGGTGCTTGCTGTAATGGATCTCCATCGTCTGGGCGTCAATATTGGGCTCCAGGGCATCGTAGGCATAGGCCAGCTTGGGCAGGGTATAGGACATATCGTGTGTCAGTTGTTGAGTGGAGAACAGTGGGTTAATGCCGGTGCGGCGGCTGTCAGTGCAGCAGCGTGCCCGGCGGCGGGTTGCCCGAAGGCATGGGAACGCTGTGGGCCTGCCGCTCCATCGCATCCTCGCGCTCGCGGGCGGCGCAGCGGTTGTGGTGCTCGGTCAAGGCGGCAAAGGTGTGGTGCAGGTGCTTGCAGGCGGCCGATCGCAGATCGGCGCTGGCATGGTCGTCGCGCGTCAAGGCCAGCAGCTGGTGGTGGGCGCAGTTGATGCACTCGCCGGCCGATATCGGCTGGCTCAAGGTGTTGAAGCAGTCGGCCAGGTTCAGGTGCGCCACCACAAAGGCGGCCAGGCGGTCATCGGCGCAGACGCCGGCCGGCGCATCGTGGAACAGCTGGTGCGCCACGCGCAGTGCATGCTCATGCCAGGCCAGCGCTTGCTCGGGGCAGTTGTCGCGGCTGGCTTCCACGCCGGTCTGGGTCAGGCGCTCCCATTCGCGCAGCAGCAGCGGGCCCGATACGGAGGACGGAAAACGCGAGCTCATGGCAGCTCCTTGGCGGGCACGCTGGCCGCCGTCATCACCCAGGCGTGCGAGGCCTTGGCGGTTTCTGTGGGGACATAGGCCTGGGGGTCTTCGAGCAGGCAGGTGCTGCCCAGGCGCTTGCATTGGTCATGCTCGCGCCAGTAACCCCCGTGGCTGATGCAGCCGGTCTGGCAGATCACCAGGTTGGTGGCATGCTGGCCCAGCTCTTGCAGATAGGCATCGGGTGGGGGCGGGGGCACGGCGGCCACTTCCATCGTCGCGGCCGGGTCCACACAGCGGCGCACGGCCGTGACGGCCGCGCGGTTGGCGATGGCCGACAGGTGCACCAGGCGGTCCTCGCGCTCCCAGATGAGGGCGCTGTCGCGCATGATGACCTGGGCCCGCAGCTGGGTGACTTGGGCGCGCAGCGCCTCGACTTCCGCGCGCAGTGCATCGACCTGGGCCGTGCAGCGCGCTTGCAGTGCAGCATAGTGGCGCAGCATCACACCGTGCTCCTGCACCAACGGATGGATGTCACTGTCTGGGTTTGGCACGGTTGGCTCGCCTCCACGGGATAAACGGAAAACACTTTGCTCGGCATCAAGGCAGCGTCAAATAAAAACATAATAAATGAGAATCGTTTCTATTCGCAAACTCATTTGTATATAGCCTGCCTGCAAGCAGTGGAATAGTGCTATCGGCTGCGCGAGCCTGAGGGCCAGAAGGGGACATGGCGGCAAAGTTAAAATAGCTGTATAAAAATACAGATAAGCTATCACTCACCTTCACCGCATCCGACCCCCCATGCTGGCCCCCCACCGCTACTACTACCTGCACAACTTCGAGCGCGCGCTGCAGTGGCTGGGGCAACGCTATGGCGATGTGCTCGATGCGCAGGAGCAGCAGTTTTTGGCGGACTTTGCGCAGGCCCCCATGCCGTCGCAGGCGCTGATGGTGCGCATGCTGATGCGGCGCGGGCCCTGGTTCCGCGCGGACAAGCTGGTCTACGACGAAATCCCCGATGTGCATGCTGCCGCACAGCCCCTGCTGGCACTGGGCTGGATCGATGCCGATGCCGACATGGCGCTGGCCGAGCTGTTTGCGCTGCACACCAAGCCCGAGCTGCTGCAGATCTTTGCCAACGCCGGATTGGCACGCTCGCTGCGCAAGGCAGACATGCTGGCCCAGCTTGCGCAATGGGCTCAGCAGTCTGATCCAAGCACCGAGCAAGAAGCCCAAGAGCAGCTGCAGCCCTACCACCGCTGGCACCCCCATGCCGAGCATGCCGCCTGGCGCGTGACGGTCGGCGAGCTGGCCGAGGGCCTGCGCCTGATGTTCTTTGGCAATCTGCACCAGGACTGGTCAGAGTTTGTGCTGGCCGACCTGGGCATCTTCAAATACGAGACGGTGGCCTTTGATGCGCAGTCGCGCGCCTTCCAGACCCGTGCCGATGTGCAGGGCTACCGCCAGCTGCTGCAGTGGCGCCAGGCGGTGGATGAGGACGAAGACCGCGAGGCGCTGATGGACGCGCTGGCCGCCTGGCGCAGCGCCAACCCCTGGCTGCAGCAGCGCCATGCCAAGGTGCTGCTGCGCCTGGGCCAGGCCTGCGAGCGCAGCCAAAGTTGGGCGCTGGCCGAGCAGGCCTATGCTGCCAGCTCCTACCCGGGCGCGCGTCACCGCCGCATGCGCGTGCTCGAACGCATGGAGCGCTTTGACGAGGCCCTGGCTCTCGCCAGCGCCGCCGCGCAGCAGCCCGAGAGCGATGAAGAAAGCCAGCGCCTGGCCCGCATGCTGCCGCGCCTGCGCCGCCACCTGGGCCAGCGCAGCGCCAGCCGCCGCGCGCTCAAACCCGAGGTGGCGCAGCTGCGTGAGGATGTGGCGCTGGACCGGGTGCTGCGCATGCCACGCATGCAACACGATCTGGCGGCGATGGATGCGCTGAGCGATGCCGCAGCGTTGGAGGCCGCCTTGCGCGCTGGCGAGGCCATGAACACCGCCGAGGTCACCGAAGGCCTGCGCCTGATGCCTGTGGAATACGCCTTGCGCGACCACTGGCACCGCGACGATGCGCCGGTGTTTTATGTCGAGAACGCGCTGGTCAACTCGCTGTTTGGCCTGCTGTGCTGGCCGGCGATTTTTGCGCCTTTGCCAGGGGCGTTTTTTCATCCGTTCCAGGCGGGGCCGGCCGATGTCTATGCGCCCGATTTTGTTGCGCGGCGTGCGGCGCTGTTTGAGGCTTGTCTGGCGACCTTGGACGACGGCAGCTATGCCGAGGTAATCCGCCAGCGCTTTGCCGACAAGGCTGGCCTGCAATCGCCCTTTGTGTATTGGGGCACGTTGACGCAGGCGCTGCTGGACCATGCACTGGCCTGCATACCGGCGGCCCACCTCCAACTTCTGTTCCAGCGCCTGCTCGGCAATCTGCAGGCCAACCGCACGGGCTTTCCGGACCTGGTGCGCTTTTGGCCGCAAGAGCGGCGCTACCAGCTGGTGGAGGTCAAAGGCCCGGGCGACAAGCTGCAGGACAACCAGATCCGCTGGCTGGAGTACTGCGCCGCCCATGGCATACCCGTGGGCGTCTGCCATGTGCAGTGGCGCGAGGCGGGCGCATGAGCTACACCGTGGCGGTGCGCGCCTTGTGCGAGTTCACCGCCCGCGCGGGCGACCTGGATTTGCGCTTTACGCCTGCGCCATCGGCGCTCGAAGGCATCGAAGGCCATGGCCTGGTGCGTGCCCGCCGGGGCGCCGGCTATGAGGCAGAACTGCGCCTGGCAGGCAGCTTTGAAGACCTGCAGGTACGCGGCCGCGCCGATGGCTTTGACCCGGCTCTGGGTCAGCTCGAGGAAATCAAGACCTACCGGGGCCAGATCGACAGCGTGCGCGACAACCACCGCGCCCTGCACTGGGCGCAGGCCAAGGTCTACGGCCACCTGCTGTGCCTGGAGCGGGGCCTGCCCCGCTTGAAGGTGGCGCTGGTCTACTTCAACGTCGGCACGCAGCAGGAGACGGTTCTGGCCGAGCCGTACAGCGCCGCCGAGCTGCAGGCGTTTTTTGAGCAGCAATGCCGCTTGTTTTTGGACTGGGCGCGCAGCGAGGCCGCGCACCGCAGCGCGCGGGATGCGGCGCTGGCGGCGCTGCGCTTTCCGTTTGCGCAGTTCCGCACCGGGCAGCGGGCGCTGTCGGTGGCGGTGTACCGCACGGCCCAGGCGGGCTTGCAGGCGGGCGGCGGCAGCTGTTTGATGGCGCAGGCGCCCACCGGCATTGGCAAGACCGTGGCCACCATCTTCCCCATGCTCAAGGCCAGTGCGCAAGAGGGGTTGGACAAGCTGTTTTTTCTGACCGCCAAAACCACAGGCCACCGGCTGGCCTTGCATGCGCTGGGCCTGTTGCAGACGGCGCTGCAGGGCCAGACGGGCGCGGTGCCGCTGCGCGTGGTCGACCTGCAGGCGCGCGACAAAAGCTGCGAGCACCCGGACAAGGCCTGCCATGGCGAATCCTGCCCGCTGGCCCAGGGCTTTTACGACCGCCTGCCCGCCGCCCGCGCCCAGGCCCTGGCGCAAGAGCCGATGCTGACGCCCGACAGGGTACGTACGCTGGCGCTGCAGCACCAGGTCTGCCCCTATTACCTGACCCAGGAGCTGGCGCGCTGGAGCGATGTGGTTGTGGGCGACTACCACTACTTTTACGACAGCGCCGCGATGCTGTATGCGCTGACCCAGGCCCACCAGTGGAAGGTGGGCGTGCTGGTGGACGAGGCCCACAACCTGCTCGAACGCGCGCGCCGCATGTACACGGCCGAGCTGCCGCAGCACACCTTGGCGGCGGCGCGCAAGGCGGCGGCCGGCCCGGTCAAGAAATCGCTGGATGCCTTGAACCGCCAATGGACGGCCCTGAACAAGGCCCAGCAAGAGGGCGGGCAGGACTACCAGGTCTACGCCGAGCTGCCGCCCGGCCTGCTGGGTGCCGTGCAGCGCGCCGTGGCGGCCATTGCCCAGGCCCAAGGCGACAGCCCCATGCTGCCGGGCGACGCGGTGCTGGGCTTTTACCTGGAGGCGCTGTCCTGGCTGAACCTGGCCGAGCAGCTGGGGCCGCATGCGCTGTTTGATATCAGCTTGTGGGGCAGTGCTTTGGGCGGTGCATCTGCCGGCCGGCGGGGGCCGATGTCCACGCTCTGCATCCGCAATGTCGTGCCCGCGCCGCACCTGGCCGCGCGCCATAGCGCCGCCTGCGCCACGGTGCTGTTCTCCGGCACCCTGGGGCCGCAGGCCTTCTACCAGGATCTGCTGGGCCTGCCGCCCGCCACGCAGTGGGTCGATGTGCCCTCGCCCTTCCAGGCCGCGCAGCTGCAGGTACAGATTGCGGGGCATATCTCCACCCGCTACCAGGACCGGGCGCAGTCGCTGGTGCCTATTGCCGAAGTGGTGGCGGCGCAGTTTGCCCGCCAGCCGGGCAACTACCTGTGCTTTTTCAGCAGCTTTGATTATTTGCAGCGCGCGGCCGAATGCATGCAGCGCCTGCAGCCGCAGCTGCCGCTGTTCTGCCAGACCTCGGCCATGGACGATGCCGGGCGCGCCGCCTTTTTGGCGCGCTTTGACGAGGCTGGGCAGGGCATTGGTCTGGCCGTGCTGGGCGGGGCGTTTTCGGAAGGGGTGGACCTGCCGGGCAACCGGCTGATTGGCGCCTTTATTGCCACCCTGGGCCTGCCCCAGGTCAACCCCGTCAACACGCATATGCAGCAGGCCATGGCCCAGCGATTTGGCGCCGCCAAGGCCTATGACTACACCTACCTCTACCCGGGGCTGCGCAAGGTGGTGCAGGCGGCCGGGCGGGTGATTCGCAGTGAGGACGACCGGGGCGTGGTGGTGCTGATCGATGACCGCTTTCACCGCGCCCAGGTGCGCGCGCTGCTGCCCAGCTGGTGGCAGCCGCAGCGGTGGTAGTGTGGGGTTTCTCAGAGGAGAGCAGGGGTTTATGTACCAAATTTCCCATAGCTTGAGACGCTGTAAGAAAATAGCGGCCTCTATGCCGATCCAAGCCTTTTCTCTCTCGCCCCTGCGCCCTGTGGCCGGGGCCGCTGCGCTGCTGTGCGCCCTGTCCGCCGCTGCGCAGACCGCACCAGCAACCCCCTCCACCGCTGAAACCCCCGCTGCCGAAGCCACCTTGCCGACCGTGTCGGTGCGCTCGGCGGTCGGCACCGCCGATCTGCTGCAACTGCCGGCATCGGCCAATGTGGTGGAAGGCCGCGAGCTGCAGGATCGGCAGATGCAGGTCAACCTGTCCGAAGCGCTGGGCAGCGTGCCGGGCCTGACCCTGAACAACCGCAACAACTACGCCCAGGACTTGCAGCTGAGCGTGCGCGGTTATGGCGCGCGCTCCACCTTTGGCGTGCGCGGCGTGCGCCTGTATGTCGACGGCATCCCCGCGACCATGCCTGATGGCCAGGGCCAGACCTCGAATGTCGATATCTCCAGCCTGGAGCGGGTGGAGGTGCTGCGCGGCCCGTATTCGGCGCTGTACGGCAATGCCTCGGGGGGCGTGCTGAGCTTTTACACCGAAGACCCGCAAGGCCCGCTGAAGCTGGAGACCGGCGTGAGCGTGGGCAGCGATGGCCAGCAGCGCTACAGCCTGAAGGCCAGCGGCCAGACGGAAGGCGGCATGGGCTATGTGCTGAGCACCAGCCGCTTCATGACCGATGGCTACCGCGAGCACAGCGCGGCCGACCGCAACCTGCTCAATGCCAAGCTGGTGATTCCGCTGGCGCATGACGACAAGCTGACCCTGGTGGCCAACCACACCCGGGGCGATGCGCAGGACCCGCAGGGCCTGACCATGGCGCAGTGGCAGGCCAATCCGCGCCAAGCCAGCAGCGTGGCCGAGCAGTACAACACGCGCAAATCGCTGCAGCAGCAGCAGCTGGGCGCCACCTATGACCTGCGCATCAACGCCCGCCAAAGCCTGAGCCTGTCGGCCTACTACGGCCACCGTAGCATGCTGCAGTACCAGTCCATCCCCAAGGCGCCGCAGCTGGCGCCGGGCCACGCCGGCGGCGTGATCGACATGGCGCGCGACTATGCGGGCGCCCGCCTGGTCTGGGTGGGCGAGTTCGACACCATCGTGCCGCTGCAGCTGAGCGCGGGGCTGGATCTGCAGCAGATGACCGAAAACCGCCAGGGCTACGAGAACTTTATCGGCGACACCTATGGCCTGCGCGGCCAGCTGCGCCGCGATGAGAAAAACAAGGTCAGCAGCACTGACCCCTTTGTGCAGGCGCGCTGGCAGCTGGCCCCGCGCTGGAGCCTGGACACCGGCCTGCGCTATAGCCGCGTGCGCTTCAGCTCGGACGACTACTACATCACCCCCGGCAATGGCGACGACAGTGGCAGCAGCCGCCACAGCAAGCTGCTGCCTGTTGCCTCGCTCTCCTACCAGCTCAGCCCGCAGCAGACCATCTACGCCAGCGTGGGGCGCGGGTTTGAGACGCCGAGCATCACCGAGATGTCTTACCGCAACAGCGGCTCGGGCCTGAACACCGATCTGCGGCCCACCAGCAGCACGCAGTGGGAGCTGGGCTACCGCCAGCAGCTGCGTGGCGATGCGCTGCGCGGGCTCTGGAGTGCGGCGCTGTTCCAGTCGCACAGCAGTGACGAGATCGTGACCGACCAGAGCGCTGGTGGCCGCACCACCTACCGCAATGCCGGCAAGACCCGGCGCCAGGGGCTGGAGCTGTCGGCCCAGCTGGATCTGATGCGTGACTGGCAGCTGCGCGCCGCCTACACCTGGCTGGATGCGCGCTTTCGCGAGGAGTCGGGCAGCGGCACCGCCGGCCAGCGCCTGCCCGGCCTGGCACGCCACAACGCCTACCTGGGTGCCGACTGGCGCTTTGCCCCTGCCTGGACCGTCGGCATGGGTGTGCAGGCCAGCTCCAATGTGCAGGCCAACGATGCCAACACCCAGGCCGCCCCGGGTTACGCCACCACCGCGCTCAGCCTGGGCTACCGCGCGCAGATCGCCCCGCGCTGGACCTTGGCCGCCTTTGCCAGGGTCAACAATGTGTTCGACAAGAACTACATCGGCTCGGTCATCGTCAATGACGGCAACCAGCGCTATTTTGAAAGCGCGATGGGACGCAACTGGGCAAGCGGCGTCAACGTCAGCTACCAGTTCTAAGCGCCACTAACACGACCCTTGATACGTCGTTGCCTCGCCGGCCGCGCCAAGCCTTGCCGTACTAACGTACTGTCTGCGGCTTGGCGCTTAGTCGGGGACGCCTAGTCTCAACCGCAAACCTTCGGTTTGCTGGGCCGTGTTAGCGGCGTTGAGCGTCCATCCACCGTCCCGCCGGCGCTCCCGGCTTGCTGGTGCATCGCACGGGGACATAGGGCCAGCCGGTAAAATCCCCGGTTTTGCGGGCTGGCCGCTGGCTGTAGGTGCCGGGCCCAGTGCTTGCCGCAAACCCCATTTTTAAAACCACCCGCTTGCGCGGTGCAGCTGCCCCGGCCCTGGCCGCGCAGCGCCACAGCGTCCTGGCGGGTGTCTGTTGGTGCCTCCATGAACAACACCCCCCCATCTTTTTTCAGCCGCATCGCCATTGCGATCGGCAGCTTCTTCGCCATTCTGGGCAATGGCCGCCTGGCCGCCGATGTGCAGCGCGTGCGTGGCGGTGAGCGCCTGGCGGCCGATGTGCCTCCGCAGGAAGTGCGCGTTGAAGTGCCGGTCGAGAAGATCGTTGAAGTCCGCATCGAAGTGCCGGTCGAGAAAATTGTCGAGAAGACGGTAGAGAAGCGGGTCGAAGTACCGGTGGAAAAGCTGGTCGAGAAGGTCGTCGAAAAAACCGTCCAGCTGCCCACTGAGACTGCGGCACTGCAGTTGCTGGGTCTGCTCCAGCGCGAGGCCCGCTTTGTGGACTTTATCCAGGAAGACGTGGCGCCCTACACCGATGCCGAGATTGGCGCCGCCGCCCGCGTGGTGCATGAAGGCTGCCGCAAGGTGCTGCGCGAGCATTTCGCGCTGGCCCCTGTGCGTGCTGAGGCCGAAGGCAGCCGCATCACCTTGCAGGCCGGCTTTGATGCCGCTGCCGTGCGCCTGACCGGCCATGTGGTGGGCCAGGCCCCGTTCAGCGGCACCCTGGGCCACCGGGGTTGGCAGGTGACCGAGGTCAAGCTGCCGCAGCTGACCGACACGGCAGCAGCCAAGGTGCTGGCCCAGGCCGAGGTGGAGCTCTAAGCCATGCAAGCACCTGCCCAATTCAGCATCGGTATCGACCTGGGGACCACGCACTGCGCGCTGTCCTATGTGGACAAAAGCGCCAGCGATGGCGAGCACCTGGTCCAGCATGTGCTGGCCATTCCCCAGCTCACGGCGCCCGCCAGCATCGAGGCGCGGCCTTTGCTGCCGTCGTTCTTGTACCTGCCCCATGAGAGCGAGCTGAGCGCCGCCGATATGGCGCTGCCCTGGGGCGCGCAGCAGGATTTTGTCGTCGGCGAGTTTGCCCGCGCACGCGGCGCGGCCACTCCGATCCGCCTGGTCTCCAGCGCCAAGAGCTGGCTGTGCCACCCCGGTGTGGACCGCCGCAGCCCGCTGCTGCCGGCCGATGCCCCGGCCGAGGTGCACCGCGTCTCGCCACTGACGGCCTCTATCCGCTACCTGTCGCACCTGCGCTGGGCCTGGGAGCAGGCCCACCCTGAGGCACCTTTTGATGCGCAGGACATCACCGTCACCATCCCCGCATCCTTTGACCCGGCCGCGCGCGAGCTGACGGCCGAGGCCTGCAAGGCGGCCGGCTTCCAGAAGCTCAGCTTGCTCGAAGAGCCGCAAGCCGCGCTCTACAGCTGGATCCAGGCGAGCGGCGGCGACTGGCGCAAGCAGGTGCAAAGCGGCGATGTGATCCTCGTCGTGGATGTGGGCGGTGGCACCACCGACCTGTCCTTGATTGCGGTACTCGAGCGCGATGGCAACCTGGCCTTGCAGCGCGTGGCCGTGGGCGAGCACATCTTGCTGGGCGGCGACAACATGGACCTGGCCCTGGCCTATGCCGTAGCGCGAAAGCTGGCGCAAGAAGGTAAGCAGCTCGACGCCTGGCAAACCCGCGCACTGGCCCATGGCTGCCGCGCCGCCAAGGAGCAACTGCTGTCCGATGAGGCGCTGCAATCCGTACCCGTGGTGGTGCCCAGCCGGGGCAGCAAGCTGATCGGCGGCAGCATCCGCACCGAGGTGACCCGCAGCGAAGTGCTGGCCACCCTGGTCGAAGGCTTCTTCCCGCAAGTGGCTGTCAGCGACAAGCCCATCAGCCGCGCGCGTGGCGCGCTGACGCAGCTGGGCCTGCCCTATGCGCAAGACGCCGCCGTCACCCGCCACCTGGCCGCCTTCCTGTCGCGCCAGGCCGGTGTGACCGAGCAGATCGATGGCCTGCAGGGCACCCAGCCCGAAGGCGCGAGCTTTTTGCACCCCACCGCGATCCTGTTCAACGGCGGCGTGCTCAAGGCCCCGCAGATCGAGCAGCGCATCACCCAGGTGCTGAACAGCTGGCTGGCCGCCGAAGGCGCTGCCCCCGCACGCCTGCTGGATGGCGCCAACCTGGACCTGGCGGTTGCCCGTGGCGCTGCCTACTACGGCCATGTGCGCGAAGGCCGGGGTGTGCGCATCCGGGGCGGTACCGCGCAGTCCTACTATGTCGGCGTCGAGTCCAACATGCCTGCGATCCCCGGCATGGAACCACCGATGTCAGCGCTGTGCCTGGCACCGTTTGGCATGGAAGAGGGCAGCGAGGCAGCCCTGGATACGCAGGAGTTTGGCCTGGTCGTTGGCGAGCCGGTGCGCATGCGCTTCTTTGGCTCCAGCGTGCGCCGCAGCGATACCGTCGGCACCATGCTCGACTTCTGGGGCCCCGAGGAGCTGCTGGAGCTGCAGGAGATCGAGCTGAACCTGCCCGCCGAAGGCCGCGCCAAGGGCGAGGTCGTCCCCGTCACCTTGCATGCCCGCGTGACCGATATCGGCACCCTGGAGCTCAATGCCGTGCCGGTGGGCGGCAGCGAGCGCTGGAAGGTGGAGTTTGATGTGCGGGCGCAGGCGGCGGCGGAGCAGTAAATTGAACTAGGCTGGCCAACGCAGCACCGCCCAAAAAAAAATGCCACCAGGAGGTGGCATTTTTGCGTCTGGCCGCAGCAAGGCAGCGCGATCAGGTCGTGCGTCGGCGCATGCGGCCCAGGCCCAGCAGTGCCATGGTGAGCGACAGCGCGCTGACGGCCCAGTTGCCCAGGCTTGGCACTTGCTTGAGCGTCCCTACATCGGTAGGGGTGGCGGTTGAGACCAAAGTGTTGGTAATGGTTGCGGTGTTGGCACCAGCGGCAATGGCCGCAGGCTGGGTGTAGCTGGGTTCGGCCCAACGGTAGCCCGCAGGGGCGGTGGGCAGCGCGCCTTCTGCCACGGTGCAGGCGCTCCCTTGCTGAATGGTGAGGGGCGCAGCGCTGCCCTGGTTGGCGGCAACGACCAGGCTGCCGCTGAAGGATGCAGCCGGGCCAGTGCAGGTCACGGTAAAAGGAATCTCGCCGGCAAAGGGCGCCGCGCCTGCAGGGGCGGTCACCACCTTGTTCACGGTCAGCTGCGCAGCGGCGACTGAGCGCAGGTACCAGTTGCCATCCTCTGCGTCACGCACCATTTCATAGCGGATGCCACCGGCGTCCAGGAAACCGTCTGGCAGCGCAAAGACACTGGCCGCCGAGGTGGCTGCGCCGCCGGTCACGCGCACCACCAAAATGCCTTTGCCGGTGGTGAAGGCCGGCGCGCTGGCCGCATCGGGCAGCACCGAGAGCAGGGTGGGGCTTCCACCTGCCGCTGTCGCATTCACCTGCAGCACATCGCTCACCGAGGTGGAGCCATCGTTGAGCACGGTGTTGAGCACCAGGCTGCCGCCATTGGCGGTATAGGTACCCGCCAAGGCCAGGGTGTTGTTGGGGCTGGCGTCGCTGCGAGCGAGCGACACGATGCCCCCGGCATTGCTCAGGTTGCCCGTGGCTGCCAGGCTGGGCAGCAAGGAGGCATCGAGCAGCGCATCGCTTTGCAGGTTCAGCACCGTAAAGGACGAGGCGGCGGTGGCCTCCCACAAGGCGGCGCGGTTCAGGTTCAAGGTCAGCTGACCTCCGCTCGCCAACTGGCTGCTGCCCTTGTAGTGGCCTTCGTTGCCGGTGTAGGTGGCCGTGCTGGTGGCATCGGCGTTCCAGACCACCGGGGCCGTCGTGGCGGTGACTGCATCCAGGCTGGTACTTCCGCTGGCCGACAGGTAGTTGAAAGAGCTGCCCTGCGCGTTGACGACAAGGCCCGAGCCTGCGCTAAAGCTGCCATTGCTGCGCAGTTGCAGGCCAATGCCTGCGGCACCCGATGCGGTGATGGTGTTGCCTGCCAGCGGCCACCTGGCAACGCCCCCGATGCGGATATCCACGGCTGCAGCACCTGTGCCTGCCACCGTCACGCTGGTAGCGCCATTCAGGGTGACTTGGGAATTCGTCACCACGACGCCTGGCGTGAGGCCCGAGGCGGCTGCCGTGTTGACCGTGGTGGTACCTGTTACGGTGGTGGTGCCGCCCTGGCTCCACAGCGGTGCGTAGCTGTAGAGCGCGTAATAGTTGGACTGGAAATCCAGCGTGAGATTACCGCCCACCGTGACCGTGCCCGCGCCCACATACAGGCCCGAGCGGGTGCCGCCTTGGCTGGTGATGCTGAGGTCTTGCTGGTAGTCGGAGCTGCCTGCGTTGTTGCGCACCCCATCGCGCGTGTTGTAGGTGCCAGAAGGTGCGCCAGTATTGGATCTGACGGTGACATTGCCTTGGAATGTTACCGAATTGGACCCAGCTTTCTCGATGCCCGCCGCATTGTTTCGGCCGCTGGGTTTGTTGACTGTTACGTCCTTCACGAAGTTGGCCACGCCTATGGTGGAGACGAGAATGCCGCGACTGTTATCACCATTGGTGTCTGTGATGGTCAGCACACCATTGAAGGTGGTGTTGCCGCTAGCCTGCACCAAGCCTGTCGCCGAGAATCCATCCACAGTGACGGCCACTGGGTCTGCGGTGTAGACACAGGTCAGTCCGTGATCCGAAGCCTGCGCGGTGTACGTCGATGCAGCCAGGTTGGCGGGGCAGGCCAGCGCCATTTGAGGCGCTACAAACAGGCCGGCAATCAAGCTGCCGCGCAGGGAGGCCTTTCCCAGCGGTGTGTTGGCGAGTGAATAACTCAGATGCGAAGTCGCGGATTCGGAAGCGAGGTGCATGGCTTATTTGTAAAAATTTACTTAATAGGTAATTTTTACAAGATATCCGCAACAATTTGATTTAGCTAGCGCGTTGCTCCCTAGAGTCTGGAAAAGATTGTCAACTTTATTGAAGGCATTTGGTTTTATGCATAGATCTTTGATTTATTAGCATTCCCATTCATAACCGTTGCACTGCGTGCCTGCGCCGGCCCCTCAAAACACCCGCCCTTCCTCCAAATGCGTCCGCGTGCCATTGAGCACATAGTCCCCCACCACCCGGGTCTTATGCAGCAGCGGGTTGTGGCTAAAGATGGTGCGCAGGTTGCGCCAATGCCGGTCTAGGTTCAGCTGGCGCGAGGTGGCAGACGCGCCGCCCACTTCAAACAGGCGCTCGCCGGCATTCAGCGCCAGGCGGCTGACGACCAGCTGGGTCTGGGCGGTGGCCAGAGCCCCTTGCAGCACGACATCGTCCGCGCTTTGCGGCGCGTGCACGATGGCATAGGCGCCCTGGTCCAGTTGGCGGGCGTTGGCGGCGATCAAGGCATCGATCGCATAGCTGGCGGCCGCCAGCTCGCCGATGACGGCCTGCACAAAATGGTCGTCGCGTGAGCGCTCGGCGGGGCTGTGCATCGCGGGCCTGCCCAGCTGCAGCACATAGTGGCGTGCATCGGCCAGGATATTGCGCACAATGCCGGCGGCAGTCGCCACGAGGATCAGCTGGCGCAGCGCAGAGGCATGGCGGCCGGCCAGGTGGTTGCGCGCGCCCGGGCTGATCTCGTCGTCATAGACCAGCACGTTGTTCAGCTCCAGGCTGCCGCTGGCGGTCAGCCGCTGGCCCATGCCATCCCAGTCGTCGAGCACCCGCACGCCTTCGCGCTGCACGGGGATCACGGCACTGACGCCCTGGCCCTCGTCATTGGTGGCAAAGACGTTGAAGTAATCCGCATAGGCCGTGCCGGTGGCGTAGTACTTCTTGCCATTCAAGCGGTGGTGCAGCCCCTCGCGCAGCAGGGTGGAGGTGCTGATGCCGGCGCGTGCCGTGCCCAGCTCGGTAAAGGCACCGCCAAACAGCTTGCCTTGCAGGGCCCAGGCGTTCTGGCGCTGGGCCAGGGGCGAGGGCTTGGTCTCCAGCCGCAGCAGCTCGGTGGTGTTGAAGTGGGTGCGCAGCGCATGGGCCACGTTGGAGTCAGCAGCGGCCAGGGTGCTGACCACCTCGACCACATCGGCCACCGAGCCGCCCGGCCCGCCCTGTTCGCGGCCAATGCGCAGGCCGCCCAGGCCCGATGCGCGCAGCAGGTCAAAGGCCGCCCAGGGCGGCTCGCGCAGCAGCTCGCGCTGCGCGGCGCCTTGGCCGATATCGGCAGCCAGCTGGGGCAGGCGGGCCAGCAGATCATCGCGGCTGGGGTGGCGGGAGCGCAGGGGGGGAACCGAGGCATTCATGGCGGTGGACCTGTTGGGTTAGGCGGCCGCTGGCGCGGGGGCCTGCGTAGCTGCCACATAAGGCACCCGGCCTTCGACCGGGTGGCCGGGGTCGGTAAAGCCCAGGGTCGAGGGGTGGCCGGCAGCCACCAGGCGGTTGACCAGGGCCTCGTCATCAGCAGTGAACTGGTAGTCCAGCGCGCGGATATAGCCATCCCATTGCTCGGGCGTGCGCGGCCCGGCGATGGCGGCGGTCACCAGGCGGTTGTTCAGCACCCAGGCCAGCGCAAAGTCCACCGGGCTGATGCCACGCGCGTCGGTGTGCTTTTTGATCTCGGCGGCAATGTCGATGGACTCGGGGCGCCACTCGGTCTCGAGCATGCGCTTGTCCAGCCGCGCGGCGCGCGAGCCGGGCTCGGCCGCTTCCACATTCGGATACTTGGCCGTCAGCACGCCCCGGGCCAGCGGGCTGTACGAGACCACGCCCAGGCCATAGGCAGCGGCAGCGGGCAGCTGCTCGGCCTCGGCCGTGCGGTTGACGATGTTGTAGAGCGGCTGGCTGGCGATGGGGCGGTCAATGCCTTCGGCGTCCGCGAGGTGCGCCACCTCGGCAATGCGCCAGCCGCGAAAGTTGGACAGCCCAAAGTAGCGCAGCTTGCCCGCGCGTACCAGGTCGCCAATCGCGCGCACCGCCTCGCCCAGCGGCGCATCAAAATCGGCGCGGTGAAAGTAGAGCAGGTCGATGTAGTCGGTGCCCAGGCGGCGCAGGCTGTTGTCGACCGACTCGATGATCCATTTGCGCGAGGTGCCGCGCCGGTTCGGGCCCTCGCCCAGCGGGTTGCCAAACTTGGTGGCCAGCACCCAGTCATGGCGATCCTTGGCCAGCGCGCGGCCCACCACCTGCTCGGTCAGGCCCTTTTGGTAGACGTCGGCCGTGTCGATGAAGTTGATGCCCTGGGACTTGGCCTTGGCGATGATGGCGTGCGCGGTCTGCTCATCGGTCGGCCCGCCAAACATCATGGTGCCCAGTGCCAGGCGGGAGATTTTGAGGCCGCTGCGGCCGAGATAACGGTAGGTCATGGCAAAAGAAAAAACGAAGGGTTAATGGAAGGAAATCACGGAGGTCTGCGCCTCAGAGGCCGGGGGCAGCTGCGGATGGTGGCAGGCCACCAGGTGGCCATTGCCGCCGTCGCTGAGCAGCGGTTCCTGCGCAGTGCACAGCGCCGTGGCGCGCGGGCAGCGCGGATGAAAGCGGCAGCCCGTACGCAGGTTCTGCGGGCTGGGCAGGTCGCCGCCCAAGGGGGCGGCCTGGCGGTGGCGGGTGGGGTCAGGCACGGCATCGAGCAGCGCCTGGGTGTAGGGGTGGCGCGGGCTGCTCCACAAGCTGCGGCGGTCGGCGCTCTCGACGATGCGGCCCAGGTACATCACCAGCACCCGGTCGGCAAAGTACTGCACGACCGACAGGTCATGCGAGATGAACAGGTAGGACAGGCCGAACTCGCGCTTCATCTCAACGAGCAGGTTCAGGATCTGCGCCTGGATCGACAGGTCCAGCGCCGAGACCGGCTCGTCGCAGACCACCAGATCGGGCTGCAGCATCAGCGCGCGGGCAATGCCCAGGCGCTGGCGCTGCCCGCCGGAGAACTCATGCGGGTAGCGGCCCAGCGCGTTGCGCGGCAGGCCCACGCGGTCGAGCAGGCGCTCGACCTGGCGGCGGCGCTGGGCGCGGTCGCCCAGGCCATGCACCTGCAAAGGGGTCTCCAAGATCGTGCCGATGCTGTGGCGCGGGTTGAGCGAGGCGAACGGGTCCTGGAAGATCATCTGCATGCGCTTGCGCAGGCTGCGCAAGCGCGCGCCTTGCAGCGGCAAGATGTCCTCGCCATCCAGCGCCACCTGGCCGGCGGTGGGCGTCTCCAGCCGCAGCAGGCTGCGGCCCAGGGTGGATTTGCCGCAGCCCGACTCGCCGACCAGGCCGACGGTCTCACCCTTGGCAATGTGGAACGACACGCCATCGACGGCGCGCAGCACGCCCTTGGGCAGTTTGAAATGGGTCTGAAGATCGCTGACAGTCAGCAGGCTCATGGCGGTCCTAGGCAAGGTGGGCGCTGCGCGCAGACGCAGGCAGGGTGATGGGGCAGGCGCTCAGGCGCTGGGGGCCTGCTACTTGCAAGGGCGGCACAACGCTGTGGCAATAGGCCTGGGCCCGCGGGCAGCGCGGCGCAAAGGCGCAGCCGGCCTGGCCAATGGCCGAGGTGATGCTGCCGCGAATCTCGGTGAGCGGGCCATCGAGGTAATGCGCACCGGGCTGCAGCCGGGGCGATGCCGCCAGCAGGCCCTGGGTGTAGGGGTGCAGGGGCTCGTCAAACAGTGGGCCAGGGCGGGCCTGCTCGACCTCGCGGCCGGCATACATCACCACCACGCGGTCGGCCCATTGCGAGACCACACCCAGGTCGTGGGTGATCAGGATCAGGCCCATCGACAAGTCCTTGCGCAGCCGGTCGAGCAGGTCCAGCACCTGGGCCTGGATGGTCACATCGAGTGCGGTGGTGGGCTCGTCGGCGATCAGCAGGCGCGGGCGGCAGGCAATGGCCATCGCAATCATGACGCGCTGGCGCATGCCGCCCGAGAGCTGGTGCGGAAAATCATCGACCCGGCGCTGCGGATCGGGGATGCGCACGGTATCGAGCAGCTCGATGGCGCGCAGCCGCGCGGCCTTGGCGCTCAGGCCCTCGTGCTGGCGCAGCACCTCCGCAATCTGCCAGCCAATGGTGTAGACCGGGTTGAGCGACGTCATTGGCTCCTGGAAGATCATGCCGATCTCGCGCCCGCGCAGCTGGCGCATCGCCGGCTCGCTCAGGTCCAGCAGGTTCTGGCCGTTGAAGCGGATCTCGCCCTGCGCAATGCGGGCCGCGCGCGGCAGCAGGCGCATCAGCGCGAGGGCGGTGAGCGATTTGCCCGAGCCGGACTCGCCGACGATGGCCAGGGTTTCGCCAGCCTGTACCGAAAAGCTCAGCCCACGCACCGGATCGAGCTGCGGAAAGCGGATGCTCAGCCCGCGCACATCCAACAAAGAGGTTTCGGACATTCAGCGCTCCTGCGACAGACGGGGGTTGAGGGCGTCGTTCAAGCCATCGCCAATCAGGTTGAAGGCGAGCACGGCAAACACGATGGCCAGGCCCGGAGCCGCAGTCAGGTACCAGGCCGTGCGCAGCAGGTCGCGCCCCATGCCGATCATGCTGCCCCAGCTGACGACGTTCGGGTCGCCCATGCCCATGAAGGACAGGGCTGATTCCAGCAAGATGGCCGAGGCCACCATCACCGATGAGGTGACGATGATGGGCGGCAGCGCATTGGGCAGCATCTCACGCAGGATGATGCGGCTGTGCGAGTAGCCCAGCGCGCGGGCGGCCAGCACAAACTCCTTGTGGCGCAGCGCGCGGAACTCGGCCCGCACCAGGCGTGCCACCGTGGGCCAGGTCACCAGGCCAATCGCGACGACGATGGTGCTGATCGCAGGCTGGGCAATCGCCACCAGCACCACCAGCAAGATAAAGCTGGGAATCGTCTGGAACAGTACCACCACGCGCTGCAGCAAGTCATCGACCCAGCCGCCAAAGTAGCCGCTGACGGCGCCAATGCCAATGCCCAGGCTCAGCCCGATCAAGGTAGCCGACACGCCCACCAACAGCGACACCCGCGCGCCATGGGCAATGCCGGCGGCCACATCACGGCCCATCGAATCGGTGCCGAGCAAATAGGTCCCATCCTGGCCGGGCCAGAGAAAGGGCTGGGCCACCATGTCCAGCGGGTCACCGGGGAAGAGCCAGGGCGCTGTCAGCGCCAGCAGCAGCACGGCCAGCAAAAAGCCACAGCCCAGCATGGCCGTGGGGTTGCGCAGGAAAACGCGCAGCGCGCGGTAGCCCTGGCTGCCACTGCCGGCGTTGGCGGCACTGGTGCTGGTGCGCACCGCATCGGGCGCATGCAGATTCGGCCAGGGCGCGGCATCGGGCTCGGCGTTGCTGGTGGTACTGTGCGCCGCTTGTGCGGCCGCCAGCGGGTGGGCGGCGGCCGGGGGGATCGGCAGCGCCTGGGTAGAGGAAGACAAAGACATCAACGCACCTCGATTCGGGGATCCAGCCAGGCATGCAGCAGATCGACCAGCACATTGGCGGCGATCACGAGCAGCGAAGAGAGAAACAGCACACCCATCAGCACGCTGAAATCGCGGCTGAGCACGGCCTCAAAGGCCAGGCGCCCGAGGCCGGGCCAGCTGTAGACGGTCTCGACGACGACCGCGCCGCCGAGCATGCCGCCCAGGTGCATGCCGGCCATCGTGGTGACCGGCAGCAGCGCATTGCGCAGCACATGGCGCACGGTGATGCGCCAGGGCGAGAGGCCTTTGGCCGCCGCGGTGCGCACAAAGTCCTGCGACTGCACCTCCAGCATCGCCGCGCGGGTGAGGCGGGCATAGATCGCCACATAAAAGAGTGCGAGCGACGTGGCCGGCAGCACCATGTAGCGCAGCTGGTCGAGCACAGCGGCCAGGCCGCTCAGCTGCGAGCCAATGCTGGCCGAGCCACCACTGGGCAGCCAGCCAAGCTTGACCGAGAACAGCACGATCAGCATCAGCCCGGTCCAAAAGCCCGGCACCGAATAGAACAGCAGCGACAGCACGGACAGCAGGCGGTCGGGCAGGCGGCCGGCAAAGTAGGCCATGGCCGTGCCCAGCGCAATGCCCAGGCTCAGCGCAATCGCCAGCGCCAGCCCCATCAGCAGCAAGGTGCTGGGCAGGCGCTGGCCGATCAGCTCCATCACCGGCATGTTGTAGCGCGGGGAGAAGCCCAGGCTGAAATGCGCCAGGTTGCCCAGGTAGGCCTGCAATTGTTCGAGCACGCTCAGGTCCAGCCCAAAGCGCGAGCGCAGCGCCGCCAGGGTCTCGGCCGTCGCGGCCCCCGATTCGCCGGCCATCACATCGGCCGCATCACCGGGCGTGAGCTGCAGCAGCAAAAAGTTCAAAATCGCGATGCCCAGCACCGTTGGCACTGCATATTTGGCATTGAACCAGAGCGATCGCAATAAACGTGGGGTGGTATTCATGCGCATTATTCATCGGGAGGTGACCTGTGCATGATAGGAGCGTTCCTGCGTTATCAACGGTATTTGCAGCATGCCATTTCATATATCAAAAGGCGTAAATTAAATAACAAATATCGGTATCTGATTTTTATCGGTTGGTGGCTGCTCGCCAAAGTTTTTTGTGGTGATTCGCACCTGAGACGGCATATTTTGTTTGGCTTGCTGCATATTTTCGCAAGCTATAAGCGCGGATGGAGGCTGTGCAGAGCGCTGGCATTGCGCCTGCGGCTCTGTTTGTATGCCTGCGCCAATGGCTGATTTTTAAATATGCAAATGCAAAATCGGCGCAAGAGCGGGGTGGTGATTCATGGGATTATTCAAGCCAATGCGGATGCTGAATAGCTGGTTATCTCAAGGCTGGTTCGGCTTCCTTTGTATTGACAACCTTGGCCGCCCCATGAACTCTGCAATACCGCTGGAAAAACTCGCTGATAGAGAGACATTCGCCTCACCGCTGGATTTTCCGGACAGCCCCCTGTCGCAGGCTTTTGCGCAGCCGATTCTGCTGGGCCTGTTTCTGCCGATCCAGGCAGGAGGCTGGAGTGCCTCCACCTTGCCGCGCAGCACCGACTGGCGCTTTGACTACAACAAGGACCTGGTGCTCAAGGCCGAGAGCCTCGGCTTCGATCTGGTGTTTGCGCTGTCGCAGTGGCTGCCCAAGGGCGGCTATGGCGGGGTGTTCAATGGCGATGCGCTGGACTCCTTTGCCACCACGGCGGCGCTGACCTCGGTCACGAGGCGCATCATGCTGATCTCGACCATCCATGTGCTCTACGGCCCGTTGCACCCGCTGCACCTGGCCAAGTGGGGCGCTACGCTGGACCATATCTCGGGCGGGCGCTGGGGCATCAATATCGTCACCGGCCACCGCGAGGTGGAGCACAGGATGTTTGGCTGGGACCAGATCGAGCATGACCGGCGCTATGACCTGGCCTCGGAGTTCATCGAGGTGGTGCAGCGCCTGTGGTCTTACGACGAGAACTACTCGTTTGAAGGCATCTCGCCGTGGAAGCTGGGCGGCGGCTTTGTCAGCCCCAAGCCGCGCTTTGGCCGGCCCGCGCTGGTCAACGCCACCGGCTCGGACGCGGGCATTGCCTTTGCAGCCAGGCATTCGGACCTGGTCTTTATCACCAGCCCCGGCGCATCGGACTTTGCCCGCGCCATCGAGGTGCTGCCCGCCCATGCCGCCCGCGTCAAGCAAGAGGCGCGCAATGCCGGCCGCACGGTGCGCACCTTGCTCAACCCCATGGTCATCAGCCGCGATACCGAGGCTGAGACCTGGGCCTACCACGATGCCATCGTCGCCCACCAGGACCAGCGCACGCCCGAGGGCTTTAGCAGCTTGAAGAGTGATGCCCATGCCTGGCGCGGCCGCACCGCCCTTGATGCCCCCAAGCGCCGCGCCATCGGCGGCAATATCGAAGTGATCGGCACGCCCGAGCAGGTGGTCGAGCAGTTTGTGCAGCTCAAGCGCGCCGGCATCGATGGGCTGCAGCTGAGCTTCTTCGACTTCAAGCCGGATCTGGAGTTTTTTGGCGACCGCATTTTGCCGCTGATGAAGCAGGCGGGTCTGCGCTTCTAGCCGCAGCACCTGCGCTGCACTGCACTGTGCACCGCACTTATCCACAGACTTTCTCCGTCCCTCCCGTTTTTACTTTGCGCTTTTTGCGTGCTACCCGCGCCTTGTCTGCGCCTTTTCTCCTAGACCATTGCCCATGCGAACTCTCTACAAAAACCTGGCCTGGGGCCTGCTGGCTGCCAGCAGCTTTGGGGCTGCCAACGCCCAGGCGCCGGCCACGCCCGTCAAGGGCGGCACCGTCACGTCCGTGGTCGCGCAAGAGCCGACCTCGCTGGTGTCCTTTCTCGACACCAAGACCGACAACCGCGATGTCAGCGCCAAGATCACCGAAGGCCTGCTGCGTTATGACGCCAAGTTCCAGCCCCAGCCCTTGCTGGCAACATCCTGGACGGTCAGCCCCGATGGCCTGCAGTACCGCTTCAAGCTGCGCGAGGGCGTCAAGTTCCATGATGGGCGCGACTTCAGCTCGGCCGATGTGCGCTATTCCTTCCTGACCCAGAAGAAGCTCGGCCCGCGCGGCCGTATCACCTTGCAGAACCTGGAGCGGGTCGATACGCCCGATGCGCACACGGCGGTGCTGGTGCTGTCCAAGCCCGCGCCGTTTTTGCTCAAGTCGCTGTCATCGGCCGAGCTGCCCATCGTGCCGGCGCACCGCTATGGCGATGGCGACCCGCTGGGCAGCCCCAACGCCAATGCGCCAGTGGGCACGGGCCCCTTCATCTTTGAGCAGTGGGTGCGTGGCAGCCATGTGATCCTCAAGCGCAACCCCAACTACTGGCGCCCGGGTGTGCCCCATGTGGACCGGGTGGTGATCCGCTTTGTACGTGACCCTGCTGCCATCTCGGCCGCCATCGAAACCGGCGAGGCCGATGTGGCGCAGAACCTGGCCTTGGCCGACCTGGGCCGCTTGCTGCAAAAGCCCACGCTCAAGCTTGACGCCAGCTATGACGCGTTCCTGAACAATGCCTCCTTCCTGGAGTTCAACGTCGAGAACCCGGTGCTGTCCAAGCCCCAGGTGCGCCATGCGATTGCCCATGCGGTGGACCGCAATTTCATCGTCAACAACGTCTACTACAAGCAGGCCGAGCTGGTGAACTCGCCCATCCCCAAGGTGCTGGGCGCCTACTACGACGACAGCGAGTTCAAATACGGCTTTGATGTGGCCCGTGCCAACCAGCTGCTCGACAGCGCCGGCTACCCGCGCCAGGCCAATGGCCAGCGCTTTGCGCTCAAGCTCACCTATATTCCGGGCGCGCAGTTCAAGCAGACGGCCGACTACCTGCGCTCGGCGCTCAACCGCGTGGGCATCAAGGTGGACATTCTGGACGGCGACCTGCCCACCTTTTTGAAGCGCGCCTACACCGCGCGTGAGTTTGACCTGAACCTCAATGGCCTGGGCCGCTTGTTTGATCCATCGGTCGGCGTGCAGCGCATCTACTGGTCCGACGGCATCAAGAACCCGCTGATCTGGATCAACGCCTCGCATTACAACAACCCACAGGTCGACAACCTGTTCCGCCAGGCCGCTGTCGAGGTCGACGAGGCCAAGCGTGCCGCGCAGTTCCGCGAGATTCAGCAGATCGTTGGCCGTGATCTCCCCGTCTACCCGATCGCCACCGTGCCCTCTGCGCTGCGGGTACACAGCACGCGGGTGCATGGGCTCAACAACAGCATTGACCTGACGTCTGGAGATTTTTCTGACCTGTGGCTGGAGGCTAGCAAATGACGACGACCATCGACTTTCCCAACGAAACCACCCTGAGCGAGAGCGCAGTAGCGTCGCCCGGCATTGCCGCCAGCCTGGCCTTTGCCAGCGCCCGTGCGCAGTTGCAAGCGCTGGCCGATGGCCGCGTCAGCGCGGTCGAGCTGCTGGAGCAGGCGCTGGCCCGCATCGAACGCCATGATGGCGAGCTCAATGCGATCCCGGTGCGGGCGATTGAACAGGCCCGGCGCGATGCCCAGGCGGCAGACGCCGCCTTGCAGCGGGGCGAGCGCAAGCCATTGCTGGGCCTGCCGATCACGGTGAAGGAGAACTTTGATGTCGCCGGCCTGCCCACCACCGTGGGCAACCCGGACTACCGCAGCAATATCGCCCGGCAGGATGCGCCGGCAGTCGCGGCCTTGCGCGCGGCGGGCGCGGTGCTGATCGGCAAGAGCAATGTGCCGCTGGCGCTGAGCGATCTGCAAAGCTACAACGCCGTGTACGGCAGCAGCAGCAACCCCTGGGATCTGCAGCGCACACCGGGCGGCTCATCGGGCGGCAGCGCGGCGGCCGTGGCGGCCGGCTTTGTCGCGCTGGAGCTGGGCACGGATATTGGTGGGTCGGTGCGCATCCCCGCGCACTTCAACGGCGTGTTTGGCCACAAGACCAGCTATGGGCTGATCTCGATGCGCGGCACCGGCGCGCCGCAAGGGCGCTTTAGCGCGCGTGATCTGTCGGTGGCCGGGCCGCTGGCGCGCACTGCGCTCGACCTGGAGCTGGCGCTGGAGCAGCTGCTTAACCTTGATCCGCTGCAGGCCAAGGGCTGGCAGGCGAGTCTGCCGCCACCGCGCCACCAGCGGCTGCAGGATTTTCGGGTGCTGGTGCTGGATGCCTGGCCGGGCCAGGAGGCGAGCCTGTCCGAGCAGCTGGTGATCGCGCGCGTCGTCAGCGCCTTGCAGGCCCAGGGCGTGCAGACCACGCAGTGGCGCGATCTGCCGCCTGCGCAGCGCCCTGATCTGAGCGAGCAGCACCGCACCTACCGCAGCCTGCTGGGCTCGTCGGTGGCTAACGCGGCCCCGTTGACCGAGGCGCAGCAGCAGCGCCTGGCCGAGCTGGAGCCCGACGACCGCAGCGCCGAGGCCGCCTTGCTGCGCGCGCCCAGCCTGCCCCATGCCACCTGGCTGCAGGACAACGAGCACCGCCATGCGCTGAGCCACCAGTGGGAGCAGCTGTTCCAGGACTATGACGTGGTGCTGACCCCCGTGGCACCGACGCCCGCTTTTGCGCACCAGCAGCAGGGCCACAAGGAGGAGCGCCGCTTTCCCGTGGCCTATGCCGATGGGGTGCGCGAGATCGGCTTTCGCGAGCTGTTTTACTGGGCCGGTTTGCCGGTGCTGCCAGGCCTGCCTGCGACCAGCTTTCCGGTCGGGCTGGACGATGACGGCCTGCCGATCAGCGCCCAGGTGGTCGGCCCCTATCTGGAAGACCGCACCACGATTGCCTTTGCCCATGCCTGGGAGCAGGCCCAGGGCGGCTTTGTGGTGCCGCCCCGCTATGCGCAGGGGGATGCATGAGCGCCGTGCTGCAAGTGCTGCAGCCGCCACGGGAAGCGGCCAGCCCGGGCCCGGCCTTGGACGAGGCCGCCTTGCTGGCCCGCGCCCAGGCGCTGATCGGCAAGCTGGCCGCACTGGCGGAGGCGCATGACGCCAGTGGCGCTGCACCGGCGCCGCAGTTTGCGCTGCTGCACCAGGCCGACTTGCTGCGGCTGACCATTGCCCGCGAGGCCGGTGGCCATGGCGCCGGCCTGGCCAGCGCGCGTGCAGTGGTGGGAGCCATTGCCCAGGGCGACCCGGCAGTCGCTTTGATTTTGGCGATGCACTACAGCAACCATGCGGCGATTGCCCGCTCGCAGCGCGCGGGGCAGGGCGAGTGGCCGCCAGCGCTGGCGGACGAGCTGATCGCAGCCAGCCTGCAAGGCCCCGCCTTGCTCAACGCCGCCCAGGTGGAGCCGGAGCTGGGCTCCCCCTCGCACGGCGGCCTGCCAGCGGCGCGGGCCAGGCGCGTGGCCGGTGGCTGGCAGCTGAGCGGCCACAAGGTCTATGTGACCGGCGGCCCGCTGCTGGCCTGGATCAGCGTGCTGGCGGTGACTGATGAGCCCGAGCCGCGCCTGGGCAGTTTTGTGCTGCCCCGAGGCACGGCCGGTGCGCGCCTGGTCGATACCTGGAACCCGCTGGGCATGCGCGCTACCGCAAGCCAGGACCTGGTGCTCGACGGCGCCTGGGTGCCCGAGCACCATGCGGTGGGCCTGCGCCCGGCCAGCCTGGGCCTGCAGCGCGAGGCCCATGGCATTGCCTGGTACTTCAGCCTGGTGGCGACGGTCTATGACGGCGCGGCGCGCTCGGCGCGCGATTGGCTGGGCGCTTTTTTGAACCAGCGCCGCCCCAGCGCGCTGGGCGGTGCCAACCTGGCGTCGCTCGCCACTGTGCAGGAGAAGTTTGGCGAGATCGAGCTGCTGCTGCAGACCAGCGACTGGCTGCTGGACAGCCATGCCCGCGCCTACGACAGCGGCACGGCCCCCGATGGCCTGGTCGCCGTGGCCAAGCATGTGGCGGTGGACAACGCGCTGCGCGTGGTGCAGCTGGCGCTGGAGCTGGCCGGCAACCACGGACTGGCGCGGCGCAATCCGCTGGAGCGCCATTTGCGCAATGTGCTGTGCAGCCAGATCCATTCACCGGCCAACAGCCTGATCCGCAGCAACACCGGCCGCGCGGCCTTGCAACGGCACCAGGCCGCTGCCTGAGCGCCACCCTGTTTTTACCCTTGGTACCTCGCATGTCTATTGATTCCGATTTCTCGCTCGCCACGCGCCGCCACTTTATGCTGGCCGCTGCTGCCTCCGGCATCGGCACGGCAGTTCCCAGCCTGGCCTGGGCGCAGGACAAGCCGCAAAAAGGCGGCACCCTGAACCTGCTGCTCTTTCCCGAGCCGCCAACCCTGACGACGATTGCGCACACCGCCGGCTCGTCGGTGACGATCTCGGGCAAGGTCACCGAGGGGCTGCTGACCTATGACTTCAACCTCAACCCGCAGCCGCAGCTGGCTGTTGCCTGGTCGATCAGCCCCGATGGCCTGGTCTACCGCTTCCAGCTGCGCCAGGGCGTCAAATGGCATGACGGCAAGCCTTTTACCTCGGCCGATGTGGTGCACTCGATTGCCTTGCTCAAGGAGTTCCACCCCCGGGGCCGCGCCACCTTTGCGGGCGTGGCGGAGGTGCAGGCGCCCGACGCGCACACCGTGGTGCTGCAGCTGAGCCGCCCCATCCCCTACCTGATCACGGCACTGGCGGCCTCAGAGTCGCCCATCGTGCCCAAGCACCTCTATTCCAGCGGCCGGGCCGATACCAACCCGTCCAACAATGCGCCGGTGGGCACGGGCCCCTTTGTGTTCAAGGAATGGGTACGCGGCAGCCATGTGATCTACGAGCGCAACCCCCATTACTGGGATGGCGACAAGCCCTATATCGACCGCCTGGTGGTGCGCTTTATCCCCGATGCCGCCGCGCGCACGGCGGCCATCGAAAGCGGCCAGGTGCAGATTGCGCCCAGCTCGCCGGTGCCTTTTGCCGAGGTGGAGCGCCTGCGCGCCAAGCCGGGCCTGCAGTTCGAGACCCGGGGCTACGAGTACATCAACAGCGTCTACCGGCTGGAGTTCAACCTGGAGAGTGAGCTGCTCAAGGACCTGCGCGTGCGCCAGGCCATTGCCCACGCGCTGCAGCGCGAGAACCTGCTCAAGGTGGCCTGGTACGGCCAGGGCAAGCTGACCACCGGGCCGGTGCACCCGGCGCTGAAAAAGTTCTATGTGCCCGATCTGCCGGTGCTGCCCTATGACCTCAAGCGTGCCGAGAAGCTGCTGGACGACGCGGGCCTCACGCGCGGCAAGGCCGGCGGCCAGTGGCGTGCCCGGCTGAACCTGACGCCCATCCCTAACGAGGGCGGCCAGCGCACGGGCGACTTCCTCAAGCAGGCCTTGGGCCGCATCGGCATCGATGTGCAGATCAACAGCCAGGACTTTGCCACCTACATCAAGCGCATCTACACCGACCGCGCCTTTGACCTGCATGTGAGCGCGATGAGCAACACCTTTGACCCGACGGTGGGCATCCAGCGCCTGTACTGGTCCAAGAGCTTTCAGCGTGGGCTGCCGTTCTCCAACGGCTCGCACTACGCCAGCCCTGAGGTGGACCGCCTGCTGGAGTCCGCCGCCGTCGAGATGAACGAGGCCCAGCGCATCCGCGAGGTGGCCGAGTTCCAGAAACACATCGCTACCGACCTGCCCGACATCACCCTGGTCGCCCCCGACATCTACACCATTGCCGACAAACGCGTGCGCAACCACACGGTGGGCGCAGACGGCGTGGCCGGCAACCTGGCCGGCGTCTGGCTGGCCGCGTCCTGATCCCGTTCCCCCAAGGAGAAACCGATGACAAGCCCTTCCGAAACATCGAACGTACAAGGTCAACAACCCAGCTCCCTTTGGTACACCCGCTGCCCGGTGCCGTCGCCACTGGGCATTGCCGCGCAGCACGGCTGGCTGCAGCAGGCCTTTGCAGCGCTGGGCATTGGGGTCGAGTCCATCTTTGACTCCAAGGACCGCAGTGTGCGCGAGAGCCATTTCGACCACCGCCTGCCCTGGTCCTTCCGCCAGGGCGGCAATATTCCACCGATCTGGGCGCGCGCCAAGGGCAGCGATACACGCCTGGTGGCCATCACCTGGACGGACGAGTTCCAGGCGCTGGTGACCTTGCCGGGCCGGGGCATCGACAAGCCCGAGGACCTGGCGGGCAAGCGCTTTGGCGTGCCCCAGCGCGTCAATGACCTGATCGATTTCCACCGCGCCACCGCCCTCAAGGGCCTGGTCTCGGGCCTGTCGCTGGTGGGCCTGCAGCACAGCGATGTGCAGCTGGTTGACCTGGTGATCGAGGAGTCGGTGATCCAGCAGCATGGCACGCCCAGCCTGTTTGGCCTGCGCCGCCGCCACCCGTATTTCCGCGAGGCCGAGGCCCTCGTGCGCGGCGAGGTCGATGCGATCTTTGTCAAAGGCGCCGAGGGACTCTTGGTGGCCAACCTGATTGGCGCGCAGCTGGTGAGCGAATTTGGCCGCCACCCCGACCCGCGCGTGCGCATCAACAATGGCACGCCGCGCACCTTGACGGTGGACGCCGCACTGGCCGACCAGCGCCCGGACCTGGTGCTGGCGCTGCTGCGCGTGGTGCAGCGCGCCGGCCGCTGGGCCCAGGCCCATCCCGATGAGACCCTGCGCTTTGTGGCCCGCGAGATCGCCACCAGCGAAGAGGCCATCCTGGCCTCCAACGGCGCCGATGTCCACCGCCATCTGGGCATCAGCCTGGAGCCCGAACTGGTCGATGCGATCGGCTACTTCAAGGACTTTTTGCTGGAGTGGTGCTTTTTGCCGGCCGATTTCTCGGTCACCGACTGGGTCGATGCCCGGCCGCTGAACCGTTTGCTGGCCGAGAATGCGCCCGCGCAAAGCGTGGCGCAGCCCGAGGCGCTGCGGGCATGACTGCGCACCCGCATCCCCGCGTGCTGGTCTGCGGCGCGAGCGGCCGCCTGGGCCAGCTGCTGGTGCCGCGCCTGCTGGCCCGGCAAGCGCGACCCCGGGTGTTCGTGCGCCAGGCCGCTACTGCGCGGGCGCTGTGGGGCGATACCGTCGAGATAGCGCAGGGCTGTTTTGAGGATGCGGCCACCTTGGGCAAGGCGCTCGTCGGCATTGAGCGTCTCTTCCTGCTCTCTCCGATCAGCCCTGCGCTGGCCGAGCAGCAACTGCGCGTGGTCGAAGCCGCGCGCGCTGCCGGCGTGCGGCACATCGTCAAGCTCTCCGGCTCGGACTGGACCATAGCCCCGCCCGGCCATTCGCTGTCCGGCGATGCCCATCGCCGCATTGAAGAGGGACTGCAGGCCAGTGGCATCTCCCATGTTGTGCTGCGCCCCAATGCCTGGATGCAGGTGGGTTTGTCGCGCATCGCCGGGGAGCTGCGCACCGGCGTTGTGATCCGCTCCCAGCACCTGGGCGCTGGTGTCTCCTATATCGATGCCCGCGACATCGCCGATGTTGCTGTTGAAGCGCTGCTGAACCCCGAGGCCGCCCAGCAGCGGCTGGGCACGGCGACAGGCCCCTGGGTGCTGACCGGCAACCAGGCGCTGCGCCCGCAAAAACTGGCCGATATTGCATCGCGCCTGCTGGGCCGGCCCATCACCGCCTCCGCGCCTGTGGCCGCCCCCGCCGCGGCTGACCCGTTTATCGCGCAAGTGCATGGCGAGTTTTTTGCGTTGATGCGTGCGGGGCATGCGGCTGCGGTGACTGCCACGGTGCAGCAGGTGCTGGGGCGGGAGGCACGGACGGTGGAGGGGTTTTTGGCGGAGGAGCTGGGGGCTTTGGCTGTGGCAGTTTGAGGCGGAGGGAAGTAGGCTGGCAGTGCCCGGTGTGCATTAACGGCACCCCATCGGTTGGACGGATATCCAACTTGTGGGGATGCTGTTCAATCAGCGGGCAGGTGCGGACCTGCTTGGCATTTGGCGCCGCCTCGTCAGTTGACCATTGCCAAGCAGGCCTTGGAACAGGCCCTGCAGGTTTCCGCACATCGCACGCAATGGTCATGCTGGTGATGGGCGCACTCGTTCGCGCAGGCGAGGCAGATCTCGCTGCATAGCCTGCAAAAGTGTTTCGCCATTTCGCTGTTGCGCGCCATGGCACCCACGGAGAGCGAGCAGATGGCTGCGCAATCGACATCCAGCGCCATGCAGCGTGCCATCATCTTGGGATCGTCCTCTTTGAGGCATCCTGCAAAGCATTCGTTGCACGCAATCACGCAGGCGTTGCATGCGTCAATACAGGCCTGATAAGGGTTGGCGGTGGTGGTCATCACAGTCTCCTTTTGCAAAACCTTGTTGTACGGCTTGTGCGCAGCTGAAGCTGTAGGAGTGACGCGTTCATTTCCTCTGCATCCAGTTCGGCATGCAACTGGCCAAAGGTGAACCGAGGTTGGAGCTGGGGTGGCAGCACTGGGGTCATAGCGCCACTTCAACCTATAGCGCTCATTCGGCCTACATAAGTTTCCGGTACCCGCTGAGAGGCGTAGAACCTAGCTTCAACGCAGACTGGTGGAAATAACTGCTTGAAGGAGCTGCCGCTGGTAGGGCGTTCCGCACACTCCAGGGTATGAATCCAAAAGACGTATAGCGGCGTATAGCGCACATGCCCATTTCTTCTAAACTTTCCACCCCCATGAGTCGCCGTCTGAGCCTCCTCGGCATCGGTTCCGCCATCGCAGCGCTGCTGTCCGGGTGTTCTGGTGCCCAAGTACTGGACCACTTGGTGGCACATGACACCTACCACGGCCCCACAGGCGTGCGCTATGGGCCCGATCCGAGGCATCTGCTGGATGTGTACCAGCCAGCGACAGGCACGTCGCCCGGCCATGCACCGGTGGTGCTGTTTTTTTACGGCGGCAACTGGACGAGTGGCGAGCGGGCCGAGTACCGGTTTGTCGGCGAAGCGCTGGCTGCCAACGGCATCATCGCTGTAGTAGCTGACTACCGGCTGAGCCCCCAGGTGCAGTACGAGGGCTTTCTGGGCGATTGCGCCTTGGCCCTGCAGTGGACTTTCGCGCACGCCGCCAGCCTGGGTGGCGACCCTTCGCGGGTGATGGTGATGGGCCATTCGGCTGGGGCCTACAACGCAGCGATGCTGGCGCTGGACCCGCGTTGGCTGGCGCCTCTGGGCCTGACTCCCGATCGGCTTGCGGGCTGGATTGGGCTGGCCGGGCCCTACGACTTTTTGCCGATTGTGGACCCCAAGGTGCAGGTGGCTTTTAACTGGCCGCACACCCCGGCCGATTCCCAGCCCATCTTCTACGCCGACGCCAAGGCCCCCCGCACCCTGCTGCTGGCCGCACGCAACGACAAGGTGGTGGACACGCAGCGCAACACCGTCGGCCTGGCAAACCGCTTACGGGCTGCCGGTACCGACGTGGATATACGGATCTTTGACCACCTCAGCCACGTGACGACCGTCGCCGCCCTGGCCCGGCCGCTGGACTGGCTAGCCCCGGTACTGCCGACTGTGGTGGACTTTGTACGCGGGGATCCGAAACGGGTGCAATGACCTCTCAAGTGATAGCAGCCGTGGCCGGTTGTGTCGCGGCGACAGACTTGCTTAGCAGCCGGTCCCTAGGTTGCTCCATCGTGGCGGGAGTCGCATGGTGACGGGCTGCTGGCGCTAATATGGCGTTTTCGGCCAGAAACGGCCATCCGTCATCACCGCGCAACGGTGCCAGCCAGCGCTGCTGTCAACCGCGTCCATGCATCACCTCTACACACACCCCTACCAGGGCAGGTTTGGCAATGGCCTGGCCAAGCTGCTCAATTCGCGTCGCTTTGCTACCTATCGGCGAGCGCTGATGTCTCGTCTGCCCTTCATGACCTTGGACAGCGATGTGGTGGATGTGGTCTACATGACATGGCTGGTGGATGAAGCCCTGGCAGCACCCTTTGCCCCACCGGGCGCGCGCCTTTGGTCTTACCAGGGCCGCACGCCTCTTACGGTGCTGACCTATCGGCACGGCCATTTTGGTCCTCGGTGGATGGGGCCCTTGAGGCGCTTGATGCCTTCGCCATTGCAGAGCAACTGGCGTCTGTACCTGGCAGAGCCGCTGGCTGATGCGCCGCCCATTCCCACCGTTGCCTTTGTCTACAACGTGATGGACAGCCTCGCCCATGTGGCCGGGACGCGCCTGTTCAGTGATGCCTTGCCATCCCATTGGCCAGCTGGCTTCGATTTCCGCGTGAACGCTGATGAGGCCATTGTCGACATCGCGCCCGGCGATGGCAGCGCGCCGAGATTGGGGGCCAGGGCGGTGAGGGCAGGGGACGCCGTTTTGTCGCCGCCCTGGTCCGGTATGTTCGATGGCTGGTCGGATGCAATCGTGCGCCTGGCCTCCCAGGACGCTGCGGTGGTGGAGGTGCCAACAGTGGAGGGCGCCCCTGGCAGGTCGGCCTTGGCCACAATTGACTTGCCGGTGGATGTCGCCTCGGTGCAGCCCTTGCTGCTGGACACGCAAACCCTGGACTGCCCTGTGCTGCAGAGGCTGGATGCGGACCCGGAGGCGCTCTGCTTTCTGCTGCCCAGCGTGCGCTTTTCTGCCTTGTCCGAACGGCTTTTACGCGCTTCTGTGTGAGCTAGGGCTGCTGCGACAGCGTGGCTCGGCCAACAGTCAAAGAGGCTTGACGCCAACCGATCAACTAGTAGAATGGCTCATCTTTGAAAGCGCTAGCTGCCCACCCGATGACTGTTGAACTCTCCCCCCGCGCCACGGAATTGGCAGAACATGCCCGCCAATTGCTGGCCGCTGGCGGCTACAACGGCTTCAGCTATGCGGATCTCTCTGAAAAGGTAGGGATAGGCAAGGCCAGCATCCACCACCACTTCCCCAGCAAGGCGGATCTTGTGTTGACGGTGGTTCAACGGCATCGGCAGCAATCTGTGGAGGGCTTGGCAGCGATGCAGCAGCATTTGGGCGATGACCCGCAAGCCCAATTGAACGCTTATGTCGATTACTGGGCGCGCTGCATACGCGACGGTTCATCGACGATGTGCATCTGCGCGATGCTGGCCGCAGAAGCGCCGATGATCCCGGCTGAAATTGCGGCGGAAGTGCGCGGCTATTTCCAGGATCTGACGCAGTGGCTGGCAGCGGTGATCTCGCAAGCCCAGGCCAAAGCGCAGTTCAAGCCAGAAGCGAATGCGCCGGTAGAAGCGCTCGCCTTGATGTCCACCGTGCATGGCGCGATGCTGACGGCCCGCGCCTTGGGGGATCCCGATGCTTTCCAGACGATCGTGCGCGTGGCGATACATCGGCTGGCAGCTTGAAGAATGGCCCGGTCACCCAGGGTGTCGGGCCCTCTATTTTTTGCCCATCAAACCAATCAACTAGTCGGTTGAATTTAGAAAGACCACCCATGCCACATCCCATCTCGACGCTTGGCGCCTTCCATACCGCCATCAGTGTGCTGCCGCTCGCTGCCGGCTTGTACAGCTTTGTTCGCTACCGCGCCATTGAGCCGGCCAAGCGCTCGGGTCAGTTGTACCTGGTCGGCATGCTGCTGTCCGTGCTGACGGCGTTCGGCCTGTCCAGCACCGGAGGATTCAACGCCGGCCATGCCTTGGGCATTCTGGCGCTGTTGGTGATGGGCGGGTCATTGCTCATCCGGCAGCTGCCGCTGTTTCCACGCCTGGCTCCTTACCTGTCGCAGTTCGGCTTTTCATTCAGCTTCTTTCTGTTGTTGGTCCCTGCCATCGGTGAAACCTTGACGCGTCTGCCGGTCAGCCATCCTCTGGCCTCAGGCCCTGAATCGCCTTTGGTGCGCGGCACGGTGCTCGCTTGGCTGGCGATTTTTGTGGTGGGAGCCGCATGGCAAATGTGGTGGATGCGGTCACAACGCAAGCGCTGAATAGGCAGCGTATTTTTTGTCTTGCTTGACTTGCGATAGGCAGGCCCTTGTTGGCATCGATCGGCTGTTCCTGCTCTCTCCCTCTCCAGCCCGGCGCGCTGCGTGTGGCCCAGATCGCATCGCGCCTGCTGGGCCGGCTGATCACCGCTGCCGCGCCTGGGGCGGGGCTGCAGCGGTGATCGGCCCTTTATCGCCCAGTTGCATGGCGAGTTTGCGCTGATGCGCGCGGTATGCGGCCGCGGTGACGGCCTCGGCGCGCCAGGTGCTGGAGCGCGAGGCGTGGATGACGGAGCGCTTTTGGCGGAGGCGCTAAGCGCACTGGCGGTGGCCGCTTGAGGGGGGTGATGCGGGATGGGTGGGCGGCTGCGTTGCCCGTCTGGCTTGTCAATGACTGGCTATAGATTGGGAAGGGTGCCTTGCTGTCGGTGCCGGGTCGAACTCCTGCTTCATGGTTGCTGGTGCACATCACAAGGATAAAACCCCCGATGATGCGCGGGCCCTCGCGGAAACGTTTTCAGCGCAGTCCCCAGGGGCCGTGCACATGGTGAAAATTTACGCGGAGAGGGCGGGCCGAACAGACGCTCGGCGCGTCTACGGCCAGCCAGAAGCGGCTCTTCGCCCCTGCGGCAGAAACTGGCCAAACTTCGTTATCTAGGCAGGGACATGCAACTCGGTCAGAATGCCGAACTAGGCATTGCACGGGGACACTGACCTCACCCTTCAAAGGAGCACTCCATGGCCGAGACATCCAAGGTAAAAGGACCTGCCTCGTACTTTCCTTCCATCGAAAAGACCTACGCCAAGCCAATAACGCATTGGATGGAGATTCTTCAGAATGCGGGGCCGTTGAAGCACATGGAGCTGGTCAATTGCCTCAAGACCCAGCACCAGATCGGTCACGGGCACGCGAATGCCCTGGTTGCAGCGTTCCTCATGAAGAAGTAGCACCGTAAGAAACGTGTACCAGGCTGCATCTGGGCCACAAACGGACACTTCCACCACACATGCATCGCGCCACTGCTTATGCCGCACTCGCTGCCGAGCTTGAGCCTATGGACCCAGCCATATGCGGATGGAGCAGCTCCAAGAGGCGTTAATTGTGCCAAAAGGGGAATGAGGCCAAGCGTTGCGGGCACGGGTGCATCCGGCCAGTTGCTGCCGTTCAATCATTTGTTTACTTCCACAGTAACGAGCTCCTACTAGGAAGGCGTCATGGTTATGTCGCAGTAAGCCACGACTGGTCGGATGATGTGATGAAATCCTGCGCACAGCCCACGCCAGAAACCCTCAAGCCAGTGATCAAACGCAAGCGTTTTCCGCTGGAGATCATGCTCATCTGCGTGCGTTGATATTTGGCCTAGCCACTCAGCTTGCATTCAAGATATGAATGATTCTTTTGATTTTCGTGTCTCAACAAATAAAGACGTCACTGCTGAAGAGTATGCGCAAATCGCTCGCTCTGTTGGTTGGGGAAGCGAAGAGGACAGCAAATTGTTCGTTGTCTCCAATGCTGCATACCCCTTGGTTGTTCATGCTCGTGAAACTTCAGGACTGCTCATCGGATATTTGTCTGCTTTCAGCGACGGAGCTTTTAGCACCATGCTCGGTGAATTGATCGTACACAACCAGTTTCAGGGTCATGGAGTTGGGCGGGCGATGCTTGAGGTAGTCGAAAAGCAATGGCCGGGCGTGCCAATTTATATCAAAGCCCTGGGTGAGGCGAAGCACTTTTTTAAAGCTTGTGGCTACAAAGTTCCGCTGGCTGAAATGACTATTCTTTTCAAGCGTCCTTAAATCAATGCCATTTCCACAATCCTATTTCGGGATAAGTCGAATTCCAGCTACGGAATAGGCTGAGCGGCAGCATCGGATCGTTCAGAGACCGTCAGAAGCAACCCATAGGGCTACGGGGATTGAGCCACCACGCCATCAGCCTTCACAGCACCGATCTCCGCCTCTCCCTGTGCTGCCCCCGTGGCGGCACATCCCGATCCGCGCCCGTCCCATGAGCCAGGGTTCTGCAGAGACCCCCAGGTCTTTGCAAGAATTGTTACGATTCGCCTACCCGGCAGGCCTTTGCCGGGTGTTGCCGTCTCGCTTGGCCGTTTATGAATTCCTCGTCTCCCTCCTATGTCATTGGTATCGATCTGGGCACCAGCCACACGGTGGTGGCCTATGCACCACTGACGGGGACGGGCGAGGAGATTGCGCTGCTGACCCTTCCCCAGCGCAGCAGCGCAGGCGAGATACAGGCCCAAACGCTATTGCCCTCGGTGCGCTACCAAGCGGCAGAAGGCGAGCTGGGTGATGCCTGGCAGCAGCCCTGGCCCCCGCAAGGCGCGAGCGATGCAGCGCCGGCGGTGGTGGGCCGCTGGGCCCGGGATTTGGGCACGGCGGTGCCCAACCGCCTGGTGGCGAGCGCCAAAAGCTGGCTGTCGCACACGGGGGTGGACCGCAGCGCGGCCATCCTGCCCTGGGGCGCGGGTGACGAGGTCGCCAAGATATCGCCGCTGGCGGCATCGGCCTCCTACCTGGCCCATGTCAAGGCGGCCTGGGAGCAGGCGCATCCAGAGGCGCCGCTGGACGCGCAGATCGTGGTGCTGACGGTGCCGGCCTCGTTTGACGAGGGCGCGCGTGCGCTGACCCTGGAGGCCGCCCAGCTGGCGGGCCTGCCCCAGGTGCATTTGCTCGAAGAGCCCAAGGCCGCTTTCCACGACTGGCTGGTGCTGCAGGGTGAGCAGCTGGCCGCACGGCTGGCGGACAGCCGGTTGGTGCTGGTGGTCGATGTGGGGGGTGGCACGACCGATCTGACCTTGATCCAGGTCGAGCCCGCTGCCGATGGCGGCCTGCCCAGCCTGACGCGCACTGCCGTGGGCGAGCACCTGATGCTGGGCGGCGACAACATGGACCTGGCCCTGGCGCATCAGCTCGAACCCCAGTTTGCACCCGAGGGCCAGCGCCTGCCCGCTGCCCGTTTTGCGCAGCTGGTGCATCGCTGCCGCATCGCCAAGGAGCAGTTGCTGGCCGCCGATGCGCCCGAGCAGGTGGCGGTGACCCTGCTGGGCGGCGGCAGCCGGCTGCTGGCGCAAAGCAAGACCGCCCACCTGAGCCGCGCCCAGGTGCAGCAATGGGTGGTTGAAGGATTTTTGCCGCTGGCCGAGCGCAGCGCGGTGCCCGGCAAACGCCAGGGCGCCTTGCGCGGCTTTGGCCTGCCCTATCCGGCCGATGCGGCCATCACCCGGCACCTCGCGCAGTTCTTGGCGCAGCATGCGGGCAGTGGCGCGGCGCAGGCGCTGCCCGATACCGTGCTGCTCAATGGCGGCGTGTTCCATGCGCATGCGGTGGTGGAGCGGCTGACGCAGCAGCTGTCAGCCTGGCGCGGCGCGCCGGTGCGCGTGCTGCACAACCCGCACCCGGATTGGGCCGTGGCCCGGGGCGCGGCCGCCTATGGCCTGACCCGTTTTGCGCCCGAGCCTGAGCCAGCTGTAGCAATGCCCGCAACTGACGATGCAGCAGCGCCGCCTGCGGCCAGCCTGCGCAGCCGTTTGCCGCAGATTGGTGGCGGATCGGCCCGCAGCTACTGGCTGCTGCTGCCCGGTGCCCAAGGCGCAGCGCCCCAGGGTCTGTGCCTGCTGCCACGCGGCACGCAGGAAGGCGTGCGAATCGTTCTGTCGGGCCGGCGCTTTGCGCTCAAGCTGGGCCAGGCGGTGCGCTTTGACCTGCTGGCCAACAGCCTGCCCAGCCTGCCGGCCCAGGCCGGGCAGCTGGCAGCGTTGCAGGGGGAGGGTTGGGTGGAGCTGCCACCGCTCGCCACCGTGCTGCCCGCGCCCGAAGGCCAGAACAAGAGCCAGATCGAGGTGCAGCTGCAAGCCAGCATGACCGAAGTCGGCACCTTGGAGGTGCGCTGCCTGGCCGTCGATGACCCCCGCCAATCCTGGCTGCTGCCACTCAGCCTGCGCGGCGCCGTGCAGGCAGCGGATGACAGCGCAGCCACCAATGACAGTGCCGACGATGCACGGGCCAGCGCGCGCCGGGAGCAGGCGATTGCGCAGATCGACCGCATTTTTGGCAACCAGGCGCAGGCGGTGGACGCCAAGGAAGTGCGCCAGCTGCGCCAGGTGCTCGAGCGGCTCTTGGGCCCGCGCACGAGCTGGGACCTGGCGCTGCTGCGGGCCATGTTTGATGCGCTGCTGGCGCGTGCCAAGCGCCGCCGCCGTACGCCCGAGCATGAGCGCGCCTGGCTGAACCTGGCCGGCTGGTGCCTGCGCCCGGGCCTGGGCGCGCAGCTCGATGCCTGGCGCGTGGAGCAGGTCTGGGCGCTGTACCCGCAAGGCCTGGGCCATGGCAAGGAGCCTGGCAACTGGACCGAATGGTGGGTGTTCTGGCGCCGCGTTGCTGCCGGGCTGAATGAAGCGCAGCAGATGGAGCTGCTCGAAGATGTGGCCGGCCACATGCAAAAGGCCGTGCAGCAAACCGCCCGCAAGCGCGCCGATGGCAGTGGCGGCAAGAGTAGCCATGGCAGCTATGACGACATGCTGCGCCTGTTTGCCGCGATGGAGGCTGTCCCCTGGCAGTACCGCCAGGAGATGGGCCAGTGGATGCTGCAGCGCTTGAAGCGCGAGGGCGAAACCGTGCAGACCTGGTGGGCCATTGGCCGCCTGGCCGCCCGCCAGCCAATGGCCGCCAATGCGCACTTGGTGATGCCGCCTGCCGCAGCCCAGGAATTTGTGCAGGCCACGCTGGCCCAGGACTGGCGCCGCAACGAGACCGCCATGTTTGCTGCGCTGCAGATGGCGCGCATGACCGGCGACCGCGCCCGCGATCTGCCCGATGCGCTGCGCTCGGACGTGCTGGACAAGATGCGCAGTAGCGGCGCGCCCGAGCGCTGGATCACGATGGTGAGCCAGGTGGTGGAGATGGATGCCGAAGACCAGCAGCGCAGCCTGGGCGACAGCCTGCCGCCGGGGTTGGTGCTGCTGTAGGCCTAGCCGGGAAAGCGCTTAGGATGCAGCATCGCCTCCCATTTCTGAGCCTTTGTGATGTCCCATCCTTCTTCCCCCTTGGTCATTCGTCCGCTGGCCCTGTCTGACCTGACGGCGCTGCTGCAGCTCTACACCCATCTTCATCCGCAGGATGAGGCGCTGCCAGCGCAGGACCAAGTGCAGGCCATTTGGCAAGGCTTGCTGGAAGACCCACGCAACCACTATTTGGGTGGTTTTGTCGATGCACAGCTGGTCAGCAGCTGCCTGCTCGTCGTGATTCCCAACCTCACGCGCGGCTGCCGCCCTTATGGGCTGATCGAGAATGTGGTCACCGATGGCGGCCATCGCCAACGCGGCTACGGCAAGGCCTTGCTGCATGCGGTGCTGGACCGGGCCTGGGCCCAGCACTGCTACAAGGTGATGCTGATGACCGGCAGCAAGGAAGAGGCGACCCTGCGCTTTTATGCCAATGCCGGTTTTGACGGCAGCAGCAAGCAGGCCTTTGTCGCCAGGCCGCTGCAGTAGGGCGGGCGCGGCTGGCCTTCGCCATCCGAGCAGGATGGGCTCTTGGTTGGCGATAGCCAGGGCCCAGTGCGCAGCGGGCCGGCTGCGCAATGCAACAATGTCGCCATTTACCGACAAAGCCAATCCAAGGAGTGCCCCGGCCATGCAACAACAAAACCCCCATCACCACAAAGCGCAGGGCGCATGGCGTGCCGGCACCGCAGGCAAACGGCGTGTGCTGCTGGCGGCAACGGCTGCGCTGGCATGGGCAGCGGTGGGCGCTCCCCAGGCCTGGGCACAGGCCAGCACCGCCAACTGGCCGAGCAAGCCCATCACCTTTGTGGTGCCCCAGGCGCCCGGCGGTGCCAATGATGTGATTGCCCGCGCGATTGCGCAGGGCCTGGGCCAGTCGCTGGGGCAGCCGGTGATTGTGGAGAACCGGGCAGGGGCCAATGGCAATGTGGGCACCAGCCAGGTGGCGCGCAGCGCGGCCGATGGCTACACCTTTTTGGTGACCGCGCAAAGCGCCTACACGATCAACCCGGCGCTCTACAGCTCGGTGCCGTTTGACCCGATCAAGGATTTCACGCCGGTGATGCAGCTGGCAGTCGCCCCGTATCTGCTGGTGGTGAACCCGAATTTTCCGGCCAAGAACCTGGACGAACTGGTGGCCTATGCCAAGCAGCACCCCGGCAAGGTCGAGTACGCATCGGCCGGCAATGGCACCTTGAACCATTTGCTGGGCGAGATGCTGAAAAAGCAAAAGGGTGTGGACCTGCTGCATGTGCCTTACAAGGGCGCCTCGGCCGCTGCCACCGATGTGGTGGCCGGCCAGCTGCCGATGACCTTTGGCAGCTTTCCCGGCGTGATGCCCTTTGTGACCAGCGGCAAGCTGCGGGTGCTGGGCGTGGCCTCGGACAAGCCGACCCAGCTCGCGCCCGAGATTGTGCCGCTGGGCAAGGGCCTGGCTGACACCAGCTGGTATGGCCTGTTTGCACCGGCCGGCACGCCCGAGACCGTCGTCGTGCGCCTGCATGCCGCCATCACCAAGGTGCTGGCCACACCGGTGATGGCCGAGCGCCTGAAGACCTTGGGCGCTGAATCGGTGGTGTCGACGCCGCAAAGCTTCAAGGCCAGCCTGCCGGCCGAGCTGGCCTACTGGAAGCAGGTGGTGCAGGACTCGGGAGCGCACATTGACTGAGCCCCAAGACGCCGCACTGCTGGCCGCTTGCAGGCAATTGCCGGTCGTCGGCCTGCTGCCAGCGGGCCCGCGAAATGCCATCACCGATGTGGCTGGTCTGCGCCTGGGCCATTGCACGCTCTCCGATGGCGATCTGCAGACGGGGGTCACCGTGCTGATCCCGCCGCTGGACAACCCCTTTATGCACAAGCTGCCCGCGGGCCTGGCCGTTATCAATGGCTTTGGCAAAAGCGCCGGCCTGGTGCAACTGGCCGAGCTTGGCCAGATTGAAACGCCGATTGCGCTGACCAACACCTTTGGCGTCTCGGCCGTCGTGCAGGCGCAGATTGCGCAGTGCATTGCTGCCAACCCTGAATGCGGCCGCAGCCTGCCCACCGTGAATGCGCTGGTGCTGGAATGCAATGACGGTTATCTGAGCGATATCCAGCGCATGGCCATTGGTCCGGCGCACTACCAGGCAGCGTTGGACAGCGCCTCCATCGACGTGGTGCAGGGCGCCGTGGGCGCTGGGCGGGGCATGTCGAGCTTTCAGCTCAAGGGCGGCATTGGCAGCGCATCGCGCCTGGTAGCACTGGGCGACGAGCGCTATACCGTCGGCGCGCTGGTGCTGGCCAATATGGGCAAGCTGGCCGATCTGCGCTGGGGCGGCCAGGCGGTGGGCGCGGCGCTGGAGCGGCGTCAGCAGGCCAAGCTGGCGGCCGGTGTGCAAGCTGGAAGCGCAGCGGGCGATGGCGTCGACAAGGGCAGCATCATCATGCTGCTGGCCACCGATGCGCCGTTGGACAGCCGCCAGCTCAGCCGTGTGGCGCGGCGTGCCGCTGCCGGCCTGGCCAATACGGGATCCTGCTACGGCCATGGCAGTGGCGATATTGCGCTGGCGTTCTCGACCGCCTACAGCCTGCCTGCCGATGCGGACGCGCCGATGCCGGCGCTGGCGATGCTGCATGAGGCGCAGCTGGACCCGCTGTTCCGCGCGGCGGCCGATGCGGTGGAGCAATCCATTTTGAATGCGCTGTGGCATGCCCAGAGCGTGCAAGGGCGCGACGGCCACCAGCGTTGGGGTCTGCAAGAACTGTGCAAGGACTGAGGCGATGAAAGTACTGATTTCTGTCGATATCGAAGGCGTGGCCGGTGTCTACCACCCCGAGCAGGTGCGCGCGGGCAACCCCGAGTATGAGCGCGCGCGCCGCCTGATGGCCCAGGAGGCCAATGCCGCCGTCGAAGGTGCTTTTGCCGCTGGCGCGCTCGAGGTCTATGTCAATGACTCGCATGGCGGCTTTCGCAATATGCCGCCCGATCTGCTCGATGTGCGCGCCCAGGTCATCCAGGGCAAGCCGCGCTACCTGAGCATGGTCGCTGGGGTGGAGCTGGGGGTGGATGCGGTCTGCATGGTCGGCTACCACTCGCGCGCGCAAGGCCGGGGCATTCTGGCCCACACGATCAACAGCTTTGCCTTTGCCAGCATCCATATCAATGGGCAGGAGGCCAGCGAGGCCAGCCTCTACGGCGCCTTGGCGGGTGCCTATGGCGCGCCAGTGGTGATGCTGGCCGGTGACGATGTGCTGCGCGAGGAGAACCAGGCGATCTTCCCGCAGGCGGTGTTTGTGCAGACCAAGCGAGCCACCGGCCAGGGCAGCGGCATCAGCCTCTCGCCCGAGCAGGCGCAAAAAGCCATCCGCGCCGGGGTGGAGCAGGGCCTGGCCGGGCGTGCCCGCTGCCTGCCGCTGCACACCGCCAGCCCGGTGCAGGTGCAGATTGCGGCTACGTCGCCCGGCATGGCCGATCTGTTCTGCCAGTGGCCGACGCTGGAGCGGGTCGATGGCCGCACGGTGCGCTTTAGCGCGCCGGACATTGAATCGGCGGTGCGCATGACCAATTGCCTCTCGGCCATGTCCAGCATGCTGCGCTGAGCGGCGCTGGGGCCATGCCCAGGCTGGCATGGCATGAAACCTGCTGGGTAGAGCGCTCAACATCGGTGGTGCGCGTTTATGAAGTCTTCCCTGCATTTTCTGGTCGCTGCCCGCCAGCATGAGATGGCCGCGCTGGAGCAGCTGGGCAAGGCCTGCTCGCTGGTGGTGGCGATGTCGGGGCTGGTGCATGCGCTGCAAAAGGAGCGCGGGCTGTCGAACATGGTGCTGGCCAGTGGCGGCGCGCAAGGCGCCGAGCTGCTGGCGCCCCAGCGCCTGCTGGCCGATGCACAGATCGCCAACGTGCGCGATGAGCTCGATCGCCTGGGCCCGCACCCTTCGGGCGGCAGCGGGGCGCGGCTGTGCAATGCGATTGCCTATACCTTGCAAGGCGTGGCGGCCCTGCCTGCGCTGCGCGCCCAGGTGCAGGCCGGGCGGCTCACGCCCCCCGCCTGTACCGGTGCCTTTGCGCGCCTGATTGCCGGCTGTCTGTCCGTTGTCTTTGAGGCGGCTGACAGCGCCAACGAGCCCGAGATATCGCGCATGCTGGTGGCCCTGTTCCACCTGATGCAGGGCAAGGAGCTGGCCGGGCAGGAGCGCGCCTGCGGCACCAGCGCCTTTGCCTCGGGCCAGCTGCAGCCCAGTGCCCGGGCGCAGTGGCTGCATTTGATCGAATCGCAGGAGCGTTGTTTTGAGGTGTTTGCCAGCCTGGCCACGCCGCGCGTGCTGGTGCTGTGGCAGGCCCATATGGCGGGCGATACCGACATGGCGGCGGTGGAGCGCATGCGCCGCGTGGCCCATACCGCGAGCGGGGCCAGCCTGAGCCGCAGCTGGAGTGCCGATTGGTTTGCGGCCTGCAGCCACCGGCTCGATGCCTTGCATGGCGTGGAGACCTTGGTCGCGCAGGAGCTGCAGGTGCTGTGCCTGCACAAGCTGCAGGCGCAGGAACAAGCGCTGGCGGCCTTGCAGGCGTTGCCACCGGGCGCTGAACCTGCCCAAGAGGGCGCAGAGGGCGCTGAGGGCAGCGAAGCCGGCATGGCCTTTTTTGAGGCCTCGGCGCCGCCCGATACCTGGTCGCTCGATGCCGTGGGCGCGCCGGCGCTGGGGCGCGATATCCTGTCGCTGGTGCAGCAGCAATCGCAGCGGCTGCAGACCATGCAGAGCCAGATCCAGGAGGCGCGCACTGCGCTGCACGAGCGCAAGACCCTGGAGCGCGCCAAGGGTCTGCTGATGGCCCAGCACCAGCTCAGCGAGAGCGACGCCTACCAGCTGCTGCGCCAGACGGCGATGAACCAGAACAAGCGCATGCTGGAGGTGGCCGAGGCCGTGCTGGCGATGGCGGCCTTGGTGCCCCAAGCCCCTGCAGCGCCCGCAGGCCCTGCTGCAGCTGAGCGCTAGCAGCTTTCCGCTGCGCACCAAAGCATGGCAGCCGCTGGCCCGCAGGCTGCTGCAATGCACCATTGCAGGGATCCGGGCCGGTGTGCAGCGCCGGCCCAGGTTGGCTCTTCAGAGGGAAGCACTGCAATTTTTGAATTGGCATGGAATATGCATTGATCTTCCCAACCAGGCCAAAGGCGGCCTGTTTCCGGTAATCGCGAGTTATTTCGGGACAACGGCGTCCCTTTCCTGATGGTGCAAGCCCTCAGCGAAAGGACGCCGTTTTTTGTTTTTGGAATCTGCAACGCCTTCGATGGAGTTTGACAAGAATGACGATACGCCCCACCCCTGACACCGCCCCGGCGGCAGAGGCTTCGCCCGCTTCTTCGCCGCTGGCCGGCCGCCGTCAGTTCTTGCGCCATGGCGCCCAGGCAGCGGCAGCCACCTTTGTCTACAGCGCGCTGGGCCACCAGGGCGTCTGGGCCGCCGGCTCGGATGCGCCGGAGAAAAAAGAGGTCAATATCGGCTTTATCCCGCTGACCGACTGCGCCAGCGTGGTGATGGCCTCGGTGCTGGGCCTGGACCAGAAGTACGGCGTCAAGATCACGCCGACCAAGGAAGCGAGCTGGGCCGGCGTGCGCGACAAGCTGGTCAATGGCGACCTGGACTTTGCCCATGTGCTCTATGGCCTGGTCTATGGCGTGCAGCTGGGCGTGGGCAGCCCGCAAAAGGACATGGCGGTGCTGATGACGCTCAACCGCAATGGCCAGGCGATCACCCTGTCCAAGAAGCTGGCCGACAAGGGCGCCGTCGATGCGGCGTCACTGGCCAAGCTGATGGGCGCGGAAAAGCGCGAATACACCTTTGCGCAGACCTTTCCGACCGGCACCCATGCGATGTGGCTGTACTACTGGCTGGCGAGCGCGGGCATCCACCCGCTCAAGGATGCGAAAGTGATCACCGTGCCGCCGCCGCAGATGGTGGCCAATATGCGCGTGGGCAATATGGATGGCTTTTGCGTGGGCGAGCCCTGGGGTCACCGCGCGATCATGGATGGCATCGGCATCACGGCCATCACCACCCAGGACATCTGGCGCGACCACCCGGAAAAGGTGCTGGGCTGCACGCAGGACTTTGTCAGCCGCCACCCCAACACCGCGCGCGCCGTGACCATGGCGATTCTGGAGGCGGGCCGCTGGATCGATGCCAGCTTGCAGAACAAGCAGAAGATGGCCGAGACCATTGCCGGCAAGGCCTATGTGAACACCAGCGTCGATGCCATCAACCAGCGTATTCTGGGCCGCTACCAAAATGGCCTGGGCAAGACCTGGGACGACCCCAACCACATGAAGTTTTTTGCCGAGGGCGAGGCCAGCTACCCCTACCTGTCCGATGGCATGTGGTTCCTCACCCAGCACAAGCGCTGGGGTTTGCTCAAGAGCCACCCCGACTACCTGGCTGTGGCCAAGAAGATCAACCAGACCGCCCTGTACAAGGAAGCGGCTGCGCAGCTGAAGATCGCCGTGCCCAAGTCGGACATGCGCAGCAGCCCGCTGATCGACGGCAAGGTCTGGGATGGCTCGGACCCCGCCAAATACGCCGACAGCTTTGCCCTCAAGGCCTGATAAGGAGCACCCCATGCCAGCTGCATTGCGAGAGAGTGTGTCGTCCTTGCCGACACCGGCCACGGGCTCGGCCCTGGCTGAACGCAAGGTGTTGTCCATCCATGAGCACATGGCTCGCAGCCTGCCCGCGTCGGGCGCGCTGAGCCCGCCGGCTGCGGCAGCGCCGGCCGTGCCTGCGCCAGCGGCCCCGCGCGATGGTGCCGCCGTCTGGCAGCAGCGCTTTGGCGCGCTGGTGCAAAGCCTGCTGCCGCCGGTGCTGGGCTTTGGCCTGCTGCTGGTGCTGTGGTCCATCGTCGCCCAGGGCAACCCCGGCATTCCGGGCCCGCAGGAGACCTGGGCCCAGGCGCAGGAGATCTTCCGCGATCCCTTCTACCGCAACGGCCCCAATGACCAGGGCGTGGGCTGGAATGTGCTGGCCTCGCTGCAGCGGGTGAGCATCGGCTTTGGGCTGGCGGCACTGGTCGGCATTCCGCTGGGCTTTGTCATTGGCCGTTTTGACTTTCTCTCGCGCATGTTCAACCCGGTGATCAGCCTGCTGCGCCCGGTGTCGCCGCTGGCCTGGCTGCCCATTGGCCTGCTGGTGTTCAAGGGCGCGAACCCGGCGGCAATCTGGACCATCTTTATCTGCTCGATCTGGCCGATGGTGATCAACACGGCGGTGGGCGTGCAGCGCGTGCCGCAGGACTATATGAATGTGGCGCGGGTGCTGAACCTGAGCGAGTGGAAGATTGCCACCACCATCCTCTTCCCCGCCGTGCTGCCCTATATGCTGACGGGCGTGCGCCTGGCAGTCGGCACCGCCTGGCTGGTGATCGTCGCTGCCGAGATGCTGACCGGTGGCGTGGGCATTGGCTTCTGGGTCTGGGACGAGTGGAACAACCTCAATGTCAAGAACATCATCATTGCGATCTTTGTCATCGGCCTGGTCGGCCTGCTGCTGGAATGGGCGCTGATCCGCCTGGCCTCGGCATTCACTTTTGAGGAGGTCAAGGCATGACGCCCAATACGCCCAACATTCCCGCGACGCCCCAGGGCAAGTACATCGAGATCCAGCAGGTGGCGCAAAGCTTCAAGACCGCCAAGGGCCTGTTCCAGGCGCTGCAGGGCATCAACCTGGAGATTGCCCAGGGCGAGTTTGTCAGCCTGATCGGCCACTCGGGCTGCGGCAAATCGACCTTGCTGAACCTGATTGCCGGCCTCACCAGCCCCAGCGAAGGCACCTTGCTCTGCGCCAACCGCGAGATCAAGGGGCCGGGGCCGCAACGGGCCGTGGTGTTCCAGAACCATTCGCTGCTGCCCTGGCTCACCTGCTGGGCCAATGTGCACCTGGCGGTGGAGCGGGTGTTTGGCGGGCGTGAGCGCAAGGCCCAGTTGGCTGCGCGTACCGATGCCGCGCTGGCACTGGTGGGCCTCACCCATGCAGCGCACAAGCGCCCCGGCGAGATATCGGGCGGCATGAAGCAGCGCGTGGGCATTGCCCGGGCGCTGTCGATGGAGCCGCAGGTGCTCTTGATGGACGAGCCCTTTGGCGCCCTCGATGCCTTGACCCGCGCCAAGCTGCAGGACGAGCTGCTGGAGATCGTTGCGCGCACGCGCAGCACCGTGGTGATGGTGACCCATGATGTGGACGAAGCCGTGCTGCTGTCCGACAAGATCGTGATGATGACCAATGGTCCTGCTGCGACGATTGGCGAGGTGCTGCCGGTGCCCTTGGCCCGCCCGCGCAACCGGGTCGCCTTGGCCGAGGATGCGCAGTACCAGGCCTGCCGCAAGGCGGTGATCGACTTTCTCTACACCCGCCAGGCCCATGTGGAGAAGGTGGCCTGATAAAGCCTACTTAGCTAGCAACAGGCGCTCCATATGGAGCGCCTTTTTTGTGCACGCAAATGAGGCGAGGCGGCGCCCGAGCCGCACAAAAAATGTGCAGCGCTGAGTTCTGCTGCTGGGCGCTCCCCGCATGTCAACTTGGTATGGAACTTGCATAGTCCTTGGCGTGGCCATGGCGGCCACCGGGTGGCGGTGCACAGTGGCGCTGCCGTCCAAAGACAAAGACGTCTATGCGCGCATGCCTGGCATGCGGCGCCTAGACGTCTTTTTTTTGTGCTGCCCACGGGAAACGCTATGAAAAAAATCAAGTTGGTCATGGTTGGCAACGGTATGGCGGGTGTGCGTGCGCTCGAAGAGCTGCTGGCGCTGGCGCCGGATCTGTACGAGATAACGGTATTTGGCGCAGAGCCCCACCCCAACTACAACCGCATCCTGCTGTCGCCGGTGCTGGCAGGCGAGCAGACCTTGGACGACATCGTGCTCAACGACTGGCGCTGGTACGAGACGCATGGCGTGCGCCTGCATGCCGGCTGCACGGTGCATGCGGTGGACCGCGCCCGCCGCGTGGTGCATGCCCGCAATGCCGATGGTGAGGCGGTGACGGCCGACTACGACCGGCTGATTCTGGCGACCGGCTCCAACCCCTTCATGCTGCCCATTGCCGGCAAGGATCTGCAGGGCGTGCTGGCCTACCGCGATATTGCCGATACCCAGGCGATGATCGATGCGGCCCGGCACTGGCGCCATGCAGTGGTCATTGGCGGCGGCCTGCTGGGGCTGGAAGCGGCCAACGGCCTGATGAAGCGCGGCATGCAGGTGGCAGTGGTGCATGCCGGCGAATGGCTGATGGAGCGCCAGCTCGATGACCAGGCCGGGCAGCTGCTGAAGAAATCGCTGATCGAGCGGGGGATGCAGTTTTTCATGCAGGCGCAGACGCAGGAGTTGCTGGGCAATGCCGAAGGCCGGGTGCGCGCGCTGCGCTTTGCCGATGGCCGCGAGATCGACGCCGACCTGGTGGTGATGGCCGTCGGCATCCGCCCCAACACGGCGCTGGCCGAGGCCATGCACCTGCATGTGAACCGGGGCATCGTCGTCAGCGACACCATGCAGACCATCACCGACCCGCGCATCTATGCGGTGGGCGAGTGCGCGGCGCACCGGGGCATTGCCTACGGGCTGGTGGCGCCTTTGTTTGAGCAGGGCAAGGTGCTGGCCAACCACCTGGCCGAGATGGGCATTGGCCGCTACCAGGGCTCGCTCACCTCCACCAAGCTCAAGGTCACCGGCATTGACCTGTTCTCGGCCGGGGATTTTCAGGGCGGGGAGGGCACCGAGCAGATCGTGCTGAGCGACCCCTACTCGGGCGTCTACAAAAAGCTGGTGATCAAGGAAGACCGGCTGGTGGGCGCGTGCCTGTATGGCGATACGGTCGATGGCAGCTGGTACTTCAAGCTGCTGCGCGAAGGGCGCAGCGTGGCCGATATCCGCGACAAGCTGATGTTTGGCGAATCCAACCTGGGCGATGCCGGCCACCAGGGCCAGAACAAGGCCGCCGCACTGGCCGATGGCGACGAGGTCTGCGGCTGCAATGGCGTGAGCAAGGGCGCCATCTGCAAGGCCATCAAGGACAAGGGCCTGTTCACCCTGGACGAGGTGCGCAAGCACACCAAGGCCAGCGCCAGCTGCGGCTCCTGCACCGGCCTGGTCGAGCAGATCATCATGTTCACCGTCGGTGGCGACTATTCGGCATCGCCCAAGACCAAGCCCATGTGCGGCTGTAGCGAGCACGGCCACCAGGCGGTGCGCGATGCGATCCGCGAGCAACGGCTGCTGACGACCGACAGCGTCTTCCGCGTTATGGAATGGAAGACACCCAATGGCTGCGCCAGCTGCCGCCCGGCCATCAACTACTACCTGATCAGCACCTGGCCCAAGGAGGCGCGCGACGACCCGCAAAGCCGCTTCATCAACGAGCGCAGCCACGCCAATATCCAAAAGGACGGCACCTACAGCGTGATCCCGCGCATGTGGGGCGGAGAGACCACTGCTGCCGAGCTGCGCCGCATTGCCGATGTGGTGGACAAGTACCAGATCCCCACCGTGAAGGTGACCGGCGGCCAGCGCATTGACCTGCTGGGCGTGAAAAAGGAAGACCTGCAAGGCGTGTGGAACGACATAGGCATGCCCTGCGGTCATGCCTATGCCAAGGCGCTGCGCACCGTCAAGACCTGTGTGGGCAGCGAATGGTGCCGCATGGGCACGCAGGACAGCACGCAGATGGGCAAGGACCTCGAACGCGCGATGTGGCGCATGTATGCGCCCCACAAGGTGAAGTTTGCCGTCAGCGGCTGCCCGCGCAACTGCGCCGAATCGGGCATCAAGGATGTCGGCATCATCGGCGTGGATTCGGGCTGGGAGATGTACATCGCGGGGAACGGCGGCATCAAGACCGAGGTGGCGCACTTTCTCACCAAGCTCAAGACCGCCGAGGAAGTGCTGGAGTACACCGGCGCCTTTATGCAGCTGTACCGGCTGGAGGGCTGGTACCTGGAGCGCACGGTTCACTACGTGAGCCGCGTGGGGCTCGACCATGTCAAGCGCCGCATTCTGGATGATGCCGCTAGCCGCCAGGCACTGTGGGCCCAGCTGCAGCAGGCGCTCGACGGCGAGCCCGACCCCTGGTTCGAGACCGACAAGGCGGCCGTGGATCTGCGCCAGTTCCAGCCGCTGCCGGTGCTGCCCGCACTACAGGCTACGCCTGCGCTGCCAGCCCTTTCCTCACCTCTCACCACCGCCGGCGCATGATGCCGCGCCGCCAGGAGACCGACATGAATGAATGGATCACCATCTGCGCCATCGATGAGATTCCGGTGCTGGGCGCCCGCCGCGTCGCCCGCGCCCAGGGCCTGGATGTGGCGGTATTCCGCACCGCCAGCGGCGAGGTGTTTGCGCTGCTCGACCGCTGCCCGCACAAGGGCGGGCCCTTGTCGCAAGGCCTGGTGTTTGGCAGCAGCGTGGCCTGCCCCTTGCACAACTGGACGATTGCACTGGCCACCGGCGAGGCCGCTGCCCCCGATGAGGGCTGCACCCCACGCTTTGCGGTACGGCTGGAGGGCAGCGCGGTGCAGCTGCGTGCCGATGAGCTGGCCGGGCATGCGCTGGCGCAGACCCGGCCGCTGGCAGGGCCGGCGGGCCTGGGGCGCTGTGGTTCTGCCGCCTCCAGTTGCAGCCCGTCGCCATCCGCAGTGGCCGCTTAAGACTGCCCCACCGGACGGAGCCGCCCATGCAAGAGACCCGATCGACCTGCCCCTATTGCGGCGTGGGCTGCGGCGTGATCATCACGTCCGACGGCCAGCAGATCACCGCCGTGCGCGGCGACCCTGAGCACCCTGCCAACCAGGGCAAGCTCTGCACCAAGGGCAGCAGCCTGCACCTGACAGCAGCGCCCGCGCTGGCGCGGCAAAGCCGCTTGTTGCAGCCGATGCAGCGCCTGCGCGGCGCCGCACCCGAGACCCGCAGCTGGGACACGGCGCTGGACAGCCTGGCCGCCCAGCTGCTGCAGATCCGCGCCGACCATGGCCCCGATGCGCTGGGCTTTTACCTGAGCGGCCAGTTGCTGACCGAGGACTACTATGTGTTCAACAAGCTGGTCAAAGGCTTGCTGGGCACCAACAACCTGGACACCAACTCGCGCCTGTGCATGAGCAGTGCGGTGGCCGGCTACAAGGCCACCCTGGGCGCGGATGCGCCACCGGCCTGCTACGAAGACATCGACCTGGCCGGCTGCCTGTTCATCAGCGGCAGCAATATGGCCTGGGCGCACCCGATCCTGTTCCGGCGCGTGGAAGAGGCCAAGGCGCGCCATCCCGAGCGCAAGATCATCGTTGTTGACCCGCGCCGCACCGAGACCGCCGAGCTGGCCGATCTGCACCTGGCCTTGCAGCCGGGCACCGATGTGATGCTCTGCCACGGCCTCTTGCACATCATGCTGGCCCAGGGCTGGGCCGATGCGGCCTTTGTCGATGCGCACACCAGCGGCTTTGCGCAGCTGCATGCGATCGTGCGCGAAGCGACGCCGGAACGCGTGGCCCAGGTCTGCGGCCTGGCGCTGGCAGATCTCTACCTGGCCGCCCAATGGTTGGCCTGGGGCGGGGCCGATGCGCCGGGCAGCAATAGCGAGCGCCAGCCCACGCTCAGCCTGTACTGCCAGGGGCTCAACCAAAGCAGCAGCGGCACGGCCAACAATGCGGCGCTGATCAACCTGCACCTGGCCACCGGCCAGATCGGCAAGCCCGGCGCCGGCCCCTTGTCCTTGACCGGCCAGCCCAATGCGATGGGCGGGCGCGAGGTGGGCGGCCTGTCCAACCTGCTCAGCGCCCACCGCGACATGGCCAACCCGCAGCACCGGGCCGAGGTGGCCCAGCTGTGGGGCGTGGATGCGGTGCCGGCGCTGCCAGGCAAATCGGCGCTGGAAATGTTCGAGGCCGCAGCCGATGGCCAGATCAAGGCCTTGTGGATTGCCTGCACCAACCCGGCGCAAAGCCTGCCCGAGCAGGCCATGGTGCGCCGTGCGCTGGAGCGGGCCGAGCTGGTGGTGGTGCAGGAGGCCTTTGCCCAGACCGAGACGACGGCCTACGCCGACTGGCTGCTGCCCGCCACCACCTGGGGCGAGAAACTGGGCACGGTCACCAACAGCGATCGCCGCATATCGCGGGTGCGCGCTGCGGTGGCCGCGCCCGGCCAGGCGCGCCATGACTGGCAGATTGGCGTGCAGCTGGCCCAGCGGCTCGAGCGCCATCTGCGCCCTGGCCGCCCCAGCCTGTTTGCCTATGACACCGAGCAGGCCGAGCGCGGCTGCGAAGCCATCTGGATGGAGCACCGCGACAGCACGCGCGGGCGCGACCTAGACATCACGGGCCTGAGCTGGGCGCTGCTGGAAGCGCAAGGCCCGCAGCAGTGGCCGCTGCCCAGCGGCGCGGCCCAAGGGCGCCAGCGCCTCTACAGCGATGGCCGGTTTGCCACCGGCGATGGCCGCGCGCGCTTTGATGCCCAGCCCTGGAAGCCGGTGGCGGTGCCGCGCGATGCGCAGTTTCCCTTCAGCCTCAACACGAGCCGGCTGCGTGACCAGTGGCATGGCATGAGCCGCACCGGTCAGCTCGGCCGCCTGTTTGCTCAGGACAGCGAGCCCAGCGTGCAGGCCCACCCGCAGGACATGCGCCGGCTGCAGCTGCAAGACGGCGACCTGGTGCAGCTGCACAGCCGCTACGGCAGCCTGGTGGTGCCGGTGCAAGCCGATGCCGGCCTGCAGCCCGCGCAGCTGAATCTGCCGATGCACTGGGGCAGCATGCACCTGAGCGGCAGCACGGTGGACGGCCAGCGCCTGGCAGGGGTGAATGCACTGACCACACCCGAGCGCTGCCCGCGCTCCAAGCAGCCCGAGTTGAAGCATGTGGCGGTGCAGCTGGAAAAAGCCGAGCTGCCCTGGCAGTGCCTGGGCATGGCCTGGCTCGATGACCGCCAGGTGCTGGCCACGCGCCAGGCGCTGGCGGCCTTGATGGGCGAGTTTGACTTTGCCAGCAGCGTGCTGTTTGGCCGGGCCGTGCCGCTCGATGGCGCTGCCGGTCAGGGGCGCAATGGCGTGCAGTTCCGCGCTGCTGCGCGCCAGGCGCCGCCGGCGGCCTTGCTGGCGCGTTTGCAGCAGCTGCTGCAGCTCGATGGCCCGCAGACCCTGCGCTATGCTGATGCGCAGCGCCAGTGCAGCCGCGCCATCGCCATGGGCGAGCAGGCGGGCGAGCCGGTGCTGCAGGCCTTTTTGCTCTGCGGCGATGCCAGTGCCGGCCAGTGGCTGGCGCCGGTGCTGCGCGATGAGCAACCCACGCGCAGCTTTGGCCGCCTGCTGTTGGCCTCGGGCAGCCAGGCGCCAGCTGCTTTGCCGACCCGTGCGCGCCAGGTCTGCGCCTGCATGAATGTGGACGAGGCCGCCATTGGCGAGGCCCTGGCCACGATGGATGGCGCGCCGGAGCAGCGCCTGCTGCAGCTCAAAAACACGCTGGGCTGCGGCACACGCTGCGGCTCCTGCATTCCCCAACTCAAGCAGCTGGTGCAGCGCGTGGCCCCAGCCGCATTGGCGCCTTCTGTTTGATGCTCTTGAAAGGTCTTGCCATGCATGCCATTGCCACCACTCCCTTTGTCGCCGGCCGCTGCTACCTGGTAGGAGCCGGCCCCGGCGACCCCGAGCTGCTGACGCTGCGCGCCTGGCGCGCGATCCAGGCGGCCACCTTGCTGCTGGTGGATGACCTGGTCTCCGCCGACATCGTGGCGCTGGCACCGGCTGCCACCCGCACCATCTATGTGGGCAAGCGCGGCGGCCGGGCCAGCACCTCGCAGGCTTTTATCGAAAAGCTGATGGTGATGGCCGCCCGCCAGGGCGAGACGGTGGTGCGCCTCAAAGGGGGCGACCCCTTTATCTTTGGCCGGGGCGGTGAGGAGGTCGCGCACCTGCAGGCCCAGGGCGTGCAGGTGGAAGTCATCAACGGCATCACCTCGGGCCTGGCTGCCGCCACCAGCCTGGGTGTGCCGCTGACCCACCGCGACTATGCCCACGGCGTGGTCTTTGTGACCGGCCATGCCAAGCCCGGTGGCGCGCCTCTGGATTGGCGGCAGCTGGGGGCGACGGCGGAGGCGATGTCTCTTAGCTTGGTGGTGTACATGGGGGTGGCGGCAGCTCCTTTGATCGAAGCGGGCTTGCTGGCCGGTGGCCTGGCGCGGGATACGCCGGTGGCCTTGGTGCAGAACGCCAGTTTGCCGAGTCAGCGGGCGGTGTTGACGTCCTTGTCTTGTTTGGTGAGTTGTTTGCAGGGGAGTGGGTTGGGGAGTCCTTGCATGATGGTGATTGGTCGGGTGGCTGGGTTGGCGGATGCCAGTCTGTTGTGGCAAGGGTTGGTTGAGCCTCTTGAGCGGCAGGCTTGATTTTTTGTTTTTCGGCAGCGCTTGTTTATTGGCTCTGGTTACTACTGGCGTAGGGCAGCTGGCCGGGTCTCGCCCGCCGGGCGAAATCCGGCCAGCAGCCCTACGCAGTAGTAAAAGCGCCAATAAATAAGCGCTATTCAAAACGACCACCAGCACCAGGTGCACTTTCGGTCAATGGTTGAAATGTATTCAATAACAGTCCTTAAATAAATATAAGACTGAAATTACGTACATAAACTACCTCTTCTTAAAGGGGCAAGCACCCGATTTATTGTTGTTAAATTCAGTCCTAACTTAAAATAGCGACTGTTATTAAAAACATTAAATGAGCGACTTCATGCAAGCGGCCCATTGCGGCACTCAGAGGCGATGCCATGAAATACGACGAAACCACCCGGACCTCCAAAGACAGGCTCAGCGAAGCATCCATGCTCGGCAAAAAGCTGCACGCACTGCGTATGGCCATGCGCATCACCCAGGCGGAGGCAGCAGCACGGGCAGGTCTGTCGCGCTCCACGGCGGTGCTGATTGAAGCCGGGGACGAGAGTCGCACCTTGAGCCAGTTGCTGCGGTACTTGGATGCAATTTCACCGCGCACTTCCTTGTTGGCGCTGCTCACCGACGACATCGCCGCCGTGAAGAACATGCAGGCGGACTTGCTCGGCAAGCGCGTACGCATGCCCAGACGCAACCAAGTCCATGAAGGGCAACCACCGCCGTCACCGACACCAGCAACGCCCAGAGGCAAAGGAGCCCCAAGCGCCCGTCGTGGAAAAACGGAGAAGACCGATGCCTACGATTTCTAAGCGCAGCAAATACGCGCACCCGCCTGAACAAGTCGCAGTGTTCGCGCATGTCGCAGGCGCGGGCGTTCGCCAACAGAATGCGTTCGTGCCCGCCGGCATGCTGGAGAACCTTGCGGAGGACCGCAGCCCCACCTTTGCCTACGGCAAGAAATATGTGAAACGCCACAACGCGATCGAAGTGGACCCTGTTGCGTTGCCGTTGGCTGGCGAGCAAGGCGGCCAGCAGCGCCATGTGTTGCCTGGGCTGGCGGAGTTCGGTGGCATACGCGATGCCGCACCCGATGCCTGGGGCCGACGCGTAATTGAGAACAAGCTTCGCAGCGGTACGCTCCCGGAAGTGGCTTATCTGCTGGAGGCTGGCAGCAACCGTGTTGGCGCGCTGGATGTACGGCTGGCGGTCAACTCCCCGGAGAGCGATGAGGCTTATGGGGTGGTGGACCTGGAGCGTCTGTTGGATGTCGCCGATCGCATAGAAAACGACGAGCCCGTGCCCGAGGCATTCTTTCATTATTTCAACGGGCTTGGGTCTGCCGGTGGTGCGCGCCCGAAAGCGACGATCCGCGATGAACAGGGTGTTCTCTGGTTGGCCAAGTTCCCCTCCAAGGGCGACAAGGCCTGCAATGCCGTGCTGGAAGCCGGAGCCTTGGAGCTGGCGCGGGCCGCTGGCCTGCGCGTCCCTCCGGTCAAGCTGCTTGATATCGGCAGCCAACGTATCTTGTTGATCCGCCGCTTTGACCGCTACTGGGCAGAGCCGGGACAGGTGTTGGCCGAAGGGGAGGAAAGCTGGGCCTATGACCCCCAAACCCCGACGGCCGGAGGCAAGCGCGAAGAAGGCCGGATTGCCTATTGTTCTGCGTTGACGCTGATGGGGTTGCATGAGCACGATGCGCCCAACAGCTCGTATGCGAACATCTGCCAGGCCATCCGCAGGCATGTGGCCATGCCATTCATCGACCGCGATGTGAAGGAAATTTTCCAGCGCATGGTGTTCAACATCATCGCCAATAACAACGATGACCATCTGCGCAATCATGCCTTCATCTACGACGTGGCAGCCAAGGGCTGGCGGCTGAGCCCTTTGTACGATGTGCTGCCGATGAATACGGTGGCCCATACGCGCTATCTGCATCTGTCGGTGGGGGACGAAGGCCGGGTAGCCACCCTGGACAACGCCTTGTCGCAATGGTCGGCCTTCCATAACTCGCGTGCTGAAGCCGTTGAGGCGATGCACCATGTGTGGGTGGCTACACGCGCTTCGCTGGAGAAGTTTGAGCAATTTGGCGCATCCGATCGTGACTTGGCGTATGTGAGGGCAGCCTTTCGGCGGTTGGATGACTTGGCGAGTCCAGTGTTGCGGCGGGAATTGCGTGAGCTTTAGGCTCTGTCTTGGTTGGTCTCACCGTTGTTTTTGGGTGGTGATTGTTTATTGGTGTTATTTACTACTGCGTAGGGCAGTTGGCCGGGATATGCGCCCGGCGGCGCAGTCACTTTCATTTGGCGCCAAATGAAAGTAACCAAAGCAAAGGCGCCCCTGCTGCTTGCGACCCTTCGCGTTGCGAAGGGCAACCTGTGTCGTGGCATTTGTGGGGTGTGCCGCGAAACTCTCTACGCGCCAAGGCGCTCCGTTCGAACAGACGCGGCAAGCTAGTTGACGAAGCGCTGGCACTCTGCGGTGCCAGCGCCACCCCACAAACACCACGCCCCAGGCGCATGCAAAAGGGGTATTTGGGATAGCGTCTTTGGGTGGTGGAGGGGATGCTGTCTTTGTCTGGTTGGCTGGCCGTTGTGCTAGTTTATTGGTTTTGTTTACTACTGCGTAGGGCTGCTGGCCGGGATGTGCGCCCGGCGGCGCAGTCACTTTCATTTGGCGCCAAATGAAAGTAACCAAAGCAAAGGCGCCCCTGCTGCTTGCGACCCTTCGCTTTGCGAAGGGCAACCTGTGCCGTGGCGTTTGCGGGGTGTGCCGCGAAACTCACTACGCGCTGAAAGCGCTCCGTTCGAACAGACGCGGCAAGCTAGTTGACGATGCACTGGCACTCTGCGGTGCCAGTGCCACCCCGCAAACACCACGCCCCAGGCGCATGCAAAAGGGGTGGGGCGGGACAGCTTCTTTGGACTTTTTTGGGGCGCGGCTCTTGCAGGCTGTTGGGTATTGGGCGCCTGCTTGTCCCCTCTCGCAGCGCCGAGGAGATCAGAGCATGGGGTGGTTTGGCTGCCGAAGAGCAGCCAAACTTCGTGAACTGACTTACGGCCGCTGTTTGAACGGAGCGCCTTGGCGCGTAGTGAGTTCGGCCGCACAGCCCATGCTCTGGTCCCCGCAGGTTGCCCCGGGCACTTCGATTGGCGAAGTGTTCGGGGTCGCTGGGAGTGGGGCAGCCTTCTTTTGGGTACTTTTCTTGGCTGGGCAAGAAAAGTACCTCGCCCGCCGGGGCGAGACCCGGCCAGCAGCCCTACATCAGTAGTAAACAGCGCCCATTAATAGGCACTGTTAACAGCCAGCAGAAAAGCGCAAATCAAGAAGCGCAGTTCAGGTACCGGTCACTTGACCGGAATAACCGTAGAAGCAGGCACCGCCACCGCCGTCACACTGTTCTGCGGCGAGCCCTCAATGACCTTGTCCGAATACGTCATGTACACCAAGGTATTGCGCGCCGCATCCACCATGCGCACCACCCGCAACCGCTTGAACAGCAGCGAAGTGCGCTCGCTGAACACCTCCTCTTGCTGCTTCAAAGGCTTGTCGATACTGATCGGCCCGGCCTGCACACAGGCAATCGAGGCTTCGGAGCGGTCTTCTGCCAGGCCCAGCGCGCCCTTGACGCCGCCCGTGCGGGCGCGGGAGACATAGCAGGTCACGCCCTTGACCAAAGGGTCGTCATAGGCCTCGACAACGATCTTGTGGTCGGGGCCGATGAACTTGAACACCGTGTCCACCGAGCCGATGGTGTCCGGTTGGGCCCAGGCGGCGGTGGCGGCCAGGCAGCCTGCGGCGGCGAGGGTGCGGCGCCAGGAAGAGGTGATCAGCATGGAGGGCGTCCGAAAAAGAAGAGAGGGCTGCACCGGCGCGCTGGCCGGTGCATGCGGGGGCCGGATCAGGCCTGGGCGGCGGCTTGGGCCACGTGGCGCTGCAGGTGCTCGAGCGCTTCTTCGACCTGGTCGACCAGCACCAGGCAGAGGTCGCCCGGTTGCAGGCGTGCGAGCGCGTGGTCGATGGCGATGAACTCGCCGTGGATATCGGTCACGTAGCTGGTGCGGCTGGCGCCTTGCAGGCCCTGGCGCAGCAGCGCGATGACTTCGCCGTCGGCGCGGCCGCGCTGGGCGGCATCCTGGTAGAGGATCACATCGTCAAAGGCCTCGCCCAGCATCTCGGTCTGCACGCGGATGTCTTCGTCGCGGCGGTCGCCGGCGCCGCTGATGACCACGCTGCGCTTGTTGGCGGGCATGGCTTCCACGGCCTGGATCAGCGCGCGGATGGCATCCGGGTTGTGGCCATAGTCGGCAATGATCGTCGCACCGCGGTAGTCCATCACATTGAAGCGGCCCGGGGCGTTGTCGCTGTCATTGACAAAGCCGGCGAGGCCTCGGCGGATGGTCTGCCAGGGCAGGCCGGCGGCCCAGGCGGCGCCAATCGAGGCCATGACGTTCTCGACCTGGAAGGTGATCGCGCCATTGCGGGTGATCGGGATCTCGCGCAGCGGGATCGACTCGCGCCAGGAGCCTTCGGCGGCCACGATGCTGTCGCCATCGACATACACCACGCGGCTGCCTTGGGCGCGGTGCGTGGCCATCACGGGGTGGTGGCGGTCGGCGGCAAAGAAGATCACCTTGCCGGGGCAGACATGGGCCATCGCGGCGACCAGCGGGTCGGCGGCGTTGAGCACGGCGTAGCCAGTGGGGGCGACGTTCTGCACGATCACGCGCTTCAAGACCCCCACATCTTCCTTGGTGGTGATGAAGTTCAGACCCAGGTGGTCGCCTTCGCCGACGTTGGTGACCACGGCCACCTGGCAGCGGTCAAAACCCAGGCCTTCGCGCAGAATGCCGCCGCGTGCGCATTCGAGCACGGCCGCATCGGTCTCGGGGTGGGCCAGGGCGTTGCGCGCGCTGCGCGGGCCCGAGCAGTCGCCGCTGTCGATCTGGCGGCCGTTGACGTAGACGCCATCGGTGTTGGTCATCGCCGTGCGCCAGCCGTGCGAGGTGAACAGATGGGCGATGACGCGGGTGGTCGTGGTCTTGCCATTGGTGCCGGTGACGGCGACCAGCGGGATGCGGCCGTCGTTGCCGGCGCTGAACATCTCGTCAACCATCGGCACGCCGACATGGCGCGGCTTGCCGAAAGAAGGCGCTAGGTGCATGCGCAGGCCAGGGGCGGCGTTGACTTCGACAATACCGCCACTTTGCTCTTCGAGCGGCTTGAGCATGGTCTCGCAAACCACGTCCACGCCGCAGATGTGCAGGCCAATGGTCTGGGCCGCTTCGATCGCGCGGGCGGCGATTTCGGGGTGCACGTCATCGGTCACATCGGTGGCGCTGCCGCCTGTGGACAGGTTGGCATTGTTGCGCAGCACCACGCGCTGGCCTTGGCCGGGCACGCTGTCGGGGGTCATGCCTTCGCTGGCAATGCGGGCGATGGCGATGTCATCGAGGCGGATCTTGGTGAGCGCGGTGCCGTGGCCGGTGCCCCGGCGCGGGTCCTGGTTGACCAGGTTCACCAGCTCGCGGATGGTGTGCTGGCCGTCGCCCAGCACCTGGGGCGGCTCGCGGCGGGCCGCGGCGACCAGCTGGCCGCCCACCACCAGCAGGCGGAAGTCGTGGCCGGGCAAAAAGCGCTCGACCATGATCTCGTCGCCAAATTCGCTGGCCGTCTTGTAGGCCGCTTCCAGGCCTTCGCGGGTGGTGATGTTGACCACCACGCCCTTGCCCTGATTGCCGTCCTGGGGCTTGACCACGACGGGCAGGCCCACTTCCAGCGCCACTCGCCAGGCCTCTTCCACATCGGCCACGGGGCGGCCCATGGGCACGGGCACGCCGGCGGCATGCAGCAGGCGCTTGGTCAGGTCCTTGTCCTGCGCAATGGATTCGGCCACGGCGCTGGTCGAGTCGATCTCGGCCGCCTGGAAGCGGCGCGCCTTGGAGCCCCAGCCCAGCTGCACCAGCGAGCCGCTGGTCAAACGGCGAAACGGGATGCCCCGAGCGACAGCGGCATCGACGATGGCGCCGGTCGAGGGACCGATGCGCTCGTCTTCATCCAACTCGCGCAGCGCCGCAATGGCGGCGTCGGCATCGAAGGGGCTGTCGTTCAAGGTGGCCTGGATCAGCGCTTCGGCCTTTTCCATCGCCAGCTTGCCCACCGCTTCTTCGGTGTATTCGACGACAACCTGGTAGGTGCCGGGCTCAGTGGTTACATGGGTGCGGCTGAAGGTGACCGGGCAGCCGGCCTGCGCCTGCAGCGAGAGTGCTGCGATTTCGAGCACATGCGCGAGCGACAGCGCCTGGTCGGCGCCATGGGGCTGAAGCGGGGCGATATTGGGGAAGCGCGCACGCAGTTTTTCTTCAAAACCAGGGATGGTGCTGTAGCGCTGTTCGCTGTCTTCACAGCGCACGATGGTCTCGATGGCGGTGCTGCGGGTCCAGAGGTTGGGGCCACGCAAGGCACGGGTGCGGGAGAGCTGCATAGTGTTTCTTTCAGATGGAGGGCCCGCTGAATCAGCGGGCCGTGCATGCTTGTCGTCGTGGAGAGCCGTGTCCGGCGTATCAGGCGTTGTACTCGAAGGTCTTGATACCGGCGCCGATCAGATCGGGGGTGATATCCAGCGCCCAGGCCGTGGCGATGGCGGCAAGCAGGGCCGAGGTGTCGGGCTTCTTGCCACCCGGCAGGCTCAGCGCATCGAGGGTGCCCAGCACGCGCTCTTGCGCGCCGGTGGCCAGCACCACATTGTTGCCCTTGATGAGAACGGCGCGGCCGCCTTCGTGCTGGGCTTCGGTGTTGGCGCGGTGGGTGGCCACGGCTTCGTTGTTCGCATCGGTGGTGTACAGCACCACTTCGCCGTCGCACAGCTCGGCCAGATCGGCCACTTCGGGCAGATCGGCGTTGAGCACGCCAGCGCCATCGCTCAGCACCACATCGATCTGGGTGCGCATCACGCGGCGCATCTGGCCGGCTTCGAGCACATCGTGGTCCGCCAGGCTCTCAAAGCCTTGCATATCGGTCACCACACCGACCAGGCAGCGGTCGTAGGCCAGGCCTTCTTCCAGGATGGAACGGGCCGTCGTCTGGATCACCGCAGCCTGCGCCAGGCGGTTGGTCAGCAGGCGATGGGCGCCGGCCCAGTTGGCGGTATTGGTCTTCTGGGTCTGGCGGTTGGACAGGAACATGCCCTCGTCGCTGGCCACGCCGGTGAGCTTGCCCGACAGTTGCAGCAGCCAGCCTACGAGGCGCGCGATGAACGCATTGTTCTGTGTGCCGACAATGCCGACGATCGGGATACGGCCCGCACCGGCACCTTCTTCGCGCGGGAAGAGGTGGTCGGCAATGGCCATGCCGACCGGGCGCGGCGCGCCGCTGGTGGGCTTGAGGTGCATCAACAGGCCTGGGCCGGCGTTGACTTCGAGAATCGCGCCCTGGCCTTGCATCGGCTGGGAGACGTCCTTCAGGATCATGTCCATGCCGGCGATGTCCAGGCCAACGATCTTGGCGGCCAGCACCGCGTAGTAGGCCACATCCGGGTGCACGTCATCGAGGCAGTCGATGGCCATGTTGCCATTGCGTTGCAGCAGCACACCCTGGCCTTGCGGAATGACCGAATCGGGCGTGACATGCTGGCGGTTGAGTTCGAGCTTGACGGCGCCGGCTTCGAGCTTGATCCAGTCGAGCGGGTACTCCTGCTCGGGGCCTCGGCGGGGGTCTTCGTTGAGCACGGCCACCAGCTCACGCAGGGTGGCCTTGCCATTGCCGTAGACGCTGACGGTCTCGCCCTTGGTGGCAGCGACCACCTTGTCGCCCACCACCAGCAGTCGGTGCTCGACGCCGTCGATGAACTTCTCGACGATGACATCCGAGCCTTCGGGCTGGGCCAGCGCAAACGCGGCCTTGATATCGGCCTCTTGCGACAGCTCCAGCGTCACGCCCCGGGCGTGGTTGCCGTCAGACGGCTTGACGGTGACGGGGAAGCCGATTTCCTGGGCCACTTCCCAGGCTTCTTCGGCGGTGGCCACGATCTGGCCTTCGGGCACCGGCACGCCGCAGGCGGTCAGCAGGCGCTTGGTGAAATCCTTGTCCTGGGCAATGCCTTCGGCAATCGCGCTGGTCTGGTCGGACTCGGCCGTCCAGATGCGGCGCTGCGCAGCGCCATAGCCCAGCTGCACCAGGTTGCCATCGTTGAGGCGGATATGAGGAATGCGGCGCTCGCTGGCGGCATCGACGATGCAGCCGGTCGAGGGGCCGAGGTAGCGGTCATTGATCGCCGTCTTGATCGCATGGACCGCCGGCTTGATGTCGTAGGGCTCGTCGTTGATCGCGGCCATCAGCAGCTGGTGGCCATGCTCCAGCGCGACGCGGGCCACGGCCTCTTCGGGGCAGCGGAACACCATGCGGTAGACGCCGCGTTGGGAGATCTCGCGCGTCTGGCCAAATTCGGCCGGCATGCCCGCCAGGTTCAGCAGCTCGATGATCACGTGCTCCATCACATGGCCCATCCAGGTGCCGCCTTCGAGGCGCTGGATGAAACCGCCGCGTTCACCGACGCCGCAGGTGTGCTCGATCAGGTCGGGCAGCCAGGTGGTGAGACGCTCGTTCAGCCCGGGGATCTTGTTCGAGGGATAGTCCTCCAACTCTCCAAGGTCCAGCCAGACCTCCAGTACGGGGCGGTAAGTCCAGACGCTGGGGCCGCGCAAAAACGTGGTGCGCAAGAGTTGGATTGTATTGAATTTCGCCATATCGATCAACGGATAAACATAAGTAACAATTCCGGGGGGAATCGCCGTAGATGGGAAAGCATTGTGCGCCCAAATGAGGCAGATTAATCGCTGTCAGCCTATTGGGGCTGTCAGACGTTAAAGACAGATGAGGGCGGGGCGACCCATGCCGCCGTTCGCCACAATAATATGCGGTTGTTCACCGGACCACTGCCACCGCCCCGTGCGGAGAGAAAAAACGCCATATGCAACATCTTCATTCCGCGGACGCGTCAGCATTCTTTGCGGGTCCGCTAGGAACCCAATTGCGAGCCAAGCTCAACACCCTGGAAAACGTGCTTGCCGTCACTCCCGTTGACCTGACCTCGGATTTGCGCTTCGGCAGCGGCCAGGTAGTACTGACTTCCGAACGCCTTCTGGCCTTTGATCCCGATGCCCAGCAGTGGAGTGAGTGGGGACTATCGCCCGATTTGAGTCTGCGTTTTTTTGACCATGGCGGCGTAGGCAGCCTGGAGCTCCATGACAGCGCGCAGCGCCTGGGCCTGTGGCGCATCACCTTGAGCCACCAGACGGCGGTGCTGGGCCTGATGCAGCAGTTCGAGCGCCAACGTGAGCGCTTGCTGCGCAACGAGGCCTACCAGGTGGTCGAGGACGAGCGCTCGCTGTGCCCGGTCTGCGGCAGCGTGCTGCCCCCCGACAGCGAAGAATGCCCGGCCTGCGCCCGCCAGCAGAATGCACCGACCTCGAGCTGGGTGCTGCTGCGCCTGTGGCGCTTTGCCAAACCCTACAAAATGCAATTGTTGTTGGGTTTCGTCCTGACGCTCTGCACCACGGCCGCCCAGCTGGTGGCGCCGTACCTGACGATTCCGCTGATGGACAAGATCCTGATCCCGTTCCAGAACGGCGAGAAGATCGATGCCGGCCTTGTGCGTTTCTACCTGGGCGCGCTGCTGGTCTCGGCACTGATCGCCTGGCTGCTGGGCTGGGCGCGCACTTTTGTGCTGGCGCGCGTCTCCGAACGCATCGGCGCCAACCTGCGCACCACCACCTACAACCACCTGCTCAAGCTCTCGCTCGATTTTTACGGCAGCAAACGCACCGGTGACCTGATGGCCCGTATCGGCGCCGAAACCGACCGCATCAACCTGTTTCTCTCGCTCAACGCGCTGGATTTCGCGACCGATGTGCTGATGATCGTGATGACCTCGGCGATTTTGTTCTCGATCAACCCCTGGCTGGCCCTGGTCACCCTGGTGCCGCTGCCCTTTATCGCCTGGATGATCCACACGGTGCGCGACAAGCTGCGCACCGGTTTCGAGAAGATCGACCGCGTCTGGTCCGAAGTGACCAATGTGCTGGCTGACACGATTCCCGGTATCCGCGTCGTCAAGGCCTTTGCCCAAGAGCAGCGCGAGGCCGACCGCTTTGCCGCTGCCAACCAGGTCAACCTCGAAGCCAATGACCGCGTCAACAAGACCTGGTCGCTGTTCACCCCCACGGTCACCTTGCTGACCGAAATCGGCCTCTTGATCGTCTGGGCCTTTGGTATCTACCTGGTGGCCGGTGGCTCGATCACTGTCGGTGTGCTGACCGCCTTTATCGCCTACATCGGCCGCTTCTACACGCGTCTCGATTCGATGAGCCGCATTGTGTCGGTCACGCAAAAGGCCGCCGCCGGCGCCAAGCGCATCTTCGACATCCTCGACCATGTCAGCAACGTGCCCGACCCGGTCAACCCGGTCAAGCTGGGCAAGGTGCAGGGCGCCATCACGATGGAAAACGTCGGTTTCCGCTATGGCAGCCGCACCGTCATCAAGGACCTGAACCTGCAGATCCGCCCCGGCGAGATGATTGGCCTGGTGGGCCACAGCGGCTCGGGCAAGAGCACCCTGGTCAACCTGATCAGCCGCTTCTACGACGTGACCGATGGATCGATCCAGCTCGATGGCGTCGATGTGCGCCGCATTGCGGTGTCCGACTACCGCAGCAACATCGGCCTGGTTTTGCAAGAGCCCTTCCTGTTCTTCGGCACGATTGCTGAGAACATTGCCTACGGCAAGCCCGATGCGACGCGTGAAGAGATTGTGGCCGCAGCCCGCGCCGCCCATGCGCATGAGTTCATCCTGCGCCTGCCCCATGGCTATGACTCGCTGGTTGGCGAGCGCGGCCAGGGCCTGTCGGGCGGTGAGCGCCAGCGTATCTCGATCGCGCGCGCACTGCTGATCGACCCGCGCATCCTGATCCTGGACGAGGCGACCTCGGCGGTGGATACCGAGACCGAAAAGGAAATCCAGCGTGCGCTGGACAACCTGGTGCAAGGCCGCACGACGATTGCGATTGCCCACCGCCTGTCGACCCTGCGCAAGGCCGACCGCCTGGTGGTGATGGACCGGGGCGAGATTGTCGAAGTCGGATCGCACGATGCGCTGATGGCCCAGGAAGGCGCCTACTGGCGCTTGTACATGGCGCAGGCGCGCCGCGCCGAGGAAGATGCCGAAGCCGCTGGCGTGGTCACCGCACGTGCTGCGGGCGTGACCTATGACATCCAGCCCCTGCCCAAGTCCCATGTGGACGGGTCCGATGACAACCGCTGATCAGCAGCCCAGGAAAGCCCTTTCATGACAACCATTTCCTCTCCGCTGGCGCTCAGCCGCAATCCCTTTGGCCGCCTGGTTCTGGACAAGGACGGCAGGCCCCACCAGGTCAACCCGGTGCGCGCCTTTCCGCTGTCGGCCCCATCGCTGGGCATCTCCCTGGTCGGCGAAGACGGCAAGGAGGTGCTGTGGATCGCTGACATGGACGCGGTGGACCCGGCGGCCCGCGCACTGCTCAACGAAGACCTGGCCGCGCGCGAGTTCCAGCCGCTGATCGAGCGCATCGTCAGCGTCTCGACCTTCTCAGTCCCCAGCATCTGGACCCTGGAGACCGACCGGGGCCCTGTCCACATGACCTTGAAGGCCGAAGAAGACATCCGCAAGCTGCATGGCCGCCAGAACCTGCTGATCACCTCGGCCGATGGCGTGCACTACCGCCTGCCCGATACCAACCGCCTCGACAAGGCGTCGCGCAAGCTGCTGGAGCGCTTTTTGTAAGCAGCCTCTACCGCAAGCTGCAGTGCGGGGCCTGGAATTGCGGGCCCTTGCCTTTTTGCGGGCCTTGTCCCTTTCGGTGCTGCTTTGCCTGGCATTTACAGGCATAATGCAATTCATTTGCAATAGTGGCCGTCGTCTGCGCGGCCACTGGTTTGATTGTCTGCCCGGCCTGTGTCTTCCCTGCGCGCTCTCCACCCCCTGTCTGTCTCGGCGCATGCGTCCAGGCCGCTGCGTGGCTGGGCGATGGCGCTGCTGTGCTGGCTGTGTTTTGCGCAGCTGTGCCTGCCGCTCTTGGGCAAGGTCCATGACATCAGCCACCTCCATGCCCGCGCGCTGCAGACGGCTGCGGCCACGGCATCGGCTGGCGAGCGTGACGGCAGCGATACCGTGGTCAGCCCCGGCCATGGTGCGCATGACCTGTTTGGCAAGCATTCCGAGGCCGACTGCCAGGGCTTCTCGCACATGGCGCTGGGAGCTGGCCTGCTCTGCGATGCGCTGCAGGCTCCGTTGCTCGCGGCGGCGCAGGAAGCGGCACCCACCGTGCTGGCCATCTTGCTGCGCCAAAGCCCGGCGCTGTTCTTTGCGCGCGGCCCTCCCTCTCTCTCCCCCTCTTCGTTCCAGTGACACGGCCCCTTAGCCCTTGACCTTTGATGGTGCAGGGCAGCGCAGGCCGGTCTGTCTTGTTTTTTCGCGCAGCTGCCCGGCGCCACTGCGCCGGGCCGGTTCAGCCAGCAGTGCTGGGCTGCGCGCGCACATGCGTTGGATGCATGTGCTTTTCGAGGGGTAGACCATGGGTTTCCATGCACAACAGGCGCAGCCGCTGGTGGCGCGCACAGCAATTTTCAAACCGCAGGCGCGGGATCTGCGCCCGGTCGCAGCCGCCGTGATCGGCCTGCTGTTGGGCAGCGCCGCGCTGGCGCAAAACGCCGAGGGCAGCACGCCGGCAACGGCCACAAACACCACCACCTTGCCCGAGGTGACGGTATCGGCCAGCGGCACCAACCGGACGGTCGACGACATGACCACGCCGGTGACGGTGCTGCAAGGCGATGAGCTGGTGCAAAAACGCGGTGCCAGCCTGGGCGAGACTCTGGCCAATGAGCCCGGCATCCAGGCCACGCACTTTGGTGCCGGTGCGAGCCGGCCGGTGATTCGCGGCATGGATGGTGCGCGGGTCAAGGTGCTGAACGATGGCGCGGTGATCCAGGATGCCTCGACGATCAGCCCCGACCATGCGGTGGTGAGTGAGCCCATGCTGGCCACGCAGATTGAGGTGCTGCGCGGCCCCTCGGCACTGATCTATGGCGCCGGTGCGATTGGCGGCGTGGTCAATGTGCTGGACAACAAGATCCCCACCAAGGTGCCCGAGAAGGGCTATGAAGGCCAGGTCGAAGTACGTGCCGGCACGGGCGCCAACGACGCGGCGACGGCTTTGTCGCTGACGGCCGGTTCGGGCCCCTTTGCCCTGCATGTGGAGGGCATGGCCCGCAATGCCGATGACTACCGCGTGGGCAGCGGCTGGGGCCTGGGCAACAAGGTGGATGGCAGCCGCGCGCGCAATGCCGGCGGCAGCATCGGGCTGTCCTGGATCGGCGACAGCGGCTATGTGGGCCTGGCCTACACCCGCACCCAGGCACGCTACGGCCTGCCCGGCCACAACCACAGCTTTGAAGGCTGCCACACCCACGGCCTGCACCTGCACTGCGGCGGCCATGATGGCCATGACCATGGGGATGACGACCATGACCACGACCATGACCATGAGGAAGAAGGCGTGCCGGTGGTGGACATGCACAGCGAGCGCTATGACCTGCGCTCCGAGTGGCGCCAGCCGTTTGCCGGCGTGTCGGCCATCCGTGTGCGCGGCGGCGTGACGCGCTACCACCACGACGAGATCGAGGGTGGCGAGATCTCCACCAGCTTCAAGAACCGCGCGCATGACATGCGTGTCGATGTGCTGCATGAACCGATTGCCGGCTGGACCGGTCTGGTCGGCTTTGAGGCCGCGCAGCGCCGCTTCAGCGCCACCGGTGAGGAAGCCTATGTGCAGCCGACCCGCACGCAAAGCCAGGGCGTCTACCTGCTCGAAGAGCGCCGCTTTGGTGACTTTGGTGTCGAGGCCGCACTGCGCCACGACTGGCAAAGCGTCTACGCCAACGACGACGGCCTGGTGCGCAAGCACAAGGGCAATTCGGTGTCGCTGGGCGGCAGCTGGCGCTTTATGCCGGGTTACCGCCTGAGCGCCCATGTCACCTCGGCCAGCCGTCTGCCCACGGCCGAAGAGCTGTATGCACGCGGCCTGCACATGGCCACCTCGACCTATGAGCTGGGCAACCCCGACCTGCGCAAGGAGCGCTCGGGCAATATCGACATCGGCATTGCGCGCACTGCGGGCGACACGACCTACTCGGTCAATGTCTACCGCAACCGCGTGAACAATTACATCTATGGCCGCACCGTCGATGAGCATGAAGGCCTGCAGCTGCTGCAGTATGCGCAGCAGACCGCCACCTTCACCGGTCTGGAGGGCCAGATCCAGCACCGCATCGATGCGAACTGGACGGTGGGCGCCACCGGTGACCTGGTGCATGCCAAGCTCGAAGACGGCAGCAAGATCCCGCGCCTGGCTCCCGCCCGCGTAGGCTTGCGCGTGGCCGGCAAATGGGCCAACTGGAGGAGCGAAGCGCAGTGGCAGCTGGTCAAGCGCCAGAACAAGGTCGCGGACTATGAAACCGAGACCCCTGGCTACGGCATGCTGAACTGGCGCGTGAGCTACCACCAGACCTCCAGCGATGGCACGCCATGGCAGATTTACCTGAAGCTGGACAACCTGACCAACAAGCTGGCGTACGTCCACACCTCGTTCATCAAGAACGCGGCGCCGCTGCAGGGCCGTGCAATTTCTCTGGGCTTTATCAAGCAGTTCTAAGCCTCTGAAAACCCAGGCCTGAACGCCAAAGCCGCTGTCTCGATCAGGAGCCAGCGGCTTTTTTGCGTCTGCGGTGGCTAGAGCGGATCAGAGGTTGGAGATGCCGCTGCTGACATGGCCGGCCGGCACATGGGCCGCCGCGCTGGTGGCATGGCCCGTCTGGTCGTCAAAGAAGAAATCGGGCTCGAACTCGCGCAGAAATTCGCCCTTGGCCAGGCCGCCCAAGAACATGGTTTCATCAACGCCGATGTTCCAGTCCATCAGGGTGCGGATGGCGCGCTCATGCGCGGGGGCGCTGCGGGCGGTGACCAGCGCGGTGCGGATGCGCATCTGGCTTTGCGTATCTTGCTGCAGCCGGTGGAGCGCCGCCAGCAGCGGCTTGAAGGGGCCATCGGGCAGGGGGCGGGTGGCATGCTCGATCTCATGGCGCTGAAACGCGTCCAGCCCCTGGGCCTGGAAGACACGCTCGGCCTCGTCCGAGAACAGCACGGCATCGCCGTCAAAGGCAATGCGCACTTCATCGGGGTTGCCGTCCTGCGCCTGGGCCGATTCGGTCAGCACACGTGCGGCCGGAAAGCCCAGCTGCAGCGCCTGCTGCACATCGGTGGCATTGGCCGAGAGGAACAAATGCGCGCCCAGCGGCTTGAGGTAGCGAAAAGGATCGCGCCCCTGGGTGAACACGCCCCGCTGGATGGAATGGAGCCCATGGGCCTTGCAGCTGCGGAACACCCGCATGCCGCTGACCGGGTCATTGCGCGAGAGCAGCACCACCTCGACCTTCTGTGCCGTGCCGCTGTTGAAGGCCAGCAGCTTGCGCACCAGCGAGAACGCCACCCCGGGTGGCGCGGGGGTCTCCAGCCGCTGCAGCTGCAGCCGGGCATAGGCCTGGTCCTTGTCCTGCTCGAAAACCCGGTTTTCTTCTTCAAAGTTGAACAGCGCCCGCGACGAGATCGCGACCACCAGCTTGTTTTCGAGAGTGGCAGCCATGGCCGTCCTTGTTGCTGAACTGAGGGCCAATATAGCGCAGTCTTCCCAATCAACAGAGGTACTTTCTCCAGGGGCTAATACGGCCCAGCCAACCCAAGGTTGGCGGTTGAAGCTAGGCGCTCCCAACGACGCGTGAAGCCGCAGGCAGTACTGAAAGTACGACAAGGCTTGGCGCGGCCGGCCAGGCAACGACGTATCAAGGGCTGTATTAGTCCCTCTCAATACCAGGCTTGGGAGAATTGGGAGATGACCCGTCCCAAATGCTGCTGCATCGCCTGGCGCGCCTGCGCGGGCTGGCGCTCGGCAATCGCGGCAAAGATGGCCTGGTGGTCCTTGAGGCTGGCCTCGCGCAACTGCTCGGAGTGGAAATGCTGCTTGATCTTGTCCCAGCGCGGGTCCTGGCGGGCGTTGTCCCACATGGCCTCCACCATGTGCTGCAGCACGCGGTTGCCGGTGGCCTCGGCAATGGCAAGGTGAAAACGCCGGTCGGCCGCGTCGTAGGCGTCCTTGTCGGCCAGCTGCAGGCGCATGGTGGCAAGGGCATCGAGCATGCGGTCCAGGTCGGCATCGCGCCGCTCGCTGGCAGCGGCGGCAGCTATCTCGGCCTCGACCAGCACGCGCGCGCGCAGGGTCTCGAGCGGGCCGGGTCCGGTGGGCACATCAAAGGCGGGCAGGCGGCTCAAGCCACTGGCGCCACCGGCACCGCTGGGCTGCAGGTAGATGCCCGAGCCCAGGCGCACCTCAACCAAGCCTTGCACCTCCAGCGCAATGATGGCCTCGCGCACGGCAGTGCGGCTGACGCCAAACATATCGGCCAGGGTGCGCTCCGAGGGCAGGCGCTGGTCGGCCGCCGCGCTGTCTGTGGCAGTTTCTTCCAGGATTTTTCTGGCGAGGTCCTGGTAGGACCTGACACCGGTGGTGCGGCTGTCGTCGTCAACCGGAGGGACCAGCTTGTTGGGCATCTTGCGCGTATTCCGTTCATCGGCCGATCCGCCAAAACCGGAAGGCCAGCAGCAGTGTAAGCCGCCGTCTGGCCCAAATGCGGCAAATACCGGACATAGTGGTAAACCATCAATCTAAATGGTCTAGCCAGTTTGTAGAATTGGTCTAACCAAATTTTTGATTGCAGCAAAAGGTTTTCCATGAAGATGTCGTTTCGTTGGTTTGGCAGCGCAGACCCGGTGTCGCTCGCCTATATCCGCCAGATCCCAGGGGTCACGCATATCGTCTCGGCGATCTACGACGAGCCGGTCGGTGCCGTCTGGCCGCTGGCCAAGATCGAGGCGCTCAAGCAGCAGATCGAAGACGCGGGCCTGGCTTTTGAGCTGGTCGAATCGGTGCCGGTGCACGAAGACATCAAGCTCGGCCGCGACAGCCGCGACCAGCTGATCGCCAACTACCAGCAAACCCTGCGCCATCTGGCCGCCGCCGGTGTGCAGGTGGTTTGCTACAACTTCATGCCGGTGTTTGACTGGACCCGCACCGAGCTGGCCAAGCAGCTGCCCGATGGCTCCACCTGCCTGGCCTTTGACAGCCGCCAGGCCGACAGCATCGATGCGGAAAAAGGCATCTCGCTGCCCGGCTGGGACAGCAGCTACCGCAGCGATGAGCTGCAAGGCCTGCTGCAGGCCTACCGCCAGGTCGATGCCGAGCAGCTCTGGCAGAACCTGGCTTATTTTCTGCAGGCCGTCATCCCGGTGGCCGAGGAATGCGGCATCAAGATGGCCATCCACCCCGATGACCCACCGCGCCCGATCTTTGGCCTGCCGCGCATCGTCAAGAACCGCGATGACCTCGCCCGCATCGTCGACCTGATCGACAGCCCCGCCAATGGCCTGACCTTGTGCTCGGGCTCGCTGGGCGCTGGCCCGCAGAACAATGTCGAGGCGCTGGTGCGCGAGTTTGGCGGGCGCGGCCGCATCCACTTTGCGCATATCCGCAATGTCAAGGTATCGCCCGAGGGCGACTTTGAAGAAACCGCGCACCTCTCGACCTGTGGCTCGCTCGATATCGCGGCCATCGTCAAGGCCTACCACGATGTGGGCTTTGCAGGCTATGTGCGCCCGGACCACGGCCGCATGATCTGGGGCGAAACCGGCAAGCCCGGCTATGGCCTCTACGACCGGGCGCTGGGCGCCGTCTATATCAATGGCCTGTGGGAGGCGGTGGACAAGTTCTCGCCCGAGCAGCAAGACAGCGCAGTGCCTGCTGCCCTCTGATTTCACACCAAGGAGACATAACAATGACGACCGTTCAACTATCGCACGCCATGCTGCGTCGCAAACTGACCCTGGGTCTGGCGCTGGGCGCCAGCTTGATCGGCGCGGGCGCCCCGGCGCTGGCGCAGACCGCCTACCCGACCAAGCCGGTCACCCTGATGGTGGGCTTTCCGCCAGGGGGGCAGACCGATTTTGCCGCCCGCGTGCTCAGCAACAGCCTGGCGGCCAATCTGGGCCAGGGCGTGGTCATCGAGAACAAGGCCGGCGTCAACGGCAACCTGGGCTCGGCCGACATCATGCGCTCAGCCCCCGATGGCTACCGCATGCTGGTGGGCAATGGCTCGATGACGGTGACCCCGCACGTCTTCCCGACCTTGGGCATTGTGGACCCGACCAAGTTTGTGCCCGTGGGCATCTTGCTGCAGTCGCCACTGGTGCTGGTGGTGCCCACCTCGTCGCCTGTCAAAGACTTTGCGCAGTTTGCGGCCCTGGTCAAGGAGCGCGCCAAGGCTGGCAAGGGCGTGGACTATGGCACGCCCGGTGCCGGCTCGCTCGTGCATGTGACCACCGAGCTGATGCGCGAGCGCCTGGGCAGCCCGGCGATGAACCATGTGCCCTACAAGGGCAGTGGCGCTGCCGTGATCGACCTGATGGCCGGCCGCATCGAGGCCATGTTTGATGCGACCTCGGTGTTTGATCCCTATATCAAGTCCGGCAAGGTGCGCCCCATCCTGGTCACCAGCAGCAGCCGCGTGGCGTCGCTCCCCGATGTGCCGACCCCCGCCGAAGTGGGCCTGAAGGATTTCGAGATCATCTCCTTCATCGGCATGTACGGCCCGCCCGGCACCCGCCCGGAGGTGGTGCAAAAGCTCAATGCCGCCATCAACACGGTGCTGAAGGAACCTGCGGTGATCCGCAGCTTTCAGGAGCGCGGTGACCAGCCTGGCGGCGGCACGCCCGAGCAGCTCGACGCGATGACGCGCGCGCAGTACAAGCTCTGGGGCGATGTGGTCAAGGCCAACAAGATCCACGCCGAGTAAGAGTCGCTAACACAACCCTTGAAACGTCGTTGCCCTGCCTTGTCGTACTACTGTACTGCCTGCGGCAGGACGCCCAGTCTCAACCGCAAACCTGCGGTTTGCTGGGTCGTGTTAGCGACTCTAAAGGGGGCCCCGCTGGCCTTGGCAGAGCCAAGCGGGGTCAGACCGGTGGCTTAGCGCACAAACTGGTTGAGCTGGATGATCGGCATCAGCACCGCCATCACGATGATGCCGACAATGATGCCCATGCCGACGATCAGCAGCGGCTCCAGGATGGTGGCCAGGCGCATCGCGCGGCGCTTGACATCGCCAGCCAGCTGGTTGGCCACGCGCTGCAGCATCTGCGGCAACTCGCCGGTCTGCTCGCCCAGGCGGGCAAACATCGACAGCAGCGCGGGGAAGCGCTTTTTCTGCGCCAGGGCCGAGGCGAGCGGCGCGCCCTCGCGCACCTGGTCCAGCGCATCGATGGCATCCTGGCGCATCGCCTGGTTGGAGACGGTCTGCGCAGCGGCCTGCAGCGCCTTCAGGATGGGCACACCGGCATTGCTGAGCATGGCCAGGGTCGAGGCAAAGCGGGCGGCGTTGTAGTTGCGCGAGAGCTTGCCGACGACCGGCAGCTGCAGCCAGCCGGCATCAAAGCGCTGGCGAAAGGCGGGCTGGCGCAGCGACAGGCGCAGCAGCACGGTGCCAACAACCGCCAGGCCCGCGCCCAACCACCACCAGTGGCGGATCAGATCGCTAAAGCCCAGCATGATGCGGGTGAGCAGCGGCAGCGCATGCTTGGTGCCCGAGAACACCTCGGCCACCTGGGGCACCACATAGCTCATCAGCACCATCACCACGACAAAGGCAAAGCAGGTGACGATGGCCGGGTAGAGCGAGGCACCGATGAGGCTGTTCTTGAGCTGGTCGCGCTCTTCCAAATCATCGGCCAGCCGCGACAGCACCTGGTCGAGGTGGCCGCTGTGCTCGCCCGCATCGATCACGGCGCGGTATATCTGCGAAAAATCACGGGGGTAGAGGGCCAGCGACTTGGCAAAGGTGGAGCCGCCATTGACTTCGGCGCGCAGGCTGGCCACCAGCTGGCGCTGGGGCTCGCTGTCGATCTCTTCCATCAGCGCGGTCAGCGCGCGCTCGAGCGGCAGGCCCGAGCTGATGAGGCCGGCGAGTTGGCGCGTCCAGACCGCCAGGCCCGTGGCATTGAAGACCGCACGCCGGCTGCGCACCATGCTGGCACCGCTGTCGTCGACATCGCCCAGCGGCTCGACCGCCAAGGGCACCATGGCCTGGGCACGCAGCAGGCTGCGCGCGGCCTTGGCGCTGTCGGCTTCGATCATGCCCTTGCGGGTCTGGCCCTGGGCGTCTAGAACTTCGTACGAAAAAGCGGGCATGGGGCAGGTGGATAAAACAAGGTGGCTCCATGGCCACCCCGGGCTATTGTGCCTGATCCCCATGGCATGCAGATGGCAGTGGCCCGATCAGGCAGCGGCTGCGGCGGGCATCTCTGCGGGGCCATCGAGCGCATCGGCGCGCTGGGCAGCGGGGCGCTGCAGCAGCGGCAGCGCGTAGTCCTGGAACTCGGGCAGGCTGGGCAGGGTGCCTTCGTGCATGCTCCAGCCGATATAGCTGGCCAGGTACAGGTCGGCGGCGGTGAAGTGGTCGCCACAGGCATAGCGCTTGCCGGACACCGCCAGCTGCAGGCTGCGCAGCACATCGTCAAAACGGCCATAGCCGGCCGACCGTGCCTGGCGCTCGGTCTGGTTCTGCAGCCAGCCTTCGGCCTTGGCGGTGGACACCGCCTCGACCGGGCCCGCCACCAAGAACAGCCAGCGGTAGTAGCTGCCGCGCTCGGCGCTGCCCAGCGCCGGTGCCAGCTTTTTCTCGGGATAAAGATCGGCCAGGTAGGCCAGGATCGCGCCGGTCTCGCTCACCACCGTGTTGCCATGCTGCAATGCCGGTACCTTGCCCATGGGGTTGAGCGCCAGGTAGTCGGGCGACTTCATCGTGCCGCCAAACTCCAGCCGCACCGGCTCGTAGACGGCATCGCACTCTTCGAGCATCCAGCGCACCATGCGGGCGCGGGACTGGGGGTGGTAGAAAAAGCGCAGCGGGGCGTTGTGGGGGGTCATGTCTTGGTCCTTCGGGTGGCTGGCAAAATCGCCATGCCCGTAGGTTAGGCAGGGAGGCTGACAGAAACTGTCAGCAGCTGGCATCAAGCCGCAGATGAGCGCTTACGACCAGCCGTCCAGCGTATAGCCGGTCTCTGCCAACCACTGCTGGATGAGGCTATGGCGGCTTTGCGGATAGCGCTCCTGCAGCTCCTGCATCGCATGCACCCGGTCGGCGCGAAAGTGGCGAAAGCCCTGGCGCAGCTCGCACCAGGCGGAGACCACCCGGCTGCGGTCGAAATAGGCCATCGCAAAGGGCCAGACCAGGCGCTCGGTCAGGCGGCCGTGCTGGTCCTCATAGTGCAGCACTACCTTGTGCTCGGCACGGATCGCGCGGCGCAGTCCAGTCTGCCAGGTCTCGGGCGGGGGGCTGGGCTGCATGTTGGGAACCATCAGGCCGCTGGTATCGACGGCGATGCGCAGCTCCAGCGGCAAGGCGCTGCGGATGCGATCCATCGCGGCGCTCGCCGCACTGGCCAGCTGCGGGTCGGCCTGCAGGCTGGCCCAGCGCGCGCCCAGCAGCAGGGCTTCGAGCTCATCGGCATTGAACATCAAAGGCGGCAGCAAAAAGCCAGGCCGCATCTCAAAGCCAATTCCCGGATCGCCCTCGATCGCCGCACCTTGCTCACGCAGGCTGGCGATATCGCGGTAGACGGTGCGCAGGCTCACCTCCAGGGTCTGGGCCAGCGCCGGGCCGGTTTGCGGTTGGCGGGCGCGGCGCAACAGATCAAGCAGGCGGAGCAGGCGGGCAGGGCGGGACATCGCGCAAGCATAGCCGGTCTGCCAGGCCTGCCATAGACTCAGGCAGGTGCCTTTTGCCCGATCTCGAAATTGGCCTGGATCTCCAGCGCGCGCACCAGGCCGGAATGGTCCCAGCCCGCACCGCCATGGGCCACGCAGCTGTTGAACAGCTGCAGCGCCTGGGCGGTGTTGGGGAGGGACACGCCCAGCTGGCGCGCGCTGGCCAGCGCCAGGTTCAGGTCCTTTTGGTGCAGCGCAATGCGAAAACCGGGATCAAACGTGCGATGGATCATGCGCTCGGCATGCACTTCGAGAATCTTGGATGACGCAAAGCCGCCCAGTAGCGCCTGGCGCACCCGTGCGGGGTCGGCACCGGCGCGCGATGCAAACAGCAGTGCCTCGGCCACCGCCTCGATGTTCAAGGCGACGATGATCTGGTTGGCCACCTTGGCGGTCTGGCCGTCGCCATTGCCGCCGACCAGGGTGATGTTCTTGCCCAGCGTCTCGAACAGCGGTTTCACCCGTTCAAACGCCGCCTCCGGCCCGCCCACCATGATGGACAGCGTCGCATTCTTGGCACCCACTTCGCCGCCCGATACCGGCGCATCCAGGTACTGCGCGCCCAGCGCGCTGATGCGTTTGGCAAAGTCCTTGGTAGCGACCGGCGAGATGGACGACATATCGACCACGATCTTGCCGCTGCTGCCCTTGAGGCCGGCGGCCAGGCCATCGGGCGCAAACAGCACTTGCTCGACGTCGGGGGTATCGGGCACCATCACAAAGACGATATCGGCCCGCTCGGCTACGCCGCGCACCGATGTGCATTGGGTGGCGCTGCTCTCAGCGATGGGGGCCGGCACCTTGCCGCGCGTGTTGATGAACAGTTGGTGGCCGGCGGCAATCAGGTGGCTGCACATGGGCGCGCCCATGATGCCCAGGCCGATGAATCCCAGTTTGAGGGGCGTTGCATGCATGCAGAAATCTCCTTGGTTTTTATGGAAAGAGGTGTGGGTTTCGGGTCTCGATCAAGCGGTAGCCGTCGCGCGCCTTTGGCCCGCCACGGTCTGCAGCCAGTGCAGGCCCGCCTCGGTGCCCTGCGCGGGCTTGTACTCGCAGCCCACCCAGCCGCTGTAGCCAATGCGGTCCAGGTGCGCGAACAGGAAGGGGTAATGGATCTCGCCCGTGCCCGGCTCGTGGCGGCCCGGGTTGTCGGCCAGCTGTACATGGCCGATGCGCGCCAAGTGCTTGTGCAAGGTGGCGGCCAGCTCGCCTTCCGTGCGCTGGGCATGGTAGATGTCGTACTGCACAAAGGCATTGGCGGCGCCCACTTCATCCAGAATGGCCAGCGCCTGGTCGGTGCGGCTCAGGTAAAAGCCGGGAATATCAAAGGTATTGATGGGCTCGACCAGCAGGCGCAGCTTGGCCAACTTCAGCGCCGCTGCGGCAAAGCGCAGGTTGTCCACCAGGGTGCGGCGCAGGGTGGCGGCATCCACATCGGCGGGCGCTTTGCCTGCCAGGCAGTTGAGCTGGGGCACGCCCAGCGCATGGGCGTAGGTGACGGCCTGGGCGACGCCGGCGCGGAACTCGTCCACCCGCCGGGGATCGCAGGCAATGCCGCGCTCGCCCGATTCCCAGTCGCCCGCAGGCAGGTTGTGCAACACAATCTGCAGGCCAGTGGCATCGAGCCGCTGCTGGATCTCTTCAACCGTATAGGCATAGGGAAGCAGAAACTCCACGGCCTCAAAACCGGCCTGGGCGGCGCGCTCAAAGCGGTCGAGAAACGGCACTTCGGTAAACAGCATGCTGAGGTTGGCAGCAAAACGGGGCATGGCAAAACTCCGGTTAAAAAACGAGGGATTCATCAATCCAGCAGCGCAAGGGCGCTGGGCGCATCGGCCTTGCCGCTGGCCAGGTCTTCGAACTCGATGACGTTGTCGATCTCGGTGCCCATCGCGATATTGGTCACGCGCTCCAAGATGCATTCGATGACGACCGGCGTGCGGTGCTCGGCCATCCAGGCCTCGGCCTGCTGCATCGCCGGGGCAAAGTCTTCGGGGCGGTGTACGCGGATGGCCTTGCAGCCCAGGCCTTCGACGACCTTGACATGGTCCACGCCATAGCCGCGTGCGGCCTCGTCGGGCTCCATGTTGATGTTGTCAAAGGCCAGCTGCACGCAGTAGTCGATGCTGAAGGCGCGCTGCGCCTGGCGGATCAGGCCCAGGTAGCTGTTGTTGACCAGCACATGGATATAGGGCAGCTTGAACTGCGCGCCCACGGCCAGCTCCTCGATCATGAACTGGAAGTCGTAGTCGCCCGACAGCGCGACGATCTTGCGCTGCGGATCGGCCACGCGCACGCCCAGCGCGGCCGGTGTCGTCCAGCCCAGGGGGCCGGCCTGGCCGCAGTTGATCCAGTTGCGCGGCTTGTAGACATGCAGAAACTGCGCCCCGGCGATCTGCGACAGGCCGATGGTGGAGACATAGGTGGTGTCGCGGTCCAAGCTCTGGTTCATGCACTGGTAGACACGCTGGGGCTTCATCGGCACGTTGTCGAAGTGGGTCTTGCGCAGGTAGTCGATGCTGTTCTTGCGGCCCTGGCAGTCTGCGACCCAGGCGCTGCGGTCGCGCAGCTTGCCCGCGGCCTTCCAGTCCTTGGCCACGGCGACGAACTGCTCCAGCGCTGCCTTGGCATCCGAGACGATGCCGAAATCGGGCGCAAACACGCGGCCAATCTGCGTGGGCTCGATATCGACATGGATGAATTGGCGGCCCCGGGTGTAGACATCGACCGAGCCGGTATGGCGGTTGGCCCAGCGGTTACCGATGCCCAGCACAAAATCCGAGGCCAGCATGCTGGCGTTGCCATAGCGGTGGCTGGTCTGCAGGCCACACATGCCGGCCATCAAGGGGTGGTCGTCGGGGATGCTGCCCCAGCCCATCAAGGTGGGGATCACCGGCAGATTGAGGGTCTCGGCCAGCTCGACCAACAAGTCCGCCGCATCGGCATTGATGACGCCGCCGCCGCTGACGATCAAGGGGCGCTCGGCGGCATTGAGCATGGCGATGGCTTTTTCGGCCTGTTTGCGTGTGGCGGCAGGTTTGTAGACGGGCAGGGGCTCGTAGGTGTCGATGTCGAATTCGATCTCGGCCAGCTGCACATCGATGGGCAGGTCGATCAGCACGGGGCCAGGGCGGCCCGAGCGCATCAAATGGAAGGCCTGCTGGAAGGCGCCGGGCACCTGGGCGGGCTCCAGCACCGTGGTGGCCCACTTGGTGACGGTCTTGGCGATGGATGCAATGTCCACAGCCTGGAAGTCTTCCTTGTGCAGGCGCGCGCGCGGCGCCTGGCCGGTGATGCAGAGGATCGGGATCGAATCGGCGCTGGCCGAGTACAGCCCGGTGATCATGTCGGTGCCCGCCGGCCCGCTGGTGCCGATGCAGACGCCGATATTGCCGGCCACGGCGCGGGTATAACCCTCGGCCATGTGGCTGGCGCCTTCGACATGGCGGGCCAGGATATGGCCGATGCCGCCATGCGCCTTCATCGCTGCATACAGCGGGTTGATGGCAGCGCCAGGAACGCCGAACGCGACGCTCACACCTTCTTTTTCCAGCACGCGGACTGCGGCTTCGATCGCTTTCATTTTGGCCATGGGGTCTCCTTTACAGCTGGGATCGACTGTAGGGAAGGCGGGCGTTTGCCGGAAGGCGCAGGCGGACCATAAAATTTATTCCAGCCAGGAATGGACGGCAGTGCACGCATGCCGCATCATCGGGCGCAGAGGCGCTGCGAACCTGTTCCAAGAAGCGGCCCAGCATGTGACGTGCGGCATGCCAGGCCGCAGCAATCCCAGGAGACACAACCATGGACCGACTCGATGCCATGCACATGTTTGTGCGCGTGGTGGAAACGGGCAGCTTCACCAAGGTGGCGCAGGAGTTTTCCTCGACCCAGCCCACGGTGACCAAGCAGGTGGCAGCGATGGAGGCGCGGCTCAAGGTGCGCCTGCTCAACCGCAATACGCGGGGGGTGAGCCTGACCGAGCCGGGCGCGCTGTACTATGAAAAATGCAAGCGCATCGTCAGCGACGTGGCCGATGCCGACAATGTGGTGCAGGTGCGGCAGACGCAGGTGCAGGGCCAGTTGCGCATTGGCAGCTCGGTCGCGTTTGGGCGGCGTGTGCTGATTCCGCTGGCGATGGAGTTCATGCAACACAACCCGCAGGTGCAGGTGGACCTGAGCTTTGAAGACCGCTACACCGACCTGGTGGCCCAGGGCATCGATGTGGCGCTGCGCCTGGGCAAGCTGGCCGATTCATCGCTGGGTGCGCGCATGCTGGGTGTCAATCCCTGGGTGCTGGTGGCCTCGCCCGCTTACCTGCGCAAGCAAGGCACGCCGCGCCGGCCTTCAGACCTGAAAGAGCATTCGGCGCTGATCTACAGCAGCGTGCAGGGCAATGATGTCTGGCGCCTGCGCAATGCCAGCGGCGAGTCCGTCTCCGTGCCAGTCACGGGGCGGCTGCGCTCCAACAACCTCTCGGCCTTGCTGGCCGCTGCGCGCTCGCACATGGGCGTGGCCGCACTGCCGCGCTATGTGGCGCATGAGTCGCTGAAGGCGGGCCGCGTGGTCGAGGTACTCAAGACCTGCCGCCTGCCCGAGCAGGAGATCCACGCCGTCTACCCCTCGCCGCGCCTGGTGCCGCAAAAGGTGCAGTCCTTTATCGCGTTCTTGCAGGGCAGCTTTGATGCCGCCTGGTGGGAGAGCCTGCCCCAGGGCGGCTAGGCGCGGGAAGGGCTGCCAAGCCTGGCAGCCCGCATCACAGGATCAGAATGGCGCGGAAATCATTGACGTTGGTGTGCGTAGGCCCGGTCACCACCAGGTCGCCCAGCGCCTCGAAAAAGCCATAGGCATCGTTGCGGTCCAGATGGTCGCTCAGGCGCAGCTGCAGTGCAGCGGCGCGCTGCAAGCTGTCGGGTGCCACACGCGCGCCGGCATTGTCTTCGACGCCATCGATGCCATCGGTATCGGCCGCCAGCGCCCAGACACCGCCCTGGCCTTGCAGGGCCTGCGCCAGGCCCATGCAGAACTCGCCAGCGCGCCCGCCGCGCCCCTTGGCAGCACCGGGCTGGCGCGGGCGGATGGAGACGGTGGTCTCGCCCCCGGAGAGGATGACGCAGGGCTTGGCAAAGAGGCTGCCGTGGCGGGCCACGGCACGTGCCAGCGCCGCATGCATCTTGCCAATCTCACGCGATTCGCCCTCGATCTCGTCGGACAGCACATGGGCGGTGATACCCGCGGCGACTGCGGCTTGGGCTGCCGCATCCAGCGATTGCTGGGGCGTGGCGATCAGGTGCACTTCATGGCCGGCAAAGCGCGGGTCGCCGGGCTTGGGCGTCTCCAGCGAGCCATCCTCCAGCGCGGCGCGCAGGCGCTCGGGCAGCGCGATCTGGTAGCGGTTCAGAATCGCCAGCGCCTCGGCACAGGTCGAGGCATCGGGCACCGTGGGGCCGCTGGCGATGACCGAGGGGTCGTCGCCGGGCACATCGCTGATGGTCAGGGTCACCAGCTTGGCGGGGTAGCAGGCAGCGGCCAGGCGCCCGCCCTTGATGCGCGAGAGGTGCTTGCGCACGCAGTTCATCTCGCCAATGGCGGCGCCGCTCTCCAGCAAGGCCTGGTTGATGCGCTGCTTGTCCTGCAGGTCCATGCCGTCGGCCGGCAGGGTCAGCAGCGCCGAGCCCCCACCCGAGATCAGGCAGATCACCAGGTCGTCGGCGGTCAGGCCCTGGGTCAGCGCCAGGATACGTTCGGCGGCCGCCAGGCCGGCGGCATCGGGCACGGGATGGGCGGCTTCAACCACCTCCAGGCGCTGGGCCAGCCCAGGCGGGCGCGGCGGAATATGCCCATAGCGGGTGACGACCAGGCCCGACAGTGGCGCGTCCTGGGGCCACAGGGCCTCGAGCGCCTGGGCCATCGAGCCGCCCGCCTTGCCGGCGCCCAGCACCACGGTGCGGCCTTTGGGCGGCGGGGGCAGGTACTGCGCCATGCTGTGCAGGGGCTGGGCGCGCTGTACCGCGCGCTGGTACAGGTCCAGAAGAAACTGCAGGGGATCGCGCCGGGGATCGGCCAGCGCTGGTGATGGGGTGTGGATCATGCGGTAGGTCTCCGCTGGCCATTATGAAAGCAGCGTTGCAGCCGCGGGTGGAATAGGCGTTATTCCTGACCAGGGGATGTACAGCAGTGCGATAACGCCGCGCACGGCGCCGCGTGTCAACCGGGTGGCGTGCGGTTGCCCCAGTCGGTGTAGAACACGCCCGCCGCATCCTTGCGGATATAGACATAGGCCGGCCCGGCATGGGTGTCGCCATGGGCATGGGCCTTGTCGGGAATGCGCCAGTAGTAGACGGTGCCATCCAACTCGGCAAACTGGCCGATGTACTGCAGATCCTCTGCACGCACCGGGTCGGCGCTGGCGAGCGACTGGCCCAGCTCCATGCGCACATAGCGGGGCACGGAGCGCTCCTGGGCCTCCGTCAGGCCCGTGCTGCCCAGCCAGGGGGCGCTTTCCTGCACCTCGGCCTCGGTCTGCAATTGCTCCTGCTTGCTGCGGTATTCGCGGCGGAACTCGGGCGTTTGCATATGCGCGGCCAAGGCCGGGTCTTCGCTGCGGGCGCTGGGCTGGGGCTGCGCGGCTGCGGCAGGCGGGGCCACGGCTGGTGCGGCCTGCTGGGCTTGGGGCGTGGGTGCGGGGGGATCGTCGGGGGGCTGCTGCATGCAGCCGGCCAGCAAGCTGCAGGCCGTCAGCGCCGCTGGCAGGGTGGTTCTATAGGAGACAGACATGGCGCAAGCATAGCCTGGGTGGGACGGGATCAGCGTCGCTTTTGCTGAAAAAAGGGTGCTGATCCCGCAGTAATGGCCGTGGTTAGGCTGCGTAGCCGGCCCGCAGGGCTTGCGCCGCAATATCGAGCGAGCGCAGACGCAGATCGCCATCATAGATATCGCAAACCAGCATCAGCTCGTCGGCGCCGGTGTGCTGGGCCAGCACCTTGAGGCGCTGCTGCACACGCTCGGGGCCGCCGATGGAGGCCACGGCCAAAAAGCCTTCGATCGCCTGGCGCTCGGCCATGTTCAGGCCCTCCATAAAGCCTTCGACCGGTGGAGGCAGCAGACCGCGCTTGCCCGTCACAATGCCCAGCACGCGCTGGTAGGTGCTGCTGGCGAGGAACTCGGCCTCGCTGTCGGTAGGCGCTGCGATCACCGGCGCGCCGACGATCACATAGGGCTTGTCCAGCGTGGCCGAGGGCTTGAACAGGTCGCGGTACAGCTGCACGGCCTGCTGCAGCATGCGCGGCGCAAAGTGCGAGGCAAAGGCATAGGGCAGACCCAGGTGCGCGGCCAGCTGGGCCGAGAACAGGCTCGAGCCCAGCAACCACAGCGGCACATTGGTGCCAGCGCCCGGCGTGGCCACCAGCTTTTGCCCGGGTTGGGCGGGGCCCAGCAGGCGCTGCAGCTCCATCACATCGCGAGGAAAGTCTTCTTCCGTTTCAACCCGGTCACGGCGCAGTGCCCGCATCGTCATGCCATCGGTGCCGGGCGCGCGGCCCAGGCCCAGATCGATACGGCCCGGGTAGAGCTCGGCCAAGGTGCCAAAGGCCTCGGCCACCACCAAGGGGGCATGGTTGGGCAGCATGATGCCGCCCGAGCCCACACGGATATGCTGGGTGGCGCCCGCCACATGGCCGATCAGCACGGCCGTGGACGAGCTGGCAATGCCCGGCATATTGTGGTGTTCGGCCATCCAGTAGCGCGTAAAGCCGAGCGACTCGACATGCTGCGCCGTGCGTACGGCCAGTTGCAAAGCCTGGGCAACAGTGCCGCCTTCGCGCACAGCCACCAGGTCCAACATCGAAAGCGCGGGGGGTGTTTTTGTCTCAGTCATGCGGACATTCTTGCCTAGGCAAATATCCTTTGCTGACTGTGGGTATGGGTCAAAAGTGGAGGTCGGAGCCTTGTTCTTGCCCGACCGGCCCCTTGTACAAGGAGCCTGAGTTCAACGCTGCCGAATCGCCCGCGCGCAGCTGATGCCCACCAGAATGCCCCAGAGCAGCACCAGCAGCGCGGTCGCCAGGTAGCGCTCGCCTTGCTGCATCGCAAACCAGGAGATCACCAGCGCCATCAGGCCGGCGATGCGCATCAGCCGGCGCAGCTGTGCGGTGGACATGCGCGGCTGAAAATGGCGCAGCGCTGCCAGGCTGGCGATGGCCAGCACGGTGAGCCAGAGAAACAACATGCCGCCGTAGGGCGCGACGAGGGTATTGAGCGATTCCAACATGGGGCGATTGTGTCAAATCGCCAATACCCGTTGGCGTGGGCGGCGCCTACGGGGTATTCGGCGAATTTTGGTTAATCGCGGGTGACGCGCACGACCTCTTCTGCACTGGTGATGCCTTCGCGCACCAAGCGCTCGCCATCCTCGCGCATCAGGTGCATGCCGGCGGCCATCGCCTGGTTGCGGATTTCGGTTTCCGGCGCCTGGGCGTGGATCTGGGCGCGGATGGCCTCGTCCACCACCAGCAGCTCGAAGATGCCGGTGCGGCCCCGGTAGCCGCTGGGGTCGCTGTCGTCGATGCGGCGCACCAGGCGCTGGGCCAGCACGCCCAGCAGCGACGAGGACAGCAGAAAGGGCTCGACGCCCATGTCGGTCAGGCGCGTGATGGCGCTGGTCGCATCGTTGGTGTGCAGGGTGGCCAGCACCAGGTGACCGGTGAGCGAGGCCTGGATGGCGATCTGCGCGGTCTCGAAGTCGCGGATTTCGCCAATCATGATGATGTCCGGGTCCTGGCGCAGGATGGCCCGTAGCGCTTTGGCAAAGGTCAGGTCGATCTTGGGGTTGACCTGGGTCTGGCCGATGCCCGAGAGCTCGTACTCGATCGGGTCTTCCACCGTCATGATGTTGCCCTGGCTGGCGTCGAGGCCGCTCAGCGCCGCATACAAGGTGGTGGTCTTGCCCGAGCCGGTGGGGCCGGTCACCAGCACGATGCCGTGCGGCTGGGCCACCAGTTTTTCAAAGCGCCGCAGGGTTTCGCCCTGCATGCCGACCGAGCCCAGGCTGAGCTTGGATTCGCTCTTGTCGAGCAAACGCAGCACGGCGCGCTCGCCATGGGCGCTGGGCAGGGTGGAGACGCGCACATCAATGGCGCGGGTGCCCAGGCGCAGGCTGATGCGGCCGTCCTGGGGCAGGCGTTTTTCCGAGATGTCCAGATCGGCCATGATCTTGAGGCGCGAGATCAGCGCCGCATGCAAGGCGCGGTGGGGTTGCACCACTTCGCGCAGCGAGCCATCGATGCGAAAGCGCACGCTGGAATGGCGCTCATAGGGCTCGATGTGGATGTCCGAGGCGCCGTCGCGTGCGGCCTGGGTGAGCAGGGCGTTGAGCATGCGGATGATGGGCGCGTCGCCCGCCGATTCGAGCAAGTCCTCGACGGCAGGGATGTCCTGCATCATGCGCGAGAGGTCGGTGCCTTCTTCGACCTCGCTGATCACGGTGGCGGCATTCGATTCGCTGTGCGAGTAGGCAGCGCTGATGCGCTGGGCCAGCTCGGCATCGCCCAGCTGGGCCAGGTGCTGCACGGGGTACTTGCGCAGCACCTCGGACAGCGCCGAGCCCTGGGGCTGGGCGCCGTGCCACAGCAGGTGCTGGCCGGCATCTTCTTCGAGCAGCAGCTGGCTGCTGCGCGCAAAGGCATAGGGCAGGGGGTGGCGCATGGCTTCGGGTCTCTGTGGGCGCTATCAGGGCTCGAAGCGCATGCCTTGCGGCGTCACGGTCAGGGGGCGCGATTCGATCACCGGCGTCTCGGACGCACCCAGCGGCAGGCCGGAGGTCTGCTGGGCCAGCGGCGTGATGATCGACGACTCATTGATCGGCACGCGGGTGCTTTGCTCGGGCTGGGCGGCGATCTGGGCGCCGCGCATCAGCTCGTAGCGGTCCATGCTGACCTGCTGGGTGGCGGCGGCATCGCGCATCACCACGGGGCGCAGGAAGACCATCAGGTTGGTCTTCTTGCGCGAGCGGGTGTCGCTGCGGAATAGCGCGCCAATGCCGGGGATATCGCCCAGGTAAGGCACCTTCTGCACCGAGCCGGAGTACTGGTCCTGCAGCAGGCCGCCAATGACGATGACCGAGCCGTCATCGACCAGCACGGTCGACTCGATCGAGCGCTTGTTGGTGGTGGGGCCGTTGGCATTGGTGGTCGTGCCGGCGAGCACGTCAGACGTCTCCTGGTAGATCGTCAGCTTGACGGTGCCATTGGCATTGATCTGCGGGCGCACGCGCAGGGTCAGGCCCACATCCTTGCGCTCCACCGTGGTGAAGGGGTTGACGGTGCTGCTGCCGGTGCTGTTGGCGTAGGAGCCGGTGACAAAGGGCACATTCTGGCCGACCAGGATCTGCGCTTCCTGGTTGTCCAGGGTGAGCAGGTTGGGGGTGGCCAGCACATTGCCATCGGCATTGGACTGCAGCAGGTTGGCCAGCGCGCCCAGCACATACTCGCCGTTGTGCTTGAAGGCGATACCGGCGTTCATGCCGGCGCTGGGCAGGGTGCTGTAGGTGTTGTTGGCAATGCCGGCGGCCAGGTTGAACAGGTTGGCCCCGCCCACGGTGAAGTTGTTGCCGATGACGCCGACAACATTGTTGCCCTGGCCCAGCAGGCTTTGCCACTGCACGCCAAACTGCGCGGCCTTCTCGGCGCTGACTTCGACGATCAGGCTCTCGACCAGCACCTGGGCGCGGCGGCTGTCGAGCTGGTCGATGACCGAGCGGATCTGGCGGTACAGCGGCTCGGGCGCGGTGATGATCAGTGAATTGGTGGCCGTGTCGGCCTGGATGATGCCGCCGGTGGCGCTGCCGCTCTCCCCCGAGGTGCCCAGCGAGGTGCCGGTGCCCAGGCGTGCGCCCGAGCCCAGGCCGCCCGCACTGCTGCTGCTGGCGCTGTTGCCCAGCGTGCCGCTGGTGCTGCCGCCCAGCGACGTGGCGCCGCTGCGCGTGTTGCTGCTCAGGCCCCCGCTGCTGCCGCTGCTCGACAGGTTGGTGGCGGGGCTGGCGCTGTTGCCGTCCTGGCCGGCGAGGGCCGCGCGCAAGGTGGTGGCCAGCGCGGTGGCATCGGCATTGCGCAGGTAGACCACATGGATGTTGCCCGAGGCATTGCCGCCACGGCTGGGGCTGTCGAGCTTGCCGATCAGCATCTTGGCCTGCGACAGGCGCGCCGGGTTGGCTGCGCGCAGCAAGATGCTGTTGGTGCGCGGGTCGGCCAGCACCGAGGTGCGGTAGGCATTGTCGGTCTGCGCGGCGCCGGGGGCTGCACCGGCGGTGGCGCTGCCGCTGGCAGACACGGTCTGGCCGCCTTCCAGCAGGCGCTGCAGCATGGGCACGATGTCGGTAGCGACCGCGTGTTCGAGCTGCACCACTTCGACATCGCTGGCGTTGGCCACATCCATCGACGCGATGATGCGCGAGAGGCGCTGCAGGTTGTCGGCGTAGTCGGTGATGACCAGGGAGTTGTTGCCCGGGTTCACATTGATGGTGTTGTTGGGGCTGATCAGCGGGCGCAGCACCGGCACCAGGTTGTTGGCGCTCTCGAAGTTGAGCTTGAAGATCTGGGTGACGATCTGGCCGCCACCGGGCACCTGGCCGCCCGCGCCGCCCTGGGTGATGCGCACCGTGCCGCCTTGCAGCTTGGCATCGGCCTCGGGCACCACCTTGTACAGGCCTGCGGCCTCGACCACGGTGTAGTTCTGCAGGCGCAGCGCTGCCAGGAACTGCTCGAACGCGGCCTGGGGCGAGACGGGCCGGTCGGTCACCAGGTTCATCGTGCCCTTGATGCGCGGATCGACCACCACGCTCTTGCCGGTGATGGTGGCCATGGTGCGCGCGATGGACTCGATGTCGGCGTTGGCGAAGTTCAGCGTCACCGGCTCGCCGGCGCGAATGCTGGCCGTGCCGGTGTTGATGGCTGTCTGCGCCAGCGCCGCGCCGTTGCCGCCCATTAGAAGGACGCTCGCTGCGATGGAGTGCAGCGCAAATCGATAAATGGGAGAGTGGTATTGCATCATATGTTCAGCCAACCGAGAGCAGCACGCGGCTTCCGCTGCGCTGCCCAATCATAGTCAATAGATTCGCAAGAGCCGCCTCGCGCCCTTCGGCAGCCCAGGCTTCTCCCTGAAAACGCAGGCGCTGGCCCACCCATTGGCCCTGGCCTTTGAGCTGGAGCGCGCCGTCCAAGGTGGACAGCTGCAAGCTGGTGCTGTCACCGCCTTGCAGTTGCAGGCGGTAGCTGCCCAGCGGCTGTATCGTGGACAGGCGGGAGGTCACCGCCATCACATCGAGATCGGCGCCGCCCTCGACCTGCAGTCGCCCGGCATTGAGCGCGAGCGACAGATCACGGGTCTTGAGCAGCAGCTGGCCCTGGGGCTGGATGGTGTTCCAGGGCGTGCCCAGGCCCACCAGCAGCGATGCCGGCCAGCGGCTTTCATGGGCGCCCAGCTGCACCTTGGCGCCACCCCAGTGGGGCTGGATGCGGATGGGCATCGGCGCGGCCATGCAGCAGCTGGCATTCCAGCGCATGTTGAGGCCGCGCAGGCTGGGGCGCAGTGCCCAGTCCACCCGGCCGGGCAGGGCCATCTGGTCGCGGCTGGCCTGGCCACCAGTAAATACCCATTGGGCTGAACCGTTCCAGACGGTGCCACGCGGCTCGCGCAGCTGCAGCTGGCCCTGGCTGGCCCAGGCCAGGCCCTGCGCCAACCAGTGTGCGGGCGCAAACAGCACCAGGGCGGCCAGGCCGCCGGTGCAGGCGCCCACTGCTGCCCAGCGCCAGGGCGCACGGGCGCTGCCGTGGGGCAGGGTGGGGTTCGAGTGTTGCCGGGCCATGCGCTGTGTGCCGCTTATTGGGCCGGCAACTGCAAGACGATATTGCCCGACCAGGTGGGCGCGGCAGCCGGGCCTGCGCCCTTGGCCGGCTCATCGCGGGTCAGGCGCAGCTCGGTGGCAATCGCATGCGCATTGGCACGCACCTGGCCCAGCCAGCGCTGGGTGGATGCGGCCGAGGCGCGGCTCAAGGTGACGGTCACGCGCTCGCCGAACACGGCCAGTTTGGCGCTGGTGCCCAGCTGCTGCGTGAGCGAGGCTTCGAGCTGCTGGCGCGCTTGCGTGGTGGTCACCGTGGTGGCCGATTGCAGCTGGCGTGCCTCGGCCTGCAAGGCTTGCATGCGGGCGAGCTGCTGGTCGAGCTGGGCATGCGCGGCGGGCGCGCTGCGCCAGGTCTGCAGCACCGGCGCAATCGCCAGCCACCATAAGAGCGCAATCAGCACCAGGCCAGCGGCCAGGCTGACGCCCCGGCGCTCACGCGCATCCAGCGCGCGCCAGCGTTGGCGCAGCAATTGGGCTGCGGGGGACGAAGCCGCTGCAGATGCCGACGGTCGGGAGGAATTTTTCTTCATGGCTGGGCCTGCGCGCGGATGACCCACTGGTCGTTTTGCATCTGGGCCTGCAGGCCCTGGGCTTGCAGTTTCTGGCTGAAGGCATCAAAGCCATCGGTGGGCAGGCCGCGCAGGCGCAGCTCGCCGCCACTGTATTCGACCGTGCTGGGCACCGTGCCTGCGGGCAGGCTGGCCAGCGCCTGGCCGGCGGCGGCCAGCAGCGGCTCGGCGTCCGATGGCGACAAGCCACCCGAGGCCTGGCGCAGGTTGGCGACTTCGCGCGCCATCTGCACGGGCGCATCGACGACCACCTGCACCTTGGGGAAGGCCTGCGTCAAGCTGCTGCGCACCAGTGCGGCCTTGGCCTGCAGCTGCTGGCGCTCTTGCCACGCCCAGATATTGGCGCCCACCAAGCTGAGCACGACCAGGGCCAGCAGGGCCCAGCGCGCCGGGCGCCAGGCGGGGGTATGGAGCACATCATTGAGGCCGCTGCCCAGGCGCCGCTGCAGGCGGTTGCGTCCACTGTTGGCAAATTCGAGCTGCGCCAGGTCCCAGTCGCTGCGCGCGGCATCGCGCATGGTTTGCGCCGGGCTGTAGAGCTGTACCGGGCGTTGAAGCCAGTGCTCGGCGGTGCTGACCACGGCCGGCTCGGCATGGACGATGCTGTCGGGCCCGAGCGGGGGCAGCAGCGCTGCGCTTTCGCGCGAGACTGGCAGCACCAGCACCGCGTCGGCGCTGTCCGTGCCATAGACCACGGCCTGCGCCAGCGCGGGGCTGCCGGTGACCAGGATCTGCGCGCCATCAGGTGCGGGCTCGCCCGGGGCATGGCTGGGTACGACGCGGGCCACGGCGCGGCCTGCGGCTTCGAGCGCCTGCAGGTGCTCGCGCAGCCACTGGCGCGGGCAGCAGGCGATCCAGATCGGCTCGCCCTGGCCGGCGGCACGGGTGTCGGGTTGCAAGGCAAAGTGCAGTTGGGCGGGGTCGTCGAGCAGGCGCTCTTCCAAGAGACCTTCGAGCACCGCTCGCAGCCGGGGCGAGCCCGGGCCGACGCCCTGGGGCAGGCTGACCCGTTGCCACGACAGCATGGCCGCGGGCACCACGGCCACCACTTCACCGGCGCGGCCGGGCTGGGGCAGCAGGCCGGCGGTGGTGCTGCCTTGCTGGCCGATGGTCACGCCATCGGGCGACAGGGCATAGCTGTAGCTCCAGGCCGAGCTGGGCCCTGTATCTGGCCCCGAGGCCAGCGGCAGTGAAATCAGTAATGTACTCATGAGCGTGTTGTGCGCTGCATTGTAGAGGGCCCGGCTTCACCAAACTGCAATACGTTTGTCATCATGTTCCTGTTAGCGCGCCGCCACCGGGTTGGCGCTGCCATCGCCCATCAGGCTGGTGGCCAGTGCGGCACCACGCTCACGCACCACGGTTGTTACATTCAGCCCCTGACGGTAGACCAGGGATTTCTCCTGCACCACCAGGTCGTCAAAGCGCAGCCGCGCCCAGACCTCGAAATACACCGATTTGACATCGAGCACTGCGTTGGCATTGTTGAGCGCGGTGTTGCTGCTAAAGCGCTGCTGCAGCTCGGCGCTGCTCTCGAAAGCCTTGTTAAGGCGCAGCTGGGCGATCTGCTGGGCAGTTGCAAAATCCATGCCCTCGACAGCGGCCCAGATCACGGTGGCCGAGGCGGTGTTGACGTTGACCTTGCTCTCCTGGGGCAGCAGCACCACATAGGGCTCCAGCTGGGTCAGGGTGGACGGCGACAGGCCCCACCAGGCCAGCTCCTTGTAGGTGCGCGGCAGCAGCGGCGCATTGGCCGCCTTCCCCTCGGTGCGCAGCGCGGCCAGTGCCTGCTGGCTGAGGACGGTCAGTTCGGCGCCGGGCAGGCCCAGGCGCTCGAACAGGCGCTGGAACTGGCGCAGCGCGACGCTGTTGATCTGGTTGTTGGAGACCAGGTTGCGGATATTGAGCCGCGCCTGGGCATCGACAATCGCACCCGACAAAAACGCCTGGGCCGCATCGATGCTGCTGTCGTCGGCATTGCTCTGGTTGTTGGAGGCCTGCAAGAAGGTGGACAGGCGCGCTTCGGCCAGCGGCACCGACCAGGGCTCGGAGAGCGAATCGGGGCCGCCCACACGCGCATCCTGGCGCAGCACCTGGCGCGAGAAATCCAGCCCGCCCAGCAGCAGCCAGGCGGCCTGCACGCGGGTGCGCTCGGCGCCTTCGACCTCCAGATTGCGCCACTGCTGCCAGACGGCGCTGGCGGCAATCGTGGCCACCAGGGTGACGGTGAGCATGGCCGCCAGCAGCGCTGCGCCGCGCTGGCCACGGCGGGGAATGCGGAGCCGCTTCATGATTTGTTGCCCGACACGATGGGGTTGACCCAGTCGTTGGTGATGACCCCGGAGAGCGCACCGGGCGCGGGCAGCTCCAGACGCAGGCGGATGCCGTCGGGCAGCGCCACCGTCGTGGGGTTGTTGGCATCGGCCTGGGGATTGGCGCCCTGGCTGGACAGCGGATTGCTCCAGCTGTTGCCCCGGAAATACAGCAGCTGCCAGCCGCTGATGGGCATCAGCACCGTTTGCTGCGGGCCGCCATCGGCGTTGTTGGTCAGCGCGCTGTTGGTGACCGCATGCGCGGCCATGTCCCAGGCCTGCTGCCACTGCTGCAGATCACGCACGGGGGCCGACTGCCAGCGCACCCAGTAGTCGCGGTTGCCCAGGCGGCGCTGGGCCCAGCTGACCACGCGCAGGCCTTGTTCATTGATATCGCTGCTGCGGCGCGTCAGGCGCAGCACGCGGCCATCCCAGTCGATCGGGGTGGTGGCTGCGACGCGCTCAATGCCATTGAGGTCGGTGTTCCACTGCGACAGCGCCGCCTGCACCACCATCACCTCTTCGCTGTAATCACGGGCCTGCTGCTGGGCGCGCACCATGCCATCGATGCCGCGCCAGCTGGCAATGGTCATCACCGCCAGAATGGAAATCGCGATCAGCAGCTCGATCAAGGTAAAGCCCTGGCTACAACGGGGGAAGCGCTGCATCAGTACCTCCCCACGATGGTGCTCAGGCGCAGCAAGGGCGCGCCGCCGGAGAACACATGGGCATCGATGCGGCGGAAATCCGGGTTGGGCGTGGCAAACACGCCCACGCGCACATCAAACATACGGCCGGCCTGCTCACAGGCCACGCTGGTGCTGCCCAGTCCGGGCAACTGCTGCGACAGGCGCGCGGCGATCAGCTGGTTCTCGGCGCAGATCTGCGCGAGCATCACATCGCTTTGCCGCCCTGCCGTCTGGGTCAGCGCGTTCATCGCCTTGCCGCCGGCGAGCAAGGCGATGGCGACAATGGCGAGCGCGACCAGCACCTCGATCAGGGTGAAGCCGGAATGGGGAGAGGGCTTGCTGGACACGCGGGGCTGGTCGGGAAAGGGTTCAGGGGGCCTGTAGTTCAAACGGGCGCACACCATCGGTGGCCACGGCAATGCTGCCCGCGTTGCGGCTGGGGTAGGCCAGCACCACCGTCTGCGGGCCGATCAGTGCCTCGGGCCCCAGGATGATATCGCCACTGCTGCGCACCGCCACCGGCGGGTGCAGCCAGGCGCCCTGGCGGGTGCCGCCTTGCAGGCCTTCGATGACAAAGCCCTGGCTGTCGGCCCGCCAGCGCACCGGCTGGCCACTGGCGCGGGACTGGGCACGCGCGGCTTCGAGCTGGGCGGCCAGGCGCTGGCCTTCGCGCTGGAGCTGGTCCTGGCTGTTGTCACCTATCGCAAACACCACGCCGGCGCTGGCCAGCGCCATCAAGGTGATGACGACCAGCAGCTCCATCAAGGTAAAGCCGCGCTGGCGGCGCGGCTGGAAGGGGTGGGCAAGGGCGCAGGGCATGGGGCCGGAGAGCGGGGCAGCGGGAAAAGGCAGAAAGCAGCGATCAGGCGGGCTTATTGCCGCTTATTGCCAGCTGCCGATGTCGGCATTGTTGCCTTCACCACCGGCCTGGCCATCGGCGCCAAAGCTCATCACATCGACTTCGCCTTTGACGCCGGGGTTCAGGTACTGGTAGGGGTGGCCCCAGGGGTCATTGGGCAGCTTTTCCAGATAGGGCTTCCAGTTCATCGGCGCGGGGCCGCTGCTGGGGCGGTTGATCAGCGCGGCCAGGCCCTGCTCGGCGGTGGGGTAGCGCTGGTTGTCCAGGCGGTAGCGCTTGAGCGCACCACTGATGTTGGTGATGTCGGTGCGCGCTGCGGTCACGCGCGCTTCGTCGGCAGCGCCAATCACATTGGGCACGATCAGCGCGGCCAGCACGCCGATGATGACCAGCACCACCATCAGCTCGATCAGGGTAAAGCCGCGCTGGATATTGGCTTGGATGCGGCGTGCAGCCGACTGCGGGCGGAAGGAAAACATCATGCTCTCAGGTCAAAGGGGGTCAAAGTGGTGAAACTGACATCTGGGTGCATCATAATCTGCGAATGGTGACACTATCACGCAACCCCTGGTCTCCTCGGCTGGCGGCCGGCCTTTTGTGGGCTGGCGCTGCGGCATTGGCGGTGTTCTGGGGGCTCAAGCTGTCGGCGCCACGCCAGGTGCTGTTGGCCCCGCAGGCCGGTGGCCCCGCCCAGGTGCAGGTCGATGGCGCTGCGATGGCGCGGCTCTTTGGTGTGCAGGATGGCGCGCCCGTTGCGGCGCCCGCTGCCCCGACCCGCTGGCGCCTGCTGGGCGTGATGGTGGGCAAGGACAGCGGTGGCGGCGCGGCCGTCATCGCCGTGGATGACCAGCCTGCGAAGGTGTTCCGCGTGGGCACGGTCGTGGCCGATGGCCTGGTGCTGCAGGCCTTGCGCAGCGATGCGCCCCGTGCCGTGAGCCTGGGCGCCGGTGTCGATGGCCCGGCAGCTGTGACGATCAACCTGCCGGCCTTGCGCCCAGTGGATACGGTGGCTGCGCCGATCCCGGCCACTGTGCCCAATGCCCAGAATGCCCCAAATGCCGTGGCTGCGGCACCGCAAGGCGCTGCCCCCGTACCCGCTGCCGCACCGAATGTGGACCGCAGCACCGGTTCCTTGCGCGACTGATCGCCGGCGCTTTACGTAAAAGTTTGTTGGGGGCGGCCTGAAGCGGCTCTCAGGCCTCGCCGAACAGCGGCAATCGGAGCCATTCCCCATACGTGAGCTTGACCGAGGGCCAGTCCTTGGCCAGCGGTAGCCTTTGGCCCCGGGTCAGCAGCCAATGCGCGCATTGCGCAACACCTGCGTGGCTGATCCACAGCACGGGCTGGCCGGTGTCCAGCGCCTGTTGGCGCGCGGCATCCAGCGCACGCGCCACGCGCGCCATCATCGTGGCCAGCGCCTCACCACCGCCTGGTGCATAGGCCATAAAGTCAGCGGTCCAGGCCTGCATCTCTTCGCGGGCGATGCCGTCCCAGCGCTGGCCTTCCCAGGCACCAAAGTCCATTTCTGCCAGATCGTCGCAGGCGCGCAGCGCGAATGCCGGTGCCTGCGCCTGCAAGGCGGTGGCCAGCTGGCTGCAGCGCTGCAGTGGCGAATGCCAGACGGTGCCGGCCGGCAGTGCCTCAGCCGCCCAGGCACTTTGCAGGGCCAGTGCGGCGGCAGCGGTGGCCTTGTCATCGGCGGCGATGTTGGTGCGGCCGTAGCAGATGCCCGGCGCCACCAGGGGCTGGGCATGGCGCTGCAGCCACAGTGCGCTCATGCCACAGCCTTGGCCAACCACAGGCCTGCGGGGCCCAGCGACAGCGCCGCGCCCAGGTAGAACGCCATCTCGCTGACCTGCTCGGCAGCGCCCAGGCCATCACCGGTAAAGCCTTGCAGGCGGCGCTGCAGCCACTGGCGCATCCACAGCGCAGCGGCGGCGCTGAGCACCAGCGCCAGCAGCAAGACCACCCAGCCTTGGCTGAGACCCAGCAGCAAGGCGGCGGGCAGCGACCAGAGCAGGCAGCAGGCCAGGCCTTGGCGGCTGATAAAGGCAGCCAAAGGCTTGCTTTTGGACGAGGCGCTGTCGCCCACATGGGGCAGGCTGCGCACGACAAACATGGGCCATAGCCGGGCAATGACATGGGCGGCCACCAAGCTCGCCATGGCCAGCGCCAGGCTATGGCTGGCCAGCAGCGCGATGAGGGCCGTCTTGCTGAGCACGGCCAGCACCATCGCCATCGCGCCATAGGCGCCGATGCGCGAGTCCTTCATGATCTCCAGCGCGCGCTGGCGCTCGTGGCTGCCGCCCAGGCCATCGACCACATCGCTCAAGCCATCCTCATGGAAGCAGCCGGTGAGCAGCACGGTGGCCAAGGTGCTGAGCACGGCGGCGACCAGCGGGCTGTAGGCGTTGCCAGCTGGCAGCAGCAGGCTGCCAGCGGCGAGCACCCCGGCGGCCACCAGGCCCACGATCCAGCCCACGCCGGGGAAGTGGCCGGCGCTGGCGCGCAGCATCTCGGGGCTGTAGCCCACCCAGTCGCCCAGCTTGCCGGTGACCGGGATGCGGGTGAAAAACTGCACCGCGAGCAGAAAATGGCGCAAGGCTTGCATGCTGCGGCTGGGCCCGTTTGGCGTTAGGCCTGCAGGAACAGCTTGTAGGCCGGGTTCTGGGTCTCTTCGATCCAGGGGTAGCCCAGGTTGTTCAAGAACTGCTCAAAGCTGTGCGAGTCTTCCTGGGGCACCTGCATGCCCACGAGGATGCGGCCGTAGTCTGCGCCCTGGTTGCGGTAGTGGAACAGCGAGATGTTCCAGTTCGGCGCCATCAGGCTCAGGAACTTGAAAAGCGCGCCGGGCCGCTCGGGGAAGATAAAGCGCAGCAGGCGCTCGTCCTGCGCGAGCTGCGAGCGCCCGCCCACCATGTGGCGCACATGCTCCTTGGCCAGCTCGTCAAAGGTCAAATCCAGCGCTTCAAAGCCGTTCTTCTGGAAGTTGCGGCAGATTTTTTCCGACTCACCCTTGCTGTTGGTCGAGATGCCGACAAAGACATGGGCGCGCCGGTCATCGCTGATGCGGTAGTTGAACTCGGTCACGCTGCGTGCGCCACCGGGCAGGTTGCCGATGACTTCGCAAAAACGCTTGAAGCTGCCGCGCTCTTCGGGGATGGTCACGGCAAACAGCGCTTCCTTTTCCTCGCCCACATCAGCCCGCTCGGCGACAAAGCGCAGGCGGTCGAAGTTCATGTTGGCGCCGCTCAGGATGGCGGCATAGGTCTCGCCCTTGGTCTTGTTCTTGGCAACGTATTGCTTGATACCGGCCACGGCCAGCGCGCCCGAGGGCTCGACGATGGAGCGGGTGTCGACAAAGATATCCTTGATCGCGGCGCAGACGGCATCGGTGTCGACGGTGATGTATTCATCGACCAGGCCATGGGCGACGCGGAAGGTCTCCTCGCCCACCAGCTTGACGGCCGTGCCATCGGCAAACAGGCCCACATCGTTCAGTGCCACGCGCTTGCCTTCGCGGGCCGACTGGATCATCGCGTCCGAGTCGTTCATCTGCACGCCGATGACCTTGATCTCGGGCCGCACTGCCTTGATGTAGTTGGCAACACCTGCAATCAGGCCGCCGCCACCAATCGCGACAAAGACCGCGTTCAGCGGCGATGAGCCGATTTTCTGCACCTGGCGCATGATCTCCATCGCAATCGTGCCCTGGCCGGCGATCACGTCCGGGTCATCAAAGGGGTGGACAAAGGTGAGGTTCTGTTCCTTTTGCAGCTTGAGCGAGTGCTCATAGGCATCGCTGAAGCTCTCGCCGGCCAGCACCACCTCGCCCCCCAGGCCCTTGACGGCATCGATCTTGAGCTGCGGCGTGGTGGTGGGCATCACGATCACGGCGCGGGTGCCCATGCGGCTGGCCGACAGCGCGACACCCTGGGCATGGTTGCCAGCCGATGCACAGATCACGCCGGCCTTGAGCTGCTCGGCCGTCAGGTGGGCCATCTTGTTGTAGGCGCCGCGCAGCTTGAAGCTGAACACCGGCTGCTGGTCTTCGCGCTTGAGCAGCACCTTGTTGTGCAGGCGGCGGCTGAGGTTCTTGGCCGAGTCCAGGCTGGATTCAATGGCCACGTCATAGACACGCGCAGTGAGGATTTTCTTCAGGTAATCGGCCGGCGTCAGCGCGGCTGCAGTCTTGGAGGGCATAGGGATGCACGCTAGAGAAAGGAGGCAACGAGAAGGTAGCGCATGCGGATGGCGCGCCTGGTTGATGTGCCAGCCAGCAGGGCATGCGCGGGTGGCGGCATGGGCGGGGTGGCGAACATCAGGTGATCGAGAGACCGATGCACTATAACCGCTGGCATTCACTGGAGCGGACCGGCGGTGGAATTGCGCCGGCGCCGGGCAGAAAAAAAGCCCCTGATGTGAATCAGGGGCTTGAAACCACCATTTGAGAGGTGGAGGAGACAACTTGCAAGCTGCATCCCGCAGTGGGGGCTTTCGCCTGGCTGTGGAGCAGCAGATGAGTCCAAGTATAGCGATGTTTCTGCTGCGTTGCAGCAAAATAATGCCCGCAACCATTTTTTTTCCCAATGCTGTTGATAGACAGCAACAAGTGGCAGGGGAGAGGGCAGATCTGCCACACTGGTGGCGTTTGATTTTTGGAGTCTTGCAATGGAATGCACGGTAACGTGGACGGGCGCGAGCGGCGCCCGCTCGGGAATGGGCTTTGTCGCAGAAACGGGCAGCGGCCACGTGGTGGCCATGGATGGCGCGCCTGATGCGGCCAATCCTGCCAACGGCGGCCAGAATCTCGCCGCCCGCCCGATGGAGCTGCTGCTGGCCGGCACCGGCGGCTGCACCGCCTATGACGTGGTGCTGATCCTCAAGCGCGGCCGCCACGATGTGAAAAACTGCACTGTGGCGCTGAAGGCTGAGCGCGCCGACACCGAACCCAAGGTCTTCACCAAGATCCATATGCAGTTCACCGTCACCGGCAAGGGCATCCCCGCAGCGGCGGTGGAGCGTGCGATTGCGATGAGCCATGAGAAATACTGCTCGGCCAGCATCATGCTGAGCAAGACGGCCGAGATCACCACGGGGTTTGACCTGGTGGAAGCCTAAGCACGGGCGTAGACCTCCCGCAATGCCCAGGTGGCCATTGTGCGGGATGTCAACCTGACTGGAAGTTCGATGCAAAAAAGGCGACAATTGACGCCTTATATGAATCAATCTCTGATTGCCTTGTTGCTGCCGGAGTACCGGCGACGTGTCCTGGGGTTGCTGCTGCTGCACCCTGATGCACAGCTGCACGGGCGAGAAATTGCCAGGCGCACGGGGCTGCCGGCAGGCACCATCACCAGAGAGCTTGGCAAGCTGACATCGGCGGGCCTGTTGCAATGAGAAAAACGGGGCAACCAACAGCTGTACCGCGCAGACTGGAGCTGCCCCGTTTATACAGAGCTGGCCCGTATTTTGCGCAAGACATCAGGCGTGGCAGATGTCTTCGCGACCGCCCTGGCACCTGTCGCCGACAAGATCGATGTGGCCTTTATCTATGGCTCTGTGGCGCGCGGGCAAGAGACTGCGGGCAGCGACATTGACCTGATGCTGGTCGGTACACTAGGCTTTGACGAGGCGGTGCATGTGCTGTGGCCGCTGCAAGCGGAGCTGGGCCGGGAGATCAATCCGCAGGTACTGGGCCAGCAAGAGTTCGCGGCGCGCGCCCAGGCGGCGTTCATGCGCGATGTGCTGTCCAAGCCCAAGATCTTTGTGATGGGGGGTGACGATGAGCTTGCAAAACTTAGTCGGCATCAGTCTTGAGACCGTGGAGCCCAACGCAGCAAGTGCAGTCTTTGCTGGCTGCGCCTGACCGCAATATTGCCGATGCGCACATTGCCGGCTTAAGTGAAGAAAACCAGTTTGATGCCGCCTACAAGGCCATCATGCAGTTGGCCATGCTGGGCCTGATGGCCAATGGCTACCGCACACTGAAGAGCAAGCCCGGCCACCACCAGACCGCCATCCAGACGCTTGCGCTCACCGTGCAGTGGCCCAGCGAGAAGATATGGCCGCTGGATGCCTTGCGCAAACAGCGCAATTTGACGGACTATTCGGGAGACTTGGTCTCCCAGGCGGCGGTAGGCAGCTGCCGGAGCAATGCGATGGCCTTGCTCGCCCATGTGCATGCCTGGCTGCTGGCGCAGCGGCCTCACTGGCTCGATTGAGTGCTTTTGCAGGCCACCTCTGAGGCAGCCTTTGCATGGGGTCCCCGTCCGGGCCCTATCTATCTCTCTATCTCTATATATGGTGCGCCGTCACGGTCATCACCTTGGAGGCGATCTTCATCAGCATCCGGGCGGGCAGGGGCACGGGCAAGGCGCCGGCGTCCACCGCAGCGGCCGCGTGGCGCTCCTCGTCGGCTTTCATCTGGCTGACGACAGCCCGCGATGGTGCGTCGTGTGCTGGCAACAGGTCCAGGTGGGACTGCAGGTGCAAGGACACTTGGTTTTCCGTCTCCTCGACAAAGCCCAGGCTGGCGCGGTCGCTGACCTTGGCGGCCACAGTGCCAATCACAAAAGCGCCGGCAAACCACAGTGGGTTAAGCAGGCTGGGGCGTTCGCCCAAATCCTGCAGGCGCTGGTGGGTCCAGGCCAGGTGGTCCATCTCCTCCTGGGCCGCTTCCAACAGGTGCTCGCGCAGATGCTCGTCGCGCGTGACCATGGCCTGGGCGGTGTAGAGCGCCTGCGCGCAGACTTCGCCCACGTGGTTGACCCGCATATAAGAAGCGGAGAGCTTCTTCTCCTCAGGGCTGAGGTCCGCCTCATCGATGCCCGCAGCGGGCGAGGGGTTGGCCGCACGGGGCGTGGCAAACAGGGTGCGCAGCGCAGTATCTGCTGCGCAAAGGAGTCGATCTTGCATAGGGTGCCATGCTAACCAGTAGAATACACCCCGCTGCAAACATGGCGAATCTCCTCTGGAGGGGCTTGTTTTGCAGCAAATTTTTGTCGAAAAATTGGACGGCGGCTGACATTCGTTAAACGTTGCACTCAAGCAACGATTTACAGCGAATAGGTCCTCAAGTGGGGGAATTTGTTTGCGCAACCGCCTGCGGTCTGTTGAAATAGAGAGAACTTCCACACTAGGAGGTTGGCGCGGGAGCAGGTAGAAGTTGTGCAGAACCGTGAGGCTGACATCAACCCCCCCGTACCAGCGCCGTCTGTTAAACCTTGGAGTAACTCGCAATGAAAAAATCTCTTGTTGCCTTGGCAGTGCTGGCCGCTTCCGGCGCCGCAATGGCTCAATCTTCCGTGACCCTGTTCGGTATCGTTGATGCTGGCGTGACCTACGCTAAGACCAGCGGTGGCGAAAGCAACTACGGTCTGACCAACTCCGGTAACGCCACCAGCCGTCTGGGCTTCCGCGGCGTGGAAGATCTGGGTGGCGGTCTGAAGGCTGGTTTCTGGCTGGAAGGCGCAATCCAGAACGACAGCGGTACCGCTTCCGGCGGCGGCGCTGCAGGTCCTGGCTTCGAGTTCAAGCGTCGTTCCACCGTGTCCCTGATGGGCAACTTCGGTGAAGTGCGTCTGGGTCGCGAACTGACCGCAGCTTACAACACCGTGTCTGGCTACGACGTGTTCGGCCAAGTCGGTATCGGCCAAAACTTCAGCTTCGGCAACGGCACCTACGGCTTCGGCGACCCAGTTCGCGTGGGCAACATGGTTTCGTACTACACCCCTAACATGTCCGGCTTCACCGCTGGCGTGAACTACGGCTTCGGCGAAACCGCTGGCGACAGCTCCGCTAAGCGTTACATCGGCGTGTCCGCTGGTTACAACAACGGCCCTCTGAGCGCCGGTATTGCTTACGACCAGCAAAACGATCCTACCGCCAGCTTCGAAAAGGCTCAAGGTCTGGGTCTGGGCGCTGCTTACAACTTCGGCGCTTTCAAGCTGTCGGGTCTGATCCGTCAAGTGCAAAGCACCCCAGTGGGTGGTGGCAGCAAGGCTAAGTTCCAGTCCGCTGGTCTGGGCGCAACCGCTGCTGTCGGCGCTGCTGGCGAAGCCCGTCTGGCTTACAACTACTACGACAACAAGGAAATCGAAGGCAAGGCTCACCAGCTGTCGCTGGGCTATGTCCACAACCTGTCGAAGCGCACCGCTCTGTACGGCACCTACGCTTTCCTGAAGAACCAGAAGAGCGAAACCATGAGCCTGTCGGCTAACGGCCTGGGCATCGACCCAGCCCGCGCCGGCAAGAACCAAAACGCTATCACCGTTGGTGTGCGTCACGCTTTCTAATGAATGGCTAGGGGTTCCTAGCTACTCAATCTGAAAAGCAAAAAGCCCGTCGAAAGACGGGCTTTTTTTATGCCTGCTCGCCGCTGCCCTGTCCAGGCGCTCGGCCTTGTTCTGGGTAGATGGGGTCACTGCAGCGGCGACAGCGGCTGCGCCCGCTCGTGTTATCAGCCTGTCAAAGGTCCCATCTTGAAGCCCCACGCCGTGGGAAGCGCGAGACCCGTTGTGCTTTCCTGCCGATGCGGCAGGAGCGCTGCGGCGCTGGCTTGTGGCAGGCTTGATACATACCGCATGCTGTATCGGCGCTGGTAGCCGCCAAGATGCGCCTGTATCGCTTTTTTGACATGTGGGAATGGAAGGGCAGGCGTGGTCTGGCAGGCAGCACGTTTTCATAATTAGCAGATGAAGCCGTGTTTTGCCCGACAAAACACCTGCTTTTGCCGGTCACCTAACAGAAATAAACGCGACTCGGGAATATCCCCGCCCTGGGGGAAGCACCATGCGGAAGATCGATTCCTTGCGGCATAGTGAAGCACTACTATTCTGCGAGGACTTATGAAACAGCCTTCTCTTGCTCTGGTTGCGATAGCGGTAGCCACCGTTTTGTCAGCTGGCGTGGCCCAGGCCAAGCCCTTCAAGTGGGCCAGCCAGGCCGACGTTGCCAGCTGGGATATCCATGCGCAAAACAATGGCCTGCACAACGCCATTCATCCCTATGTCTACGAGACCCTGGTCACCTACAACAGCAAGACCTTTGCGGTCGAGCCGCTGCTGGCTACCTCGTGGAAGGAAGTCACCCCCAAACAGATGCGCTTTTCATTGCGCCAGGGTGTGAAGTTCCAGGATGGCTCGAACTTCACCGCCGATGATGCGGTGTTCTCGATCACCCGTGCGATGGCCAAGACCTCGAACTACGGCCCCTTTGTCCAGGGCATCGAGAAGGTCGTCAAGGTCGATGATGGCACCATCGATATCTTCATGGTGGACCCCAATCCCGTGCTGCTGCGCCAGATGACCGAGCTGCGCATGATGAGCAAGGCCTGGTCGGAGAAGAACAAGTCCACCGAGCCGATGGACATCAAGAAGTCCGACGAGAATTTTGCCCACCGCAATGCGATGGGCACCGGCCCGTTCATTCTGGAGTCCTGGCAGCCCGATGTGCGCATGGTGCTCAAGAAGAACCCCAACTGGTGGGGCCAGATGCCGGGCAATGTGACTTCGATCACCTACACCCCGATCAAATCGGCGCCGACCCGCATGGCGGCGCTGCTGTCCGGTGAAGTGGACATGGTGCTCGATCCAACGCCGCAAGACTTGAACCGCCTGCGCGCCAGCCCGGACCTGAAGATCCTTGAAGGCTTGGAGAACCGCACAATTTTCTTTGGCATGGACCAGTTCCGTGACGAGCTGCCCGGCTCCAGCGTCAAGGGCAAGAACCCGCTCAAGGACCAGAAGGTGCGCCAGGCGCTCTACCAGTCCATCGACATCCAGGCGATCACCAAGACCATCCTGCGCGGCCTGGGCAAGCCCACTGGCACCCTGGTGGCGCCCCAGGTCAATGGCTGGACCGAGACCGTGGGCCAGCGCCTGCCCTATGACCAGGACGCCGCCAAGAAGCTGCTCACGCAAGCGGGCTACCCCGATGGCTTCGAGGTCGACTTTGCCTGCCCCAACAACCGCTATATCAGCGACGAGGCGATCTGCCAGGCGGTCACCGCGATGTGGGCCAAGATCGGGGTCAAGGCCAAGCTGCGCACCTTGCCAATGGTCACCTACTTCCCGATGATCCAGCGCAACGAAGCGAGCATCTACATGCTCGGCTGGGGTGTGCCGACTTTCGATTCGCTCTACAGCCTGCAGTCACTGGTGCGCACCGTCGGCAAGGGCGGCGACGGAAACTACAATGTCGGCCGCTACAGCAACGAGCGCATGGATTATCTGGTGGACCGCGTGAAAACGGAAACCGACCAGCCCGTGCGCACCCGCATGCTGACCGAGGGTTTGCAGCTGTCCAACGACACGGTCTCGCACCTGCCGCTGTATGACCAGGTGATCCCCTGGGCGATGAAGAAGAACATCGACCTGGTGCACCGCGCAGACAACCGGGTGGACATCAAACTGGTGACGGTCCGTTAACCAACGGCGAGCGGTGCGCAGGCCGGCTGCCCGATGCGGCAGCCGGCCATTTCATAAAAAGCGAAAGAAGAATAGGCAGACAACACGGGTGCCAGGAACGCTCTGCAGAACCCTCACCAACTGGGTTTTGCAGAGAGTTCCTAGGGCACCTTCCCTCTGTTTGTCACGATGAGAGTCAGCCATGTTTGCATTCATATTGCGCCGATTGATACAGGCGGTGATCGTGATGATCGCCGTGGCGTTCATTTCCTTCATGTTGTTCCAGTATGTGGGTGACCCGGTCACCTTCTTGCTGGGCCAGGATGCCACCCCACAGCAGATTGCCGAGTTGCGCAGTGCGCTGGGGCTGGACAAACCGTTTTTCGTGCAGTTCTGGCACTTTTTGCTCAACGCTGCCCAGGGCGAATTCGGCATCAGCCTGCGCCAGGGTGCCAAGGTCTCGTCCCTGATTGCCGAGCGCTTCCCGGCGACCTTTGAGCTGGCTATGGTGGCTGCGTTGCTGGCCTTGGTCATCGGTGTGCCGATGGGCGTGTATGCCGCGCTGCGGCGCGGCAGCTTCATGAGCCAGGTGTTCATGACCTTGTCGCTGCTGGGTGTGTCCCTGCCCACCTTCCTGATCGGTATCTTGCTGATTTTGATCTTCTCGGTGCACCTGGGCTGGTTCCCGAGCTTTGGCCGTGGCACGACGATGCAGCTGGGCTTTTGGAGCACCGGCTTGCTGAGCGCCAAGGGCTGGCACCACATCATCTTGCCGGCCATCACCTTGGCCGTGTTCCAGCTCACGTTGATCATGCGCCTGGTGCGCGCCGAGATGCTGGAGGTGCTGCGCACCGACTACATCAAGTTCGCCAAGGCCCGGGGCCTGAGCAACCGTACGATCTACTTTGGCCACGCCCTCAAGAACACGCTGGTGCCGGTGATGACCATCACCGGTCTGCAGCTGGGCGGCCTGATTGCCTTTGCCATCATCACCGAGACGGTGTTCCAGTGGCCCGGCATGGGCCTGCTGTTCATCCAGGCGGTGACCTTTGCCGATATCCCGGTCATGGCCGCCTACCTGTGCCTGATTGCGCTGATTTTTGTGGTGATCAACCTGGTGGTCGATCTGTTGTATTTCGCTGTCGACCCGCGCCTGCGCGTCGAAAAATCGGGAGGGCACTGAGATGCCACGTCTGCCTTATAGCGCGAGCTCGCGCGCCTTTTCTCACCTGGCCCAGATCCATCCGGAGCTGACGGCCTTCCGCCGTGACCTGCATGCCAATCCGGAGCTGGGTTTTGAAGAAAAATACACCGCTGCTCGCGTGAGCGAGGCGTTGCGCCTGTGTGGTGTCGATGAGATCCACCAGGGCATCGGCAAGACCGGCGTGGTCGGTGTGATCCGTGGCCACAAGCACGGCAGCGGCCGCATGATCGGCCTGCGCGCCGATATGGATGCACTGCCGATCACCGAGCAGGGCAACTGCAGCTGGCGCTCGGGCAAGCAGGGGCTGATGCATGCCTGCGGCCATGATGGCCACACTGCGATGCTGGTGGGCGCGGCGCGCTATCTGGCCGAGACGCGCAATTTTGACGGCACCGCTGTGCTGATCTTCCAGCCCGGCGAGGAGGGCTATGCCGGCGCGCGCGAGATGATCCAGGATGGCCTGTTCGAGCGCTTCCCGGTCGATTCGGTCTATGCGATGCACAACTGGCCTGCGATGCGCCAGGGCATGATCGGCATCAACCCCGGCGCGATGATGGCCGCGGCCGACCGCATCCAGATCAATATCACGGGCAAGGGCGGCCACGGCGCCCATCCTTACCAGACCAATGATGTGGTGCTGGCGTCGGCACACCTGATTACGGCGATCCAGTCCATCGTCTCGCGCAATGTGCGTGCCATCGACTCGGCCGTCATCAGCATCTGCGCGCTGCAGTCGGGGGACCTGGCTGCGTTCAGCGTCACGCCGGGCTCGTCGACCTTGGTGGGCACGGTGCGCACCTTCAACCCCGATGTGCAGAACATGGTCGAGCGCCGCCTGGGCGAGCTGTGCCAGGCGCTGGGCCTGGCCTTTGGCGTGAACGCGCAGCTGCAGTACGAGCGCTCCTACCCGGCGACGATCAACACGGCCGAAGAAGCGGTGTTTGCCGGCGATGTGGCCTCTGACCTGGTGGGCGAAGCCCTGGTGGTGCGCAACATGGACCCGAGCATGGGCGCTGAGGATTTCTCCTTCATGCTGCAGCAAAAGCCCGGGGCCTATCTGCGCCTGGGCCAGGCCGTCGGTGACGACATCATTCCGCTGCACAACAACCGCTACGACTTCAATGACGATGTGCTGCCGCTGGGTGCGGCGCTGCACGCCGGCATTGTCGAGCGTGGCATGCCACTTGCTTTGGGCTAAAGCCTCCGCACCCGGCCCTTGCGGGCCGGACTTCAGAAAAGGGGAAAACGATGAAACACACGATGAGCAAGACCTTGTTGGTATCGATGTTGGCGGCCGCCTATGTTTGCGCCGGCGCGCAGACGGTGCGCATCGGTTCCCAGGGCGACGCCCTGTCCATGGATCCGCATTCCTTCAATGAGACGGTGCAGCTGAGTGTGACCGGCAATGTCTACGAGCCGCTGGCCGGCCGCAACAAGGACCTGAGCCTGCGCCCGGTGCTGGCCACCAAGTGGGAGCAGACCTCACCGACCGTCTGGCGCTTTACCTTGCGCAAGGGCGTGCAGTTCCATGATGGCACGCCGTTCACCGCCGATGATGTGGTGTTCTCGATGATGCGCACGCAGCTCGAAGGCTCGGACATGAAGTCCTACACCAACCCCATCAAGGAGACGCGCAAGGTCGATGACTACACGGTGGACATCGAGACCAAGGACCCGGCCCCGATCCTGCCGAGCATGATCTCGCAGGTCTACATCATGAGCAAGGCCTGGTCCGAGGCCAACAATGCCGTCAACCCGGTGGACCGCCGCAAGGGCATCGAGAACACCGCCTCGTTCAAGGCCAATGGCACCGGCCCCTACCGCGTGCGCGAGCGCCAGCCCAATGTGCGCACCGTCTTCAACCGCAGCGCCAACTACTGGGACAAGGTCGAAGGCAATGTGCAGGAAGTGGTCTACACGCCAGTGGCCAATGATGCGACCCGTGTGGCCGCGCTGCTGTCGGGCCAGGTCGATGTGATCGACCCGGTGCCGGTGCAGGATCTGGACCGTGTCGCCAATACCGGCGGCACCCGTGTGGTGTCCGGGCCTGAGCTGCGCGCCATCTTCATGGGCATGGACCAAAAGCGCGATGAGCTGCTGAACTCCAGCGTCAAGGGCAAGAACCCGTTCAAGGACAAGCGCGTGCGCCAGGCCTTCTACCAGGCCATCGATATCGAGGGCCTGCACAAACAGGTGATGCGCGGGGCCTCGGGCAATCTGGCCACCTTGATCGGCAAGGGCGTCAACGGCTACACCGACGACATCAAGCGCCTGCCCTACGACCCGGCTGCGGCCAAGAAACTGCTGAGCGAAGCGGGCTACCCCGATGGTTTCTCGCTGACCTTGAACTGCTCGAACGACCGCTATATCAACGACAGCCGCATCTGCCAGGCGGTATCGGCCAACCTGGCCAAGATCGGCGTCAAGGTGCAGCTCAATGCCGAGACCAAGGGCACCTATTTCCCGCGCATCATGCGCCATGAAACGGCCTTCTACATCCTGGGCTGGACGCCGTCGACCTACGACGCCCACAACCCGCTGCTGGCCTTGATGAACTGCAATGACGGCAAGGGTGCTGGCGCGTTCAACTACGGCAACTACTGCAATCCCAAGGTCGATGCCTTGACCCGCCAGGTGCAGTCGGAGACCGACACCACCAAGCGCAACCAGGCGATCCATGAGGCGCTGCAGACCGTGGCCGACGATGTGGGGTACCTGCCGCTGCACCAGCAGTTCATGAACTGGGGGGTGAGCAAGAACGTCGAGCTGGTGCAGATGGCCGATGGCTTCATGCCCTTCAAGTGGATGACCGTGAAGAAGTAAATGCCCCGGGCCGCTGCGCTGCAGCGGCTGGCGACTAGAGAGAGAAGATGACGATGAAAAACCGAATCAGGCGCTGGATGGACAGCGATGTGGGCTACAGCTTTCGCAATTCGCCCACAGCCATCGTGGCCGCCCTCATTGCGGCGGTCTGCGTGTTTTGCGCGCTGTTTGCCGGCTGGGTGGCGCCGCACAACCCCTTTGACCTGACCACGCTGGAGCTGAGCGATGCGCGCATCCCGCCGGTGTGGAGCGAAGAGGGCGGCTGGAAGTACATCCTGGGCACCGATGACCAGGGCCGCGACATTCTGTCGGCGCTGATGTATGGCGCGCGCATTTCGCTGATCGTGGGACTGGCCTCAGTGGCCCTGTCCGTGGTCGTCGGGGTGGGTCTGGGCCTGCTGGCTGGCTTCAAGGGTGGCTGGATCGATTCGGTGCTGATGCGCCTGTGCGATGTGATGCTGTCCTTCCCGGCCATCCTGGTCGCCTTGCTGATCGCCGGTGTGGGCCGCGCGGTGTTTCCCAATGCCAATGAATCGCTGGCCTTTGGCGTGCTGATCATCTCGATCTCGCTCACCGGCTGGGTGCAGTACGCACGCACGGTGCGCGGCTCGACGATGGTCGAGCGCAACAAGGAATATGTGCAGGCCGCCCGCGTCACCGGCGTGGCGCCGCTGCGCATCATGGTCAAGCATGTGCTGCCCAATGTGCTGGGCCCGGTCATGGTGCTGGCCACCATCCAGGTGGCCACAGCCATCATCACCGAGGCGACCCTGTCTTTCCTCGGCGTGGGCGCGCCGCCCACGTCGCCCTCGCTGGGCACCCTGATCCGCGTGGGCAATGACTACCTGTTCTCCGGCGAATGGTGGATCACGATCTTCCCGGGCCTGATGCTGGTGCTGATCGCGCTGTCGGTCAACCTGCTGGGCGACTGGCTGCGCGATGCGCTCAACCCGCGCCTGCGTTGATGGTGCGGACACAAGACGAACAAGGAACAACCACGATGTCATTGTTGGAAGTTAAAAATCTGGTGGTCGAGTTTCCCAATCGCTATGGTGTGCTGCGGGCGCTGGACAACATCTCCTTTTCCATCGCCCCCGGCGAGATCCTGGGCGTGGTCGGTGAATCGGGCGCGGGCAAGTCGCTGACGGGCGCGTCCATCATCGGCCTGCTCGAGCCGCCAGGCCATGTGGCCTCGGGCGAGATCGTGCTCGAAGGCGAACGCATCGACAACCTGTCCGCCGACAAGATGCGCCATATCCGGGGCCGCCGCATTGGCGCGATCTTCCAGGACCCGCTCACGTCGCTGAACCCGCTCTACACCGTGGGGCGCCAGCTGATCGAGACCATCCAGACCCACCTCAAGCTCTCGGCCTCGGAGGCGCGCCAGCGCGCGATCGAACTGCTCAAGGACACCGGCATTCCGGCAGCCGAAGAGCGGATTGACCACTTTCCGCACCAGTTCTCCGGCGGCATGCGCCAGCGCGTGGTGATTGCGCTGGCCCTGGCGGCCGAGCCCAAGCTGATCGTGGCCGACGAGCCCACGACGGCGCTCGACGTATCGATCCAGGCGCAGATCATCAGCCTGCTCAAGAACATCTGCCGCACCCGGGGTGCGGCGGTGATGCTGATCACCCATGACATGGGCGTGATTGCCGAGACCTGTGACCGGGTCGCGGTGATGTACGCCGGCCGTGTTGCGGAAATCGGCCCGGTGCATGAGGTGATCAACCACCCCGCGCACCCCTACACACGCGGCCTGATGGCGTCCATCCCCGATATGGAAGCCGACCGTGAGCGCCTGAACCAGATCGACGGCGCCATGCCCCGGCTCAATGCCATCCCCAAGGGCTGCGCCTTCAACCCGCGCTGCCCCCAGGTGTTTGACCGCTGCATGGAGCAGCGCCCCGAGCTGATGGCCGCGGGCGCCACCCAGGCCGCCTGCTGGCTGCATGCAGCCGATTACCAGCCCCAAGTGGCTGCCACCGAGGACACGGTATGAGCGAGATGGCAACCATGACGAACAAGGACACAGCAGCGCTGCAAGGCGCGGGCGACAAGCAGCCCCTGGTGCAGGCGCGTGACCTGGCCAAGACCTTTGATGTGTCGGCGCCCTGGCTCAACCGGGTGCTGGAGCGCAAGCCGCGCAGCCTGCTGCGCGCCGTCGATGGCGTGAGCTTTGACATAGAAAAGGGCAAGACCCTGGCCTTGGTGGGCGAGTCCGGCTGCGGCAAGAGCACGGTGGCGCGCCTGTTGGTGGGCCTGTACGGCCCCACGCGCGGCACCTTCACCTTCGATGGCCAGGACGCGCATGCCGCATTCCGCGACCCGAATGCGCGTGCGATGCGCCGCCGCGTGCAGATGATCTTCCAGGATCCCTATGCCAGCCTGAACCCGCGCTGGTCGGTCGAGCAGATCATTGGCGAGCCGCTCAAGGAGCATGGCCTGATCACCAACACCGAGCAGCTCAAGGCGCGCGTGGCCGAGCTGCTGGTGCAGGTGGGCCTGGCGCCGATGGACATGATCAAGTACCCGCACCAGTTCTCGGGCGGGCAGCGCCAGCGCATCTCCATCGCCCGCGCACTGGCGACCGAGCCGGAGTTCCTGGTCTGCGACGAGCCCACCTCGGCGCTCGATGTGTCGGTGCAGGCCCAGGTGCTCAACATCATGAAGGACCTGCAGAAAAAGCGCGGTCTGACCTACCTGTTCATCTCGCACAACCTGGCCGTCGTGCGCCATGTCAGCGACCAGGTGGGGGTCATGTATCTGGGTAGGCTGGTAGAGCTGGCCGATAAGCAAACCCTGTTTGCCAAGCCGCGCCACCCCTACACGCGCATGCTGCTCGATGCCATCCCGAAGATGCACGACACCGGCAAGGCGCGCACCCCCGTGCAGGGCGAGGTGCCCAATCCACTGAACCCTCCCACCGGCTGCGCTTTCAACCCGCGCTGCCCGCTGGCCAATGAACGCTGCCGCAGCGAGCGTCCACAGCTGCTCGACGATGGCGGCGTGAAGGTGGCCTGCCATGCGGTGCAAGAGGGGCGCATCCCCGTTGTGTGATGCACTGGCGACCGCCTGCGCTGTGCGCGGGCAGCCCTCCAAACCGGCGTCCTGGACGCCGGTTTTTTCTTGGAGCGGATGCCTTGACAAGCCCCTTGGCTATTACAGAAAGTCACACCTACGTCATCTGGCGGACAAACCATAGAGCTCTTTGTCAAAACGGAGAGAGCAGAAATGGTTGCATTGTCAGTGCGAGAGGGTGCACGTCAGGTGATGGTTTGGACCGTGTGCGGCGTGGCAGCCGCCGTGTTGATGGCTTGCGGTGGAGGCGGCTCCAGCGACAACGACAGCGAAAAAGACGATGTGCTGACGATCCTGCACATCAACGACCACCATTCCACCTTGGCCAGCAAGACGGCGACGCTGCAGTTGCCGGTGGACGGCAAGACCACGGCCGTCACCGTGGACGCCGCAGGTTTCCCCCGCGTGACGGCCGCCATCGAAGCGATCGCTGCGCAGTCGACCCATGTGCTCAAGCTGCACGCCGGTGATGCGGTGACCGGTACCTTGTACTTCAACCGCGCAGGCGCCGATGGCGAGGCCGACATGGCCATGCTCAATACCGTGTGCTTTGATGCCTACACCTTGGGCAACCACGAGTTCGACAAGGGCGACACGGGCCTCAAGGGCATCCTCGATCGCCTCAAGAACGGCAAATGCACGACCCCGGTGCTGAGCGCGAACGTGCAGTTCGGTGCCAGCTCGGCGCTGAACCCCAGCCGCGCACCGAACATGGTCTCGCCCTCCACCGTGGTCGAGCGTGGCGGCCAGAAGATCGGCATCGTCGGCCTGACCATTGCGCAAAAGACCAAGGCCTCGTCCAGCCCGGACAAGGACACCTTGTTCGAAGACGAAGCCCTGGCGGCCCAGCGTGAGATCGACAAGCTGCAGGCCCAAGGCGTCAAGCGCATTGTGCTGCTCAGCCACATCGGCTACGACAACGACCGCACCCTCGCCAAAAAGCTGCGCGGTGTGGATGTGATCGTCGGCGGTGACTCGCACACGCTGCTGGGCCCGGATGCGATGAAGACCATTGGCGTGGGCACGCCAGGCGGCGCCTACCCCACCAACACCACCGACCTCGACGGCAAGCCCGTCTGTATCGTGCAGGCCTGGGAATACTCGCAGGTCGTCGGTGAGCTCAAGGTCAAGTTCGACAAGGACGGCGTGGTCAGCCAGTGCGAAGGCACGCCACACGTGCTGATCGGCGATGACTTCAAGATCGCAGGCACTGCCGCGACTGAAGCGCAGCGCACGTCCATCATCAGCAGCGTGAACGCCGCCGGCTTCCTGCGCATCACGTCGCCGTCTGCCCAGGCGGCCGCCGTGCTCAAGCCTTTCACCGAAAAGGTCGCCAGCTTCAACGTGACCAAGGTGGCCTATGCCCCGCAAGAGCTGTGCTCGCGCCGGGTGCCGGGCGGCGAAGGCAGCACCGACTACAGCCGCTCCAGCGCGGCCTGCAATGCCGAAGGCAGCGTCAGCCTGCGCGGTGGCGATATCCAGCAGCTGGTGGCCCAGTCCTACCTGGAAGTGGCCAACGCGCACTACGGCGGTGCCGACATCTCGCTGCAAAGCGGCGGTGGCGTGCGCATTCCGCTCAATGGTGAAGTGACCGCGGCCAATGCGATCCAGGTGCTGCCGTTTGGCAACATGCTGTTCCGCCTGGATGTGACCGGCGCGGAAGTCAAGGGCATGCTTGAAGACGGCCTGGAAGCTGTCTACGGCGCAGGCGGCTCGACGGGCCCTTACCCCTACACCGGCGGCATGCGCTTTGATGTGAATGCCAAGGCCGCCTTTGGCAGCCGTGTCACCGGCATCGAAGTGCGCGACACCACCAGCGGCCAATGGACTGCGCTGGACCAGGGCAAGACCTATCGCCTCTTTGTACTGAGCTTCAACGCCAACGGCGGTGACGGCTACAAGACCTTGGCCTCGGTGCCAGCAGCGCGCCGCCTCGATATCGGCGTGCTCGATGCCGATGTGTTCTTCAACTACATCGAATCGCAGCCCAAGGATGCCACCACCGGTCTGCCAGCGCTCAAGCGCCTGTCCACCGACCTGTACAGCACCAAGAGCTTTGTGGATGTGCGTTAAACACTGACGCCGCATGACGAAGGGGCAGCCTAGGCTGCCCCATTTTTCGTTCCGGCCAGGCAAAAACGCCGTCAGGTATAGCGCTTGGCGTGCAGGTTGTCCTTCATCTGCTGCAGCACCGGCTGCAGCGGCTCGCCGATGCGCAGCGCCACGCTGGTGGCCAGCACATCGAGAATCAAGAGGTGCAGCAGGCGCGAAACCATGGGGCTGTAGCGGTCATAGCCTTCGGGGTGGTCGGCGGCCAGGTGGATATTGGCCGCGCGTGCCAGCGGCGAGCCGCTGGCGGTGATGACAATCGTCGTGGCGCCATTGCGCTTGGCAATGTCGGTGGCATCCATCAGGTCGCGCGTGCGGCCGGAGTTGGAGATAACGATAGCGCAGTCGCCCGCACCCAGCATGGTGGCGCTCATCACCTGCATATGGCCGTCGCTGGTCGCCAAACTGGTAACGCCCAGGCGGAAAAACTTGTGCTGCCCATCCTGCGCGACGATGCCGGAATTGCCCACGCCATAGAACTCGATGCGCTTGCCCGCCTGCCAGGTCGCCACGATGGCGCTGGACGCGGCCTCCAGCGCCGTGGTGCTGGCAGCATTGCGGTAGGCCAGAAAGGCCGCGACCGAGTTGTCCACCACCTTGACCAGCACATCGCTGGTCTTGTCATCGGCATCGACACTGCGGTGGATAAAAGGCACGCCTTCGCTGACGCTGCCAGCGAGCTTGAGCTTGAAATCGGCCAGGCCGTCATAGCCCATGCTGCGGCAAAAGCGCACCACGGTGGGCTTGCTGACATGGGCGAGCTCGGCCAGCTCGCGCACCGGGCGCGAGGCAAAGGCGCGCGGGTCGGCCAGCACCAGGCGGGCCACGCGCTGCTCGGCCGGTGCCAGCGAGGGGAGAGAAGCGGTGATGCGGTCTAGCATGGGGATCCCTTGTGGGTGGTAGCGGTGCTCAAAACTCTTCCATCCAGCTGTGGCCGTCGCGCGCGACCAGTGCGCTGGCAGCGCCCGGGCCCCAATGTCCGGCCACATAGGGGCGCGGGCTTTCGCCGCGGGCATTGGCCTGCTGCCAGGTCTCCAGAATCGGCTCCACCCACTGCCAAGCGGCCTCCTGCTCGTCGGCACGCACAAACAGGTTCAGGCGCCCAGCGATCACGTCGAGCAGCAGGCGCTCGTAGGCGCCCACGCGCTCGGTGCCAAAGCGCTGGTCAAAGTCCAGATCCAGCGCGGCGGGCGACAAGGTCTGCACACCGCCGGTATCGGCCTGGCTTTGCGCAGCAGCCATCAGCTGCAGGGTCAGGCCATCCTTGGGCTGCAGGTGGATGGTGAGGCGATTGGCCGCGCCCAGCGGCGTGCGGTAGATGGCATGGGGCACCTGGCGGAAATGAACGACGATCGAGGCCTCGCGCCCGGCCAGGCGCTTGCCGGTGCGGATGAAAAAGGGCACACCGGCCCAGCGCCAGTTGCTGATCTCGGTGCGCAGCGCGACAAAGGTCTCGGTCTGGCTGGTGGGCGAGACGCCTTCTTCCTGGCGGTAGCCCGGCACCGGCTTGCCGGCAATCTGGCCTGCCGCGTACTGGCCGCGCACCACGTCGCGGCTCACCGTCTCCGGTGTCCAGCGCTTGAGTGACTGCAGCACCTTGAGCTTTTCATTGCGGATCGCATCGGCGTCAGCGCTGATGGGTGGCTCCATGCCAATCGCGCACAGCAGCTGCAGCGCATGGTTTTGCACCATGTCGCGCAGCGCGCCGGTACTTTCGTAGAACTCGCCGCGCTTTTCCACGCCCAGCTGCTCGGCCATCGTAATCTCGATGCTGGCAATGTTCTCGCGCCGCCACAGGGGCTCGAAGATGGCATTGCCAAAGCGCAGCGCCAGCAGGTTCTGGACCGAGGGCTTGCCCAGGTAGTGGTCGATGCGGAAGATCTGCGCCTCGGAAAACACCTCGCGCACCGCTGCATTGATCGCGCGGTTCGAGGGCAGGTCATGGCCCAGCGGCTTTTCCAGCACCACGCGGGTGCGCTCGGTGGCCAGGCCCGCTGCGCCCAGCTGCTCGCAAACGGTGGTGAACAGCGAGGGAGCGGTAGCCAGGTACATCACGACGGTGTCGGCATCGCGCGCCTGCAGCAGCTCGCGCAGCGCGGCATAGTCGGCCGGTTGCGACAGGTCCATGCGCAGGTAGTGCAGGTGCTGGGCAAAGCGGGCAAATTCCGCGTCGCTGGGCCGCTTGTCGGCCTCGACCTCGGCCAGCCGCTGGGCGATCAGCGCGCGGTACTCGTCGTCACTCATTGCCCCTCGGCCCACGCCGATGATGCGCCCGCCCGCAGGCAGGCTGCCGTGGCGGAAAGATTGAAACAGCGCGGGCAGCAATTTGCGCCAGGCCAGATCGCCGGTGCCGCCAAATAAAACCAGATCAAAACGCATGAAACTTCCTGAACATCAAGGCAGGGATTAATGTAACTCAGTTTCATGTTCGGGGAGAAGACGTAGAATGCATCCACCCCTCAACCGCACATAAGTTCGGTTAAGCTTGAGCGCCCCCCGTGTTGGCTGCAACGCGTAGGGGCAGACAAGCACGGCTAACCGGATATGGACCAAGAGCAGACCATGAACCAACTCGATGCACTCAAAGCGCTGACCACGGTGGTGGCAGATACCGGTGACTTTCACCAGCTGGCGCAGTTCCAGCCGCAAGACGCGACGACCAACCCGTCCCTGATCCTCAAGGCTGTGCAGAAGGCCGAATACGCGCCGCTGCTGACGGAGACCGTGCAAAAGTTCCGCGGCAAGCCGCTCGATGAGGTGATGGACCGCCTGCTGGTGCGCTTTGGCGCCGAGATCCTGTCCATCATCCCGGGCCGTGTGTCGACCGAGGTCGATGCCCGCCTGTCATTCGACACAGACGCGACAGTGGCCCGTGCCCAGCGCATCATCGCGCTGTACGAGGCCGAGGGCGTGCACATCGACCGCGTGCTGATCAAGATCGCCTCCACCTGGGAAGGCATCCAGGCGGCCAAGGCGCTGGAAGCGCAGGGCATCCACACCAACCTGACCTTGCTGTTCGCCCAGTGCCAGGCCATCGCCTGCGGCCAGGCCCAGGTGCAGCTGATCTCGCCGTTTGTCGGCCGTATCTACGACTGGTACAAAAAGCAGGCTGGCAGCAACTGGGACGAAGCTGCGATGGCCGGTGCCAACGACCCGGGTGTGAAATCGGTCAAGGCCATATTCGATTACTACAAGCATTTCGGCATCACGACCGAAGTGATGGGCGCGAGCTTCCGCAATATCGGCCAGGTCACCGCGCTGGCGGGCTGCGATCTGCTGACCATCTCGCCCGAGCTGCTGGCCCAGTTGGCCGCCGCTGACGCACCGCTGCAGCCCGCGCTGAACGCCGAAGCGGCCAAGGCGCTGTCGCTGGAGCATGTGCAGTATGACGAGGCGGGCTTTCGCTTTGCACTGAACGAAGACGCGATGGCCACCGAAAAGCTGGCCGAAGGCATCCGCGCTTTTGTCGCCGATGCCATCAAGCTCGACAAGTTGTTGCAATCGGCCTGATCGGGTGGCTGCCAGCCCGCCTGGCAGCCCCGTGCAGCCATTTACACTGCCCTATGAACCGAGAATGTGCGACACAGCGCAAGCGCTGCGATGAAACCCCCGCGTGGCAAGAACTGCAAAAATACTACGACGCTGAGGGCCGAGGCCAGGACCTGCGCGCGGCCTTTGCCGACGATGCGTCCCGACTGGACCAGTTCAGCCAGCAAGCGCCCCATCTGTTTGCCGACCTGTCCAAGAACCTGATCGACCGCCACAGCCAGCAGCTTTTGCTGCAGCTGGCGCGCGACTGTGACCTGGAGAAGGCGCGCGATGCGATGTTTGCTGGGGCAGAGGTCAATGCCTCCGAAGGCCGCGCCGCCATGCACTGGCTGCTGCGCCAGCCCGCCCAGGGCCTGGAGAACTGGCTACCGGGCAGCTCCGCCGAGGTGCATGCGGCGCTGGCCGATGTGCACAGCAGCCTGACCCAGATGCTGGCGTTGGCCGAGCAGGTGCGTGCCAACCCGCAGATCACCGACATCGTCAACATCGGCATTGGTGGCTCGGACCTGGGCCCGGCCATGGTGGTCAATGCGCTGGAGGACTGGCGCATTGCCGGCAAGCGCTTCCACTTTGTCTCGAATGTGGACGGGCATGAGCTGGGCCATGTGCTGGCGCAGACCCGGCCCGAGAGCACCTTGTTCCTGGTCGCATCCAAGTCTTTCACGACCCTGGAGACCATGGTCAACGCGCATTCGGCGCGCGACTGGTTCATTGCGCAAGGCGGCAGCGAGGACCGCAGCGCCGCGCTGTCGATCTCCAAGCACTTCTGGGCGCTGACCACCAACACCGAGGCGGCCGCTGCCTTTGGCATCGACACCACGCTGGGTTTCTGGGACTGGGTCGGCGGGCGCTATTCGCTGTGGTCGGTGATCGGCCTGCCGATTGCGATTGCGGTGGGGGCCGAGTCCTTCCGTGCGCTGCTGCAGGGCGCGCATGACATGGATGTGCACTTCAAGACCGCGCCGCTGGCGCAGAACCTGCCGGTGCGCCTGGGCCTGCTCGATGTCTGGTACCGCAACTTCCACGGCTTTGCCACACGCTGTGTAGCGCCCTACAGCCATGGTCTGCGCCGGCTGTCGGCCTATTTGCAGCAGCTGGAGATGGAGAGCAACGGCAAGGGCCGGGATGTAGACAACCAGCCGCTGCCCTATGCAACGTCGCCGGTGGTCTGGGGCGAGCCCGGCACCAATGGCCAGCACGCCTTTTTCCAGATGATCCACCAGGGCCGCGATGTGATCCCGGTGGAGTTCATCGCCGCGCGCGAGGGCGGCAAGAACCTGGCCAGCCACCAGAACAACCTGGTGATCAATGCGATTGCGCAGGCGCAGGCGCTGCTGGTGGGGCGCACCGAAGAGCAAGGCCCCAAGTACTGCCCGGGCAACCGCCCCAGCAGCTTCTTGCTGATGAACAAGCTCACCCCCACCTCGCTGGGCGCGCTGATTGCTTTGTACGAGCACCGCGTGTTTGTCAGCGGTGCCCTTTGGGGCATCAACAGCTTTGACCAGTGGGGCGTGGAGCTGGGCAAGCAACTGGCCAAGGACCTGTTTGCGCGCCGCGACCAGGGTGACTGGCAGGGCGTGGATCCCTCGACCGTGGCGCTGGTGAGCCGGCTGGCGCCCTGACGCTGCTCGCCAGGCACTGCCGTGTGGAGATACGGCAGTGCAGCACGGTGTTTCCAAAACAGCAACACATGCTTCTAAATACGCGCTAGGGATTGGCGCGACTCTCTGGAATACTCGGAGGCTGGATGCGCTGGCGCAAAACCGGCGCATCCTTTTTGTTTTAAAGCGCATGTGCAGCGCACCAAGACCAGCGCAATCGCAAAGCTGGTGAGGCATCTTGGCCCGGTGCCGGGATACCCGTTCGTTCATTCCAAGGAGTACACAATGACATTCAGCATCAAGATGGTGGCTGCGGCGGTGGCTTTTGCCGCAGGCGGCGCGGCGTTTGCGCAAAGCACCTTTGACAAGATCAACAGCACTGGCAAGGTGGTGGTGGGCGTGCGCGAGAGCTCGGCCCCGATGGCCTATGCGATTGGCTCCAACCAGACCTTTGGCGGCTACCACGTTGAGCTGTGCGAGCGCGTGCTCAAGGAAATCGCGCCCAAGGCCAAGATCGAATACATGGCGCTGACGGCGCAGAACACGATGCCGCTGGTGCAAAACGGCACCGTGGACATTGGCTGCGGCCCCACCACCAACAACCTGAGCCGCCAAAAGCAAGTGGCTTTTGCCGTGACCACCTATGTGAGCCAGGTGCGCGCAGCCGTCCGTGCCGATTCGAACATCACCAGCGTCAAGCAGCTCGATGGCAAGACGGTGGCGGCCTCGGCCGGTACCACCGCCGTGCAGCTGCTGCGCAAGTTCGCCAAGGACAACAGCATCAACCTGCCCACCACCTTGGGCAAGGACCATTTCGAGAGCTTCATGCTGCTCGAATCAGGCCGCGCTGACGCCTTTGTGCTCGACGACAACCTGCTCGCTGGTGTGATCGCGAACTCGGCCAACCCGGCTGGCTACAAGATCGTCGGCGAGGCGCTGGGGTCGGAGCCCATTGCGCTGCTGTTCCGCAAGGACGATCCGGCCTTCAAGAAGGCCGTGGACGACAGCCTGACCAAGATGATGAAGTCCGGCGAGCTGGCCAAGGTCTATGACAAGTGGTTCATGCAACCCATCCCGCCCAAGGGCCAGGCGCTGAACCTGCCGATGAGCGATACCCTGAAGAAGCTGCTGCAAGAGCCCAACGACAAGCCACTGGAAGCCTACGCGGACCAGTAAGCCGCGCGCTTGCACCCTGCACCCCACCCAGCCCCGGCTGGGTTTTTTTATGCCCGCAGGCCGCGCCTATCAGGCAGCGATGGCTGCGCCAAACATCGCATTTTTCATCGCAGGCACCGGCCCCCGCCATGTTGTGCGTAATTGGAATAATTTGCCGCGCTATTGTCGTTTGACCTGGCACAAGGCTCTGCCTAGCATGACGCGCAGTGTTGTCTTGGTGCCCAGCCGCTTTTTGGCCGGCCGCCAAGGCCCGGTTTTCCCGTTTTATTAGCTATTGATCTGGTACCCACACGATGACCCACTTTGTGCACCCCGATGAGGTTCGTTCGCGCTTCTCCCGCGCCATGTCCGATATGTACCGCGACGAAGTGCCGCAATACGGCAACTTGATGGCGCTGGTGGCCCAGGTCAATGCTGAAGTGCTCAAGGCCCAGCCCGCACTGGCCAATGCAATGGCGCAGGCCGACGAGCTGGACCGCCTGGATGTGGAGCGCCATGGCGCCATCCGCGTGGGTACCAAGGAAGAGCTGTCCACCCTGCGCCGCCTGTTTGCCGTGATGGGCATGGAGGCCGTGGGCTACTACGACCTGTCGGTGGCGGGCGTGCCGGTGCACTCCACCGCCTTCCGGCCGGTCTTGGGCAGCTCGCTCAACCGCAACCCGTTTCGCGTGTTCACCTCGCTGCTGCGCCTGGACCTGCTCGCCGATGAAGCGCTGCGCGCGCAAGCCGCGGAGATTCTGGCCCGCCGCCAGATCTTTACCGAACGCGCGCTGGCGCTGATCGCCCAGTGCGAAGCCGCTGGTGGCCTGAGCGATGCAGAGGCCGACGAGTTCGTGCGCGAAGCGCTGGAGACCTTCCGCTGGCACAGCGAGGCGACCGTGGATGCCGCCACCTACGACAAGCTGCACAAGGCGCACCGCCTGGTGGCCGATGTGGTCTGCTTCAAGGGCCCGCACATCAACCACCTGACGCCGCGCACCCTGGATATCGACGCCGCCCAGCTGGGCATGCCCGCCCATGGCATGGATGCCAAGGAGGTGGTCGAAGGCCCACCCCGCCGCGCCTGCCCGATCCTGCTGCGCCAGACCAGCTTCAAGGCGCTGCAGGAGCGCGTGAACTTCCCCGGCAGCGGCGACCAGGGCACGCACACCGCCCGCTTTGGCGAGATCGAGCAGCGCGGCGTGGCCCTGACCCGCAAGGGCCGCGCGCTGTACGACAGCCTGCTGGCCAATGTGCGCAGCATGGGCAATGCCGGCAGCGCCAGCGCCAACTACCAGGACCGCCTGGAGTCATCGTTCGCCGCCTTCCCCGACAGCCATGACGCCATGCGCCAGCAAGGCCTGGCCTTTTACCGCTATGTGCTGCAGCAGCCGGTGGGCGATGCCTCGGCCGATATCGAGACCCTGATTGCCGATGGCGTGGTGCGTGCCGAGCCCATCGTGTACGAAGACTTTCTGCCGGTGAGCGCGGCCGGTATCTTCCAGTCCAACCTGGGCGGCGAAGAGCAAAAGCACTACGAGGCCAACCAGGCGCAGCAGGCCTTCGAGGCCGACCTGGGTGCCCAGGTGCATGACGAGATCGCGCTGTACCAGGCGATGCAGGATGCATCCTTGCAAGCGGTGCGCCAGGCCCTGGCGCAAGCCGACGTGGCAGAAAGCGTGGCCTGAGCGATGGCCGCCTCTGACCTGGACATCCGCGACAACAGCGAACTGCTGAGCGCGCTGCACGCCATCGTGGGCGAAGTAGGGGTGCTGCAAGGCGCCGATATGGCCGCTTATGAAGAAGGCGCGCGCTACGGCCAGGGCCGTGCGCGCCTGGTGGTGCGCCCTGCCGATGTGGCGCAGGTGCAGGCCGTGGTGCGGCTGTGCGCCGAGCGCGGCATTGCGCTGCTGCCCCAAGGCGCGAACACCGGCATGGTGGGCGCCAGCACGCCGGACATGAGCGGCAGCCAGCTGGTGCTGAGCCTCTCGCGCCTGCGCAGCCACTGCGCGGTCGATGTGGCCAACCGCAGCGTGGTCGTCGATGCCGGCGTCACCCTGCAAGAGCTCAATGACCAGCTCGAAGCCCATGGCCTGTGGTTTCCGATCGACCTGGGGGCCAACCCCTCGATCGGCGGCATGGTGGCCACCAACACCGGTGGCACGCGCCTGATTCGCTACGGCGATGTGCGCTCCAACCTGATGGCGCTGCAAGTGGTGCTGATGGACCCGCCCGGCGAGGTGGTGGAGCTGGGCCGCGCGCTGCGCAAGAACAATACCGGCGTGGACTGGAAGCAGCTGTTTGTCGGCGGCTCTGGGGCCGGCGCCATCGTGACGCAGGCCACCCTCCAGGTGCATGCCCGCCCGGCGCAGCGCGCCACGGCGCTGGTGGTTCCGGCCTCGGACGAGGCGGTGATGGAGCTGCTGCAGGCCTTTGAGCGCGACCTGGGCGATTGGCTTGCCGCGTTTGAAGGCATCTCGGGCAACGCGATGCAGGCGGCCATTGACCATGTGCCCAACCTGCGCAACCCCTTTGCGCCCGACGATGCGCCCGAGTTCGCCATCCTGGTCGAGCTGGAGGCCAATGCCGCTGCCAAATACAGCCAGCTGGATCTGCAAGAGGCGCTCAACAGCTTCTTGGAAGACCAGTTCGAGTCGACCATCGTCAACGCAGCCTTGGGCAATGCCACCGAGCTGTGGCACCTGCGCCATAGCATCAGCGAAGGTGCACGCGCGCTGGGCAAGCCCATTGCGTTTGATGTGTCGGTGCCGCGCTCGCGCATCATGGAGTTCTGCCGCAAAGGCCGCGAACTGGTGGCGCGCGACTACCCCTTCCTCACGGTGGTGGACTTTGGCCATATCGCCGATGGCGGTGTGCACTTCAACGTCATCTGGCGCAAGGATGCCCCCGAACAGTACGACCCGGCCGTGGTGCAGCGCCTGCGTGATGCCATCTATGGCATGGTGGTGCAGGACTTTGCGGGCAGCTACAGCGCCGAGCATGGCGTGGGCCCCCACAACCTGGCCTATTACCAACGCTTTACGCCGCCGCTGCTACAGCAATGGGCCGATGGCTGGCGCGACCGGCTAGACCCCCAGCACCTTTGCGGCACCGTGGATTTGGGCACGGCCAAAAACTAAGACCCTGGCCATGCCTGCGTTGGCAGACATGGCCAACAACAACCAGAGACAACCCAGCGAGACAAGGCCATGTCCTTTTTTCAATTCACTCCCGCATTCGCCAACCCCCAGGGCTCGCCCATCCGCGAGCTGTTTCCCTACCTGAGCCGCCCGGGCATGATCTCGCTGGCGGGTGGCTATCCCTCGCCCAGCCTGTTTGACCAGGAAGGCCTGGCAGCGGCGGCCGCGCAGGCGATGACCACCGGCGCCACCGCGCTGCAGTACGGCGCCACCGAAGGCTCGCCCGCGCTGCGCGAGCAGCTGGCAGCCCAGTGCCAGGCCCGGGGCATCCGCTGCACAGCGGCCGACATGCTGGTGACTACCGGCTCGCAACAGGGCTTTGACCTGCTGCTGCGCGTGCTGATTCAGCCCGGCGATGCCGTCTGCGTGGAGACCCCGGCTTACCCCGCCACCCTTGCGGCGCTGCGCCAGGCGGGCGCCAGGATGCTGAGCACGCCGGTCGACGGCGATGGCCTGGATGTCGAAGCGCTGGCCGCCATGCTGGCTGCGCTGCCGGTGGCCGAGCGCCCCAAGCTGCTCTACACCGTGCCCAACTTCTCCAACCCCTGCGGCACCTTGCTGACACAACAGCGCCGCGAGCGCCTGGTGCAGCTGGCGCTGCAGTATGGCTTTGTCGTGGTCGAGGACGATCCTTACGGCGAGCTGGCCTTCACCGACGCCCGCCCAGCCCCCGTCTATGCCGCAGCCCAGCAGCAAGTGGGCGAGGCTGAGAACCCGGTGGTCTACCTGTCGAGCCTGTCCAAGACCGTGGCCCCCGGCCTGCGCGTGGGCTGGATGGTGGCCGACCCGGCCGTGCTGCGCCGCTGCACGGTGGCCAAGCAGACCAATGACCTCTGCACCTCGCCGCTGGCGCAAGCCGTGGCCGCCAGCTACCTGCAGTCGGGCCGCTATGGCCAGGCCGTCGCCAAGGCCTGCGCTGAATACCAGCGCCGCATGCTGGCCTTGACCCAGGGCCTGAAGGCGCGCCTGGGTGACCTGGTGCAGTTTGTGCAGCCCGCTGGCGGCATGTTTGTCTGGTTGACGTTTGATGCCCGCATCGATCCGCAAAAGCTGTTTGATGCCGCCGTCGCCGCCAACGTGATCTTTGTGCCGGGCAAAGCCTTTTATGCCGACAACGCCCATCTGCATTCGATGCGCCTGTCATTTGCCGCGCCCGATGTGGCGCAGATTGAGCAGGCGGTCGATAGGCTGGCAGAAGCATTTGATAAAGCCGGCTAATCGCTAGGCAAGCCATAGCACCCGAGCCCGTTGGCATCAAAGCTGACGGGCTTTCTTATTGACGTTTTGTGCTTGGCGCTGAGGCTGTCAGCCATGCGTTTCTGCATTCCGCAGATGTTGCTTTGGTATGTTGCTGTTAATTCAGGAGATTTTGGCAAGAATGCCGAGCAGAATGGCACTGTCTTGGACGCTATGCCGTGCAGGACTCAAGGCTCAACCGGGGGCGTGTGAGGGATCGGTCTGCATACCAGCCTGTTCTTTCGCCTGCACTCCGATCTTCTGGAGAAACGCCATGGCTGCTGCACTGTTTTCACGTCGTTCGCTGATGGTCGCTGCGGGCTTGCTGGCTTGCAGCGCGCACGCGGCCTACCCTGATAAACCCATCAAGATCATTGTGCCCAGCGTGGCTGGCAGCAGCCCCGATGTATTGGTTCGCTTGGTCGGCAATGCGCTGTCGCTGCAGTTGGGCAAGCCGGTGGTGATCGAGAACAAGGGTGGGGCGGGGGGCAATATCGGCATGCAGGCGCTCGCCAACGCGGCGCCCGATGGTTACACGCTTGGCTACGGCAACAATGCGACGTTGACAACCAATGAGTTTCTGTTCAGCAGGCTGCCCTATGACCCGCGCAGCCTGGTGCCGGTTGGGGGCATTGCCACGACCAGCAGTTTCTTGCTGGTCAACAACCTGGTGCCCGCCACATCGGTGACGGAACTGGTGACCTATATCAACAGCTCGGATGCGCCGGTGCATTATGGGTCCGGCGGCATTGGTACCACCAGCCATCTGGGCGCGGAGTGGTTCAAAACCAAGATGGGGCTGCAATCGGCAGTGCACGTCCCGTACAAGGGCTCACCTCAGGCACTGAACGATTTGGTCGGTGGCACTTTGCAGTTTTACTTTGAAAACATCGTTACCGCTGCGCCGCAGCTGCAAGCGGGCAAAGTACGCGCGTTAGCCGTGACAAGCGCCGAGCGCTCCCCCCAGTATCCAGACATACCGACTATGCAGGAAGCGGGTGTCCAGGGATTTGTAATGAACGCATGGGGAGGGTTGCTGGTACCACCGGGCACACCGCAGAAGGTGCTGATGCGGCTGAACACGGCATTGAACCAAGTGCTCCAGATGCCCGAGATCAGGGCGCAGCTGGAAAAGATGGCCTACATCCCGCTGGCGGGGGCTCCTGAGGATTTCGGGGCGCTGGCCGACTCAGAGCGTGCGCAATGGGGGGCCGTGGTGAAAGCAAGTGGTGCCAAGGTGGAATGAGGTCGCGCCTGTCTACCGCATTCCGTTGGTGCAGGGAATCCATCCATCCTCTTTGGGCGAGCAAGCATCTTTGGGCGAGCAAGCAAGATGAAGACGCAGGCATTTGATGTGGTAATCCGAGGCGGTGTGGTCATCGACGGCAGCAACTGTCCCCGCTACAGAGCCGATGTAGGCATTCGAGGCACGATGATTGCCGCCATGGGTGACCTGTCCTCAGCCACCGCCCATCGGGTTATCGACGCCAACGGCAAGATAGTGGCTCCCGGCTTTATTGATGCGCACTCGCATGACGACCAGGCGCTGCTGCTGCAGCCGCAGATGGAGTGCAAGCTCTCACAAGGGGTGACGGCAGTGGTGACCGGCAACTGCGGTATTAGCGCTGCGCCGCTCTACCCGGATTCGCCGATGCCCGCGCCGCTGAACCTGCTCAGCGATGCTGCCATGCGGTTCACGACCTTTCAAGCCTATGTGCAGACGCTGCGCACATCACCGCCTGCGGTGCATGTGATTCCGCTGGTGGGCCATACCAACCTGCGGGTGTTGGCAATGGCAGACCTGAACCGGGCGGCCACTGCGGAAGAAATTGTTCAAATGCGGGCATTGCTGCGTGAGGCGCTGGTGGCTGGAGCAGTGGGGCTGTCATCGGGCACCTATTACCCGACCGCTGCAGCTGCGACCATGCAAGAGGTGTGCGATGTAGCCCAACCCTTGGCCGAATTTGGCGCGCTGTATGTGAGTCATATGCGTGACGAGGCTGTGCACAGCCAGCAGTCGATTGATGAGACCTTGCAGATTGGACAGCACGCGCAGGCCGCCGTCGTCATTTCGCACCACAAGCTGCAGGGTCAGGCCAACTGGGGGAATTCGGCGCAGACATTGCCGCAGATCGAAGCGGCCATGCACTGCCAGTGCGTGGCACTTGATTGCTATCCCTACCACGCCAGCTCCACCATGCTGCACCTGCAGGAAGAGCGCTTGTCCGGCAAGATCGTGATAGCCGACAGCGGACCTCACCCCGAACTGCAAGGCAAGGAGCTGGGCGACATCGCCAGGGACTGGCAGGTGTCTCGCGCCGAAGCCTCCAACCGCCTGCAACCGGCCAGCGCCATTTATTTCAACATGGATGAGGGTGATGTGCAGCGCATTTTGCAGTTTGCTCCCACCATGATTGGCTCAGATGGCGTGCCCTCCAACGAGCGACCGCACCCGCGCCTGTGGGGTACCTTCCCCCGCGTGCTGGGGCACTACAGCCGTGATCTGGGCCTGTTCCCGCTGGAGACCGCCGTCTGGAAAATGACGGGCCTCACTGCCCAGGTCTTTGGTATCGAAAAGCGAGGTGTGTTGGTCGAAGGCCATTACGCAGACCTGTGCGTGTTTGATCCCCAGGCCGTGCGTGATACCGCTACCTATGACGATCCGAAACAGCCCGCTGTCGGCATCGACTGTGTCATTGTCAATGGCGCCATCGCCTACGAGCAGGGTGCTTACCAAGGAAGTCGGACGGGCACCGTGTTGCGGCGCACGTTGCCTGCCAAGACAAGCCCAGGCTTGCAGATACTGGCTGAGCCAGGGCGCCGCCTGTAAGCCGTACCTCGGTCGCTGACATCGCCTTCGAAAACCATGGCACACCATCGCGCCAGAGCCCACAGAATGTGGGCTGTGGCATTTGTCACCAAGATGGGCGCAATGGTTGGCCACCCGGCCCAGGTACCGCTATGGTGACCGCTTAGAAGTCGTAACGCATGCCCACATTCACGCTGCGCGGCGCTCCCCAGGTGTAGTACAGGCCAATGGCGCTGAAGTTGTTCACACCCGCTTTGTAGTGCTTGTCCAGCGCGTTGTTGACGTTCAGGCTGAAGGACAGCTGCTTGTCGACCTGGTAGCGGGCCATCAGGTCCAGCACCGCGTAGCTGCTTTGTTCCAGGGTAGCAGCGCTGTTGCTGACGGAGGTCTTGTCCTGCCAGCGGGTGGAGGCACCGACGGTCAGGCCACGCAGCGCGCCTTCGTCAAAGCGGTAGGTGCTGCCCAGCTTGAACTGGTACTCGGGGTACTGGCTGGTGTTGCTCAGCGAGCTGTTTTGCCGCACCAGGCTGCCCTGGGCCTGCCAGCCGCGCGCCAGCTCGCCCGACAGCTCCAGCTCCCAGCCGTGGCGGGTGGCAGAGGCGACGGAGCGGTAGGCGGTGTCGCCACCAGGGGTGAGGCCACCGGTTTCCTCGGCGGTATTCTTGGTCTTGATCCAGTAGTGGCTGATGCTGGCGTTGAGGCGCTTGTCAAAGAACTCGCCCTTGATGCCGACCTCATAGGTGTTGCCTTCTTCGGGCTTGAGGGTGCGGCCCTGCTCGTCCTGCGAGGTCTGGGGCTGGAAGATGCTGGCGTAGCTGGCGTAGGCCGACATGTTGGGGTGGAAGTCGTAGACCAGACCGGCGTAGGGCGTGTAGACCGCGCTCTCGTTCATGTCGTAGTTCCACCAGTAGGGGGTGATGTCGCGCTCCTCGAACTTGGTCACGCGCAAGCCGGCAATCAGCTGCAGCGGATCGCTGAGCTGAAAGCGGCCAGCCGCATAGGCGTAGCGCTGTTTTTGGCTGAAGCGGTTGTTGCCATAGGTCCAGCTGCTGGTGTCGGGCTCGGGCAGGTAGGCGCCGCCCTGGTCGTAGCTGGTGCCCAGGCCATCGAGCGGCAGCAGGGTCAGCGCGTTCAACGGCAGCTTGACGCTGCTTTGGAAGCGCGAGATACCGATGCCGGCGAGCAGCTCATGCTGGCGGCCCAGCAGACTGAACGGGCCCTTGATGTCCAGGTTCACGGTCCAGTTGTCGTTGCGCATGTCCAGCCAGCGGCCATAGTTCAGCCGGTCCTGGTCGTAGAGGTAGCCGGCAAACATGTCATCCATGCGCACCTGCTGGTGCGAGAACTTGAGGCTGGTGGACCAGCCATTGCCCAGGCGCTGCTCCAGGCTGCCGAAGAGGTTGAGCGCGTTCTGGTCATAACCGCCCCAGGGCGCGCCGGTGTTGAACGAACGCGGACGGTCGGGCGTTTTGACACCGGCGCGGGTGTAGCCCTGGATGGGTTGGGTGGTGCCGATGCCGTTGGCCGCACGCTGGCGGTAGGTAAAGCCGACATTCAACAAGGTGTCCGGGCTGAGGTCCGCTTCCAGGGTGCCGAACAGCATCTTGCTTCTGCTGTCTTCATGGTCGCGAAAGCTGCCCGCATCGGTGGCTGAGGCGACCAGGCGGCCACGCAGGGTGCCCGCCTCGTTGAGCGGGCCGCCGATATCGGCCTGCGCGCGGTAGCTGTCCCAGCTGCCGGCGCTGGCCTGCACGCTGGCCTGGAAGGTCCGTGTGGGGCGCTTGCGCACCATGTTGACGGTGGCGCCGTATTCGCCCTTGCCAACCACCAGGCCCGACGAGCCCTTGAGCACATCGATGTGGTCGATCTCGGCCATGTCGTCGAGCGAGAACAGGGTGCTGGTCAGGTAGTACCAGCCGCTGCGCACTTGGGCCATGCCATCGGTCTGCAGGTTGACCGAAGTGCCGCGCGCCTGGAAATCGGTGGCATTGCCCTGGCGGTAGGTGCCGATGCCCGGGGTCTGCTCCATCACATCGGTCAAGGTGTCGAGCTTGAAGTCGTCCATGCGCTGGCGCGTCATCACGCTGACCGACTGCGGGGTTTCGCGCAGGCTCAGGCTCAAGCCCGTGGCGGTGGCGCTGGGGCCGCGCTGGGTATAGCTGCCCGTGCCTTCGGTGGCACCATCGCGCTGGGCATCGGCCGTCACGGTGACGGTCGCCAGGGTCGCGCCTTCTTCCCCCACCGAGGCGGCCTTGATCACCACCGCCTGGCCTTCCACCGTGGCCACCAGGCCGGTGCCGGCCACCAGGCGGTCCAGCGCCTGGTTGGGCGTCAAGGTGCCGACGATGGCTGGTGCCCGCTTACCGGCGACCAGGCCTTGCTGGGCAATCAGCTGGATGCGCGTTTGCCGCGCCCAGTCGTTGAGCGCCTCGGCCAGCGGCTGTGCCGGGATGCTGAAGGCCAGTGGGGTGGTCGGCAGTGCGGCGCTTTGCGCATGGGCTGCTACGGAGCCCAAGGCCAGGGCCATGGCCAAAGCCAGCGGAGCGGGACGCAGAAGGGGGTACGACATGGAGGTCCTCAAAGTAGTCAATGCAAATCATTCCTACTGAGGTAGACGCACGAGTTCCGAGAAATACGGTAGTCAGCGCGAAAAATATTAAAATTTTCTGGGGCTTGGCGACGTCAACGCAGCGCGCGTATTTCCAGTCCGCCCGCCACCTGCTGCAGTCGCACCGGCAGCGCATGGGGCAGCACCTTGCGCAAGGTCTGGGTATCGCTGGGGTCAAAGGTGCCGCTCAGGCGCAACGCGGCCACGGCCGGGTCGCTGATTGTCAGGCCCGTGCTGCCATAACGCTCAAACTCGGCCAGCGCCTGCGCAAGCGGCGTGTTGACAAAGCTGATGCGGTGCTCGCGCCAGGCGGCAATGCCTTCGGCGGCGACCGCTTGGATGGGGCTCAGGCCACCTTCGGGGTTGGCGCTGATCTGCTGGCCGGCCACCAAGGTCTGGGCTTCAGGGAGCTGCGCTAGCGCGGGGCCGGGCGCGCCATCGCGGCGTACCACGCGCACCTTGCCTTCTTCGACGGCCACGCGCACGCCATCGCTGTCAGCCAGACCCGGTGTATAGCGTACCGAAAACCGGGTGCCCACCACGGTGATGCCGACCGGGCCGCTCAGCACATGGAAAGGGCGCTGCGGAGCGGCCTGCACGCTGAACAGGGCCTGGCCTTCGTGCAGCAGCACTTCGCGGCGGTCGCGGTAGTAGGCCACCTCCAGCCGGGTGGCGGTATCGAGGCGCAGCTCGCTGCCATCGGGCAGCTGTACCTGCAGCTGCTGGCCGCGCTGCGAGGCATAGGCCTGTTTGAACACGGGTTGCGCCTGCCAGTGCTGCCAGGCCAGCAGGCCCGTGCCGCTGGTCATCACGATCGCAGCGGCCATGCCCAGCGATGGCAACAGCCAGCGGCGGCGCAAGGCTGGCAGGGCTGCGGCAGGCGCAGGCGCAGACGCTGCTGCGGCCGGGCGCGGCGTGGGGGCAGCAGCGGCCGTGGCGCTTGGCAGCGCCTTGTCATGCGCCAGGTTGCGGCGCAACTGGGCGATGGCATCGGCTGGCATGGCATCGATCGCGCGCCAGTGCTGCTCCCACTGCACATAGGCGGCGCGGTGCGCGGCATCGGCCGCCAGCCACTGCTGCAAGGCCTGCTCTTCCGCCGTGCTCCAGCTCTCGCGCTGGCGCCGGACAAACCAGTCCAGCACCTGCTGGCGCAGGCCGGCGGTGTTCTCTGGTGGCAGGGGCGATGCGTTCATCTCGTGGTCAATTCTGGAGTCGGAGGCGGGCATGGGCGGCTCATGGCTTGGCGCGTCTGGTGCGGGCGCGTCCATGGCGGGCATGTGCAGCACCGTCGAGCCGGTCCTGGCAACGCCAGCAGGCCTCCATCGCGATTTGCAGCTGCATCTCGACCGTGCGGGTGGAGATGCCCATGTGCTCGGCGATCTGGGCATAGCTCAGGCCGTCGAACTTGTAGAGCATAAAGGCTTCGCGGCAGCGAGGGGGCAATTGGTCGATGGTGGCGACCAGGGCCGCCAGACCTTCGCGCGAGGCCAGGATGGTCTCGGGCTCCAGGGTGCGCGGGCCCGGCAGGTGCTCCAGCGCCGGCTCATCGCCGGCTGCGGGCGCTGCGGTCTCCAGCTCGGCGCGAATGCTGCTGCGCCGGTGCTGGTCGATGACCAGGTTGCGGGCGGTGCGGTAGAGCAGCGCGCGCGGGTCATGCACGGCCTGGCCGGTCTGCTGGGCCGCCAGCACGCGGGCATAGCTCTCCTGGGCCAGATCGGCCGCCGTGTCGCGGTCCTGTACCGATCGGGACAGAAAGTTCAGCAGTTCGCGGTAGTAGCGCTCAAACACCAGGCGGCCGTTGCAAAAAGGGAAAGAGGGGACTTCGCAACCGGTGGACGCCGTCGCCGTGGCCAGGAACGCAGTCCTGCCATATACGCAAATGGGAATTGTTATCATTATCGCTGATTGCTGGCCCCGCTCCACCAATGCCGCTGGGCTTGGAGGGGGATGGCGCACGCTTATCCCAAGGGACTGGATTTGCGCCGCCAGCCACATGCAGATCTTCCGCTGGCACTGCTTGCTGCGCGGGTGATGGCGCCTGGCAGATCGGCGCATGCGCCGATGGATCGCCCCTTCATGGCAGGCCAGCTTTGCGCACTTTCGCAAAAGCCCAGAACGCCAGGTTCGCGCCAGGCCAGCCCCGCCTCGTGGCCGGACTGAAGCGTCAGTCGTAGCGTTTGCCTAGTGTTTTTACCAGTGCGTAAAACTTTAATCGGGCATTTAATGGTTCCCTAAGTGCTGCGGCAACAGCAGCACAGGACAGATCAAACACCCACGATGAGGGCCTGATGAACCCTCCCTGGTTGGTGCAGCTTTGGCGGTGAATGGATGGCGCAGCCATGCCATTGGCCGGACTTGTTGTAGAGGCAGTGGCGCGGTCGCAGGCGGCATGGTGATGGAGCCGTTCGCACTCGCGCTGGTAACCCAGTCGAGGAGGATGAGTCATGAACGGACCCACAGGATGCGGTGTGCGCGCAGGACGGCTTGGCGCGGACCAATACGCTGAAAATTTCTCGGATGCGCACCCGCCGCTGACATGGGCGCAGGCATCGATCGAAGCCGAGCGCTGTTACTACTGCTACGACGCGCCCTGCGCCACGGCCTGCCCGACCAGCATCGATGTGCCCAGCTTCATTGCCCGCATTGCGCAGGACAACATCCGGGGCGCGGCCAAGACCATTCTCGAATCGAACCCGCTGGGGGGCATGTGCGCCCGGGTGTGCCCGACCGAGGTGCTGTGCGAGCAGGCCTGCGTGCGCAACACCCATGAGGACAAGCCGGTGGAAATTGGCGCGCTGCAGCGCTATGCCACCGACCGCTTCATGGCAGCGGGCGGCGCGCCGCTGTTCCAACGCGCCGAGCCCACCGGCAAGAAGGTGGCCGTTGTGGGCGCTGGTCCGGCCGGGCTCGCCTGTGCGCACCTGCTGGCCTTGCAGGGCCATGATGTCAGCCTGCTCGATGCCAAACCCAAGCTCGGCGGCTTGAACGAGTACGGCCTGGCCAGCTACAAGACCACCGATGATTTTGCGCAGCGGGAAATTGACTGGCTGCTGTCGGTGGGTGGCATTGCCCCGCGCAACAACCAGCGGCTGGGCCGCGACTTTAGCGTGGACAGCCTGCTGGCCAGCCATGATGCGGTGTTTCTGGGCCTGGGCCTGGCAGGGGTCAATGACCTGGGTATTGCCGAGCCCGCCGCCCAGGGCCTGCGCAATGCGGTCGATTTCATTGCCGATATCCGCCAGGCGCCCGACAAATCCACGGTGCCGGTAGGCCGGCGTGTGGTGGTGATTGGCGGGGGCATGACGGCCGTGGACGCGGCCGTCCAAGCGCGCCTGCTGGGTGCCCAGGAAGTCACCATCGTCTACCGGCGTGGTCAGGATGCGATGTCGGCCTCCGCGGTGGAGCAGCAATGGGCGCAGACCCATGGCGTGACGATCCGGCTGTGGGCGGCGCCGCAGGAAGTGCTGGTGGACAACGGTGCCGTCAGCGGCATCCGCCTGGCGGCCACGCAGCAGGTCGATGGCAAGCTGCAAACCACCGGCGAGACCGAGGTGCTGGCGGCCGACATGGTGCTCAAGGCCATCGGCCAGAGCTATATCGCCGAGCCCGCCGGCGCACGTATCGCCCTCAAGGCCGGGCGAATCGAGACGGACGAAGATGGCCAGACCAGCCTGGAGCGGGTCTGGGCGGGAGGCGACTGCCGCTGGGGCGGCCGAGACCTGACGGTGGAAGCCGTGGAGCACGGCAAACGCGCCGCAGCGGCCATGCACCGCATGTTGATGCGCGAAGTGGGTGTCAGCGCCTAAGCGCACGCCCAGCCCTCTTTCCACCGAACCTAGGAGTCGCCATGGCCGATATTCGCAGCAATTTTCTGGGCATCCGCAGCCCCAACCCTTTCTGGCTGGCCTCTGCGCCGCCGACCGACAAGGAGATCAACGTCACCCGCGCCTACGAGGCGGGCTGGGGCGGTGTGGTCTGGAAGACGCTGGGCGAGGACCCGCATGTGGTCAACGTCAACGGGCCGCGTTACTCCACCTTGATGTCGCAGGACCGGCGGGTCATGGGCCTGAACAATATCGAGCTGATCACCGACCGCCCCTTGCAGATCAACCTGGAGGAGATGACCCGGGTGAAGCGGGCCTGGCCCGATCGCGCGCTGATTGCGTCGCTGATGGTGCCCTGCGTCGAAGAGAGCTGGAAGCGCATCCTGCCGATGGTGGAGGACACGGGTGCCGATGGCATTGAGCTGAACTTTGGCTGCCCGCACGGCATGAGCGAGCGCGGCATGGGCGCTGCGGTGGGTCAGGTGCCCGAGTACATCCAGATGGTCACCGAATGGTGCAAGCACTACAGCCGGCTGCCGGTGATTGTGAAGCTCACGCCCAACATCACCGATGTGCGCTTTCCGGCGCGCGCGGCCAAGGCGGGCGGGGCGGATGCGGTGTCGCTGATCAACACCATCAACTCGGTGATGGGCGTGAACCTGGACACCTTGGTGATGCACCCCAGCACCGATGGCAAGGGCTCGCACGGCGGCTACTGCGGCCCGGCAGTCAAGCCGATTGCGCAGAATATGGTGGCCGAGATCGCCCGAGATCCGCAAACCGCTGGCCTGCCGATCTCCGGCATTGGCGGCATCACCACCTGGAAGGATGCGGCCGAATACATTGCGCTGGGCTGCGGCACGGTGCAGGTCTGCACCGCTGCGATGGTCTATGGCTTCAAGATCGTGCAGGACATGTGCGATGGCCTGTCGCATTACATGGACGCGCATGGCTTCAAGACCATCGAAGACTTCCAGGGCCGCGCCGTGCCCACCGTCAGGGACTGGAAGGACCTGAACCTCAACCACATCGACAAGGCCGTGATCGACCAGGACAGCTGCATCCAGTGCGGGCGCTGCCATGTGGTCTGCGAAGACACCTCGCACCAGGCCATCTTCTACCAAAAGGGTGCGGCCGGTGAGCGCCGTTTTGAGGTGAACGAGGCCGAGTGCGTGGGCTGCAACCTCTGCGTGTCGATCTGCCCGGTGCCCGACACGATTTCGATGCGCAGTCTGCAGCCCGGCGAGGTGGATGCGCGTACCGGCAAGACCGTCACCGGCGAGTATGCGAACTGGACCACCCACCCCAACAACCCGTCACGGGTGGACGCGCAGATCTCCCCTTGAGCGGCGAGCGCGCCATCCGTTGTGGTGGCGCGCTTTTTGCATGACCCGATGTGCTACAGGATGGAAACCAAGACTTTGGATTTGGACGCTTAGAACCTATCGATAACACCTCTCAAGGAGTGAGCAATGTCCCATGACGCGCAAGCAAGGGGTGCCGCCGGCAGCGAAGCCGGTGGCCTTTGGAACGACGACCTCGCACCCACGCAAGCCTCGCAGCGAACGTGGACCTGGTACCACTTCACGGCGTTGTGGATAGGCATGGTGATGTGCATTCCGGCCTACACCTTGGCCGCCAGTCTGGTCGAAGGCGGCATGTCGGCGTTCCAGGCGGTCATGACGGTGTTTCTGGCCAACCTGATTGTGCTGGTGCCGATGCTGCTGATCGGGCATGCGGGCGCCAAATACGGCATCCCCTATGCGGTGCTGGCCCGCGCCTCCTTCGGCACCCGGGGCGCCAAGCTGCCTGCAGTGCTGCGCGCGCTGGTGGCCTGCGGCTGGTATGGCATCCAGACCTGGTTTGGCGGCCTGATGATCTATACCTTGCTCGGGGTGATCCTGGGCCATCCGCTCGAGAGCGAGAAGATCTCCTGGCTGGGCATCAATGTGGCGCAGTTGGTCTGCTTCCTGGTCTTCTGGGCCATCCAGTTCTACTTTGTGGTGCATGGCATCGAGTCCATCCGCAAGCTCGAGACCTATACGGCGCCGGCCAAGATCGTGATCTGCTTTGTGCTGCTGTGGTGGGTGTATGACAAGGCGGGCGGCTTTGGTCCGATCTTGAGCAAGCCGTCGGCCTTTGCGGCTGGCGAAGCCAAGGCCGGCCAGTTCTGGGGCACCTTCTGGCCGTCGCTCACGGCCATGATTGGTTTTTGGGCCACCTTGGCGCTGAACATCCCCGACTTCACCCGCTTTGCCCGCTCGCAGCGGGACCAGATCGTGGGCCAGGCCATTGGCCTGCCGGTGCCCATGGGCCTGCTGGCGGCCCTGGCGGTGATCGTCACCTCGGCCACCGTGGTCATCTATGGCAAGGCGCTGTGGGACCCCGTGGATGTGGCCGCGCGCATGACCGGCGCTGCAGTGCTCATCGCCCTCATCGTGCTGCTGGTCGATACGGTGAGCGTCAATCTGGCGGCCAACCTGGTGGGCCCCGCCTACGACTTTTCTGCGCTGAACCCCCAACGCATCAGCTACCGCACCGGCGGCTACATCACCGTGGCGATTGCCATCCTGATGATGCCCTGGAAGATTCTGGAGTCCACCCAGGGCTATATCTTCACCTGGCTGATCGGCTACTCGGCACTGCTCGGCCCGATTGCCGGGATCTTGATGGTCGATTACTTCCTGATCCGCCGCACCCAACTCGATGTGGACGAGCTCTACCGCGAGGGCGGCAAATACAGCTATTCCGGCGGCTGGAACTGGGTGGCTGTTGCCGCATTTGCCTGCGGCGTGGCGCCCAATATTCCGGGCTTTCTCAATGCCGCGTTTCCTGCCAGCTTCCCCGATGTGGCAGCGATCTTCAAGGACCTGTACGCTTATGCCTGGTTCATCGGTCTGTTCATTGCCGGTGTGGTGTACCGCATCGGCATGGCCAGCCATGTGGTGGCGTCGCAGGCCATGCTGCGGCGCGCTTGAGCGCAGCAGCCGCCGTTTTTGTGATTTGAACCAAGGAGAGACATGATGAGCACAGCCAGCCACCCCCTTCTGATCCGTGGTGGTACCGTCGTGAATGCGGACCGTGAAGAGCGCGCCGATGTGCTGCTGGTGGACGGCAGGATTGTGGCCGTCGGTGAAGGGGCTGCGGCCCAAGCACCGGCCGGCACCGAAACGCTGGATGCCAGCGGCCAGTATGTGATGCCCGGTGGTATCGATCCGCACACCCATATGCAGCTGCCCTTCATGGGCACGGTCACCGCTGATGACTTCTTCACCGGCACTGCCGCGGGCCTGGCCGGTGGCACCACCAGCATCATCGACTTTGTGATTCCCGCGCCGCAGGAGCCGCTGATGGACGCCTACCGCAAGTGGCGCGGCTGGGCTGAGAAGTCGGCGGCCGACTACTCCTTCCATGTGGCGGTGACCTGGTGGAGTGAGCAGGTGCGCGAGGACATGGGCGTGCTGGTGCGCGACGAGGGCATCAACAGCTTCAAGCACTTCATGGCCTACAAGAACGCCATCATGTGCGATGACGAAACCCTGGTCAACAGCTTCCGGCGCGCGCTGGAGCTGGGTGCCATGCCCACCGTGCATGCCGAAAACGGCGAGCTGGTCTACCTGCTGCAGCAGGAGGTGGCGCGCATGGGCATCACCGGACCGGAAGGCCATCCGCTGTCGCGCCCGCCGATGGTGGAGGCCGAGGCCGCCAACCGGGCGATTGCGATTGCCGATGTGCTGGGCGTACCCATCTATGTGGTGCATGTGAGCTGCATCGAGGCGGCCGACGCCATTGCCCGTGCGCGGGCGCGCGGCCAGCGCGTCTACGGCGAGGTGCTGGCCGGCCATTTGACGATTGACGACAGCGTGTACCGCCATCCTGATTACGCGACGGCCGCTGCCTATGTGATGAGCCCGCCGTTCCGCCCCAAGGAACACCAGGAAGCGCTGTGGCGCGGCCTGCAGGCCGGGCATCTGCACACCACCGCCACGGACCACTGCACCTTCTGCGCCGAGCAAAAGGCCGTGGGCAAGGACAATTTTGCCAAGACACCCAATGGCACCGGTGGCGTCGAAGAGCGCATGGCCGTGGTCTGGGATGCCGGGGTAAACACCGGGCGCCTGACGCCCAGCGAGTTTGTTGCGATCACCTCGGCCAACACGGCCAAGCTCTTCAATGTCTATCCGCGCAAGGGCTTTATCGGCGTGGGCGCCGATGCCGATGTGGTGATCTGGGATCCGAAGGCGACCAAGACCTTGTCGGCCAAGACCCAGCACTCGAAGGGCGACTTCAACATCTTTGAAGGCCGGCAGGTGACAGGCCTGCCCAGCCACACCATCAGCCGGGGCCGCGTGGTGTATGCGAACGGCGACCTGCGCGCCGAGAAGGGCGCAGGCCAGTATTTCAAGCGGCCGGCCTTCGGCCCCAACTTCCAGGCAGTGCAAAAGCGGGCGCAAGAGACGGCGCCCACGGCCGTGGCCCGCGCGCAATGAAACAAGGAGACCAAGCATGGACACGAAAGTGAAGACCGATACCAGCCAGCTGCGCATCAATGGCGACCGGCTCTGGGCATCGCTGATGGAGCTGGCCCAGATTGGTGCCACCGCCAAAGGCGGCGTGTGCCGCCTGGCCCTGACCGACCTGGACCGCCAGGGGCGCGACCTGGTGACACGCTGGGCCCAGGAGGCGGGTATGACGGTCACCATCGACAAGATCGGCAATGGCTTTATGCGCCGCCCAGGCCGCAACAACAGCCTGCCGCCGATCATGACCGGCAGCCATATCGACACCCAGCCCACGGGCGGCAAGTTCGACGGCAACTATGGCGTGCTCGCCGGCATCGAGGTGGTGCGCACGCTCAATGACCATGGCATTGAGACCGAGGCGCCCATTGAGGTGGCGTTCTGGACCAACGAGGAGGGCTCGCGCTTTGTGCCGGTGATGATGGGCTCAGGCGTGTTTGCCAAGGCCTTCAGCCTGGAGCATGCCTATGCGGCCAAAGACACCGACGGCAAAAGCGTCAAGGACGAGCTTGCGCGCATCGGCTACATCGGCCCGCAGGAGCCCGGCGACCACCCTATCGGCTACTACTTTGAAACCCATATCGAGCAGGGCCCGGTGCTGGAGGACCATGACAAGACGATTGGCGTGGTGACCGGGGTGCTGGGAATCCGCTGGTATGACTGCACCGTCACCGGCATGGAAGCGCATGCCGGCCCCACGCCGATGGCGCTGCGCAAGGATGCGCTGCAAGTTGCCACCCGGGTGATGCAGGAGGTGGTGGCCTGCGCGCACCGCCACCCGCCGCACGGGCGCGGCACGGTCGGCATGGTGCATGTGCATCCCAACAGCCGCAATGTGATTCCGGGCGAGGTGAAATTCAGCATCGACCTGCGCAATGCCACCGACGCCGACTGCGAGGCCATGGACCAGGATATTCGCGCGGTGGCCGCGCGCATCAGCCAGGAGACGGGGCTGACGATCAAGATCGATCTGGTGTCCAGCTACACCGCGCAACCTTTCAACCCCGATTGCATCGATGCGGTGCGGCGCGGCGCGCAGATGCTGGGTTACTCCCACATGGATGCCGTCTCGGGCGCGGGCCATGATGCCGTCTACATGGCGCGCCTGGCGCCAGCGGGCATGATCTTCATCCCCTGCAAGGATGGCATATCGCACAACGAGATCGAAGACGCCAAGCCCGAGCACATCACGGCCGGCTGCAATGTGCTGCTGCACGCGATGCTGGAGCGCGCAGGCCGTTGAGCCGGTGAGAGGCTGCGCGGCGGGTCTCCACCGCGCTGCAGCAGTCCCACCGCAAGGCGCTGTGAGCCTGAGGCACAAGCCATAAAAAAACCCGGCCACCTTGACGGTGCCGGGTTTTTTGGTGTCTGGCCCCAAGCCCGCAAGGGGTCTTGCAGGCTTGATGGTGCGCTATGACAGCCGGGGCAATTACATGCCCATGCCGCCCATACCACCCATGCCGCCCATGTCGGGCATGGCAGGAGCGGATTCAGCCTTGGGGGCTTCAGCGATCATGCACTCGGTGGTCAGCAGCAGCGAAGCCACGGACGCAGCGTTTTGCAGCGCGGTGCGGGTCACCTTCGTTGGGTCCAGGATACCCATTTCCAGCATGTCGCCGTAGGTGTCGTTGGCAGCGTTGAAGCCGAAGTTGCCCGTGCCCTTGAGCACGGCATCGACCACCACCGATGGCTCGCCACCAGCGTTGGACACGATTTCGCGCAGAGGCGCTTCGATGGCCTTCATCACCAGCTTGATACCAGCGTCTTGCTCGGCATTGCCGGTAGCCAGCGCGCCCACGGATTGCTTGGCACGCAGCAGCGCCACGCCACCACCGGCCACGATGCCTTCTTCCACCGCAGCGCGGGTCGCGTGCAGGGCGTCTTCCACGCGGGCCTTCTTTTCCTTCATCTCGACTTCGGTGGCAGCGCCCACCTTGATCACGGCAACACCGCCGGCCAGCTTGGCCACGCGCTCTTGCAGCTTTTCACGGTCGTAGTCGGACGTGGCTTCTTCGATCTGAGCGCGGATTTGCTTGACGCGGGCTTCGATTTCAGCAGCTTGGCCAGCACCGTCGATGATGGTGGTGTTTTCCTTGCCGATTTCGACGCGTTGGGCTTGGCCCAGGTCTTCCAGGGTCACCTTTTCCAGCGACAGGCCCACTTCTTCAGCGATCACCTTGCCGCCGGTCAGGATGGCGATGTCTTCCAGCATGGCCTTGCGACGATCGCCAAAGCCTGGAGCCTTCACAGCCACGACCTTCAGGATGCCACGGATGGTGTTGACCACCAGCGTTGCCAGTGCTTCGCCTTCGACGTCTTCTGCAATGATCAGCAGAGGACGGCCGGCCTTGGCCACAGCTTCGAGCGTAGGCAGCAGGTCACGGATGTTGCTGATCTTCTTGTCGAACAGCAGCACGAAGGGGTTGTCCAAAATAGCGGCTTGCTTTTCTGGGTTGTTGATGAAGTAGGGCGACAGGTAGCCGCGGTCGAACTGCATGCCTTCAACGACGTCGAGTTCGTTGTCCAGCGACTTGCCTTCTTCCACGGTAATCACGCCTTCCTTGCCGACCTTGTCCATCGCGTCAGCAATGATCTTGCCCACGGATTCGTCGGAGTTGGCGGAGATCGAGCCGACTTGGGCGATTTCCTTGGAGGTGGTGGTGGCCTTGGATTGCTTCTTGAGCTCTTCCACCAGGGCGGCGACAGCCTTGTCGATGCCGCGCTTCAGATCCATCGGGTTCAGACCAGCGGCCACGTACTTGGAGCCTTCGCGCACGATGGCTTGGGCCAGCACGGTAGCGGTCGTGGTGCCGTCACCAGCGATGTCGTTGGTCTTGGAGGCCACTTCCTTCACGAGCTGGGCGCCCATGTTCTGCAGCTTGTCCTTGAGTTCCACTTCCTTGGCCACGGACACACCGTCCTTGGTCACGGTAGGGGCGCCGAACGAACGCTCGAGCACCACGTTGCGGCCCTTGGGGCCCAGGGTCACTTTGACTGCGTTAGCCAGAATGTTCACGCCTTCAACCATGCGTGCACGTGCTTCACCGCCGAATACTACGTCTTTTGCTGCCATTTTTGGCTCCTAAATACTTGAAAACTTGAAATGAGAATGAATGCTCGGGAGAGAAAGCGTAGCGAGCAGGTGTCAGGCTAGGCGCACGGATCGCAGCAACCGGAACGTACTTGGGTACGTGAGGATTGCGAGCACCGCGCAACGACGCCTGGCGCCTGCGCAGTAGCTTTATTTCTCGACGACGGCGAAGAGGTCTTCTTCCTTCATCACCAGCAGTTCATTGCCGTCCACCTTGACCGATTGGCCAGAGTACTTGCCGAACAGCACGCGGTCGCCGACCTTCACACCCAGGGTGATGGACTCGCCCTTGTCGTTCTTCTTGCCTGGGCCGACGGCCAGCACTTCGCCTTGGTCTGGCTTTTCAGCAGCGTTGTCGGGGATGTAGATGCCCGAAGCGGTCTTGGTTTCGTTTTCCAGACGCTTAACGATCACGCGATCGTGCAGAGGACGCAGGTTCATAACAACTCCTTCAATATCAATACCAGGTTTTGATGAAAGATGGCCCGGCAGATGCCGCGCCAAATACGCAAAAATGTCTGAGAAGTGGTGGTTTTAGCACTCTACCCCTTCGAGTGCTAATAATAAGGTCATTTGATGACAGTTCAAGACTGCGGGGGCTAAAAAATCGATCCAGGGGCACTGCCCGATCACGATACCTCTGCGCAAGAATCACGAAAGCGCTGGTGGGGACTGAAGATGCTGCTATTGAAAGAGGTGCATCTCATGGCGGCAGCCGATCCCGCGCAGCGCACCCATGCTGCGAAGCCCGCACGGGGGCCCGGGCCAGATCACCGCAGCTGGAACTTCCATGCATGGGCCTGGAGGCGGCATGCCCCGGGTCAGTCCGGCAGCTCGATCTTGAGCGTGGCCGACAGCATCTGCACCAGCAAGGCCTCGGCCTGGGCGAAGTCACCCGCGTCCAGCGCGGCCTTGTTTTGCAGCAGCGCAAACTGGGTTTGCTGGTCGACATAGCCTTGGGTGATGGCCCAGATGCTGAACATCAGGTGCTGGAAATTGACGGGCGCAATCAGGCCTTGTTCGGCCCAATGCGCAAACGCTGCCACATTGGCTGCCAGCAACGGGGCGATGCGCTCGCGCACGGCCGAGGCGGCAAAGGGCGCGCCAGCAATCATCTCCTTGGTGAACAGCTGGCTGCCATAAGGGCGGGTGCGTGCAAATTCGAACTTCTCGCGGATGTACTGGCGGATCTGCTGGGCCGGGTCGCCGTCCTTGGACAGGCCTGTCATATGGCCCAGCCAGTCGTCGATCACCGATGCCAGCACGGCCTGGTACAGCGCCTCCTTGCTGGGGTAGTAGTACAGCAGGTTGTGGCGGCTAAAGCCGGCATCCTGCGCGATCTGCTCCAGCGGAGCACCTTCAAAACCCAGCAATGCGAAATGCCGCTCTGCCGAGCCCAGGATCAGGTCAATCTTGCGCAGACGGGCCGCACTGGGTTTGCGTGCCATCTCTGCAGTGGCTGCCTGCGAGAGCGCTGGCGGTGTGGGAAGGGCATCATTCATGAGCCTGTATTGTCTGGCATTTGCGATCGCCGATGGCGCGGCTGCATGAAGAACCTGCTGGTCGCGGGCGATTTCCTCGCGCTGTGACGCTGTCCTGGTGGACTGTCTGGCAGACCCGTCTGCTGCCTTGCTCACCGAGCCGGCTTGGATGACGCATCCATCGAAGGCGTGGGCAACGATGCGCGCTCTGGACCGTGGCAACTGGGAGCGGTTGTTGCGGCGTCATTGGCTTTTTTGTGCGCACCAAGCAGCGGACACCAGGCATAAAAAAAGGCAACGCATTGTGCGTTGCCTTGGATGCCAAGCGGTGCCTTGCGGCACCCGGGCATGCTGCCCGGCTTGGGGTAATTATTGTGGGCGGCTGTTGGTTGGGAAAGGCCATGCCGCATTGGTGCTGAGCACGGTCTTGACAGGCTCTGCAGCAGCAGGCGCAGCAGCTGGGGCCTTGGCAGGAGCAGCAGCCTTCTTGGCGGGAGCAGCCTTCTTCGCAGGTGCTGGAGCCTTGGCAGCAGGGGCCTTGGCAGGAGCAGCGGCCTTCTTGGCGGGAGCTGGAGCCTTGGCAGGAGCAGCAGCCTTCTTGGCAGGAGCAGCGGCCTTCTTGGCGGGAGCAGCGGCCTTCTTGGCGGGAGCTGCAGCCTTTTTGGCAGGAGCGGCAGCCTTCTTAGCTGGAGCAGCGGCCTTCTTCGCAGGAGCGGCCGCCTTCTTAGCTGGAGCTGCAGCCTTCTTGGCAGGAGCAGCGGCCTTCTTGGCAGGAGCTGCGGCCTTCTTCGCAGGAGCAGCAGCCTTCTTGGCGGGAGCTGCGGCCTTCTTGGCAGGAGCAGCAGCCTTCTTCGCAGGAGTGGCAGCCTTCTTCGCAGGAGTGGCAGCCTTCTTCGCAGGAGTGGCAGCCTTCTTCGCAGGAGCGGCAGCCTTCTTCGCAGGAGCTGCAGCCTTCTTCGCAGGAGCTGCAGCCTTCTTCGCAGGAGCTGCAGCCTTCTTAGCTGGAGCAGCGGCCTTCTTCACGGCAGTCTTGGCAGCTGCGGTGGATTTGGTTGCGGGCTTGGCGGCGGCCTTCTTGGCGGCTGGCTTAGCAGCGGCCTTTTTGGCGACGGCCTTAGCAGCAGGCTTTGCCGCTGCCTTGGTGGCGGCTGGCTTGGCAGCGGCCTTGGGCTTTGCAGCTGCCTTGGGGGCGGCTGCCTTGGTTGCAACTGCCTTCTTGGCAGTTGCCTTGGTGTCAGCAGTTTTCTTGCTTGCTTTGGACGTTGCCATGCTCTTCTCCTTCGGTCAATTTAGAAAGCAGACTTCATGCCTGATTGAATTCGACACGAAGTTTTGATAGCAAACTGAATTGTGCATCAGCTGCTAGCAACTGGCATAGTGCAAACCTCAATAAAGACGCCAAATTTCACAGTTTTCTCTCAGGAAAACCACATTCTGACGAGGTTTGCACATCAAGGTCGGCGTCAATCCCAGGAAAGCGCGCCACCGGACTGGTATTCGATGACCCGTGTCTCGAAGAAATTTCGCTCCTTTTTCAGGTCGATCATCTCGCTCATCCACGGGAAAGGGTTGTCCTCGTTGGGGTACAAAGCATCCAGGCCGATCTGCGTTGCGCGGCGGTTGGCGATGTAGCGCAGGTAGCCTTTGAACATCGATGCGTTCATGCCCAGCACACCTCTTGGCATCGTGTCTTCGGCGTATTGGTATTCAAGTTCGACTGCCTGAATAAACAAGGCCTTGATCTCGTCCTTGAACGCGCTGGTCCACAGCTGCGGGTTCTCCAGCTTGAGCTGGTTGATCAGGTCGATGCCGAAGTTGCAGTGCATGGACTCGTCGCGCAGGATGTACTGGTACTGCTCGGCTGCGCCCGTCATCTTGTTCTGGCGGCCCAGCGCCAGGATCTGCGTGAAGCCGACATAGAAGAACAGGCCCTCCATCAGGCAGGCAAAAACGATCAGGCTTTTGAGCAAGGTCTGGTCGGTCTGCGGCGTGCCGGTCTGGAAGTGGGGGTCCATGATCGCCTCGATGAAGGGGATCAGAAACGCATCCTTGTTGCGGATCGAGGGAACCTCGTTGTAGGCGTTGAAGATCTCGGCCTCATCCAAGCCCAGCGACTCCACGATGTACTGGTAGGCATGCGTGTGGATGGCTTCTTCAAAGGCCTGGCGCAGCAGAAACTGGCGGCACTCCGGCGCAGTGATGTGGCGGTAGGTGCCCAGCACAATGTTGTTGGCGGCCAGCGAATCGGCGGTGACGAAAAAGCCCAGGTTGCGCTTGACGATGCGGCGCTCGTCCTCGGTCAGGCCATGGGGCGATTTCCACAGCGCGATGTCGCGCGTCATGTTTACTTCTTGAGGCATCCAGTGGTTGGCGCAGGTGGCCAGGTATTTCTCCCAGGCCCATTTGTATTTGAAGGGCACCAGCTGGTTGACATCGGTCTTGGCGTTGATGATTCGCTTGTCGGCGGCATGGACGCGCTTGAATGTGGCGGCTGGGGATGCGGCAGGCGATGCAGAGGGCGAGGCCGCAGAGGTGGCCGGCGCGGCTGGTGTGGCCAGCGCGTCCATCGAATCTTCTTCAAAGCTCAACATGAATGAATGCTCCTGGTGGGGGCCGCGGCTGCGGCCAGGTTCAGACGGTTAGCAGCTCTTACTGGCAGGCTTCGCAGCCGGGGTCATCGATGGCGCAAAAGCGGATGTCGGTGCCGGGCGCGGCGGACTGCGATGCAGCAGCGGCGGCGTGGGCGACAGCCTGGGCGACGGGCGACGCATAGCTGCTGGGCACGGCATTGAGCACGCGGCTTTGGATGGTGGATTTCTCGGCCTGCGTGGCGCTGGTGGTGCGCAGGTAGTAGGTGGTCTTGAGGCCACGCACCCAGGCGAGCTTGTAGGCATCGTCGAGCTTCTTGCCCGAGGCCCCTGCCATATAGATATTGAGGCTTTGCGCCTGGTCTATCCATTTCTGGCGCCGGGAGGCCGCTTCCACCAACCAGACGGGGTCGACCTCAAAGGCTGTCGCATACAGGGCCTTGAGTGCGTGGGGCACGCGGTCGATGGGGCGCAGCGAGCCATCGAAATGCTTGAGGTCCATGACCATCACATCGTCCCACAGGCCCAGCGCTTTGAGGTCGCGCACCAGGTACTGGTTGATGACGGTGAACTCGCCCGAGAGGTTGGACTTGACCGAGAGGTTGCCAAACGAGGGCTCGATCGAGGCATCGACACCGACGATGTTGGAGATGGTGGCGGTGGGCGCAATGGCCACGCAGTTGGAGTTGCGCATGCCGTCCTGCGCGATCTTGCGGCGCAGCGCCTCCCAGTCCAGGCGCATGCTGCGGTCGACCTGCACATAGCCGGCCTGGCCGCGCGCCTGGGCGAGCAGGTCCAGTGTGTCCAGCGGCAAGATGCCTTGGCTCCAGAGCGAGCCGGGGTAGCTTCTGTAGACGCCGCGCTCGCGCGCCAGCTCGGTCGATGCCCAGTAGGCGTAGTAGCAGACGGCTTCCATCGAGGTGTCGGCAAACTGCACGGCCGCATCGCTGGCGTAGGGGATGTGCAATTGGTAGAGGCTGTCCTGAAAGGCCATGATGCCCAGGCCCACCGGGCGGTGGCGCAGGTTGGAGTCGCGTGCCTTGCCCACCGCGTAGTAGTTGATGTCGATGACGTTGTCGAGCATGCGCATGGCCGTGGCGATCGTGCGCTTGAGCTTGTCATGGTCAAGCGCCAGGCCGCCTTGGCCGTCGTCCTTCAGGTGGCGTGCCAGGTTGACCGAGCCCAGGTTGCAGACGGCGGTTTCCGTGTCGCTGGTGTTGAGCGTGATCTCGGTGCAGAGGTTGGACGAGTGCACGACGCCGGCATGCTGCTGTGGGGAGCGCAGGTTGCAGGCATCCTTGAAGGTGATCCAGGGGTGGCCGGTCTCGAACAGCATCGACAGCATCTTGCGCCACAGATCGACCGCGGGCACGGTCTTGCTCAGCGCCAGCGCGCCGCTGGCCGCCTGGGCTTCGTAGGCGGTATAGGCGCGCTCGAAATCCTGGCCAAAGCGGTCATGCAGATCGGGCACATCGGAGGGGGAGAACAAGGTCCACATGCCTTTTTCCATGACCCGTTGCATGAACAGATCGGGGATCCAGTGGGCGGTGTTCATGTCGTGGGTGCGGCGGCGGTCATCGCCGGTGTTCTTGCGCAGCTCCAGAAACTCCTCGATGTCCAGATGCCAGGTCTCCAGGTAGGCGCAGACGGCGCCCTTGCGTTTGCCGCCCTGGTTGACGGCCACGGCCGTGTCGTTGACCACCTTGAGAAAGGGCACCACGCCTTGCGACTCGCCATTGGTGCCCTTGATGCGGGCGCCCATTGCACGCACCGGCGTCCAGTCATTGCCCAGACCGCCGGCAAACTTGGACAGCAAGGCGTTTTCGCGGATCGCATCGTAGATGCCGCCCAGGTCATCGGCCACCGTGGTCAGGTAACACGACGACAGCTGCGAGCGCAGGGTGCCGCTGTTGAACAGGGTGGGCGTGGATGACATGAAGTCAAAGGACGAGAGCAGGTCATAGAACGCGATGGCGCGTGCATTGCGGTCGTCCTCCTTCAGCGCCAGGCCCATGGCCACGCGCATGAAGAAGGCCTGGGGCAACTCGATGCGCTGCTGGCGTACATGCAAAAAATAGCGGTCGTACAGGGTCTGCAGACCCAGGTAGTCAAACTGCAGATCACGCTCGGGCTGGAGAGCGGCGGCCAGCCGGTGCAGGTCAAAGTCCAGCATCTCGGGGGCGAGCAGTTCGTGCTCAACCCCTTGCGCGACAAAGCCGGGGAAGTAGCTGCGGTAGGCCGCGCCCATATCGGCACTGCTGACGTCCTGGCCGATCACTTCGCGCGTGATGGTGTGCAGCAGCAGGCGCGCGGTGACAAAGCTGTAGTCCGGGTCCTTTTCGATCAAGGTGCGGGCAGCCAGAATGGAGGCCTTGAACACCTCGTCCATGTGGACGCCGTCATAGAGGTTGCGCAGGGTCTCGCTGAGGATGGGCGCGGGGTCGACGTCCTGGCCCAGGCCCTGGCAGGCTGCGGCAATGCGGTCATGGAGTTTTTTGACATCAAGCACCACCTGCTGGCCCCGGTCCTGCACATGCAAGCTGGCATGGGCCGGCGTGTGCTGGGCCTGGAGCTGGGCACGCTCCTGGTTGCGGCGCTCGCGGTACAGCACATAGGCGCGTGCCACCTCATGGTTGCCGCCGCGCATCAGGCCCAGCTCGACCTGGTCCTGCACATCTTCGATATGGAAAGTGCCGCCGCCCGGGCGCGAGCGCATCAGCGCGCGCACCACCGTGTGGGTCAGGTTCTCGACCACTTCGCGCACACTGGCCGATGCCGAGCCCTGGCTGCCATGCACGGCCAGGAACGCTTTCATGATGGCGGTGGTGATCTTGGGGGGCTCGAAAGGGACGACTGCTCCGTTGCGCCGCATGATCTGGTAGTCCGGCAGTACGGTAAATCCATCCAGGGTGCGCGAGCTGGCGGCCGGTGCGGCTCGTTGCTCGGAAAGCGAAGCAGCGCTCATGATGTCCTCTCTGTGGTGCGTGAAAAGCCGGAGAAACAGCGCTGTGCATGCCGGTATCACTGAGCCGCTGGATACCACCTCACACTACATATAGTGTTTTATTAAGCGCTGGACACTACCTGTAGTGTATGGCGCAATGCATGGTTTGTGTGTAGTGCCGATGACCATGCTGCGCAGCAAAACGGCGGCTACTGCGCATGGCGTCGTGGTTTGCGCCTGCAAACCACCACTGTGCGTGTGTTTCTGCGCCATCTGCGTTGCAGAGCCTGCGTAAAACTTAGGCATTGCATCTGAAAAAAAATTTTTCAGATGTGGGGAAATTGCTGTGTTTTTGAAGTGCGCATGCCATCAGCTGCATGCGGATGCGTGAAAAATGCAGGCTGTTTAGAGGGTTGGCCTATAGCCTGATTTAGAGCTGCCAATACGGGCCAGCAAACCAACGGTTTGCGGTTGGAACGAGGCACACCGCCGCAGGCCGTACAAGCGTAGGGCAAGGTGGGGCAACGACGATCAAGGGGGGTGTTGCTGGCTCTCAGAGATGCAGTGAGGCAGGAAACATGGATGCCGGCCAGGCCAGATCCTGCTGCAGCTGGGGCCACAAAAATCCTGGGCCCGGGTCGTTCTTGCGGCCTGGCGCAATGTGTTCGTGGCCGGCGATATAGGCGATCGCATACTGGGCGCGGATCTGCTGGCACAGCTGCACCAGACTGTGGTACTGGGCGGGCTCGAAAGTCTCGCCCTCCAGGCCTTCGAGCTCGATGCCGATGGAGTCGTCATTGCAGCGCGGCCGGCCGCGCCAGAACGACTGGCCGGCATGCCAGGCGCGCTGGTCGGCGCTGACAAACTGCCACACCACGCCTTGGCGCGTGATGAAGAAATGCGAGGACACCTGCAGGCCCCGGATGCTCTGGAAGTAGGGGTGCGCATCCCAGTCGAGCTGGTTGGTAAAGAGCCGCTGCACATCCCCCGTGCCGTAGATGCCCGGCGGCAGGCTGATCGAGTGGACGACCACCAGATCGATGCATGCCCCCTCGGGCCGGGGACTGTAATTGGGCGAGGGGCAGTGCGTGGCCGTGCGCAGCCAGCCTTTTTGCCAGAGCGCAGCTTGCGGCGCGGTGGCAGCGTGGGGAGCGGGGGCGCCGGGCGGCGTCTCGGGCAGATCTTGGGGCATGGCGTTGGGCCCCTAGGGCTGCACCCCATCGCTGGGGTCATGGATCTGCAGCCGCTCCATGCGGTAGCGGATCTGGCGCAGGCTGATGCCCAGGCGGTTGGCCGCTGCGGTGCGGTTAAAGCCAAACTCCTGCAGCGCGCGCACGAGGATGTCGCGCTCGATGCCATCGAGCCAGGCCTGCAGATCGGCGGGCAGATCCTGTGGCGGCGCAAAGCCGTGGAGGCGCTGAGGCGCGACGGCTGCGGCCTTTGGCGCGGGCGTGGGCTGCTCATAGGCAGGGGCCGGCTCTGCAGCCTGGCTGTGCACGGGCGCCGGATGCGCGGCATCGGCCCGGGCCGGCTCCACATCCAGAAACGCGCCATCGCTCAAGGCGACCGAGCGCAGCAACAGGTTTTCCAGCTCGCGCACATTGCCCGGCAGTGCATGGCCTGCCAAGGTGTGCAGCGCCTGGGCGCTGAGCTGGGGCACCGGCTGGCCGCTCTCGCTGGCGATGCGCTCGAGCAGCGCCTGGCACAGCGCAGGCACATCTTCGCGGCGCTCGCGCAGCGGCGGGATGAAGATGTCAATGACGTTGAGCCGGTAGTACAAGTCCTGGCGAAAGCGCCCGGTCTGCACGTCGGCCGCCAGGTCGCGGTGGGTGGCACTGACGATGCGCACATCGACCGCTTCTTCCTGTTGCGAGCCCAGGGGCCGCACCTTGCGCTCCTGGATCGCACGCAAGAGCTTGGCCTGCATCGACAGCGGCAGCTCGCCGATTTCATCGAGGAAGAGGGTGCCACCATGGGCTGCCTGGAAAAAGCCTTCGCGGTCCTGGTTCGCGCCGGTGTAGGCGCCTTTGCGGGCACCAAAGAACTCCGCTTCGAGCAGGTTCTCGGGGATGGCGCCGCAGTTGACGGCCACCATCGGCCCGCTGGCCCGCTGGCTGTTGCGGTGCAAGGACTGGGCCACCAGCTCCTTGCCGGTGCCCGATTCGCCGCGCACCAAAATGGGCGCCATGCTGCCGGCCACCTTGGCAATGCGCTCGCGCACCTGCTGCATCACCAGCGACGGGCCGATCAATTCGCGCTGGGCCGGGGGGGCAGGCCGGGTGGGCGTGCCGGGCTGCGGCGCCGCTTGAAAAGCGGACTGCGCCGGGGCCAGCGCAGCGGCATCCTGCAGCCCCTGGCAGGCGGACGCCACCACCTGGCGAAACTGCTTGAGGTCCACCGGCTTGGTCAGGTAGTCAAACGCGCCTTCGCGCAGGGCCGCGACGGCATTGTCGGCCGAGCCATAGGCGGTCATGACGATGGCGCGCTCGCTGCGGCCCTGGCTGCGCAGGTCCTGCAGCAGCTCCATGCCCAGGCCATCGGGCAGGCGCATGTCGGTGATCAGAATCTCGAAGCGGCGCTGCTGCAGCTGGGCGCGCGCTTCCTGCACCGAGCCGGCCGTGTAGACCCGGTAGCCTTCGCGCAGCAAGGTCAGCTCATAAAGGGTTCTGAGGTCGGGCTCATCGTCCACGACCAGAACAGTGGTGTTTTCAAAACTCATGCCTGGTGGATCAAATCAGTCTGCTGGGGATGCGCGGGGCTGGCGGCCCGGCGAAACTGCACTATGAAGGCATTGCCCTGTGCCAGCTCGGGCAGCGCTGCGCTCTGCCTTTCATAGCGGATCATAGCGCCATGGCGGGTGCACAGCTCGCGGCAGATGTACAGGCCCAGGCCGCTCGATCGGCTCTCGGAGGAGAAGAAGGGCTCGAACAGATGCTTTTCGATGGTCGGCTCGATGGGCGCGCCATCGCTCCACACGACCAAGGTGGTGGTGCCCGTCAGGCTGCTGTGCGTGCTGACACGCAAGGAGTCTGCACAGTCCCGGCGGTAGCGCTGGCCGTTGTTGAGCAGGTTGTAGAGCAGCTGGCGCAGGTGTCCGGTATCAAAGGCCACCAGGCTGTCCTCGGCACTGAGCGACAGCGCCACGGTGTGGGCGGCGGGGGCCAGCGCCATCCAGTCATGGCAGATGTGCAGCACGGTCTCATTGAGGGCAATGGAGTCGCCATCGCCGGGCTGGATCTGGTTATGTACGCGGGCAATGTCCAGAATATCTTCGGCAATGCGGCCCAGGCGCTGGGCATTTTGCTCGACCATGTAGGTCAGGCGCTTCTGGCCCGGGTCGGTCAGCTCCTCATCGAGCAGCGCATTGGCCTGGGTGATGGCCGTCAGCGGGTTGCGGATTTCATGGGCCACGGCCGCGGACATACGCCCCATTGCCGCCATTTTCTCGGTGCGCAGCCGCGCCTCTATCTCACGCAGGTCATGCAAGAACACCAGGCACAGCGGGTCATTGTCATTGCTGCCAATGTTGCCGAAGGTGGGCAGCGGGTGGGTCAGCCAGGTGCGCACATGCAGGCCAATGGGGGCCATCTGCGGCGCGGTCAGCGCCAGGTCTTGCGAGAAGGGCTTTTGCTCTGCAAAGGTCTGGGTGACCTGCTCGACCACACCGCGCCAGGCGGGCAGCTGCGCCAGCGCCAGTGGCAGGTGAGGGTGACCCAGCAAGGTCATGGCGGCCGGGTTGGCAATACGCACCTGCAAGGCCTGATCGGCCACCAGCACGCCATCGGGCAGGTTCTGCAAGATGAGCGCATTGATTTGCTCTTGCTGGTTGGCCGCAGCGGCATTGCGCAGGCCCTGCAAGGTCTCGCGCTCCACCCGCGAGGCGAGCAGCCGCACGAGAATGCCCACCAGAAAATAGGCCGCTCCGGCGAGCCCGGCCTGCACGGTGTTCTGCGTGCCATCGGGGTCAAACACCGACAGGCGAAAACTCAGCGACTCGACAATCAGGAAAATCGTGATATAGGCGCAGCTGCCCAAGGTCACCAGCCAGCCACCCAGGGTCCCGGCAAACAGCACCGCCAGGCCGAACATCGGCGTCAAGGTGTAGGTGCCGGTTTTGGTCACTTCCAGCAGCGAGATCAGCAGCAGATCCATGCCGATCGTGGGCAGCCAGGCGTAGACGCGGCGCTGCGGTGGCGGCTGGTGGCTGAGCGCGGCATACAGCATGGCCGAGATGCCATAGGCGCCCAGCAGCGCCAGCTGCGACAGCAAGGGGCCCGATTGCGCCGGCGTGATGGCCATGGCCCCCAGAGCCAGCAGCAGGGCCACGAAGACGCGGGCCACCAGGTAGCCGCGCCACAGGCGCTTGAAGGGGGTTTCCATCAACGCCAGCGCGGCCATCGTGGCGATGCCCAAAGCCTAGCGCTGGCCAGGCGGCAGCGCCTGGGCGAGATGGGCTTGCGAGCAGTAATGCGCGCCCTGGTAGCCGATGGCATCGGACTGCGGCAGGTGCACGCCGCAGTGCGCGCAGTGCACCATGGGCTCAGGCTTGCCCAGGCCTTTTTTGGGCGGTGGCGGCGGCGCGTTCTTGACCCGTTGGCTGCGCCACATGTGCCAGCCCACGGCCAGCACCAGCAATACCAGCAAATACTTCATGGCAGCTCAGTGTTTCAAGATGACTTCAAGGACAAAGCGCGAGCCCACGTAGGCCAGCAGCAGCAAGGTGGCGCCCACATAGAGCATGTTGACGGCGCGCTGCCCGCGCCAGCCAAAGCGCTTGCGGCCCACCAGCAGCACGGCAAAGGTCAACCAGGCGAGCAGCGAGAACACCGACTTGTGGTTCCAGACCCAGGCCTTGCCGTACAGCGCCTCGCCAAACCACCAGCCGGCCAGCAAGGTTGCGGACAGCAGGATGAAGCCGGCCGTGACAAAGCGGAAGGTCAGGCGCTCCAGCGCCAGCAGCGGCAGGCCGCCGTCGTGGCTGCCATCCTGGCGCATCTGGCGCTCGGCCCGGGTCATCAGTGCGGCATGCACGACGGCTGCGGCAAACAGGCCATAGGAGGCAATGCCCAGCGCCAGGTGCAGCGGCAGCCAGGGCGAGGCATTCACATGCAAAGGGCTGCCGGGGTAGACGCCGGCCAGCAGGACCGCGATGCAACCCATGGCCGACAGTGGCCAGCGTGAGCGCAGCTGCGGGTAGAGCTGCTGCTCGACCACATACACCGTCAGCACCAGCCAGGCGGTGACGGACAGCGCCGGCGCAAAGCCGAAGTGGGGCATGTCACCGATCAGGCTCCAGGCGATGGCCGCCAGGTGCAAGGCCCAGGCCGCGCGCAAGCCCAGCCGCGCGCTGGGCTCCTGCAGGCGTCGGGCCGCAAGTGCGGGAATGGCGTAGGCAATAGCTGCAGCAATGGCCAGTGCCCAGCCGATGGGGCTGGTGCTGGCTGCGGCAAAGGCGGGAGAGAGCATGCCCGCTATCATAGCGGCGGCGAAAGGCCTGTGTGGTCTGCGCGGGCGCTAGCGCCTCGCCATCTGCTGGCTATTGCCGGCAATAGGCCGCAGAGGCTTCCTGGGGTGCGCTACAGGCCGATGCTGGTCGCGCAGACCCGGTTGCGGCCGCTGGTCTTGGCCTCGTACAGCAGTTCATCGGCCCGGCGCAGGCAGTCCTCCAGGCCGTCGGTCTGGCCGCAGTGGATGGTCAGCACCCCGCAGCTCACCGTCAGCTCAGGCGCCGTGGTGGAGGCCGCATGGGCAATCGCCATCTTCTGCACTTCCTGGCGAAAGCGCTCCACCACGGCCACGGCATCGGCGTGGCCGGGCAGGATCAGTGCAAACTCCTCACCGCCAAAGCGGGCGGCCAGGTCATACGGGCGGCGGGCATGGCGCGCCAGCGTACCTGCTACTTGCTTGAGCGCCTCATCACCTTGCACATGGCCGTAGTGGTCGTTGTACAGCTTGAAGTGGTCGATATCGATCAGCGCCAGGCCCAGCGGGTCGTGCCTGCGCAGGCACAGGCGCTGGCTGCGCTGCAGCATGTCATCAAAATGCCGGCGGTTGGCCAGGTTGGTCAGGCCGTCGACCTGCGCGAGGCGCTGCAAGGCTTGGCGCTGCAGCGCCAGGTCGATCTGGTTGCGTACCCGCACACTCACCACTGCCGGGCGGATGGGCTTGGAGACATAGTCGGCCGCGCCCAGGCGCAGGCCATACTCTTCGGCCGCGGCATCGCTCTGGCCGGTGATGAAGATGATCGCAATGCCGGCCGTCGCCTCCTGTTTTCTCAGCTGGGTCAGCACCTCGTAGCCATTCATGCCGGGCATGCTGACATCGAGCAGCACCAGCAGCAGGCGGTGCGATTCGCGCGCGGCGATCGTGAGCGCACTGGGGCCGTCCTTGGCCAGCAGCACGCGGTACTGCTGGCCGAGCAACTCGGCGAGCATGGAGCGGTTGACGCGCTCGTCATCCACAATCAGGATGGTGGGTTGGTCGTTATCGGGCTCAGCTTGCATGGTGCGATGGTAAGGGGTCTCAAGGGGGCTGGCAGCCAGATGGTCAGGGCAGTATGTGTTCGAGCCGCTCGATCGCCGCCAGCGCGGCGTCGCCGTCCAGGTCTTCCACATGCTGCAGGATCTGCTGGAGCAGCGGCGTCCAGCGCGCCGCCGGGCTGGCCAAGAGCATCCGCTCGAGCTCGCTGACAGCCGCATAGTCGCCGTCAGCCACCAGGCGCTTGAGGTGCTTGAGGTCCTGGCGCAGGCTGGCAGCGGCAGGCGGGTTGGCCGCAGGCGGCGCGTCCAGCGCTGCGCTCGGCGGGGCCGGTGCAGGCTGGCGCGTGGCCAGGCCTTGCAGCAGCGTCTGCAACTGGGCGGCAAACTCGGCCGTCTCGGTATGCAGCAGGCGCTGGGGCTGGGGGGCGGGCGGTGGGGCCTGCATCCACTCCCGGGCCTGGTTCTCGATGGTTTCGGCCGCCTGTACCAGGGAGGTGGCATCGAGGTAGCCCAGTGCCCCCTTGAGCGAATGGGCGAGCATGGACAGCGGCTCCCAGGCCGACTGCTGCACATGCAGCACCAGGGTCTGGGGGGCATCGGCAAAGTCGCGGTAAAAGCCGGCCAGCACCCGGTCGACCCGCTCGGCATTGCCGTGGAAGCGCTGCAGCATCTTGGCGTGGTTGATGCCGGGCGTGGCTGCCACGCGGGCCTCGTCGCGCAAAAATTCGGACTCGGGTGCATCCAGTGCTTCGGCACTGTTGCCAGGGCCTGCGATCCATTCGCTCAGCGTTTCGTACAGCTTGCGCTCATCAATGGGCTTGGTCAGGTGGGCATTCATGCCCGCCTCTTCAATGGCGCTGCGGTCTTCGACGCGGGCCTGTGCGGTCAGCGCAATCACCGGCAGTTGCTGCAGATGGGGCAGCTGGCGCAGCGCGCGGGTGGCGTCCAACCCATCCATCTGCGGCATGTGCACGTCCATCAGCACGGCGTCGAAATGGTGGTGCTCGAGCATGCTGAGCGCTTCGGCGCCATTGGTGGCCAGGCTCACCTGCACGCCCACGAGGCTGAGGAAGTCGGCGGCCACCTCGCGGTTGAGGGCATTGTCATCGACGACGAGCACATTTTTGCCATGCAGCTGGGGATAGAGCTGGATCGGGTTGCTGTGAACCACCTGCGGTGGGCCCGAGGCACCGGGCAGTGCGCGCCGCGAGATGCTGCTGCCTTGCGACTGCAGCGCTTCCAAAATGGCATTGAACAGCACGGACTGTGTCACCGGCTTGATCAGCAGGCCTTGCAGACGCAGCTCCTCGGACCTGCGCATGACCTCGTCACGGCCGTAGGCAGTCACCATCAGCACTGCCGGGGTGGCCGAGAGATGCTCTTCCTCGCGGATGCGGCGCGCCACCTCCAGCCCGTCCATGCCGGGCATGCGCCAGTCCATCAGCACCAGGCCATAGGGCGTGCCTACGCGCGAGGCGAGCTGCAGATCGAAGAGGGCTTGCTCGCCGGAATCCACCGTGTCGGCGCGCATGCCAAAGCCGCGCACCATCTCGGCGAGGATGTCGCGTGCGCTGGCGTTGTCGTCGACGATCAGCACGCGGTCGACCGGCGTGCCGTGGTAGCGGGCCGGCTTGGGCGCCTGCTTGAGTTGCGCGGGGTGCAACTGCACCGAGAAGTAGAAGGTGCTGCCCAGTCCCGGGTTGCTCTCGACCTTGAGCTCACCGCCCATCTGGCCCACCAGGCGCTGGCAGATGGCCAGGCCCAGACCCGAGCCGCCATAGCGCCGCGTGGTCTGGCTGTCGGCCTGCGAGAAGGGGCGAAACAGCTGGCTCATCTGCGCCGGGCTCATGCCGATGCCCGTGTCCTTGACGGTGACCTCCAGCCCGATCTTGCCAGGGGCCACGGGGCGGTTGCCGGCGGTCTCGGTGGTCTGGATGCTGATGACCACCTCGCCCAGGTGGGTGAACTTGATGGCATTGCTCACCAGGTTGTTGAGCACCTGGCTCAGGCGCAGCGGGTCGCCGCTCAGCTGCCGGGGCACATCGGGCGCGACCGAGTAGACCACCTCGATGCCCTTTTCCTCGGCGCGCAAGGTGGTGACGGCCGAGACGGTCTCGAGCACATCGTCCAGCGCGAACTCCACGTTCTCCAGGGTCAGCATGCCCGCCTCGATCTTGGAGAAATCCAGGATGTCATTGATCACCGACAGCAGTGCGTTGGCCGACAGCTCCACCTTCTCTAAGTAGTTGCGCTGCTTGGGCAGCAGCGGGGTCTGCTGGATCAGGCGCGTCATGCCGATGACGGTGTTCATCGGCGTGCGGATCTCGTGGCTCATCGTGGCCAGGAACTCGGACTTGGCGCGCTCGGCCGCTTCGGCCATCTCCTTGGCTTTTTGCAGCGCCAGCTCTGCCTCGCGCTCGCGGGTGATGTCAAGCATGATGCCGTCCCAGATCGTGCCCGCTTCCTGGCGGCTGGGTGCCGAGCGACAGCGCAGCCAGCGCAGTCCGCCATCAGGGCGGATGATGCGGAAGCTGCAGTCAAACAGGCTCAGGCGCTCCAGCGCTTCGCGCTGGTGCTGCCGGTACATCGCCAGATCTGCCGGGTGGATGGTTTTGATATAGGCATCGTTGTTGGCCATGATGGCCTGCGCGCTCACACCGATGAGCTTTTCAATACCGGCGCTGATGTAACTCATGCGCAAGGTCGTGGCTGAGCCTTCAACGCGGTAGATCGCGCCACTGGGGAGGTTGTCGGCCAGAGCTTCCAGCCGCTGGCGCGCCTGTTCACGCTCGGACAGATCCTGCAGCGTGCCGCTGAGGCTGACGATGCGGCCACTGCTGTCATAGTCCGCCTGGCCCAGGATGCTGGCCGGGAACTGGCCGCCATCGGGCGTGTAGTGGGTCACATCAAGCCGGTAGGGCTGGCCGGTCTGGGCGCATTGCGCAATGGCCGCAGTCACCTTGGCATAGTCCTGCGGCGGCATCATGTGGGCTATGTTGTCCTGGGTCAGCTTCGGCCCCTGCGGGTCCAGGCCATTCATCTCGTACATCATCTCCGAGGCCTCGATCTCACCGCTGGCCAGGTCCAGCGTCCAGCTGCCGATGCGCGAGAGCCGCTCGGCGCGGCGCAGCGAGTCATAACTTTGGCGCAGCTGGTTTTCCGACTCGCGCATCTGCGTCATGTCACGCGAAATACCCAGAAGGCCGATGACCTCACCGTTCTCGTTGCGGTACTGGCTCTTGATGGACTGGAAGCTGAGCCGGCGCCCATCGATCAGTGCGTGCGACTCCGACACCACGGGCGTGCTGCTCCGATAAACGGCGGCATCGTCCTCGGCAAAATTGTTGTGTCCGCCAAGGATTTCGGCGTCGGTCTTGCCAATCAGCCCCCCGGGCGGCATCTTTGTGATGGCCTCGGCCGCAGGGTTGGCAAACACATAGCGGCCCTGCCTGTCCTTGACAAAGACGATGTCCGAGGTGCCGCGCATCACTGCATCGAGCAGATGGGTGGAATGGCGCCACTGCTGGGTGCTTTTCTCGACCTGCTGCTCGAGCGCGGCGTTGAGCAGCTGAATTTCCTGGTCGCGGCGCACGCGCTCGGTGATGTCGTGGGAGATGGTGAAAAAGCGCTTCTCGCCCTCGACCAGCTGGCAGGTGATGTGCACCTCCACGGGGAAGCAGGAGCCATCCTTGCGCTGGTGCGTATTGGTGGCCACGGTGTGTTCACCGGGCTCCATTTTCTGCCACAGGGCCAGCAATTCATCGCGGGTGTAGTCCAGCGCAAAATCGGCCACGTTCAGGGCCATCAGCTCTGCCAGGCTGTAGCCCATCTCCCGGTAGGCCTGGCTATTGACATCCAGGATCCGGCCTTGCGTATCGGTCACAAAGAAGGCGTCCGAGAAATGGTCTAGCAAGTGGCGATACGGCGTATCTGGCATCGGTGATCCTGGTCAAAGAAAGCGCCACCTCAGGGTGGCGGGCAGGGCTTTGGCATTGCGGGAGGCCATGCAAGCGCGGGCACGCCCAGGCCGCGGGTGCATTGTCGCGGCTTCGGGCAGGCATTTGCGCAGCCTCAAAGGCTAAATTCGTTTGGCGCTTTACGGGCAAACATTTACCTATTGTAGGAAGCGGGCCATAGTTTCTTGCGCTGGCGGGAGAGCTGCCAGCCCTGGTCCCGCGTCAGTTTTGGGGCGAGCGGGTAGAATCAAAGGTTTGCAGGGCTGTGGCTTACAGCCCCTGGCGCCAGCCGTTTTTAGCCCGGGCTCCGGCTAGCGGCTACACCTGGGCGCCTCCTTTGCCACGATTACTCAAGACTCCACCCTATGGCTTCCGCACTGACCGATAAACTCTCGCGCCTCGTCAAGGAAATGCGTGGCCAGGCCCGTATCACCGAATCCAACGTCCAGGACATGCTGCGTGAAGTGCGCATGGCCCTCTTGGAGGCGGATGTGGCCTTGCCCGTGGTGCGTGACTTCATTGCCCGCGTCAAGGAAAAAGCGCTGGGCCAGGAGGTTCTGGGCAGCCTCAAGCCGGGCCAGACCCTGGTGTCGATCGTCAACAAGGAGCTGGCCGCCACGATGGGCGAGGGCGTGGCCGACATCAACTTGCAGGCCCAGCCGCCTGCGGTGATCCTGATGGCCGGCCTGCAAGGTGCCGGTAAGACGACCACCACGGCCAAGCTGGCCAAGCACCTGATCGAGCGGCGCAAGAAAAAGGTGCTGACCGTCTCGGGTGACGTCTACCGCCCCGCCGCTATCGAGCAGCTCAAGACTGTGACCCAGCAGGCGGGCGCGGAATGGTTCCCCAGCACACCCGACCAAAAGCCGTTGGATATTGCCAACGCGGCGCTCGATTACGCCAAGAAGCACTACTTTGATGTGCTCCTGGTCGATACCGCCGGGCGCCTGGCCATCGACGAAGTGCTGATGACCGAAATCCAGCAATTGCATGCGGCCTTGAAACCGGTCGAGACCTTGTTTGTCGTCGATGCGATGCAGGGCCAAGACGCGATCAACACTGCCAAGGCCTTCAAGGAGGCACTGCCGCTCACCGGTATCGTGCTGACCAAGCTAGACGGCGACTCGCGCGGCGGTGCGGCGCTGTCGGTGCGCCAGATCACCGGCGCGCCCATCAAGTTTGCCGGTGTGTCCGAAAAACTCGACGGCCTGGAAGTGTTCGACGCCGAGCGCCATGCGCAGCGCGTGCTGGGCATGGGCGATATCGTGGCCCTGGTCGAGCAGGTCTCCAAGGGCGTGGACATGGAGGCGGCCCAGAAGATGGCCGAGAAGATCAAGTCCGGCGACGGCTTTGATCTGAACGACTTCCTGGGCCAGCTCCAGCAGATGAAGCAGATGGGGGGCCTGTCGACCCTGATGGACAAACTGCCCTCGGAGCTGGCGGGCAAGGCTGGCAAGGTCGACATGGACAAGGCCGAGCGCGAAGTGCGCCGCAAGGAAGGCATCATCTGCTCGATGACCCCCTATGAGCGCGCCAAGCCCGAATTCATCAAGGCCACGCGCAAGAAGCGCATTGCCGCTGGCGCTGGCGTGCAGGTGCAAGAGGTCAACCGCCTGCTCAACGAGTTTGGCCAGATGCAGCAGATGATGAAGAAGATGAAGGGCGGCGGCCTGATGAAGATGATGAAGAAGATGGGCGGCATGAAGGGCATGATGGGCGGCGGCATGCCCAAGCTGCCGTTCTAAGAACCTGTTCAAAGTCTCTACGCAGCCGCGTTGGAGTGCAATCGGGATGAGTTCGAAGGGGTGGAGCGCAGCTTGCACCGGGGTGCAAGCAAGGGCCAGCGCGAAGAAATCGCCCGATTTCACGCCAACCCATAGTGACAGTGGCTTTGCGCTACCCGGGAAGGGGCGCCCGGCGAGGGCCGCCCGGGCAGGGGCGGTCTGCGTCGTTGCAAATCCTCGCAATAGCATGGCTATTGCTGCGGTATTGCGCGGCTGGGCGCCCCCTCGCATCCCATCTCGCAAAGACACTGTCGCGGCGCGAGGAGACATTGAACAGGTTCTAAGCCCATACCGGCTTTATCGCGGCCCCAACCACAACGCCTGCATCCAGCAGGCGTTTTTGCATCCAGGCGCTGCGGTGTTACGACACCACGACCTGCGCCTCGCCGGCCTGCATATGGCCGACTACGCAGGCATCGGCAAAGCCCTGTGCTTTGAAGAGTTCGAGCACCTGACCGGCAGCCTCCGGCGCGCAGGAGACCAGCAGGCCGCCGGAGGTCTGCGGGTCGGTCAGCAGGCTGCGCATCGCATCGGGCACTTGCGCGCCCATTGCCACATCATGGCCGTAGGACGCCCAGTTGCGGCCCGATGCGCCGGTCACCACGCCTTGCTTGGCAAGATCGAGGACGCCAGGCAGTAGCGGCAGCGCCTGGCTGTCGATCACGGCTGTGAGCTGCGCGCCGCGTGCCAGTTCCAGGGTATGGCCCAGCAGGCCAAAGCCAGTGACATCGGTCAGCGCATGCACATCGGCCAGTTGCGCCAGAGCAGCGCCAGGCCGGTTGAGCTGGGTGGTGGTGCGCACCATGCTGGCGTAGTCACTGTCGCTGAGCAGGCCTTTTTTCAAGGCCGCGGACTGGATGCCCACGCCGATGGCCTTGCCCAGGATCAGCACATCGCCCGCCTGGGCATCGCGGTTGCGCTTGAGCTGCGCCGGGTTGACGATACCGATGCCGACCAGGCCATAAATGGGCTCGACCGAGTCGATCGAGTGGCCGCCGGCCAGCGGAATGCCGGCATCGCGGCAGACGGCCTCGCCGCCTTCCAGAATCTTGGCAATGACGTCGTGGGGCAGCACATTGATCGGCATGCCGACAATGGCAAGCGCCATCAGCGGCGTGCCGCCCATCGCGTAAATGTCCGACAGCGCATTGGTCGCGGCAATGCGGCCAAAGTCATAGGGATCATCGACGATGGGCATGAAGAAATCGGTGGTCGCAACAATCGCCTGCGTGTCATTGATCTGGTAGACCGCCGCGTCATCCGCTGTCTCGGTGCCCACCAGCAGCTGTGCATAGAACTGCTTGGGCACCGCACTGCGGCTCATCAGATCGGCCAGCACCCCAGGGGCAATCTTGCAGCCGCAGCCGCCGCCATGCGACAGCGAGGTCAGGCGTGGCGAGGTGGGCAGGGTGGCGGTAGGGGCATTCATACGGGCATCCTCAGGGCTAACAGACTGGCGAGAAAAGCGGTGCCGCCCATGGCGGCCCACCATTATCGGCATTTGGCGGGCAGGCGTGCGCCATGCTGCATTGCGCGTGAGGGGCAAAGCGGCAGCACTCGCCGATGGGGCCAAAAGTGGCTCCGATGAATTCAGTGCCACCTTGGCTGTGGCAACCAGACAGCTTAAAAGCCGAGCATCGATAGTCGTCAGGGAAGCGCTGACCCGTGTCGCATCGGGTATGCTCTCGGATTTTTCTGCGGGATCCTATTGAGGCAGGGGTATGCGAGAGAATAACTTTGACCTGCTGCGACTGATGGCGGCCCTGGGCGTTTTCTGGGCCCATGGCTCGCTCTTCTACGACCTGCAGATCACCCCATTTTTCAACAATATCTACAGCATGGGCTCGCTGTCGGTCTATGTCTTTTTCTTCATCAGCGGCTATCTCAATGTCCAAAGCTGGAGCCGAACGGCGCAATGGACTGCGTTTGGCATCAAACGGGCGCTGAGAATTTTCCCTGGGCTGCTGGCGGCAGCCTTCGTATCCGTGTTTGTCATTGGTGGGCTCATGACGACGCTGGACCTGAAAAGCTTTCTGTCTTCGGGGCAGACCTGGGGGCTGTTTGTCAACTATGGAACAGGCCTTGCGACACTCAATGACCTCCCCGGGGTGTTTGCGCACAATCCAATTCAGAACGCGGTAAACGGCTCGTTGTGGACGATCAAGTACGAGGTCTTGATGTATGTGCTGCTGGTTTTATTCGGCATGACGCTAGGGCTCTCTCGCCGGATTCTTGTGCTAGTAGTGGCCGTGTCGGCCGCTGCTTTTCTGTTGGTGAAAATCCCCGCGCTGGATGAGGGCGCGATCAGCTGGCGAGATTTCTGGCAATTCGCCACGATGTTCTTCGCAGGAGCCGCTTTTAACTACATCCCGGTGGACCGCAGGCTATGGCTGGTACCGCCAATGCTGGTGGGCTTTGTCATTGCTTGTACCAGCACCACCCTGGCGATCGTTCAGGGCAGTGTCTTCCTTTGCTTGCCCTGTGCCGTTTTTCTGCTTGCCTATTGGAAGCCTTTGACCCGCATTCGGCTGGACCAAGATCTGTCCTACGGCATCCACATTTATGCATTCCTGGTGCAGCAGGCCATCACCGAGATCAGTCAAAGGCATGGGATTTCCAAACCGATATATATATCGTCGTGGCGCTGGTCATCGTGTTGATGCTGGCGCTGGCTTCCTGGGTCTTTATCGAGCACCCGGCCATCGCCTGGTCCCGGCCTCTGGTGCCGCCTACGCGTCGGTCCTCACATCCCCATGTAAAACCGTGAAATGATTAAACAGATACAAATACTCCGGCTGATGGCAGCCCTCTGGGTAGTAGTTTTTCATGGTGCAATACTCGGTATTTTTTCGGATGCGACACCTTGGGTGGCTGCTGTCATCAACTTTGGCTATGCCGGGGTGGATGTTTTCTTCGTCATCAGTGGCGTGATCATGGCGCATTCCACCAAAAATATGGGCCATGGGCCACGCACTGCCACTGCATTTTTGCTGGCTAGATTTTCAAGAATCTATACAGGCTGGTGGCCGGCCATGCTGCTCTATGTCATTTACTTAAAACTAACGCAGCAACTCGATCCCCACATTCAGCTGCAAGCATCTTTTTTTCTCTACTTTTCCGATCTTGCAGGCCTTGTCAGTATTGCCATCTGGTCACTGATGTTTGAGCTGTATTTTTACGTGGTCTTGTCACTGGTCTTGTTGTTTCCGAAATGGCATCGCCAGCGCTTTATTAAAACTCTGTTTGCGGCACTCGTTGTGCTCAACCTCTACTTGTTGGCGCATCGCTCTGCCGCAGATGGAGGCATCGAGCAAAACTGGATTCGGCTCTTTTATGTGGCTCCCCTTGTGGCAGAATTTTTCATGGGCTACTTCCTCTACCAGTACCTGCAACGCCCTTCGCGCGCATCATGGAAGTTTTGGGCCTTGCTGGCTGCAGCATGGATTGCCTTGATTGTCTATTTCATGCCCCATTTTGAAGATTATCCCTATGGTTTGGCCAATTTTCACTATTGGCCTGAGCGCGCAGTATTGATGGGCGGCGCAGCAATGGCGATCGTAGGCATGGCGTTGAAGCTGCCCTCTCCGCGCAGCCAGATCGCACTGGCGCTGGCAAAATTTGGTGACTATTCTTACGCCATCTATTTGCTGCATATCCTGGTATTCAGCATGATGTTGACGCTATTGCCTTGGCACAGCTGGCATAGCCAGGTGCAGCTTTTGATTGTCGTTGGTGTCCTCGTTGCATTGCTACTGGTGTCAGCCGCTTACTACCACTGGGTGGAGCGGCCGGTCTACATGTTTTGCCGCCAAAAAATCAACCACTGGTTGCACCCCACTGTCCCTGCCCAGCCTGTTCTTCAACCACTCTACAAAAATCAACAGCTGCGATAACGCATTTGCAGAGGGTCCTTTGCATAGCCCTCGCCATGCGGGTTGGATGCGGATGGAGATAAGACGCAAGGCGTCTTTTGACGGTGGAGCCGTGGGTAGCTATTGCGGAGGAATGCGTCCCTAAGGTGCATGAAGCCAGAAAACTTGCCTTGGATTTGAGAAATTCCCGGCGCAAGCATCAGGACTAGGAGCCATGCGCTGCAGTGCTCATAAGCGGGGGATCAGAAGAGCGCTACCTGACTGAGCGCATACCACCTGTACGGAGACCGAGATGGCGGAAGACAGCTGGAGTCGAACCAACCCAGGAGTGGCTGACACCCCTCACCGGGTTTGAAGCCCGGCCGCGCCACCGGGCACGATTGCCTTCCCTGCAACACGTGCGTGTTGGGCAAGATGGCCGATTGTAGCGGCTCTGCGTGGCGCCTGCGGCTGGCGCTGCCGCAGACCCTTGGGTGGCTTACGAGGTTGCGCCCGCCTGCCAGCGCACACCCGGGCGCAGCACATGCGTATCGCGCACGCGGCGGGTATAGCCCACGCGGTCGAAGAACTCCAGGATCTGGATGGCGCGCTTGCGGCCCAGGGCCGTGGCATCGCGGAAGGCATGGGCCTGCACTTCGCCGCGCTCGGCCTGCTGGGCAAGCTCTGCGGTGAGTGCCGCCAGCGCATCCATGGAGGGGGCGGCATAGAAGAGGTCCTTGACCACCTGGAACACGAGGCCCTGGCGCGAGAGCTTTTTGAGCAGCTGGCGCACCAGCTCCTCCCCGGCGCCATGGTCGCGGGCCAGGTCGCGCACCCAGGGCGGGTCAAAGCGGCCTTCGGTGATCGCTGGCATCAAGCGCTGGGCGAGGGCCTGCTCGGCCTCGCTCAGCTGCACCTGGTGGCCGGGCAGGTGCAGCCAGGCGCCGCTGCTGGCGATCTGGCCGGCGGCGATCAGCGCATTGAGCAGGCCGTGGTAGAGCGCATCGTGCGGGCCATGCTGCAGCGCGGGCAGGGCCATGCGGCGCAGCCGGGCTGCGTTGATGCCGTGCTCATCGGGGGCGACTTCATGAAAGCGGTGCAGCGCCTGCAGCAGCTGGTCTTGCAACGTCTGCCAGGCCTGGCTGTCTACCAGCAGCGCATCGCCATCGGGCAGCGGCAGGTGGGTGCAGTGCTCGGCCACGACCGGTGTCGCCGTGCCAGTCAGCCGTACCAGCAGTGAGCGGGCCAGGCCCAGCGGGGCTTCGGCCAGCAGCGGACCGGTGTCGGCGGTATCAATCCAGTGCGCCAAGGCGGCCAGGTAGGCCATGCGGCTGTCGCTGCGGCGCTTGCGGGCGGGCGCATAGGGATCGAGCACCATGGCGCCGGCAATGGTACGGCTGGCCTGGGCATTGCGCACGATGACGCGGTCACCCGGCAGCACCAGGGCGGGGGCATCCAGCACCAGCTGGGCCAGCGCTTCGGTGCCCGGGGCCAGGTCGCCATCTTGCAGCAAGGCGATATGGCCGGTGCAGCGCATGGTGCCCAGGTGCAGGTGCACAGCCGACCACTGCGCCAGCGGCGCTGCATCGGCGAGCAGATGCAGGCGCACATCGATACGCTGGGTGGGTTGGCGCAGGCGCGCGTCCATGATCCAGTCGCCGCGCGTGATGGCCTCCTTGGCAATGCCTGCCAGGTTCAGCGCGCAGCGCTGGCCGGCCAGGCCGTGCTCGCTCGCCTGGTTCTGCGCATGGATGCTGCGCACGCGTACGGGCGCGCCGCTGGCCGAATGCACGAGGCTGTCGCCCACGGCCACCTGGCCATTGAAGACGGTGCCGGTCACCACCGTGCCCTGGCCGGGCAGGCTGAAGACCCGGTCCACTGCCAGGCGGAACAGCCCGCTGTTGGCGCGCTGGGGCATGGCCTGGGCCTGCTGGTGCAGGTGCTGGCGCAGCGCCCGCACGCCCGGGTCATCGGGCAGCGCGGCTGCGGTTTCAAAGACGGGCGCATCGGCCAGATTGCTGCGGGCCAGGATGGCGGTGATCTCGTCCCGCACCTCATCGATGCGGTCGCGGGGTACGCGGTCGACCTTGGTGAGCGCCACCGTGCCCTGGCGGATGCCCAGCAGCTGCAAAATTTCCAGATGCTCCAGGGTCTGGGGCATCACGCCGTCATCGGCAGCCACCACCAGCAAGGCATGGTCAATGCCGACGGCGCCGGCGGCCATCGTGTGCACAAATTTCTCATGGCCGGGCACATCGATGATGCCCAGCACATCGCCATTGGCCAGCGGGGTGTAGGCGTAGCCCAGCTCGATCGAGATGCCGCGCGCCTTTTCTTCCTTCAGGCGGTCGGTCTCCACGCCGGTGAGCGCGCGCACCAGGGTGGTCTTGCCATGGTCGATATGGCCTGCGGTGCCGATGATCATGCCTGACCGTCCGCTGGGGTGCTGCCCAGGGCCAGCTGCTGCAGATTGGCGGCAAAGTCGGCCTGGTCAGCGGCTTCGAGGCAGCGCAGATCCAGCCAGAGCGCATCGTCGCGCAGCCGGCCGATCACCGGGCGCGGCAGCTGGCGCAGCGCGGCTTCGAGCTGCTGCAGCAGGCGCCCGGCGCGTTTGCGCTCTTGGGGGCGCACGACCAGGCCGTGGCTGGGCAGGCTCTCGACGGGCAATGCGCCGCTGCCGATCTGGCTGGTCATCGCGGCGTGCTCCACCCGATAGTCCGGCCCCAGCAAGCTTTGCAGTGGCGCCTGCAGCGCGATCGCTTGCTGCTCCATGGCAGCGGCCGGGCGGGTGAACAGGCGCAAGGTGGTCAGGCGCTCGGCCAGTTTTTCCGGGTGCAGATAGAGGCGCAAGGTCGGCTCGAGCGCAGCCAGGGTGAGCTTGCCCACGCGCAGTGCGCGCTTGAGCGGGTTCTTCTTGATCTGGGCGATCAAGGCCTTGCTACCGACGATGATGCCCGCCTGCGGGCCGCCCAGCAGCTTGTCGCCGCTGAAGGTCACGACATCGGCGCCAGCCTCGATGGTCTCGCGCACCGTCACCTCATAGGGCAGGCCCCAGTCGCGCATGTCGACCAAGGTGCCGCTGCCCAGGTCCACGATCAGCGGCAGCTGGCGCGCATGGGCGATGCGCGCCACATCGGCTTCGGCCACCGACTTGGTAAAGCCGCTGATCGCGTAGTTGCTGCAGTGCACCTTCATCAGCGCAGCGCTGTGCTCGCCCAGCGCGGCCTCGTAGTCTCTCTCATGGGTGCGGTTGGTGGTGCCTACCTCCACCAGGCGGGCGCCGGCGCGCGTCATCACATCGGGGATGCGGAAGGCGCCGCCAATCTCGACCAGCTCGCCGCGGGAGACCACCACTTCCTTGTCGCGTGCCAAGGTGGACAGCACCAGCAGCACGGCTGCCGCATTGTTGTTGACGATGGTGGCGGCTTCGGCGCCAGTGAGGCGGCAGACCAGGTCTTCGACCAGGTCATCGCGGTCGCCCCGGCCGCCGTCGGCCAGGTCGTATTCGAGATTGCTGGGGGTCGCCAGCGCCTGCACCACCGCGTCAATAGCCTCTTGCGGCAGCAGCGCGCGGCCCAGGTTGGTGTGCAGCACCGTGCCGGTCAGGTTGTAGACCGCCTTGAGGCGCGGCGCAAACAGCTGCTGGAGCTTTTGCTCGGCAGCGTCCAGCAAGGCATCGGCACCCTCTGCGTTGCTGCCCGCCTCTGCCAGCCAGCGGCTGCGCGCCTCGCCCAGCGCTGCGCGGATGGCCTGCGTGCACTGGGTCTTGCCATAGCTGTCCACCAGCGCAGCGGTGCGCGGGTGCTGCAGCAGCTTGTCAACAGAGGGCAGGTGGGACGGTGCGTTCATGGGCAAACAAGCTCAAACAAGGGCTGAAACAAAAAAACGATGGGCTGCAGCGGGCAGCGCCATCGTCCAGTATGGCATGGTGCCAAAACGTTCAGGTGCTCGGCACGCGCTCAGTGCAGATCGGGCACGCTGCCATCGGCATCGGCCGCTTGCGGCTCGGCCACGGCGACAAACAGCAGCGGGTTGCCGCTGGCGCGCGAGAACGCGGTCTGCTCGCTCATCAAGAGGTCCAGCATCAGGCTGGCCAGGTCATCGGCCAGCGGCTCGGCCAGCGGGTCTTTTTCCTGGTTGACCAGCTTGCGGTAGCTGCCGCATTCGGTGCAGGTTTCGGCCAGCACCACATCCTTGCCACCTTCCAGGCCCTGGTAGCGCACGCCCTTGGTCGATTCGCAGTGGCTGCATTTGACGCGCACCATATGCCATTCGGTGGCGCAGCAGCCGCAGTGCAGGTAGCGGTGGCCGGCCATCTTGCCGCCAATGCGTACCACGCCGGCGACCGGCTCGCTGGCGCAGACCGGGCAGATGGTGGCCGGGTCGGTGAAGGGGATGTCGGCCAGGCGCAGCTGGCTGGCGCGGGTGGCAAACACCACTTGCAAGGCCGCCATGACAAAAGGTGCCAGGCCCACATCGCGCGCGGCCAGCTCCTTGGTCAGCAGGCGCTTGGCCAGCGCATTGCGGTCGTCGGTGTTGCAGCGCTGCAGCTCGCCAATCAGCGGCTGCAAGGCCTCGGGCAGGCCATCGGCACTGGCCAACTGGGCGAGCATGCCGTCCAGCACCTGGTGCCAGATGGGGTCCAGGTGGTCAGCGGCCGGCAAGAGCGGCGACGAGTACTGCTGAGCCTGGGCGATGGCCGCTGCATCGGGGGCAGCCACCTGCAGGCCCTGGGCTGCTTTGTGCTGGGCATCCACCAGCTTGGCGATGAACAGCAGGTAGTCTGCAATCGGGTTGCCGTCGGCCAGTTGGCGAATACGCTGCGCACGGTCGAGGAAAAGACTGCTGGTATTGGGCAGCAGCACGCGTGGAAAACTGGTGTGGTCGAGCGACTCGATCTCACCGGGTTGAAGAATGCGTTGCATACGGGGATTTTCTCAAAAATCAACGCCGATAGACCTGGCGGGGCTATCGGCGTTGGGGAGCAGGGAGGGCCTGGCCCGGCGCAGCGCTGGGCTGCTCGCCGGGGCATGCCCAGGGGGCGCATCAGGCGCCGTGCTTGTGGCTGGCGGGCTTGTCCAGGTCCGCCGTGTCACCCGTCATGCGGCGGTACCACAGCGGGTGGTGAAAGCGCGCCCAGGCGCGGGTCACCGTGCCGCGCGTCATCGCGCGGATCGTGCCCTGGGTCCAGATGGCCGCGTAGATGTGGGCGATGATCAGACCGATCAGGCCGAAGGCCGACAGCGCATGCAGCAGCGCCGCAGCGCGCACCACGTTCACCGGCAGGTTCCACCAGGCGCGCCACATCAGCACGCCGGTCACCAACAGGCCCGCCATGCACACCACCAGCATCCAGAACAGCACTTTCTGGCCGCCGTTGTACTTGTCCACCGGTGGCATCTTCTCGTGCTCGCCGTTGACCAGCGCGGGCACATTCCTGAGCCACTCGACATCGTTCTTGCGGATGATGTTGAGCTGCCAGAAGCGGAAGAACATCAGCACGAAGCCGACGGTCATCACCAGACCGATGTAGGGATGCAGAATGCGGGTCCAGGGGCCGCCACCGAACAGGTTCGTCATGAAGAAGAACGAGGGGTGGAAGAACGCTAGGCCCGACAAGGCCAGCAGCACAAAGCTGATCGCGACCACCCAGTGGTTGACGCGTTCGCCAGCGGTGTAGCGTTGGAGATCACGGGTCTTGCTTTTCATCGTCCAGACTCCTCGTGGTGGTCGGCGCCCTTGTCCGCGCGCGCCTTGGCGGCCTCTTCCTCTTCCAGCTCCTCGGGCACTTCGATCGGGCCCTTGGTGATGTAGTGGAAGAAGCTGCCGACAGCGGCCACGCCCAGCGCTGCCAGCGCCAGCGGCTTGGCCACACCCTTCCACAGGCTCACCATGGGGCTGATCGATGGATCATCGGGCAGGCCGTGGTAGAGCGAGGGCTTGTCGCCATGGTGCAGCACATACATCACGTGGGTGCCGCCCACGCCTTGCGGATCGTAGAGGCCAGCCTTGTCAAAGCCGCGCTCCTTCAGGTCGACAATGCGCTCCTCGGCACGCTCTTGCATGGCGGTCTTGGTGCCAAACATGATCGCGCCGGTCGGGCAGGTCTTGACGCAGGCGGGCTCCTGGCCCACGGCCACGCGGTCCGAACACAGCGTGCACTTGTAGGCCTTGTGGTCCTTTTTGGAGATGCGCGGAATGTTGAACGGGCAGCCGGTCACGCAGTAGCCGCAGCCCACGCAGTTTTCCTCCTGGAAATCCACGATGCCGTTGGTGTACTGCAAGATCGCACCGGGAGAGGGACAGGCCTTGAGGCAGCCCGGGTCTTCGCAGTGCATGCAGCCGTCCTTGCGGATCAGCCATTCGAGGTTGCCGGTGGCTTCGTTTTCGTACTCGGAAAACCGCATCACCGTCCAGGAGTTGGCCGTCAGGTCGGTCGGGTTGTCGTACACCCCGGCCGCTGCCGTGCCCACATCGTCACGCAGATCGTTCCACTCCATGCAGGCGGTCTGGCAGGCCTTGCAGCCGATGCACTTGGAGACATCGATCAGCTTGGCCACCTCACCGCCATGCGGGCTGCGCACGCTGGGCGATGGGGTGGTGGTGGCGGAGCGGCGCTTGATATCCAATGATTGAAGAGATGACATCGCTGCTCCTTAGATCTTCTCAACCTTCACGAGGAAGGTCTTGAACTCTGGCGTGTTGCTGTTGCCATCACCCACAAACGGGGTGAGGGTGTTGGCGAGGAAGCCAGGCTTGGTCAGGCCCTTGAAGCCCCAGTGGATAGGGATACCCACGTGGTGCACCGTCTTGCCTTCGATCTGCATGGGCTTGATGCGCTTGGTCACCACCGCAGCGGCCTTGATGTAGCCACGCTTGGAGCTGACCTTGACCATCGCGCCCGTCGCGATGCCGATCTCCTTGGCCAGCGCCTCGCCGATCTCGACGAACTGCTCGGGCTGGATGATGGAGTTGAGCAGCGCGTGCTTGGTCCAATAGTGGAAGTGCTCCGTCAGGCGGTAGGTCGTGCCCACATGCGGGAATTCGTCTGCCTTGCCGAAGGTCTCCCAGATGGCCGGGAAGACGCGGGCGGCCGGGTTGCTGACCGCCTTGTCGTTCTTCGGGTACATCGGGTTGTAGCCCAGCGGGTTGTCGAATGCCTCGTAGTGCGTCGGGAACGGGCCTTCGTTCATGCCCTTGCGGGCAAAGAAGCGTGCCACCCCTTCGGGGTTCATGATGAACGGGCCGGTGCCGGTCTCGGGCTTGATGGTCGGGCCGTAGTCGGGCACGTCCGCGCCGCCCCAGGTCGAGCCATTCCACTTGACCAAGGTGCGGTTGGGGTTGAAAGGCTTGCCTTCCAGATCCGCCGATGCGCGGTTGTACAGCACGCGGCGGTTGGCCGGCCAGGCCCAGGCCCAGTTCAGCGTGTTGCCGATGCCGGTCGGGTCGCTGTTGTCGCGGCGGCCCATCTGGTTGCCCGCCTCGGTCCAGCTGCCCGTCCAGATCCAGCAGCCACTCATCGTGGAGCCGTCGTCACGCAGCTCGCCAAAGCCGGACAGCTGCTGGCCGGCAGGGCGCAGCACCTTGCCATCGGGCGCCGTCAGGTCGGTCAGTGCGCGGCCGTTGTACTCCTTGGCAATCTCTTCGGACGAAGGGTGCGCGGGCTGTGCATATGGCCACCACAGGTTCTGGATCGGATCGGGGAACTTGCCGCCGTCCTTTTGGTAGGCCGCCTTCATGCGCAGGTGCAGCGCCGACATGATCGCGATGTCGGTCTTGGCCTCGCCTGGGGGCTCGGAGGCCTTCCAGTGCCACTGCAGCACACGCGAGGAGCTCACGACGGCGCCATCTTCTTCTGCGAAGCAGGTGGTGGGCAGGCGGAACACCTCGGTCTGCACCGATGCGGTATCGATGTCGTTGTACTCGCCGTAGTTCTTCCAGAACTCCGAGGTCTCGGTGGCCAGCGGGTCCATCACGACCAGGAACTTGAGCTTGGCCAGCCCGTTGCGCACACGGCTCTTGTTGGACAGCGCCGCCAGCGGGTTGAAGCCCTGGGCGATGTAGCCGTTGACCTTGCCTTCGTTCATCAGCTCGAAAATCTGCAGCATGTCGTACTGCTTGTCGAGCTTGGGCAGGTAGTCATAGGCCCAGTTGTTGTCCTTGGTTGCAGCCGGTCCCCAGAAAGCCTTCATCAGGCTGACGTGGAACTTGGGGTAGTTCTGCCAGTAGCTCATCTGGTTGGCACGCAAAGGTTTTTGCGTGCGCGCGTCGATGTACTTCTGGTAGTCCTGCTCCCCTTGGTTGGCCAGCGTCAGGTAGCCGGGCAGTGCGTTGGACAGCAGGCCCAGGTCGGTCAGCCCCTGGATGTTGGAGTGACCGCGCAAGGCGTTCATGCCACCACCGGCGACACCGATATTGCCCAAGAGCAGCTGCACCATGGCGCCGGTGCGCAGGATCTGCGCGCCGATCGAGTGCTGGGTCCAGCCGAGGGCATACAGGATGGTTGCCGCGCGGCCCGCTTGTGCCGTCGATGCGAGCTTTTCGCAGACATGCAGGAACTTGGCCTGGGGCGTGCCGCAGACGCTCTCCACCTTCTCAGGCGTGTAGCTGGCGTAGTGGCGCTTGAGCCATTGGTAGACGCAGCGCGGGTGCTGCAGGCTCGGGTCGGTCTTGACGTAACCGTCCTCGCCCAGCTCGTAGTCCCAGCTGGCCTTGTCGTAGGTGCGCTTTTCCGGGTTGTAGCCCGAGAAGATGCCTTCGTCGAACGCAAAGTCTTCCCGCACGATGAACGTGAAGTCGGTGTAGTTGCGCACGTACTCGTGGTGGATCTTGTCGTTCGTCAGCAGGTAGTTGATCACACCGCCGAGGAAAACAATGTCCGAGCCGGAGCGGATAGGGGCGTAGAAATCTGCCACCGATGCCGAGCGGTTGAAGCGCGGGTCGACCACCATGAAGTGAGCCTTGTTGTGCTCCTTCGCCTCGGTCACCCATTTGAAGCCGCAAGGGTGGGCTTCAGCGGCATTGCCGCCCATGATCAAAATAACGTCCGCGTTCTTGATGTCGACCCAATGGTTCGTCATCGCTCCACGGCCAAACGTCGGGGCAAGACCTGCCACCGTCGGGCCGTGTCAGACACGGGCTTGGTTATCGAACGCCAACATGCCCCAAGAGCGGGCCACTTTGTAGGTGATGTAACCGGCTTCGTTGCTGGAGGCCGAGGCGGCCAGCATGCCGGTCGAGGTCCAACGGTTCACCGTCAGGCCATCATCGGTCTTCTCGAGGAAGTTCGCGTCGCGATCGTCCTTGAGCAGCTTGGTAATGCGGGTCAGGGCCTCATCCCAGGACAGGCGCTTCCACTCATTGGAGCCGGGCGCGCGGTATTCGGGGTAGAGCAGGCGGTTGGGGCTGTGGACGATGTCCAGCAGCGATGCGCCCTTGGGGCACAGGGTGCCGCGGTTGACGGGGTGGTCGGGATCGCCTTCGACGTGGATCACCGAGAGTTTGGCGTTCTTGCCGCCATCGCCCAGCGAGTACATCAAAATGCCGCAGCCAACAGAGCAATACGTGCAGGTTTGCCGTGTCACTGTGCTGCCGACCAGCTTGTACTGACGGACTCCGGCAAGCGCAGTGGCGGGCGAGAAGCCCATCACTGCCAGGCTGGAACCCGCCAGAGTCGAACCAGTCACTTTCATGAACTGGCGTCTGGAGAATTGCACCATGGGGTGTCCTTTCAATGAAGGATGCTTGTTTTCTATGCTTACGACACAAATTGTAGTCTTCTCCCTCTGAAAGCAGAATAGTTGGGCATTCCGGGTATTCAGCACGTTTGACAAATTGGTAAAAATACGAGTGGGACCATCTGTCAGCGAGAAATACCAATACATTTCACAAACTTGCATGAAATTGTGAATAATATGCTTTATGAATTTTTTGCGGCCTGAATCCAAGGGGGAGACCATGGACCACGAAGACGCGGCTGCGCGCCGTCCCTTTTTGCTCTGGGCGCTGTCGGCATCGGCATCGGCATTGCTGGCGGGCTGCGGCTCGTCGCCGCCGCGCAGCGCCCGGCGAGAGAGTGGCCAGCGCACGGCAGGTGGCGCGGGGTCCTCGCCCCGGGTGGACACCGGCGTGGTACCCGTCAACCTGGGCTTGAGCGGCGAGCTGCGCGAGGCGCTCTATGCACGGGTCATGCTGGTGGTCAACACGCCCTACACCTATGGCGGCAATACGCCCGAAGGTGGCTTTGACTGCAGCGGTCTGATCCAGTACGCGATCCAGGGCATCACCACGCGCCGCTTGCCCCGCACCACGGCGCAGTGGGCGGGCGTGAGCGCCGAGATCGACCGGCGCGACCTGCAGCGCGGCGATTTTGTGTTCTTCAACACCATGGGCGGGCGCTACTCGCACATGGGCATTTATGCCGGCAACAACCAGTTTGTCCATGCGCCGTCGAGCGGCGGCGTGGTCAAGACGGTGAGCCTGGACAATCCCTATTTCTCACGCCGCTTCACCGAGGCACGCACGATTTTTGACGCATGAGAATATTCATCGGCTGAATAAAACAAGAGGCAGCGCGCCCAAAACGGCGGCAAAGGCGGGGTCAGCGCCAGGCATAGGCACTCCAGGGATGCGAGGCATCCTGCAGCCATTGCTGCAACTCCTCCGGGTCCAGGCTGCGGCCCAGCGCGTCCGAGCGGCCCTTGGCTACCCATTGCGCCCGGCCCTGGACATAGGCGGTGCCCAGCTCCTGCCAGCTGCCAAAGCAATCGCGGGCGCGCGCGGCATTGAGCTGCAGCAGCTGCCACTGATGCTCGGCGCTGAGCCAGCCCAGCATGGCGGCGGTACGCACAAAAAAGGCAGTCCGGACGCAGGCAAAGGCCATCGCGGCGCGGGCGTCATCCCCCGCCTGCAGCCGCTCCACATCCAGGCACCACCAGCGCGTGCGCATGCGCTCGGGCAACTGCTCGCGCACCTTGGCATCGTCCAGGTCGGTGCGCAGGCCAAAGGCATGCAAGGCCATGGGCCGCAACGATGCTGCCAGGCCGGTGGTGGGCGACGGCATCGCGCTGTCGGCAAAGCCATCCTTGAGCGCATGGAAGGCCATCGGGTGCGCCAGCGCCAACGCCCAGTTCTGCTCGGGCGTGAGCCGGTAGTGCCCCAGGGGGCCCGAGGGCGCAGGCGCCTGGCTGCCCCATTGGCGGCGAAAGGCCTGCACGCATTGCCACACCAGCCACAGCCCGATCGCTGCCACCACGATCTGGATCATCGCTGTGCCTCCGGCTGCATGCCCGACGGCATGTTGGCGGGCGCCCTGCCCGCTTGCGCCAGGCTGTAGGCCAGCGCAGGGGGCAGCTGCTGGCCGGCCAGCAGGCTGCTGTCGTGCGCGGCTGCCAGCCATTGCACCAGTGGTGAGGCCTGGGGCACATGGGCCAGCAGCCTGGGCTGGCGCTGCCACAGCTGCAACTGCTCGGCCTCGCTGAGCAAGCTCTCCACCGCATGCCAGCCCGCCTGGGCACCGGTGGTGCGCAGCAGGCGCATGCCCAGTGCATCGTCTGGCGTGTCCTCGCTGGTGTTCAGCTGGTTCAAAAAGGCAATGACGTCAGCGCGGTAGCGGTCCACCGGCGGGCGGTTTTGCTTGCCCTTGATCTGGTCGATGCGCAGGCGCCCATCGGGCTGCAGCCAGGCATTGATGGTGATGCGCGGCTGGCCCTGGCCGGTGCGGTAGCTGAAGATGCGCATGCGGCCTTGCTCGCAACCCTCGGCATAGTGCTCGCCATAGCCGCCGCTGAGCTGGCGGCGGTTGGCAAACTGGCCCAGGCAGTGGCGCATCATCTGGCTCTCGTAGGCCATCTCTTCGCGCAGCACGCCGCTGCCGGGCAGCAGCTCGACAAATGCGCCCTGGCTACCTTGCCAAACCGTCTGCACCGCATGGGGCTGGTGCTGGCGCCAACCGGCCAGTTGCTGGGCCTCGAAAGCCTGGTGCTCCTGCGCCCAGCGCTCCAGCGCCTGCGGGCAGTTGATGCGGGCGAGCTTGCCCTCCAGCGAGGTGCCCTGGCGCGACTGCAAGAACTCCAGCAGCTGGCGCTCCAGTGCCAGGACACTCTGATGGGCAGGGCTGATCCACCACAGCGCCGTGTCTGCCGGCGCAGCCTCAGGCCCGGGTTTGCGCGCCAGCAACGCGAGCGCCCAGGCCGGCGCACCGGCGGCATAGCGCTGCTGCAGTGCCTCGGTCGTGGGGATGGCCTGAACGGCCTCGGGCGGCGACTGAAGATTGCCCACCAGGTAGCGGTAGAAATGGTTCTGCAGCCAGGCGGCGATCTCGGGCGTGTCGCCGCGCTCGCGGCTGCGCGCGATGATGCGGGCCTTGAGCTCGGGCGCGTTGACCACATTGCGCGCCAGGTACACCGTGCTTGAGCGCATGAACGGGCTTACCAGAACTTCCACCAGGGCCTGTCGCCCGCGCCAGGCGCAGCGGTGATCAGCTGGGCATGGAGCTTGTCGATCGTGGTCTGCAGCTTCTCGCGCTCGGCCGCGTCATCGGCAGGCGCGCAGGCCAGCGCCTGCTGGTAGATCTGCAAGGCCTGCTGGTCTGTGCCCGAAGTCTGCATCGCGTCGCCCGCGCGGCGCAGCAGGTAGGGGTTCTGGCGCTGCTCCAGCTCGGGCAGCAGCGCTTGGAGGCGCGGCAGCACCTCGGCGCCATGCGTAGCCGAGTAGTAGTCGAGCTGGTTGAGCAGGCTGCGCAGGTAGTCATAGCGCTCGCTGCGCTGCTCGTCTTCGTCCAGCTGGCTCCACCACTCGTCCAGGCGCTCCAGCCAGATGCTGTTTTCCACATTGCGGTCTTGCTGGTAGAGCGCGTAGGCCACCTTGGGGAAGTAGTCGCAGGGGCTGTGTCGGCTGTAGCCATTGTCCTGGCTGTAGTGCCACAGCTGCTCGGCGGCGCCGATAAGCTGCGCGTAGTTGTCGCTGTCGATATGGGTCGAGACGATGCCGTTGTAGTGCTCGGCAAAGGGGCTGGTCGCAATGCCTTTGGCATGCAGGGCCAGCGCGCCGTCGTAGTTCTCGTCGTTGTAGCGGTACTTGATGGCCAGGTTGTTGCACAGCATTGAGTAGTCGTGCAGGTTGCCATCCTTGTAGCTGCCCTGGCCAGTGGCAAACCAGTGCTCGAAGCGGGCCTGGCCAGTCTCGTAGTAGTGCTTGATCCAGCGCAGCAGCTCGTCGTAGGGCCAGTCGGCGGGCAGCTCGTCACCTTCACCGCCAATGGCCTTCATCAGCTCTTCGTCGTCATCCAGCTGCACGCCCATCGCATAGCACCAGCTGCCGCTGTCGCAGCGGATATAGGGCGACTGCAGCGCGCTGGCCAGGCCCGCCACGCGGGCGCGGCAGACAAACAGGCGGTAGGCGAGTTCGCCATTGGCGCACTGGGGGCGCTCGGCCAGGGTTTCCAAGAGCGGCAAGGCCTGCGCATAGTCCTGCTGTTCAAACAGATGGTTGCCCTGCAGCAGTCGCCACATCGGGTGGTTCAGCGACTGCTGCTGCACCAGCGCGCTGTAGTGGGCAAAGGCCTGCTCGGCGTCCATGTCGGCAGGCAGGAATTCGGCCAGGTCCTCGTCCTGGGCTGCGGCCATCAGGGTCAGCGCCCAGTACGGCGCACCGCCCGGCTCACCCAGGTGGGCCAATGCCTGGCGGCAGGCAGCTTCGCGCGATCCGGGGCGGCTGTGCAGGGTACTCTCAAAGCACATGTGGGCCGCCTCGGGCAGGCGCGCTGCCTGCACCAGCCAGTCGATCAGCAAGGCACTGCTGCGGTCGTCGCTGTCGCGCACCAGCGCAAAGCGGCCTTCCTGGCCTTTGCTGATCGCGGCATCGAGCGCGCCTTGCTGGTGCAGGCTGCCAGCAGCCAGGCGCGCGAGCTGGGCGCGGGTATCGCGCCAGGCGGCGGGCGAGGCGGTGCTGGGCAGGCTCGCCAGCGTCAGCTCGCTGTGCTGGGCCAGCGCATCCGGGGCCAGCGCAATGATGTCCTCGCCCAGCAGCAGCCAGTCATCGGTGTCGATGTCCTGGCCCGCTTCGGCGCGCTGGAGTTTTTGCAGTGCGTAGTGGCCCAGGTCGCGGGCTGCAGCGCTGTTGCCCCTGGCCGCTTCGATGCGGCCCAGGCGCGTGGCCAGCATCGCATCGTCCCAGGCGCGCAGATGGGCGCGGTCGGCCTGCTGGCTTTTGTAGTGGTGCTGCTTGCGGGTGATCTGCTCTTGCAGGTCCAGCGCCTGGGCCTGGTGGGCATGGCGGGCCAGATGGCGCCAGGCGCGGTCCGGATCGCCCAGGTCACCGGCCTGGTCCACGGCAGCCATGGCCTGCGCGATTACCGCGCGGTACTGTTCGGGGGGGAGGTCGGGCACATCCTCGGCGGCATCGGCTTGCAGCATCGCCATCGTGACGGCGGCGTCGCGCTGGGCGTCGGCGGTCAGCTCCTGCAGCAGGCGGGCCTGGTGCTGCTGCACGGCGGCCAGGGCCTGGGCGGGCTGGCCGGCCATGCTCCACAGCCGGTAGAGGCGGCGCAGCTGGTCCAGGTCTTCGGGCTCCAGCGCGCGCGATGCGAGCTGCTGGGCGGCAGCGGCCTGGCGGTCAGGCCACTCCTGCGTCTCGTCCTCGGTGTTGAAGAGGGCATCAACATGGTCCAGAAAGGCGTCAAGCGCCTCGCTGCGCAGTGCGGTGGACGGGTCGGACACGGATGCCATGGTGATGATGCCTTTCTGGTGATGGCGCATCCCTCATGCGCCCCCTGCATGCTAACGGGCCCCAAGGCAGATATGGCCTTTGCGGGCCACAAAAGCAGGGCAGAGGGCTATTTTCACCGTGTTTGCTGCGGCTGACCAGCGCGGCATCAGCCGACCGGCTCTATGCCTCAATGGGTGATCAGCACTTCGCCGCGCAGCGTATAGGTCATCGTCTCGGTAATGCGCACATCGACCATCTGGCCAATCAGCCGCTCCTGGCCGGGGAAGTTGACCACGCGGTTGCACTCGGTGCGGCCCATCAGCTCGCCGTTGTCGCGCTTGGACTTGCCCTCCACCAGCAGGCGCTGGACGGTGCCCAGGCGCTCTTCGCTGATGGTCTTGATGTTGTGGTTGATGACAGCTTGCAGATCCTGCAGGCGGCGCAGCTTGACCTCGTAAGGCGTGTCATCGGGCAGGTTGGCAGCGGGGGTGCCGGGGCGCGGGCTGAAGATAAAGCTGAACGAGTTGTCAAAGCGCACGTCATCGATGAGCTTCATCATCTTCTGGAAGTCTTCTTCGGTCTCACCGGGGAAGCCGACGATGAAGTCGCTGCTCATCGCCAGATCGGGGCGAATGGCGCGCAGCTTGCGCACCGTGCTCTTGTACTCCATGGCGGTGTAGCCGCGCTTCATCGCCATCAGGATCTTGTCGCTGCCGTGCTGCACCGGCAGGTGCAGGTGCGAGACCAGCTTGGGGATCTTGGCATAGGCCTCGATCAGGCGCGGCGTGAACTCATTGGGGTGGCTGGTGGTGTAGCGGATGCGCTCGATGCCGGGGATCTCGGCCACGTATTCGAGCAACAGCGCGAAGTCGGCAATCTCGGCCGTATCGCCCATCTTGCCCAGGTAGGCATTCACGTTCTGGCCCAGCAAGGTGATTTCCTTGACGCCTTGCGCGGCCAGGCCTGCGACCTCGACCAGCACGTCCTCAAACGGGCGGCTGACCTCTTCCCCCCGGGTGTAGGGCACCACGCAGTAGCTGCAGTACTTGGAGCAGCCCTCCATGATCGACACAAAGGCCGAGGCACCTTCGACGCGGGCAGGGGGCAGGTGGTCGAACTTCTCGATCTCGGGGAAGGAGATATCGACCTGCGGTTTGGCCTTGGCCGCGCGGGCATTGAGCAGTTCGGGCAGGCGGTGCAGAGTCTGGGGGCCAAACACCACATCCACATAGGGCGCGCGCTTGATGATCTCGGCGCCTTCCTGGCTGGCCACGCAACCGCCCACGCCAATCAGCACGCCTTTTTCCTTCAGGTGCTTGATGCGGCCCAGGTCGGAGAACACCTTCTCCTGCGCCTTCTCGCGCACAGAGCAGGTATTGAACAGGATCAGGTCGGCCTCGTCCATGTCCTGCGTGGGTTCATAGCCCTGGGCGGCGCCCAGCACATCGGCCATCTTGTCCGAGTCGTACTCGTTCATCTGGCAGCCGAAGGTTTTGATAAATACTTTTTTGGACATGGTGCAAATCTCGTGGGGGCCCGGGGCTGCCATCGCAGGCCTGGGTGAATACAGCAATACGGCAACAAGCCAGGCGCCCGGCGGGCGCACTGCTGCTGATGGGTGTCGATGCGCGGGCGCCGAGCCGGGCTTGACCGGTGCGGTCAGGCCATGCGGCGGCGCTGGGGCGCGTTATTTAAAGAGTCCGCTCCAAAAGCCGTTGTCGGCGCGGTCGCGCTTGAGGGCGGCTTCTTCGCTGTTCAAGATCCAGGCGGCATGCACACGCCCGCTGGTTTTCTCGATCACATAGTTCACCGTCAGCCGCTCGTTGAGCACCGTGCCGGGGCGTATCGTGGTGTTGCGCGGGTTGTAGAGCTTGAAGGCGGGAGCGAGGCCCACGGTCTGGCCATCGATCGTGGCCTGGCTGGTGCTGGTGACCACCAGGTTGCCACGCAGGGCCTGTGGAGGAAAGGCGCGGACGGGGCCTTGGAACGGGGCAAAGGTGGCGGTCTGGGCCAGGCTGGGCAGGGCACTGATGCCGCCCAGTGCCAGCGCCAAGGCTGCAAGGCTGGCGCGGGCCGTGCGTCGCAGGCGATGGTGGTGGGATGTGTGGGGTGTGGTGCAGCGGTTCATGGTGTATATCCAGGGGCTGGAGGCCGCATTCTACAAACACTGGCGGTGCCACAGTCCAGCACTGGGGCAAGGCTGCAGCTTGAGGGCGCCAAGGCCGGGCTTAGCGCGCTGCTGCCTGGGTGCTCACGACCAGGCCCGCCAGCACCAGGACCAGGGCGGCCAGCAGCGCAGGCGATGGCAGGCGCTGGTGCAAGGCCAGCTCCAGCAAGGCCGCAGTGACAGGGCCCAGCGCCTGGAAGGCAATCACCAGCGATGCCTGCAGCCGGCCCAGCGCCCACAGCAGGCAAAAGTAGCCCAGGCCGCTCGACAGCCCGACAAAGACCATATGGCCCCACTGCGTGGCAGAAAACACCGGCCACAGCGGCTGACCCTGCCAGCTGCAGTAGAGCGCCAAAAACAGCACCGATGCCGCCATGGCCAGGCCGCAGGTGGGCAGCGCCGGGTAGCGCCGCATATAGGGACCGTAGAGAATGCTGGTGGCCGCACCCACCAGCGTTGCGGCGAGCAAGGCCGCCATGCCGCTGCCGCCCAGCAGGCCCAGGCTGCCTGCGCCACCCCCGCCGCTGGCAGCGCGCGCACTGCCGAGCAGCAGCACGGCGACGCCGCCGACGGCCAGTGCCAGGCCCGCCAGCCGGCGGCGGCTCAAAGGCTCGCGCCCCGACAGCGCCGCCAGGCACCAGGTAAAGAGCGGCATGGTGGCGAACACCAGTGCGCAGGTGGAGGCGGGCAGGCGCGCCAGTGCATGGTTGAGCAGCAGGATCAGCAGCGCAAACTGCGCCACGCCAAGCAAGGCAATGGCCAGCGCATCGCGGGCGCGGTAGCGCGGCCAGGTGGCAAGCAGCGCAGGGCCCGCCAGGATCGCCAGCCCGATGGCATAGCGCAAAAACGCCAGGCTGGCTGGCGAGGCAGCCGATGACAGCGCACTGGTGGAGACCATGGCCGCGCCCACCAGCATGCCGGTGGTAGCGGCCGCCCACAGCGCTGGCTGGTGCGCCTGCATCGCGCACCTAGGCGCCGTGCCGGCGGCGGCTGAACTGCTGCTCGACCACGGCCGAGCCCCATTGCTGGCCGGTCTCTTCATGCACCAAGGCAAAGCCCAGCGATTCATAGAGCTTGCGTGCCGCATCCAGCCCCTGGAAGGTCCAGAGCTCGGTGCTGGCAAAGCCGCGCTGGTCGCAAAAGGCGAGGGCCTGCGTCAGCAGCTGGCGGCCCACGCCGCCACCGCGGCAGCCATCATCCAGAATGAACCAGCGCAGATGCGCCTGGTTGTTGCCCAGGTCCTGGCCGTCAATCGCGACGGAGCCGACGATGCGCTCGTTGTGCACCGCCGTCCAGATCTGGTTGCAGGGCTCGCCCAGGCGGCCGCTGAATTCGGCAAGGCCCGAGGCCACCTTGCTTTCAAAGAAGGCGCCAAAGCCCCAGTGCCGGGCATAGAACACGGCATGCATCTCGGCCACGCGGCCGATGACGCCGGGCCGGTAGCCGCTGTGGATCTGGATACTGGTCGTGGCCGAGGTGGCAGCGCTGTCCTGGCCCGCCGCGCTGCCCAGCCGGTGCGCCTGCAAGGCCTGGGCATAGGCCATCAAGCCCTGCACCACGGACTGCTGCAGCGAGGGGTTGAGCTGCGCCAGCGCACTGCGCACCTGGGCCTGGCCGTAGGCGTGGATGCCTGCGACGGTGCGTTGGCCTTGGGCCGTTAGCAGCAACTGCTTGGCGCGGGCATCGTCTGCGCAGGGCTCTTCTTGCAGCTCGCCGTTGGCGATAAGCTTGGCGAGCATGCGGCTGACGCTGGATTTGTCCAGCCCCAGATACTCTGCCAACTGGGCGGCGGTGACCTGGCCATGCGTATCGATTTCCAGCAGCGCATGGACGGCAGAGGCGGAGTAGGGCGTACCCGCCAAGGTGCTCGCCATAAAGCCCAGCTCCCGCACCATGGCGCGAGAGGCGCTGCGGATGTCGTTGACCAAGGGGGTGTCGGTAGCGGCTGCCATGCGTCTCTCCAGTATTTGGTTGCAATATACAACTTTTTGGTTGTATGGTGCAACTTTTTTGGACAGGGAGCCAGCATCCCGCCCTCAGCAGCGCTTAGGCGGCATCCAGCCGGTAGCTCGACACGGCGAGCCCGCCCATGAAGTTGTCTTCATGGTACACACGCACGGCGCGGTCAGCCTCGGCGGCGCCGACCGCCACCATCAGCGGCAGCAGATGCTCTTCGCGCGGGTGCGCAATGCGTGCGGCGGGGGCGTCTTCCCAGTCCAGCAGGCGCTGGCTGCGGCGGGCGCTGTCCGCCTGCAGCATGGTCTCGGCCAGCCAGTCGTCAAAGGCTTTGGAGGGCACGCGCGCCTGGGGCCCAAAGGCACGCAGGTTGTGGTACGACAAGCCGCTGCCAATGATCAGCACATCCTCATCGCGCAAGGCGGCCAGCGCCCGGCCCAGCGCCAGGTGCTCGGCCGGGTCCAGGCCCCGGCGCAGCGACAGCTGCACCACCGGCACATGGGCCTCGGGGTAGATCGCGGCCATTGGCGAGAACATACCGTGGTCATAGCCGCGCTCGGCGTCCTGCTGCACCGCAATGCCGGCCTGGGCCAACAGGCCAGCGACCCGCTCGGCCAGCGCAGGCGATCCGGGCGAGCGGTAGTGGATCTGGTAGGTATGGGCCGGAAAACCGCCGTAGTCATAAATCATGCCGGGCTGGGGCGTGGACTGCACCGTAAACGTATCGGCCTCCCAGTGGGCCGACACCATCAGGATCGCGCGCGGTGTGCGGCCGATCTGGCGCGGCATATCGGCCAGCGACGCGGCCAGCTGCGCATAGTGGTCGTGCATCTCGGGCATCCATGGCCAGGGGCCGCCGCCGTGCGAGATGAAATAGACGGGCAGGCGGCTGCTGCTGGTGCTGACGGGGGTGGTGGTCGTCGTCGTGGTCATATGGAAAACTCCTTGTCTCCAATGTAGTAGCTGCCTAAAAGGAAACCAAGTAGCTAAAATGCAGCAATTGATTTCCTACTAAGAAACTATGGACCAGCTCACCAGCATGCAGGTATTCCAGGCGGTGGTGGATAACGGCAGCTTTGCGCAGGCTGGCGAGCGCCTGGGCATCTCGGCCCCGATGGTCAGCAAGCATGTGGCCCAGCTCGAGCAGCGCCTGGGTGCGCGCCTGCTCAACCGCAGCAGCCGCCATGTCAGCCTGACCGAGGCGGGCCAGCGCTGGTATGCGCAAAGCAGCCTGGCGTTGGAGATGCTGGACGCTGCTGCCCAGGAGATCGGCCAGCACCACCAGGCCCCCAGCGGTCAGCTCAAGATCAGCGCGCCGGTCTGGTGCGCTACCCCGCAGATGGCGCGCATCCTGGCGCGCTACCGCGCCCGTTATCCGCAGGTGCTGGTCGATATCCACCTGGACAACCACAAGATCGACCTGGCCACCGCCGGCTATGACATGGCCATGCGCGCCTCGTCCGACCCCGCCCCGCATCTGATTGCCCGCCCGCTGTGCCAGGTGCCGTTCTACCTGGTGGCCAGCCCCGCTTACCTGGGGCAGGCTGGCCCGCCCCAGCAGCCTGCCGACCTCGCCCAGCACCCTGCCGTGTTGCCCAGCTATGTATCGCTCAGCCCCTTGCAGCTGAGCCAGCCCGGCGCACGCAGCGCGCCGCTGCACCTGCAGCCGGCCCTGCTGTCCGATGATTCCAACCTCAGCCTGCATGCGGTGCGCGCCGGCATGGGCCTGGGCTTTTTGCCATCCTGGTTGGTGGAGGACGACCTGCGCAGCGGCCAGCTGCAGCGGGTGCTGCCCCAGTGGGAGGCGCTGACGGTGACCCTGTATGCGATCTACACCAGCCGGCGCTACCTGGCGCCCAAGGTGCGCAGCTTTATCGATTGCCTGTCGCAGGAGCTGGGTGGCGCGGCCCCTGAGCCAGCGGTCTAGCTTGCGCGGCGGAAGGTCAGGTTGATTCTTTGGCCATCAAGCAGCGGATGCGCCACAGCGCTCACCCCATCCTTGACCGGCATCACCCCGTGGTAGCGCATGCGGTCCACGCCACCCCAGACCACCACATCGCCATGCTGCAGCGGCAGCTTTTGCGTGGCATCGGCGCGGGCATCACCACCCCACAAAAAGATGGCGGGCAGGCCCAGCGATACCGACACGATCGGGTGGCGGGCATCACCTTCGTCCTGGTGCAGGGTCAGGCGGGTGCCGACGCTGTAGCGGTTGATCAGGCAGGCATTGGGGGCAAAAGGTGGCAGCTCGGCAGCCTGCGCCGCCTGGGCGGCCAGCGCTGCAAAGGTGGGAGGCATGGCGGGCCAGGGCTGGCCGCTCAAGGGGTCGGTGGCGCTGTAGCGGTAGCCGTGCTGGTCGCTGTACCAGCCAAATGCGCCGCAGTTGCTCATCGCCACCTGCATAGGGCGCCCGCCGGGGGTGCGCAAATGGCGAAACGGCGCCTGCTGCACGATGGCCTGCACCTGGCGCAGCAAGTCATCCTCCCAGCGCAGCGCAAAGCCGCGCAGCACACAGGCCTGGCGGCCAATGGCAATGCGCTCCCAGTGCGTCTGGTCATCGTTGGCGGCGGGGCTGAACAGGTCTTGCATGGGGCTATTGTGCCCCTGTGGGCATAAAAAAACCGCAGGGCCTGTGGCAGGCACTGCGGTGGGATGTGGTGGTCGTAGTGGGACTTGAACCTACGACATCAGCATTATGAATGCTGCGCTCTAACCAACTGAGCTATACGACCGGCAGACTCCATTGTAGGGGCGGATGGGCGGCGTACCGGCTGCTGGCTGCGACTTTTTCGGCGCGACTTGCAGCCATCAAAACGGATGCGCCAAAGAGAAAAGCCGCAGTGATCATGCAATCACTGCGGCTTGAAACCTGGTGGTCGTAGTGGGACTTGAACCTACGACATCAGCATTATGAATGCTGCGCTCTAACCAACTGAGCTATACGACCGGCAGAACGAAATTATATACCGAAAATTTGGCTCGGCGATCAATGTCGCCAGGTTTTGTCAAAAACAGTCATTTTGCGTGGCGGGTGCTGGCAAGGACCATGGCCCCTGCACCAATGGCACCGTAGCGCCTGATCAGCTGTTGCTGAACTGGGCCGGGCGCTTGTTGACGAAGGCGTCCATGCCTTCTTTCTGGTCATTGGTCGCGAACAGCGCGTGGAACAGGCGCCGCTCGAACATCACGCCGTCGTTGAGGCTGCCCTCGAACGCGCGGTTCACCGATTCCTTGGCGGCCATCACGGCCAGCTGCGAGAAGCCGCTGATGATGATGGCCGCGCCCAGCGCTTCTCCCATCAGCTTGTCCACGGGCACCACGCGGCTGACCAGGCTGGCACGCTCGGCCTCGTCGGCGTTCATCATGCGGCCGGTGAGGGCCAGGTCCATGGCCTTGGCCTTGCCCACGGCGCGGGGCAGGCGCTGCGTGCCGCCGGCGCCGGGGATGACGCCCAGCTTGATCTCGGGCTGGCCAAAGCGGGCGTTGTCGGCGGCGATGATGAAGTCGCACATCATGGCCAGCTCGCAGCCGCCACCCAGTGCGTAGCCGCTGACGGCGGCAATGACGGGCTTGCGGATGCTGCGGATCGCTTCCCAGTTGCGGGTGATGTAGTCGCCGCCATAGGCATCGGCAAAGCTGTACTTGGCCATGGCGCCAATGTCGGCGCCCGCGGCAAAGGCCTTTTCGCTGCCGGTGATGATCATGCAGCCAATGTTCTTGTCGGCGTCAAAGGCCTTGAGCGCCTCACCCAGCTCGTTCATCAGCTGGTCGTTGAGCGCGTTCAGCGCCTTGGGGCGGTTGAGCGTGATGATGCCCACTTTCTCGGCTTCGACGCGCACTTCGATCATTTCATAGGCCACAGTCTATCTCCTTGGGTTGTGGGGCAGCAGCGGCCTGCTGGCGCCCGCATGGTCGACAGGCATCCTACACCAAGCGGGCTGTTGCGGCGTAGCGAGCTGCGCAAGATGGCGCTTTTTGGGTGCAGGTGGGCGGGTCGCTGCCCGCGATCAACGCCCGTCCAGCCAGAGATTGACCAGATTCGCATCGGTGACAGCCAAGGTGACGGTGTCGCTCTGGCTGGCAGTTTTTGGGGCTTTCTTGCGGCCTTTTGCAGGGGCGGCGTCTGCGCGGGCTGGCAAGGCCAGCGGCAGGCGCAGCAGGCGCTTGTCCCGGGCTACCAAGGCCAGCACCTGCTGGGCATCCCCGGCGTAGAGCGGCAGGTCGTCGAGCTTGTGCAGGCGCCAACCGCCGCTCTGGGCACTGGCCTGCAGCGGCTCGATGCCGATCCATTCGTCGCCCGCCATCATGCCGGCGGCCTCGGCCGCGCCGCCGCGCAGCACCACCTTGATGCTGATTCCCGCAGCGCCCTCGGCCACGCGCAGGCCCAGCTGCTGGGCGATCTGGGGCTTGTCGGGCTGGCAATCGACGCCATGGGCCTGGAGCAGGGCGGCCACGGGCAGATCGAGCGTGCCATGCACCCAGGCGCTGATGTCGGCGGCCCAGCTGCGGTCCGTCAGCTCGTGAAGCACATCGAGCAGGTCCTGCTCGCGCATCGGGCCGGCCTTGCAGCGCCGGTACAGTGCCCGCATCACCCCATCAAGCCCGCTGTGGCCTGCGCGGCGCAGGCTCAGGTCCAGGCACAGCGCCACCAGCGAGCCCTTGGTGTAGTAGCTGACGGTGGCGTTGGGCGTGTTCTCGTCCTGGCGGTAGTACTTGACCCAGGCGTCATAGCTCGCCTCGGCCACGCTTTGCAGATGGCGGCCCGGCGTCTGCAGCACCTGGTTCAAGGTCTTGTTGAGCAGCTTGAGGTACTGGCTGTTGTCCAGCAGGCCGGCGCGGCGCAGGACCAGGTCGTCGTAGTAGCTGGTAAAGCCCTCGAAGAACCACAGCAGCTCGGTGTAGTTCTCGCGCTCGTAGTCGTAGCTGGCCAGCTCCATCGGGCGCAGGCGCTTGACGTTCCAGGTGTGGAAATACTCGTGGCTGATGAGACCCAGCAAGGTGATGTAACCGCTGCTGGCCTGGGCCTCGCCCTTGCGGGGCAGGTCGCGCCGGCTGCAGATCAGGGCGGTGGAGTTCTTGTGCTCGAGGCCGCCGTAATTGTCGTCCATGGCATTGAGCATGAACACATAGCGCTCGAAAGGCGGCTTACCCCGGGGGTGCCAGAGGCGGATTTCGGTCTCGCAAATCTTTTGCGTATCGGCAATGAGGCGTGCGCCATCAAAACTGGGCGGTGCGCCGGCCACCACAAAGCGGTGCGCCACGCCGTGCGCGCTGAACTCGGCGCTCCAGAATGGCCCCATCTCCACCGGGCAGTCCACCAGCTCGTCATAGCTGCTGGCATGGTAGCGGCCAAAGCCCTGGGGGTTGGTCTGCGCGGCCAGGAGGCCGGTGGCCACCTGCCAATGGGGCTGCTGGGCCGGCGGCTCGATGTGCAGCACCTGCAGCAGGGCCTCGCTGCCATGCACACGCAAAAATACACTGGTGCCGTTGAAAAAGCCGCGCTGGCTGTCGAGCCAGGCAGTGCGCACCGAGCTGTCATAGGCGCAGATCTGGTAGCTCAGGGTCAGCGGTTCCGCTGCGCTGCAGTCCACCACCCAGGTGTTCTTGTTCTGCTGCTGGATATCGACCAGCTGCGCGCTTTGGCTGGCGCTCAGGCCCTGCAGCGATTTGGAGAACTCACGCACCAGGTAGCTGCCCGGGATCCAGACCGGCAGCGACACGGTCTGCATCGCCTTGGGCCGGGGGATATTGAGCACGACCTGGTAGAGGTGGGCGTGCAGATCGATGGGCGTGATGGTGTACTGGATGGCATGGGGTGCCGTGGCGGCTGCGCTTTGGGTCATAGCCCGCAAGCGTAGCCCCAATTGCATGGGCGCGTGCCGACCCAGGAATTCAGCGGGCACAAAAAAGGCCCCGAAGGGCCTGATGGAATGCGGGCAGCAAGCTACCTGGCTTACTTGACGGCCTTGAGGCGCTTTTCCAGGTCGTCCGAGCCGATTGCGCCGGGAACGCGCGAGCCATCGGCAAAGAAGATCGTCGGCGTGCCGGTGATCTTGTACTTGCGGCCAAATTCCATATTGCGCTGCAGCGCCGTCACGTCGCAGCTCGATGCGGCGGCGGGGGCATCGGTGCCCTTGAGCATGTGGCTGGCCCATTCCTTGGCCGGGTCCTTGGCGCACCAGATGTTGCGCGACTTCTCGACCGAGTCGGGGCTCAGGATCGGGTAGAGGAAGGTGTAGACCGTCACGTCCTTGACGTTTTGCAGGTCCTTCTCGAAGCGCTTGCAGTAGCCGCAGTTGGGGTCTTCAAAGACGGCAATCTTGCGCGAGCCATTGCCCTTGACGGTCTTGATCGCGTCCTTCAGGTTCAGGCTGTTGAAGTCCACTGCCGTCAGCTTGTTCATGCGGTCTTCGGTCAGGTTGCGGTGTGCCTGGGTGTCGATCAGCTCGCCCTGGATCAGGTAGTTGCCCTTGGCATCGCTGTAGAACAGGTCGGTGCCCACGCGCACTTCATAGAGGCCCTGCATCGGCGTGGCGCTGACTTCGTCAATCTTTTGCAGCTGGGGGATACGCTCTGCCAGCGCCTTGCGGATCGCGTCTTCTTGTGCACTGGCGGAGAAACTGGCCGCGATGGCAGCACTGGCCAATACGGTAGAGAGAATTCGCATGAGAAACCTTTTTTTGAATCTTGATGGTGAAAAGCCCAGGCACTGGCAGATACCAGTGCCTACAAGCCGCTTGACCGCACTCCGACGTCTGTCTTCGAAGCAAGCATGTGCCCCGGGACCCCTCAGGCCCGGGCCAGCGCTAAGCCCTCGCAACTATTAACATTTTGCTACCTGCAAGCGGCTTCAGGCCGAGCACAGCTTTGTACCAGATGGGCGCTAAAAGTTCACTCCCATGGCCTGGCGGGTGACCCAGGATTTCAGCGGGCCGCTGCTCTCAAAGCCGCGCATGCCCCAGTTTCTCAGGCTTTGCAAAGGCGTCTCGGGCCTGGTAAACAATTGTTGAATGCTGTCCATCGCCAAGCCGATGGGGGCCAGGCGTGCCTTGCGCTCGCGCTCATAGCGGCGCAGCAGGCGCAGGTCCGACAGGCGGCGCCAGCGCGCATCTTCGCTGGTTAGCAGGCGGGCCAGCGCGGCGATGTCGGCCATGCCCAGGTTCAGGCCCTGGCCGGCCAGCGGGTGCACGGCATGGGCACTGTCGCCGGCCAGCACCCAGCTTTGGGCGCGGGCGCTGTCTTGCAGGGCGCTACCCGGCATGGCGCCGCACCACTGGCGCGCCACCGACTGCTGCAGCGGCCAGGCGGCGCGCTCGGCGCAAACAGTGAGCTGGCCCAGCATGCCCTGGCTGGCCGATTCCAGCGCCATCGCCAGGCCGGCATCGTCGAGCGCCTTGACGCCTTCGACCTGGCTGACCGGCAGCGACCAGACGACGGCCACCTCATGGCCGTCCGGGCCGCCCAGCGGCAAAAAGGCCAGAATGTCGCCGGCTGCAGAAAACCACTGGCGCGCGGCCTGGCCATGCGGGCGCTCGCAGCGCAGGCGGGTGGCGACGGCTGTCTGGTGGTAGGGGATCGTGGCAAACTCCACGCCAAATTCTTCGCGGGTGCGGCTGTGCTTGCCCTCGCAGACCACTGTCAGGGCGGCATCGACCGGGCTGCCTACCGTCTCGACCATCGGCTGGTAGCGCACGGCAGCGGCCAGTTGCGCTTCCAGCGCCGGCACATCGACGATCCAGTTCAGCGCCTGGGTATGCTGCTGAGCCGCATCAAAATGCACCTCGCCGCCCTGGTCGCCATAGACATCCATGCGGGTTACCGGCGTGGCGTGCTGGGCCTCGGGCCAGCTGCGCACCGACTGCAGCACCTCGCGCGAGAGCTGGTTGAGCGCATAGGCGCGCACATCGCCGTGGCCGCTGTTGCTGGGTGCAGGCGCCGTGTCCACCAGCGCCACGCGCATGCGCTCGCGCGCCAGCAACAATGCCAAGCTGCGGCCCACAATGCCCGCGCCACGGATACAAACGTCGAATTCAGAAGCCATAAGCGATCTATTGTAGTGGGGCACCGTGGCAGTGCAGCGCGCCTGTACGACTTGGCGCAGGGGTCTGGTCACCGTTTGGCGCTCAGCAGGCGGTCCCTGGATGCAGGGCGGCCTTTTTATCGTTACAGTGTGCTTTGCCCCGTATCAACCCAGGCGCAGAGCAGCATGGCAAATAGCGATTTTTTTGATGTCACCGGCCATATTGGCCAATTGTGGGTTTTTCCCATCAAATCCTGTGCCGGTATCGCCGTGCAAAGCGCACGCCTGTTGGCCACAGGCCTGGAGCATGACCGGGCCTTCATGCTCGTCGATGGTCGGGGCGAATTCATCTCGCAGCGCGAAATCGCCCGCATGGTGCTGGTGCAGCCGGCCATTGCCGATGGCGTGATGACGGTCACCGCGCCGGGCATGGACCCGCTCCAGGTGGACATGGCCTTTAGCGGCCCCGAGCGGGCGGTGCGCGTCTGGGACGACCAGGTGACGGGCCTGCAGGCGCCCGATGCGGTCAATGCCTGGTTCAGCGCGTTCCTGCAGACCGAATGTACTTTGGTGCGCATGGCGCCGCAGGCGCTGCGGCTGGCGAGCAAGAAGTGGACAGGCGGGGCCGATGCGCCCACGCAGTTTGCCGATGGCTTTCCGGTGCTGGTGGTCAGCCAGGCCTCCGTCAATGAGCTCAATGAGCGCCTGCGCCAGGCGGGCGACGCGCCGGTGGTGGCTGAGCGCTTTCGCGCCAATATCATTGTCGAAGGCTTTCAGTCGCATGACGAAGACCGCATCGAGAGCCTGTCGGTGCAGCAGGGCGGCCCGGGCAGCCAGCAATGGGCCGATCTGCCGCTGGTCAAGCCCTGCGCACGCTGCCCGATCCCCGATATCGACCCGGCCACCGCTGCGAGCGGCACCAGCGTGACCGACACCTTGCAGACCTACCGCCACGATGAGCGCCTGGACGGCGCCGTCACCTTTGGTATGAATGCCTATGTGCCGGCAGGCACGGGCGGGATATTGCGGGTGGGTGATGCGGTCGGCGGTGCCTTACAGTTTGATTGAGGCTTTCCGTTGAAATACGCCTGGATTCGCGATTGCCATGCAGTCGGCTTAAAATGCCGGGTTTGTCCGAAAGAATAGAGAAAGCACTGCCATGAGCCTCAAATGCGGCATCGTCGGTTTGCCCAATGTTGGCAAGTCCACCCTTTTTAATGCGTTGACCAAGGCAGGGATTGCCGCCGAAAACTATCCTTTCTGCACGATCGAACCCAATACCGGCGTGGTGGAAGTGCCCGATCCGCGCCTGGACCAGCTGTCCAAGATCGTCGAGCCCGAGCGCGTTGTTCCGGCCATCGTGGAGTTTGTCGACATCGCCGGCCTGGTGGCAGGCGCCTCCAAGGGCGAAGGCCTGGGCAACCAGTTCCTGGCCCACATCCGCGAGACCGACGCCATCGTCAACGTCGTGCGCTGCTTCGAAGACCCGAACGTGATCCACGTGGCCAACAAGGTCGACCCGATTGCCGATATCGAAGTCATCCAGACCGAGCTGTGCCTGGCCGACCTGGCCACCGTCGAAAAAGCGCTGAACCGCTACAGCAAGGCGGCCAAGTCGGGCAACGACAAGGAAGCGGCCAAGCTGGTCTCGCTGCTGACCCCCATCCAGGCCGTGCTCGACGAGGGCAAGCCCGCCCGCATCGTGCCCGTGTCCAAGGAAGACGCGCCGCTGCTCAAGCAGTTCTGCCTGATCACCGCCAAGCCCGCGATGTTTGTCGGCAACGTCAGCGAAGACGGCTTCGAGAACAACCCGCTGCTCGACAGCCTCAAGGCCTATGCCCAAGCGCAAGGCGCGCCCGTGGTCGCCATCTGCGCCAAGATCGAGGCAGAAATGTCCGAGATGGGCGACGAAGACCGCGACATGTTCCTGCAGGAAATGGGCCTGGAAGAGCCTGGCCTTAACCGCCTGATCCGCGCCGGCTTCTCGCTGCTGGGTCTGCAAACCTACTTCACCGCCGGTGTGAAGGAAGTGCGCGCCTGGACGGTGCCCGTGGGCGCCACCGCACCCCAGGCCGCTGGCGTCATCCACGGCGACTTCGAGCGCGGCTTTATCCGCGCCCAGACCATCGCCTTTGATGACTACATCCAGTACAAGGGTGAGCAGGGTGCCAAGGAAGCGGGCAAGATGCGCGCCGAAGGCAAGGAATACATCGTCAAGGATGGCGATGTGCTGAACTTCCTGTTTAACGTCTGACCGTTTCGGCAACAACACTGCCCGCAGGCATTCGCTGCGTGCTGGCCGTCAGAACCCCCAAGCCCGCTGCAGGTCAGCGGGCTTTTTCGTGCTGCACTGCGCTCATGCGCATGGGGCAGCGCGATGGCAGAGCAACGCTGCAAGCCGTTATAAGATAGCCGCTGCTTGCGACGTAACGCCATGTTGGCGGTCACTGCAAGCGCCGCCCCGTCCATCGATTCTTGAAAGCCCCCCTTCGGTGACCCCACCTGCCGCGATCACAAAAACCACTGCTGCGGATGCGCCCCTTGCGCAAAACGCCGCCGAGCGCGAGCAGCATTCGGTGCAGGCCGATCTGGTGGCGGTGCTGGTGGCGGTGACGGGCGGGCAGCCGCGCATATTGACCACGCAAGCGGGCGAGACGCTGCCGGCCGGGCCTTTTACCGCCAACCACCGCTCGCTGCAGGCCAGCCTGCGCGCCTGGGTGGAGACGCAGACCCACCACCCGCTGGGCTTTGTGGAGCAGCTCTACACCTTTGCCGACCGCGACCGCTCGCAGGAGCTGGGCATGCGGGCGATCTCCATCAGCTACCTAGCATTGACGCGCGAGTTGGACGATGCCGGCCAGGCCCAGCCGGGCTGGCAGGACTGGTACCGCTATTTCCCCTGGGAGGACTGGCGCAGCGGCGCGCCGGCGATGCTGGGCCAGCGCATTGCGCCTGCCTTGCAGGCTTGGAGTGAGCAGGCGGCGGACAAGGCGGCAGCCAGCGCGCGCTGGGAGCGGGCCTGTGTGAGCTTTGGCCTCGAAGGCAGCGATTGGAACGAAGAGCTGGTGCTGCAGCGCTACGAGCTGCTGTTTGAAGCGGGCCTCGTGGCTGAGGCCTGGCGCGATGGCATGGCGGCCCCCCAAGGCCAGACTTTGCTGGGCACGGCGATGCGCAATGACCACCGCCGCATTCTGGCTACTGGCATGGCGCGGCTGCGGGCCAAGATCAAGTACCGCCCGGTGGTGTTCGAGCTGATGGCCGACAGTTTCTCGCTGCTGCAGCTGCAGCAGGCGGTGGAAGCGCTGGCCGGGCGCAGCCTGCACAAGCAGAATTTTCGCCGCCTGATCGAGCAGCAGGCACTGGTCGAAGACACCGGCGAGATCAGCAGCCAGGGCGCAGGCCGCCCCGCCAAGCTGTTTCGCTTCCGCCGCAATGTGCTGGTGGAGCGGGCAGTGGCAGGCAACAAGCTGCCGCTGGCACGGGGCTGAGTACCCCAACCCCTTTTTGAAGGCCTGAGCGCAGGTGACAGGTCCCAGGGCTTCAGCGCTTGACAGTATTTATGCTCAGGTTTAGCATAAATACCCGTGCGACTGGTACAAGGCTGGTGCGCCCCTTTTTTTACTCCATAAATACTCAAAATGAGCATTAATCAAACCGCTGCGCTGCCCGTTCCTCCTCTGCCCGATGTGATGCTGGAGCCGCTGGTGCGCATGGCGCTGCTCGAAGACCTGGGCCGCGCCGGTGACCTGACGACCGACACGATAGTGCCAGCTGACGCCAGGGACAACCTGCGCCTGGTGGCGCGGCAAGCGGGCGTGCTGGCGGGGCTGGATCTGGCGCGGCTGGCGTTCCATCTGCTCGACAGCGGCGTCGTCTTTGAGCCGCTGTGCGGCGACGGCACGGTGCTGGCGCCGGGCATGGAGATCGCTCGCATCCATGGCAAGAGCCGGGCGATCCTGACGGCCGAGCGCACGGCGCTGAACTACCTCTGCCACCTGAGCGGCGTGGCCAGCGCCACCTATGCGATTGCCCAGGCCATCCAGCCCTATGGCACGCGGGTGACCTGCACGCGCAAGACCATGCCGGGCCTGCGCGCGCTGCAAAAGTATGCCGTGCGCGTGGGTGGCGGCAGCAACCACCGCTTTGGCCTGGATGACGCCGTGCTGATCAAGGACAACCACATTGCGCTGGCTGGCGATGTGGCCACCGCCGTGGGCCGCGCCCGGGCGGGCGTCGGCCATATGGTCAAGATCGAGCTCGAGGTGGACACGCTCGCGCAGCTCGATGCCGCATTGCAGCTCGGGGTGGACGTGGTGCTGCTGGACAACATGGACCTGGAGACCCTGCGCACGGCGGTGGCCATGTGCCGGGGCAAGGCGGTGACCGAGGCCTCGGGCCGCATCACGCCCGAGACGGCGCCCCAGGTGGCCGCCACCGGGGTGGACCAGATCGCAGTGGGCTGGCTCACGCACAGCGCCAAGGTGCTCGATATTGGCCTGGATGCCTGAGCTGGCCCTCTATTACCCGAACACCTGGCATAACCTGGAAGGAGGCCTGTGATGCCCCGAGTTTTCCAACGCTTTTCCTGGTGGTGGGTCGCAAGCGCCACTGTGGCCTGCATTGCAGCTGGCCTGTGGCTGGGCGGCAGCAGCATGGCGGCGGCCCGCTTTGACAAGCCCATCACCATCGTCGTGACCTTTCCGCCCGGCGGCGGCACCGACCTGCTCGCGCGCAAACTGGGCGCCGCCTTGCAGCAGCGCACCGGCCAGACCGTGGTGGTGGAAAACCGCCCCGGGGCCAGCGGCAATATTGGCGCGCGCCATGTGGCACAGGCCCCGGGCGATGGCAGCAGCTGGCTGATGGTGAACAGCTCGTTCGCGATCAACCCCGCCGTCTACCGCCAGCTCGATTTTGACCCGCGCCAGGATTTCAAGGCCGTGTTCAATGTGGGCACGATCGCGTCGGTGCTGGTGGTGCCGCAGGCCAGTGAGCTGCACAACCTGACCGATGTACGCGCTTCGGCGCAGCAGCTGCAACTGCCGTTTGCCTCTTGCGGCAATGGCACGCCACAGCACCTGGCCGGCGAAATGCTGGCCCAGGCCGCGCAGCTGCATTTGCAGCATGTGCCCTACAAGGGCTGCGGGCCGGCCATCACCGCCGTGGCCGCCGGCCAGGTCGCCATGGGCATGGTCACCGCCAGCAGCGCTGCGCCACTGATCGAGGCGGGCCGCGTGCGCGCCATTGCCATCACCGCGCCCCAGCGCCTGGCGCAGTGGCCCCAGGTTGCCACTGTGGCCGAGCAGGGCAGTGCCGGCTTCAGCGTGGAGCAGTGGCATGGTCTGTTGGCGCCTGCCGCCACCAGTGATGCCGTTGTGCAGCACATGCATGCGGAGCTGGCGCAGATTCTGGCCGAGCCTGCGATGCAGCAGTGGCTGCGCGAGCAAGGCTACACGCCGATGCAACAAAGTGCGGCCGAGTTTGGGCGGGTGATCGCCAGCGACATCGACCGCTATGCGGCCGTGGCGCAGCAGCTGGGCCTGCGGGTGGATTAGTGCGGCAGAGGTGGGCACCAGCCTCAGCGCGACTTCACGAGGGCCAGAAATGCAAAATGGTGGCCGTCATCACCAGATAGCGCAAAAACTTGCCCACCGCCATATAGAACACGCAGGGCCAGAACGGCAGGCGCAGCCAGCCGGCCACAGCGCAGAGCGGATCACCGACGATGGGCAGCCAGCTGAGCAGGCAGGCCTTGGCGCCAAACTTGCGCAGCCAGATGCGGGCCATGCGCTGGTGGCGGCTTTGCTTGTTGGGTGGCGCAGGGGGCTGGCTGGGGTCGGCGAGGTCAAGCCCAACCTTACGCAGGCTGCGGGCCTTGTACCAGGCGGTGCGGGCGAGCGCGCCGGTCCACCAGCTGATGGCGCCGCCCAGGGTATTGCCGGCGGTAGCCACCAAGATGGCCTGCCAGAACAGATCGGGGTTCAGGTGTAGCAGGCCGGCCACAGCGGGCTCGGAGCCCAGCGGCAGCAAGGTGGCCGAGATCAGGGCCACGATAAAGACCGTGCTGAGCCCGAACTGCGGCAGGGCCAGCCATGTCAGCAACTGTTGAATCCAAGCTTCCATGGCTGCCAGTGTAGCGGCTGGGGGGCGCCCGTCAGCGGCGCTGCGGGCCGCTGCCGTGTCAGCCAAGAGGCCGAAAAATCCCATCTGGACAAGCGCTTGCGGCAGCGGCGCTGGAGCGCCCACTGCGGCCGCCAAGTGCGTTGTTGGGACCTGGCCAGCGGGCGTCCCGTCGCCGATTTTTTGGGCATTCCCAAATGTCAAGCGGGTAGATTGGATGTTTGCTACTTTTTTAAGCAGTACAATCTGCCCCTTCCCCTCACCACAACAACCAGCACTTCGGTGGCGAAGTGCTCGCTTTTTGCATTCCATGTCCGTTCGCATCGGTCCCTATACTCTGGCCAACAACGTGTTTGTGGCGCCCATGGCGGGCGTGACGGACCGGCCTTTTCGCCAGCTGTGCAAGGCGCTGGGGGCGGGGTATGCGGTCAGCGAGATGGTGACCAGCCGCAAGGACTTGTGGGACAGCCTCAAGACCAGCCGCCGCGCCAACCATGCCGGCGAGCCCGGCCCGATCTCCGTGCAGATCGCAGGAACCGACGCGCCGATGATGGCGGAGGCGGCGGTCTACAACATTGAGCGCGGCGCGCAGATCATCGACATCAACATGGGTTGCCCGGCCAAGAAGGTCTGCAACAAATGGGCCGGCTCGGCGCTGATGCAAAACGAGCCGCTGGCCGTCGAGATTGCTGCAGCCGTGGTGGCGGCTGCCGCCCCCCATGGCGTGCCGGTGACCTTGAAGATGCGCACCGGCTGGAGCGATGACCACAAGAATGCCGTGCAGCTGGCGCGCCAGTTCGAGCAGGCGGGCATCCAAATGCTTACCGTGCATGGCCGCACGCGCGAGCAGGGCTACCGGGGCCTGGCCGAGTACGACACGATCCGTGCCGTCAAGCAGGCGGTGTCGGTGCCGGTGGTTGCCAATGGCGATATCACCAGCCCGGCCAAGGCACGTGATGTGCTGGCCTTCACTGGTGCGGACGCGGTGATGGTGGGACGGGCGGCCCAGGGCCGCCCCTGGATTTTTCGCGAGATCGTGCATTTTCTGCAGACCGGCGAGCTGCTCGCGCCCCCCTTGGTGGCCGAGCTGCGCCGCCATCTGCTCGAGCACCTGCAGGACCACTATGCGCTGTACGGCGAGAGCACGGGCGTGCGCTCGGCGCGCAAGCACATCGCCTGGTATGTGCGCGATCTGCCGGGGGGCGATGCGTTTCGGCGCGAGATGAATGTGATTGACAACAGTGCGGCGCAATGGCAGGCCGTAGCCGATTACCTGTTAGCCCTGGGGCAACAGATGGACCGGCTGCCTGGCATGGCTCCAGCACCAGAGGCCAGCGGGAGTGCGATGGCCCAAGCAACAACAATGAGTGATGACTTTGTATGAGTAAGACGACGATTGAGCAGTCCGTGCGGGACAGCCTGCAGACCTATTTTCAGGATCTGGAAGGCGAGGTGCCGGACCGCGTGTACGAGATGGTGGTGCGCATGGTGGAGCGCCCGATGCTGGAGGTGGTGATGAACCACGCCGACAACAACCAGTCGCGGGCCGCCGAGTGGCTGGGCCTGAACCGCAACACGCTGCGCAAGAAGCTGGTCGAGCACAAGATGCTCTGACTCGCGCCCTGATTTCAGTGCTGCTTGCGCCCGCTGCGCATGCGGCACAAGCCTGTTTCTATCTTTGAAGTGATTGACATGAAAGCCCTGATTTCCGTTTCCGACAAAACCGGTATTGTCGAGTTTGCCCAGGCCCTGCATGCGCTGGGTGTGCACCTGCTGTCCACCGGCGGCACCGCCAAGCTGCTGGCCGACAAGGGCCTGCCCGTGACCGAAGTGGCCGAGGTCACCCGCTTCCCCGAGATGCTCGACGGCCGCGTCAAGACCCTGCACCCCATGGTGCACGGCGGCCTGCTGGCCCGCCGCGACCTGCCCGAGCACATGGCTGCGCTCAAGGAACACGGCATCGAGACCATCGACCTGCTGGTGGTGAACCTCTACCCCTTTGAAGCGACCGTTGCCAAGGCCGGCTGCACCTTGGCCGATGCCATCGAGAACATCGACATTGGTGGCCCGGCGATGGTGCGCTCCGCTGCCAAGAACTGGAAGGATGTGGGCGTGATCACCGCCGCCGACCAGTACGACGCGGTGCTCGCCGAGCTGAAGGCCGGCGGCAAGCTGAGCAACCAACTTCGCTTTGCACTGTCGGTTGCCGCTTTCAACCGCATCAGCCAGTACGATGGCGCGATCAGCAACTACCTGTCGTCGGTTACCTTCGAAGACGAAAAGCTGTCGGAAGAATACGTGCCCGAGCGCGCCGCCTTCCCCGGCCAGAGCAACAGCCATTTCATCAAGATCCAGGACCTGCGCTATGGCGAAAACAGCCACCAGCAAGCGGCCTGGTACCGCGATCTGTACCCCGCACCCGGCTCGCTGGCCACGGGCGTGCAACTGCAAGGCAAGGAGCTGAGCTACAACAACATCGCCGATGCCGATGCCGCCTGGGAATGTGTCAAGAGCTTCGAAGTGCCCGCTTGTGTGATCGTCAAGCACGCCAACCCCTGCGGCGTGGCCGTGGGTGCCGATGCGTTCGAAGCGTACTCCAAGGCCTTCCAGACCGACCCGACCAGCGCTTTTGGCGGCATCATCGCCTTCAACCGCGCCGTCGACAAGGCTGCAGCCGAAGCCGTGTCCAAGCAGTTCGTCGAAGTGCTGATGGCCCCGGACTTCAGCGCCGAGGCGCTGGAGATCTTCAAGTCCAAGGTCAATGTGCGCCTGATGAAGATCGCACTGCCCGCTGGCGGCAACACCGACTGGGAGCAGGGCCGCAACGCCATTGAATCCAAGCGCGTGGGCTCGGGCATCCTGCTGCAATCGGCCGACAACCACGAGCTGCAACTGGCGGATCTGAAGGTCGTGACCGTCAAGCAGCCGACCCCGCAAGAACTGCAGGACCTGCTGTTTGCCTGGAAGGTGGCCAAGTTCGTCAAGTCCAATGCCATCGTGTTCTGCAAGAACGGCATGACCATGGGCGTGGGTGCGGGCCAGATGTCGCGCCTGGATTCGGCCCGTATCGCGTCGATCAAGGCGGAAGCGGCCAAGCTGTCGCTGCAGAACACCGTTGTGGCGTCCGATGCCTTCTTCCCGTTCCGTGACGGCCTGGATGTGGTGGTCGATGCCGGCGCCACCTGCGTGGCCCAGCCTGGTGGCTCGATGCGGGACCAGGAAGTGATCGATGCCGCCAACGAGCGCGGCGTGGCCATGGTGTTCACCGGCGTGCGCCACTTCCGCCATTGATGGCACAGGCGGCGCCTGCCAGGGCGCTGCCGCTTTTCACCCAGGGCCGCGAACCTGCGCGTTCGCCGGCCCGTTTCCAGCGCTGGCCTCCGGGCCGATTCCAGCATGAGCGATTCGCAGCAACCAGACCCGCACCTCCATCCCGATTCAGAGACCGAAGCCCCGCGCCGCTCGCGCTGGCTGGGCGTGCTGATCGTGGCATTTGCGCTGGTGGTGGGCCTGGGCATGTTCAATATCGGGCGGCTGATCATCCGGCCCAAGCCCGAGGTGACGGCCGCTGACCGCCTGATCGAGGCCAGCCCGCAGCTGCAAAAGGGGCGTGAGCTGGTCACCCGCAGCAGCGACTGCATGCGCTGCCACACGATGGAGCTTGATGTGGTGGGCCCCGGCTTTCGCAATATCGCCAAGCGCTATGCGGGCCGTGACGACGCCGTGCCCTACCTGGCCGGCAAGATCCGCGAAGGCAGTGTGGGTGAATGGGGCCGCATCGTGATGCCGCGCCACCCGCAGATCACGCAGGAGCAGGCCGAGCTGATGGCCGGCTGGCTGATGGCGCTCAGCCCCGCCAAGACGCCCGCTGCCAGCTTGCCTTGATGGCCTGCTGCACCCACGCTCTTGAGCCCGCTGTGACTGCGGGCTTTTTTATGCCCGGCGGCAATGCCCGTAGGCAGGGCCTGGAAAGGCCCAGCTTTGTAAAGCAAATCTGCGATACTGCTCCGACATAGACCTGAAGGAGGACGCATGAACTTTCCCGAATACGCCGGACACGGCGGAGGCCTGGCCGAGGCAAACAGCCGTGGCCAATTTATCAAGGCGGCCTACAGCCATCTGGCCGTAGCCATCTTGGCTTTTGCCGTGCTGTCGTTTGGCCTCTACGCCAGCGGCGCATCGTTTGCGATGCTCAAGATGCTGGGTGTCAGCAAATGGGGCTGGCTTGCGGTGATGGGCGCGTTCATGGTGGTGGGCTGGCTCGCCACCAACGCGGCGGACAATTCGGAAAGCACCGGCGTGCAGTACCTGGCGCTGGGTGGCTTTGTGTTCGCCGAGTCGCTCATTTTCGCGCCGATGCTGGCGATGGCCAGCATCATTGCGCCGGGCTCCATCCAGGCGGCATCGATCGCCACCCTGGCACTGGTCGCGGGCCTGACCTTCACCGCTTTTACCAGCAAGAAGGACTTCTCCTTCCTGGGCGGCTTCCTGAAGATCGGCGGCCTGGTGGCGATCGGCATCATCCTGGCCGGTGTCGTGTTCGGCTTCAAGCTGGGCATCTGGTTCTCCGGCGCGATGGTGCTGTTTGCCGGCGCTTGCGTGCTGTATGACACCTCGCAGATCATGCGCCACTACCCCGCAGACCGCCCCGCTGGCGCGGCCCTGCACCTGTTCGCATCGGTGGCGCTGCTGTTCTGGTATGTGCTGCGTCTGATCATGCAACTGGGTGGCAGCGACGACTGATCGCCTGCGACAGACCACAAAAAAACCTCGGCATGCCGAGGTTTTTTTTATGCCCGCCAGAAGCGCTGGCAGAGGAGGGGGACGTGGCTTACAAGGTCTTGAAGACTTCGCGGGCCGCGTCGATGGTGGCTTCGATGTCGGCATCGGTGTGCGCGCTGCTGACAAAGCCGGCCTCGTACAGTGCCGGCGCAAAGTAGTGGCCGCGCGCGAGCATGCCGTGGAAGAACTTGTTGAACAGCGGCTTGTCGCTCTTCATCACTGCCTCGTAGTGGCTGGGCAGCTCGGGCAGCAGGAAGAAGCCGAACAGGCCGCCCTGGTGGTCCACGCTGAAGGGGATGCCGGCGGCATCGGCCTCGGCCTTGAGGCCGGCCATCAGCTGGCCGGTCTTGGCATGCAGCGCTTCATGGAAGCCCGGCTGGCTGATCAGCGCCAGGGTCTGCAGACCGCAGGCGGTGGCAATGGGGTTGCCCGACAAGGTGCCGGCCTGGTAGACCGGGCCCAGCGGCGAGAGCTTTTCCATGATCTCGCGGCGCGCGCCAAAGGCGGCCATCGGCATGCCGCCGCCAATCACCTTGCCCAGGACCGTAATGTCGGGTTGGAAGCCGGTGATCTGCTGCGCATACAGGCTCTGCGCGCTGCCCAGGGCCACGCGGAAACCGGTCATCACCTCGTCGTAGATCAGCAGCGCGCCATGTTCCTTGGTCAGCTCGCTGATGCGGCGGGTAAACGCGGTGCTGGCGCGCACAAAGTTCATGTTGCCGGCAATGGGCTCCATGATCACGCAGGCGATCTGGTCGTCGTACTTGGCAAAGGCCTCTTCCAACTGGCCGATGTCGTTGTACTCCAGCACGATGGTGTCCTGCACCACATGGCTGGGCACACCGGCCGAGGACGAGGCGCCAAAGGTCGCCAGGCCCGAGCCGGCCTTGACCAGCAGCGCATCGGCGTGGCCGTGGTAGCAGCCGTTGAACTTGATGATTTTGTTGCGGCCGGTAAAGCCGCGCGCCAGGCGGATCGCGCTCATGCCCGCTTCGGTGCCGGAGCTGACCAGGCGCACCATGTCCATCGAGGGCATCAGCTTCAAGATGGCTTCGGACAGCGCGATCTCGCGCTCGGTTGGCGCGCCGAAGGAGAAGCCTTCGAGCAGCGCGGCCTGCACGGCGCTCAGCACCTGCGGGTGGCCATGGCCCAAAATCATCGGCCCCCAGGAGCCGATGTAGTCCACATACTGCTTGTCATTGGCATCGAACAGGTGCGCCCCCTGGGCGCGGGCAATGAAGGCCGGCGTGCCGCCCACCGCATTGAAGGCCCGCACGGGCGAGTTCACGCCACCCGGGATCACCTGGCGGGCACGTTCAAACAACTGGGCGTTTTTATCGATCGTCATAAGGGGCTCACATCTACACTGGCCTTGGATTGTCGGCCAAGCGGGCGCTTGGGGCTGTCAATCCGGTATTCACTGCACTGGAATGCGCAGGCTTTTGAACAGGTTTTAGAGCGGGCGGGTATCGATACCGCCACCCTCATCGGCCGCTTCGCTCTCGTCTTCTTCTTCGTCTTCGTCATCGGCATGCACCCAGAAGAGGCGGTCGGGCACAGTCTTGCCCATGCCGGGGCGCAGGCCGCCTTCGAGGCACTTGTCCAGGTAGGTCATCGCTTCGGCGGTGGCGTCGCTCAGGGGCACCTCGGTGGCCAGCAAGGCGGTGAGGGCGGCGCTCAAGGTGTCGCCCGCACCGATGTATTCGGTCTCGAACAGTTCGAACTCGCCGCTGCCGTAGATGGTGTCGGCCGAGGCGAGGACGTTTTCCACATGCTGGTCGTGGGCGGGGATGCCGGTGACCAGCACAAAGGGCACGCCGTGGTCGGCGGCGGCTTTGGCAATGTCACGGGGGCTGGGGCGGTGCTCGGAAGTGCGATCGGGCAAAAGCCAGCGCCACAGCAGGCCATAGGCACCCACCAGTACGGTCACCTGGGGCAGCAGCAGCTCTTGGTAGGCGTCCAGGTAGTCGTCGATCAGTTCGCTGTCCCACCAGGCCATGCCGGCCACATAGGCCACCACCGGAACATCTGGGTAGTCGTTCGTTACTTCTGCACACACCCTGATGTTTTCGATCGAGCCCAGGAAGCCCAATTTGATCGCGCGGATGGGAATATCCTGCAATACGGTCTGCGCCTGTTGTTGTACCGCATCATCGGAGAGCGGATAAAAGTCGATGGTGTCGAGGGTGTCACGGATCAAGGCACCGGTGACCACGGTGCAGGGGTGGCCGCCCATGGAGGCCACGGCCAGCGCATCGGCATTGGTGCCGCCTGCGCCACTGGGGTCATTGGCGTTGATGCACAGGATACTGGCGGTATCGATCGTGGCGGCCAACGTGCTCTCACTCGGGCTGGATTCTGGCTGGTTTGTCAAGGAGGATGTCATAAGTCAACGAGATAAGGCACATTGGTACGGGAATCACCGTTAAATCTGTGTTGAAAAGCTACAATCGTTGCATTCTATGTAAAGCCTCTGTAAGCTTTTCAAAATTAGGAGCAGGGACGACGGATGCAGTGTACGCGCTGTGGTGCAAAATGCATCTCCAGCACATGCGGATTCGTCGAAAGAAAAATTGCCATAGGGCGTATGTGTTCAATGCAAACGGGTGGGAGGGGCTTTGTCAGCCTTGGCTGCCGCGTGCATTCACATTTCATGACATGCAATGAGGAGGGTGGCCGGTGACAGTTTCCGCAGACAACTTCAAGGTATTGGTGGTCGACGATAGCAATACCATTCGCAGAAGTGCTGAGATTTTTCTCAAGCAGGGCGGCTATGAGGTGCTGCTTGCCGAAGACGGCTTCGACGCCCTCTCCAAAATCAACGATTTCAAGCCGGACATGGTGTTTTGCGACATCCTGATGCCAAAACTGGACGGCTACCAAACCTGCGCCATCGTCAAGCGCAATGATGCTTTTGCATCGACACCCGTGGTCATGCTGTCGTCCAAGGACGGCGTCTTTGACAAGGCCCGGGGACGAATGGTGGGGTGTGAAGACTACCTCACCAAGCCATTTACCAAAGATCAATTACTGGAAACCGTCGGACGTTTCGTTGCCGAGCGTTAAGGAGGGGTCGTGCCTATTCAAAAAGTTCTTATCGTTGATGACTCAAAAACTGAATTGATGTTTTTGAGCGATCTGCTTGTACGCCAGGGTATGGTGGTGCGCACTGCGCAAAACTCGGACGAGGCGATGCTGCGCCTGTCGGAAGACCGCCCTGACCTGATTCTGATGGACGTGGTGATGCCCGGACAGAACGGCTTTCAGCTGACCCGTCTGATCACCCGCAGCCCCGAGTATGCGGATATCCCGATCATCATGTGCACCAGCAAGAACCAGGAAACCGACCGGGTCTGGGGCATGCGCCAGGGCGCGCGTGGCTATGTGACCAAACCGGTGGATCCGGCCGAACTCAAGGCCAAGATCGAGGCACTGGGATAAGGCATGGCACAGCGCGAAGACTTGCGAGAGCTGCAAACCCGGCTGGCCGATCGTCTGAGCCAGGCACGCAACCAGACCGCAGTAGGTGCCTCGTGGTTGGCCGTCAAGATCAGTGGCAAGAACTTTCTGCTGCCTTTGAGCCAGTCTGGCGAAGTGCTGGGCTGGAGCGGGGTGGAGCCTGTACCCTACACCAAACCCTGGATGCTCGGCGTGACCAGCATTCGGGGTATTTTGTTGACGGTGGTGGATTTGGCCCGCATGCTGGGCCTGCCCGTCGCGCGCAGTGAGCAGGTGTTTGCCGGGGCCTCGGTGGTCGCGCTCAATCCCATGATGGGCGTCAATGCCGCACTGTTTGTCGAGCAGCTCGAAGGCTTGCGCGGCAGCAATGATTTTTCGCAATCCAAAGACAAACCGGCCGATGCGCCGGAATTTTTTGGTGCGTTGTACCTATCCGCCAATGGCGAGCAGTGGCAGGAACTCAACCTGCAGCTGCTGGCCAATGCGCCCGATTTTCTCGATATCACGGTTTAGTGCGGGGCTTCCGCGGCTTCATCCTTTTCGGTATTTGTATGTTCAACAAATTATTCAAACGCAAAGAAGACGTGGCAGACCCAGGTGTCAGCATCTTCCCAGATGGTGACCAGGTAATGCTCTCCGAAGGCTCGACCGGTGACGGCGTGCCGCCCGCCAAGACGGCGGCAAGCGCCTCGGGCGCTGCGGTGCAGGATGACTACATGGCCCAGCTGGTCGAAGGCGATACCGCCAGCGAAGACCTGGTGACCTTGCCCATTCTGGGCGCCGCGCCGGCTGCCAAGCACCAGAAGACCTTGCTGACCATCGTGGTCGTCGGTCTGGTGGTGTTCTTTGGCCTGGCGGTGTGGGCGATTTTGCAGTCGCGCACCACTGGTGGCCAGCTGGCCGCGACCGGCCAGGCTCTGACCCAGTCGCAGCGTCTGGCCAAATCGGTGGGCCAGGCCGTCAACGGTAACGAGCAGGCGTTTGCCGAAGTGGCAGAAGCCTCGTCGATTCTGAAAAAGAACATCGACGGCCTGAACATGGGCTCGGACGACCCGGCCATCAAGGCGCTGGGCAGCTCCTACGCCGATGTGCTGGCGCCGCTGGTGGAAGCCTCTGACCGTACCGCAAGCAAGAGCGATGCCGTGGTCAAGCAAAAGGCCTCGCTGGTCGCGATGAACAAGGACTTGCAGGCGATTCACAAGAACACCCAGACCCTGCTGGAGCTGAGCGAGGCGGTGGTGAGCCTGAAGCTGCAGCAAGCAGCACCGACCGCTGAAATTGCCGCCGCCAGCCAGCTGGCCATGCTGACCCAGCGTATCGGCAAGTCGGCCAACGACTTCCAAAGCGCCTCCGGTGCCAATGCCGAAGCGGTGTTCCTGCTGGGCAAGGACTTGAACACCTTCAAGGAAATCGTCGCCGGCCTGCTCAACGGCAGTGCCGAGCTGCGCCTGAGCCCCGCCCGTGACGGCGCCGTGCGCGACAAGCTGCTGGAGCTGTCGACCCAGTACGACATCACCTTGAAGGACGGCTCCTCGGTGCTGAGCAACCTCAAGGGCATCTCGGAGGCCCGTGAGGCCGAAGTCTCGATCCAGTCGGCCAGCGATCCGCTGCGCAAGGGCCTGGAAGTGTTGCAGGCAGATCTGAACAGCTGGTCCGACCGCGTCTGGCTGTACCTGGTGGGCATTGTGCTGGCCGCCTTGCTGGTGGGCCTGGGTGTCTGGGGCCTGGTGCGTCTGCAGCTGGCAGACAGCTTGAACCGCCGCCGCTCTGCCGAATCGCTGCAGCAAGAAGCAACCCGCCAGGAGCAGGAGGCCAAGCGCCTCAACGACGCCAACCAGGCGGCTATTTTGCGCCTGATGAACGAGTTGCAGTCCGTCGCTGAAGGGGATCTGACCCAGGAAGCGACCGTGACCGAGGACATCACCGGCGCGATTGCCGACTCGGTGAACTACACGGTGGAAGAGCTGCGCATGCTGGTGGGCAGCGTGCAGAACACGGCGACCCGCGTGGCGCAAACCACGTCGACGGTGGATGCCACCTCGACCGAACTGCTGGCCGCCTCGACCGAGCAGCTGCGCGAGATTCGCGAAACCGGCAAGTCCATTTTGGACATGGCAACCCGTATTAACCTCGTGTCCTCGCAGGCGCAGGAATCGGCCTCGGTGGCGCGCAAATCGCTGATGGCTGCCGAGTCCGGTCTGCAGGCCGTGGAAAACGCGATCGGTGGTATGAACTCTATCCGTGACCAGATCCAGGACACCTCCAAGCGTATCAAGCGCCTGGGCGAGTCCTCGCAAGAGATTGGTGAAATTACCGACCTGATCTCGGACATTACCGAACAGACCAACGTGCTGGCGTTGAACGCGGCCATTCAGGCTGCGTCCGCAGGTGAAGCCGGTCGCGGCTTCTCGGTGGTGGCCGAAGAAGTGCAGCGCCTGGCTGAACGCTCTGCGGATGCAACGCGCCAGATCTCGGTGCTGGTGAAGGCGATTCAGACCGACACCCAGGACGCGGTGGCCGCTATGGAACGCTCGACCCAGGGTGTGGTGGAAGGGGCCCGTCTGTCAGACAGCGCCGGTACGGCACTGGCGGAGATTGACCGTGTGTCGCGTGAGCTGGCAGATCTGATTCAACAGATTTCGCGTTCCGCGTCCGATGAAGCCGTTCAGGCCAATGATGTGGCGGAGAATATCCAGCATATTTTTGCGGTGACGGAGCAGACCAGTGATGGCACCCGTACCACGGCGCAGCAGGTGCGTGAGCTGTCGCAAATGGCCGAGGAGCTGCGCCAGTCGGTGTCTCGGTTCAAGATTGCCTGACCCCATGCCTGCTGTTTAATTTTGACCCGCAATCGGGGACTGTTGCATGTCTATAGCTATTGAAAATAAAGCGGAAAACGCACAGCCAACAGAAGAGAGGGATCTCGGGCCATTGGCGTGGATCAATGACGAGGTACGCCGGTCATTGGAATCCACGGTCAAGGCATTGCTTCGCTACAGCCGGGATGTGGAAGCGGCCAAGGTATCGGATCTGGAGGCTATCGACACCACCGGTATCCGCGTGGCCAAGCAGTACCTGCACCAGGTCAAGGGTGCCTTGCAAATGGTGGGTGTCGACCAGGCCGCCGAGCTGGTGGGTTTGATGGAGGTGGCCGCGCAGCGCTTTGCGGCCAAGCCCCATCTGTGCACCGAGAAATCCGTGGCGCTGATGGAGAAGACCTCGTTTGCGCTGTTGGAGTACCTGAGCCATGTGCTCAAGGGCCGCAACGTCTCCTTTGTGGCCTTGTTTCCGCAGTACAAAGAGATGCAGGCCTTTGCCGGCGTGGAGCGCGTCCACCCGGCCGACCTGTGGCATGGCGACCAAGCGCAGCAGGAGCCGCTGACCCCGGCCGTGGCCGCGCTGCCGCTGGACCGCAGCGCGCGTGAGCGCCTGGACTCGGACATGCTGCAGATCATCAAGTCTGCCGACAGCCGCGCCGCGCAGGATTTGACAGCCGTCTGCCTGGGCCTGGCCCAGGGCCAGACGCAAAAACCCCTGAAGCTGTTCTGGAAGGTGGCCGCAGGCTTCTTTGACGCGCTCGCGTACAAGTTGCTCGACCCCGACCTCTATGTGAAGCGCTCGGCGTCGCGGGTCATCATGCAGTTCGCAGCGCACGCCAAGGGTAGCAGCGATGTGGACCAGGGCCTGCAGCATGAGCTGAATTTCTTCTGTGCCGTGGCCCAGGGCCCCGATGAGGCCAAGGCGGCGGTGCTCCAAGCGGTGCGCGTCAGCCTGCAGACGGAAGCACTGCAAGGCGTCAACTACGGCCAGGAGCGCTTTGGCCAGTATGACCCGGCCGTGCTGGCGCAGGCGCGCAAGCGCCTGGAGTCCGCTGCCGAGCTGTGGTCGTCGCTTGCCGATGGCGACCGCTACAAGATCAAGCCGGTGGCCGACCAGTTCCACCTGATCCGCGAATCGCTGCACAAGCTGCATATCGGTGCCGACGAGCTGGGTGCAGCGCTGGGCCGCGTCACCGAGCGGCTGGTGAGTACCAGCACGCCACCGTCGACGCCGATGGCCATGGAAGTGGCCACGGCCGTGCTGTACCTGCAGGCCAATCTGGAGTCGCTCGATGTCAAGCCCGCGCTGATGCGCGAGCGCGCCGACCGCCTGGCGCAGCGCCTGGACCATGTGCTGGCCGACCAGCCACCCGAGCCGCTGGAGACCTGGGTCGAGGAGCTGTACCGCCGCGTCAGCGACCACCAGACCATGGGCAGCGTGGTCGATGAACTGCACTCCACCTTGGCCGAGGCCGAAAAGCACCTGGACCAGTATTTCCGCAACCCCGACGATGTCTCGATGCTGGGCACCGTCACCGGTTCGCTGTCGCAGATGCGCGGCGTGCTGTCGGTGCTGGGCCTGGACCAGGCCGTTGCTGCCACGCAGCACCTGCGCACCGTGGTGGACCAGCTCGCGGCCGGCCAGGTGGCCGACGATGACAAGCCAGTCGTGTTCGAAAAGCTGGGCAACAGCCTGGGCGCGCTGGGCTTCCTGCTCGACATGCTGGGCTACCAGCGCACCTTGGCGCGCAAGCTCTTTGTGTTTGATGCGACCAGCGGCGAGCTGCGCATTGTGATGGGCACGCAAAAGGCCGGCGATGTCGCACCTGCCCCTGTGCCTGTGGCAGCAGCGCCGGTCGCAGCGCCTGCGGTGCCTGAAGAGCCGGAAGACGATTCCGTCTACTTTGCGCCCACCATTCCGGCGCCGCTGTTCGATGCCAGCCCTGCTCCGGCGCCCAAGGCGCCTGCGGTGCTCGCGCCCGATCTGCAGTTTTTTGCGCCCACGCCGGTGCATGCACCAGCGCCGGCGCCCGCGCCGGTGGTGGTCGCTGCAGCACAGCCAGAGGCATCGGATGAATCGCTGGACGAAGAGCTGCTGGAGATCTTTTTGGAAGAGGCCCAGTCGGTCGTGCAGACCGGCGGCCAGGCGCTGCAGTCCTTGCGCCGTAACGCGGCCGATGCCGAGGCGCTGACGACCCTGCGCCGCGCCTTCCACACGCTCAAGGGCAGCTCGCGCATGGTCGGGCTGGTCCAGTATGGCGATGCCGCCTGGTCGATGGAGCAGGTGCTCAACAGCTGGCTGGCCGAGCACAAGCCGGCCAATGCGCCGCTGCTGGCGCTGAGCGCCGAGGCACTGACCGGCTTTGGCCGCTGGGCCGAGGACATTGGCGCGCAGCGCCAGTCCACCTGGAACCCCGAGATCTTCCGCATCTCGGCCGATGCCATGCGCATCGATGGCCTGCACCTGCCACTGGTGGTGCCCGCCGAGCCAGGCCAGGCCCCCGAGGCCGAGGAATGGCCCCACGATACGCAGCAAATGGCGCTGGAGGCCGATGCCCCTGATGCCCCTGACGCGGTAGAGACTGCCCAGGCCCTGGCCGAGCTGGAGCTGCCGGTGGAGGACGATGCCCCCGCGCTTGTGGCCCAGGCCGAGGCAACGCCCGCGCTGGTATGGCCGCTCGACGGCATCGACCTGGAGCTCGATCCACCCGCTGCACTGGCGCCCGCGCCGGAACTCACCACGCCTTCGGGTCTGGTGCCGCTGGCCATGGCGCCCGAAAGCGCCGAGGAAGTGGACTTCTCCGAGTTCGCGCAGGCCATGGCCAGTGCCGAGGCCAAGACTGCCCCTGTGCAAGCGCCCGAGTCGCTGCAGCCCCATGACAGCGCGCTGGACTTTGTCTCGATGGACGCCGGCCTGGAGTTTGTGGCCGAGGACGAGGCAGCCAAGCTCGATCCCGCACCGACCCGCTTGCCGCTGGAGCTGCCTTCGCTGGATTTGACGGAGCTGCCCCTTGCCCCTGAGTCATCTGCGCCCCCCGCGCAGCCTGTCTCCACCGCTTTCGACTCCATAGAGTTTGCAGACACCATGCTGCCCGAGCTGGAAGCGCTGCCCGAAGAACCTGTGGCCGAGCCCCAGACCTTGCTGGAAGTGCCCGCCGACCTGGTGCTGCCTGCAGTGGCCACGGGCGCGGTGGAAACCCCGCTCGTTGCACAGCCCGAGCAAGCGCAGCACGTGGACACCGCGGCAGAAAGCCTGGGCGAAGCGCTGGCCCCTGCCGCTGTGCCGGAGCCTGAGGCGGTGCTGCAGCCCGAAGCCGTCGCCGAGCTGGAAGCACCCGCCGAACCGAAAGCCCCTGCCGAAGTGGCTGCAGCGCAGGAAGCACCCGAAGTGCCTGTGCAGCCAGAGGCTTTGGTAGAAGCGCTGGCGCCGGATGCCGCCCCGACAGCCCCGGCCGTGGCGGACAACGAGGAGCCTGCCGAGGTGGCCAATGTGCTGGGTGTCAGTACCGCGCTCTTCAATGTCTACCTGGCAGAGGCGGAGAACTGGTCGCACAACCTGGAGAAGGTGCTGTACGCCTGGGCCCAGGCGCCCAACCGCAACTTCCCCGAAGATGCGATTGCCTATGCCCATTCGCTGGCGGGCAGCTCGTCCACGGTGGGCTTTGGCTCGCTGTCTGAGCTGGCACGCGCGCTCGAGCATGCGCTCTCCCATATCCACAACTTCTCCAACCCGGAGGTCTCCTGGCTCAATACCTGTCAGGCGGCGGGCTCGGAGATTCGCAAGCTGCTGCACCAACTGGCAGCCGGTTTTGTCAAACCTGCCAGCGAGATCGTTGTGCAGGACCTGGTCGATATCGCCAACCAGGAAGTCAACTCGCAGCTGCATCCTCCTTACGGCATGGCCGAGTTCGACGCCGAGCCCTCGGGCCTGGCCGAGCTGCGCGAGCACGCACCTGCGGCGGCCGAGCCGGTGCGCACGTTTGCGCCTGCAGCGGTATCCTCAGCCGCCTTGCCCGATATGCTGGAGCTGCGCAACGACGATGCGATCGAAGTGGTCGACGTCATCGACCCGGACCTGTTCCTGATCTTCGAGGAAGAAGCGCAGGAGTTGCTGCCCAAGCTAGGCGCGGCCTTGCGGGAATGGTCGGCCGACGCGCAGTACCTGCCCCCGCGCGGCGAAGTGCTGCGTCATCTGCACACCCTCAAGGGCAGTGCACGGCTGGCGGGCGCGATGCGCCTGGGCGAGATGTCGCACCGCATGGAGTCCGAGGTCGAGGACATTGGCACGGAAAACCTGACCAGCCAGGACATCGAGATTCTGCTGGCGCGCTATGACGGCCTGCAGCACGAGTTTGTCGGCCTGCAAGAGCGTGGCAACCAGGTGCTGGCAGAAGGCGCCTTGCCCCAGCAGGTACCACCCGCGACCGAGATGGGCGAAGTGGTGGCTGAAGTGGCCGCCAGCACGCCAGCTGCCCAGGAAAGCGCTGGTGCCGAGCAGGCTGCGCATGCGGCAGATACGGCCGACGCAGGCGCTGGTGTCCAGCACAAGCCGCTGATGCTGCGCATGGCGCCGGTGCGCGCCGCGGCCGGCCAGTCGGTGCGTGTGCGCTCGCAGCTGCTCGACCGCCTGGTCAACGAGGCAGGCGAGGTGCTGATTGCACGCTCGCGCCTCGATATGCGCCTGAGCAACATCCGCTCGTCCATCAAGGACATGTCGAGCAACCTGGAGCGCTTGCGCACCTTGCTGCGCGATGTGGAGATGCAGGCCGAGTCGCAGATGCAGTCGCGCATGGCGCTGGCAAAGGATTCGGACTCAGGCTTTGACCCGCTGGAGTTCGACCGCTTCACCCGCGTGCAGGAACTCACCCGCATGATGGCCGAGTCGGTCAACGACGTGGGCACCGTGCAGCGCAATCTGCAGCGTACGGCCGAAGGCGCCGAAGACGATCTGATTGCCCAGGGCCGCCAAGCCCGTGAGCTGCAGCGCGACCTGCTGCGCACGCGCATGGTGGAGTTCGACTCCATCTCCGAGCGCCTGTATGCGATCGTGCGCCAGATCTCCAAGGAGCTGGGCAAGCAGGTCAAGCTCGACATCACCGGCGCCTCGATCGAGATCGACCGCGGCGTTCTGGACCGGGTGACCCCGGCGTTCGAGCACTTGCTGCGCAACAGCGTGGCCCACGGTATTGAATCACCCGAGGAGCGCAAGGCCCAGGGCAAGCAGCCGGTGGGCACCATCGCCATCGATGTTCGCCAGGAAGGCAACGATATCGCCGTGTCCATCCACGACGACGGCGCCGGCCTGCAGCTCGATGCCATTCGCCGCAAGGCGGTGCAGTCGGGCCTGATCACGGCCGACGAGCCGCTCGATGTGGACCAGGCCGCGCAGCTGATTTTTGCGCCCGGCTTCTCCACCGCCTCCGAGGTGTCCGAGCTGTCGGGCCGGGGTATCGGCATGGACGTGGTGCGCACCGAGATCCAGTCGCTGGGTGGCCACATCGTGACCACCTCGGAGACGGGCCAGGGCACGCGCTTCCAGATGGTGATGCCGCTGACCACCGCCGTCACCCAGGTGGTGATGATGCGAGCGGGCGACATCAAGTTCGGCGTGCCGGCCAACCTGGTGGAGTATGTGCGACGCGTGCCCAAGGCCCTGATCGAGCAGGCCCATGCCAACAGTATCTACACCGACAACGAGCAGGCGCTGCCGTTCTACTTTGCCGGCGCGCTGCTGCAGGGCAACCTGCGCAGCAACGAGGAGCCGGAGAAGACCAGTGCGGTGGTGATCCTGCGCTCAGCGACCAAGCGGGTGGCGGTCCACGTCGATGAAGTGCTGGGCAACCAGGAAGTCGTGGTCAAGAACCTGGGCCCGCAGCTGGCGCGTTTGCCAGGCCTGGCAGGCATGTCGGTGCTGGCATCGGGCGCGATTGTGCTGATCTACAACCCGGTGGCTTTGTACACCGTCTATGGCGATCAGATCGCCGAGCGCATTGCCCAGGCGGCCGTGCACCCCGAGGTGGCCAAGGCACCGGTGCGCGAGCTGGCCGAGCAAGTGGTGCAGACGCCGTTGGTGCTGGTGGTCGACGACTCCATCACCGTGCGCCGCGTGACGCAGCGCCTGCTGCAGCGCGAAGGCTACCGGGTGGCACTGGCTGCCGATGGCCTGCAGGCACTGGACCGTCTGCGCGAAGAGCGCCCGGTCATGGTGCTGTCGGACATCGAGATGCCGCGCATGGACGGCTTCGAGCTGGTGCGCGAGATCCGTGCCGATGCGGCGATGAACGACCTGCCGGTGGTGATGATCACCTCGCGCATTGCCGACAAGCACCGCGAGCACGCCGCCAGCCTGGGCGTGGACCACTACCTGGGCAAGCCCTATGCCGACGAGGTGCTGCTGTCGCTGGTACGCCAGTGCGTGCTGGACCACGAGATCAAGGCGGCCGACGCCGGCACGCTGCACTGATCGGGTGGAGGGCTCCTGCCAGAAGGGCTGCCTGCGGGCAGCCCTTTTTTTATGCGCGCCAGGCAGCGCATGCAGAGGGCTGTGCAGACAAAAGGGCGGCAGCCTGCCCGTACAATGGTTCCCATGAGCGCTGAGACTGACACTTCCGGGACCATGAACCTCACCCACCACTTTCTGATTGCGATGCCTGGCATGCAAGACGAGATGTTTGGCCGCAGCGTGGTCTATGTGTGTGAGCACAGCGAAAAAGGCGCGCTGGGCATCATCATCAACAAGCCCTCGGACATCACGATGGGCAAGCTGTTTGACAAGGTCGACCTGCCGCTGCGCCGTGAGGACCTGGAGCTCGAGCCCGTGTTCCAGGGCGGCCCGGTGCACACCGAGCGCGGCTTTGTGCTGCACGATCGGATCGTGATCGAGTCGGGCGCCGCCGATGAGTCGGCGTACTCGGCGACCCTGACCATTCCCGGCGGGCTGGAGATGACCACCTCGCGCGATGTGCTCGAAGCGCTGTCCACCGGCGCCGGCCCGCACCGGGTGCTGGTCTCGCTGGGTTATTCGACCTGGGGCGAAGGCCAGCTGGAGTCGGAGATCACCGAAAACGCCTGGCTCACGGTGCATGCCGATGCCGGCGTGATTTTTGACACCCCTGTGGCCGAGCGCTATGACACCGCGCTGGCGCTGCTGGGTGTGCAGCCCTGGGCCCTGTCTGCCGCCGCAGGCCGCGCATGACGGACGCGGCCACCAAGCCTTTGCTGGCCGAGGCTGCGCGCATGCAAAGCTTTATCGCCTTTGACTTTGGCATGAAGCGCACCGGCGCTGCCTTTGGCACCCGCATGCTGGGCACGGCCCGGCCGCTGCCGACGATCCATGCCGAAGGAAAAGCCCGCTTTACCCCGATGGAGAGCCTGATTGCGCAGTGGCAGCCCGATGCGCTGGTGGTCGGCATTCCCTTTCACCCCGATGGCGCCGCCCATGAGAACACGGCGCTGGCGCTGCGTTTTGCGCGCCAGCTGCGGGGGCGCTTTGGCCTGCTGGTGTTCGAGGTGGACGAGCGCTACAGCACCACCGAAGCGCTGGCCAACGGCGCGCGCGACGCCGATGCGGCCTCGGCCTGCATCATTCTTGAACAGTTCATGCGCAGTCTGGATGTGCCTGACGTGGGCCACCCGAACTGAGCCGCTATAGACCCTCCATGCCCGTACTGACTCGCTCCCTCATCGGCCTGTGGCGTCTTGCGCGCATGGGCGGGCATATCACCACCGGGGTCATCACGATCTGGCTGAAATTTGGCCGCATGGGCCATGAGGAGCGCAACCGCGCGGTGGAGCGCTGGGCCGGCAAGCTCATGCAGCTTTGCGGCATCGAGCTGCGCGTGCTGGGCGCCGTGCCCCAGCAGGGCCCCTTGCTGATTGTTGCCAACCACCTGTCCTGGCTCGATATTCCGGCCATCCATGCGGCCCGGCACTGCCGCTTTGTCTCCAAGTCCGACGTCAAGGCCTGGCCGGTGATTGGCGGGCTCGCCAGCGCTGCGGGCACCTTGTTCATCGAGCGCAACTCCCGGCGCGATGCGATGCGCACCGTCAGCCGCATGGAAGAGGCCATGCGCAACGGCGATATGGTCGCCGTGTTTCCCGAAGGCACCACCGGTGATGGCCAGCAGCTGCTACCCTTCCATGCGAACCTGCTGCAATCGGCGATTGCCGCTGAGGCCCCGGTGCTGCCGCTGGGCCTGTGCTTTTACGACAAGCACAGCGGCCGCATGAGCAGCGCCCCCAGCTATGTCGGCGATGAGAGCCTGCTGGGCTCCATCTGGCGCACGGTGACGGCCCCGCCGCTGGTGGCCCAGCTCAACTATGGCGAGCCGCAAAGCAGCGCAGGCCGCAACCGGCGCGACTGGTCGGCCGAGCTGCAGGCGGCAGTGGACCAGTTGCGCCAGGTGCAGCGCTGATACGGACGAGATTTGTTGGGCTTGAGACCCGCGCGTAACGGGGCTTGAGTCATTGAACAGGTTCTCAGTGCTCGGGCGCAAAGCAGACCAGGTGCTCGGGCTGGGCGCGCAGGCCAATGCTCTCGCCCAGCGCATGCTGCAGCTGGCTGGAGACCTGGGCGTAGACCAGCTGCTGGCTGGGCAGCTGCAAGGTGTACAAAAACTGCGATCCCCGAAACGACTTGCGCAGCAGGGTTGCCCGGTAGGGCGATGCCGGGTCAAACACCACCTCGCTGGCGCGCAGCAGCACATCGCAGGCCTCTGGGGCCTCAGGCGTGGCAATGGAACCGAGGGGGGTGTCCAGCTGCCAGCCCTGTGCAGAAGGCAGCGGGCTGGCCGGCAGCAGGCTGCCATGGCCAATAAAGTTGGCCACAAAGCGGCTCGCCGGCTTTTGGAACAGGGTCGTGGCATCGGCCCATTGGTGCAGATGGCCGCTTTCCATCACGCCGATCTGGTCGCCAATGGCAAAGGCTTCGAGCTGGTCATGGGTGACGAAGAGGGCGGTCGCCCGTGCGGCCTTGAGGATGTCACGCAGCTCATGGGCCAGGCGCTCGCGCAGATCCACATCGAGGTTGGAGAAGGGTTCATCGAGCAGCATCAGCTGCGGCTCGGGTGCCAGCGCCCGGGCCAGCGCCACGCGTTGCTGCTGGCCGCCCGAGAGCTCATGCGGGTAGCGCGCAGCGCTGTTCTCCAGCCCCACCAGGCGCAGCACCTCTTGCACGCGCGCTTGTTGCTCGGCCTTGGGCCGCTGGTGGATGCCAAAGGCCACATTCTTGCCGACGCTCAAATGCGGGAAGAGGGCGTAGTCCTGGAACACCATGCCGATGCGGCGCTTCTCAGGCGGCAGGCTGGTGCTGGTGCTGCTGACCACCTGGCCTTGCAGCCGGATCTCGCCGCCGCTGATGGGCTCCAGCCCGGCCACGGCGCGCAGCAAGGTGGTCTTGCCGCAGCCCGAGGGACCAATCAGCACCCCGATATCGCCAGCTTGCAGCTGCAAGGACACCTGCGCCACGGCAGGCTGGGGGCGCCCGGCGTAGCGCACATTCAGTTGGGAGACCTCAAGAAACATGGCGGCATTGTAGAGGGCCGCCCAATGGCAAGGGCATAAGGATGCTTTGCATAACCCTCGCCCGATGGAATGGACGCGGATCGGGATGAGCCGCAAGGCGTCTTTCGCAGTGAATAGCCGTAGCTATTGACAAGGGAGACAACGCAGCGGATCGCCCGAGACCGCGTTCAGGCCATGGCAGGGATTTATGCAGAGGATCCTTCGCAAGGGCGCAGGTAGAATCGCCAGCTTTTGGCCCGTCAGTGATTCGCATTTGCAAAACCTTGCCCGCTTCCGTCGTCAGCTGCTGCTCGTAGCCATTGCCCTGGTGTTGGTGTTGCCAGTGCTCACGGTCTTTAGCGCCTGGCTGCCCGGGGCGGGCAATGACGCCGATGCCTTTGCCGTGGTGCGGGAGATGTTTGCCACGGTGCTGCCCGGCTATATCCGCACAACGGTGGCGCTGGGCCTGATGGTGGCGCTGGGCGCGGCGGTGCTGGGCAGCTTGTGCGCGGCGGCTGTGACCTTGTTCGATTTTCGCGGCCGCAAGACCCTGGAGTGGCTGCTGCTGCTGCCGCTGGCGATGCCGGCCTACGTGACGGCCTATGCCTATACCGACTTTCTGCAGTTCAGCGGGCCGCTGCAGGTGTGGATGCGTGCCAGCTTTGGCTGGGAAGGGCGCTTGCTGCCGGAGGTGCGGTCGCTGGGCGGCGCCGTGCTGGTGTTTGTGGTCTCGCTCTACCCCTATGTCTACCTGCTGGCGCGCACGGCGCTGAGCGAGCGCGCCGCGCACCTGATGGAGGCCGCGCGCCTGCTGGGCGCGTCGATGCCGCGCCGCATCTGGACGGTGGCCTTGCCGATGGCGCGACCTGCCGTGGTGGCCGGGGTGGCGCTGGTGATGATGGAGACCCTGGCCGATTTTGGCGTGGTGAGCTACTTTGGCATCCAGACCTTTACCACCGGCATCTACAAGGCCTGGTTGGCGATGGAAAACCGCAGTGCTGCCGCCCAGCTGGCCACGATGCTGCTGGTCCTGGTGCTGGTGGTGCTGCAGCTGGAGCTGCGCGCGCAGCGGCGCATGCGCTTTGTCACCAGCGGGGTGGGGCGCGCCTCATCGGCCGAGGCCCAGCCCTACCGCCTGCAAGGCGCGCGCTGCCTGGCTGCCTGGCTGGTCTGTGGTCTGCCGGTGCTGCTGGGCTTTGTGCTGCCGGTCCTGTTCATGCTGCGGCCTCTGGCGGCCGATTGGTCGGTGATTCCGCTGGACCGCTTTGTGCAGTGGGCGGGCAACAGCATCCGCTTTGGCGCCATCACCGCCGTGCTGGCGGTGGCCATTGCGATGCTGGCCGCCTACGCTGCACGCCGCAGCCAGGACTGGGTCACACGCAGCACCGTGGGCCTTATCAGCCTGGGCTATGCGGTGCCTGGCGCGGTGATTGTGGTGGGCTTGCTGCTGCCCGTTGGCTGGGTGCAGCAGGCGTTTCCGCAATGGGGCTTTCCGGCGCTGATCACCGCCACCTCGACCGGCATCATCTGGGCCTACCTGGTGCGCTTTACCGCCATTGCGCTGCAGGCCTTGCAAAGCGGCTACACCCGCATTCCCAAGAGCCTCGATGAATCGGCGCGCATGCTGGGCGTGGGCAGCGCCGGCCTGCTGGCCCGCGTGCATGGTCCGCTGCTGCGCCGCTCGGCCTTGACCGCTGCCTTGCTGGTGTTTGTCGATGTGATGAAGGAGCTGCCCGCGACGATGGTGCTGCGGCCCTTCAACAGCGACACCTTGGCCGTCGTCGCCTACCAGCTGGCACGCGATGAGCGCCTGGGAGAGGCGGCGCTGCCATCGCTGGCACTGGTGCTGGTGGGGCTGGTGCCGGTCATCTTGCTGATCCGCACCATGCGCAGCTCGGCTGCGCGCTGAGAGTCCTCGGCTCCTGGGTCTTTGCCTGTCTGTTGACGCAGCGGGCAGGTCCGGCTATACGCTTGCCATGTGCTGTCGACCCACAGCGCGCTGTGGCCGCAATAATTGGCAATTCTGTGGTGTTCTCGCCGGATCCATAGCGGACCTATATCGCATTTGATCTGGATCAAACAATCACTTCGGGTTTCCCCCTAAACTTCATTTTTGAAACATTAATTGACTATTGGTGTTTCGTTTTTTGAATCACCGGGATGGTCACCATCCGCTCGGTCGGATGGCAGGCGCGCTGAGGTCGTGCCCGGCTTGGCTCCCTGTCCACCTCCCACTGCCGCCCAGCGGCTCCCATCGCGTGCAAACACCAACACCCGTTCTGGAAACAGACAACTGGGGCGTGGCCTATGGCGACAAGGTCATCCTCTCCGGCTTGCAACTGCAGATTGCGCCCTGCGCCGTGACAGCCCTTATGGGGCCGGTGGGCGGGGGCAAGTCCACCGCGCTGCGCAGCCTGGCCGGTCTCAATGACGAGAACCCGCGCTTTGTGCAATGGGGGCAGCTGCGCTATGCCGGCCAGCCGCTGGCAGGCACGCACCGGCCCCAGCTGGTGCGCCAGCATGTGCGCCTGATGCAATCGAGCGTGCTCGATTCGCTGACCGAACTGCTGCAACACAGCCATCCGCGCTCCGGCCTGGACCGGCGTGCCTGGTGCGAGGCCTATCTGGAGCGCATGGGCTTTGCCGATATCCAGCCGCTGCTGGCGCGCACGACGATCGAGCTGTCGGCAATGCACCAGCGCGCCATTGCCATCTTGCGCGAGGCCGCGGCCGAGCCTGCGCTGCTGATGTGTGACGAGCCCACCGCCGACCTGCAGGACTACGACAGCTACCTGCTGCTGGAGCTGCTCAAGCGCATTTCCCAGGAGCGCGCCGTGCTGCTGGTGACCCACAACCAGCGCCACGCCCAGCGCGTGGCCGACCATGTGCTGCTGCTGGCCGGCGGCGCGGTGCAGGAGACGAGCCGCGCCGAGCGCTTTTTCTCTGCGCCTTATTCACCCGCCGGCCAGCAGTTTGTGCGCAGCGGCAGCTGCGCGGTGGTGGCCCCGCAGCGAACGGTGCAAGAGGCCATGCAGGCCGAGCCAGCCCCTGTCACTGTTGCCGCGCCGGCGCCCACCGCTGCGCAGGCCGCACGCCAAAGCCAGCGCGCGGTATTGCCCGATCTGGTGCTGGCCAATCCGGTGCTGGCGGCCGAACATTTTGTGCCTGGCGCACGCGGGCCGCGCGGCTTTGCCTGGCTGGTGCCCGGCAAGCTGGCGGGCACGCCGCTGCCAGGGGTGGTCAACGACACCGATGTGGACATGCAGGCCTTGAAGCGCTGCGGCATCACCGTGCTGGTGTCGCTCACCGAAAACGACATCGACCAGGCGGCGCTGGCGCGCAACGGCCTGCGCAATGTGCATCTGCCCGTGCATGACCGCGAGCCGCCCTCGGTGTCGCAGCTGCAGATGCTGATGCTCAAGATGAAACGCCTGCTGCTGGCCGGTGACGTGCTGGCCGTGCACTGCCTGGCAGGCCTGGGCCGCACCGGCACCGTGCTGGCCGCCTGGCTGGTATTTGAAGGCGTCACCGCCGAAGAAGCGCTGCGCCGTGTGCGCGAGATCGAGCCGCAGTACGTGCAGTCCGAGCAGCAGGAGAGAGCGCTGCTGGCGTACGAGGAAATGCTGCTGGAAAAAATGGGCTGATCGCCGTTTGGCGTCGGCCCTTGACCTACCCACTTTGAAGGAACACAACTCATGTCCATGGATACCGTTTTACAGAAAGTCGCCACCTTTGTGCCCGAATGCCTGGCTGCCGGCTATGTCGACGTGGCCACCGGCATGCTGCTGGCCATTCGCACGGTGGATTCGCACCCGCGCGAGGTGATCGACCTGGTGGCCGCTGCAACGGCCGACCTTTTCAACGGCCCCAATGTCTCGATGATCGAGCGCATGTTCAAGAAGTCGCGTGGCCTGCAGGACGACGGCCACCACTACTTCCAGGAGATCATCGTCAACAGCGACAACCTGATCCACATCTTCATGCGCGGCAAGACCAACCCCGAGTATGTGGCCGTGCTGGTCTGCCGACGCACTGCCAATCTGGGCATGGCGCTGACCAAGGCGCGCATCATCATGCCCGAGCTCGAAGCCTCTCTGTAATAAGATCGGGGCCATGGCCCCAGAAGACACGATCACCATCTACCACAACCCGCGCTGCAGCAATTCGCGCGGCGCGCTGGCGCTGATTGAGGCGCGCGGCATCCAGCCCCGGGTTGTTGACTACCTCCATGCCCAGCTCGATGCCGCCCATCTGGCGGCGCTGATCGCCCAACTGGGTTTGCCAGTGCGCGAGGTGATGCGTAGCAAGGAAGCCATTTACCAGGAACTGGACCTGGGCCTCGAAGGCCTGAGCGATGCCGAGCTGATCGCGCAGATTGCCGCCCACCCCGAGCTCCTCAACCGGCCGATTGTGGTGAGCGCCAAGGGCGCCCGTTTGTGCCGCCCGCCCGAGCGGGTGCTCGATCTGCTCTGATGGGCCCGGCCACCTGCCTGCCAAGCCGCAGCCCTGCACCAGCAGACGGGGGCTAGCAGATGCTGCGCGTGACCGTCCTGTCCGGCCTGGGCCACACGATTGCGGTGATGGTGGCGCTTTTGGTCTACACGCTGGTCACACGCGCCGGCCACCAGCGCCGCCACCCGGCATCGGCCATTGGCTGGGTGCTGGGCATGGTCACCTTTCCCTATCTCTTTTTGCCGCTGTTTCTGGTGTTCGGGCCGCGCAAGGCGGTGCGGCCCCCGGCGCATGCGGTCATCCCCAACAGCGGGCAGCGCCGCAGCAGCGTGCCCAAGCAGGTGCCGGCCTGGGCCGGCCAGCTGCTGGCGAGCATGGAGCTCGATGCCGCCCAGCCCAATGCCAAGGTGGTGTTTCACCAGGATGGTTTGCAGGCCCTGCAGCAGTTGCTGCGGCTGATCGAGCATGCCCAGCGCAATCTGGACCTGTGCACCTATGTGTTTGCCGACGATGTGGTGGGGCGCCAGATTGGCACGGCGCTGCAGCAGGCAGCGGCGCGCGGCGTCAAGGTGCGCTTGCTGCTCGATGGCGTGGGCTGCTGGCGCCTGCTGCCGTCGCGGCTGCGCCAGTTGCGGCGCTCGGGCGTGCTGGTGCGCCGTTTCATGGTGCCGATGCTGCAGCCGATTCGCGGCGGCAGCAACCTGCGCAACCACCGCAAGCTGGCCGTGGCCGATGGCGTGCATGTCTGGAGCGGTGGGCGCAATCTGGCCGATGAGTATTTTTTGCCCAGCAGCGCCGGGCACCCGGCCTGGGTGGACCTGAGCTTCAACGTGCAAGGGGCCTTGGCCGGTGTGGTGACGGCGCAGTTCGAGGCGGACTGGCGTGCAGCCCGAGGGCGGCGCCGCCCGGTGTGGCTGTCGCCGGCGATGGCGCTGGGTGGCGGGGACCAGGCCTGGGCGCAGTGGCTGCCCAGCGGGCCCGACCATGCCGACGACACCTTGCATGCGCTCTACCTGGCCAGCGCCTTCCATGCGCAGACCTCCATCACCTTGGTGAGCCCGTATTTTGTGCCCGATGACGCGCTGCTCGAAGCCTGGTGCCTGGCCTGCCGGCGCGGCGTGCACCTGCGCGTGGTGGTGCCCCAGCGCTCCAACCACCGCCTGGCCGACTGGGCGCGCGAGCGCGCGTTGCGCGCCTTGGTGCTGGCGGGGGCAGAGGTATTTTGCTCCCCCCACATGGTGCATGCCAAGGTGGTGGTGGTGGACGACCGCATGGGGCTGTGCGGTTCGGCCAACCTCGACGGGCGCAGCCTGTTCTTGAACTACGAGGCGATGACCGCCTTCTACAGCGCCCCCGACATCGCCTGGCTGCAGCAGTGGTCTGAGCAGCAGATGGCGCAAAGCTCCCCCTACGCCTACCGCGCCCCTGGCTGGTGGCGCGATGTAGGGGAGGGGCTGGTGCGCGCAGTCGCCTTTCAGCTCTGAGGCGCAACGCAGCGCCAGCGCCACCACAAAGCCACCCGCAGGTGGCTGGCATCAGGCCTGCGGTCGTTTGCGTGCACGCGCCAGGCCCCATCCGGCAACCAGGCCCGACAGACCGAGCAAGGCCCAGATATCGAGCAGCGGAACTGCCTTGGGCGTGGCCGGTTGCGGCGGCGTCGTGGTCTTGATCGGCCCAAAGGCGGCACTGCAGACCTCGGCACCCACCAGGGTGCCACGCTGGGCCACGGGGGTGACGCAGTAGTACAGATAGGCCTTGTCGTCGGCCGCTTGCGTGGTGTAGGTCACGGTGCCCGATGCGCCCATCGTGTTGCCTGACTGCAGCACCGTACCATGGGCCGCCTGGGTCAGGTCGGCATTGGCACTGCGCACCCATTGGTAGCGCGTACCTGCCGTGCTGCCATCTTCAGGGTCGGTTTCGGTGTCGGCATAGCTGTAGCTGCCGGTCAGCGTCTGGCCGACCTCGGGCTGGCCATTGACGGCAGGGATGGCGCTGGGCGCCTCATTGGCGGTACAGGCATTGGCCCCTGCGATGGCGGCGGCAAAGCCCATGGCGGGGTTGCCGCTTTTGACATAGACCGTGATGGTGTTGGCCCCTGCCTGCCAATCGGGCGAGGCCATCGCAATGGTGAGCCAGCGAGAGCTGCCAAAGCCGTTGTAGCCAAACTGGTTGGCGCTGCCCGCTTGGGGCAGACCCCAGGTTCCCGCACCGCGTGCCAGCTGCGATTGGCCGTTGATGAAGATATCCACCACCGAGTTGTCGGCGCTGTAGGTCATCGAGGGCTGAAAGCTACCCAGAGACACGCTGGGGTCGAGGTTGAACTGCACCTGGAACAGCCCATCGATATTGCCAAAGTTGGCGCCATCGATGTAGGGCTGGCCGCCCCAGGCATTGAGGCCAATCCACTGCGCGGTGCTGCTGTTGGCTGGCGTGCTGGTCCAGCTCGCGTTGCGGCTGGTGACGATGGCTGCATCACCAAAACTGCCCCAGTTGGCAGGCGAGCTGCCCGCGTAGGCCGCCAGGTACTGGAAGCGCCAACGTCCGTCGATGGCTGGGTTGGATGCACTGGGCTGGCCGGTGTTGAGCTGCGCCAGCGAGTTGGGGCTGCAGTCGATGGTGACGGGGCTCTGGGCTTGCGCCGGCAGGGCACAGACGGCCATGGCTGTCGCCAGCAGCGAGCTGGCAAGCCAGGCTTGGGGCTGTGGTGTGGACCGGAAAAACATCGTAAATGACATCCAAGAATTCAATTGATTTTTTATTATTCCAAATCGGATTGTCCGCGTCTGTTACCAACGCTGCCCAGGGATGCCTTTTGATAATTGTCCACAGAGTTGTGGCATTTTGCTGCTGCTCCGGTGCGGGCAGGCTGCCTGCAGTGGCCTTGTCAACGGTGGAGGGTGGGGTGGGCATGGCTTGCGGCTGCACCGAAGGTGTGGTCTGCGATGCAGGCAGCCATTGACAAGTAAACCTGACATTTGCTAAAGTCAGGTTTACTTTACATCTCGCTTTATCCTGACCATGCATAACGCTCTTCCTCCCCCTTACCCCAGCCCCAGCATGCGCGCCTACTTCCTCCGCACAGCGCTGTGGATGGGCCTGTACTGCGCCCTCCATGCGCTGGTCATCGTGGGCGTTTTTGATGCCATCCTTGGCACGCCCGCGGCTTGGCTGCTGGCGCTGGCCGTTGCGCTGCCGATTGCCGCGCAGCTGCGTGCGTCCTTGCAGTGGATACAGGCAGCGGACGAGTACCAGCGCGCGCAGGCCGTCCGCAGCGTGGTGATCGCCTGCGGCCTGGTGCTGATGCTGTGCAGCGTCTGGGGCTTTGGCGAGAGCTATGCCGCAGCGCCCCATGCGCCTGCCTGGCTGGTGGTGCCGCTGTTCTGGCTGGTCTGGGGGCTCGTCACTGGCGTGATGCGGCTGCGCAGCTGAGATGGACAACCATCTGCGTACGCTGCGCGCCCAGGCCCAATGGACCCAGGCCGATCTGGCGCAGCGCCTGGGGGTATCGCGCCAGGCCGTCAACGCGCTGGAGACGGGCAAGCACGACCCGTCGCTGGACCTGGCCTACCGCATCAGCGTGGTGTTTGAGCTGCCGGTCGAGGCGATCTTTCAGAACCCTTACCGCAGCGCGCCGGGCTTCGATCGCTGATCTGTGTCAAGCATGGGCGTGCATAGCCCCCTATCGTCGGCATTGGCTGACAGGGTTTTCTCTGCTTTGGTATGAAGCTAGTGGCTCTCTGAATAAGAGAGCTGAACAACATGCGCGCCGCCATCTGGCTGCCATCATCGGGCCAGCTACTGGCCGCTGGCGCCACTCGCTCTCGCTTCGTTTGTCTTCAATGCTTGTTTGAAAGGTACACCATGGCCAAATCTGAACGCAGCACGAAAACGGATATCAAAGCCCGCCGCAAGGCCCCGCTGGCAACGCCCAGCGATCTGGATGCCGGGGCCACCAAGGACATCAGCGCGGCCCTCAACGGCATCCTGGCCGATGTGTTTGCGCTCTACCTGAAGACCAAGAATTTCCACTGGCACATGAGCGGCCCGCACTTCCGTGACTACCACCTGCTGCTCGATGAACAGGCCGACCAGCTCTATGCGATGACCGACGCGATTGCCGAGCGCATCCGCAAAGTGGGCGGCACGACCTTGCGCTCCATTGGCCACATCGCGCGCCTGCAGCGCATCAGCGACAACGATGCCGACTATGTCGATCCGCTCGATATGCTGGCCGAGCTGCGTGAGGACAACCAGCAGCTCGCCGCCCGCCTGCGCGAAGCCCACAACGTGACCGACGAGCACCGCGACATTGCCTCGTCCAGCCTGCTGGAAAACTGGATTGACGAGACCGAGCGCCGCACCTGGTTCCTGTTTGAATCCAGCCGCAACGCCGGCTAAGCGCCCCAGGCTATCCCCGTTGCAGTAGCCGGGGACCGTGCCTGGCTCAGCGCCGCGCTGGCTTTGCCACTGCGCGTTGGCGGCGTTGCTGCATCCAGGCGATGGGTGCCAGCACCAGCGACAGCAAGGCCAGGCTCCATGGGGCCAGGGTGGGCACCGGGGTGGGAGCCACGGCAGGCACTACCACCGCACGACCGACCACCTCACCCGAGGCGATAAATCGCATGGCGCCTGGGCCTGAACAGGTGGCATCGGGGCAGAAGGTGGAAAAGGCCTTGTTCCGTAGTGCCACCGTGACTGCCGCTTCTGCTTCAGGCGGCTTGATCGCAATCGTGCCACCGGCATCCGTCATCGGGCTTTGCAGGTCCAGCAAAATGACTTGCTTGCCCGTCAGATCGCTGGTGTCAGCAGGCACAAAGATCATGTTTTGTGCCGGGTCGGGCAGGTAGGCGTCGCAGTTGGAGCCATCGCAGGTATTGCTGAAGCTGGCAGCCGGTATGCCCTCCGTGCCCGTGGCGGTCACATTGATGGCGCTAAAGGTCTGGGTGGTGGCATCAAACACATAGGAGCCAGAGGCGGTGCCGCCATCGACAAACTTCACGTCTGTCAGGGTCCACTGCACCAACGCCGCATTCGCGGCCGAGGCAAAGCCCCCGACGGCCAGGGCCAGGGCGCCGGCGCACAGCAATGTTTTCATCGCAATCTCCATGTGTGTGGAATGCAAACAAATGTATCGCATTTGCAAGTATTTACTATCCCGTATTCTGGGGATTTCATGGGCGTTGAAGCTGTGTTAGACGCTATTGTCAGACGCCACGCCTTTTTGCTGAGAGTTGGCCTGGCGAGGGCACAAGTGCACGTAAAGATTGCTACAGTTTGAGCCTGCATCAATTTTTGTGGTGGATCTATGGATAACCAAGAAACAGTCACCATCCATACACCTTTTGCGATCTCGCCCCGGGGGGCTGAGGTTCTGGCAACGGGTTGGAGCGTCAGGAAAGAGTTCATCGGCGAGCCGGTGCACGATACCAACGGCCAGGAAATTGGTACCGTGGATGATGTGATCGTCGGCAAGGAAGACAATCTTATTTTTGCCATTGTCGGCATTGGCGGCTTTATGGGCCTGGGCACCTACGATGTCGCCATTGAGTTCTCGCGTTTCAAAGTGGGCAAGTACGGCTTGCTGCTCCCCGATGCGAGCAAGGAGACCTTGCAGGGCCTGCCCCAGTTTGTGTATCCGAAGGCCACTGCTTAAGGTCGATCATGTCGCGCAGAGCGCCGTGTGCTGTGCAACACAGCTCCGGCGCTTTTGCCTTGGTGGTCTTTGGGTCAAGGTGCCTGCGCCCGACCATAAACTACCCGCAAAGGAACATGCGGGCTGAGCCAGCCGCCGGCACATCTGCCCAGCATGCGTGGACATGAAAAAGCCACCTTGCGGTGGCTATCCGTGATCGGCGATGGTATTTAGCCGATGTGCTTGCGCTGGCGCCGGATCCCCAGCAGGGCGATCAGCGGTGTCAAGCCCATGAGCGCCCAGGGGCCCAAGCCTGGCACCGGTGTTGGCGCCTGCTGCACCACGCGGGTGGTGACCGGCCCTACAGGGCTGGTGCACACCTCCAGCCCAGGGCTTGCACCGGTTTGCGCGGCAGGCTTGACGCAGAAGAAGACATATTGGTTCAGGTCTGCGGCTTGCAGGGTATAGGTAGGCGTCTGGCCTGCCCCCCCGGTGGTGCCGCTCGCTACTACTGTGCCGTCGCTGGAGCTGCTGATGCTGGGGTTGGGGCTGGTCACAAACTGGTAGGTGGTGCCGCTGGGGTTTTCAACGTCGCTGTTGTTGTCCGCATAGGTGTAGCTGCCGGTCACGGTGGAGCCGACCTGGGGTGTGCCGGTGATCGACGGGACGGCCGTGGGCACCACATTGGGTGGCAGCTCGGTCACCGGGCCCAGCGCGGTAGTGCAGACCTCCAGCCCGGGGGTTGCGCCGGTTTGTGCATCTGGCCTGACGCAGAAAAAGATATTTTTATCCTGGTCCGCTGGCTGCAAGGTGTAGGTGGGCGTCTGGCTTGCACCTCCGGTTGTTCCGCTCGCCACTACCGTGCCGTCGCTGGAGCTGCTGATGCTGGGACTGGCGCTGGTCACAAACTGGTAGGTGGTACCGCTGGGGTTTTCAACGTCGTTGTTGTTGTCCGCATAGGTGTAGCTGCCGGTCACGGTGGAGCCGACCTGCGAGGTGCCGGTGATCGTCGGCTCGGCAATCGGTACGGTGTTCGGTGGTGCGCGTTCGATCAAGGCCACCATGTGCTGGTAGGCAGGATCGCGATTGCGAAACAGGTCCATCGTGTAGGTGCCGGACCGGTAGGAGGTACGCAGCGTCGGCAGACTGGCCTTCATGGCGTCGTACAAGGAGTTGTACGCGCTTACAAATGCGGCTTGGTCCGAGCCGCCATACTCAATGACGTTCTCTGAAGCAGGACGGGATGCGCCTGCACTGATGTTGATGCTGGCGGCGCTTCCGTCGTAGTCGTTGCCAAGCTCCCACAGTGCATACTGGAGGGCTCGCCGCTGCTCCACGCTCCCATTCTTGTAATAGCTGAGGTAGTACTGGTCGAGCAGCCAGTAAATCGCTGCCTCACCCGCCGCTCCTGAGGCGCCCTTGATGGCGCTGGCGCCCGCTTCCGTGTCAAATTGGGCTTGGGGGACGGGTGTGGCGGCGTTGGCAAAAGGCGGTTGTGTGGAATGGTCAATGCAAATCAGCAGTACTGGCTCATCGCTATACAGCGCCCCATTGGCATCGTATCTGAGCTCTTCCGAGGTCCCGGAATAGATCGAACTGAAGTTGTAATTCACCGCACCAGAAACGAACGCGGCGCTGGACAAGCCAGGCACCGCCATCGCAAGCGCTGCAGCAAGGGTCTGCATTTGTTGTCGCATGATTCAATTCCATTCTCTAGGGGAGGCGAAAATATGCCTCGGTTGAGAAAAATACCCGCCATTCATTCAATGCGGCAGGGTATGGGGCTGCCTCTATGGCCGCACAACCAGATAACCCGGGTGGAGATAATTGCCTGATAACTGCTGGCTAATAGGTCAAGACCCATATATTTGACATGAATGTGCACAAAGTTATGGGTTCATGTCTCTTAAGGGCTTGGCGGCAAAACAAAACTTACAGTTGGAACTGTACAACGCAATACCATTCAGGCATCTTTGGTTTTATTTAAGGAAGTTTGTTATTTGTATTTTTTGGCGGGCGAAGGTATAAATAGCGATGGAAATTAATATTGTTCACAATCAACGCAGCTTTTATTCAATGGTAAGATAAATCAAAACAATTAATAATGGTTGTTTAATAATTGTCTGACCGTTGGTATGAATAAGGCCCTGAACCGGTTGCTCATCGATAGAGCCCGCGCGTGCTCACTGAGGATGCTGCTTGAGCAGGTGGCCATCACGAAGATGGCCGTAGGTGTGACCTTGGGGCTGCGCCGTCCGTCCCATTGTTTGGCAGGCCGCCAGCCCGCTCTAGCGGTGTCAGCCGCTGATCGGGCCAAAGCGATGTGCGGCCATCGTGGCTGTGCGCAGCCCATAACCCCAGGCGCTCGCGCAATACAAAGCGCAGCTGGCACCTGTGCATGACCTGGCGCGGGTCACAGTGACGCTGGAGCGCGGCAGTGGCAATGGCGCCACCGGGATGGACAGCGCTACCTACGGGCCTGGGCCAGGGCGATCTGGATGATCAGGATGAAGCGGCTGGCTTTTGCACGGCCTGCTCCGCTGGCGGAGGCTGCGTGCTCTGCACCTGGCTGAGCATGTAGTTGGCCAGCGTCTCATACAGCGGCCTGGCGATCATGCGCGAGACCAGGCTGGCCAGCATCGCAGCGGCCATCAGGCTCAGCACCATCGAGTGCCCATCGACCATCTCCATCACGATGATGAAGGCCGTGAGCGGCGCTTGCGTAACGGCGGCCAGGAACGCGGCCATGCCCATCGCAATCAAGGCGGGGGCGATGTCGCTGCCCAGCATCAGCGAGACGTTGTGGCCCACACCTGCGCCAATCGACAGCGAGGGCGCGAAGATCCCGCCAGGCACGCCCACCCAGGCAGACAGCCAGGTGGCGATGAATTTGAGCGTCACATACAGCGCAGGCAACTCGGCCTCTCCCGCCAGCATGTGCTTGACTTCTTCCGAACCGGCGCCAAAGGTGGCGCCGCTGGTGGACAGGCCGATGACGGCAATCAGCAAGCCGCCAGCAGCTGCAAAGCGGATGGGATACTGCGCGCGCAGGCGGTTGAGGCGCTCTGGCGCGCCGGTCAGGGACGCGGCCATGAGCTTGGCAAACAGGCCCCCCAATACGCCGCAGCTCAAGGCCACACAGATGCCGGGCAGCAGTGCGTGCCAGTTGAGGCTGGGCACCTGGATGCGCCCAAAATAGTTCAGGTTGCCAAATGCGGAAACGCCCATCAGACCGGCCAGCACGATGGCGGCAATGATCAGGCCGCTGGCGCGAGATTCCAGCTTGCGGGACAGCTCCTCAATGGCGAAAACGATCCCTGCCAGCGGCGCATTGAAGGCGGCTGCAATGCCCGCTGCACCGCCTGCCACCAGCAGCGCATGGCTGGTAATGCCTGAGCGCGGACCAAACCAGCGCTTGGCATGGTGCATGACGCCGGCGGCCACCTGCACGGACGGCCCCTCGCGGCCAATCGACAGGCCCGCCAGAAACCCGAGGCCAGCCAGCGCAATCTTGCAGGCGGACAGCCACAGCGAGACAAAGCGGCTGCGCTGCTGGTCATTGAGCGCCGTCTCTTGCGCGGCCATGACCTGTGGAATGCCCGAGCCCGCAGCGCCCGGCGCCCAGCGGCGTGTGGCCCAGACAATGGCTGCCGTCAGGCATGGCGTCCACAGCAGTACCGCCCAGCCACCTTGCCAGTGGTAGATGTGCATGAACCAGTCAAAGGCCTTCTCGGCCACCATCGTGAAACCGACCACGCACAGGCCCGCTGCCGCAGCGTAGGCCAGCACAATGCAACGCTCCACCCAGCGCCATCCATCCCCGAATTCTTGCCTCAGGTTCTGTACGAAATCGGGTTCTTGCTGCATTGCGCCCTCATGGAGTGAGGGTGCCAGTCTAGTCAATTCGACTGTGGCCAGTCAGGCCGCCTTCCAACCCGTGACCATAACGCTCAGGTTTTTGGGGCGAAAACGGATGTGTATGTAAAGGAAGCCTGACATGCGTCATTCAGTCCCTGACTCCCATCGCGCTTCGGATGCGCTGGTCGGCACAACGCGCCGCGATCCAGGCATGAAGTGGGGCGCAATGTACGCCACCGCGGTTGCAGGCGCGCTGAGCGTGCAGCGAACAAACCTTTGGGGAGGCGGCAGCGGCAGCCCGCGCGCTGAACTGCAGCAAAGGTGCCTGTCGCTCTGTGGCTGTTTAACAGCAACTATTAAAAGTATTTCCACATAGCTTGTTTTTTGTTACATTGCGGGTGCTCATTACAGAGAAACATTTATGTACATAAAACGCCTTCTGTTTCCTTTGGTCATTGCGGCAGTAGCCGCCACCAGCAGCTTCGCCCAAACAGGCATTTTTACCAATGGCACGCTGAGCTCTGACCTGTCATTCAAAGACGAACTGGCCAGCACCTCGATGACGCTGGCGTATGACGGTAGCCATTACTGGTCTTCTTCAGGCGGCAGCGCAAGTGGCGAACGGCTGGCGCAGTACAGCAGTGCCGGTGCACTGGTCGCCAAGTTTGCCTCCGGACTGGACTTTCGGTCGGTGTTCACGCAAGGCGCAAACCTGTACGCGAGGCAATTCAACGACGCGACTATTTACCAGCAGGCGGCTGCCGGCACATTTGCACCACTTGTCACTCTGACGGATCTGACGGAGCAGCAGGTGGGGGTGGTGCTGAACGGCGCCGGCAACGAATACATTGCACTGGTAGAAGGAAACGTCTATCGTTGGAGCCTCGCGGGTAGTCCGTTGGGCAGCGTTGCCTTGGTTGGCTTTGGCACCCAACCGGGCGAGAACGACTATCCCCAGAATCGAGGCATCAGTGCATCGGGGAGTTACTGGTTTACCTATTCCCAGGGCGTTGTATCGGCTTGGGATGCTGCGGGGCAGCGGGTTGGCCAGACTTCCCTGGCTGGTGCGGGCACCTCTTTTGATTCCCATTTCAGCTTTAGTTTTGCCAATGGTCGCTTCTGGGTCGTAGACCAAGCCGGTGCGGCCTGGCGTGGCTATCCCCTGGTGGTGTTGGCGATTTCACCGGCGAGTTTGCCCGCCGGCAAGATCGGCGTGGCCTATAGCAGCACGATGACTGCAGGTGGGGGGACTGCTCCTTATACCTGGTCGGCCAGCGGATTGCCGGCAGGGTTGAGCATCGGCGCCGAGACGGGAGTTATCAGTGGTGTGCCGTCGGAGGCGACCACTGCGGAGGTCACCATTTCGGTGGTTGACAGTGAGAACCGGGACAAGAGCACAAATATCACGCTCGTCATTGATCCACTGGATCTGACCGTCAACCCCAGCTTGCCCAATGGTCAAGTCGGCAAGACGTACACCGCCAGTATTGGGGTTTCAGGGGGCGTGGCACCCTACCACCTGGTGCTCGATGGTGAACTGCCAGAGGGCTTGAGCCTGGATCTGACAACGGGAGCGATCACAGGCACACCCACAAAGACCCAGATCAGTACCTTTAGTGTCACGGTGTCGGATAGCACGGCCATCAGCTTGGCTAGCGCGACCAAGGCTGCCGTCAACAGCGTGACGCAGAGCTATACGATCACCATTTCCGCGCAGGCTGCCCCTGCTCCGGTGCCAACACTGGGCGCATGGGGCTTGGTGTGCCTGTCGTTGCTCTTAGGGGTGGTGGGCAGGGGCCGAAGCAGCAAGCGCACCGCGTAGGTTAACGGCAAGCTGGGAGCTTCCAAGGTCCGCAAGACCGAGTGGCGGCTCTTTTCGCATTCTGCATTGCGCGGGCCTACAACATGGCTCGCTGCAGGCGCCCATGCAGCAAGATATGGCCCGTACCGGGGCACAAACCGCGTCCACCGAGCGGAAAGCTATGAACTTCAGGTCGTGTCTGCGTTAGCGCCTTTTCGCGATCTCGGCGCCCATGTACTCGTTCAAGTCCCGCAAATCCTTCACCCGCCAGGCAAAGGCTGGCAGCTTGACGCCGTTCTCGCGCAAGGTTTTCGGAATCAGATCGCCGTTGGGCCGGAGCACCACCGGTGAGACGATGACACCTGGGTAATCGTGCAGGCGCTTTTTGAAAGCTGCCGTGGTGAGATCGGGTGTGGGCGGGTTGCTTTTGCGCGCCAGCGGCCCGCTGCCTTGGAGGTCAGCGCCATGGCACATGGCGCAGCGCTGCACAAAGATATTTTTGCCATTGCTGTTGTCTGCCTGTGAGCAGGTGGCGTGTGCCAGCAGCAGAAGGCCGAGCGAGGCGAGGACGGTTTTATTCATGGGGTGTTATCGAATTTGTAGCCCGCGATATTGTGTCGCAGGCCGCAGGCGTTCTGCTGTCACTGGGCGGTGCCCGGCGGATTTTCGTTGCCAGATGACGCGGACCGCATAAAGCCACTGGGCACCCTGCCCAAGCGCTTGCGAAACATGGTCGAGAAGGCGCTGGGGCTGTCATAGCCCAGATCAAGCGCGACCTGGGTGACCGACTGCCCGCCCGCCAGGCGGGGCAGGGCCGCGAGCAAGCAGGCTTGCTGCCGCCAGGCGCCAAAACTCATGCCGGTCTGCTGCCGAAAATGCCGGTTAAAGCTGCGCAGGCTTTTGTGCAACTGCGCAGCCCATGCCTCAGGTGCGGCCTGGATCTGTGGCGCTTTCAAGAAGGCCTGGCAGCGCGCCGCCAGCAGCGGGTCCTGCGGGATCGGCGCGAACAAGGGCATAGTGGGTGCCTGGCGCACTTCGTGCATCAGCAACTGGGCCAAGGCGCCATCACGCCCTTGCTCGTCATACAGCGCCTCCATCGTGATCGAGGCCAGCAGCAACTGGTGCAGCAGCGCGCTGACCACCAGCGCTTCGCAATGCTGGCCCTGGCGGGGCGCAGCAGCGGGCTCGATATACAGGCTGCGTGTGCTCACGCCCTGCATGCGCACCCGGTGGGGCTTGCCAGCGGGAATCCAGACACCGCTAAACGGCGGGATCACCCAGGCACCATCGTCCGTTTCCACCTCCATCAGGCCGCTCATGCCGTACAGCACCTGCGCGCGCCGGTGGCTGTGGGTGTCCAGCAGGGTGCCGGGTGCATAGTCGGTGCTGATGGCCAAGAGCGGCCGGGCCACGGCATCTACCGATGCGAGAGGGATGTTGTGCATCGGCCGATTTTGGCCCAAATGCAAGGATGCTTGGCTTTTTATCGAAAGTCAGCCGCAGTCTGGCGCTCTATCGTGGCGTTTTGCAACCGTTGATGGTCTTAGTCCATGTATTTGCTGCTGCTGTGTTTTGGGGTTCTGGCTGGTGTGACCACCGTGCTGTTTGGTTTTGGTGGCGGCTTTGTCGTCGTTCCGGTGCTGTATGCGGTGCTGGTGGGGGTGTATGGCGCAGACAGTGCGCTGGGGCTTGCCGCCATGCATATCGCGGTGGCCACATCCACCTGTGTGATGGTCTTTGGAGCGGGGCTGGCCAGCTGGCGGCACCACCGGGCCGGCACGGTGCCCTGGGGCCAGGTGCGGCCGCTGCTGGGCTATGTGGCGCTCGGGGCCATCCCTGGGGCGATGGCTGCGCTGGTGCTGAGCGGTGGCTGGATCCGCTGGGCGTTTGTCGGCTATCTCGCGCTGACGATTCTCGACTGCCTGCTGCGGCCCGGTTTTACCCAAGAGCGCAGCAGCCGGATGCGCCCTCTGGCCAAGCCAGCGGCCGCTGCGCTGGGGCTTTTTATCGGCGCAATTGCCGCCTGCCTGGGAGTCGGCGGCAGTGTCATGACCGTCCCGCTGATGCGCCGGCGCGGCGCCAGCATGACGGCCGCCACCGCTGCAGCCAATCCGCTGTCATTGCCGATGGCCATTGTGGGCACCGCCACCTACGCGCTGCTGGCGTCCAACACGGCGCCGTTGGGCGCATGGCATCTGGGCTACATCGATGTGCGCGCCTGCCTGGTGCTGGTGGCGGGCTCCTGGTTGGGCATCCGGCTGGCGTCGCGCTGGATTGGCAAGATCCCGGACCGTATCCATGCCAAGGTCTATATCGCCTTGCTGTGTGCGGTGCTCTTGGCCATGGTGGTGCATTGACGGCCGCTGGATGATGGGCGCCGGGGGAGGGGTTGCTCAGCCATGGGGCTGCGCAAACCAGCGTAAAAAGCCAGCGGGAAAGCTCTTCATACCTTGGGATCCTTTGCCTCACCCGCGCCTGCGTTTAGACCACAGCAGACTGTGTTGCAAAGGGTTCCTAGACCTTGCGGCGCCTCGAGAATCCCAAGAAGCCAGCCAGACCCATGATGGGCGAGAGCGCGAGCAGGCCCCAGGCTGTCATCGTGGGCACGGGGGTGGGCTCCACGGGCGTTGTCGGTGGATCCGGCTCCACGACAAAAGTCATGCGGACCATACCGGCCTGCCCCGGTTGCCCACCGTCGCCGCCAGCGCCGGCCCCGACGTTGACTCCTCCGGCAGCGCCGCCGCTTGCCCCCGATCCATTGGCGCCTGCGATGCTTTCTCCTTCGCATGCTGCCACGGCCAATGGGCCTGTCAGGATCAGGCCGTCTGCTCCCGGCATGCCGGGCACTCCAGGTACGCCGTTGGTACCTATGTTTCCATACCCATAGCCAGGAGAGCCCGAGCCACCGTTTCCACCATGGCCTTCGTAGCCCGCCTGTCCGCCAGCGCCGCCTATCCCAGCTATGGCACCGTCGCCGCCGTTACCGCCATCCCCGCCATTGCCGCCGTCCGTCCCATTTCCTCCGGGTATGCCGGGCCCTTCCCAGCTGCCATCCCAATCAGGTGCGCTACTTCCGTCCACTCCATTGGCGCCATTGCCACCTGCGCCACCCGAGCCTCCGATGGAGCCAGCGCCTCCGCCTCCGCCCAGGCCGCCAGGGCGCCCCAGGAAATTGGCACCTCCAGCACCACCGGTGCCGCCACGGATTGCGGTCGCACCTTCCCCCGGTAAGCCGCGTGCGCCATCGTAATAGTTGAGGTCCACGGTGCTGCCGCCGCCACCGCCGCCGCCATTGGCAGTCACACCGACCACACCGGGCCCCGTCACTGCAGAGAACCCGCCTCCCGTGCTGTGCGTTCCGGTGGCTGTCCAATCTGCGCTGTTGACCAAGCCAGGCGTGCCGCCGGCAGCGACGATGACCAGCAGCTCGTTGCCTGCAGTCACTGCAAGACGGGCTTTGCAATAAGCCCCGCCGCCGCCACCGCTGCCGCCCCCTGCGATGCCGTTCCAGCCCTGGTCATTCGAGCCCCCGCCACCGCCGCCACCCCAGGCCTCAAAGCTGATGTGGGTTACCCCTGCAGGCACCGTGCAGGTGCCCGCCGCATTGACGCCATTGACGCAATCTGCGGCTATGGCGTGGCCTGCAACCCCGAAGCAGGCCACGGTTGCTAACTTTGCGAGTATTGGATTTTTCATTTTTTTCCAGTGAAAGCATGGGAGAGGGCTGGCCCATTGAGCAGGGGTGGTGCAGAGAATCCCTCAGGGGTGTTGCTGCGTGATCGAAGGCCTTGAAGCTTTCCGCTGCACGAGCTCCAAAAAAAAGAGCCTCGCTGGGGCCAATAAGGCACTTACGAAGCTCTTTTGTCGCAGCTGGGCTCAGCGTGTACGTCCGTATGCGGAGGTCAGACCTTGCGGCGACGAGACATGCCCATCAAGCCCGCCAAACCCATCAATGGAGACAGCACGAGCAGGCCCAGCGCGGTCATCGTGGGTACTGGGGTAGGTGCCGCAACGGGGGGAACGGTGGCAGGGGTATCGGTGTCCGTTGCCGTGTCGTTGGAGGGGTCCGGGTCGGGATTGGTATTGACTGCGCTGGCGCTGGAGCCATCGGCTTCGACGGTGGCGGTGTTCACCAGATTGCCCGTGAAACTGGCTGGGATGGCCATCGTCAGCGTATAGGTCGCGGTCGCATTCACCGCCAGATTGATGGTGTCATCAATGCCGCCTGCGCCACTGGCGGTGCAGCTTCCACCGGCCGAAGCGCTGCAGGACCAGTTGGCGGTGCTGATGCCGCTGGGCAATACATCCGTCACCTTGGCGCCGACGGCGGTGAACGGACCGTTGTTGCGCACGGTAATGGTGTAGACGACATTGGTGCCCGGCACATAGGTGGTTTGGCCGTTGGTTTTGGTGATGCTCAAATCCGCAGGAAACCGGATGGGCGCATTCGGGCAGTTGGCGCCATCGTTGGTACCCGATCCGGGCGAGCCGGCAATGAGCGTTTTGACGCCGGTGAGCAGGTTGATCTGGTAAAAACCGCTGCCATTGTTGGCCGAGCCAAACATGCCGTTGGTGGCACCGAATTGCGCGCCAAGCACACCACCGGTGCCGTCTGGCGTACCCATGGCCGAGACGGCTCCAGTACCCACATCGATCGCATAGAGCTGGCCTGCGTCAGACACTGAATACAAGCCCCCGGAAGCGCCACCGACCCAGGCGATGTCCGAGGCCGTGAATGCCGTATCCAAGGTGATGGTGGTAGCCGTCAGTGCGCTCGTATCAATGGCATAAATCACCGAGGTGTTGCCAAAGGGTTTGACATAGTAGGTGCCATCGCTGCCCACCGTGCCCGAGTTGTAAGCGGGACTCGCTGGCAGCCCCGTCACAGCGCCCACAACGGTGACAGCGCCAGTGCTCTGGTTGACGCTCAGCAGATTATTACCATTGGCATCGGTGCCCATGGCATAGATTTGGCCATCGGTGGGGGAATAGCCCAAGGCATTGTAGGAAACCGAAGAAGCCCCCCCAATGCCGGTAAACACCATCGGATTGGTATCCGTAGACACGCTGTTTAACGAGGTCGGTGCGTTTTGCGACAGAAAAAGCCGGCTATCGCAGGCGACTTGTGCCATCGATACGGCTGGTAATAGCAAAGCGGCCGAGATAAGCAGCTGCTTGAATGTCTTTTTAAGGTCGGGAGAATTCGTCAGTGGCGACGAAAATGCTGGAAAGGCTGAGCCAGGCGGCATTTTTTTAGAATCGGTCATATTCACCCTTTACTGAATTGAAGCAAATGCAGTAATAAAACAAAAATGCAAGTTCTCTTGGCTTTGAATGATGGAAGGATCACGATAGCGGAATTCTATGCCCTTCTATTCACTCGGTCACGCTGTTTACAATGCCACACACCTAAATCATGGTCAAGGCGCAGGTGGACATGGGTAGCATTTTTTTTTGTGAGCTGTTTCAAATCGGATGGTGTGCAAATTCAAAACCTTTGCTTTTTATCCATTTTCTTTGTTTTTATTTAATTCCCTTTGATTTTTTTGATTTTTGTAGATAACTTGGGATTGGCCATTGTCAATACCCCTTTTCAACCAAGCGGGTGCGAATGATGGGGCGGTACGGTTTAACAGTGCAGCGGGAATGGGGTTATCCAGCTATTTTTTGAGGCAGATGGATGGTCCGCTGCGTGATGCGTGCCGAATACCGGTTCACGGCAGGGATGTGATATAGGCTGTGAACCTTGGGAACTTCTGCACAACTCCCCGCCAAGGTCTGAACGTGCTCTTGGGCGATCCAATCCCATGTCTTTCTCGGCAATACCTCCGGTTCGCCTTTAAGGGGCGCGTTGAGCGTTTTAACCCGATCGGTGTCCGTCGCGCTTGGTGAGGCTTGTGCAGAGGCAGCCCAAAGAGGGCGGTGTCTTGTCTGGCTAAAGCGCTTGGTCAATGTCTTGGCAAATGCCGCTCGTCATACCGGTTTGTGGGGGCGGCCTGTCAGCAATGGCCGAGTCGGCTGTTGGTATTGCATTGTCGAAAGGTCTTGGAATAAAAAAATCGCCTCCAGCTGGAGGCGATTAGTAGTAACTCGCTAAGTCTTCAGGCCCTGAGACTTCTAGCCCTCACTGGCTGCGTTGGCGGCGGCGCAGTGCCAAGGCACCGATACCGGCACTCAATCCGCCCAGCAGTGCCAAGCCAGCCAGGTCCAATGCGGGGACTGGGGTGGCAGAGCCAGGGGTGGCGATAACGCTGTTGGCGGTTGCACTGTTGTTGGCCGGAGTGGGGTCATCCATGCCCGCTGGAGCCGCGATGCTTGCCGTACTGGCCAGCGAACCGGTGGCATTTGCAGCGACCTTGGCGGTGACGGTGTAGGTCACGCTGGCGCCGACGGGCAGGTTGACCGTGTCGCTGATATTGCCGCTGCCCGATGCACTGCAGGTGCCGCCGCCTGCGCCCACACAGGTCCAGGCGGCATCTGTCAATGCGGCAGGCAGGGTGTTGGTGACCGTGGCGCCCGTGGCTTCCACCGGGCCGGCATTGCTGGCGGTGACAGTGTAGGTCACCGTTGCACCAGGTGCTACGCTGGTCGCGGCACTGGCGTTGGTGATGGACAGGTCGGCACTTGGAGGCTCACCCGTGCAGGCTGCGGTGACATAGAAGTCAGCAATGGCACCCAACGCACAAGTGCCGCCGGCGCAATCGTTGGTTTTTTGACCGCCATCCAGGCGGAAGCCCACGGTGTTATTGCCGCGTGCAAAACCAAGCGCTGCGGACGTTGTATAGGTCGAGAATGCACCGTAGCCATTGGGCAGATACACGGGTCCCGCAGCAGATTCCGCACCAGCTGCAGGCTTCACATAGACGGAGCTTCCATAGTCATCAAAGGCAAACCGCCCGGTGAGCTTGATGCTGGCCAAATCGACATTGCTGCCAATATTGACAGGCTGGTTCATCACGAACGTGGAGCCGTCCTGGATGCCGCGTGACTGGCCGGTAGCCACTGGGTAAGGCACACCAGGAATGTCGCTGCTCGCAGGGTTTGTCGTTCCCGGGCTGATCCAGCGGGCGTCGGTAGCCGTTGCCAGCGATGCTGGATCGAAATAGCTGCGATACCGGTAGCTGTCAAACAAAGGCTGCTCGACGTTCTCCAGGGCGGTTCCTGCCGCATTCATGCGCTGCGTCCATTTCCAGTCTCTGGCGTTGGTGGTGAATGGGCCAACACGGACTTCATCACCAGCTTGGCTGCCGGCGGGGCAAGCCAGAATGGTGGCGGGCTGGGCGGGAGGCTCATCCTGGCAATCGGCCGTGATTTCAAAATCTGCAATGAGGCCAGTTGGATTTCCAGAACTGGCGGTGGTCGATGCAGTGTTATACACCACAAAACCGATGGTGTTGTCTCCATAATAGAAACCCAGACCGTTGTCATTACCGTCCAGATTAATAGTTCCTGGAGAACCATAACTCATTCCCAGATTCTGCATCTGCAACCAGGTCGTGCTGCCAGAAGGCGGGCTAGCGGGGCGAACAACAAATTCCGAGCTGTCATCTACTCCGCCACTACCGATGATCTTGATACTGGAAAGCTTGATATTGCTGGGAATGGTGATAGGCTCGTTGTAGTAGAAAGTAATTCTGTTTTCAACCCAGGCACCATTTGCCACCACACCGCGCGCATTCACTTCCGGATAGGGGCCGACACCCGTTGTCGCACCTGCGCCCGTTGGGTATTGGGCATCGCCAAAAGAAATCCAATCCCCTTGGAGCGGAGTGCCGGCAAGATCGCCTGCTCCGCTGGTATGCACCGCAGTCGTTTTATCAAACCAGCCGCGCCATTTGTAGTCGTCCACAATGGCTGCTGCACCTGTGGCGGTGCCGCTTGGAGGAGGTACGTATTGGGCATCCGTTGACCAGGTCGCCTTAGCGGTGTGAATGCGTAAGGGCGCACCACAAGCCAATGTCGCAGCCTGTACGCCAGCAGCAGCCGTCAGCCCTGCAAGCGACACTGCAAAAAGAGCAGCCTGTCTGTGAATTAGTCTCATCTTGAAAACTCCATCCCAATTGAAAAATATCCCATATGCACCTGCAAGATAAACTAAATCAATTGAATATTATCTAGCATAACTTACATCTATCGTGTATATGCGAACCGCAAAACAGGGAGAAATCTAGCAGATGGTTTCAAACTGCATCTTTGCTTAATTTAAATATTTTTTGGATTTATTGAGATTTCTTTAAATCCTCCATTATTTCGTTTGATAGCTTTGTGTTTCTGATTGTAATTTTTAAAAATTAACATATCCCGATGGCGAACCCACTACATTGCATGTAGATTTTCTTGATTCATTTTTCGTTGTTGAAAAATGAATATCAAAAGTTCGTTGAGGGGTTCAATATGTTGCATCGAAGAATAAGCGTCACCGTCCTGGGTTTGCTTGGCGCCTTGTTCATGGGCAGCGCCACTGCCGCGCCGGTGGAATGGGACTACACCGTCTCGGCCCGGTTTGTGACGACTACGGGTGCCACCACATTCAATGGCGCGGGCCCAGGTTCCGCCAATGGCTGCGAACTGGTCTTACCCACTGATATCACCTGGGGAGCATGTCCCAGCGGGCCTGCTGGGACCGGGCGCAGTGGTATCGGTGTCTCAGCCAGTGAGCAGACGGGTACCTTGGTGGCCAATGGCGCCGCGCAATATGCCAATGTCTACACCCATACCAACAATATCGTGGCTTCAAGCTATGCCACCTTGGCCAGTGCCACGATCAGTACCACGCTCGGTCTGAGAGCCAAAGGCAGCAGTGATCCCTACACCTATGAGAACTTCATCTACACCATCAAGTTCTCTGAAACTCCTAACGGCAGCGACCCGACCCTCTGTGTGGTGCCAGGCGGCGTGCCCTGCAGCGACATCTGGGTGCTCGACGGTTCGGTCAACCGCACCGTGGTGATGAACGGCCAGGAGTTTACTTTCAGCTTTTTCCCTGAGCCTGCAGCCATTCCGCTGGATCCGGAGATTTGCGAGGCGGCAGGCGCGGAGGTCGGCTGCATCGGCTTTACCACGCAGGAGAACATGGTCAACGCGATCCCCTTCATGATGAACCTGACCCAGGTGGCCAATGTCTCGGGCCGGGTATATGCAGAGGGTAGCGACCCCGCCAACACGCAAGACGATGGCAACGGCCTGGATGCCGGTATGGCCGTGGCCGTGTCTTTGCTGTGCACCGGGCCGGATTACAGCGCAGGCCCGGTGGATGCGGCAGCCGATGGCAGCTTCAGTTTTGAGAATGTACCGACCGGTGCAGACTGCGCCATCACGACGACGCCGCCCGCTGGTTACCAGATGGCCTATACCCAACAGGGCACGACCGGAGAGAGTGGCGCGCCAGGCGCGCTCAACACCAGCGTGGCGGGTAGCACGGGTGTGCAAAGCATTGCGATCAGCGTGCCGCCCGATGGATCGAGTGGCAATCTGTTTGCGCTGCGCGCTGTGACCGATATGCTCAGCACCACGGTATGCACCCCGGGCACGGCAGCGGCCGGTGCCGCTGTCAGCTGCACAACCACCTGTACCAATGCCGGCAGCGCCGCTGCACTGCAGGCTTTTTGCGCCATCCCCAACGCCGCCAGCTTGCCCGGCAGCCCCACGCCTGTCTGCAGTGCGCCCGCTGATCTGCCGCCCAATGGCACGCTCAGCTGCACCCTGAGCTTTACAATGGCCGGCAACGCCAGCATCACGGTCGTGGGCGGGGCTGGTGCGGACAATGACAGCAATGGCGGGGGCGATGCAGCGGGGGGCAACAATGCATCGAGCGCGGCGGTTGCCCCGCAGGTCACGACGCCGACCAACCCTACGAATCCCAGCAACCCCACCCCCGTGCCTGGTCTCGGAGGGTTTGCGCTGGCGGTGCTGGCGGCCTTGATGGGGCTTGTGGTGTGGCGCCGACCACGGCTTGTGGCAGGCGGCCGCATGCGATGAGCGCGGCAGGGCAGTGCGTGAGGCTGCCTCCGTGCTATGCGCTCGCGGTTCGGGCCCTGATGATGGGTCTAGAGCCATGGCAATGGGTCTGTCTGCGACAGTCGCCGGTTGGCCAGGAGCAGTCGCTGGATGAACGCTGTCCAGACCGATTCACCAACCCCAATGGCAGTTCAAATGGACGATGTGCAGCGCAGCACTTGAGGGTTGCTTTTGCGGGCCCTAACCGGCTTATTTCGATGAAGTCTGACGCCATTTGAGCCATGACTTGGCTGGGTAGACCGAAGCAGGTGTTCTATCGCTGTCTATGGATGCTTTGCATTCTCGACACCCCGCGATGCCAGCGCATGTATGCCGGAAAAATCGAAATTCTCCAGCATGTCTTTGACGAGGACAGTCATGGCTCCTGGCGAACCTCAAGACAGGCGTTGATTTTGATGAGCGTGCTAGGCTTGCGCGTGCTGAGCGCCTGCACCGCAACACCGACAGTCGAGCCGCCACTTATCGCGCGCAAGCCCAAGCCGACGCCGCTGCCCGCGGCGATCTTGCAGATAAAGCCGCAGCCCTCGACCGACAGCTTGCAGAAGGCCTCGGTGTGGTCGCTAGCCTCGGAGGCGACCTTAAGCGACGAGACGCCGAAGTAGCCGCGCTGTGCGACCAGGTGCAGTTTCTGCCTCGTACAAGCGCATCAAGAGCGAGGCACCCTTGGCACAAACCATCGCTGAAATGGAGCGAGCAACGTTGTCGCCAGGATAGCAAGCGTGGCCGTGGAAGGTCCAAAATCTAGACCTGGTGCCGTGTCGCCAGGAGAGTCGTCCTGCCAATCATCTGCTGTCACCCGATATATTTGGCCCACAGTCAACCCAGACATGTTGCGGCGCATCTCACCTCTGGCGCGAGACGTAGCCATAACACTGTCAAAAGAGGCTTCTTTAGCCAAGCCGCTTTAATGCGCCACCTGGAAACACAGTGGCTCCATGTGGTGTGACAAGGTAGGAAGCGCCATCGAACGCCCAGGTGCCTCCGCATGTCGGCTGTCCATACTCTGCCGCTGGCTCAGCACGAGGGTAGAACATGTTCGCGGGGCCGATACCAGTTGCCATGGGAGATGCGCGGTTCAATCCCACAGTGCAGAATTGCAGCTGATCTAAGAAGGCGAGCGTTTGCGCTTTGACTGGCTGGATGGAACCGATTGCTGCAAAAAACATAACACACAGCAGCTGGCGCATTGGCCGAAGAAATCTTGAGGGCATAAATCACTAACTTTGTTCTTACGCGTTTACGCACAATCAACACGAAATCATCAATCTTAAACAACTGATCTTTTACGTAAATTTGGAGGATTGTGTTCCCTCAACTGAGTGTTCCAATTTGTATTATTCATTCGCCTGCAGTTGCATTAGAGGTTACACCTTCCAACCTACTTATGTAGCCTCCTACTAACCAGGTTTTGAGCAAAGTCAGCCTGTTGCAATAGCACCCGTGATCTGCTTATAGCGTGGTTGAACGGTGGCTGCGGCAACCAGGCCTGCAGCCAAAAATAGAAATAGCCTCCCCGGCGCCACTACGGCACTGGGGAGGCTATTTTTTTGTTTGGGAGCCATTGCACCTTGGCTAAACTGTATTTTATCCAGTGATAAGGATGACCCTATGCAGATCGATCCGGTTGCCATCGCGGTGCTAGGTACAAGTGCCGCTTGGCTGTCGCAAGCCCGCGCTGAGAGCTTCCCGCGCTGGGCGTGCATCTTCGCATGCCGGGCCAGCCGTTCTGGTTCTACGGCTCTTGGAAGTCCGAGCAATAGGGAATTTTCGCAGTCAGTGTGCTCTATGCGCTGGCCTGGATGAAGGGGCTGTGGATCCATTGGATTTGGCCTACAGCCAGCACCGTGGCGGTGGAGAAAATAAGCTCCGTTGATCCAATCCGGAGTAACAAATGATCCAGAGCCTGCACATCGAAAAAAGCGCGCCCGGTCAGTATCTGGCCAGGGTCATGAATGAGTATTCAGAGGCCTTGAGTTTCACCGCCAGCTCAATCGCTGGAGCGATAAGGGACACCGCTCAGATGCTGCCCAAGGCCCGCGCCTTCCACATTTGGTATGAGCATGTGAGCATTGGCACAACCCCTGTGCTGCACATGCAGCATGATCCCGAAACGCTGGCCTCCCGGCTGAAGCTGTTGCATGTGCAGTTCTGGGGCTGAACATTGACAAACCCGCATTCTAGATTGACAAAGCCCTGTTCTGGGTTGACACACTGAGGTTCGTACAGGGTTGTCCTCAACCGGTGGTTTGCACAGAATCGCAAACCGGCACTATCGAGCCTGACTCGACACCCCCATGTTGCTTTTTCCCGCCTACACTGGAGGTCAAGGAAATCAATATCCGGCTGCAAACGGACAACACCAGTTCTTGAATGCAACCTTTCCTGAGGTTCCATTTCAGCACCCTTGCTGACTGATAATTGAAAGGCCTAGCACTTCGACGACCGCTTTGCGCGTAGCTCGTTCATCTCGATAGAGCCGGTCGAGGCTTGAGCAATGGCAGTCTGGATGACCAGGGCTTTAAATTGCAGATGCGCTATGGCTGTCTTTGAGTGCATTCCTGGACTCGCAATGCCAGCGTATGTATACCGGAGAAATCGAAATTTTCCAACATTCCTCTGAGCTGGGTTATTAATGGGGCGCAGCTAGGATCTTGGCTATGGAATTCGACCCAGTTTTCAATATCCGTTAGACGGCCATGCAATGCTAGGCTGGCGAGCTCATCCAGGGCTGCATCCTCCGATAGAGCCTGCTTGGACCAGTCCATATCTTGCAGCACGTCGCTATAGCCTGTCTTGCTTGGTGGGACAACAGACCAACTCGATTCAGTGTCTTCTATCTCAAGCATGGGCAATGCAAATGAAAACGTGGAACCTTTACCAACGCGGCTGGACACACGCAAGGTACTGCCCATGGCCGAAAGAATGCGCTGCGCAATGAACAAGCCCAACCCTGTGCTTCCGCTTGCTGCTTGGATCTGCTGAAAAGCCCCAAATATATCGATGTTTGAAGTCAAATCAATCCCAATTCCTGTGTCGCTTACCGCGAAATGCAGATAGCGACCTCCTTCATTAGAATCCAGAGTTACCGATAGCGTTACGACCCCATCATGCGTAAATTTCGCTGAGTTAGAAAGTAAATTAAGGAGTACTTGACGCAGTCGATTGCCGTCCACATCAATCAATGTCGGAACTCTTGATGGAAGTTGACAATGGAAGCAGTTCTTCTGTCTTAAACATAAAGCAGTAGCATATTCTGAAATATCTTCCAACAAAGGAAGTAAATAGGTTAATTCGGATATCAGGGCTAGTGGCTGCAATTCAAGCTTCGAGTAGTCCTGTAGCTCATCGATCAAACTTAATTGATATTTAATATTATTTTGAATAGATATCAGAGATTTTCTTTGTGCATCGGTAGCATCATTGAGTAGTAGCTCGGTATATCCAGAAATAGTAGCCAGGGGCGCACGAAGATCGTGACTGATAAAACCTAAAGTTTCTGTTTTTTGTTGATTTTTAACTTTGGCATCAACAATAGTTTTTTGCTGAAGTAAATAGTTCCCGTTGATCATCAAGCAGATGGCGGTGATTGGCATCACTGCGCAAAAAACAAAAACGTAAACAATTTGAATATAAGAAGATTCCCTTGGATTAGAGGGTGTTAGGTCAGGTATAAATAAAGTGACAAATCGAATCAAATAAACCAAGCTTTCGATGGCAAGCGAGGTGGTAAGTAAGCGGTTAACGAAAGACTTTTCACCATATCTAATAACGGTGAGGAATTGAATGAAAACAAATACAAACAAAAAAGAAGTAAAGCTCATCAGTCTATACTGATAATTTGCATTACCCCACATAAACCAAAGAACCAAGACCTCGGAAATTAGCATGCAGGGTATGATAAAATACCCTATCAAAGGCCGGTCATAAAACCTCCTGATACCAAGGGTTTGCACGGCCACACCTAGCGTCAACAAGCCATTTCCAGCAGAAGAGTAAATTGTTGGATTATCACCAAACCAGCCGACATACAAGCACACTGCTAAAGTAGCAATTAAAAAACCAAGTGTGTATAGTCCAATTCTCTTGACACCAATTTGGCGAGTATGGTTGGACAAAACCAGAGGAATAAGTGCGAGCCCTGAAACGAAGGCGGACGTGGCAAAGAATAAATTGTAGTTAATCGCGATCATCTTGAGCTCGTTATCAGACCACCCTCAACACAACTTAATAATGCCAATAGTCATCAACGGGCGCATGGAGTCCATGCCAAGTATGAAATTGACACCGACTATGCGTCGTCACCAGACATGCACAGGGGCTGCCACACATCGGCTTTGGATGCTCTCATCAAGACTTCTGATGGAAACAATAGGAATCCTTGCCATTGGTGCAGTTGGATGGATGGCTGCTTAGCGATCACGAGGGTCACAACTGTTCTTATTGCTAGCAGCATCACATTGTGGCTTGGACGATGCAGCCTGCATAAATGGGCATTCCCTTACTGAGCTTGTAGTGACAGACATACAACGCGGGGGGGTATCGCTAAGCCCGCTGATGAAGGCTCCGTGGTGGCGTGTCATGCCATGACTATGGAACGGTCACGCGTCAGGGAAGTGAGATGTGAGTTACATCTAGAAGGCGACCGTTCAACGCAAGTCATGTCCCTGATAGCCGTAGGGGCTATGCATCAAGGATGCATTCAGGAATCGACTGCCACTTGCAGGTAACGATGCAAAGCAAGCATTGACTAGCGAGCCGCGAACGATAGCAACGTTTCGGTAGCGCCTGCACGGCGATAGCGGCATCTAGCAGACACTTGGAGTGCCCTGATGGCCAGCGTCGGCTACTTCGCTGAAAGCAGTCACTGGTTCGGCTCGAACCTCGGTACTCGGATGACCGCTATGAGTTTATGACCGAACGCACACGATGCGGCCATGGGAGGCAGCAACCGCTGCGCATCAGACATTGGCATCAAAGGTGTGAACGAGAGCAGCGGGTCGATAGCCGTCATCCTTAACTTCAGTGGCTCGGTCCAAGATACAAAAAATCCGGCAAAAAGCCGGATAACGCAGGTCAGATCTTTCAAGCAATTTGGCCCAGGTCAGCCAATCAATGCAAAGGGTGGGGGCTCGCCGGGTTTGGGTAACAGGCGCGCCTCGCTCTAGAGCCGCGCCGGAGCGACTATAGCCTTGCGCTGGAGCCAGTAGTGGGTGGCAGCGAACAATGGTCTGCGCCGGCCGGCTTTCGCCGCCACAGACAAAGACGAGCGCAGGAATGCAGTACGCACCAATGAAAAAACCAGCTAACGACCTGCCGAAATAGGTCTAATTAGTCTGGTTTTGTCCCGGTCTTGTCCCGTTGGTGTTTTTATAGCACTTCTGTGCTTGATTCCATTGCAGAATCTTGGTCCCCCCGACAGGAATCGAACCTGTATCTAGCGCTTAGGAGGCACTCGTTCTATCCATTGAACTACAGGGAGGATGAGGCAACACTATACGACGTTTTTAGGCGTCTCCCTCTGTGCTTCTCATGATTTATCATTGCTTCTCACTAGCTCAGTGATACGGGATTGATACGGTATCACTTGGAGGATCAAAGGCAATGGCAAGCATCACACAGGTCAACGGCAAGTGGCGGGCACTTGTTCGTCGCAAGGGGTTCCCATCATATTGCAAAACGTTCCCGGTCAAGGCGCAAGCGGTGGCCTGGGCAACCCGCATCGAGGCAGATCTTGGCATTGGTCAGGCACCCACTGGTGATGTCGTGCGCGGCGGATCGTACTCCGTCAGCGAACTGATACAGGAGTACCGCAAGCTCATGGAGAAGACGCGGCCAATTTCAGACAAGTCCAATTCGCACTACATGTTAAAGGCCTTGGATCTGCACCTCGGCCAGCTCGATGCGCTGCGGCTGACGGTCGATGACTTGGTTGGCTTTTGCTTGGTCCGAAGGGAAGAAGGCGCAGGACCCTACACAGTCAACATGGATGTATCGAAGCTAGGCACTGTGATGCGCTACACCGGGTCGTTTTTGCGCCTCCAGTTGCCAGATGCGGTGGGCATGGCTAGACCAGTTCTCAAACACATGGGGCTGATTGGATCGGGGGGGAGGCGAGAGCGGCGACCCCAAGAGGATGAACTGGCACGCATCCTAGCGTGGTTGACGGAAAACAGGGGGAAGGTGTACGCGGACTTTGTGTACTTCGCTGCTCTGACGGCAATGCGGCGTGGCGAGATATGCGGACTGTTGCGCGCCGACCTGGACCCAAAGAAGCGCCTAGTGCTTATTCGTCAACGCAAAGATCCTCGTACCAAAAAGACAAACGATCAGTGGATACCCCTTCTGGGCGAGTCTTGGGATGTCGCGTTAGCACAGCCAGTTGTAGAAGGAGATCCACGAATTTTTACCCTCCACCCTCAGACTGTTAGTAAGTATTTCAAAGACGCAAGGGTTGCTCTCAACATCCCGGACCTTCGATTGCACGATATGCGGCACGAAGGAACAAGCCGACTGTTTGAGGAGGGATATGCGATCCAAGAAGTCGCGCTTGTGACGGGCCATAAAAAATGGGAAACGCTAAAGCGGTATACAAATTTAAAGCCAGAAGACCTTCATAAAAATAGTATTTAGATAGTTATGGCTAAGGGAGCACATACGTCTTTATTACATTAAAATAATACACTTGTGTGGATTATGTTCAAAGGTTTAATTGTCTAAGGTGCATTGGCAATTCAGAAGTAAATTTATTGATTCGCGGTAATGGTGGTCATGAATCCAAAATCATATGAATCCTTGATGGATAAGTGCATTAACTTTGCTAATGCTGCGATTGATGCAGCGGAATCGCTTTCATCGTAAACCGAAAGTTTACTTTTAATCCAACTGGACGCAGCCTTATCATCATTTATTATTTTTATAAATGGACTTTTGGAGTTGCTTCCAAGAGCGCCAAAGTAGCTAGAATCTCTATAGTTCCATCTATTTCGTATTGCGCTAGGAGACTCCCACCCACCTTTTCCTGAACACATGTTTGAAAATTTCAATACATCAGACCAAGCGCTACTTGATCTGGGTACAAACGGCAAAACGAGTTCGTTCATCTGTTTCCAAGCGGCTTGATGAGGTTTAGTTCCAGTGGATGTATATCCGATCTCTTTGAAATCAGGGGAGATTACACCTTTAAAATTTTGTTTTTCCAAAATTTTATTTAAATAGGGGCCTCCTAATGGCGTGAAGACTGCTTCTGCCTCTTCAGTCGTCAAAGAGAGAGAATGATTTCCACATATCCGTAAAGCTTCAATCGCCCCAAAGAATGAGCAGTAATATGCTGAGATTAATGCCCAAGCTGTTTTTTCCTCATTTGCCAATAGGCAAGTACTTTCCCATTGGCTTGAAATTCTTTCATATCCATAATAGAAATCTCGCAAAATTGCACTGCAGATATGCTCAGGGTTTGCGAAAACCTTGAATGACTGCTCGGATGTAATTTGCAATGTGAAGTATGGGTCAGTCAATAGATTTGATTTTAGGCCATCATTTCTTTTAATATCATCCAGTGAGACGTTGCCAACCTCTTTAAATAGGTTGGCCAGCTGTATCCTTAATGCCTTCCCGAGTACGTCCGCGCAGCGCATATATTTAAAGTAAGTCGTCGGAGACTTGGGAAGTCGTTAAAGATATTTCAAGCATCAAAGAAATTTCTTTAGTCAAGCTATTAATTGATTCTTCGTTACTGCCGCTGTGCGTTTCAAAATTCAAATCTTGCAAGAATTTAAATATTTCAGTGAAAGCTGTAATACTATAATTCCTGTGGTACATGAGAGCTATCTCGCAAGCCTTTTCGAAGACTCTAAAAATTGCTTGAAAAAAAGCCGATTGATATAACCTCTTTGATTGTTCGACTTCTTGTAGATTATCAAATATCCCAAGTAAATAATTATTTATCAGTTTCTTTTTCTTTTCATAATCGAACTTTTTCAATGGATCTTTGTCGAGGAGTCTATCAAATGCAGTTTGAAAAGGGACATGCGAAATATATCCGACACTTCTTTGCGTTGCAGAGAGATGGCCGAAAAGTGGTGAAGTTGGATCAGAGTTAAAATCTTCAAATAAGCGCAGTCTAATTGCGTCAATTGACTCTTCTTCTACCAGAAACTTCGTCAGTTCAATTCTCAAAGTTTTTGAAACACCCTTTTGGTTTCCATTAATATCGATGAAATATTGTACTTCTTCCGAATGAGTAAGGTTAGTAAAAATTGAGACGGGAATAGTAATGTCGCAATTGAATTCTTGCTCTGCTTTTACCGATCCGTACAAACGGTGTTGACCATCGATAACCAGAAAAAATCCTTCCTCTTCTGGGAATTTAATCCTTCCGGTGACATCATCGTAGCTGATGCGTTTTTGATCTTTAGCACTTAGAATGATCGTGCCGGGAACAAGTTTGCCTTCTTTAATATACTCAGCGATTCTTTTAACTCGATGACCATCTAGCGCTCGCTGAAAACCTGTTTCCGCATCTTCATTTACACGAGAGACACGTGTGTATTTGAAAATCTCGCTTGGTCGCAGTGCTAGCGAATATAATCCAACCTTATCATTGCTCAAATTGAAAGCGTCAAAGCTTTTCGTTCGTGAAGTTCTCTTAACTGCTGTGCGTTTGCTTACCGCCATATGAACACTCCCAATTTTTCGTAGGACACAAAGGTTACCATTCTATACACGACTTACTAGGTCTTAGCTAGTAGCTCGTTTTTGGGTCCTGCAACCTATGATCCCACGCCAGTTATCGTGCAGCTTCACGGATTTGGTCGAAGTGTGCAGCGACGTCGCGATAGTCCGCATATCGCTTGCCGTTGTCGATGTAAGTGGGTATGCCGAACGTGTTGGCACTGATGCGATTAAGCACAGTGCCTGGCGAGACGCCTAACACCTTTGCGAGTTGATTGACATCAAGCCGTAGGCCATACTTCTCGGCCACGAACATTTGGGTGACTAGGCTCGGCCCGGGCTTGGTCGATGTGTTTGCAACGGTTGCGCGGTGAGTCATAACAGTCTGCTTTCTTATTCTGCATGTGCATCAATCTGCACTTGGCTTGCAGTGAACTTGACAAACTTCTTGGTACCGCGCTTGGGGTGCGGCATGGCCACCTCGTAGCCCTTGGCGCCCAGGTCGCGGTAGATGTTGCCGGTCATACCGCCCCAATTGGCCAGGCTCGGGTCGAGCGCAACGCGGATGATCGTGACGGGCGAGCCCACGGGGATGCGCTCGCCGCCGGCGGCGGGCGTTTCTGCAGGGGACTCTGTGCTGGTTGCAGGTTCTGCCTCCTCCGAGGCGGTCACTGTCGCAGGCTGGGCGACAGCCACAGCCTGCGCATCGTCATCCTGCGCGGCCGCAGCCGCGCCTGGTATGTCTCCCTGGTCAGCATCCCGGGGCTCGGCCGCGTCAGCGAGGCTTTGCGCCTCCGCAGCTTGCATAGCCTCGGCAATCGCGGCCTGCGCAGCGGCAGCGCTGAGCTTGGGCTTCTCGTCCACCTGGATCTTCTTCTTCTCCCCGCGCACCTTCTGCGCTTGCGCAGCGGGGGTAGGGGTAGAAGAGGGCTCCTGGGGCTTCAGTGGACTGGTGGATTGCGTACTTTGTGCAGCTTTTTTGGCCTCTGACTTCTTTTTTTCGGCATCAGCGGCGCGCTGATTGGCTTTGGTCTTCGTTTTTACCGTCTTGGGATCGACTCCGAAGTCCTGAGCAATTAGCAGCAGGCCTTCGTTGGCCTTGTCCTCTTCCATCCAATAGCGGTATTCCACATCGCCATACATCACCAGCAGCTGGAGTACGTCGCCGGGCGCGCCGGTCTCCGCGATGTACTGCAGCAGGCCTGCTTGGGGCGCAACCTTGCCTAGATCCAGCAGCTTGCACAGCTTCTTGGCACGATCCTGGCTGTATCCCTTGGCAAGGTTGGAGGCGATTAGGCGCAAAACAGCATCGGATGGTTTTTCATACTTCCCGCAGCAGATTTGCTGCCAGGTGGAGTTCAGCAGATCCCAGCGCCATTGCTCCTCATACTTGGATTTCGCTGCTGCGGCTTCCTGGCGCTCTTTCGCCTCGGCATCGCGTTCAGCGTCCGCCTTGACTTTGGCCGCAACCTCTTCGTTGTCTGCATCCTTGAGCAAAGTCTCAACCTGGTCGGCGGTCAGCACTGCGACCAGCTGACCGTCTTTGTGAGGATTGACCACCAAGGTGGGTTGAATACCTCGGCGCTCCATGGCCTTGCCGATCAACTTGCGCAGCGGCTTGTCGGTGGGGCTATCGTTGCGGTCATCCAGGCGCAGGTAGCCTTTGACCTCGCTGCTCCAGGAGTTAGGCATCAAGGCCTTGGCCTCGCGACCGTCAATGATGGTCTGGCCACGCTCTGTAGCTGCGCGTTTGATTGCTGTGGCGTGTGCCTCTTCTTTGGCATGGTAGCAAGGTGGATCAGTGCATACGTCTGCACTGTCGACATCGGCAAACAGGTCTGGGTTGGCGCCGGTCCGATTGCCACAGTCGCTGCATGCACCTGCCTTGGGGCACAACATTGCGTCGTTGCGATCAAAACTCGCATCTTTCAGCTTGAGCATGTAGTGCGTGCGCACATGTGCCTGTACATCCCGGGCGCTGCGGCCTTCGTTGTAGTAGTCGCTTTGCGCATACGCAAGCGCTTTGATCTGCAGCTGCTCGGCTGGGATGCGGGCGATTGTGAGTGCAACAGAGAAATCGATCTTCCCCTCTCGCAACGCATCGCGGCCACTGGCGCACAGATCCAGCACTTTAAGGCGGGAGAAGACATAGCTTCGACTTTTGCCAATTTTGGCTGCGACAGCATCCGCATTGATCTGGTTGGTGGACATGAGGTATTCATAGCCCTCTGCCTCTTCCAACTCGCTGACATCTTCACGCTGCAGGTTCTCGATGATCTGAACCTCCAGCGCCTGGGCGTCGGTCAGCTGACGAATGATCGCTGGTATGGAGCTTTTCCCGGCCAGCTGGCTGGCCCGCCAGCGGCGCTCACCGGCCACCAACTCATACTCGGGCAGCACGGCCTGGCGGCCTTTCCCTTTCGCAGCCTCATGCGTATCTTGCAGGCGCGCAGCTGGCAACGGCCGCACGATGATGGGCATGTTCACCCCCATCGATGCGATGCTATTTGCAAGATCCTGCAGCTTGATCTGGTCGAAAGACTTGCGCGGATTGGTGAGGCTGGTTGCAATGCTGCTGATGGCCAGATCGCGCATGGTTGCGCCGCCATCATTGATAGCGATGGGTTGGGTCACGGTGTCATGCTGATCAGTTGCCATGATCTGCTCCAGGGTGGGAGGTGGATGGTTGTGCGCCGTGGTTCAGGAGGACTTGAGGAAGGGGCTGGCCCGCTTCGACTTCGCGCTGCATCTGCAGGCGTTCCGGCGCCGTTACGTGCTGCCAGATACAGCAGTCAAACAGGTCCTGTGCATTGGAGTGCACGCCGTAGCAGTGAGGGCAGGCGTGCAGCTGGGGGATGGGCTTGGTGTTCATCGCATAGCTCCTAGAGGGGGTAGCCAGCTGGCAAGAGCAACAGGTGCTGCTCTGCCAGGGCATAGGACATAGAGAATTCGTTTTGCTCGGGGCGCTCGGAGGCCAGGACCAGCGCGCCGCGAGCTGGGGTCTCGGTGCTGGGGTGCTTTTCGGTGTGATCCAGCACAAAATCGAGGCCAAAGTGATCGCACAGTGCTTGGGCATTGGTGCGCATGCCCGTGCCCGGGAGACCGTAGATAACGATGGTGGGGAAGGACATGCGCGCCTCGCTTAGAACTGCAGGGACAGGGCGATAGCGGAAGCTGCGCCGACCGTGAAGGCGACGACAGCAATCCAGATGGCGACCCATTGCAGCGTGTTCAGCACGCGCTGCTTCATGGGGGGGTAGTAGGGCCCGTCGAGCTGAATGGGTGCAGGCATATCAGCGCTCCTGTACAGCCATGACCTGATTGCTCTTGAAGTGCTTGCGCGCAAAGTGCAGAGCTTTCTTCAGGCTGGGGGCAAATTTGGCGCGCCAGTGGCCGTTGTGGTGCAGCAGGTAGAGGCTCATGCCGACACCCCGCGAGGTGTGCTGGTTGCAGCTGCATGCTTGACCGCTTCAGGCGCGCCGATGTGAAGCAATGCGCCTCCACGGATTGCATGGCCTTCGATGTGCACTGCATCCCTGGCCAATGCCACATGCCCATCCCACATTGCGCGGAACAAGTCGCCAGTGGGCATGTTGTCTAGGTGATTTAGCAGTTTTTCAGAAGACGCCCAGCTTTGACTTGCGGCTTTGAGCCAGTAGTCATTGCGGCGGATGGCGGGTGCGGTGTTGGCAGTGCAGACGTGTGCACTGAGCGGTTTGGGGATGGGCTGCTGCCCTGCTGTTGACCTCATTTCGTTTACCTCCGTTGAAGTGGTAAACGCAATTGTTAGATTAACCTAACAATAAGTCAATAGGCAAACCTAACAAAAGTTTGTTAGGCTGTGTTTTTGTGGTGGGGTGAGCCTACGATCATAAGTGCATGCAGTGCTTCTGCCGCGTATTTCATCCAATGCGCAATGACCACCACCCAAGCACTTTTCCGCTAATGTTCAGGGTCAGCTGGGCTTCAGCAAGGGGGTAGATCTCGCTGTCTGGATACTCTTCTCGATTGTCGCTTCGGAGCTCCAGTGACCCATCTGCACGAAGTAGTGCTTTTTTCAGTAGAAAACGGCCAGCAACATCAAGGACATAGAAAGCAGGTGCATCGATATAGCGATGACCTGTGTCCACGAAAACCAATGACTTATCAGGGATTGTGGGATGGTTGCTTCGGCCGATGGCGGTCAAAACTTTGATGCGATCTGGGTTTGAGGATCCTAGTTCGCTGACGAGCCAGCTTTTCAAAACGTCCAAATGCTGAACGATTGTTACGGGCTCAAGAACTTCAACTCCGCCACCCATGGATGGCTGGGGAGAAAGGTGCTGTACGCGTACAAATCCATTTGCTGGCTCATCCTTGCTGCTTTCAACCGCATGGATTGGCGCAGGAGCTGCAATCATGTTGTCCGTGGGCATGGTCGCAATTGGACCCTTACCGCTATTCAGCCACTCTTCATTGCAGCGGAGCAGTATTGCCAAAGCCAGCAAATTTGTTGAATTCAGACTTTGTACCTTGTCGTTGACCCAGTCGCTTACAGATGGGCGACTGACCTTCAAGGATCTGGCAATGTCTGCCTGCCTGATGCCAAGGGTGTCCATGCGTTGTTGAATGCGACCACCCAGGGTGTCTGGATAAATGCTTTCGCTCGACATGGCTTTCCCTCTCCTTTTGAATTAGCCAATCCTAACGTTTTGAGTGTTCGCCGGGGTTTAATTCCGCGTTAGATAGCTTGTCTTGAGTGTTAGGTTGAGTTAACATTGCTGGATGCAACGTTCTGTTCAAGAAATCATTGAGGCCCTAAGCGGTGTGAACGCTACAGCGCGTTTTTTTGGGGTTCAACCTCCAAGCGTTACCGGCTGGCTTGAAAAAGGGGCAGTACCAAGGGGGCGTTTGGTCGAAGCTGCAGCGCGCCTGGAAACAAAGACCAACGGTTGGTTCAGCAGAAAGGCGCAGTGGCCAGAACAGTACCAATCGATCTGGCCAGAGCTTGAGCAGACAGATTCAGTTTCAAACCAACCCAGCGCATAGCCGCGCGATCCGGTTGCGCCGTTTTCTCTTCGGCGGCGGTCGCCCACCACGATTGGGCAAACAACGCGGACAGCGTTGCTGGGAAGGTTCTTTGTATTTGGCATGGGGTGGACTGTGACAGAGCAGCAGCCCGGTGCCTATAGCGAATTTTTAGGTGAGGTGGATATGGATAAGTTAGGTGAAGGGCAACAAAGTCAGAGCTTGCAAGAGCTTTGGCTGCACGAAATGAGCGAGATGTGTTCACTCAGCCGTTCGACTGTTCTGCCCGTTTGTCTGCCTCCTGCAGCACCTTCCACAAGCGCTCCTGAGCTTGGTTTATTCGTTCAGCTGCCACTTGCATTTCTGGGTTGGGTATCTGTTCGGCGAGCTGTTCTCTGTGCACCTGCAAGTGAGCCAGTTCCTCAAGCACCTTCCCTCGATATACGTGGGGGATGGCAGAAAAAACTGCAAGCAATGCTGTGTTGGTTGCTGCGAGATCAGCACGCTGACGGTCAATAAGTTCGCGCAGGTGCTCTAGCTCTTCTCTCATATGGCTCGAAGTAGTTGTGTTGAAAGCCTGCATCGTAGCTGAAGAGATTTTTCATTTTTTTGTTAGAGGTGGGGGTGGATATGTCGTCAATGATCGATGGAGTGCGCCGGGCAGCACGGTGCTATCCAGGCGGGATAGAAGCGGTGGCGCTGCGGCTCGGAAAAAGCCCCAGCACGCTGGAAAAGGAACTGCGCGGCGCGCCAGGCTACAAGCTGGGCTTTGAGGATGCGCACGAGATCATGGTGATCTGCAGAGACGTTGGCAGTGACTGTGCTTTGGATGGCTTCAACGCGCAGGCTGATGGCCTGGGTGCGGTGGTCACGATGCTGCCCGAGGGCGTTTGCCCCAACAGCTGCACGGGGGGCATGGTGGCCAAGTTGATGCGGGAGTTCAGCGATGTGATCGCCAGCGTGGGCGAGTCGATGTCTGATGGAATCATCACGCCCAATGAGCTGCGCAAGATCGAGGCGCAGTGGGGTGAGGTGGTCGCTGCAGGTCAAAGCCTCTTGCGCGGACTCTCTGCCAAGGTGATGGCAGCGATGGGCCGCTGGAAGGATGGAGGCAAGTAATGCAACCCTCGATTTCTTCCACCACTACAAACGGTCGACCAGCCGGGGAAGTCCGCCAGGCGCTGCTCCAGGCCTGCCATCTTCTGCACACCCCAGATCGAGCACCGACGGTGCGGGAACTCGCCGCTGCAGCGTGTGTGGGTGTTGACCAGGCCCGGCGCACTCTTGACAACATGCGCCGCGCAAAGCTGGTGGACATCGTTCGCGGCCGACGCGTGGACTACCGCAACCGTCCTGTTGCTGAATACACACCCACTGCCCTCTGGGTTGGTGGTGGCGGCCATGCAAGCGGATCGCACGCACTGGCAAACGTTATGCAGACCTGGGGGCGTTAATGGTGATGAATCAGGTTGCTGGTGGAGGGGCCACCGGCTTGGTAGACAACGTGCGCATGCGCATCAATATCACGGGGGCGCGCCATGTCGGGTGATTTGCCTCCCATCAAAATACGCGAGCTGGCAGAGGCCTTGCTCGATCACATCGATACCCTGGTGCCAGACTGGCTACGCGGCGGCACGCGCCGAGGTCATGAATGGGTGTGTGGATCGCTCGATGGTGAGCCTGGCGGGAGTTTTAGCGTTTGTCTCTCGGGGGCAAAGGCTGGTCAATGGGCCGACTTCAACACTGAGGATAAGGGTGGCGACCTAGTCAGCCTGTACGCCGCCATCCACAGCATCAACAATGCAGAGGCTGCCATTCGTTTGGCACGCGAGATGCGTCTGGAGAGCGTGGCCGGTCTGGTGAAGACGGCCAGCGGCCCGCCAGTGGTCCCGGTCGAGAACCCACGCAAGCCACCAGTCAAAAAGTCGAAGCCTGTGCCAGAGGGCTGGGCTACGGTCACGCCGGTGCCAGATTGGGCGCCTGAGCCAACGTTTGCTCACTACCACCGGCAGCCTGATGACATCGCCAATATTGCGGCGTACCGCGACGGTGATGCGCTGCTGGGCCATGTGGTGCGCTTCAGAACCAGTGACGGAGGTAAGGACGACCTCCCCCACACATTCACACGCAGCGCCCGCGATGGCGGCACCAAATGGAACTGGCGGCAGTGGGACGAGCCGCGCCCGCTTTACTTGGCTGATGGCCAGAGGCCCAACGGCCGCACGGTGGTGTTGGTCGAGGGTGAGATTAAGGCGGTGCTGCTGCAGCAGACGCTGGATGCACATTGCCCCAACATCTATGCGGTCGTGAGCTGGGCTGGCGGTTGCAAGGCATGGAGCAAGGCTGACTGGAGCTGGATCAGCAATGCTGCAGTGCTGCTCTGGCCCGATGCAGATAGCCAGCGTGAGAAGCCGCCCCGGGCAGAGCTTGCTGCCTGCACCACTGATGCAGAGCGCGAGGCCTTGAAGGAGGCGCAGCCTTTCTTGAAGCCGGATGCGCAGCCTGGTCGCAAGGCCATGCTTGGCATTGGCGCACGCCTGCGCGATCAGGGCTGCGATGTAAAGATCCTGCCGATCCCTTTCCCTGGTGTGAAGCCCAGTGGATATGACTGCAAGGATTACATCGAGAAGGAGCGCTGGACGGGCGAATACATCGCTGAGACCTTCTTTGCTAAGGCGTATACCCCTGGCTGGGATAAAGACGCAGCAGCAGCGGAAAAACGCGATGGCCCCGTTGGCGCGGGCGGCGCCGATAACGCGGGTGGAGGCGGTGGCGGGACTTCCGATCTCCCGCCTGATGAATATGCCAGCGACAGCGATGACGAGTTTGGCGACTACCTGGACTTCCTGTGCAAGCAGTTCAAGTGCAAGCGGTGGGATATCCAGCCCAATCGCGCCATGGTTATCAAGGCTCTCCGCGTCTCGCCACACCTGCGCGACCTGCTGGGCCATGACCAGATGTCCTTCCAGTTCGTGACGCGCAAGAACTGGCCGTGGCGTGTGGTGGCTGGTCCGCTCGAGGACACCGATGACTTGCGGCTGGGTGACTACCTGAGCAGCGAATACAAGATCAAGGCGTGCAGCCGGGCAGCCCTGACCGAGGCGATGCATACGGTGGCCGATGAGCGTAGCTTTCACCCGGTGCGCGATTGGATTGAATCGCACACCTGGGATGGCAAGCCTCGGCTGGAGAACTGGCTTATGCATGTGATGAACCAGAACCCCAAGGACCTTGCGCCTGGCCTGGTGAAGTACTACCGGCTTGTGAGCAAGTTTGTGGTGATGGGCCATGTGGCGCGCATCTACAAGCCTGGCTGCAAGTTCGACTACAGCGTTGTCCTGGAAGGCCCGCAAGGACGGGGCAAGAGCACCTTGATCAAGACGCTGGTGGGCGCGGACTACTTCAGCGACACCAAGATCAACGTGAGCGCTGGCAAGGATGCGCTGGAGCAACTGCGCGGGATCATGGCCTATGAGATGGCCGAGCTCGCCAGCCTGCGCAAGGCTGACAGCGAGGAAATCAAACAGTTCTTCAGCAGCAGCGAGGACCGGTATCGGAGCGCCTACGGTCGCTATGTCCAGAAGTACCCGCGTCAGCTGGTGATCTGGTGCACGACCAACAAGCGCCAGTACCTCTACGACCAGACGGGCAATCGCCGCTTCTGGCCCGTTTGGGTGGGCAGCGCACTGCTCAACCTGGCCTGGCTGGAGAAGTACCGAGGACAGCTGTTTGCCGAGGCGCTGCAGCTATTCCAGGCAGGCGAGCGCTACTGGCCGACTGAAGAGGAGGAAAACCTCTACATCAAGCCCGAGCAGGAAAAGCGCATGGTGCAGACCGGCGTGCAAGGGACTCTCTACACCTTGCTGACCAGGGAAGGTGCGCACAGCACCGAAGGCTCATCTACTGGCGAGCTGTCAGTCCTGACCAACTTCGTGACGATTGAGATGCTGCTCCGCGCCTTGGGTGTGGATGTGGGCAAGAGCACCCCGATTCTGGAGGGGCAGATCCGCGATTGGCTGGTTGAGCACGGCTGGGAGTACACGCGGGAGAGCAAGGGATTGCGCCGCCGTGGCTACAAGCAGCCCGCTGTGTGGCCGCCCAAGGAGATCGATGCCGAAGGCGATGTGCCCGATATGGATGCAGAGCCAACTGATGAACAAGCGCAGCTGGCCCATGTGGCTGGCAATTTTGGAGACGGAGACAGTGACCCGTTCTAAGCAGCGAGCGGTGTGCGCAACACCGGAAAAGCTGGCGGGTCTCAATTCGGACCACGGCGGCAGCAGTGCGGGAGGCGTGATACGCGGCCCTGCTGTTGTTGTGGTGCCGAGGCGGTCTCTGTGCATTTGTATGGATTGAACTGATTGAGTCAGCAGGGGCGCAGCGGGCGAATCCGTCCAGCCGTCCACCCCTTGCATGGAGTCTGCAGCTAGTGGCTATAGCGGCCGTTTTACTAGTTGAGGCTGCTGCATGGCTGACTCCAGGTGCGCTCCTCGATGTGGGCGCAGGCGAGTGTGTGCGTGTGGGCGCGGGCGCACGTGGGTAGCTATCTGTTGTGTGTGTGAAGTCAATAGATTGCTTGGACGGCTGGACGGAATTTAAAAAGGAGCGGCAATGTCAGCAGCAAACAATCCGAGTGTTGAAGAGATGAGGGCACGGTTGCAGCACATCAAAGACTGCATGCCTCAGACCTATGAACTGATCTGTGCCAAGTCTGTGGATATGGGGGATGAGGTGTGGGGCATGGTGCGACGCGGCGTGCGTGGTGTGCCCAATGAGTTCTGGGCGATGGAGGCCGGGCACTTTGCTGGCACGCCATTCGATCTGAAGAAAGTGCAGGACGAGATTGCCTGGGGCATGGTGAACTTTGGCGCCACCTTTGCGGTGGTCTTCAACCTGCAGATCGACAGACCGGCACAGCAGGCGAGGGCCGGGGGGAACGATGGCGCGCATTGATCGAATCAAGCAGAGGCTGGACAACTGGGCGCTGTGGAAGTCACGCATGCTCTCGGGCGGCAATGGCTGGGCCAGCCAGAACATCCTGGCATCTGCTGCAGAGGCTGATGTCTGGAATCGAGGCAGCTATGGTGGCTCATTCATTCCGGCATTTGATGAGGATGCGCAGGAGATAGATGCTGCCATCAAGTCCTTTGGGGTGACACGGCCGCACCTGGTGCAAACACTGGAAGTGGTCTACCTCAGAGACCATGGCATCAAGACTGCCGCGCTGACTCTTGGGTGTGCCGAGGCAACGGTGCATGCCAGGTTGGGCCAGGCCGACCGTGCCATAGAGGATTGGTTGCTGGACCAGGCCCGGATCAAAGACCGGCGCAAGGCTGCTGCCGAGGCCGAGCGACTGCAAGAGCAAAGACGATGGGATGCACGAAAGACTTTTACGTCATAGAGACTTTGTGTACATTCCAGCTATCTTGTGATTGGTGTCTGCAGGGTTCCCCTCCACCATGCAGCCCAGCACAGGTAACCCGCTTCAGGCAACTGCAGCGGGTTTTTTTATTCCCTCCTGGAGATCCTTATGGCCGTGGCTGCTCGTCGTCCTTGCACTCATCCTGGATGCGGTGTGCTGGTGGACGATGGATCGGGTCGGTGCCCAAAGCATCCCAAGGCTCTGTGGGCAAAGCGACCAACCGCTGCCAAGCGGATCACGGGGCGCAAGCTGCAGCAGCTGCGTGCCGAGTTGTTCAAGCGTGAGCCACTGTGCAGGCCTTGCTATCGAGCCGGGCACATCACTCTTGCAACTATGCGCGACCACATCCTGGCACTCGAAGACGGCGGCCTCGATACCGAAGAGAACGTCCAGCCGATCTGCTCCGCGTGCCATGAGAAGAAGTCAGAGGACGAGCGTGCGCGGGGTGTCCGCAGGGCCTGGGCTGGATATCGCGAGTCAACGTCCTGAGGCAGGATTTGTATATAAAAACAACATCTTGGTCGCGATTCTGCGGATTGTTGCGAACATGCAACGTTTTTCGAGCCGCAGGGGGTAGGGGGTCAAAAAAGTTCAAAACCGTACCTCTCGGAAACCGACCGCCCCGTGCTTTTTTTGCACGCGCAGGTTTTAGGGGGGTGGGGGGGTGTACCTGATGGAGTGACAAATGGGAAAACGTGGACCAGCGGCGAAGCCTGCGGAGTTGAAAGTGCTGGAGGGCAACCGGGGCAAGCGCCCCTTGGCGGTCAACCTCGACAGCACCTTCCGTCCCGAAGCGGGCATGCCCTCAGTGCCCAAGGATCTCAGCCCTGGCGCCCGCAAGGTGTGGCGCAGGCTAGGCCAGGAGCTGCTGCGCTACAACCTGATCTCGGTTGTGTATTCCGACATCTTTGAGGAGCTGTGCGAAACGGTCTCTGATGTGAAGGAATTACGCCACTCTATGCGCGCAAGGCAGGCCCTGTTTCGCTCCCAAGGTAAAGATCCGATGGAGGCTTTTGAGGTCACCAGTCCCAACGGTCTGCCCATGCAGCACCCGCGCTACCAGATCCTCAAGAGCGAGCGCCAGATGATGTTGTCGCTCCTAGCCAAGTTCGGCCTGTCGCCTGCAGAGCAGGCCAATGTCACCACGGCCATCCGCGCCCAGCTCATGCTGTTTGAAGGTGATGCCGGAAAAAGTGAAACCAACCCTGCTACGCCAGCCAATGGATCTGCAGCACCCAGGGGATTCAACGACTTTGATTAACCGCTATGCCACGTCCCCATGCCGAATACTTCGAGCGCGCCAAGGCTTATGCCAAGCGCGTGACGGCTGGGGAAGAGGTCGCGGGTAAGTATGAGCGCCTGGCGTGCCGCCGTTTTCTACGAGACCTGGACCGGCAGGGCACAGCTGATTTTCCCTATGTGTTCGACGTTCGCAAGGGCGGCCGCGAGTGCCAGTTCCAAGAGCTGCTTTGCCACATCAAAGGCGAGTGGGCCAAGCCAGTCTACGAAGACGGCATGGTGCGCTACGCCAAGATCCATCTGGAAGATTGGCAGATCTTTTGCGAGATCCAGCTCTTCGGTTGGGTGCACCAGGACACAGGTCTGCGGCGCTTCCGTCGCAGCTATGAAGAGGTGGCTCGCAAGAATGCGAAGAGCACGCGTGCCGCCGCCCGTTGCCTGTACCTTGCCTTCGCAGATGATGAGCCAGGCGCTCAGGTCTACAGTGCAGCGACTACCGGCGAGCAGGCTCGGGAGGTGTTCGACACCGCACGCGAGATGGTGCTACGCGACAGCGAGTTCCGGGATCGCTTCGGTGTCACGGTGGGCCGCCACGATATCACTTGCCCAGCCAATGCCAGCAGCTTCAAAATCCTCAATGCTGAGGCCAGCACGCAGGACGGTTTGAACGTCCACGGCGCGGCAGTGGATGAGGTGCACGCACACAAGAAGCGCGACCTCTGGGATGTGATCGAGTCTGCTGACGGTGCGCGTAGCCAGCCTTTGATATCGGCCATCACCACGGCAGGCAAGGACACCGGCGGTATCTGTTTCGAGCTGCGAAGCTACACCATCAAGGTGCTGGAAGGCACGCACGTAGATGAGACCTGGTTCGGGATCATTTACACCATTGATGATGGAGACGATTGGAAGGACTCCAAAGTCTGGCGCAAGGCCAATCCCAACCTTGGGATCAGCGCCAAGCTCGACAAGCTCGAAGCCACGCGCACCAAAGCGCTGGCGACTCCGAGCAGCCGGGGCAACTTCCTGACCAAGCACCTGAACGTCTGGACCAATGCCGGTACCAACTGGATGGACATGGAGGCATGGCACGCCTGTGCAGATCCAAGCCTGCGTGCTGTGACCCAGGGCACATCCAATGCTTTCGCCAATGTCGCAGCTTGGGATGGGGTCGACCTGGCTGAGAAAAATGACTTCGCGGCCAAGGTAAAGGTCTTCCAGCGCGACGGCATTTGGCATGTGTGCACACGTCTGTACTACAACGAAGCGGCAGCCAAAGAGAGTAAGACAGCCCAGCTCGCAGGATGGATTGAGGAAGGCTGGGTCGAGGTCAGTCCAGGCAATCTGACCGACTTCGACATGGTCACCGCCGATCTCAAAAAGGATCGTGAGATGCACGACCTGCAGGAGGTTGGCTACGACCCAGCCTTGTCGAGCTATTGGGCGAGGCAGTGCATAGACGATGGCTTACCCATGGTCGAGATCGCTCAGCGCAGCATGTTCTTCACGCAGCCGCTGCAAGAGATCGAGGCGCTGGTGCTGGCCGGGAAGCTGAAGCATGACGGCAACCCAGTCATGAGCTGGATGGTGGGCAACCTGGTGGTGCTCACCAGCAAATTCAACGAGCTGAAAAGCCCGACCAAAAACCGCAAGGAAGACAAGATCGACGGAGCTATCGCGTTGCTGATAGCCCTCGGTCGTGCCTTGGCCTTGGCGGTCCCTGACCCTAAAGCCGAGAAGGCTCAGAAGACGAAAGCTTTCTGGGAGTCCTTGGTGGAAGAGACCACATGAACATCATCCGTCGCTCTATCCTGCACGCTGCTGGCTGGGCGCTCAAGGGCACCGAGCTCTCGCTGACCGACCCCAAGGGCTGGCCCAGCTTGGGCATCGGTCGCACTTGGGCTAACGTCAACGTGACTGACACCACGCAGCTGCAGATCACTACTGCTTGGTCAGCTATCCGGCTGATCGCAGAAACCGTGGGTACGCTTCCCCTCCATCTTTACAGGACTACGTCCAAGGGCAGGGAGCGTGCCAAGGACGATCCACGCTATGCACTGGTGCGCTGGCAGCCGTGTGAGTACATGACCGCTCCCGAATGGAAGGAGGCCATGGTTGTCAGCCTGGCAACTATGGGCCAGGCCTACAACCCAGTAACACGGTTTGGCACAACCGGCCGCATCGTTGACATTCAGCCCGTCCACAAGAGCCGCGTGCGGCCGGAGATCAAGCAGGACGGCACCATCATCTACTGGCTCACCACACGCAACGGCCAGCGCACCCAACTGACCAGGCGTGATGTGGTGCCGATCCGAGGATTCGGCGGCGTGGGTCAGCTGGAAGGCTTTGCACCCCACCAGATTCACGGCAACAGCCTGGGCTTGTCGGTGGCATTGGAGAAGTACGCGGCGGAGTTCTTTGGTAGCGGTGGTCAGCCACTGGGCATCATCACCGGAGACTATGACCCCGGCGAAGATGGGCGAAACCAGATGCGCAACAGCGTGGCGAAGTACATCCGGGAATCGCGCGAAAAGGGTATGCCGCCGTATTTCCCGGATGGCACCAAGTACACGCCCATCAGCACGCCAAACAACGAATCCCAATTCATTGAAGCGCGCAAGCTGCAGATCGCGGAGGTCGCTCGCATCTACCGCGTGCCACTGCACATGCTGATGGAAACGGACAAGGCCAGCTACAACAACACCGAGCAGGCCAACAAGCACTTTCTCGACTACACGTTGCTGGCCTACCTGACGCGCATTGAGGCCTCGCTCAATAGTTGCCTGCTCGATCCCGGGGAGCGCAGCTCGGGCATGTATTTCGAGTTCGACACCAACAACCTGCTGCGGGGTGACAGCTCGGCGCGTGCAGACCAATACCTGAAGTTGCGCCAAGCAGCAGCCATTACCGGTAACGAGATCCGCGAACGGGAAAACCTGCCGCTGGTCGAGGGCGGTGATGAGCTATATGCGCCGCTGAACATGGCGCCCGTGGATCTGATACGGGAGCATTTCAAACCAGACAAAGGAGCCCAATGATGGATCGAATCATTGCCCCCATCGAGATCAAGGACGCCAAGGCAGACGGCACTTTTACCGGCTATGCCGCAGTCTTCAACAACGTGGACTTGGGCCACGACGTAATCCTGCCAGGGGCCTTTACCAGCGTGAAGACAACGCGGGATGGCCAGGTGCGCATCGCCATGAACCACGACCTCAAAAAGCTCGCGGGCAAGGCCTCCTTTTCACAAGATGACCATGGCTTGCGTGTTGAAGGTCAGCTGACCCTCGGAGTCGGCTATGTGCGCGATGCCTATGAGCTGATGAAGGCCGGTGTGCTGGATGGCTTGAGCGTTGGCTTTGACATCCCGCCTGGTGGCTCCACCTGGGAGGAGCGTGACAACGACTATGTCCGAATCATCAAAGAGGCTGAGCTCTGGGAGTTCAGCCTGGTGCCCTTCGGTATGAACCCAGAAGCCTTGATCGAAACGGTCAAGGCTTTTCACATTCGAGATTTCGAGGCGCAGCTGCGTGGCCTCGGATACAGCCAGCGGGAGGCCAAGGCATTGGCGTCTGGCGGCTTCAAGTCGCTGCCCCATCGTGACGATGGTGCAGACAGCGTGACGCTGGCAGACGAACTGCAAACCCTCACGCACGCATTCAACTGGAAATAAAGACTATGACCAAAACTCGTAAGTACCTGACGATGGCCTTTCTGGGTGCCATCTGCGTGGCGGCCGTATCAGCTGCTGTAGGCATGCCCTTCATCCCTCATGATGTGTGGGCTCAGCTGGCAATTGCTGGCGGTATGCCCCTGGCTCTCACGGGCGAAGTGGGCGGTGACGTTCGCAAGACGCTGGAGCAGCTCAACGATGTGGCCAAGGCCGCCAAGCAGGCTGTGGAAGATGTGCGCAAGTCGCACACTGAGCTGGACGGCCGGGTGGACAAGATCCACCAGGAATTGAAAGACGGCAAGGCCGATGCGGTGACAAAGGCGGCATTCCAGGATGCTGTTGACAAGGTCGACCGATCCGAGAAGGCGCTGGCAAAGCTCAATGACGAAGTTACCGAGCTGGCTCGCAAATCAGCCAACCTGCTGGGTGGCGGTGAACAGCGCAAGAGCCTGGGCCAGCAGGCAGCAGCGTCCGAAGTGTGCAAAACCTATCGCGGTGGCCATGCCGAACTGGTGACCATGAATGGCCCATTGTTTGGCAAAGCTGCCGTCACCAGCGGAGCAGCCAGCGCAGGGGTGCTGATCCAGCCGCACCAGGCGGGCATCATCACCGGCCCTGAGCAGCCCCTGACTGTGCGGGATCTCTTCCAGATCGTCAGCATCAGCAGCAACGCCGTCGAGTGGGTGCAGGAAAAACTCTATACCAACAACGCCGGGCCGCAAAACGGTGAAGGTACTGCAAAGAATGAATCGGGCCTGACTTTTGAAAAGAAGACGAGCCCGGTTGAAGTCATTGCACACTGGATTCCAGCGAGCCGCCAGGTGCTGTCGGATGCGCCCCAGCTGGCAGGCATCATTGATGGACGCCTCCTGTTTGGCCTCAAGCTCAAGGAAGACTCTGGCCTTCTGTATGGCGATGGCACGGACGGTAACCTGCTGGGCGCTATGCCTCAAGCTGTGGCCTACAGCCCAGCTGGTATGCCAGCGGTCGGTGCCAACATGCCAGCTCACACTGCCATCGACCATCTGCGTTGGGGCTTCTTGCAAGTAGCCAAGGCCATGTATCCGGCTACCTTCTCGGTACTGAGCCTGGAAGACTGGGCCAAGATCCAGATGATGAAGACCACTGATGGTGCCTACATCTTCGGCACGCCCACCGACGGCGCAGCACCACGGATCTGGGGCAAGCAAGTGGTGGAGTCCTATGGCATGGCTGCTAACGACTTCTTGGTTGGCTCGGGTTTTGCTGCAACGGTCTATGACCGCGAGGAAGCTACCGTGCGTGTCGCTGAGCAGCACGCAGACTTCTTCATCAAGAACATGGTTGCCATCCTTGCTGAAGAGCGCCTCGCCTTCACGGTCGAGCGTCCCTCCGCATTGGTGGCAGGAAAGTTCCCCGCCTAATCCTCTTCTGCAACTGGAGCAACTCTAAAGACCTACCAGCTTCATCTGGTAGGTCTTTCATTTTGGAGATGACGATGGAAATCGCGAAACCCTTTGACCGTCGCGGCATTCGCTACAACCCCGGTGATCCACTGCCGGAAGGACTGGACAAGACCACCCTGGATTTTTACAAGCGCCATGGCATGGTTCGTGAGCCTGTAGACAAACAGGCAAAGCCTATGGAACGCAAGCCCGCTGGCCCGCGCCAGACCCGGCAGCCGAGCCCAACGCAAACCAAGCCAACAGGCCCGACCAACGACCAGGTCCTTGCCAGCCCAGTCTTGACCAAGTATGCAGCCGATACGGGCCATTCTGCTCTGCTTCCAACCGGTGGAGACCAGAGCACGACTGGTGGTCCATCTGATTCAGAAAAGACTGGTGATGACGGTGCTCAGACCGGGCCCTCTACTCCACCGGACGAAGGGGCTAATTAGCCATGGGGCAGGTCAAGCCCACCAAGGATCAGGCGCTGCTGCGGCTGCGCCTGGATGAAAGCCTGGCCGACGATGTGGCCGATGCCATCGAGCAAGCTTTTGCCTTGACAGAGAAGTACCTGGACGGACCGTTGTATGCCAGTGCGCTGGCTGCTGTAGACAGTGGCAATCCAAAGGCCATTGTGTGCACAGCTGACATCATTGCCGCGCAGCTTTTGCTGGTCGATTCACTCTGTGGCCCCAACAGCGTGGCTGACCAGGCAGCGAAACGGCAGGCCGCTTACGAGATGCTCCGCATCCGGCGCAATCAGGGGGTATAGCCATGCACAGTCAGGAGCTGGACAAACTGATCTCATTCGAGCACCTGGTGGTCACCAAAGGTTCTAGCGGTGGCATGAAACAGGACTGGCTACCGCTATACCCCAGGGTGTTCGCCCGCGTGAGCCACGAATCGGGCTCGGTGGGTGGCGCAACGACGCATGGGGGCTCAGTCTCAACTGCGATCACGAAGTTTCGTGTGCATGCCCGCGAGGGCCTGGATGACCCTGTATCTCTGCGGATCAAGTTCAAGGGCAAGCTCTACCAGGTCACGCACATCAATCCCATCTTCGAGCGGGGTGAGTGGTTGATGATCACGGCCACTACGGGGAAGAACCATGGCTAATTCTGAGATCCTGGGCATTGGCAACCTCAAAGCCAGCTTTGACAAAGCCAAGGCCGATACCCCCCGCCTGGCACGCCGCGCTGTTGTTGCGGGGGGCCGGGTACTCAAAGATGAAGCCAAGGCCATCGCCCGGGCCAACGGCAGCGTGCGCACGGGCGTCATGGTCGAGAACGTGGCCATCAAGCGCGAAAGCAAAGCGGGGCCGGGCATAGAGCAATACCACCTGGGCGTTCGCCACGGCCGCGACCAGTCCAAGAAGGTTCGCAAAGCGGGCAACCGCAAGCTAGCAGTCAACGCTGATGGACGCATAAAGTCGGTCCGCGACAACGACCCGTTCTATTGGCGCTGGGTCGAGCTGGGCCACAAGACGGTCAGTCGGCGCAGTAACACCAAGCGCGGAAAGAGATCGATACGCCAGCGCCGCGCCCAGTCAAGCGGCTGGGTGAATGGCAAGCCGTTCATTGGTCCGGCCTTGGAGCGTAAGAAAACCGAGGCCATCGCCGCCATGGGTCAAGCTGTGGCGAAAGAGGTCGACAAGTTGGGGCGCAAGTGATGGCGACCGTTCACCAAATGATCACGGCCGCACTAGCAGCCATTCCCAATTGCTGGGCGGTGGAGTTGCCGCCCCATCCTGCGTTTCCTGCAGTGGTCTTCGATGTGGAGACCGAGCCAGAAACGGGCTGGTGCATCAACGGCGGCTATGACCAGCACGAAGTTCAGATCATCGCTCTGGCCGATACCCTGGAGGAGCTGGATGCGCTGATACCCACCGGCCCTGGGTCCGCTCGCGTGGGTGGACCGATACGCTCGGCTATCGAAGCCATGGAGTTTTTCCAGTACGAAGCCAGCTGCGGGGATGCCGACTACGAACCGGACCCGCGCAAGTATGGCCGACACCTCACCGTGTTGCTGCGCACCCCACGGTTTTAACCACCACCTGGAGTATTTATGAGCAAGCTCAAGGATGCGGCCTCCGCTGGAGACAAGCCGCAGGAGGCAGTGCACACGTCTGCACAGCCCAAAAAGGCTGAAAAGCCCCCTCACCATCGAGCCAGCACCCTGGCACCCCGTGATGAATTCACTGGGCAGGGTGGGCGTTATGTTCGCGATCCCGCAACCGGCATCCGCACCAAGGTGCCTGCCACTCTTGTAAAGGAGCAAGTCAATGGCTAAGTCCATGCAAATGATGCTGCTGCTGGCTGCAGTTGAAACCGTGCCAGGCACGCCCACGGTGCCGGTGCCAGGCAGCAATGCCATCCTGACCCGCAACCCCGTCTTCAACATGATTGACGGTGAGCAGGTCGAACGCAACCTCATGAAGCCCTACAAGGGCAACAGCGGCAAGCTGTTTGTGGGTGAGCACCGCAAGTTCACTTTTGAAGTCGAGCTGGCAGGCTCGGGCGCTGCAGGCACTGCGCCTGGCTGGAGCCTGTTGCTGCAGGCCTGTGGCTTTGCCGAAACCGTTACGGCGGGGCAGGATGTCACGTTTAACCCCGTGAGCGAGGGCGAGCCCACTCTCACGTTGTACGGCTACCTGGATGGCACCTTGTTCACCGTCAGCGGGGCCAAGGGCAATGTGAGCATTGAGCTGAACGCCAAGCAGATCCCGGTGATGAAGTTTGAATTCACCGGCCGTTATGCACCTCCCACTGAAACAGGCATGCCAACGGGTGTCGACTACAGCGCATTCATCATGCCCAAGACCGTGGGCAAGACCAACACGCCTACCTTTACCTTCTTTGGCCTGAACGCCTGCACCTCTGCCTTCAGCATCAACTGGGGCAACACAGTCACCTGGCGTGATCTCATCAATTGCGCCGGAGCGCACAGCCCTACGCGCAGCCCTACCGGCAATGCCACGATTGAACTGCCCAAGGCTGACCATGCTAACTGGGCCGAGAAGGTCCGCAACAGCGATGTGGGCAGCGCCACTTTGATCCATGGTGTCACTCCCGGCAACATCATCGAGTTGCAGATGCCGCAACTGCTACCCGGCATTGGCACGGTCAGCGACGACGCCGGTATCGCCATGCTGCAGCTGCCGTTCGATCTGATGCCCAACCAGGGCGATGACGAACTGGTGATCATTTGCCGCTGACGCACCAACTGCTGCGCGCCTCATTTTTCCTTGAACCAGGCCACCCCTCTCGGGTGGCCTTTTTGCATTCTTTCTTACGGAGATAGTCCTATGGCCTTTGTACTTGCCAAAACCGAAACCTTCCAATGCGATGTGAAAGTCCAAGAGCGCACCCCAAACGGCGCCTGGCGTGAGGAGTCCTTCTCGCTGATCTGCAAGCGCACTGGTGAAGATGATCGCAAACGCCGACTCGACCTGGGTCATGGCGATCTGCTGCGCGAAGTGGTGGTTGATTGGAAGGGCATCAAAGATGAGCACGGCGCGGAGGTGCCCTTCAACGAGCAGAACTTTGAAGGCTTTCTGCAGATCATCGGCGCTGTGGCTGCAGCTGTCGACCGCTACTGGCTCGACTGTATGGGCGTAAAGGACATTCGCTCAAAAAACTGATCGAGGCGGCCAGGTACTGGGTGGGCATCCGCGAGGAGCCCTCCGACGCCTGGTTGCCCGATGAAGACATTCTGGCCTGCATGAATGCCTTCAAAGCGCCCCAAAGCGATATCGATGCGGTCCGCGCTCGCATTGAAGCGCAGCGCGAGGCTATGCGCGGTGAATCTGCAGGTGCCGACTTCCCGGTTTGGGCGGACAACTGGGATGTGGTGATGGCCTACCAGAGCGTGCAGACCCAGTGGGTGCGCTCCAGCTTTAGCGGCCAGCGCATGGGCCTCAACTATGCGGGTGTCAACGCCTGGCTGGAGCGCTTCGTGCGCCGGACCAAGCGCAAAAACATGTTTGCTGGCCTGCAGTTGATGGAGCGTGCCGTACTGGCGGCCGATCAGGAGCTGGCAGACAAAGAAAGAAGATGAGGTATCACTATGTCCGCTCTAGGCTCTCTCGTCGTGCAGCTCGGCCTGGACTATGCCCAGTACCAGGCAGGCTGGAGCAAAGCTGAGCAACAAGGATTGCAGGCTGCCAAGCGGGTTCAGGACACGCTCGATGGTGTCAAATCCACTGCAACGCAGTTTGCGGTGGGGGTGGGCGCAGCCATTGCGGGTGCCTTCTCCGTTTCGGCTTTCAAAAGCATGGTCGAAGGCGTTACGGCCTCGCAAACCGAGCTGAAGAAGCTGAGCGAGATTTCGGGCGTCTCGGTGGATAAGCTCTCGGGCATGGCAGCGATCGCGCGCTTTAGCGGCACGCAGACCGACCAGCTGGCTGACAGCATGAACCAGCTCACGCAGAAGATGGTTGAGACAAAAAAGGAGACCGACCCTGCGGCCGAGGCCTTAAAAAAAATCGGTATCAACTTCAAGGAATTCCGAGACCTGACGCCCGATGAGCAGTTTTTGACACTGGCCAAGTCCCTGGACAAGTTCGAGGACGGCGCTGGCAAGTCCGCTGCCATCATGGCGATCATGGGTGAAGAGGGCGCCAAGCTGCTGCCCTTCATGAAGGATTTGGCTACTGCAGGCGAGATTCAAGCCAAGGTCACCGCAGAGCAGATTGCTCAGTCAGAAGAGTTCCAGCGCTCTTTGATGGCATCACAGGCCAGCACCGATGCGCTCAAGACGGAATTTGTCAATGGCTTGATTCCAGGGCTCAACCTGGCCTCACGTGCATACACGCAAGTTATCAACGATACGGGCGGTCTCCGAGAAGAGACTCGGGCTTTGGCATCTGATGGAAGCCTGAAAGATTTCGCAATTGTTGGCGTAAAGGCGCTCAGCTATGTGATCGATGCGGGGCAGATTGTTTACCGTGTCCTCAATGGCTTGATGAAGGATATCTGGGCGCTGGTGGCAGCGGGACAGGCTGTCATTGAACGTAATTGGGCAGGTGCAAAGGAAATTCTTTCTTCTGAGAGCAATTTATCGAATGTGTTCGATGAGCAAACTTTCGGTGCAAAGCTCCGAGACAGGATAGACGAACTTGCGATCTCTTCATCTGCTGCAGCTGAGGCCATCGCCAAGCCTACTCTGGCTGTAAAAGACTTCGTCCAGGCTGGCGATGAAGGCAGCAAGGCAGCTGACAAGATGAAGCAGGCCTACGCGGGCTTGATGTCTTCTATTGAGGGGAAGATTGCTGCGCTTAAGAAGGAAGAGGAGCTGGGCCGACAGCTGACCGAGTCCGAAAAGGAACTGGTCAAACTTGAAACTGATTTGCGCACCGGCAAGCTCAAGCTGACCGATGCCATGACGGCCAGCGTAAAGGCCCGCATCGCTGAGTGGACACAGGCAGAAAAAAACGCTGCCGCACTGAAGCTCGAACGAGAGAGTTTGGAGGCTGCACGGCAGGCACGAGTTAAATACATCTCCGATCTCGAGACCAGTGCCAAGACGCTCATTGAGGGCAACAAGTCACTGGCAGAAGAGATAGAGCTGATTGGCAAGAACGATGCGCAGCGGCTTGTGATTCTGAAAAATCGCAACCTGGAGACTATCGCTATTAAAGAGGCTCATGCAGCAGAGCTGCTGCGTGCTGCCGACCAGACCGGAACGATGTCGCGCGAACTGATCGCGCTGCAGGCTGAGATAGAAGCTCTGCGCGAGCGTAATGGCTTGCTCGATACGCAATATGTTGCACAGGGTGCTGCCAAAGCAGCGGATGCGACCCAGACAGCCTGGAAGTCGCTCTACGACAACGTCAGCAGCTCGCTCACTGATGCGCTGATGAGCGGCGGTATGAATGCTAAGGAATACCTCAAGGGCATGCTGCGAAGTCTGTTTGCTCAGCCCTTCGTGATGAACATCGTGGGCAACATGATGGGGATCATGGGTGGTGGATCGGGAGATTCTTCCCAGGCTTCAGGGGCAGGAGGTAGCGGCGGTGTTTTTGGTATGGCGCGCAATGCCTACAGCATGTACTCCCTGTTCACTGGGGGGTTGGCCGCTAGCCTTGGATCGTCCATTGCATCGGCTGGCACGTTGTTTGGTTCTAGCGCAATTAGCGCATTCGGCGCAGGCATGCAGGGTGCGACCCTTGGCGCCGGAATGATGGGGCCAACGACGATTGGTGCTGGTGGGGCTATGGGCGCAGGCGCAAGCTTCGGGAACTTGTTGAGTGCCATCCCTGGATGGGGCTGGGCTTTGGCAGGCATCGGCCTCTTGTTTGGTGGAAATATCTTCAATGGCTTGTTTGGCCGCAAGCTCAAAGACACCGGCATTGAAGGCAAGTTCGGTGGCGATACGGGCTTTGAGGGCAACAGCTACAAGTTCTACAAGGGAGGATTGTTCCGCAGCAACAAGACCACACGTGAAGCGCTGGACGAGGACACTCGCTCAGCCTTTGCTGACCAATTCTTTGAGATGGACAAGTCCATCCGTGATATGGCTGGCACGTTGGGGCTGGGCGCCGCGGCGTTGGATGGGTTCACCTACGACTTCAAGGTCAGCCTCAAAGGCTTGAGCGAAGAAGAAGCGATGGCCAAGCTGCAAGAGGTCTTTGGCAATGCAGCCAACGCCATGGCCGAGCTGATCCTGACCACCGACGAGTATGCCAGGGCGGATGAAAACCGGCTGCAGACCTTGCAGCGCCTGGCCGGTAGTCTGAAGCTGGTCAACGGCTGGCTGGAGGCAGCAGGCGGCACGCTCTACGCCGTAGGGCTGGCAGGTGCTGACATGGCCAGCCAGTTGATAGACGCCTTTGGTGGCGCCGAGGCCTTTGCTGCTCAGACCAGCAACTACTTTGCCAAGTTCTACAGCGATGCGGAGCGACTGGCATACCTGCAGACCAGTGTTGGCAAGGTCTTTGCAGACAACGATCTGGGCAAGGTGCCAAAAACACGGGATGAGTTCCGCGCACTGGTCAGCTCGCTAGATTTGACGACCGAGTCCGGGCGCAAGATGTACGCCATGTTGATCGGATTGACCGACTCCATGGACACGCTTTACAAGGCAGGCGAGCAGATCGCATCGCTCAAGAGCGATTTGCAGTTGGACCTGCTCAAGGCCCAGGGTAAGGATGACGAGGTCAAGGAGCTCGAGCGTGAACGACGTCGCAAGGAGCTGCGCGCTTTCGGTGATGCTGATCTCTTGCGCCTTCAAGAGCAGGTGTGGGCGGCAGAGGATGCAAAGGCCGCCCAGGAAGCTGCTGCACAGACAGCAGAGAAGCTCGCTCAACAGCTTGCCGCCGCGCGCCAAGAGGCGATCAGCGAAGCCCGTGCAGTGGTGGAGGCAGCCATTGGCAACGAGAAGGACTACTGGACCGCGTTCACTCAGGATGCCCAGTCCAGTCTGCAAAAGGCGTCTGGCTATTTCACGATGGTCACCGATGCTGCTCGCAGCCTGTTCGGAAGCATTGCTGATACCTCTGCGATGCAATCGGCACAAGGCTGGGTCCATATCGAGCGCGAGCTGGAGCGTTTGCGCGCTGGTGGGGGCCTGGGCGACGCCGATCAGATGCGCACTGCCATTGGGGCGGCGCAATCTGGCCTGGTACTGGCCAACTACGCCACCAAGGCCGAGATGGACTATGACAAGAAAGTCTTGGCCAACCAGCTGACGGAGCTTGGCGACTATGCAGATCTGGCCAAGACGGATGCCCAGCTGCAAATCGATATCGGCAATAGCCAGCTCAAAAGGCTGGACGACCTGCTGGCAACGGTTCGCGGAGATAACGCCAAGCAATTGGCGACCACCTTGGGCACCAATGAGGCGCTGGAGCGGCTCTACAAGCTGCTCGACCCTGAAGAGCAGGCTCGCATTCGTGCAGAGAAGGCTAAGCAGGATGCTGCTGCGCTCGGTGGCGGCTCGGGTAGTTCGTCGTCCAATCGCGGCGGTGGCACCTTAGGTGGGACCGTAGCGGGCGGCAACCGAGTAACTGTGGTTGGTCTGACTGCTGACGGCCGTGCGATCTTCAGTGATGGCTCTATCGGAGCCACTGCTGCCGGTCAGTACACCTACAACAGTGACGGCACCATGAATAGCCATGGCTACTCGCTGGCCGAGTTCGAGCGCTTCAAAGCCAGTGGCGAGTTTCAGTGGGATGCAGACAAGAACCAGTGGCGCAAGCTGGCATCGTATGCCGTAGGCATCAACTACATCCCATATGACCAGGTCGCCCAGCTCCACGAGGGCGAGGCGGTGCTGCCCAAGCCTTTCAATCCTTGGGCGGGTGGAAAGCTGCCTGCAAATGAGGCCAACACGGTGGAGCTGCGCGAAGTCCGCAATCTGCTCTCGAAGGTCGTGGAGGCTATTGAAGTTCTTCAAGACCCGATGGAGCGTATAGACCGAAACGTCAATGGCGTTACGGGCGGCGGCACGGGCGTCATTTAATAGGAAGGAAGGAAATGATTGTTCTGTCGCCAATCAGCCTGACAGACGCATCGTTCCTGGATGGCACCGTCCCCGCAGTCGATTTGGCTGCGGGGGAGGTGGCCTGGTTACCAGGGGCGGTGGCAGCGGGCGATCTGAGGGTGGATGGGGACGCGGTTTACAAAGCCGCTGCTGCCATTGCCAATTCAACCGTGCGGCCTGGATTGGACGGCACCCGCTGGACCCGCATGCGCCCAAGTAACCGATGGGCGCCGTTTGACCAGTACATCGGTACAGGCCAGGTGGGCCGTGTTGGAAGCGTTCCATACCTTGTTCGAGCGCCCTTCATCAACGGGCTTTCTATCCAAGGAATCGTGGGCACTCAGCTTCAACTGCGCATTACCAAAGGTGTGGGTGGCCCAGACTTGGTGCCGCCCATCAGCACCCGGCTGCGAATACCCAAAAGGGGATGGTGGAACTACTGGTTTGGGCAGCGCACCCAAATCAAATCCTACCGAGTGGACAAGATCCCGCTCAGCTCGCTGACCGTAGTTTCGGTCATCGTTAGTGGCGAGCCTGATGCCCGTGTCTCTATCGGCTTTCTGTCGTTCGGGAAGTGGGTGAACTTTGGCACCGGAAAACGCAACTACGGGACCAAATGGGGTGGAAAGCTGAGTATCAACAACTACAGCAAACGCACCGAAGAGGAAAACGGTGAGTTCACTTTGCGGCCCTGGGGGAATTCTGTCGATTTGCAGCTGGGCGTTTACATCCCAGCGGCAGATGCCCCCTTCGCGCTGCAGGAGCTGATCAATATGAAAGACAAGCCGGTTGCCATTTATGCAACCGATGTGCCTGGCTTCGCTTGGTTCAACACCGTGGGATTTTTATCCATGGATCTATCGCCAGACAACGCGCAGGACGTAATCGGCACAGCCGTAGCAAAAGGAGTTATTTGATGGCAACCGTAATGCCCACCGACCAGCCCGTGGACAACCCACCAGTCCGCGAGCTGGGCCAGCTGCCTACGCTGGATATGGAAGATATTGAGTTTGCTCAGCGTGCCGAAGAGGTCACCGGCCGGATGCCTGGCTGGTCTGATGACCTCCAGCTTTTGGCAGAAGCCAATAAAACCAATGCCGGGATCGGGAAGAAGTTTGCTTTCGCATCTAAGGGATTTGCGGAAGATGCCAAAAGCACTGTTGACCTTGCTAATGCAGCCGTCGCTGGTGCATTGGCTGCGGGGAATTTTCGGGGAAATTGGGCCGACCAAGTGGGCGCTTTGAATCGGCCCGCATCAGTGCTCCACAACAATATCCTGTGGTTCCTAGCTCGGGATATTGCCAACGTGGCAGCTGAGCAGCCTGGTGTAAGCAGCGCCTGGATTGATTTGATGGGCCGCGTGACTAAGGTTAACGGCCGCACTGGAGATGTGACAGGACTGGTGGAGGCTTCGGGGCCGATCTATACCAAGGCTACATCAATGGCTAGCGCTCCTTTGGGGCAGTGGGCCAGCTTCAACGATGGCACAGGGGCGGGTGCTGACTGGCCAACCACCCTGGCTATCTCCTGCTGGAACGTATTCACATTCGGCACAGCCTTACGCAAGACGCAGCGTGCAACGCAGGTGCTTGATGGCGCACAGCAAGGATGGTCGTTTGAGCGTCAGCTTCATGACGCGACCTGGAGCCCTTGGCAGCGGGTGATCGGTGACAGGTCGGTAATCGAGAAACGCGTAATAGTCGACGCCCGGGCTGCCTCAACAGTAATCGACCAGAAGAACGGATCAATTCAGACTGTTGTTCTTTATCAAAACACCAGCATTGTGATGCCGGTGCCCAGAGACATTGGGGACCAACTCACCATTGAAATCTTGCCCACTGGTGCCTTCACAGCGAATTTCTCCGGGGTGCCGGTTCGTCTCCCTGTAGGTGCCGTATTGCCTCCCGTAGCCGCCTGGCAGCGACTGATGCTGACCTTTATCCCTCGGTATGACATCGGAGTGTGGGACATGTTCATTGCAGGGGTGCATGAATCATGATGATGCGCAATCTGCTCATGAGCGGAGGCAGCGTTGCAATCAGCATTGCTGCAAATGTCCGCAGTCCAGACATTGCGGCGCTGGCCCGTGCGCGGGGATGGAATGGCACTGGCCAAATCATTTGCACCATCAATGCAGGTGTGGATGTGGCCACACTCACGGTGGCAAACATTCCAGACTGGCTGCTCAAGCTGGTGGTCCGTGGGCGCGTGGGCGGCGTCTACAACGGCGGAACGGGCATCGTCGCATCAAGCAAGTTCTACCTGGACAACGCGGGCGGAATCATCTTTGGTGGTGGTGGCCAGGGTGGCACCGGACAGAGCGTCACTATCTTTCGGGGCACTGGTTATTCGGGCACCGGCAACGGGGGCTCAGGAGGCACTGGGGCTGGATTCAATGGGGCCAACCCCCCTGCGATGGTTTCTGCGAGCTCGGGCTCAAGCGGGACATCGCAAACAGTGGGTGGCCCTGCAATCGGGGGGTCGACCCAGGGCGTTGCTTACGGCGGTTCAGGGGGCGCTGGTGGCGCAATAGGTGTCCAAGGCAGTGGTGGCTACGACGGCAGCACAAGCGGCTCTTTTGAATCGCAGTATCGCACCGGCCCTTCCAGTGGCTCACTAGCAGGCTATGCCATCGACGGCATTGCGAACGTCAACATTCTGGCTGCGGGTTCGATCCTCGGCCGCACACGATAAGGAGATGGCATGTACATCGACAAAGAAACAGGCGACTATCCACTGAGCCCAACTGCAATCATGCAGCGCCACCCCTTGACAGTTTTCCCTGATCCATTCGTCCCGCTCGAGCAATACGCTTGGGTGGCGGATCGGCCGCAGCCTGCGTTTGACCATGTCACTCACAAGGCGGTAGAGCTGGCCCCGCTGGAGACAGAGGACGGCTACCTGCAGCAGTGGGACGTTGTGCCGCTGGACGACGACGAGCTGGCCCAGTTGGAGGTCGAGCGCCTGGCGGCCGAGAAAGCGGACCGGGATGCAGCGCGGATCACTATTTCCCGCACGCAAGGTCTGGTCTACATCTACCGGAGCCTGCGAGTGACTGAGGCGGATGTAGAGGCTCTGATTGCGGGCATGACTGATGAGGATGCTAAGTACGAGGCTGGCTTGTATTTCCGCGCTGCAACGTGGGACAGTGACAACCCCCATGTGCTGATGTTTGGCGCTGGCATTGGCCTGGATACCCCGGCCAAACTGGAGGATGCATTCCGCGCAGCCCAGTCGCTGTAGCAGCGGTGGCCAGCGCCATTTATTTGGCGCTCACACCAAAAAAGACGGGGCGACCTGGTGCAGTGCGGTAACACCGCACCAGGACCCATTCCCGCAGAACACGCCTGCAAGTCCGGCCAGGGCCACGCCACTCTCGCGAGAGCGGCGATAGTCTAACCGGAGTTTCATTTACCGAAACTTCCTTGCAATGAACGACATCCGATGCGGCAGCTGCGGCCGCAAGTTAGGGGAGGGGGTTTACTCCCTCCTGAATATCAAGTGCCCCCGCTGTGGGGCTTTGAACTGTTTGAGGGCAGCTAGCCCCACACAAGAGCGCCACAGAGTGCCATTGACGGAGGCCAACAATGGCAACCCCAATCGTGCCCTGGATCGGCGGTAAGCGCCGCCTGGTCGATCTACTTCTAAAACGCTTTCCCCCGCACAGCTGCTACGTCGAGGTCTTCGCGGGCGGTGCCGCTGTGTTCTTTGCCCGTGCGCCTGCCGATGTCGAGGTGCTCAACGATGTCAACGGCGACCTGGTCAACCTCTACCGCGTGGTGACGCACCACCTGGAGGAGTTTGTGCGCCAGTTCAAATGGGCGCTCTCCAGCCGCCAAGTATTCAAGTGGCTGCAGGAGACCAGGCCCGAGACCTTGACGGATGTGCAGCGGGCGGCGCGCTTCTTCTACCTGCAGCAGCACTGCTTTGGTGCCAAGGTGACGGGCCAGAGTTTTGGCACGGCCACCACGGCGCCCGTCGTCAACCTGCTGCGGATTGAAGAAAACCTGTCTGCAGCGCATTTACGGCTTGCGGCCGGGGTCACCATCGAGCAGCTCGACTGGGCTGCGTGCATGGATCGCTACGACCGGGCGCACAGCCTGTTCTACCTGGACCCGCCTTACTGGCAGACCGAGGGCTATGGCGTGCCGTTTGCCTGGGATCAGTACCAGCGCATGGCGCGCAAGCTCAAGGCGATCAAGGGTAAGGCGGTGCTGAGCATCAATGACCACCCCGACATCCGCGAATGCTTCAAGGACTTTGCAATGGAGTCGCTGAGCATTGACTACACGGTTGGCGGTGGAGCGAAGGCGGTGGAGCGTGGTGAGCTGGTTATCTACAACTGGAATCCCAAGGATGAACCTGCAGGCCTGTTCTAACAGGCCGCTGGCCCCGCCTTGGTTGTGCCCGCTTCGGCGGGCTTTTTTATTGTCCGAAAGAGGCGGCATGGACTTCACCCAACTATTTGAAGCCGCCAAGTCACAGCTTGGCTCTGCCCTGGCTCTCGCAGCCGTGGTGACCTACTGGATCTGGCGGGAACGCGGCAAGCAAAAGCTCGAGGACGCGGACAGCGCTGGCAGCGTGCAGGCGATTGACGAGTGGAAGGCAATTGCGCAGGACCTGCGCGAGACCAACCGCGAATTAACCCTGCGCGCCGACTCATTCGCCAAAGAGCGCAACGAGCTGACCGCATCCCTCGGCCAGCTGCAGGGAGAGATCAAGAGCCTGCAACAAACCATCGACAGCCAGGCCCGGCAGATCGAAGCCCAGCGTGGCGAGATCCAGGCACTGCGCGCGGAGGTGCAACAACTGAGGTCACAACGATGAGCAATACCAATTTTGGCGATCTGATTCAGTGCAGCCCTGCAGCCCGCAGCGCTTGGCGCTGGGCCAAATCCATAGGAGCAATGACCGTGATCGTCGGCGTCACCTTTTGGTGCGGTGCCACTACCGGTTACTGGATCGGGGTTGCCAATGAGCGCGAGCGCGGCCAGGCAGAGGTGGGGCGCCTGCAGTCTGCTTACGGCGTGCGCCTGGATCTGCTGACGGGCAAAACCGAGGCTGCAGCTGATTCAGCCCGCACTGCTGCCAACGCAGCTGCAGGCAGCAGCGCAGCGGTCGAACAGGCAGCAAGTGAGGTGCAGGCCGCCGCTCAGCGTGCTCAGCAGGCCGTCAAGACCGCGCAGCGCGCCGTCTCGGGCAAACATGCCGCGCCAGACGCGCCATAGCGCTCGAAACCCCTCCATACCCCTTCACCCCATGGCTTCGCCACAGAAATGCGCTACACGCGCGAGGAGTTCTATCGATGGAATTTGTTATTACCGCTGGTCACAGCAACACCGATCCTGGCGCTGTGGCGCACGGCCACACCGAAGCCGAGATCGCGGTGGATATGCGCAACCTGGTAGCCACTGAGCTGCGGCAGCGCGGTCACCGCGTCTGGACCGATGGCGAGGGCCGCGACAACCAGCCGCTGGCCACCGCCATCAATCTGATCCGTCACGGCGCGGTGGCGCTGGAGATTCACCTGAACGCATCGAGCAACCCCCAGGCCACTGGTGTGGAGACGATTGCACTGCCCAAGCACCGGGACCTGGCCCAGCGCATCAGCTTTGCTGTATCGGCCGTTCTGGGCCTGCGGGTGCGTGGCGAGGCGGGCTATATCGACCAGTCGGCCAGCGCACGGGGCAAGCTGGGTTTCGTCACGGCAGGCGGCCTGATTGCAGAGCTTTGCTTCATCAGCAACCAGAACGACCTGGTGCAGCTGCAGAGCAATATGCACCGGGTGGCCAGCGCCATTGCCGAGGTGCTCGCATCATGACGTTGGAGCGCACTATTCTTGCGGCCGCAGGCATCGCGCTTGCGGGTCTGGCGGGCGGGTGGACCTTACACGCCTGGCGCACAGACAGCCAGCTGCAGGGCAAGGACACCTCCATCGCGCAGATCCGGCAGCGTCATGCCGAGCAGTTGGAAGAGCAGGCCACGGCCGCACGCAACGTCCAGCGCCTGGTGCAGCGGGCCACCGATCTCAACCAGGCCGCGATTGCGGCCATCGACACCAAACTATCAGGAGAGAGAGATGCAGAAAAGCTGGAAGCTGATCGCCTGCGCAAGTGCGTTGGCAATGGCACTTGCGGGGTGCGCATCGTCACCAAGCGTGCCGCCTGCGCCGCCGGCGCAAGTGACGGTGGAGGGAGCATCGATGCCGGCGCCAGCAGCGTGGGCGATGCAGCCATCGCGCTCGACGGAGATACTGGAATCGCTGTTCTTGATCTCCGAGACAGCGTCAAAGAAGACGCCAGGAAGCTCGAATACCTACGATCTTATACCATCCAGTGCGCCGGGATTGAGGCCCAAAACCAACAACTGAACTTGCACCCAAGGTGAAACAGGTCATTCCTAATGGAGCGTAGAAGTCTTAAGTTGGCCTGCGCAGGGAACAGTGGCAGGCATCCAATGCCGCGAGCGACGGCGTGGGTGGTGGGTGGGCTATCTTCGCACTCTATGGGATACAGGACTCGCTTGACTGGATCTTCAACCCAATGTCAATGATGATGAGGCAAAAAGACATGCCATCTAGGTGACCCAACTGGTCCGATCGCCTGAATTTCTACACTCCCAACCCAGGGCAGTTGCAGCGACAATGAGGAACTAGCAAATGTTGTACTGGCCCATCGACGGGCGGCAAACTTTTACTTACACTTATAGCCATGAAGATTGAAGCAATAGACCTTTTTTGCGGAGCGGGGGGATTGACCCGCGGATTGCTGGATGCCGGTGTTTCTGTTAAAGCGGGTTTCGATATAGAAGAATCTTGCCGATATGCATATGAAGCGAATAATAAAGGAGCTCAGTTTTTCGCAAAAAGTGTTGGAGATGTGACAGCTGAAGAATTGACAAATATATGGTCTTCAGCAGGAAAGTCAATTAGATTGTTAGCAGGATGTGCACCTTGTCAGCCTTTTTCTACTGCTGCTAATACGGCTCCCATAAAGAAAAATAGTAAGGAAGATCCAAGATACTTTCTTTTAAATGAGTTTTCTCGCCTCATACGAGAAACGCAACCTGAATTGGTAACGATGGAAAATGTTCCAAAGGTACTGCTTCACAAGCCATTTCTTGATTTTGTGGAAGTTTTGAAATGCCAAGGATATTCAGTGTCGTACCGTGTGATTTCCTGTGAGAAGATAGGGGTTGCCCAAACAAGGAAGCGTTTAGTACTATTGGCTTCTCGGATTGGTGAAGTAGACTCAGACTTATACAAGCTTGTTGATATTAAGGAGACTCTTAACGTTGGTGCTCTGCTAGATACGTTGGATCCAATTGAAGGAGGTGGTAGATCGGATAAAGACCTTATGCACTTTGCCCGGCGCTTAACACCTATTAATATACAGCGAATACGGGCTTCAAAGCCGGGGGGGAGTTGGACAGACTGGCCGGAAAGCTTGCGTGCTGAATGTCACAAGCGAGATTCAGGAGCTACCTACCCCAGTGTTTATTCTCGCCTTGATCCCTCAAAGCCTGCCCCAACGATAACTACACAATTCTACAATTACGGTGCCGGTCGATTCGGACATCCGACGCAAGATCGCGCACTAACCCCACGAGAGGCTGCATTAATTCAGTCCTTCCCCAAGGATTATCAGTTTGTGGAAGATAATAGTGTTGGTATGGACAGGATTGGGAAGATGATTGGGAACGCGGTCCCTCCAAAACTGGGTGAGGTGATTGGTAAAATGTTTTTGAGTCATGTGGCTAGTCATTAATTAATTAATTAAGGAGCTTATATGAGTGAGGGTGCTGCAATTATTAATAAACAACATGACTCTATTGCGGTCGGGAATAAATACAATTTCGTTTTTAATGTTGATATTAATGTCATCAATCACCTAGGCGTTGGATTGTACAGTTCCACCCCTGCCGCGCTGACTGAGCTCGTTGCTAACGCCTGGGACGCAGACGCTGAAAAGGTTACTATTAAAATTTCCCCGGATTCCAAATCTATCGTTATAGAAGATGATGGCCACGGTATGGATGTGGAAGGGATTCGGAAAAAATTTCTAAGGGTGGGTTATTCTCGCCGCGATAATGGAGTCCGCACAAGTGAATCTGGTAACCGTCGGGTTATGGGGCGAAAAGGGATAGGCAAGCTTTCAATGTTTGCGTTGGCAGATCAAGTAAAAGTTACGTCTCAAAGAAGCGGTGGGGAAATTGTTTCGTTTGAGATAAATGTCCCTGAACTGAAAAAAAGTATCGAAAAAGGGCAAAGTATTGAATTGAAGGAGGTTGAAGGAGTCCCTTTTGTAAAGGGACAGGGCACACGTATTGAGTTGCGAGATGTGCTCACTGGGTTAAAGACTACCGAGGCCTACCTAAGATTGAAACTAGCGCGCCGCTTTAGCGTGATAGATGGGAAACATAATTTTTCTATCTTGCTCAATGGAGAGCACATTAAGAAAGAGGATCGAGGTTTTTATAATTATATTCAGTTTCTTTGGGCTTTTGATTCTGCCACAAAATCAGATATTGAGAATATATCTCCAAAAATTGCCTCTGTAAAAAATGAAAACACAGGAATGGATGAGAAATGTATTCAAACTTTAGATGGTGTATTTGATTACAATGGTATCCAGTTAAATGTTACTGGGTATATTGCGAGCGTGGAGGAGCCGAAAAATCTTGGCGCGAAAGATGAGAGTGCAAATATGATTTCAATATTTGCAAACGGTCGTGTATTTGCAGAAGATGTGCTCGCTGAATTTAATAGTGCAAAATATTATAAAAATTACCTCGTTGGTGAAATTCATGCGGATTTCTTGGATGATGACGAGATAGATCGGGCCACTGCAAGTCGAGAAGCTATAAAAAAAGATGACCCAAAATTTCGAGAGCTATTAAATTTTCTGACTAAAAATCTATCTGATATTGGCGACGTTTGGGATGATTGGCGCATTGAGATGGGGTTGTCAAAGTCTATACCAGCTAATGCTGCAGTAGTGGAATGGCTAAGTACTTTGAAGGATGCTCGTGATAGAAAGCTTGCTCATAAACTAGTCACATCTATACAAAACGCAAGCATTCATCCTGATGAGGAGAAAAACTCTAAAGCAAAGAAGTTTTTGTATCGAGGGGCAATTATTGCCTTTGAAAAATTAAAGCTAAAAAATCAATTGGAGAAATTGTCTGAGATTAGTGATGTGCTCAGCCCAGAGTTTTCGGCTGTTTTTTCTTCATTAAGCGATATTGAAGAGGCTGCATATTCGGAGATTACAAAGCAAAGGTTGGAGATTATTCGAAAATTTAGAGATATTGCTAATGATGCAACTAAGCTAGAGAGAGTTGCTCAAGAGTACTTATTTAATAATCTTTGGCTTTTAGATCCGTCGTGGGACAGGGTCAGTGGTACTGAGGAGATGGAGAAAACATTAACACGGGAACTCAAGGAGGTTGATGATTCATCCACTGGTGCGCGCTTAGATATTACATTTAGAAAAAATAGTGGAAGGCATATTGTTGTCGAGTTGAAGCGTCCGCGGAAGACAGATTTGAAGTCGATGGCTCTTTATGAGCAAGCGAGAAAATATAATATCGCGATTAATGCGTATTATAAAAAGCATTACTCTGGAGTTCCGGTTCCTCCGAAAGATATTTATCTGCTGGTATCACAGGTCCCTGCGGACTTTACTGATGATGATCTGGAATCCTACGCGAAGCAAAATGCAAAAATTATCACATATGAGCAGTTGATAAATAATGCATTTAATGCGTATCAGGCTTATTTAGACGTTCATTCGAGCTTAAGCTCGGTTGAAGAGGTTTTCAGGAAAATAGATGCTTGTTAATGTTAGGGGTCTTCTGCATAGGGCTTGTTAGGCGTGATGGAACGTGCTTCACTGCGGGGCTCCCCGAGCGACGTTTAAAACATAGCCCGGAGTTTTGCAGAGGACTCTTGGTGCATTGAGCAACGATCAGGACTCATGCGCAATCTCTACTGCCGCTTCATCGCTGTAGTAGAGGCGACGTTGAAGGAGCTGAGAAGTTTCATCTCAACCTTCGAATAGAGTCCGCTCATCAAGTGGACGTTCCGGTATAGCGGATCGGTTCCTGTAGCCTCTTCACCTCCTTTGATTTGAGGTTTGATGGCTAGACCGACGAAGGAGGCTTAACCGCGCAAGCCTCACATTGAGGGAGTTTGGTGATACAAATTTGATACGGGAAATCAAATTCGCCTATAGATCTACCCCCTGAACTACGGAGAGGGACAGCGGTGTATTGTAGAGGACTTGCAAAGCTCCCAAGCCAATCTGCGACGTCACGACGCTGGCGCCTTCCGTTTCGACATGGTTGGGGCGCAGGGGCTCAGCGCCGCCTGCCGCGAGAGCGTCTCTGCACCGCTGGCCATTCCCAGCATGGGAAGCGCAAAATGGCAGCGCATGTTCCCCGTTCATCCCATCCCACTTCCCTCCTTGGCCGACCTCCAAGACAGCTGGCAGCCCATGGGTACGCTGCAGGCGCTCTACGTCAGAGTGGCCCAGGAGCCTGAACCCCGTTCAGTGGCCGAAGTCCAGGCCCTGGGAGGTTATGGGCTGGCGGGAGACCGGCATGCTTCCTCGTTATCCCCCCGGCAGTTGCTCGTCGCCGGCACCGATGCCTACCAGCGCTGGGGCTTGGCGGAAGGCTCGCTCCGAGAGAATATACGGGTGGATTTCTCCACCAGCGAGCTGGCCTCCGGTGATCTGTTGCGCATGGGCAGCGAGGTCGTCATCGCGATCACCTTCCTCTGTGAACCTTGCCGGTTGCTGGAGCGCAGGTGCTCGGGGACGCTGGCTTCGATCGGCCGAGACAGAGGCATGCTCGCTCGCGTGTTGAGAGGCGGAACCATTCGCCGTGGTGCCGGGGTATCGCTGTGCCGAGCCAAGGGGCCAGCCTTTAGCGACCAGTGGCAGGAGAGGGTTCAACACGTGGCCTGCGCGGTGCCGGAGGGTTCCTGGATCAGCTATCGGCAGCTCGCTGAGATGGCAGGCGTGCAAACGGCCTACTGCAGAGCTTTCCCCAAGGTACTGTCCCAGCTCCCAGAGCGCATGGCCGCCAGAGTGAGGAGCCAGCGCGATGCGCCGGGCGTTGCGCCGTGGTCCGGTGCTGGATTCTTCGATATGGGCATGGATTGATGCCTACGCTGCCAGCGCAACGCTGAGCCTAACGTCTGCGGAACCCCTGGCAAACAGGCCCCCGCCGTTTGGCAACTGCAGGGGCCTGTCATAGGTCACATCGCGCATGGCACGCGCTCATGGGCTCCATCAGTCATAGCGCAAGGTATAGATCAGGTCCAGCGCGCTGGTCGTACCGGCTGAGCCGCGCAGCTGCAGGTTGCGTGTGAAGTCGTAGAAGATGTACAGCGCACCCAAGGTGCCGGCCAGGCCCGCTTCGTAGGTCACGTACAGGTCTTGCGACAGGCGCTTGCCGACGGACAGGCTGGCGGAATCGCGGTCGGTGCCGCCAATGCCGATCTCGTCAAAGCCCAGGCTCTTGGCGATATTGCCGGTCACGCTCTCGCCCGAGCCTCCGCTCAGCAAAGCCAGTGCGGCCTGCTGTATCAGCGCACTGCTGGCGCCACCTTGGCCAGGATCACGGCCCATGACCACCCAAGAGATCTTTTCCGCATCGGGCATCTCCGGGTTGGAATACAGGCTCACGCGCGGCGCCTGCGCCGAGCCGCTGACCTGCACGCCGGCCTTGACGGCGATATTGGGGCGCAGCGCCAGAATATCGAGTGAGGGGTTGTTGTAGGGGCCGTTGAAGCGGATCAGGCCGGTTTCCACATTCAGCACCTGGCCCCAGGCGCGGTAGCGGCCTTCTTCGGTGCTGATGACGCCGGTGATGCGCGGCATGCCGATGCCGGCGCTGCCGCTGCTTTGCACATTGAGTGTGCCAGTGAGGCGCGTGGTGATGCCATAGCCTTGCAGCGCAAAGTCACGGCCCATGTCCAGCTTGATATTCAGGATCAGCGGCTTGGCGGGCTCGACCCGGCCGGCGGGGGCATCGAGCTTGGCCTGTGCGGCCTTGGCCGCTTCTTGCTTGGCTTTTTCTGCGGCGGCTGCGCGGCTGGCCTTGGTGCTGACCACCACATCGCTGCCCAGCTTGGGCGAGGATTCATCGGCCAGCATGATGCTGGCGCGGTCCACCTTCAGGTCGCCAGTGATGCTGAGCTGGCCCTGCTGCAGCTGGCTGCGCACCTGGCCCGAGACGCTGACCTGGCGGTCGGCGCGCACCAGCACCTGCAGCGCCTTGGCCTGGGTGCGGATGTCCATGCGGATATCGGGCGCGGCGCCGTTTTGCGGCATGGTCCAGCTGATGGTGCCGGTGGCATCGAGCGTGCCGCCGCTGGTGGGCGCGGCCGTCAGGTTGCCGCTGTAGCCGGCAATGCGCGCGCGGCTGCCTTCGCCGCCGTCAAAGTGCAGGCTTTGCAGCTCCAGCGTATTGCCGTTAAGCTGGGCGCGCAGGCTTCCGTTGCGCAGGTCCACGCCATCCAGTTGCGACTGGATATGCATCTTGTCTGCGGTGATGGTGCCGCTCCAGCGTGGGTCTTGCAGGTTGCCCGCCAGCTGCACATTGGCCGCCAGGCTGCCGGCCACGCGCCAGCCCGGTGGGGCAAAGCTGGCCCAGATGCCCAGGTCAGGCATTTGGGCCTGCACGTTGCCGGACAGCGGTGCATCGGGGGCCACGGTGGCGCCCAGGTAGTTCTTGCCATCGTACTGCAGCGCGGTTTGCACATCGGCCGTGAGCTGGCCGGCGTTGACCGAATCCCATTGCACGCGGCTGCGCACTTGGCGGTCCTGCACGGTTAGCTCGACCTTGGCGGTGCGGATGCGGGCGATGATCGTCTGGCCTTCGGCCGAGAAGGCCTTGGAGACCGCGCCTTCCTTGCCGCTCGAGTGGAAGGTGACGTTTGTGGGCGCGCTGCCCTGGGTGTGCAGCTGCAGATCGCCGCTGGCGCGCTCGATCTCGACCTTGGCGTTGAGGCCGTTTTGTGTGTTGACATCCCAGCGGCCCTGGACCACCAGGTCAGAGTCAAAAGGGCTGTGCTTTTGCGCCTGGCTGGGATCGGGCTTTTGGAAGGCACGGATCCAGCGCAGGGGCAGGCCTTGCAGGCTGCCGGTGCTTTGCAGCTGCACGGCCTGGTCGGCACCTTGGCTGAACTGCAGGGGGTTCCATTGCAGGGTGACCGTGCCGGGCTCGGGCCCGGTCAGCTGCAACTGGCTGGCGCCGGTGCTGGCGCGCAGTGGCTGGTTGCTGGCGGGCAGCTGCAGTTTGAAGTCCAGCGGCTGCTGCAGCTGCACCTGCCACGGCGCCTTATTGGGCGGCAGCGTGGCGCGCGCCTGCAGCTTGCTCAAGGCGCCGCTCCACTGTTTGGCCGCCGTGCTGTTGGCGGCCAGGCTGACCTGGGCGGCCATCTGCTGCTCGCCATGCTGGGCTTGGGCACGCAGATCAAGCTGCACTTTTTTGAGGTTGCCGACCAGCGCCAGCTCGGTATCGCGCAGCTGCCACAGGTCCGCGGCATCGGCGCTGGTGCGCACGCTCAGCTGCGGGGTGGTGATGTTGGCATCGAGCGCAAAGGGCTGGCCGCCGGTGGGAATGCCCGCAGGCAGCTGGGCCAGCAGCCCCGCTTGCTGCAGCTGGCGCAGCGCATCGCCATAGCCGCCGCTAAAGCGCAGCTTGGCGTCGAGGCTGCCCTGGGCCAGCATGCCGTCGGGCAGCGTCTGGGCCATGCCGGGCAGCTTGCGCAGCCATTGCAGCAGTTGCTCGGCACTGCTCAGACGCAGTGCGATGGTGCCCTGGCCTTGCTGGGGCGCGGCCTGGGCCTTGGCGTCCAGGTTGGCACCGGGCGCCTGCACCGACAGCTCGCCCGCGCCACTGCGCTGGTCGATGTTGGCGGTCAGCTGCTTGGCGCTGATGTGGGCGCCCAGCGCATCGATCTGCGCGCTTTGCAGCTCCAGCTCGGGCGCTTTCCACTGGCCCTTGGCGATCACGCGGTCGATCGGCAAGCTGGTGCTCGCTGCTGTGGCCTTGGCCGGTGTGCGGCGGTCGGACGTGATGTTGGCGTCAAACACAATGGCGTCGTTTTGCGACTGGGCCGACAGGCTGCCAGACAGCGGTGCACTGTCGATGCGGGTGTCGACCAGCGCCGGGTTGATCGCGCGCAGCGCCGCCTGGATGCCGGCATGGTGGTCCGCCAGGCGGTAGTGGCCTTGGGCACTCAGGCTGCCGCTGCCCAGTTGCACCTGGCTGCCGCCTAGCACATCAACACGCTGGCCATCAAACAGCGCATGGGTCTGCACGGCGCTAACGGGCAGGTGCTGGTGGTTGATAGGGCCGGGCAGGGCGTTGCTGAGGTCGATCTGGATATCGAGCGGCACCGGCAGCAGCGCAGGGGGCGCGGCGGGCTTGGTATCTGAGGTGTCTGAACCTGCTGGTGCAGCGCTGCTGGTGGCCATGGGGTCCACCGGCACATCCAACAGTGCGGGCGCTGGATGGGCGGCATGTGTGCTGCTGAGCAGATCAGCGGCCGCCTCCGTCACAGTCAGCTGGCCATTGAGCAAGGTGGTGGGCAGGCTGGGCAAAAAGGCAGCCAGGTTGACGCTTTGCAGCTGGGCTTGCGCGGGGCCCAGCGGCCAGGGGCGCCAGGGGTAGACGGTGGCATCGACGTTGGCCTGCATCGGCGCGGCGCCCGCCAGCGCCTGGGCGGAACGGGCGGCCTGGGCCTTGGCGGCTTTCTCTTGTGCCGACGGCGCCTTGGCGGCCGTCTTTTTGCGGGCGGCAGTGGGTGCCGGTGCATCGGCCGCCGTGGGCTTGGCGGCCACTGCTTCAAACTGCGGCTTGACCTGGGCCTGCACGCGCAAGGCGGCATCCAGGCCGGACAAGGTGCCGGTCACTTGCACACCGGCATCGGCCAGGATGGCGGGCAGGGTGTCGGTGGCTGGCTGGTCCAGCAGGGCTTTCAGATCGGCAGCGATCTGCATGGGCGCCAGTGCATCCACATCGGCTTTGAGCTGCAGGCGGCTGTTGAAGGCCTCGACCTTGTCGATCTGCAGCTGGTGCTTGTCAGCGGCATAGCGGTAGTGGCCCTGCAGTTGCGTGACGGTGATGGGCTTGGGCGCAGCCCAGACGATCTCGTCCACCGAGAAGGGCACCTCCAGCACGCGCAGAGGCAGGGGCAACTGCTCCAGTGGCTGGCTGGGTTCCTTGGGCTTGTCGATGCCCGAAGGGGTGAGGGTGACCTTGGCGATATGGATGGGCGCCAGGCGTAGCTCGCGGTCCCAAATCTTGTCCAGGCTCCAGCCAATGGTGGCTTGGTCCACCTGTACGCTGATCGACGGATTGCTCCACTGCAGCTGGCCAATGCTGCCGCCGCCGCGCAGGCTGCCTTGTACATCCTGGGCTTGCAGCTGCATGTCGGCCGGCAAAAAGCGCTGGGCCAGGGTGATGGTGCGGGCGAGCGAGTCGTTCTGCCCGCTCCACCACCAGGCGCCGCCCACGAGGGCGGCCAGCAGCACGATGAGGGCAATGAACAACCACAGCAGTGCGCGCGCGGCGCGCCACAGGCCGCTGCGCTTTTTTGGGGAGGAAGGGCCGCTGGGCGGCGACGCCGCCGGCTGCGCTGCGCTGGCGGTGGGTGCGGTTGCGTGTGTATCTGCCATGTTTTAGAAGCTGTATCCCAGACGCAAATGCAAGCGGAAGCGTTCGTCTTTCAAGCCATAGGCCACATCGGCCTGCAGCGCGCCCACGGGGCTGCGCCAGCGCAGGCCCGTGCCAATGCCCCAGTAGGGCGACAGATCACCGGCCTTGTCGGCGACCGAGCCCACATCGGCAAACACGGCCGATTCCCAGGCGCTGATCTCGCCATTGCGCACCAGGGGGCGCTGGTACTCGACACTGCCCACATACATGTAGCGGCCGCCATAGACCTGGTCATCGGCCACGCGGGTGCCGATCTTCTTGTAGCCGTAGCCGCGCACGGTGGTGTCACCACCGGTGATGAACAGCTGGGTGGCCGGGATCACCGCAGAGTCCTTGGCCAGGATGGCGCCGCCTTCGGCCCGCAGCGCAATGCGGGCGCTGCGCGAGCTGCCGTTGGGTGCGGTGACCTTGCCTGCCGGCACAAAGCCTTGCCAGCGCAGCAGGCTGCGCACAAAGGGGTCGCGGTCCGGCGTGATGGTGTAGCCCGCGCCCAGCTCGGCGGCAATGCCGTAGCCGCGCGTGGGGTCGGTGTTGTTGTTGAAATAGCGGCCCGTCCAGCCGTAGTTGACGCTCAGGGCGCTACTGGACGGAATCTTTTCCTGGCCCTGCACCGACGAAAAGTCGTACTGCAAGAACGCGCTGCGGTCGATATGGTCGCTGCTTTTTTTGTGGCCGCCGCGCAGCTGCATGGAGTTGACGGTGAAGTCGCCATTGAGCTCGCGCTTGACCTCGCCCGCGCCAAAGTAGGCCCAGCCACTTTCCTTGGGCAGATCGGTCCATTCGGTGGACAGCAGCTTCTTGTCACGCTCGAAAGAGAACTTGCTCACCGCCCGCCAGCCCAGCCAGGGCATCTTGTTGTGCGTGTGGTCCAGGCTCAGGCGCGGCCCGGTGTCGGTGGACATACCGATACCGAACACCACCTTTTGCATCTTGGCCTCGCGCACCTGGGCGATCACCGGTGCTTCCTTGGGGTTGGCGGTGTCGGTGTCCAGCGTCAGAAACACCGAGTCGTAGTAGCCGCTGCCCGCCAGCCGGGTCTGGGCGTCGAGCATGTCGGCCTCACTGTAGTTCTGGCCGCTGGGCAGGCGCGCAATGCGGGCTATGCCTTGGGCGTCGTAGCGCTCGGCGCCTTCGATGCGCAGCGGACCAAACTTGTAGAGCGGGCCGCTGTCGTAGCCCACCGAGAGCTTGGCCTCGTTGGTATCACCATCGATATTGGCCTGGCTGTTGCTGATCTTGGCCGTGGGGTAGCGGTTGCGCTGCAGGCTGCGCAGGCCCTCGGACTTGGCGCTGCTCCATTCTTTCTGGGTAAAGCCCTCGCCGGGCTGCAGATCCCAGTTGCGCTCAAAGCGCGCGCGGCGTGCGGGAAAGTTCTTCTCCTGGGTCACTTCGCCGCTGTAGTCCAGTTCCACCTCGGTCACCTTGGTCTGCGGGCCGGGTTCGACCTCAATGACCAGCTGCGGGCGCGCCTGGCTGTTTTCTGCCGATATGCCGCTGTCGGCGGGAGCCGCTCCGGTGTCATAGGCATCGATCTTGATCTCGGGGCTGAAGTAGCCCAAGGTGCCCATCAGCTCACGCACATCTTCATCGGCGCCGCCCAGCAGGCGCGTCATCTCCGTCATTTGCAGGCCGGGAAAGTTGCGGTAGCGCTTGAGCTCCACATACTGCTCCAGGTATTCGCGCACCTTCTTGGGGGCCTTGACGGTGATATCAAACGCGGGCTCACTGCTGGCATGCGTCGCGGAGTCGTCCGCGTCATCGGCCTTGGGAGTGCTGCTGCAGCCTGCGAGCAGGGCAGCAGTAAGAATAAAAAACGCCGGCAGAACCGGCGTTGTCAGACGGTGTCGCATGGTCACTTTGACAGCAAGCGCATGGTGTCCTCCAGCCCTTTGAGTGACAGAGGGAACATACGATCGCCTACGAGTTGTTGTATCAGGCTGATGCTTTGGCGATATTGCCACACGCCTTGCGGCTCCGGATTGATCCAGGCGTGTTTCGGAAAGGCATGGGTCAATCGCTTCAGCCACTCGGCCCCAGGTTCCTCATTGTTGTACTCAACAGAGCCCCCGGCTTGTAGGACTTCGTATGGACTCATTGTGGCATCGCCCACAAAGATGAGTTTGTAATCTTTGTTATATTTTCTGATGATGTCCCAGGTGGGGAATTTCTCAGCGTAGCGGCGTTTATTGTTCTTCCACATATAGTCGTAGACGCAATTGTGAAAATAATAAAACTCGAGGTGCTTGAACTCGCTTTTGACGGCGCTGAATAATTCCTCGACGCGTTGAATATGGTCGTCCATGGTGCCGCCCACATCCATCAGCAGCAGTACCTTCACATGGTTATGGCGCTCGGGCACCATCTTGATATCGAGGTAGCCGGCATTGGCGGCGGTCGCGCGGATGGTGTCTGGCAGGTCCAGCTCCAGTTCATTACCTTCACGGGCAAAGCGGCGCAGGCGGCGCAGTGCCACCTTGATATTGCGGGTGCCCAGCTCCTGGGTGTCGTCGTAATCGCGGTAGGCGCGCTGCTCCCAGACCTTGACGGCGCTGCGGCTCTTGCCCGGGCCGCCAATGCGCACGCCTGCCGGGTTATAGCCACCATGGCCAAAGGGGCTGGTGCCGTTGGTGCCAATCCATTTGTTGCCGCCTTCGTGCCGACCTTTTTGCTCTTCCAGGCGTTTTTTGAGCGTCTCCATCAGCTCGTCCCAGCCCATCGCCTCGATGGCAGCCTTTTGCTCGGCGCTGAGCTCTTTTTCCAGCACCTGCTTGAGCCAGTCCTCGGGCAGCTCCTTCTTCCAGTCGGTGAGCATCTCCATGCCCTTGAAGTAGGCGCCAAAGGCCTGGTCGAACTTGTCGAACAGCTTTTCATCCTTGACCAGGCATAGCCGGGCCAGAAAATAAAAATCGTCCAGACTCCAGGCGTCCTCGGAGCGGGGCCCGGCCAGGCCCTTGTCCAGGGCTTCGAGCAAGGTGAGCAGCTCCTTGACAGACACTGGCAACTTGGCCGCGCGCAAGGTGTAGAAAAAGTCTATCAACATGGTCTTGTAAACAATCCGTAACAGTTTGGCGCTAGCCTTTCCAGTCTAACGGGTACTCAAAAGGCAAGCTGTCATGGTGATGATCAAAACGGACAAGGCACGCCAGGCGTTGCGTGACCGCGGCAGCCTGTCCGTGCAGGAGCGCCAGATTCTGATCTTGTGCGATGGCAACCGCTCGCGTCAAGAGATCGCGCGTTGGGTCGGGGACAGCGCTGGCAGCGTGCTCGATGCCTTGGTCACGGCAGGTTATCTGGCGATGCAGCAGCCACCCGCTCCACCACCTCCGGCTCCCGCACCGCCACCGCCACCGCCTCCCGTCGCAGCACCTGCGCCCGTGCCTGCGCCAGTGCAGGTGGCGCCCAGCCCGGCCGCCGCGCCCGTGTATGTCGAGCAAACGCGAGCCAGCCAGGGCAGCAAACGCTCGCTGGCGGGCTGCAAGATGTATGCGGTGGGGATTTTGCAGATGCAGCGCAGTGCCGATGCAATGGCGCTTGCCGTGCGGGTGCAGCAGGCCAGCGACGAAACCGAGCTGCTCCTGGGCCTGGTGGATATGGTCACCTTCCTCGAGCAGATGACCAACACCGGCTATGCCGACAATGTCAAAACCCATCTGCGCCAGATTCTGCCGGAGCAGTACCTGGGCGTGCTGAACCTGCAGACGGCTTAAATCAGCCGTTTCTTTAATCTCAGCGCGGCTGGTTCAGCAGGTACAGCAGCTGCGCCTTGGCCTCGGGCCATTCACCGGCGAGCATGCTGTAGAGCACGGTGTCGCGCACGGTGCCATCGCGGCGCGGTGCATGGTGGCGGATGACGCCGTCCTTCTTGGCGCCCAGGCGCTCAATCGCCCGCTGGCTGGCAAAGTTGTAGTTGTCGGTGCGCCAGCCCACGACGGCGGCGCCCAGCGTCTCAAAGGCATGGGTCAGCAGCAGCAGCTTGCAGGTGGTGTTGACATGGCTGCGCTGCACGCTGCGGGCGTACCAGGTGTAGCCAATCTCCACGCGTTTGAGCGCCGGCACGATGTCGTGGTAGCTGCTGGTGCCCAGCAGCTGGCCGCTGGCCTCGTCCACCACCGCAAAGGGCATGCGGCTGCCCGCTTCGCGCATCGCCAGTGCCTGCTCGATGTAGGCGCGGGTGTTCTCGGGCTCGGGCACCGAGGTGACGCGGATGTTCCACAGCTCACCGTCTTGCGCGGCGGCGCGCAGGCCCGCCTCATGCGCCAAGGTCAGCGGGGTCAGCAGCACGCCACGGGCGCGTAGTTCGGTGGGTTCTACAAAGGCCATTGCCTCGTCCTATTCAGTGTGGTTGTTGCGGCGGATGCGCCAGCGCCGGGCCAGTTGCAGGCCGGCGCCGCCGCCCAGGCCCACCAGCGCAATGGCGGCGATGCTGCTGGCGCCATAGCCTTCGGAGAACAGCTGCCAGCCCAGCAGTGCGCCAATGCCCCAGCCCAGCAGCGCGCCGGCGAGAAAACCGGCTGCATCGCTCAGCCCTTCGATCAGCAGTTGCTGTGGGGTGGCCATGGCGGTTTTAGCGGTTGCGCTGGTTCATGAACACCAGCTTTTCAAACAGGCTCACATCCTGCTCGTTTTTCAGCAACGCGCCCACCAGCGGCGGGATGGCGATTTTCTGGTCGGCCGTCTGCAGCACTTCGGGCGGAATGTCCTCGGCCACCAGCAGTTTGAGCCAGTCGATCAGCTCGCTGGTGGAGGGCTTTTTCTTCAGGCCAGGCAGGTTGCGGATGTCAAAGAACACCTTCATCGCCGCCGACAGCAGCTCCTGCTTGAGCGCAGGAAAGTGCACGGCCACGATCTGCTGCATGGTCTCGGCATCAGGGAACTTGATGTAGTGGAAAAAGCAGCGGCGCAGGAAAGCGTCCGGCAGCTCCTTTTCGTTGTTCGAGGTGATGACCACCAGCGGGCGGTGCTTGGCGCGGATCATCTGGCGCGTCTCGTAGCAGTAGAACTCCATGCGATCGATTTCGCGCAAGAGGTCATTGGGGAATTCGATATCCGCCTTGTCGATCTCGTCGATCAGCAGCGCCACCGGCGCGTCGGCCGTGAAGGCCTGCCACAGCACGCCTTTGAGGATGTAGTTGTTGATGTCCTTGACGCGGGCTGCGCTCTCGGGGTCGGCGAGCTGGCTGTCACGCAGACGACTGACCGCATCGTACTCATACAAACCCTGCTGGGCCTTGGTGGTGGACTTGATATGCCACTGCAGCAGCGGCATGCCTAGCGCCTGTGCAACCTCCTCCGCCAGCATGGTTTTCCCTGTCCCTGGTTCCCCCTTGACGAGAAGCGGTCTTTGAAGGGTAATTGCCGCATTGACCGCCAGCATGAGGTCATTGGTCGCGACGTAGTTCTGTGTGCCTTGGAATTTCATGGAAGTGGATGCAGAATCGTGATGACGGGGCCAGTACAGCGTTGACTATAAACCCAGATCTCCGCATCACTGCGGCGGCCTGAACCACACGATTGTGCGCACAATGAATAAAAGATGGACCACGATATTTGCCTTGCTTGTCGCCTCAGCGACCGGCGCAGTCTGCGCGCAGGAGATCAAGGGCAATGCCAAGGCGGCTGAGGGCAAGGTGGCGATGTGCATCGGCTGCCACGGCATTGTGGGCTACAAGGCCAGCTTCCCCGAGGTCTACCAGGTGCCCAAGATTTCGGGCCAGAGCGAAAAATACATCGACGCTGCCTTGCATGCCTACAAGAAGGGCGACCGCAAACATCCGACGATGCGCGCCATTGCCGATTCGCTGAGCGAGCAAGATATTGCCGATCTGGCCGCCTACTACGCGCAGCACACGGTGGGCGAGACCCAGCTGGCGGATAAACCGTCCAAGGTGCCCAGCGCCGAGGTGGCCGAACTGCTGAAAAAGGGCACCTGCGTGAGCTGCCATGGCGACAACTTCTCCAAGCCGCTCGATCCCTCGTACGCCAAGCTCGGCGGCCAGCATCCCGACTACCTCTACGCGGCACTCAAGTCCTACACCATCGAGAAAAACGCCCGCATCGGCCGCAACCACCCGATCATGGTGGGCATGGCCAAGCAGCTGACCCACGCCGAGATGAAGGCGCTGGCCAACTACATTGGCAGCCTGGATGGTCCGCTGCAAATCGTGCCCGAGTCGCGTTTTCGCAGCAAGCAGGCCTCCAACTGACACCTGAGTCTGGCCAGTGGTTGGCCGCTCAGTCTTTGGTGGCCTGGCGCTGCACGGCCGCCACATAGGCATTGCCGTCCGGTGGGCGGCCCGAGCGCTGGCTCTCCCACAGCATCGTGCCCAGGCATTCCATGGCCACATGGTGGGCGTCGTGCAACGAACCCAGGCGCTTGGCCAGCAGCTCCACCGCCTGGCGAATGCCGCGCGGCTGGTCAATGCTGCACTGCTCGCTGATCGACAGGTGCATCGACAGGTGCAGGAAGGGATTGGTCTTTTCCGGCGTGAGGTCGTAGTTGCGGGCAATGGCCGCGTCCACATCGCTCAGGTCTTCGCGGTATTCCGGGTGCTCATCGATCCACAGGCTGGCCAGGGTTTCGATGGCCTCCATCGGCTGGCCCGCCTGGTGCTTGGCATAGGCGGCGCAGAAAAATCGCCGGACATCGGCTTGGGAGGGGTTGAACATAGGGCGCACAGCGTAGCATGCGCTTGGCAGCGACGCTGGGCTGTGGTTAAGGCGGTGGAGGGATGGCCGGCGCTCAGATCTGGCTGTGCGGGTCTTCGGGCGGCGGCGGGTAGGGGCTGCTCGGTGCGTCCTTGGCTTCCTGCACCTGCTCTTGCCTTTCCTGCCGCTCGCGCGCCATTTGCTCGACCAGTTGTTCACGTCCCTGCTTGGCAACGGCGAGCATGGTTTCGCGGTCATGGTGGTGTTCGTACATCTTGTCCGACAGCTCGATGTTGTGCGCGCGGAACACCGTCACCACGTACTGGGCGTCTTCGGCGCTGTAGCCCATCAGCTCCAGCGCCTTCTCGGCCGTCTGCAGGCTGGAGTCAAACACCTCGCGGTCGACATGGTGCACGCCCATGTCGCGCAGCGCATACCAGTGCGCCACATCCTTGGCCCGGGCGACGATCTTGAGGTGCGGAAAATGCTGCTGCACCAGGCGCACGATCTGGTTGGTCTGCAGCTCGTCATCCACGGCAATCACCATGACTTCGGCCTTCTCGGCGCCGGCAATACGCAGCAGGTCCTGGCGCGTGGCATCGCCGTAGAACACCCGGTAGCCAAAGTTCTGCGCCACTTCCAGCATCTCCACGCTGTGGTCGAGGATCACCGCCTTGATGCCCTGGCTCAGCAGCACGCGGGTGACGATCTGGCCGTAGCGGCCAAAACCGGCGATCAGCACGGTGGCCTCCTGCTGCTCACTCAGCTCAGGCGGCACATCGTCGCCCTTGGCCAGGTTGGCAAAGCGGGGCATCAGCCAGCGGTCCATCGCCGCCACGATGAGCGGCGTGGCCACCATCGAGATGGCGACCGAGCCGATCAGCAGGGACGACTGCTGGGGCGTCAGGATGCGCTGCGCTTGAGCCGCGCTGAACACCACAAAGGCGAACTCGCCGCCTTGGGCCAGCAGCAGGGTAAACAGCGGGCGCTCCTGCACCGGCATGCGCAGCAGCTTGGCCAGCCCATAGATGACCACGGACTTGATCAGCAGGAACATCAGCACCAGCACCAGCATGGTGAGCGGCGCCTGCAGGATGACCGCGAAATCGATGCTCATGCCCACCGCGATGAAGAACAGGCCCAGCAGCAGGCCCTTGAAGGGCTCGATATCGGTCTCGAGCTCGGCGCGGAACTCGCTGTCGGCCAGCAGCACACCGGCGAGAAAGGCGCCCAGCGCCATCGACAGGCCAATCTGTAGCATCAAAAAGGCAATGCCCACGACCAGCAGCAAGGCGGTGGCGGTCGATATCTCGCGCGACTCGCTTTGCGCAATCCAGCGCAGCACCGGGCGCAGCAGGTAGCGGCCCACCAGAATCACGGCCACGATGATGGCCAGGGTCTTGCCGATCTCCAGCAGGATGTTGCCGTCGTTCTGCGCCGCCTGGTGGCCCACGGCCAGCAGCGGAATCATGGCCAGGATCGGGATGGCGGCCACGTCCTGAAACAGCAAAATCGCAAAGCTGGTCTTGCCGCTGGTGGTGGACATCAGGTTGCGCTCGGCAATGCTTTGCAGTGCGATCGCGGTCGATGACAGCGCCAGGCCCAGCGCTGCAATCAGCGCCAGATGCCAGTCATAGCCAAAAGCCAGGCCCGCTGCAAAGAGCCCGGCGGTGCACAGCAGCACCTGGGCGGTGCCCACGCCGAAGATGGGCCGGCGCATGCTCCACAAGCGGCTGGGCTGCAGCTCCAGCCCGATCAGGAACAGCATCAGCACGACGCCGAATTCGGAGAAATGCAGGATGTCCTGCACATTGCTGACCAGCTGCAGGCCGCTGGGGCCGATGATGATGCCCGCGACCAGGTAGCCGATGATGGTGCCCAGGCCCAGCGCGCGGGAGATCGGCACCGCGATGACGGCTGCGGCCAGGTAGAGAAAGGTATAGGTAAGCCAGGCGGGAGCGTGTTCCATGCTTGCGTTTTGTTATCGGTGTTTTGTCGTTGCGGTGCACAGATTACTTTTATTTGCCGGGTCACGGTAATTTATTGCAATGTTTTGCGGTTGGCGCAGGTGGGTATTGCCGCCTTAGCTATCAAAAAGGGATGTGCGGATGCTCGGCAATGGCAGCGGCGCCCACGGGCCTGGCCGGGCCGCGCGATAATCGCCGCTTTGCCCCGCAGGGGCTGCGTTGGTGGCAGACGGCTCTGCTGCCTCAGGATGGACCATGGATTTGCATACTTGGATGGCGTATCTCGTTGCGGCTTGCATCATTGCCGTATCTCCCGGATCGGGCGCCGTGTTGTCAATGAGCCACGGGCTCTCGTACGGCGTGCGCAAGACCAGCGCCACCATCCTGGGCCTGCAATTGGGCCTGCTCCTGATCCTGCTGATTGCCGGGGCCGGTGTCGGCTCGCTGTTGATCGCTTCGGAGACGGCTTTCAATGTCGTCAAGATCGTCGGGGCCTGCTACCTGATCTATATCGGCTTTTCCCAGTGGCGCGCCAAGGGCGGCATCATGGACACCCAGGCCGAGCAGCCCGCCAGCGGCAGCTGGCAAAAGCGGGCGCTGAGCGGCTTTTTGACCAATGCCACCAACCCCAAGGGCATCATCTTCATGGTGGCGGTGCTGCCCCAGTTCATGACCTCCGAGCGGCCGCTGTGGCTGCAGTTGCTGATTCTGGCGGCCACCACCTTGGCCGTCGACACCGTGGTGATGCATGGCTACGCGGGCAGCGCCAGCGTGCTGCGCCGCCTGCTGCGCGACAGCCGCGCCATGCGTATCCAGAACAAGGTGTTTGGCGGCCTGCTGATGCTGGTGGGCATGGGCCTGTTTTTCGTCAAGCGCTCGCAAAGCGCGGCTTGACCCTGAGGTATGCCCCGCCAGTTTTGCGGGGCAGGTGGGTAGTTACTGCGCTGGCGTGCCGTCCGGCATCGCAAAGCCATTCTGGCGCCAGGCCTCGAACACCGTCACCGCCACCGCATTGGACAAGTTCAGGCTGCGCTGGCCCGCCACCATCGGCAGGCGCACGCGCTGGCTGGTGGGAAAACCCTCGCGCAGCGCCACTGGCAAGCCCCGGGTTTCACAGCCAAACACCAGCCAGTCGCCGGGCTGAAAGCGCACATCAAACGCCGGGCTGCTGCCATGGGTGGTCATCGCAAACATGCGGTCGGCGGCAGGCTGCATGCGTTCGATAAAGGCGTCCCAATGGGCATGGCGCTGGGTGGCGGCGTACTCGTGGTAGTCCAGGCCGGCGCGGCGCATCAAGCGGTCTTCCATCGAAAAGCCCAGCGGCTCGATCAGGTGCAAGCGGCTGCCGGTATTGGCACACAGGCGGATCACATTACCGGTGTTGGGAGGGATTTCGGGTTCGACCAGGACGACGTTGAACATGGCAAATGCGCAAAAACAAGGGCGCCAGTGTAGCGGCCCCGCCAAACAAGGGTGGACCGCTGCGCTATTGGCCGGGCGCCGGCGTTCTGGCAAACACCAGCGCCTGCACCGCTGGCGCGCCTTGCGCCTGCAGCAGCTGCGCCACCGCGCCCAAGGTGGCGCCGGTGGTCATCACATCATCGATCAGCAATGGGCACGCACCCAGATCCTGCGCTTGCAGGCCCGGGCGCAGCGCAAAGGCATGGCGCAGGTTGCGCAGCCGGGCAGCGCGCCCTAGGCCGGCCTGGGCGGGCGTGTCCACCAGACGCTGCAGGTAGCGCGGCTGCACGGTTGCCAGTCGCAGCGAGACAGGGGCCTGGCGGCGCAGTGCCTTGGCCAGCAGCAGTGCCTGGTTGTAGCCGCGCTCGCGCATGCGGGCAGCAGACAGCGGCACGGGCAGGATGACGCTGGCCTGCTGCAGACTGGCCAGCACCCCCGGCGTGTGCAGCAGCAACTGCGCCATGCGGTTTGCCCATGCCAGCTGCTGGTGAAATTTGAGCCGCAGCACCAGGGCATCCCAAGGCGGGCTATAGTCCACGGCGGCATGGCAGCGCTGCAACAGCGGCGCATCGCGCAGGCAGCCGGCGCAGACCTCGGTGCTGGCCGGCAGCGGCAGTGCGCAGCGGCTGCAGCGGCGCAGACCCGGCTGCCAGCAGACGCTGGCGCAGGCCGTGCAGATCCAGTCACTGGGCCAGCTGCGGCAGACTAGGCACTGGCTGGGCCAGTGGCCCAGCACCTGGGCCGCACGCTGCCACAGGCTGGGCCGGTGTTTCTCGGGTGTGGCTGCTGTCATCGCTTTAATACCAATCAATAATCTGCGCGCCAAAGCGCAGGTGTTCCCCCATGGCTGAATTTACCGCACCTCCGTCGATCGACCCCAACGCCGCCCATGCCTGGCAGCGGCGCGCGCCTGCGCACAGCCCCTGGCTGCACGAAGAGGTGGGCCGTCGCATGCAGGACCGGCTGCAGTGGATCGTGCAAAAGCCCGAGGCCTGGTGCAGCTGGGAGCCCGTATACGGCGGGCTGGAGGCGCACCAGCAGGTGGCAGAGCGCTACCCGGCGGCCGATATCCATATCGTGGAAAGCCGCCCGGCCCATGCCGCGCTGCTGCGCAGCCAGCTGGACAAGCCCTGGTGGGCGCTGAGCCGCTGGCGCCAGGCCAAGCTGCACTGGGGCCTGCCGGCGCCCGGAAGTGTGCAGATGCTCTGGGCCAATATGGCGCTGCACCAGCATCCCAACCCCCAGCAGCTGCTGCAGACCTGGCACCAGAGCCTGGCGGTCAACGGTTTTGTGATGTTTTCCTGCTTCGGGCCCGATACGCTCAAGGAGCTGCGTGCGGCCTATGCCAGCCAGGGCTGGCCCGCTGCCAGCCATGAGTTTACCGATATGCACGACTGGGGCGATATGCTGGTGCAGGCCGGCTTTGCCGAGCCGGTGATGGACATGGAGCGCATCACCCTGTCGTACTCAGGCGCCGCCCAGTTGCGCGCCGAGCTGCGCGAGCTGGGCCGCAACCTGCACCCGGCCCGCTTTGGCGGCCTGCGTGGCCGCCAGTGGCGCAACCAGCTCGATGCCCTGCTGACGGCCAAGCTGGCCGATGCCCAGGAGCAGGGGCGCCTGGTGGTCTCGTTCGAGATCATCTACGGCCATGCCTTCAAGCCCACGCCGCGCATGAAAGTGCAGGGCGAGAGCAGCATCAGCGTACAGGACATGCAGCAGATGCTGCGCCAGGGGCGCCCAGGTGGCGCCTGATGGCTGGGGCCGCTGCCGGCTCTGCTGATGTGTTGTGCGCAGGCGATTGGGTGATTCAGCAAACCACCTAACATATGGGCGCGCTGTCCAGTGGTGGACAGCTGCTGTTGTCAATCTCCTATGATCCCGGGATTGCATGGGTTGCAATCTTGCGCGGTTGCGGCCATGCTCGCTGTAATGACCAAGTGGCATGGGTGCAAGCGGAGATGCACCCGGCGGTGTCTGCACCACGCGGCTGGATGTCTTCCCCCCACAGGACACCCCAGCCTGCCCTACATAACGATGAGAAGATGAGAAGTAAGTGACAACTATGAAAAGTGATTCTCATAAGCTGGCTTCTTGGCTGCTGCTGGTGGCATCTGGCCTCACCTCGGCAGCACATGCGGTGCAAAGTCTTCCCGGCGGCCCGGCCGTTGGGCAGATGAACCTGGCGCCCCCCGTCACCCGAATTGCCCAGGAGCAGCACACGCTGCACTGGATGATGCTCTGGATCTGCACCATCATCTTTGTCGGTGTGTTCGCGGTGATGTTCTATTCCATCTGGAAGCACCGCAAATCCAAGGGGGCGGTGCCCGCCACCTTCCATGAATCGGTCACGGTCGAGGTCACCTGGACGGTGCTGCCCTTCATCATAGTGATCCTGATGGCCTTGCCGGCGACCAAGGTGCTGGTCGCACAAAAGGACACCACCAATGCCGACCTGACGGTGAAGGTGACTGGCTACCAGTGGAAATGGGGCTACGACTACCTGACCGGCGAAGGCGAGGGCCTGAGCTTTATCTCTACGCTGGACAGCGGCCAGCGCGCGATGTCCAACAGCGGCGATGTCTCCAAGGCGCCCAATGACTACCTGCTGCGCGTCGACAAACCTTTGGTCGTGCCCGTTGACAAGAAGGTGCGCATCATCACCACCGCTGCCGATGTGATCCACTCCTTCATGGTGCCGGCCTTTGGCATCAAGCAGGATGCGATCCCCGGCTTTGTGCGCGACACCTGGTTCCGCGCCGAGAAAACCGGCGACTACTATGGCCAGTGCGCCGAGCTGTGCGGCAAGGAGCATGCCTACATGCCCATCCATGTGAAGGTGCTGTCGGCCAGCGATTACTCCGCATGGGTCGCCGAGCAAAAGAAACTGCTGGCCGCGCAGGCCGATGACCCCAACAAGGTCTGGGAGCTGGCCGCACTGGTGGCCCGGGGCGAGAAGGTCTATGCCGCCAACTGCGCCGCCTGCCACCAGGCCAATGGCAAGGGGGCCGGCCCCATCAAGGCCTTGGATGGCAGCCCGGTGGTGCTGGGCCCCACGGCCGACATGATGCACACGGTGCTCGAAGGCCGCGCCAATGGCGCCATGCCGTCCTGGAAACAGCTGAGCGATACCGACCTGGCAGCGGTCGTCACCTTTACCAAGAACCACTGGAGCAACAAGACCGGCACCATGGTGCAGCCAGCCCAGTTTGTCGCGGCACGTACCGGAAAATTCCCGGAAGGCGGAGGCTTAGCAGGTGCTGCGCCGGCTGCAGCCCCCGCCGCGGCCCCTGCGGCGTCTGATGCCGGCGCTGCTGCAACCGCTGCGCCTGCTGCGCCTGCTGCGGCATCGGCATCGGCCACCGCAGAGGCGCCGATCTCCCAGGTGCTGTTTGCCAGTGGCAAGAGTGAGCTCGACAGCCAGGCCCAGGAGGCCGTGAAGAAAGCCGCCACCACGCTGGCCGGCCAAAGCGGCAAGGTGGCGTTGTCCGGTTTTGTCGATGGCACCGGCAATGCCGACCAGAATGCCGAGCTGGCCAAGAAGCGCGCGCAGGCCGTGGCCGAGCTGCTGGTGGCCCAAGGCGTGGCAGAGGCGCGTATCGAGATGCGCAAGCCGCAGACCATAACCGCAGGTGAGGGCGCTGACAGCCAGGCGCGCCGTGTCGATATTGTTGCTGCACCCTAAGGCGTGCAAGCCCTAGAAGAGCCATCGGAGTCAAGATTTATGAGCGCTGTTCTCCCCACAGACCCCAGCCATAGCGACCACGGCCACGCCGACCATGCCCACGACGACCACCACCATGGTGCGCCCACGGGCTGGCGGCGCTGGGTGTTTGCCACCAACCACAAGGACATCGGTACGCTCTACCTGCTGTTCTCGTTCACCATGCTGATGGTGGGTGGCGTGCTGGCGCTGCTGATCCGTGCCGAGCTGTTCCAGCCTGGGCTGCAGCTGGTCAACCCCGAGCTGTTCAACCAGCTGACGACGATGCACGGGCTGATCATGGTGTTTGGCGCGATCATGCCGGCCTTTGTCGGCTTTGCGAACTGGATGCTGCCGCTGCAGATTGGCGCGAGCGACATGGCCTTTGCGCGCATGAACAACTTCAGCTTCTGGCTGATGATCCCGGCCGGCCTGATGCTGGTGGGCTCGTTCTTCATGCCCGGCGGCGCGCCCGCTGCCGGCTGGACCTTGTACGCGCCATTGACCCTGCAAATGGGTCCGTCGATGGACACCAGCATATTTGCGATGCATATCATGGGCGCCTCGTCCATCATGGGCTCGATCAACATCATCGTCACTATTTTGAACATGCGCGCGCCAGGCATGACCTTGATGAAGATGCCGATGTTCGCCTGGACCTGGCTGATCACCGCCTACTTGCTGATTGCCGTGATGCCGGTGCTCGCTGGCGCAATCACGATGACCCTGACCGACCGCCACTTCGGCACCAGCTTCTTCAATCCCGCTGGCGGTGGTGATCCAGTGATGTACCAGCATATCTTCTGGTTCTTCGGCCACCCCGAGGTCTACATCATGATCTTGCCGGCCTTTGGCATCATCAGCCAGATCGTGCCGGCCTTCAGCCGCAAGAAGCTGTTTGGCTATGCCTCGATGGTCTATGCGGTGGCAGCGATTGCGATCCTGTCCTTTATCGTCTGGGCGCACCATATGTTCACCACCGGCATGCCGGTGACCGGCCAGCTGTTCTTCATGTATGCGACCATGCTGATCTCGGTGCCCACAGCGGTGAAGATCTTCAACTGGGTGGCGACGATGTGGCGCGGCTCGATGACCTTCGAGACGCCGATGCTGTTCTCGGTGGGCTTTATCTTTGTGTTCACGATGGGGGGCTTCACCGGCCTGATCCTGTCGATGGCGCCCATCGATATCCAGCTGCAGGATACCTACTACGTGGTGGCGCACTTCCACTATGTGCTGGTGGCCGGTTCGCTGTTCTCGATGTTCGCTGGCTACTACTACTGGGCACCCAAGTGGACAGGCGTGATGTATTCGGAGTCGCGCGGCCGCATCCACTTCTGGGGCTCGCTGATCTTCTTCAACATCACCTTCTTCCCGATGCACTTTCTGGGTCTGGCCGGCATGCCACGCCGCTATGCCGACTACCCGATGCAGTTTGCCGACTTCAACATGATCGCCTCGATCGGCGCCTTCGGCTTTGGTCTGATGCAGGTGTATTTCTTCGCCTTTGTGGTCTGGCCCGGCATGCGCCACCGCGGCGAGAAGGCTCCCCAAAAGCCCTGGGAAGGTGCCGAAGGCCTGGAGTGGGAGGTGCCATCGCCCGCGCCATTCCACACCTTTGAGACCCCGCCCAAGCTGGATGCGACTGCGACCAAGGTGATTGGATGATCACGCCGGCGCAGCGCAAGGCCAACCGGCGACTGGCATGGATTCTGGCGTCGATCGCGCTGGCGTTCTTCATCGGATTTCTCGTAAAAATGACGGTGCTCTAGCAGCACAGGGAGCAGCAGGTGAGCAGACACGCAGACAACGCGAAGATGGTGGGCAAGCTGGCCGTGGTCGCCTTTGGCATGTTTGCCTTCGGCTACGCGCTGATCCCGCTGTACAAGCGCATCTGCGAGGTCACCGGCATCAACATCCTGGCGCTGACTGAGCGCGATGTGCCGGGCAACGGCACGGCCGGCAAGAACGTCAAGCTCAACAGCCAGGTCGACGAGAGCCGCACCATCACCGTCGAGTTCGACGCGAATGCGCGCGGGCCCTGGAGCTTCAAGCCGGCGGTGCGCTCGATGCAGGTGCACCCCGGCGCGCTGAGCACGGTGATGTACGAGTTCCGCAACGAGCAGGACCACCGCATGTCGGCCCAGGCAATTCCCAGCTATGCGCCCAAGCAGGCCGCACCGTATTTCAACAAGCTCGAATGCTTCTGCTTCAACCAGTACACCTTGGAGCCGGGCGAGCGCAAGGAATGGCCGGTGGCCTTTGTGATCGACCCCAAGCTGTCCAAGGATGTGACGACGATCACCTTGTCCTACACCTTCTTTGAGGTCGGTGGCCGCATCCCGGCGGCACCTGCATCGACGGCGGTGCTGGCGCCTGCGGTGCAGGGTGCTGGCGCACCGGCAGGGGCATCCTGATGGCCAGCGCGCCCGGCCCGCAACCGCCGCGCAAGGGCAATCTCTGGCGCACGGTCAAAGCCGTGGCCTGGTCGTTTTTGGGCGTGCGCAAGGGTTCGGAATGGCAAGAGGATGGCGTGCAGATCACGCCACTGCAGGTGATCGCCGTGGGTTTGGTGGCGATCTTCCTGTTTGTGCTGGGGTTGATGGCCCTGGTGCAATGGTTGGTTTGATGCCAGTATCGGCATAGCGGAAGAATGAATCAATAAACGAAATACCAGGAGCAGCGATGAGTGCGACTTCCCATGGCACCACACCGTACTACTATGTTCCGGCCGAGTCCCGCCACCCGGTGATGGCGGCCATTGGGCTGGGCTTTGTCATTGCCGGCGCCGGCAACTGGGTCAATGGCCACACCTGGGGCATGTACCTGCTCTTTGTCGGCATTGCCTGGTGGCTGTGTGTGCTGTACCAGTGGTTTGGCGATGCGATCCGCGAAAGCGAGCAGGGCCTCTACAGCCACCGCATCGACCTGTCCTACCGCTGGAGCATGAGCTGGTTCATTTTCTCGGAGGTGATGTTCTTTGGCGCCTTCTTCACCGCGCTGTGGTGGGCGCGTGCCCATTCGCTGCCGGCGCTGGGCAGCCTGGACAATGCCATTCTCTGGCCCGACTTCAAGGCCGTATGGCCCAGCGTGGAAATGGGCGCGACCGCCTCGCCAGCGGGCATCGTCGAGCCGTTCCAGACCGTGGGGCCCTTCTGGCTTCCCACCATCAATACCGCGCTGCTGCTGACCTCGGGCGTTACCTTGACCATTGCCCACCATGCCTTGCAGGCCGACCAGCGCAGCAAATGCATCCGCTTCATGTGGATGACCGTGGTGCTGGGCATCGTCTTCCTCTGTGTGCAGGGCTATGAGTACTTCCACCTCTACACCGAGCTCAACCTCAAGCTCAACTCCGGCACCTACGGCTCCACCTTCTACATGCTGACGGGCTTCCACGGCTTGCATGTGTTCATCGGCATGCTGATGCTGCTGGTCATCACCTTGCGGCTGCAAAAAGGCCATTTCACCGCCAAGAAGCACTTTGGCTTTGAGGGTGCTGCCTGGTACTGGCACTTTGTCGATGTGGTCTGGCTGGGCCTCTATATCCTCGTGTACTGGATGTAGTTGGGGTGGGGGTGCTGCCGAGGGCCTCAAGCCCCCAGCGGTATGCCATGGGGCTGCAGGTAGCCCAGCTTCCAGGCCAGCAAGATGCCGGCAAACACCAGCACCGACAGCGCAATGCGCAAGGTCAGCGCCCAGGCCATGCGCTTGCTGCCGGCGCCGGACTGGTTGCCGCGCAGCATGAAAATCCCGGCCGCTGCCAGGCAGGCCAGTATCACGACAAAGGCGAGTGCGATGAGCAGATGCATGGTGCTGTCCTCAGGGTGGTCTCGGTGTTCTTGGAGTGCGCTGCGAGTCGCTTCGAACGGCTCTCTGGCGCCCGGCGCAACAAACCCATTGTGCGGCAGCGCCAGACGGGGCGCTATCGGCCTGCACCCCAATAGCCTCTCCTCGCAGCATTGTGGCCAGCGTGCTGCTGGCTGCCGCGCTCTGCACCGGGTATAAGCAGCGTATGCCCGCGCCTTCTGCTTCCTCCTCCATCCCCAAGACCCCTACGGAGCGCCGCGCCCAGCTGCGTTTTGTGCTGATCACCGTTGCGGCAGCAGCCTCGATGCTGCTGACCGCCTCGCTGGGGTTCTGGCAGCTGCGCCGCGCCGATGAGAAGCTGGCCTACCAGGCCCAGCTCGATGCGCGTGCAGCCCTGCCGGCGCTGGACGGGGCCAGCCTGTTGCAACCCATGAATGAGGCCGAGCGTTCCAGCCTGCAGCACCGCCAGGTGGTGCTGCGAGGCGAATGGCTGCCACAGTACTCGGTCTACCTGGACAACCGCCAGATGCAGGCGCGCCCCGGTTTTTATGTGCTGACACCGCTGCGCCTGGCCGGCTCGGTAGCGCCAGGCCAGCCGCAGACCGTGCTGGTGCAGCGGGGCTGGGCGCCCCGCAATTTTGAAGACCGCCTGGCGCTGCCGCAGGTGCAAACGCCTGGCGGTACCGTGCAATTGCAGGGCCGGGTGGCGGGCCAGCCGGCGCGCCTTTTGGAGCTGCAGACGTCCGCCGCGCAGCCAGGGGTTTCCCGAATCCGGCAGAATCTCGACACCGATGCTTACGCGCAGGAGACCGGACTGCCCTTGGCAGCACTGACGGTGGTGCAGACCGGGCCGGCCAGTGAGGGCCTGCTGCGCGACTGGCCCGTAGTAGGCAGCGGCGTGGAAAAGCATTATGGTTATGCATTTCAATGGTTTGGTCTGTGTAGCCTGATTGCGATCCTCTATGTCTGGTTCCAAATTGTCCGACGTGTCCTTCGACGCCGCAGCCACCCAGGCGCCGCCGCCCGCTGACGAGGCGCTGCTGGGCCTGACCGTGCATGGCCTGCCGCCTGCCGAGCAGGCGGAAGCCGCACTGGAGGAGGCCGAGCGCTCGCGCAGTGGCCGCCTCAAGATGCTGCTGGTGCTGCTGGTCTGTGCGGCGCCGGTGATCGCGTCCTACTTCACCTACTACGTGATCCGTCCCGAAGGGCGGCGCAATTTTGGCGAGCTGGTGGGCCAGCAGCCGACGATTCCGGCCGCGCAGGTCAAGACCCTGGACGGCCAGCCCTTTGAGCTGCAAAGCCTCAAGGGCCAGTGGTTGCTGCTGAGTGCCTCGGGCGCGGCCTGCGACGAGGTCTGCCAGAACAACCTCTACCTGCAGCGCCAGCTGCGCGAGAGCCTGGGCCGTGAGAAGGACCGGCTGGACTGGGTCTGGCTGGTGACCGATGACGGCGAGCCGCCGCCAGCCTTGCGCACGGCACTGGACCAGGCCACCGTGCTGCGGGTGCCCCAGGCGCTGGTGGCCCAGTGGCTGCAGCCGGCGGCCGGCCAGCAGTTGGGCGAACATTTGTACGTGGTGGACCCGCTGGGCCACTGGATGATGCGTTTTCCCGCCCAGCTCAGCCGCTCCGATGCGGCCAAGGCGCGCAAGGATCTGGAGCGGCTGCTGCGTGCGTCGTCGAGTTGGGACAAGGAAGGGCGGTAGTGGATAGCTAGCATGACATCGCAGGATTTATATGATTTCGCGCCGCTGGCGCGTGTGTTGCTGACCGGGGCCATCATTGCGCTGGGCCCCATCGTCTGGATTTGGTGGCGCCACCGCGGTGCCACGCCGCTCAAGCGCCTGCAGGTGCTCGCGGTGCTGACCCTGTTCCTGTCCTTTGACCTGGTGATGTTTGGCGCGTTCACGCGCCTGACCGATTCGGGCCTGGGCTGCCCGGACTGGCCGGGCTGCTACGGCAATGCCAGCCCGATTGGCGCGCATGCCGAGATCTCTGCCGCGCAGGCGGCGATGCCGACCGGCCCGGTGACCCATGGCAAGGCCTGGGTGGAGATGATCCACCGCTACCTGGCCACTGCGGTGGGCGGCCTCATCATTGTGCTGACAGCCAGTGCCTGGCTGCAGCGCAAACGCGGCGGGCCGCAGCCGATCAGCCCCTGGTGGCCGACGGTCACCCTGGTCTGGGTGCTGATCCAGGGGGCCTTTGGCGCGCTCACGGTGACGATGAAGCTGTTCCCGGCGATTGTCACCTTGCACCTGCTGGGCGGCACCGTGCTCTTGATGCTATTAACCGTGCAGGCAACGCGCCACACGCAATTTGCCGATAATCTAGGGTTAGTCCCAGTGCCGCGCCTGTTGCGCGGCCTGGTGGCGGTCACGGCGCTGCTGGTGTTTGCGCAGGTGACCCTGGGTGGCTGGGTCAGTACCAACTATGCGGTGCTGGCCTGCACCAGCTTTCCCATGTGCAATGGCGCCTGGTGGCCGGCGATGAACTTTGACGGGTTCCAGATCTGGCGCCCGCTGGGCTTTCTGGCCGACGGTGCGCATATCAGCTATGAAGCGCTGGTGGCCATCCACTACATGCACCGGCTGTTTGCCTACCTGGTGATTGCCGCCTTGCTGTGGCTGGGCTGGGCCCTGCGCACGGTGCCGCTGCTACGGCAGCAGCGCCGCTGGCTGGTGGGCCTGACGCTGCTGCAATTTGCCACGGGACTGTCGAATGTGGTGCTGGACTGGCCGATGCTGGCGGCCGTTTTGCACACCGGGGGCGCTGCCGCCATCATGGTGGTGCTGACCTGGATCTGGTGTACTGCGGGCCCTGAACCTGCCCGCAGTGCTGCGAGTTGATGACGCTGTATGGAACAAAGACTGAGTGCCCCGATGACCGAACTTGCCGCAACGCCAATGCCGAACCGCTTTGCGCAGTTCTATGCATTGACCAAACCCAAGGTGGTGCAGCTGATTGTGTTTTGCGCACTGATCGGCATGGTGCTGGCCGTGCCCGGTGTGCCCACCGGCGCCGAGCTGCTGCGCATGGCCGTCGCGTGTGTGGGCATCTGGCTAGTGGCGGGGGCCGCTGCCGCCTTCAATTGCCTGGTCGAGCAGAGCATCGATGCGCGCATGAAGCGCACCGCCTGGCGCCCCACAGCGCGCGGTGAGCTGTCCAACCTGCAGACCCTGATGTTTTCTGCCGGGCTGTGCATCGCCGGCTCGGCCATTCTGATCGTCTGGATCAACGCCATCACGATGTGGCTGACCTTTGCGACCTTTGTCGGTTATGCCGTCATCTACACGGTGATCCTCAAGCCGCTGACACCGCAGAACATCGTGATCGGTGGCGCATCGGGCGCGATGCCCCCCGTGCTGGGCTGGGCCGCGATGACCGGCGATGTCTCGCCCCAGGCGCTGCTGCTGTTTTTGATCATCTTCCTGTGGACGCCGCCGCACTTCTGGGCACTGGCGCTGTACCGGGTCGAGGACTACCGCAAGTCCGGCCTGCCGATGCTGCCGGTCACGCATGGGAACTATTACACCCGCGTGCAGGTCTTGCTCTACACCGTGGTCTTGTTTGCCGCCGGCCTGCTGCCCTTCATCATCCAGATGAGCTCCTGGATCTACCTGGTGGCCGCAGTCGTGCTGGGTGCCGGGTTCTTTGGCTATGCCTTTGCGCTGTGGCGCAATTACTCCGACGCGCTGGCGCGCAAGACTTTCCGTTTTTCGCTGGTCTACCTCAGCCTGCTGTTTGTGGCGCTGCTGGTGGACCACTATGTGAGCTGGTAAATCTGCAATGAACAAGCGCAATGCCCTTCGCTGGCTGGCGGGCTCGGCCATGCTGGCCTCGGCCGCCGGTGTCCTCACCGCCTGCAAATCCAAGGCCGATTTCAACGCCATCGACCTGACGGGCAGCAAGGAGTATGGACAGGATTTCTCCATGCCCGACCAGCATGGCCAGCGCCGCAGCATGGCCGACTTCAAGGGCAAGGTCGTGCTGGTGTTCTTTGGCTTTACCCAGTGCCCCGATGTCTGCCCGACCACTTTGGGCGACCTGGCCGCCGTCAAGCAAAAGCTCGGCGCCAAGGGCGACAAGCTGCAGGTGATCTTCGCCTCGGTCGATCCATCGCGCGACACACCCGAAATCTTGCAGGCCTACCTCGCCAACTTTGACCCCAGCTTTCTGGCGCTGCGCGGCAGCGACGAGGAAACGGCCAAGATGGCCAAGGACTTCAAGGTCTACTACAAGCGGGTCGAGGGCCAGACCCCGGGCAGCTACACGATGGACCATACCGCTGGCGACTATATCTTTGACCCGCAAGGGCGTCTGCGCTTGTACAGCCGCTATGGCACCCCCGTTGAAACGCTGGCCAAAGATATCGAGCAGCTGATCGACGGCGCTTAAGCGCTTACACGCTTAACAGCGCTGGGCAAGCGCTGCACTCACATCGACCAGATACGCGGCCGCTGCGCCGGCAGGCCCCAGAGGCTGCTGCGCCAGTGGCCCCAGACCGTCTTCCACAGCTGCATCGCCGGCTCCACCACGGGCGCCAGGCCACGCAGCACCAGCATATGCTCGTTCGGCGCGGTCACCCCGGCCATCAACCCCGCTGGGCCTGCGTCCAGCAGCTGCTGGGTGCTCTCCAGCAGCGCTTCGCGTTGCGCGCGGTTGATGGGCGAGCCGCTGGCGTAGATCAAACTCCCCAGGCAGCGCTGGCCCGCCAGGCCCAGCTGTGCGTTGAGCAGCAGCCCATCATCGGCCCGGATACGGCCGCGTTCCAGAAAATGCCCCGGCCATGCGATGTGCTGCGAAAACACGCCCTGGGTAAAGGGCTGACCCGCCAGCGGCAGGCCCAGCGCGGTGATGTCCCAGGTCAGCAGCTCTGCATCCGGTGCCAGTTCCATCTGCAGCTCATTGGCCGCATCGCAGGCGTTGTAGGCAATGGCTTCCAGCGGCAACCATTCCAGCCGGGCGCCGGCCTGCAGTTTGAGGCGGGTGCGCTGCAAGGCCGGCTGGCCATTGCTCTTGTAAAAGCGCGTTGCGCCCGGCGTGGTGACGAGCGCATGGGCGCCTGCCGCCACCTCGACCGAGATATCCAGCATATCGCCACCCACCAGGCCGCCGGGCGGGTGCACCAGCACGTTGTGGCAAATGCCCGGGCCTTCGGGGTAGAGGCTTTTGAGAATGCGCAGCGGGCCATCGTGGCTGAACTGCACCGACGTCTTGCCGGCTTGCTGGCCGTAGCGCAGGTCTAGTTGGGCATGCCAGCTCATGGCTGCGGCGGGCGGTGGGTGCCTGGCGGGCAGCAGGGCGCAAGGGCCGGGATCGGGAGCGGGAGCAGGGGGACGAAAGACATGCGTGGGCTTTTGCAAGCCACGTGCCAGGAACTGCACTGCTCTGGGGTGTGGTCTGTGCCGAATTGGTGCATGCGCGGCTGCTGTGCATGCATGTGGTGCAAGGCGGGCGGGTGGCGGCACGGAAAGCGTGCATGCCCAGCCGTTGTAGCCCCTTGGCATGTGCCTTGCTTTGCACTAGGTATGGAACTGACACCTCGCGAAAAAGACAAGCTGCTGATCTTTACCGCCGCCTTGCTGGCCGAGCGGCGCCTGGCCCGGGGGCTCAAGCTGAACTACCCCGAGGCGGTGGCGCTGATCAGCGCCTTTGTGATGGAGGGCGCGCGCGATGGCAAGACCGTTGCCCAACTGATGAGCGCCGGCCGCACGGTGCTCACGCGCGCCGACGTGATGGAGGGCATTCCCGAGATGATTGCCGATATCCAGATCGAGGCGACCTTTCCCGATGGCACCAAGCTCGTCACCGTGCATGAGCCCATTGTCTGAACCTCCCATTTTTCTCGCGCACTCGACCACTATGAACTTCAAGAAATTCTCTGCCGCGCTGGCCACCGCCGCTGCGGCTTTGCCGCTGTCAGCCATGGCCCATGTGGGCGCCGATGGTGGCGGCCACCATGGCTTTTTGAGCAGCTTTGGCCATGCCTTTGCCCATCCGTTTACTGGCGCCGACCATATGGCCGCGATGCTGGCCGTGGGCGCCTGGAGTGCGCTGACGGTGACGCCCGCCTGGCGCGCACCGGCCGCCTTTGTGGCCCTGCTGGTGGCGGGGGCGCTGGCAGGTTTTGCCGGTCTGTGGGTGCCCGGCGTGGAGCCGATGATTGCCGCATCGGTGCTGGTGTTGGGCCTGCTGGTGGCGGTGCAAAAGCAGATGCCCTGGGTGCTGGCCGCTGCGCTGGCCGGGGTGTTTGCGTTTTTCCATGGCGCGGCCCACGGCTTTGAGCTGGCAGCAGATTCGGCGTTGGCATCGGCGGGCGCGCTGGCGGGCATGGCGCTGGGCTCGGCCTTGTTGCATGTGGGCGGCATGGTGCTGGGCAAGGCCCTCATGCAGCGCCACCGCTGGCTGGCCAAGCTGGCGGGCGGGGCCACCGCGGTCTTGGGCGCGGCCATGCTGACGCGCCTGGCCTGACGAGGAGCGGCACCATGATCCCAGGTGAACTGCTGCTGGACGAGGGCGAACACACGCTGAACCCCGGGCGCCGTACCACCACGCTGGTGGTACACAACGCGAGCGACCGGCCCATCCAGGTAGGGTCGCACTACCACTTTGCCGAGACCAATGCCGGCCTGAGCTTCGACCGCCAGGCGGCGCACGGCATGCGACTGCATATTGCCAGCGGCATGGCGGTGCGCTTTGAGCCCGGCCAGCAGCGCACGGTGGAGCTGGTGGATGTTGGCGGCGAGCGGCAGATCTACGGTTTTCGCGGCCTGGTGCAAGGGGCGCTGGAATGAGGCCCGGCATGCTGTGCCAGCGTTCTAAGACAGGATGGTTCTGATGGCAACAATGGACAGACGCGCATACGCAGAGACCTATGGGCCCACGGTGGGTGACCGCCTGCGCCTGGCCGATACCGAACTGGTCGTGCAGGTGGAGCAGGACTTCACCCTGCGTGCGGGCGGCTACGGCGAAGAGGTGAAGTTTGGCGGTGGCAAGACCATCCGTGATGGCATGGCGCAAAGCCAGCGCAGCAGTGTGCAGGGCGCGATGGACACGGTGCTGACCAATGCGCTGATCATCGACCACTGGGGCATCGTCAAGGCAGACATTGGCCTGAAGGCCGGCCGCATTGCCGCGATTGGCAAGGCCGGCAACCCGGACACGCAGCCGGGTGTGGACATCATCATTGGCCCGGGCACCGAGATCATCAGCTGCGAAGGCATGGTCGTTACTGCCGGCGGCATCGACACGCACATCCACTTCATCGCGCCCCAGCAGATCGAAGAGGCGCTGACCAGCGGCGTGACGACGATGATTGGTGGCGGCACCGGCCCGGCCACCGGCACCTTTGCGACCACCTGCACGCCCGGCGCCTGGAACATGGAGCGCATGCTGCAGGCGGCCGATGCCTTCCCGATAAACCTGGGCTTTCTGGGCAAGGGCAATGCCAGCCTGCCGCTGGCCCTGCATGAGCAGATCGATGCCGGCGCGATTGGCCTCAAGCTGCACGAGGACTGGGGCAGCACGCCGGCGGCCATCGACAACTGCCTGGATGTGGCCGAGCTCACCGACACCCAGGTGGCGATCCATACCGATACGCTGAACGAAAGCGGCTTTGTCGAAGACACGGTGGCCGCGTTCAAGGGCCGCACCATCCACACCTTCCACACCGAAGGGGCGGGCGGCGGCCATGCGCCCGATATCTTGAAAGTGGTGGGCGAGGCCAATGTGCTGCCCAGCTCGACCAACCCGACGCGGCCCTACACGATCAACACGCTCGATGAGCATGTGGACATGCTGATGGTCTGCCACCACCTTGATGCCGGGATTGCCGAGGACCTGGCCTTTGCTGAAAGCCGCATCCGCAAGGAAACCATTGCGGCCGAGGATATCCTGCACGACATTGGCGCCATCAGCATGTTCAGCTCCGACAGCCAGGCCATGGGCCGGGTGGGTGAGGTGATCCTGCGCACCTGGCAGACGGCGCACAAGATGAAGCTCCAGCGCGGCGCCTTGCCCGGCGACAGCGAGCGGCATGACAACTTCCGCATCAAGCGCTACATCGCCAAGTACACGATCAACCCGGCCATTGCCCATGGCATCAGCCATGAGGTGGGCAGCCTCGAAGTGGGCAAGTGGGCCGATATCGTCATCTGGAAGCCGGCCTTCTTTGGCGTCAAGCCCAGCTGCATTCTCAAGGGCGGCTTTATCGCGATGGCGGCCATGGGTGACCCCAATGCCTCGATTCCGACGCCCCAGCCGGTGCACTACCGCCCGATGTTTGGCGCATTTGGCGGGGCGATCGCCAGGACCTCACTGACCTTCGTCTCGCAAGCGGGCCTGGCTGCCGGCATTGGCCAGCGCTTTGGCCTGGCCAAGACCTTGTCGGCTGTCAAAGGCATACGCGGCTTGCAAAAGCAGCACATGGTGCACAACGACCTGGCGCCGCACATGGAGGTCGATGCCCAGACCTATGCGGTGCGCGCCGATGGCCAGCTGCTGACCTGCGAGCCAGCGAGCAGCCTGCCGATGGCCCAGCGTTATTTTCTGTTTTGAACCGGTAAGGACCCATGGCAAGCCCATTGATTTTCAAGCTGGACCCCGTGACCGACGCGCGCGTGCTGGCCTTTTTGGAAGCGCACCTGAGCGATATGCGCCGTATCTCGCCGCCCGACAGCGTGCATGCGCTCGACCCCGCGCAGCTGCGCGCGCCCGGGCTGCAGCTGTGGACCGGCTGGACCGCTGCGCAGGAGCCCAAGGCCTTGGTCGCCACCTGCGCGCTCAAGACCCTGGATGCCGGCCACCTGGAGCTCAAATCGATGCGGGTGGAGGCGGCGCAACGCGGCTCGGGCGCCGCCCAGCAGGTGCTAGACCATGTGCTGGCCCAGGCCCGCGCGATGGGGGCCAGGCGCATCAGCCTGGAGACGGGTACCGAGGCCTTTTTTGCACCGGCGCGACGTTTTTACGCGCGCAATGGCTTTGTGGACTGCGCACCGTTTGGCAGCTACCAGCCCGATCCGAACAGCTGCTTCATGCGCCTGGAGCTGCCATGACGGACGGGGTGATGCTGCAAGTCTCCAAATGCCTGCCCGCTGGCCAGGGCCTGGCACCGGCCCTGCGCAAGCGCGCGAGCTTTGTCGAGCTGGACTGGGATGTGCGCCAGAAGTCGCGCTTTTCGGCCACCGACAGCAGCGGCCGTGCGCTGGCGATTTTTCTGCCACGCGGTCAGGCCGTGCGCGGAGGCGATGTGCTGGTGGCCGAGGACGGCTCGGTGATTCTCGTGCAAGCCGCGCCGCAAAAAGTGCTGCATATCAGCGCTTGCGCGCAGCATGGCTCGGCTTTTGACCTGATGCGCGCCGCCTACCACCTGGGCAACCGCCATGTGCCCATCGAGCTGCAGCCCGACCACCTCAAGATCGAACCCGACCATGTGCTGGCCGACATGCTGCGCAGCATGCATATGACCGTGGTCGAGGCGGAACTGCCTTTTGAGCCGGAAGGCGGCGCCTATGGCGGGCATGTCACCAACGATGGCCACAGCCACCATGGGCATGGCCATGGGCACAGCCATGACCATGGGCATGGCCATGCCCATCCGCATCCGCACCACCTCGGATGAGCACGCCGCTCCTCACCCTCTCACCCGCCAGCTTTTTGCAGCTGATGTGGCTGGCTTCGCCGGCTTTGCCGATCGGCGGCTTCTCCTATTCGGAGGGGCTGGAGGCGGGCGTGAATGCCGCGCTGGTGGGCAACGAGGCGCAGGCGGCCGACTGGATTGCCGAGCAGCTGCAGCTCAGCCAGGCCCGGGGCGATATGGCGGTGCTGGCCCAGGCCATGCAGGCCTGGCACAGCGATGAGCGTGGGCGCCTGGTGGCACTCAACGCCTGGGTGCTGCAGACGCGCGAGAGCAGCGAGCTGCGCCTGCAGACCGAGCAGATGGGCCGCTCGCTGGTGGCCTGGTTGCAGAACCGCTATGCCGATGATGGCGAGGCGCTGGCCCGGGTGGCCTGGCTGGCTGGCCAGGATGCAAGCTACCCGCTGGCCTTTGCGCTGGCCGCGCACCTGGCAGGCGCAGGCGCGCGCGATGCGCTGCTCGCCTATGCCTTTGGCTGGGCCGAGAACATGGTGCAGGCAGCGATCAAATCCGTGCCGCTGGGCCAGAGCGCCGGCCAGCGCATTCTGGCGCGGCTGGCAGAGGCGATACCGGCGGCGGCCGAGCATGCGCTGGTGCTGGGCGATGACCAGCGCCAGGCTTTTTCCCCGATGCTGGCCATTCTTTCGGCCCGGCATGAACACCAATACTCACGGCTTTTTCGATCATGAGCACTGCACTGCACCACATCCCCCACCGCAGCAAAAAGCTGCCTCCGCTGCGCGTTGGTATCGGCGGGCCCGTGGGCTCGGGCAAGACCACCATCTTGGAGATGCTGTGCAAGGCCATGCGCGACAAATGGGACCTGATCGCCATCACCAACGACATCTACACCAAGGAAGACCAGCGCCTGCTGACCGTCAGCGGCGCGCTGCCAGCCGAGCGCATCATGGGGGTGGAGACGGGCGGCTGCCCGCACACGGCGATCCGCGAAGATGCCTCCATCAACCTCGAAGCCATCGACCGCATGCTGGGCCAGTTTCCCGATGCCGATATCGTGTTTATCGAATCGGGCGGCGACAACCTGGCTGCGACCTTCAGCCCCGAGCTGTCGGACCTGACCATCTATGTGATCGATGTGGCGGCCGGCGAAAAGATTCCGCGCAAGGGCGGCCCGGGCATCACCAAGAGCGATCTGTTTGTGATCAACAAGACCGATCTGGCCCCCTATGTCGGTGCCAACCTGGAGGTGATGCGCAGCGACACCGAACGCATGCGCAGCACGCCCAAAGGCACCAAGCCCTTTGTGATGACCAACCTGAAGACACTGGACGGCCTCGATGAGGTGGTGGCCTTTATCGAAAAGCAGGGCCTGCTGCTGGGCTGAGTTGCCGTACCGAGGGCATCAGCGCTGGGGCGTATTGAGGCTAAAAGCCGTATCGGGGTGCTCGCGGCCCTGCTGCGTAATCCAGGCCAGCCAGTCCTGCGCCGTGATCTGCGTGCGGCCTTGCAAGGCCGGGGGCAGGGCCTCGTAGACCAGCACCTCCAGCGGCTGTTGGCCGCCGCTGGTCAGCGCGACGTCCAGCGTCAGCACGCGCTTGGTGTATTCACCCACATCCTGCGGCCAGATGCCTTCGATGCGGTCCATGGCCTGCTCCAGTGCATCGTTCAAGGGGTAGACCTCGGCGAGCACCAGGCTGCTGCCCTGCAACTGCAGGCCCGGGTACCAGCCCAGGTCATACAGCGTTCCCGTCAGCAAGCTGCGGCCCAGGCAGCTGATGCCAGGCTGCAGCCGGGCAATGTCGTTGACGCCGCCGGCACGCAAGGTGCCATAGACGGCGACATGCCCCGCGCCACAAGGGCGCCAGGGCGGGTCGGTGATAGGGTGTTCTGGGGGGGGAGTCTGCATCGAACGCTCGGGTGGAGATGGATCAGCCGGCCTGCGCAGGCCGGCCCGCCGCTTGCCGGGTCTTGGCAATTTCGCGGCTGGGTAGCGGGGTCTCGCCGGTGGCCATGCGCATCAGCAGGCAGTGCAGCATCTCGGTGGACAGGCCATGGAGCACCAGGCGGTGGCCAGCGCGCAAGGTGGACAGGGGCACCAGCGGGTGCTTGTTGTTGAGCATCACCAGGTGCTCGGGCGAGGACAGGATCTTGGCCGCATAGATGGCAACGGTTTCGTCGAGCTGCAGCGAATTGCTGGCGCGCCAGAAATCGTTGTCGGTCAGCAGCAGCTGGTAGACCGGCGTGTAGATCTCGATGGCGCTTTGCAGATCGAGAATGTTGAGCCGGCCATGGGGCATCGCGGCCAGCTGCAGCGGTGGGTCGCAGAGCATGCCAAAGTCGGGCTCGGCCACCGGGCCCATGTGCTGGCCGTGGCTGCGCAGCGTGGTGTTGAGCCGGATGACAAAGTTGAACAGGTTCAGGTCGTGCTTCAGGAACAGCTCGTCCTTGATGTCATCGATCTCCATCGGGGCCAGCGGCTTGGTGGGCACGGGGGTGGGCGCATTGGCGCCGATAAAGCTCAGGATCTGCGAGCCCAGGTGGAAGTGGCGCATGATGAGCCAGTTCGCCTCGGGCGAGACAAAGCGGTTCATGCTGAAGGCCAGGGTGCGGTGCAGCAGTTTGGAATGCGCCCAGCGCTTGGGCAGCAGCACCTTGAGCACCTGGATCAGAATGATGCTGATGCGCGCAATCGGCCGGATGAAGGGCAGCAGAAACTGGCGCGAGCGGCTGCTCGAATCCTTGAGCCACGCGGCCTTGACATGGTCGGGCAGCGGCGTGCTGTCGTCCAGGTAGAGCGCGAGCCAGGGGTTGGGGTCGCGCTCGTCGTGGGGGATGTCTCGGAAATCGGTCATCGTGCGCGCTCCGAGGCCGTGGCTTCCAGAATGTGCCGGAATTGCATCAGGTAGAGTGCGGCGGTATGGCGTGCAGTCGCGGCAATCGCTGCTGCGGCGGTGCCGGTCTCGTCCAGCGCCATCACCATCTGCACCGCCAGCAGCCAGCGCTCCAGGTGGTCTTCGTCATTGGCGCCGTGGTACTCCAGAAAGCGGAAGCACTCTGGGCCCAGCGCCAGGTGCTGGCGCAGCAGCGGCAACAGGCTGGGCACGATGCGCTGGCCCGTACCTTCGATGATGTAGATGGCGCCCAGGAGGCCAATGGGGTTGGGGGTGGCTGCCAGGCTGTGCAGGTAGCTGTTGAGCGCCTCGCCGCCGGGGTTGCGGCGCAGCTGCTGGATGTCGGTTTCGGTGCCCCCGGCATTCAAGTAGTCCTGGTGCAGGATCTTGAAGTCGTTCTGCTCCTCGCTGGCATGCACGCCCATCAGCGCAGCCAGCTCGGCATAGGCCCCTGTGAGCGAGGTGGCACCTTCGCGCATCCACAGGCTGCCTTCGCGCACCTGGGGTACCCACTGGCTCATCCAGCGCACATAGTCGGCCTGCTGGATCTGGCCGCTGTGGATGCGGTGCACCAGCGGCGTGCGCCAGACCTGGGAGCGGTAGTCATGCCAGATGCTGGCCAGCTCGGTCAGCAGGGGCGCGAGGCCTGCAGGGGCCGCGGCCGGATCATGGGGCGGGGCGATCAGCGCGCTCTCGGCAGCGGCTGCGGCCTGGGGCGCGCGTTGGGCCGGGGTGCTGGCGCTGGTGGCAGACGTGCCAGCAGGCGTGCTGCGCTCCACCTCCAGCAGCATATAGCCAGCGGTAAAGCGGCCGGACTCGGGCACAAAGCACAGCATGGTGTCGCCGGGTTTCAAGCGCTCATGCTGGGTCTGCAGGTATTCGGCGATCATCACAAAAATCGAGGCCGCGCCGGTATTGCCGCGCCAGGCCAGGTTGCTCCACCAGCGCTCCCGCGGGATCGACAGCTGCGCCTTGTTCAGCAGCTCATCGACGACGGGAATGAATTTCTCGGACGAGTAGTGGCACAGAAAATGGTCAATGCCGCGCTCGGGCAGCCAGCCCTGGTGGGCGATGCGGGCGTACTCGTGGATGCAGACATCGAAGAGGTGGGGCAGCAGGCGGATGTCCTGGCGCAGGGACAGCGCGCCTGCGGCCTCGGCCTCGGCCCAGGAGGGGAAATCGAGGTGGCTGCGCTGGCGGTCATGCGTGAGGCCCAGCTGCATGCACACCGGGTAGTCGCCGGCAAAGCTGCGCTGGTGGGTCCAGCGCAGTTTGAGGCGCAGGTCGGGGCGCTGGGGCAGCGCGGCGCCCTGGCCCAGCAGCACGGCGCCGGCGCCATCGCTCAGCATCCAGCGCAAAAAGTGCGCATCGAAATCGGTGTTGTAGTCCTGGCCCGCGTAGCGCGAGCGCTTGAAAAGGCGCGAGGGCATCTCGCTGGCCACCGCCAGCGCATGGGCATGCGTGCCGTGCTCCACCGCCAGCGCCGCGCTTTGCAGCGCACCCACGCTGGCCGCGCAGACGCCCTGCACGCTGAGCAGCTCCATCGGCGGGGCGGCCATCTCGCCCTGGATCATGCTGGCAAAGCCGGGCATCAGCGCGTCGCCCCCAGAGGACCCGCTGGCCAGAAAGCCAATGTCGGCCAGCGGCCGCGCGGCCTGCGCCAGGGCCGCTTCGATGGCGCCCTTGGCCATTTGCGCATTGCTGTAGCGGGTGCTGCCATCGGGCGCAATCGCGTAGTGGCGCTGCTGGATGCCGTTTTCCGCCAGGATGCGGCGCTTGATGCGTTCGGACAGGCGGTTGAGTGGTGCGACATAGGCATCCATGCCGTCGTTGGCAATGGGGGCGCCGGGCATGAAGTGACCGGCGGATTCGATATAGACCTGCGAATAAGCGACTGGCATAGATGACTACTTTTTCTCCATAGGCGGCATCAGCGACCGGCTGCGGGCCGATCGGCAAACCATCCCTCCAACAAAGACCCGTGCCATATAGGGCAACAGGCCTGCCTCATTGAGCGCCGGGTGGACCCGGTGTCGGTATTCTTCAGCATGCAAACGGGTCAACGCGGACCAGTGGGCATGCGGGCATTCATGGTGGGCGGTGTGCAGGCCAATATTAAAGAGCAGCGGGTTGACCCAGCCTTCAAAATTGCGCGCGTAGTTCAGCATGCCACCGTCGGTATCGTTTTTGGACTTTGGGGACTTGCGGCCATCGGCATGGGCATGCTGCAGGTAGTTGGTGGCCAGCAGCCAGTGCAGGCCATGGAGCTGGGGCAGGATGACAAAGACCAGCGCCTTTTTCCAATCCAGCGCCAGCAGCCCCGCCCAGCTGCCCAGCCACAGTGCGTACTGGCCCATGCAGTAGCGAAAGGCGCCGGGCTGGCGCCGGCGCAGCCCCGCCAGCCAGCGGATGAACAGCGGGTACAGCACCCAGGCGGCCTGCAGCGGGTGGAGCAGGTAGCCCCAGAGGTGGTTGGTGTCACCGCCAAAGCGGTAGGTGCGGGCGATGTCCTGCTCGCCATGCTTGTAGCGGTGGTGGTTGGCCACATGGGCGGGCCAGAACACAAAGGTAGGGTGGCCCTGCAGCAACGTCAGCGCATAGTCGGTGGCGCGGTTGGCCCAGCGGCTGCGGGGCCCCGTCCACATGCGCAGGTGCGTGTGGTTGTGGTGGATGACGCCGATGCCCAAGGTCAAAAATAGCTGGACCAGATAGAGCCACCAGACCAGGCCATGCTGCCACTGCCAGGTGGCGATCAGCGGCAGGGCCAGCATGTAGAGCAGCGATTGCCAGTCACGCCAGTGGCGCAGCCGGGGCAGTGTGCGGGAGGCGGTGGCGGGCAGGGGCGGGCTGTCGTCGCGGGTCATGCCAACCGGGTCAAGCAGCGGGGCGGCCTGGGGCCGGGCGTGGAGGGCGCGGGGGCAGCGGGTCTGCTTCGCTGCGCATCAGGCGGTCCATAAAGGCCAGTGCAAAGCCATAGTTGCCGGCGGGCCGGGCATGGTGCAGGTGGTGGCGGCGGCTGGCAGCCAGCGGGTGGCGGGGCCCTACGCGCGGGAAGAAGTCGTAATTGGCATGGCCTACGGCGTTCAGGAAGATGCTGAACACCGGCACCGAGGCCAGCGACCAGAAGGCAAAGTCATGCAGCACCATCGGCAGCAGGATCACATTGCCCAACATCATCGCCTCGATGGGGTGAAAGCTGTACGTCGACCAAGGCGTGACGACGACCGAGCGGTGGTGGTCGCCATGGAAGCGCTTGAACCAGCGCGTGTGCAGCAGGCGGTGGTTGATCCAGAAATGCACATCGTTCCAGATCAGCAGCACCCAGATCTCGATGGCGATTTGCCAGCCGCTGGGCGCCACTGCAAAATGCGCCCAGCCCAACTGCACGAAGCCCCAGGGCACGACCATGCCCAGGCCAAACACCAGGATCGAATGGAAAGACTGGCGCCACTCGCGCCGCAACTGGTCGGGCTTGAGCGGCCGGGTATCGAGCACCCGGCCGATGCCGCGTCGTTGTAGAAAGCCGGTGAGCGCCGTCATGCCCAGGCCACCCGCCACATACAGGACACTGAAAAATGCCAGGCCCCAAGCCATCACCTGCCAGGCGCTGAGGTCGGAGAAGACTTGGGCGGCCGTCATTGCGCGCGGATGTTCTGCTCTTTGATGATGGCGCCCAGCGCCTTCACATCGGCATCAATGCGGTTTTTCAGGCCTTCGGGCGAGCTGCCCACCGCCTGCCAGCCCTGCAGGGCGAGCTTTTGGCGCATCTCGGGGCTGCGCACGATCTCGCCCACGGCCGCAGCGAGCTTGTCGACATGGGCCTTGGGCATGGCCTTGGGGGCGGCCACGGCGTTCCAGATTTCCATGTCGTAGTTGGCAATACCCAGCTCCTTGAGGCTGGGCAGGCCGGGAGCCAGCGGGCTGCGGGCGGCCGAGCTCACGCCAATGCCGCGCAGCTTGCCGGCCTGGATCTGGTTCATCGCCAGTGCTGGTGGCAGCATCGAGAGCTGCAGATCGCCGCCCTGGATGCCGTTAAATACCTGCGGGTAGCCGGGGTAGGGGATGTGCTCGGGCTTGATCTTGGCACGGCTCTTGAGCAGCTCCATGCCCAGGTGGCCGATGGTGCCCACACCGGGCGAGCCATAGCTCCAGCTGCTGCCCGCCTGGCTGGCGGCCTCGAAAAAGGCCTTGCCCTCCGGGGCCTTGGCCGGGGCGACCAGCACCAGCGGGGCCACGCCAATCAGGCCGACAGGCTGCAGATCGGTCAGCGGGTCGTAGCGGATCGCGGGGTTGAGCAGCTTGGCAATCGTCATATTGCCGTTGATCATCACGCTGAAGGTGTAGCCGTCGGTGGCGCGCGCCACGTATTCGGCGGCGATGTTGCCGCCAGCTCCGACCTTGTTCTCGACGATGATCGGTTGGCCCAGGGCCTTTTCCAGCGGCTCGGCCAGCGCGCGGGCGGTCAGGTCAGGCGAGGATCCTGCCGGAAAGCCCACGATCAGGTGCAGGGGTTTACTCGGCCAGTTGTCCGCAGCCAAGGCGCCAGTGCTGGCGAGGGTGGCCAAAGTGGCTGCCACCAGGCAGCGGCGGGACAGGGAAAAATGCATAAAAGCTCCAGATTCGCATGGCTGCCCGCATGGGTGGAGGTTTATCCGTCTGTACGTCCGCCGGGCTCATACGGGCCATAAAAAAAGCGCACAGGCCGGAGGCATGTGCGCTTTGATTATCGCCAATTGCGATATGGATGTGTGCTGCGATAGCAGATCGTTGCAATACGGCTTAAGCGTATTCGGCCAAGGCCTTGCGCATCTTCTTCATCGCTGCCGATTCGATCTGGCGAATCCGCTCGGCGCTGACGCCGTAGACAGCGGCCAGGTCGTGCAAGGTCATGCCGCCCGAGCCATCGTCGTTCACCTTGAGCCAGCGCTCTTCCACAATGTGGCGGCTGCGCTCGTCCAGGGTGGCCAAGGCTTCCTGAATGCCATCGGTGGCCAGGTAGTCGCGCTGGCGCGACTCGATCATCGCGGTGGGCTCATGCGAGGCGTCTGCCAGATAAGCGATCGGGCCATAGGCCTGCTCGCCGTCATCGGAGGGGCTCGGATCGAGCAGCACATCGCCGCCCGACAAGCGGGTTTCCATCTCGATCACGTCTTCGCGCTTGACATTCAGGTGCGCGGCCATCGCGTCGATTTCGCTCTCGGAGAGCGTCTCGCGCTGCATCGCGCCGTCTTCCATGCCCGCTTCGGCCTTGAAGCCCTGCTTCATCGAGCGCAGGTTGAAGAACAGCTTGCGCTGGCTCTTGGTGGTGGCCACCTTGACCATGCGCCAGTTCTTCAGAATGTATTCGTGGATCTCGGCCTTGATCCAGTGCATGGCGTAGCTGACCAGACGTACGCCCTGGTCCGGGTCAAAGCGCTTGACGGCCTTCATCAGACCGACGTTGCCTTCCTGGATCAGATCGCCGTGCGGCAAGCCGTAGCCCATGTACTGGCGGGCAATGGATACCACCAGGCGCAGGTGCGAGAGCACCAGGCGGCCGGCGGCCTCTACATCACCGTTTTCCTTGAGTTTCTTTGCATAGCCCAGCTCTTCCTCGGGGGTGAGCATGGGGATGCGGTTGACCGCAGTGATGTACGCGTCCAGATTGCCCAGGGGTGGTACCAACGACCATGGGTTTGCAGGAGCCAATGCGGTAGAAATGGTGGCGGCTCCAGAATGAGTTGTCACGCTAGAAGTCCTTTCGTCTATGCGATACATAGTAACACCGGTAGGAGTCCCTTGATGCTGTGGGAGTTCCCATGCTGCAGTGCGGTAATCTCGGGTTTAAGTTCTGACTAAGAACGGCGAGGATTGGCGTAGATAAAGAATAGCTTGCTCCTGATTTTGATGCTATTCACATTTCTTTATCGCGGCCATAGCGGCTGGCGGGGCGCTGTCTGACACCCGTTTCCGCTTTCAGGGCAGTTGGAGTGGGCAGTCTGTGGATAAGTTCCATACTGGCGGCTAAAAATCTGGATATATTCTCAGTGGTTGGGGTGCTGTCAAGCAGCCTTCCAAATGCAGCGTGTTTGATAAAAATCATGGAGTTGAATAATGCATCCCTTGGCCATGAACCCCGGCCCGGCCGGCCACTACCTGGTGGCATGGGCCAGCACGACGGTGGACAGTGAAACGGCGGCCCAAGCGCTGGCCCAGGCGGGCGTGAAGGCCCGCCTGGCGGCCTGCGCCCAGGTCGAGACAATCCATTCGCACTACTGGTGGGACGGTCAGTTGCAGCAGACCGATGAATGGCGCATTACCTGGAAGACCACGCCCCCCAGCCTGCTGGCCTTGCAGCGTTTGCTGCTGCCGCTGCACCCCTATGCGCTGCCGCAGTGGCTCTGGGGTGAGAGCGCGGCCAGCCCCGCCTATGCGGCCTGGGTCGCGGCGGAAGTGGGCTCTGCGCTGCAGGTGTGAAGGGCTACGGGGTCTAGTCAGCCTTATCAGACGGGCAGCACAGCCACGCCCTGGGCGCCGAGCGCTGCCAAGGCCTCGGTGTTGGCGGGGTGGGCATTGGTGATCAGCGTCTGCTGGGTGGGTGGGCAGGCGACGGCGTAGCGGCTGCGCAGTCCTATCTTGCTGTAGTCGGCCAGCACCAGCATGGACGAAGACTGCTCGGCCATGGCGCTGGCCAGGCTCGCTTCATGCTCGTTGCCAAAGGTCACGCCATCGTGCGCGCTGATGCCCACCGGCGAGAGCAGCGTGACATCGGCGCGGTAGCGGCGGATCTCATTGAGGGTGACCTCGCCATAGGTGCAGGGGATCTCGGGGTTGGTATCGCCGCCCAGCAGCACCACGCGCATGCGGTTCGCCGTGCCAGCGGGCGCCTGGGTGCCAGCGAGCTTGAGGGCCACGGTGATGGAGTTGGTGACCACGACCAGGCGGCTGATCAGGCTGAGCTCTTCGGCCAGGATGGCCGTGGTGGTGCCGGCATCGATAAACACCATCTGGCCCGGTTGCAGACGCTTGACCGCCGCCTTGGCGATCGCGCGCTTCTCGGCCACGCGCAGCGCCTGGCGTTGCACAAAAGGGGGCTCGTCTTGCGTGACGCGGGCGACGCCGCCATGCACGCGCCGCACCAGGCCCATGGATTCGAGCGCCAGCAAATCCTGGCGCACCGTTTCGCGTGAGACCTGCATGTCCTGGATGAGTCTTTCGGTGCTGAGCCGGTCGATCGAGGCGAGCAGCGACTGGATGCGGACAAAGCGGTCTTCTTGCAGCATGGATGCGTTTCCTTCAAGGGCAGTCCGGCAGCGCGGCCTGCGCTATTTTGCAGTAGCGGCCTGGACGGCCGTGTGTAATCAAAAAGGCCCCCTGCATGACCCATGCCCAAGGGCAGAAGGTGGTGCAGAGGGCCCGGAGGCTGCCAATCAGCGTTGACGACGTGCGAGCGCAGCGCCTGCCATCAGCAGCATCGACACCAGCAGCAGGGCCAGCGGCTGGTTGGTGGGCACGGGCGTTGCCGCTTGCGATGGCGGCACCACCACATCGGCAGGCACGGCGACCAGCACCGGATCGACGATGGCGCCGTTGACCAGGCCGTCTTCGTCGAGCGGGCCGCCGTCGGTCACGGTGTAGCGCACCACGCCGCCGGCCATGCTGGCGCCGGCAATCTCGCTGACCTGGCGCTTGCCGTCTGCTGCGGTGTGCACCTTCATGACGCGGCTGTTGGCGGGCAGGTCGGCGGGCACCTCCAGCCGGACCTGGGCGCTGAAGCCTTCATGGGCGCAGCCCGACAGCCTGAAGGACAGCAGACCGGTGGCGGCTTTCAGGCCGGCGGGCAGCAGGTCGGCAGGCACGGCGCTGACGCTGGCGTTGGACTGGTCGCAGCGGGTGGCGGCCTGGATGTTCAGGGCCATCGCGGGCAGGTTGCCGCCGGGCGTGGGCAGCTGGGTGTCGATCAGGTCTTGCACCGGTGGCTCGGGTTCAGGCGCAGGGTTGCCCAGCTCGAAGGAGCCGGTGGCGCTCCAGTCGGACCAGTTCAGGTGCGTATCGCGCACCCGCACCCGCCAGTACCAGCGCTCATCCTGGCCCAGCTGCAGCACCTGCGGAGCCTGGCCCTGGAAAGGGTCCCAGGCCGAGCCCTTGCTGCCATCGGCCTTGGCCAGCTGCGCATAGCACTGGCGGCCGCCCTGGCGCTCAGCGCCGCTGTCACCATCTTCATCCCACTTGTAGCCGCAGCTCCAGCGGTCACGCAGGCTGTTGCCGCCGGCAATGATGGCGCTGGTCAGCTTGCCGCGCGCCGTGCCCGCATCCACATTCGGATAGACGCGCTTGGGGTTGGCCAGCAGCTGGCCCAGCGGCAAGGTCGCAATATCGGCATCCTTTTGTGTGTTGACGCGCACACCGTTCAGGTAGGTCCAGTTCTCGCTGCGGGTGTCGTTGCCCCAGACGTCGTAGACCGGTTGGCCGGCGGCAAACTGCGGGTCCTTGGAGACCTGCCATTGCGCCTCATAGAGCGCCGGGGCTGCGCCTGTGCGGTAGGCGAGCTTCAGGCTGGCAGGGTCGACCTGGCCGAGCTTGGCCTGGACCAGTTCGGGCTTGAGGGACCAGGCCTGGCTGGTGATCGCGATGCTGTCGTCGGGCGTGCTGCTGGTGGTGGACGCACCCAGGTCGTAGCGCTTCCAGGTGAGCGCTGGGGTGGCGCTGCCAAAGCTGGCTTCCAAGGTGCCGTAGCCAAAGCTGAGCTTGGTGTTGGCGATGACGTCCAGGTCGCTGTCATCGCTTTGCTTGGCACCTTCCAGTGCGCCGCTGCCCGAGGCCACATTCAGCCAGAGGTGGCGGCTGTTCATCGAGTTGCCGCGCTCGTAGAAGTGCACATGGCCGTTCAAGTTGGCGGTGATGGCGCCGGTCGTGCGGCCGTAGTCTTCCATCTGGGAGATGAAATCGCAGGTGGCCATCACCTCGCCTTGGCGCCATTTCTCGCTCAGGCAAGGGTGGTGGTTGAGCAGCACCATATAGGGCTTCTTGTCCACACGGGTCTGGGCCATCAGGCCGGTAAACCAGTTCAGGTGCTCTTGCATGTAGTCGGCGCGAAAGAGCCCGCGGCCGTTGTCATAGCCGGTCCAGCCGCCGGTGTTGTGCATGGCCGAGGCGGGGTTGAAATCGCTGCCGACAATGCGCATGCCCAGGTAGTCCAGCTGGTACCAGTGCAGCGGGTGTTTTTCCGAGCCATTGGCGGGCATGCGGTTGAAGTACTTGCGGTAGGTCTTGGCCCAGCTTTTCTCGCTGCCGGCGCTGGCCTGCTCGCCGCCAAAATACTCGTGGTTCCCGGGCGAGGGGATCAGCGGCACATAGGCCGTGATGGCGGCGAGCGGGCCGAAGAACTGTTCTTTCCAGTTGCTGCGTGTACCGCCCGAGCCAACCAGGTCGCCGGGCACCATGAAGCCAGCCAGGCTTTGCGCGCACTGGGCAGCAGAGCCCGCGCAGTCGTTGTTGATCACGCCCTGGGTGATGTTCTTGAGGCGGTTGGCCAGGCCATCCTGGGTGTCCGAGACCACGGCGAACTTGGCGCTGGCAACGCCATCGCTCTCGCGTGGCCAGGTCTTGAACTGGAAGGGGCCAGCCAGCTTGGGCGCTGCGCTGGTGCCGGTGACCACGGCGTACTCATAGAGCGTGTTCGATTGCAGGCCAGCGATGTCAGCAAAGAAGATGCTGCTGTCGGCAAAGTCACCCACCGGGTTGATGGCGGGCGCCAAGGTGTAGGGCCCGCTGCTGCCGGCCTTGCGCCACCAGATGGTGGGGGCCGGTTCAGTTGTCTCCAGCATCACGGCCATGTGGTCGGGGCCGGGGTTTTGCAAGGTCGGGCCCACGGTCAGCGCCGGTGCGTTGGCGGTGCTGGGCAGCTTGGCGGGGTCAAAGGGCTTGGGCGGTTCGCTGCTGGTTTGCGTCAGCACCACATCATCGAGGCCCCAGTACCAGTTGTTGTCGGTGTTCAGGTAGCTAAAGCGCAGGCTGACTTTTTTGGCACCGGCCGGGGCACTGAAGGCCAGGTTCTCGGTCTGGTTCAGGTGCGAGGCACTGGTCTCGTGCAGCAGGGTCTGCACGGAGCTGTCATCAAACACGGCCTCGACCTTGATGCTTTCCTTCTTGGTACCACCCATCTGGAAATGGTTGAGAAAGCCCAGCGCGTAGCTGCCGCCGCCCAGCACCGCAATGCTGGGGCTTTCCATCACGGTGTTGAAGAACAGACCGCTGTTGGGCCGCAGGCCATCGGATTCGGCCACCGCGATCTTGCCGCTGGCCTTGGTCAGCTTGGCGCGCTCCCCGCCCGAGACCTGGGCGGTCCAGTAAGCGGGCGTGACAAACTTCCAGCCCAGCCAGGGCAGTTTGGCGGCGGTGGAGCGGCCACTGGTGGCCACTGTCTCGGCATTCTCTAGGCGCATTGTCCAGCCAGCTGGCCCGGTCGTGCCCAGGCCGCTGGGTGCATCGGCGCCCGCCGCATTGAAATTCTCGCTAAAGACCACCGTTTGGGCCAGGGCCAGTCCGCTGACTGCCCAGAGCCCGGCGGCACACAGCTGCCGCAAGCTTGCTATTTTCATGAAACCTCCTGCCGTCAAGGCCGATGTGGTGAATGCATGTCGTCACCAGGAAGTGCAAAAAATAACAAGATTGCATGAAACTACAATGACGCGGGCGCAAAAAAGCCCTGCGCCAGAGGGCAGGGCTTGGAACTGCGATGGGGCTGCTGGGCGATCAGGCGAGCAGCGCCTGGGCAAATTCCTTGGCGCTGAAGGTCTCGAGGTCTTCGACCTTTTCACCCACACCGATGAAGTACACAGGGATGGGGCGCTCCTGCGCGATGGCGGCCAGCACGCCGCCCTTGGCCGTGCCGTCGAGCTTGGTGACGATCAGGCCGGTCAGCTGCAGTGCATCGTCAAAGGCGCGCACCTGGTTGAGCGCGTTCTGGCCGGTGTTGCCATCAATGACCAGCAGCACCTCGTGCGGCGCGCTGCCATCGGCCTTGGTGACGACGCGTTTGATCTTCTTGAGCTCTTCCATCAGGTGCAGCTGCGTGGGCAGGCGCCCGGCGGTATCCACCAGCACGACATCCTTGCCCCGGGCCTTGCCGGCGGTCACCGCATCAAAGCTGACGGCCGCGGGGTCGCCGCCTTCCTGGCTGATGATCTCGACGGTGTTGCGGGTGGCCCAGACGCCCAGCTGCTCACGCGCCGCAGCGCGGAAGGTGTCGGCCGCTGCCAGCAGCACGCTCTGGCCGGCATCGGCCAGGTGCTTGGTCAGCTTGCCGATCGAGGTGGTCTTGCCAGCGCCGTTGACGCCAGCCACCATGATGACCGTGGGGCTGTGCTCGCCAATGACCAGTGGCTTTTCCAGTGGCGCGAGCAGATCTGCCAGCGCGCTGGCCAGCAGGTCCTTGACAGCGGCGGGGTCGGTGGTCTTGCTGTCCTTGACGCGCTGCTTGAGGTCTTCGAGCAGATGCTGGGTTGCCTTGACGCCGGTATCGGCCATCAGCAGCGCCTCTTCGAGCTCTTCGTAGAGCTGCTCGTCGATCTTGGTGCCGGTGAAGACCGTGGCAATGCTCGAGCCGGTTTTGCGCAAACCGCTCTTCAAGCGGTTCATCCAGCTGTCGCGGCTGCTGGCGGGCTCGGATGCTATAGTGATAGGAGCTACCGGAGCCTGCGGGGCTTGTGTAACTGGGTTTTTCGTGACCGTTTCTGCAGCCATGGGTGCCGGGGCTGCGGCCTTGCCGCCCATGCCCAGGCCACGCAGCCAGCCCGTCTTGGTGGGCTCGGCAGCCACAGGGCGGATCGGGGTCAGCGGCGCGCTGGGCACCTGGGGTGCGGGCGGCGGGACATCGGCCGCTGGAGCGGGCGCAGGCGCTGGCTCGGCGGCGGAAGGGCTGGGGGCTGCGTCGGCAGCGGGAGATTTTTTCTTGAAAAAACTGAACATTGTGCGCTACGTAGAATCAGCCTATTTTATGAAACGTTCCACCATTTTGCTGGCCTTGATGGCCTCCCTGGGCGCTGGGGCTTCTCCAGCCTGGGCCGCATCGCCTATGCCCACCACTGCCATCGCCTCCAATTCTGCTGGGGCCCAGCAGTTCAAACTGTCCAATGGCATGGACCTGATCGTACAGCCTGACAAGCGCGCGCCCACGGCGGTGCACATGGTCTGGGTGCGCGTGGGCTCGATGGACGAGGTCGACGGCCGCTCGGGCCTGGCCCATGCGCTCGAGCACATGATGTTCAAGGGCACGGCCACCGTAGCGCCCGGCGATTTTTCGCGCAAGGTCGCAGCGCTCGGCGGGCAGGACAATGCCTTTACCAACCGCGACTACACCGGCTACTACCAGCAGATTCCGTCGGGCAAGCTCGAAGAGGTGATGCGCCTGGAGTCAGACCGCTTTGCCAACAACCAGTGGCCCGACAGCGAGTTCAAGAAAGAGATCGAGGTCATCAAGGAAGAGCGGCGCATGCGCACCGACGACAACCCGCGCGCCAGCCTGATGGAGCAGCTCAACGCTGCGACCTGGCAGGCCTCGCCCTACCACCGCCCGGTGATTGGCTGGATGGGCGACCTCGACTCCATGCACCCCGATGATGCCCGCGCCTTCCACAAGGCCTGGTATGTGCCGGAGAACGCGGTGGTGGTGGTCGCTGGCGATGTGGATGTGGACAAGGTGCGTGCGCTGGCCGAGAAATACTACGGCAGCATTCCAGCGCGTGCCTTGCCGGAGCGCAAGCCCCGGCCCGAGCCACTGCAAAAGGGCGAGCGCCGGCTCGACTACAAGGCGCCTGCCGAGCAGGCCTATGTGGTGATGAGCTTCAAGGTGCCCGACCTGCGCAACCTGGTCGAGCCCAAGGGCAGCGACAAGGATGCGATGGCGCTGTTGATGCTGGGCTCTGTGCTCAGTGGCTATGACGGCGCGCGCCTGGACCGCCAGCTGACCCAGGGCCCCGGCCGCGTGGCTGACGCCACCTTCAGCGGTGCCAGCGTGGTCAACCGGGGGCCTTCCACCTTCTTGCTGGGCGGCGTGCCATCGCAAGGCAAGACCGCCAAGGACGTGGAGGCGGCTTTGCGTGCCGAGGTGGCCCGCGTTGCCAAGGAAGGCGTGGGCGAGGCCGAGCTGGAGCGGGTGCGCACCCAGTGGCAGGCCTCTACCGTGTATGAGCGCGACTCGGTCTTTGGCCAGGCCAATGACCTGGGCTCCAACTGGGTGCTGGGCTTGCCGCTCGATGCCAATGACAAGCTGCTGGCGCTGATGAAAACGGTGACAGCCGCGCAGGTGCAGTCGGTGGCTGCGCGCTATTTTGGCGATGACCAGATGACAGTGGCGACCCTGGTACCCCAGCCGCTGACCGATGCCGACCGCGCCGCGCAAAAGCGTAGCGGTGCCGCGACCAAGGACGGGGCGGTGCACTGACCAAACCCCGTGGCGGATGCACTGTTTGACGCACCCGCCAACGATTGTTTTTACCAGGACCTGCCGCAGATGGCAGCGGGCCCTGGCTAGCAGAGATACCCATGCGAACCTCTTTTTGCAAAACACTGGTCGGCGGCGCAGCCGCCTTGCTGGCCTGCCATTCGGCCTGGGCCTTGCTGCCCATTGAGCACTGGACCCAGGACAGCGGCGCCCAGGTCTGGCTGGTCAACAGCCCCACGATCCCGATGGTGGATGTGCAGCTGAACTTTGATGCTGGCAGCCGGCGCGACCCGGCGGACCAGGCAGGCCTGGCGAGCGCCGCGGCCATGATGGCCTCCAAGGGCGTCAAGGCCCAGGGCAGTGCGCCTGCGCTTGACGAGAACGCGGTCGGCGAAGCCTGGGCCGATCTGGGTGCCAGCTTTGGCGCCGGCGCCAGCAGCGATGCGCTGACCTTCTCCTTGCGCTCGCTGACCGATGGCAGCCTGCTGGGCCGCGCCGCTGACCTGGCGGCCCGCCAGATGGCCCAGCCCAGCTATGACGATGCCGTCTGGCAGCGCGAGCGCGAGCGCTGGAATGCCGCGATCAAGGAGGGCAATACCCGCCCTGCGGTGGTGGCGGGCCGCGCCTTCAACCAGGCCGTGTTTGGCAGCCACCCTTACGGGCAGCGTGCCACTGAAGAGACCCTGGCCCGGATCAGCCCGGCGGTGATGCAGCAGTACCTGGCGCGCTCGGTCGACGCCTGCCGCGCCAAGGTGACGCTGGTGGGCGCGCTGGACAAGACCCAGGCCGATGCGCTGGTCAAGCGCCTGCTGGCCCAGGTGCCGGCCACGCCCAAGGCGCAGTGCGCGGCGCCCGCTGAGGTGCCGGCCGTGCAGCCGCTGGCCAAGGCCGATGACATCCAGATCGCGTTTGACTCGGCCCAGGCCCAGGTGCTGCTGGGCCAGCCCGGCATCCGCCGCGCCGACCCGGATTTTCTGGCCGTGCTAGTGGGCAACCATATTCTGGGCGGCGGCGGATTCGCGTCGCGCCTGATGGAAGAGGTGCGTGAAAAGCGCGGCCTGGTGTATGGCGTGTACTCGTCGTTCAACCCGGGGCTGGATGCCGGTGCCTTCCAGATCGGTTTGCAGACCCGGCCTGACCAGGCGGCCGAGGCGCTCAAGGTGACGCGCGAGGTGCTGAGCGATTTCATCGCCAAAGGCCCCACCGCCGAGGAACTGCGCGATGCCAAGGACAACCTGATTGGGGGCTTTGCGCTGCGCGTGGACAGCAATGCCAAGCTCTTGGGCAATGTGACCAATATCGCCTGGAATGGACTGCCGCTGGACTACCTGGACCACTGGACGGACCGGGTCGAAGCCCTCAGCGCCGACGATGTGCGCAAGGCCATGGCGCGCATGGTGCAGCCCGACAAGCAAGTGACCGTGGTCTTGGGAGCAAAACCATAATGGGACGCAGTGCCATCAAAAGCGAGGGCGCGCTGCGCGCCCTGGTGCAAAAGGCAGCAGCTGCGGCCGACGCCGCGCCTGACGCGGCGCCCGCCCGCAAGCGCGGCACTACCGGAAACTCGGGCAATGCCGCCCGCGTGGCAGCGTCCGCTGCCGGAGAGATCCGCATCATTGGCGGCCAATGGCGCCGCACCAAGCTGGCGGTGCTGACCCGCCCCGATCTGCGGCCCACGCCCGACCGCGTGCGCGAGACCTTGTTCAACTGGCTGGGCCAGGACCTGGCTGGCTGGCGCTGCCTCGATGCCTTTGCGGGCACCGGCGCGCTGGGCCTGGAGGCTGCATCGCGCAACGCGACCCAGGTGCGCATGGTCGAGTCCGATGTGCAGCTGGCCGCGCAGATCAAGCAGCTGGCGCAGAAGCTGGGTGCCACGCAGGTGGAGGTGAGCCGGGGCGATGCGCTGGCTGCGCTGCAGGCCTACACCGCGCACTGGGATCTGATCTTCCTCGATCCACCATTCTCCGGCCAGCTGTTTGTGCCAGCGCTCAAGGCGGCGCAGGCGGCGGTGACGGCGCAGGGCTTTATCTACCTCGAAGCGCCCCAAGCCTGGAGCGACGAGGCCCTGGCCGAGCTGGGCCTGGTGCGCCACCGCTACCTGAAGGCGGGCGCCGTGCATGCGCACTTGCTCAAGAGGGCTGAGGACGCAGCCGGCTGAACGGGAATGCCTGCCCGCTGGCAGGGTGGTGGCAGAAATGGTTTATGCTGCGCTGCAATGTGCCAGGAGACTGGCACAACGATGATGCTTTGCAGGAGACAGACATGACACTGGCCATCTACCCAGGCACCTTTGACCCCATGACCCTGGGCCACGAAGACGTGGTGCGCAGGGCTTACCAGCTGTTTGGCAATGTGATTGTGGCCGTGGCCGAAGGCCACCACAAGAAGACCATGTTCTCGCTCAAGGAGCGCATGGACATGGCGCGCGAAGCGGTCAAGCACTACCCCAGCGTGCGGGTGGAGAGCTACTCGGGCCTACTGCGTGATTTTGTCGTCGCGCAAGGCGGCAATGCGATTGTGCGCGGCCTGCGCGCAGTCACCGACTTTGACTACGAGTTCCAGCTCGCTGGCATGAACCGCTCGCTGATGCCCGATGTGGAAGCCGTGTTCCTGACGCCCAGCACCCGCTACCAGTTCATCAGCAGCACTTTTGTGCGCGAGATTGCGATGCTCAGCGGTGAGGTCGACAAGTTTGTCTCGCCCTATGTCGCGCAGGAGCTGCAGCGCAAGGTGGCGCAGCGCCGGGCCGAAGAGGCCTGATGGCCGCGCGCAACCCGCTCAGTGCTGGTGCATGACAGGGGGGCGACCACTCTCGAGCGGGTGGGGCCGCCGCACAATGTCATGCACATAGCGCAGCTTTTGCAGCGCCCCGGCCGATAGCGCAAAAGGATAGGCGTCCTGCTGGCCCAAGCTGCGGTTGAGGCTGTTGAGCAGCAAGGTCACCGGCACCCACTGCGCCACCATGTCTTCAAAGCGGGGGGGCGGCTGGACAAAGGGGTCGCTGATGGTGACCGAGGGGCGGCCTTCGGCCATCGTCAAATCGGTTTGGTAGCTGGCTGCGGTCTCCAGCATGTCGACCATGTGCAGGTAGTGGGCCCAGGATTCGGCCCAGTCTTCCCACGGGTGTGCGCTCGCATAGGCGCTGACGAATTGCGCACTCCACTGCGAGTAACCCGGCGGGTTGGCATAGTAGTCTTGCAGCGCTTGCGAATAGCTTTGGCGCTCATCGCCAAAGAGCTGGCGAAAGCTGTCGAGCTCGCCGCCATCGCGCACCAGCTTGTCCCAGAAGAAATGACCCGACTCATGGCGCAGATGGCCCAGCAAGGTGCGATAGGGCTCGTGCAGGGCCACGCGGCGGCGCACGCGCTCGTCATCGTCGGCCTCTGCGATGTTGATGGTGATGAGCCCGTTGGAATGGCCGGTGATCACCGGCTGGTCGGGCACATCGGCGAGAAACTGGTAGTGGGGCGTCCAGTTCGGCTGATCGGGGTGCAGCCCCAGGCGCGCCAACGTAACGTACAGCCGCCGCTTGGCGTTCTCCAGCTTTTGCCAGCGCAAGGTGTTGCCGCTGACAGAGAGATCGGGCAGCACCAGCGTCTGGCGGCAAGAGCTGCACAGCCTGTTGGGCTCGTCAGCAGGGATCGCAAAATTGCAGGCTTGGTATTGGTCGCGGTTGGCACACATGCGGTAGCGCTGGCTGCTGTGCGTCGCCTTGGAGGGAATGCGTTGCCACAAAGCGGCTGGCCCGCCGTCTGCAGATGCCGTGCCATCGGTGTTCACGGCTGCCATGGCCCCGACATCGTCGCAGTCCGGCAGGTAGGCCAGCGTTGCGCCGCAGTTGACGCAGTGCACGCTTTCAAAAAATACCAGGTGACCGCATTGGTCGCAGTGGAAAAGGCGCATCGGCCAAGCTTAACGCATCGCCGGTCAATTGACCATGGCCTTCAAGTCGGACACGGACGGGTGTACATGCGAAAAAAAACCAGCCGGCATGCACCAGCTGGTTTTTTGGCGAGCCAGGCTCGCGCCGCTTATTGCTTGACGATCAGGCTGTTGCGCACTTCGGTCACGCCCTTGACGCCACGAGCGATCTGACCGGCACGGTCCTTTTCCATTTGCGACTTGGCAAAACCGGACAGCTGAACAATGCCGCCGTCCATGGTCTTGACATTGATGGAGCTGGCCGAGGTTTCCTTGTCTTCAGCCAGCTTGGCCTTGACAGCGGTGGTCACAGCGGAGCCATCGATGTATTCACCCACGGTTTCTTGCTTGCGAGCCACGGAGCAGCCAGTGGCCATCACCAGGGTTGCACCAGCGAAAGCAGCGATAGCGATAGTACGGGAGAGTTTCATTTTTGTTTCCTCGCAAAGTGTTGTTAGGGTGCTTGAAAATCGATCGGCATCTGCACCGCACTTATCCGTTATATGCCGATAGATACTTGAAAATCAGTCGCGACGGCGGGTCGCCATGATGACCAGGGTTGCCAATGCGGCACCTGCTGCCATGGCAATCGCCATCGACTTGCCCGGCTGGTCAGAGACGTACTCGTTGGCACGCTCTTGGGCACGGTAGAACTGCTCACGGGCACGGTGCGAGGAGTCAGCGGCGAGGCCAATGCCGCGCTCTGCCCAGTCCTGTGCACGGGAGGCAATGTGATCGATGGAATGGTTCTTTTCATGGCCGTATTCATCGATCGCACGCTCGGCCTTGTTGGCCGCGGACTTCACGGCACGGCGCGTGTGGCCCACCGCCTTTTCAGCGCCATCGAGCACGTCGTTGGCGGTGTCTTCTACCTTGTCCACAGCGTCCTTGGCAATTTTTTCGGTATCCATGAAATAGCCTCTTTCTATGATGTTCAATGAAGATCTTGCAGTGTACGTTGACCTGCGCGTACCGGATAAATGTATCGTGTGGTGAGCACAGGTTCAAGGGTTGTCAAAGCGCTACTTCTTCAACAATCCCATCAGGAACGATGCGACAGCGAGCACGATGAAAATCACAAACAAGATCTTGGCAATGCCGACCGCACTGGCCGCAATACCACCGAAGCCGAAGACGGCCGCAATCAGTGCGATGACCAGGAAGACAACAGCGTAATGCAGCATATTTTTTTCCTCATGTTGTTTGCTGTGCAAGAAGGTGCGAGCAATGACTGCATTCTGGCCGCTGCCCGCATGCAGCCTTGCCAGTAGGTGCGAAGAACAGGTGTAGGACAGCTCCCGCGATGTGTGGATGCGCGGCGGCGAAGACGCGGTTTGCAGGGGTGCAGCAAGGGCACCGCGCGTGGCTTTCGCGCGGTGTTTGGTGGACTGCTGTGCGGATGGCGAGGGAGGGGAGAGGACGCCAGGCTGCTGGCCGCAGCCCGGGCCCTTAGTTCTGCGGCAGATTGGCCGAGATGGTGGTGCCTTGCTGCGGGGCAGAGGCGATGTGCAGCCGGCCGCCACTGGCCTCGATACGGTGGCGCATGCCCGCCAGGCCGTGCGAGTTGGGGTGGGCCTGGCTGGGGTTGAAGCCGACGCCGTCATCGCGCACCTGCACGAACACATGCTTGGGGTGGCTTTGCAGGCTGATGAGCACATTGCGCGCCTGCGCGTACTTGCCGATATTGGTGAGCGACTCCTGGATCAGGCGGTAGATGCTCAGCTGCATGGCTTCGGGCACATTGATCTGCTCCAGACTCAGCTCGACGGCCACATTGCTGCTTTCGGAAAACTCCTTGGCCAGGATCTCCAGCGAGGCGGTCAGGCCCAGGTTGGACAGCGATGAGGGGCGCAGGTTTTCGATGATGCGGCGCTTGAGCGCGATGCCGCTGTTGAGGGTCTCGATCAGGTGCTTGATGCGCTCTTGCACATCGGGCGCTGCCATGTCGATCTTGGATTTGAGGCGCGCCACATCGAGCTTGGCCGTGGTCAGCAAGGCGCCCAGCTCGTCGTGCAGCTCGCGCGCCAGATGGGCGCGTTCGTCTTCGCGCACCTGCTGCAAGTGGGTGGCCAATTCGCCCAAGGTGGCGGTGCGCTGGCGCACCTGCTTTTCGAGCTGATCGCGCTCGTCCTCGAGCATGCGCTGCTCGCGCAGCATCAGGCCGGTGAGGCGGTTGGATTGGCGCAGGTACAGGTAGAACGCGAGCAGGCCCACGATACTGACGATGGCAATGCCCAGGCGTGCGAGGGTCAGGGACTTGAGAATCTCGGCCTCGTTGTGCATGCGCCGCTCGTTGCTGTGGATCACCAGCTCGTTGCTGAGCCTGCGCATGCTGTCCATCGTGGCCTTGGCTTCCGGGCTTTTGACCAGGAAACGCCAGGCCTCTTCCAGGCCCTCGCGCCGCAGTGCAATGCCCGTATCCATCTGGGTCAGGCGTTTGGCCACTTCACGGCCCAGCATCGACGAGGTCTGCAGGTCCTCGGGGAAGACGCTGTAGATGGCGCGCAGCTCATCGACCGCGTTGTTGACGTTGGTGCAGGCCTGCTGGTAGGCCGTCAGATTGCTGTCTTCGCCACTGAGCAGATAGCCGCGCGCATGGGTTTCTGCATCCACGACCTGCTGCATCAGCTTGTCCAGCGTGGTGCGCGTCTGGTAGGTGACCGTGAGGTTCTGCAGCGAATCGTGCGAGCGGTAGTAACCAGCTTCGTTGATGCCGATCAGCACGGCAGCGGCCAAAAAGGCGGCTGGCAAACTGATGGCCCATTTGCGCAAGCGAGACCAACGCATGGAGCTTCCTTTTTTGATGGTTTTTGGTTTATGCGAGTGATAATAGAGCAAACTTCGGGCAGCGCCAGCATGGGGCCGGTGCTGCAGTCTGCGCTGCATGAGGGGATATATGATTAAAGTTGGTATCGTCGATGACCACGCGATTGTGCGCTCGGGCCTCAAGCAATTTTTGGCCGAGCATGTCGATCTGCGCGTCGTAGGAGAGGCGGCCAACGGCCGTGAAGCCATTGACCTGGTGCGCAAGGAAGAGATCGACGTGTTGATCATGGACCTGTCCATGCCCGGCCAAAGCGGTATTGATGCGCTGGCCATGCTGCGCGCCAAGGCGCCCGACATGGGCATTCTGATCCTGAGCGGCTACCCCGAGGCCCATTATGCGATCAACCTGATCCGCCAAGGCGCCAGCGGCTACCTCAACAAGGAGTGCGACCCATCCGAGATTGTGGAGGCGCTGCGCACGATTTCGCTGGGCAAGCGCTACCTGACGCCGGCAGTGGCCGATCTGCTGGCCCAGCAGCTGCATCGCAAAGAGGATGCGCCCCCGCACGAGCAGCTCTCGGAGCGCGAATTTCAGGTGTTCTTGAAGCTGGCCAAGGGTGAGACGGCCGGCAATATTGCCGACCAGCTCTCGCTCAGCGTCAAGACCGTGAGCACCTACCGCACGCGTTTGATGGAGAAGATGGGCCTGGCATCGAACAGCGACCTGACCTACTACGCGCTGAAAAACGGGCTGATCGACTGAGCGCGCAGCGCCGTGCAAAACCAGCGGCCCATTTGGGCCGCTTTTTTGTGGTTGTCTGCAGGGCCAAATGGTGGGCCTCATGGTGGCCTCACTGCAGCTGGGATGTACGCTCCACGCAGTAGTCGATCAGCGCATCGATGTCTTCGGATTTGTCGAAAACCCGGTTGGCGCCAAGCTGGGCGCAGCGCTCGCGCATACTGGGTGTGGCGTAGTTGCTGAGGATGACCAGATGCTGGTGTGGCGCGCGTTCCTGGAGCTTTTCCAGAACACCCAGGCCACTGCCTTCGAGCAAGAAGATATCGACCACCGCCAGATCCCAGTCGGTCGAAGGGTTGCTGAGCCAGCTGGTGGCGTCAGATTCGGTGCTGGCATGCCCCACGGTCTCCACCTGGGCCAGGTCTTCCAACGTGGCTATCAGGTTGTCGCGGATGGTCTTGTTGTCTTCAACCAAATAAGTTTTCAAACGGCGATGCATATACGGCTACACGGGTGTGTCTTACCGTAACAATGATAGCAACAAGCCGTAGGCACGCCATCGGTCTGAAAGGATGGCCTAAGTAGGACAAGGCCTCGTAGGTTTATTGTTTGTCTATTATTGTATACATAAAACAAATAATAAGCTGAGATATCAAAGGTGTTGCTCACCGCAGACGGGGCATTGCGGGTTGCGGCTGACCCGCATCGTGCTCCATTCCATGTCCTTGAGCTCGAGCATCATCAGACGCCCATCGAGGCTGCGGCCAATGCCGGCAATGAGTTTGAGCGCTTCTGCAGCCTGCATCGTACCGATAATGCCCACCAAGGGTGCAAATACCCCCATTGTCGAGCAGCTGGCTTCCTCGAACTGCTCTTCGGGCGAGAACAGGCAGGCATAGCAGGCAGCGCCTTTGTGGCGCCTGTCAAACACGCTGATCTGGCCATCAAAGCGGATGGCCGCGCCGCTGACCAAAGGCTTGGCCAGCGCCACGCAGGCGGCATTGATGGCCTGGCGCGTGCGGTAGTTGTCGGTGCAGTCCAGCACCACGCTGGCATCGCCCACCAAGGTCTGCAGCCGCTTGGCATCGACCCGCTGCTGCACCGTATGGATCTGGACATGCGGATTGATGGCCTGCAGGCTGGCTGCGCAGGAGCTGACCTTGGCCTGGCCCACGCGCTCGGTCGTATGGGCAATCTGGCGCTGCAAATTGGTCAGGTCCACCGTGTCGTCATCGACCAAGGTGATGCGGCCCACGCCGGCCGAGGCCAGGTACATCGCTGCCGGGCTGCCCAGGCCGCCCGCGCCAATCACCACCGCATGGGCGGCGAGGATGGCCTCCTGGCCTTCGATGCCGACCTCATCCAGAAAGATATGGCGGGAGTAGCGCAAAAGTTGCTCGTCGTTCATGGGCTTATTGTCGGAAAAAACAAAGGCCGCAGCAGGAACTCTGCTTGCGGCCTTTTGACGCAGCGCAACGAAGGTTGGGCGCTACAGCTTGACGGCTTTACTTCTTGGGCTCGCTAGCGGGCGGCAGCTTGGTGTCGTCCGTGGTGGACTCTGCGGGCTTGTCGCTCGTGCTGGTCTTTTCCTCGTCCTTTTTCTCGGCCGGGCGCTCGGTCTTGGTCTGGCTCACCTGCACGGGCTCACCCTTGAGCTGGTGCAAGGCCTGCTGCAGCTGGAAGTCCTTGTCCGAGCCGAACTCGGGCGGACGGCGCTCGGAGGCGGGCTTCTTGCTCTCTTCGTCCAGGCGCTTGAGCGCCGCTTCACGGGCCTTCTCGCGGGCTTCGTCCTTGACTTCGGGGCCTTGGCCGCTGGAGAGGTGCTTTTCCAGATCCGCTTCGCGGGTGCGCAGCGCGGCAAACAAATCGCCTTCGGCCGACTCGTCGACCATGATGTCGGGCACGATGCCCTTGGCCTGGATCGACTTGCCGCTTGGCGTGTAGTAGCGCGCCGTGGTCAGCTTGATGCCGGTGTCCGGACCGAGGGGGCGCACGGTCTGCACCGAGCCCTTGCCAAAGGTCTGGGCGCCCATGATGGTGGCACGCTTGTGGTCCTGCAGCGCGCCCGAGACGATCTCGGAGGCCGATGCCGAACCTTCGTTGACCAGCACCACCAGCGGAATGTTCTTGATGGCAGCGGGCAGCGACTTGATCGGGTCACTGCCGCGGCGCGCGTAGAACTCGGGCGATGCGCGGAAGATCGCCTTGCTCTCGGCCAATTGGCCATCGGTGGTCACCACGGTCACATTGGGCTGCAGGAAGGCCGCCGAGATGGCCACGGCCGCATCCAGAAGGCCACCGGGGTCATTGCGCAGGTCCAGCACCAGGCCCTTCAAGTTCGGGTCCTGTTTGTACAGGTCATCGACCTTGCGCACGAAGTCGTCGACCGTGCGTTCCTGGAACTGCGAGACGCGCACCCAGCCGTAGCCCGGCTCGATCATCTTGGCCTTGACCGACTGGGTCTTGATCTCGGTGCGGGTGATCGTGACGGGGAAGCTGCGGCTCTCGTCCTTGCGCAGAATCGTCAGCACCACCTTGGTGTTGGGCTCGCCGCGCATGCGCTTGACCGCATCGTTGAGCGACAGGCCCTTGACCGCCGTGTCATCGATCTTGGTGATCAGGTCGTTGGTCTTGAGGCCGGCCAGGTCCGCCGGTGAGCCTTCGATGGGCGAGACGATGCGGATCAGCCCGTCTTCCTGGGTAATCTCGATGCCGACGCCGACGAACTTGCCGCTGGTGCCTTCCTGAAACTCGCGGAAAGACTTCTTGTCGAAGTACTGCGAGTGGGGATCGAGCCCGGAGACCATGCCCGAGATGGCATCGGTGATCAGCTTTTTGTCATCGGCCGGCTCGACATAGTCGGTCTTGATCAGGCCGAACACCGCCGACAGCTGCTGGATTTCTTCCAGTGGCATGGGCGACATCACGCCCCTTGCGACCGTCTGCAAAGACACAGTGGTGAGCGCGCCGGCGACCACGCCCAGTGAAACCCAACCGGCAATCTTCAATTTTTGGCCCATATGCTCGCAACTTTCTATAGCGTGCCAATATACACCCAAGCGCCTGCGCTGGTGCGGCGCAGCAGCGGTTTTCGGGTGCTAAGACAAGTATTTACTTTCGCCGGCCGCCCGCTGGCGCGGGCAAGCGGCATCGGCTGACACCAAGAACTTCTGCGCGCCTGCCGATCAGGGCGGGGGCCCGATCTGGTTCGGCGGCGCTGGCATTTTTTGCCGCGATGGGGGCTGCGTGCCCCGCCTGTCTACCGCACCGACGCTGCCTGGCTCGGACTCCAGGCATGGCCAGTAGTTCCCGGCGGGGCCTACGGGGCCGCCCTTGGGTGGGCTGCCCGTCGGATCAGGCCTTGCCCTGGGAGGCGACTGCAGCAGCGGCCTTGGCGGCAGCTTCGGCGTCACCCAGGTAGTAGTGGCGCAGCGGCTTCAAGCTGGCGTCCAGCTCATAGACCAGCGGGATGCCGTTGGGGATGTTCAGGTTCACGATGTCGCTGTCGGAGACGCCATCGAGGTACTTGATCAGCGCGCGGATGGAGTTGCCGTGGGCGGCGATCACCACCCGCTCGCCGCGCTGGATGGCTGGCGCAATGGCTTCGTTCCAGAACGGCACGACGCGCTCGACCGTGTCCTTGAGGCATTCGGTCAGCGGCACCTGGTTGGCAGCACCGGCGTAGCGGCGGTCGGTTTTCTCGCTGCGTGGATCGGTAGACTCCAGCGCGGGCGGCGGGGTGTCATAGCTGCGGCGCCAGACCAGCACCTGCTCATCGCCAAACTTCTTGGCGGTTTCGGCCTTGTTCAGGCCTTGCAGCGCGCCATAGTGGCGCTCGTTGAGCTGCCAGCACTTTTGCACCGGCAGCCAGGTGCGGTCCATCTCGTCCAGGGTGTGCCACAGCGTACGGATGGCGCGCTTGAGCACGCTGGTGTAGGCCACATCGAAGTCATAGCCCTCGGCCTTGAGCAACTGGCCAGCCTGCTTGGCTTGCGCCACGCCGGTGTCGGTCAGGTCCACATCGGTCCAGCCGGTGAAGCGGTTTTCCAGGTTCCAGGTCGATTCACCATGGCGAATCAGGACAAGCTTGTACATGCAATCCTCGTGCGATAGTCAAAAATCGGTGCGTGTCGCTGGCGGGTGGCGCTAGAGGGGCCTGGGCAGCCCGCCGCATTCACAATGGCGCCGATTGTAGAGGCAGGCTTAAATCCCAGGGCGCTTGCAGAGCTTGCCAGGCAGCGCCTGGTGCGCGTTGGGGGTGGTGCTAAAGGCTTTTGCCGCGCAGCGGCATGGTGGCCCTTTTAGAATGTGCGGCTGTTTGAGCATTTTTTGACAAGGGACTTGTGTGAACTTTCTGATCGACAACTGGTATCTGATCGTGCTGGTACTGGGCTCGGGCGCGATGCTGATGATGCCCGCCATGAAGAACATGGGAGGCGGCACGCTCAGCCCCGCCAACGCCGTGGCACTGATCAACCGCGAAAAAGCCGTGGTGGTGGATGTGTCGGACGCGCAGGAATTCGGCGCCGGCCATATCGCCAATGCCAAGAATGTGCCGCTGGACCAGCTCGAAGCGCAACTGCCCTCGGTCGTCAAGAACAAGGCCTTGCCGCTGATTCTCGTTTGCGCACAGGGCCAGCGCTCGCAGCGTGCCGTGGCCGTGGCCAAGAAGCTGGGCTACACCAATGTGCAGGCCCTGGCCGGTGGCATGAAGGGCTGGCGCGCTGCCAGCATGCCGCTCAAGAAGGCTTGATTTTTGGGGTTCATGGCCCCAGATACTGGCTTTAGACACCCACTACAGAGCTGGCGGCCTTGTGCAGGCCGCCGCCGCAGGACACTCCGATGCAAGCTGTAAAGATGTATACCACCGCCGTCTGCCCCTACTGCATTCGCGCCAAGCAAGTGCTCAAAGCCAAAGGCGTGGAGCAGATTGAAGAAATCCGCATCGACACCGATCCGGCCCAGCGTGCGGTAATGATGGAGACGACCGGCCGCCGCACCGTGCCGCAGATCTTCATTGGCGAGACCCATGTCGGCGGCTGCGATGACCTGATTGCGCTGGACCAGCGCGGCGAGCTGACCCCCTTGCTCCAAGCCTGAGCCCGCGCATCCCTTCACTGGCCGGCGGGCGCCCGGGCTTTTCCATGCTGACACTTTGCCATTGCATAATGGCAGGCTGCATGCGAGGGGCGCACACACCGGGCGGCATCGCAGCTGCACTCCATTCCTTTTTCTAGCGAAAGACAGACAACCATGGCGGATCAAGAAAATCCCGTGTTCCAAATTCAACGCGTGTACCTGAAGGACGCGTCGCTGGAACAGCCCAACTCGCCAGCTATCTTGCTGGAGCAAACCCAGCCGAGCGTGGACATCCAGCTGGGCGTGGAAGCCACCCCGGTGGCCGATGGCATTTTCGAAGTGGCGGTCACCGCCACCGTGCAGACCAAGATCGAAGACAAGACCGTGTTCCTGGTGGAAGCCAAGCAAGCCGGTATTTTCGAGATCCGTGGCATCCCTGACGACCAGATGGGGGCCGTGATCGGCGTGGCTTGCCCACAGATCGTCTACCCTTACCTGCGCGGCAACGTGGCAGACATCGTGACCCGCGCCGGCTTCCCGCCTGTGCACCTGGCGGAAATCAACTTCCAGGCCATGTACGAACAGCAACAAGCCCAGGCCAATGGCGCTGGCGCAGGTGCCGCACTGGCCCAGTAATCGCTTGCTGCCAACGCAAGGGCCTTGCAGTCTCGGTTGCAAGGCCTTTGTTGTATCTGCTGGGTAAGCAGCTGCAGGCAGCGCCACCGTTTGAGTTGATGTAAGAAGGGGTTGTGGCTATGAAGATCTTGGTGATTGGCGCCGGTGCCTGGGGAACGGCTTTGGCCATGCATGCTGCCGCACGCCACCGCGTGCAGCTGTGGGCGCGCGATGCGCAGCAGGCGGGCCAGTTGCAAACCAGCCGTGAGAACCAGCGCTATTTGCCAGGCATCCGCTTGCCCGATGCCTTGGAGGTGACGAGCGGCGATCTGCAGCCCCTGGTGGCCCAGGCTGAATTGATCGTGCTGGGCACGCCGATGGCGGCACTGCGCGGCGGCCTCACGATGCTGCGCGACTGCCAGGTGCCGGTGGCCTGGCTCAGCAAGGGTTTTGAAGCCGTGCCCGCCGATGCCCCTGCCGGCAGCCATGGGCTGCTGGGCAACGAGGTCTGCGCCCAGGTGGCCCCCGCGCTGCATGCCGGCGTGCTGAGTGGCCCAAGCTTTGCGCAGGAAGTGGCCCAGCACCAGCCCACGGCCCTGGTGGCGGCCAGCCGCCATGGCGATGTGCGCGATGCGCTGGTCGCGGCCTTCCATGGCGACAACCTGCGCGTCTATGCCAATGAGGACATCAGCGGGGTCGAAGTGGGCGGCGCCGTCAAGAACGTGCTGGCCATTGCCACAGGCTTGTGTGATGGCCTGCACCTGGGGCTGAATGCCCGCGCCGCGCTGGTGACGCGCGGCCTGGCCGAGATGACACGTCTGGGTGTGGCGCTGGGCGCGCAGACCGATACCTTCATGGGGTTGTCGGGCCTGGGCGATCTGGTGCTGACGGCGACTGGCGATCTGTCGCGCAACCGCAAGATCGGCCTCTTGCTGGCGCAGGGCCAGAGCCTGGAGCAGGCGGTGCAGTCGCTCGGCCATGTGGCCGAAGGCGTCTACAGCGCCCGCACGGTGCTGCAGCGCGCCCAGAAGCTGGGCGTGGAGATGCCGATCACGGCCGCCGTCGTGGCCTTGCTCGACGGCAGCCTGTCAGCCCCCGATGTGGTGCAGGCGTTGATGGGGCGCGAGCCCCGCGCTGAATAAGCGGGGCCCTGAACAACGCGCTTCAGGCCTTGGCCAGCAGACCGATCAAGGCCGGCAGCATGGCATCGCCATGCCGGGCCTGGACCTGGTCCTGCAAGGTGGTCGCAGCCGCATCGGCAATCAGGCTGGGCGCCTGCGCATCGTGGGCCATCGTGGCGTAGTAGCTCAAATCCTTGGCGGCGTTGGAGATCGAGAACGCAATGCCCGAGGGGTCATCGGCCAGGATATAGGACTGCAGCCGGTCCAGCGCCACGCCCGCGCCGCCGCCCGCAGCCAGTACGCTGTGGAAGGCCTGCATGTCCATGCCCTGCTTGCGCGCGCAGGCGGTGGCCTCGGCCAGCAGGCTCATCTGGCCCACCGAGACAAAGTTGTGCAGCAGCTTCATGCGGTGTCCGTCGCCCAGTGCACCGACATGGGTGACCTGGCTGGTGAAGGTGGCCAGCACCGGTTGCACCTGGGCCAGCACGGCCGCATCGCCACCGACGAGCAGATTGAGCTGGCCGTCATGCGCCTGCTTGGAGGTCTTGGTCATCGGTGCATCGATGAACTTGCCGCCAGCAGCCTGCACGGCCTGGGCCATGCGCACCGTCGATGCGGGCACGGCTGTCGAGCAATCGATCACCACGGTGCCGGGGCGCAGTGCCGACAGCAGGCCTTGCTCGCCAGTCAGCACGGCTTCGACCTGGGGCGAGCCAGTCACGCAGAGGATCACCACATCGCAGTGGCTGGCCAGTTCGGCCGGGCTTTGGCAGGTGCGTGTGCCCAGGCTGAGCAGCTCAGTCAGCGGCTGGTTCCCAGGATGCTCCAGCACATAGAGTTGAAAGCCTTTGGCGGCGACATTGCGGGCGATGCCGTGGCCCATCAGGCCGACCCCGATCAGGCCGACGACGGGCTGGGCTGTTTGCGATGACATGGAAATCTCCTGGCGGTGCGCAGCAATGCGCAAAGGCTCCCAGCGTACCGCAAGCCCTGTGCGCCAGGGGGGCTGCGGGCGCGGCCGCAGTCAACTTGGTGACCGGCGGGACCGCAGCCCGATTCAGCGCGCGCGCAGTTCGGCCAGCACCTCCAGCGCGCGGTCGGTGCGCACATCGTGCTCGGCGGCCAGGCGCTTGGCGACCTGGTCGACCTCGGCACCCACGGCCCCGGCCACCAGCGCGATATTGCGGGCATGCAAGGCCATGTGGCCGCGCTGGATGCCTTCGGTGGCCAGCGCCCGCAGCGCGCCCAGGTTTTGCGCCAGGCCGACGGCCGCGGCAATCTCGCCCAGCTCCTGGGCCGATTTCACATCCATGATCTTCAGCGCCAGGCGCGCCAGCGGATGCGTCTTGGTCGCGCCGCCCACCAGGCCCACGGGCATGGGCAGCTCGATGGTGCCCACCAGCGCGCCGCTGCCGTCTTTCTCCCAGGTGGTCAGCGAGGTGTAGCGCCCGTTGCGGCTGGCATAGGCATGGGCGCCGGCCTCCACCGCACGCCAGTCGTTGCCGGTGGCGACGATGACCGGGTCGATGCCGTTCATGATGCCCTTATTGTGGGTGGCGGCGCGGTAGGGGTCGATGGCGGCAAAGGTGTAGGCATCGAGCACGCCCTCGATGATTTCTTCGCCGCTGCGCTCGGCAGTCGCCAGCGTCTTGGGCGTCAGGCGCACGCGGGCCCGGGCCAGGCGCAGATCGGCCAGGTTGGACAGAATGCGCAGCCGCACCGCGCCGCCGGTGATCTGCTCGACCAGCGGCGAGACCGATTCGGCCATGGTGTTGACGGTGTTGGCGCCCATCGCATCGCGCACATCGACGATCAGATGCATGACCACCATGGGGCCCCGGGGTGAGTCGGGGAAGACATGCACCTCGATGTCCTTGCAGCCGCCGCCCAGGCCGATCAGCACCTTGTCGCGGCTGTTGGCCAGCGCCAGGATCTGCTCGCGCGCCTGGTACAGCGCCAGCCGCACGCCATAGGGGTCCTGGATGCCGACTATCTGCACCTGGGCGCGCATCAGCGGCTGGGTGCTGGAGGTCTGAAACCCTCCGTCCTCGCGTGCCAGCTTGGCCATGTACGAGGCCGCCGCGATGATCGAGGGTTCTTCGACCGCCAGCGGCACCAGCACATCGCGGCCATTGATCTGGAAATTGCTGGCCACGCCCATCGGCAGCTCAAAGGTGCCGATCACGTTTTCGATCATGCCGTCGGCCACGTTCGTGGGGAGGGCCCCTGGCTGGGCCAGCAGCGCGTGGTCTTCGGCGCTCAGCTGGCAGGCCTTGGCGATGACATCCCAGCGCTGGGCGGGGCTGAGGGCGCGGAACTGCGGCAGACGGGAATCGGTGGCCATCGGTGTCTCCTGGTGATTTTTTGAGGAATGCGAAACGCAGAGCCACCAATCTACCTAAACTGTACCCTTCTAGACAGGTACAGTTTGCCGGGACAGTGCTGCTGCATTGCAGCATCGGCGCCTGGTCTTCCCCAAGGAGCGCCCATGCCCCCAGCCTCTGGCCGCAAGGCCTCGATTGCAGAAAACCTGGCCGCGATGCTGGGCCGGCAGATGGCCGATGGCGTGCTGCGCGCGGGTGACAAGCTGCCGTCACTGCGCGCGTTGGCGCAGCTGCATGGCTATGCCAAGAACACCGTGGTGGCGGCCTTTGAGCTGCTGGTCTCGCGCGGCCTGGTCGAGGCGCGGCGGGGATCGGGCTTTTATGTGCTGGCCCAGCGCCCGGTGGCAGCCGTGCCTGCGGCCGAAGACAGCGCCCCGCTGCAGCGCGCGATGGATGTGGTCTGGCTGATGCGCGAGCAGCTCAAGACCCAGCCCGATGCGCTGGCGTTGGGTGATGGTTTTCCGCCGGTGGACTGGCTGGCCGATATGCGCCTGGACCGTTACCACCACCAAGTGGTGCGTACGGGGCTGGGCGCGCTGTTCCGCTACGGCAGCCGCCTGGGCTATGCGCCGTTGCGGGACAGCCTGGTGCGCAAGCTGGGCATGTTCGGCCTGGCGGTGACGCCCCAGCAGCTGCTACTGACCCAGGGGGCCAATGACGCGCTGGACCTGGTCATCCGCCACTGGGTGACGCCGGGCACGACGGTGCTGGTGGACGACCCGGGCTACTACCTGCTGTTTGGCAAGCTCAAGCTGGCCGGCGCGCGCGTGCTGGGTGTGCCGCGCCAGGCCGATGGCCCGGATGTGCTGGCGCTGGAGCGGCTGCTGCAGACCGAGCGCCCGCGCCTCTTCTTTACCCAGTCGCTGGCGCACAACCCCACGGGCTCGGACCTGAGCGCCGCCAAGGCCTGGCGCATCTTGCAGCTGGCCGGCCAGCAGCAGATGCTGATCGTCGAAAACGACCCGCTGGCTGATTTCAAACCAACTTCGGCCACACGCCTGTCGGTGCTGGACCAGCTGGCGCGCACGATCTACATCGGCAGTTTTTCCAAGTCGTTCTCGGCTGCGCTGCGGGTGGGCTTTATCGCCTGCCATCCCGATCTGGCCAGTGACCTGGCCGATCTGCGCAGCCTCATCCATGTGAGTGGTTCGGAGTACTGCGAGCGCATGGTCGATGTGATGCTGCGCGAAGGCCAGTACGAGCGGCACCTGGTGCGGCTGCGCGGGCGCCTGGGCCAGGCCACGGCGCAGGCGCTGGCCTGGATGGACCGCCAGGGCTGCGAGGTGTTTGCGCGCAGCGAGCAGTCTCTGTATCTGTGGGCGGCCTTTCCCGGCTGCGAGGATTCCGCGCAACTGGCCGAGCAACTGCGGGCCCGGCAGGTGACGATGGCGCCGGGCCGGGTGTTCAGCCTGGACAGCAGCGCGACCTCGCGCTGGTCGCGCTGCAATGTCGGGGCCATGCAGTCCCCGCGCCTGGACGCGGCAATGGCGCCATGGCACGCGGCCCCGCGCTGATCAGAGGCCCAGCTCCAGCGCCAGCAGCTCTTCGACCGTCTGGCGGCGGCGGATAAGGCGCGCCTGGCCGTTGTCGACCAGCACCTCGGCGGCCAGTGGGCGGCTGTTGTAGTTGCTGGACATCGAGGCGCCGTAGGCGCCGGTGTCGTGGATCACCAGCAGATCGCCCACCTGCGCATCACCCAGCGGACGGGGCAGCACCACGCCGGCCTCGCCCTGGGTGAAGACATCACCGGATTCGCACAGCGGACCGGCGACAACGGCCTCGCGCTGCACAGGCAGCACGCCGGCGCCACGGCGCTGCACATGCATCGCGTGGTAGCTGCCGTACATCGCCGGGCGCATCAGCTCGTTGAAGCCGGTATCGACCAGCACAAAGTGGTTGCTGCCGGCATCCTTGGTCGCGCGCACCGTGACCAGCAGCACGCCCGATTCAGCCACCAGGTAGCGGCCGGGTTCAAGCTCCAGGCCCAGGTGGTGGCCCACCAGCGCCTCGGCCTGCTTGCGCGCCGCATCCCAGAGGCCAAAGTAGTGCTGGGTGTCGATGGTGGCGTCACCGTCCTTGTAGGGGATGGACAGACCGCCGCCGGCCGAGATGGCCTGCAGGCGGTGGCCGGCGGCGTGGGTGCGCTCGACCAGCTGCACCATCGCGCCGCAGACCTCTTGCAGGTGGCCGTAGTCCACGCCCGAGCCGATGTGCATGTGCAGGCCCACCAGCTGCAGGCCGCGCTCGGCGATCACCGCCAGCGCCATCGTCAGGTCGCTGTGCCAGATGCCGTGCTTGCTGTGCTCGCCGCCGGTATTGGTCTTGTTGCTGTGGCCATGGCCAAAGCCGGGGTTGATGCGCAGCCAGACCGCATGGCCGGGCGAGGCCTGGCCCAGCTGGTGCAGCATGTCGATGGAGCCGGCATTGACGGGGATCTGGTGCTCGACCACGGTGGCCAACGTGGCCTCGTCCATCACATCGGCGGTGAACACGATGTCGGAGGGCTCGCCAAAACCGCCCTGGTAGCCGGCTGCCAGCGCGCGCAGCACTTCGCCGCGCGAGACCGCATCGACCTTGACGCCTTGCGCCCGCATCAGCTGCAGCACATGGATGTTGGAGCAGGCCTTTTGCGCAAAGCGCACCGTGTCGAATGCCTGGAGCTCGGCGATGCGTTGGCTGATGGTGGCCGCGTCATAGACCCACAGCGGGGTGTTGAAGTCATCGGCCAGCTGCCACAGCAGATCGGGGGAGAAGGGGTTGCTCATAGTCGGTGTGCCGGAAGGCGTGGAATCGGAAAAACAGCTTGCCAGTGTGCCTGGGGCAGGGTATTTGGTCTAATGCTTATTTATCGGGATGTCATTCATAATGGATATGTCTTTCTCGAGTTGCCCAGCCGCCATGCCCCGTCCGCCAGCCCCGGTCCCATCCGCTTCCGATCTCCATCCGGAGCCCAGCCCCTCAGCGCCGCGGCTGCAGCACCGCCATATCGAGGTGTTCCGCGCCGTCATGCTGGCCGGGGGCGTGACCGGCGCGGCGGGACTGCTGTTCAGCTCCCAGCCGACGGTGAGCCGCGATCTGGCCCGCATGGAGCAGCTGCTGGGCTACCCGCTGTTTGAGCGGGTGCAAGGCAGGCTGCGGCCCAATGCACGCGCCTTGGCGCTATGGGAAGAGGTGCAGCGCAGCTGGCAGGGGCTCGACCGGGTGATTGACCGGGCAGTGGCCCTGTCGCGCCCGCAGGCGGCGCGTATCAGTGTGCTGAGCATGCCTGCGCTCAGCCATGCGCTGCTGCCGGCGGCGCTGGCGCGCATGCAGCAGGCGCAAGGGCCGGTGGCGGTCAGTGTTGCCACCCAGGAGGCGCCGCTGTTGCAGCAGTGGATGGCCGCCCAGCGCTATGACCTGGGGCTGACCGAGCAGGGCGAGGCGCCAGCGGGCACGCGCGCTGTGGCGCTGCCGGCGGTCGATGAGGTGGCCGTGCTGCCCGCAGGCCACCCGCTGGCGCGCAAGAAGCGGCTGCAGCCCGCCGACTTCGCGGGCCAGGCCTTTATCAGCCTGGCCGAGGGCGATCCTTACCGCATCCAGATCGACCAGGTGTTTGCCGATGCCGGCGTGGGCCGGCAGATGCTGCTGGAGACGCACAGCGCAGTGGCGGTATGCGCGATGGTGCAAAACGGTCTGGGCCTGGCGATCGTGAACCCCTTCACCGCGCAGGCCTGCATGGGCCAGGGCCTGGTGCAGCGGCCGCTGGCTTTTTCGATTCCGTTCCGCACACAGGTGCTGCTGCCGCTGCACCGGGCAGCGGTCCCCGAAGTCGATGCCTTGCTGACCGCGCTGGCCCAGGCTGCAGCCAGCCTGCCGGCCTACAATGCGCAGCATGCCGGGCCGCAGTGATAGGCCGGTGATCTGACCCAGGAGAAATGCCCCATGTCCCGTGCCCCGCTTCGCTCTCTCGCCCGTCCGCTGTGCGCCAGCGCCTTGCTGCTGGCGCTGCTGTCCGGCTGCGCCAGCACCGGCCGCAGCGCGGCCCAGACCGCGCAGGCCGCGCCGCCGGTCCAGGTCAAGGTGTTTGTCGCGGCCATGTTCGAGATCGGTGCCAACACCGGTGACCGGGCCGGTGAGTTCCAGCACTGGTACGAGCGCTATTTCCGCGATGCCCGGCCTATCCAGGTGCCCGGCGCGCTGGGGCCGGTGTTCTGCAATGCCGATGGGGTTTGCGGCAGTGTGCTGGGCATGGGCAAGGTCAATGCCTCGGCGTCGATGCAGGCCATCGTGCTGAACCCGCAGTTCAATTTTGACCGAGCCTACTATGTGATCAGCGGCGTGGCCGGCACCCCGCCTTCGCGCGGCACCATTGGCGATGTGACCTGGGGCAGCTGGCTGGTTGACTACGACTTGGGCCACCGCTGGGCGCCCGAAGAGGGCCAGGCCGGTGCGCCAGTGTTCATGCCACGCAAGGGCTATGAAGACTACCGCCGCTTTGCGCTGAACCCGGCCCTGACCCAGGCCGCCTATGCGATGAGCCGCGCCGTGCCGTTGCAGGACAGCGATGCAGCCCAGCGCTACCGCTTGCGCTACCCCGATGCGGCCGCGCGCAAGGCGCCCAGCGTGCATGTGGGCACGCACATGACGGGCGACACCTTCTTCCACGGCCCTGGCCTGTCCCAAGAGGCGCAGTACATTGCCAAGCTCTACGGTGCGGACGACTATGTCGCCACCGAGATGGAGGCCGCCGCCATTGCGCTGGTCTTGAAGCGCAGCCATGGCACGGACCGCGTTCTGAGCCTGCGCGGCTCGGTCAATTTTGACCAGGGCAACCCGCAGGAAACCACCCAGGCCCACCTGGACCCCAAGCCCGGCGAAACCGCGGGCGGCTTTGCCGAGACGGTGGCCAATGTGGCGGCCGTCGGCGGCGTCTTTGTCGACACCGTCGTCAAGGACTGGCCGCAATGGAAGGATGGCGTGCCGGCCCAGCGCTGATCAGAGCGGGGTTGAGCTGGATTGAGCTGGGCTGAGCGCCCCGGCCCGGTACCGCAGGCCCCCCATGCACTTGGGGGGCCTTTTTTTGTGCTTATTTCCAGGGCTGGCTCAGGATGGACGCCAGGCTCTTGACGCCATCGAAGTAGTTGCCCAGGCGCATGTTCTCGTTCTTGCTGTGCTGGTTGTTGTCGGCATTGACCATGGGCACGATCACAAAGGGCACCTTGAGCGCCTGCACCGCTGCGCCGGTGGGGACCGTGCCGCCCATCATGCGGATCTGCACAGGGGCCTGGCCCCATGCCTGCTGCATGCCTTGGCGCAGCCAGTCGCCAATGGGAGCGTTCAGATCGGTGCGCACGGCGCTGGACGAGGCAGACACGCCGCCCATCTTCAGGCTGGCGAGCTTGGGGTGTTGGGCGCGCTGCTCGGCGCTGGGCTCGCCCTCGATCAAGGTAAAGCCCTGGCCTTCGATATGGGTCTTGAGCAGCTGCAGCAGGCGCTCGGGTGGGGTCTCGGGGACCGTGCGCAGGTCCAGCTCGGCAATCGCCTGGGCGGGCACCACGGTGCGGGCCTTGGCGCCTACATCGGCGCTTTGCAGGCCGCGTACATTGAGCGAGGGGTACTGCATCGACTCCTGGTAGTTGTTGCCCACCTTCTCGGCCTGGGCAATGCCCAGGCGCTTGCGCAGCGCGACTTCGTCATCGGGCACGGCCTGCATCACGGCCTGGGTGGGGGCATCAAAGCGGATGCCATCGTAGTAGCCCTTGACGAGCACGCGGCCATCGGGCGCCTTCATCGACGCGAGCAGCTGCGCCATCGTGAACGCGGGGTTGGCGGCATAGTTGCCATAGTGGCCGCTGTGCAGATCCTGGCTCGGGCCATAGATGGTCAAGGTGGCCTGGGCCACGCCCCGGTTGCCAAATACCAGGGTCGGGCGGTTGCTGGCATGCATGGGGCCATCGAGCACCAGCAGTGCATCGGCCTTCAAGGCATCCAGGTTCGCATTGATGACACCGCCCAGCGATGGCGAGCCCTTTTCCTCTTCGGAGTCGAGCAGGATCTTGATATTGGTGCTGGGCGCCAGGCCCTGCTGCTTCAGCGCATCGAGGGCGGCCATCAGCATGATGATGGGGGCCTTGTCATCGGACGAGGAGCGGCCAAACACACGCCACTCGGGGTTGGGCTCGGCGCCGTAGAGCTGGTCGAGCGCAATCTCTTTCCAGGATCCATCGGCCTGGCGTTCCTTGAGCACCGGCTTCCAGGGGCTCTCCTGCTGCCATTCGGCCGGCGTCACCGCCTGGCCATCCATATGGGCGTAGAACAGCACCGTCTTGGTGGCGCCGGGCACGGGCGGCAGGGTGGCCAGCACCATGGGCTTGCCCTGGTTGGGCAGCAGCTGGGTCTGGAAGCCGCGCTTGTCCAGCGCCGCCTTGAACCACTGCGCATTCTTCTCGATGTCGGCCGCCACATTCGAGTCATTGGGCAGCGCCAGCACCTCGATCCATTCGCGCAGGCTGGCGCTGCTGGCCTTTTGCACGCTGGCATCCGAGGGGGCAGCGGCCTGTGCCAGGCCGGCGGCGCACAGCGCAGCGCTGAGCAGGGTGAGGGTCGAGAACTTCATGCAAGGGCTCCGTCAGAGATAAAAAAACAGCTTGGTCTGGAGTATGTCCGAGTGCGCGCTCACCCACGGGGGCGCAGGCGGGCGCATTGTCGCCAGGGCGCCAATCGCTCAGTGTGCCGTGCGCAGGCGTTCGTATTGTGCGATCAGCCCGTCAAAGGACTGCTGCAGCGCCTGCAGCGGCGGCGCGCCACCGGGCCAGGCCTCCAGCTGCTGCAGCGCCAGCGCGGCGGCCTCCAGGGTCGACAATTGGCCCGCGCGCGGCGCCTTGCGGATGCGGTAGCCGGCCGGCCCGGTGTCCGTCAGCGCTAGGCGCGGCAACTGGGCCAGCAGCGGGTTGGCGTAAAGCATCTTGCGGCTTTTGCGCCAAGTGCCATCGATCAGTACCAGGCGCCGAATGCCTGCTGGCGCATCGCTGCCCGCCGCCGGGCTCAAGGCGGCGGGCTGGTCGGGCGTCTGGGGGTAGAGCAGCAGCGTTTGCTGCGGTGCCTGCGCGCCCGGCCAGGCGCCATGCAGCCATTGCTGCAGCTGCCCAGGGTCAAAGGCCTCGCCCACTACCAGCTGGCTGCCCGGCAGGCACAGGTGCAGCAGGCGCGCGGTGCCCTTGGCCTCTTGCAGCTCCAGCGGGTGTTGCAGGATCAGCACCTGGGTGGCAGCCTGCACCGGTTGCGCCAGCGCGCAGATGCAGGCGCTTAGCGGACGCAGGCAGTTGGGGCATTGGGCGCGGCGCGGGGCGGAGAGCACAGGTGTGGCGTGAGAAGCGGACAAGATGGCTATTGTGCTGCAAGGACAAGGCCAGGCCGCTATGCTGGCGCCCCTATGACAGCGCACAAGCCCTTTTCTGCCCGCATCGACATGGGCCAGCCTTTGTCTGGCGAACGGGAGCGCCTGCGCCTGAGCCTGACGGGTCCCGACCGCGTGCTGGAGGCGCAGGATGCGCCATCGTTGCGCGCCTTGCTGGATGCCGTGGAGCAGGCCGCGCGTGCCGGGGCCTGCTGCGTCGGTGGTCTGCGCTATGAGGCCGCCACCGCGCTGAACCCCTATCTGCCGACACAGGCCGCGCCCAGCGGCGAGCCCCTGGCCTGGTTTGCGGTGTGGGATGCGCCAGCTGCTGACATCGCGCAGCTGCCTGAGGCAGAGACGCATGCCGTGCAGGTGCAATGGCGCAGCACGCTCGCCCGCCCGCAGTTCGATATGCAGATGGCACGCATCCATGCCGATATCTGCGACGGCGCTTATTACCAGATCAACTACACCCAGCAGCTGCAAGGCCACAGCGCCTTGCCTGGCGGCGGCGATGTGGACGGCGCCGCGCTGTTTGCCGCGCTGCAGCAGGCCCAGCCCGGTGGCTATGCGCTGCATATCGACCGGGGTGAGGAGCAACTGCTGTCGGTGTCGCCCGAGCTGTTTTTCGACTGGCATCAGCCGGAGGCGGGCGCAGGCGACATCCTCACCCGCCCGATGAAGGGCACCGCTGCAAGGGGCGCCAGCCCCTTGCAGGACGAGGCCCAGGCCCATGCCTTGCGCGCATCGGCCAAGGAGCGGGCCGAGAATGTGATGGTGGTTGACCTGCTGCGCAATGATCTGGCGCGCATCGCCGAGCTGGGCAGTGTGCAGGTACCCCAGCTGTTTGCGCTGCAGGCCCTTCCCACCGTCTGGCAGATGACCTCGGACGTGCGGGCCCGCCTGCCCCAGGGCACCGGCCTGGTCGATGTGCTGCAGGCCTTGTTTCCCTGTGGCTCAGTCACCGGCGCGCCCAAGCGGGCGGCGATGCAGGCGATTGCTGTGTTGGAGACGGAGCCACGCGGCTGGTACTGTGGCGCGCTGGGCGTGGTGCGCTCCGATGGCGCAGGGGGCATACGCGCGACCTTCAATGTACCGATCCGCACCGTGGCCTTGCGCGGCACGCAACTGCAATGCGGTATTGGCAGCGGCATCACTGCCGATGCGACGGCCGACGGTGAGTGGCGCGAATGGATGCACAAGCGCGCTTTTCTGGAGCGGGCCAGCATGCCCTTTAGCCTGATCGAGACCTTGGCGCTGGACGGTGGCCAGCTGCGCCATGCCGCGCTGCACCTGGAGCGCATGGCCGCTGCGGCCGCGCATTTTGGCTACCGCTGGGATGCGGTGGCCGCGCAAGCGGCTTTGGACGCGCTGGCTGCATCCCACCCGCAAGGCCTGTGGCGCCTGCGCTTGCTGCTTGATGCCCAGGGCACTTTCCAGGCCGAAGCCTTTGCATGCCCGCCATCGCCCGCGCAGGTGGTGCTGCAATGGGCGCCTGCGCCACTGGCCGAGGCGCATGGCGAGTTTGTGCGCTTCAAGACCAGCCGCCGCGCGCACTATGAGCGCTGGGCGCCGCAGGACAGCAGCGTGTTTGACACCCTGCTGTGGAACGAGGCTGGCGAGATCACCGAGACCACCCGGGGCAATATCGCCATGCAACTCGATGGCCGCTGGGTCACCCCCGCGCTGCATTGCGGCTTGTTGCCCGGTGTAAGGCGCCGCCTGGCGCTGGAGGCGGGTCAGGTGGTGGAAGCGGTGGTAACACTGAGCGATGCGCCGCGTGTTGAGGCCTGGGCTTTTCTCAACAGCCTGCGCGGCTGGATACCGGCTCGGGTGTTGGGTGAGGCGCCGGTGTGGCCGCAGGCTGACCCAGGCCCATAGGCTTATTGCTGGCGGGAAGACGCCAGCCGTTTTCTCAGCGCTCGAACCTCGGCCAAGAGGCGCGGCATGTCTTGCCGCGCAGCGGCGATGAAATCCTGGTCCGCAACGGTCGCGCCGCTCAGTTCGATGTCTTCGCCTCGGGCGGCACCTTCACCGGTTTGGACAAAGTCGGAACCGCATGTATGGTCGCGACCTTCAACATAAGAAGTCCATGGCGCTGCTTGCGTGGCTGCCAAGCGCTGTTCCATCGCGAGCAAATCTTCATCGGTCAAAGAAGAAGGCATAAGGGCTGAACGTTCCGGGATATGGGGCTGGTGCAGCATGTTGCTACCGTGACGAATGGGCCAGAGTCCAAGGGTTTTTGTGCTGCGCGTTAGGATGGAGGCTGTTTAGCAACCCTTCGGATTTTATGCCCGACAACCCGGACCCTGAGCCTCTCCCTTGCGCGACCACGCTGTCGCTGTCCTTTCGTTCTAGCCCCAGTACACCGCTGACGGTGTCTCTGCCCGTTGAAGGGAGCGCCGCATGATCGAGCTGCTCTCCGACCCGCAGATATGGATTGGTCTCGTCACCTTGGTGGTGCTCGAAATCGTTCTGGGCATAGACAATCTCATCTTTATCGCGATCCTGGCTGACAAGCTGCCGCCCCATCAGCGGGACCGGGCACGTGTCATCGGCCTGTCCCTGGCCCTGGTGATGCGCCTGGGTCTGCTCACCGCCATCTCCTGGCTGGTGACGCTCACACAACCGTTGTTTTCCGTCGGGCCGCTCAGTTTTTCGGGACGCGACCTCATTTTGCTGCTGGGCGGACTGTTCCTGCTGTTCAAGGCCACGACCGAGCTGCATGAGCGCATGGAAGGCGTGAGCATGAGCAAGTCCAGCAGCACGGTCTACGCCAGCTTCTCGGCCGTGGTCGCGCAGATCGTGGTGCTCGATGCGGTCTTCTCGCTTGACGCCGTGATCACGGCCGTGGGCATGGTCAACAACCTGGGCGTGATGATGGCGGCCGTCATCATCTCTATCGGTGTGATGCTGTTTGCCTCCAAGCCGCTGACCCGCTTTGTCAATGCGCACCCGACCATCGTCATTCTCTGCCTGAGCTTCCTGCTGATGATCGGCTTCAGCCTCGTGGCCGAAGGCCTGGGCTTCCATGTGCCCAAGGGCTATCTGTACGCCGCCATTGGTTTCTCGATCCTGATCGAGACCTTCAACCAGGTGTCCTCGCGCAACGCGATCCGCCATGAGCAGCGCGTGCCGCTGCGCGAGCGCACGGCCCTCAAGGTGTTGTCGCTGATGGCCGGGCGCAGTGGCAATGCCCAGGCCGAGCATGCGCAGGACGACCCGGCCGCCGCCGAGGCCGAGCTGACCTTTGCGCCCGAAGAGCGCATCATGGTGAGCGGCGTGCTGGCGCTGGCAGACCGCAAGGTGCGCTCGATCATGACGCCAGTCTCGGACGTGGACTGGGTTGATTTGGATGACGATGCCGAGGCCATCCAGCGCTCGCTCGCTGACAATCCGCACAGCCATTTGCCGGTGTGCAGGGGCCATGTGGTCCAGCTCCAGGGGGTGGCGCGCGCCAAGGACATGCTGATGGACCTGATGCGGCATGGCGCCATCCAGCCGGCCACCATCCGCAAGCCGCTGATGGTGCCCGAGGGGGCTGGCGTCATCGCGCTGATCAACGACCTGCGCCAGTCCAAGGGCCATATGGTCATCGTGATCAACGAGTTCCATGTGATGAGCGGCGTGGTGACGCCCGTCGATGTGCTCGAGGCGATTGCCGGCGAGTTTCCCGACGAGGACGAGAGCTTCACGATCCAGGCGGTGGACGGGGAGCCCGACACCTGGATTGCCAGCGGCGCGGCCGATGTGCACATGGTGCAGCAGCTGCTGGGCTCCAGTGAGTTGGTGTCGTCGGCCGATGCCTTCACCACCTTGGGCGGGTTGCTCACCGAGTTCAACGGCGCGCTGCCCCAGCAAGGCGATGTGGTGGTGATCGATGGCTGGCAGTTTTCCGTCACCGAGGCCACCGATGGCGTGATGCGCAAGATCCGCATAGAGAAGGAAAACAAGGGCCAGATGCCTCTGGAGCACTGACCCCTGCGTAGGCGGCTGCCTGGCACCGCCTCTGCATGAATAAGGCCTGCCGTCTTCAGAGAGACGGCAGGCCTTTGTATTGGCGGTGCCGCGAAGCTCGCGGCCCCTGAAGGCTGCTTACAGCGTGCCCTTGTAGTACGCGCCCCGGTCCATGTCGACAATGTCCACGCTCAGCTGCACCAGCATGCCTTCGGGGTGGGGCGTGAACTCGCGCAGCACCGCGCCGATGCGGTCGGACAGGTCACGCTTGGCCTCGGGCGTGCGGCCGGCCAGCAGGCGCAGCTCGGCATGCACAAAGCCGCGCAGGGCGGTGGGGTCGGCGCCAATGACGAACTGCTCGGTGCGCACGGTGCGGCTCTTGAGGTCCTGCTCGTTCTGCACCTGGCCGCTGGCGATGACGGCGGCGTTGAGGGCATCGAGCAGATGGGCCTCGGGGAAATTCTCCAGGTTGCTGGTGTATTCGATGACGAGATGCGGCATGGTGTGTCTCCGATGGAATAAAGGGCAGTGAAAAGGGGCTTGGGCAGCGGCTCGGTCCGATCCCGCCGTGCTAGACGGGCGTATAGGACAGCCGCACATAGATGGGCGCAAAGGCTTCTGCCTGGGTGATCTCGATCAGCGTTTCCTTGGCCAGCTCCAGCAGCGCGATGAAGGTCACCACCAGCACGGTGCTGCCTTTTTCCGGCTCGAAGATGTCCTCGAACTCAACAAAGCGCCGCCCTTGCAGTCGCTTGAGGATCGCGCTCATGTACTCGCGCACCGAGAGCTCCTCGCGGGTGATCTTGTGGGTCTGCACCAGCTTGGCGCGTTTGAGGATGTCGCGCCAGGCCTCTTGCAGCTCGGACATCTCCACATCGGGAAAGCGCGGCTGCAGCGCCTGCTCGATAAAGACCTGGGCCTTGATGAAGTCGCGCCCATACTGCGGCACGGCACCCAGGCCCTGGGCGGCGAGCTTCATCTGCTCGTACTCCAGCAGGCGGCGCACCAACTCGGCACGCGGGTCTTCGGCTTCTTCGCCCTCGGCCTGCTTTTTGGGCGGCAGCAGCATGCGCGACTTGATCTCGATCAGCATCGCGGCCATCAGCAGGTACTCGGCGGCCAGCTCCAGGTTGCGGCTGCGGATCTCGTCGACATAGCTCAGGTACTGGCGGGTGACGCTCAGCATCGGGATGTCGAGGATGTTGAAGTTCTGCTTGCGGATCAGGTAGAGCAGCAAGTCCAGCGGGCCTTCAAACGCCTCCAGGAACACCTCCAGCGCATCGGGCGGGATGTACAGGTCGGTGGGCATGGCAAACAGCGGCTCGCCGTAGAGCCGCGCGAGCGCGACCTGATCCACCACCTCGGGCATGGCGGCAGCCCCAGCGGCGGGGCGCACGCCGTCCTCAGCCTGGGTCAGGTTGCCGGGTGTTGCCATGCGCGGGGGCTATGCGGGATCGAAAGCCGCTGCGGGCCAGGCGGCCGGCAGCGGGCAGGGCGATCAATCGTGGTTGGTTTGGTACACGTAGGGCTTTTGCGCCACACGTGCGGTTTGGTACTCGGCTTGCTGCTGGCGGTCCAGATCCTTGTCCCAGAGCAGGGCACGGCCTTCGCGCTGGCCTTGTTCCAGCTCGGGCTTGTCGGCCTTGAGCTTGAGCAGGAACTGGGTGGTGTCGGATTGGTAGTCGGGGCGGCGGAAGAAAGACATAGCGTATATTTACCTCTTGTGCCTGGATTCTACCGAACCTGACCATGTCCTTCTTCACCAAGCTTGCAATCGCCACCTCTGCGCTGGCCGTTTCCGTGTTTTTGGCGGGCTGCGACCAGCAGCGCATCAAGGAACTGGAAGAGCACGTCTCCACCGAGCAGGACGTGCGCGACCGCTTTGGTGAGCCCAACCAGATCTGGGACGAGGCCGATGGCTCGCACACGCTGGAGTACACGCGCCAGCCCGCCGGTGCGCAGAACTACATGATCACCATTGGCACCGACGGCAAGATGAGCGCGCTGCGCCAGGTGCTGGCCCCTGCCTACTTTGCCAAGGTGCAGCCGGGCATGGATCAGCAGCAGATCCGCCGCCTGCTGGGCCAGCCGGCCAAGCGCACCAGCTATCCGCTGAAGAACGAGGCCGAATGGGACTGGGGCTGGATCGACCCGCCCAGCACCAAGATGCTGTTCACCGTGGTGTTCGACGCCCAGGGCAAGGTGCTGCGTAGCAACAGCACCCAGGTGGTGAATAGCCGCTGAGCGCTGCCTTCATTTGCACTGAAGGGCCCTGAACTGTTGCGGATATGCCTAACCGTAACGGGCTGAAACTCTTTAAAATTCGGGTTTATACCTAGCATTACCCATGCCAGGCAGCCCCGCGCACCACCCTTGTGCGGGCATGAAACTTGCTGTCAACCCGACATGTCCTCACCGCTATCCCGCCCTGATGGCCCCACGGCCCTGCCTGGCCCTGTCGCCGCTGCGCCCGCGTCGCTTGGCCCTGCGCTGCGCCATGGCCGCTTTGAAGATGCACAGGCGCTGTTCACCGGCTCGCTGTTTGTCTCGATCACCCTGGGGCTGTTTGCGCAGGCCGGGCTGCTGACGGGCAGCACCGCAGGCTTGGCGTTCTTGCTGCACTACGCCACAGGCCTGCCGTTTGGCGCGATTTTCTTTGCGATCAATCTGCCCTTTTACTGGTTCGCCTGGACGCGCATGGGGCCGGAGTTCACGATCAAGACCTTTGTCTCGGTGGCGCTGCTGGCGCTGCTGGTCGATATCGGGCCGCGCTTTATCCATATCGATTACCTCAACCCGCTGTATGCCGCGATTGCCGGAGGCCTGTTGATGGGCACCGGTTGCCTCTTCCTGGCGCGCCACCGCTCCAGCCTGGGCGGCGCCACCATCGTGTCGCTCTACCTGCAGGACCGCTATGGCATCCGCGCCGGCAAGGTGCAGATGGTCATCGACTGCACGGTCGTGCTGCTGGCGCTGTGGGTCGTGCCCCTCGAGCGCGTGGCGTACTCGGTGCTGGCCGCCATCGTGATGAGCGTGTTCCTGTGGATCAGCCACCGGCCCGGGCGCTATGCCGGTAACTGACCCGGCCTGAGCCCGCGCCATTCAGGGCCCGCTGGGGATGGCTCTTTCTGGGGGCATGGCCGGTGGCGCTGGCTGTGTGGGTGCTGGCAGCGGCTGGGCCTGCTGCTGCGGCGGGAAGGTCTCGCCCGGCTTGGGCTCCCGGTAGCGCACGGTGATGCCGCTGTTGTCCTGCTCCTCGCCGGTGGCCATGTCATAGGCCTTGCCGACGCCTTTGCCCACCACCTTGGCCGTGCCCACAGCTGCATCGGCCGCCAGCCCCACGGCAGTGGCGGTCACGCTGACGGCAGCGGCGCCCACGGTCACCACGCTGCAGCCGCCCAGCAGCGATGCGCAGATGCAGTAAAAAGCCCCTGCGGCTAGGGAGCGCAGGGGCTTGCAGCGGGGGCGGTCAGCAGCCATGCAGATCAATGGATGCGCATGCCGGGCAGCGCGCCGGGGAAGGGCTCGAGCACATAGATGCCGGGGTGGGCCTTCTCATCGGCGTGGCTGGCGGCCAGCACCATGCCTTCGGAGATGCCGAACTTCATCTTGCGCGGCGCCAGGTTGGCCACCAGCACGGTGAGCTTGCCTTGCAGCTGCTCTGGCGTGTACATGCTGCTGATGCCGCTGAACACATTGCGCATCTTCGGCTGGCCGTCATCGCCCTTTTCGCCGACATCCAGGGTCAGCTGCAGCAGCTTGGTCGAGCCTTCGACGGCCTTGCATTCGACAATCTTGGCGATGCGCAGGTCGATGCGGGCAAAGTCGTCAATGCCGATGGTCTCGGCCAATGGCTCGCCGCCGGGGGCGTTCGGGTCCACCACGGCCTCGGCTTTTTTGTCTGCCTTCTTGGCCTTGGCAGGCGCTGCAGCGGCGGCGGCCTTTTCCTGGCTGGCAGGGGTCTCGAACAGCGCCTCGAGCTGCAAGGGGTCCACGCGTTGCATCAAATGCTGGTAGATGCCAATCTGGTGGCCGGCGCCCAGCGCCTTGTCCACGTCGCCAAATTGCTCGGGCGGCACGATCAGGAAGTTCGCCACTTCGGCGGCGACGCCCGGCAGCATCGGCTTGAGGTAGATGGTCAGGATGCGAAAGGCCTCGATGCAGACCGTGCACACGTCGTGCAGGCGCGCCTGCATGTCGTCCTTCTTGGCCAGCTCCCAGGGCTTGTTGGCATCGACATAGCTGTTGACCTTGTCGCACAGCAGCATGATCTCGCGCGCGGCGCGGGCGGTGTCGCGCACCTCGTAGGCGGCCACAATCGCCTCCTTTTGCGCGCGCAGCACGGCCAGCAGCTCCTGGCCATCAGCGCTCACTTCGCCCAGGCGGCCTTCAAAGCGTTTGCTGATAAAGCCAGCGGCGCGCGAGGCGATGTTCACGTACTTGCCGATCAGGTCGGAGTTGACGCGCAGCATGAAGTCTTCGGCGCTGAAGTCGATGTCCTCGTTCTTGCCGTTGAGCTTGGCGCCCAGGTAGTAGCGCAGCCACTCGGGGTTCATCTTGAGGGCCAGGTACTTGAGTGGGTCCAGGCCCGTGCCCCGGCTCTTGCTCATCTTCTCGCCGTTGTTTACGGTCAGGAAGCCATGCACGCAGATCTTGGTCGGGGTCTTGCGGCCGCTGAACTTCAGCATCGCCGGCCAGAACAGGGTGTGGAAGGTGATGATGTCCTTGCCGATGAAGTGGTACTGCTCGAGCGCCGGGTCGGCCATGTAGGCGTCGTAGTCTTCGCCGCGCTGGGCCAGCAGGTTCTTGAGCGACGCCAGGTAGCCCACGGGCGCATCGAGCCAGACGTAGAAGTACTTGCCCGGTGCATCGGGGATCTCGATGCCGAAGTAGGGCGCATCGCGCGAGATGTCCCAGTCGTCCAGGCCTTCGCTGGTCGAGCCATCGGGGTTGGTGCGCACGCCAAACCATTCCTTGATCTTGGCGGCCACCTCGGGCTGCACATGCTGGCCGTCCTGGGTCCAGCTGGTCAGGAACTCGACCGCGCGCGGGTCGGACAGCTTGAAGAAGAAATGCTCCGAGCTCTTCATCACCGGCTTGGCACCAGACAGCGCCGAGTAGGGGTTGATCAGATCGGTGGGCGCATACACCGAGCTGCAGACCTCGCAGTTGTCGCCGTACTGGTCCTTGGCGTGGCAGCGCGGGCATTCGCCCTTGATGAAGCGGTCAGGCAGGAACATGTTCTTCTCGGGGTCGAAGAACTGCTCGATGGTGCGCGTCTCGATAAAGCCGGCTTTTTTCAGGTCCAGGTAGATCTGCTTGGACAGCTCGTGGTTCTCGGGGCTGTCGGTATTGCTCCAGTTGTCAAAACCGATGTGGAAGCCGTCGAGGTACTGCTTGCGGCCGGCGGCGATGTCGGCCACAAACTGCTGGGGCGTCTTGCCGGCTTTTTCGGCGGCAATCATGATGGGCGCGCCATGGGCGTCATCAGCACCGACAAAGTTGACCGCATTGCCCTGCATTCGCTGCGCACGCACCCAGGTATCGGCCTGGATGTACTCCATGATGTGGCCGATGTGGAAGTTGCCGTTCGCATACGGCAGGGCGGTGGTGACGAAAATCTTTCGTTGAGACATAGGGTTGCGGAACTTTCTAATCACAGAGAGGACGCAGGCCAGCGGCCGTTGCGGATTCTGGTCACAGGCAGGGCGGCGCGCGGCCAGCCCTCGCGCCCGCGGGCGCTCCAGAACCGAGCAATTCTAGGCGCTTACGGGGCCAGCTGGCGCGACCAGGGGTTTGGCGGGGCCGGTGGGGCGGCTGCCCCAGCCAAAAAAGGCACAGACCTCGTCGCGCCGGGCCATGGTGTCGGCCCGGCCCAGCGCCATCAGTGCCCGGGTGTAGCCCGGCTCGAACAGCAAATAGCTGGCCAGTGCTGCGCTGCCCACGTTCTGGCTGTGCATGGACACGCCCATCGCGCCCAGCAGCGTGCGCACCGGCGTAGGGAGCTCTTGCAGGTGGGCCAGCGCCAAAGCGTCCAGCGACTGCGACGGCGTGATTACCAGCAGGTCCAGTGGACGCAAGGCACTGCGGGCGCGCTCGGCCTCGGGGATCAGGCTCAAGGTGTGGTTGATGCGCTGGGCCCGCTCCACATCGACCGACAGCGCATCGAGAAAGATGGTGGACAGCGCGTGGCCGGCCACCTGCGCGAGCGAGGGGTACGGCGGGTGTTCGCCCTGGGGCAGGTTCAGCACCTCGTGTGAGCGGCCGACGCCGACGACAACGATGCGCTGGGCGCCCAGGTGCACGGCTGGGGCGAGCGGCGCGGTCTGGCGCATCGCACCATCGCCCAGGTAGTTGTACTGGCCGCGCAGCATCAGCTCGGCGGGCGCAAAGATGAAGGGGATGGACGAGGAGGCCATCAGGTGCTGGTGGCTGATGCGGTCCTGGATGGCGCGGCGCTGCGTGCGCGACCAGGCGGGCACATGCGGGCCGGCTTCATAGAAGGTGATGTGCTCGCCTGTGGTGTAGCTCGATGCGGTGATCGCCAGCGCCGACAGCTTGCCGCTGTGCAGCAGGTGCGGGATTTTCTCCAGCGGCAGCTCGGCCTTGAGCAGCTCCAGGAGCGGCGCGTTGTCCAGCAGCGAGCGCGGTTTGCTATGGTGCCAGCGCGTCAGCGCCCAGCCCAGCGTCAACAGGCTCAGCCAGCGCGCGCCGCTGCGCATCACGCCAAAGGCATCGGCACGGTAGACCTGGCTGGTGGAGAAATTGCGCCACACCCGCGAGAGGCGCTGCACGGCCAGGTCGAAATGGTCAGCGCCGCAGGCAAGACCTGCGGCATTGATTGCGCCGGCCGAGGTGCCAACCGCGATGGGAAAGGGCGTTGGTTCATGGTCGGCCCCGGCGTTCTGGCGCAGGCGCGAGAGCGCCTGCAGCACTCCCACCTGGTAGGCGGCACGCGCGCCGCCGCCGGAGAGCACGATGGCGGTGGCGGCGGAATGGGGGCTGTAGTGCAGAGCGGGCGACATGGCCTGCACCATAGCCGAAACTGCAGGCCTTCGCCAAGCGGCCCTGTCGCTCAATCGCTACTGCGGGCGCAGGCGGTGCAGCATCAGCGCGCCGCGCCCTTTTTCAGCAAGGTCGCCAGCTCCAGGTTCTGCAGCAGCACGATTTTTTGGTCACGGGCAAACAGGCGGGCATTGTCGCTCAGCTCGCCTTGCAGCAGCACATAGACGCTGGCGGCGCCGGCCTGGCTGGCCGCGTCATGCAGCGCGCGCAGCGGCTCGATGCCGTGCACGCCGGCCTTGCTGCGCTTGGTCTGCACCAGGGTCGTGTGGCCGTTGCGCGCCAGCTGCAGATCGGCCGCGCCTTGCTGCACGGGGGTAACAGCGTAGCCCTCGGCCTGCCAGGCGCGGCTGAGCCAGGCCTGCAGATCGCGGCTGGACATGGCGCCAGCTTGCGCGAGCAGCGCCTCGGTGGCTGCAGCGCTGGGCTGGCTCCACTGGCGCTTGGCGGCCATGGCGCCGATCACGAGGAAAGGCAGGCTGCCGGCAGCGCCGACAAAGCGGATGTCCTTGGGCAGCAGCGCCAGGCACAGCACCACGATGATGGCTCCGACCACCACACTGATCCACCACGACGAGCGCAGCAAGATTGCAAACACGGAGTTCTCGGCCATTTTCAGTTTCACGGGTGCAGGTCTTTCAAGAGGTGCAGGGGCAAAAGCCCAGATTGTCGCTGGTTCGCAAGGGCAAGCGCGGTTCGCTAGACTTATTGCTGTCTCAGGAATAGAAAACACGATGACAGTGACCGAACCAACGATACTGGCCGCGCTGGCCAGTGTTCAAGACCCGCATACGGGCAAAGATTTTGTCAGCACGCGTGCCGTGCGCAACCTCCAGATCAACGGTGGCGACGTCGCCTTTGAGGTGGAGATGGGCTATCCCGCCAAAAGCCTGGTGCCGCAGCTGCGCAGCCAGTTCGTGGCCGCTGCCAAGACGGTGCCGGGCGTGGACAACGTCTCGGTGAGCATCGGCAACAAGGTGATCTCGCATGCGGTGCAGCGCGGTGTGCCGCTGATACCGGGCGTCAAGAACATCATTGCGGTGGCATCGGGCAAGGGCGGCGTGGGCAAGAGCACTACCACCGCCAACCTGGCGCTGGCCCTGGCGGCCGAGGGCGCCAGCGTCGGCGTGCTGGACGCCGATATCTACGGCCCCAGCCAGACCATGATGATGGGCGTGGACGGCAAGCCCGAGAGCAGCGATGGCAAGACCATGGAGCCCAAGCTCAACCATGGCGTGCAGGTGATGTCGATCGGCCTCTTGGTCGACCAGGACCAGGCGATGATCTGGCGCGGGCCGATGGCCGTGCAGGCGCTCGAGCAAATGCTGCGCCAGACCAACTGGGCGGGGCTCGACTACCTGTTGATCGACATGCCACCGGGCACCGGTGACATCCAGCTGACCTTGAGCCAGCGCGTGCCGTTGACCGGCGCGGTGATCGTCACCACCCCACAGGACATTGCCTTGCTCGACGCGCGCAAGGGCATCAAGATGTTCGAGAAGGTGGGCGTGCCGATCCTCGGCGTGATCGAGAACATGGCCATGCATGTCTGCACGAACTGCGGCCATGTGGAGCATATCTTTGGCGCCGATGGCGGCAAGCACATGGCAGCCGATTACAAGCTGGACTACCTGGGCGCGCTGCCGCTGTCGATGCAGATCCGCGAGCAGGCCGACAGCGGCACCCCCACCGTAGTGGCCGCGCCCGACAGCGAAGTGGCCGCCATCTACCGGCAGGTGGCGCGCAGCATTGCGGTCAAGATTGCGCAGCAGGCCAAGGATTTCTCGTCGAAGTTCCCGACGATCTCCGTGAGCAGCAACACCTGATGAACCTGCTCGCTGCCATGCGCTACCTGGCCGCGCTCCATGCGCATGGCCATTTCGCGCGGGCAGCCCAAGCCTGCCACATCACCCAGCCGGCGCTGTCCAATGCGCTGCGCGCGCTGGAGGCCGAGTTTGGCGTGGCCATCGTGCGCCGGGGCCGGGTGTTTGCCGGCTTTACGCCCGAGGGCGAGCAGGTACTGCAAACCGGGCTGGAGATGCTGCAAAGCGAGGCGCGCCTGCGCCAGCGCCTCTCGGCCCAGGCGGGGCAGTTGCAAGGGCAGCTGCGCATGGCGGCCGTGCCCACGGCCATGCCAATGCTGCTGCGCTTTGCCAGTCTGCTGCGCCAGCAGCACCCGGGCCTGGTGCCGGCGCTGCATGCGATGAGCTCGCCCGACATCGAGCGCGGCCTCGAAGAGCTGAGCCTGGACCTGGCGCTGGGCTACAGCGACCGCATCCGCCGCCCACGCACCCACTGCGCGCCCCAGTACCAGGAGCACTACTACCTGCTGCAGTCCGCGCCAGCACCAGCCTGCGTGGCCGATACCCTGCATGCGGCCGAGCCCCTCACCTGGGTGCAGGCTGCGCAGCAGCCGCTGTGCCTGCTGACCCCCGATATGCACAACCGCCAGATTGTGGAGCGCAGCTTTTTGGCCGTCGGCGTGCTGGTGCAGGCGGCGATGGAGACCAACTCGGTCCAGGCCTTGCTGCAGGCGGTGGGCGAGGGCCAGATGGCCAGCATCGTGCCCGGCGCCGTGCTGGCGACCGTGCGCCATACACCAGGTCTGCGCGCCTGGCCGCTGGCCGAGCCGGTGGTCGTGAGCGAGGTGGCCTTTCTCTACCAGCAATCCCAGCAGGCGATGCCCGCTATGGAGGCGGCGCGCGCACTGATGGCGTTGGATGAATGGCAGCAGCAATGCCTGCAGCATGCCGGGGCTTTGCAGGCCTTGGCAGCTGCGCCGCCACCCCAGCCATAGTTTGTCGAATGCCGGCATTGCCGCATTGAATTTGACGGCCAGCGGGCAGCGGGTTGAAATGCAGGGCTGAGAACGTGTTCACGATCTCTACGCAGCCGCGTTCTAACCAGTCCCTGCCATGCAAGAACAGAAAATCGCCTTCTACAAAGGCCCAGCCGGTGGCTGGGGCGCTTTGAACAGTGTCAAGAACACGCTGCTGCACCACGACATCGCGCTCAAGGGTGCCAAAACGCTGCTGTCGGCCAACCAGCCCGATGGCTTTGACTGCCCGGGCTGCGCCTGGCCCGACCGCAACCATGCATCGACCTTCGAGTTCTGCGAGAACGGCGTCAAGGCCGTCGCCGCCGAGGCCACGGCCCGGCGTGCGGGCCCCGAGCTGTTTGCCCGCTACAGCGTGCGCGAGCTGGCCCAGCACAGCGACTTTTGGTTGGAGGACCAGGGCCGGCTGACGCATCCGATGGTCTATGACGCGGCCAGCGACCACTACCTGCCCATTGCCTGGGACGATGCCTTTGCGCTGATTGCCCAGCACCTGAACGCGCTGCCCAGCCCGGACCAGGCGGTGTTCTACACCTCCGGTAGGGCGAGCAACGAGGCGGCTTTTCTCTACCAGCTGTTTGTGCGCGAATACGGCACCAACAATTTCCCCGATTGCTCGAACATGTGCCACGAGCCCAGTGGCTCGGCGATGCGCGAGCAGATCGGCGTGGGCAAGGGCACGGTGACCCTGGACGATTTTGAACAGGCCGATGCGATCTTCATCTTTGGCCAGAACCCGGGCACCAACCACCCGCGCATGCTGGGCGAATTGCGCGAGGCGCACAAGCGCGGCGCGCGCATTGTCAGCTTCAACCCCTTGCGCGAGCGTGGGCTGGAGCGCTTTGCCGATCCGCAGGACAAACTGGAGATGGCGACCCTGGGCTCCAGCCCCATCAGCACGCACTATTTTCAGCTGCGTGTGGGCGGCGATCTGGCAGCGCTGCGTGGCATGCTCAAGCATGTGCTGGAGCAGGAGGCGGCGCGGGGCGGCGTGCTCGACCATGCGTTTATCGCCGCGCACACCACCGGTTTTGAGACGATGGCGCAAAGTCTGCAGGCTGAAGACTGGGCGCTGCTGGTGCAGGAATCGGGCCTGAGCGAAGCGCAGATGCGGGCGGCGGCTGATGTCTACCTGGGCGCGGACAAGGTGATTGCCTGCTGGGGCATGGGCATTACCCAGCATGCGCATTCGGTGGCCACCATCCAGATGATTTTGAACCTGCTGCTGCTGCGCGGCCATATCGGCCGGCCAGGAGCGGGGCCGTGCCCGGTGCGCGGCCACAGCAATGTGCAGGGCGACCGCAGCATGGGCATTTGGGAAAAGCCGCCGGCGGCCTTGCTCGACCGGCTGCAGGAGGTCTATGGCTTTGCGCCGCCCCGCGCCCACGGCATGGACACGGTGGACGCCATTGCCAGCATGCGCGATGGCCTGGCCCAGGTGTTTTTTGCGCTGGGGGGCAATTTTGCCGCCGCCACGCCCGATACCTATGAAACCTGGAAAGGCCTGCAGCGCTGCGCGCTGACCGTGCAGGTCACCACCAAGCTCAACCGCAGCCATGTGGTCCATGGCCGCGAGGCCTTGCTGCTGCCCTGCCTGGGCCGCACCGAGATCGATCTGCAAAACGGCCAGCCCCAGGGCGTGACGGTCGAGGATTCGATGAGCATGGTGCACCTGTCGATGGGCATGAACCCGCCCGCCTCGGCCCATCTGCTGTCCGAGCCGGCGATTGTGGCGCGCCTGGCCCATGCCACCTTGGGCGCGCGCAGCCGGGTGGACTGGCTGGCGCTGGCCGCCGACTACGCGCTGATCCGCGACGAGATCGCCAAGGTCTTCCCCGATTTTGCCGACTTCAATCAGCGGGTGGCCGTGCCCGGTGGCTTTCGGCTGCGCAACACCGCCAGCGAGCGCATCTGGGCCACGGCCAGCGGCAAGGCCAGCTTCCACGCCCATGCGGTGCCGGTCGATACCCCCACGCACCGGGCGCGTGTGCGGCTGCGTGACCAGCAGGTGTTTACCTTGCTGACCACCCGCTCGCACGACCAGTACAACACCACCATCTATGGCATGGACGACCGCTACCGGGGCGTGTTTGGCCAGCGCCGGGTGGTGTTCATCCATGCCGATGACATCCGCGCGCTGGGCCTGGCAGATGGGGACTGGGTGAATATCCGCACCGTTTGGGACGACGGCCAGCAGCGCTGTGTCGAGGGCTTCAAGCTGGTGGCCTATGACATTCCGCGCGGTAACCTGGCTGCCTACTACCCGGAGACCAATCCGCTGGTGCCGCTGTCGGCCGTGGCGGCCCATGCCGGCACGCCCACCTCCAAATCGATCCCCGTGGTGCTCGAGCCCGGCCAAGCACCGCAGTGATGGGGACGTTGAGCACCGCCCCGGCCCTCTCGCCGCTGGCGCAGCATCTGCTGACGGCTTTGGCGCAAGAGCAGGCCCGCACCGGGCAGGCGGTACCGCTGGTGCGCATCGCCAAGCGCCTGGATGCCCCTGCCAGCAGCCTGCTGCGCGAGCTGGCGATGCTCAACCTGCTGTTGGAGCAGGCCCAGCAGCCTGCCTGGGTGCTTGCCCAGGCGGTGGATGGGCGCTGGATGCTGGCGCTGACGGCGGCCGGCGCAGCGGCTGCGGCGCAGATCGGCGAGGCTTGATCGCCGCCTCAGGGTTTGCTGAGGCGTTGGATCAAGCGGCGACCGGATGGCGGGCTTTACGCGCCTGCTTGGTCTGGTACATGGCCAGATCGGCCTGCTGCAACGCGGTATCGGCATGGGTGCCCGGCGTGACGGCCACCAGGCCCACACTGGCGCCGGTGTAGTTCAGGCTCACGCCCTGGCCCAGGCACAGCGACTCGGCCCGGGTGCTGGCAAACAGGCGCGCCTGTGTCTCGCTCAAAGCCGGCGCAATTGGCTCATGCAGGTGGGGGCCCAGCCCGGCAAAAACGAACTCATCGCCGCCCTGGCGGGCGATCAGGTCCGAGCCGCGCATCGCCTGGCGCATCTGCTCGGACAGCAGCTGCAAGAAGCGGTCGCCCGCTTCATGGCCATAGCCGTCGTTGATGGCCTTGAAGCCATCCATGTCGATCATGCCCACGAGCACATAGCGCTCCTGGCGGCGGGCAATGGCCTGCAGCTGGTCGAGCTGCTCGATCAGTGCGCGGCGGTTGGGCAGGCCGGTCAGCGCATCGGTGCGCGCCAGGCGCTGCAGCTCTTCGTTTTGCACCTGGATCTGCACGAGCAGCTGCTCGCGCTCGACCTGCTGGCCCAGGAACTGGGCAAACAGGCGCATCACATCCCGTGTCTCGGGCAGCAGCGGTTTGCGCGATGCACTGGCGCCGCACAGGGTGCCGTAGAGCATGCCATCGGACAGGTGCACCGGCGTGCTGGCATAGGTCTGGATGCCCAGCGCCTGCGCGGCCTGCGAGTCGCCCCAGAGGTGGCTGACATCGTCGGTGTAGAGGCAGTTCTCATCGATGGCGCGTTTGCACAAGGTGTCTTCCCAAGGCACGCTCAGGTTCTCGGGAATCTGCAGGCTTTGGGTATTGCGCGCGAACAGCACCTGCTGGACACGCTGGCCCAGGTCAATGCGTGTGAGGTAGGTGGATTCCAGACTGGTGACTTTTTGCAGCATCTCCAGCAGGGGGCGCGTCAGCTCCTCCAGACTGCGAGCTTTAGCAAACGTCTGGCCCAATTGTGAAATCAAGGCATTCATAGGATGGCTCGTTGGGAGATTGTTGTTTCATATCGTAACTCGCAATCGACTGCTTGGGGATGATCTCTTTCAATGGGGCCGGTAGGGTGCGTCTACAAAATCTGCTGGCACGGGTCTGCAGGGGGCAGGGTAGGTGTTGTGCCAGCGTAGGCAGTGGTGCTTCGGGCAAGCGCTTTTGCCACTTTGACTCTGCTTGCAGCATGCCCCTTGGTGGCGGTGGCGGCCGCCGGGCTGCGGGGAAATCCGGCAAGGGCTGGGGGTAAACGCGCATCAGTTATGTTTGCTGCATGAAACACAACTTTTTTGCGTTGGGCTGGCGCCAATTGCTGCGCGACTGGCGTGCCGGTGAGCTGCGGCTTTTGTTGGTTGCGGTGGCGCTGGCGGTGGCCGCGCTGACCTCGGTGAGCTTTTTCTCGGACCGCCTCCAAGCGGGGCTGCAGCGCGATGCCAGCCAGCTGCTGGGCGGCGACGTCGTGGTGGTGAGCGACAACAGCACGCCAGCGGCCTTTGCCGACAAGGCCCGGTCGCTGGGTTTGCAGGGCGTGACGACAGTCACCTTCCCGACGATGGCGCGCTCGGACGATGCCGATGGCGGTGAATCGCGCCTGGTGGGCCTCAAGGCGGTGCAGGCCGGTTATCCGCTGCGCGGCAGTCTGCGCACGGCCGCCGCTGCCGGCCAGCCCGATGCGCCGACCCGCGACATTCCAGCGCGCGGCGAAGTCTGGGTGGACCCGAGCCTGATCGAGGCGCTGGGCCTCAAGACCGGCTCGGTGCTGTGGCTGGGCGACAAGCGCTTCACCATTGGCCGCGTGCTGACGATCGAGCCGGACCGGGGCGCCGGCTTTCTGGGCTTTTCTCCGCGCGTGATGCTGGACTGGAGCGACCTGGCCGCGACCGGCCTGGTGCAGCCGGCCAGCCGCTTGCTCTACCGCTTTGCCGTCGCCGGTGAGCCCGCTGCAGCGGCGCAGTTTTTGCAATGGTCCGAGACCGAAGTGGCCCAGCCCCACAGCCATGGCGTGCGCATCGAGTCGCTGCAAAGCGGCCGGCCCGAGATGGAGCAAACCCTCGAGCGCGCGCAGAAGTTCCTGAACCTGGTGGCCTTGCTGGCCGCGCTGCTGTCGGCGGTGGCCGTGGCCTTGGCCGCCCGCACCTTTGCCAGCGCCCACCTCAATGGCGCGGCATTGCTGCGCGTGCTGGGCCTGGCCCAGCGCGCCATTGCCGGCGCCTATGTGGTCGAGTTTGTCATCATCGGTCTGGCCGCCAGCCTGCTGGGCGTGGCGCTGGGCTATGCGATGCACTATTTGTTTGTCTGGCTGATGGCCGGCCTGCTGGCCGTCACCTTGCCCGCTGCCAGCGGCTGGCCCCTGGTGCTGGGCGTGGGCATGGGCATGACCTTGCTGCTGGCCTTTGGCCTGCCCCCTGTGCTGCAGCTGGCCCAGGTGCCGCCGCTGCGCGTGCTGCGCCGTGATCTGGGTGCGCTGCGCCCGGCCTCGGCCTCGGTGCTGCTGCTGGGGGTACTGGGCTTTGCGGCGATGCTGCTGCTGGTCAGCGGGGATGCCAAGCTTGGTGGTATTGCGGTGGGCGGTTTTGCGATGGCGATCGTGGTGTTTGGCCTCTTGAGTGCTGCGGCCATCACGCTGCTGCGGCGCATGGTCAATGAGCGCACGGCGCCGCGCTGGTTGCTGCTGGCCACGCGCCAGGTCGCCGCCCGGCCCTGGTTTGCCGTGGTGCAGGTCAGCAGCCTGGCGGTGGGCCTGATGGCGCTGGTGCTGCTGGTGCTGCTGCGCACCGACCTGATCCAGACCTGGCGCCAGACCACGCCGCCCGATGCGATGAACCGCTTTGTCATCAACATCCTGCCCGACCAGGCCGATGCCTTCCAGCAGCGCCTGCGCCAGGCCGGCATCGACAAATGGGACTGGTACCCGATGGTTCGCGGCCGCCTCATCCAGATCAATGGCAAGGATGTGGGGCCGGGCGACTACAGCGAAGACCGCGCCAAGCGCCTGGTCGACCGCGAGTTCAATATCTCCCACAGCGATGTGCTGCAGGAGCACAACCAGATCGTGCAGGGCCAGTGGACCCCAGGCGAGGCGGGGGGCGTCAGTGTCGAAGAGGGCATTGCCCAGACGCTGGGCCTGAAGATGGGCGACCGCCTGCTGTTTGACATGGGCGGCGTGCAGCACGAGAGCACGATCACCAGCCTGCGCAAGGTGGACTGGGGCTCGATGCGCGCGAATTTCTTTGTCATGTACCCGGTCGCGCAGATGAACGATGTGGCCGTCACCTACCTGGCCGCCTACCGCGCGCCCGATACGGCGGGCTTTGACAATGGCCTGGTGCGCGAGTTTCCCAACATCACCAATGTGGACCTGCGCGCCACGGTCGCCCAGCTCCAGCAGGTGCTCAACCAGGTGATCCGCGCGGTGGAGTTCCTGTTTGGGTTTACCTTGGCCGCGGGCCTGGTGGTGCTGTTTGCCGCGATCACCGCCACGCGCGAGGAGCGCGCCCGCGAGTACGCGATCATGCGGGCCGTGGGCGCGCGCAGCCAGTTGCTCCAGCAGGTGCAGCGCGCCGAGCTGGCCGGTGTGGGCCTGCTCGCCGGTGTGCTGGCCAGCGTGGTGGCCATGGCCATTGGCTGGGCGCTGGCCCAGTTTGTGTTTGACTTTGCCTGGGTGCCGCGCTGGTGGGTGCCGCTCGCTGGCGGCGCCTGTGGCGCCTTGCTGGCGCTGGTGGCCGGCTGGTGGGGCCTGCGCGAGGTGCTGCGCCGCCCGGTCGTCGTGACCTTGCGCGAAGCGGTGTGAATGCCGCGCCATAGAGCGGTAATATCGCGGGTGGCAGGACCGTGGGCGCTGTGCAGGCGCAGCGCCCGCTGCCTGATCCTCTGCCCCTGCGTACCCTGAGAGCCCTCTATGCACATCGAAGAAAAGCCCCCGTTTGACACCCCTTTTGACTGGATAGGCGGCGAGAGCCAGGTGCGGGCGCTGGTGGACCGCTTCTATGACCTGATGGACCTGGAGCCCGGCTACAAGGAGTTGCGTGACGCCCATGGCAGCACTTTGCAGGATGCGCGCGACAAGCTGTTCTGGTTTCTCTGCGGCTGGCTGGGCGGCCCTGACCATTACCAGCAGCGCTTTGGCCACCCGCGCCTGCGCATGCGCCATATGCCGTTTTCGATCGGCATTCTGGAGCGCGACCAGTGGCTGGCCTGCATGGACCAGGCGATGGGCGATGTCGGCGTCGATGAGAAACTGCGCAGCCGCCTGGGCCAGAGCTTTTTCCAGACTGCGGACTGGATGCGCAACCGCTGACTCCAGCCCGAGCCGCTGGTGGGTTGCGCAGGCATTCTGTGCAGCGCCCCGTCTGCGGCGGGAGGCTTGCCGCCCATTACCTGATTTCTTGACTTCTGTCATGCACCAGGTTCGCAAAATGCAACGTCCACGCTGGTTTGCATTCCCTATGGGGGCGCCGCAGCGCTTTGGCCCATAATCAAGCCACTAAAAACGATGAGGGTGGATGAGGGTTATGAATACCAATTTGATGGTGGTCTCGGCGGTGGTTGCTGCCTTGCTGGTCTGGGGCGTGCTGGTCTACAACCGCTTGATGGCCTTGCGCAACCGCACCAGCAATGCCTTGGCGCAAATCGATGTGCAGCTCAAGCGCCGCTACGACCTGGTGCCCAACCTGGTGGCGGTGGCCAAGAAATACCTGGAGCACGAGTCCCAGACCTTGGAGGCCGTGATCCGCGCGCGCGGCCAGGCGCAGGCTGCAGCCAGTGCGCTGCGCGCAGCCCCTGGTAAACCCGAGGTGGCGGACGCCATGGTGGCCGCGGAAGGGGCGCTGGGCGGTGCCCTGGGCCGCTTGATGGTGCTGACCGAGAGCTACCCGGACCTCAAGGCCGATGACACGATGCGCTCGCTCAGCGAAGAGCTGGGCAGCACCGAAAACCGCATTGGCTATGCGCGCCAGGCCTATAACGACCAGGTGCTGGCGTTCAACAACGCTTCGCGCGCCTTCCCGGCGATTGTGGTGGCCTCGATGCTGGGCTTTCATGCGATGCCGATGCTGCAGTCCACGCAAAATGCCCAGGAGCGCGACACCGTCCGCGTGCAGTTCTGAGCCGATGAAGGCCGCAGCCCGCGACCATGGCCACGCGCTGCGCGGTGAGCCTGCAGCGGCGCAGCCATGAACTTCTGGGATTTCCAAGCCAGCGCACGGCGCCGCACCTGGGGCCTGGTGGCCGCTTTTGCGCTGCTGGTGCTGGGCATTGCGGTGGGCGTGCACCTGGTGCTGGCGCTGGTGTTCTGGACGCCGGCGCTGGTCGCAGTGCTCTTCAGCCAACTGCGGCTGGAACAGGTCGCAGTGCATTACCCGGCCGGCTTTCTGGCCACCAATATCGGCATCGTCAGCCTGATGGTGCTGGGCGGCGCCTGGATCAAGCGCAGCAATCTGCGCCAGGGCGGCCTGCACCTGGCTAGGCAGCTGGGCGCGCGCGAACTGCGCCCATCGGTGTCTCATGCCGAGCAGCAGTACCAGAACATTGTCGATGAGCTGTGCATTGCCGCCGGTGCCCAGCGGCCCCAGGCCATGGTGCTGCCACGCGACCGCTCGCTCAATGCCTTTGCCGCTGCCTGGGAGGCCGAGGATGCGGTGATCGTGGTGTCCATGGGCGCGCTGGAATACCTCAGCCGCGATGAGCTCAAGGGCGTGGTAGCGCATGAGCTGTCCCATCTGCACGAGGGCGATACGCGGCTCAACATGGAGTTGGCCGGCTATGTGTTCGGGCTGGAGATGCTGTTCAACTATGGGCGCGACTGGGTCGAGCGCGGCGTGTCGCTGTTTGGCCGGCCGCTGATGGCCGTGGGCTGGCTGGGCTGGTTGGCGGCGCAGGCGCTCAAGGCTGCCGTATCGCGCCAGCGCGAATACCTGGCCGATGCCCGCGCCGTGCAGTGGACCCGCAATCCCGATGGGCTGGGCCGCGTGCTGCGCAAGGCGCTGTGGCAGCAGGACTACCCGTTGCAGGCCGATGCCCTGCAGCCCCGTGGCGGCGCAGCCGGGGCCTATTCGCCGCTTGTGGAGCACATGCTGCTGCTGGAGGTGCACAGCATCGAAGAGATGCATGACTTCTGGCACCTGGGCGGCGCGCGCTGGCTGGCCAGCCACCCCAGCCTGGAAGCGCGGATCGCCCGCATCTATGGCGAAGACGAAGCGCGCGAGGCGCTGCCGCTGCAGGACCCGGACCAGCGCTGGGTAAACCCTTTCAGCGCTCCCTTGCCGCAGGGCAAGCCCGGGGCTTCTTAAGGCCTGTCAATCAGCGCTTGGTCTTGTCACTGCGGTACTGCGCCGCCCAGGATGCGACCTGCTGGGCCACCGGGTCGGGTGCCGGCACGGCCGCTGCCTGCTGGGCCAGTGCCTGCATCTGCAGCAGCGCATCGGCCACATTGACGGCGCTGGCCGCCATCGATGCGGCACGCAGCAGCACCACCAGGGCGCCGGCGCCACCATCGGCCGGGCGCGCCTGTACAAAGGCCAGCACCTCGTTTTTCTGCACCAGCCAGCTGTGCACCCGGCCTTTGAGCACCGGCATGCGCCCGGGTGAGCCCAGGCCCTTGCCATGCACCACGCGCACGCAGCGCAGCCCCTGGCGCTGCGATTGACGGATAAAGCTGCCCAGCGCCTGACGCGCCTCGTCGGTGCGCAGGCCATGCAGGTCGATCTGGCGCTGGATGGTCCAGTGCCCGGCGCGCAGCTTGTGGACCACATCGCGGCCAATGCCCTTGCGCCGAAAGCTCAGCTGGTCGTCGGTGTCGAGCAGGGTGCTGGCGTCGAACTCATCGCTCATCGCTTCGAGCAGCACACGCTGCTCGTCGGCCCAGTGCTGCAGCGGTAGCGGGTCGGGCGGGGGCGTTTCGGCGCTGATCTGGCCGCTGCTGGGCAGCGGGCGCACGGCGCCTACGGTCTGGCGAAACAGCTGGCGGTCGCGCTCGCTCTGGCGCAGCGCCTGCTGGCGGGCGGCTTCTTGCAGCTGGCGCTGGGCTGCCTGCTCGGCCTGCAAGGCCGTCAGCGCCTTGCGCAGCTGCTTGAGCTCCCGCAGCGATGCCACGCTGCCGGTTTTGTCCTGCTTACTCACATCTCACCTTCCTCGGCCATCGACAGTGCTGCTCCGGGCCCAACAATAATATGGTCCAGCACACGCACATCGACCAGGGACAAGGCGGCCTGCAAGCTCTGCGTGAGTTGCTGGTCCGCCTGGCTGGGCGTGACCTGGCCGCTGGGGTGATTGTGCGCCAAGATCACCGCTGCAGCGTGGTGGTGCAGGGCCCGCACGACCACTTCGCGCGGATAGACGCTGGCCTGGCCCAGGGTGCCGCGAAACAATTCCTCCAGCGCAATCAGCTGGTGCTGGCTGTCGAGAAACAGCACGGCAAACACCTCATGGTGCTTGTGCGCCAGGTGCAACTGCACATAGGCTTTGACAGTGGAGGCACTGCCAAGCAGGCTGCGCTGCTGCAATTGCTGGGCCATCGCGCGGCGGGCCAGCTCCAGCACCGCGATCAGCTCGGCGCGCTTGGCCGGGCCCAGGCCCTTGACCTGTGCGAGCTCGGCGCTGCTGGCCTGCAGCAGGCCGTTGATGCCGCCAAAGCTGCCTGGGGCATCGGGCTGGCGCGGGGCCAGCAGTTCAGCGGCCCATTGCAGCACGCTCTTGCCGGCCATGCCGGTGCGCAGCAAGATGGCCAGCAGCTCGGCATCGGTCAGCGCGCCGGCGCCCTTGGCGAGCAGTTTCTCGCGCGGCTGGCAGTCGGTAGGGATGTCTTTGAGGGGCATGGCGTCCTCTCAGTGCAGCTGGCCCGGCAGCGGCTGGGCGCGAGACGGGCAGGGCAGGGGCCGTGCATGCCTTGCGCAAGCGCGGGCAGCGGCAGGGGCAAGGCAGCAAAGATGGGTGTTCATAGTCACTCCTGGAGGTTCGCTGTCGGCCGGTGGCCTGGGGACCGGGCAAAACCACTGCCTGGGGCGCGGGCTCTGCCTGGGATCTTTTGATGCAGGTTGCATGCAGGGGTTTCACCCTACAACCTACAATACACCCCAGTTTATAGGGATTTGCATGACTACTCCGATGGCCCCCGTGACGCCGCTGCCTGCCGATGCGCCAGTGGTACAACCCGGATCGTTTCTGACCTTGCACTACCGCCTGGCTGGCCCGGCGGGCGATGTGATCAACACCTTTGAAGGCAAACCCGCGACCCTGTCGCTGGGCATGGGTGAGCTGTCGCCGTCGGTCGAGAACCTGCTGCTGGGTCTGCCCGAGGGCACGCATGCGACCTTCCACGTTCCCGCCGGCGAAGCCTTTGGCGAGCGCAACCCGGACATGGTGCAGTGGGTGGCGCGCCGCCTGCTCAATGAGCTGGGCGATCCGATGGAGCAGTACACCCTGGGCGATGTGGTGCAGTTCCCCACCCCCGATGGTGCCAGCACCTATGCCGGTGTGGCGATGCAGGTGCGCGACGATGGCGCAGTGCAATTTGACTTCAACCACCCGCTGGCCAGCCAGCCGGTGACCTTTGAAGTCCAGCTGATCGGGGTGCTCTGAGCATGTTGCGGCCCCAGGAAATCGTATTGGCCGAGCCGCGCGGCTTTTGTGCGGGCGTGGATCGGGCGATCGAGATCGTCGAGCGTGCGATCGAGAAATTTGGCGCGCCCATCTATGTGCGCCACGAGATTGTGCACAACACCTATGTGGTCAACGACCTCAAGGCCAAGGGCGCGATCTTCATCGAAGAGCTCGATGACGTGCCGCCCGGCGCCACCTTGATCTTCTCGGCCCATGGCGTGAGCAAGGCCGTGCAGCTGGAGGCCGAGCGCCGAGGCTTTAGCATTTTCGACGCCACCTGCCCGCTGGTGACCAAAGTCCATGTGGAAGTGGCCAAGCTGGCCAAAGAGGGCTATGAGTTCATCATGATCGGCCACAAGGGCCACCCCGAGGTCGAAGGCACGATGGGCCAGCTGTCCGAAGGCATCCACCTGGTCGAAGAGGTGGGTGATGTGGCCCATGTCCACCCCAGCCAGACCGACAAACTGGCGGTGGTGACCCAGACCACGTTGAGCGTGGACGATGCCGCCGAGATCACGGCGGCCGTCAAGCTGCGCTTTCCGCAGATCCGCGAGCCCAAGCAGCAGGACATTTGCTATGCGACGCAGAACCGCCAGGATGCCGTCAAGGTGATGAGCAGCCAGGTGGACCTGGTGATCGTCGTGGGCAGCCCCACCAGCTCCAACAGCAACCGCCTGCGCGAGCTGGCCGTCAAGTTGGGCACGCCGGGCTATATGGTGGACAACGCTGACGAGCTCCAACCCGAATGGTTTGACGGCATCGCCCGCGTGGGCCTGACGGCAGGCGCCTCGGCCCCCGAGGTGCTGGTCAAGCAGGTGATCGAGCGCATCAAGGTGCTGGGCGCGACCTCGGTGCGCAAGATGGATGGCATCGAAGAGACCGTGAAGTTCCCGCTGCCCAAGGGCCTGAAAATCGATGTCGGCGGGCTGGAGATTTCTGCACGATCTCCGGAGACGGGTCGCTGAACGAGGCCTGGTGGCCTGGCGGCTCGTCCACTCCCGTTGATCGCGGTGGGCAGTGCCCACCCCCACCCCCTTTCATTGGGCAGGCCTAGGCGCTGCCCCACCCCAAGAGGTAATTCATGCTTGATATTTTGTTGCTACGCAAAGACCTGGACTCGGTCATCGCCCGTTTGCAGACCCGCAAGAGCCCCCAGGCGTTTTTGAATGTCGAAGCCTTCAAGGCCTTGGAGGCCGAGCGCAAGACCATCCAGACCCGCACCGAAGAGCTGCAGGCCAAGCGCAACCAGCTGTCCAAGCAAATTGGCATGCTGATGGGCAAGGGCGAGAAGGACGCGGCCGAAGCGGCCAAGGCCGATGTGGCCGCGATGAAGACCGAGCTGGAACAGTCGGCCACGCGCCTGGATGAACTGCAGGCCGAGCTGCAGGCCATGCTGGTGGCCGTGCCCAACCTGCCGCACGAGAGCGTGCCGGTGGGCGAGGACGAGTCGGCCAACGTCGAAGTGCGCCGCTGGGGCACGCCGCGCAGCTTTGATTTCGAGATCAAGGACCATGTCGATGTCGGCATGCCGCTGGGCCTGGACTTTGAGGCTGGCGTCAAGCTGACCGGCTCGCGCTTTACGGTGATGAAGGGCCCGATCGCCCGCCTGCACCGCGCGCTGGCGCAGTTCATGATTGACCTGCAGACCGAGCAGCACGGCTACACCGAGTGCTATGTGCCCTACATCGTCAACAGCGACTCGCTCAAGGGCACGGGCCAGCTGCCCAAGTTCGAGCAGGACCTGTTTGCCGCCAACAAGGGCGGCCAGGATGCCGAGCCGGTGCCCGATACTGCGGCGCTCTACCTGATCCCGACCTCGGAAGTGCCGCTCACCAATCTGGTGCGGGACGAAGTGCTGAGCGAAGACCAGCTGCCCATCAAGCTGACGGCGCACAGCCCTTGCTTCCGCTCGGAAGCGGGCTCGGCCGGCCGCGACACGCGTGGTCTGATCCGCCAGCACCAGTTCGACAAGGTCGAGATGGTGCAGGTGGTGCATCCGGACAAGAGCTACGAGGCGCTCGAAGAGATGACGCGCCATGCCGAAGACGTGCTGCAGCGCCTGGGCCTGCCGTACCGCGTGCTGGCGCTGTCGACCGGCGACATGGGTTTTGGCGCTGCCAAGACCTATGACCTGGAAGTCTGGCTGCCCGCGCAGAACACCTACCGCGAAATCAGCTCGGTGAGCAACTGCGAAGCCTTCCAGGCCCGTCGCATGCAGGCCCGCTTCAAGAACGCGCAAGGCAAGAATGAGCTGGTCCACACCTTGAACGGCTCGGGCCTGGCCGTGGGCCGCACCCTGGTGGCCGTGCTGGAGAACTACCAGAATGCTGACGGCTCGGTGACGGTGCCAGAAGCGCTGCAACCTTACCTGGGCGGCGTGGCCGTGCTGAAGGTCTAAGCTTTTTAGGCTTTCCCTCGTCCAAAGCCGGTGCAGCAATGCCCCGGCTTTTTTGTGGGTGCCGGCTTATGCCAGCGCCAGGCGCGCCTCTCCCCACACCGGCATATAAAACAGGCGCGGGCGCGGCAGTTGTGCCGTCCAGGCGCTGTAGCTGCGCGCGGCAATCTGGTGCAACTGGCGGATGTGCTGGGGCAATTGCGCCAGGATCTGCGCCCGGCTTTGCACGGCGGGGCCAGCTGCGCTGCGCAACTCGGGCGCACCTTCATCGCACCAGTCGCGCACGCTTTGCGCGGTGACCTCCAGATGGCCTTGGAAGGCCCAATGGCGTCCATGCACAAAGCCCTTGTTCAGGCAGTGGCGGCCGTACATGCTGCGGCTTGCGCCTGGCGGAATCTCAAAGCTGTCGTAGTGCCAGTTGAAGATGGTGGCCTCGGCGGGCAAGTCCATCTGTTCTTTGGCTTGGGGCGTGACCCAGACGCGACCCCAGCCGATGTTGGCGCAGGGGTTGCGCCAGACGCGCGCGCCCATCGCACGGGCCAGCATCTGCGCGCCAAAGCAGTGGCCGAGCACGGGCACGTCCGCCGCCAGGGCGCTTTGCAACAGGCAGCGCTCCTGCTCGATCCAGCGCAGCTGCTCATTGGCGCAATGGTTGCTGCCCAGCACAATGATGCCGCGGTAATCACGCGCGCGCATGGCTGCGATGCCCTCGTTGCAGGGCCTGATCAATGCATAGGGGATGCCGTGCTGCTGCAAATGCGCGAGCAGCACGCCTGGGCCCTGCGAGGTTTCATGCTGGAGGATGGCGACAGGTTTCATGGAGGCTGGCTTGCAGGTCAAGCCCTGGGTGGAGAGGCCTCCACTGTAGAAAGCCTGGCATTGAGCGCATATCTAGACTGCGTGGGCTGGCATCAAGATGGCGTCAAGGGGCCGCAACCTGCGTTGTGGTCTTTTTCGGCACTGCTGCAGCGCGCTGGGCTCCTCTCTATGATCGGCAGCAGGTGGCCTTACCGCACTTGCGCCCGCACCCCGCCGGGCCGCAGCGGTGGGCCCCAGCCCTACACAGAAAGCTGAGGTAAAGCATGTCGGATCAAGCCTACCAACCGCCCAAGGTCTGGACTTGGGACAAAGGCAATGGGGGCGCATTCGCCCATATCAACCGCCCCGAAGCGGGCGCCACGCATGACAAGCTGCTGCCGGTGGGCAAGCACCCCTTGCAGCTGTATTCGCTGGGCACGCCCAATGGCGTCAAGGTGACGATCATGCTCGAAGAGCTGCTGGAGCTGGGCATTGCCGAGGCCGAGTACGACGCCTGGCTGATCAATATCGGCGAAGGCGACCAATTTGGCAGCGGCTTTGTCGAGGTCAACCCCAACTCCAAGATCCCCGCGCTGCTCGACCGCAGCGGCAGCACGCCTGTACGCGTGTTCGAGTCGGGCTCCATCCTGCTGCACCTGGCCGAGAAGTTTGGCCAGTTCCTGCCCAAGGAGGGCGCAGCCCGCACCGAGGTGCTGAACTGGCTGTTCTGGCAGGTGGGCAGTGCGGCCTTTCTGGGCGGCGGCTTTGGCCACTTCTATGCCTATGCGCCAGAGAAGATGGCCTACCCGATCAACCGCTATGCGATGGAGGTCAAGCGCCAGCTCGATGTGCTCAACCGCCAACTGGCCGAGCAGCGCTTTATTGCTGGGCAGGATTACAGCATTGCCGACATGGCCGCCTGGCCCTGGTATGGCGCGCTGCTGAACAACGAGGTCTACAACGCGGCCGAGTTCCTGGATGTCGAGTCCTACCAGCATGTGCGCCGCTGGACCGATGAGATCGCGCAGCGCCCTGCGGTGCAACGCGGCCAGCGGGTCAACAAGGTGCGCGGTAGCTCGCCGATGCCCGAGCGGCACAGCGCAGCGGACTTTCTGCGCTGATTCAGAAGCTGGCGTGCTGGGCCGATCAGGCGCGCCAGAAATACCAGCCCGCCAGCACCAGGGCCAGCACCACCACGAATACGGCCGTCCAGGTGCCCGAGCTATGCACGCGGCCGGGTTCATGGCCGGGGGCCATCCAGGCTGCGGTACCTGCGGGCGCGGGCGCTGGGTGGCTGGGGGTGTGGGGCAAATGGGCCTCGACCAGCCATTGCTGCGGGTCGCCCGATTCAATGCGGTCCTTGGCGTCCTTCAAGCCGATGCCGGTCGCATCCCGCAGCAGCTTGATGGCGACGATCTTGTCGCCCCGGGCCAATGCCGTCTCGATGGCAGTTCGCAGCGCGGCACCCTCGCGTGGCGGCTCATGGCCGTCGCCGCCATCCAGCTGTGATTCCAGCGCATGCTTGGCTTCTGCCAGGCCCATGCCGGTTTCTTCGCGCAGGCGCTTGATGGCGGCAATCTTGTCGTTATTGCGCCAAAGCGACGCGATATGGGCAGGGATGGGAGCGGACATGGGCAAGGCTGCGGATGGTGGAGCAGCAGCCTTTGTACCCCGTTTGCGCGGCTGCGGCCATAGGACGGAGGCTGACATTACCGCCTCCTGGGTGGGCGCCTTAGCCCGGTGTCCATCCCTTGGGTACGCGCGGCTTGTCAATGCCGGCCAGGCCGCAGAGCACATCGGCCATGCCTGAAAAATCGAGACCGCCATGCTGGCTGGCGCGAGCCAGGCTGTAGGACTCGTGCACGGCAGCGGCCACCGGCATGGGCACCTTGCTGGCATGGGCGGCAGCGACGACCAGCGACATGTCCTTGTGGGCCAGGTCGATCGTGAAGCCCGGCGTGGTGTCACCCTGCAGCACCTTGTTGGCAAAGTTCATGCGCAGCTGGCCATTGGTGGCCGAGGTGCCCAGCAGCACCTGCAAGGTCTTGGTGATATCGAGGCCAAAGCGCTGCGACAGCGCCAACGCCTCGGCATTCACCTGGGTCAGGGTGACAGCCAGGTAGTTGTTGACCAGCTTGGTGCGCCCGCCCGTGCCCACCGGGCCGCAGTGGTGCGTGGTGGTGCCCATGGCGTCGAGCAAGGGCTGCACGCGGGCCAGATCGGCGTCGCTCGCGCCCACCATGAAGAGCGACTCGCCCCGGTCGGCATGCTCGGCCAGGCGGCCCACGGGCGCATCCACCATCGTCAGGCCCTTGGCAGCGGCCTGCTGGGCCAGCCGGTCGGTCGCTAGCGGGTCGATGGTGCTCATGTCCATCAGAATGCTGCCGGGCTGGGCATGCGCAAAGATGCCGCCATCGCCCAGCGCCGTCTGTTCCACCTCCACCGACGAGGGCAGCATGGTGACGATGATGCTGCAGTCGCGGGCCAGCTCGGCCACGCCGGCGCTTTGCGCGCCCATCGCGACCAGGTCCTTGACCGCTGTCGGGTTCAGGTCATGCACAACCAGTGCAAAACCCTTTTTGACGAGGTTGGCGGCCATGGGCTTGCCCATGCGGCCCAGGCCGATAAAACCGATCTTGTCTGCCATGAATGTCTCCTTGTTGGTATGCAGCCATGATGGCAGGCGTGAGGTGCTGCCCCCTGTCAAACACAGGACATCAGCGGGGTAGTGCAAAAGCGGCCAGCACCTCCAGCACTGCAGCGGCTGCCGGGTTGTGGCTGCCATCGCGGCGGTGGGCCACGGCCATGGGGCGCATCAGCCGGGGCCAGAGCTGGCGCACCTGCACGCCAGGCAGGTGCAGCTGGTCTTCCACCTCTTCGAGCGGCAGGATCACCGCACTTTGGCTGGCCGCTGCCAGGCTTTTGAGGGCGCCGGGGTAGCTGAGCGTGAGAAATGGCCGGGGGTGGTGGCCTGCCTGGCCGAACCAGCCGGCAATCAGCCCATGCATTTGCGTGGCCGGCGCAAACGAGGCCCAGCGCTTGTCCGCCAACCAGTCCGGCGTCACTCGCTTGGGCGCCTTCCAGGCCGCGGGCAGCAGCACCACCATCGGGTCATTGCGCCAGGGCGTGAGCACAATCTCGGCGCTGCTGGGCTGGGGGCTGGCCACAATCGCCACATCGAGCGATCCCGCGCGCAGGCGCTGCATCGCATCGGCCGAGCCCACCGCTTCGAGCTTGACCTCGACGCCCGGGCTGCGCTGGCTGAGTTGCTCGAGCATCATCGGCAAGAGGCGTGTGCTTACCCCTGCCGAGACGCCCACCTTGACCAGGCCTTCGCGGCCACTGGCGCGGCGCTGCACCAGGTCGATCAGCTCATCGCTGGCGTCGAGCAGTTGGCGGCCCTGGGCCACCAGCACTTCGCCCGCTGCCGTGAGCACCGCCTGGCGCCGGCCGCGCAGCAGCAGGGCCGTGTCCATGCGCGCCTCCAGCTCCTTGATATGCAGGCTGATCGCCGGTGGCGACAGGTGCAGCGCTTGCGCGGCTGCGGCAAAGGTGCCCAGGTCGGCGATGGCGACCAGGGTTTGCACCTGGTCGAGGTTGAGGTTTCGCATCAGTTTTTCTGAAGTGAATGCATAGGAAATTCAACTTTACAGAAGTCTGGCCGGCGCCGAGCATCGGTGTCCATGCAAAACCCTCGACCACTCCCCGATTCCAGGCTCCAGCAGCCGCCACCTATAGCTGCCCAGCTGCCGCTCGGCTGGCTGGCCAGGCGCTGGCGCCGCTGGCTGGATCTGTGCCAGCGCGCCGAGCAGCGCATCAGCGAGAACTTCCGGGTACCACCAGGTGGTGGCTAAATGGGTGCATCGTTTCTCCATGGCGCCATCTGCCAGCGGTCGCTATCGAGCGCCAACCGGTGCGTCAGCGCCAGCGCATCAAGCAGCGCCTCATCGTGCGAGACAACAACCAGGCAGCCCGGGTAGCTGCGCAGCATGTCCTCCAGCGCTTGCAGTGCGGACAGGTCCAGGTGGTTGTCCGGTTCGTCCAGCAGCAGGAGCTGCGCGGGCGCATCGCGGTACAGCGCGCAGGCCATCGCAGCTTTGAGCCGTTCGCCACCGCTCAGCTGGCCGCTGGGCTGCAGAATGCAGCGCGCATCGAGCCCCAGCTGCGCCAGGCGCATGCGCAGCACGCCTTCCGGTGTCTGGCAGTTGCTTTGCTGCAGCTGGGCGAGCAGGCTTTGCGCCGGGTCCAGCCCGCTTTGCTGCTGGTCCAGCATGGCCCAGGGCACATGCACTTGCCGCTGTCCGGCGCTGGGGGCCAACTGGCCGGCGAGGATCTGCAGCAGGCTGCTTTTGCCGCTGCCATTGGGCCCTGTGATGGCCAGGCGCTGGCCCGCGCGCAGCTGCAGGTTCAGGGGCTGCGCGCCGGGCAGGCGCGGTGACTGCAGCGCCTGCAGCTCGGCAACGATGGCATCGCTGCTGCGGCACCGATCAAAGGCCTCGGGCGGCAGCTGCCAGTGGATGGGGCCGGCCTGCCAGTCGATGGCCTGGGCCGCTTCGCTGACGCGGGCGTTCAGCGCCTCGCGGGCAGTGGCATGCTGGGTCAGCAGTTTGCCTGACGATGCCTGGGCGCGCTGCTTGGCGCCGCCCAGCAGGATCTTGGCCTGGTTGGCTTGCTTGCCCTCTTTTGCGCCTCTGGCCTGCCTTCGCTCCTGCCGCTCTTGCTGCGCGCGCAGCGCCTGCTCGCCGCGTTTGCGCTCCTGCTTGCTGCGGGCCAGCGCATCCGCCGCCAGTTGCGTGCGCTGCTGCTGGGCCTGCTGGTAGCCGCCAAAGGAGCCGCTGTACAGCTGCAGTCCCTGGCTGCTCAGCTCGGCAATCGTCTCCATCTGCGCGAGCAGGCGCCGGTCATGGCTGATCAGCAGCAGGCCGCCGGGCCAATGCCGCAGGCGCTGCGCCAGTGCGGCGCGGCCCGCGGCATCGAGGTGGTTGCTGGGCTCGTCCAGAATCAGAAAATCGGCCTGGGCCCGTTGCGCGCCCAAGAGCGCCAAGCGCATCGCCTGGCCGCCGCTCAATGCGCTGGCCGGGGTCTCTGCGGGCAGCGCGGGCAAGCCGCTGTCTTGCAGCAGGGTCTGGAACTGCTGGCGCAGATCCCAGCGCTCGGCCACCAGGGCAAAGTCCTGCGGGTCGCTGCTGCCTTGCTCGATGCGCTGCAAGGCCGCCAGTGCAGGCGCCAGCCCAGCAAGCGCGGCAATGCTCTGGCCGGGGTGCTGCACCAGCAGGTTCTGCGCCAGGTAGTGGATGCGGCCTGCGCGGCTGATGCGGCCACGCGTCGCCTCGAGCTCGCCGGCCAGCAGCCGTGCCAGCACCGTTTTGCCCACGCCATTGCGGCCGACCAGCGCGGTGTGCTGGCGGTCAAAACGGGCGTGGAGATCGGAGAAAAGCGGCCGGCCTTGCGGCAGCGAATAGGAGACGCCATGCAGCGCCAAATGTGTGTCTGTCATACCCGTGCGATGTCATCGATGCCGAACATCCCCGAGCCATGGCTGGTGAGCCTTGCAGCCTTGGCACCCGTTGGACAGGGCAGCCGCTGCCATCAAGGGGCGGGACGTGGGGCCGTCAACAAGACGGCAGCATCAATGGCGCATGGGTAGAAGACCTCGCACAGGTAAAGAAGCGGCCCATTGTAGGCCGCATGCCGCAGCGGTCAAGGCTGCGGTTTGGCAGACCCTCAGCCCATCATGGATGCAAACGCTTGCTGGTACTGCTGCAGCTTGTGCGGGTAGTGGGCGGCATCGGTGTCAAACACCCAGTGCCCGATCGCAGGCGCGGGCGCCAGCCCCAGGCTGTGCAGCTGGTGCAGCGCATCGAGCTGGGTCTTGAAGCCATGCAGCATGGGGCCGTTGACGTCTTCATCGGAGTGGATGCCGGTGTCCAGAATGCTGGGCGCGATCGCAATGCTGCGGGCATTGCGCAACTGGCCGACGCGCAGTGCGCAGGCCACGGCCGCTGCGCTGGTCGCCGGGCTCCAGTCTTCGGGGTGGCCCATGCCGATGACCAAGATGGCAGCGGCTTGCGCGGCGCCCGCAGGCGGGGTGATGAGCAGCGTCTCGAGCGGCTGGGCGCGGAAGGCGCCATCGCGCCGGGCCTGGGCCAGCTGGCCGCCCAGGGCGGCATCGAGGTTGGCCAGGCCGCCTGCCAGGGGCTGGTGGTCCACTTCATGCGTGAACATGCAGGCGCAGGAGAGGTCGACCTGCGCCCCGGTGGCGTCCACCGTGACAAGTTCTATCTTTACGCCACGGTACTGGCCGATCTCGCCACGTTCTACTGCTGCTGCCATGCTGGGGTCTCCTGTCAAGCGGGGTTGCACTGCGGCCCGGTGCCGCAGGCGTGATCGATCGATCGTACCCAGCTCCTCAATGGGGTGCAGCGGACGGCCCATTTTTCGGAGTGTGGGGGCCTTCGTCATGGGTCTCTTGCTGCGCCAGCTGCTCTTGCAGCAGTTCGACAAAGGCACGCACCTTGACTGGGCGAAAGCGCGCGGCAGGGAACACCGCATGGATGCCGCCCGAGGGCAGCTTCCAGTCGGGCAGCACCTGCAGCAGCCGGCCGCTGTGCAGGTCGTCCGCCACCGCATAGTCGGGCAGCACCGACAGGCCCGCGCCGTGGCGCACTGCCTCGCGCACGGCCATCGTGGCGTTGAGCGACAGCACCGAGGGCATATTGACATTCTGGCGCTCCAGCGCGCTGCGCGAAAAGCTCCAGTGCAGCGGTTCGCGCAGCGCCGTGTTGGCAACAAAGGGCAGGGCGCGCAACTGCTGGGGCTCCTGGATGCCGGACAGCTGGCTGCGCCAGGCAGGTGCGGCCACCAGCAGCTGGCGAAAGCTGCCGATCTGGCGCGCCTGCAGATGCAGCTCGGTGAGCCAGCCCACGCGGATGGCCAGCTCCACCTGGCCGTCCATCAGGTCCAGCGACTGGTCGCTGAGCGACGCATCGACCTTGCACTGCGGGTAGCGGCGGCAGAACGCGGTGATCGCCGGCACGATGGCCGCGATGCCGTAGTCGAGCGGTGCTGTCAGCCGCAAGGTGCCCGAGGGTGCCTGGGCCGACTGTGACAGTTCATCAAAGGCGTCTGCGGCTTCCTTGAGGATCAGTGCGCAGCGCTGGTAGAAGGCCTGGCCCGCATCGGTGGGGGCCACCTTGCGCGTGCTGCGGGTGAGCAGACTGGTGCGGAAGTCCGCCTCCAGCCGGGCCACCTGCTGGCTGACCACGGCCTTGGTGATGCCCAGGCGCTCGGCGGCGGCCGTGAAGCTGCCGGTCTCGACCACCGCACTGAAATAGGCCAGGCGCTTGAGGTTGGAGAAGTGGCCAAGGCTGGTATCGTTCACATTGTTTGCTTTTTGCATACGAATTATCTATTTGATATCTATTTATTTGTCAATCCAAACCACCTACTATGGCGGCATTGCATCCGATATGGAATAGATATGAAACGTCTGTACTACCTTTTTGACCCCCTGTGCGGCTGGTGCTATGGCGCGGGCCCGCTGCTGGAAACCCTGGTGCAGCGCAGTGGCGAGCAGCTGCAGCTGCTGCCCAGCGGCCTTTTCTCGGGCGAAGGTGCCCGCCCCATGGATGAGGCCTTTGCGGCCTACGCCTGGAGCAATGACCAGCGTATCGAGCGCCTGACCGGCCAGCCCTTTAGCCAGCGCTACCGCAGCGAGGTGCTGGACAAGCCCCAGCAGATGTTTGACAGTGGCCCGGCCACGGTGGCGCTCACTGCCGTGCACCTGACCGCGCCGCAGCGCGAGGCCGAGGCGCTCAAGGCGATCCAGCATGCGCGCTATGTCGATGGGCTGGACAACACCGCCATCGCCGTGTTGCTGGAGTTGCTGCGCGGCCTGGGCCTGGATGACGCGGCCGCCCGGCTGGCGCAGCCCGATGCCGCTTTGCTGCAAGCCAACAGCGCACGCGTGGCGCAGGCCCGGCAGCTGATGCGCGAGCTGGGCGCCCAAGGCGTGCCCAGCTTTGTGCTGGAGCGCGATGGCCAGCGCCAGCTGCTCAACGCAAGCACCGCTTTTTCCAACCCCGAAGCCTTTGTGGCGCAATGGCTGGCCGCCTGAACCTGTACGGAGACTGTATGACCACCAGCAACCTGGACACCATTGCTGCCACCTATGAAGGCAGCCCCGAGGACAACGCCCGCCATTTGATGGCCGCGCTCGCGCCCGAGGTGCTGTGGATCGAGGCTGCAGGCTCGCCCTATGCGGGCCAGTATGTTGGCGCGGCGCAGATCGTGGAGGGCGTATTTGCGCGGATTGGCAGCGACTGGGCGGTGTTCAGCGCTCAGGTGCATACCTACCTGGCCGATGGCGACCGGGTCGCCGCTTTTGGCCGCTACACCGGCACGCACCGCGCCAGCGGCAAGGCCATGGTGGCGAGCTTTTCGCACCTGTACCAGCTGCGCGATGGCCAGATCATCCGCATGGAGCAGGTGGTGGACAGCGCCCCCATGCTGCAAGCCATGCAGCCATGACGGCCATGTACAGCGCCGACGAACTGCGCGAGCTGCAAGTGCTGGCGGCCCGGTTGCAAGCGGGCGACTGGCATGCCGCCCACGATGGTGTGCAGCGCTACTCCGGCCTCATGGCCGCCTGGCTGCATGGCATCGTGCATTTGCAAGAAGGCGATCTGGAAGACGCCGAGAACTGGTATGAGCGCGCGGGAAAGCGCTTTCGCCAGCGCGAGAGTCTGGCCCGGGAGCTGGAAAAACTGCAGGCGGCGATTGCGCAAGCTATTGCAGAGCGCATCGCTGCCGATGTCTGAATCCCTGGGGTGCAGCCTCGCCTGCGCCCACCTTTTTTCACTTCTCTTTTGAAAGCAAACACGACCATGAAACAACGCTACTACACGCTGTCGGCCTGCGCACTGGCCGCTGCCCTGTTGGCCGGCTGTGAGCGCAGCAGCACGGCATCGGCGCCTGCTGCGCCAGCCGCCAGTGCGCCGGCAGCCCCCGCGCCGGCCGACACCCAGCAAGTTGCGCTGACCACCGAGGTCTTCAACCCGGGCGAGCAGGCGATCTTTGCCGTGTCCTCGGTGCTGGTGCAGGGCAAGAGCGAGGTGCTGCTGATCGATGCGCAGTTCTCGGCCGAGCAGGCGCGCAAGCTGGCCGACAAGATCAAGGCCACCGGCAAGCGCCTGACAACCATCTATATCAGCCATGGCGACCCGGACTTCTACTTTGGTCTGGACACCCTGCAGGCCGCGTTCCCCGAGGCCAGGATTGTGGCCACACCGCAGACCATTGCCCATATCGAGGCCACCAAGGACGCCAAGCTCAAGGTCTGGGGGCCGCAGCTGGGTGAGAACGCGCCCAAGCAGCTGGTGGTGCCCCAGCCGCTGCAAGGCGACAGCCTGCAGGTGGATGGCCAGGCCTTGCAGCTGATCGGCCTCGATGGCCCGACACCGGACCGCACCGTGGTGTGGATTCCGTCGATCAAGACCGTGGCCGGTGGCATCCCGGTGCTGGCCGGTGAGCATGTCTGGATGGCCGATACCCAGACGCCGCAGTCGCACAGCGACTGGCTGGCGATGCTGGCGCGCATCAAGGCATTGAACCCGGAGGTCGTGATCCCCGGCCACTTTGCCGGCGTGATGCCCGCTGGCACGGCGGCGCTGGACTTCACCGCTGACTACATCCGCGCCTTTGACGAAGAAACGGCCAAGGCCAAGGATGGCGCGGCGCTGGAAGCGGCGATGAAGCAGCGCTTCCCCAACCTGGGCGGCCTCGAAAGCCTGGCGCTGAGCGCCAAGGTGGCCAAGGGCGAGATGCAGTGGCACTGATGAAGGCGGAATAGGTCGCATCGAGTGGCACCCTGGCGGGATCGAGCCATCCCCGCCGGGGTGCATTGCTTTTTGCCTACAATGCGTGTTTTGGCTGGAATCTCCAGCCCCTTTGGCGTGCGCGCCAGATTCCAGGCCTTTTTCCGTTGTTTGTTAATGCAGCACATTCGTAATTTTTCCATCATTGCCCATATTGACCATGGCAAGTCGACCTTGGCGGACCGCCTGATCCAGTATTGCGGAGGCCTGGCTGAGCGCGACATGGAGGCACAGGTGCTGGACTCGATGGACATCGAGAAAGAGCGCGGCATCACGATCAAGGCGCAGACGGCGGCCTTGCAGTACAAGGCCAAGGACGGCAAAGTCTATAACCTCAACCTGATCGATACCCCCGGCCACGTGGACTTCTCCTATGAAGTCTCGCGCTCGTTGTCGGCCTGCGAAGGCGCGCTGCTGGTGGTCGATGCCTCCCAAGGCGTCGAAGCGCAGACAGTGGCCAACTGCTACACCGCGCTGGACCTGGGCGTGGAAGTGTTTGCCGTGCTCAACAAGATGGATCTGCCCAATGCAGACCCGGACAATGCCAAGGCCGAGATCGAGGATGTGATCGGCATTGATGCGAGCGATGCGATTCCCTGCTCGGCCAAGACCGGCATGGGCATTGAAGAAATTCTGGAAGCCGTGGTGGCCAAGGTGCCGCCACCCAAGGGCGAGCCCGAGGCACCCCTGCGCGCGATGATCGTGGACAGCTGGTTTGACCCCTATGTGGGCGTCGTGATGCTGGTGCGCGTGGTCGACGGCCAGCTCAAGAAGAATGAGCGTTTCAAGATGATGGCCACCGGCGCGGCCTATGAGGCCAACAGCCTGGGCGTGTTCACGCCCGCCAACGAGTCGCGCGATGTGCTCAGGGCCGGCGAGGTGGGTTACATCATTGCCGGCATCAAGGAGTTGAAGGCCGCCAAGGTGGGCGACACCATCACCCTGGAAAAGAAGCTGCCCAACAACCTGGGCCCGGCCAGCGCGCCGCTGCCGGGCTTCAAGGAAGTCAAGTCCCAGGTGTTTGCCGGCCTGTACCCGACCGAAGCGTCCGAGTACGACCAGCTGCGTGATGCGCTGGAAAAACTCCAGCTCAATGATGCGGCGCTGCACTACGAGCCCGAAGTCTCGCAGGCGCTGGGCTTTGGCTTTCGCTGCGGCTTCCTGGGCCTGCTGCACATGGAAATCGTGCAGGAGCGTCTCGAGCGCGAGTTCGACCAGGACCTGATCACCACCGCGCCCAGCGTGGTCTACCAGGTGCTCAAGGCCGATGGCGAACTCGTCGATGTGGAAAACCCCTCGAAGATGCCAGATGCCGGCCGTCTCGAAGAGGTGCGCGAACCCATCGTGACCGTGCATCTCTACATGCCCCAGGACTATGTCGGCCCGGTGATGACCCTGGCCAACCAGAAGCGTGGTGTGCAGATGGACATGGCCTACCACGGCCGCCAGGTGATGCTGACCTATGAGATGCCACTGGGCGAGATCGTGCTGGACTTCTTTGACAAGCTCAAATCGGTCTCGCGTGGCTATGCCTCGATGGACTACGAGTTCAAGGAATACCGGGCCTCCGACGTGGTCAAGGTCGACATTCTGCTCAACGGCGAGAAGGTGGACGCGCTGTCCATCATCGTGCACCGCTCGCAGTCGGTCTACCGTGGCCGCGCCGTGGTGGCCAAGATGCGCGAAATCATCAGCCGCCAGATGTTCGACGTGGCGATCCAGGCGGCGATTGGTGCCAACATCATCGCCCGCGAAACGGTCAAGGCCATGCGCAAGAACGTGCTGGCCAAGTGCTATGGTGGCGACATCACGCGTAAGCGCAAGCTGCTGGAAAAGCAGAAGGCCGGCAAGAAGCGCATGAAGCAGATCGGCTCGGTGGAAGTGCCCCAAGAGGCGTTCCTGGCGATTTTGCAAGTGGACGATTAAGAAGAGAAGAAGCCAAGAACAACGCTATGCAACTCCTGACAACACTGATTCTGGCCGCTTTTGTGGCCTATATGGGCGCCTGGTACAGCGGCGCCATCGAAGGCAATTTTGCACTGCTGCTGTTTTTGGCCACGGTGATCACCGGCGCCTACTGGCTGGCAGAGCGCTTTTACTTCTTCCCCCGGCGCCAGGCGGCCGCTGCCCAGCTCGAGGTCTCGGCGGCCGAGCGGCGCCGCCAGCTCGATGCCCAGGGCATCGACAAGGTTGACGGCGACGATGTGCAAGAAGGCAAGGCGCGCCTGTTGATGCAGCCCTGGTGGCTGGACTGGACCGCGGGCCTCTTTCCGGTGATCGCGGTGGTCTTCATCCTGCGCTCTTTCCTGTTTGAGCCCTTCAAGATTCCGTCGGGCTCGATGATTCCCACCTTGCAGGTGGGCGACCTGATCCTGGTCAACAAGTTCACCTATGGGGTGCGCCTGCCGGTGATCAACAAGAAGATCACCGAAGGCACGGCGCCCAAGCGCGGCGATGTGATGGTGTTCCGCTACCCCCCGCAGCCGAGCATGGACTACATCAAGCGTGTGGTGGGTGTGCCCGGTGACGAGGTGTCCTACATCAACAAGCGCCTGACCATCAATGGCAAGGCGGTGCCGACGACCAACCAGCCCGATTACTTCGAGCAGGATGCGATGCGCTACTTCAAGCAGATTGAAGAGCAGCTGGGCGACAAGCCGCACCGCTCCATCATCAACCCGGACGTGCCCAACTTCGTGCAGGGCGTGACGGATTTCAAGTACAAGGACAACTGCCGCTACAGCGTCGAGGGCGTGACCTGCAAGGTGCCCGAAGGCCATTACTTCATGATGGGTGACAACCGCGACAACTCGTTGGATTCCCGTTACTGGGGCTTTGTGCCGGATGCCAATATTGTCGGCCGGGCCTTCTTTGTCTGGATGAATTTCGGTAACATCAAGCGTATCGGACCGTTTAACTAAAAAAGTTTTCTAAGAGGGATTGACTATGCAGGCTATGAAACAAGCACCCCGGCAGCGCCAGCGCGGCATGTCGTTCATCGGTGTGGTGCTCTGGGGTTTCATCATCGTGGCCCTGGCCATTGTGGGCAGCAAGGCAGTCCCGATCGTGATCGAGAACATGAACATCAAGAAGGCCGCCGTCAAGGCTGCCCGCCAGGGCACGACGGTGCAGGAAGTGCGCGCCATCTATGAGCGCTCGCAGGCGATTGATGACATGACCTCGGTCAATGCCAAGGATTTGGAAGTGACCAAAGACACGGACGGCAAGATTGTGGTGTCCTACAGCTACGAGCGGGACATCCCCTTGTACGGGCCAGCCTTTCTGGTCTTCCGTTTTAACGATAGTGTGAAGTAGGTGGAATCAGAACTCAGTCGATTGCAGGAACGCCTGCAGTATTCTTTTGCGAACGGTGCGTTGCTGCAGCGAGCGGTAACGCACCGTAGTTTTTGTGCGGATCACAATGAGCGCCTGGAGTTTCTGGGCGACTCGGTGCTGGGCCTGGCGGTATCGACGATGCTGTTCCAGAAGCTCAAGGGCACCCCGGAGGGCGAGCTCTCGCGCATGCGCGCCAACCTGGTCAAGCAAGACACCTTGCACCAGATTGCGCTGCGCCTGCAGCTGGCCAAGGTGCTGCGCCTGGGCGAAGGGGAGTCTAAATCGGGGGGGCGTGAGCGCCCCTCGATACTCGCCGATGCGGTCGAGGCGATTATTGGAGCGGTTTACTTGGATGCCGGCTACACGCGGGCCGAGGCGATCGTGCATCATCTCTATGAGCGTGTCGAAATCTCGCAGCACATGCCCGCCGCATCCAAGGATGCCAAGACGGCGCTGCAGGAGTGGCTGCAGGCACGCAAGAAATCGGTGCCGGAGTATGTGGTGACCGGCACAACCGGGGCTGCGCATGCGCAGACCTTCCATGTCGACTGTGTGGTGCCGGCCTTTCAGGCCCGCAGCGAAGGCGCTGGCGCATCGCGCCGTGCGGCCGAGCAGGCGGCAGCCGCCATCATGTTGCAACAACTGCAGACCCAGCATCGCTAAGCTTTTTATGACCTCGAAAAAACCCCCATCTCCAAGCGCTGCTGGCCAAGACCCTGCAGAGCTGTTGCCTTCGGGCCAGACCCTCTCTGACCTGGACGCGATGCTCGCGGCCGCCAAGCCCGGCGCGACTGTGGCACGCGTCAGCGCCCCCGATGCCGACCAGGCCGAGGCGCCTGCCGCGCCCACCGGCCCGCAGCGCTGCGGTCTGATTGCCATCGTCGGCAAGCCCAATGTGGGCAAGTCCACGTTGATGAATGCCCTGGTCGGCCAGAAGATCTCGATCACCTCGCGCAAGGCGCAGACCACACGCCACCGCATCACCGGTATCCGCACAAAGGACAACACCCAGTTCGTGTTTGTCGATACGCCGGGCTTTCAGACCCGCCACTCGCGCGCCTTGAACAAGTCGCTCAACAAGACGGTGATGGGCGCCATCGGCGATGTGGACCTGATCCTGTTTGTCGTGGAGGCGGGCAGCTTCACCTTGGCCGACGCCAAGGTGCTGTCGCTGTTCAAGCCCGGCATTCCCACCTTGCTGATCGCCAACAAGCTCGACACCGTGCACCGCCGCCACGAGATTGCGCCCTGGCTGCGCGACATGCAGGAGCGCCACCCCTTTGCCGAATTCGTGCCGATGTCGGCCAAGAACAAGGGCGATATCGAGCGCCTGTTCGGCATCTGCGAAAAGTACCTGCCCGAGCAGGCCTGGTTCTACGGTCCTGAAGAGCTGACCGACCGCAGCGAGAAGTTCCTGGCGTCCGAGACCGTGCGCGAGAAGCTCTTTCGCTTCACCGGTGATGAGCTGCCCTATACCTCGACCGTTGTCATCGACAAGTTCGACGAGGAGCCCAGCAAGACGCATGGCCGCTTCATGCGCATTGCAGCGACCATCGTTGTCGAACGTGATGGCCACAAGGCCATGGTGATTGGCGAGAAGGGCGAGAAGCTCAAGCGCATCAGCACCGAGGCACGCCAGGAGCTCGAAAAGCTGCTGGGCGCCAAGGTGTTCCTGGAAGTCTGGGTCAAGGTCAAGTCCGGCTGGGCCGATGACGAGGCCCGGGTCAAGTCCTTCGGCTACGAATAAGCGCAAGCCTGGCGCATACCGGCGCACCGCCTGCTGTGCCCGGTCGGCGCCCAGTGCGTGATACCCGATCTCTTCTCTGGCCCCAACGGGGTCACGTACTGCACCCCCTGAGCCATGGCTGTCAAGCGCGTCAATGAAGAACCGGCCTACATCCTGCACCGGTATGACTGGAGTGAATCCAGCCTGGTGCTGGAATGCTTTACCCGGCACCGGGGACGCGTAGCCCTGGTCGCCAAGGGCGTTAAAAAACCCACGTCCAACTTTAGGCCGGTGCTGCTGGCCTTGCAGCCGCTGCGCCTGTCCTGGGGCATCGCGGGCGAGGGGGCCTCGGACATCCATACGCTCAAAAGCGCCGAGTGGGTAGGCGGCCACACGATGCCGGTGGGCGCGGGCCTGCTCTCGGGCCTGTACCTCAATGAGCTGCTGATGCGGCTGCTGGCGCGCGAAGACCCGTTTGCCAACCTGTTCGACATCTATGCCGGTGTGGTGCGGGTGCTGGCCACCGACCATGGCGAGGTGCTCGAGCCCGTGCTGCGCGCCTTTGAGCTGCTGCTGCTGCGCGAGCTGGGGCTGCTGCCATCGCTGGCGGCGCAAACCCTGTCGCTGCAGCCGCTCCAGCCCGCCACCCGCTATGTGCTGGTGCCCGACGCCGGCCTGCGCGAGGCCCATGGGCAGGACAGGGCGGGGCTCAGCGGTGCACAATGGAAGGGCTTGGAGCAAGCGCTGTCCGCTGCAAACCCCTATCCCGCAGTGCTCAGGGCTTGCGTGTTGTGCGCCGCAGAGTTAAAAGTTCAGTTGCGTACGCTACTGCAACACCATTGTGGTCAGCCGGTATTGCGTACGCGCCAGTTGATGATGGATATCCAATCACTATGACTACCCCCGTGAAAACTGCCCTGTCTATCAACCTCAACAAGGTGGCACTGGTGCGTAACACCCGCCACCTGGACATCCCCAGCGTGACGCGTGCGGCACGTCTGTGCCTGGAAGCGGGCGCGCAGGGGATCACCGTGCACCCGCGGCCGGACGAGCGCCATATCCGCCCGGGCGATGTGGAGCGGCTGGCCGATGTGATCGCCACCTGGCCGGTCAAGCGCGAGTACAACATCGAAGGCAATCCTTTCCAAAATCTGATGACCTACGTGCGCCAGTACCGCCCGCACCAGGCCACCTTTGTGCCCGATGGCGAGGACCAGTTCACCAGCGACCATGGCTGGAACTTTCCGCAAGACGCCGAGCGCCTCAAGCCGCTGGTGGACGAGTGCAAGGCACTGGGTGTGCGCGTGAGCCTGTTCATGGACCCGATCCCCGAGCAGATGGCCGCTGCCAAGGCGGTGGGCGCCGACCGGGTCGAGCTCTACACCGAGCCCTATGCGGCCGCCTTTGGCACGCCGGAGCAAAGTGTGCAATTGGCGCGCTACGTGGCCGCGGCCAAGGCGGCGCAGGCTGTGGGCCTGGGCGTCAATGCCGGCCATGACCTGAGCCTGCGCAACCTCACCCCCTTTGTGACCCATGTGCCCCAGGTGCTGGAAGTGTCGATTGGCCACGCCTTTGTCACCGATGCGCTGGAGATGGGCTACGCCGAAGCCGTGCGTGCCTACCGCCGCTCGCTCGATGCCCGCGCCGATGGCGTGCTGCTGTAACCGCACGCCCAGGTCTGTGACAGCATGATCTACGGTATTGGCACCGACATCTGCGATATCCGCCGCATCCGCGCTACGTTGGAGCGCCAGGGCGAGCGCTTTGCCCACAAGGTGCTGGCCGAGGGCGAGCTGGCCGTCTGGCGCCGCCGCAGCGAGCGCTGGCCTGACCGGGGCGTGCGCTACATGGCCACCCGCTTTTCGGCCAAGGAGGCCTTCAGCAAGGCCGTGGGCCTGGGTATGCGCATGCCGATGACCTGGCGCAACTGCGAGGTCATCAACCTGCCCAGCGGCAAGCCGGGCATCCGGCTGCATGGCGAGCTGGCCGCCTGGTTCGAGGCGCAAGGGCTGACGGCCCATATCACCGTGACCGACGAGGTCGACTATGCCGCGAGCTTTTGCGTCGTCGAAAAGCTCTGATTCCCGCTCCCCGGGCCCTGCCAGGGCCCGTTTTTGAATTGTCCGCATCCCTCCCATGCACGCTCCTCTGATCATTGATATCGCCGGCAAGGCCCTGACCGATGCCGACCGCGCCCGCCTGGCCCACCCGCTGGTGGGGGGCGTCATCCTGTTTGCCCGCAACTGGGAGAGCCGCTCGGCGCTGGTGCAGCTGTGCGCGCAAATCAAGGCCATCAAGCCCGATTTGCTCATTTGTGTGGACCATGAGGGCGGGCGCGTGCAGCGCTTCCGTACCGATGGCTTCACGCACCTGCCATCGATGCGCCATTTTGGCCAGATGTGGATGGACGACGGCCAGGGCCGCCAACACCGCACGGGCAGCGGCGCGATGCGCGCGATGAATGCCGCCACTGCAGCGGGCTATGTGCTGGGTGCCGAGCTGCGCGCCTGCGCGGTGGATTTCAGCTTTACCCCGGTGCTGGATCTGGACTATGGCGAAAGCTCGGTGATCGGTGACCGCAGCTTTCACCGCGACCCGCGCGTGGTGGCGATGCTGGCCAAGAGCCTCATGCATGGCCTGCTGCAGGCGGGCATGGGCAACTGCGGCAAGCATTTCCCCGGCCACGGCTTTGTGAAAGCCGATTCGCATGTGGATATTCCCGTCGATGGGCGCAGCCTGACTGCCATCCTGGCCGAGGATGCCGCGCCTTACCCGTGGCTGAGCAGCGTGCTGACGGCCGTGATGCCCGCCCATGTCATCTACCCCAAGGTGGACAAGCGCCCGGCCGGCTTTAGCGAGAAATGGCTCAAGGATGTGCTGCGTACGCGCCTGCGCTATGACGGCGCGATCTTCAGCGACGACCTGAGCATGGAAGGCGCGCGCCGCATCAATGGGAGCTTGATCAGCTACACCGAGGCCGCGCTGGCCGCCTTGTCCGCCGGCTGCGACATGGTGCTGCTGTGCAACCAGAGCCTGGGCCTGGGCGCCCATGTCGATGAGCTGCTCGATGGCATGGACGACGCGCTGCGCAGCGGCCGCTGGCAGCCCGACGAGGATTCGGAATCTCGCCGCCTGGCGCTGCTGCCCGAGACCGTCCCCCAGCCCTGGGATGAGCTGATGCGCCAGCCCGCCTACCAGGACGCGCTGGACCTGCTGGGCTGAGCGGGGAGGGCCACCCGGGGAGGGCTGCCCGGGGAGGGCTGCCCGGGTAGGGCCACCCGGGGAGGGCCGCCCGCATTGCTGGCTGCGGCAGCGGTTTAAGCCTCGCCTCAGGCCCGTCCTCTAGATTGCTCTTATCCCCTAGATGGCTGAGAGCATATGCCCCTTCACAACCCCTTGCGCCGCGTGGCGCTGGCCGGCCGCGAGGCCCTGGCGCTGACGCGGCCCTATTTTGTCTCCGAGGAAAAGCTCCGCGCCTGGGGCCTGCTGGCCGCCATCGTCGCGCTCAACCTGGCAGCGGTGTTCATGCTGGTGCAGATCAACAGCTGGAACCGGGTGTTCTACGACGCGCTGCAAAACAAGCAGGCCGATGTGTTCTGGCACCAGCTCTGGCGCTTTTTGTGGTTGGCGCTGGTCTACATCGTCATTGCGGTCTACAAGTTCTACCTCACCCAGCTGCTGCAGTGGCACTGGCGGCGCTGGCTCACCGAGCACCTGCAAGGCCGCTGGCTGGCCCACAAGGCCTTCTACCGCATGGAGCTGGGCCGCTACAGCAGCAGCGAGCAGATGCCGGACAACCCCGACCAGCGCATCCAGGAAGACATCAACCTGTTTAGCAGTTATACCGTGGCGCTCAGCATGGGGCTGTTGAACGCCCTGGTCACCTTTGTCAGCTTTGTCGGCATCCTCTGGGGGCTGAGCGCGGCGATGGATCTCAGCCTGCCTGCTGTGCTGGGTGGCGGCAGCCTGCATATTCCCGGCTTTATGGTCTGGATGGCCGTCGTGTATTGCCTCGTGGGCAGCGCCCTATCGCTTTGGCTGGGCAAGCCCCAGGTGGGCCTCAATATCGCGCAGCAGCGCCTGGAGGCCGACTACCGCCACCACATGGTCCGGGTGCGTGAGCATGCCGAGGCCATTGCGATGGACGGCGGCGAGCGGGTGGAGGGCGCGCAGCTGCGCCTGCGCTTTGGCGATGTGCTGGGCAACTACCTGCAGCTGATCCGGCAGCAAAAAAAGCTTGCCTGGTTCACCAATTTCTTTGGCCAGGCCGCCGTGGTGTTTCCCTTCATCATTGCGGCGCCGCGCTTTTTCAGCGGCGCCATCCAGCTGGGCCAGCTGATGCAGATTGCCTCAGCCTTCAACCAGGTGCAGGACTCGCTCAGCTGGATCGTCAACAACTACAGCGATATAGCCGCCTGGCGCGCTACCACGCGGCGTCTGGCCAGCTTTGAGGCCGGTCTGCGCGCCCAGGCCCAAGCCCAGGGCCCGTCGCTGGAAGCGGCCGACCATCTGCAAACCCAGGGCCTGCAGGTGGCGCTGCCGGGGGGCCGGGTGGTGATCGAGGATTCGGCCTTGCAACTGGCCGCCGGCCAGGATGTGCTGATCAGCGGCCGCTCGGGCAGCGGCAAGTCGACCCTGCTGCGCAGCCTGGCCGGCATCTGGCCGTTTGCGCGCGGCCGGGTGCAGCGGCCGCTGGACAGCATGTTCATCGCGCAGCGCCCTTATTTTCCCGATGGCAGCCTGCGCCAAGCCTTGGCCTACCCGCAGCCTGCTAGCGACTATGGCGATGGCCAGCTGCAGGCAGCCTTGCGTGCAGCGCAGTTGGCGCCGCTCATGGAGCGGCTCGATGAGGTTGCCGCCTGGAACGCCGTGCTCTCCGGGGGCGAGCAGCAGCGCCTGGCGATTGCACGGGTGCTGCTCAAACGCCCGGCCTGGGTGTTTGCTGATGAGGCCACCAGCGCGCTGGACCAGGCGACCGAAGCCGAGGTCTATGCGCAGCTGGTGCAGCTGGTACGTGAGCGTGGTGGATCGCTGGTGTCGGTCGCCCACCGCGACAGTGTGCAGGCCTTCCATCGCGGGCGCTGGCAGCTCGATCCAGCGCAGCGTGCGGTAGTGCCAGGTTCCGTCACGCGCTAGCCTGGATCGCCTTCAGCTCTCCAGCTGCGATGGGCCAAAAAAATGCCTGCACAAGGCAGGCATTTGTCAGTGTCAGGTGGTTAATGCACAGGTCAGGCGACGGCGCCCACACCCAGCAGGGCAATCACCAGGAAGATCACCGTGATGGCAATGAAGATGAAGAACAGGATCTTCGCAATACCCGCCGCGCCCGAGGCAACACCGGTAAAGCCGAAAACGCCGGCCAGCAACGAGATCACCGCAAAAATAATGGCCCACTTAAGCATCGAAAACCTCCTGTTGTCATGTGATGGTTCATCTTAAGCAGGGGGCCCGGTACCTGCCGTGGGCCGAAGATGTAAGTAGCGGTAGGCTGGCGCTGACAGCGCTTGGTGGGCGCCTCACGGGGGCTGTATCAGGGAGCGGCCGGCCTATCGGCTGGCACAGCGGGGCTGGCTTCAGGGGGTTGCTGCGGTGGCGGATCATCGGTCCAGCGGCGCACCACCTTTTGGAAGATATGGGTGTTAGGAATCTGCAGCACCACGCTCTGGCTGCGGTCGGCTGCGAAGTCTTCGATGGTGGTGTAGAGCATGTTGATATCGACCACGCGGCCCTTGGCCCCGGGCTTGTCCAGGCCATCGAGCACCTCGATGTAGTCGCCCAGCCGGTAGGGCCGCACGGTGAAGATCAGCACCGCACAGAAGAAGTTGGACAGCACGCTCCAGGCGGCGAAGAAGGCCACAGCGCCAACGGCGGCAAAGCCCGAGAACGCCGTCCACAGCACGGTGGCGCTCACTCCCAGGCGCTCCAGAATCAACAGGCAGGTGCCGCCAATGATGAGCCAGCGCACCAGGCCCTTGATCGGCACGGCCAGTTCCAGCGGCCAGTGGTAGTGCTGGGCCACGCGGGTGATGAGCTTGCGGGTGACATAGTTGAGCGTGATGGCCAGCAGCAGGATCAAGGTGATCTGCATCGCCGGCACGATGATGTCCACCCATTCGGTGGCCCAGTCAGGGATCAAGAGTTTGAGTCGGTTCATGGCAGGCGTCGGGAGCGCAGCGGGTGCAAAGCAGCCCGTGGTGGTGGATGCGCCGATTATCGGCGACGAGAGGCCGCGTTGGGGCCGCGTTCAGGCCAGCGGCAGCTGGCTTTCTTCGGCCCGGCAGGCCTCGTCATGCCAATCGACCAGCGCCTGGATATCCATCGCAATGCGGGCCTGGCCCAGCTGCGCAACGAAGCGGCAGGCGCTGTACTGCGCCGCTTGCTTGTCGTAGACATGCGTCCAGTCTGCGCGCGCTGCCAGCTGGTTGGCCGCGACCGGCCAGCGCCGCACCTGCGGGCTGGGGCCGGACATGCCCATGCGCCAGGGCTTGCCGGTGACGCGGGCACGAAAGCACTGCTGCTGCAGGCACAGGCGCTGGTAGATCGGATCGACCTGCAAGGCCGCGAACAGGTTCTGCACCGCGCCGTCCGTGGGCGCCATGGCCTCATGGGTGACGATGATGCGCAGGCCCTTGGGTGTGCTGTAGACGCGCAGACCCCAGTCGGGGTGCTGCTGGCTGAAGGCGGTGACCCGCTCCAGCGCCAGCTGCCGGGGATCGGCGCTGCCGGCCTGCTTCTGCCGCGCATTCAGCAAGCGCCGGAGCCACAGCGCCATCACCACCACCGTGCCTGCCAGCACCACCATTGCGGGCAGCGCGCCGCCCTGCGCAAAGATGACAAAGCAGGCCGCCAGCGCAAAGAAAGCCGCGATCAGCAGTGGTGCCGCGCTGGGGGGCTTTGGCTGCGGCGGGAAGTCCATGTCGGCAATGGCGACATCGGGGGTGTTGAGGCAGTGCGCGCCGTAGCTGTTGCGCGTCATCACCGCCCGGCCGCGCTGGCCCAGAATCTCTTCGCGGATGGGGGTCTGGTCGTTCAGTCCGTATTCGCCGAGCCGCTCCATGCGCTGAAAGCGGGCATCGAGGTTGCGCGCCTGCGGGGCGCTGAGCACCTGGTCGAGCGCGGCCTGGGCGCGCTGCTGCGCGTGGGCTTGCGCGGCATCGGGGCTCTGGTCGGACCAGCCCCAGCGCTGGACGGTGGCGCCATGGCGGGGGCTGGTTTCATGGCGCAGGCGCGCTTGCGCCCAGTAGCGAGGTATCTGCATGCAGGCCAGTATATCGGCGGCAACTGGCCATGAAAAAAGCGGCACAGGCTCTGGGCAGAACCTGTGCCGCTGGGCGCAGTTGGCAGGCCGGGGGCCTGCGGGGCGCCTTATTGCTCCCGGCGCAGCGCGGGGAACAGGATGATGTCGCGGATGCTGGCGCTGTCGGTCAGCAGCATCATGAAGCGGTCGATACCGATGCCGCAGCCGCCGGTGGGCGGCATGCCGTACTCGAGCGCACGCACAAAGTCGTGGTCGTAATACATGGCTTCGTCATCGCCGCCATCCTTGGCAGCGACCTGCGCGTTGAATCGCGCGGCCTGGTCTTCGGCGTCGTTGAGCTCCGAGAAGCCGTTGCCGAACTCGCGGCCGGTGATGTAGAGCTCAAAGCGCTCGGTCACTTCGGGGCGGTCATCGTTGGCGCGGGCCAGCGGGCTGATCTCGGTCGGGTGCTCCATGATGAAGGTGGGGTTCCAGAGCTTGTCCTCGACCACTTCCTCGAAGTACAGCACCTGCAGGCTGGCCAGCGTGCGGCCAGCCAGCTTGTCTTTCTCCTCCTTCATGCCCAGCTTCTTCAAGGCATTGGTGAGCCATTCGCGGTTGCCCACGTTCTCGCCGGCATCGGTGTACTTGACGATGGCTTCGGTAATCGTCAGGCGCTCGAAAGGCTTGCTCAGGTCCACCGGCTTGCCGCCATAGGTCAGCTCCAGGGTGCCCACGGCCTTCATCGCCGCGTCGCGGATCAGTGCTTCGGTGTAGTCCATCAGATCGCGGTAGTTCCAGTAGGCCGCGTAGAACTCCATCATCGTGAACTCGGGGTTGTGGCGCACCGACACCCCTTCGTTGCGGAAGTTGCGGTTGATCTCGAACACGCGCTCGAAGCCGCCCACGATCAGGCGCTTGAGGTAGAGCTCAGGCGCAATGCGCAGGTACATCTCCTGGTCCAGCGCATTGTGGTGGGTGATGAAGGGCTTGGCATTGGCACCACCGGGGATGGGGTGCAGCATGGGGGTTTCCACTTCGAGGAAGCCGTGCTCGACCATGAACTCGCGGATGCCGGAGACCGCCTTGGAACGGGCCACAAAGCGCTTGCGGGCCTCTTCGTCGGTCATCAGGTCGACATAGCGCTGGCGCACCTTCTGCTCCAGATCGGCCATGCCGTGGAACTTGTCGGGCATGGGGCGCAGGCTCTTGGTGAGCATGCGGATCTGGGTCACCTTGATCGACAGCTCGCCGGTCTTGGTCTTCATCAGCTGGCCTTCGGCACCGATGATGTCGCCCAGATCCCACTTCTTGAAATCGGCATACAGCTCTTCGCCCACCGCATCGCGGGTGACGTAGAGCTGGATGCGGCCGGTGGCATCCTGCACGGTGGCAAAGCTGGCCTTGCCCATCACGCGCTTGAGCATCATGCGGCCACCAACGCTGACGGTCAGCGCAGCCGCGTCTAGGTCAGCTGCGTCTTTTTCGGCATGGGCCGCAATCAGGTCGGCAGCGCGGTTGGCGGGCTTGAAGTCATTGGGGAAAGCCACACCTTTGCCTTGGCGCTGTGCTTCGCGCAGGGCTTTGAGTTTTTCACGGCGCTCGGCAATCAGTTGGTTTTCGTCGTGCGCAACCGGCGCGGTCTCGGGAGTGGTGTGGTTTTCAGACATGAAGAGGCCAGCATTGCGCTGGTAAACGGCCAAAACCTGTCATTTTAAGATTTTTAGCGCACCCCTTGCCGGCAATTGCCGTAGTGTCCGACTGCTGCACCGCTTTTCGTCCCTGGCCGCCAGGGGGATTTGCGGCCACTGGCGCACACTGCGAGCCTAGAATAACTGCTTCAAGCCCTTTGCAATGGGCCTGTCAGCTTCATTTTTAATAGCAAATTCAATAGCAAATTTTGCGCAATCGGGACCGATCCCGACTGGAAACACCGATGCTTTTTCAAATCCTGTCCCTGCTGCTCAATATTGCAGGCGGTCTGCTGACCGGCGCATGCCTGCTGCGCTGGTACATGCAGTACCAGCGCATCTCCTTCAACAACCCGCTGGGGCAGCTGGTGCTGGCGCTGACCAGCTGGATGGTGCTGCCCTTGCGCAGAATCACCAAGGGGCTGCCCGGTGGCGACTGGGCCAGCATCCTGGGTGCCTGGCTGGTGCAGGTGGTCCAGTTTGTGCTGCTGTGGCTGGTCTCGGGCGGCCTGGCATCACTGCTGTCGGTGCTGGTGGTCGCCACCATTGGCGTGGCCAATATCGCCATCTCCACGATGGTGGTGGTGACCCTGGTGCACGCCGTGCTGTCCTGGCTGTCCTCGGGCAATGCAGTGATGAATGCCGTGTTCCACCAGCTCACCGCGCCGCTGCTGCGCCCCTTGCGCAAGGTCATTCCGCTCATTGGCGGGGTCGATCTGTCGCCCATCGTGCTGCTGGTGGGCTTGCAGATCATCTCCATCATGCTGGCCCACCTGCAGTCGCGCCTGTTGATGGCGGTGTGATACGGTAGTGGGGCCGGAGCCCTGACGCAGAAAAACCGCCAGAGGCGGTTTTTTTGTGGGTGTTTAGCGCCCCAAGCGGGGCCACTGGGCCGCGCCGGGCCGATCAGGCCACCGCGTCAGCGGGCAGGCGCTGCAGCATGGCCAGGCTGCTGGCAATGCGGTCGCGCAGCTCGCGGCGGTCGACAATCATGTCCACGCCACCCTTTTGCTGCAGGAACTCGGCGCGCTGGAAGCCCTCTGGCAGCTTGACGCGCACGGTGTTCTCGATCACGCGCGGGCCGGCAAAGCCGATCAGCGCCTTGGGCTCGGCCATGACGATATCGCCCATGAAGGCAAAACCGGCAGACACGCCGCCCATCGTCGGGTCGGTCAGCACGCTGATGTAGGGCAGGCCCTTCTTGGCAAATCGGGTCAGCGCGGCATTGGTCTTGGCCATCTGCATCAGGCTGAGCAGGCCCTCCTGCATGCGCGCGCCGCCGGTGGCGGTAAAGCACACAAACGGCACCTTTTGCTCGATGGCGGTTTCAACGCCGCGCACAAAGCGCTCGCCAACGACCGAGCCCATCGAGCCGCCCATGAATTCAAACTCGAAGCAGGCGACCACCAGGTTGATGCTCTTGACCGAGCCACCCATGACGACCAGTGCATCGGTCTCGCCGGTGTTTTCCAGAGCTTCCTTGAGGCGCTCGGGGTACTTGCGGCTGTCCTTGAACTTCAGCGCATCGACGGGCAGCACTTCCTGGCCAATCTCGTAGCGGCCTTCGGCGTCGAGGAACTGGTTCAGGCGCGCGCGCGCCGACATGCGGTGGTGGTGGCTGCACTTGGGGCAGACATTGAAGTTGTGCTCCAGGTCGGCCTTGTACAGCACGGCTTCGCATGCAGGGCACTTGATCCACAGACCTTCGGGCATCTGGCGACGCTCGGCCGGGTCGGTGTGCTGGATCTTGGCGGGTAACAGTTTCTCTAGCCAGGACATGGTTGTTTTCCTTTGCTCTCGCACTCAAGGGGCTGCGCACGGCGCAGCCCAGGAGGCGCATTATGCGTCAAGCGCCTTGCGGATGCCACGCAAAAAATCGGAGACCAGCGCCACGACTTTCTCGTGCGGCTGGTTTTCGATCAGCTGGATGATGCGGGTGCCGATCACCACGGCATCGGCCACCTTGCCGATGGCCTGGGCCGTCTGCGCATCGCGAATGCCAAAGCCCACGCCCACAGGGATGTGCACATGCTGGCGGATCAGCGGCAGCATCGCCTCGACGGCGCCGGTATCGAGCGTGCCCGCACCGGTGACGCCCTTGAGCGAGACGTAGTACACATAGCCACTGGCCACGCGCGCCACCTGCTGCATGCGCTCTTGCGTGGAGGTGGGCGCCAGCAGGAAGATGAGGTCCATGCCATGCGCACGCAGATCGGCCGCAAAGGCTTCGCATTCTTCGGGCGGGTAGTCTACCACCAGCAGGCCATCGACTCCGGCGGCAGCGGCATCGCGCACAAAGGCGCCCTTGCCATGCAGCTGGTCATAGCGCTCGACCGGGTTGGCGTAGCCCATCAGCACCACAGGGGTGGTGTTGTCCTTGACGCGGAACTCGGCCACCATGGCCAGCACCTGCTTCATGCCGATGCCCAGCGACAGGGCTTTTTCTCCGGCCTTCTGGATGACGATGCCATCGGCCATCGGGTCCGAGAAGGGCACGCCCAGCTCGATCACATTGGCGCCGGCATCGACCATGCCATGCATCAGCGCAGGCGTGATGTCGGCAAACGGAAAGCCGGCAGTGACATAGGGAATCAAGGCCTTGCGGCCGGCCAGTTTCAGCTGGTCAAAAGTTGCGGCGATACGGCTCATTTGGTGTAGTTTCCCTTGACGGCCACGCCGCGGCTGGAGGGTTGGGCGTAAAAGTCGACGCCCGAGAGGTCGGCCACGGTGCCAATGTCCTTGTCGCCCCGGCCTGACAGGCTCACGAGGATGGACTGGTCGGCGCGCATGGTCTTGGCCAGCTTCATCGCATAGGCCACCGCATGGCTCGACTCCAGCGCCGGGATGATGCCCTCGGTATGGCACAGGTACTGGAAGGCGTCAAGCGCCTCCTGATCGGTGATGCCGACATACTGGGCGCGGCCGATTTCCTGCAACCAGGCGTGCTCGGGGCCCACGCCGGGATAGTCGAGACCTGCACTGATCGAATGGGTTTCGGTGATCTGGCCGTTGTCGTCCTGCAGGATGAAGGTGCGGTTGCCATGCAGCACGCCAGACGAGCCGCGCTGCAGCGACGCCGAGTGCTTGCCGCTGTCCAGGCCTTCACCGGCCGCTTCCACGCCGATCAGGCGCGTGTTCTCATGGGGGATATAGGGGTAGAAGATGCCCATCGCGTTGCTGCCGCCACCCACGCAGGCGATCACGGCATCGGGCTGCTCGGCAGCCATGTTCTGTTCCTTGAACAGCGCCGGCATCTGGGTCAGGCACTCGTTGCCGATCACGCTCTGGAAATCGCGCACCATCATCGGGTAGGGGTGGGGGCCAGCGACGGTGCCGATGATGTAGAAGGTGTTGTCCACATTGGCCACCCAGTCGCGCATCGCTTCGTTGAGAGCGTCCTTCAAGGTCTTGCTGCCCGACTCGACCGGCACCACGGTGGCGCCCAAGAGCTTCATGCGGTAGACGTTCGGGCTTTGGCGGCGCACGTCTTCACTGCCCATGTAGACCACGCATTCGAGGCCATAGCGGGCGCAGATGGTGGCCGTCGCCACGCCGTGCTGACCGGCGCCGGTCTCGGCAATGATGCGCGGCTTGCCCATGCGCTTGGCGAGCATGGCCTGGCCGATCACATTGTTGATCTTGTGGGCGCCGGTGTGGTTGAGGTCCTCGCGCTTGAGGTAGATCTGCGCGCCACCCATCTCGCGCGACATGCGCGCTGCGTGGTAGACGGGCGAGGGGCGGCCGACATAGTGGGCCAGCTCGTACTGGAATTCACGCAGGAACTCCGGATCGTTCTGGTACTTGTCATAGGCCTCGCGCAGCTCGACCAGGGCGTGGGTGAGGGTTTCGCTGGCAAAGCTGCCGCCATAGGGGCCGAAATGGCCCGCGGTATCGGGTTGCTGGTATTCAAACATGGAAGGGATTCTTGGCAAGTAGTGTGTCAGCGGCACGCACGGCAGCGACAAACTGTTGGATTTTTTCGGCGTCCTTGGTGCCCTTGATGGGTTTGCCATCGGCACCAGTCATCTCAACGCCGGAGCTCACATCCACCGCGAGCGAGATGCAGCGCGGTCTGACTTGCACAATGCCATCGGTCACGTTTGCAGGCGTGAGTCCACCAGACAAAACGAGATGAGAGGCTACGTTTGTTGGAAGCAGTGACCAATTGAATGCTTTGCCGCCGCCGCCGAACCCCTCGACATGGGCGTCGAGCAGGATGGCCTTGGCGTGTGAATATCGATGGGCATATTCTACGAGGTCGAACTGCACCGCAGCGTCGCCAAGGGGTATGCGTGCGGCGCGCAAAAAGCTGCGCTCGCCGCCGCCCGTCGACGCCAGGCATTGCTCCGGGCTCTCGTCGCCATGGAACTGGGCGATGGCGCCGGGCACGCGGGCGCAGGCAGCCATTACCTGGGCCGGGGTCTCGTTGACAAACAGCAGCACGGGGGTGACGAAGGCGGGCAGGCGGCGAGCCAGCTCAGCGGCGCGCTCGGCGGTCACGGCCCGGGGGCTGGCGGGGTAGAGCACAAAGCCGATGGCATCGGCGCCGGCGGCCACGGCCGCGTCCACATCCTGTTCGCGGGTCAGGCCACAGATCTTGATGCGGGTGCGGCCCGCAGTTGCTTGCATGGCGGTCAATGGAGCTCCTTGTTCAGGCAAACCAGTCAAACGATATGGCCTCGCTGGGCAGGCCCCAGTGCGCATCGTACTGCGGGCCCAGAAAGTACAGGCCATCGGGCGAGAAGGTGGGGGCGGCGGTCTCGCGGCTGCGCGCGTCGAGCACCTCTTGCATCCATTCTGGCGGCTTGGTGCCCTGGCCAATCACGACCAGGCAGCCCATGATGTTGCGGATCATGTGGTGCAGGAAGGCGCTGCCCTGGAAATCAAAGCGCCAGTAGCAGGACGGCACGCCATCGCGCGAGGCACTGGCGCGCTGGGCGCTGCGGCCAATATTGATCGCATACAAGGTCTTGACGGGCGACTTGGCCTGGCAGCCGGCGGCGCGGAACGAGGAGAAATCATGCTCGCCCAGCAGATACTGCACCGCGCGCTCCATGGCCTGCAGATCCAGCGGCTGGAACACCCAGCCGACCCTGCCATGCTCCACGCTGGGGCGCACCGGCGACTGCAGCAAGGCATAGCCATAGCGGCGGGATGTAGCGCAGGCGCGGCTGTGGAAGGCATCGGGCACGTTGCGCGCCCATTGCACGGCTATATCCTTGGGCAAGAAGGTGTTGGTGCCACGCACCCAGGAGGCCTCGCTGCGCTCGACAGGGGCGTCGAAATGCACCACCTGCATGAGGCCGTGCACACCGGCATCGGTGCGGCCAGCGCAAATGGTGGAGAGGGGGGAGGCGGCAAAGCGGCTCAGCGCCGCTTCTAGATGGTCTTGGACAGTGTTGCCGCTGGGCTGGCTTTGCCAGCCCTGGTAGGCCTGTCCGTTGTAGGTGATGCCCAGGGCGATTCGCATGGCGCCATCATAAGGCTGCCGGCCCACCCGGCCATGAAAAAGCCCCGCAGAGCGGGGCTGGTGCCAAGGAGCGGCTGCGGGTCAGCGGCTTTGGTCCAGCAGGCGCTGGGCCTGGGCCTTGACCGTGGCGCTGGACGACTCGGCCATGACTTCTTCGGCCAGCGAGCGCGCGCCTTCCTTGTCGCCGATGGCCAGGAATTCCTGGGCCAGGGTCAGCTTGGTGGCCAGCGGATCGCTGTCATCGATCTCCAGACCGGCCATGTCATCGGCCAAGGTGACCGGATGGGTGTGGTCGGGCTCGCCGCTGCTGGGCAGGTCCAGCGACAGCGAGGTCATGTCAAAGTCCATCGTCGGCATGCTCTTGTCGCCAATGGGCATCTGCGCCGTGCTTTGGCTGTCGAAGTCGCTCAACTGGAAGTCTAGCGAGCCAGGCTGGGTCTCCAGGCTCTGCGCGGCGCTGTGGCTGGCACTGGGCGAGAGCTCGGACGGAATGCTCAGCGCTTCGGCCAGCTGGCGGTCAAAGTCTTCCATCGACAGTGCGGGCTTGCCTGCGGCAGGTGCCAGCGCTTCGAAAGCCAGGCCCGCATCAGCGGCCGGCGCAGGTGGCGCGGCCACCGGGGTGGCGGGCACTGCCGGTGCCTGGAACTGCGAGGCGGCATCCGGGGTCTCGGTCAGCTGGCTGCTCATCGCGAAATCCAGACCGGTGGAGGGGCTGAATGCGCTGGCAGGGCTGGAGGCCGCCATCGTCGTGGGCGGTAGCGTGTTCTCGAATGGAATCGGCTCGGCGCGCGCAGCAGCGGCGGCGGCGGCCAGCGCGGCAGGCGTGGCGATCTCGGCCGCAGAAGGCACCGCAGCGGTGTTGTTCTGGTAGATCGGGTTGGCCGCGTCCAGCTCCTGGCCCAGCGCGGCGATGCGCAACCAGTCGGGGCCGGTGCCACCGGTCAGCTGGCGGGCATCCTTGGCGATGCTCTCCAGCGCCAGGCGGTCCTTGCGCTTGGCGTAGATCTCGGCCAGCTTGGCATGGAGCGCGCTGCGGGTTGGGCTGGTGCGCAGCGCTTCCTTGAGGATTTCCTCGGCCTGCAGGTCACGGCCGTAGGCCAGGTAGACATCGGCTTCGGCCACCGGATCGACATCTCCGGCATCGAGCTGGCTGGGGGTGTAGGCCAGCGAGGAGTTGCCGGTGGTCATCGCGCTCACCGAGGTGTCGATGTGCTGGCCACCGCTGGCGCCAAAGAACGAGTCCTGGGCCAGGCTGCTCTCGAGCACCGAGTCGGTCGCGGCGTTGACGCCTTCGTTGCGTTTTTTGTTGCGGTACCACAGGCCGCCGAGCAGCGCGAGGATGGCCAGGCCGCCAGCCACGGGCATCAGAGGGTTGCCCAGCAGCTCATCGACAAAGCTGGGCTCTTCGACCGGCGCGGGAGCTGGAGTGGGCTTGGGTTTGGGTGCCGGGGCAGGAGCTGGCGCTGCTGCAGGCGCAGCGGTGTCACCGGTGCCAGCAGCAGGCGCTGCGGCGGGCGCGGTAGCGGGGGCTGCTGCCGGTGCTGGGGCCGTTGCCGCAGGCGTTGCGGGTGCAGCAGGTGCAGTCGTGCCTGCAGCAGGCGCCGGCGTAGCACCAGGTGCAGCGGCTGCAGGCCCATTGCCCGTGGCAGCAACGGTGGCCGTAGCGGCAGGCTTGGCGTCTGCCGGGACGCCCGCGGATGCCGCCGAGGCTGCGGTGCCCGCAGCGGCTTGCTTGAGCTTGTTGAGCTCTTCGATGTTCTTGTTCAGCTCGGAGCTGCGCTCCTGGGCCGCATTGGCCTGCTGGGCGCTGGCGACGCTGGCTTCGGCCGACTTCGTGCCCTTGGCCGCTTCCTTGCTCAGCTTGAGCTGGTCCGGTGCCACGCTCTGGGGCTTCTTGTCGTCCACCGAGGCCTCGACCTTGCCGCTGGCAGCGCGCGTATCGGTGGCGACCTGGGCGGGCGCGGCCTTGGCCGCGAGCTGGCTGCGGTAGCTGTTGAAGTCGCGGCTTTGTGCGGCCACCATCTGGCGCGCCTGGCGGGGCGATACCGCGCGGGCCTGCTCGGCCGTCGGCATGGTCAGCGTGACACCTGCCTTCATGCGGTTGACGTTGCCACCGACAAAGGCGTGCGGGTTGCTCTGCACCACGGCGATGAGCATCTGGTCGAGCGAGATATCAGCGGGCTTGTTCTGCGCGGCGATGCGGCCCAGCGTGTCACCCCGTTGGGTGCGCACGGTGTCGCCACCGCTGTTGTTGCTGGCGCTGGGCGGAATGTTGGCGCGTGGTGCTGGTGCAGGGCGTGGTGCTGCAGCACTGAGGGTGGCCGGGGCAGGCGCTGGCGTGGCCGATGCCAGGGGTTCTTCGATCACGCGCACAGGTGGCGCCGGTGGGCGCGCTGCTGGGGCGGCGGCTGCGCTCAGCTGTGGGGCCACCGTGACGGCGGGTTCGGGCTTGCGCAGGTTGGGCGGGTCGAACAGCATGGTGTAGCTGCGTACGACCTGGCCGGAATTCCAGTTGGCGTCGATCACATAGTCGACAAAGGGGTCGTTGACCGGCCGCTGCGTGGTCAGCACGATCACGGCTGTGCCATTGGCGCGGCGCTGCAGCTGGGCGCGCACGGCGCTGGCCGTGCCCGAGTAGTCCATGCCCTGGGTGCGGAAGACGGCCGACGAGGCCGTCTTGACCTGCAAGGTATCGGCCTCGGCGTCGGTGATCTGCGGAACTTCGATTTCCGCGCGCAGGGGCTCGCCCAGCGCGGATTTCACATTGATCTTGCCCAGCGCGAGCGCTGATGCTTCCCCTGTGTACAGGCCAAAGGCTGCCATGGCGGCGGCAAGCGCAGTGATTTTCCAGCGATGCATAGTGCTATTTGATTGAATAGTAGAAGCGCGCGGGGTTGTTTTTGTACCCATGAGAAAGCCCTCCCCCTAAGACGCGAAATCGGTAATTATCAGTAAAAAGAACCTTAACAGTAATGTGTTGGGGTGACAAGTTAAGGAATGGGCATCTCATTTGATAGGGTGCTTGGGCTCGCTCCGGCCTGTTCGATTGTTGTTCCGGAGCAACTCTCCAGAAGGCGGGCGCCGAGCAGCGCCGTGCCTGAGGCCTGCGCCAACGCACTATGAAAAACACCTTCCAGCTGCTGGGAGCAGATCCGGAAGGTGGGATGGTTGGGCTGCTGACGAATCAGGCGGGCATCAAGCGGCCAGCAGGATACGCAGCATGCGGCGCAGTGGCTCGGCAGCGCCCCACAGCAGCTGGTCACCGATCACGAAGGCCGAGACGTACTCGGGACCCATGTTCAGCTTGCGCACACGGCCGACGGCCACTTCCAGGCCACCGGTCACGGCAGCCGGGGTCAGTTCCTGGACGGTCACGGCGCGCTCGTTGGGCACCCACTTGACCCAGTCGTTGCCGCCCTTGATCAGTGCTTCGATCTCGGCCAGCGGCAGGTCCTTGTTGAGCTTCAGGGTCAGCGCCAGGCTGTGGCAGCGCATCGCGCCAATGCGCACGCACAGGCCGTCGACGGGGATGGTGGCATCGGTGCCCAGGATCTTGTTGACCTCGGCCTGGCCCTTCCACTCTTCCTTGGACTGGCCGTTGTCCAGCTGGGCATCGATCCAGGGGATCAGGCCGCCGGCCAAGGGGGCGCCAAAGAATTCGGTGGGCACATCGCTGCGGATGGTTTGGGCCACCTTGCGGTCGATCTCCAAAATGGCCGATGCGGGCGTGGCCAGCTCATCGGCCACGGCAGCGTGCACCACGCCCATGCCCTTGAGCAGTTCGCGCATGTGGTTGGCGCCGCCGCCGGACGCGGCCTGGTAGGTCATCGACGAGACCCATTCGACCAGACCGGCGTTGAATAGGCCCGACAGGCCCATCAGCAAGATGGAGTTGGTGCAGTTGCCGCCAATCCAGTTCTTGCCGCCAGCGGCCAGCTTGCGCTGGATCAGTGCGTCATTGACCGGGTCGAGCACGATGACGGCATCGTCTTGCATGCGCAGCGAAGAGGCGGCATCGATCCAGTGGCCATTCCAGCCGGCAGCGCGGATCTGGGGGAAGACTTCCTTGGTGTAGTCGCCGCCTTGGCAGGTGATGATGATGTCGCACTTGGACAGCTCGGCAATGTCATTGGCATCCTTGAGCTGGGTGTGCACGGTCGCCATCGCCGGGGCCTTGCCGCCTGCGTTGGAGGTCGAGAAAAACACCGGCTCGATCAGCGCGAAGTCACCTTCTGCCTGCATGCGGTCCATCAACACCGAGCCGACCATGCCGCGCCAGCCCACCAAACCTACCAATTGCTTGCTCATAAAACGCCCTTGTGTACCTAAAGGAAATACCACGTGGGGCTGAGGGCCTGGCTCGTCGGCCAGGGGGAGGCGCACGACGAACCAGGCTGGATCAGCCGGTAATCTTCGTGGTGGTTGTGAATGTGTATGCGCGCGCAGCCATACCCGCCTCAATGGGGGTGATGGGGTTCAGCCAAGAAATAGGGCAGTGCGCAGACATAGGAAGCTATTCTAGCGCCAAATTTTAAAACCTGTGCAGAAATTTTTATAAATTTCGAGTGCTGGCGCATCGAAGCGCATGCATATACGATATTAAAAACTATTTTTCGACCATTTATGGTTTTTTATTTCGTCGAAATGACTAAAGTAGAAAGAGCGCCGTGCTTCTGTCGTCGTTTTGGTGTTGAAACGGGGTGGCTACATGCGTTGTCGAAGCGCTTCATTGTTCTGCAGGCGCAAAAAAGCGACCCGCAGGTCGCTCTTGGAGAGGCCTTGTGAAGACGGTTGCTTACAGAGCGGCCACCACGGCATCACCCATTTGCTGCGTGCCGACCTTGGTCGTGCCTTCGCTGTAGATGTCTGGCGTGCGCAGGCCCTGGGCCAGCACCTTTTGCACAGCCGCTTCGATCTTCTGGGCAGCGGCTTCCTGGCCCAGGCTAAAGCGCAGCATCATCGCCGCCGACAGGATGGTGGCCAGCGGGTTGGCAACACCCTTGCCGGCGATGTCCGGTGCCGAGCCGTGGCTGGGTTCGTACAGGCCTTGCTTCTTGTCGTTGAGGCTGGCCGAGGGCAGCATGCCGATTGAGCCGGTCAGCATCGAGGCTTCGTCGCTCAGGATGTCGCCAAACATATTGCCGGTGACGACCACGTCAAAACGCTTGGGTTCCTTGACCAGCTGCATCGCGGCGTTGTCCACATACATGTGGTCCAACTGCACATCAGGGTACTGCTTGCCCACGTCGGTCATCACGTCCTTCCACAGCTGGAAGGTTTCCAGCACATTGGCCTTGTCCACGCTGGTCACGCGCTTGCTGCGCTTTTGCGCGGCCTGAAAGGCGACATGGCCGATGCGCTCGATCTCGGGGCGGGTGTAGCGCATCGTGTCGAAGGCTTCTTCGGCGCCGGGGAAGTGACCGTCCGGTGCGCTGCGGCGGCCGCGCGGCTGGCCGAAATAGATATCGCCGGTCAGCTCGCGGATGATCAGGATGTCGAGGCCGGACACCAACTCGGGCTTGAGGCTGGAGGCGTGGGTCAGCTCCTTGTAGCAGATCGCGGGGCGGAAGTTGGCAAACAGGCCCAGCGCCTTGCGCAGGCCCAGGATCGCCTGCTCGGGGCGCAGCGCGCGCTCGAGCGTGTCGTACTTCCAGTCGCCCACGGCGCCAAACAGGATCGCGTCCGATGCCTTGGCAAGCTCCAGCGTGGCGGGTGGCAGCGGGTGGCCGGAGGCCTCATAGGCGGCGCCACCGACAGGTGCGCTTTGCAGGTGCAGGTCGAGCTTCAGGGCGTCGAGCACCTTCACGGCTTCTGCAACGATTTCTGGACCAATGCCGTCTCCGGGCAATACAGCGATTTTCATGGTTTTTTCTCAGTCAGGATGGCAGGGCTGCGCCCGGGGGGGGGCGCAGCGGGGGATGGCGTGAAAGGGATGCGCGCGGCGCTCAGGCCTTGGCTTGCACCAGGCTGTGTGCCAGCCAGGGCTTGGTGGCCAGGCGGTTGGCTTCATAGGCCTGGATCTTGTCCTTGTGGCGCAGCGTCAGGCCAATGTCATCAAAGCCGTTGAGCAGGCAGTACTTGCGAAAGGCGATCACATCGAAAGAGATGGTTTCGCCACCGGGGCGCAGGATGACCTGCTGGTCCAGGTCGATGGTCAGGCTGTAGCCGGGATGCACCGCGACTTCGTTGAACAGCATGTCGATCGTGGCCTCGGGCAGCACGATGGGCAGCAGGCCGTTCTTGAAGCAGTTGTTGAAGAAGATATCGGCAAAGCTGGGGGCGAGAATGGCGCGGAAGCCAAACTGGTCCAGCGCCCAGGGCGCGTGCTCGCGGCTGGAGCCGCAGCCAAAGTTCTTGCGGGCAATCAGGATGCTGGCGCCCTGGTAGCGCTGCTGGTTGAGCACAAAGTCCGGGTTGGGCTTGCGGGCGGACTCGGGCACGCCTGGCTGGCCGGGCTGGTCCAGGTAGCGCCATTCGTCAAAGGCGTTGACGCCAAAGCCGGTCTTCTTGATCGACTTGAGGAACTGCTTGGGGATGATGGCGTCGGTGTCGACGTTCTCGCGGTCCATGGGTGCCACGAGGCCGGTGTGGATGGTGAATTTTTGCATGTTCAAGCCTTTGGGCTGGCCACGTTCATGGGCTGAGCGTGGCCAGCGGTGTATGGGATGGGGTTAGCGTGCTGCGCGCGAGATGGCGTTGCCCGCCCCCTGCACGTCCTGGCCAATGCCGTGGACAGTGTTGCAGCCCGACAGCAGCGCGGCGAGCACGATGGTGAAGAAGGCAAAACGGTTTTTCATCGCATAGCTCCTGGGGTCATGCAAAACGGCGGATGTCCACAAAGTGGCCGTGCACGGCAGCGGCTGCAGCCATCGCGGGGCTGACCAGATGGGTGCGGCCCCCGGCGCCCTGGCGGCCTTCGAAGTTGCGGTTGCTGGTCGATGCGCAGCGCTCACCGGGCTCGAGGCGGTCGGCGTTCATCGCCAGGCACATCGAGCATCCGGGCTCGCGCCACTCAAAGCCGGCGGCGGTGAAGATCTGGTCCAGGCCCTCGGCCTCGGCCTGGGCCTTGACCAGACCCGAGCCCGGAACCACCATCGCCAGCTTCACATTCTTGGCCACTTTCTGGCCCAGTTTCTTGACCACGGCAGCGGCTTCACGCATGTCTTCGATGCGGCTGTTGGTGCAGCTGCCGATGAACACCTTGTCGACGAAGATGTCGTTGATCGGCTTGCCTGGCTCCAGGTTCATATAGGTCAGCGCGCGTTCGATGGCGCCGCGCTTGTTCGGGTCCTTTTCCTTGTCCGGATCGGGCACGGTGGCATCGACACCCAGCACCATCTCGGGGCTGGTGCCCCAGGTGACCTGGGGAACGATGTCTTCGGCGCGCAGGGTGACCACGGTGTCGAACTTGGCATCGACGTCGGAGTGCAAGGTCTTCCAGTAGCTGACGGCCTGGTCCCATTCGACGCCGGTAGGCGCCAGCGGGCGGCCCTTGACGTAGTCGATGGTCTTGCTGTCCACCGCGACGAGCCCTGCGCGGGCGCCGGCTTCAATGGCCATATTGCAGACCGTCATGCGGCCTTCGATGGACAGGTCACGGATGGCCGAGCCGGCAAACTCGATGGTGTAGCCGGTGCCGCCTGCGGTGCCGATGCGGCCGATGATGGCCAGCACGATGTCCTTGGCGGTCACGCCGGGGGCGACCTTGCCGTCCACCTTGATCAGCATGTTCTTGGCCTTCTTGGCCAGCAGCGTCTGCGTGGCCATCACGTGCTCGACCTCGGAGGTGCCGATGCCGTGGGCCAGCGCGCCAAAGGCGCCATGGGTGCTGGTGTGGCTGTCGCCGCAGACCACGGTCATGCCGGGCAGGGTGGCGCCTTGCTCGGGGCCCATCACGTGGACGATGCCCTGGCCCTTGTCCATGAAGGGGAAGAAGGCGGCGGCGCCGAACTCGCCGATGTTGTCGTTCAGGGTGACGATCTGTTCCTTGCTGATCGGGTCCTCGATACCGTCATAGCCGCGCTCCCAACCGGTGGTGGGGGTGTTGTGGTCGGCGGTGGCGACCACGGAGCTCACGCGCCAGAGCTTGCGGCCCGCCATGCGCAGACCTTCAAACGCCTGAGGGCTGGTGACTTCGTGCACCAGATGGCGGTCGATATACAGCACGGCGGTGCCATCCTCTTCGGTGTGGATGGTGTGCTCGTCAAAAATCTTGTCGTAGAGGGTGCGTCCGGTCATCGTGGTTCTCTTTGGGTCAAGGGTCTCATCAAGGGGCTAAATGCTGGATATCAAAGATGCGCAAAGGTCTGCAGGTGCACGGCCAGGTCCGCGTCCTGCTGGTCGGTGGCCTGGGCCTCGTCGGCGGGCCGGGGGCTCAGGTGCTCGACCAGCAGGCGGGCGGTGACCGGCAGCGCCTCAAAATCACGCGCCATCAGCCGCAGCTCGCGCTGCGCCCAGGCGTCGGCCAAGCGGATGCCGCGCAGGTTGCCCACGCCATGCATCAGCGCAAAGGCGCGGTCGGGCAGCAGGCCGATGCCCAGGCCGTTGTCGATCATGCGGCACATGGCGTCCAGGCTCGTGACCTGGATGCGCTGGCGCAGCGGCCGGCGCAGCTGGGCCGATGCGGTGCGCATGGCCTGGCTGATGCTGCTGCCCGATTGCAGGCCGACAATGTCCCATTCCAGCGCTTCTTCAAAACTGATGCTGTTGCGCTGGGCCAGTGCATGGTCCAGCGGCACCACCAGCATCAGGTGGTCGCTGCGGTAGGGGCGCGACTGCAGATCGAGCTCGGCGGTGTTGGCGACGGCATCGGGGTTGCAGATGCCCAAATCAGCTGTGCCTTCATGCACGGCCTGGATCACCTGCGCACTGAGGTGCTCCTGCAGGTCGATCTTGATCTGGCTGTGCGCGCGGGCAAAGCTGCCCAGGTCCTCGGGCAGAAACTGCACGATCGCCGAAATATTGGCATGGATGCGCACATGGCCGCGCACGCCATCGGCGTATTCGCTCAATTCGCCCTGCATGCGCTCCAGCCCGAACAGCACATTGCGGGCATGGTGCAGCAGGCTCTCTCCCGCTGGCGTTAACGTCACACCCCGGCTGTGGCGGTACAGCAGCTGGGTGTCGACGGCCGTTTCCAGGTCGGACAGGCGCTTGCTGACGGCCGAGGCCGCGATGAACTCCCGCTCTGCCGCCCGGCCAATGCTGCCCAGCTCGCACACCGCCACAAACAGCTGGAGCGAGGTCAGGTCAATGCGGCGCGCAAAACTGCGCTCTGAGCTTTTCATGGCGGGGGAGGTATCGTGTTTTTAGAAATCAGCAGCCATTTTATCGCCAAATATCGCGTTTGGTATCGCGGATGGCGATGGCTGATGTGTCATTTGCATGAAAACGTAGCCGCTTGCGCCAACTACGGCCTTCACCAATCTGCGCTGAATGTGTTCGTTTTTGTAAAGGCATCACCCCATTGGGCAGTCTCACCGCGATTGAGCAGACATCGCAAGCAGCGATGCTCTAGAAACGGAATCACCCATGTTTTCTCGCTCCCCTTCTGTTGGCTTGTTCAATGCGCGTCCTGGTGGCCTGGCGGCCATTGCCATCGCGGTGGCGGCCCTGCTGGCCGGCTGCTCGCCAGATGCCGGGCAGGGCGCATCGACGGCCGAGGCCCACATGGCCATCCCGGCTGCGCCCGCGCCGGTAGCGCCTATGGCGGCCCGCTCCATGGCCAAGATGGCGACGATGGAATCAGCACCCGCTGCCGATATGGCCATGGGCCAGGGCGGGGCGGCCGCGCCCAGCGAGCGCTTCTTGGCCATCAGCCACCGCATCCAGGTGGAGACGCCGGCGGCCGATCTGGCCGCGCTGTGGGAGGAGGTCAAGGCGCGCTGCGAACGGCTGGACTGCTATGTCGAGGGCTCGCAGCTGCGCCGCGAAACCCCGCAGTCGGCGGCCGAGGCCATGCTGGCGATGCGGGTCAGCCCCCAGGACTTTGCTGCGCTGACCGCGTCGCTGGGCGCTGGGGCCCGCGTGCTCAACCACCAGACCACGACCGAGGACAAGACCTATGAGGTGGTCGATGTGGAGGCACAAATCAAGAACCGCACGGAATACCGCGACAGCCTGCGCGCGCTGATGCTGGAGAAGAATGTCAAACGCAGCCTGCAGGACCTGATGGCCATCCGCGACACGCTCTCCCAGGTGCAGGCCGAGATCGATGCGGCCAACACGCACCGCGCGCTACTGCAGCGCGATACCGCCAAGCAGTTCGTGCAGATGCGCTTCCAGCCCACACGCGCCATCGTCAGCGGCACCTACAGCCCCTGGCAGCAAACCTGGCAGCGCAGCTGGGATGGCCTGACCCGCAGCGTGCAGTCGCTGATTCTGACCGCTGCGCAGTCGCTGCCCTGGTTGCTGGCGCTCGCGCTGGTGGTGCTGCTGCCGCTGCGCTTCGCCATCCAGCGCTGGATGCGCCGCAGCGCCGCGCGGGCGCAGCGTGCAAACCAGGCAGAAGCCCAGGACTGACAAGCGCAGCGGCCATGAAAAAAGCACCAGCGAGGCTGGTGCTTGGCGAAGGAGGCGCCGCATCGGATGGATGCGGCGTTTCTTTCTATCAGGTGAACAGGTTCTTCAGACGGTCGGCCCAGGACTGGTTGTTGGGTGTGTGCTTGGCGCCGCCCTTTTTCAGCGAGTCATCGAGTTCCTTGAGCAGCTTGCGCTGGTGCTCGGTGAGTTTGACGGGGGTCTCGACGACAATGTGCACATACAAGTCACCAGGGTAGCTGGCGCGCACGCCCTTGATGCCCTTGCCGCGCAGGCGGAACTGCTTGCCGGTCTGGGTGCCTTCGGGGATGTCGATCGCAGCCTTGCCGCTGAGGGTTGGCACTTCGATCTCGCCGCCCAAGGCAGCGGTGACCATGCTGACCGGCACTTCGCAGTGCAGGTCATCGCCATCGCGCTCGAACACCTCGTGCTTGCGCACGCGGATCTCGATATAGAGGTCGCCGGGCGGGCCGCCATTCTGGCCGGGCTCACCGTCACCGGTGGAGCGGATGCGCATGCCGTCGTCGATGCCGGCAGGGATGCTCACTTCCAAGGTCTTTTGCGACTTGGTGCGGCCCTGGCCGTGACAGCTGGTGCAGGGCTCGGGGATGATCTTGCCGGTGCCCCGGCAGTGCGGGCAGGTTTGCTGCACTGCGAAAAAGCCCTGGCGCATCTGCACCTGGCCGCTGCCGTGGCAGGTGCTGCAGGTCTTGACCTGGGTGCCGGGCTTGGCGCCGCTGCCGTGGCAGGTGTCGCACTCGTCCCAGGACGGAATCTTGATCTGGGCGTTCTTACCCGCTGCTGCCTCTTCGAGGCTGATGTCCATCGCGTAGGACAGGTCGTTGCCCCGGTAGACCTGGGGACCACCGCCGCCACGGCGCCCACCGCCAAACATCTCGCCAAAGATGTCGCCAAACGATTCGGCAAAACCACCAAAGCCCTCGCCGCCCATGCCCGAGCGCATATTGGGATCGACCCCGGCGTGGCCATACTGGTCGTAGGCGCCCCGCTTTTGGCTGTCGGAGAGCATTTCGTAGGCTTCTTTGCACTCCTTGAACTTCTCTTCCGCTTCCTTGGCCTTGTCGCCCTGGTTGCGGTCGGGGTGGTACTTCATGGCCATCTTGCGGTAGGCCGTCTTGATTTCGACTTCCGTGGCGGATTTGCTCAGGCCAAGGACTTCGTAGTAATCGCGTTTGGACATGGTGTTCTTGAATTCTGTGGGGTTTAACCAGCGGCGTTCAGGTACGCCCGGGCATGGGTGCCCACAAAGCTGCGGCCGGGATTGTCGCCGTCAATCCATTGCTGCGGTGGAAATAGCTCAAACAAGCCCACCTTGAACAAGGTGGGGATTGCCATCTTCAGCTCTTGTTCAACAGCGCCGCGCTCGCCGGCATTGTAGAGCGCGATGTTGTAGAGCATGGTGGCCACGGTGCCGGTCTGCACCCGGCTGCCGTCCTTGAGCGTGACGGCGGGCAGGTCTGCTGCGCCATCGGTGATCTTCTGGTTGACACGGCTGAGCTCTGCAACATGCAGTGCGTCGCTCGCAGGTGCTGTAGTAGATGTCATCGTGTGCCTTTGGATGCTTGCGTGAAAGGGAGACAGGGCCTGCAGCCCTCTGACCGGAGCTACGTGCTACAGAAGAAAGAGCGATTCTGTAGAAAAGCCATGCCGGAGTGCGGCAATGCGAACTCCGGCATGGGTGCTGGGTAGCGTCGGCTCCAAGCCTGTCAGAAGGCGATTAGTCCTTCTTGACTTCCTTGACTTCGGCGTCGACGACATTGTCATCGGCTGCCGCGGCGCCGGCCGCGCCAGCTGCTGCACCGGCGGCTCCGGCCTGTGCAGCCTGGGCGTCGGCATACACCTTCTCGCCCAGCTTCTGGCTGGCGGTCATCAAGGCCGTGGTCTTGGCTTCGATCGCGTCCTTGTCCTCGGTCTTCAGTGCTTCTTCCAGCGCTTGGACCGCAGTGTCGATGGCCGACTTCTCAGCAGCATCGAGCTTGTCGCCATGCTCGCCCAGGCTCTTCTTGACGCTGTGGACAGCGGCTTCGCCTTGGTTGCGGGCCTGCACCAGCTCGAGCTTCTTCTTGTCGTCGGCAGCGTTCAGCTCGGCGTCCTTGACCATCTTCTGGATCTCGTCCTCGGACAGACCGGAGCTGGCCTTGATGGTGATCTTGTTTTCCTTGCCGGTGCCCTTGTCCTTGGCAGAGACGTTCAAGATACCGTTGGCATCGATGTCGAAGGTCACCTCGATCTGTGGCGTGCCACGGGGTGCGGCTGGAATGCCTTCGAGGTTGAACTCGCCCAGCAGCTTGTTGGCGCTGGCGATTTCACGCTCACCCTGGAACACCTTGATGGTCACGGCAGGCTGGTTGTCCTCGGCGGTCGAGTAGGTCTGCGCGAACTTGGTCGGGATCGTGGTGTTCTTCGTGATCATCTTGGTCATCACGCCGCCCAGGGTTTCGATACCCAGGGACAGAGGCGTCACATCCAGCAGCAGCACGTCGGAGCGGTCACCGCCCAGCACCTGGCCTTGCACGGCAGCGCCCACGGCCACGGCTTCGTCAGGGTTCACGTCCTTGCGTGGGTCCTTGCCGAAGAATTCCTTGACCTTCTCTTGCACCTTGGGCATACGGCTCATGCCGCCCACCAGAATCACGTCGTCGATGTCGGACACAGCGATGCCTGCGTCCTTGATCGCGGTGCGGCAAGGGGCGATGGTGCGCTCGATCAGCTCGTCGACCAGGCTCTCGAGCTTGGCGCGGGTGAGCTTGATGTTCAGGTGTTTGGGGCCCGAAGCGTCAGCGGTGATGTAGGGCAGGTTGATGTCGGTCGCTGCCGAGCTCGACAGCTCGATCTTGGCCTTTTCAGCCGCTTCCTTGAGACGTTGCAGCGCCAGCACATCCTTGGACAGGTCCACGCCTTGCTCTTTCTTGAACTCGGCAATGATATATTCGATCACGCGTTGGTCGAAGTCTTCGCCGCCCAGGAAGGTGTCGCCATTGGTCGACAGCACTTCGAACTGCTTTTCGCCGTCCACATCGGCAATTTCGATGATGGACACGTCAAAGGTGCCGCCGCCCAGGTCATACACGGCGATCTTGCGGTCACCCTTGCCGCCCTTGTCCAGGCCGAAGGCCAGGGCTGCAGCGGTCGGTTCGTTGATGATGCGCTTGACTTCCAGACCGGCGATACGGCCAGCGTCCTTGGTGGCCTGGCGCTGTGCGTCGTTGAAGTACGCAGGCACGGTGATCACCGCTTCGGTCACGGGCTCGCCCAGGAAGTCCTCGGCGGTCTTCTTCATCTTGCGCAGCACTTCTGCGGAGATCTGTGGCGGGGCCAGCTTCTGGTCACGCACTTGCACCCAGGCGTCGCCGTTGTCGGCCTTGACGATCTGGAAAGGCATCAGGTCGATGTCCTTTTGCACTTCCTTCTCGTCGAACTTGCGGCCGATCAGGCGCTTGGCAGCGTAGATCGTGTTCTTGGGGTTGGTGACGGCCTGGCGCTTGGCAGAAGCGCCCACCAGGATTTCGCCGTCTTCCTGGTATGCAACGATCGAAGGCGTGGTGCGTGCACCTTCGCTGTTTTCGATCACGCGGGTGGTGTTGCCTTCCATCACGGCCACGCAGCTGTTGGTCGTGCCCAAATCAATACCGATAATCTTTCCCATTTCTCTACTCCTGTATTTGTTGGGGCGGCTCAGCCGCCCTGATTGACTGTTATCTGTGGCTTTTTGGCCGTTGTTCAAGTGCGCAGCGCAAAAAAGCCGGGAGCTGCGTTTTATTGTGGTGCCGCAACGGACACCAGCGCCGGGCGCAGCACGCGCTCGGCAATGGCATAGCCCTTTTGCAGCACGGCGACCACGGTATTGGGGTCCTGCGCCGCAGGCACGGCCGAGATCGCCTGGTGGTGGTGGGGGTCGAACTTGTCGCCGGCAGCCGGGTTGATCGCGACCACCTTGTTGCGCTCCAGTGCGGAGACGAGCTGGCGCAAGGTGGCGTCCGAGCCTTCGCGCAGTTGCTCGGGGCTGGCGTTCTGGATCGCCAGCGCGGCGTCCAGGCTGTCGATCACCGGCAGCAGGCTCTCGGCAAAGCTCTCGACGCCGAACTTGCGGGCCTTGGCCACTTCGTCATCGGCGCGGCGGCGGGCATTTTCAACTTCTGCCTTGGCGCGCAGGTACTGGTCGGCGAGCTCGGCATTCTTGGCCTTCAACTCCGCCAGCTCTGCTTCCAGTTGCGACTGGTTGGCAGCGGCAGCGGCTTCCAGCTCTTCGGCGGACATGGGGTTTTGGCCTTCGGGGTGGAGGTTGTCTGACATGGTGCTGTTCGTATTTCGTTAACAAAAAGGACTCTTGTGGCCGCACCTGGGGGCATTTCCTTGCTTTTCAAGGGGCTTATTTGGCATTTCCGCTTGGGAAGATGCACGCCGAGGCGTCTGCAGCGGCCCGTGTTTATAAACCATGTTTGACGGTTTTTGAATTGGTTTGTATAATCGTTGGTTTCCCTTGCCACACCGCGCTGCATTTGCAATCAAGTGCACTAGCGGGTGGCGCAATCCACAAGGAGTTTGCATGCGTCACTATGAGATCGTGCTGCTGATCCACCCCGATCAGAGCGAACAAGTTCCAGCTATGCTGGAGCGTTACAAAGGCATGATTACCGCCGGCGGCGGTAAGATCCACCGCGTTGAAGACTGGGGCCGCCGTCAACTGGCCTACATGATCAACAAGCTGGCCAAGGCCCACTATCTGTGCCTGAATATCGAAGCCGACCAGGCTGTGATGGCTGAACTGGAACACGCGTTCAAGTTCAACGACGCTGTGCTGCGCCAACTGACTGTGCAGAAGAAGAAGGCTGACACCGCTCCTTCGGCCATGATGAAGACCGTGGAACGCGAAGAAGCGCGCAAGGCCAACCAGGCTGAGCACGCCGCTGCAGAGCGTTAATCACACAGGAGGTGGAGAACCGCGTACTTGTCACCGCCGTCATCGCTGAAATCAAGATTTTGCGATACACGCCGGCTGGGCTACCTGCTGTAGATGTTGTGCTGGAGCACCGCTCCACCCAGACCGAAGCAGACCAACCCCGACAAGTCAATGCCGTGCTCAAGGCGATTGCCTTTGGTGCACTGGCAGAGCGAATCGCTCGGCAGGCTGTAGGGAGCACCTGGACATTCCAGGGCTTTTTGGCCACACCGCGCAACAGCAAATCGCTGGTTCTGCACATCCAGGATATTCAACAAGATACTTATTGAGAGGTCCGAAAATGGCCACGTTCAAGAAATTCAACAAAGACAAGCGCCCAAAGCGCAACACCCAGTCGCTGCTGTTCAAGCGCAAGCGTTTCTGCCGCTTCACCGTGGCTGGCGTCGAAGAAATCGACTACAAGGATGTCGACACCCTGCGTGACTTCGTTGCTGAAAACGGCAAGATCATTCCCGCTCGTCTGACCGGCACCCGCGCCATCTACCAACGTCAGCTGAACACTGCCATCAAGCGCGCTCGCTTCCTGGCCATGGTTCCTTACTCTGACCAACACAAGATCTAAGGAGCACGAACATGCAAATCATTCTGCTCGACAAGGTCGTGAACCTGGGCAACCTGGGTGAAATCGTGAAGGTCAAGGACGGCTACGCACGTAACTTCCTGATCCCTTCGGGCCGCGCACGCCGCGCTACCGAAGCTGCCAAGGCTGAATTCGAAGCCAAGCGCGCTGAGCTGGAAAAGGCTGCTGCTGAAAAGCTGGCTGCTGCCCAAGCACAAGGCGAGAAGCTGTCCGGCCAGACCGTGAAGCTGACCCAAAAGGCAGGTGTGGATGGCCGTCTGTTCGGCTCCGTCACCAACCACGACATCGCTGATGAACTGGGCAAGATGGGCTTCCAAGTGGTCAAGTCGCAAGTGCGTCTGCCCAACGGTCCTATCAAGACCGTGAGCGAGACCGCTGTGGAAGTGGCTCTGCACACCGACGTGGTGGTGGAAGTGAATGTGTCCGTCTACGGCGAACACGTTTAATTCCTGCGCTCTGCGTTGACAAGCCGCCCTCGGGCGGCTTTTTCGTTCCCGGCCGCAGCGTTTCCGGGATGCGGGTTTTGTTTGTCGCTGCCAGCCTTGCGCGGCATCTGCGCTATTCTTGCGGATTGCTGGCTGCCGGGCCAGCGTTTGCTCATTTGGATTTCCCATGTCAGAGACCTTTCCCCCCCTGGATGACACTGCCTTCATCACCCCCGACAAGCAGGTGGCGCAGCTGCGCATTCCGCCGCATTCGATCGAGTCGGAGTCCAGCGTGCTGGGGGGGCTGCTGCTGGACAACAACGCCTGGGACCGGGTGGGCGATGTGCTGGCCGAAGACAACTTCTACCGCCATGAGCACAAGCTGATCTTCGCGGCCATGGCCAGCATGATCAATGCCGGCAAGCCCGCCGATGTGATCACGGTCTATGAGCACCTGCAAAGCATCGGCAAGGCCGAAGAGGTGGGCGGACTGGCCTACCTGAACCAGCTGGCCCAGTATGTGCCCAGCGCCACCAATATCCGCCGCTATGGCGAAATCGTGCGCGAGCGCTCGATCCTGCGCAAGCTGGTCACCGCCAGCGACGAGATCGCTACCAATGCCTTCAACCAGCAGGGCAAGACGGTGGACCGCATTCTGGACGAAGCCGAGCAGAAGATCTTTGCCATTGGCGAAGAGGGCTCGCGCATGAAGCAGGGCTTCCAGTCGCTGGACAACCTGGTCGTGGATCTGCTCGACCGGGTGCAGGAGATGGCGGACAACCCGGTCGATGTGACCGGTGTGCCCACCGGCTTTGCCGACCTGGACCGCATGACCAGCGGCCTGCAGGCCGGTGACCTGGTGGTGCTGGCCGCGCGCCCCTCGATGGGCAAGACCTCGTTCGCGGTGAACATTGCCGAGCATGTGGCGCTCAATGAAGGCCTGCCGGTAGCCATCTTCTCAATGGAAATGGGTGCCGCCCAATTGGCGGTGCGTATCGTCGGCTCGATCGGCCGGGTCAACCAGGGCAATCTGCGTACCGGCAAGCTGACCGATGAGGAGTGGCCGCGCCTGTCCGAGGCGATCGAGCGGCTGCGCACGGTCTCGCTGCACATCGATGAGACCCCGGGCCTGACGCCGTCGGAGCTGCGCGCCAACTCGCGCCGCCTGGCCCGCCAGTGCGGCAAGCTTGGCCTGATCGTGGTCGACTACCTGCAGCTGATGAGCGGCTCGGGCTCGGCCGCCAGCTCGGACAACCGGGCGACGGAGCTCGGTGAAATCTCGCGCGGATTGAAGATGCTGGCCAAGGAGCTGCAATGCCCGGTGATTGCGCTGTCGCAGCTCAACCGCTCGGTCGAGCAGCGCACCGACAAGCGCCCGATGATGTCCGACCTGCGCGAATCGGGCGCCATCGAGCAGGATGCGGACATCATCATGTTCATCTACCGCGATGACTACTACAACAAGGAGAGCAATGAGCCCAATGTGGCCGAGGTCATCATCGGCAAGCAGCGTAACGGCCCGACCGGCACGGTCAAGCTGTTCTTCCAGAAGAACCAGACCCGCTTTGAAAATCTGGCGGTGGGCGGCGACGACTATTGATGCACGCCAGCGCCGGGCAGGCTGGGGTGGGGCTCAGTCCTGCTGCCCCTGGCTTTGCTGGAGCACCCATTGCTCAAAAGCCTGCAGTGCGGCCGACGGTTCGCGGTAGGTGGGGTAGCTGAACCAGTAGCTTTGCGTGCCCGGCAAGGTCTGGGTATGGGCGGGGATCAGCTGGCCCGCATCAAGCGCCGGTTGCACCAGCACCTCGGGCACCAGGCCCACGCCCAGGCCGGCGGCGGCCGCCATGATGACCATCGAGAACAGCTCATAGCGCGGCCCGCGCGAGGCCTGCACCGAGTAGTCCCAGCCCAGGCCGTTGTACCAGTCGCGCCAGGCAGCGGGCCGGCTCTCCAGCCCGATGTGCACCAGCGGCTGCCAGTCCTCCTGCGTGGCCAGCGCATGCTGCGCTGCAAAGGCCGGGCTGCAGACGGGGATGCAGGCGCCATCGCGGGCAATGCGCTGCCCCTGGGTCTTGGACCAGAGGCCGTCGCCCGAATAGATGGCTCCGTCAAAACCGCTTTCCTCGAACGCAAAAGGCTCGGAGCGCACCGACAGGTGCACATGGATGTCCGGGTGCAGCTGCGCAAAGGCCGGCAGCCGGGGCACCAGCCACTGCGTGGCAAAGCTGGAGACGACGGCCAGGTGGATGGCATAGCCCTGGGCGCGGCTGTTGGCGATCTCTTGCGTATCGCGCTCCAGGCCGTTGAGGTGCACACGCACACGCTGCGCATATCGTTTACCCGCATCGGTCAGCATGACGCGGCGTTTGTGGCGTACAAAAAGCGGCACCCCCAGCCGGTCCTCCAGCGCCGCGACATGGCGGCTGACGGCACTGGCGGTCAACGCTAACTCATTGGCAGCGCGGGAGAAATTGCCGTGCCGGGCCGAGGCTTCAAAAGCCATCAACAGGCCGATATTGGGAATCGCGTTGCGCATGGGTGGGGACTTTGTTCAAAAAACGCACTATGTCTCACCATTTTCTCATTTTGTTGTTCCTGATAGTTCACATAGTATTTTTAAGTTTGGTGCTTCTGCCCCCGCCGCGCACTGCCGCAGGCGGGCCCTGTGCAGCCCTGTCACGGGCAGGGTGTACAAAGCGCTGTGCCCGTGTCCGGGCGCGCAGCGCTTTAAGCTGCGATGGCAGCACCCCCCATCATGGTCCGGGCCCGCACAGAGGGCCGGACAGTTTCTGTTGTGATAGTGAATAGGAAAGACGAGCGATGACGCAATCCACCCAACGTTTGAACGATATTCTCAAGGCGCTTGCGCTCGACCTCCAGCCCCTGGCAGGCCAGGACATCACCAGCCGCTCGCCCGCCGACGGCGCCACCCTGGCCGTGTTGAAGGCCCACAGCGCGCAGCAGGCGCAAGAGGCGATTGCCGCTGCCCACCAGGCCTACCTGCAGTGGCGCACCGTGCCCGCCCCCGTGCGTGGCGAGTTGGTGCGCCGCTTTGGCCAGACCCTGCGCCAGCACAAGGCGGCACTCGGCGCCCTGGTGTCGATTGAAGCGGGCAAGATCACCTCCGAAGGCCTGGGCGAAGTCCAGGAAATGATCGATATCTGCGACTTTGCCGTTGGCCTGTCGCGCCAGCTCCATGGCCTGACGATTGCCAGCGAGCGCCCCGGCCACCGCATGATGGAAACCTGGCACCCGATGGGCGTCGTGGGCATCATCTCGGCCTTCAACTTCCCCGTGGCCGTCTGGTGCTGGAACAGCGCTTTGGCGCTGGTCTGCGGCGACGCGGTGGTGTGGAAGCCTTCCGAGAAGACCCCGCTGACGGCCGTGGCCTGCCAGCACCTGCTGGAGCAGACGATGGCTGCCTTCAACCAGGAGCAACCCGGCGCCGTGCCAGCGGGCCTGGCCCAGCTGCTGATTGGCGCCCGTGAAGTGGGCGAAGTGCTGGTGGACAGCCCGCTGGTGCCCGTGGTCAGCGCCACCGGTTCGACCCGCATGGGCCGCCAGGTCGGCGTCAAGGTGGCCGAGCGCTTTGGCCGCTCCATCCTGGAGCTGGGTGGCAACAACGCGATGATCGTCACGCCGTCGGCCGACCTGGAGCTGGCCGCCCGCGCCATCACCTTTGCAGCCGTCGGTACTGCCGGCCAGCGTTGCACCACCTTGCGCCGCCTGATCGTGCACAAGTCGGTGGCCGACCAGCTGGTGGCACGCCTGGAAAAGATCTACGGCAGCGTCACCGTGGGTGACCCGCTGACCGACGGCACTTTGGTGGGTCCGCTGATCGACAAGGCCTCGTTCGACGGCATGCAGGCCGCACTGGCCCAGGCCAAGGAAGAGGGCGGCACCGTCATCGGCGGCCAGCGCGAGCGCGAAGACCTGGGCCAGGACGCCTACTATGTGCGCCCGGCTCTGGTGAAGATGCCTGCGCAGACCAAGGTGATGGAGCACGAAACCTTTGCGCCCATCCTCTACATCGTCACCTACGAAGGCAGCGCCGACGACGCGATCGCGGTGCAGAATGCGGTGCCCCAGGGCCTGTCGTCCGCCATCTTCACCAGTGACCTGCGCGATGCAGAGCGCTTCATGTCGCCCGCCGGCAGCGACTGCGGTATTGCCAACGTCAATATCGGCACCTCGGGCGCGGAAATCGGTGGCGCCTTTGGTGGCGAGAAGGAAACGGGCGGCGGCCGTGAATCGGGCTCGGACGCCTGGAAAGGCTATATGCGCCGCGCCACCAACACCATCAACTACAGTGGCGCGCTGCCACTGGCGCAAGGCGTGCGCTTTGACGTGTGATGAGTGGGCAGCCGCAGGCTGGCGCCGTGGGCATGCTGCCCGCTGCCCGGGCCTGCAGGTTTCGCCACCGGGGCGGCCACTGCGCCGCCGGGTGTGTGCTGCCAGCGCAGGCCACTGATATGCGGGTGCCCCATGCGGCTTCCCACCCAGACAGGGGCTTGGCGCTCCTGTCTCCAACCCCACCAGCATCTGCCAAGGGCTGGCCTGCCACCGTTGCAGGCCAGCCCTTGTTGCATCCGATGCTGCCGTTATTTGTGGCGCTGCGCAGCCATTTGCTGCGCTGGCGCAATGTGTAGCCAGGCCAGATCGGGTCCAATGCCCCGCTTCTGGCGCATCGATGACAAGACCAAGGAGACAAGACATGGCAGACAAGCAAGCAACACGCACCGGTGGCCAGCTGGTGGTGGACCAGCTGCTGGTGCACGGCGTGCAGCAGATTTTCACGGTGCCGGGCGAGAGCTTTCTGGCGGTGCTCGATGCGCTCTATGACGCGCCCATCGAGACGACGATCTGCCGCCAGGAGGGCGGCGCCGCGATGATGGCCGAAGCCCAGGGCAAGCTCACGGGCCAGCCGGGGATCTGCATGGTCACGCGCGGGCCAGGTGCTACCAATGCCTCGGCCGGCTTGCACATTGCGATGCAGGACTCCACGCCGATGATCCTCTTCGTCGGCCAGATCGAGCGCTCGGCGCGCGGCCGCGAGGCCTTCCAGGAGCTGGACTACCGCGCGGTGTTTGGCAGCATGGTCAAGTGGGCGACCGAGATCGATGATGCGGCGCGCATCCCCGAGACCATTGCCCGTGCCTTTGCCGTGGCCACCAGCGGCCGCCCCGGCCCGGTGGTGATTGCGCTACCCGAAGACATGCTGCGCGATGCCGTCAGCGTGCCCGATGCGCGCCGCTACCAGCCCGCGCCCGCCAACGCCGCCGATGCCGATGTGGCCGCCGTCGTCGCCCAGCTGGCCGCCGCGCAGAACCCCATCATCATTGCCGGTGGCTCGCGCTGGACTGCGCAGGCCCATGCGGATATCGCCGCCTTTGCCGCCGCCCATGCGGTGCCGGTGGCCTGCTCCTTCCGCCGCCAGATGGTGTTCCCCGCCCACCACGGCAACTATGCTGGCGATGTAGGCCTGGGCGTCAACCCCAAGCTGATTGCCCGCATCAAGCAGGCCGATCTGGTCGTGCTGCTGGGCGGTCGCATGTCCGAGGTGCCCTCGCAGGGCTACAGCCTCTTGGGCATTCCGGCCAGCAGCGGCCAGCGGCTCATCCATGTGCATCCGGATCCCGATGAACTGGGCCGGGTCTACCAGGCTGACCAGGCGGTGGTGGCGGCGCCCGACTCCTTTTGCGCAGCCCTGGCACGCCAGCCTGCCGCTGCGCCGCGCGCCGAGCGCCAGGCGCTGGTGCAGCAGGCCCATGCCGACTACCTGGCATGGAGCAATCCTGCGCCCATCCAGGTGCCTGGCGCGCTGCAAATGGGCCAGCTGATGGCGCATCTGCGCGAGGTGCTGCCGGCCGACACGGTCTGGTGCAATGGCGCTGGCAACTTTGCCACCTGGGTGCACCGCTTCTGGCCGTTTACGCACTACGGCAGCCAGCTCGCTCCCACCAGCGGCAGCATGGGCTATGGGCTGCCTGCCGCCGTGGGCGCCAAGCGCCTGGACAAGCGGCGCAGCGTCGTCTGCATTGCCGGAGATGGCGACTTTCTGATGCATGGCCAGGAGTTTGCGACCGCCGTGCAATACCAGCTGCCGGTCATCGTGCTGCTGATCGACAACGGCATGTACGGCACCATCCGCATGCACCAGGAGCGCGACTACCCCCATCGGGTCAGCGCCACCGAGCTGCGCAACCCCGACTTTGTCGCCTATGCCAAGGCCTTCGGCGGCAATGCCGCCCTGGTCGAGAAGACCGAAGACTTTGCGCCCGCGCTCGCTGCCATGCGCAGCTGGGCGGAACAGCACCAGCTGCCGGTGATCCTGCACTGCAAGCTCGATCCGCAGGCGATCACGCCGGCGCGCAGCCTGGACCAGATCCGCGGCACCGGCGTTTAAACGCAGGCTGAAGGCACGAAAAAAAGGCACCGAGTGGAGACTCGGTGCCTTTTGTGCTTAGGCGCGTTGGCAGCGGCTACAAAGCCCCCGCTGCAACCTAAAGTGGTTTACAGCACATCGCTGGCAAAGTCGGCCAGGCGCGAGCGCTCACCGCGTGCCAGCGTGATGTGGCCGCTGTGTGGCCAGCCCTTGAAGCGGTCCACCACATAGGTCAGGCCCGAAGAGCCTTCGGTCAAGTAGGGCGTGTCGATCTGGGCCAGGTTGCCCATGCAGATGATCTTGGTGCCAGGGCCGGCACGGGTGATCAGGGTCTTCATCTGCTTGGGCGTCAGGTTCTGCGCCTCATCGATGATCACGTACTTGTTCAAGAAGGTGCGACCGCGCATGAAGTTCATGCTCTTGATCTTGATGCGGCTGCGGATCAGGTCATTGGTGGCAGAGCGCCCCCATTCACCGGGGTTGCCGCCGTCGCCCTTGGCCAGGAACTCGAGGTTGTCATCCAGCGCGCCCATCCAGGGGCCCATCTTCTCTTCTTCGGTGCCGGGCAGGAAACCGATGTCCTCGCCTACGCTCACCGTGGCGCGGGTCATGATGATCTCGGTGTAGCGGCGCTCGTCGAGCACCTGGTTCAGACCAGCAGCCAGGGCCATCAAGGTCTTGCCGGTGCCTGCCGTACCAGCCAGGGTGACAAAGTCCACATCCGGGTCCATCAGCAGGTTCATCGCGAAGTTCTGCTCACGGTTGCGCGTGGTCACGCCCCACACATTGTTCTTCTGGTGGCCGTAGTCCTTCAGCGTCTCGAGCACGGCGGTCTTGTCGCGGATCTCGATCACGCGGGCAAACAGGCTGTTCTCGCCCGGTGCCTCGTAGAAGACGAACTGGTTGATGTGCAGCTGCTGGGTGATGGCGCCGCTGATGCGGTAGCAGGTGGAGGCGCCCGACTGCCAGCTCTCGACCTTCTTGCCGACCTTGGCCCAGAAGTCCAGCGGCAGCTGCAGCATGCCGGTGTAGAGCAGGTCGCCGTCTTCCAGCGTCTTGTCGTTCTGGTAGTCCTCGGCCTCCAGGCCCAGTGCGCGCGCCTTGACGCGCATGTTGATGTCCTTGGACACCAGCACGACGGGCCGGTCAGGGTGGCGCTGGCGCAGGGCCTCGACCACGCCCAGGATCTGGTTGTCGGCCTTGCCCTGGGGCAGGCTCTGGGGCAGCTGGTAGTTCAGCGGCTCGGTCTGGAAGAACAGGCAGCCGCTGGCGCCCTTCTGGCCGGTGGCATCGAGGCGAATGCCCTGGGCCAGGTGCGCTTCCTGGCTGGCCACCAGCGCGTCGAGCGTGCGGCTGGCCTGCCGGCCGTTGCGGGCCACTTCGGTCATGCCCTTCTTGTGGCCATCGAGCTCTTCGAGCACGATCATCGGCAGGTAGATGTCGTGCTCTTCAAAGCGGAACAGGCTGCTGGGGTCATGCAGCAGCACATTGGTGTCGAGCACAAAGAGCTTGGCCTTGTCGCTGCGCGGCTTGGTGGCCTTGGCCGGCTTGCTGGCCAGCACCGGGCTGGCTTCGGCCACGGCAGGGCTGCGGGCCGGTTGCGCAGGCTTGGCTGCTGCTGGCGCCTTGGCGCTTGCGGCCACGGTCGCAGGGGCTTGCACGGGAGCAGGGGCGGCCGCCGCTTTCTTGCTGCGGCTGCTGGTCCTGGGCGCGGCAGCGGCTTGCGTACCACGGCGCGGCGCAGGGCTTGCGGCCACGGTGGCGGGCGCCGTGTCCAGGTCTAGAAGATCGTTGTCTTGTTCATCGCGCGCAGCGGCCGCGGATGCACGGGATGGGGTGTTGGTCTTGGCGGAAAAGTCACCAGCGGATAGCTGGCTGCCACGGCGGGTAGGTGCGGGAGGCAAGGGCATGGAGCTCGGGGCCTTTATCTAAACACTCGCCAAATGGGCGAACTCACTCCGAACGCCTGCCACCCCGGATGCAAAAAAGGCCATCTCGCAAGCAAGACAGCCTTTTTCATGGGGAATGACAGAACAATCCGGACTCACATACATATGGAGCCCATTATGCACATTCTGGGCGTCCCGAAACCAGCAATCGCAGTCATGGATCGCGGTGTCGGCCCAGAAAGACGGAAACAGCAACGGCGCGCATCCGCAGATCGCGCGCCGCCGCACGGTCGCCGCCTGGCGCAGCGGCTTAGGCAGCCTTCTTTTGCGCAGCCTTCATCGACTTGACGGCCTTGAGCACTTCTTCGACATGGCCCAGCACCTTCAGGCCGCGCCATTCTTGCACCAAGATGCCATCAGGGCCGACCAGGAAGGTGGAGCGCTCGATGCCCTTGACCTTCTTGCCGTACATGATCTTGTTCTTGACGACGCCGAACATGTGGCACAGCTTCTCTTCGGTATCAGCGATCAGCTCGAAGGGCAGTTCGAGCTTTTCCTTGAAGTCGTCGTGCGACTTCATGTTGTCGCGCGACACGCCGAAGACGGCTGCACCAGCCTTGACGAAATCCGCGTACTTGTCGCGGAACTGCATGGCTTCGGTGGTACAACCGGGGGTGTTATCCTTGGGGTAGAAGTACAGCACCAGAATTTGCCCCTGATGCGACGCATTGGAGACCTTCAGGCCTCCCGTCGCTTGTGCTTCAAATTCTGGCAAGGGTTTGTTGACAACAACAGCCATAGCTCTCTATTTTCTCCGGAGTAATCGCAAAAAGGCCGCAGGAATCAAAGTATTCATCTAGTTGTTATTCAGGCCCGCGGCCGCAAGCGAGTATTTTAACCCGAATCGAAATATTTATCGAGCCCCACTGATAAACACAGGCTATCGATTGTGGTTATAGCGCAGGAGCCTCCAGCAGCACAGCCAGCAAGACCTTGCGTCCTTCACCAGCCAATACGTTGTAGGTACGGCATGCAGCGGGCGTATCCATGGTCTCGAAGCCGATACGTTTTGCAATCAGCGGAGCGAGCCAGGCCGGCGAAGGAAAACGTAACCGATTGCCACTGCCGAAAATGACCGTTTCAACATCGGCCTCCGCCAGCTGGGCGAAATGGGCGGGCCCCAGGTCTTCGAAGCGCGCGCAATCCCAGCGCTGCAAGGTACCGTTGGAGCCGACCACCAGGCTGTATGCGTAGGACTGCTGGTCCACGGCCAGCCAGCCCGGGCCATAGCCTGTGATGGTCAAGGTGTCGGATTTATCTGGCTGGAACTTCATGGCGCGGGCTTTCGGCAAACGGGGCAAGGACAGGGCAGGGCCCGGTGCCGCAGGCACTGGGAGCCACTACAGGGCGATCAACGCAAGGATCTGTGGTCAAATTATAGTTTTCACCTAGTTGGGTTGTGGGTTCGAGGTATTGGCATGGTTGCCAGCCGGCTGCAATCCCGTGTTTTCAGAGGTAGTGGTTTCTGTCATGAAGACGATTCAAAAATCCGCCAAGCTGGCCAATGTGTGTTACGACATTCGAGGGCCGATCATGGACGCGGCGAAGCGGATGGAGGACGAAGGACAGAAGATCACCAAGCTCAACATCGGCAACCTGGCGGTGTTCGGCTTCGATGCCCCTGAAGAGGTGCAGCAGGACATGATCCGCAACCTGCCCAACTCGGCAGGCTACTCCGACAGCAAGGGCATCTTTGCCGCGCGCAAGGCGGTGATGCACGAAACCCAGCGCCTGGGCATCAAGGGCGTGGGTCTGGACGACATCTACCTGGGCAATGGCGCCTCCGAGCTGATCAGCCTGGCCACCAATGCGCTGCTCGATACCGGCGACGAAATGCTGCTGCCGGCCCCCGACTACCCGCTGTGGACGGCCGCCACCAGTCTGTCGGGCGGCACCCCGGTGCACTACCTATGCGACGAGGAAAACGGCTGGATGCCCAACCTGGCGGACATCCGCGCCAAGATCACGCCCCGCACCAAGGGCATCGTGGTCATCAACCCCAACAACCCCACCGGTGCGCTGTATTCCGACGCACTGCTGCGTGACATCGTGCAGATCGCGCGTGAGCATGGCTTGGTCATCTTTGCCGATGAGGTCTATGACAAGGTGCTGTATGACGACGCCAAGCACACGCCGATGGCTTCGCTGTCGCAGGATGTGCTGACCATCACCTTCAATTCGCTCTCCAAGGCCTACCGCAGCTGCGGCTACCGCGCAGGCTGGATGGTGATCTCTGGCGACAAGAGTGGCGCTGCCGACTATATCGAGGGCTTGAACATGCTCTCGAACATGCGCCTGTGCGCCAATGTGCCCGGCCAGTGGGCCGTGCAGACCGCGCTGGGCGGCCACCAGAGCATTGACGAGCTGGTGCAAGAGGGCGGGCGCCTGCGCAAACAGCGTGACCTGGCCTGGGAGCTGATCAATGCCATCCCCGGTGTCAGCTGCGTCAAGCCCCAGGGCGCGCTCTACATGTTCCCCAAGCTCGACCCTGCGGTCTACCCGATCGAGGACGACCAGGAATTCTTCCTGCAGGTGCTCAAGGAGACCCGCGTGATGCTGGTCCAGGGCACCGGCTTCAACTGGCCACGGCCTGACCATTTCCGCATTGTGTTCCTGCCCCATGAGGCGGACCTGCGCGAAGCGATCAACCGCCTGGCCGCCTTCCTGGCCAAGTACCGCCTTCGCCACGGAACCGAGCAGCTTGCGCAAGCCCATAAGGCCGATATCAAGCTGGTCAAGACCAAGGCAGAAAAATCCGCTGCCTGAGTCGCCGCTTTTCCTATCTGACAACAACAGGCGTCCGGCTGGGCGCCTGGTTGGTTATTCAACGTATCCAAGAGAATTTATGAAACCGATCCAAGTAGGCTTGTTGGGCATCGGCACCGTCGGTAGTGGTGTCTTCAACGTGTTGCAACGTAACCATGACGAGATTCGCCGCCGCGCTGGCCGTGATATTGCCGTGACCATGGTGGCCGATCTGGACGAAGCCCGTGCCCGTTCGGTGGTGGGTGACCAGGCCGTCGTTGTCAAGGACGCGCGCGAGGTGATCGCCAATCCCGACATCGATGTGGTCATCGAGTTGATCGGTGGTTACGGCATTGCCAAGGCCCTGGTGCTGGAGGCCATTGCCGCGGGCAAGCATGTGGTGACGGCCAACAAGGCCTTGCTGGCCGTGCATGGCTCGGAGATTTTCAAGGCAGCGGCCGACAAGGGCGTGATGGTGGCCTACGAAGCGGCCGTGGCCGGTGGCATCCCGATCATCAAGGCGCTGCGCGAAGGCCTGACCGCCAACCAGATCCAGTGGATTGCCGGCATCATCAACGGCACCACCAACTTCATCCTCTCCGAGATGCGCGACAAGGGCCTGGACTTTGACGTGGTGCTCAAAGAGGCGCAGCGCCTGGGCTACGCCGAAGCCGACCCGACCTTTGACATCGAAGGCGTGGACGCCGCCCACAAGGTCACCTTGATGAGCGCCATCGCCTTTGGCGTGCCGGTGCAGTTCGACAAGGCCTATGTCGAGGGCATCACCAAGCTGTCGTCGGTCGATATCCGCTATGCCGAGCAGCTGGGCTACCGCATCAAGCTCCTGGGCATCACCAAGCGCACCGACAAGGGCATCGAGCTGCGGGTGCACCCCTCGTTGGTGCCCACCAAGCGCCTGATCGCCAATGTGGAAGGCGCGATGAATGCCGTGGTGGTGCATGGCGATGCCGTGGGCACGACCCTGTACTACGGCAAGGGTGCAGGCTCCGAGCCCACCGCCTCGGCCGTGATCGCCGACCTGGTCGACATTGCCCGCCTCGAAGGCGCCGATGTGGCCCACCGCGTGCCGCCACTGGCCTTCCAGAGCAGCACCTTGCGCGAAGCGGGGCAGGAGCTGCCCGTGCTGCCGATGGCCGATATCACCACCAGCTACTACCTGCGCATGCGCGTGGCCGATGAGGCTGGCGTGCTGGCCAAGGTCACCGGTCTGCTGGCGGGCGCCGGCATCAGCATCGATGCGGTGCTGCAGCGCGAAGCCGACGAAGTCGGTGGCGAAGGCTCGACCCAGACCGACCTGATCATCCTCACGCACGACACGCGCGAAGGCGATATGGACAAGGCGCTCGCCGAAATCCAGGGCCTGCCCACCGTGCTGGCGCCGATCACCCGTATCCGCAAGGAAGAGCTGAACTAAGCCGAGCGCTAGAGCCGCTGCGGCCGCAGGTCGCACCGCCCGGCGCCTGCCGCCTACCCAACCGCCTGTGGCCGATTCGGCCCAGGCGGTTTTGCCTTTTTGGGCCCAACGGCTGCGAACACATCCGCATCATTCTGTTACTTGTGGGTATTTGTTCACGTCATTATTTTTCTAAATAATGGCCGCTCACAAATGCAGCGCCCCCGGGGGCTGCAGATCGATAACAAAGACGGGGAGTTGCACTATGTCGGACACCGACAAGAAATGGCTGGCGCTGGCCAAGCGCTGGGGGGTGTTGTTTGGGATTCCGCTGCTGATGCTGGCCATTGGCATCTGGCAATGGTCGCGGGCAGATACGCCGGTCTCGGATGTGGGCGCGCAGATCGCCCAGTACCAGCAGGTGGTGCGCCAGCTCGAGGCGATCGAGGCCGAAAAGCCCGGCCGCCGTGCGACGGTGCGGGACAGCGAAGGCAAGGAATACCCGGTCTGGAAGGTCAAAAACGAGTACCTGATGACCATCCAGGACCTGCAAAACCAGGGTCTGAATGTCACCACCCGTAACTTGCAGCCGGTGCTGGCGGGCTGCACCATCGCCTTCAGCGTGCTGGCACTGCTGTGGTCGGCGCTGGGGGTGGTGTACCAGCGCGGCATGGGCGCCAAGGCCCTGCAATCGCGCGAGCAGCTGCTCGCGACCTTTCAGAAGGGCCGCAAGCTGTTGCCGACCTATATGGTGGTCATGGTGCTGCTGCTGTTCGGTGCGGCCATCCCGCTGCTGGTCTACGAGATGATGCCCATCCTGCGCCACCGCAACTACAGCAAGGGCGACATGAAGCTGATGTTCATCCTCGGCGGCCTGGCGCTGTTCCTGCTGTACTCGGGCTGCAAGGTGCTGATCGATGTCTGGAAGGCATCGCGCAAGCCGCTGGAGAACGCGCCCATCGAGGTGATGGGCCAGACCGTCAGCCGCCAGCAGGCGCCCGAACTCTGGGCCTTTGTGGACCGCGTGGCCGCCAAGACCGGCGCCGGCATGCCCGATGCGTTGGTCGTGGGCCTGAACGAAGGCTTTTTTGTGACCGAGCACCCGGTGCAGCTGGCCAGTGGCGCCTTGCTGCCCCAGGGGCGGGTGCTGTACCTGCCCTTGCCCTATATGGCCTTTCTCAATGCAGGCGAGGTCGCTGCGGTGATCGGCCACGAGTTGGGTCACTTCATCGGCGAGGACACGCTCTACAGCCAGCGCTTCTCACCGATCTACAGCGCCACCCTCCACCACCTGGTGGCCATCAGCGGCGGTGAGCGCCATGAGGGCTCCTGGATGGACATCCTGCGCCGGCCAGCCACCTTGTTTGGCGAGATGTTCTTGGACAGCTTCCACGAAGCGGTGCGCTATTGGAGCCGCAAGCGCGAGCTGGCCGCCGATGCGGTGGGCGCGCAGGTCGTGAGCCCACAGGCCGTTGCGTCGTCCTTGCTGCGCATCAGCGCGCTGGCCCCGCTGGTGGATGAGGCGCTGCAGGCCAACTGGGACCGGGGCGAGACGGTCGCAGGCGGCGTGCTGGGCCATGTGCGCCAGCTGGTCGCTGCCAAGGGCATGGCCGACCCGAGCGAGCACCTGGACCAGCGCCAGGCCCACCCGACCGACACCCACCCCGAGCTGGCCGAGCGCCTCGCTGCGCTGGGTGTACCCGTCAGCCCCGAGCTGCTGGCCCGGGCGATGGATGCCCAGGGCAGCCAGCTGCTGCAGGAGTTTGGCCTGGAGCAGGGCGCGCCCGCTGCCGACAGCCGCACCCTGGCCGGGGCGGTCGCACCGGCCCCGGTCGCCGATCTGAATGCCGCCTTGCAAAACGAGCTCAGCAGCGCAGCCGCGGCCAACCGCAGTGCCAAGCTGGCCGAGCTGCGCGAGATCGCGGCGCTGGCTGCGCCCGAGACGGTGATCCATGAGCGCTCGGCCTTCATGGTGGGCTTGTTCGGCTTTCTGGCCCTGGCCTGCTTTGGCGGCGCGGTGGCCTTGTTCATGGCGGGTCTGCACATGGCGGTCGGTGCAGGTGTGCTGGCCGGTGGTCTTGTCTGCGTATGGGTGGCGTGGCTGTTCTGGCGCGACAGCCAAAGCCCGGCGATGGTGCTGCAGCCCGCGGGCCTGCGCCTCTTCAATGCGCAGGAGCTGCTGCCCTGGTCGGCGATCGATGATTTCGAGTTCAACCAGGCCAACCACATGCTCACCGTCATCATGGCCCTGGAGCCCGGTGTGCAGCCGCCCGCAATGGGCGTGGGCAAGCGCCGCGCCCAGTTCCAGAAGAAAAAGCAGCGTGTGGTCGTGATGCTCAAGGGTGTCAAGAAGATGAAGAACCAGGCCTTTGCCGAGCTGGTGCTGAACCAGTGGCGCGCCTACTACGCCCGCCAGGAACTGGCGCGCATGGGAGAGCAGGTCTAACGGCTGCTCCACAACCCAGCCAGGCCTCGGACCCAGTCCGGGGCTTTTTTATGCCAGCGGCTGCCATCGGTGTCGCAGCCTGGCCGCTGCTGCTGGCTGCTGCGCCCCACATTCCTGCGCAAGCTGTGCCAGTACTGGCGACTGCAGGATAATAAGCAGTTGCTCCTTGCCCGTGCGCGGGCTGTGTCCACTTATTTCGCACCCTCCATGCTGTATCTCTCCACGCGCGGCCATGCCGAACAAAAACGTTTTTGCGACATTTTGCTCGAGGGCCTGGCGCCCGATGGCGGTCTGTACATGCCGGTGCAGTACCCGCAGATTGACGATGCCAAGCTGACGGCGCTGCGCGAGACGCTCAAGAGCAAGGGCTATGCCGCGCTGGCGTTCGAGATCCTGTCGCTGTACATCGACGACATCCCCGCCGAGGACCTGCGCGCGCTGTGCAACAAGACCTACACCGAGGCGGTGTTCGGCACGGCGGCGATTGTTCCAGTGCGCCAGCTCGAAGGCCCGCTGATGATCGAGGCGCTCTCCAATGGTCCCACCTTGGCCTTCAAGGACATGGCGATGCAGCTGCTGGGCAACCTGTTCGAGTACGAACTGGCGCGCCGCGGCGAAGAGCTCAATATTCTGGGTGCCACCAGCGGCGACACCGGCAGCGCGGCCGAATACGCGATGCGCGGCAAAAAGGGTGTGCGTGTGTTCATGACCAGCCCGCACGGCCGTATGAGCCCCTTCCAGCAGGCGCAGATGTTCAGCCTGCAAGACGAGAACATCCACAACATCGCCATCGAAGGCGTGTTTGACGACTGCCAGGACATCGTCAAGGCGGTCAGCAATGACCACGCCTTCAAGGCGCAGTACAAGATCGGCACCGTCAACTCCATCAACTGGGCCCGTCTGCTGGCCCAGGTGGTCTACTACTTTGCCGGCTACCTGCAGGCCACCAGCCAGAACAGCGAGAAGGTGAGCTTCACGGTGCCCAGCGGCAACTTCGGCAATGTCTGCGCCGGCCATGTGGCGCGCCAGATGGGCCTGCCGATTGCCAAGCTGGTGGTGGCAACCAACGAAAACGATGTGCTGGACGAATTCTTCCGCACGGGTGTCTACCAGGTGCGCGGCGCTGCCCACACCTTCGAGACCTCCAGCCCCTCGATGGACATCTCCAAGGCCAGCAACTTCGAGCGCTTTGTGTTCGACCTGGTCGGCCGCGATGGCGCCCGCCTGCAGCAGCTGTTTGCGCAAGGCGTGGCCCAAGAGGGCCGCTTTGACCTGCAGGCTGATCCGGCCTTCCAGGATGCGGCCGGCCGCTACGGCTTTGTCAGCGGCAAGAGCACGCATGCCGACCGCCTGGCCACCATCCAGGACACCTTCCAGCGCCTGGGCCAGATGATCGACACCCATACCGCCGATGGCGTGAAGGTGGCACGCGAGCACCTGGGTGCCGAGCCGATGATCGTGCTGGAGACGGCCTTGCCGATCAAGTTTGCCGCCACCATTGAAGAGGCGCTGGGCCGCACACCCGAGCGCCCGGCCAAGTTTGACGGCATCGAAGACCTGCCCAAGCGCGTGGTGGTGATGCCCGCCGATGTGGACCAGGTCAAGACCTATATCAAGGACCACTGCCGCTGAGCCGGCTAAGCTGCCGCTACCGCCGCGTGTCTGGGTGCCTTGGCGGGCCGTGGAATCATCAAGGAGGCGGGTATGCAGGTCGTGTGTTTTGCAGGCTATTCGGGCAGTGGCAAGACGACCTTGATCGAGCAGGTCATCCCGGTGCTGATCGCGCGCGGCCAGCAGGTGTCGGTCATCAAGCATGCCCATCACCGCTTTGACATCGACACCCCTGGCAAGGACACCTGGCGCCACCGCCAGGCCGGCGCCTTTGAGGTGCTGGCTGCCTCCGACCAGCGCGTGGTGCTGATGCGCGAGCTGCCAAAGACGCAGGAGCCCGATGTGCATGCGCTGATCGCCCAGCTCGACAGCCGGGTGGACTGGGTGCTGGTGGAGGGCTTCAAGGACTGCGACCTGCCCAAGCTGGAGGTGCTGGCCAATGCGCCAGAGGCCAACGGCAAGGCGCCGCTTTATCCGCAGGATGCGGCCGTGCAGGCCGTGGTGCTGTCACCCGCCCGCCTGCTGCTGCCCGCCACCGCCCTGCCGCAGCTGCCCCGCGATGCACCCGCTGCCGTGGCGCAGTGGCTGCTGGTGCACAGCGCCCGCTTTGCCTATACCCCGCCTTGTGTATTTGCAACCGATACCGCCGGGTGAGCGGGCCGTTGCGATGGTCGGCCCGATTGCAGGCGGCCGATAACCGAAGGAATGATTGAGATGAACAGCCAGCCCCGTCCCCCCCTGAAATCCCTCGATGCCGCGCTGGCCGAGCTGCTGGCCCATGCCCAGCCGCTGGCGGGCCATGAGCTGCTGGACACCTTTGATGCTGACGGCCGCGTGCTGGCGCAGGACCTGGTCGCTGCCTTGCAGGTGCCGCCTTTCGACAACAGCGCGATGGACGGTTATGCGCTGCGCGCGGCCGACCTGAGCGGGCCCGCACTGGCCCTGCCGGTCAGCCAGCGCATTGCAGCGGGCAGCATCGGCGAGCCGCTGGCAGCGGGCACCGCCGCCCGCATCTTCACCGGGGCAGCGGTGCCTGCGGGCGCCGATGCGGTGGTGATGCAGGAAGAATGCACCGTGCTGGACGATGGCCGGGTGCAGATCAACGCGGCCGTCCAAGCCGGGCAGAACATCCGCAAAAGCGGCGAAGACATGCAGCTGGGCAGCACGGTGTTGACGGCCGGCACGCGCCTGGGCCCGGCCGAGCTGGGCCTGGCTGCCAGCATGGGCTGCGCCTGCCTGCCACTGGCCCGGCGCCCGCGCGTGGCCTTGTTCTCCACCGGTGACGAGCTGGTCATGCCCGGCGACGTGGCGCCCCAGGACCTGCCCTTGGGCAGCATCTACAACAGCAACCGCTTCTTTTTACGCGCCATGCTCCAGCGCCTGGGCTGCGAGGTACGCGACCTGGGCATCGTGCCCGACAGCTACGAGGCCACCGTCCCTGCGCTGCAGACCGCCGCGCAGCACAGCGACCTGGTGCTGACCAGTGGCGGCGTATCGGTGGGTGAGGAAGACCACGTCAAGCCGGCCGTGCAGGCCTTGGGCAGCCTTGACCTGTGGGCGATTGCCGTCAAGCCGGGCAAGCCCTTTGCCTATGGGCGTGTGGGCCAGGCCCATTTCATCGGCCTGCCGGGCAACCCGGTGTCCAGCTTTGTGACCTTTGCGCTTTTGGTGCGGCCTTTTCTGCTGCGCCTGCAAGGCGTGCAGGCGCTGGCGCCGCAGGCGATCGATATGCGTGCCGATTTTGACTGGCCGCGAGCCGACAAGCGGCGCGAATTCTTGCGCGTGCGCGTCAATGCGCAAGGCGGGCTGGACCGTTTTGCCAACCAGGGCTCGGGCGTGCTGACCTCGGCCGTATGGGCTGATGGCCTGGTCGACAACCCGCCCGGCCAGACCATTGCGCAGGGCGATACCGTGCGCTTTGTGCCCTTTGCCCAGCTGCTGGGCTGAGGAGGGCGAGGAGATGAGGATGAAGACTTTGCAACTGCGCTATTTTGCAAGTATCCGCGAGGCCATTGGCAGCGGCAGCGAGGCCTTTGCCACCGAGGCCAGCACCGTCGCCGAGCTGCGCGAGGCCCTGCTGGCGCGCGGCGAGCCCTATGCCAGCTGCCTGGCGCGGGGGCGCGCGGTGCGCACCGCCGTCAACCAGGTGCTCAGCGACGACAGCGCGGTGCTGGAGGAGGGGGCCGAGGTGGCGTTTTTTCCGCCGGTGACTGGCGGTTAGGAATCCTTAAGCAGCGCCATCTTCTGCGGGACTGGGCAGCAGTAGCTCGGGCGCTTTCCATTCCAGCAGTTCGGCCAGGCGCAGCACTACCCAGCGGGCTTCCTCCGCGCTGACGCCCGCGTCTGGCGCCTGCAGGCCGCTGTAGATGGTCTGCAGGATGGCGCTCTCGGAGGGCGCACTTTGGTGGTAGAGGATCTGCGCCTGCTCGACCAGCATCTGCGCCAGGTCTTCGCACAGCTCATAGCGCTGGGCGATGTCAGCGAGCGGCTGGCGCAGGCGCTGGTTGCGGCCCTGAAACAGGGCGATGAAGGAATCAGGGACAAAGATCTGGCTGCCGTCTTGCATGGGTATTTATCAGGTGAGGTGCGCGTTCAGGGCGTAAAGCGCTTTTCAAAGCGGGCCACATCTTCTTCCAACTCAAAGGTCACGACCTGGCCCATTTTCCGGTCGCTCTCGCGGCAGGCGGCATAAACGCTGGTCTTGCCGACCAGGTCCATCGCCGGGATGTCGATGATCGCGTAAGGGTAGGGCACGAACACGTGGTGCTCAAACACAATGCGGTGCTGGTTGCGCGGATTGGGGTAGAGCAGGAAGCCGTGGGCATTCAGGGTCTGACTGGGCATGGAAAGCATCCAAAGAGAAAACAGGTCCTGCAAGCGTGCGGGCAGCCGGTGGAGCGTGGGCATTCCAGCAGCCCAAAGCTTGCAGAGGGCCACCAGTGTGCCGCAATCGCGAAGCTGGGGTGGCCTGCCATGGTTTGTGGCAGGGCCCGGTGGGCATGCTAGGCTTCGGCCTTGATGCTTTTTTCGCCGAGATACCGCCATGCTGCACACCCATATCGCCGTCCAGACCGCTGACTTTGATGTGAGCGAGGAGCTGCGCCTGCTGCGCGCCGCCGATGGCCGCATCGGCGCGGTCTGCAGCTTTGTCGGCACGGTGCGCGACCGCAATGCGGGCAGCGAGGTGGCGACGATGGAGCTGGAGCACTACCCGGGCATGACGGAAAAATCGATCGCCCAGATGGTTGAGGCCGCCAGCCAGCGTTTTGACATTTTTGGCGCCCGCATCATCCACCGCGTGGGGCTGCTCGCGCCTGGCGACCAGATTGTGCTGGTCGCCGTCTCCTCGGCGCACCGGGGCGAGAGCTTCCAGGCCTGCGAGTTCTTGATGGACTACCTCAAGACCGAAGCGCCATTCTGGAAGAAAGAAGACACGCCCCAAGGCGCGCGCTGGGTCGATGCCCGCGTCAGCGACGAAGCGGCGATGGCGCGCTGGGGCCTGCCCCAGCACCAGAGCTAAAAAACGGGCCTCATTGCAGCGGCATTGACCGGGCGCAAGCTTTTTCCGCCCCATTGCTGCTGCAATAGGCGCGGGGAGCGCGGCCGCCTCGCTGCGATGTCCACAGGGCGTAGGAGACGGCGCACAGCACTTGGCGACGTGGGCCGACAGAAGCTATATGTGCGGCGAGGTTCTTGAAAATACGGCGTCCAGCGCAAAATATTCCCCAGTAACAATTGTTGAGTGGGGAACATTCATGCGAATCGACAAACTGACAACCAAATTTCAAGAAGCGCTGGCCGACGCCCAATCGTTGGCCCTGGGCAATGACAACGCCTATATCGACCCGGTCCATGTGCTGGCAGCCATGCTGCGCCAGCCCGATGGCCCCAAATCGCTGCTGGCGCGCGCAGGCGCCAATGCCACGGCGATGAGCACGGCGGCAGAACACGCGATCAAGCGCCTGCCGCAGGTGCAAGGCCAGGACCAGGTGACGGTGGGGCCCGATCTGCAGCGCATGCTGCAGGCCACCGAGAAGGAAGCCATCAAGCGCGGCGACCAGTTCTATGCCAGCGAGCTGTTCTTGCTCGCCCTCACCGATGACAAAGGTGAGGCCGGCCGTATCGTCAAAGAGGGTGGCCTCAGCCGCAAGGCGCTGGAGGCGGCGATTGACGCCGTGCGCGGCGGCCAATCCATGGACAGCGCTGACGGCGAAAGCCAGCGCGAAGCCTTGAAGAAATACACGCTGGACCTGACCGAGCGCGCCAAGCTGGGCAAGCTCGACCCGGTCATTGGCCGCGATGACGAGATCCGCCGCACCATCCAGGTGCTGCAGCGCCGCAGCAAGAACAACCCTGTGCTGATCGGTGAGCCTGGCGTGGGCAAGACAGCCATCGTCGAAGGCCTGGCCCAGCGTATCGTCGCAGGCGAAGTGCCCGACACCTTGCGCGACAAGAAAGTGCTGGTGCTGGATATGGCCGGCCTGCTCGCTGGTGCCAAGTACCGGGGAGACTTTGAAGAGCGCCTCAAATCCGTGCTCAAGGAAGTGGCGCAGGAAGAGGGCCGGGTGATCCTCTTCATTGACGAAATCCACACCATGGTCGGCGCTGGCAAGGCCGATGGCGCGATGGATGCGGGCAATATGCTCAAGCCCGCGCTGTCGCGCGGCGAGCTGCACTGCATTGGCGCGACCACCTTGGACGAGTACCGCAAGTACATCGAAAAGGATGCGGCGCTGGAGCGGCGCTTCCAGAAGGTGCTGGTCAACGAGCCCTCGGTGGAAGACACCATTGCGATCCTGCGCGGCCTGCAGGAAAAGTACGAAGCCCACCATGGCGTGGACATCACCGACCCGGCGATTGTGGCTGCGGCCGAGCTGTCGGCGCGCTATATCACCGACCGCTTCCTGCCTGACAAGGCCATCGACCTGATCGACGAGGCGGCTGCCAAGATCAAGATTGAGATCGACTCTAAGCCCGAGGTGATGGACAAGCTTGAGCGCCGCATGATCCAGCTCAAGATCGAGCGCGAGGCGATGAAGAAGGAAAAGGACGAGGCCTCGCAAAAGCGCCTGTCGCTGATCGAAGAGGACCTGTCCAAGATCGAGCGTGAATACGCCGACATGGAAGAGATCTGGAAGGCCGAGAAGGCCGACGCGATGGGCTCGGAGCAGCTGCGCAAGGAGCTCGACCAGGTGCGCTTCCAGATCCAGGAAGCCACGCGCAGCGGCGACTTCAACAAGGTCGCCGAGTTGCAGTACGGCAAGCTGCCCGCCCTGGAGAAGCAGCTGGCCGAAGTGCAGGCCGACGAGAAAAGCGAAGGGGCCAAGGACAAGGGCCACAAACTGCTGCGCACGCAAGTGGGCGCCGAAGAGATTGCCGAGGTGGTCAGCCGCGCCACGGGCATTCCGGTCTCCAAGATGATGCAGGGCGAGCGTGACAAGCTCTTGCGCATGGAAGACAAGCTCCACGAGCGTGTGGTCGGCCAGGATGAGGCGATCTCTGCGGTGTCCAACGCCATCCGCCGCTCGCGCTCGGGCCTGTCCGATCCGAACCGGCCCACCGGCTCCTTCCTGTTCCTGGGCCCCACGGGCGTGGGCAAGACCGAGCTGTGCAAGGCGCTGGCGGGCTTTTTGTTTGACAGCGAAGACCACCTGATCCGCATCGACATGAGCGAGTTCATGGAGAAGCACTCGGTCTCGCGCCTCATTGGTGCGCCTCCAGGCTACGTGGGCTATGACGAGGGCGGTTACCTGACCGAGGCCGTGCGCCGCAAGCCCTACAGCGTGATCTTGCTCGACGAGGTGGAAAAGGCCCACCCCGATGTGTTCAACATCCTGCTGCAGGTGCTCGACGACGGTCGCCTGACCGATGGCCAGGGGCGCACGGTGGACTTCAAGAACACTGTGATCGTGATGACCAGCAATATCGGCTCGCAACTGATCCAGGCGATGGTCGGCGAATCGTATGAGGATGTAAAAGACGCGGTCTGGGGGGAACTGAAAAACCATTTCCGGCCCGAATTCCTCAACCGCATCGATGAAACCGTGGTGTTCCACGCTCTGGATGCCCAGCACATCGAGTCGATTGCACGCATTCAGCTGCACCAGCTCGAAAATCGCTTGGCGAAGATGGACCTGCACCTGCAGGTGTCCGATGCGGCCATGGCCGAGCTGGCCAAGGTGGGCTTTGATCCGGTGTTTGGTGCGCGGCCGCTCAAGCGGGCGATCCAGCAGCGCATCGAGAACCCGCTGTCGCGCTTGCTGCTTGAAGGTGTCTACCCGCCCAAGAGCCGTATCCCGGTGACAGTGGATCCGGTGCAGGCACCGGGCGAGTTCCATTTTGGCAAGGCCGAGGTGCAGTAGTACCCTTGGCGGTGGGCCATGCATAACCATGCATGACCCACCATCTTTACGCTGCGATATGCTTGTTGACAGTGCAAGGGGCTTGAAAAAGCCTGCCATCGGCATAACATGGGTAACAAGCGCTGTCATACAGCGATGAAAGGAAGTGCGTTGAACGAGTTGTTGGCAACTGTGGTGAGCTGGACTTTGCGAATTGCGATGGTGCTGGCTGGTCTGGTGTTTTTTGTCAGCCTGATGGTGGTGGCCGCCATCGCTGCCATGCTCTGGGCTGTGCGCCTGCTCTGGGCCAAAGTCACCGGCAAACCTGTGGTGCCTTTTGCGTTCAAGATGAATCCCGCGTCGGGCTGGACCACGGTCTACCGCAGCACGGCGCGCTGGTCTGCCAACAAGGGCGCACGCGCTGCTGAATCGGCCGCCAGCCCCTCGGGCATGCGTGCTTCCGTGATCGATGTGACGGACGTGGAGCCTCGTGAAATCCGTTCACAACACTGACTGACCTGACGCAGGCTGCGGCCTGCCTTGTGTACAAAGCCCGGTTGTGCCTGATGCAGACCGGGTTTTTTTATGGGGCCATGCTATGGATGTGAGCGAGTTGCACAGCCGTTTTGAGGCCATGCGCGCGGCCAGCCGCGCGCAGGCCGATACGCCGCTGCTGCTGCGGCGCGAGCGCTTGCTGCGGCTGCAAAAGCTGCTGCAGGACAACGAGGCGCGGCTGTGCGCCAGCGTGCAGGCCGATTTTGGCCAGCGCTCGGCGCGGGTGACGACCTTGACGGAATTGCTGCCGCTGCACAGCCAGCTGCGCCAGGCGCTGGGCGCTCTGCGGCGCTGGGCAGCGCCCCGGCCTGAGGCCACGCCCTGGCATTTGTGGCCTGCGCGCGCCTGGGTGCAGGCGATGCCGCTGGGCGTCATCGGGGTGATCGCTCCCTGGAACTATCCCCTGTTGCTGTCCTTGGGGCCGCTGGTCAGCGCGCTGGCTGCGGGCAACCGCGTGATCATCAAACCCAGCGAGTACACCCCGCAGACTATGGCGCTGCTCGCCCAGCTGCTGCCCAGCTATTTCGCAGATGACGAGGTGGCGCTGCTGGCGGGAGACGCCGGCGCTTCGGCCGAGCTGGCGGCTTTGCCGCTGGACCACCTGCTGTTCACCGGCTCGGCCGCCACTGGCCGCAAGGTGGCGCTGGCCGCTGCCAACCAGCTGGTGCCCACCACCTTGGAGCTGGGCGGCAAATCGCCCTGCCTGCTGGAGCAAAGCTGCGATATCCAGGACGCGGCCAGCAAGATTGCCCATGCCAAGCTGCTCAATGCGGGCCAGACCTGCATTGCGCCCGACTATGTGCTGCTGCCACGCAGCAGCGCTGCCGCCTTTGTCGAGGCCTATACCCAGGCCGTGCAACGCATGTACCCACAGCTGCAGGGCAACCCCGATTACACCTCGGTCATCCATGCCGCCCATGCCAGCCGGCTGCTGGGCATGCTGGCCCAGGCCGAGCAGGCCGGCGCCCAGGTGATTCGGTTGCAAGGCGGCGGCGCGGAGGTCTCCCAAAGCCGTATCGGTGATGGCATCAGCCGCCAGCTGGTGCCGGCGCTGGTGCTGGGCGTGGGCGCGCAGATGCAGCTGATGCAAGAGGAAATCTTTGGCCCGGTGCTGCCGGTGCTGCAGTACGACGACCGCGAGGAGGCGATTGCGGCCATCAACCACGGCGAGATACCGCTGGCGCTGTACTGGTTTGGCCAGGACCGCCGCCAGGGCCGCGATGTGGCGCAGCGCGTGCGGGCTGCTGGCATGTGCATGAATGACTGCCTGCTGCAGTTTGCCCATGGGGCCCTGCCGTTTGGTGGCTGGGGCAAGAGCGGATGGGGCGCACTGCATGGCTACCATGGATTCATGCGCTTTTCTCATGCCAAGCCTGTGCTGCGTCAAGGCAGCTGGTCGGGTGCGGCCTGGCTCTATCCGCCTTATGGCCGGCGCTTCGATGGGCTGATGCGGTGGTTGGCTCGCAGCTTCATGCGCTAAGACCTTGATTTATAGGCAGGGGTGTACTTCGGGTAAACGCCTAGCGCAAATGCAGTCATTTGCAAACCCCTGCACAAATTGACCTACAAGCCTATTGTGGGGCTACCCAAATGATGTCAGGAGTGAGACAATGGCGGGCTTTCGCGCACCATACTCTCTAGCGCGCTGTTCACGCGCTGACTCTTCCATATGCCCTTAAAAAAGCCTTCAGCAGTGCCTTGTTGCCTGCTGATGCTGCGTGAGCCATGGTGTGTTGCAGGTGGGTGGATGTTGAGCCTCAGGGTGCTCCATCCCCACTTGACACCCGGCCGGGCGTGATGGTCGCAGTGTACGACGAGATATACGTGCTTTTTGGTTAATTCATTGATTTTTGTTTTCGGTTATCCATGTCTGAAACTATCCAGGTTCGTCCCGCAACTCTCCGTGATGCCAAAGCCATTGCCCAAATCCATGCCGCCGCTTCGGTGGAGAGCTATCGCGGTGTTTTGCCCGATGACCAACTGAAGTCCATCTCTTCCGTCGAAAAGCGCCAGGCTTACTGGCGCGAAGCCATCGAATACTGTGAGCCGCAGGTGCAAGTGGCCGTTGAAAACGACAAGATCGTCGGTTTCATCGGTTTTGACCGCTCGCGCGATGCCAAGACCCGCCCCACGACCGGTGAGATCTGGGCGATCTATGCTGCGCCTACCCACTGGGACCAGGGCGTAGGCGTGGCGCTGTGGGATGCCGCGCGTGATGGCCTGTCCGAAGAAGGCTGCACCTCGGTGACCGCCTGGGTGCCGCTGCGCAATGAGCGCGCACTGCGTTTCCACGAGTCTGCCGGTTTCAAGCGCGAGATGTCGACCGCCAAGACGGCGACGGTGGGTGCCATCAAGATCGAAGAAGTGCGCATGCAGCGCTCCTTGATGAACCGCTGATCCTTGCTGGCCGGGCATGCACCGGCCCTGCGTTGGCAGGGCGGGGCAGCCTTGCTCTCAAGAGGCCGTCTTGGACGGCCTCTTTGTTTTTCCCCCTTGGCAGCTGGCGCCTTGCCGCTCTGCCCCAGAAAGCATTTGTATGACCACTGCCCAGCCAGAGAGTTTTCCCACCATCCACTGGGAGGAAGGCGGCGAGCCCCGCAGCGCCCGCTGGCGCTGCGAGCGCGGCACTGGGCCTACTGCCCGTGTGGTGCTGGCCGATGACACCATGCCCGCCGATGTGGCCTACCGCCTGGCCTGCGAGGGCTCGGCGCTCTTGTGGCGCGGTGACTTTCAAAATGCCCGCATGCTGCTGCAGTCGCTGGCCCGCCGTCTGGACAAGACCGGCGAGCGCAAGGCCAAGAAAAAGCCTGCCGCAGCCAGTGCCACCGGCATGCCCACCCCCCAAGTGGCTTTGCCCTTCCACCAGCAGCGCCACCTGCAGGCGCAGCGCGCCCGTGTGCTATCGATGGTGCTGATCGAGCTGGACCCGCAGTATGCAATCAGCCTGCGTCGCGCGCCGCAGGTGCAGGCCGCTTGTGTGGATGCCTGGGGCGAGCCCGCAGGCGACCTGCCCCAGGTGGTGTCCCTGCGCGAGCTGCAGGCCCTGGTGGGCGCGCATGAGTGGCGCAAAAAAGGCGTGGAAATTCCCGCGCTGGCCAAGCTTGCGCCCAAGGCCTATGACCGCATCCACCCGCACTACGGCGTGTTCTCGCCAGTGCGCGGCGAGTATGTCGACCTGATTGCCCAGGCACCGTTGCCCACCGCGCTGGCCAAGCAGTCGTTGGCCTATGACATCGGCACCGGTACCGGCGTGATCGCAGCGGTGCTGGCGCGCCGCGGCATCCAGAAGGTGCTGGCCACCGATACCGACCCGCGTGCCCTGGCCTGTGCCAAGGAGAACCTGCAGCGCCTGGGCGTGGACCAGCGCGTGGAGCTGGCGCAGACCGATCTGTTCCCGGAGGGCAAGGCCGCGCTGGTGGTCTGCAACCCGCCCTGGGTGCCGGCCAAGCCCAGCGCGCCCGTGGAGCGCGCCGTGTATGACGAAGGCAGCCGCATGCTGCGCGGCTTTCTGGCCGGGGTGCCCGCCCACCTGGTGCCCGGTGGCGAGGCCTGGCTGATCCTGTCCGACTTTGCCGAGCACCTGGGACTGCGCAGCCGCGAGGAGCTGCTCAGCTGGATCGCCGAGGCCGGCTTGCAGGTGGTGGGCAAGAACCAGATCCGCCCGCGCCACGCCAAGGCCCAGGATGCGGCCAACCCGCTGCACCAGGCCCGCGCGGCCGAGATGACCACGCTGTGGCGCCTGCAGGTGGCCTGGTGATCGGCCCGATGGTCTGAACGGGGCCCACATGCGCTTGTTGCTCGCGCCCATGGAGGGCCTGCTCGATTTTGTGCTGCGCGATGTGCTCACCAGCATTGGCGGCGCCGACCGCTGCGTCTCGGAGTTCATCCGCATCACCGGCAGCTTGCTGCCCGACAAGGTCTACCTGCGCACCATGCCGGAGTTGCGCAACGGTAGCTACACGGCAGCTGGCACCCCGGTGCGCGCCCAGCTGCTGGGCAGTGATGCCGCCAGCATGGCGGCCAATGCGGTGCAGCTGGCGGCGCTGTCGCCCGAGGGGATCGATTTGAACTTTGGCTGCCCGGCCAAGGTGGTCAACCGCCATGGCGGCGGCGCCGCCTTGCTGCAGGACCCGGTCGCCATCCATGCGGTGGTCAGCGCGGTGCGCGGCGCGGTGCCTGCGGCCATGCCGGTGTCGGCCAAGATGCGCCTGGGCTTCAACGACCGGGCGCTGATGCTGGACTGCGCGTTGGCGATGCAGGAGGCCGGCGCCTGCGAGCTGGTCGTGCATGGCCGCACCAAGCTCGATGGCTACCGCCCGCCCGCCTACTGGGACCAGATTGCGCGCATCCGCGAGGCCGTGCGCATCCCCGTCGTGGCCAATGGTGAAATCTGGACCGTGGAGGATGCCTTGCGCTGCCAGGCCGAATCCGGCTGCCAGGACCTGATGCTCGGCCGCGGCATTGTGGCCGATCCGGGCCTGGCCTGGCGCATCCGCAAAGCGGTGGCCGAGCGCGATGGTCTGCCGCTGCCCGCCGGCATGCGCGATGTGCAATGGCCGGACCTGCTGCCCGCCTTGCTGCGCTTTTGGCAGCTGGTCTGCGAGGACCTGGAGCCACGCCAGCGCGCTGGCCGCTTGAAGCAGTGGCTCAACCTGATGCGCCGGGCCTTCCCCGAGGCCGAGGACGCCTACCAGCATGTGCGGGTGATGACCGACCAGGCAGCGATCACCGTGTGGCTGGATGACTTGCAGCGGCAGACGCTGCTGCAAGCGCCTGTTTATGGCAGCGTTTAAAGCAAAGAGTCGGGCGTAAAGGGGCTGATGATCTTGAGCATCAGCCGCAGCGGCAGACTGGCATCGGGCTCGGTGGTCTGGTCTTTCAAGCGGCTGTTCTGCGGCGCCTGCCACAGCAGCTTGCCGTCTTTGAGCACCACATGCCAAGCGGCGCTCTCCAGCCCCTTCTCGATCATGCCGGCAGCCTGCCCCGAGAGCTTGCGGCTGCGCACCAGCACGGCGATTTCGGTATTTTGCAGCTTGGAGCGCTGGTCCAGGTTCATCGACCCCACCACCAGCAACTGGCCATCGAGCACCAGCACCTTGCTGTGCAGCATCACACGCCGCCCTTCGCGAAAACTGTTCTGGCCGCTGCCCAGGCCAAAGGCGGCGCGCAGATCGCTCTCGTCGCTGACCAGCTCGTACAGCTCCACGCCATCGCGCAACAGGTTCTCGCGGTGGCGGGCGTAGCCGATATGGGCAATGGGCGCGTCGTTGGACGACAGCGAGTTGGTCAGAATGCGCACGCGCACCCCGCGCTGCACGGCATCCTTGAACGCCTGGCGCATCGATTCGCCGGGTACAAAGTAAGGCGAGACGATCAGCAAATCCTTTTTGGCATAACCTAGCAGCTGCACCAGGCCGTCCACCACCGAATCGGCACTGGGGCTGTGGCCAGGGTTGCGGGTTTCAGCCAGCGCTCGCAGCTGCGCCAGGCGCTTGTTGTCCAGCACGCCGGGCGCGGCGCTCAGCGCGTTGGTCTGGCCGTCGGAATCGACCGCCGGTATCTTGCTGGGCGCATCGGCCATCACCACCGAATGGGCCCAGACCAGCGGGACGGTCTGGAGGTCCACTGGCTGCATGTCCCAGGCGCGCTCGCGCTGCTCGTCGGAGATGGCGCCGCCCGGGCGGGGCTCGCCATCGGGCGGCGAGGGCAGCGCGCCGCCGCTGCTGGCGCTGCGGGCAGCGGGCTCGGATGCCGCATTCGTCGTATCGTCATCGCCCCCTTTGCCGGGGCGGGCATGGTAGGCCTGCTGCATATCTTCCAAGGTCTTTTTGCTGATCAGCGACTGCACCGGATAGGCGCGCTCGTTGTTCCAGTAGCTGTCAAAGCTGCTCGACAAGTCCTGCACAGCGGGTCCCATGACGAGCACATCGGTGTCCAGGAAGTTGGAGCTCTCGTCGTTGTCGAAATAGGCATCACCCAGGTTGCGCCCGCCCATGATGCCCATCACATTGTCGGCCAAAAACAGCTTGTTGTGCATGCGCTGCTGCGCGCGCTGGAAATCGGTGGCCGCGTTCCACATGCGGCTGATCGGCGAGTCGCGGTCACCGGGCAGCGGGTTGAACATGCGCATCTCGATATTGGGCTCAAAGGCCAGGCGCATCACCTGGGCATTGCGCCCGGTGCCATGGAAGTCGTCGAGCAGCACGCGCACGCGCACGCCCCGGCGCGCGGCATTCACGACGCTTTCGAGCAGGCGCGCGGTGCTGGCATCGGCATGGATGGCGTAGTACTGCACATCCAGCGTGTGCTTGGCGCCTTGCACCAGCGCCAGGCGCGCGCCGTAAGCGGCTTGCGCACCGGCCAGTATCTCGAAGCCCGACACCCCGGGCCCCGCCTTGCTCTCGGCCTTTTGGCGCTGCTGGCTGATCTGCACCAGCGGGCTGCTGGCCGCTGGCGGCTGGGCCGATGAGACCGGCCTGTCGACCTGGGTGGGCAGCTTGCTGGCGCAGCCGGCGAGCAGCACGGCCGCACACACCATCACCAGCCCGCGCCGCAGCTTGGGCCAGGATGTTGTCTCAGGGGGGCGTAATGGAGACAGGGCAGAGGTTGGCAAAGCAGTCGGCATGGCGGCAGGTTCAATCAGTGGGCTGGCGCTATTGTGCGTGAGCGCAAGCCCTTGCGGTGGCCGCGTGGCTGCTTTGGCGGTGCTGTCGTACAGCCAGATGCTGCTCCTGCGTCGTGGCGCAGCAACGCTGCAGCAAGCGGGGTGGCTGCTCAACAGGGTTTGTGCCTGGGCCGTTGCTGCAGGCCTGCCGCTAGGATTGCTGAAAACATTCGAAGATATTGCATCGATAGCCAATAGGAGGCCTGCTTATGCTGCGATCACTGCGCTTTTCCACACTGGTGCTGCTGCTGGCGGCTATGGCCATGCCGCCCGAGAACGCCTGGGCCGCGCGCAAGAAAAAGACCGAGGCCACGCAGGCGGCCAAGAAGCCGGCCAGAGTCAAGGTCAAACGCCAGCGCAGCAGTGCCGAAACCCTGGCCGAGCGCGACCGCCGGCTGCTGCGCGAATGCAAGGGGCTGCCCAATGCGGGCGCCTGCCTGGGCTACGCCAAGAGCCCCTAACACCACCCTTGATACGTCGTTACCTGGCCGGCCGCACCAAGCCTTGTCGTACGCCTGCACTGCCTGCGGCTTGGCGCCTCGTCTCAACCGCAAACCTTCGGTTTGCTGGGTCGTGTGAGAGGCTCTAATGCACTTAAATCAGAAAGCCCCATGGCCCTGGATCCGGGCGAGCACGCGCAGGTCGGCGCCCAAGGGCTCGATCGAGCGAATATCCAAGGCGGGCGCCTGATCTAGCTTTTGCAGCGCCATGCCGGCAAACGCGGGCAGGCCCTGGCCGAGCAGCTTGGGCGCCAGGTAGAGCAGGCACTCGTCGACGAGGCCTGCCTGCAGCAGCGCGCCATTCAAGATGCCGCCCGCTTCGACATGCAGCTCGTTGACTTCCCGTTGGCCCAGGTCTTGCATCAGGGCGGCCAGGTCGATGCGGTGGGCAGGGCCTGCGGCGTGTGGAGGCGGTAGGCGCACGATGGTGGCGCCCACGGCTTGCAGCGCCGCCTGGCGCGCGCTGTCTTCGCTGTGGGTGTAGACCAGCACTTCGCGCTCTGCGGCAAAAATGCGGGCCTGCGGGGGGGTGCGCAGCTGGCTGTCCAGCACCACCAGGCGCGGTTGCCGAGGCGTCTGCACATAGCGCACATCCAGCGCCGGATCATCGGCCAGCACGGTGCCCACGCCCGTCAGGATGGCGCAGGCCCTGGCGCGCCAGTGGTGGCCATCGGCCCGGGCTGCTTCGCCGGTGATCCACTGGCTGCTGCCATCGGGCAAGGCGGTGGCGCCATCGAGCGACATGGCGGCCTTGAGCCGCACCCAGGGTTGCTTGCGCACCATGCGGCTGAAAAAGCCGATGTTGAGTTCGCGCGAAGCCTCGCCGCCGTCCTCGGGCGCGCAGACCACGACCTCCACCCCCGCTGCGCGCAGACGCGCAAAACCCATGCCCGCGACCAGCGGGTTCGGATCGGTGATGGCGCCCACCACTTTGGCAATGCCAGCGGCGGCCAGCGCATCGCAGCAAGGCCCCGTGCGGCCCTGGTGTGCACAGGGCTCCAGGGTGACATAGGCGGTCGCGCCTGCGGTGCTGTGGCCGCGGGCGGCCGCATCGCGCAAGGCCATGATTTCTGCGTGCGGCCCACCCGCGCGCTGGGTGTGGCCCTGGCCGATCACCTGGCCGTCTGCGGCGACCAGCACGCACCCTACGCGGGGATTGGGCGAGGTAATGAACAGGGCGCTGGCAGCCAGTTCCAGCGCGGTTTGCAGGTGTGGATCAGTCATGGAGCTTGGTCGCAATAGGGCTGGTACGGAGGGGCAGGGCATGGAGGGTCAGGCCCGCTCGATGATTATCGGCGCAACACCGCGCCGGCTCTGCATTGGCACTGCTGTCAGCCCCAGCGCATTTAATTTTTAAATCGAAAAAAGACTTTACGCCGTCGTGTGAAGCATAAATAATCAATCACATGAATTCAATAGTTTTAATTAATTTATTGAAACATCAACGCGGGTGCCGGCACAGCGGGCTGACCGCGGTCGAGCTGATGGTAGTGGTCAGCGTGCTGGCCATTATCGCGAGCCTGGCCGTGCCCAGTGCGAGCGGGCTGCTGCAGCGCTGGCGCGTGCGGCAGTCGCTCGAGGCCATGCATTCTGCGGTATTTCTGGCGCGCTCCGAAGCCATCAAGCGCAGTGGCCTTGTGGCCTTGCAGAGGATTGCCGACAGCGGGCATTGCCGGGCACAAGCCACCAGCAGTGACTGGAGCTGCGGATGGCAGGTCTGTGTGCATGCGCTGGGCCAGCAGCAGTGCGCCGACGATGCACCGGTAGTGCAGCGCTTTGAAACGCCGCCGGGCCTGCAGGTGCAGCGCAACAGCCTGGGTGAAGGTATCCGCTTTGACCGCTGGGGCATGCCGGTGGCAGGTTTTGCCTTTGCGCTGCTCCCCGAGGGAAAAACGCTGGAGCACCCAGCCGCCAAGGGCCTGTGCACCAGCCGGGGTGGGCGTGTGCGGGTTGTCGACGGCCCCAGCTGCAGCCCCAGGAGCTAGGCGATGCGCATCTTCGTGCCCACCCACCCGCAGGCCTCCCTCTCACGTGGCATCAGCTTGCTGGAGTCACTGGTGGCCATGGTGGTGCTGGTGTTGGGCGTGTTGGCGATGCTGGCCATGCAGCTGCGCACGCTCGCCGATGTGCAAACCAGCACCCGCCGTGTACAGGCTATTCGTTTGATCGAAGACCTGGGCGAGCGCATACGCGCCAACCCCCGTGCCTGGGACCAGCTGGAGCACTATCTGAGCGATTGGCAGCATGCTGCGGCAGCGCCGCCCAGGTCCTGCAGTGCGCAGGCTTGCAGCGCCGCTGAGCTGGCGCAGCATGAATTGGCGCAATGGCGCCTGCAGGTGGCGCGCAGTTTGCCACTGGGGCAGTCCCGGATTTTTCTGGCGCCCGGCGAAGCGGTGGGCGCCAACCGGCGCCAGCTGGGCGTGATGGTCCGCTGGCGTGACAGTACGCATGCCCCCTTGGGTGCCTCCGATCCGGCGCTGTACTGGGACTTGGTCGATGCCACCCGCCGAGTGGGCGAGGGAGGGGGCGCAGATGCAGTGGAGGAACGCGGCGGCGAGGTAGTCTGCCAGGATGGCGATGGCGGTCTGCGCTACAGCTGCCACCTGCAGTACCTGGCCTTGAACGCACGCTGCACGGCAGAGCGCATGGGCAGCGCCGTGCACTACCACTGCGGAGGGACTTGATATGCTGGACCAGCGTCATTCCGCATGGGCCTTCGATCTGATCGGCACGCGGCGCCGCGCCATGGATCGCGGACAGCATGGCTTTAGCCTGGTCGAGCTGATGGTGGGCCTGGCGCTGGGCCTGCTGGTGGTGGCCGCGGCCAGCGTCGCCTTGCTGACCTCGCGCAGCCTGGCAGGCACCGTGAGCGAAGCCAGCCATCTGCAGCAGCAGGCCAGTTATGCCTTGCGCGTCATCGGCCAGCAATTGCGCCCATCGGGCAGCCTGTACCTGAACCTGCAGCTGCCCGCAGGTGCGGACCCCACGCTCAGCGCCGCGTTGACGCCAGCAGCTTTTGAGACGGCAGCCCCGGCGGTTGGCAGCGCCCGCGGCTATGCGCCGCGCGCCGATGCCTTGCGGGGCAGCGATAGCAGCCTGGCGGCCGGCTTGCGGCGCTACAAGCAGCCTGTCTTTGCCCAGGCCGGCCTGGCTGCGCAAGCGCGCAACTGCCTGGGCGGGCCGGTGGATGCCAGCGCCGATCTGCGGCTGGAATCGCGCTTTAGCCTGCGTGGTCAGGTGCTGCGCTGTGGTGGCAACGATACCGCTGCATCGCCGCAGCCCTTGGTGGACAACGTCGCGGCCTTTCGCCTGCGTTATTTGCGCATGCAGGCGGCGGGCGCGGCGCAGCCGCAGCTGCAGTACGTCAATGCGCAGCAGGCAAGCGGCGATTGGTCGCAGGTTGTTGCGGTCGAGGTCTGCCTGGTGCTATTTGGCCGCCAAGCTGGCCCACTGCCTGCCGGCAGCGGCTACACCGGTTGCGACGGTGAATGGGTGGAGCTGGCCGACCTGCCCGGCGCGCGCCAAGGGCGCATGCACCGCAGCTTTCGCAACCTGTTCCAGCTGCGCAGCCAGGGCAGCCTATGACAAGGCCCCGCCACGCCCGCTATTGCCATGGCCGTCACCGCGCCCGGGGCGCAGCCTTGCTGACGGTGCTGGTCTTTGGCATGTTGTCGATGCTGCTGGTCCTGTGGTCGGCGCGCACGGCCTGGTATGGCGAGTTGGTGGCCGGCAACGATGCCGATTACCAGCGGGCGTTCGAGGCGGCAGAGGCCTTGCTGCTTGATGCCGAACTGGATATCCGTGGCGAACGGGCCGATGGCCGGCCCTGTGCCTATGGCGGCCTGCCACGAGGCGCTTCAGCCAGCGTTTGCCGCAGCGGCGGCACCACCCGTGTGCCGTTGGAGAACGCCGACGTGCCGGTGTTTTTGGCCCAGCTCAGCGCCCAGCCGCAGCGCTGCATCGACGCGCTCTGTGCCAAGCGGGTCGGCCGCCAGGATATCTGGAATGCGCCGGCAGCGGGCACAGCAGCCCGTCGCGCGGGCGAGCAGGACCTGTTTGCGCTGATGCGGGCCGGCACCGGCGCGCGCTATGGCCAGTACACCGGCGCGCAGCTGGGCGATGCAGACCACCCGGCCCATCCCATCCTGGCGGACAGGAGCGCGCCCGACACCGGCGGCTGGTACTGGATCGAAGTCATCCCCTATACCGACAGCAAGCCCGGGCTCATCAGCAATGCGCCGGCCCACCAGCTGGAACTTGCCGGGCTGACGCCGCATGTGGTCTACCGCATCACCGCGGTGGCCTTTGGCAGAAAGCCGGACACCCTGGTGGTGCTGGAGCAGAGCTACGCACGTCCCAGGCGCAAAGATTGAGAGGCAGATATGGATGGCACCAGAGCAAGCATCGTTGCACACCGCAAACCCCCAAACCAGCGGCAGGCCGCACTGGTCTGCCTGGCGCTGCTGCCCGCTGCTGCCTGGCCCTTGGAGCTGGCTACCGCGCCTGCCGGTGGTGCCAGCGTCTTTGTTGCGCCCAATATCATTGTCTCCATCGATGACTCGGCTGCGATGCAGCGCCGCTTGGGCAGCGCCGAGCCTGGAGTCGCCAGCATCACGGCGCCGGGTGGCGACGGCCGCTGGGATGCGCGGGCGCAGCGCATCGCCGTGCTGCGCCATGCCCTCAAGGAGGTGCTGGGCGATGGACAGCAACTGCCCGATGGCACCATCCGCCTGGCCTGGCAGGCGATGTGGAACCATGGCGCTGCGCCTGGTGGCGGGCCCGGTGGCATGGTGCAGGGCCAGCGGCGCAGGCCCGGGGCCAGCACGGTCAACAGCCCGCGTTTGGCCATCAATGGCATGCAGGCGCTGCAGGGCCGCCATCGTCAGCATTTTCTGGCCTTTGCCGATTCGCTCCGCACCGGCCACCGCAGTGACCTGCACCACCTGCTCGGCCAGGCCGATGCCTACCTGCGCCGGCCGCTCGGCCCGCAAGGGCCCTGGGCCAGCCAACCGGGCGCTGTCACTGCGGCCAGCAGCACCTACCTGGGCTGCCGCCGCAACTACCACATTGTGCTGGCGGGCAGCCGCTGGGCTGGCCCGGCCAGCGGCGGTGCGCAAGACGACCACACCCGCGCCAGAACCTTGCCCGACGGCCAGGTCTACGGCAGTGGCAGCGCCGCGCAAAGGGCTGCCACCCAGCTCTACAGCGATGCGGTTCCAAGCACCTTGGCGGACTGGGCGTTTCGCAGCTGGGCCGACCCTTTGCAGCGGGCAGGCCTGAGCGGCAGTCTGGCGCCTGACGCCGGTTACCGCCAGGCACCGCCCCGGGAGCGTTTTGGGGATGGAAGCGGCCGGAATGCCGTGCTGGAGCGCTACTGGAACCCGCGCTACAACCCCGCCAGCTGGCCCCATCTGCAGACCTACACGGTCGGCATTGGCCTGGATGCCAGCACCTGGCCGGGTGCGCAGCAGATTCTGGCGCCCACGCAGCAACTGCCATTGGGCTATGACGGCAGCTTTGCCGCGCTGGCCAGCGGCGACGTCCGCTGGCCCGATATGCAGGCGCAGGGCGAGGGCGTGCGTGCGCTGGATTTGTGGCATGCGGCGCTCAATGGGCGGGGCCGCTTTTATGCCGCAACGCATGGGCAGGATGTGGCCCATGCGTTGCGCAGTATTTTCAGCGAGATACAGGCCCAGCAGGCAGGCGGTGCGGCCGGCAAAGGTGCGGCCGGCCCAGGCGCAGTCACGGCCAGCACTGGTGCCGCCAGCGCCAGCCAGGCGATTGCCCAGGATGCCTTGCTGTTCAGCGCCAGCTATGACCCGGGCCGGGCCTGGTCCGGCGCCATCCAGGCCCAGGCCATGGGCAGCAATGGCCGCTTGCAGCCGGCGCCCGGCTGGCGTGGGCAGACAACGGCTGACAAGCTCGATGCCATCGCCTGGCAGCAGCGCCTGGTGCTGACTTGGGGCGATGTGCAGCAGCGCGGCGTGCCTTTTCGCTGGGCGGCAGATGACATCTACTTGAGTGCGGCGCACAAGCAGGCCCTGCAAGGCCCTGCCGATAGCGCGCAAGGCCAGGCCAGCGGTGAGCAGCGCCTTAACTACCTGCGAGGCGAGCGCCGCCATGAAGTGCAGCATGGCGGTAACCTGCGCAACCGGCATTCGCGCCAAGGCGATATCGTGCATTCGCAGATCTGGTACCTGGGCAAGCCTTCGGTCCGCTACCACGAGGCGAGCTATCTGGACTTTGTGCTGCGCCACCAAAACCGCCTGCCCATGCTCTATGTCGGCGGCAATGACGGCATGCTGCACGGCTTCTCGGCCCATACGGGCGAGGAAAAAATAGCCTATGTGCCCCGGGGCGTGATCCCCAGCCTGCAGGGCTTGACCAGCCCGGCCTACGATGGCCAGCACCGCTATTTTGTCGATGGCTCGCCGCTGGCGGGTGACGCCAACCTGGGCAGCGCCAGCAGCCCGCGCTGGCGCACGTTGCTGGCAGGCACCCTGGGCGCCGGGGGCAAGGGCTATTTTGTGCTCGATGTCACTGAACCGGAGACGGCCTTTGCCGAGGCACAGGCGGCCGATCTGGTGCTGATGGACCGAAGCTGGCATGCGCAGGAGTCCGCTTTGCGCTGTGACACCGAGACGGGCGCGGCGCAACAGGCCTGCGCGCGCCTGGCCGAGGCCTTTGCCGATATCGGCCATATCACGGCCAGCCCATCCCGGGATGACATCGACCCGCAGCGCACAACGCAGATCGCACAACTGAACAACGGCCGCTGGGCGCTGGTGCTGGGCAATGGCTACAACAGCGCCAACGGCAGGCCGGTGCTGCTGATCCAGTACCTCGATGGCGGGCGTGAGCTGCTGCGCTTGGTGGCGACCGGCAATGCATCGGCGCAGGCCTGCAGGCAGCAAACGCCGCCCCAGGCGCATTGCAGCCAGCTGGAGGACAACGGCTTGTCTGCCCCGCGCCTGGTCGACATCAATGGCGACGGCCGCCCCGATGTGGTCTATGCCGGTGACAACCAGGGCAATCTCTGGAAGTTTCTGATCAGCTCGGACGATGACACGCAATGGGGTGTGGCGCAGTGGGGTGCACTGGCGGCAACGACCAGCAACCATGGCACTGCCGGCGTGCCACTCTACCAAGCCCGGGGCGGCGCGCGCAGCGCGCCTGGCCAGCGCACATGGCGCCAACCCATCAGCACGGCGCCCTTGGTGCGCAGCAATGACCGTCTGCGCACGCTGCAGCAGGCGGGCGGCCAGCGCCAGGTGCCTGTCGGTGGCTTGGTGGTCGCCTTTGGCACCGGCCGCAATGCCAGCCGCCAGGATCCGCAAGACGACCGCGTGCAGAGCCTCTATGCGGTGCTCGATACCACCCGCTACAAGCGCGTGGGCGAGCGCGGCGAGCGGGTGGCGGTCTGCGCGTCGGCGGCCGATGCGGATTGCCAGTCGGCGCTGGGCAGCGATGCCGATCTGCCCGGGCCAGTGGCGCACAGCCAGCTGCTGCAGCGCCGTATCCACCCCAATCCTGTTCAGGCCCGCAGCAGCGACCGCCGCATGTTCTGGCGCACTGACGAAAGCGAAGGCGCCGATGCGCTGGATTGGAACCGCCACCGGGGCTGGTTTATGGATTTGCCCGAGGCAGGCGAGCGCCTGCTGCAGCCGCTGCGCTTTTACAGCGGCAGCAACCTGCTGGCGGTGATCAGCGAAGTGCCGGCGCATGCCAGCCATGGCGCCCAGGGCGAACCCGGCGATGAGCGTTGCGAGCCCGGGCCAGGCACAGCGCAACGTCAGTTTTTCGGCCTGCTCAATAGCATCGATGGCCTGCGGCCGCGCCTGCAGCTGCTCGATACCGATGGCGATGGGCTCTTTGATCCGCAGGCCGATGGCCAGGCCTCGCGCATGTCGCTGGGCGCAGGCCCGCATGCGCTGCTGCGCCTGCGCGATGACGAGGGCCAGCAGCGCATCCGCATCGATGGTGAATCGCTGCGCGACCTGCCCGAAGTGCCGATCCGGCCCACCTGGCGCCAGGCGCGATGAAAGGAGTCACTATGCAGAATCGCGCCTCCACGACACGCGCAGGTTGGACCTTGGTGGAGCTGATGGTGGTGCTGGCCATCATCGGCATCCTGAGCGCGGTGGCCTGGCCCAGCTACAGCGAATACCTGCGCCGGGGCCACCGCACGGAGGCCCGCACGGGGCTTTTTCAGGCCGCGCAATGGCTGGAGCGTGCCGCGACGGCCAACGGCGTCTATCCGCTGGAACTGCCCACCCAGCTTAGCTGGCAGGACCTGCCCGACAAGCGCTACACCATCGGCTTTGCCCAAGGCAACAGTGCTGCGCGCTATACCCTGGTGGCCACGCGCCGGCCCGGGGCGCAGCAGCAGGACCGCTGCGGCAACTACACGCTGACCCAGGACGGCCGGCAAGGCAATCTGCAGCTGGCGCAGGGCAGCAGCACGGCCGATTGCTGGCGCTGATCTGCAGCGCAGGTCACCGCATGCTGCGCATGCAGACGCTTATTGCGCGCTCCAGCGGTCGTTCCAGCTGCGCAGCTCCTGCATGTCGCGGCGGTCTTTCTTGGTGGGGCGGCCGGCTTGCAGGCTGTTGGCGGGCTCGGGCGCCAGGCGGCGCTGCTCGCTGAGCACTTCGCGCTGGCGGATGCTGTCGGCTGTTTCCTCGTACATCTGCTGGGCCACCGGGGCCGGGCCGCGTGTCGCCGCCATGCCCAGCACGGCTACGGTGCGCGGTGTCTGCGCCTGCAGCAGCTCGACGGTGTCCTGCGCGCGCACTTCCTTGGAGGGTTTGGCCACCGTGCCATTGACCTTCACATGGCCCTTGTGGATGGCCTCGACGGCAATCGCGCGGGTTTTGTAAAAGCGGGCGCACCACAGCCATTTGTCGATGCGCATCGTGGGAGTCTGTTCGGTCTCAGTGTGGGCCATCTTCGGCGGGTGGTTGGACATTCGGTTTGAACTCTACTACAGCATCGAAACCTTGGACAAGCCCCTGGTGCAGGCGGTTGTGCAAGGACAGGCGCGCGCCCAGCGCGGTGACGATGGAGTGGCAGATCGCCAGGCCCAGGCCCGAGCCGTCGCGCAGGTTGCCGCTGACAAATGGCTCGGTCAGGCGCGCCTGCATCTCGGCGCTGACGCCTGGGCCCCAGTCGCTGATGCGCAAGGTGGCTGCCGGGCCTTGCTGCACCAGCTGCAGCAGCAGTGGTGCGTCGGGCGGCGAATGCTGGATCGCATTGTGCAAAAGGTTGCGCACCAGCTCGCGCAGCATCCAGGGATGGGCGGCCAGCAGCACCTCGTCGCTTTGCAGCTCGAACTGCAGGTTCTTGTCGGCCAGCAGCGGCGACAGCTCAATCACCATGTCGCGCACGATGGCCGTCAGGTGGGCGGTCTGGGGGTGCTCGGACTGGTGCAGCTGCTCGACCTTGGCGAGCGACAGCATCTGGTTGGCCAGCAAGGTGGCGCGGTCCACGGTGGCGGCAATCTCGCGCAGCGCCTGCTCGGGCTCCACATCACCACGCTGGGCCGACTGCACCTGTACCTTGAGCACCGCCAGCGGCGTGCGCAGCTGGTGCGAGGCGTCGCGCACAAAGCGCTTTTGGTGCTGCACCAGGTGCGAGAGCCGCGCCATCACGCGATTGGTCGCATCGACCAGCGGCAGCACTTCCGAGGGCGTGGCCGCCGGGGTTTTGAGGGGCTGCAAGGCATGGTCGCTGCGCGCATTGAGCTGGTCGCTCAGCTGCAGGATGGGCAAGGTCGCGCGCCGCACCACGACTACCACCACGGCGGCAATGCAGCCAAACAGCAAGGCCTGCTGCACCAGCGTGCCCCAGAGAATGTCGCGCGCCAGCGATTCGCGGATCTCCAGCGTCTCTGCCACCTGGATCAGGGCCATGCCCCTGCCGGTGGCGCTGGCCACCGGCTGCAGCAGGGCGGCCATGCGCACCGGCATGCCCCGGAACTCGGCATTGTAGAAATCGACCAGTGCGGCATAGGGCGGCTGCTGGGCGATGCGCCCGCGCCAGATGGGCAGCTCGGCAAAGCCGCCGATGAGCTCGCCGCTCATGTTGGAGACGCGGTAGAACAGCCGCGACTGGTTATCGGCCTCGAAGGCCTCCAGCGCCGAATAGGGCACGGCCGAGTCGACAATCGCCAGGTCGTCATAACCGGCCACGGTCAGCTGCTCACCAATTACCTTGGCTGAAGCGAGCAGGCTGCGGTCGTAAGCGGTATTGATGGCCTGCAGCGACTGGCGGTAGAGGCTGCTGGTGTTGTAGATGATGAAGACCACCACCGGCAGCAGGATGCCCAGCAGCAGATTGCGGCGCAGCGAGCGTATGCGCGGCGCCTGGGATCGGCCGCTGGCCTTGCCGGTGTCAGGCGCCATCGGCGGCACCGGGCTTGAGCAGGTAGCCCAGGCCGCGCAAGGTCATCAGTTGCATATGCGTGGGCGCCAGCTTTTTGCGCAGGCGGTAGGCCACCACTTCCACCGCTTCGAGCTGCACATCGCTCTCGCCGGCAAAGACGGCGCTGAACAAACGCTCCTTGGTCACGGCCTGGCCCATAGGTTGGCTCAGCACGCGCAGAAATGCCACTTCGCGTGGCGTCAGCTCAAACAGCGTGCCGCGCCAGTAAAACGATTCGGAGGCCTTGTCATAGCGCAGCGCCATGCCGGAGGGGGGCGCGGCCGGCGCGGCGGGTTCGGCCACCAGTGGCTGCGCGCGCCGCACCAGCGCGCGGATACGGGCTTCGAGCTCGTCCAGGTCAAAGGGCTTGGCCAGGTAGTCATCGGCGCCTGAGTTCAGGCCCAGAATGCGGTCGCCGACGGTGCCGCGTGCCGTCAGGATCAAGGTGGGGGCGGCCAGGCCTTCGCTGCGCGCCTGGGCGATGATCTCCAGCCCGTCCATAGTCGGCAGGCTCAGGTCCAGCACCACCACATCGGGCTCGAGCTTGCGCCAGGCCGGCAGCGCTGCACCGCCATCGGTGATGGGCGTGACCTCCATGCCCCGCCGGCGCAAGGTGCGCTGCAAGGTGGTCTGCATGGTGGGGTCGTCTTCGATCAGCAAGAGGTGCATGGCGGGAGTGTGCACCAATTCGCCAGCGCCTCCGGGCTCGGTGTTTTCCCTAGCTTCGGACGGCCTGGCTGACAGCCATTTGACAGCTAGCGCAGCGATGATGCAAGCACTAACAACACGATCAGGAGACAACCATGCGCCGTGATGCGTTCCTCAAATCCATGCTCGCTCTGGCTGCTGCCGGCAGCTTGCCCCTGCACGCCTTGGCCGCCACCAATGTCAAGATGCTGCTGCCCGCCAACCCTGGCGGCGGCTGGGATACGACTGGCCGCGCGCTGGGCAAGGCGCTGCAGGATGCCGGCGTGGCTGGCTCCGTCACCTATGACAACAAGGGCGGCGCGGCAGGCGCCATCGGCCTGGCGCAGTTCGTCAATGGCAGCAAGGGCGATCCCAACGCGATGATGGTGATGGGCGCGGTCATGCTGGGCGGCATCATCACCGGCAAGCCGCCGGTGGACCTGAACCAGGCCACCCCGCTGGCGCGCCTGACCAGCGAATACAACGTCTTTGTGCTGCCTGCCAACTCGCCCTACAAGACCATGGGCGAAGTGGTCGCCCAGCTCAAGAAGGACCCCGGCTCGATCAAATGGGGCGGCGGCTCGCGCGGCTCCACCGAGCACATTGCTGCGGCAATGATTGCCCGCGCCGTGGGTGTCGATCCAGCCAAGATCAACTATGTCGCCTTCCGGGGCGGCGGCGAGGCGATTGCTGCGGTGCTGGGTGGCAATGTCACCGTCGGGGGCAGCGGCTTTAGCGAGTTTGCCGAGTACATCGCCACCGGCAAGATGCGCCCGATCGCGGTCACCTCGGCCCAGCGCCTTGAAGGCTCGACCGTGCCCACGCTCAAGGAGCAGGGCATCGATGTGGAAATCGGCAACTGGCGCGGCGTCTATGGCGCGCCCGGCATCTCGGCCGACCAGCGCGCGCAGCTGATTGCGATGCTGGAAAAAGCCACCAAGAGCGCCAGCTGGGCCGAGTCGATGAAGAAGAACGACTGGACCTCGGCCTGGCTTGCCGGCGACGCCTTCAGCCAGTTCGTCACGGCAGAGTTCGCCAATCTCAAGGACACCATGACCCGCGCAGGCATGGTCTAAGCGCAGCAGGCATGGCCCCTGGCGGCCATGCCGCGCGCGTTGCGCTCTCTATAGCAACCCGCCCGAGGAACCGGCCTGGCCCGGTGCCCGGCTGGGCTGTTGCCGCCCGCAGGGCGGAGGGGCGCCACGGTCATCTTTTTCAGGAGTTTCGATATGAGCAACACCGCAGATTCTTCGGAGCCGGCCGCCAACGGCGCAGCCGCGCCTGCGCCAGAGGCTTTCGAGCATGCGCACACGCCGCGTACCACCTCGCAGCTGCTGGTCGGCATAGCGGTCTTGGTCATCGCCGGCCTGTTGTCCTGGGGTGCTTTGCACATCCCCTCGCAGGCGGGCTACAGCGGCGTGGGGCCGGATTTTCTGCCCTGGCTGTCGGCCAGCGTGCTGGGCCTGTGCGGCATCTGGCTGTGCTGGGAGGCCCTTACCGGCGGTTTTCACCACCTCGATGCCCCCGATGGCGCCCAGCATGGTGACTGGGGCGCGCTCACCTGGGTGTGCGCGGGGCTGCTGAGCAGCGCGGCGCTGATCACCACCTTGGGCTTCATTCTCAGCTGCACCTTGTGCTATGTGCTGGCCACGCAAGGACTGCGCCGCGCCACCGGCCAAACGCAGGCGGGCTCGTTCAAGACCATGGGCAAGGACCTGGTCACCGGCCTGCTGATTTCTGCGCCCGTGTTCTGGGCCTTTACCCAATTCCTGGCAATCAACTTGCCTGGACTGACCGAGACAGGGTGGCTGTGATGGAAATTTTCAATGCACTGATTCAAGGCTTCATGACGGCGGCCACGCCGGTGAACCTGCTCTGGGCGCTGGTGGGCTGCGCCCTGGGCACGGCGGTTGGCGTGCTGCCGGGCATTGGCCCTGCGGTGGCGGTGGCCATGCTGCTGCCCATCACTGCCAAGGTCGAGGTGACCGCCTCGATGATCTTCTTTGCCGGCATCTACTACGGCGCCATGTATGGCGGCTCGACCACCTCGATCCTGCTCAACACCCCGGGAGAGACAGCGAGCATGGTGACCGCGATGGAGGGCAACAAGATGGCCAAGAGCGGGCGCGCCGGTGCGGCGCTCGCGACCTCGGCCATCGGCTCCTTTGTGGCCGGCACGATTGCGACCGTGGTCGTGACCCTGTTTGCGCCCACCGTGGCCGAGTTTGCCGTGCGCCTGGGCCCGCCCGAGTATTTCATGCTGATGGTGCTGGCCTTCACCACAGTGAGCGCGGTGTTGGGCAAGAGCAGCCTGCGCGGTCTGACCGCCCTGTTCCTGGGCCTGGCCGTGGGTTGCATCGGCATGGACCAGATCACCGGTGCGGCGCGCTACACAATGGGCAAGCCCGAGCTGCTCGACGGCATCGACATCGTGCTGGTGGCCGTCGGCCTGTTCGCCGTGGCCGAGGTGCTGTACTTTGCGCTCTATGAGGCCAAGACCCGCGATACGCAAAACACCATGGGCCGCGTGCACATGACACGCCGCGACTGGAAGCGCTCGGTGCCCGCCTGGATCCGTGGCACGGTCATCGGCACGCCCTTTGGCTGCATCCCTGCAGGTGGCACCGAGATCCCGACCTTTCTGAGCTATGCGGCCGAGAAGAAGCTGGCCAAGGGCGACGACAAGGCCGAGTTCGGCACGAGCGGCGCCATCGAAGGCGTGGCCGGCCCCGAGGCCGCCAACAATGCGACGGTGACGGCGGCGCTGATTCCGCTGCTGACCCTGGGCATTCCCACCAGCAACACCACGGCCGTGCTGCTGGGCGCATTCCAGAACTACGGCATCAACCCCGGCCCGCAGCTCTTTACCAGCTCGGCCACGCTGGTGTGGGCGCTGATTGCCTCGCTCTACATCGGTAATGTGATGCTGCTGGTGCTGAACCTGCCGATGGTGGGCATGTGGGTCAAGCTGCTCAAGATCCCCAAGCCGCAGCTGTACGCCGGCATTCTGATCTTCGCCACCGTTGGGGCCTACGGCATGCGCCAGAGCACCTTCGATCTGTTCCTGCTGCTGGGCATTGGCGTGCTGGGCGTGGTGATGCGGCGGTTTGACTTCCCTACCGCGCCGGTGGTCGTCGGCATGATCCTGGGGCCGTTGGCCGAGGCTCAGATGCGCAACGCGGTCGCCATTGGCGAGGGCAGCTGGACCATCTTCCTGCAGCGCCCCATGTCACTGACTCTGATCATCATCGTGCTGGCGGTGCTGATCGTTCCCCGGGTTCTGAAGTGGATGGGCCACAAAAAGGCGCTGCAGGCTGCAGCGGCCTGATGCCCGGCGCTGGCAATGCATCCTTCTCTTGGCACCCTGCGGGGTGCCTTTTTTATGGCGTTCGCTGCGCGAGCGTTCTAAAGCTGCAACACTGTATTGCCCATTTGCGGGCTAGGCAGCAGCTATTGCATGGCCTACCATCCATGCATCAAAAACTGTCGCTGCGCCTGCAGCATATGAACGGCTTGTCTCCATGGATCTGATTGTCGCCCTGGTGCGCGAATACGGCATTGGCATCGTCTTTCTCAATGTGCTGATCGAGCAATTGGGCGCGCCCATTCCTGCCTATCCGGTGCTGATGGTGACCGGCGCCATCCATGGCCATTCGCTGGCGCAGCAGTTGCTGCTGATTGCAGTGGCCGTGCTGGCGGCGCTGATCGCCGATAGCGTCTGGTATGCCATGGGGCGGCGCTATGGCCGGCGTGTGCTTGCCAGGGTGTGCAAGGTCTCGCTCTCGCCCGATTCCTGCGTGCAGAACACCGAATCGCTCTATGGCCGCTGGGGTGCCAAGTCGCTGCTGATTGCCAAGTTTGTGCCCGGCTTTGCATCGATTGCCAGTGCGCTGGCCGGGGCCGTGGGCACGACGCCCGCCCGTTTTGTGCTGTTCGATGGAATAGGCGCGCTGCTGTGGGTGGGCTCGGCCGTGCTGCTGGGGGGGCTGTTCAGTTCCACGGTCGAGGACCTGTTGGCGGTGCTCGCGCAACTGGGCCAGTGGGGCTTGCTGCTGCTGGGGCTGGCGTTTGCCATTTTTATCGCGCGCCGCTGGTGGAGCCGGCGCCAGGTGATCCGTTCGCTGCGCATGGAGCGGCTCACGGTCGACGAACTCAATGACATGCTGGGCGGCGGCGATCTGCCTGTCATCCTTGATGTGCGTGCCGGCACCGCGTTCGAGGCATCGCATATTCCCGGGGCGCATTCCTATGACCCGCATGCCAGGGGGGCGCGGCTGCCGGCCATCGATCCCGACGCTGCGGTGATCGTGTACTGCGCCTGCCCCAATGAGGTCTCGGCAGCCCGTATTGCCCAGCTGCTGCGCCGCGCGGGCATCCAGCGGGTGCGGCCGCTGCTGGGCGGCATCGATGCCTGGATCGATGCGGGCTACCAGGTGCATGGCAAGAGCGCTGCCCCGGCCTTATAAGCCGAGCTTTATAAGCAGAGGAAGGCCAGCGCCGCAATGGCCGTCGGCAGCAAGGCGCCCAGCAGCAGGCCGCCAATGCTGATGGTTGCGTTGCTGAAGCCGTGCTTGAGCAGCGCCACACCGGCAGGGTTGGGCGCATTGGCGATCACCGTCAGGCCCCCGCCGGCGACGGCACCGGCCATCAGCATGTACTTGGCCGCATCGCTCATGCCTTCGATCTGCGAGCCCAGGTAGGTGAGGGCGGCGTTGTCGGTGATGGCGGTCAGCCCCAGCGCACCAAAGAACAGCGCGAGCGGCACCATGCTGGCCACCAGTGGCTGCAGCCACCAGCTTTGCAGGCCGCCCAGCACCACCAGGCCCGCCAGGAAAAAGCCCACCAGCAGCGCCTCCTTGAGGATCAGCGGGCTTTGGTACCTGGCATAGGCATGGGTGTAGCCCAGAAACAGCAGAAATACGCCCAGGAACAGCACCGGATGGTGGGCCAGCACCACCACGGCCGCCAGCAAGGCCGCATGCACGGCCACCACGCCCAGCGGCATGGACGCTTGCGCATCGCCGCTTTGCGGTGCTGCCGTCAGATGGCCGCGCATGCACCAGGTCGCAATGCTGGCGTTGATCAAGACGGCAATCACCGCTTTCCAGCCAAAGTGGCTCAGCATGAAGGCGCTGTCCCAGCCCCAGGTCGCAGCGACCATCAGCACCGGCGGCGCTGCGTAGGAGGTGAGCGTGCCGCCAATGGAGATATTGACGAAGAGCACACCCAGCGCCAGGTACTTGAGGCGGGTGGGCATCAGAGGGGTGAACACCAGCGGCGCCAGGGTCAGTGCGGCAATGGTCATCGCGGCCGGCTCGGTGATCAGCGAGCCCATCAGCGGCACGGCGGCCAGGCCCAGCCAGGCCAGGCTCAGGGCCGTGGGCAGCGGCGTGGCGCGGGCCAGCGCCGCCAGGGTGCGCTGCACCGTCATCACGATGGGGCGGGAGGCGGCCATGACCATGACGACAAAGACAAACAGGGGCTCGGTGTAGTTGCGCGATTCGGCGTAATCCACCGCCTGGGCCGGCCCGCTGGCAAACGCCATGACGCCGATCAGCACCATGGCCCAGAAACCGAAGACGATCTCGACCTCGCCCAGCAGATGGAAGACGCCCGCATGGCGCGGGTAGCGGTGCGACAGGCGCTCGAACTGCTTGGCAAGAAAGGTGTGGGCCAGCGCGATGGCAAAAATGCCAGCTGCCAGATGCTCGATGGCAAACATGGTGTGCTCCGATGCGAAGCATGCAGCCGTTTGCAGGCCATTGGGCGCGCACGGGGGGTGTCAGCGCCCCGCAGGCCAAACGGTGCAGGCAACAGGGTTCCAGCGAGGCGGCCCGACCTTCGCTAACAACCTGCCGCTACACCCTATGTGACGACACCCAAGCCTTCTATTTTACAAAAAAATAATCAGTGATGGGTTTTCAATGTCTTTTTGCAGACGCTGAACAGCTTCTCAGGCCGGCGGGTTGCGGCGCTTGCTGCGCAGCCACCAGGCCGCGATCAGCGAGAACAGCACGATCACCCCCACCAGCAGCCAAAAGCCCAGCGGGTCCTGGCTGAGCGGGATGCCGCCCACATTCATGCCGAACAGGCCGGCCATCATGTTCACCGGCAGGGCCAGCACGGTGATCATCGTCAGCGTGTAGAGCGAGCGGTTGGTGTCTTCGTTGATGCCGGCGGCAATCTCTTCTTGCAGCAGCTTGATGCGCTCTTCGAGCGACTGCATGTCGCGCAGAAAAACGGAGAACTCTTCGCTGGCCGCGCGCAGCGCATGCAGGTCTTCGTCCAGCATCCACTGCGGGGGCATCTGCAGCAGGCGGAACATCGCCGAGGGCTCGGGCGCGAGCAGGCGCTTCAAGCGCACCAGCAGGCGGCGCAGCGCACCCAGCTGGCGCGGCTGCATGCGCGTGCGCCCGCCCAGCATGGTGTCCTCGATCTGGTCGACGCGCTGGGTCACATCGCGCACGATGCGCACCAGCACATCGGCCTGGGCGCGCAGCAGGCGTTCGAGCAGCTGGGGGCTGGAGCCGGGCGTGTCGCCCTGGCGAATCTGCTGGCGCAGCGCATCGACCGAGCGCAGCGGGTGGGCCCGGGCCGATATCACCCACTGGGGCGAGGCCTGGATCCACATCGTGTGGATATCGCTGGATTCGAACTGGAAGTCGAAATCGATGTCGTTGATGACGGCCAGCAGCGCGTCATCCATGCGCTCGATACGGGTTGAGGCCAGGCCATCGCGCAGCGCCTCAAAGTACTGCTCATCGAGCGCCGCATACTGCTGCAGCCAGCGCAGGCAGTGGGCATGCGAGAGGTTGAAATGCAGCCAGACAAAGCCGGTGCTGCTGGGCGGTGCGGCCAGCCAGGCCTGCGCTTGCTCGGCGGTCAGCGCCGTGGCGGGGCCCTGGCCGTCAAAGGCATAGCCCCAGATCAGGCCGCTGTTGTCATGGGGGGAGACCAGCGGGGCCGTATCAGGCGTGCGCGGCAGGGGTTCAGTCAAGATAGCACTCCGGGGACGGGCGGATGCCCCGCGCCAAACCCCGTATTTTTGGCAGCTACCGTGACTGTTTCATGACAAAGCCATGACGCGCGCGGGCGTGCTCAGTCGGGCATCGAGCAGTGGCCGCCGCTGGCATGCTGGCCCGAGCCCGCGGCGATCAGCGGCGCCTCGTAGCGCAGGTCCACGGGCTGGCTGTGGACGTAATCCCAGGCGATGAAGGCGACCAGCAGCAGCCAGAAGCTGCTGCGCAAAAGGGTGGTGTTCATGTGCGGCTCCTCGCGCTTAAAAACCAAAATGGCGGCGAATGCGCAGCCCGAAGATCGTGCCGGCAAAGGCGAGCGGCACCCAGATCCAGCCATGGATGCTGCCGGTGCTGATGCCAGACAGCATCGCGCCCACATTGCAGCCAAAGGCCAGGCGCGAGCTGTAGCCCAGCACCAGGCCGGCGACCAGGGCCACCAGCCACTGCGTGCCGGTCAGCGCCTTGGCAGCAGCCGGCTTGCCCGCAGCAATCCACAGCGCACCGGCCAGAATGCCGATGTTGGTGATGCTGGTGATGTCCAGCAGCACGGTCTCGTGCAGGCGCTGGGCATTGCCCGGCTGGCTCCAGAACCAGTTGCCCGCCAGGTCCACGATGCCAGCGCCATTGGCCACCTTGGCGGCCCAGAGGCCAAAGCCATAGACCACGCCCCAGGGCTGGCCGGCAATCACCAGGTTCAAGGTGGCGAAGATGGCCAGGCCAATGGCGCCCATCACCCACTTGCGCTGCCACAGGCCGGGCATGCTGCGCTGCTGCGCGGCATGGGCCTTGGCGCAATAGGCCTTGACCGCAAAGCCGATGACGGCCAGCGCCGCCAAGGTGGCGAGCAGGGCCGGCAGCCAGCCCCAGGTGCTGACCAGGCCGACTGCCGGCATGCGGCCCAGGTCCAGCCACCAGCCCAGGTGCAGCGACCCTAAGAAGCTGCCAATCGCAAACATCGGCAGGATGGCCGTGTTCATCGGGATGCCCATACCGGCCTTGTACAAGGTGCCGCTGCCGCAGCCGTCAGCAATCTGCATGCACAGGCCAAATACAAAGGCACCCACCAGCAGGCTGATGCTGGGCGGGCCCAGCGCGGCCGTCAGCTCCGGGTAGTGGCCCAGCAGCGGCATGGCCATGGCAGCCGCCAGTGCCAGCAGCAGCAGCTGGCCAAACACGCCGCGCGGGTCCTTGTCCTCGACCAGCATGCGCCAGCCGGTGGTAAAGCCAAAGCGCTGGCCAGCCAGGATGGCACCCAGGCCGATGCCGACCAGGAACAGCGCCGCCTGGCGCAGCGATACCGACCACAGCAGCCAGCCAAAAAAGGCCGCCATCAGGATCGACAGGGGAAGTCGTTTCATCACGATCACCGTTGAGAGTCAATACAACAAAAAGCTGCCAGCGCTTCTGCAGAAGTGCTGGCAGCCAAAGAACCGGGTCCGGCTTATTTGAACTTGCGCTGCCACCATTGCTTGGCGTCATAGGCCAGCGATTCGGCGCGGCCGGGCTGGTTCTCCATCGCCGGGGCGTCGGGCTGCTGGGTCCAGTCCACCATCGAGCCGGCATACAGCTTGACATTGGGCAGGCCAGCCATCTCGCTCAGGCCAAACCAGTCGGTAGCGGCCCAGTGGCCGGTATTGCAGAAGGCGACGGTGTCCTGGCCGTCCTTGCGGCTGACCTTCTGCGCAATCTGCCGGGCGGTGGCCGGGTCCACAAACTGGGCCGTGCCCTTGACAAACCACTGGTTGAAATCGAGCTGTTGCGCGCCGGGCAGGGTGCCCGAGAGCTTGGCCGCTGGCGCGCGGGTCTTGCCCTGGTAGAACGCATCGGGGCGGGAATCGACCAGCGCGGCATTGCTCAGGTCGACATGTGAGCGCACCTGGTCGCGCGTGGCGATCAGGCTCTCGTCCAGCACGGGCTGGTAGCTGCTGGCCTGCACCTGGGGCGTCTCGGTGCTGACGGGTTGGCCCTCGGCCACCCAGGTCTTCATGCCACCGTTGACGATGGACAGGTCCTTCAAGCCCAGCACCTTCAGGCTCCAGTAGACACGCGCCATCGCACCAAAATCGGTGGCATCGGCGCCGGTCGATACCACGACGGCATGCGTGGCAGGGGTCAGGCCCAGCGACTGCACCAAGGCCGTGAGCTTGGGCAGATCGGGCAGCTCACCGGGGTTGGTGGCCGGGCCGCGCCACTTGCCATAGGGCGCGTTGAGTGCGCCGGGAATATGGCCTTCGGTATAGAGCTTGGGCTCGCGGATATCGATGACGACAGGCGCGGCTGCGCGTTGCTGGGCGCTGGCCAACTCGGCCGGGCTCAAAAGGGGCTGGGCGGCATGGGCTGCCGTGAGCCAACTGCTGGCAAACAGGGCGCTGGCCACAGCCAGCTGGCGAAAGGTTGTCATGGCAATAGCGTGTGGGGGCAAATCAATGGGCCTATTGTCCCGCGATTGCGGTCTGCAAGCATGCTATGCGCGGATTGAATATATCGCGGTAAGGTTATATGCTCCCAGGGAATATGGATGGTGCTGCACCAACCCCTGCCTGTGTTAGACCCACAGGCCGGCGCGAAAGCCGCGCGCCGCGTAATAGGACTGCACGCCATTGTGGTAGGTGAACACGCGCTCATAGCGCCGGTCGCCAAACAGCGCGCCACCCAGGCGCCGCATCTCGTCAGGCGTGGCCAGCCAGCTGGAGGTCTTGCCGTCAAACGCGCCCAGGGTCTGCAGATGGCGGTACTGCGCCTCGTCCAGCAGCTGCACACCCATCGCATCGGCCATGCCCTGCGCACTGCCTGCGGGTTTGTTTTCCTTGCGCGCGGCCAGCGCCTCTTCGTCAAAGCACAGGCTGCGCCGCCCCGTGGGGCTTTCGGCGGCGCAATCGGCAAACAGCAGCTGGCCGCTGGCGCTGTCCTGCAAGATCACGTCGGGCTCGCCGCCGGTCGCTTCCATCTGGGCCAGCGCTTTATGGGCCGTAGTGTTCTTGTCCAGGCGCTGTAGCACCAGGGCCCAGTCCAGCGACGGGTGGCGGGCGGAGTGGGCCTCAAAGCGGGCTTGGAGTACGGCCATCAATGCCTGCAGTTCGGTCTTGTTCATGGCTGTCAAATCCTTGTCAAGCGGCTGCCACTTTTGCGCACTTCTACAATCGGCGCAAGCTTTTTTAAGGATTACCAGCGGCGGCACCCTGCCGCCGCTCTGCATTATGGATATTGTTGTCAACGAAGAACTCAAGGCCTACATCGACCCACTGACCCCGGACGAGCATGCCTCGCTGGAGCGCAGCATTCTGGCCGAAGGCTGCCGCGATGCGCTGGTGCTCTGGGGCAATGTACTGGTCGATGGCCACAACCGCTACGGCATCTGCCAAAAGCATGGCCTGCCTTTCAACACGGTGCAGAACACCCAGTTCCAGTCGATGCAGGATGTCTACCTGTGGATGATTGACCAGCACCTGGGGCGCCGCAGCGTCTCCGATTTTCAGCGTGGCGTGCTGGCACTGCGCAAGCGCGAGATTCTGGAGCACCGCAAGCTGGAGAAGGCCCACCCGGTGCCCGCGCAACAGGCCGAAGGCGAGGCGCCAGCCGTCAGCAATGCCGATGAGGCGTTCTCGCCGGTCGATGCGGCCGAGCTGGAAAAAGTAGCCACGCGCGAGGCGATTGCCAAGGCGGCGCGCTTGTCGAGCAGCCAGGTTGCGCAAATCGAGAAGATCCAGAAAAGCGCCGCGCCTGCGCTGGTCGAGGCTTTGAAGGCCGGCGATATCTCCATCAACGCCGCGGCCGTGGTCGCGACCCTGCCGCACGAAGAGCAGCAGGCCGCTGCCCAAGGCGGCAAGGATGGCTTGAAGCAGGTGGTCAAGCAGGTGCGCGAAGCCAAGCGCAAGCCCAAGGAAGAGGCGCCCGAGTCCGCCGAGCCGGCCAGCGCCCCCTCGGCCGCGCATGGCGCCGAGGCGGTAGATGCTGCGCTGGACAAGGCCCAGCAGCAGATCAGCGACTTGCGCGCCCGCGTGCAGGCGCTGGAGCTGGAAAACGCCCAGCTGCGCCTGCAGCTGGCGGCAGCGTCGTCACAGGACCTGCCCGTCCCGGACGAAGCCTGAACGACCCAGCGCTCAATCCAGCGGCGGGCGCTTGACGGGCTTGGGCATTTGCCGTTGGCGCGCCCGTTGGGCACGGGGCCGCGCCGCATCGGCACGCTGGCAGGCCAGGCGGTACTGCAGCAAGGTCGCCTCGGCCGCCTGTAGCACGGCGATCGGCAGGCGCTGTGCTTCTTCCACCGCGTGCGCGGCGTTGGCGGGCAGCTCGCACTGGCCCGTCAGCAAGGCCAGGCCCTGGCCCACATGCTCGGCCGTGTAGACATGGAACTGCCCGGCCTCGACGGCCTGCACCACGCGCTCGGCCAGCATCAGGTGGCGCTGGTTGCGCGCCGGGATCAGCACCCCATGGCTGCCGTCCAGGCCCTGCGCGGCGCAAAGGTCAAACCAGCCTTCGATCTTTTCATTGAGGCCGCCCACCGGCAGCACCTCGCCATGCTGGTTGAGCGCGCCGGTCACCCCGATGCTCTGGCGCAGCGGCATGCCCGACAGCGATGACAGCAGCGCGTAGAGCTCGGCGCAGCTGGCAGAGTCGCCCTCGACACCGCTGTATTCCTGCTCGAACACCACCGAGGCATTGAGCGCCAGCGGGGCCAGGTGGCCAAACAAGGCCGTCAGATAGCCCTGCAAAATCAGCACGCCCTTGTCGTGGATGGGGCCGGACATGGCCACCTCGCGCTCGATGTTCATCACCCCTTCCTGGCCGGCATGGGTGCGCGCGCTGATGCGCACCGGCAGGCCAAAACGGTGGTCACCGGTGTCGATCTGCGAGAGCCCATTGATCTGGCCGACCTGGCTGCCGGCAAACGAGATCAGGTGCTCGCCGTCGGTGATGGCAGCATGCAGGTCCTGCTCCATCGCGTTGTGGCGTAGGCGCTGGGCGGCCAAGGCGGCCTCCACATCGGCGGCCTGCACCAGGCGGTGCTGGCCCGATGGCTGGCCGGATTGCCGGGCGCGCTGGGCGCTCTCCAGCAGCAGGGCTTCGAGCTGGTTCAAGCGGCCGCTTTGGCGCTGCTGGTCATCGGCCTCCCGGTGGGATTGCTCCAGCAGCCGGGCGACTGCGCCGGCGTCGCAGTGCGGCATCTGGTAGAGCTTGCAGCGCTGCGCCATCAGCGCCGCAGTGGCGCGGTAGGTGGCGAGCGAGGCCTGGAACTGGTCGGCAAAATCGACCTTGACGCGAAAGCGCCGGGCCATGTCCGGGTCGCTCTCCTGCAGCTGGTAGTAGGCCTCTTCGGAGCCGACCAGCACCAGCTTGAAGTTCAGCGCCAAGAGCTCGGGCAGCATCGCGCCGCTGCTGCTGGGGCCTTGCGCGGCATGCGCATCCTCAATGCGCAGCTGGCGCGTGCGCAGCACCCGGCGCAAGGCCTGCCAGCTGTCTTCGTCGCCCAGCAGATCGCGCAGGTGCAGCATCAAGAAGCCGCCATCGGCGCGCAGCACGCTGCCCGCGCGGATGCAGGAGAAATCGCTGCGGCGCTCGTCGTCTTCCGGCGGGTCGATGGTGCCAAACAGGTTGCGCAGGCTGGGCTGGTCCTCCAGCACCACAGGGGCATGGGCCTCGCCATGGTGGTCCACGATCAGGTTGAGCTGGCTGAGCGCGCGCAGCGCCTTGCGCTTGGCCTCCAGCAGGGCGCGGGCATCGTCGCGTGCGTCCTGGCTTTCGCCTTCGCCCTCGATGCTGTCGGTCTGGTCGAGCAGCGCATCGGCGTCTTGCGCAATGCTGCCCGGCACCCACAGCGCCATGTTCTTGAGCCACTCGGCCTGCATCTGCGACAGCCAGCGCTGCAAGGTGGCCCCATGCTCGGCGCTGGGCGTCAGGCCATCGAGCACCTGCGCGGATGCAGCCTGCCACAGCGGCGTGGCCAGCGATTGGTAGAACAGGTTGAGCGCCGCATCGCGCGCCATCTGTGCCTGCCGCACCAGGCCGCGGAACTGCGCCAGCTGCACACGCAGCTGGTATTCCAGATCTTCGGCGGGTGCCGTGGCACTGGGGGCGTCTGCGCCATCCTCGCCTTCTTGCTCTGCGCCTTCGCCAGGAGACAGCAGCAGGGCCGGGTCGGCCTCGGTGTCGGCTGGGGGCTGAGAGTCGCTTTGCAGCGCTGGCGGCAGCTGATTGGCGTCAGCGGCGGACGGCTGCTGCAGCCGCTCTGCGGCAGTCAACGCAGCAGGCGCATCGGCAGCGGGCTGTCCGGCGTCCGGGCATCCGGCATCCCCTGGGCCGGCAGGGCCGCTGTCCTGGCTCTCGACCACCAGCTGGCCCTCTTCACGGCGGATACGCAGCCCGGAGCCCTGGGCCCAGTCGTGCAGCGTGCCAAAAGCGGCCTCTTCGGCCTGGCGGGCCTGGTTGTAGAGCTGCTCGATCTGGCTGCGGTGCTGCGCTTGCTGCACGGCCTTGTCGAGCTGCTCGGGCAGCTTGTCCACCATGGCCTCGATGCGGCGGCGCAGGCTGCGGCCCTGGCCGGCGGGCAGGCGCAGCGCCTGGGGACGCTCGGGCACGGCAAAGTTGTGCACAAAGGCGATGTCCTGCGCGGCGGGGCGGCGCTGTGCCTCGGCCTGCATGGCCTGGCGCAGCAGCGAGGTGCGGCCGCTGCCTTCTTCGCCCAGCACAAACAGGTGGTAGTCGGGCGGGTCCATCGCCAGGCCAAACTCGGCCGCCGCCTGCGCGCGCTGCTGGCCGATCCAGGAGAAGGGCTCCTGCACCAGTTCGGCCGTGCTGGCAAAGCCGAGTTGGGCCGGGTCAATGCGCAGGCGCAGCTCGTGGGCCTGCAGCAGCTCGGCGCAGAGCAAGGAGGCGGCAGGTGGGGAAGGGGTCAATGGCGTGTCGGACAAGGGAATCTTTTTTTGGAGGGCCACAGGCGCGCGGGGCGGCAGGGGCCTTGTGGTGGGTCAATGTGGCTGTCTGGGCAAGGCGAAAGCGCTGCGTTACAGCGCCAGCCGCATGATGTGCTGTGGGCCGTAGCCGCCGCCCAGGTACAGCTCGCCGGTGTCTGCAAAACCGCACTGGCGGTACAGCGGGATGGCGGCGGCGTTCTTGCAGTTCACCGTCAGGAACACGGCTGTGGCGGCCATGCCTTGCGCCTGCAGGTAGGCGGGCAGCGCCTGCAGGCTGCGCTTGGCCAGGCCCATGCCCTGAAAGCGCTGGTCGACAAAGAAGCTGCGCAGGCCCACGCTGTCCGCCGAGGCAAAGGGGTAGCGCTGCGCGTAGTCCTGGTCGATCAGGAAAAAGCCGGCGATCTGCTCGCCATGGCCGATCAGGTGGGCGCTGAGCCGTGGGTGGAGCTCGGCCAGCGTCTGGGCCATTGGCGCGACATAGGGCTGCTGCGCCTCGTGCAGGGACAGGGCCAGCACGCGCTCGCGCTGCTCGGGCCGGTAAGGGGTGAGGAGGGTCATAGGCTACGGTCTCGGGCAGCGTGGGCGGGTGTTGTGCGGGTGGGCCGCTCAGCGCGGATGGGGCGGCGGGGCGCTGGTGTCCCAGCCTTGAAGGTGCTGCAGGGCCAGCTCGCGCAGCGCCTGGATCCAGCGGGGCTGGTCGTTCAAGCAGGCAATGTAGTCGAACTGCTGGCCGCCTGCATGGACAAAGGCTTCGCGCACCTCCTGGTTGATCTCCTCGAGCGTCTCCAGGCAATCGGCGGGAAAGCCCGGGCACATCACCTGCACATGGCGCAGGCCTTGCTGGGCCAGCGCGATCAGGCTGGGCTCGGTATAGGGCTCCAGCCATTTGGCCTTGCCAAAGCGCGACTGGAAGGTCAGCAGGTACTCGCTCTCGGCCAGGCCTAGCTCGGCGGCCAGCAGGCGGGCCGTCTCCTGCGATTGCTGCTGGTAGGGGTCGCCCAGGCGCACATTGCGCTCAGGAATGCCGTGGAAGCTCATCACCAGCTTGGGCGCGCGGCCATCCATCTGCCACTGCTTGCGCACGCTCTGCGCGAGCGCCTGGATATAGCCCGGGTCGCGCTGGTAGCTGCGCACAAAGCGGATCTCGGGGATGTCGCGCGCGCTGGCGCACCAGGCGTTGACCGCATCGACCACGCTGGCCGTGGTGGTGGCCGAATACTGCGGGTACAGCGGCAGCACCAGCACACGGCGCACGCCCTCGGCCTTGAAGGCATCGAGCTGGCGGGCAATCGAGGGGTTGCCATAGCGCATCGCCGGCCGCACCAGCACCTGGTGGCCCGCTTCGCCCAGGCTGCCGCGCAGCAGTTTGGCCTGCTTGTCGGTCCAGACGGCCAGCGGCGAGCCCTCGGGCATCCAGATGCTGCGGTACTTGGCGGCCGACTTGGCCGGCCGGGTGCGCAAAATGACGCCATGCAGTATCGGCTTCCAGACCAGCGGCGGGATCTCGACGACGCGCTGGTCGCTCAGAAACTCGGCCAGGTAGCGGCGCGTGGCCGCTGTGGTGGGCGCATCGGGTGTGCCCAGGTTGCACAGCAGGATGCCGGTTCGGTCAGGGAGGGGTTGGCCAAGGGGCTCGGGTCGAAAGCGTGAAACCATGGCTAGGATTGTCGCAGCTTGGCGGCCGGCCCCGGTGCATACCCCTGGGCGCAGCGGGCCCGCGCGCGCTTGTCGGGCTGCGGACGGCTGCGGCGCGCCAGGCGGCCGCGATCCGCTATGCTGGGCGCCATGCTCGATCTCTCCCGAATCCGTGCCATCAGCCTTGACCTGGATGACACCCTCTGGCCCGTGCTGCCCACCTTGAAGGCGGCCGAGGCCGCACAGCACGCATTTTTGCTGGACCATGCCCCTGCCACTGCGGCGCTGCTGCAGGACCCGGCCGAGGCCCAGCGCATCCGCCAGTCGGTGCGCGATGACTTTGTACACCTGGCGCATGACATGACGCATTTCCGCCAGCAGTTCATCCGCCGCGCGCTGCAGCAAAGCGGTGGCGATGAAGCGCTGGTCGAGGCCGTTTTTGCCCAGTTCTTTGCGGCCCGCAACCGGGTGACCTGGTTTGCCGAAGTCGAGGATGCGCTGGTTTGGCTCTCCTCGCGCTACCCGCTGGTCGCCGTCTCCAACGGCAATGCGCAGCTGGACCTGGTGGGCCTGTCGCCCTGGTTTGTGGCCAGCACCAGCGCGCGCGAGGTGGGGGTGGCCAAGCCCGATCCGCGCATTTTTGCCGCTGCTGCCAAGCGCGCAGGCATCGATCTGCCCGCCTTTTTGCATGTGGGCGATGACGCCGAGCTGGATGTGCAAGGCGCGCTGGCCTGCGGCATGCAGGCCGCCTGGGTGCAGCGCCAGGAGCTGGACCACCACCAGCGCAGCGAAGCAGGCCAGGCCTTGCGCTGGCCCTTGAGCAGCCCCCCGCCCCAGGCGCTGGTGCGCAATCTCAGCGAACTGTGTGATCTGCTGGGACGGCGCGCTGCCTGACAGCTCGGTAGCGCCACGGCGGTGATTGCTGCACCCACTGCAGCTATCAACTGCATGCTGCGCTATTTATATATTGCCATGCAGGCTCTAAGCTGGTGCCATCGACTAAACCGCAAGGAGTGATAGATGGCGCAAGTGATTCGTTTAACCGCAGCCGGTGGCCCGGAATGCATGCAACTGCAGCAGCTGGATGTGGCCGCGCCCGGCCCGGGGGAGGTCCTGCTCGCGCAGGAGGCGGTGGGCGTGAACCCGCTCGATGTGCTGCAGCGCAAGGGCATAGCGCCCATCTCGCTGCCATCGGGCCTGGGGCTGGAGGGCGCGGGCACCGTGCTGGCGCTGGGCGCCGGGGTGAGCCAGTTGGCGGTGGGCGACCGGGTGGCCTATGCCACCGGCCCCTTGGGCGCCTATGCCAGCGAGCGCCTCTACCCGGCCGAGCGCCTGGTCAAGCTGCCCGATAGCATCAGCGCTGAGCAGGCCGCCGCCGTGCTGTTCAAAGGCATTACCGCGCAGTACCTGCTGACGAGCACCTATGCGGTCGGCCCGGGCACCGTTGTGCTGCTCTATGGCGCATCGGGCGGTGTAGGCCAGTTGATGGTCTCCTGGGCCAAGCACCTGGGCGCCACCGTCATCGGCGTGGTCTCCAAACCACAAAGCCAGGCGCGGGCGCTGGCTGCCGGTTGCGACCAGGCGCTGGTGTTCGATCCCCAGACCCTGGCCGCCCAGCTGCGCGAGACCACTGCCGGGCGCATGGCCGATGTGGTCTATGACGGCCTGGGCAAGCTGTCGTTTGCCGCATCGCTGGACTGCCTGCGCCCCCGGGGCCTGATGGTGTCCTTTGGCGCCACCACCGGCGCGCCGCCCGCCGTCGAGATGGCCACGCTCAACGCCAAGGGCTCGCTCTACATCACCCGCCCCTCACTGGCCGCGCACACTGCCTCGGCGGCCGAGTACCAGCAGCGCGCCGCTGCCGTGCTGCAGGCAGTGGCGCAAGGCATCCTCCAACCGGCCATTGGGCGCCGCTATGCGCTCGCCGACGTGGCTGCCGCCCATGCCGATCTGGACGCGGGGCAGACACAGGGGGCGGTGGTGCTGCTGCCTTGACGCCAGGCGGCTTGGATGGCGGCATGGCCGCCCAGGCAAGGGCCGCCACCGCGTCTTCGCCTATAGTGCGGACACCAACCACTCCGCCAGCCACCATGCCCTTGCTCGACAGCCAACATGCCGATGAACTCAGCGCCTTGCTGGCGGTGTTCGATGCCGGCTCGTTTGTCGCAGCGGCCGCGCAGCTGCAGCGCCACCCGACGGTGCTGTCGCGCCGGCTGAGTGCGCTGGAGGCGCGGCTGGGGATTCGGCTGCTGGAGCGGTCCACGCGCCAACTGCGGTTTACCAGTGAGGGCCAGCATTTTGTGGCCCAGGTGTGCGAGGCCATGGCCTTGCTGGAACAGGCCCAGCGCCAGGCCAGCGAGGCCGCGGCGGTGGTGCGCGGGTCGCTGCGGCTGTCCTTGCCGGCCAGCATGGGGCGGCGCTGGCTCAGCCCCATAGTGGCGGGGTTTGCCAAGGCCCACCCGCAGGTGGTGCTGGATGTGGAGTATGCCGAGCGCTTTGTCGACATCATCGGGGAGCGTTTTGATGCCGCGATCCGTATCGGCTCGCTGGCCGACAGCAGCCTGGTGGCGACCCGGCTGTGTGACCACCGGCGCCTGGTCTGCGCCGCACCCAGCTACCTGGCAGCGCAAGGCTGGCCGCAAACGCCGCAGGACCTGGCCAGCCACCGCTGCCTGGGTTTTACCGGGCTGCGCAGCTACCCGCAGTGGCAGTTCTCGCGCGCGGGGGAATCCTGCACGGTCAGCATCCGCGCCAGCATGGTGAGCAATGACAACGAGGCCTTGCTGGTCGCCGCGCGCCAAGGGCTGGGCATCATTGCGGGCGGCGACTGGTTGCTGGGCCCCGAGGTGGCAGCGGGCCATCTGCAGGAGGTGCTGCCGCAGTGGCAGCTGCAGGCCGATGCCGGCATCTACCTGGTGCGGCCTTCCAGCCAGTGGCGCAGTGCCGCATCCAGCGCCTGGCGCGACTGGGTGATGGCGCATTTTGCGCAGGGCGCGCCCTGGCGCCAGCCAGAAGGCGCTGTTTGAGGGCGGGTCAGGCCAGGGCGTGGGCGGCGGCAATGCCGCTGCGCACGGCGCCTTCCAAGGTCGCGGGGTAGGGCCCGTCGATATAGTCGCCGCAGGCCAGCAGACCGGGTGCAATGGCCATGCCAGGGCGCTGCAGCCCAGGCGTGCAGGCAAAGGTGGCGCGCTTTTCCACAATGGTTTTGAGGGGCTGCAAGGCCAGGCCCAACTGGGCCTGTGCCTGGGCGATGACCTGCTGCTCGATCTCGGCGCGGTCGCCCTCGCTAGTACTGATGACAAAGGCCAAGAGGCCCGCCGGGTCACCCAGCTGGGCGCGGTCGAACACAAACTGCGCGGGCTGCAAAGGGCTGCTCTTTAGCGCCAGCCAGGGCGCAGTCAGGCTGTGGCCCTGGGCGTTGGGGGCCGGGTTCCAGGCGTAGACCGTGGCAATGGCGGTGTGTGCCAGGCGCTGGGCGTCGTCGGCCCAGGCCTGAGCCTCTGCCTGCTCGGGCGCTGACGGATCGGCAAAGGCCGCTTGCACCAGGCGCGCGGCCTCCCAGGCCGGGCAGGCCAGCAGAATCTGGTCATAACGCTGGCCGTTGACCCGCCAGCCGGACTCGGACCTGGCCAGCTGTTGCACCCGACCGCTCAGGTGGCAGTCATGGCCCCGGGCTTGCAGCCAGCTGGCGGCAGCATCGGGGAAGAGCCTGCCAAGGTCCACCAGGGGTAGCCAGAAATGCGAGCCTTTGTGGGTGGCAAACAGGCTGTCTTGCAGCACGCGCAGAAAGACCTGGCCGCTGGCTTCGTGCAGGGGCGTGTTCAGCGCCGAGATGCACAGCGGGTCAAAGAACTCTGCGAGCAGGCGCTGGGGCAGACCGGCGCAGAGATCGGCCACGCTGGCCTGCGGTGCGCAGCGAAAACCCTGGCGTTGCCAGGCGGCGGCGCGGCGCAGCAGTTGCAGGCGTTCGATCAGCGACCAGCCCCTGGCCGTGGCAATGCCGATCAGCGCATCCCAGGGCGGGGCGGTATTGGGAAACTGAATGCCCCGGCCGTCGGGGTAGCGCATGGCCAGTGGTCGCTTGATAAAGGACGCATCGGTGCTGACACCCACCCGCTCCATCAGCGCGCGGCAGGCGGTGTAGGCACCAATCAGAATGTGCTGGCCGTTGTCGACGGTGATCTCGTCGCCGCCGGGCAAGGCCAAGGCCAGACCGCGCGCGCGGCCGCCCCAGTGGGCGGAGGATTCCCAGACCGTCACCTGGTGGGCGCTGACCGCAGCGAGCTCGACGGCAGCGGCCATGCCGGCCCAGCCGCCGCCGATCACGGCGATACGTTGGCTGCGGTCCACTTACATGCGGCCCAGCGCTTGCATGCGCCAGGCCAGCCAGAGCTTGCGCAGGGGAGTCAGGCTCACGCGCTGGTGCAGCACCTGGAACTTGTCCTGCTCGATCTCGCGCAGCAAGGTGCGGTAGATGCTGGCCATCATCAGCCCGGGCTTTTGCGCGCGGTAATCGGCCTGCGGCAGCAGGGTCAGCGCCTCGTCATAGAGCTGGTGGGCGCGCTGGGCCTGAAAGCGCATCAGCGCTTCGAACCGGTCCGAGTACTTGCGGTTGAGCACCTCATGCGCCTTGACATCGAACTGCTGGAGCTCATTGACGGGCAGGTAGATGCGGCCGCGCATCGCGTCCTCGCCCACATCGCGAATGATGTTGGTGAGCTGGAACGCCAGGCCCAACTTGTGGGCGTACTGCGTGGTTTGCGGGCTGGTCTGGCCAAAGATGCGGGCTGCCACCTCGCCCACCACGCCTGCCACCAGGTGGCAGTAGCGCTGCAGGCCGGGAAAATCCAGATAGCGGGTTTGCTCCAGGTCCATCTGGCAGCCTTCGATCACCGCCAGCAGGTGCTCGGCCTGGATGGAGAAGGCGCTGGCATGGGGCATCAGTGCCTGCATGACCGGGTGGCTGGGCTGGCCGGCAAAGCTCTTGCGCACTTCGCTCTGCCACCAGGCCAGCTTGGTCGCTGCCACGCCCGGGTCGCTTACCTCGTCGACCACATCGTCGACCTCTCTGCAAAAGGCGTAGAAGGCGGTGATCGCTGCACGCCGGTCTTTGGGCAGGAAGAGGAAGGCATAGTAAAAGCTGCTGCCGGAGGCTGCGGCCTTGTTTTGAACATACTGCTGGGGCGTGGTCATAAGCGCCGTATTGTCCCATGGGCCGGATGCCCGGGAAGAGTACCCCAGCGACAGAGATGCAAGTCATCACGGCGCCTTGCCTGGCCTCCCTGTGAGCCCGAGCAAACCGGGCTGCACTGCCCCGATGGCGGGGGTGAGTGCTTGCACAGCTTTGTTGACAATGCCTGCCGGAGTGGCTGGGGTGCGAATAAAAGGGAAAAATTATAAATAAATTCAAAGATCTTTTTCCATATGGCGGAAAGGCAGGGTGCGGCGGGACGGCGGATCGAAGTCTTTTGTTGCAATAGTTGTTGGGTATTGACATGTCGATCTCCATATAATCGCTGTCGTCATTGAGCACAAGGGGAGATGCATGCCGCCCGGGCACCAGGACCAAAGCCAACAACAAGTCCGGGATCCCACACTGACGGCGGCATGTGTGGAGGGACGCTGCAGGCACCACGATTGACGGGGTGCCTGTGGCGGATCTTTCTGTCGTGGATCTAGCGGGTACGGGCTGAGCACCATTGAGGGGTTCAGCCCGTTTTCCTTCTGGGTCTGTGAGCCATCGTGTGATGGGCCGCTTGCATAATGCTGCCATGCGCATACTCCTGGTAGAAGATGATCAGATGATTGGCGAAGTGGTGCTCGATGCACTGCGTGCCGAATCCTGGGCGGTCGATTGGGTCAAGGACGGGGCGATGGCGCAGACGGCGCTGGCGACTGCCGGCTACGACTTGGTGCTGCTGGACCTGGGCCTGCCCAGGGTGGATGGACTGCAGGTGCTGCGCGAGATGCGCGCGCGCCAGGTCCGCATCCCCGTGCTGGTGGCCACCGCGCGCGATGCCATTGCAGAGCGCGTCGCGGGGCTCGATGCCGGTGCCGACGACTACATCATCAAACCCTATGACCTCGATGAGCTGCTGGCGCGCATCCGCGCGCTGCTGCGCCGCGCCAGCGGCCGGGCCGAGCCCGAGTACTGCTGGGGCCAGGTGCGTCTGGTGCCCGCCTCGCGCGAGGCCTTTGTGGCCGGCCAGCCGGTGCAGCTGTCGGCCCGTGAGTGGGCGGTGCTCGAGCCCTTGATCGCCCGGCCCGGCCGCGTGCTCTCGCGTGCGCAGCTGGAAGAAAAGCTTTATTCCTGGCGCGATGACATCAGCAGCAATGCCGTCGAGGTCTATATCCACGGCGTGCGTAAAAAGCTCGGCGCCGATCTGATCCAGAATGTGCGCGGCCTGGGCTACCTGGTGCCGGTCGAGTCGCTGCCAAGCGGGGTGGCGCCTTGAGCCATGCGCTGCGGGCCGGGCGGCCTTTTTCGCTGCGCGCGCGGCTGATCTGGGCGCTGCTGGCCGTTGTGGTGGTGGCCGCGGGCCTGCAGGCTGTCAGCATCTACCGCACGGCGCGGGCGGAGACCGAGGCGCTGTTCGATGTGCAGATGCAGCGCATTGCGCTGGCGCTGTCGGCCGGGCTCGCGTCCGAGGTCGCGTCGGACGCGCTGGCCGATCCGCAGGCCAAGGCGCAGGACATGATTGTGCAGATCTGGCGCGCCGACGGCATCATGCTCTACCGCTCCAGCAACTCGCGCCTGCTGCCCCAGGTCGCCGTGCTGGGGTTCAGCGATGCGCGGGAGCACGGCGTGGCCTTTCGCATCTATGCGTTGCAGACGCCGACCCAGGTGATCCAGGTGGCGCAAGAAGCGGCATCGCGCGGCCAGATGGCGGGCAATGTGGCCTTGCGCTCCATCGTGCCGGTGCTGCTGTTGGCCCCGCTGATCATGCTGGTGGTGTGGTGGGTGGTGGCCCATACCTTGGCGCCGTTGGCGCGCACCCGCGCGCAGCTGGCGGCGCGCCAGGCCGATGACCTCTCGCCGCTGGCCGATGCCGACCTGCCGCTGGAAGTGCAGCCCCTGGTGCAGGAGATGAACCTGCTGCTGGCGCGCTTGCAGGCGGCCTTTGATGCGCTGCAGCGCTTTGTAGGCGATGCTGCCCATGAGCTGCGCACACCGCTGGCGGCCTTGCGGCTGCAGGTGCAAGGCCTCGCCCGCGCGCCCGATGATGCCGCGCGGCGCGTGGCCAGCGAGCGGGTGATGGCCGGCATCGACCGGGCCACGCACATGGTCGAGCAGTTGCTGCACCTGGCCCGCCAGGAGGCCGGGCAGATGCAGGCGGCGCCTGCGCAGCCGGTTGCGGTCGCTGCGCTATGCGAGATGGCGGTCGATGAACTGCAACCGCTGGCCCAGCAAGCCGGCTTGACCTTGCAGCACCAGCTGGACGACACCCTGGAGCCCGTGCAGGGCCAGGCCGATGCGCTGGGCCTGCTGCTGCGCAATCTGCTGGAAAACGCGCTGCGCTACACCCCCGCTGGTGGCCAAGTGCTGTGCCGCTGGTACGCCGATGCCGAGTGCCAGCGCGTGCTCAGCGTTGAAGACAGCGGGCCTGGTATCGCTCCCGAAGAGCGCGAGCGGGTGCTGGACCGCTTCTACCGCGTGCCCGGCACCACCGCGCATGGCAGCGGGCTGGGGCTGGCCATTGTCAGCGCGGTGGCGCGCCAACATGGTGCGCAGTTGCTGCTGGATGCATCTCCCAGCTTGGGTGGCCTGCGGGTGCGGGTGATTTTCTAAGCCCACACGGCGCAACTGATTCGTTGTAAATATCAGCTTATTCAATCTGCGAACTTCTAGGGTTAGCAGGGGGAGGGGGCTGTCGGTACCTAGGGGATAAAGGAGCGCACAAGAACCTCAGGAGACCGGCTTGAACCCGTGGAACATCGCGCTCAGTGCAGCGCTGTTGGGGGTGTGGGGCGCTGCAGCGCAGGCCCAGCCCAAGGCCTATCCGCAGCAGCCCATCAAGCTGGTGGTGGGCTATTCACCGGGCGGCTCGGTCGATATCGTGGCGCGCCAGTACGGGCAAAAGCTCTCCGAGCTTCTGGGCCAGAGCGTGATTGTCGAGAACAAGGCGGGCGCGAGCGGAACCTTGGCCGCCCATGCGGTCAAAAACGCAGCGCCCAATGGCTACACCCTGTACTTTGTGGCCAGCCCCACGATCAGCATCACGCCGGCGGTGACCAGCACCAGTTTTGACCCGGTGGCCGATTTCTTGCCCATCGGCTCGGTCGTCAAGTACACGAATGTGCTGCTGGTGGGCGCGCAGTCGCCGTTCAAGTCGCTGCAGGAGCTGGTGGCCTTTGGCAAGGCCCAGCCGGGCCAGCTGAGCTATGCCTCGGCGGGCAATGGCTCGTCCAACCACCTCTCGGGCGTGCTGCTGGCCAAGTACGCGGGCATCACGATGACGCATGTGCCTTTCAAGGGCAATGCGCCGGCCATGGCCGAGCTGATGGCCAACCGCGTCTCCATCCTGTTCGATCTGAACACGACGGCTGTCACGCAGGTGCAGGGCGGCAGCGTGCGCGCGCTGGCACTGACATCGCCGCAGCGCAACCCGCAGTTGCCCCAGACGCCGACGATGGCCGAGTGCGGCTATCCCGACTTCAATTTCGAGGGCTGGATCGGCCTCTTGGCACCGGCCAAGACCGCGCCCGAGGTGGTCGAGGCGCTGGCCCAGGCCAACCAGAAAATCCTGGCCGATGCCCGCTTTGTCGCCGACATGGAGCGCTCGGGCTATGCCATCGACCCGGTCAGTACCGCTGATCTGAAAAAACGCATTGCCAGCGACTACGCCTTCTTCAAGCCATTGGCCCCGGACGTTCAGGCCAGCCAATAAAACCACTATGCCCCACACCTTCAATATCGGCGACCTGGTCGCCCAGTTCCTGCACGCCATCGGTACCGAGCTGGTCTTTGGCATCATCTCCGTGCACAACATACCGATCATGGACGGCATCGCGCGCCAGGGCGGCATCCGTGTGGTGATGACGCGCGGCGAGATGGGCGCGGCGCATATGGCCGATGGCTATGCCCGCCGCAGCGGCAAGCTGGGCGTGCTGGTCTCCAGCACCGGGCCGGGCGCGGCCAATACCGTGTCGGGCTTGCTGGAGGCCTCGTTTGCCTCCAGCCCGCTTTTGCATATCACCGGCCAGGTGCCGCGCAAGTTCTTGGGGCGCGATACCGGCGCCACCCACAATGTGCGCGACCAGCTGGGCATGCTGCAATCGGTCTGCAAGGCCAGCTACCGCATTGAGCGGGCTGAAGACGCGCTGCGCATCTTGCAGCAGGCGGCCAGCGAGGCGCTGACGGCGCCGATGGGGCCGGTCAGCATCGAGATTCCGATCGATGTGCAAAAGCAGCCCATCCCGCAGGCCGATGCGGACACCAGCCTGGCGCTGCCGACCCTGCCTGCGCGCCCCCGGGCCAGCGATGCCGATATCGCGCAGCTGGCCGAGCGCGTGCGGGCTGCGCGGCGGCCCATGCTCTGGGTGGGGCGCGGCGCCATCGATGGCGGCGCAGCGCTGCAGCAGCTGCTGGACAGGGGCTTTGGCATGGCATCGAGCTGGGCCGGGCGCGGCATCGTGCCCGAGGACCACCCTTGCAATCTGGGCGGCCTCAACGGCACCGGCGCGCCGGAGGTGATTGACTTCTACAAGACCGTGGACCTGATGCTCGTGGTGGGCTCGCGGCTGCGCGGCCAGGAGACCGTGGACCAAAGCCTGGCCTTGCCCGGCCAACGGGTGCAGATCGACCTGGACCCCGCGGCCGAAGGGCGCAGCTATGACTGCGCGCAGTTTGTCTGTGGTGATGCCCGCGATGTCTTGGAGCGCCTGGTCGCGGCGCTGGGCAATTACCAGGCCGAGCCCGGCTACCGCGCGCAATTTGCCGAGATGAAGCAGCGTGCCCGCCAGGCCTTTGCCCGCACCCTGGGCCCCTATGCCGGCTTTGCCGAGCAGCTCCGAAGCCAGCTGCCGCGCAACGCCGTCTGGGCGCGCGATATCACCGTCGCCAACTCCACCTGGGGCAACCGTTTGTTCGAGGTCTATGGCCCGCGCGATGCGATGCACCCGGTGGGCGCCGGCATTGGCCAGGGCCTGCCGCTGGGCATCGGCGCGGCCTTTGCCGCTCGTGGCGCCAAGACCGTGGTGCTGAGCGGTGATGCCGGCTTCATGATGAATGTCTGCGAGCTGTGGACCGCCATGCAGGAAGCGCTGGACATGCTGTTCATCGTCATGAACGACGCCGGTTACGGCGTCATCAAGCACATGCAGGATGCGAACTTTGGCGGCCGGCGCGTCTATGGCGATCTGGCGCCGCCGGACTTTGCGTTGCTGGCCCAGTCGGCGGGCATCGCCTACCGCAAGCTCAGTGAGGCCCATGGCTTGGCAGAGGCCGTGGCGCAGCTGGCGAGGCAGCCCGGGCTGGCATTGCTGGAGGTCGATATGCTGGCCATTGGCGAGGCACCGCCGTATTTCCCCTACCAAAAGTCCTGAGGCCGAAAGTGAGGCGCGTCTAAGTTTCTTCTAAGTCTGGGCAGGCACATTAGCTCCATCGACCTCATGCAAGTGGTATTCAGGAGTACAAAATGTCTGTTCCTTCTTTTCAACTCGGTTCGCGCAAACTGGTGGCTGCCTTGCTGACGGCAGGGGTGTTGGGCGGCGTGGGTGCCTCTGCGCTGCAGCATGTGCAGTGGAGCGCCCATGCCCAAGGCGCGCCTGCGGTCATCGCCCAGTCCGCCCCGGCGGCCGCGCCCATGGTGAGCCTGCCCAATTTCAGCGCCATCACCCAGCAGGCCGGGCCTGCGGTGGTCAATATCAGTGTGCGCGGCACGCGCAAGGTCTCGGACGATGAGGACGACGGCGATGATGCCGATGCCGCACCCTCGGCCAACCGGGGCCAGCAGATCGACCCCAATGACCCGATGCTGCAGTTCTTCCGCCAGTTCGGCTTTGGCGTGCCCCAGCAAGGCATGCCGCGCGGCTTTGGCCGCCAGGTGCCGCAAGAGGTGCCGATGGCCGGCGAGGGGTCGGGCTTTATCATCAGCCCCGATGGCACCATCCTGACCAATGCCCACGTGGTCAAGGGGGCCAAGACGGTAACGGTCAAGCTCACCGACCGGCGCGAGTTCAAGGCCAAGGTGCTGGGCTCGGACCCCAAGACCGATATCGCGGTGATCAAGATCGATGCCAAGGATCTGCCAGTCGCCAAGATCGGTGACTCCAAGGCCATCCAGCAAGGCGAATGGGTGCTGGCCATTGGCTCGCCCTTTGGCTTTGAGAACTCGGTGACCGCCGGTGTTGTCAGTGCCAAGGGCCGTGCGCTGCCCGATGACAGCTCGGTGCCCTTTATCCAGACCGATGTGGCGATCAACCCCGGCAACTCCGGCGGGCCGCTGATCAATGCGCGGGGCGAGGTGGTGGGCATCAACTCGCAGATCTACAGCAAGAGTGGTGGCTACCAGGGCCTGTCCTTTGCGATCCCGATCGACCTGGCGGTCAACATCAAGGACCAGATCGTCTCGCACGGCAAGGTCGACCATGCGCGCCTGGGTGTCGTGATCCAGGAGGTCAACCAGGCCTTTGCCGATTCCTTCAAGCTGCCCAAGCCCGAAGGCGCCTTGGTGGCCAGCGTGGAAAAGGGCGGCCCCGCCGACAAGGCCGGCCTGCAGCCCGGCGATGTGATCACCGGCTACAACGGCCAGGCGATTGTCTCGTCCAACGACCTGCCTGCAGCCATTGCCACAGCGCGCCCCGGCACCCAGGCCGAGCTGCAGGTCTGGCGCGGCGGCAAGGCCACGACCTTGCAAGCCACCCTGGGCGGCAATGTCAGCAAGGGCGAGCAGGTGGCCGGCAATGAGAAGGTCGGCAAGGGCAAGCTGGGCCTGGCGCTGCGCGAGCTGACGCCCCAGGAAAAGCAGGCCAGCGGCAGCCAGCAGGGCTTGATCGTCGAGCAAGCGGCCGGGCCTGCGGCGCTCGCCGGTGTGCAGCCCGGTGACGTGGTGCTGTCCGTCAATGGCGCGGCGGTGAAAGGGATCGAGGATCTGCGCAAGCAGGTCGCCCAGTCCGACAAGTCGGTGGCGTTGCTGATCGAGCGCAATGGCCAGAAGATTTTTGTGCCGGTGCAGCTGGGTTAAGAAAGTTGAGAAAGGCTAGACCATGACCAGCGTATTGCCCACGTGGGCCAAGGATGGCTGAGCCCTGAGCCGCCTGGCCGCCTGGCCGCAAGGCCCGTAAACACTCTCCTCGGGGGTTCCCATAACCCCTTTAGGCCGGATCGCAGGATTCGGCCTTTTTTTGTGGGGGCGGCAAGGGGGCGAATAGCGGGCGAACAGCGGCTCACATGCGCCAGGCGCGCCACAGCATCAGCGGCACATCGCCCTTGCCAATGGTGCGGCGCTGCCACAGGCTCTGGCCTTGCAGGGCTTCCACCTTATCGAGAATACGCAAACCCCCTTGCACCACCAGGCGCAGCTCCCAGCCGGCGCGGCCGGACACGCGGTGCACCAGCGGCGCGCCTTCTTCCATCAGGCGGCGCGCCCAGGCGGCCTGGTCCATCACCAACTGGCGCAGCGCCGGGCTGTCCTGGCGCTGCTGCATCGCGGCGGCGCTGATGCCGGCGGCCTGGCAGTCGGCATCATTGAGGTAGTAGCGGCCGCGCGGAATATCGACCCCCAGGTCCTGCCAGAAGTTGATCAGCTGCAGCGCGCTGCAGATGGCATCGCTCTGGGTCAGGGACTGGGCATCGTTCACGCCATACAGATGCAGCAGCAAGCGGCCCACTGGGTTGGCCGAGCGGCGGCAGTAGTCGAGCAGCTCGCTGCGGTCGGCATAGCGCGCGCCTTGGGCGGTTTTGTCGATGTCCTGCATGAAGGCGCTGATCAGGTCATCGAGCAGCGCCGCCGGCAGCTGCCACTGCACGATGGCCGCCTGCAGCGGCGCGAACACGGCCTGCCAGCGCGCGAGCGGCGGTTGGCCCTGGGCGATATGGGCGAGCGCATCGCGGTAGGCCTGCAGCTCGGCCAGGCGGGCGGGGGCATCGGCATCGCCCTCGTCGGCAATGTCATCGGCCGTGCGCGCAAAGTGGTAGATGGCCGCAATGGGCGGGCGCAGCGCCGGTGGGCACAGCCAGGAGGCCACCGGAAAATTCTCGTAGTGGGTGACGGGCGTGGTCACAGCGGGCGTGGCGGCGGTCGCAGAAGGGGAGGGCGTGGAATCTTTCACAGCGCCGATGCTAGCGCATACCGCGCTGACCACAGGCAAGCATTGACAGCCGACATCGAACTGTCTAAATTAGTGACCGTTTGGTCATTAAGGATCCTCTGCATAGCGCTCCTCCGGGGTGTTTTGCAGAGGGTCCTTGCTGCGTCTCTCCCCTTTTTATCTGCCGGGCCAGGGTCTTCTTGGCCGCTTAACGCCCGATTGCACACCATGTCCCTACCTCTTCGAGCGCCCAGCGCACGTGCCGCAGTGCTGCTGCTGTCTATTGCTACCGTGGCCACATTGACGGCCTGTTCACGCCAGGAATCCCCGCCCGAGCCGATCCGGGCGGTCAAGCTGCAAACGGTGGGGGCGGCGCCCTTGCAGGCGCAGACGGCGTTTGCCGGCGATATCCGCGCCCGCACCGAGGCGCAGCTGGGCTTTCGGGTGGCGGGCAAGGTGCTCAGCCGCAACGTGGAGCTGGGTCAGGCCATCAAGCCCGGGCAGTTGCTGGCGCAGCTCGATGGCGCCGATTACGCGCTGGCCGCGCAAGGCGCGCAGGCCCAGGTGCAGGCGGCGACCACGCAGCGGGACCTGGAGGCGGCCAACTACCGCCGCTTCAAGGAACTGCGTGACAAGAACTTCATCAGCGCCGCGGAGATGGAGCGCCATGCGGCAGCGCTGAAATCGGCCCAGGCCCAGCTCGACCAGGCCAAGGCCAATGCGGCCAGCCAAAGCAACCAGACGGCCTATACCCGCCTGGTGTCCGATGTGGCGGGCGTCGTGACCGCCGTGAATGTGGAGCCCGGCCAGGTCGTGTCTGCCGGCACCCCGGTGCTGCGTGTGGCCAAGGATGGTGCGCGCGATGCCGTGTTTGCCGTGCCCGAAGACCGCATTGCCCAGCTCAAGCCCGGCCAGCCGGTGCAGGTCAAGGTCTGGCCCGAGGAGCAGTCGCTGGGCGCCCATATCCGCGAAGTGGCCGCCAGCGCCGATGCTGCCACGCGCACCTACCAGGTCAAGGCCTCGCTGGATGCGGCGCCCAATGATGTGCTGCCCAAGCTGGGCGCCACCGTGACCGTGCTGCCGCCCGAGCGCGCTGCCGGCGCGGACAAGGCGAGCGATGTGATCAAGCTGCCGTTGTCGGCGCTGTGGGACAAGGCCGGCAGCAGCCAGGTCTGGGTGTTTGACCCGGCCAGCTCCACCGTGCAGCCCCAGGCAGTGGCGGTGGCGCGCATGGACGGCAATGACGCCGTGATCCAAAGCGGTCTGCACGCGGGGCAGCAGGTGGTGATTGCCGGCGTGCATGTGCTCAATGCCGGGCAGAAGGTGACGGTGTTCCAGTCCAAGTATGCGGCTGCTGCGCCTGCGCAAACCCAGGCCGATGCACCAGTGGTCAATGCGCCCGCCGCTGCGGATGCTGCGGCTCCTGCCGCCAAGCAGTAAGAGGTGGCCATGCAAACACCTCCGAACACGCCGCAAGGCGCTGCAACGCCCGCTTCGGCCCCCGAGCCCGATGGCGAAAAGCACAGCAGCAGCAAGGGCTTCAACCTCTCGCGCTGGGCGCTGCAGCATGTGCCGCTGACGCGCTACCTGCTCATCATGCTGCTGGTGCTGGGCATCGGTGCGTATTTTCAGCTGGGTCAGGATGAAGACCCGCCGTTCACCTTCCGCGCGATGGTGGTCTCGGCCGCATGGCCGGGCGCCACGGCCCAGCAGATGGCCGAGCAGGTGACCGACAAGGTCGAACGCACCTTGCAGGACGTGCCCAATGCCGACAAGATCGTCAGCTACTCCAAGCCCGGCGAGATGCTGGTCATCCTGAACCTGCGCGAAGACACGCGCCCACAGGATGTGCCGCAAACCTGGCTGGCGGTGCGCAAAAAGGTGGGCGATATGCGCGCCAGCTTGCCCCAGGGTGTGCTCGGCCCCTTCTACAACGATGACTTTGGCGATGTCTATGGCGTGATCTATGCGCTGCAGGGCGAGGGCTACAGCTACGCCGAGCTCAAGGAATATGCCGACAGCGTGCGCCAGAGCCTGCTGCGGGTCAAGGACGTGGCGAAGGTCGAACTCTTTGGCGTGCAGGATGAGAAGCTCTATATCGAGATCTCGCGCAGCAAGCTGGCCCAGCTGGGGCTGGACATGAACCAGGTCATCGCCCAGCTCGGCCAGCAAAACGCGGTGCAAAGCGGTGGCGAGGTGCAGGCCGGCGCCGACCGGGTGCAGGTCGAGGTGACGGGCGAGTTCCGCCAGTTGGACGACGTCAAGGCCATGCCGATCCGGGGGCCCAACGGCAACCAGCTCAAGCTGGGCGATATCGCCGACATCTACCGCAGCTACCTGGACCCGGCCAAGACCAAGGTGCATTTCCAGGGCCAGCCCACGGTGGCCCTGGGCATCTCGATGCGCAAGGGTGGCGATGTGATTGCACTGGGCAAGCACCTGCATGAGGCGGTGGACAAGATTGCGCCCACCCTGCCGGCCGGCCTGAGTCTGGAGAACGTGCAGGACCAGCCCAAGGCCGTGTCCACCTCGGTCAACGAGTTTGTGCGCGTGCTGATCGAGGCGGTGGTGATTGTGCTGGCCGTGAGCTTTGTGAGCCTGGGCATGCATATACGCAAGGGCAAGGACCCGCTGTGGCGCCGCATCACGCTGGACCCGCGCCCCGGGCTGGTGGTGGGTATCACCATTCCGCTGGTGCTCTGCGCCACCTTCCTGGCGATGTGGTACTGGGGCATTGGCCTGCACAAGGTCTCGCTGGGCTCGCTGATCATTGCGCTGGGCCTGCTGGTGGACGACGCCATCATTGCCGTCGAGATGATGGTGCGCAAGATGGAAGAGGGCTATGACAAGCTGAGCGCGGCCACCGCCGCCTATGACATCACCGCCAAGCCGATGCTGACAGGCACCTTGATCACGGCGGCGGGCTTTATGCCCATTGGCATCGCCAAGTCCACCACCGGCGAGTACACCTTTGCGATCTTTGCGGTGACGGTGATTGCGCTGGTGATCAGCTGGGTGGCCTCGGTCTACTTTGTGCCCTACCTGGGCACGGTGTTCCTGAAGAAGCCCAGGCATGCGCCGCAAGAGAGTGAGGGTGGTGAGGGCGGCGAGCATGCGATGTTCGACACCCCCTTCTACAACCGCTTCCGCCGCACTGTCTCGTGGTGCGTGGAGCACCGCTGGCTGACGATTGGTGCCACGGTGCTGGTGTTTGCGCTGGGCCTGTTTGGCATGAGCCGGGTGCAGCAGCAGTTCTTCCCCGACTCCAACCGCACCGAGATCCTGATGGATGTCTGGCTGCCCGAGGGCTCGAGCATGGCCGCCAACGAAGAGGTGACGCGGCGCATCGAGCAGCGCATGCAGGCGCAGGACGGCATCGAGTCGGTCACCTCCTGGATTGGCTCGGGCGTGCCGCGCTTTTACCTGCCGCTGGACCAGATCTTCCCGCAGTCCAATGTGTCGCAGCTGATCCTGCTGCCCCACAACCTGGCCGACCGCGACAGCCTGATGAAGCGGCTGCCGACCTTGCTGGCCCAGGAGTTCCCGGAGGTGCGGGCCCGCGTCAAGCTGCTGCCCAGCGGCCCGCCGGTGCCCTACCCGGTGCAGTTCCGCGTGATGGGCCAGGACCCCAAGCTGCTGCGCACGCTCGCCAGCGAGGTGCGCGCCAAGCTGGAGGCATCGCCCGATTTGCGCGGCGTCAACGACAACTGGAACGAGTCCATCAAGGTGCTGCGCCTGGAGGTGGACCAGAGCAAGGCGCGTGCGCTGGGTGTGAGCAACCAGAGCATTGCCCAGGCCACGCGCACCCAGCTGTCGGGCAATACCATCGGGCAGTTCCGCGAAGGCGACAAGCTGCTCGACATGGTGCTGCGCCAGCCGGTGGACGAGCGCCAGGCCGTCACCGACGTGGGCAATGCCTATGTGGCCTCGAGCAGCGGCCAGGCCATCTTGCTGTCGCAGATTGCCAAGCCCAGCTTTGTCTGGGAGCCGGGTATTCTCTGGCGCCAGGGCCGGGAGTATGCGATCACCGTGCAAGGCGATGTGGCCGCCGGCCTGCAAGGCCCGACGGTGACGCAAAAGCTCTGGCCCGATCTGCAAAAGCTGCAGCAGGGCTGGGCCGACAAGGGCCTCAACCAATACCGCATCGAGATTGCCGGTGCGGTGGAAGAAAGCGCCAAGGGCTCGGATTCCATCATGGCGGGCATGCCGATCATGGTGTTCATCGTCTTCACCCTGCTGATGCTGCAGCTGCACAGCTTTAGCCGCTCGGTGCTGGTCTATATCACCGGTTTCCTGGGCATTGCGGGCGTGACGGCGGCATTGCTGCTGCTCAACCGGCCCTTTGGCTTTGTCGCCTTGCTGGGCGTGATCGCACTCATGGGCATGATCCAGCGCAACTCGGTGATCCTGATCGACCAGATTGAGGCCAACCATGCGGCGGGCCTCTCGACCTGGGATGCGATTGTCGAGGCCGCCACCCACCGGCTGCGCCCGATTGCGCTGACCGCTGCGGCTGCCGTGCTGGCGATGATTCCGCTGTCGCGCAGCATTTTCTGGGGGCCGATGGCCGTAGCCATCATGGGCGGCCTGGTCGTTGCGACGGTGCTGACCTTGCTGGCGCTGCCGGCGATGTATGCGGCCTGGTTCCGCGTGAAAAAGGAGCACAGCGAGGTGCCACTGTCGGCAGCGGTTTGAACCCGGTGTGGCAGAGGCCGGCCAGAGGCGGCCGGGCCCTTGCAACATGGACGGTTTTCGGCCGGTCTTGCTGAAAATGCCCATGCCTTGCATTAGAATCTTGGATTGACCTAAAAACAGGCGGGTTGGCTCACAAGCTGGCTGCAGCCGCAACCGCGCGGGTGGCGAAATTGGTAGACGCACCAGGTTTAGGTCCTGACGCCAGCAATGGTGTGGGGGTTCGAGTCCCCCCCCGCGCACCAAAATTTGATAGCAGAAGGTATAAGCACCATCTGCTTTTGCACTGAATATGAGCCGAATTTCCCGCAGGAGATTCGGCTTTTTTGTTGGTGTTTGGCGCCAGCGGCTGCCGGCATCCGGGTTCTGACCCTGCAGCAAGACGGTATTGGCAGCCAGGAAAAGAGCTGGCTTTATATATAATGTTCGGTTTCGGTCGATGGCGCCTTGCGCTGCACCGCTTTCGTGACAACGCTGGTTTTTGCCGCGTCACGCCTGGTGTTGCTTGCTACTGAATGCGCTGTCATCGTTTGATTTTTGGGTGTGCTGGGCTTAGGGCCAGTCGCCTATCTACTGGGACCCCAGGTTGTAAAACGGTGCCAATCCCCGTTGATGCCATCCCCGATGTGACACGGACAGTCCTCGCATCGGACGCAAGCTTTGCCGCTTGCAGGCTGGCTTGAATGGCGTTTGCACACCGTGGCCGGAAGGGTTCGTGCCTAACTAGGATTAACCATGGCAGTGAATGTTGAAACCCTTGAAAAGCTCGAGCGCAAAATTTCGCTGAGCTTGCCTCTCGCATCCGTGCAAACCGAAGTGGACAGCCGCCTCAAGCGCCTGGCCCGCACCGTGAAGATGGACGGCTTCCGTCCAGGCAAGGTGCCGATGAACGTGGTGGCACAGCGCTATGGCTATTCGGTGCAGTACGAAGTGCTCAACGAGAAGGTCGGCGAGGCTTTTGCCAAGGCCGCCAACGAAGCCGAGCTGCGCGTGGCCGGTCAGCCCAAGATCACTGAAAAAGAAGGCGCACCTGAGGGTGAGCTGGCATTTGACGCCGTGTTCGAAGTGTTCCCCGAAGTCAAGATCGGTGACCTGGCTTCCGCCGAAGTCGAGAAGCTGGCTGCCGACGTGGATGACGCTGCTATCGAAAAGACCATCGACATCCTGCGCAAGCAGCGTCGCACCTTCGCCCAGCGCCCAGCCGATACGGCTGCCGTGGACGGCGACCGCGTGACCGTGGACTTCGAAGGCAAGATCGACGGCGAACCCTTCGCTGGCGGCAAGGCTGAAGCCTTCCAGTTCCTGATCGGCGAAGGCCAGATGCTCAAGGAATTCGAAGACGCCGTGCGCGGCATGAAGACCGGCGAATCCAAGACTTTCCCCCTGGCATTCCCTGAGGACTACCACGGCAAGGAAGTGGCTGGCAAGACCGCCGACTTCCTGGTGACCGTCAAGAAGGTGGAAGCGGCCAACCTGCCCGAAGTGAACGAAGCACTGGCCAAGTCCCTGGGCATTGCTGACGGCTCCGTCGAAGGCCTGCGCGCTGACATCAAGAAGAACCTGGAGCGTGAAGTCAAGTTCCGCGTTCAGTCGCGCAACAAGCAAGCCGTGATGGAAGCCCTGGTGTCCAAGGCTGAGCTGGACCTGCCCAAGGCCAGCATCGACGCCGAAGTCGGCCGTCTGCTCGAAGGCGCCCGTGAAGAGCTGAAGCAACGCGGCATCAAGGACGCTGAAAAGGCGGAAATCCCTGCTGACGTGTTCCTGCCCCAAGCCGAGCGCCGCGTGCGTCTGGGCCTGGTGGTGGCCGAGTTGGTCAAGGCCAACAAGCTGGAAGCCACGCCTGAGCAGATCAAGGCCCACATCGACGAGCTGGCATCGAGCTACGAGAAGCCAGAAGACGTCGTGCGTTGGTACTTTGGCGACCGCCAGCGTCTGGCCGAAGTCGAAGCCGTTGTGATCGAAAACAACGTGACCGAATTCGTGCTGGGCAAGGCCAAGGTCAGCGACAAGACCGTGTCCTTCGACGAACTGATGGGCCAGCAAGGCTGATAGGACGCGCGCCGGGCGGCCATGGCCGCCAGCGCTGCCGCCAGCTACAAAACAGGGGCTTGTGCTTTTGGGCGCAGGCCCCATTTTATTGGGGTACAGTTAGCGCAGTCACAGTGCATTGACGCTAGCTTCCACCAATCCTGAACGGAGATGTAATGAGCGCACAAGATATTCAGAACTTGGGTTTGATCCCGATGGTGATCGAGCAATCGGGCCGTGGTGAGCGCTCGTTTGACATTTACTCGCGTCTGCTCAAGGACCGCGTGATTTTTCTGGTCGGTGAAGTCAACGACCAGACCGCCAACCTCGTGGTGGCCCAGCTGCTGTTCCTGGAAAGCGAAAACCCCGACAAGGAGATTTCGCTCTACATCAACTCGCCAGGCGGCAGCGTGACCGCTGGCATGGCCATCTATGACACCATGCAGTTCATCAAGCCGCAGGTCTCGACCATGTGCCTGGGCTTTGCTGCCAGCATGGGCGCTTTCCTGCTGGCCGCTGGCGAGAAGGGCAAGCGCTACTCGCTGCCCAACTCCAAGATCATGATCCACCAGGTGCTGGGCGGTGCCCGCGGCCAGGCCACGGACATCGAAATCCATGCCCGCGACATCATTCGCACCAAGGAGCAGATGAACCGCATCCTGGCAGACCGCACCGGTCAGCCTTATGACAAGGTCAAGGCCGATACCGAGCGCGATTACTTCATGACGGCGCCAGAAGCCCAGGAATACGGTTTGGTCGATACTGTGGTAGAAAAGCGCCCATAAGTAGGCTTTTCCGGATAAGCGGCCCCAACCCTACCGGTTGAGGCCGCTTTGTAGTTGGTTATCATTGTTTCCACATAGATTCGATTGAAGGCATTGCCCCCATGGCCGAGAAAAAAGGCTCATCCAGCGAAAAAACCCTGTACTGCTCCTTCTGCGGCAAGAGTCAGCACGAGGTGAAGAAACTCATTGCCGGACCGTCCGTGTTCATCTGCGATGAGTGCATCAACCTGTGCAATGACATCGTGCGCGACGAAGTGGCGGCAGAAGGCAAGGCGGGCGAGAAGGCCAAGGGCAATGATCTGCCGACACCGGCCGAGATCAAGGCCACCCTGGACAACTATGTCATCGGTCAGGATCCCGCCAAACGCACCCTGGCCGTGGCGGTGTACAACCACTACAAGCGCCTGGCGCACAAGGACAAGGCCGGCAAGGACGATGTGGAGCTGGCCAAGAGCAATATCTTGCTGATCGGCCCCACCGGCTCGGGCAAAACCTTGCTCGCCCAGACCCTCGCTCGCCAGCTGAACGTGCCCTTTGTGATGGCGGACGCCACCACGTTGACGGAAGCGGGCTATGTCGGCGAGGACGTCGAGAACATCGTGCAAAAGCTGCTGCAAAGCTGCAACTACGATGTCGAGCGTGCCCAGCGCGGTATCGTCTACATCGACGAAATCGACAAGATCACCCGCAAGGCGGACAACCCCTCGATCACCCGCGACGTATCGGGCGAAGGCGTGCAGCAGGCGCTGCTCAAGCTGATCGAAGGCACGATGGCCTCGATCCCGCCTCAGGGCGGGCGCAAGCACCCGAACCAGGATTTCCTGCAGGTCGACACAACCAATATCCTGTTCATCTGCGGCGGCGCCTTTGCTGGTCTGGAGAAGGTCATCGAGAACCGCTCCGAGGCCTCGGGCATCGGTTTTGGTGCCACCGTCAAGAGCAAGCAGCAGCGCTCCATCTCCGAGGCCTTCCGCGATATCGAGCCCGAAGACCTGATCAAGTTCGGCATCATCCCCGAGCTGGTGGGGCGTCTGCCCGTGGTCACGGCGCTGGCCGAGCTGTCGGAAGACGCGCTGGTGCAGATCCTGACCCAGCCCAAGAATGCGCTGGTCAAGCAGTACAACAAGCTGCTGGGCATGGAAGGCGTGGAGCTGGAAGTACGCCCGGACGCACTGACCGCGATTGCGAAGAAGGCGCTGGCCCGCAAGACCGGTGCCCGGGGGCTGCGCTCGATTCTGGAGCAATCGCTGATGACCACCATGTTTGACCTGCCCACCACCGACAACGTGGCCAAGGTCGTGGTCGAAGAAGCGACGATCAACGAAGGCAAGCCGCCCCTCCTGGTGTACCGGGAAGCGGCCAAGAAGGCCTGATGGGCCCGATGGCAGAGGCCGCTTGGACTCTGCCCTCTGTGTTTACCAGGATCGCCCGGCGCTGCCGGGCTGTATCCAAAGGGTTTGAGGGTGTCTTTCTGGCCTGCACCCGCCCTGGCCCCTGGTTTTTGATGGCCAAGGGTTGAAATATCGCTTTTACGGATCATCTTCGTAGAAGTTTCAAAAGGATTTTCATGTCCGACAACCAAACCCAATCCTCCCACCCCCTGGAATTGCCCATGCTCCCGCTGCGGGACGTGGTCGTGTTTCCGCACATGGTGATTCCGCTGTTCGTAGGCCGCCCCAAGAGCATCAAGGCGCTGGAGACGGCGATGGAAGGCGACCGCAAGATCATGCTGGTGGCCCAGAAGACGGCGGCCAAGGACGATCCCACCGTCAACGACATGTTCAGCGTTGGCTGCGTCTCGACGATTTTGCAGATGCTCAAGCTGCCCGATGGCACCGTCAAGGTGCTGGTCGAAGGCGTGCAGCGTGCCCAGGTGCAGGAAATCGCCGAAGGCGAGGACTACTTCACCGCGCAGATCGAGCCCGTGGAGCCCGGCGACAGCGCCGACAAGGCCAGCGAGATCGAGGCCTTGCGCCGCGCCGTGATGCAGCAGTTTGACCAGTACGTCAAGCTCAACAAGAAGATCCCATCCGAGATCCTGACCTCCATCTCCGGCATCGATGACGCAGGCCGCCTGGCTGACACCATCGCCGCCCACCTGCCGCTCAAGCTCGAGAACAAGCAGGCCGTGCTGGAGCTGCAAAAGGTGCAGGACCGCCTGGAAAACCTGTACGACCAGCTTGAGCGCGAGGTCGACATCCTCAATGTCGACAAGAAGATCCGTGGCCGCGTCAAAAAGCAGATGGAAAAGAGCCAGCGCGACTTCTACCTCAACGAGCAGGTCAAGGCGATCCAGAAGGAACTGGGCGAGGGCGAAGACGGCGCCGACCTGGAAGACCTGGAAAAGAAGATCAAGCTCGCCAAGATGACGCAGGATGCGCGCAAGAAGGCCGAGGGCGAGCTCAAGAAGCTCAAGCTGATGTCGCCGATGTCGGCCGAGGCCTCGGTGGTGCGCAACTACATTGAGACGCTGGTGAATCTGCCCTGGGGCAAGAAGACCAAGGTCAAGAAGGACCTGGTCATCGCCGAGGATGTGCTTAACGAAGACCACTATGGCCTCGACAAGGTCAAGGACCGCATTCTTGAGTACCTCGCGGTGCAGCAGCGCGTGGACAAGGTCAAGGCACCGATTCTGTGCCTGGTCGGCCCGCCTGGCGTGGGCAAGACCTCGCTGGGCCAGTCGATTGCCAAGGCGACCGGGCGCAAGTATGTGCGCATGGCGCTGGGCGGCATGCGCGACGAGGCCGAGATCCGCGGTCACCGCCGCACCTACATCGGCGCGATGCCCGGCAAGGTGCTGCAGAACCTGTCCAAGGTCGGCACGCGCAATCCACTGTTCCTGCTCGACGAAATCGACAAGCTGGGCATGGACTTCCGGGGCGATCCTTCGAGCGCCTTGCTGGAAGTGCTCGACCCCGAGCAGAACAGCAAGTTCGGCGACCACTATGTAGAGGTCGATTTCGACCTCAGCGATGTGATGTTTGTCGCCACCTCGAACTCGATGAATATCCCGCCCGCGTTGCTGGACCGGATGGAAGTGATCCGCCTGGCCGGTTACACCGAGGACGAGAAGACCAATATCGCGATGCGCTACCTGCTGCCTAAGCAGATCGAGAATAACGGCGTCAAGGCCGGTGAACTGGAGCTGCGCGAGGACGCCGTGCGCGACATCGTGCGCTACTACACCCGCGAAGCCGGTGTGCGTTCGCTCGAGCGTGAGCTGTCCAAGATCTGCCGCAAGGTGGTCAAGAACATCCAGCTGGGCAAGGCGCAGGCACCGGTGCAGGTGACGGCCGACAACCTGCCCGACTACCTGGGTGTGCGCAAGTTCAGCTACGGCCATGCCGAGCAGAAGAACCAGGTCGGTCAGGTCGTGGGCCTGGCCTGGACCGAGGTGGGCGGCGATCTGCTGACCATTGAAGCGGCTGCCATGCCCGGCAAGGGCGTCATCAACCGCACCGGCTCGCTGGGCGATGTGATGAAGGAATCGGTCGAAGCGGCCCGCACCGTGGTGCGCAGCCGGGCTCGTTCGCTGGGTATCCGCGATGACGTGTTCGAAAAGCGTGACATCCACATCCACGTGCCCGATGGCGCCACCCCCAAGGATGGCCCCAGCGCTGGTGCGGCGATGACGACGGCGCTGGTGTCGGTGCTGACCGGTATTCCCGTGCGTGCCGATGTGGCGATGACCGGCGAGATCACCTTGCGCGGTGAAGTCACCGCCATCGGTGGCCTGAAGGAAAAGCTGCTCGCTGCGCTGCGCGGCGGCATCAAGACCGTGATGATCCCGGAAGAGAATGTCAAGGACTTGGCCGAGATCCCCGACAACGTCAAGAGCGGTCTGGAGATCGTGCCGGTGCGCTGGATCGACAAGGTGCTGGAAGTGGCGCTGGAAGTCACTCCCACACCGTTGAGTGACAGCGATGTGCCTGCCGCCGAGCCGGTGCCCGTGGTGCCTGCTGTGGCCGTTGCGGCAACGGCCGCCAAGGCGGCACCTGCGCGCCGCTCGCGTGCCATCAAGCACTAGATCGGCTACTGGTCTGCACGGAAAACCGGCCCGTCATCAAAAACGGGCCGGTTTGCCTAAAAGACCAAAAAATATGCGTTACAATGCATACCATCGCGGAGCCCGGTATATAATAGCGGACTTCCGGTAAAGCGGATACGCGGGAATAGCTCAGTTGGTAGAGCGATACCTTGCCAAGGTATAGGTCGACGGTTCGAACCCGTTTTCCCGCTCCAAATTGGCTGTGTTGATGGTTTCAGCATGGCAACAATCCATGGCGCGATAGCAAAGCGGTTATGCCCCGGATTGCAAATCCGGTTAGACCAGTTCGACTCTGGTTCGCGCCTCCAGGACATGCTTGTCAGTACGTTTTGGGTTCGTGGTGAAACGAACAATGTATGCGGGAATAGCTCAGTTGGTAGAGCGATACCTTGCCAAGGTATAGGTCGACGGTTCGAACCCGTTTTCCCGCTCCAGTTTTCAAAGCTGGTGTGGATCCGTTCATGCTAGTTTTTGCGGGAATAGCTCAGTTGGTAGAGCGATACCTTGCCAAGGTATAGGTCGACGGTTCGAACCCGTTTTCCCGCTCCAGTTTTCAAAGCTGGTGTGGATCCGTTCATGCTGGTTTTTGCGGGAATAGCTCAGTTGGTAGAGCGATACCTTGCCAAGGTATAGGTCGACGGTTCGAACCCGTTTTCCCGCTCCAACACATTGCGAAAAGAGCCTCAGGGCTCTTTTTGCTTTTTCGGCGCCGGTTTTTGCGTTGCGGGGCGTGCTGCTGCCTCTGCCAACGGGTCGCGCAGCCTCTGCATCGTCATCCCGTCTCTTTCACGTTTTACGCCCTCGGTAGTGCCCGCATGTCCGCATGGGAGTAGGGCGGATCTGCCTGGCGCGTCGCAAAGCGGCACCCCCCCATAGCCTTCATTGAACTGCAGCGTTGCCCAGAGCCACGATCCATGCCTGTCTTGCTCCAACAGCGCAGCGGGAGCAGCTAGAATGGCAGGCTGCGTGCCCCGATGGTGAAATTGGTAGACACCCGGGACTTAAAATCCCGTGCCGCGAAAGTGGCGTGCCGGTTCGATCCCGGCTCGGGGCACCACCGTTCTGATGGCTTCTTGGTCGTTGGCGCCCTGCGCGGACAGACCCTCTGCAAGCCTGGCGCAGTGCTGACATGGCAGCACCATGAATTCAACCGACCGACCATGGTCTGCATTCACCGACGCGCTAACGGTCTTCCTTCGGCGTGGACCGCTGCTCTGGAAAGAACACCCGCTCAATCTCTCGCAGCGTTCCAGTGCCAATCGTGCGAATCTTCAACAATTGGCGGGGATAGGCCTCGCGCAGCTGCTCGGGCGTCTTGATGCCTGCGCGGGCGAGTGCGCGCACCGTTACCAGCGGCAGCTTGCCATTCAATGATGAGTCGTAGGCATACCGGATCGCCGGCGCGGCAAAACCGGGCTCATAGCGCTGGCCGGGGAAGAGCGCCATCTCGATCCTGCGCAACCGCAGCATGCCTATGCCATGCATTCTGAGCAAGCCCAGCGGATAGGCTTGTCTGACGGCTTCGACCGAATCCACGCCATTTTTGGCCAGTATGCGGATGGTGCGCTCGGACAGCAGACCGTCCAGAGGCGTGTGAGACGGGATAGATTTGTTGTATTCATTCGACATCCGGCCAGATCGTAGTGGCTGGTATCGCGTGGCAATGACGGCCAACCCAGGGCAGATTCTGTAGGCGTTGGTAGACAGCAGATGCCAGTGCCCTGCCGCCGCTGCACAACAGGTAGAGGCCTGGCCTGCGCTTGTTGTTCAGCGGTCTTGCGGGCTTTGTTTCACTGCGCCAGTCTGTCTCTCCTTGTGCTCTGTCAAGTCTGTCTCTTCGAGCATATGCAGCGGCCCCATCCACCGAAAGGGCCTGCGGTGCGGGCTTTGCTGGCGGGCCAGCGCGTCGACCGATTGCAGCCACTGGGCGAGTTCCTGGGCGGGCATGGTGGCGCTGCGCTGGTCGCCCAGCCGGCGCAGAAAGCGGCCCAGTTCCTGGTGCCAGGCGGCATAGTCACCGCAGCCATGGGTGCACCAGTGCGGGCGCATGCCCAGCCAGGCTTTGATGCTGGGGTGCTGGCTCAGCGCGCTGGTGTCCAGGATGCAGTGCACATCCATATGGGGCGGCAGCATGGCGTCGACCTCGCGCAGAAAAACCAGAAACTCCTGGTGCCGCAGGCGCGGCTTGCACTGCAGGGCCGGGCTTTTGCAGGCGGTGCTGAGTGCCTGGCAGAGTGCGGCCGATAGCGGGTGCTGGCAGCCCTCGTTGCCGGAGATGCGCTGGGGCTCGCTGGCTTCTGCGGGCGCAGCGGGCAGGCTCAGCGGGCTCTTGGTGTCCAGGCAAATGACCAGGGCCTTGTCGCTGCCGCTCAGGTAGAGCGCTGCAGGTGCCTGCAACTGCTCCATGAGGAGCGGGTCGCTGAACAGCGCAAAGTGGGGGCGGGACTTGGTTTTTCCCAGCAGCTGCAGATAGCGGGCCACGCTGCTTTTGGACATGCCCGTGCGTGCGGCCAGCGCGCGCACGCTGCCCTGGGGCGTGTCTGCGGACACCACCGCTGCTTTGGCGCTGGCAGCGATGGCTTGCAGCTGGCGCTCATCAATGGTGCGGGGTTTGCCCGGGCGCATGCTGTCATACAGGCCCACCACGCGGTGGCTCGCAAAGCGTCGGCGCCACTTGCCGACGGTTGCCTGGGTCAGCGCCATGCTGTTGGCGATGGTGACGTTGCTGTCGCCTTCCACGCTGCGCAAGATGATTTTGGCGCGGGTGGCGATGTGGCCGTGCTGGTCGGGGTTGCTGGCCAGGTCTTCGAGTTGCTCGCGTTCCCGCGCACTCAGCGTAATCCCTGATTTCGGTCTTCCTTTTTCCATTGTGTTTTCTCCGTCGCCCGCTATGTATTGGGGCAGCAATTAATGCTGCATATTTATTGGACAGATGAAATGATTACTCGCTACTTATGGCAAGTTATTCTGGGACGGTATCGAATATCGATTGCATATTTATGTTGTGTAGTTATGGGACGGGTGGTGTGTTGGCTGCTTTGGGTCATGATTTATATGAAATTATTGTGGAATCTGTGCATCTCTGCCTAGGATTGTTCAATAACCCATGGATGTCATCAATATGACAGTTGAAAAATTTCATCTAGCAACAAATAAATTTTGACAAATAAGCTTATTCAGTCTATTTAGGATAAGAAACACTTTGTTAACATTTTAATGAAAATGGCATGTACATGGGCAAAACAGATAGATACCATTGCGCCGTTCAGTAATTGCGCTGCGCGGTCGCATGGCATGGTTTCTGAAATCACTGAATTTTCTTCTGAATGATCCATGAATGAGGAGCTAGCCTTGACTATGACAAATCACACCAATTCCCATAGTGCAACTATTGCCAAGCCTGTTGCCCAGCGCAAATCGCGCGGCCAGGGTATGACGGAATACATCATTATCTTGGGCCTGATTGCGATTGCCGCGATTGCCGCTTTCAGCTTTTTTGGCCAAACCGTTCGCAGCCAGGTCGCAGGTATGGCCAAGGAAGTGGGCGGTGAGTCGGGCAAGGAAGGTATTACTGCTGCACAGGCTGCTTCGGGTAAGGCGCTGACCAATGCCCAGAAGAATATGAATATGTCGACCTATACCGAAGGCGGTAACGACGGCGCCAAGTAAGAGCCGCTATCGCAACCCCGAAACCTTGCTGCCAAGTCGCAGGCACCTGGTATTTCCTTGCGCTGCCAGGGTCTGTGACGGTGTGCCGCATATGCAGTGCATACCCTGGGGTGTGCGGGGTTGAGATAATGGCTTGAGCTTATCCATGGGAGGGAGGGCCTCCGGAATTCAACGAATTACATAACAGTGGCCATCATGCATAAACCATCTTCGTATCGGTCTGGAGATCGCGTACAAAAAGGGCAGGTGATTGTCTATTTGTTGGCCATGATTCCGGTGGTTTGTCTCAGCATATTCTTGGTCTATAACACGGCCATTGTTGCGCGAGACAAAATGAAGCTGCAAAACAATGCCGATGCGATGACCTATAGCGCATCCACGGTATTTGCGCGGCAATTGAATTTTCTGGCCTATACCAATCGGGCCATGGCCGCGAATGAAGCAGGCGTGGCGATGCTGGCCAGCTTTCAGACATCGATTGGCATGGTGGTCAGCACGGCGGCCAATATACAAGTGGCGCGGGTGGAGATCGAAGGCCAGAAGGGCGTGTGGAACCTGGCCCAGGCATCGGCAGCGGCTGCGCGTTATGACTTCATCAGCGCCATCAATTACCTGGTCAAGTGGGGCCGCAATGTGCAGGCCGCGGCCAAGTACCAGCGCCAGGCCAACAACATCGCCAAGGCGATCGAGCCTTCGGCCCGGCCGTTCCAGATCATGGTCGATGCACTGCGGGTGCTCAACACCGCCATTTCGCTGGCCCAGGCGGCCACCACGGGCGTCAGCATTCCCGAGGCCATCGTTGTCGCCAAGGATGTGCTCAACGACAACGACGACAAGGCCTATTTGCCGGTGGCGGCCAATGCACCGCTGATTGCCAGCTCGTCGCTGGAGTTTCTCAACTTCATCAAGCTCTACAGCACCACGTCGGACCGCCGCAACGACGACGACGATTTTTTTGATGCGATGCGCTTTGCCCATGCAGCCCAGGCGACGCGCGATGATTTCACCAAGGACCGGCGCATTTTCCCGGGCCTGATCGGTCAGGGCATCAGCGGTATGCAGAACGATGGCTCGAGCTTTGACCTCTCCAGCGGTCCGATTGCAACCGCCATGCAGGAGCTGCTCAAGGGCACGGTGTCCTGGAAGGGCGGCACCGAGCTGGTCGCCACCCAGGGCTCGGACCTGGCCGCTGAGCGTGGCCGCATCCGCTGGCAATCTGCTGATTCGGTAAACATTTTCGGCGCCGGGGTGCTGCTGGGCGAGCGCTTTGTCGGCGACTTCGGGCTGGGCGCGGCCGCTGCCACGGGCGGCTCCGGCTATGCGGACAAGGGCTGGTCCGGCAACCGCCTGGCCTTGCGCTCCTATGACAAGAACTTCAAGCCGCGCAATGTCGACCCCGAATACCAAAGCGATGAAAAGCGCAACTACGGCAAGCTGACCTCAGACGGCCTGTCCGACAGTGCCATCTACGCCGCAGGCCGTGACCGCGATGGCAACAATTTGCTGGTGCCTTATGCCGTGCTGCAGTTCAACTCGGCCTACAAGTACAAGCCGCGCACCGACATTGGCCTGGTCACCAAGAATTTCTCCTTGCCCCGCTACTGGGATGTACGCCAGCTGCGCACGCTCAAGGGCCGGGACCAGGACAAGTGGTATGGCGACCTGTCGATGACCAGCATCAACCCGCGCAAGTGGGGCAGCCTGACCGACAAGGGCCCGACCATTTCGGTCATGGTGGCGCGCCGGGGCAGCGATGTGCGCACCGGCGAGCAGGCGGGCTTTGGCTATGCCAAGGATGACTACAGCATTGGCTTGCGCGACCGCTTGTTTGGCGGTGACATGAGCGCGCTGTCGTCGGCCCAGCTGTATTTCAAGCGGCCACAGGACCGCTGGCAGCGCCGCGACATGACCAAGGACCAGTACAAGTCGCTGCAGATTGCCGGCCGCACGATCAAGGTCGGCTTTACCGGTGGCTATATCGAGCACAAGAACCTTTTCTCCCCTTACTGGCAGGTCCACCATGTCGAGCCCTCCATCTGGGCGCGTGGCGTGGCCGTGGCTGGCTCGGCCCTGGGCGGGTCGGACGGCCTTTTCGGGGGCGGTGAGCCCGACAACCAGGATGCGGCGCAATGATGTCCCAGACTCCCCCGATGAAGACCCTGCGCCGCCGTGCCCGGCGCCGCGCGCAGCAGGGCAGTGCGCTGGTCGAGGTGACCTTGATCAGCGGTTTTGCGGCATTGCTGATGGCGGCTATCCCCTTGATCGCCGACTACGGCCAGGCACGCATGCAGGTTACCGCAGCGGCCAAGCTCAATGCCTGGCAGCGCTCGGTCTGGTTTCCTGCAGCGACGGAGACCGAGGTCATGTCGGCCGACCAGTACAAGGGCGCGAGCGGGTCCATCCGCAAGTCCGATGCCGAGCTGAGCAATGACTTGCGCCGCCATGTGTTCCGTGATCCGGCGCAGGACACCGACACCGGCGTGCATGGCGAGACCGTGTCCGAGTTCACGTCGGGCCAGGCGCGTATGCCCGACTTCAACGAGTCGCTCACGGCCAAGACCACGGCCGCGCCGCTGCCTTCGGTCGCCGCCTTCATGGACACCATCTTCTCCAAGGTCGGTGAGGTGCAGAACCTGGCCAAGGGCGAGTCGATCGCCAAGTTCCGCTTTGTCACCCAAGGCTATATGCGCACCGAGGTGGCGCTGGAGCGAGGTGCCGGTTTTTCTGCCGAGCGCTTCCCAACCGAATTTGGCAAGGTGGAGTCGGCCTTGCACAAGAACGACACGCCGCTGCCGCTCAAGCTGCAGATCAAGGACCATGTGACCATGCTGTCCGAGCCCTGGAGCGCCGGCGGCACCAACCGCGAGGAATCCAAGATCCAGGGCCTGGTGCCGATGAAGCTGCTGGACCGGCCCGAGTACCAGGATTTCCGCGCGCCACTGGGGCAGCTGGGCAGCACGCTCAAGTGGCTCTGGCCCACCTTCGACCACAACCTGCTCACCATGGGCCTGGCGCCAGGCGATGCGCAGGAGAAGTCGGTACCGCTGGATCGCTACGAGTGGCTGCAGAAGGTGCCGGCCGACGACACCTACAACGACAACCCGGGCGCGCATGAGTGCGGGCCGTTGGAGAAGCCCGACGGCAAGGACTGCTTCCGCTTCTACCGCGCGTTCCCGCCGCCGCCGGTCGTCAACACCTTGCCATGACGATGATGCTGTTGCACCGGCGCACACGGGGAGCGCTGGCAGCCCGCCGGCCAGCAGGGCTGTGGGGCCCATTGGCCTGGTTGCTGTTGACCGCGCTGGCTGCCGCGATGCCGCTGGCAGCGCGCGCTGCACCCGCCAGCGCCATTGCCTGGCCGGCCATCCTGTTCCCCGAGAAGAACCTGTCGCCCTACTGGGTGGCCGAGCTGATCGTGCAGAACAAGATTCCGATGCAGATCCAGGCCTTCGATGTCGATGGCGACACCCGTAAGGCCCAGCGCTTCTACCAGGAATGGCTGGGCGGCAAGGCCGATTTTTCAGAGACCACGCTCGACGGCATTCCGATCCTCGGCGCGCGTGACGGTAATTTCCGCATCACGGTGGAGTTCCGGCCCCTGCCCAGCGGCAAGCAGCAGGTGCGCATCTCCTCGGCCTGGCTGCACGGCGCGGTGCCGCAACTGGTCAGCGACCAGCTGCAGCGCCGCAGCCACCTGGCCGTGCCGATCGGCAGCGATGAGTTCTCCGACACCTTTTCGTTCGATGCAGACCGGGTCAACCGCACCAGTGTCTGGGGCAATACCTTGAGCGTCGAGGCCAATGAGCTCTACATCCGCGAGCAGGCGCTGGTGGCGGGCTGGACGGTGCTGAGCCGCAAGACCATCAAGGGCGGCACGCGCGCCCAGGTGGTGCTCCGGCGTGGCGGGCAGGAGGCGGTGATCGCCATCGCCCACAACGGCGTGGGTTGCTCCATCGTCATCAGCAACACCTTGCCGCAGGCCTAGCCGCGTCCCTCTATGCCGATACCCAAGCACCTCACCCCTGTTCCTCGCGCCAGCCGGCAATCCGGGCAGATCATGACCGAGTACGTGATCGTTGCCGGCGTGCTGGCCGCCGTTTTTTTTGCACCGATGCCGGGTGCCGACAAGTCTTTGTTTCAGCTGCTGATTGATGCCTTTCGCGCAGCCTGGGCTTCCTATTCCTACACGATCTCTTTGCCATGGTGACCCCAAACTCTCCCAAACCGAATCGTTTCTCACGGCTGGCCAATGGCTCGCGCCGTGCCGCCCCGCTGATCGCCGCCATCACCCTGGGTGTGGTGGCCGCGGGCCTGGGCTGGTACTACCTCAAGACCTCCGAGGCCGAGATTCAGGCCAACCTGGAGTCCGAAGCCGAGCGACTGCGCACCGATGTGGTGGTGCCGATCCAGAACATTCCCGCCGGCACCGCGCTCTTGCCCGAGATGGTGGCCAAGCGCAGCGTGCCCTCGGCCTATGTGCATGCCGATGTGCTGACGCCGGACATGATCGACGGCTTTCTGGGCCGCCAGCTGTCGGTGGACATCAGTGCCGGCAAGCCGTTGCTGGCCAACTTTTTTGTCACGCCACGCAAGCTGTTCTCCGAAGAGCTCGAAGCGGGCGTGCGCGCCGTGACCATTCCGGTCGATGAGGTCAGCACCATCTCGGGCATGCTGCGCGCGGGCGACCATATCGACTTTCTGTTCATCGCCGACAAGGATGGCGGCACCCAGGCCGAAGACGCCATCGTCGTGCCGCTGTTGCAGGACGTGGTCGTGCGTGCCACCGGCCAGATCACCTCCGAGCAGTTCTCCGAGCTGCGCAAGCGCCCCGACATTGCCAACACCGTCGATCCCTACCGACAGCGCAGCTACACCACGGTGACCGTGGGGCTGCCGCCCGTCGATGCCCAGCGCCTCATCCTGGCGCAAAAGCTCGGCAAGATCGTCGCAGCACTGCGCAATGCCGATGACCGCCAGAAGCTCGACACCGGCACCAACGCCCAGCAGCTGGCCAGCTATATCGACAGCTTCCGTCCCCGGCAACCCGTGGTGCGCGCAGCGCCCACCCGCGCACCGGCGATGGTCGAGTACATCGTGGGCGGTGGCGGGGTCAAGACCCAGATGCAAACCCCGCTGGCGGCCTTGCTGGGCGCCGCGGCCGTGCCTGGCGCTACGGTGCCCGCGCCCCAGGCGCCTGCCGTCACCGGCTCCTACTGATTCCCACCCCGTCCTGCATTCCTCCCCGGCCACGCTGCGCCATTCGCTCCATAGAGTTGGTAGACCATGAATTCCTCGATGATCTGTATGCCTCGTCCCCGCCCAGCCGTCCCGACCTTGGGGGCAAGGGCCTGCGTTGCGCTCGCCCTGGCCTTGCCCATGGCCCCGTTGCTGGCCGCGCAGGCCTCCACGGGCACCAGCTCGCCCACTGCGGGCGGCGCACTGGGCGATATGCTTCGCGCCGCGCAGCGCGCGTCGCTGCAGGCCGAGGCCGAGCAGCGTGACGGCGATGGCAGTGATTTCGCCCGCGATACCGAGGGGGGCGCGGCGCCTTCCGCATCGCCGGGCTTTCGCACCTTGCCCACTGTCAGCGTCAACACCCAGCCCGCCTCTGATGTATCGGGCATCGGCGGTGTGCAGCCCTTGGTCATCAAGCACCTGCCCACGTCGCTGTCGCTCTATGTGGGGCAGATGACCTTGATCGAGCTGCGCGACGTCGTGCGGGTGGCCGTCGGCAACGGCAAGGTGATGGAGGCGCGGGTGGTGGACCAGAAGAGCCTGCTGCTGACGGCGCTGGACGCCGGCGAAAGCACGGTCCATATCTGGCGCAAGGACGGCCAGGTCAGCAGCCTCAAGGCGCGCGTCAATGTGGTCGATCTGGACCGCATCGAAAGTGAGATATCGATGCTGACCGCCGGTATCACCGGTGTGAGCGTCTCCCGCGTGGGCGAGAAGATCATCCTTGATGGCGCCAACCTTGACCCGGCGGCGGTCTCGCGGCTGCGGGAGATTGCGCGCATGTACGGCCCGGCCGTGGTGTCCTTCGCCACCTCCGAGCGCCTGCGTGTGGACCGCATGATCGAGATGGATGTGCGCATTGTCGAGTTCTCGCGCTCGGCGCTGGACGACCTGGGCATGAAGTGGGACACCACGGGTGGTGGCTTCAACTTTGGCCTGTTCTCCGATATCGCCTCCAACGGCGGCTACCGCATCCTGCCGGAGAACTCGCCCTTTCTGAACATGGACAGCGGCTACGGCCAGGGCTTTTTGGACCAGCGCCGGCGCAAGGCGCGCTACTACTTTGGCCTGAGCACGGCGCTGACCTCGGCCATCAACTTGCAGGTGCAGCGCGGCAATGCGATGCTGTTGGCATCGCCCAAGCTCACCACCCGCAGCGGGGGCGAAGCGCGCTTCCTCTCGGGCGGTGAAATCCCCTTGCCCGCGATGAGCGCGCTGGGCACCGGATCGGTCAACTACAAGCCCTATGGCCTGCGCCTGCATGTCAAGCCGATGGCCGATGGCGCGGGCAATATCTCCGGCTCGATCCTGGCCGAGGTCAGCAACATCGACCAGTCGGTCTCGGTCGATGGCATCCCGGGGCTGCTGACGCGCCGCACCGAGAGCGAGTTCAATGTCGATGACGGCGACACCATCATCCTCTCGGGCCTGCTCAGCCGCCAGTCCTCGCGCGCCACTGATGGCCTGCCGGGCCTGCGCAATGTGCCGGTACTGGGCTGGGCCTTCAAGAACAACAACGACAGCGACACCCAGATCGAGACCGTGGTGTTCATCACCCCGCGTGTGGTGACCGCGCGCGATTCGCGCCCCCGCCTGGAGCGCACGCAGCAGATGGAAGAGCAGATCTCCAACGGCTTTACCGACCTGACCGAAGACCTCTACCGCAACTCCAAAAAGGCCGAGCCGCCCCTGCCCGAGCGGGGTCTGGACCCCGAGAGCTATTCGCACAACTGATGGCTGCGGCCGCTGATCCCGGAGAAGACCGTGCATAAGTTACTAGTCAATTCGCCCCGGCAGAAGGCGCAGGAGTTCGAGCTCGGCGCCGAGACCTTCACCATCGGCAAATCCAGCGACCGCTCCTTGCACCTGACCGGCTGGAACGTGGCGCGCGACCATGCGGTGGTGATGCTGCATGACGGCGACGTCTTCATCGAAGACCGGGGGAGCCTGTTTGGCACCTGGGTCAACAACGAGCGCGTGACCCGCTATGGCCCCTGCCGAGGGGGCGAGGAAGTGGTGGTCGGCGGGCATTCGATCATCGTTGTGCTCGATGACAAACTGGGCGGGCAGCGCGAAGAAGCGCACAGCCCGGGCCAGACAGCGCAGCCCGCGCTGGAGCACCAACGCCCCACGCGCAACGAGCCGCGCCCCGAGGACCCGATGCTGCAGTGGCGCCGCCTGCTGCACCGCCAGTTGCTCGAGCAATTGGAAGCGCGCCGCATCGACACCATCAAGATGAAGGACGATGAGCTGCGCTCCAACGTGCGCGCGCTGATTGCCGAGATCATCCGCGACACGCCCAACCTGCCCGAGACCATTGACCGCGCCGAGCTGAGCCAGCAGCTGCTCGACGAAGCCATTGGCCTGGGCCCACTGGAAGTGCTGCTGCAGGACGATTCGGTGACCGAAGTGATGGTCAACCGTTTTGACGAGATCTGGATCGAGCGGCGCGGCCGGCTGGAGCGCACCGATGTGTCCTTCACCAGCGATCTGGCGGTCAATGGCGCCATCGAGCGCATCGTGACGCCGCTGGGCCGGCGTATTGACGAGAGCTCGCCAATGGTCGATGCACGCCTCAAAGACGGCTCGCGGGTGAACGCCATCATCCCGCCGCTGGCGATTCGCGGCCCCAGCATCACCATCCGTAAGTTTCCGAAGAAGCGCATGGGCGCCGAGGGCATGGTGCAGTACCAGTCGATCTCGCAGGCCATGGTCGATTTCCTGCAGCTGGCGGTCGAGAACAAGCTCAACATCGTGGTCTCGGGCGGTACCGGCACCGGCAAGACCACCTTGCTGAACATGATGTCCAACTTCATCCCCAACGACGAGCGCATCCTGACGGTGGAGGATGCCGCCGAACTCTCGCTGAACCAGCCCAACCTGGTATCGCTCGAAGCACGCCCGGCCAACGTCGAAGGCAAGGGCGCGGTGTCGATCCGCGACCTGGTCAAGAACTCGCTGCGGATGCGCCCGGACCGCATCGTCGTCGGTGAGTGCCGAAGCGGCGAGGCGCTGGACATGCTGCAGGCGATGAACACCGGCCACGATGGCTCGCTCACCACCTTGCACGCGAACTCGCCGCGCGATGCGGCAGCCCGTATGGAGGTGCTGGTGACCATGGCGGGCATGAACATCCCTGTTACCGCGATCCGCGAGCAGATCGCCTCGGCCATCCACCTGATGGTGCAGCTCACCCGCTTTCCCTGCGGCAGCCGCAAGATCACCCAGATCACCGAGGTGCTCAACTGCACCGATGGCGTGATCCAGATGCAGGATATTTTTGTCTTCCGCAAGACCGGGCTGGATGCCGAGTTCCGCACCCAGGGCCGCTTTGAGGCGACCGGGGTGATCCCGGACTTTGTTGCCAAGCTGGTTGAGCACGGCGTGCCGGTGAACATGGAGGAATTGTTCTTCCAGGGAGAGCCGGCATGAAGAACTGGCAGTTCCTCGGCTTTTTGCTGGCCGCCGCCGGCTTTGTGGTGCTCTCGGGCTGGCTGGTCTACAGCCGCATGGGGGAGTGGCGCGACAAGTCCAATGTCTACCTGCGCGGCCGTGGCCTCCGGATTCTGGGCATCTCGGAGTTCCATGCGCAAAAGGCGCTGACCCTGGCGACCGGCCATGTGGCCATGGTGGTCGTGGCCGGCATCATCACCTACCTGATTGCGCGCAACTGGTTGCTGGTGGTGGTGGTCTGCGGCGCCGTGTACTTTCTGCCAGCGCGCTGGTTTGCCTGGCAGCGCAAGAAGCGGCGCGAGCGCATCGAGGCCGAGCTGCCCGACGCCTTGCTCTTCATTGCCAGCGCATTGCGCGCGGGCAGTGCGCTGTCGGTGGCGCTGCAGATTCTGGTGCGTGACCAAAAAGGCCCGCTGGGCGATGAGTTCGCGATCGTGCTCAAGGAGCAGCGCATTGGCCTGTCGTTTGACGACGCGGTGCAGAACATGTCGCGGCGCATCCAGATTCCGGATTTTCTGCTGGTGGTGGTGGCCTTGCGCGTGGCCAAGGAAGTGGGCGGCAACCTGTCGGAGCCCCTGCAGCTGCTGGCCGAGACCCTGCGCAAGAAAGCGATGCTGGAGGGACGCATCAAGGCGCTCACGGCCCAGGGCCGCATCCAGGGCCTGGTGATGACCATGTTCCCGGTGGTGCTGGGCGGCATTCTGTACCTGATGCAGCCGACCATGCACCTGCTGTTTGTCACGCCCATCGGCTGGGGGGTGCTGGCCGTGATGGTCGTGATGCTCACCTTGGGCTATATGTCCATCAAGAAAATTGTCGCCATCGACATCTGAGCCATGAAAAACGCCATTCTGCTTGCCGCCATTTTTCTATCCGCTGTGATGGCCGGCATCATCTTGCTGTACTTCGTCGCCATCGTGCGCAAGGCCCGGCCATCGGTGCGCGAGCACATGGACCCGCTGCCCTGGGGCATTCGCCTCATCTGGCCAGCGGTCAACGTGCTGCAGTTCCATGTCTCGGAGATTGCGCCCACCTCCAGCCTGCTGCGCTGGAAGCGCAAGCTGCAGCTGGCTGGCCTGGAGTATGTACTCAAGGCCGAGGAGATCATCGCCGTGCGTGTGATCTCGATGGCATTGGTGGGGCTGGCCTTCACCGGCGCTGCGATGGCGCTGAAGATCGATGGCCAGTGGGTGCGCCTGGCCTGCCTGGCAGGCCTGCTGCTGGGCTGGATGCTGCCGGCGATCTGGGTCAATGACCGCAAGAAGCGCCGCGACAAGGAAGTGCTGCGCACCTTGCCCGGCTACCTCGACCTGATCACCCTGTGCTGCCAGGCGGGGCTGGGTTTGACGGCCGCGATCTCGCAGGCGGTGCAAAAAGGCCCCAGCGGTGCGATGCATGAGGAGCTTGAGCGCCTGCTGCGCGAGATGCGCACCGGCATGAGCCGTATGGATGCCTTCAACGCCATGGCCGAGCGCATGGACAACAAGCATGTGCGCGGCCTGGTCTCCAACCTGACGCAGGCCGAATCGCTGGGTGCCAGCGTCACCGATACCCTGGTCGCCATCTCCGAGCAGCGCCGTACCGAGCGCTTCCAGCATGCCGAGAAGCTGGCGATGGAAGCGCCCGTGAAGATGCTCGGCCCACTGGTGATCTTTATCTTTCCGGTCACCTTCATGGTGATCTTTTTTCCACTCGCGGTGCAGATGTACCAGACCTTGAAATGAAAGGGCCGGGCATGCCCGCAGTCAAAGTACAGCTGGCCCGGCGCTTTTCCGAGCGCGCCTTTGGCCTCATTTTTCGCCCGCCACCGGCCAGCGGCGAGGCGCTGGTGTTCGACCGCTGCGCGGCCGTGCACACCTGCTTCATGCGCTATGCGATCGATGTGGTGTTTGTCGATGCGCAGCAGCAGGTGCTGCGCATCAGCGCGGGCCTGGCGCCGGGCCAGCGGCTGCAACTGTGTTGAAGGAGCTTTGCCATGTTCTTGAAGAAAGCCAAGCCAGCGCGGCAACGCGGGGTGTCGATGACCGAGACCTTGATCGCGCTGCCGGTGGTACTGGTGTTCACGCTGTCGCTGATCCAGTTTGCGCTGATCTACCGCGCCAGGCTCACCTTGCAGTACGCCGCCAACGAGGCCGCGCGCGTGGGCTCGCTCAACAATGCGCTGCCGCTGCCCTATGACCTGCGCATTCCGCTGGCCAAGAAGGGCATGCTGGCCGATGTGAGCCTGGGCAATGTCAAATCGGCGCTCACCAAGGGCAGCGTCTGGCAGGGCTTTGTGCGTGGCATGATGCCGCTCTATGTGGCAGAGTCCAGCGTCTCTGGCCTGCTCAAGGGCTGGGTCAATACCAACACCGACCTGATCCAGGGCAGCTGTATCGAGTACGTCAACCCCACGCAGAACACCTTTTTGGACTGGGCCATGGTGGAGAACTATGGCGAGTCGCGCGGCATCGTGCGCATCCCCAACGACAGCCTGCGCTACCGCAAGCCGCTGCCCTATGAGCGCGATGCCCGCATGGGTGCCACCGACACCTACAACGGCGACACCCCGAACCTGGAAGACACGCGGCTGCGCGGCGCAGTCTCCAACAAGACCTTGGGCGAGACCAATATCCTGCACCTGCGCGTGCACTATGGCTACAAGCTCAGCGTGCCGATTGCCGGGCCCATCATCATCAAGGCCATGCAGGGCTACCGCTATGTCTCCAAGCACATCGGCTCGGTGCTGACCACCGGCGACGATGTGCTCGGTGCCGAAGCCACTGACCTCTCGGCCATCGATGCCTTCTTTCTGGCGAGCGACCGCTTTCCGCTCACGCAGGAAGCCTCGGTGGGCATGCAGTCCTCGCTGTACTGGCATCCGTTCTATGCCTTTGGGCCGGCGCGCGATACCTCGGACCTCAATGCCAGCTTCAAATGGGACGTGGCCGACGGCAACAGTGGGCTGGGCGACTACGCCACCCTGGTGCCGGATCTGGTCGGTAATATCCGCAACGGAGCGCAGTGGGTGACCGCCCATGTGGGCAATGCAGCCATGGATGGCCTCAAGGATGTGGTGGGCCTGCGCAATGCTTTTTGCCCCGCGATCTGGGCCAATCCGATGGGGGTGGAGAATGTTCCCAATCCATTCGATGCGGCGCCTTGATAGGTCCCTGGCTGCTGCTGCGGCGGCGCTGCTGCTGGTAGCTGCGCTGACCGCCGTGCTGGGCGCCGCCCCGGCCTGGGCGCAGACGGTGTGCAAGAGCGAGGGCGTTGAATACATTCTGGGGGGGGCCGCTGCCGCCGGATCCGGCTGCAAGGCCGCTGCCGCCGCTGCACCGCCAGCACGCCGCACCTTGCGCACGGCCGCATCCGCACCCGCCCCAGCGCTCACCCCGTCGCAAGGCCCGCGCCCGCGTGAAGGCGCAGATTTTGGCCAGGACGAGCGCCGCCTGATCCTGGAGACCGAGCTGAAAAAGGCCCAGCAGGTGCTGCAGGGCTTCTCGCAGGCGCTGGGCGGTTCAGCCGGCAGTGCGGCACCGGCAGACAAGAGCCGTGCGCTGGCCGATGTGCGGGCCCTCACGGCCGAGCTGGCCCGGCTGCCGCCGGTAGCAAGCCGCTGAGCGCATTAGTCTTGCTCCTCCAGCGATTGCAGCAGCGCGCCCGCGTTCGCATAGCCCGCCGCCTTGGACCGTTGGGCCCAGAACCGTGCGCCGGCAGCGTCATGGGTGTAGATGGCGATTTGCGCCAGGTTGTAGGCGGCGGCGCCATCGCCCAGATCTGCGGCCAGCACCAGCCAGTCCCGCGCCTGGGCGTCATCGTTGTTTACGGAGCGCAGGTGCTGGTAGACATTGAGGGCGGCGCGCTTGTCGCCCGCCTGCGCCAGGCGCTTTTGGCGCAGCAGCTCAGATTCCGACATGCGCGCAATGCCGGCGCTGTTGGCGCCGGGCTCATAGCGGATGCCGGTCGGCGGGGCGGGCAGCGGCGCGTAGGGGATTTGCTTGCAACCGGCGCTGGCCAGTAGCGCAAGCAATGCCAAGGGGAGGGCGGTGGAGGACAGGCGCATCGACGCATTGTGGCATTGCGCAAGCCGGCGCCGCCAACACCCTCAGCGCACAAAGGTGGAGGGCTGCAGATCTGGTGTGGTCGCCTTGCGCCGCTCCAGCCAGAATGCCTCGTTCTTTGTCAGCATCTGGAAGTCCTGCGCATCCTGCAGCTTTTGCGCCGCATCCATCGGCCAGTTCGGGTTGTAAATCAGCTCACGTGCCAGCGCCACCAGGTCCGCATGGCCGTTGCGCAAAATGGCCTCGGCCTGCTGCGCATGCACGATCAGGCCCACGGCCATCGTGCGCGCGCCGGTGGCAGCCTGGATGGCCGATGCCAGTTCGACCTGGTAGCCATAGCTGGCAGATTGGCCGCTGCGCAGCGGCGAGCCGGCAATGCCGCCCGAGGAGCAGTCGATCACATCGACACCCAGCGGCAGCAGGCGTTTGACCAGCGCGATGCTGTCCTCCAGCGTCCAGCCCCCGGGCGCGCCGTCGGTGCAAGACAGGCGCACAAAGAGGGGCAGGGCTGCTGGCCACACGGCGCGCACCGCATCGACGACGGTCAGCAGCAGCCGGCAGCGGTTGTCCAGGCTGCCGCCCCAGGCATCGCCGCGCTGGTTGGCCAGCGGTGACAGAAAGCTGTGCAGCAGGTAGCCATGGCCGGCATGCAGCTCCAGCACCTGGTAGCCCGCCTGCGCGGCGCGGCGGGCCGCAGCGGCAAAGGCCTCCACCACCTGCTGGATCTGCTGCAGCGACATGGGCAGCGGCGTTTCGAGGCCCTTGCCCGCCGGGATGGCGCTTGGGCCCATCGGCATCCAGGCATCCCAGTCGGCGATGTCCGGCTGGTAGGGCAGGGGCCCCCGGCCCTGTGCGGGTGTCAGTTGCCGGGCCTTTCGGCCGGCATGCATCAGCTGGATGCCCGGTGTGGTGCCGCAGTCGCGCATCAGCTGCACAATGCGCTGCAAGGGCGCGACCATGTCGTCCTGCCACAGCCCTATATCTCCCAAGGTGCCGCAGCCGCGCCGCTCCACACCGGTGCCTTCCTGGAACACCAGGCCGCTGCCGCCGGCGGCCAGGCGCCCCAGGTGCATCAGATGCCAGTCCTGCACCTGGCCGTGGCGGCCCTGGTACTGCCACATGGGGGCGGCGACGATGCGGTTCTTGATCACCACATCGCGCAGCTGCAGTGGGCTGAAAAGCTGGTTCTGGGTTTCGCTGTGGGCCATGGTGCTGCCGCCTACTTCTTGACCAGCGGGCAGGCCGATTCGGACAGCGGCAGGAAGGCCTTGTCGGCCGGCACCGTGCTGATGACCTTGTAGTAGTCCCAAGGTGCCTTGGACTCCTGCGGCGACTTGACCTGGAACAAGTACATGTCGTGCACCATCATGCCGTCCTCGCGCAGGCGCCCGTTCTTGGTGAAGACATCGTTGATGGGCATCTCGCGCATCTTGGCCATCACCGCCTTGGCGTCCGTACTGCCGGCCGCCTCCACGGCCTTCAGGTAGTGCTTGACCGAAGAGTAGGCGCCCATCTGGCTCATATTGGGCATGGCGTTGACCTTGGCGAAGTACTTCTTCGAGAACGCGCGCGTCTCGTCATTCATGTCCCAGTAGAAGGCCTCGGACAGCAGCATGCCCTGCGCAGTGCGCAGGCCCACCGAATGCACATCGTTGATGTACATCAGCAGCGAGGCGAGCTTTTGCTTGCTCTCGGGGGTGATGCCGAATTCGCGCGCAGCCTTGATCGAGTTGACCAGGTCATTGCCGAAGTTGGCCAGGCCGATCACATCGGCCTTGCTGGCCTGGGCCTGCACCACGGCCGATGAAAAGTCCGAGCCATTGAGCGGGTGCCGGGTCTCGCCGATCACCTTGCCGCCCACGGTGGCAATGGCCTGGGTGGTGGCCTTGACGATGTCATAGCCGCCCGAGTAGTCGGCTGTCAGAAAGTACCACTGCTTGCCGATCTTCTCGGCCGCCGCCTTGCCCACGGTATTGGCCAGCGCGTACGAGTTGTAGGCCCAGTGCGCGACGGTGGGGCCACACATGTCACCGGTGATGCGGTCGCTGGCCGGGCCGCTCATCACCAGCACCTTGCCTTTTTCCTTGGCGATGTTGAGCACCGCGAGCGCGGCCGCGGAGCCGCCCACGTCCTGGATCGCGTCGACGCCGTTGTCATACCATTCGCGCGCCTTGGCCGCTGCCGAGTCGGCCTTGCTCTGGTGGTCAAAGGTCAGCAGCTCGACCTTGCGGCCCAGCACCTGGCCGCCGGCCTCATCGAGCGCCATCTGGGCAGCGGTGATGCTGCCCTTGCCGGTGATGGCCGAGTAGACGCCCGACTGGTCAACGATCAGGCCGATGCGCACCGGCGGGCCCGATTGCGCGATGGCGCTCAATGATAGGCACAGCAGCGCTGCGGCCAGGCCCAGCGGTTTGACGGGTGCGCGCAGCGCGGGGAGGTGAGAAATACGCATGGTGGTGTCTCCTGTTCAGCTTGTTGTCAGTACCTGGGATTCGCGGATCATGTGCTGCCAGCGCAGGCGCTCGGCCTGCAAGAATTTTTCATAGGCCTCCGGGCCCTGGGCGGTGACCGAGACGCCTTGCTTTTCCAGCAGGTTCTTGAGCTCAGGCGCCTGCAGCTGGGCCACGGTGGTGCGGCCCAGGCGCTCTACAACCTGGGCACTGGTCTTGCGCGGCACAAAAAAGCCGTTCCAGATCGGCGCGGCATAGCCGGGGTAGCCCAGCTCGGCGACGGTGGGGATCTCGGGCCAGGAAGCCATGCGCTGCGCGCTCAAGGTGGCCAGCACGCGCAGCTTGCCCGACTGCACCTGCGGCCGGGTAAAGAGCGCCGTCATCATGCCCATGTCCACGCGCTGCTGCAGCAGGTCCGGCAGGGCCGGGGCCTCGCCCTTGTAGGGCGCATGGATCATTTGCGCGCCAACGAGCTTGCCCAGGTACTCCATCGCCACATGCAGCGGGCCCAGCGGCCCGGTGGACATATAGCGCAGCTTGCCCGGTGTCTTCTTCGCATCGGCCAGCAGCTCGCCCAGGGTCTGGTAGGGGCTGTCTTGCGCCACCACGAGCACATAGTCCACATTGCAGATCGAGGCCACCGCCGCAAAGTCGCGCTGCGGCCGGTAGCCCAGGTAGGGCATCGTGTGCTCGAGCACGATATTGGTGCCCACGCCGCCCATCAGCACGTTGTAGCCATCGGGTTCGGCATGGGCCACCTGGGTCGCGCCGATGGCGCCGGCTGCGCCCACCTTGTTGTCGACCACCACCGGCTGGCCCAGGCCCGGCTCCAGCGCCTTGGCCAGCAGGCGGCCGAGCACATCGGTGGCGCCGCCGGCGGCAAAGGGCACGACCAACCGCACCGGGCGCGACGGGTAGGGGCTCTGCGCCCAGGCGTGCTGGCCTGCCAGCAGGCTGGCTGCGCCCCAGGCTGCATTGCGCAGCAGCCAGCGTCGCCGGTCCCGGTTGGCGGGTGTTTGGGTTGGGGAAAGTTGGTCGTTCATGGCATTGTCTCCGTGTCCTTTTTGTGGTGTTGCCGTGTCCAGAGGCCCCTTTTGAGAAAGCTATAGCCGGGTTGCGCTGATCGTGAGCCCTCCGTCGATGTGCAAGGTCTGGCCGGTGATGTAGCCCGCCAGCGGGTGCAGCAAGAAGTCGATGGCATGGGCGATCTCCACCGGCTCGGACACCCGCTGTAGCGGCACGGCGGCGAGCAACGCCTCGGTCTGCGGCGCGCCGGGCGGACTGGCGGTCTTGAACAGCTCGGTGGCGACGGGCCCGGGGGCAATCACATTGACCGTTATCTGGTCCGGGGCCAGCTCCAGCGCCCAGGTGCGGCTCATGCCGATGACGGCGGCCTTGGTGGCGCTGTAGGCGGTGCGGTTGGGCTTGCCCAGCGCTGCGCGCGAGGAGATATTGACGACCCGGCCCGCGCGCGCCTGGCGCATGCCCGGCAGCAGCGCCTGCATGCAGACCAGGCAGGCGTTCACGTTCAGCGCCATGGCCTCGTTCATGTCGGCCACGCTGGTGTGGGCCAGGTCGGTGGTGTGGGCGAGCGCCGCGTTGTTGACCAGGCCATAGAACGGCGCCTGCGCGGCCAGGTCGCTGACCAGCGCCCGCGTGCCTTCCAGGTCCATCAGGTCACAGGCGATGAACTGCTCATCGGGCCGCGCGTCGGCGGGGATGCTGCGGGCCAGGCCAATCGTCTGGTAGCCCTTGTCGGCGAGGTAGCGCATCGTGGCGCGGCCAATGCCCCGGCTGGCGCCGGTCACCAATACGCGGGGTTGGCGGGAGCTGTCTGTCATGCCTGGCCTTTCAATAGTTGTCGACCGATGATGGTCTTTTGCACTTCGGTCGCACCTTCGTAGATGCGCATAGGGCGCACTTCGCGGTAGAGGCGCTCGACCACGCTGCCGCAGGTGATGCCCATGCCGCCCCACAGCTGCACGGCGGCATCGACCACCTGGAAGGCGGCCTCGGTGCCCTGCATCTTGGCCATCGCCGCCTCGGTGCTGATGCGGCGCTGGCGCACATCGCGCAGCCAGGCGGCCTTGTGCACCAGCAGGCGTGCGGCTTCCAGCTGGGTGGCCATATCGGCCAGCTTGTGCTGCACGGTCTGCATCTCGGCCATCGCCTGGCCATAGAGCTGGCGCTGGCTGACCCGCGCCAGGGTCTCATCGAGCGCGCGCTGGCCCATGCCCAGCGCGGCGGCCCCCACCGAGCTGCGGAAGATATCGAGCACGCCCATCGCCACCTTGAAGCCTTCGCCCGGCTGGCCAAGCAGGCGGCCCGCAGGCACCTTGCACGCGTCAAAATGGATCTCGGCGAGCGGGTGGGGCGCGATGATGTCGATGGCGCGGTGGATGTGGAGGCCCGGGGTGTCGGCATCGACCAGCAAGGCCGACAGGCCGCTCGCGCCCCTGGCCTCTTCGGTGCGGGCGATGACCACATAGAAGTCGGCGATGCCGCCGTTGGAGATATAGGACTTGGCGCCATCGAGCAGGTAGTGGTCGCCCTGCAGCACCGCCCGTGTCTTGGTAGCGGCCACGTCCGAGCCGCCATCGGGCTCGGTCAGCGCAAACGCTGCCACCTTGCGGCCCTGGCTGCAGGCCTGCACATAGGGCGCCACCAGCTGCGCATCACCCTTTTGCCATAGCGCAGCACTGCCGATGCCCTGCATGCTGAAGACAAAATCGGCCAGCGGCGCGTAGTAGCCCAGGCATTCGCGCACCAGGCAGATGGCGCGCAGGTCCACCGCAGGCGGCAGACCATCGGCCATTGCCGGCGCCGCATATTCCAGCAGGCCATGCTGGGCGAGGCTGTGCAGCCAGTGGGCGCATTCGGCCTGCAGGTCGTGCGGGGTTTCATCGGCCAGGCGCGCACGGTTGTGGCTGATCCAGTCGTTGAGCCGGGCGATGACCTCGGCATGCCGCTCGTCAAAAAATGGCGTCTCGGCCAGGGTCCAGCTGTGTTTCATGCGCTGGCCTCCTGGGCGAGCAGGCTGTGGGCCAGGTCGCGCAGCTCGTTGCGTTTGACCTTCTTGCCATTGGGCCCCATGGTGTAGGGAAAGGTCTCGACCCGGAAGATACGGATGGGCACCTTGTAGCGCGCAATCTGCTGCTGCAGCTGGGCCTTGATCGCCTCCTCGTCCCAGCGTTGGTCGGCGTTGTCCCGGGGATCCAGCACAAAGGCCACCGGGCGCGAGCTGCCCGAGGCATTGACCGCGACCACCTGGCATGCGCTGGCGCCGCAAAGCGCCATCACCGACTCCTCAATCTCGGCCGGGTTGACCAAAAAGCCGCCGATGCGCAGCACATCGCCCAGGCGCGAGATATGCGTGAAGCCGCCATCGCCATTGAGGTAGCCCAGATCACCCGAGCGCAGGAAGCCGTCATCGGTAAAGGCCTGCTGCGTCGCCTGCGCGTCGTGCAGGTACTGCTGCATCAAGGTGGGGCTGTAGAACTCCAGCTCACCGGGCTCTTGCGCCTCGGCGATGGCGCCGGTCTCCAGATTGCGCACGCGCACCCGTGCCTGCGGGCAGACCGGAAAACCGCCGGACTGGGCGCGCCGGGGCAGAGGCGCCGCCGGGTCCTGGTGGGCAAACAGCGCAAAGGTCTCGCTCATGCCAAAGCAGCCGACCATCGGTATGCCGTACTGCAAGGCACGGGCGGGCAGCGCATCGAGCCCGGGCACAAAATTGGCATGGCCAAAAAAGCGCAGCGCCTGCGGCTGCCAGCCCGAGGGCAGCTCGGCGATGAGTTTGTCGACCATGTCGTTGGTGCCAAACATATGGGTGATGGGCTCGCGCTGCAGGCAGGCCGCTGCACGTGCGGTATCGAATACCTCGTGCAGCACCAGGCACGCGCCAGCTGCCAAGGTGGCCATCGCCGCCGTGTAGCCAAAGGCCCCGCACAGCGGCAGCGCCAGCAGGCTGCGGCAGCCGCTGTCGATGCCAAAGCCGGGTGCCACATCCTGTGCATGCTGGGCCACGCTGGCCTGGCGGTGCACGATGAGCTTGGGCTGGCTGGTGGTGCCCGAGGACGACAGGATGATGCAGGTCTGCGCGCCCTGGCAGTTGCTGCTGTGCGGCGTTGTTGCGGCTGCGGCCATCAGCGCCTGCCAGGGCTGGATCTGCAGCACGCCGCCACCGGCCTGCAGCGGGGCAGAGGCAGCGGTAGCCGGGCTCAGGCTGGCATCGATCAGGCACTGCAGGCTGCCGCCTTGCTGCGCCAGAATTTGCTCCAGGCTATTGCCGGGCAGCAGGCTGGCAGCACTCGCGGCTGCGCCATTCATCACGGCCAGCGCATTGGCGGTGGCTCGGTCAAAGGCCAGCGCCTTGCAGCCGGAGCGGTCGATAAAGCGGCTGATCTCCTTGACGCCCAGCTTGAGGTTGAGGCTCAAGCTGGTGATGCCCAACTGGGCGCAGGCCAGGTGCAGCAGCAGCCAGTGGGGCGTGTTGGGCAGCCACAGGCCCAGCACATCGCCGGCCACCAGGCCTTGCTGGCGCAGGCCGTGGGCGCATTGCTGCACCTGGCTGCGCAGCTGGGCATAGCTGTGGGTGCTGGCGCCAAACTGCAGCGCGGGCGCATCGTCCGCGCCCAGCGCCAGCAGGCTGCGCACATCGTTGGCCCGCGCGCTGGGGGGCGCGCTGGCCATAGTTTGGGAGGTCATAGGTCGGCCTTTAGACGGTGGCCACGGGGGTGACGGGCGAGCCCACGGCGCCGGGCAGGCGCAACGCAGGGGCCGTGAGCATGAAGCGGTAGCGGCCATGGGCCTGCAGCCACTGCGCCAGCGGGTGCAGGTACCACAGCTCGCCAAACGGCATGCCGAGCTTGAACAGGCACAGCTCATGCAGTGGCAAAAAGGCGCAGTTGCCATCGACGGGCCGGCCGGGCACCGATTCGATGCCGTAGTTGTCGGCCACCAAGGTGGTGATGTGGCTGTCGATGATCCACTGCTGCAGCTCGGGATCACGCCCGTCGAGCACCGCGCCGACGGTCTCGGGCATATCGGACTTCGGCGGGCCATCGCAGGCGAGCAGCAGCTCGCTAAAGCCGGTGTAGAGCGCGACGATGTCGCCACGGGTCACCTCGATGCCATCGGCCTTGAGCACCTCCTTGAGCATCTTGCCCGAGACGAGCGTGTGGCCGTCGCCAAAGTGGCGGCGCAGGTTGACCAGCACGCCCCGGCCCTGGATGGCCTGCTCGGCCAGGCGCTCCACACCCAGCGCCTTGGCGCGGGACTGGCCGCCCATGTCCGGCAGGTCATCGGGCGCCAGAATGTCGATACCGGCCTGGAAGCCGTTGTAGTAGACCAGCTCGTCGACGCCATCGCCATTGATGTCGAAATGGCTGCCCACGTGCGAGAGCGCATCCCACTGCGTCGAGTACTGCAGGTAAATCTCGGCATAGTCGTCGCTGACCACATCGGTGTAGTTCGGGTTCTCACGCGAGAGCGCAAAGTTCAGGCCTGGGCCCAGCGGGCGGCGCGAGGGCTTGATGATCGGCGGGTGGCGGCGCGGGTTGAGCGCATTGCCGCCGGGCTTGTCCAGCGGCAGGCTCAGGCAAAAGCGCTCGCCGGTCTGTATCTCCTGCGCCGCTTCTTTGACCTTGTCCGCCGTCAGGTAGTTCAGGCGGCCGAGCTGGTCATCGGGGCCAAAGTCGCCCCAGTTCGATTGCGCGGGGCGCTGGGTCCAGCGCGGCGAGCCGGCGCTGCCGACAACTGGGGCAAGGTGCGGGGCATGTACAGGGCGGTAGGCGTTCATAGGGTTTTCCAGATAACGGGGGAGACAGCGCGCAGCGGCGATCTGCCGTAGCTTGTGCGCACCTCAAGAGGTACCGAGCAACTATGAGACGGGATGTGCCGGGATGGCAAAAGCTGGCAGCACGGATGTTCACGATATGAACTCAGGTTTTCCCGGGGCGCAAAGCCCTGCGCGCTTGGTCAAGGTGCTGCGGCTGCTCACGCGCCACCATGTGCAAGGCCTGTCGATTGCGGAATTGACCGCGCAGTCGGGGCTGGACCGCTCGACCGCACGGCGCTTGCTGATGGTGCTGGCCCAGTCTGGCTATGCGGCCAAGGATGCGGTCACAGGCCGCTACCGCTTGGGGGTCGAAGCCATGCTGACGGGGCTGGCGGCGATGGCCAAGCCGCCCATCTTCGAGGTCTGTCACCCGGTGATGGTCAGCGTGGCCCGGCGCAGCGGCGACACGGTGTTTCTGATCATCCGCGTGGGCGACTTTGCCCACTGCCTGCATGTGCAGCCGGGCAGCACGGTGCTGCATGCCCACAGCCTGATGACCGGGCAGATCCGCCTGCTGGGCCAGGGCACGGCCAGCCTGGCGCTGGCCGCCAGCCTGCGCGATGCCGAGCTGGAGCAGATCTACCAGCGCCGCCGGCTGGACTACGAGGCCGCCGGCATCAGCCAGGAGCGGCTGATGGACATGGTGCGCCAGACGCGCAAACGCGGCCATGCGCTCAGCGTCAACCTGCTCACCTCGGGCGCCACCGGCGTGGGGCTGGCGATCGAGTTCCAGACCGCCCATAGCGCGCACATGGCCGCCATCAGCGTGGCCAACCACGACGCGCAGATGGATGCGCTGCACCAGGCGCAGGCGCTGCAGGTGCTGCGCGAGGAGTTGGCCCAGGCGGGTATTGCGCAGGTGGGCGGCGGCGATCGCGTAGGACGGTAGCGCAGAGTGGCCGCTGGCAAGCCAGGGAGCGGAACCTGGGCCGCGCCCTGGGCTCCAAGTGCGTTCTTTTGTGCACTTTTAACGCGGAGCCCTGATACATGACGACTGAAGAAATTCGTGCCACTTTGACCCTGTGCCTGCTCGCCTCGTTCGCCGATGGCGAGAAGCACGAGCGCGAGCGCGAGCAGATCCGCCAGGTGGCCGAGGGCCTGGCGGCCGACCAGCAGATCAACCTGCCCCACCTCTACCAGGATGTGCTGCTGCGCCGTGTGCAATTGGGCGATGTGCTGGCCCAACTGCAGACCACCGAGGCGCGCGAGCTCGCCTATGAGATGGCGCTGTGCGTCTGCGAAGCCGATGGCAGCACCAGCCCCAAGGAAGCGGCCTTTTTGGCGCAACTGCGCGAGGCTTTTGGTACGGCAGGGCAGGCGCCCACCGCGCCCGGTCCTACCGCAGCGCCTGCAGTGGCTGCCGCGACGGGGATGGCTGCAGCGGCAGCGTTGGCCACGCCGCCTGCGCAGGCGCTGGCCGGCAACCTGGTCGATGCGCCATTGAACGCCGCCTTGCCCGACACCCCGCTGGCGCTGACGGAGCCCGCGCCCCATCCGGCAGCGGCCGACCCGCTGGTGCCGGCGCAGGCCGAGCGCCGGCCTTCGAGCTTGTCGGTGGAGGCGATGGACCAGAAGATCCTCAAGGCCTCGGTTCTCAACGGTGCGATCGAGCTGCTGCCCGAGAACCTCTCGACGCTGGCGATCATTCCGCTGCAGATGCGCCTGGTCTACCAGATCGGGCAGAACTATGGCTACGAGCTGGACAAGGGCCACATCAAGGACCTGCTGGGCGCGCTGGGTGTCGGCTTGACCTCGCAGTACCTGGAGCAGGCGGGGCGCAAGCTGCTGGGTGGCCTGCTGGGCAAGGCCGGCAAAGGCCTGCTCGGCGGCCTGGGCCGGCAGGCTGTCAGCAGCGGCATGAGCTTTGCCTCCACCTATGCGCTGGGCCATGTCGCCAACCAGTACTACGCCGGCGGGCGCCAGCTGTCGACTGACATGCTGAAGAACGCCTACCAGCATGTGATGCAGGATGGCCGCCAGCTGCAGTCGCGCTACCAGGCGCAGATGCAGGAGACTGCGAGCGGCCTGAACACCGCCAAGATCCTGTCGATGGTGCGTGGCGGTCAGTAGCGATATTTCTGAATGTAACTATCGCTGTAGGTCAAATGCTTGAATAAATGCAGGACGACACCGGCAAGGTTGTCAAAATGCATGAATAGTCGCTTGGTGATTTTGCGATGGGGTTCTGCCCAGCCCGCCATTTTGGCGGGCTTTTTTGTCTGACGTCTGCGCGACAAAAAAACATACAAAAACGAGCACTTATCCTATATTTCTCCTCTGAGTTCTGGCGGAGAAAGACCCGAAGTGCACGGCATATTCTGTCGCTCAAGAGGGCGAGGGCGGTAACCCGCACAGGCGGTTTGACCCGCTGGCGCAGCCCGCTTTGGTTATAGACCAGAACTAGCTGCGCTTATAGATTCTTTCAATAAATTAATTTTAGATTTACCAAAGGTTCGCAGTACGGTTGCCCTTGTGAATCGTTGTGTTTGCATGAGTAATCAGCGGCACCTGTCCTCGACCGCCGGGGGGTATGGCCTGGGTTTATCCCACCCATCCTGGCGTCCTGGCTTGGTGCCCAAGGAGACGCTATGAACCCGATTGGTGCGCAGAGGACCCTCCGCCATCTGCTCTACGGGGGGCTCGCGAGCCTGGCCCTCATCTGCAGTTCCGCCGTCCAGGCGGCCTCGGCCGGATCCGGCCGGGCCTATGGCCTGCAGGTCACCGCCGATGTGGTGGGTGTGGGACTCGGTGTCCCGATTGCCGATACCGGCCAGAAAACGGCACCACCGGATTTCAATACCCCCACCTCGGTCGTCAGTGCGTCTGTCGCTGCAGGCGTAGGCAATTTGCTGACCGTGCGTACGGGCGTGCTCAACGCCGCCACGCAAAGCAAGCTGGCGCAAAACAGTGTGGTGTCTTCGTCCTCCGTCAACGGCTTGGCCCTCAAGCTCGCGGGGCTGGCGCTGGGGGCTGACACCATCAGTTCGCAAGCCAAGATGTCGTGCGACAACGGGGTGCCCAAACCAGAGGGCAGCGCACAAATCCTCGGGGCGACGGGATCGCTCGTGGGGGTGAGTGTGGCGGCAAATACCCAAACCAATCTGACGATTGGCGTGCCCACGCTCGGAACCATGGTGGGGGTCGTCCTCCACACCAATGAGCAAATACTGAGCAACCAGGGCAAGACACTGAGCGTCAATGCGCTGCGTGTGGAGCTGGTCGCCTCTGCGCTGGGCGCGCGGTTGCTCGGTGCATCCGTCGTGGTAGGCAACTCCTCTGCAACCCTGTCCGATTGCGCGCCCACGGTCACGCTGGCGCCCTTGCCGTTGATTACCACCAGCAACCAGGCGGCTATATCCGTTAGCGGAACCTGCAGCGCCGGCAGTGGCAATGTGGCCATCAGCTCTACGCCCACCGGCGTGAGCCAGTCGCTGCCTTGCTCTGCCACTGGCAGCTATTCCGGTTCGGTGGACACCACAGCGCTGGCCGATGGTCCCGTGACGCTCACGGCATCACAGAGCCCCGCAGGGCCGACCAGCTCGTCGAGCCAGTCCACCACCAAGAACACGGCCCCGGTCTTGCAACCGCCAGTCGTGACGGTCGTCTCTGCGCCGCCTATCACCGCAGCGAACCAGGCGTCCTACAGCGTCTCGGGCAACTGCTCGGCCAATGGTGCATCGGTCTCCATCCTGGTCGGGGTAGTGCCCGCATCGGCACAGTGCAGCGGCGGCCTCTGGTCCGCCGCCGGCCTGAATGTCACAGCCGTGCCCAATGGGGCGGTCACGGTCATGGCCTCGCAAACTGTCAGTGGTCTGCTCGGCTCGGGCAGCTTGACGACCAGCAAGGACGCCGCAGGGGTTCTGCCCGTGGTGGTCGTTACGTCGGCACCGGCGATCACCGCAGCGAACCAGGCCTCCTATAGCGTCTCGGGCACATGTTCGGTGAACGGCACCAACGTTTCCGTCGTCATCGACACTGTCAATGCCACGGTGCCCTGTACTGGCAATATCTGGGCCGCCGCAGGCCTGGATGTCACGGCCTTGCCCAATGGGGCTGTCACGGTCACTGCGTCGCAAACCGTTGGTAACCAAACGGGATCGGGCAATCTGGGGACCACGAAGGACTCGGCCGGTGCTATCCCCGTCGTGACCATCAGCCTGGCTCCCGCCATCACGCTGGCCAACCAGGCGGCCTATACGGTTTCGGGCAACTGCTCGGTCAACGGCAGCAACGTGGCCGTGCTGGTGGGCTCGGTCGCTGCCTCTGCGCTGTGTGCGAATGGCAGCTGGTCCACGGCCGGCCTGGATGTCAGTGGCTTGCCCAATGGGGCCGTCACGGTCATGGCGTCGCAAACGTTGGGCGGCCAAACCGGATCGGCCAGCCTGGTGACCAGCAAGGACGTGACGGGCGCCGTGCCCGTGGTAGCGGTGACCTCGGCCCCCGCGATCACGGCAGTGAACCAGAGCTCTTACACGGTATCTGGTACCTGTTCGGCCAGCGGCACCAACGTGGCCGTGCTGATCGGCTCCATCTCGGCTGCGGCGCCTTGTAACGGCGGCATCTGGTCCACCGCAGCGGTGGATGTCGGTAGCCTGCTCGATGGCGCGGTCATGGTGACGGCGTCGCAGACGGTGGGCGGCCAGACGGGATCGGGCAGCCTGCAGACCAGCAAGAACACGGTGGTGGACGCCCCCGTGGTGACCATTAGCTCGGCACCCGCCATCACGGCGCTCAATGAGGGCGCCTATACCGTCTCGGGCACCTGCTCGGCCAATGGCACGAATGTCGCTGTGCTGGTCGGCTCCGTGGCGGCTGCGGCGCCCTGTACGGGCAACATCTGGTCCAGCTCAGGTCTCGATGTCAGCGGCTTGGCGGATGGGCCGGTGCTGGTCTCCGCCTCGCAAACGGTAGGCGCGCAAACGGGGTCGGGCACGCTGGTGACAGCCAAAGACACGGCGGGTGTCGCACCGGTGGTGACCATCAGCGCTGCACCCGCCATCACGGCGCTGAACGAGGCAGCCTATACCGTCTCGGGCACTTGCTCGGTCAACGGGTCCAACGTCAACGTCCTGATCGGCTCCATCTCTGCATCGGCGACCTGCGATGCCGGCCTCTGGACCACCCCGGCGCTGAATGTCGCTGCTTTGCCGGATGGCGCGGTCACCGTGACCGCTTCGCAAACCGCCAATGGCCAAACCGGATCGGGCACGCTGGTGATCGCCAAGGACACTGCGGGAGTCGCTCCTTCCGTGGCCGTCACCTCGGCTCCCGCCATCACGGGTTCCAACCAGGCGTCCTATGTCGTTTCGGGCACCTGCTCGGCCAACGGCAGCAACGTGGCCGTTCTGATCGGCTCCATCGCTGCCACGGCACTGTGCGACGGCGGTGTCTGGGCCACGGCAGGCCTGGATGTCAGTGGCTTGTCCGATGGCGCGGTCACGGTCACGGCCACGCAAACCGTCGGTGACCGAACGGGATCGGGCAGCCTGGTGACGAGCAAGAGTTCGGCCGGCATCGCTCCTGTGGTGAGCATCACCTCGGCGCCTGCGATCACGGCAGCGAACGAGTTGTCCTATACCGTCTCGGGCACCTGCTCGGTCAACGGCACGGGTGTTGATGTGCTGGTCGGCACTGTCGCTGGCTCGGCGCCCTGCAGTGGCGGCATCTGGTCCACCGCAGGCCTCAATGTCAGTGGCTTGCCCAATGGACCCGTCTCGGTCGTTGCCTCGCAGACGGTGGGCGGCCTGACGGGCTCGGGGAGTTTGGTGATTGGAAAGGACTCCGAGGGAATCGCCCCGGTGGTCACCATTACCTCGGCGCCCGCGATCACCGCGGCCAACCAGTCGGCCTATACCGTATCGGGCACCTGCTCGGAAAACGGCGTGGTGGTAACGGTGCATGTCGGTGACGTTGCAGCGGTGCCGCAGCCTGTGTGCAACGGCGGCATCTGGTCGACCGCAGCGATGGATGTCAGCGCCTTGCCCGATGAGATGGTGCTGGTGACGGCTTCGCAGACGCTGAACGGCCAAACCGGATCGGGCAGCCTGGTGACCGCCAAGGACACGGCCGGCATCGCGCCGGTGGTGGCCATCAGCTCGGCACCGGCCATCACGGCTGCCAACCAGTCTGCCTATACCGTCTCGGGTACCTGCACGGTGGATGGCAGCAACGTGGCGGTACTGGTCGGCTCGGTTGCGGCTTCGGCCCCATGCAGCGGCGGCAGCTGGACCAGCGCAGGGCTGGATGTCAGTGGTTTGCCCGATGGATCAGTCACGGTGACGGCCTCGCAAACGGCCGGTGGTTTGACGGGATCGGGCAGTTTGGTGACCGCCAAGGACACGGCAGGCGTTGCCCCGTCGGTGTCCATCACTTCGGCAGCGGCGATCACGGCGGCCAACCAGTCGGCCTATGTCGTATCGGGCACTTGCTCGGTCAACGGCACGGATGTCTCCGTTCTGGTGGGCCAGGTCGCTGGAGCGGCGCCTTGCAGCAGCGGTACCTGGGTTACCGCTGGCATGGACGTGAGCGGCTTGCCCGCTGGCGCGGTCACGGTCATGGCATCGCAAACGGCGGGTAGCCAAACGGGATCGGTGAGCCTGGTGATCAACAAGGAGCCGGTGGGGATCGTGCCCGTGGTGGCCATCACCCTGCCACCTGACATTACCGTATCTAACCAGGCGGCCTACACCGTCTCGGGCACCTGCTCGGTGGCCGGTACCAACGTGGCGGTTCAGGTTGGATCCATCGCCGCATCGGTGGCATGCGACGGCAGCAGTTGGACCACGGCTCCGCTGGATGTCAGTGGCTTGCCGGATGGATTGGTGACGGTGACCGCCTCGCAGACCGTGAGTGGCGGCTCGGGATCGGCCAGTGTGGTGGTCAACAAGACTGCGGCCGCTACTGCGCCTGTGGTGACCATTGGCTCTGCTCCCGCCATTACGCTGGCCAACCAGGCGTCCTACACGGTCTCGGGCACTTGCTCGGCGAGCGGCATCAGTGTCGCCGTCCAGGTCGGCAGTGTCCCAGCGTCTGCGACCTGTGACGCGGGAGCCTGGACTGCGTCGGGTCTGAATGTCAGTGCCTTGCCTGACGGGGTGGTCGTCGTGACCGCGGAGCAAATCGTTGGCGGCTTGTCCGGGTCGGACAGCGTGGAGACCACCAAGGCCACTGCAGCGATTGTTCCTGTGGTGGTCATCACCTCCGCACCTGCAATCACCGCCTTGAATGAGGCCGCCTATACCGTCTCGGGCACCTGCTCGGTCAATGGTGAAGTGGTGACGGTACTCGTCGGCTCGATACCCGCATCGGCAACCTGCAGCGATGGCATCTGGGCCACCGAGCCCATCAATGTCAGTGGGCTGGCTGATGGACAGATTACGGTGCAGGCCTCGCAAGACGCCGGTGGCCAGACGGGAACAGTCAGCCTGGTGATCAGCAAGGACTCTGCCGGAGCTGCGCCCGCCGTGGGTGTGATCTCGGCACCGCCGATCACGGCAGCGAACCAATCGGCTTACACCGTCTCGGGTACCTGCTCAGTCAATGGCGCAGCGGTGGCTGTTCAAATCGGCTCGGTTCCTGCATCGGCGCAGTGCAATGCCGGTATCTGGTCGAGCACGGCCGTGGACGTCAGTGCCTTGCCCGATGGCCCGGTCACCGTGACAGTTTCGCAAACGCTGGGCACCCAAACCGGCACGGGCAGCCTGGTGACCACCAAGGATGCGGCCGGAATCGTACCCGTGGTGAGCGTGACGTCGGCACCTGCGATCACGTTGGCGAACCAGGCAGCCTATACCGTCTCGGGCTCTTGCTCGGTGGGCGGCAGCAACGTGGCGGTCCTGGTCGGCTCGGTATCGGCGTCGGCAGTGTGCAATGCGGGCATCTGGTCCACAGCAGCTGTTGATGTCACTGCCTTGCCTGATGGAGCAGTCACCGTCATGGCCTCGCAAACTGCCAGTGGTCAAACGGGATCGGGCAGCTTGGTGACCAGCAAGGAGACGGCAGGCGCCGCCCCAGTGGTGACCGTCAGCTCGGCACCCGCCATTACCGCAGCCAACCAGGCGTCGTATACCGTCTCGGGCAGCTGCTCGGCCGGCGGCATCCCTGTCGCGGTTCAGGTCGGTTCGGTGGCTGCAAGCGCGCCATGCGCGGCTGGCAACTGGTCCGCCGCTGGTCTGGATGTCACTGGCCTGGCCGATGGACCGGTCACCGTAACTGCGGTGCAGACCGTCGGCAGTGTGCTGGGCTCGGGTAGCCTGGTGACCAACAAGAGCACAGGTAGTGTCCAACCCGTGGTGACGATTACCTCGGCTGCGGACATCACGGCAGCCAACCAGTCGGCCTATAGCGTCTCGGGAACCTGCTCGGTCAACGGTACCAATGTGGATGTGCTGGTCGGCTCGGTGTCCGCATCGGTGCCCTGCACCAGCGGCAGTTGGATGACCGCAGCGTTGAATGTCAGTGGCTTGCAGGACGGCACGGTCACTGTGACGGCTCAGCAAACGGTGGGGGCCCTGGTGGGGTCGGCCAATGTGCAGGTCAACAAGGGCACTGGCGTAGCTACGCCTGTGGTGACCATTACGTCGGCACCTGCCATCACGGCAGCCAATGCATCGGCGTACTCCGTCTCGGGCACTTGCTCGGTGGGCGGCAGCAATGTGGATGTGCAGGTCGGCTCGGTGTCTGCAACGGCGCCGTGCATGGGTGGCCTCTGGGCGACCGAGGGCATGGACGTCAGTGGGCTGGCGGATGGGCCGGTTGCGGTGACGGCGACCCAAGTGGCAGGTGGCCAGACGGGCACGGGCAGCTTTGCCACCAGCAAGGACACCGCAGGCGTGGCACCGGTGGTGGCAATCACCTCGGCGCCTGTGATCACGGCAGCCAACCAGTCGGCCTATACCGTCTCGGGTACCTGCTCGGCGGAGGGCGCCGATGTGGATGTGCTGATAGGCGGCCTCACCGCATCGGGGGCTTGCAACAACGGCATCTGGGCGACTGCGGCCATCGATGTCAGCGGCTTGGCCGATGGACCGGTCTCCGTGTCGGCGTCTCAGACGGTGGGTGGCCAGATCGGCTCCAGCGGTTGGACGACCAGCAAGGATGCGGCTGGCCTGGTACCTGCGGTGGCCATTACCTCGGCACCTGCGATCACGGCGGCGAACCAGTCGGCCTATAGCGTATCGGGCACCTGCTCGGCAGATGGCGCTGCTGTCACGGTGCTGATTGGATCGATCCCGGCATCGGCACAGTGCAACGCGGGCATCTGGGCCAGCTCGGGTGTGGATGTCAGCGGCTTGCCCGATGGCGCGGTCACCATCATGGCCTCGCAAACCGCTGGTGCCCAAACGGGATCGGGTAGCCTGGTGACCACCAAGGACTCGGCGGGCGCTTCACCTGCGGTGGCCATTACCTCGGCGCCAGCCATCACGGCGGCCAACCAGTCGGCCTATACCGTCTCGGGCACCTGCTCGGCCGATGGTGGCAATGTGGCTGTGCTGGTGGGCTCCGTCTCGGCGTCCGCTGTCTGCACCGGCGGCATCTGGGCCAGTCCGGCCATGGATGTCAGTGGCTTGGCTGATGGACCGGTCTCCGTGTCGGTGTCGCTGACGGCGGGTGGCCAGACGGGCACCGGCGGCTTTGTGACCAGCAAGGATGCGGCGGGGGCTATTCCTGCTGTGGCGATTACTTCGGCACCTGCGATCACAGCGGCCAACCAGTCGTCCTATACCGTATCGGGCACCTGCTCGGTCGGTGGTACCAATGTGACGGTTCTGGTTGGCAGCATCTCTGCGACGGCCGTGTGCAGCGGTGGCAGCTGGTCCGTTATGGGTCTGGATGTCAGCGGCTTGCCCAATGGACCGGTGACGGTGACGGTGGCGCAGACGGCGGGAGGCCAGACGGGCTCCGGCGGTTTTGTGACCAGCAAGGACGCGGCTGGAGTAGTGCCTGCCGTGGCCGTGACCTCGGCGCCGGCGATCACGGCGGCCAACCAGACTGCCTATACCGTATCGGGCACCTGCTCGGTCGATGGCACCAACGTCATTGTGCTGGTCGGTTCCATCTCTGCCACAGCACTGTGCAGTGGTGGAACTTGGTCGACACCTGGACTGGATGTCAGCGGCTTGCCAGATGGCGCGGTCACGGTGACTGTCGCACAGACAGCGGGTGGCCAGACGGGAACCGGTGGTTTTGTGACCAGCAAGAGTGCGGGTGGCGGCACGCCAGTGTTTGCCATCACTTCGGCGCCAGCCATCTCCTTGTCCAACCAGGCGTCCTACACCGTCTCGGGCACTTGCGCGGCCAGCGGCAGCAATGTGACCGTCGTGGTCGGCTCCCTGTCTGCCTCGGTGCCTTGCAATGGCGGAACCTGGTCCACGGCAGGGCTGGATGTCCGTGGCTTGCCTGATGGTGCGGTCATGGTGACGGCTTCGCAGACGGTGGATGGTGCAGTGGTCTCCAGTTCCCAGAATGCGGTCAAGGACACCGTGGCACCCGTCGTCTCGATCGGCATGGCGCCGAGCATCGATACGTCCAACCAGGGCGCATACAGCCCTGCGGGCAGCTGCACCTCGGGTGACGGCACCATGACGGTGAAGGTGGGTACTGTCCAGGCTGCGGCAGCCTGCATCAACGGCAGCTGGACGGCGCCTGGCATGGATGTCCGTGGTCTGCCCGATGGAGCAGTTGCCGTGACGGCATCGCAGACGGACCAAGCCGGCAACACGGGCAGCATCACCCGCGAAGTCTCGAAGTCGACCGGCTCTGGCGGCGAGCCGCCCGAGCCTCCCGTTGCCCGGATTGCGCCCCAGAACGGTACCTGGATCATCAGCGATGAGCTCAATGGCGAGCCAGGCCGCGGCATGGGTATCGACATCCAGGACGGCGTGCTGTTCATGCAGGTCTACAACTACCGCCAGTCGGGGGAGGCGACCTTTCACACGGCACTGGGCACCTTGCGCGACAACAAAGTGACCGCTCCGCTGTACTTCTACGAAGGCGGGCGCTACTTTGGCAGCGAGCAACGCGATGGCCATGCGGCCGGCAGCCCTGGCAATGTGGTCATCACCTTCACCAGCCGCAGCACCGGTACGATCCAGTTCCCGGGCGAGCCGGTAAAGGCCATGCACCGCTTTGACTATGAGGGCACGCCCGCTGGTGTCTTCTCCGATCCGGCCTTTGTCGACCGCTGGGCCATGGTCGAGCTCAACAGCAGCAACCAACCGGTGCGCAGCTGGTGGGCCGATATCGGCACGAGCGAGCAGGTCTCGATGAGCGAGGATTGGGCGGCAGCAGCGATGGGCTGGCCATACCCACCTACCGTGGCAACGGCGGTCCATGGCTTTGGCGGCACCTTGTCGGGCCATGTGGTGGCGCAATGCAGCTACGGCGGCCGGGGTCTGGTGTTCAACTGCTCGGGCAACCGTGCGGGGGCTAACGGTGCGCCGGTGATCGCGATGACGATGCAGCGTGGTGTTGACCAGCTCAGCGGCACGGTGAAGGAGGGCGGTGGAGACACCCGGCGCCTGGTGGGCTTCCGCGTGGCCCGTGCTGCCTACTCCTGGCAGGACAACCAGAGCGTGCGCACCAGCTACTACGCGCCAGGCTACCTGCCTGAGTCGGGTACCTGGGTCGTCAGTAGCGAGTTGCGGGGCCTGCCAGGTCGCGGTATTTCCATCGAGCTGCAAAAGCCGCTGAACCAGGAGGAGCATCTGTTGTTCATGTCGGTGTACGACTACCAGAGCGACGGCAAGGCGACGTTCCACAGTGTGCTTGGCGCGCATGACGCATCGACCACACCAGAGCCCAACACCCCCGATCTGCCCACAGTGCAGTACCAGGGCGGGCGTTACTTTGGTGGCCCGGCTGCGAGTGCTCGCTTCAAGGCGGAAGCGGGACCGACCCAGTCGATCCACTTCAGTGCGCCTTCGGTGGGAACGCTGGCCTTCCCCGGCGAGCAGCCGTTGCAGATAGAGCGTTTCTACTATGGCGTCAACAAGGGCTCGGCCCAGTCGCTGCGCGGATCCTGGTCGGTGCTGTCTGCCACGGATTCGATGCCAAGCCGGATCTTCCGCTTCCAAAAGCGCGACGAGAACTCGGTCATCGATACCGACTCGGGCTATGTCTGTGTCGCCGAAGTGCTGCGCCAGTACAACTTCCGCTGCACTGGCCCTGCGGGCACACCGGCCTTCCGTTTTGTCGCAGGCTTCTATGGCGCCAGCTCCGGCATTGTGGGAGACGCCGAAGATGCCCCAGCCATCACCGTGATGCGGGTGACGGATCCGAACGGCGAGATGGTGCAGGCAGGCGACTGAGGCCAATGAGCCACCGCGGGCCGGCCAAGGCGCAGCGGTGGCAACTGAGCCGGGTTGCGGTCCAGATAAAGCATCTACTTGAGGTTTGAAGGCTATGGCGCTGTTGCCAAATCGGCATCGAATCTATGCCAGGATGTAACCGCCGCTGTAAGCCGAGGCCTTGATTTGACGGTAGAAGGCGCTGTCAGATATGTCAGACGGAGCAGAGTTGAGACGGCTCCCGGGGGCTATGTACCTCTCCACCGCACCTGGCCCACCGTGATTGGGGGGCTCTTTGGTGACTGCGAGGGCTGCGAGCGACCTTTGCAAAAAAATGCATTTATGCGCGATTTCTCCTCTGTAAATCCGCAGTGCAGTAGCAAGGGGGGGTCCGACATGGGCGGATTGGACAGGTCTGCTCCCCCTGTGCTGTGCGGCCCGTAAGAGCCGGGGCTGTTGTAACCAGCTATTGGGGGGAGATGGTTGTGCTTATAAGTGTACTCAATAAAATAATTTACCGTTTACCAAAGATTCGCAGTACCTTTGCGCTTGTGAGTAGTTGTGTTTGTATGAGCAATCAGCAGCACCTGTCCTCGGCCGGTTGGTGGGGTCTGAGTGGATCACCCCCAACGGGCGTTATGGCGGTGCAGAAGGAGACGCTATGAACCCGATTGGTGCACAGAGAACTATCCGCCGTCTGCTGTACGGGGGGCTTGCAGGGCTGGCCTTCGTCTGCAGCACTTCCGCCCTGGCGGCATCCTCAGGATCCGGGCGGGCCTATGGCCTGCAGGTCACTGCCGATGTGCTCGGGGCAGGGCTGGGAGTCCCATTTGCGGATACCGGCCAAAAAAGTGCACCACCGGATTTCAACACGCCTGTTTCTGTAGCGAGTGTGGGCGTGACCGCCGGAGCCAATCTGCTGAGCGTGGGCACGGGTGTCATCAACTCCTCCACCCAAAGCAATCTGGCGCAGAACAACGTGGTATCCAACAGCTCCGTGGACGGTTTGAACCTGACGCTGGCGGGGTTGTCTCTGGGTGCCAATACCATCAGCTCTCAAGCCCGTATGGCCTGCGTCAACGGCGTGCCGCAAGGCTCGGGCGATGCCCAGATACTCGGCGGAACCGGCGCGCTCAGCGGAGTCAGCGCAAGCCTCAATGGTCTTGTAAACCTGACGATCGGGGTGCCAACCATTGGCACGGAGGTGGGTGTCAAGCTCTACACCAATGAGCAAAGCCAAAGCGGCACCTCCATGAGCGTGACCGCGCTGCGCATTGAGTTGGTGGCCAAGGCCTTGACCCTGCCTTTGCTCAACGCCTCGGTGATCGTGGGCAACTCCACCGCATCCATGCCCGATTGCAAGCCCACGGTGACCCTGAATCCTCTGCCGCCGATCAACGCGGGCAACCAGGCGTCGGTGCCCATCAGCGGCAGTTGCAGTGCCGGCAGCGGCAATGTGGCCATCAGCTCCAACCCAGCAGGCGTGAGCCAGTCGCTGCTCTGTGCAGCAGACGGCACCTATTCGGGCTCGGTCAATGCACAAGGCCTGCCCGATGGCACGGTGACGATCACCGCGACACAGACGGTGTCCGGACAGCCCCCTGGCTCGGCGAGCCAGTCGACCACCAAGAGCACGGGCTCGGTACCCCAGTTGCCGGTGGTGGCCGTCGTTGCGGCGCCCCAGATCACGGCAGCGAACCAGGCCTCGTACACGGTGTCGGGCACCTGTTCGGCCAATGGTGAGGCGGTGGCCGTCATGGTTGGATCGGTCCCGGCATCGGCGCTGTGCGGCGGCGGTGTCTGGTCGGCCTCGGGCATCAATGTGAGCGGTTTGCCTGATGGATCGGTCACGGTGACGGCCTCGCAGACGGTGGGCGGTCAGACCGGCTCGGGTAGCCTGGTGACCGGCAAGGACGCGACCGCCCCCGCGGTGGCGATTACCTCGGCACCGGTGATCAATGCGGCCAACCAGTCGTCGTATGGCGTGGCGGGCAGCTGTTCTGAAAACGGGGCGGCGGTCACGGTGCGCGTGGGGACCGTGGCTGCTGTGCCGCAGCCTGTGTGCAACAGCGGTATCTGGTCCACCTCGGGCCTGGATGTCAGTGGTCTGCCTGCAGGCGCGGTTACGGTAACCGCGATGCAGACCGATGCGGCCGGCAACATCGGCAGTGCCAGCCGCACGACCAGCAAGGACAGCAGCGCAGCTGCCGTCACGGTGGTGGTGGCGCCGCGTATCAACAGCAGCAACCAGGCCAGCTATGGCGGCGTCTCCGGCGCCTGCAGTGCGGCTGGCGGCATGGTGACGGTGGCCATTGGCAGCATCAGCAACACGGCGGCCTGCACGGGTGGCAACTGGAGCTTGAGCGCTGTCGATGTGCGCAGCCTGCCTGAGGGCACGGTGGTGGTGAAGGCCTCGCAGACAGTGGCTGGCACCGTCATCTCCGGCACGCTCAACACCGTCAAGGACACGACGGCGCCTGCGGTCTCGATCAGCACCGCGCCGACCATTGATACCTCGAACCAGAACGCCTACAGCCCAGCGGGTACCTGCACCAGCGGCGACGGCGCAGTCACGGTGAGTGTGGGATCCATCAAGGTGACGGTGGCCTGCGTCAACGGCACCTGGACGGCGCCTGGCATGCAGGTGGGCGCCTTGCCCAAGGGACCGGTCACGGTGACGGCATCGCAGACCGATGAAGCGGGCAATACCGGCAGCAGCAGCCGCGAAGTGGCCAAGACCTCGGACCCCAATGGCGAGCTGCCTGCCGGTCTGATCGCAGCCCAGAGCGGCACCTGGATCATCAAGGACGAACTCAATGGGGAGCCGGGTCGCGGCATGGGCATCGACATCCAGGATGGGGTGCTGTTCATGCAGGTCTACAACTACCGTGCTTCGGGTGCGCCGACCTTCCACACAGCACTGGGCACCCTGCACGACAACACGGTGACCGCGCCGCTGTATTTCTACGAAGGCGGGCGCTTCTTTGGCAGCGAACAACGCGACGGCCATGAGGCGGGCAGCCCCGGCAATGTGGTGATCACCTTCACCAGCCGCAACACCGGCACGATCCAGTTCCCAGGCGAGCCCACCAAGGCGATGCAGCGCTACGACTATGAAGGCACGCCAGCTGGCGTCTTTTCCGACCCGGCCTTTGTCGATCGCTGGGCGATGGTCGAGTTCAACAGCAGCAACCAACCGGTGCGCAGCTGGTGGGCCGATATTGGCACGAGCGAACAGGTGCCCATGAGTGGCGAATGGGCGGCTGCGGCGATGGCCTGGCCTTATCCCGCTACAGCGGCAACAACCGTGCATGGCTTTGGCGGCACCTTGTCCGGCCGTGTGGTGGCGCAGTGCAGCTACAGCGGCAGCGGTGTGGTGTTCAACTGCGCGGGCAACCGGGCGGGCGGCGCAGGCGGCGGTGCCGTGGTGTCACTGTCCTTGCAGCGCGGCGTGGACCAGATCAGTGGCAGCGTGCAAGAGGGCGGTGGCGAGGCCCGGCGCCTGGTCGGTTTCCGCATCGCTCGTGCCGCCTACACCCGCCAGAACAACCAGAATGTGCGCACCAGCTACTACGCACCGGGCTATGCCCTTGAGTCGGGCACCTGGGTGGTCAGCAGCGAGCTGCGGGGTCTGCCGGGTCGGGGGATTTCGATCGAGCTGCAAAAGCCTGTGACCAGCGAGGACCATATGCTGTTCATGTCGGTGTACGACTATGAGAGCAACGGACAGGCGACCTTCCACAGCCTGCTGGGCGCGCACGATGCCTCCACCACGCCAGAGCCCAACACCCCCGATCTGCCCACGGTGCAGTACCAGGGTGGGCGCTACTTTGGTGGCCCGGCTGCGATTGCCAGCTTCAAGGCCGATGCTGGTCTGACCCGGTCGATCCACTTCACCGCGCCATCGGTGGGAACGCTGGCCTTCCCCGGTGAGCAAGCGGTACAGATCGAGCGCTTCTACTACGGTGTGAACAAGGCCTCGGCCCAGTCGCTGCGCGGATCCTGGGTGCTGCTGTCGCAAACGGATGCGATAGCCAGCCGCAGCTTCCGCTTCCAGACACGCGATGCCAACTCGGTGATCGATGCGGCCTCGGGCTATGTCTGTGTCGCTGAAGTGCTGCGCCAGTTCAACTTCCGCTGCACCGGCCCGTCAGGCTCCCCAGCCTTCCGCTTTGTGGCCGGCTTCTATGGCGCCAGCACCGGCATTGTGGGAGACGCCGAGGATGCGCCGGCCATCACCGTGGTGCGGGTGACCGACCCGAACGGCGAGATGGTGCAGGCGGGCGACTGAGGAGGGGACACATCGCTGGCCCGGCCTTAGCCGGCCGGGCCGGACCTGGCCTCACCAGGCCGGGCACAGCGGTGGCTACTGACCCTGCGGGACAGGTCCGGGGCCAGACCTGTTAAAATACCTGGGCGCCAAGCACTACTGAGCAACGGTTTCGCAGAAAACGCCTGCAAACCGTTGTTTTTTATTGCCTGCGCCCCAGGCGCTGGCCGGGCATTGCGAAGACATGCTGGCAGCGACGACGACCGTTTCGCATCCCCGGCCTGTGCTGTGCGGGATGCGGTGCGCGAGCCAGCAGGCATCCTGCTGGCTTTTTCTTCGTCTGTGGTCGACAAACCGGGCACAATGTCCGATATTGAAGATATTGCGCCGCTCGGGTGGGTGGCGCATGGAGAGTCGCCAACCTGGCCCCGCATCGGTGGCTGTGCTGGCGCCTTGTGCAGAGCGATGCGGTGTGCCGTGTCATCAGGCGTGGGGTTGGCGAGCGCAAGCGGGCAGCCCCCATTTAGGAAGGTACAGAACATGCCCAGTTACAACCCACCCTTTGAGATCCATGTCCACGGACAAGTGCTGCTGCGCGCCGATGTCGGATTTGACCAGCTGCAAGAGGCCTTGAAACCGCTGTGGGGCTATGCGGGCGCCAAGTCCCTGGTCGATGGCGCGGAGAGCGCTTACGAGGAAGAGCCCGGCATTCTGTTCGAGCCCAAGGACCATATGCTGCAGATGTGCTGGACGGTGCGCGGCGATGATGATTTTCGCCAGTCGCTCGACGACATGTGCATGAACCTCAATGAGCTGGCCGACCAGGGCGCGGCGATCGAGGTCACTTTCTATGACGCCGAGTTTGACGACGAGGAGCAGGACCGCAGCGCCGAGTCGCGCGATGACTTCATGATGCTGTTTGTGGGCCCGACGCCTGCGGCCATCATGCAGGTGCAGCGCGACATGCTGGTGCAGGACGTCGTGAGCACGATGGAGCGCCACTTCGATGCCGGTGAACTCGTCGGTGTCGTCGGTGAGATCGACAAGCTGTTCAGCCAGCGCTTTGATGCGCTGGTCGATTCACTGGAGATCGGCAAGCCGCCTCGCGGCACGGGTGGCACCGGCGGCCCTGGTGGTGGCCACGGCGGCGGCGGTCGCCGCCCGCGCCACCTGCACTGAAAATAAGGCTGCGCGCGCCCCAAGCGCAGCGCATGTTGTTTATCCCAAGGCAGCCGCTGTGCTGCCTTTGTTGTTTGCTCGCGCCATGTCCAGCCCTGTCCCGCTTCCCTATTTGCAGTCCTACCCCGCCAGCTTGCAGCAGCAGGCCGCAAGCCTGGTGCAATCGGGCCAGCTGGGCCAGTGGCTGCTGCAGCGCCATCCGCACCCGCACCAGATGCGCTCGGACAAGGCCTTGCATGCCTATGTGATGGGCCTCAAGGGCGAGCACATGCGCAACAGCGCGGGCCTGGCCAAGGTGGTGTATGACAGCAAGCTGCAGCTGGTCTACCAGGCGCTGGGCATCCATGTGCGCAGCGGCAAAAACCATGGCGGCAAGACCCAGTCGCGCCACGAGATCCGCATTGGCAGCCTCTTCAAGCATGCGCCCGAGGCCTTTTTGCGCATGATTGCCGTGCATGAGCTCGCGCACCTGCGCGAGTCCGACCACAACAAGGCCTTCTACCAGCTGTGCGAATACATGGAGCCGTCCTACCACCAACTGGAGCTGGAGGTGCGCCTGTACCTGACCTGGCTGGACCAGGGCGGCCACCGGCTGTGGCAGCTGGGTGCTGAATCGGCGGACGGCGCCCGCTGATCAGCCAGCGGCCTGGCAGCGCTGCGGCGGCAGCCCCAGCCACTGCGCGGCGGCGTATCGCAGCGCCGCCAGCTCGCCGGTGGTCACCAGGCTGCAGGCCTCGTCAAGGCTGGGCGCCTGCGCCGGCTTGCGCAGCATTCCGGTGGCGTGCAGCAGGCTGAAGGTGCGGCGGGCCACGGGCGTGGCCGTGTCGAGCAGTTGCACCTGCTCGCCCACCAGCGCGCGCAAGGTGTCGGTGGCAAAAATGTAATGGGTGCAGCCCAGCACCAAGGTGTCGATCTGGCCGGGCTGCGCGCCAAAGCGGCCCATGGCGGCCAGGTAGGTCTGGCACAGGTCCTGGATTTGCGCGGCATCGGCGGCTGCATCACGCCCGGGGCGGGTGCTGTCTTCAATCGCCCGTGCCAGCCCATTGCAGGCCTGCACCACAAAGCGGGTCTGGGCCGCATGCGCCGTCTGCAGGGCGGCAAAGCGGCTGCTGCTGACGGTGCCCTGGGTGGCGATCACGCCCACCACATGGGTCTGGCTGTGCTGGGCGGCGGGCTTGAGGGCAGGCTCCACCCCGATGATGGGCAGGCCCGGGTGCTGCTCGCGCAGGCCCTCAATCGCCGCTGCGGTGGCGGTGTTGCAGGCAATCACCAGCGCCTTGATGTCGTGGCGCTCGCGCATCTGCTGCGTGATGTGGGCGCAGCGCTGCTGCACAAAGGCGTCGCCACGCTCGCCATAAGGGGCATTGCCGCTGTCGGCCACATAGACGAACTGCTCATGGGGCAGCACATCGCGCAGCGCGCGCAGCACACTCAGGCCGCCGATACCGCTGTCAAAAACACCAATGGGGGAGAGAGGGTGGGGCATGGGGGCGAGCAAGGTCAAGGCTGAGAAAAAGGCGCGGGAGCCGTGATTGTAGGCAGGCTGCAGCTTTTATGCATCGACCGCTGCGAGCAGCATCAGGCTGGTACAGACAATGCTGAGGAGCCAAACCCCGAGCACGACGCCCAGCACATGGGGCCAGCGCGACAGGCCCGGCCAGCAGCGCCGCAGCAGGCAGTGCAGCGGCGTGATCAGCAAAGCCTGCAAAAAGCTCGCCGAGATGAGAATGGGCCAGAGGCTGTCGCCATGGATGGCCTGGAGCAGCGCGCCATCGCCCGCCCAGACAAAGAGCTGCTCGGCCGGCGCGTAGCTGGCAAAGCCGGGTAGGCCCAGCAGTACCAAGGACAGCACGAGGCCGCCCAGGCTCCAGAGCAGGGGGGTGCGCTGGGCCTGGGTCCAACGCCAAAGTCGCTGCAGAACATGCATGGCGGTATTGTGCCTTTGAACGGCAGGCGCAGCCCGTGCTGCGCCGTCGCCCCAGCGTCGCCTGGCCGCTGCGATGCCCCAGGTTTTTTGGCAAGAATTTCCCCTTATAGCCAGCACAGCCTTGGGCGGCAGTGTATAAATTTGCCCTGTCAATCTGGGCTTTGCCCGGCATTGTTGCCAGCAGCGACCGCTGCTGCCCAACCAACAACTAGGAAAACGCAGCCATGGGCGCGCAATGGAAAGCAAAGGGCAAGGCGCTGGTCGCTGATGCCAAGGGAAAACTCTTTGGCAAACTGGTCAAGGAAATCACGGTCGCGGCGCGTTTAGGCGGGGGTGACCCGGCCAGCAATTCGCGCCTGCGCATGGCTGTGGAAGCGGCCCGCAAGGCCTCGATGCCCAAGGACACCTTGGAGCGCGCGATCAAGAAGGGCTCGGGCGCTGGCGCCGATGCCGTCAACTACTCGACCGTGTTGTTCGAAGGCTATGCACCCCACCGCGTGCCGGTGATGGTCGAGTGCCTGACCGACAACCCCAACCGCACGGCGCCCAATATGCGCGTGTGCTTCCGCAAGGGCCAGCTCACGGCCGTGGCCTGGGATTTTGACCATGTGGGCATGGTCGAAGGCGAAGCGGAGAACGGCGCTGATGTGGAGCTGGCCGCGATCGAAGCGGGCGCGCAGGATTTCGAGCCCGCCGAAGAAGAGGGCGTGACCCTGTTCATCACCGAGCCCTCGGATTTGGATACCGTCAGCAAGGCCTTGCCCGACCAGGGCATCAAGGTGCTGTCGGCCAAGCTGGGCTACAAGGCCAAGAACCCCGTCAGCATGGGCAGCCTGCCCGCCGAGGCGCAGGAAGAAGTGCAAGCCTTCCTGGCCGGCCTGGAAAACGATGACGACGTGCAGAACATCTATGTGGGCCTGGTGGACTGATCGCAGTCCCTGCCAACCCTCTTGAGAACGGCCGCGCAGGCCGTTTTTTCATGGGCGCTTGTGAGGCCGTCGTAGGCAGTTTGCGCTTCTTCATCATCTGCCCATTGACAGGGCGGGCCAGATATGCAGAAATTCGCTTGCGCTGGTCGTCGGCGCAGTTTAGATAAGAGCCCATACCATGAAAAAACTCATCGTCCTTGCCAGCATCGCGCTGGCATCCCAGTTTGCGCTGGCAGCCGACAAGACCCCCACGGCCCAGCAGCAGCTGATGGGTACGTGCAACACCGAGGCCAAGACCAAGGAGCTCAAGGGCGATCAGCGCAAGGCGTTCATGTCCAGCTGCTTGTCTGATGGCCGCAAGCGCCAGCAAGAACGCATGAAGACCTGCAACGTCGATGCCACTGGCAAGAAGGGCGACGAGCGCAAGGCCTTCATGAGCGAGTGCCTGAAGAAGTAAATACTTCTTTCGATCCGGCGCCAACGTGCTGGGTCTGCCGAACCGGCAGGAAAAAACGCCAAGCATGCACACATGCTTGGCGTTTTGCGTGGTGGGCCCGAAGGCCGCACAGATCGCTACAGAAACCGTTTAGAAGCGGTGGCGCACGCCCACACCAAAGCTGGTGCCGTTGCCGAAGTTCTTGACCTTGTCGTACATCACGATCGCGTAGCCATCGGTGCGCTTGGAGAAGTCGTAGTTGTAGCCGACCGAGACGGTATCACGCTTGGAATCGCTGTCTTGCAGCTTGCTGTGGGCCCAGGCGGCGAGGATGCGGCTGGTGGCGCCCAGTGGCACGGTCGCGCCCAGGCTGGCGGTCTTGATCTTGAAGTCGGTGTCCTTGCCAGTGGTCTGGCCGTAGGTCGCGTAGGCCTTGGCAAAACCGGCGTCATAGCTGGTGCCCAGCATCCAGTTGCGGTGGTTCTCGGGCAGCACCACGGACACGGGGTTGCTCAGGTCCACGTCTTCGTAGAAGCCGGTGATGGCAAAGGGGCCGCTCGCGTAGGTGGCGTTCAGGCCGATGTTGTTCTTGCCGCCTTGGCCAGCCTGTTCACCAAACTGGTAGTGCAGGTTGCCGCTGAAGCCGCCGACCTTGGGCGTGCTGTAGATCACCTGGTTGCCCCAGCCGGTGTCGGAGGGGTTGCTGCTCTGCCAGCCGCTCTTGTTGAACAGCGACACGTTTTGGTGCAGCACCAGCGGCGAGAAGGTGAAGGAATCCCCAAAGGGGTTCATCGTGATCGTGGGCACAAAGTTGGGCGCCACGGTGCGGCCCAGGGTGACGGCGCCGAAATCGCCTGACAGCGACACCAGCGCATCGCGCGACCAGAAGATATCGCCGTTGAAGCGGCCGGGTGTGCCGGTGTCTGCGCGCATGAAGCTGGTCAGCACAAAGCTGGCCTTGAGGCCGCCGCCCAGGTCTTCCGTGCCCTTGAAGCCGAACCAGGAGGTGGTCATGCCACCGCTGCCCAGCGTGGAGGTGCGGCCATCATCGCCAGGAGCTTTCATCGAGCCGATATACATATCGACCAAGCCGGTGGCGGTCACCGACGATTGGGCCTGCGCCGCGGAGGCGCAGACGGCCATCACGGCCAGGGCGAGCAGTTTGTTGTTCATGGCATTCCTTTGTTACAAGCGTGTGAATTTGTGATAGCGGTGAATTGTGAAGTCAGTGCCGACCGCTCTGAGCAATATGTGTGCCAAAAGCTAAAAAAACCGCTGGTAAAGACCCGAGGTGTGGCGTGTACGCCGCATATTTGGGGTATATGGTTTTTGCATGGACTTAGCCGCTGTTGCCAGATGAGCACGGTGGATCAGGGCTGAAAGCTGCCGTGGTGGCGGGGCTGATCGCTGGCAAGGATTGATGTAGCTCAATGTGCGCAGGCGTCAATCGGGGCAAAGTGCGGCCCATGCCTGACTTACTCTGCCTGGATGAATTCGCCCCCCACAGCGCCGGCGCCGGTGCCTTGCTGCGCCAGCGCCACCAGCACTTGCTGGATGTGCTGTACCTGGATCGGGGCTCGGTCGCCTTCGGGGTGCAGGAAGAGGGCCGCATGCGCCACCTCCTCGGGGTCATGGAGGGGCCCTGCTGGCTCGATGCCGCGCCGGCACTGGCCGAGCAGCCCTGTGCGGTGGACATGGTGGCGCGCACCGCCGTGCAATGGCGGGCGGTGCCCGTAGTGCAGCTGCGCAGTTACCTGCTGCAGTGGCCGGCCGAGGCCCAGGGCCTGGTAGCGAGCATGGCCCAGGGCTACTGCCAGCAGGCTGCGCTGGCAGTCAGCCGGGTGGCGCAGGACGCTGTGGCGCGCTGCGCCGAGTGGCTGCTGCAGCATGCCGAGCCCGGCGACCAGGGGCTGCGGGTGCAGCTGGCACAATCGAAACGCCAGATTGCCGCGCACCTGGGCATTGCGCCCGAGACGCTCTCGCGCGTGCTGCGCCAATTGCGCGACCAGGGCCTGCTTGACGGCCTGGGCAAGAACCTCTGGCTGCCGCAGCCCGAGTCGCTGCGCCAGCTCGCCAAGTCCTAGCCAACCCTATCGGGCCCTGCCCAGCATGGGCCAGCCCATCGGTGACCCGGGTTTTCTCCGTCCGGTCTTTTCCCGATACCGGCGCCGGACCTAAACAGCGAACATGTGCGCAGCTGAAAGGAGGCGCCGCATGCCAGAGTCTGTTATTTGCTATTGCCGGGCCGACTCGGGCGTTCGCTGCCGCAGGCCATGGGCCATGCAGGTCAGGTAGCGCGGCATGGATGACAGGAAGGTGCATTGGCAGCCCGATCCCCCACCCCCGGTCGACGGCCTGCGCGATACGGCCGGGCCCTGGCTGTGGCGCCTGTGGGTGGTGGTGCCCTTGATGGTGCTGCTGGGCACGGCGCTGGTGCAGTGGCTGGCGATCCATGCCAGCCAGCAGACGGTGATCACCCAGCTGTCGGCCCAGCAGGCCGACGAGACCGAGATGCTGGCCAGGCTGATGGGCAGCAAGTTCGAGCAAAGCCAGAAGGTGCTGGGGGCCCTTGCCGAAGCGGCTGCGCCCTGGGTGCAAGGCCCCGCGTCCCAGCCGCCCCCGCTGCTGGAGCAGGGTCTGGCGGCCACGCGCTACTTTGACAGCCTGGTATTTGCGCGCGGCACCCAGGTCTTCAGGCGCCATGTGCGCGATGCGGGCGAGGGCGACGAGGCCGTCGAGCCAGCCGAGCGCGATGTGCTGCGCCGCGTGATGGTCGATGGCAAGCCCCTGGTGTCCGAACCTTTCAAAAGTGCGTCCGGCGGGCCCAGCATTGCGCTGGGCATTGCGCTGCGCGACAAGCAAGGTGCAGTGCAAGGCGCCATGGCCGGGGTGCTGCGGCTGCAGTCCCAGAGCCTGTTGCCGGTATCGCTGGCAGCCACCCCGCCGGACAGCGGACAACTGGTGCTGATGACGGCAGCGGGCGTGCTGGTCTCCCACCCCGACCCGACGCGCATTCTGGGCACGACCGAAGATGACGCCTTGTTGGCCCCGGTGCTGCAACGCTGGCAGGAGCGCGCTGCCCGTGGCGGCGCCCAGACCGCGCAGTCCTGGTGGCTGGCGCCCAACCTGGTGAGCGTCGCGCAGATGCCTGCGGCCCGCTGGCTGGTGGTGCGCGTCATGCCCCATGACCAGAGCCTGCAAAGCTGGGGGCGCCAGTGGCGCAGCTGGTGGTGGCTGCTGCTCATGCCTGTGGCCCTGGCAGCGCTGACCTGCCTGTGGCTGTGGGCGCACAGCCGGCGCTTCAAGCAATTGGTGGCGCAGACACCGCTGCCCGTTGCACCCACCCCGGTGCTGGCACTGGCCTCGGGGCCGGTCCAGGTGGCCGACCCTGCCAGCGGCCCGCCGCCCGACGAGATTGACCGCATGGGCATGCACCTGCAAGAGCTGGGCCAGCAGCGCGAATCGCTGGCCGAGCAGTTGCGCCAACAGCAGCAACTGGCCGAGAGTGTGCTCGCGCATGCGCGTTTTTCCTTTTTGCTGCTGCAGCGCGATCAGATTCAACAGGTCTCCCAGGCGCTGGCCCATTTGCTGGGCTACAGCCGCCAGGACCTGCAAGGCCAGCCGGTGCGCATGCTGGCGATGGCCGACCAGGACTTCGACCAGGCCTGGGAGCAACTGGCCCCGGATCTGGAGCGCCTGGGCAGCGCTGAGACCAGCGTGGTGCTGCGCCACCAGTCGGGCGCGCCGGTCATGGTCAGCCTGCACCTGGTGAACATTGCGCAGGCGGGGCCGGATCTGCGCTGGTGCTTTGTGCGCGCCGGCCAGGCCCGCGTGGCCGCGCAGTCGCCCAGCCGCATGGACAAGCTCACCCTGCTGCCCAACTACGAGGCCTTGCTGCTGCACCTGACCGCCCTGCTGCAGGCTAGGCGCGAGGGGCTGGACCAGTCCTCGCCCAGCGCGCCGGTGCTGTTCTATGTGAATGTCGACAATATGTCGGCCATCAATGCGCTGGCCGGCCATGCACAGGGCGATCTGGTGCTGCAGCATGTGGCGCGCCAGCTGCAGCTGCTGCAGCCTTTCCAGGGCTATGCGGCGCGGGTGGCGGGTGACAAGTTTGCGCTGGTGCTGCGCCAGTGCAGCCCGGAAAAGGCCCATGAGCTGGCTGCCCAGCTCTGCGACACCCTGCAGAACTGGCAGCCCCAGCTGCGCAGCAAGCATTTTGTGGTCACCGTCAGCATCGGTCTGCTGCAGATGGATGCCTCGTTTTCCGATGCGCTGCAGGTGGTGCGTGCCGCCGACATGGCCAGCTACAGCGCTAAGCGCCAGGGCGGCAACCGGGCCTGCTGGCGTGAGGCCAAGGTGGCCTGAAGGTCAGGGGCTGAGGGACATCCGCCACAGCTTGGGGTAACAACCGGGATAGGCTGAAGCCCCCGGCTGATAAGCTTGAATGTCCTCATTCAAAACACCCGCATGCGCGACCAAGCCCTGTTTGACAAGATTGACCTGCACCTGATCCGGGTGCTGCACACGGTGCTGACCGAGCGCAGCGTCTCGCGGGCGGCCTTGCGCCTGGGCATGTACCAGCCGGCGGTGTCGGCCGCACTCAAGCGCCTGCGCGACCTGGTGGGCGACCCTTTGCTGGTGCGCTCGGGCGCGGCGATGATGCCCACCGACAAGGGCCAGCGCATGGTCGAGCCGGCCGCTGCCATCCTGCGCGCTGCCGAAGGCCTGTTCAGCGATGCCCGCGATTTTGACCCGCAGACGGCGACCCGCACTTTCCGCATTGCAGCGAGTGATTACTTCGATCCGCTGTTCCTGCCCGCGCTGGTCGCGCGCATCAAGTCCGAGGCGCCGCTGTGCGTGGTGGAGATCTACCCGCTGTCGTCCGAAACCCACTACCACGCCCAGCTCGCCCAGGGCGATATCGATGTGGTGGTGGGCAACTGGCTGCAGCCCACCGGTGACCTGCACATGACCAGCCTGATGAGCGATGAGGTGGTGAGCCTGGTCAGCCGCCGCCACCCGGCCGTGCGGCGGGGCTGGGATGTCGAGGCCTGGCTGCAGGCCGAGCATATTGCGCCCACTGCCACGCACCCGGGCGCGCGCGGCATCATCGACGCCCGGCTTGATGCACTGGGGGTGGAGCGGCGCATCATGGCGCGCTGCGCCCACTTCAGTGCCATTCCTGCCATGGTGGCATCGAGCTTGCTTGTGTTGACCACGGGGCGCCAGTTCTGTGAGCGCTTTGTCGACACGCATGCGCTGGCTATCCTGGACTGCCCGCTGGCGCTGCCGCCGCTCGATTACTACCTGCTGTGGCACGCCCGGACCCATGCCTCTGATGCGGCCATCTGGCTGCGCAGCTGCCTGAAAAAAACCGCGCTCTCGCTGCGAAGCCCGGCGGGCTATTCGCCGTGAGTGAGCGCATCTTCGCGTTTTATCCCGCGCTCGGGTAACAATTTGAGGGACAATTGCCGCCCATGAAAGAACAGACCCCGACACCGACGACCGATGGCGCGGCCGCGCCCCGGTTACAGCTGATCGGCATCACCAAGCGCTACCCAGCGGTTGTAGCCAATAACAAAGTAGCGTTGACTGTACGCGCCGGGGAAATCCACGCCGTGCTGGGCGAGAACGGCGCGGGCAAGTCCACGTTGATGAAGATCATCTACGGCTCGGTCAAACCCGATGAGGGCCAGATCCTGGTCGACGGCCAGCCAGTGCAGATCCGCAACCCCCAGGAGGCACGCCAGCTGGGCATCAGCATGGTGTTCCAGCATTTCAGCCTGTTTGACACCTTGACGGTGGCCGAGAACGTCTGGCTGGGTCAGAACAAGCGGATGTCGCTCGCGGAAGTGACCGCTCGCATCACCGAGGTGGCCAGCGAGTATGGCCTGGACATCGATCCGCAGCGGCCGGTGCACAGCCTGTCGGTGGGCGAGATGCAGCGGGTGGAGATCATCCGCGGCCTGCTCACCCGCCCCCGCGTGCTGATCCTCGATGAGCCGACCTCGGTGCTCACGCCCCAGGCGGTGGAAAAGCTGTTTGTCGTGCTGCGCAAGCTGGCCGCCGAGGGCTGCAGCATTCTCTATATCAGCCACAAGCTCCATGAAATCCGCGCGCTGTGCACCGCCTGTACGGTGCTGCGTGGTGGCGAGGTGACCGGCGAGTGCGACCCGCGTGAGCAAAGCAATGCCTCTCTGTCGCGCATGATGATTGGCGCCGAGCCGCCGATGCTCAAGCTGCGCCCCAGCCAGGCAGGGGCCACGGTGCTGAGCGTGCAGCAGCTGCGCCTGGCCAAGCAGGACCCGTTTGGTGTGGACCTGGATGGCATTTCGCTGCAGGTGCGGGCCGGCGAGGTGGTGGGGATTGCCGGTGTCTCGGGCAATGGCCAAAAGGAGCTGCTCTATGCGCTCTCGGGCGAAGACATGCGCGCCGAGCCGCAGGCCGTGCTGATGGATGCCACGCCGATGGGGCGCATGGGCCCGGGCCAGCGCCGCGCGCTGGGCCTGCATTTTGTGCCCGAGGAACGCCTGGGCCGGGGCGCCGTGCCCAGCATGAGCCTGGCGCACAACCTGGTGCTGACGCGCAATGAGATGCTGGGCGCCGGCGGCTGGCTGCGCATGGGCCAGCTCGACCAGATGGCGCGGGGCATCATCGCGCGCTTTGGTGTCAAAGCTGGTGGCCCGCAGGCGAGTGCGCAGTCGCTCTCGGGCGGCAACCTGCAAAAGTTCATCGTGGGCCGGGAAATCGATGCCCAGCCCCGCCTGCTGATCGTCTCGCAGCCCACCTGGGGGGTGGATGTGGGCGCGGCAGCGCAGATCCGCGGCGAGATCCTGGCGCTACGCGATGCGGGCTGCGCCGTGCTGGTGCTCAGTGAGGAGTTGGAAGAATTGTTTGAAATCAGTGATCGCCTGCATGTGATTGCCAAGGGCCGCCTGTCGCCATCGGTGGCGCGGGCCGATGCCTCGGTGCAGTTGATCGGCGAATGGATGAGTGGCCTCTGGGAAGGCCGCAATGCCGCCCCGGCTGCCGCTGCTGCCGCTCTCGCCGAGGAGGGCCGCCATGCTTAAGCTAGAGCAACGCCCCCAGGCCTCGCGCTTTTGGACTTTTGGCTCGCCGGTGCTGGCCTTGCTGATCACCGTGCTGATCGGCGTGGGCCTGTTTGTGCTGCTGGGCAAGGACCCGGTCAAGGGCCTGCAGGCCTTTTTCTGGGAGCCGATCAAGTCTGGCTACGCGCTGGGCGAGCTGACGATGAAGGCCACGCCGCTGCTGCTGATTGCACTGGGCCTGGCCGTCTGCTTTCGCTCCAATGTCTGGAACATTGGTGCCGAGGGCCAGTTTGTCATTGGCGCCGTGGCCGCGGGCGGTATGGCCTTGCTGGCTGACAAGAACACCGGGCCCTGGATCGTGCCCGTCATCCTGCTGGCTGGCATGCTCGGCGGCATGGTCTGGGCCGGCATCGTGGCCTGGCTGCGCGACCGCTTCAATGCCAACGAGATCCTCGTCAGCCTGATGCTGGTCTATGTCGCCACGCTGGTGCTGGGCTACCTGGTCTACGGGCCCTGGAAAGACCCGATGGGCTACAACTTTCCGCAGACCAAGAGCTTCGAGAAAATCACGCAAATCCCCAAACTGGTGCAAGGCATGCGCATGAACATCGGCGTGCTGATTGCGCTGGCCGGTGCTGCGCTGCTGTGGGTCTACCTGTTCCGCACCCGCGCCGGGCTGGCCCAGCAGGTGGGGGGCCTGGCGCCCTCGGCGGCCCGCTATGCCGGCTTTTCGTCGCGCAAGGCCTTGTGGACGGCGCTGATGATCTCGGGCGCCACTGCCGGCCTGGCCGGCGCACTGGAAGTGGCCGGCCCCCTGGGCCAGCTCACCCCCTATGTGCCCGCCGGCTATGGCTTTGCGGCCATCATCGTCGCCTTTGTCGGTCGCCTGCACCCGGTGGGCATGGTTTTCTCCGCGATTCTTATGAGCATGTTCTATATCGGCGGAGAGCTGGCGCAGTCGCGCCTGGGCCTGCCCAAGGCCCTGACCGGCGTCTTCCAGGGGCTGCTGCTGTTCACCTTGCTGGCTTGCGACACCTTGGTGGTCTACCGCCTGCGTTGGGTGGCATCGCGCGCCGCAGTGAAAGGAGGCCTGTGATGGAATCCTATGCACTGCTGTTGGGCGCCACGCTGAGCGCTGGCACCGTGTTGGCGCTCGCCGCACTGGGCCTGCTGATCAACGAGAAGGCCGGCATCGTCAACCTGGGCGCCGAGGGCATGATGCTGTGCGCAGCGATTGCCGGTTTTGCCACCGTCGTCCACACCGGCAGCACCTGGCTGGGCTTTGGTGCGGGCATGCTCGCTGGCGCCGTGCTGGCCGCCATCTTTGGGGTGCTGGTGATCTGGCTCAACACCAACCAGTACGCCACGGGCCTGGCACTGTCGCTGTTTGGCGCCGGTTTCTCGGCTTTTGTCGGCCTGTCCTACGTGCAGGCCAAGCTGCCCAGCCTGCCCAAGTACGCGATTCCGGGCCTGGCCGATATCCCGCTCTTGGGCCCGGCGCTCTTTAGCTTGCACCCGCTGGTATATGGCGCCATGGCGCTGGTGCTGGTGATGATGTGGTTCCTCTACCGCACGCGCGCAGGCCTCGTGCTGCGCGCCGTCGGTGAATCGCCCACATCTGCCCATGCGCTGGGCTACCCGGTGCGCCGCATCCGCCTGATGGCGGTGGTGTTCGGTGGCGCGATGTGTGGCCTGGCCGGTGCCTATATCTCGACCGTCTACACGCCGCTGTGGGTGGAGGGCATGGTCTCGGGCCGGGGCTGGATTGCGCTGGCGCTGACCACCTTTGCCACCTGGCGCCCCGCGCGGGTGCTGCTGGGCGCCTACCTGTTTGGCGGTGTGACCATGCTGCAGTTCCACCTGCAGGCCAGCGGCGTGCAGCTGGCCAGCCAGCTGCTGTCGATGCTGCCTTACCTGGCCACCATCGTGGTGCTGGTGCTGATCTCTCGCAATCCAACCTGGATTCGCGCCAATATGCCGGCCTCGTTGGGCAAGCCTTTCTATCCCGGGTCATAAGCGCGTGTCAGCACGCGCCCATCACAATAACAGCGGCCCGCTTTTTGTCCGTTCTTTATAAAAACCAAGGATTCATCCATGCAAACCATGCGCAAGCGCTCCGTGATCAAGTTGATCGGCCTGTCGGCCCTGTCGTTGGCGACCCTGGCCGCCTGCGGCAAGAAGGAAGAGCCCGCCGCCCCGGCAGCTCCTGCGCCGGCTGCCGCCGCCCCTGCTGCCGACAAGCTCAAGGTCAGCTTCATGTATGTGAGCCCGATTGGTGACGGCGGCTGGACCTTCCAGCACGAGCTGGCACGCAAAGCGATTGCACAGAAGTTTGGCGACAAGATCGAGACCTTGATGGTCGAGAGCGTGCCCGAGTCGGCCGATGCCGAGCGCGTGCTGCGCGACATGGCAGGCCAGGGCAACAAGCTCATTTTTGCGACCAGCTTTGGCTACCAGGAATTTGTGCAGAAGGCCGCTGCCGACCTCAAGGATGTGAAGTTCGAGCACGCCACCGGCTACAAGCAGGCCGACAACGTGGCGGTCTACGACACCAAGACCTTTGAAGGCGCCTACCTGGCCGGTATCGTGGCCGGCTCGATGACCAAGACCAAGACCGTCGGTGTGGTCGCCTCGGTGCCGATTCCGGAAGTGGTGCGCAACATCAACAGCTTTGTGCTGGGCGCGCAAAGTGTCGACCCCAGCATCCAGGCCAAGGTGGTCTGGGTGAACGAATGGTTTGCACCGCCCAAGGAGTCGGAAGCGGCCACCAGCCTGATCAACGGCGGCGTGGATGTGATGTACCAGAACACCAACTCGCCCGCCGTCCTCAAGACCGCCGAAGAGCGCGGCGTCTACGCCTTTGGCAAGGACGGCGACATGAGCGCTTTTGCACCCAAGGCCCACCTCGGCTCGGCCGTGATCGACTGGACGCCTTACTACAGCAAGGTGGTCGAAGACACCTTGGCCGGCCAATGGCAGTCGGGCAACTTCTGGTGGGGTGTGAAGGAAGGCGCGATGGACCTGGTCAAGATTGCCGACCAAGTGCCCCAGGACGCCAAGGACAAGGTCGAAAAGGCCAAGCAAGGCATGAAGGACGGCAGCTTCGCCGTCTGGACCGGCCCGATCGTGGACAACAAGGGCCAGGAAGTGCTGGCCAGCGGCACGGTGGGCGATGATGCCTTCCTGCGCGGCATCAACTTCTATGTCAAGGGCATCGAAGGCGCAGTGCCCGGCGCCAAGTAAGCCGGCTGCAGCGCCAGGTCGGGACTTGGGCGCCCGGCCGGGCCTGCTGGCAAACAAACAACAGTGCCGCGCGGCGGGCCGGGCGGCACTTGGAACCTGGCCCGATTTATGCATATATTGGCCGGACGATGTTCTACCCGCTGCAGGCCGGCATGGTGGCTTGTAGAGCTCGGCATTCCAACAACATTCGAGGACACACAGATGACTGATTTCCATAAGCGTTCGCTGATCAAGGTGGCCGCGCTCTCCGCGCTGGCCGCTGCCGCCGTCGTGGGTTGCAGCAAGAAGGAAGAGGCGCCAGCGCCTGCACCCGCTGCTGCCCCGGCAGCCGCAGCCCCTGCGGCCGATCCGCTGAAGATCGCCTTTGCCTACGTGGGCCCGGTGGGCGACGGCGGCTGGACCTTTGCACATGACCAGGCGCGCAAGGCGCTGGAGAAGGAATTTGGCGACAAGATCCAGACCAGCTTTGTCGAAAGCGTGCCCGAAGGCGCGGACGCCGAGCGCGTGCTGCGTGACATGGCCACCCAGGGCAACAAGCTGGTGTTTGGCACCACCTTTGGCTATATGGACGTGATCCAGAAGCTGGCGCCCGAGTTTGCCGATGTGAAATGGGAACACGCCACCGGCTACAAGGTGGCCGGCAATGTCAGCACCTATGACAGCCGCACCTACGAAGGCGCGTACCTCGCCGGTATCATCGCCGGCTCGATGACCAAGTCCAACACCTTGGGCGTGGTGGGCTCGGTGCCGATCCCCGAGGTGATCCGCAACATCAACAGCTTCACCCTGGGCGCGCAAAGCGTCAACCCCAAGATCAGCACCAAGGTGGTCTGGGTCAATGAATGGTTCAGCCCTCCGAAGGAAACCGAAGCGGCCACCAGCCTGATCAATGGCGGCGCGGACATTCTGTTCCAGAACACCGACTCGCCGGCCGTGCTCAAGACCGCTGAAGAAAAGGGCAAGCGCGCCTTTGGCTGGGATTCGGACATGACCGCCTACGGCCCCAAGGCCCACCTGGGCTCGGCCATCATCAACTGGGCGCCGTACTACATCGACACCACCCGCAGCGCGCTGGACGGCAAGTGGACCAGCCGCCAGACCTGGTGGGGCGTGAAGGAAGGCACGATCGACCTGGTGTCCATGGCTGACGATGTGCCGGCCGAGACCAAGGCCAAGGTCGAAGAGGTCAAGAAGGGCCTCAAGGACGGTACGTTCAGCATCTGGAAGGGCCCCATCCTGGGCCAGGATGGCAAGGAAATCCTGGCGGCCGACAAGGTCGCCGACGACGACTTCCTCAAGGGCATCAGCTTCTACATCAAGGGCGTGGAAGGCCAGGTTCCTGGCAAGTGATGCGCGGGCGCTGCGCCGGTGCTCGACGCCCGGCGTTCGATGTCCGTTCTAAACGCGAGTGGCAGCGGTGCTTTTGGCTCCGGTGCTAACATTGCGACCAAAGGCTGCCCCAGGGCAGCCTTGTCATTTATACCAAGAGATTTCCCCCGATGATCGAAGCCCAACAATGGCACCCGGTTGCCTTGTCTGATGTGGTGGTGGATGCCCCGCTGCCGGTGCGCCTGCTGGACCAGGAGCTGGTGCTGTGGCGCGATGCGCTAGGCCAGGTGCAGGCCTTTGTCGACCGCTGCCCGCACCGTGGCGCCCGCCTGTCGCTGGGCCGCGTGCAGGATGGCCAGCTGGAGTGCCCCTACCACGGCTGGCAGTTTGCCAGCGGCGGCCAGTGTGTGAAGGTGCCAGCGGTGCCCGCCTTTGTGCCGCCCGCCAAGCACTGTGTTGCGTCCTATGGCGTGCAGGAGGCCCATGGCCTGGTGTGGGTGCAGCTGGCGCCGGCGGCCGAGGGCCAGCCCGCCACGCCGCTGCCGGTGTTCGAGGCCGAGGCCGATGCGCGCCTGCGCAAGCTCAACTGCGGCCCTTATGATGTGGAGGCCAGCGCCCCGCGCATCATCGAGAACTTTCTCGATATGTCGCACTTTGGCTTTGTGCACGAGGGCTGGCTGGGCAGCCGCGATGCAACCGAGATGTCCCACTACGAGGTCGAAGCCACCGAGCGGGGCGTGAAGGCCACCGGCTGCAAGGCGATCCAGCCCCAGTCGAACCTGCACTCCACCAAGCCGGCTGAAGTGGACTACAGCTACGAGGTGACCGCCCCCTACACCGCCTTGCTGACCAAGGTGCCCGAGAGCGGATCGAGCAAGCAGGGCTGGCGCGAGGCGATTGGCCTATTTGTCTGCCCGGTCACACCCGAGCGCAGCCGCGTCTGGTTCCGCCTGGCCGTGGCGGATTTCGACAGCTCGGACGAGCAACTGCAGCAGTTTCAGCATACGATCTTTACCCAGGATCAGCCCGTGCTGGAGTCGCAGATGCCCAAGCCGCTGCCGCTCGATGCCAAGGCAGAGCTGAACTCACCGGCCGACCGCATGTCGGTGGCCTACCGCCGCTACCTCAAGGCCAGTGGCGTCACTTTTGGAGTGTGTTGAGATGTACACCGTCCCCCAGATCGAAGCGGCCCGCCTGCCGGGCCTGCTGCGTGCCATGCCCAAGGCCGAGCTGCATATGCACATCGAAGGCTCGCTCGAGCCCGAGCTGATCTTTGCGCTGGCCCAGCGCAATGGCGTGGCCTTGCCCTATGCCGATGTCGAGAGCCTGCGCGCCGCTTACGCCTTTACCAACCTGCAGAGCTTTCTCGATATCTACTACGCAGGCGCCAGTGTCTTGCTGACCGAGCAGGACTTCTACGACATGGCCATGGCCTACCTGGAGCGGGCTGTGGCCGACAATGTCGTGCACACCGAGATCTTCTTTGACCCGCAAACGCACACCGCCCGTGGCGTGGCGATGGCGAGCGTCATCCAGGGCCTGCACAAGGCCTGCGTGGATGCGGAAAAGCGCTGGGGCATCAGCGCGCAGTTGATTCTGAATTTTCTGCGCCACCTGAGCGAAGAAGAAGCGCTGCAGACCCTGGGTGAGGCCTTGCCTTACCGCGCCTATTTCAGCGGGGTGGGTCTGGACAGCAGCGAGGTCGGCAACCCACCGGAGAAATTTGCCCGCGTGTTTACGCGCTGCAAGGATCTGGGCCTGCGCCGCGTGGCCCATGCCGGCGAGGAAGGGCCACCGGCCTACATCTGGGGCGCGCTGGATGTGCTGCATGCCGAGCGCGTGGACCATGGCGTGCAAGCGGTGCACGATGCCGCGCTGATGCAGCGGCTCAAGGACGAACGCATTCCCCTGACCGTCTGCCCGCTGTCCAACCAGAAGCTGCAGGTGTTCCCCGACCTGGCCGACCACAATATGCCGCAGCTGCTGGCTGCGGGCCTGGTGGCCACGGTCAACTCGGACGACCCGGCCTATTTTGGCGGCTATATCAACGAGAACTTTGTACAGCTGTTTGCAGCCACCGGCATGGGCTCGGACGAGGCCTACCAACTGGCGGCCAACAGCTTTGAAGCCAGCTTTGTGCCGCAGACGCGCAAGCAGGCCTGGCTGGGCCAGCTGCAGATGGCCTTTGCCGAGGCAGCCCGTTGAACTGAAACGCTAAAGCAAACAGGGCGCCGCGAGGCGCCCTGTTTGCTGGCAGGTGAGCGGCGACGTTAAGCGGCGGCTGCTGCGGGCACCGACTCCGACAGCATGGCATTGCGCAGCTGCAGCGCATAGCCTTCGAGCACCGCGCCGCCAGGCTCCTTGCGCGGCCAGCTGAAGCTCACGCCGTCGTCGGCATGGCGCGGCACGACATGCAGGTGGAAGTGCGCGACGGTCTGACCGCCTTCGACGCCATTGGCCTGCAGCAACGTGAGGCCTGCGGGCTCGAAAGCGATCTTGGCGGCCAGTGCCACCTTGCGCGCCGTCTGCATCACCGCAGCCGATTCTTCGTCGGTGATCTCGAAAATATTGGCTGCGTGGCGCTTGGTTGCGACCAGCACATGGCCGGGGTTGACCTGGCCCAGGTCCATGAAGGCGATCGTCAGCGCATCTTCATACACCTTGGCCGAAGGGATTTCTCCTTGCACCAGTCGGCAGAAAATGCAGACACCGGTAGGGGACGGATCAACAAAATGCGGCATGGGCCAAGCCTCCTCCTTGGGCTTTGGCAGCGGCTGCTGTCTGTGCAGTGCCACTACCAGTGGATTTAACCAACAGGTAAAACAAACACTATAGACCGCAGATATGACCCGCGTATACATCTGAGCCTGGGGTTTTCCCTGGTTAACCATCGCGCTGCTGTCAGCCTACAGCCCGAGTTGCAGCGCGGTCAGCAGCCGGCACTGCCGACAGCGCTGCTGCGGCGCATAGAAACTATTGCCAGGTCCATATAACGGCAGACCTTGGCAGACGCTAAGCTTGGCAGCATGCATATTTACCGATCCGCCCTGTTGCGCTTTGCCGATGACGGCCAGGCGCTGTATGAAGAAGATGGCCTGCTGGCCGTGGCCCCGAGCCCCGATGGCCGCGAGCGTGTGCTGGCCGCAGGCAGTTGGCAGGCGCTGTCGGCCCAGCTGCTGGCCCAGGCGGGGGCCGATGCCGTGGTCGAGCAACTGCCCGGCCGCATCATCGCGCCGGGTTTTGTCGACATGCACATCCACTACCCGCAGACCGATGTGATCGGCTCGCCCGCCAGCGGCCTCCTGCCCTGGCTCAATGACTACACCTTTCCCCATGAGTCGCGCTTTGTCGATGCCGCCTACGCGGCAGAAGTGGCGCAATTCTTTGTCGATGAGCTGCTGCGCAATGGCGTGACCACGGCGCTGACCTTTGCAACCTCGCACCCGGCATCGGCCGATGCGCTGTTTGCCCAGGCGCACAAGCGCCAGATGCGGCTGATCACCGGCAAGGTGCTGCAGGACCGCCATTCGCCCGACGGCGTGCGCGATGAGACCGAGCAAAGCCTGGTCGACACCGAAGCGCTGATCCGCCGCTGGCATGGCGTGGACCGCCTGGGATACGCGATCACTCCGCGCTTTGCGCCCACCAGCAGCGAGGCCCAACTGCGCGGCGCCGGCGAGCTGGCAGCGCGCTACAGCGATGTCTGGATCCAGTCGCATGTGGCTGAAAACCTCGACGAGATTGCCTGGGTGCGCGAGCTGTTTCCGGACAGCCGCAGCTACCTGCAGGTCTATGCCGACCGGGGGCTGATGCGTGAGCGTGCCGTCTATGCCCATTGCATCCACCTCGATGCACGTGACCGCGCGCTGATGCACGAAACCCGCACCGCCGCAGCGGTGAGCCCTACCAGCAACCTTTTTTTGGCCAGCGGCTTTTTTGACTATGCCCAGGCCGACGCCGCGCAGATGTTGTACGGCCTGGCCAGCGATGTGGGCGGCGGCACGAGTTTTAGCCCGTTTCGCACCATGCTGGCGGCCTACGTTGTCGGTCGCGAGGGGCGCGACAAGCAGGGCCTGTCGCTCGCGCCCAGCCATCTGTGGTGGCAGCACACGGCCGGTGCGGCGCAGGCGCTGGGCCTGGCCGGGGTGGTCGGCAACCTGCAGCCGGGTTGCGAAGCCGACTTTGTCGTGCTCAACCCGCAGGCCACGCCGCTGATCGCCCGCAAGACGGCGCAGGCCCGCAATCTGGAGGAGCTGCTGTTCAGCCTTATCGTGCTGGGCGATGACCGCCTGATCGAGCGCAGCCGGATTGCGAAGAAGCAGGGCTGATCCTGGTGCAGCGGTAGTGCAGGGGCAGGCCTCGGGACGGCTGCAGATGCCGCCCGCCGGGGCAATGCCTTTCGCTACAATGCCGCCTAGGAGTTATTTCAGACATGAGCATTCAAAGCGACAAGTGGATTCGCCGCATGGCGGAACAGCACGGCATGATCGAGCCCTTCGAGCCCGGTCAGGTGCGCCAGGTGGATGGCAAGAAAATCATCAGCTACGGCACCTCCAGCTATGGCTACGACATCCGCTGCGCCCGCGAATTCAAGGTGTTCACCAACATCCACAGCACCGTGGTCGATCCCAAGAATTTCGATGAAAAAAGCTTTGTCGATTTTGAAGGCGACTACTGCATCATTCCGCCCAACAGCTTTGCGCTGGCCCGCACCGTCGAGTACTTCCGCATTCCGCGCGATGTGCTGACCGTCTGTCTGGGCAAGAGTACCTATGCGCGCTGCGGCATCATCGTCAATGTGACGCCGTTCGAGCCCGAGTGGGAAGGCTATGTAACCCTCGAGTTCTCCAACACCACGCCGCTGCCGGCCAAAATCTATGCGGGCGAGGGCTGCGCGCAGGTGCTGTTCCTGCGCGGTGATGAGCCCTGCGAGGTGAGCTACAAGGACCGCAACGGCAAGTACCAGGGCCAGCATGGCGTCACCTTGCCAAAGGCCTGACAACGCCGCGCTGAGCCCCACAGCCACTCCCGTTTTGGAGTGGCTTTTTTACTGGAGGGTGGCAGCGTCGCCAGGGCCTTTGCAAATTTTCTTCAATGGGGGCGCTGCGGGCCCATTTTCTGCGCGCTCGGGAGCCGGTCTTACGTGCTGGGCCACCGCAAATGCGCTACTGTAGACGGATCAATAACAGAGGCAGTGCCAGGGCACTGCAAGGAGAGCGACCATGAAATGGGAAGGCAACCGCGAATCGAGCAATGTGGAAGACCGCCGCGGCAGTGGTGGCGGGGGCGGCGGAGGCTTTGGCCTGGGCGGGCGCAGCATCGGCATTGGCACCGTGGTGCTGGCGCTGATTGGCTGGGGGGTGTTTGGCATCAACCCGCTCACCACCATCGGCGTGCTCTCGGGGGGGGGCTCGCCCGCGCCCACGCAGCAAGGCCCGGCCAAGGCGCCACCGGCCAATGACCAGGGGGCCAAGTTTGTCTCCACCGTGCTGGCCTCGACCGAAGATGTCTGGAGCGATATCTTCACCAAGGGTGGCGCCCAGTACCGCGCGCCTCGCCTGGTGCTGTTCACCGGCGTCACGCGCACCGCCTGCGGCACCGGCCAGTCGGCGATGGGCCCGTTCTACTGCCCCGGTGACCAGAAGGTGTACCTGGACATGGATTTCTTCAACACCATGAGCCGCCAACTGGGCGCGCCCGGTGAGTTTGCGCGCGCTTATGTGGTGGCGCACGAGGTGGGCCACCATGTACAGAACCTGCTGGGTATCTCGGGCAAGGTCGATGCGATGCGTGGCCGCATCAGCGAGCGCGAGCAAAATGCGCTGTCGGTGCGGCTGGAGCTGCAGGCCGACTGCTATGCCGGCATCTGGGCCAACCATTCCCAGCAGGCCAAGAGCTGGCTGGAGCAGGGCGACATTGAATCGGCCGTGAATGCCGCTCAGCAGATCGGTGATGACAAGCTGCAGCGCGAAGCCACCGGCACCGTGCGCCCCGACAGCTTCACCCACGGCTCCAGCGCCCAGCGCGTGCGCTGGTTCACGCAGGGCTACAAGACCGGCAGCGTCCAGTCTTGCGATACCTTCCAGGCCGGCAGCCTGTGATGCACTTGGCCCCGGCCGCTAAAAATCGGGCTGGGCCGATGCGCTGCGGCCTTCCGCTGCAGGCTGGCGGCGCCCGTTTCTACGCTGGCCAGCCAGGATTTTCAGGGGCCGCGTGCGAATCCGTAAGGCAAGACAGGGTTAAGCCAAGCGCCGATTTGTCTGCAGTGCGACAATAGGGGGCTTACATGACAAATTCTTTCTCCAACCTTCATCTGGCCGAGCCCCTGGCCAAAGCCATCTCTGAGATGGGCTACGCATCCATGACTCCCATTCAGGCACAGGCCATCCCTGTGGTGCTGACTGGGAAAGACGTCATGGGTGCTGCACAAACTGGCACGGGCAAGACAGCTGCTTTCTCATTGCCGCTGCTCCAGCGGATGATGGTGCACGAAAACAGCTCGGCATCGCCCGCGCGCCATCCGGTGCGTGCGCTGGTGCTGCTGCCTACGCGTGAACTGGCCGACCAGGTCGCCCAGCAGATTGCCCAGTTCGCCAAACACACCAAGCTGCGCAGCACCGTGGTGTTTGGCGGCATGGACATGAAACCGCAAACCCTGGAGCTTAAAAAGGGTGTGGAAATCCTGGTGGCGACCCCCGGTCGCCTGCTGGACCACATCGAGGCCAAGAACGCGGTGCTCAACCAGGTGGAGTACGTGGTGCTGGACGAGGCCGACCGCATGCTCGACATCGGTTTTCTGCCCGATCTGCAGCGCATCCTGTCCTTTCTGCCCAAAAAGCGCACCACCCTGCTGTTCTCGGCCACGTTCTCGCCCGAGATCAAGCGCCTGGCCGGCAGCTACCTGCAAGACCCGGTCACGATCGAGGTTGCACGCCCCAACGAAACCGCGTCCACCGTCGAGCAGCGCTTCTACGCTGCCTCTGACGATGACAAGCGCCGTGTGCTGACCAAGGTGCTGCGCGAGCGCCAGATCCGCCAGGCCTTTGTGTTCGTCAACAGCAAGCTGGGTTGCTCGCGCCTGGCGCGTACGCTGGAGCGTGAGGGCCTGCGAGCCGCAGCGCTGCACGGCGACAAGAGCCAGGACGAACGCCTCAAGGCGCTCGAAGCCTTTAAGCAAGGCGAAGTCGATCTGCTCGTCTGCACCGATGTGGCCGCCCGTGGTCTGGACATCAAGGATGTGCCCGCCGTCTTCAACTTTGATGTGCCCTTCAATGCCGAAGACTATGTGCACCGCATTGGCCGCACCGGCCGTGCTGGCGCATCCGGTCTGGCCGTCACGCTGGTCTCCCATGCCGATGCCCGCCATGTGTCGGACATCGAGAAGCTGATCAAGAAGAAGATCGACGTCGAGAACTTTGCGCTGGACGAGCAACCCCAGCGCGAGCGCTTCAACGATGGCAACCGCGAACGCCGTGAGCGTGAAGCCGGCCGTGAGCGCGACAGCTCGCGCAGCCGCGACCGCCGCGCGCCGCGCGAGGACGACGCGCAGGACCGCCGTGAGCGCTACCGCCCGGCACCCGTCTCGCGCGATCCCTTCTTTGACAAGCCTTACGAGCCCAAGGCGGCCGAGCCCGCTGCCTGGGATGCGAACGCCAAGCCGGCGCCAGCACGTGGACCCGGCATCAAGCCACGCCGCAAGGTCGCTGCGCTGTTCAAGCCTTCGCCGGCATCTGAATAATCTCGGTAACGACGATGGACCAACGCCTCAGCTAACCGCTGAGGCCTTTTTTTGTTGCGCTCATCCCGGCTGCTGGGCCTGCTCGCAATCGACATGGATCAGCTCGCGCTCGGCCAGCGTATTGCCAAAGCGCACCGCGCTCAGGCAGCCACCCCAGACGCAGCCGGTATCGAGCGCCAGCAGATGGGGGCGCTGCAGATCGCCCAGGGTGGACCAGTGGCCAAAGGCAATGGTGGTGTTGGCAGTGGCGCGCCCGGGCAGGTCAAACCAGGCGGTCAGACCTTCGGGGGCATCGGCCAGGCTCTCGGTACTGTCAAAGTCCAAGCTGCCATCGGCATGGCAAAAGCGCATGCGCGTGAGCACGTTGGTGATCATGCGCAGACGCTCCATGCCCGTGAGCTCCGGATCCCATTGCGCAGGGATATTGCCGTACATGGCTTGCAAGAAGCTGGTCAGCTCTTCGCTGCGCAGCACCGCTTCCACCTCGGCCGCATAACGCAGCGTGTCGGCTGCATTCCAGCTGCGGTGCACGCCGGCATGCACCATCAGCAGTTGTTCACCCGCCACTGTGTGCGTACGCGCCAGCGGCTGCTGGCGCAGCCATGCCAAGAGCTGTGCGGCATCGGGTGCCTGCAGCACTTCCAGCAAGGTGTCGCGCCGGGAGAACTTGCGCCGGCCATGGGCAGCCGCCAGCAGGTGCAGGTCATGGTTGCCCAGAAGGGCCTGGATGCTGCCGTCCGCGTCTATGCAGCGGCGCAGGGTCTGGGCCGATTCGGGGCCCCGGTTGACCAGGTCGCCCAGCAGATAGACCGTGTCGCGGCTGGGGGAGAAGTCGATTTTGGCCAACAGACGGCCCAAAGCGCTATCGCAGCCTTGGATATCGCCGATACAGTAAAGTGACATGCTTGTTGAACTACCTGTGAACTATTTTGTTAGACGTACTCTTGATCGCGCTTTTGACCTTGCTCAACGGGGTCTTTGCCATGTCCGAGCTGGCGCTGGCCAGCAGCCGCAAGTCCCGTTTGCTGGCCATGGCCGAAAGTGGCGACAAGGGCGCCAAGGCGGCGCTGGATCTGCTGAGCAATCCTACCCAATTTCTGTCCTCGATTCAGGTGGGTATTACCTCGATCGGCATGCTCAACGGCATTTTTGGTGAAGCGGCCTTCAGCGACGGGCTGGCGCAATCGCTGATCACCTGGGGCATGCCGGCCTCGTTTGCGTCGGTGGTGGCCACCACCACGGTGATCATTGTCATTACCTTCATGACCATTGTGTTTGGCGAGCTGGTGCCCAAGCGCATTGGACAGATGTACCCCGAGGCGTCGTCGCGCCTCATTGCGCTGCCGCTCACCTGGGTGTCGCGCATCGCCAAGCCTTTTGTCTGGCTGCTGGCCATTTCTGCACAAGGCGTGCTGCGCCTTCTGCGCATCAAGGATGAATCGGACCGCGCGGTGACCGAAGAGGAAATCGTCGCCAGCCTCGATGAAGGGCGAGACGCTGGCGTGATCGAGCACCACGAACACCAGATGGTGCAGAACGTGTTCCATCTGGATGACCGCCCCCTGATCTCGATGATGGTGCCCCGGGGCGATGTGGAATGGCTCGATGCCAATCTGACCGTGGCCGAGGCCTTGCATGCGGTGCGTGCCTCCAGTGGCAAGGGAGCGCATTCCTGGTATCCCGTCTGCCGCGAATCGCTGGACAACGTGGTGGGCCTGGTCAGCGTGGCGCACCTGCTCGACGTCGTCGATACGCACAACACCGCGATTGCGAAGGTGGCCTTGGCGGCCAGCTACGTGCCCGAAACGCTCAGCGGCTTTGAACTGCTCGAGCAGTTCCGCGCGCGCGCGGGCCGCATGATTTTTGTTGTCGATGAATACGGGGTCGTGCAAGGCATCATCACGCCGCGTGACTTGCTCGAAGCGATTACCGGCGAGCTCAAACCCGGGGCCGCCAGCGAGGCCTGGGCGGTACAGAACGACGATGGCTCCTGGTACCTTGATGGCCTGATGCCGGTATCCGAATTGAAGGCGCGTTTGGAAATCAAGGAGTTGCCCGATGAGGACAAGGGCCGCTATAACACCTTGGCTGGCATGTTGATGGCCGAATCGGGCCATCTGCCGCCGTTGGGTGAAAAGATTTATTGCGCGGGTTGGGTATTTGAGGTTCTGGCGCTGGAAGGCAAGCGCGTCGACAAGGTAATCGCCAGGCTGGACGTGATGGCACTCGATTACTGAAAGTTACAGGTAGGGGGATCCAGGTTTACCATTCCTTTAAATAGAAAAATGTGTGGACTTACTCGGTTATTGCATTTTTAGGTATACTGCAAACGTTAACCGAATTGAATGGATATTAAACATGCCTACTTTGAAGGAAATCGATGCCCAACTGGCAGCACTGCAACAACAGCGTGAAGAAGTTCGTCGCAACGAACTGAAGACCGCTGTCGACCAGGTGCGCAAGCTTGTGGCAGATTACGGCCTGACCGAACAGGATGTATTCCCTCCTGCACGTGGCCGCTCGGCTTCCGCAGGCTCTAAAGTCGCTCCCAAGTACCGCGACCCAGCAACGGGCGCTACCTGGACGGGCCGTGGCAAGGCGCCAAAGTGGATTGAAGGCCAGGATCGTGAAAAGTTCGCGATTTAAGTGGGGCGTCCTTCAAATAAAAAACCTGCTTCGGCAGGTTTTTTTTCGTTGCGGGGTCGACTTGTCGGGCAGCTTTATAAAAATTCCTACATCTCTTCTTCATTTCTCCTATTTTTGTAGGAGTGGATTGTTGCTAACTATCCGTTGAGCGATCCATCATATCTGAGCGATGCTAAATGTATGCAATTGCTCATAGTGCCTTGCTATAATTGCATTTGCTAATCTATAGGCTTATTCATTTTTTTTACGATTTTGTAGATTTTATGGAGGCCTGGCAGCGGATTGGCAGTTTGCGGAGTGGGTCGCATTTCGATGCCCATGGTGTCCGGTATGGATGGTTAATGGGAATGCGCAAATCGCATTGCGATCACTCCTGCGATTGCACCTGGGATTGCAGGGCTTAGCCTTTGGATGACATATGCAGGACCAGGCCCGGGAGTAGACTGTTTGCAGCGTTCCGTCTAATACGCGTAAAACAGGAGTCACGATGAAATCAGGTGATCATGAGGCAGCGCAACACGCCTTCGCCTCGACCCTCCAAGCCCTCTCGATCCCTTCGTCCAAGAAGTCTGGCAAAGGTGGCAAGGCCAAGTTCTATTCGCTGCCCGAGCTGAGCAAACAATTCCCCAATATCCAGCGCCTGCCGATGTCCCTGCGCATTGTGCTGGAGTCGGTCTTGCGCAACTGCGATGGCCAGCGCGTGCTGCCCGAGCATGTGGAGCAGCTGGCCAACTGGAAGCCGCAGGCCGAACGCACCGAAGAGATTCCCTTTGTCGTGGCACGCGTTGTGCTGCAGGATTTCACCGGCGTGCCGCTGCTCGCCGACCTGGCTGCGATGCGCAGCACGGCCGAGCGCATGGGCAAGAACGCCAGCGCCATCGAGCCGCTGGTGCCTGTCGATCTGGTGGTGGACCACTCGATCATGGTCGATTACTACGGCAGCAAGAACGCGCTGGACCTGAACATGAAGCTGGAGTTCGAGCGCAACAACGAGCGCTACCAGTTCATGAAATGGGGCATGCAGGCCTTTGACACCTTTGGCGTGGTGCCGCCGGGCTTTGGCATCGTGCACCAGGTCAATCTGGAATACCTCGCGCGCGGCGTGCACCAGGACAAGCACCATGTCTACTACCCCGACTCGCTGGTGGGCACTGACAGCCACACGACGATGATCAATGGTGTGGGCGTGGTGGCCTGGGGCGTGGGCGGCATCGAGGCCGAAGCTGCGATGCTGGGCCAGCCGGTCTACTTCCTCACGCCCGATGTGGTGGGCTTTGAGCTCTCGGGCAGCCTGCGCGAAGGCGTGACCGCCACCGACCTGGTGCTGACCGTCACCGAGATGCTGCGCCGTGAAAAGGTCGTGGGCAAGTTTGTCGAGTTCTTTGGCGAGGGCACGCGCAGCCTGTCGGTGCCTGACCGCGCCACCATCGGCAACATGGCGCCCGAGTACGGTGCCACGATGGGCTTCTTCCCGGTCGATGACAAGACCATGGACTACTTTGAAGGTACGGGCCGCAGCAAGGCCGAGATTGCCGCCTTTGAAGCGTACTTCAAAGCCCAGGGCCTGTATGGCGTGCCCCGGGCGGGAGACATTGATTATTCCCAGGTCGTGCGGCTGGACCTGGGCACGGTGGCGCCCAGCCTGGCGGGCCCCAAGCGGCCCCAGGACCGTATCGAGATCGGCCAGGTGGCTGCCAAGTTTGACATGCTGTTCAGCGCGCCGGGGGCCCAAAACGGCTTCAACCTGCCTGCAGACCAGCTGGCCCGGCCCGTCAAGGTGCGCATCAATGGCGCGGGCGAGACGGCCGAGCCGTCCACCAAGCCCTTGCCGGCCGGCTCGCCGCGCAATGCCGAGGAGATGGTCGCCAACAAGCCCGCGGTGGTGGATGAAGAAGCCAGCCTGCATGCGGCCGATGCCCATGCCGAGCGCATCGACGGGCGCGATGTGGACCTGCACAACGGCGATGTGCTGATTGCCGCCATCACCAGCTGCACCAACACCTCCAACCCCAGCGTGATGCTGGCTGCAGGCTTGCTGGCCAAGAAGGCCGTCAAGGCTGGCCTGCGTGTGCAGTCGCACATCAAGACATCGCTGGCCCCTGGCTCGCGCCTGGTGACCTTGTATTTGACCGAGTCGGGTCTGCTGCCCTATCTGGAGCAACTGGGCTTCAATATCGCCGGTTATGGCTGCACCACCTGCATCGGCAATGCTGGCGATCTGCTGCCGGAATTCAACAGCGCCATCCAGCACCATGACCTGGTCTGTGCGGCCGTGCTGTCGGGCAACCGCAACTTCGAGGCGCGCATCCACCCCAATATCCGCGCCAACTTCCTGGCCAGTCCGCCGCTGGTGGTGGCCTATGCGATTGCCGGCAATGTGCGCAAGGACCTGATGACCGAGCCGGTGGGCCAGGGCAAGAATGGCCGCGACGTCTACCTGGGCGATATCTGGCCGACGACCGACGAGGTGCAGAAGCTGATGAAATTTGCGATGAACGGCAAGGCTTTCCGCGCCAACTACGAAAAGGTCAGCAGCGAGCCGGGCAAACTCTGGGAAAAGATCAAGGGCGTGACCGGCGCCACCTATACCTGGCCGCAGAGCACCTATATTGCCGAGCCCCCCTTTTTCAAGGACTTCTCGCTGGCAGCGCCCGAGCCGCGTGCCGATCAGCGCGACAATGCGGTGCGCAAGGCCAGAGTGATGGCTTTATTTGGTGATTCGATTACCACTGACCATATCTCGCCCGCTGGATCGATCAAGGACAGCTCGCCCGCCGGCCAATGGCTGCTGGCCAACGGCGTCAAGAAGAGCGAGTTCAACAGCTATGGATCGCGCCGCGGTAACCATGAGGTGATGATGCGCGGCACCTTCGCCAATGTGCGCATCAAGAACCTGATGCTGGCGGCCAAGCCGGACGGTTCGCGCGAAGAGGGTGGCCTGACGCTCTACCAAAATCCGGGCGACGAACAAGGCAGCAAGCTCTTCATTTACGATGCCGCCATGCGCTATATGGCAGCGGGCACGCCCACTGTGGTGTTTGCCGGCGAGGAATACGGCACGGGCTCGAGCCGCGACTGGGCGGCCAAGGGCACCCAGTTGCTGGGTATCAAGGCAGTGGTGGCGCGCAGTTTCGAGCGCATCCACCGCGCCAATCTGGTGGGTATGGGCGTGCTGCCGCTGCAGTTCAAGCAAGGTGAAAGCTGGGAGAGTCTGAACCTGCGCGGCGACGAGCTGATCGACATCGTGCCCGACCCGTCGCTGGCGCCGCGCAGCAAGGCCAAACTGGTCATCCAGCGCGCCGATGGCAGCGTTACCGAAGCCGAGCTGGTGTTGCGTATTGACACGCCTATCGAGGTCGAATACTACAGGGACGGCGGTATACTCCCCTTCGTTTTACGCCAATTGCTGTAAGAGTTGACCTACACGCGACTGACACGGGCCTTGTTACGACGAGGCCCGTTTGCATTTGTTGACCGTTACTGGTCAAATAGATGGACGTTAGTTTACTTTTAATTACATTTAGCCAACTATGGCCCATCCCTACACCCCCTTGTCGCTAGGCAGGCGCATGCACGAGATCCACACGCGGATCATGTGGTGTCTGCTCGCTGGCGGGGTGCTGTTGGCGGGGCTGGTGTCTACCGATGCGCAGGGCGTGGGCTTTGCCCGGGCGCTGCAGACCTGGATACAGGTGCTGCTGCTGCTCGCAGCTCTTGCCACCTTGGGTTGGGGCGGGCGCCTGTTGCTGCAGGGCACGGCCGGCAGTGCGTTCATGGGCCGGCCGCTGTGGGTCTGCAGTGCCGTCGCGCTGGGCGGCTTTGCGGTGTTGCTGGCGCTGCCGCTGCGGCTGTCTGAACACGGCAGCCGGCCGGCCTTGTGGCTGGAGCTGGCGGTCAATATTTTGCTATCAATATGCCTATTGATAGTCTCCATAGATTTATTGTCGTCTGCGCGGCGCAATAGCCCGGGCGCCGTGCCCCGAGCCAGCCATTGGTTGCACCTGCAAAGCAATGGCGCGGTGCTCACGGCGCTGGCGCTCTTGGTGGCGGTCACGGCAGGGGTGGCGCAGGGCCTGGTCGATCTGGAAGGCATGCGCCGCTATGTCTTGCCGCTGGGCATGCTGGCCTGCTGCGCCTGGGCTGCGCTGCAGAGCCGCCATTTTGCGGGCCAGTCCGGCCGCTGGACGGTGTTGAGACTCGCGGCCGCCTTGGCCGTGGGCGCAGCAGCCATCTTGCTGGGCGCGGGCAGCCACTGGGCCATGCTGCTGGAGCAGGCGGCCTGGTGCTATGCGTTGTCGGTGCTGGCCCTGGTGCTGGTCATGGCCTCGCTGCGCCACAGCCTGGTGGGCTGGGCCTCGGCCCATCCTGCGCGCCTGCAAGGTGAGGAGTGGCTGGAGCAGGCCCCCATTGGTGTCGTGCGGGTTGACGGCTCGGGCTCCATCGTCCATGCCAACCGCACCCAGCTCGACTGGCTGGGCGTGCCCAGCCTGGTGGACCAGCCCTGGACCGAAGCGCTGGCGCCGAGCCTGCGCAACCAGGCGCCCGATTGGCTCGCACGCTTGCGCGCGGGGCAGTCGCTCGCCTTTGAGCAAAGCATGGATACGCCCCAGGGCCTGCGCCACTTCCAGACCGATATCCTGGTCGCCCCGCAAGGGCGCGATGCGCATGCCTTCATGCTGCTCTCGCACGATGTGTCGATGCAAAAACTGATGGTCGGCCGCGTGCAGGAGCAGCAGTCGCAACTGGTGTCGCTGGTCAGTGCCATCCCGGACCTGGTCGTGCTCAAGGGGGCCGATGGGCGCTTTTTGCACTGCAACCAGGCCTTTGAGCGCCTGGTGGGCCTGGCACACGCGCAGATCATCGGCCGCACGACCTCGGACCTGGGCCTGCAAGGGCGCATGCCCTCCGATTGGGAGACTGATCTGCGTGCGCGCAATGCCAACACGCCGGTGGTCTATGAAGAGACCTTGCAGTTTGCCGACAATGGCTACCAGGGCCGTTTCGAGATCACCAAATCGGCCATCCGTGCTGCCAATGGCGAGGTCACCGGCCTGCTGTGCATCTGCCGCGATCTGGCCGAGCGCAGCCGCGCCCGCAAGGAAATCGAGCGCCTGGAGTTCTTCGATGTGCTCACTGGCCTGCCCAACCGCCGCATGCTGATGGACCGGCTCGAATGGTCGATCATCGCCTGCAAGCAGCGCGGCACCTATGCGGCGCTGCTGTTCATCGATCTGGACAATTTCAAGGACCTCAATGATTCGCTGGGCCACCAAAAGGGTGACCGGCTGCTGTGCGAAGTGGGCAAGCGCCTGATTGCCAGCGTGCGCAGCGGCGATGTGGTGGCGCGCTTTGGCGGTGACGAGTTTGTCGTGCTGGTCGAGAACCTGGGCGCCGAGCGCGTGCAGGCCGAAGCCCATGTGCGCTCGGTGGTCGAGCATGTGATCACCCGGTTCAAGCAGCCCTTTGTGCTCGACGGCCAGTCCCACCACAGCACGCCCAGCATTGGCGTGACCGTGTTTGGCGACCAAGAATCGCTGACGGTGCAGGAGCTGCTCAAGCGCGCCGACCTGGCGATGTACGAGGCGAAATCGGCCGGCCGCAACACGCAGCGCTTCTTTGATCCGCAGATGCAGGCCATCGTCAACGCGCGTGCCAACCTGGAAAGTGATCTGCGCCAGGCCATCCATGACGGCGAGCTGCAGGTTTACTACCAGCCGGTGATGAATGGCAGCGGCAGCCTGGTGGGCGCGGAAGCCTTGGTGCGCTGGCGCCACCCGGCGCGTGGCCTGGTCATGCCGATCGAGTTCATCGACCTGGCCGAGCAGACCGGGCTGATTGTCGACCTGGGCAACTTCGTGATGCGCACCGCCTGCGAGCAGCTGGCGCTGTGGGCCGCCAGCCCTTCCACCCAGGCGCTGACCATGTCGGTCAATGTGAGCCCCCGGCAGTTCCATAACCAGGGCTTTGTTGACGAGGTGCTGGGCATTGTGGCGCAGACGGGTGCCAACCCCGCACGCCTGAAGCTGGAGCTGACCGAGAACCTGCTGCTGGGCGATGTCAATGAAACCGTCAACCGCATGCGCCAGCTCAAGGAGCGCGGCGTGGGCTTCTCGCTCGATGACTTTGGCGTCGGCTACTCGTCGCTGTCCTACCTCAAGCGCCTGCCGCTCGACCAGCTGAAGATCGACCGCAGCTTTGTCAGCGATGTGCTGAGCGACGTCAGCGACGCGGTGATTGTGCGCACCATCCTGGCGCTGGCCCACAGCCTGGAGCTCGAAGTGGTGGCCGAAGGCGTGGAGAACTCCGAGCAGGTGGATTTCCTCGTCAGCAACGGCTGCAAGCGCTTCCAGGGCTTCCACTTTGGCCGCCCGGTGCCGATTGGCGAGTTCGAGCGCCTGCACGGCTTCGCCAGCTTCCGGCCGGCTTGAGCCCCACGGCCGATACAGTGTTGTGGGCTGCTGCAGCCAGGCACGTGGCAGTTGCGCTAGCGCACAAGGCAGGCCCTGCAATCTGGGCACAATGGCGGTATGCATGAACAGATTTTGATCGCCGGCGGCGGTATCGGCGGCCTGGCTGCTGCGCTGGCCGCCCTTCGCGCGGGCACCGAGGTGCGCCTGTTTGAGCGCGCTGCGCAGTTCAGCGAGGTGGGCGCCGGTGTGCAGCTGGGCCCCAACGTCGTGCGGCGCCTGCAGGCCTGGGGCCTGCAAAAGCCGCTGCAGGCGGTGGCAGCCTTTCCGCAGGCGCTGGTCTCGCGCAATGCCATCAGCGGCCAGGAGCTGGCCCGGCTGGACTTGGGTGCACACGCGGTGGCACGCTATGGCGCAGCCTACGCCACCATCCACCGCGCCGACCTGCACCAGCTGCTGCTCGATGCGGTGCGGCCCAGCGCCGATCTGCACCTCAACCTGGACAACGCCGTGGACTACCACGAGGACAACGGCCGCGTCGTCACCCTCACCACCAAGCAGGGCAAGCAGATCGAGGGCGATGCGCTGGTGGGGGCCGATGGCATCTGGAGCCGCACGCGGCTGCGCCTGCTCCATGATGCGCCCCCGCGCGTGACCGGCCACCTGGCCTACCGGGCACTGGTACGCCAGAGCGATCTGCCGGCGGCCCTGCGCACCGACGTGGTCAGCGCCTGGATGGGGCCGCGCTTTCATGCAGTGCAGTACCCCGTGCGCGGCGGCGACATGCAGAACCTGGTCATCATTGTCGAGGGCGCCGCGCCCGATGACCTGGAGCACTGGGACCATGCCGGCAACGGCGCAGATCTGCTGCGGTGCCTGGCCGGTGCGCACCGCCAGTTGCTGGGGCTGGTGGAAGCGGTCAGTGCCACAGGCGCGGCCTGGCGGCTCTGGCCGCTGGCAGACCGTGCACCGATGGCCGGCCCCCAGGAGATGGCGCAAGGCCTGGTCGCGCTGCTGGGCGATGCCGGCCACCCGATGCGGCCCTACCTGGCCCAGGGCGCCGGCATGGCGATTGAAGATGCAGCCGAGCTGCAGCGGGCCTTGACCATGCACGACCTGGAGATGCCACTGCGCCTGCGGCGCTATGCGCTCAACCGCTGGCAGCGCAATGCCCGGGTGCAGGCGCGGGCGATCCGCAATGGCGAGATTTTTCATGCACGCGGCCTGGTGGCCCTGGGGCGCGATACGGCGCTGCGCGCGCTGGGCGCCAAGCTGATGGATGTGCCCTGGCTGTACCGGGGCGATGGTTCATCGGCCTCGGTGCTGTAGTGCGGGCTTGCCAAGCCGCGCAAACCGCGCAAGTCCCGATGGGGCCTTAACTGCGCGCCGACGCCTGCTGCGCCAGCAGCGGCGACTGCGGCAAAAAGCGGAAGGCCAGGCAGCCGAGCATCAGCATGCCCGCGACAAACAGCATCACATACTGGTAGATCTCGCCGCCGTGCTGCTGCGCGTACGACGCGACGATGCCCGAGAGCCACTGCATCAGCGCCACACCCAGGAACATCGCCATCGTGTAGACCGACAGCGCGCGGCCGGTGGTCTCCTTGGGGTAGGAGGAGCGCACATCGGCGTACTGCAGCACCGAGTAGCCCGAGGCCAGGCCCATGAACATGATCAGCGCCACGGTGGCCGCCGCATGGTGCACAAAGGCCAGCGCGCAGAAGGTGCAGGCCATCACCGCCGCCCCGGCGATGATGCGGCGCCGGCGCCGGGCCGGGCCCGGATCGAGCCGGCCAAAGACCGAGGGCGTGAACAGCGAGATCATCGAGACGATCAGGGCCACGTTGCCAGTCGCCACCAGCGAGAAGCCATAGCGGTCGATCAGCATCGGGCTGAGCCAGAGCCCGCGCACCGTCAGAAACGAGGCATAGCCCACCATACCCATGATGGCGATCGCCCAGGTGTGCGGCACCAGCAGCAGGCCGCCAAAACCCTTGACGGCGGTGAGCCAGCTGGGCTTGGGCAGGTCATCGCTGGGCAGGTGCGGCTCGTGCACGCGCAAAAAGATCGCTATCCAGGACAGCGCGCAGAGCACCGCCAGCAGGCCAAAGCCCCAGCGCCAGCCGTAGTGCTGCACCAGCCAGGCCAGCGGCGTGCCGGTAAACAGCAGGCCCAGGCCGCCCACGCCCATGCCGACGCCGGACATGAACGCAAAGCGGTCGCTCGGGAAATGGCGCGCAATGAACATCGTGCAGGCCAAAAACGCAGGCGAGCAGCCAATGCCGATCAGCAGCTGGCCCAGCATCAGCCCGTGGTAGCTGGGCGCAAGCGCCGAGATCAGCGAGCCGGCAATGGCCAGCGGGAAGGCGGTGAGCACGGTCTTGCGCAGGCCATACAGGTCCATGCCCACGCCCATGAACAGCTGCGTGACGCCAAACGACAGGCCGAACAGCCCGGCAAAGGCGCCCAGCGACTCGGCCGAGAGCCCGAAATCGGTGCGCAGCCCATCGGCAATTATGGAGGTGACGGTGCGGAAGGCCTGGCTCAGCGAGAAGGCCGACAGCAAGGTCAGCAGCATGGCCCAGAGCAGGGTGGACGAGGGTGCCGCGGGGCGCCCGGTGGGGGAGGGTGTAGGTGGAACCGGCATGGCTGAGAGTGAGCGAAACAAGCCAGGGCCAGAAGGTGCCGGTCCTATTGGAGTCGCTAACATAACCCTTGATACGCCGCTCTCAAGCCTTGCCGTACGTTTGTACTGTCTGCGGCTTGATGCCTCGTCACAACCGCTAACCTTCGGTTTGCTGGGTGATGTAAGCGCCTCTTAATATGCGCCATTGGCCAGCAGGGGGCTGGCGCGGCTTGTTATATGCGCCTGTCACTATAGAGGACTCTGGCCGGCTCTGCACGGCGCGGTGTCACTTGAGGCAACCCTGGGTGGACTGGCGGGCCGCCGTGCCTCAGAGGTGGGTGCGCAGCGTCCAGATCTCGGGGAAGAGCACGACGTCGAGCATTTTCTTCAAGTAACTCACGCCGCCGGTGCCGCCGGTGCCGCGCTTGAAGCCGATCACGCGCTCGACGGTGGTCAGGTGGCGGAAGCGCCAGAGCCGGAAGGCATCCTCGATATCGGTCAGCTTCTCGCCCAGCTGGTACAGATCCCAGTACTTGTGCGGATCGCGGTAGACGGTGATCCAGGCCTGCTGGACCCCTTCGCTCTCGGCGTAGGGCTGGGTCCAGTCGCGCTGCAGCGCCTCGGCCGGCACGGCAATGCCTTCGCGGGCCAGCAGCTGCAGCGCAATGTCGTAGAGCGAGGGCGACTCGTAAGCCGCCTGCACCTGGGCCAGCAGGTCTGCCCGGTGTGCATGGGGCTTGAGCATGGCGGCGTTCTTGTTGCCCAGCGAGAACTCGATGCTGCGGTACTGCGCGCTTTGGAAGCCGCTGGAGTTGGCCAGGTAGGGGCGCATGGCCGTGTACTCGGGCGGGGTCATTGTCGAGAGCACGGTCCAGGCATTGACCAGCTGCTCCATGATGCGCGAGACGCGCGCGAGCATCTTGAAGGCCTCGGGCTTGGTATTGTCTGCCGGATTGGCCATGGCCTGCATGGCGGCGCGCAGCTCATGGAGCATCAGCTTCATCCACAGCTCGCTGGTCTGGTGCTGCACGATGAACAGCATCTCGTCGTGCGCGGGCGACAGCGGGTGCTGGGCGTTGAGGATCTCGTCCAGGTGCAGGTAGTCGCCATAGCTCATGTCTTTGCTGAAATCGAGCTGAGCGCGCTCTTCATGCACAATGGATTCGGGCTTGCTGGGGGTGTCTCGCATGGTGTGTGGGGCAGTGCAAGCGGCGTCAATTGCAGCGCAAGAATGGCACTGCACAACCGGGCCGCAAGGCCTAAAGTGGCTGCATCGATTGTACTGAGGTGATTCGCATGAAACCGTCTGTCCCATCCACACCCAGCGCCACTTCTGACACCCCTGTGGCGCGCTGTGCTGCCGCGTTAGCTGCCTCCCGCGCGCAGCAAACCCTGGCCGATCCGCGCTGGGCCGATGTACAGGGCCGCCAGGCCGCAGCCGATGGCCGCTTTGTCTATGCGGTGCGCAGCACCGGCGTTTTTTGCCGGCCCTCCTGCAGCTCGCGCCTGGCCAAGCCCGAGAACGTCAGCTTTTTCGACACTGCCGCGCAGGCCCAGGCCGCCGGCTACCGCGCCTGCAAGCGCTGCCAGCCCGAAGCGGCGGCCAAGCCCGGCCATGCGGCGTTGATGGCCCAGCTCTGCGACTGGATCGCCAGCGCCGAAGACGAGCCCAGCCTGGCCGAGCTGGCCGAGCGCGCCGGCATGAGCCCCTTCCATCTGCAGCGCGTCTTCAAGGCGGCCGTCGGCGTATCGCCCAAGGCCTATGCCAAGGCCCAGCGCCGCCAGCGCCTGCAAACGGCGCTGGGCGATGCGCAAGAAGCGCCCCGCGTCATCGATGCGATCTTTGATGCCGGCTTTGCCAGCACCGCGCAGCTCTACCGCGACAGCCAGGCCGTGCTGGGCATGACCCCGCGCCAGTACCGCACAGGGGGCGCCGCGCAGCAGATCCGCTTTGGCGTGGCCGAATGCAGCCTCGGCCCCATCCTGGTGGCCGCCACCGCGCAGGGCATTTGCGCGATCTTGCTAGGCGACGATGCCGATGCGCTGGTGCAGGACCTGCAGCAGCGTTTTCCCAAAGCCCAGCTGGCCGGGGGCGACGCAGCCTTTGAGCGCTGGATGGCCCAGGTCATCGGCTTTGTCGATGAACCCACGCGCGGCCTGGCGCTGCCGCTGGATGTGCGCGGCACCGCGTTTCAGCAGCAGGTCTGGCAGGCGCTGCGGCTGATTCCCGTCGGCAGCACCGTCAGCTACAGCGAGCTGGCGCGCAAGCTGGGCATGCCCCAGGCCAGCCGCGCCGTTGCTGGCGCCTGCGCGGCCAATGCGATTGCCGTGGCCATTCCCTGCCACCGCGTGGTGCGCAATGACGGCGGCCTCTCCGGCTACCGCTGGGGCGTGGACCGCAAGCGCGCGCTGCTGCAGCACGAGGCCGAGCTGGCACCGCAGGCGCCACGGGTGGCGCGCCATGGCTAAGCGCACGGCCAGCGCTGCACAGGTTGCATTGCCGCTGGATGCCGAGGCCAGCGCGCCGCTGTTGCAGCCCACCGCCCCCGCAAAACCCGATGCAGATGGCGCAGATGTAGCCAGTGAGGCAAGCCTGCAGCGCTACGACTGGGCCGCTGTGGGCAGCGAGCTGAACCGCCAGGGCTGGGGCCTGCTACCAGGTTTGCTGGATGCCGCGCAATGCCAGAAGATGGCCGCGATGTATGGCGAAGCGGCGCATTTTCGCAGCCGCATCCAGATGCAGCGCCACGCCTTTGGCCGGGGCGAGTACCAGTACTTTGCCTACCCGCTGCCAGCGCTGCTGCAGGCTCTGCGCACGGCACTCTATGCCCGCTTGCAGCCCGTGGCGGAGCAATGGCGCGCGCAGCTCGCAGCCGCCGCGCCGCCTTGGCCTGCGCAGCATGCGGCCTTGCTGGCGCAGTGCCATGCAGCCGGCCAGCGGCGGCCCACACCGCTGCTGCTGCGCTATGGCGCGGGCGATTACAACTGCCTGCACCAGGACCTGTATGGCGCGCTGGTGTTTCCGCTGCAGGTGATTGTGCTGCTGTCGCAGCCGGGCGAGGATTTTGACGGGGGCGAGCTGGTGCTGACCGAGCAGCGCCCCCGCATGCAGTCGCGCGTGCAGGTGCTGCCGCTGCAGCGCGGTGATGCGGCCATCATTGCGGTGCGCGAGCGGCCGGTACGAGGCACGCGCGGCAGCTACCGGGTGCAGCACCGGCATGGGGTGTCCACGGTACTGCGCGGGCAGCGCCACACGCTGGGCATCGTGTTCCACGATGCGGAGTAAACACTGAAACAGCCCTGACTTTATCGCCCGCAGTCCATCCTCTATAGTGGGGATCCACGGCCGCCGCCGCCTTCTACCGACCCCGCCATGCCCCTGCCACTGACGACCCAAGTCGCCCTGCCTGCCAACTACCGCCCGCAGGACATGCTGGCCCTGCATGCCCGCGATGCCTTGCAGGCGTCCGAGAAGGTCGAAGGGTTGCGTGTCAGCAAGGGCTTGGTCTGGCAGGGGCAGCCTGCGCTGCTGCAGCTGGAGATGGTGGACGGCGCGTCCCGCGCGGTCGCCAGCTTGGCAGTCGATGGCACTGCGCCTACTGGCAACGACCCCGCTGCACTCGATGCGATGCTGGCGCGCATGCTGGGCCTGGGTGATGGGGCGGACCAGCTGGCACTGCAGCATGGCCAGCACCCGGTGCTGGGCCCCTTGCTGCTGGGCCAGATGGGCTTGCGTGTGCCCGCCAGCAGTAGCCCGTTTGAGGCGCTGGTCTGGGCCATCACCGGCCAGCAGATCAGCGTGGCAGCGGCCATTGCGCTGCGCAGGCGCCTGATTGCGGCAGCAGCGGTGCAGCACAGCAGTGGCATGCTCTGCCACCCCGATGCCGCCGCGCTGGCGGCGCTGACGCCCGAACAACTGCGCGCGGCGGGCTTTTCGGTCAGCAAGATCGCTACCCTGGAGCGCGTCTGCGCCGCTGTGCTGGATGGCAGCCTGCCACTCGATGCCTGGGCCGCCCAGCCCTTGCAGGCGCAAGATGCCCAGGCGATTGAAGATGCGCTATTGGCCATCAAGGGCATTGGCCCCTGGACGGTGCATTACGCCTTGCTGCGCGGCTTTGGTTGGCTGGATGGCAGCCTGCATGGCGATGTGGCGGTGCGCAATGCGCTGGCCCGCTTGCTGGATGTGCCCAGCGTCTCGCAGCGCGAGGCCGAGCAGTGGCTGGGTGCGTTCGCGCCCTGGCGGGCACTGGTGGCGGCCCACCTCTGGGCCAGCCTGTCGGCCAAAAGCTACTGAGGACTGGCCGCAGCCACCTGCAGCGCATCGCCACTGGCCGGGCGCAGCAGGCCCAAAACCACCAGGGCCGAGACCGTGGCTATCGCCGCCAGCACATACATAAGCTGTGCAAAGGCCTGGCCATAGGCCTTTTGCAAATCTGCTGCCGCACCCGGCTGGGCGGGCAACCGGGCCAGCGCCTGGCGCAGCTCGCCCATCGCCAGCTGCTGGGCGGCCGTTTGCAGGCTGGCCCCATCCAGCGCCGCGGGCAGATGCGGGCTGATCAAACCGGCCAGCAGGGCGGTCACCATCGCCAGCGCTATGCCTTCGCCGGCCACCCGCACGGTGCTGAAAATGCCGGTGGCCATGCCTGCGCGCTCCTGGGGCACCAAGCTCACCGACAGCCCATCCATCAGGCCCCAGGGCAGGCCCGCACCGCAGCCGATCAGCAAGAGCGGCAGCACCCGTGCCATGCCACCCGCATCCACAGGCACCTGCGCCAGCCACACCAGGCCGCCAGCCGCGATCAGCAAGCCAGCGGCCGAAATAGGGCCGGCGTGGAACCAGCGCGTGAGCCAGGCTGCGGCCAGCGGCACCACCAGCATCGGGGCCGACAGCGCCAGCATCCACCAGCCCGCCGCCACCTCGCTGTAGCCGGCAATGCCGATCAGCTGCAGCGGCAGCAGCACCAGCAGCACCACATAGCAGTAGCAGGTCGCAATGGGCAGCACCTGCACACCGATAAAGCGCGGGTAGCGGAACAGGCTCAGGTCCAGCATGGGCCGGGCCACGCGCCGCTCCACGGCGATAAAGAGCAGCAGCGCCGCGATGGATGCCAGCAGCAGTGCGATGACCTGCGGACTGCGCCAGCCCAGCGCGGCGGCCTGCACCATGCCCAGCGTCAGCAAGGCCAGCATGCTGGTGAACAGCAGCGCACCGGGCCAATCCAGCCCCTGGGCCTGCGGGTCGCGCGACTCGCGCATCGCCCCCATGCCCACCAGCAAGGCGACCAGGCCCAGGCCAGCGCAGAGCGCAAAACCGGCCTGCCAGCCGGCTTGCTCGATCAGCCAGCCCGTCAGCAGCGGGCCAAAGGCCAGGCCGGTGCCGAAGGTGGTGCCCAGCAGGCTAAAGGCCTGGGCGCGCTGGGCCGGCGCAAACTCCTGCGCCAGCGCGGCCGTGCCGCCGGCCAACGTTGCAGCTGCGGCCACGCCTTGCAGCGCACGCAGCAGGTCAATCTGCCAGACGCTGCGCGCCAGCACCAGCGCCAGGCCGGCCAGGCAGAAGGTCGACAGGCCCAGCAAAAAGAGCCGCTTGCGCCCCCACTGGTCGGCCAGCGCGCCGGCGGCCATCAGGCAACTGCCAAAGCCCAGCATGAAGGCATTGGTGATCCAGCCCAGGCTGGTGGCGCTGCCGCCCAGTGCGCGGCCAATTGCCGGCGTGGCCACGGCCCCGCCAGAAAAACTCAGCGGCAGCACCAGCGCTGCCAGACAGACGGATGCCAGAACCATCCAGGGCCCGCGCCAGACGGCGGGTAAAACACGGTGCATAGCCAACTCCTGCAAAAACACGCTGTGGAGCTTAATGAGGAATGAATCGCCGATAAACAGGCCAATCGTTGTTTGATTAACAACCAAAATTCCGTAATATGCGCGCATGGACAACCTCAACCACATCGCCGCCTTTGTGCAGGCGGCCGAGCGCCGCAGTTTTGTGGCCGCCGCCCGCGCCCTGGGCATCTCCGCGTCTGCCGTTGGCAAAAGCGTGGCCAAGCTGGAGGCGCAGCTGGGCACGCAGCTGCTGGTGCGCACGACGCGGCGGGTGTCGCTGTCGCATGAGGGCGAGCTGATGTACACGCACTGGCGCCGCATTCTGGATGACCTGCAGGATGCGCAGGCGCTGCTGTCGAGCACCCAAAGCAGCCCCCGGGGCCTGTTGCGCATAGGGCTGCCCACCATTGGCTACCGCTTTTTGCTGCCGGTGATTCCAGACTTCCGTGCGCGCTATCCGGACATTGAGCTGGACCTGGACTTCAACGACCGGCTGGTGGATGTGGTTGAGGCGCGCCTGGATGCGGTGATCCGCAGTGGGGTGCTGGCCGACTCCAGCCTCAGCGCCCGGCGCCTGGGCCTGTTCCGCTTTGTGCTCTGCGCATCCCCCGCCTATCTGGCGCAGCGCGGCCGGCCCCAGCGGCTCGAGGACCTGGCGGCGCACGACTGCCTGCGTTTTCGTTTTCCCACCTCGGGCAAGCTGCAGCCCTGGCAGATGGGCGGTGACACGGCCGAGGCACAGCAGGATGCCGCAGCCCACCCGCCGGCGCTGACCTGCAACAACATGGAGGCCTTGCGCGGCGCGGCGATCGCCGGCCTGGGCATCGCCTATATGCCCGATTTTCTGGCCCGCGACGCGCTGGCCGATGGCAGCTTGCAGACGGTGCTGGACGACTGTCTGACCTATTCCGGTCAGTTCAGCATCCTCTGGCCTTCGGGCCGGCTGATGTCGCCGCGCCTGCGCGTGTTTGTGGACTTTGTGGCCGAGCGGCTGTTCCAGCCACCGTCGCCATAAAGCCCATCGAGGCCAGGCGCAGGAGCATCAGCCGCCGTGTGCCGGAGCTGCCACCAGCAGGATGAAATGCGCAACGCCCCGGCCTTCGTTGGCAAAGTGGTGCTCGGTGTCCATCGCCAGCTGGGCGCTGTCACCCGCCTGCAGCAGCACCGAATCAGTACCGGTGAAGACGCGCAGGCTGCCGGTCTCGACATAGAACACCTCGCGTGTGCCCGGGCGGTGCGGCGCGAAGTGGCTGGAGCTCTGGCCGGGCGGCACCGCATAGTGCAGCAGCTCGAGCCCCGGCAGCGGGCGGGCCAGCGCCAGGCGCACGATGCCGGTGTCCTCATGCACAAAGCGCGCATGGTCGCCCGCGCGGGTGATCTGCGCCGGGGCAGGGCTTTGCACCAGGTCGCTCAGCTCGCAGCCCAGGCCGCGCGCAATGGCCATGGCGTTGCGCAGGCTCACGCTCAGTAGCCCCCGCTCCACCCGGGACAGCGCCCCGGAAGTTACGCCACTGGCCTGGGCCAATTGGTCCAGGGTGATGGCTAGCTGGGCGCGGCGGGCGCGCACCGCCAGGCCGAACTGCAGGTCGGAGTCCGCGCTGGGTGGGGAGTTTTCAGTCGACATGGATTGACGATATTTCGTGTAGGAAATATTATTTACCTATATGCAATTTCAACAAGAGCTCTCCCAATGTACCTGTTATTGAGTGCGTCGCCGGTCCTGGCCGTTATCGCCGGGTTGCTGCTGGGCCTGCGCTCGCTGTATGCGGCGCTGATCGGCGTGGCGTTGGCGCTGGTCGGCTGTGTGATGGCGTTTCCGCTCAGCGCGCCCGCAGCGCTGCAGGCCCTGGCCAGCTGGATGCCGGTGCTGGTCGAGGTGCTGCTGATTGTTGGCGGGGGCCTCTTGCTGTCCGAAGTGCTGCGCGCCGCCGGCGCGCAAAAGGCGCTGGCGCAATGGGTGATGGGCCGCACCGGCGAAGGCATGGGTGCGGTGTTGCTGGTGGTGCATGGGGTCACGCCCTTTGCCGAATCGCTGACCGGCTTTGGCATTGGCATCACGATTGGCATTCCACTGTTGGTGCACAGCGGTTTGCCGGCGCGCAAGATTGCGCTGATTGGCCTATTAGGCCTGTGCGCCGTGCCCTGGGGTTCGATGGGCCCGGGCACCTTGGTTGCCGCGACGATGGCCGGGCTGTCATTTGACGCGCTGGGCGTGGCCTCGGCGGCAGTGAGCGTGATCCCGATGGTGGTCGTGGGTGTGGCCGCCGCAGGGCTGGCCAGTGCGCCGGGCCGGCGTGCGGGGGCTATGCTGCAGGGCGCGCTGTCGGGCCTGTTGCTGGCACTGGCCATTGGGCTGAGCAATGCGGTGGTAGGTACCTCAGCCGCCGGAGCGCTGGGCGCCTTGCTGATGACCGTGCTCTGGCTTTGGTTGGGCCGGCGGGGCGCAGGCGCTTTTGCGGGCGATGCCGCTGCGCCGCTGGGCCCTCTGGGCTGGCGCGCGCTGGCCGCCTATGGCTTGCTGCTGCTCGGTGTGCTGGTGGCAGGGGCCGTGCTGCGGGCCTTGCAAGCTGCGGGCGCCTGGCATCTGCTGGCGTCACCGGCCTTGTGGCTGTTTGTGGCGGCGGCCTGGTTTGCGCGTGGCCTGCCAGCGCCCAGCAGCCTGCAGCGGGTGTGGCAGTCCTGGCGCCAGGTGGCGCCCGTGACGGGGCTGTTCATCGTGCTGGGTGTCGTGATGGCGGTATCTGGCATGGCCGCGCAACTGGCCCATGCCTTGGCCCAGGGCGGCAGCGCCTATGTGTTTGCTGCGCCTTTTGTCGGCGCGCTGGGCGGCTTTGTGACCGGCTCCAACACGGGGGCGAATGCGATGTTTGCCGCTACCCAGGCCGAGATTGCGCAGGCCTTGGGCGTCGCGGTGCTGCCCTTTATGGCGGTCCACAATGTCAGCGCGGCGCTGCTGCTGATGGCATCGCCCGGCAAGGTGGAGATGGCCTGCCAGCTGGTGTCCGGGACGGCACAGACTGAGCGCGCCTGGGTGCAGTCCCAGGTGCTGCTGGTCACCGGGCTGGCGGTGCTGCTGATGGCGGTGCTGAATGTGCTGCTCAGCGCCGTGCTGCAGCAGCCTTAGGCGCCAGTGTGGCCACCAGTTCGGGCAGCTGTGGCTGGGTCTGGCGTGCGGAGGTGTTGCTGAGCCAGCGGCCCAGGTGCTTGCGCTGGCAGACCTGCAGCTCGCTCAGCAGTGCATGGCTGGGGTCGGGGATATGCCAGCGGCTGCGCAGATCGGCCTGCATGCGCAGCAGCAAATGGGCGGTCATCTCGGCATCGGCCAGCGCCCGGTGGGCCTTGTCGGCCGGCGGCAGTTGCAGATGGCGCACGATCTTGCCCAGCGAGTGGCTGGGCGCCTCGGGGTAGAGGCGGCGCGACAGCAAGACCGTGCAGGCAAACAGGCTGCCGACAGGCGCCGCGGCCGGGCTGGCCGCGCAGCCTGCGCGCTCGAGCTCATCCAGCCAGAACTTGCTGTCAAACGATGCGTTGTGTGCGACCAGCGGCGCCGTGCCGACAAAGTCTGCTGCCTCGCGCATCACCTGCTCAGCGGGCGCTGCCGCCTGCAGCATCGCTGTGGTGATACCGGTCAGTTGCGTGATAAAGCTGGGCATGCGCTGGCCGGCATTCATCAGGTTCTGGTAGCGGTCCACAATGCGGCCGTTCTCGACCATGACAATGCCGACCTCGGCCGCACGCGCGCCATGCGCCGGGCTCATGCCGGTGGTTTCAAAGTCGAGAATGGCGATGCGTTCGGACATGGCGGGGCGGGTGCTGGAGGTGCTCGGCAATCAGGTCACCGCATGGATGCGGTTGAACTCGGGCTTTTGCCATTCGCCCGATTCCAGCACCTGGCGCAGGTGCTCGACCGCGTTCCACACGTCTTCAAAACGGGTGTAGAGGGGGGTGAAGCCAAAGCGCAGAATGTCCTTGTGCGGGCCGTTGCCGCCGTCGCCCTTGCGGAAGTCACCGATGACGCCCCGGGCAATCAACGCCTGCACGATGGCGTAGGCGCCGCTGCCCTGGCCGTCCACGCCCGCGCCGTCGTCGCGCGTCAGGCACACCTGCGAGCCGCGCGCAAAGATATCGCGCGGCGTGGCCAGGCCCAGGCCGTAACCGGCGCAGCGGGTCTCCACCAGCTCGATGAACAGGTCGGTCAGCGCGATGGACTTGCGGCGCAGCGCCGTCATGCCGCCGTATTTCTCGGCTTCGGTAAAGATGTCCAGGCCGCACTGCAGCGCCGACAGCGCAATCATCGGCTGGGTGCCGCACATATAGCGGCGGATGCCGGCAGCTGGCTGGTAGTCGCTGGTAAAGGCAAACTGCTCGGCATGGCCAAACCAGCCCGACAGCGGCTGCCAGAACTTGTCGGTATGGCGCGCATGCACCCAGACAAAGGCCGGGGCGCCGGGGCCGCCATTGAGGTATTTGTAGCTGCAGCCCACCGCGTAGTCGGCGTTGGCGGCGTTCAGGTCCACCGGCACGGCGCCGGCGGCATGGGCCAGGTCCCAGACGGTCAGCACGCCCTGCGCATGCGCATCGCGCGTGACCTGGGTCATGTCGTGCATATGGCCGGTGCGGTAGTTCACGTGGCTGAGCAGCAGCACGGCGACGTCGGTGGTCAGGCAAGCGGGCAGCTCTTCGGGCTCGATCAGCACCAGCTCCAGGTTGTGCTGCTTGCACAGTGACTCGGCGATGTACAGATCGGTGGGGAAGTTGCTGCGCTCGCTGATGACCTTGGTGCGCGGCGCCGGGTCGGAGAACTCCTGCTGCGACAGGCGGATGGCCGCGCTCAGCACCTTGTAGAGGTTGACCGAGGTCGTGTCGGTGAACACGACTTCGCCGGGCTTGGCGCCTATCCAGGGCGCAAACTGGTCGCCCAAACGTTGGGGCAGGTCGATCCAGCCGGCATCGTTCCAGCTGCGGATGAGGCCCTGGCCCCATTCACGCTGCACCACATCGGCCACGCGCGCGGCCGTGGCCTTGGGCAGCGGGCCCAGCGAGTTGCCGTCCAGGTAGATCACGCCGTCGGGCAGGTCGAACAGATCGCGCAGCGGTGCCAGCGGCTCTTGCTGGTCAACGTCGCGGCAGGCTTCCAAGGTGGTCATGGCTATGTCTCTTTGTCAATGGTGGCGGGCAGGCGCTGGTGGGCCAGGCGCCTGCCGCAAGGGATGGGGTGGTTCAGACCGAGGCCTGATTGTAGGTGCCGGGCAGCGCGCGCAGCACGGCGCGCACCGGCGAGGCATCGGCCTGCACGAGCTTGAGCGGCAGCGCGATCAGCTCGTAATCGCCCTCGGGCACGGCGTCCAGCACCAGGTTCTCCAGCACACGCATGTCGTGGCGGCGCACGGTCTGGTGGCTGGGCAGGGCCTTGCTGTCGGCCGGGTCGATGCTGGCGGTGTCAATGCCGATCAGGCGCACGCCCAGCGCAGCCAGACGCTCCACGGTCTCGGCCGCGTAGCCGGTGAGGCCCGCATCCCACTGGGTTTGCGGCATCTGGTGGTAGGTGCGCACCAAAACGCGCGCAGGCAGGGCGTCGCTTATCGCGTGTTCGATGTGCTGCCACTCGATCAGCGGGCCGCAGCCAATCGCATGGACCACGCGGCAGCGGCCCAGGTAGGGCGCCAGATCAACCTGGCCGATGGTCGCGCCATCGGGGGCGTAGTGCAGCGGCGCATCGGCGTGGGCCCCTGCATGCGGGGTGCTGGTGATGCTGGCCACATTGACCGGACAGCCCGGCCCGATGCTGGCCACCCATTGCTGCTGGTAGGGCGTGTCGCCGGGGAACACCGGCATGCCGACGTAGACGGGCGGCGAGATGTCCCACAGGGTTGGCGCGGAGTGAGGCGTGTTTGGCATAGCTATGCAATGTATCAGCGCTTGCGGTACCAGATCAGGTAGACGGCGGTCATTACCAGCAGCATGGGCACGCCGATCAAGGTGGTCATGTGGAACACATCGGTGAAATACGTGGTGATGATGACGGCCAGCATCAGCACCGCGCCCAGCAGGGTCAGCACCGGAAAGCCCCACATGCGGAACTGCAGGCGCTCGCCCGGATGCTCGCGCTGCCAGCGGCGGCGGAAGAAGAGGTGGGTGACAAACACCATGAACCAGGCAAACATGGCGCCGAACATCGAGATCGACATCATCAGGGTGAGCGACTCCTCGGGCTTGAGCACGTTGAGCACCATGGCGACCGCCATGCCCAGGCAGGAGATCGCAATTGCGCCCATCGGCACGCCCCGGCTGTTGACCTTGCCCAGCGCCGCCGGCGCATAGCCGCCGCGCGAGAGGCTGAACATCATGCGCGAGGTGACATAGAGCTGCGCATTCATTGCCGAGAGGCTGGCGACGAGCACCACAAAATTGAGCACGCTCGCCGCGCCGGGAATGCCGACGATCTCCATCACCTTGACGAAGGGGCTCTTGTCGGTGCTGGCATGGCTCCAGGGCACGATGGCCAGCATCAAAGCCAGCGACAGCAGGTAGAACAGCACCAGGCGCAGCACCGTGGTCTTGAACGCCGAGGTCACCGCCTGGCGCGGGTTCTGCGCCTCACCGGCGGCAATCGCGATCGACTCCAGGCTGAGGTAGCTGAAGATGGCGATGATCACCCCCACCCAGGTGCCCCACCAGCCATTGGGGAAAAAGCCCCGGTCCGCGGTGTAGTTGGAAAAACCCACACCTTCGGGCCGCGAGCCGAACACCACATAGGCGCCGATCAGGATAAAGGCCACGATGGCCACGACCTTGACCATGGAGAACACATACTCCATCTGCCCAAAGGCCTTGACGCTGGTGGCATTGACGGCCGCCAGCACGACCGAGAACAGCGCCACCCAGACCCATTGCTCCACCTCGGGGAACCAGTACTTCATGTACTTGCCAACCGCGGTGACCTCCATGCCCACCGCCAGCACCACGGCCGCCCAATAGGCATAGCGCACCACAAAGCCGGCCAGCGGGCTGAGGTAGTGCTCGGCATAGGCGCCAAACGAGCCGCTGGTCGGGTGCGCGACGGTCATCTCGGCGAGGCAGCCCATCAGCAAGAGGCCGATGAGCGCGCCAATGGCGTAGCTGATGAGCACGCTGGGCCCGGCAAAGCCGATGGCAAAAGCGCTGCCCATGAAGAGGCCGGTGCCGATGGCGCCGCCAATGGCGATCATCGTCATTTGGGCTGCAGTGAGTTGCTGCAGCAGCCCGCGTTCGCGGCGGGCAATCGATTCAAAAGGGGACACGGGTTTTTGCTTGTTGTGGCTGGGGTGGCGCTGGGGCGGCTTTGCGGGCCGCTGGTGCGCGGGGAAGGTGGGGATTTTAGGATTTGTGGGAAATCCATGTCGCTTGTTTGTGCCATGGCTGTTAGATGGGCATTTATCTTTGCAAGTTATTGCTGGCCGGGTTTCGCCCCGGCGGGCGAGGTACTTTTCTTGCGCTGCCAAGAAAAGTACCCAAAAGAAGTCTGCCCCTGCTGCTTGCGACCCTTCGCTTTGCGAAGGGCAACCTGTGTCGTGGCGTTTGCGGGGTGTGCCGCGAAACTCACTACGCGCCGTAGGCGCTCCGTTCAAACAGACGCGGCAAGCTAGTTGACGATGCACTGGCACTCTGCGGTGCCAGTGCCACCCCACAAACACCACGCCCCAGGCGCATGCAAAAGGGGGGATGCAAACAACCCCCAAACAGCCAAATACCAATAGGCCATCGCTGCGCTCGGCCTGTTTGGGGGCCGAGCGTAGCGATGGCCTGCGTCTGCGAATCTCCCCTTCTGAATGCGCCGAGGAGCACAGGGTATGGGCTGGGCAGTTGCACCGCAGAGTGCAACTGCATCGTGAACTGACTCACCGCGTCTGTTTGAACGGAGCGCCTTTGGCGCGTAGTGAGTTTCGCGGTGCAGCCCATACCCGAGCACCACAGGTTGCCCGTAGCGAAGCGAAGGGACGCAGTCAGCAGGGCGACCTTCTTTTGGGTACTTTTCTTCGGCCGGCGATCCGGGGTCGCCAAGAAAAGTATCTCGCCCGCCGGGGCGAGACCCGGCCAACAAAATCAAGCAGCGCCGCAGGCATATGCATAAGCAAGAGCTGCACACGCCCAGCAGCATGCAATGCACAGCGGAAGCTAAAAACAGCAAGCGACCTCAAAGGGCTCAACGAGCACCACAAACCACATCCCAACTCAATCCAAACTTCTGCAAATACTTGCGCAACCGATCCGCATCATTGACCACCGCCCGCTGCGCCCGCGAAGCCTGAAACAACTGCCTCCCCGCTTCTGACAAACTGCCAGATGAACGACACACCCGCACCACCGACGCCAACTGCATCCGGTCAAACAAATCCATGGCCTCAATGGCATCGCCTGGCAACAAGGCCTCCAGCGCCACTTCAGCAGAACCATCGACAGACGAAGCCACAGCCTCCGGCCGCTGCCACAGCCACTGCAAGCGCCCAATCTCCGCCTCCACCTGGTCCTCGGTGATGCGGCCACTGGTCGACAGCGTAGCCAGCCGCGTCACGCTGGCATGCAGATCGCGGAAGTTGCCGCTCCACAGCGCTTGTGGGCTCTGGGCGAACTGCAGGTAGCGTTTGCGCGCTTCGGCGTTGAAGCGTTCGGTGCGGTGGGTTTGCTGGGCGTGTTGCACTAGCAGGTGGTCGATGTTGGGCTCGATGTCTTCGCTGCGCTGGGCCAGGCCGGGCAGGTTGTAGGTCCAGAGGTTGATGCGGGCGAACAGGTCTTCGCGAAAGCGGCCGGCGCTCACCTCCAGGCGCAGGTCGCGGTTGGTACCCGCTATCAGCTGGAAGTCGCTGCTCACCTCCTTGTCCGAGCCCATGGGATAAAAGCGCTTTTCCTCGATCGCCATCAGCAGCATGGCCTGCTCGTCAGCGCCCAGCTCGCCGATTTCGTCGAGGAAGAGCAGGCCCTGGTCTGCGGTGCGCAGCAGGCCGGCGCGCTCGGTGGCAGCACCGGTGAACGCCCCTTTTTTGTGGCCGAACAAGGTGCTGGCGGCGCTGTCGCCGCGCAAGGTGGCGCAGTTCACTTCGACAAAGGCGCCGCTGAGCTGGTGGCGGGCCTTTTTCAGCTCATACATGCGGCGCGCCAGAAAGGACTTGCCGGCGCCCGTAGGCCCCACCAGCAGCATGGGGGCCTGCGAGCGGCCTGCCACCTGCTCGATCTCGGCGATCAGCTGGTTGAAGCGCGGGTTGCGGGTGGGGATATGGCTCTTCAAAAAAGCCACCGCATCCTGCTGGGCCTGCGCATGGCGGGTGGCCAGCGCGTCGTAGCGCGACAGGTCCAGGTCGATCAGCGCATAGTTGCCCGCCGCGCCATCGATCTGCCGCTTGGGCGGCGAGGCCTGCAGGATCACGCCGGGGATCGTGCGCGACTCGGCCAGCAAAAACAGGCAGATCTGTGCCACATGGGTGCCCGTGGTGATGTTGAGCCAGTACTGGGCGCTGTCGCTGTCGAACTGGTAGCTGCTGGTCCAGTCATAGAGCGCGCCGTAGACCTCTTCAAAGTCCCAGGGGTCGCGGATCGGCAGCTCCACCAGGTGGACTTCGGTCTCGGGGCTCACGGTGGAGATGTCCTTTTGCACCAGCCGGGCCAGGTCCACATGCGAGCGGGTGTAGAGCAGCTCCATGCGGGCCACCACCATGTCTTCATGCTGGGTGATGGCCACCGAGGGCCGCCATTTGCTCCAGCGGCCTGCGCCGCGGCCACTGTCGAGCTGGGTGCCGAGAAAGCCGATGACGGTGATGGGTTTCATGCGAGTGCGATCTTGAAGACGATTCCATATTCTAAATAGATTAGATAAAAAGATAAAAATAGCGAGACGATGGTGAAGTGGGAATTGGTGGTGGTATGAAAATTTATATTTAAATCAATAAGTTAATTTCGTGCGAGTGCTGGATATAAAAGTTGGCACGCTTTTGGCAATAAACCTAACAAGCGCCACGTGGCGTGCGTTGGGGAAAGCAGAGCAGGGTCTCTGCTTTCCCGAGGCGTTGAATGAACAAGAAAGAAGAACACCATGGTCAACCTGCAACTGTTTCAAACCTACAAGGGCTCCCAGCTGGCAACGGCGGATGCCACCAACCAATCGGGTATGGCGGCCTATGCATTTGGCCCGCAGCACCAGCTGGCGCAAATGGCGCTGACCGGTTGCCTGGGCCAGACTTTTTATGCCAGCCCGCAGGACCAGCTCTCGCATCTGATGGACGTGCTGGCCAAGGTCGAAGCGCCTTTTATTGCCAAGACGGCCATCTATGCCCGTGAGCGTGGCTATATGAAGGACATGCCTGCCACCTTGGCGGCGGTGCTGGCCGTGCGTGATGTCGAGCTGCTGGCACAGATCTTTCCCCGCGTGGTGGACAACGGCAAGATGCTGCGCAATTTTGTGCAAATCCTGCGCAGCGGAGTGCTGGGGCGCAAGTCGCTCGGCACCCGGCCCAAGAAGCTGGTGCAGCAGTGGTTGCTGACGGCGACGGAAAAGCAGTTGCTCAACGCCGCCATCGGTAACCAGCCCTCGCTCGCCGATGTGGTCAAGATGGTGCACCCCAAGCCCCAGGAGGCCTGGCGCGCCGCTTGGTTTGCCTGGCTGATTGGCAAGTCGTATGACGAAGCCAGCCTGCCACCCATCACCTTGGCGTTCGAGCGCTTCAAGCGTGCCGTGGCCCAGGGCCAGATGCCCGAGCAGGTGCCGGAGGTGCCGTTCCAGATGCTGACCGCGCTGGGCCTGGGTGCGCAGCAATGGGCGCAGATTGCAAGCCAGGGTTCGTGGCAGATGCTGCGGCAGAACCTGAACACCTTGGCACGCCATGGTGTGTTCGAGCTGCCTGGTATGGCTGAGCGCGTGGCCGCCAAGCTGCAGGATGCGGCAGCCGTGGCCAAGGCCCGTGCCATGCCTTACCAGCTGCTGGCAGCCTACCAGGCTGCGGGCCAGCAGGTGCCGGCTGCCGTGGCAGAGGCGCTGCAGGATGCGATGGAGCTGGCAACGGCCAACGTGCCGCAATTTGCGGGCCGGGTCGCCGTCTGCCCTGATGTCTCTGGTTCCATGCACTCGTCGGTGACGGGTTACCGGGCCGGTGCCACCAGCGCGGTGCGCTGCATCGATGTGGCTGGCCTGATGGCGGCTGCCGTGCTGCGCAAGAACCGCGAGGCGCGCGTGCTTCCCTTTGAATGCAAGGTGGTGCCGCTGTCGCTCAACGGCCGTGATTCGGTGATGACCAATGCCAGCCGCCTGGCGGCTGTGGGCGGAGGCGGTACGAATTGCAGTGCGCCGCTCAAGCTGCTGGCCGATGAAAAGGCGGCCGTGGACCTGGTGATCCTGGTCTCGGACAACGAGTCCTGGGTGGATGGCAAGCGCTCGGGTGCGACGGAGACGATGCAGCAATGGGCGCGCATCAAGCAACGCAACCCCGCTGCCAAGCTGGTGTGTATTGACATCCAGCCGTATGCGACGACGCAGGTGCAGGAGCGTGCCGATATCTTGAATATCGGTGGTTTCAGCGATGCGGTATTTGATGTGGTGGCCCGTTTTGCCGAAGGCAAGCTGGGTGCCGCACATTGGGTGGGCGAGATCGAGCAGATCGTGCTGCCCGCCCAGTAAGCTGTGTTTTATCTGCTGTTGGCGAATGCCGGTGTGACTACATTCCAAAACTGTTGCGTCACACCACCTTCTGGTCGCCAACGGTGGATACCGACAATGAATAAGGTTTAAAAGGTTTGGGTGGCTTGCGGCGAATGCCGGTGAAATTACAGCCTTTAACGCTCGAGGGAGCAGGTTCGAGTCCTGCCAACGCAAGTTGTAGCTCATGGGTAGAGCACGAAAAATATTTCACCTTTTTAGTCGCTGCAGGTGGCCCATCTGTACAAGATTTTTGGTTTGCGCGAATGCTGGCAAGACTACATCCGGAACGCCGGGGGTTCGAATCCTCAGCCGGGAAACCGGTGTGGCAGTTGTCTTGCCGACCCTGGTCGCGCTTTTGTTGGGATAGTGTTTTTGGGAAGGTTTGCATCGCTGGCTGCGAATGCCGGTGGAACTACATTGGAATCCGGCGATGCGGGTTGGAATCCCGCCAGGTTCTTTGAACCTGTAGCTCAGTGCCTGAGCTCCGGAAGTGTTTCACCAAACCCTGGTCGCAGCCCAGAGGTGCTCACCGTGTCACCCCTACCAAGTCATCGCTGTCTTACAGCGGTGTGAAGATAAAGAAGAGAGCTAAGAGATGTCGCAATACAACGAAATGCAAGTGCCTAATGGCGTGCCCGTGAAGATGTGGACCAATGGCGTGCCGGTCGAGGCCGAAGCGCAGAACCAGCTGGCCAATATCTCGCGCCTGCCGGTGGTGTTCAAGCACGTGGCGGTGATGCCTGATGTCCACTTGGGGATTGGTGCCACCATCGGCTCGGTGGTGCCTACGCTCAAGGCCATCATCCCGGCGGCGGTGGGGGTGGACCTGGGTTGCGGAATGATGGCCTGCAAGACCACGTTGACGGCCAGTGATCTGCCCGACAACCTGGCGCCGATCCGCGCTGCGATCGAGCGGGCAGTGCCGGTGGGGATGACGCCCAAGCGCTATGGCCGCGACAAGGGAAGCTGGGAGACGCCGCCTGAGGAAACCGATGCCGCCTGGACGGGCCTGGTCAAGGAGTTCGACGAGATCTGCGAAGCGCACCCGCGCATGAAGAACACCAACAACTACAAGCACCTGGGAACCCTGGGGTCCGGTAACCACTTCATCGAAGTCTGCCTGGACGAGAACCAAGCCGTGTGGATCATGCTGCATTCGGGCTCGCGCGGGGTGGGGAACGCCATTGGCACCCACTTCATCGAGCTGGCCAAGAAGGATGCCGAGCTGCACCAGCGCAACCTGCCCGATAAGGACCTGGCCTACTTTGAAGAAGGCGCCGCCTACTTTGGCGACTATGTCAAAGCGGTGGGTTGGGCGCAGAAGTTTGCGCGTGCCAACCGCGAGGTGATGATGGTTCGCGTGATCCATGCCTTGAAGAAGGTGATCACCAAACCGTTCGAGACGCACCTGGAAGCGGTGAACTGCCACCACAACTATGTGCAACGCGAGACGCACTTTGGCCAGGAGGTGTTTGTGACCCGCAAGGGCGCGGTGAGCGCACGCCAGGGTGAGCTGGGCATCATCCCGGGAAGCATGGGGGCCAAGAGCTTTATCGTGCGCGGTAAAGGCAACCCCGAGAGCTTCAACAGCTGCAGCCACGGTGCCGGTCGCACGATGAGCCGGACCAAGGCCAAGAAGCTGTTCACCGTCGAGGACCAGATGCGCGCCACCGAAGGCGTGGAATGCCGCAAGGACGCCGAGGTGATCGACGAGATCCCCATGGCCTACAAGGATATCGACGCGGTGATGGCGGCGCAAAGCGACCTGGTGGAGGTGGTGTACACGCTCAAGCAGGTGGTGTGTGTGAAGGGGTAAAAAGGGGGCGGCCATGGGGCCGCAACCCTGAGGAGAAGGGTGATGAAGAGCAATAAGCAACGTCGACACGAGATCAAGCAGCGCCGTTGGGCGCGCATGGAGGCGCAGCGTGAAGCAGCGTTACGCCCAGCCATGCCGCATGGCGCCTTGGCTGCTGATGTGCAGCGCCTTGAACTGATCCACGGCGCGCCTTTTTGGCTCCCCGGTTACTACGTCGATATCAGCTACCGCTGCTGTGATTGCGGCGCCGCCTGTGTCTGGACCGCGCAGGACCAGAAATGGTGGTACGAGCAAGTGCAAGGCAGCCTGTATGCCAGTGCCAGCCGCTGCAAGGACTGCCGTGCGCGGCACCGCGCCTGGCGCCAAAGCCATTGCGATGCGGCCGAGATGGCAGCCTTGCGTGCGCTATGGCGTGCCCGCCCCGATGCGTCTGCCCGTGCCCGTGTGTATGCCGCCTTGCAGTCCAAGGCGCCGGATCTGCGCAGCCTGGCAGCGCAGGCCCTCGCCTGGTGGTGGGTGCAGTTTGGTGACAAGCCCGCGCATGCGCAGCTGGAGGCGCTGAGCCTGGAGCGCAGCTGGGCGCCGCGTATCGACCGCATCTTGCGGCGCCAGGTAGAGCTGCGTCCCGGTTTGCATCGCGTCTGCCGAGTAGTGGCCTATCCCCGCGTGACCATGGGCGCTGCGCTGTCCGGTCACTGAGCCAGCGCAGGTAAATCAGAAGAAGAAAACAGAGAGAGGGAAACGATTCCAATGCAAATCGCAAGCCAATCCATAGAAAAGGGCCTGGTCGAGATCGACGGCTCGCAAGGCGAGGGCGGTGGCCAGATGCTGCGCACGGCGCTGGCGCTGTCGGTCATCACGCAAAGGCCGCTGGCGATGCACAGCATCCGGGCCAGGCGCTCCAAGCCGGGGCTGATGCGCCAGCACCTGGCCTGTGTGCAGGCCGCGCAGACCATCAGCGATGCGCAGCTGTCGCCCATCGCTGCGGGCGTGACGGAGCTGCAGTTTGCGCCGGTGACGCTCAAGGCCGGGGACTACCGCTTCCCGATCTCGGGCGCGGGCAGCGCCATGCTGGTGCTGCAGACGGTGCTGCCGGCGCTGCTGATGGCCGATGGCGCGAGCACGGTGCAGCTGGCGGGCGGCACGCACAACCCGCTGGCGCCCAATTTCCACTTCATTGAACGCGCCTATGCGCCCTTGGTGGCGCGCATTGGGGCAGGCCTGGATATGCGGCTGCGCCGCTTTGGTTTTTACCCGGCGGGTGGTGGCGAGGCGCTGGCCTGCATCAGCCCGGCAGCGCAGGGTTTGCAGCCTTTTGACCTGCTGGCGCGCGGCATGCTGCAGCATGTGTCGGTGGAGGCGGTCTGCGCGGCCGTGCCGCGCGGCGTTGCGATGCGCGAGTTTGATGAGCTGGCGCGGCTGACCGGTTGGGACCGGCGCGCGATGGAGCTGCTGCCGGTGGACCAGGAGGAAGGCCCGGGCAATCTGCTGCAGGCCACCTTGCGCTATGACCATGTCACCGAGCTGTTCTGGTGCCTGGGCGCGCATGGCGTCTCGTCCGAAGCGGTGGCGCGCAAGCTCTGCCAGGACCTGCGCGATTACCAGAAAAAGCCCGATGCTGCCGTTTGTGCCTACCTGGCCGACCAGCTCTTGCTGCTGCAGGCGCTGGCCGTGTGGCAAAGCGGCCAGCCCGCTGCCTTTAGCTGCAGCGAGGCCAGCGCGCACCTGTACAGCAATATGGCGGTGATTGCGCAGTTTCTGCCGCTGCGCATGTCGATTGAAACAGCCAGTGCGCCCGTGGTGCGGATCGCTCCGCTCTAGCGCCGCTGTAGCGCAACGCATCGGGCGGTGGGGGGCTGGCTAGTACAGCCCGCCTTCCAGCGCCGGCATGCCATGGCGCAGGCGTGCCTTGTTGCAGGCCTCGCTGCCGGCGGCAAACTCCCGGCAGGGCGAGGGGCGCCATTCATAAATGCCGCAGGCGGCTTGCTGGCCGATGGTGCCGGTCAAGGCCGCGCAGCGCGGGCGGGCATAGTCGGTGCCGCGCATGCGGCTGGTGGTGTCGTTGATCTCTTCGGCCAGGCCCGAGGGCACACGCCCCCCGTTGCTGTCGCATTCATGGACCGAAAAATCAACGCGAAAGCTGGCGCAGCAGGCGCCGCAACTGAGGCAGGGATGGGACATGGGGCATGGGCGTTGTTTGGCGGCTATTGTAGTTTTGCGCCGCTGAACGCCACAAAAAAGCCCGCTGGGTGAGCGGGCTCGGGTGGGCACGGCGAGTGCCAAACTTATTTGGCGGCCAGCGCTTGCTTGATCCAGCCATCAAACTTGGCCTGGTTGTTCTTGATCCAGCTGTCCACATGGCGCTGGATATCGGCAGTCTTGTTTTCGCCGTTGCGCATCAGCAGGTTCTGGGCGGTGATGTCTTCAATGGGCACCTGCATGGTGGCAAACAGCTTGGCGGCGGCCGGGTTGGCGTCGGTCCATTTCTTGTTCGCGAGGATGTACTGGTTGTTCACCTTGAAGCCATAGTTCTTGCCGTTGGGCAGGCGGGTGTCGTCATCGCCCTTGGCATTGGGGATATTGGGCACCTGCAGCCAGACGACATCCTGGCCGGGCTTGAGCACGCCGTTGACCCAGTAGGGGGTCCAGACATAGTAGAGCACCGGCTTGCCCGATTGGTAGCGGGCGATGGTGTCGGCAATCAGCGCCGCATAGTTGCCCTGGCGGTGGGTCACGCTGCCTTCCAGGCCCAGGCCCTTGAGGTGCTTGTTGATCGCCAGCTCGCAGCCCCAGCCGGGGTTGCAGCCGGTCAGATCGGCCTTGCCATCGCCATCGGTGTCAAACAGCTTGGCGATCTTGGGGTCCTTGAGCTGCATGATGTCGGTGATCTTGTACTTCTCGGCCGTGGCCTTATCGATCAGGTAGCCCTGGGCTGCATTGGTCGAGAACATGCCCTCACGGTAGAAGACCTTGGCGCCGCCATTGCGCTCATAAAACTCCTGGTGCAGCGGAATCCAGTGGTTGGCCATAAAGGTGGCATCGCCCTGGCCGACCACCACGTGCTCGGTGCCGTTCTCCAGCCCCTTGGGGTCCTTGACGGTGTAGCCCAGCTTTTCCAGCGCGCGCGAGACGATCAGGGTCTGGAACATCTCTTCATCCACGGTGCCCAGCAGCGGCAGCACATCCTTGCCCTTGCCGGGCAGGTCTTGCGCCTGGGCGAAGGGCCCCCAGGCCATCAAGGAGATGGCGGCGGCGCAGGCCAGGTGGATGGGGCGATTGAGGCGGTTTTTATCAGTCATGGTCTTCTCCTTGGATGGATACGCGATGCACCAGAGGTGCACCGAGAGGGAACATGGGCAGCCCTGGGGCAAGACGGCGCCCGGGCCGGCCGGTGGTGCCGGGTGGTCTGTGTGCAGCTTGCGGGGGGCTTGGGGCGGGGCAGCGCTGGCGCTGCAGCGGTGGGCATGGCGGCATGCCCTGAGGGAAGGCACCGGCCCGGCAAGATCCTGCCGGGCTGGTGTTGCCAGCTGGCTTATTGCGCCTTGGCGGCGTCCAGCGCCGTCTTGATCCAGCCGTCAAACTCGGCCTGGTGGGCCTTGATCCAGCCGTCAGCATGGCGCTCGATATCGGCAGGCTTGTTCTGGCCGTCCTTCATCGCCAGGTTCTGCGCGTTGATGTCCGCGACCGGCAGCTTCATGATTGCAAACAGCTTGGCGGCCGCTGGGTTGGCTTCGGCGAACTTCTTGTTGGCGACGATCTTCTGGGTGTTGAGCGGGAAGCCGTAGTTCTTGCCGTTGGGCAGCGCGGTCTTCAGATCGGCCTGGTTGCCGGGCAGTGCGGTGAACGGCACTTGCAGCCAGACAACATCACGGCCAGGGCGCAGCTCGGCGCTGACCCAGTATGGGGTCCAGGTGTAGTAGAGGATGGGCTTGCCGGACTTGTAGCGGGCGATGGTGTCGGCCATCAGCGCGGCATAGGTGCCTTGCACATGGGTGACGGTATCGCGCAGCTTGTAGGCAGTCAGCTGATGCTCGATTGCGCCTTCGCAGCCCCAGCCGGGGGTGCAGCCGGTCAGGTCGGCCTTGCCGTCCCCATCGGTGTCAAACAGCTTGGCAAGCTTGGGGTCCTTGAGCTGCTCGATATTGGTGATCTTGTGCTCATCGGCGGTCTTCTTGTCGATCAGATAGCCTTGCACGGCGCTGGTCGAGTACTCGCCTTCGCGGTAGAGCTTGTCGGCGCCGCCGGCATTCTTGTAGAAGTCGGCCTGCAGCGGATCCCAGTGGTCGGCCATGTAGGTGGCGTCGCCGTTGCCGATCGCCACGTGGGCGGTGGCGTACTCCACTTCGCGGATGGGCTGCACGTCATAGCCGAGCTTTTGCATGGCCTTGTTGACCAACAGGGTCTGGAAGGTTTCTTCGGCGATCGAGCTTTGCAGCGGCTGGACCTTGATGCCCTTGCCGGGCAGGTCCTGGGCCATCGCATGGCCGGCGGCGGCGAGGCCAGCGGCCAGCAAGCTGGTGGTCAGCAGGCTTTTGACCAGGCGGGTGGGGGCGGCGAAGGCCTGCCAGGAATGGGAGGTGGATGTCATGGATGCTCCTTGTTTGGGGTTCGGCGGGCACGCGCTGCGTGCCGCCGATCGATGCACAAATGGGGGGCCAAGAGGGAGGAGCAGGGCAGCCTTGGCCAACGGGTGTGGGCTGCCCCGCCTGGGCTTAGGCGGCAGGCACGGCGTCCTGGCCGGGCTGCGTGGCTGCCTGTGCCTGCTTTTGGGCCGCTGCCTGAGGCAGGGGCTTGGGCGCAGGGCTGGCTTCTGGCTTGTGCAGGGCGCGGGCGATGAGGCCGGCCGGGCCGGTCTGCCACCAGTGGCGCACGCCGCGGCGTGGCTGGCCCATGGCCTGGGTGATGCGGTCGAGCAAAATGGCCAGCAGCACAATGCCCAGGCCGCCAACAGTGGCCAGGCCCATGTCCAGGCGGCCGATACCGCGCAGCACCATCTGGCCCAGGCCGCCCACGGCGATCATCGAGGCAATCACCACCATCGACAGCGACAGCATCAGCGACTGGTTGATACCGGCCATGATCGAGGGCATGGACAGCGGCAACTGCACCTTCCACAGCAATTGCAGTGGCGAGGCGCCATAGGCACGGCTCGCTTCGATCAGGTCAGGCCGGACCTGGCGGATACCCAGGTTGGTCAGGCGCACCAGCGGTGGCAGTGCAAACACGATGGTCACCACGACGCCTGGCACATTGCCAATGCCAAACAGCATCACCACCGGCACCAGGTAGACGAAGGCCGGGGTGGTCTGCATGGCGTCCAGCACCGGGCGGAAGAACTTCTGCGCCCGGTCGCTGCTGGCCAGCAAGATGCCCAGCGGCAGACCGATGATGATGCAGAAGGCCAGCGAGGTCAGCACCAGCGACAGGGTGACCATGGCTTCGTGCCAGATGCCCAGCATGCCGATGATCAGCAGCGACACCACGGCCCCAATGGCCAGGGCGCCGCCGGCAAATTGCCAGGCGATCAGCGCCAGGATCGCCACCATCGCGAGCATCGGGATGGCGGTCAGAAAATGCTCCACACCGGTGAGCGTGGCGTCAATCGGCGCGCGCACGGTCTGGAAGAAGGGGCGGAAATTGGCCACCACCCAGGTCAGGCCACCGTTGATCCAGTCCTGCACCGGCAGGCTGCCGTCCCAGAGCTGGCTCAGGTGGAAACCGCTGTCATGGGCGGCCTGCGCATGCTGCGCTGCGGCCTGGGCAGCGTCCGCGGTCTGGCCCACGGCGTCGGGGCCGCCCAGCCAGTCGGTGTTGCCCGAGACATTGCCCACGGCAACCCAGGGGTCGTCTACCGGTGCGGCCTGGGCGGGTGCTGCTGCCGCGTCCGTAGCGTCGGTGGAGGTCCATGCGGTTGCCGCGCTCGAGCTGGTCGATGCGGTATCGGCCCAAGGATCGGCAGCGGCAGTGTTCTGGGCGATGGTCAGCGTGTTGTCGGTACTCATGCGGCACTCCTGTTGTCGTTGTTGTCGGTATTGGCGGCGTCAGCGGCAGCGGCCTCGGTGGCCGCTTGCATGGCGATCACCGCAGGGTCGGTGGGCGGCACGGGCGGCGTGTCGCGGTCCAGGAAGCGCAGCAAGGTGTTCTTGCTGATGGCGCCGACAAAGCGGCCATCGGCACGCAGCACCGGCAGCGGGCAGGGTGCCTGCGCGACCTGGCCAAACAGATCGGCCACCAGCGCGTCTTCGGCAATGGGCTCGACCTTGTCCAGGTAGGCATGCTGCAGACCCAGCGGGCCGACATGGCCTTTCAAGGCATTGCGCAGGGATTCGGTCGAGACAGTGCCCAGGTACTGCTTGCGGGGCGAGACGACATAGGCGAAATCCCGGTCTTCGTCCTGCAGCAGCTGCATGGCGGCGCGGGCGCCGCGCTGGTCGCTTTCCTTGACGACGGTGATGGCGCGGCGCGCGATATCGGCGGCCTTGAACACGGCTGCGGCATCCACGCCCTGGATAAAGGCGCGCACGTAGTCGTTGGCAGGGTTGCGCAAAATATCGTCGGGCGTGCCGACCTGCTGGACCATGCCGTCCTTCATGATGGCAATGCGGTCGCCGATGCGCATCGCTTCGTCCAGATCATGCGAGATGAAGACGATGGTGCGGCGCTTGATCTCCTGCAGGCGCATCAGCTCGGACTGCATCTCCGTGCGGATAATGGGGTCAAGCGCCGAGAAGGCCTCGTCCATCAGCAGGATCGAGGGGTCCGATGCCAGCGCCCGGGCCAGGCCCACGCGCTGCTGCATGCCGCCCGAGAGCTCATCGGGGTAGCTCGCGCCCCAGCCGGCCAGGCCCACCTGCTCGAGCGCTTGCTCGGCAGCGGTGAGGCGCTCTTCGCGGGCCACGCCGGCCAACTCCAGGCCGAACGCGGTGTTCTCCACCACGGTGAGGTGGGGCATCAGTGCAAAGGACTGGAACACCATCGAGATGTCCTTGCGGCGCAGTGCGCGCAGCTTGCTGTCGGACAGTTGGTTGATGTCCTGGCCATCGACGACGATGGCGCCGCTGGTGGGCTCGATCAGGCGGTTGAGCATGCGCACCAGCGTGGACTTGCCCGAGCCCGACAGGCCCATCACGACAAAGATTTCACCGGCTTCGATCGTGAAGTTGGCGTCAAACACGCCGATGGAGTTGCCGGTCTTCTCCATGACTTCTTGTTTGGTGGCGCCTTTGCGCACCAGCTCGAGCGCGGCTTTTGGGGAATCTCCGAACACCTTGAAGACGTGCTCGATACGGATTTGTTTGGCCATGTGTGGCTCCTCCCTAAGTTGTAGTGGCTACAACGCTGAAGACGCCCATGAAGGGCGTCGTCCAGCACGGGACCGTCAATCTCTCAACCCTGATGCCGATAGCTGCGCCTGGCTGTCGAAGCGACAACCATGGCAAGCCCTCGTGGGGTGGGCAGGCCACGCAATGTGACCAACAATTTCTGCCTGTACCGGGCGTGCATGCCAGCAGCGATGGGCTCCAGGGTCGAGCCGGGTACAGGGTCTCTCGTGCGCATTGAAACCCGATGGTTTCAATCACGCGAGCGCGGCGGACACTGTAAAAAGGCCACCACGCCGGGGCATCAGGGCCGGGAATATTCCGGCCTGTTGACGGACTTTGGCGCGACGCCAAAGACCCGACGGAGACGATCCGCACCTGTCAGAAAGGCACGGATTACCTGCGTTGCAGGTTGTAAAACATCCTTTAAGTATACGTATTGGAAATATAGAAGTCAAAAAAAGCGGGTTTCATCCGGGCGAATTTGGCGTTCTACACGGCCATTTGCAGCATCTGATTTCTGGATTGCTACTTTTTTAATAGCAATAAAAAACCAAATATGGTCGGATCAAGCGGTCAGGACTTTGCATGAACATGAAACATATAGTTTCAATTTTATGCGGAGCCATTGCCGAAAAGACCCCAATTTTAGCAATTGCGCACCGATCGCGTTGCTTGTGCTATGGATGCTGTCTTTTAAGGGTAAATGACTGCTGATATCTGAAAACCAAAGGTTGCCTTGTAGGAATTTCTCGCCAATACGGATCTCCAAAGCGCCCATGAAAAAGCCCCGCACGGGGGCGGGGCTGGAGGGGGCGCGAAGCGGCTGATGGATCACTGACTTTCCTTGTGTGCAGGGCCTGCTGGGTGCAGGATGCGGTCGGTCCAGGCGATGGCCAGCGCAGACAGCAGGAACACCACATGGATGATGGTCTGCCACATCAGCACCTTCTCGCTGTAATTGGGTGCATTGATAAAGGTCTTGAGCAGGTGAATGGAGCTGATGCCGATGATCGACAGGCCCAGCTTGACCTTGAGCACCGAGGCGTTGACATGGCCCAGCCATTCGGGCTGGTCCGGGTGGCGGTTGAGGTGCATGCGGCTGACAAAGGTCTCGTAGCCGCCGACGATGACCATGATCAGCAGGTTGGAGATCATCACCACATCGATGAGACCGAGCACCACCAGCATGATGATGGTCTCGTTGAGCGCCGTGATCTGGACATCGGGCGAATAGCCCACCGAGGTGACGAGGATGCGCAGCGCAGTATCGCTGCCAAAGGCCGCTTCAACCAGGTGCAGCAGCTCGACCAGGAAATGCCAGACATACACCAGCTGGGCAACGATCAGGCCCAGGTAGAGCGGCAGCTGCAGCCAGCGGCTGGCAAAAATCAGCGCCGGCAAGGGGCGCAAAGGAGCATTTTGAGGGAGAGACATGGTGGAGGGGGTAGTGGAGAGAGTGCCCTGCAGCAGGTTTGGAATCTGTGTTTCGGCCGTCCATCGCTGAGGTCCGTGCCAGCCTGTCCGGATGCTGGCTCAGCGCGTGCGGAAATGCCGCTAAAAAGAGCGTCGCGCATTGTAGCCAGCGCCCTGCGTCTGCAGTGTGGCGATTGGGAAAATTCCTCGCCTGGATCGGGTGGTTGGTTTTGTCTATCGCAAGCGGTGGCAGGCAGTGGAGCCTTGTCAGATGCCTGTAAGTGCGCCGGTCCACAGTAGCAGCGATTTTCATACCTACAATGTTTGCAAAGGAGACCCACCCATGACAGCCCCAGCCCAAGGAACCATTGAATCCGTTCTGGTCGAAAACCGCGTATTTCCCCCACCGGCCAGCCTGTCTGCCACGGCCCGCGTCGGCAGCATGGAGGCCTATGAGGCGCTGTGCGCCGAGGCCGAGTCCGACTTTGAAGGCTTTTGGGCCCAACGTGCCCGCGAGCATGTGCAGTGGACCAAGCCCTTCACCGAAGTGCTGGACCAGAGCACGCCGCCATTCTTCAAGTGGTTCCAGGATGGTGAGTTGAACGTCAGCGCCAACTGCCTGGACAAGCACATCGGCACGCCGGTGGAGAGCAAGACAGCGATCATCTTTGAAGCTGATGATGGCCAGGTGACCAAGATCACTTACCGTGAGCTGCTGGACAAGGTCAGTGCCTTTGCCAATGCGCTCAAGGCCCAGGGCGTGCAAAAGGGCGACCGGGTCCTCATCTATATGCCGATGACCGTCGAGGGCATTGTGGCGATGCAGGCCTGCGCGCGCATTGGTGCGACCCACTCGGTGGTGTTTGGCGGCTTCTCGGCCAAGGCGGTCAATGAGCGCGTCATCGACGCCGGCGCGGTGCTTATCGTCACCGCCAACTACCAGATGCGCGGCGGCAAGGAGTTGCCGCTGAAGGCCATTGTCGACGACGCACTGGCCATGGGGGGCTGCGACACCGTCAAGAAAGTGCTGGTGTTTGAACGCACCCAGACAGCCTGGAACAAGGTGGACGGCCGGGATGTGAGCTTTGGTGAGGCGCTGGCCGGCCAAAGCAAGGAATGTGCACCAGTGGCCGTCCATGCCGAGCATCCGCTCTTCATTCTGTACACCAGCGGTTCCACCGGCAAGCCCAAGGGCGTACAGCACGCCAGCGGCGGCTACATCCTTTGGGCCAAGATGACGATGGAGTGGACCTTTGATCTAAAGCCCAGCGATGTGTTCTGGTGCACGGCCGATATCGGCTGGATCACCGGTCACACCTATATTGCCTACGGCCCGCTGGCCGCTGGCGCGACCCAGGTGGTGTTCGAGGGCGTGCCGACCTTCCCCAATGCCGGGCGCTTCTGGCAGATGATCGAGCGCCATGGCGTCTCCATCTTCTACACCGCGCCCACGGCGATCCGCTCGCTGATCAAGGCTGCTGACTCGGACGACAAGGTGCACCCGCGCAACTGGAACCTCAGCAGCCTGCGCATTCTGGGATCGGTGGGCGAGCCCATCAACCCCGAAGCCTGGATGTGGTACTACCGCAATATCGGTGGCGAGCGCTGCCCGATTGTCGATACCTTCTGGCAGACGGAAAACGGCGGCCATGTGATCACGCCGCTGCCGGGCGCGACGCCGCTGGTGCCGGGCTCCTGCACCTTGCCGCTGCCGGGCATCATGGCCCAGATCGTCGACGAGACCGGCAAGGAGCTGCCCAACGGCACCGGCGGTATCCTCGTGATCAGCAAGCCCTGGCCGTCGATGATCCGCACGATCTGGAACGACCCCGAGCGCTTCAAGAAAGCCTATTTCCCCGAAGAGATGGGCGGCAGCATCTACCTGGCCGGCGACGGCGCGGTGCGCGATGCCAAGACCGGGTACTTCCGCATCACCGGCCGTATTGACGATGTGCTCAACGTCTCGGGCCACCGCATGGGCACGATGGAGATCGAGTCGGCCCTGGTGTCCAAGACCGACCTGGTGGCCGAGGCGGCCGTGGTGGGCCGGCCCGATGACATGACGGGCGAGGCGATCTGCGCCTTTGTGGTGCTCAAGCGCTCGCGCCCCACCGGCGACGAAGCCAAGCAGATTGCCAAGGAGCTGCGCGACTGGGTGGCCAAGGAGATCGGCCCGATTGCCAAGCCCAAGGACATCCGCTTTGGCGACAACCTGCCCAAGACCCGCTCGGGCAAGATCATGCGCCGCCTGTTGCGCTCGATCGCCAAAGGCGAGGCGATCACGCAGGACACCTCCACCTTGGAGAACCCGGCGATCCTCGACCAGTTGTCCGATACCCACTGATCGGTAAATGTCAACAAATGGCGCGCTGGATCCTTCCAGTGCGCCAAGCTGTTGTTAAAGCTGAAGAACTGGTAAGAAATTGCCAGCATTGGCTGACAAGCGCTGGTGCATGGATCGTGCTATGGTCTATGCATTCCACTCTTGCCATCAAAATCCACTATGCGCAGCATTCTTCTTCTCATCATCGCCGTGCTCATCGGCGGCCTGGCGGCCCTCAACTGGCAGGTGCTGTCCACCCCATCGGAAGTCAACCTGGGCCTCACGACCATCCACGCCCCGCTGGGAGTGCTGATGCTGGCGCTGACGGTGCTGCTGTGCGTGATCTTCGTTGCCTATGTGCTGTCCTTGCAGGGATCGGTCATGCTGGAGGCGCGCCGCCACAACAAGGAGATGACGGCCCAACGCGAGCTGGCAGACAAGGCCGAGGCATCACGCTTTACCGAGCTGCGCCAGGTGCTGGAGAGCCAGCATGCTGCCGGCCAGTCGGCACTGCTGGCCCGCCTGGCAGAGCTGGAAGCCCACCTGGTGGCCCGTGCCCAGGAGTCGGACAACAGCAATGCCGCTTACCTGGGCCAAATTGAAGACCGCATGCGCCATGTCGAGCCGCCGCGCAATACGTTCTAAAGGACGCACTTGCGCAGCCAGCAAAAAACCACCTCGCGAGGTGGTTTTTTCATCGGAGTGGGCCAGCAGGCCCGACCTGCATGCGAGGCGCTCTTTACTTGAGGGTCAGTACCCAGTCGGCCAGCTTCTTGGCATCGGCTTCGCTGACCTGGGTGTTGGCGGGCATGGGCACGGGGCCCCAGACGCCGGCGCTGCCCTTGATGATCTTCTGGGCCAGCATGTTGGATGCGCCGGGCTGGCCTGCAAACTTGGCGCCAATATCTTTGAATGCGGGGCCCACCACTTTCTTGTCGACCGAATGGCAAGCCATGCAGTTCTTGGATTGGGCCAATGCCTGATCAGCCCACGCAGGTGCGCTGGCCGACAAGGCCAGTGCCGTGGCAATCAGAATACGGTTCATCGTGTTATCTCCTTAGCGCATGAGGTACATTAATTCTAATGGCTCGCTGCGTAAGACTGCGGGGGCGCCAGTATGTTCCACAAGTTTGCATTCTTTACGGGCTTTACGCCACCGACATACAAGGGGCCAAAGCGGATGGAGAGACCATGTATTTTCTGATCCTGGGGATCATTCTGCTGTTGTTGAAGTACCTGGAGATAGGCCCGGTTGCGGCCTGGTCCTGGACTGCTGTGCTGGCGCCCTTTGGGCTGGCTGCGCTGTGGTGGGCCTGGGCCGACTGGTCGGGTTACACCAAGCGCAAGGCGATGGAGCAGGAGGTGCTGAAAAAAGAGCGCCGCCTGCAAAAATCCAAAGAAGCGCTGGGCCAATCGGCCCGCCGGCGCCGCTGACAGCGGCTGCTGGGGCACCAACCGCCGAGCAGGCGGTTTTTTTCTGCCCGGGCGCTGCCCCTACGGCCGTTACTGGCTGGAACCCGAGTGTCTCCGTCATTTGCCCAGCTGCGCGATAATCATCGCTCACATCGGCGTGCACTCAAGAGGTTCTCGCCAACTTGCCCGCTGGCCCTGGCGTATATCCAGGCCCGCACTATGCAAGACAGGCCGCATTCTTATTGTTTACTGATTCGTACACCACGATGCCCGCATACCGTTCCAAAACCTCTACCGCCGGTCGCAACATGGCTGGTGCCCGCTCCTTGTGGCGTGCCACCGGCATGAAAGACGACGATTTCTCCAAGCCCATCATTGCGGTGGTGAACTCCTTTACCCAGTTCGTTCCAGGCCATGTGCACCTCAAGGACCTGGGCCAGCTCGTCGCCCGCGAGATCGAAGCGGCAGGCGGCGTGGCCAAGGAGTTCAACACCATTGCCGTCGATGACGGCATTGCGATGGGCCACGACGGCATGCTGTACTCGCTGCCCAGCCGCGAAGTGATTGCCGATTCGGTCGAATACATGGTCAATGCGCACTGCGCCGATGCCATGGTCTGCATCTCCAACTGCGACAAGATCACCCCCGGCATGCTGATGGCTGCGATGCGCCTCAATATCCCCGTGGTGTTTGTCTCGGGCGGCCCGATGGAAGCGGGCAAGGTGCGCCTGGCCGTGCCGGCGGCTGACGGCAGCAAGACCATCCAGATCAAGAAGCTCGACCTGGTCGACGCGATGGTGATGGCCGCTGACAGCAATGTGAGCGATGCCGATGTGGCCGAAGTCGAGCGCTCGGCCTGCCCGACCTGCGGCTCCTGCTCGGGCATGTTCACCGCCAACTCGATGAATTGCCTGGCCGAAGCGCTGGGCCTGGCCCTGCCAGGCAATGGCACTGTGGTGGCCACCCACTCGGACCGCGAGCAGCTGTTCAAGCGCGCAGGCCGCCTGATCGTGGAGCTGGCCAAGCGCTACTACGAGCAAGACGAAGCGACCCTGCTGCCACGCGCTGTCGGCATCAAGGCCTTCGAGAACGCGATGACCTTGGACATCGCGATGGGTGGCTCGACCAACACCATCCTGCATTTACTGGCGATTGCGCAAGAGGCGGACATCGATTTCACGATGACCGACATCGACCGCATGTCACGCACCGTGCCGCAGCTGTGCAAGGTGGCGCCCAATACCAACAAGTACCACATCGAAGACGTGCACCGTGCCGGTGGCATCATGGCCATCCTGGGTGAGCTCGACCGCGCCGGCAAGCTGCACACCGATGTGCCCACCGTGCATGCCAAGACCATGAAGGACGCGCTGGACCAGTGGGACATCGTGCGTACCGAAGACGAGGCCGTGCGCACCTTCTACATGGCGGGTCCTGCCGGCATCCCCACCCAGGTGGCTTTCAGCCAAAGCACGCGCTGGCCCAGCCTGGATCTGGACCGCGCCGAAGGCTGCATCCGCTCCTACGACCATGCCTTCTCCAAAGAAGGCGGCCTGGCCGTGCTGCGCGGCAATATCGCGCTGGACGGCTGCGTGGTCAAGACCGCCGGTGTCGATGACTCGATCCTGGTGTTCGAAGGCTCGGCCCATGTGGTCGAGTCGCAGGACGAGGCGGTGGAAAACATCCTGAGCGACAAGGTCAAGGCCGGTGATGTCGTGATCGTGCGCTACGAAGGCCCCAAGGGCGGCCCCGGCATGCAGGAAATGCTCTACCCGACCAGCTATATCAAGTCCAAGGGCCTGGGCAAGTCCTGCGCACTGCTGACCGATGGCCGCTTCTCGGGCGGTACCTCGGGCCTGTCGATTGGCCACTGCTCGCCAGAGGCAGCGGCTGGCGGCGCGATTGGCCTAGTGCAAAACGGCGACCGTATCCTCATCGACATCCCCAACCGCACGATCAATGCGCTGGTGAGCGACGAGGAATTTGCCAAGCGCCGCGAAGCGCAAGATGCGCTGGGCTGGAAGCCTGCCAAGCCCCGTCCGCGCAAGGTGTCCACCGCTTTGAAGGCCTATGCCAAGCTGGTGACCTCGGCCGACAAGGGCGCAGTGCGCGATATCTCGCTGCTGGACTGAGCGTGCTTCGCCTTCCATGAAGAACCGCCCCAGGCGCAAGCCCGGGGCGGTTTTTTCATGAGGCCATTGGGGGCATAGGGGGCATAGGGGCAGGCGCCAGCGCGCTTGCCCCGCCGCCACCACTTACCAGTGCAGGCAGATCTTGCCAAAGTGCTGGGCGCTGATCTGGTGCGCAAAGGCATCGGCGATTTTCTCCAGCGGGTAGCTGCTGTCGATGATGGGGCGCAGCGCCAGCTGCTCGAGCGCGCGCACCAGGTCTTGCTGCTGCTCGCGGCTGCCGACGATCAGGCCTTTCAAGGTTTGCTGCTTGCGCATCAGCTCCACGGTGGGTACAGCGCCGGCAAAGCCGGTCAGCACACCAATCAGCGCAATATGGCCGCCAGGCGCGCAGGCGCGGATGGACTGGGGTAGGGTCGCAGGGCCGCCCACCTCCACAACGATATCGGCGCCGCGACCGCCGGTAGCCTGCAGCACCGCATCGCCCCATTCGGGCTGGTCGCGGTAGTTGATGACGGTGTCGGCGCCCAAGGCACGCAGACGCTCTGCCTTGGCGGCGCTGGAGGTGGTCGCAATCACCTTGGCGCCCATCGCATGGGCCAGCTGCAACGCAAAGATGGAGACGCCGCCCGTGCCCAGCACCAGCACGGTTTGCCCCGCTTCGATGCGGCCGTCAACCACCAGCGCGCGCCAGGCCGTGAGGCCGGCGGTGGTCAGGGTTGCGGCTTCTTCATGCGTATAGCCCTTGGGTGCATGGGTAAAGGCCGTGGCGGCCATCGTGACCTGCTCGCGCGCAAAGCCATCCACGCCATCGCCGGGCACGGTGGCAAAGGTGGAGGGCACCTGCTTGCCCGATTGCCACAGCGGGAAAAAGCAGGACACCACGGCGTCGCCGACGGCAAACTCGGAAACGCCTTCACCCACGGCCGTCACCACACCGGCGCCATCGGCCATCGGGATGCGGCCATCGGCGGTGGGCGAGCGCCCAGCGGCAATGGCCAGGTCGTGGTAGTTGAGCGAGCTGGCATGCAGGCGCACCTGGATTTCGCCGGCGCGGGGCGCAGCAGGCGCTGGCAGGTCGACCAGCTGCAGGTGGTCCAGGCCACCGGGGGCGGCAACTTGTATGGCTTTCATGGCGTTTCTCTTTCCTGGGTTGCTATCACTTTGAAGAGCGGTTTAGGCTGCACGGCGCAGCCACCCGGCCATCATGCAAGCGCCGGGCTCAGAAAGCCAGAACCAACATATTTGTGGTCTAGTATTAAAAATGTAAGCAATGCATGGGCATTGGCTTGGCGCTAGGATGGCGCCCTGGCCGACTGGCTCGTTGGAGAGAATATGAAGCGTTTGAACAGCAAAAGTGGTTGCGCGGTGGAGGTGACCTTGTCTGTCATGGGCGGTACCTGGAAGCCGATTGTGCTTTTCCATCTGCTCCATGGCACCAAGCGCTTTAGCGAACTGTCCCGGGCCATTCCCAATGTCACCCAGCGCATGCTGACCCTGCAGCTGCGCGAGCTTGAAGAGGCCGGCATTGTTGCGCGCACCGTCCATGCGGAGGTGCCGCCGCGCGTGGACTATGCGCTGACCGACATGGGGCGCAGCCTCAAACCGGTGCTGATTGCGATGCGCGACTGGGGCATGGACTATGCACAATCCCAAGGGCTGCAGGACGAGGCGCCAGGCGTGCAGGCCAGCTGCGCGGCCTAGTCCCAGTTTCCTGCTCGGGAGGATAATTCTCCTCTCTGATGTTGCGTGCCCACCTGCCATGATGTCCCGCTTTCCATTCCTGCGCGCGTTTGCGCTGCTGTCCGCGCTGTTTTGTCTGGGCCTGGCGTTGGCCGGCGCTGTGACGGCGCAAGCGCAGGAGCGGCGCGCCTACCCGAGCCAGCCGGTCAAGCTGGTGGTGCCTTTTGCGCCGGGCGGCTCGACCGATATCGTGGCGCGCCTGCTGGCCGATGCGATTCGCGAGCCGCTGGGCCAGCCGGTGGTGGTGGAGAACAAGGCCGGTGCCGCAGGCCTCATCGGCGCCGAGGCGGTGGCCCGTGCCCAGCCGGATGGCTACACCCTTGGCGTGGGGACCATCAGCACCCTGGCCGTCAATACGGTGATGCTCAAATCGGTGCGCCGCGATCCGCTGCAAGAGCTGGCACCGGTCATGGCACTGGCGCAGATTCCGTCGGTGTTCTCCACCCATCCCAGCCTGGGGGTACACGATCTGCAGGGCCTGGTGGCGACGTTGCGCGCCAAGCCCGACCACTACACGATCGGATCGGCGGGTGTGGGCTCCATCGGCCACCTGATTGCTGAGGCGATGAATGAAGCGCTGGGCGTACGCCTGCGCCACATCCCCTACAAAGGCCAGGGCCCGGTGATCAACAGTGCGCTGGCCGGCGAGACCCAGGTGCTGAGCGACCAGTACCCCTCGTCAAGCAGCCTGGTGCAATCGGGGCGGCTGGTGCCTTTTGCGGTGGCCGCGCCGCAGCGGTTGCCGGCGCTTCCGGGCGTTCCCACCCTGGCGGAGGCCGGCTACCCGGCGCTCAACCGCCTGGCCATTACCTGGTTTGGCCTGGTAGCGCCCGCTGGCACGCCGCCGGCCGTGATCGACACCCTCAACCGCGCAGCGCAAGAAGCGATGCGCCAACCGGCCGTGCAGGCGCGCCTGGCGCAGCTGGGTGTTGTGCCCATGGGCGGCAGCCCGCAAGCGTTTGCGCTGCTGATCAGCGATACGCGCGCCCAGATCCAGCAACTGGTGCAGCAGCGCAAGCTGGTGCTGGACTGAGGGTTCTGAAAAGCGCAGGTAAAGACTGCGTTGTGCTTTCCAAACCACTGGCGGTTTTGGGGGCGTTGGTCTACAATCCGCCCAGATTTTTTACTAGGAGTAACCCTGTGGACTTACCGAGTTGTTGGCCAGCGGCCAACCGACCACAGGCAAGGTAATCGCAAACGCCCCAGCTTTGCGCGCTGCCTTGCCCAACCAGGCGGGCAGCTGTCAGGCGCCGTAGTTTCTTAGACCTACGCGCCAACGGCATCCCATTCGATCTTCCAGTCTTGCCCCGTGGCGAGCGCCTTTGTTGCGCGCTGCCACGCCGGGTGTGGGAGCTTTTCATGCCACTGCGTATGTCTTCGCTGGCCCCCTTGCGCGCACTGCAGCGCAAGGCTGCGCCATGGGCCATTACGCCTTGCTGCGGCCTGGGCCTGCCCTGCCGCATGCAGCGCCAGCTCGCGACCATGCTGCGCCGCCGCGCTCCGGTGGGCAAGGGCGCAGCGCAGTCCTGCTCGGCATCGGCTGCGCTGGACCCCTTCAGTCGCTGACCTTTCTTCTGTCTGATGTGCATATGTGCCGCCGCACCGCAGCGGCGCGCAGTTGCACGCCTGTATTGCTTGCAGACGCCATGCGGCGCGGATCAGCCGCGCCCCTGGCTGGGAGATGGGTCATGTTGAACCTGCTGAAGAATGGATTCGTCAACTTTTTGCGCTCGCGCCACTGGGGCGTGCATTTCCGCCGCTTGCCCATGTTGGAGCAACTGGCCCACACGCCGGTGGATACCGGCATTTCCAAGGCCATGGGCGAGCGGCTGCGCGACGCCGCCCATGCCCCTGAACAGGCATTGCTGCACAGCCTGAACACCAGCCGCCAGGGCCTGGACGATGCACAGGTGCAGCAAGCCCGTGCGCAAGCGGGCTGGAACACCATTGCGCAGGACCAGGCGATGACCCGCACAGAGCACCTGTGGCTGTGCTTTCGCACGCCTTTCAACCTGCTCTTGACGGTGCTGGCTGCTGTCTCGTGGCTGACCGGCGATACCAAGGCCACGGTGGTGATCGGCAGCATGGTGGCGCTGGCCACCGGCCTGCGCTTTTGGCAGGAGGGCCGCGCCAACAAGGCCGCTGCCGGCCTGCAGGCCATGGTCTCCAACACCGCCGCCGTGCTGCGCCGCACGGCGCAGGATCAAGAGGGGCGGGAGCTGGATGCGCCGCCCTCGCGCCTGTCGGCACTGCAGGCCGTACGCGAGCTGCCCGTGCGCGAGCTGGTGCCCGGCGACATCATCCAGCTGGCTGCCGGCGATATGGTGCCCGCTGACTGCCGCCTGCTGAGCGCCAAGGATCTGTTTCTGGCGCAATCGGCGATGACCGGTGAATCCATGCCGGTGGAGAAATTTGCCCAGCTGCCCGATGGGGCACAGCACAACCCGGTGGAGCTGTGCAACCTGGTGTTCATGGGCACGAACGTGGTCTCGGGCGCCGGCCTGGCCGTGGTGCTGACCACCGGCAACCACAGCTACCTGGGCGCGCTGGCCGGCAAGGTCTCGGCGATGGACCGCAGCCCCACCGCGTTCCAGATGGGCGTCAACAAGGTCAGCTGGGTGCTGATCCGTTTCATGCTGGTGATGGTGCCGCTGGTCTTGCTGATCAATGGCTGGACCAAGGGCGACTGGACCGAGGCGTTGCTGTTTGCGCTGTCGGTGGCCGTCGGCCTGACGCCCGAGATGCTGCCGATGATCGTGACCGCCACCCTGGCCAAGGGCGCGGTGTTTCTGTCGCGCAAGAAAGTGATCGTCAAGCACCTGGACGCCATCCAGAACTTTGGTGCGATGGATGTGCTGTGCACCGACAAGACGGGCACCCTGACCGAGGACCGCATCTCGGTCGAGCGCCACCTAGATGCCTGGGGTGATGTCTCGCACTATGTGCTGGACATGGCCTACTTGAACAGCTACTACCAGACGGGCCTCAAGAGCCTGCTCGATGTGGCCGTGCTCGCCCATGCCGAGCGTGCCCCGCTGGTAGATGCCTATGCCAAGGTCGATGAAGTGCCGTTTGACTTTGTGCGCCGGCGCATGTCGGTGGTGGTGAGCGACAGTGCCGGCATCGGCAAGATCATCATCAAGGGTGCGGTCGAGGAAATCCTGCAGGTCAGCAGCATGGTGCAGGCCGCAGGCGGCGTGCTGGACCTTGATGCGGGCCTGCGCAAGCGCATTGTGGCAACAGCCGAGGCGCTCAATGCCCAGGGGCTGCGCGTGGTGGCGGTGGCCACGCGCGAGACGCAAGCGGGCCAGAGCAACTTTGGCGTGGCCGATGAGGCCGGCATGGTGTTGTGCGGCTTTCTGGCCTTTATCGATCCACCCAAGGAAAGCGCTGCGCCCGCGCTGCAGGCGCTGGCCCGGCATGGTGTGCAGACCAAGGTGCTGACGGGCGACAATGCCGCCGTCACCGCCAAGGTCTGCGAGCAGGTGGGCATCAACGCGCAGCACATCGTGCTGGGCGGCGATATCGAGCAGATGGACGACCAGCGCCTGGCCCAGGTGGTCGAAGAAGCCCATATCTTTGCCAAGCTGAGCCCTGCGCACAAGGAGCGCATTGTGCGCATGCTCAAGGCCAATGGCCATGTGGTGGGCTTCATGGGCGATGGCATCAACGATGCAGCTGCGCTGCGCACCGCCGATATCGGCATCTCGGTGGACACGGCCGTCGATGTGGCCAAGGAAGCGGCCGACATCATCTTGCTGGACAAGAGCCTGATGGTGCTCGACCAGGGCGTGCAGGAAGGCCGGCGCACCTTTGCCAACATGCTCAAGTACATCAAGATGACGGCGAGCTCGAACTTTGGCAATGTGTTCTCGGTGTTGATTGCCAGTGCCTTCATTCCCTTCCTGCCCATGCTGCCGATGCAGCTGCTGGTGCAGAACCTGGTGTATGACTTCTCGCAATCGGCGATTCCGTTTGACCATGTCGATCCCGAGCTGCTGACCCAGCCCCAGCGCTGGAACCCCGCCGATGTGGGCCGCTTCATGCTGTTCTTCGGCCCCATCAGCTCCATCTTCGATATCACCACCTTTGTCGTGATGTGGAAGGTGTTTGGCGCCAACACGCCCGAGCGCCAGGCGCTGTTCCAGTCGGGCTGGTTTGTCGTGGGACTGCTCACGCAGTCGCTGATCGTGCACATGATCCGCACCATGCGCATTCCGTTTATCCAAAGCCGCGCTGCCTGGCCGGTGGGCCTGATGACCCTGGTGGTGGTCGCCATCGGCATCTACCTGCCCATGGGTGCGCTGGCCCCTTATTTCAAGCTCGAGCCCCTGCCTGGCCTGTACTTTGTGTTCCTCGTTGCCGTGTTGCTGGCCTATATGGGTCTTACGCAAGTCATGAAAAAGTGGTACATCCGTCGCTACGGCTGGCAATAAACAGCGTTAAAAATAATCATTTACAGAGGAGGGCGCCATGCTCGAAGCGCTGAACTACACACAACTCAATTCGCTGATCAACACGGCCATCAGCCTGGTCACGGCCTTTGTGCTGGGCACCGTCATTGGCCTGGAGCGCCAGTACCGCCAACGCACGGCCGGGCTGCGCACCAATGTGCTGGTCGCCGTTGGGGCGGCCATCTTTGTCGACAGCGCCAACACCATTGCCGGGCCGGATGGCGCGGTGCGTGTGATGGCCTATGTGGTCTCGGGCATCGGCTTTCTGGGCGCCGGTGTCATCATGCGCGAAGAGGGAAATGTGCGCGGTCTGAACACGGCTGCGACACTGTGGGGATCGGCCGCAGTGGGCGCTGCGGCAGGCGCCGATCTGATCGTGCAGGCGGCCTTGGGCACCGTGCTGGTGCTGGCGGCCAATACCTTGCTGCGGCCGCTGGTCAACGCCATCAACCGCAAGCCGCTGGATGTGGCCTCCGCCGAAATGACCAATGCCGTGTTTGTCGTGGCCGAGCGCCTGCACCAGCGGCTGGCGCTGGCCATGCTGCAGGATGTGCTTGAGCGCGGCGGCTACCCGCCTGGCGACATCGACATCCAGCCCTTTGGCGAGGCCGAGGTCGTCATCGAAGCGACCTTGGCCGCGCAATCGGTGGAGGGTGACGAGCTCGATGCGATGGTGCAGCAGCTGGCGGCCAAGCCGGGCGTGCGCCAGGCGTTCTGGAGCCCCAGCACGCGGGATTGAATCGTGGCTTTAGCCTTCAAAGGCAAAGCCGACGCCATAGATCGAGCGGATGCAGTCCGCGTCATCGCCCATGACGGTGCGCAGCTTCTTGCGCAGGTTCTTGATATGGCTGTCGATCGCGCGGTCGCTCACCTCCAGCGCATCGGCATAGGCCAGGTCCAGCAGTTGGCTGCGCGGGTAGATCTTGCCGGGGTGGCGCTGCAGGATGTGCAGCAATGCAAACTCGCGCCGCGTCAGGCCCAGGTCCTGGCCGCGCCAGCTCGCCTGGCTGGTGGTCTCGTCCAGCTGCCAGTCGCTGGCGGCCAGGCTGGCTGCCGCACCAGGGGCGGGCGGCGCATGGCGGCGCAAGATCACCTTGACGCGGGCAATCAGCTCGCGCGGTGAAAATGGCTTGCAGATGTAGTCGTCGGCGCCCATCTCCAGGCCCACCAGGCGGTCCACTTCTTCGACCTTGGCAGTCAGGCAGATGACGGGGCAGATCTGGCGGGCGCGGCATTCGCGCAGAATGCTCAGGCCATCGGTGCCGGGCAGCATCAGGTCAAGAATGGCCAGCTGCGGCGGGCGTGCGCGCAGCGCCGCCATGGCCTGGCTGCCATCGGCAAAATGCTCGACCTCGAAGCCGGCATGGTGCAGGTAGTCGATGACCACCGAGGCAATATCGGCCTCGTCTTCGGCGTACAAAATGCGGGGTTTGGCAGTGTTCATGCAACAGGGTGTATCAAGGGCAGGATCAAGGTAAGGCGCAGCCCGCCCAAGGACGAGATGGAGGCCTGCAATTGTCCTCCATGGGCTTGCACAATGCTTTTGCAAATCGCCAGCCCCAGGCCCGAGCCGCCGCTGGCGCGGCTGCGCGAAGTCTCTACGCGGTAAAAGCGTTCAAAAATGCGGGGCAGCTCTGCAGGCGGCACGGAGGGGCTGCTGTCATCGAGGTGCAGCTCCAGCCAGCGCTGGCCCGACTCGGGCGCGGGCCCGTGCAAGCTGGCGCTGATGCTCAGCCGCCCGGGGGCATCGGTGTAGCGCAGGCTGTTTTCCAGAATATTGCTCAGCACCTGATGCAGCTGCTGGGCATTGCCCTGCACCCAGGCGGGCGGCAGCGCATGCAGCAGCTCTTGCGCCGTGGGCAGTGCGATGCCGGCCTGGCCAAAGCGGATCTGCACGGCTTCCACGGCCTCGATGGTCAGCGCCCGCATATCGAGCGGGCGGGCCGTGGCGGGCAGGTGGGCGGTCAGCTGCAGCGCGGGGGCGGCCTCGGGCGCGTGCACGACCAGGGCCGTGGGAATGGTGGCGCGCATGTCGCTGACCAGCTGGGTCAAGCGCAGAATCTGGCGGTGCAGGCGCGCAGCGGTTTGCGAATCAAAGCTGCGGATGCCGTCTTGCACTGCCTCGATCTCGGCCCGCACTGCGGCCAGCGGCGTGCGCAGCTCATGGGCCACCTGGGTCAGCCATTCATGCTGCTGGGCCTGGGCCTGGGATAGCTGCTCGGCCATGTGGTTGTAGCGGTCGGCCAGCTCCACCAGCTCGTCGTGGCCTGCGACTGCAATGCGGTAGTCGAGCTGGCCGCTGGCAAAGGCCTTGGCGCCTTCGCTCAATGCCTCGATGGGGCGAATCCAGCGCCGGCTCAGCCACCAGGACAGGGCCCCGGCCAGCAGCAGGCCCAGCAGACCGGTGATGGCCAGGAACACCAGGTGCTCCTTCAAAAAGGCACTGTCGATCTGGTTTTTCAGGTCTTCGGGCTGGTTCAGCGTCAAGGTGCCGATCAGCATATGCTGGCTGTCGAACAGCGGGTTTTTGGCGCTGCCTGGTGTGGGCGGCACACCGGCCAGCAGCTTGCCCTGGTTGTCGAGCAGGCCCAAACGCTGGGAGAGGGGGTGGCGTTCAATGGGGCGCAATTGCTGGGTCAGCATGGGGCCAATCGTGGCGCGGCGCGGCGCCTCGCTCTCCGCCGGGGGCGAAACGGGCACGGCCGCCTGGCTGCCAAAGCGGGTCAGCGCATTCCAGCGCTCCGACGTCAGCGAGACCCAGTGCGGATCCTTGGCATACTCGCGCCGCAGCTGGCTCTCCAGGTACTCCAGCCGGCCCAGCTCGATCTGCGCCACATAGCCGCCCAGACCGCGCTGCAGGCTCCAGTACGAAAAGCCGAAAAACCCCAGCAGCAGGCCCAGCAGCAGCAGCACCATGGCCAGCAGCACCCGCGTTTGCAGACGGGTAAAGCGAAACAGCTGAAGTCGGGGTGTGGTCACAGAGGGCGGGTGGGGCAATGGCGGTGTGGGCACAAACGGCAAAACGGGCAGACGCAATGCCTGCCCGGCTATTCTCTTACACAGTGCGTGGGTGTGTAAAAGGGTTGCTTGATCAGGACGTCATCACCGGCCCTTAGGGCCCGATGGAGGCGCCGCGCTGCGCCACCAGCTGCTTGCCGACCATGCGGCAGGTGGCTTTGGCTGTTTTTCCGTTGTCCAGTGTCAGTTGCACGGCTTCGCCGGCCTTCTTGCCCTGGCAGGCCTCAATGGCTTGCTTGGACGGCGCGGGCTTGGCGGGGCTGGCCGCGTAAGCCTGGGCGGTGGCGATCCAGAGGGCTGCAGTCACGGCGGTGCTGCACAGCAGACGGTGGCGAAGTGGTTGAGAACTCATGGCATTCCTTTGTAAAAAGAGGCTCTGCGGCCAGGCCGCGATCTGGTGTGGGACAGAAAGAAGCGGGTGAAACAGAGAAACTGGAGTGTGTTTACGCCTCTCCGCAGAGCCCATGACTGAACTATAGGAGCCAAATGTGGAGGAAGTTGGGCCAGCTTTGTGGCAGGTGTGACAAAGCGAAAACCGCATGCCTATTGGCTTGGCGCAGGAGCGGGCGCCATTGCGTGCGCCGCAAAGTTATGCAAAGCGGGCCGGGGCTCAGGCCAGCAGCGCAGCCGGGATGGGCGCCCCGTCCAGCGGGCGGCGTGCCGCAATCCGCTGCACCACCCGGTCCGGGTTGCGCAGCAGCCCTGCCTCATAGGCGATGACAGACCAGCTGGCACAGACTTGCAGCAGCTCGCCGGGCTGCAGCAGGAAGTCGGGCCGGGAAGGCTTGCCATAGGCGGCATTGCCTTGGGCAAAGGTCTCGTACAGCAGCAGCCCGCCGGGCGCCACACTGGCCAGAATGTGCGGCCATAGCGGGCGCCACAGATAGTGGGTGACGACCACCGCGTCGAACGCCCGGCCTTCCAGCGGCCAGGCCCCGTTTTCGACATCGGCCAGCAGCCATTCTCCCGCCGTGTCCGCCTGCAGCGACTGCAGCGCCGCGCCATCGCGGTCAACGCCGGTTACCCGCAAGCCCTGGGCCTGCAGGTAGCGGGCATGGCGGCCCTGGCCGCAGGCCAGGTCCAGCACCTGGGCGCCTGCAGGTATCAGTGGCGCAAAGCGGGTGATCCAGGGCGAGGGGGCGTGGCTATGGGGCATGCGCTAGAAACAGGCCCAGACATGGTCAGCCATCTGCACCATGAATTCCGGTTGCGCGTAGAGCATGAACACCAGCGCCAGCAGCACCGCCACCAGTAGCCAGATGGCGGCGCGCTGCCAGCCGCGCAGCGGCGCGGCGCCAGCAGTGGGGGCGGTGGGTGGTGCAGGCTGTTGCATGAAAGTTCGGTTATCAGGCCGCCAGCGGCAGCCGCTGCACGGGCTCTTCCTTGACCGGCAGATTGACCAGGCCGGCGAATACGCCCAGGCCAATGGCCACATACCAAACCACATCATAGCTGCCGGTGCGGTCATAGAGGTAGCCGCCCAACCAGATGCCCAGGAAGCTGCCGATCTGGTGGCTGAAGAACACAAATCCGCTGAGCATGGACAGGTGCTGCACGCCAAAGATCTGCGCGATGGCGCCGTTGGTGAGCGGCACGGTGGACAGCCACAAAAAGCCCATCACTGCGGCAAAGACATAGACCGACCAGGGCGACAAGGGCACCAGCAGGAAAACCACGATGGCGATGGCGCGGATGAAATAAATGCCCGAGAGCAGGTAGCGCTTGGCCATGCGCTGGCCGAGCGACCCGGCCAGGTAGGTGCCAAAGATGTTAAAGAGGCCGATCAGCGCCAGCGAATAGCTGGCCACATGCGGCGGCAGGCCGAAGTCCTTCAGGTAGCTGGGCATGTGCACGCCGATGAACATCACCTGGAAGCCGCAGACAAAGTAGCCTGCGGTCAGCAGCAAAAAGCTGGGGTTGCGAAAGGCCTCTGCCACAGCCTGGGCAATGGTTTGCTGCGCGCCACCGGCAGCACTGTGCTTGAGCGCGTGGAAATTGGGCTCGCGCAGCGCAATGGCCAGCGGCACGATGGTGAGCACCAGGATTGCGCAGACCAGCAGCGCGTTCTGCCAGCCCAGGCTGGCGATCAGCTGGCCCTCGACCGGCACCATGAAGAACTGGCCAAAGGAGCCCGCGGCCGCGGCCACCCCCATGGCCCAGGAGCGTTTCTCGGCTGGCAACTGGCGCCCGATGACGCCATAGATCACCGCATAGGTGGTGCCCGTTTGCGCCATGCCGATCAAAAGGCCGGCGGTGAGCGCAAACATCAGCGTATTGGGCGCCCAGGCCATGCCGGCCAGGCCCAGCGCGTACAGCAGCGCGCCGCAGACCAGCACCTTGCTGGCGCCAAAGCGGTCGGCCAGCATGCCGGTAAAGATGCCGATCAGGCCCCAGCTGAGGTTTTGCACCGCCAGCGCCAAGGCGAAGGACTCACGCGTCCAGCCCATCTCCTGGGTGATCGGCTGCAGCCAGAGGCCAAAACCGTGGCGGATGCCCATGGACAGGGTCACTACGGCGCCGCCACACAGCAGCACGCGGGCCATGGACAATCGTTGTGCGTTGTTTTGCATAGTCAGGGGATGTGTCTCGTTATTTAAGAACGTGATTGCGGTCTTTACGCGCGGGGAGATCGTAAGCACGTTCTAGAAATTGTTACTCCAACGCCAAAAACCGGCTGTCGCCCGCATATTGCCCGGTGGCTGTCCAAGCCCATTGCAGGCTTTTGCGGCCAAGCGTCGTGAATCGTCAACAAGTTCCACCTGTTTATCTATACAGCTATTTACAATGGCAGCCGCTAGAATGGAAAGTTATGGCAAGCAAAAACACGTCTACCAGTGAATACGCAGAGGGCTCGATACGGGTTCTCAAGGGGCTTGAGCCGGTCAAGCAGCGCCCGGGCATGTATACCCGTACCGACAATCCGCTGCACATCATCCAGGAGGTGATCGACAACGCGGCCGACGAGGCCCTCGCCGGCTTTGGCAAGAAGATCCGCGTCTATCTGCACACCGATGGCTCCATCAGTGTCGAGGACGATGGCCGGGGCATTCCGTTTGGCATGCACCCCGAAGAGCATGCGCCGGTGGTGGAGCTGGTGTTCACCCGCCTGCACGCGGGCGGCAAGTTCGACAAGGGCCAGGGCGGCGCCTACAGCTTCTCGGGCGGTCTGCATGGCGTGGGGGTTTCGGTGACCAACGCCTTGGCCACCCGCATGGAGGTGACGGTGCACCGCGATGGCTCGGTCGCCACGATGGCCTTTGCCGGTGGCGATGTGGTCGAGCCTCTGCAGGTGCGCGCGATGGTCAGCGGGGACCGCAAGCAGGGCACGACGGTGCGCGTCTGGCCCGATGCCAAGTATTTCGAATCCAGCCACCTGCCGATGGGCGAGCTGGTACACCTGCTGCGGAGCAAGGCCGTGCTGATGCCCGGCGTGAGCGTGCAGCTGACGCAGGACAAGAGCCGCGAGACGCAGACCTGGCAGTACAAGGGTGGCCTCAAGGACTACCTGCTGCAGACCCTGCCGGTCGACCCGATCATCCCCGTGTTCGAGGGCGAGGGTTTTGCCGGCCGCAGCGATGACCATTTTGCCGAGGGCGAAGGGGCATCGTGGTGCGTGGCCTTTACCGATGAAGGCCAGCCGGTGCGCGAGAGCTATGTCAACCTGATCCCGACCACGGCGGGCGGCACGCATGAAAGCGGGCTGCGTGATGGCCTGTTCCAGGCCGTGAAGAGCTTTATCGAGCTGCACTCGCTGCTGCCCAAGGGCGTCAAGCTGATGCCCGAGGATGTGTTTGCCCGTGCCAGCTATGTGCTCTCGGCCAAGGTGCTCGATCCCCAGTTCCAGGGCCAGATCAAGGAGCGCCTGAACTCGCGCGATGCCGTACGCCTGGTCTCGGGCATGGTGCGGCCAGCGCTGGAGCTGTGGCTCAACCAGAACGTCGAATACGGCAAGAAGCTCGCCGAGATCGCGATCAAGGCGGCGCAGACGCGCCAGCGCGCCGGCCAAAAGGTGGAAAAGCGCAAGGGCAGCGGCGTGGCCGTGTTGCCCGGCAAGCTGACTGACTGCGAAAGCCGCGACCTGGCCTACAACGAAGTGTTTCTGGTCGAGGGTGATTCGGCCGGAGGCAGCGCCAAGATGGGCCGCGACAAGGAAACCCAGGCCATCCTGCCGCTGCGCGGCAAGGTACTCAACACCTGGGAAGTGGATCGCGACCGCCTGTTTGCCAATACCGAAATCCACGATATCTCGGTAGCCATTGGCGTGGACCCGCATGGCCCCGATGACGAGGTCGACCTGAGCGGTCTGCGCTACGGCAAGATCTGCATCCTGAGCGATGCCGACGTGGACGGCTCGCACATCCAGGTGCTGCTGCTGACCCTGTTCTTCAAGCATTTCCCGCAGCTCATCGACAAGGGCCATGTCTGTGTGGCGCGGCCGCCGCTGTTTCGCGTCGATATTCCTGCCCGGGGCAAAAAGCCTGCGGCCAAGGTCTATGCGCTCGACGAGGCCGAGATGCATGCCATCTTCGACAAGGCCGCCAAGGATGGTGTGCCGCGCGAGAAATGCCAGGTCAGCCGCTTCAAGGGCCTGGGCGAGATGAATGCCGAGCAGCTGTGGGAAACCACGCTGAACCCGGACACCCGCCGCCTGCTGCCGGTGCGTCTGAGCCAGACCGATGTGCTGCAAACCCGTGAGGTCATGACCCAGCTGATGGGCAAGGGCGAGGCTGCGGCCCGCCGCGACCTGATGGAGCTGCACGGCCACGAGGTCGAAATTGATATCTGATGTCCTGCTGCCCACGCCGCTGAATAAACAATCGAACCCAAGCCAGCCGCGCGCAGCCGTGCCACAAGCAAAGAAAGCTGAACCCCTATGAGTGAAGAGAACGGTCAGGACCTGCTGTCCAACCCGGTGCCCGAGGACGGCGACAGCCTGGACCTGGGCAATTACGCGCAGCGCGCCTATCTGGAATATGCGCTGTCGGTGGTCAAGGGCCGCGCACTGCCCGACGTCTGCGATGGCTTGAAGCCCGTGCAGCGCCGCATCCTGTTTGCGATGGAGCGCATGGGCCTGGGCTACAGCGGCCCCAACCGCGCGACGGCGGCCAAGCCGGTCAAAAGCGCCCGTGTCGTTGGTGATGTGCTGGGCCGCTTTCACCCCCATGGCGACCAATCGGCCTATGACGCGCTGGTGCGCATGGCCCAGGACTTTGCCCAGCGCTACCCGCTGATCGACGGCCAGGGCAACTTTGGCAGCCGCGATGGCGATGGCGCAGCGGCCATGCGTTATACCGAGGCGCGCCTGTCCAAGATCACCAGCCTGCTGCTCGACGAGATCGACATGGGCACGGTGGACTTTGTGCCCAACTACGACGGCTCCACCCAGGAGCCCAGCCAGCTGCCCGCCCGCCTGCCGTTCTCGCTGCTCAACGGCGCCAGCGGCATTGCGGTGGGCCTGGCCACCGAAATCCCCAGCCACAACCTGCGCGAGGTGGCCGATGCCTGCGTGGCGCTGATCAAGAAGCCGGCGATGACCGACTTCGACCTGCAGCAGATCATCCCCGGCCCGGACTTCCCCGGTGGCGGCCAGATCATCAGCAGCGACAAGGACATTGCCGACGCCTACCGCACGGGGCGCGGCTCGATCAAGGTGCGTGCGCGCTGGACCATCGAAGAGCTGGCGCGTGGCCAGTGGCAGCTGGTCGTCAACGAGCTGCCGCCAGGCGTTTCCTCGCAAAAGGTGCTCGAAGAGATCGAGGACCTGACCAACCCCAAGATCAAGACCGGCAAGAAGACCTTGACCCAGGAGCAAAGCCAGCTCAAGGCCACGGTGCTGTCCTTGCTCGATGTGGTGCGCGACGAGTCGAGCAAGGATGCGGCCGTGCGCCTGGTGTTCGAGCCCAAGACCGGCAAGACGCCGCAGTCCGAGCTGATCACCTGCCTGCTGGCGCACACCAGCCTGGAGAGCTCCTCGTCGGTCAACCTGACGATGATCGGCATCGACGGCAAGCCCACGCAAAAGTCGCTGCGCCTGATGCTGGAAGAGTGGATCGAGTTCCGCCAGACGACGATCACGCGCCGCTCCGAGCACCGGCTCGCCAAGGTGCTCGACCGCATCCATATCCTGGAAGGCCGGCAGACCATTCTGCTCAATATCGACGAGGTGATCGCCATCATCCGCGCCAGCGACGAGCCCAAGGCCGCGCTGATGGCGCGCTTTGACCTGAGCGAGCGCCAGGCCGACGACATCCTGGAAATCCGCCTGCGCCAGCTCGCCCGCTTGGAAGCGATCAAGATCGAGCAGGAGCTGAGCGAGCTGCGCGCAGAGCAGGGCAAGCTCGAAGACATTCTGGCCAACCCCGCCTCGCTCAAGCGCCTGATGGTTAAGGAGATCGAAGCGGACGCCAAGCAGTTTGCCGACGCCCGCCGCACCTTGATCCAGGAAGAGAAAAAGGCGGTTGCCGAAGTCAAGGTGGTCGATGAGCCGGTCACCGTCGTCGTGTCGGAAAAAGGCTGGGTGCGTGCCCGCACCGGCCACGGCCATGCGGCCGACAGCTTCAGCTTCAAGTCGGGTGACAGCCTCTATGGCACCTTTGAATGCCGCACGGTCGACCAGCTGCTGGTCTTTGGCAGCAACGGCCGGGTCTACTCGGTCGCCGTGGCCAACCTGCCCGGCGGCCGCGGTGATGGCCAGCCGGTGACCACCTTGATGGAGCTGGAAGCGGGCACCCAGATCCAGTACTACTTTGCCGGTCCGCTGTCGGCCCATTTGTTGCTGGCCAGCAGCGCGGGGTATGGCTTCACGGCCTTGGTGGAAAACATGGTCTCACGCCAAAAGGGCGGCAAGGCCTTTGTCAGCCTGGACGAGGGCGACACGCTCTGCGCCCCCTCGCATATCTCGGGCAGCAGCGGTAGCCAGCCGCTGGCCGATGCCAGCCACGTGGCCTGCGCCTCGGTGGGTGGCCGCATCCTCACCTTCGAGATCGGCGAGCTCAACCACATGGCCAAGGGCGGCAAGGGGCTCAAGCTCATTGACCTGGAAGACAAGGACCGCTTGGCCGGTGTGGCCGTCTACACGCGCAGCATCCGCATCGAAGGCTTGGGGCGCGGCGGCAAGGCCCGTGAGGAAACCCTTGAGATCCGCAGCCTCAACAACGCCAAGGCCGGACGCGCCAAGAAGGGCAAGCTCGCAGACCTGGGCTTCAAGCCCAGCGCCGTGTTCCGCGTCGAATAAAGCGCGCGGTCATGCACGACCAAGCCCTGCCCGGCATTGCCCGGCAGGGCTTTTTCATGGCCCGCCGTTGCAGCGCCGATCAGCGCGGCGCGGGCAACAGCGCCCGCAGATGGTCGACAAAAGCGCGCACGCCCCGGGGCAGGTTGCGGCCCGTCAGCGTTTGCAGCTCGATGGAGCGCGCATGCATGCCGCGCTCGCGGATGGGCACGGTGTGCAGCAGGCCCCGGCGCACATACTCGCGCACGGTGACCTCGCCGCCCAGGGTGAGCCCGCCGCCGTGCAGCACAAAGCGCACCAGCGCATCGAACTGCCCGCTCTCGAGCACCGGGTCAAACACCAGGCCGCGCTGGCCGCTGGCAATGTCAAACAGCTGGCGCGCGGTATTGCCGTCGTCCAGCAGCGCGAGCGGGTAGGGCTGCATCTGCGCCAGGCTGACGGTGGCAAAACGGGCCAGTGGGTGGCCGGGTGGCATGATCAGGATGACCGGCGAATTCTGGCGGTGCTGCACATCGATATCGCGCACGGCGGCGCGGCTGTAGGTCAGGCCCACATCGGCCTCGCCATTGCGCACCGCCTGGGTCACCTGGGCGGGCGAGGCCGAGACCAGCTGGAACTGCATGCCCGGGTGCTGCTCGCGAAACGTGGCCATCGCGAGAGGCAAAAACTCAAACGCAAAGCCGGCCGATGCGCAGACCCGCACCTGGCCCCGGCGCAGGCCTTGCAGTGCCTCGATATCGGCGACCACGCGCTCGGCATCCAAGGCATGGCGCTTGGCATGGGTGGCCAAGAGCTCACCGGCCGCACTGGCCACCATGCCGCGCGGGCGGCGCTCAAACAGCGGCACCTGCAGCACTTCCTCCAGCGATGCGATCTGGCGGCTGACGGCCGAGGCAGAGACATTGAGGCGCAGTGCGGCCTCGCTCACCGAGCCGCTGCGCACGACTTCCAGAAAGTAGCGGATGGCGGTGTCCTGGAGGTGCTGCGAGGGAGTCATGGTCTGCTTTGCAAAAAACGCAACGATAACCGCAAAAAATTGTGATTGTCGAAATAGGCCGCATTGCCTATGCTGGATTTTTCTGACATCCAAGAGACATACATTCCATGCCATCCCAGCCTGTTCCTGCCGACCACAGCATCGTCGAGTTGAGCGCCGTGGCGCTGTCGGCAGCCATCCAGCGGCGCGAGTTGTCCTGCACCGAGGTGCTGCAGGCCTTCTGGGGCCAGATTGACCGGTTGAACCCCCAGGTGAATGCGCTGGTCGCGCCCATGCCGTGCGAGCCGCTGCTGGCCCAAGCCGCACAGCTCGATGCCGAACTGGCCCAGGGCAAGAGCCGCGGGCCGCTGCACGGTTTTCCGCAGGCGCCCAAAGACATTTCGCCGGCCGCCGGCATGGTCACCACCAAGGGCTCGCCGATCTTCCAGGGCCAGGTCAGCAGCAGCGATGCGGTGATTTTTGAGCGCATGCGCGCGGGCGGAGCGCTCTTTGTGGCGCGCAGCAATTCACCGGAATTTGGCCTGGGCGGCCACACCTACAACCCGGTCTACGGCACCACCCGCAATGCCTTTGACCAGAGCCGCTCGGCCGGTGGCAGCAGCGGCGGTGCAGCCGTTGCGGTGGCCTTGCGCATGCTGCCCGTGGCAGATGGCTCGGACATGATGGGCTCGCTGCGCACGCCGGCGGCCTTCAACAATGTCTACGGCCTGCGCACCTCCGTGGGCTGCGTGCCGCATGGCCCGGGCGATGAGGTGTTCTTCCAGCAGTTCAGCGTGGCCGGGCCCATGGCACGCGATATTCCCGATCTGGCCTTGCTGCTGTCGGTGCAGGCGGGCTTTGATGCGCGCTTGCCGCTCACGCGCCGCAGCGAAGGCGCGCAGGACTGGGGCCAGGGCCTGGAGCGCGATTTCCGGGGCCGCAAGATCGCCTGGCTGGGTGACCTGGGCGGGCACCTGCCCACCGAGCCGGGCCTGCTCGAGACCTGCCGCGCGGCGCTGGGCGCCTTTGCCGACATCGGCTGCACGGTCGATGAGGTGCTGCCCGACTTTGACCTGGAGCAGCTGTGGCGCGCCTGGATTGATCTGCGCAGCTTCAGCGTGGCAGGCGCCAATGCGGCGCTGTATGACGACCCGCAAAAGCGTGCGCTGCTCAAGCCCGAGGCGCTGTGGGAGATGGAGCGCGGCCGCGCGCTGTCGGGCATGGATATCTATGCCGCCGCCAAGGTGCGCAGCAGCTGGTACGAGGTGCTGCGCCGCCTGTACGAGCGCTATGACTTTGTCGTGCTGCCCGCTGCGCAGGTGTTTCCGTTCGACGCCGAGCTGGACTGGCCCAATGCCGTGGGCGGCCGCAGCATGGACACCTACCACCGCTGGATGCAGACGGTGGTGGGCGCCACGATGGCGGGCTTGCCGGCCTTGTCGGTACCGGCCGGGTTTGGCCCCAACGGGCTGCCTGCCGGCCTGCAGATCATCGGGCCCACGCAGTCGGACAAGGCGCTGCTGCAAATCGGCCATGCCTATGACCAGGCCAGCGGCCATGCCCGGGTGCGCAGCCCTTTGCTGGGCTGACAGCACGCTGTAGATCGTTGACCCGGCGCGTCTTCTAAGGCTGCGCTCCCACCCAGGAAGGCGTTGCTGCAACGCCTGTCTGATCCCTCCCTTGCCCTCGTTTTCCGCAAAAAAGGTAGATCCCATGTCCATGCCGATATCCCGTCACCGCTTTTTGACCTACCTGGCCGCAGGCGCTGCCGGCCTGGCATGGCGCCCAGTGCTGGCGCAGGGCTACCCTGACCGTGCGATCAAGCTGGTGGTGCCTTTTGCACCCGGCGGGGCCACGGATATATTGGGACGGCTGCTGGCCTCGCAGCTCAGTGACAAACTGGGCCAGTCGGTGTTTGTGGAGAACCGGCCGGGGGCAGGCACGGCCGTGGCGGGCGGCCAGGTGGCCAAGTCGGCTGCCGATGGCTATACCTTGTTTCTGGGTGCCAGCTCCACCTTGGCGATGAACCCGGTGGTGCGCAAGGCGCTGCCCTATGACCCGATGCGCAGCTTCAGCATGCTGGGCCTGGTGGCTGACATGGGTCTGGTGCTGGTGGCGAACAATGCCGTCAAGGCCACATCGCTGCAGGACCTGGTGGCGCAATCGAAGGCGGCGCCGGACCGCTTTTCCTACGGCTCCTTCGGCCCGGCCTCGTCGGTGCACTTTGCCGGCGAGATGCTCAAGACGGCAACCGGCATGCGCATGCTGCATGTGCCCTTCAACGGCAGCACACCGAGCCTGACCGCGTTGATGGGGGGCCAGGTGCAGTTGGCGGTGGACACCGTGGTGGCGACCACGCCGCTCATCAAGGCCGGCAAGATCAAGCCGATTGCCGCGCTGGGCGCCCAGCGCCTGGCCTTGCTGCCCGAGGTGCCGACCGTGGCCGAAAGCGGCTACCCTGGTTTTGACATGAGCACCTGGTTTGCGTTCCTGGCGCCTGCTGGCCTGCCCGAGCCGGTGCGCGCCAAGCTCGAAGCTGCCTTGGCCGATGTGATGGCCCAGCCCGCTACCCAGCAAAAGCTCGAAAGCATTGGCCTGACGCCCGCCTGGGGCAATGGCCGTGCGCTGCAGGCCCGGGTGGAACGCGAGCTGCCGCTGATGCGCGATGTGGCGCAGCGCGCGCAGATCGAGGTGGAGTAAGTCTTGGGCGAGCGGTGCTGACGTAGGGAAAAAAAGCGCTTAACGCAGCGCTTCCCACCACTGCTTGTTGCTGCGCGGCTGGCCCACGGTCAGCACCTCGCCGATTTCTGGCGTGGCCAGTTGGATGCCCTGCTGCTGCGCCAGCGCCGCGAGCCGGTCCAGCGGCTCACGCCAGCCGTGCATGGCCAGCGCAAAGGTGCTGTTGTGCACGCTGTAGAGCACCTGGCCGCGCACATCGGTAAAGGCCTGGATGGTTTCTTCCGGTGTCATGTGCACGGAGGGCCAGTAGGCGTCGTAGGCGCCGTTTTCCATCAGCGCGAGGTCCATCGCGCCAAACTTGTCGCCAATCGCCTTGAAGCCGGGAAAGTAGCCGGTATCGCCGCTGTAGTAGATGCGCTGGCCGCCGGTTTGCAGCACCCAGGATGCCCAGAGCGTGCTGTTGCGGTCATTGAGCGTGCGGCCCGAGAAATGCTGGCTGGGCGTGGCGGTGACCTCGACACCGGCGTGTTGCTCCTGCTGCCACCAGTCGAGCTCGACAATGCGCTCGGACGCCACACCCATGTCGCGCAGGCGCGCGCCCACGGCCAGCGGCACAAAGTAGCGCTCGACCTTGCCCAGCAGGAACTTGATCGTCGGCTCGTCCAGGTGGTCGTAATGGTCGTGCGACAGGATGAGACCGGCAATCGGCGGCAGGTCCTGCAAGGGCAGCGGCGTGGGGTGGAAGCGCTTGGGGCCGATAAAGCTGAACGGCGATACGCGCTCACCAAACACCGGGTCGATCAGCCAATACTGGCCCTGGAGCTTGAGCAGGTGCGACGAGTGGCCGAGCCGAATCACATGGTTGGCATCGGTGGGCAGCGCTTGCAGCTGCGCCGGGGTGACGGTGTGGACCGGAATACTGTCCTGCGGAGTGGTGCCGCTCTTGTCGCCAAACAAAAAGCGCGACCAGATCTGAAAGCCGCCGGCATGGGGCTTGGCCGCCGGGTTGGGCGGGTTCTGAAAGCGCTTGTCGGCCGAGGAATACTGGGGCGATGCCTGGTAGCGGCGCTGGCTGTCCTCGTCGGGGGTGGAGGCGCAGGCTACCAATGAGCAGGCAGTGGCCACCAGCCAGCCGCTGCGCAGGCGCTGAAAGCCGCCGTTGCCGCGGGTGGTGTTGCTGGAGGAGGACGCGGGGTGGGGCTCTTGCATGGGGTGTGTCAATCAGGCAGGGGAATGCGGTAAGCGATTGCCATGATACGGCGCCCATAAGAAAGCCGCATGGCTGAACTGCACCCCAAAAGTTGGACATCCATCCAACCTTTGGGGTGTTTTTCATGGCGAAGTACGACGAGAGTTACAAGCTGGAAGTTGTCCAGGGCTACGTGCAGGGGCAGCATGGGTTCAGAGCA